>Ga0315279_10000001_pt1 | contig 1153186 bp, 1084 predicted proteins | sample YL17G06_20_MG_FD_203694 | JGI IMG/M metagenome (GOLD analysis project Ga0315279, IMG submission 203694) | Sediment microbial communities from Yellowstone Lake, YNP, Wyoming, USA - YL17G06_20 | ecosystem: Environmental > Aquatic > Freshwater > Lake > Sediment | place: USA: Wyoming... | reverse complement strand
TCTGCGATGGGTAGATGTTGAAGTAGCCCGGGATGGTAATCGGGTAAGAGTAAGTGACATCTACTGATTCTATCTCCATTCCATCTGGTAGAGCGAGCTGAACAGGGTATTGGGGAATGGATGGCTCTCCTGGCTGATAGGCAGAAGCCATAATGCCATTGATAGAGATGATGTCATAGTCATTGAATTTATCAAAGGTAAGCATATCGCTTGTGATGTTTATATGATATGCGAATGCAAAAAGCGGTAGGAGGAACAATGCTAATATAATGAACTTTCTCAAAATATTCACCTCCTTAGGTATAGGTTTATTGTTTAGTATAACATATTTTTTAAGAAAAAAGAAAATATTTTTTATATATGGTGAAAATACCTGATAAAAATAGTCAATATATCAACATATTGACATAGATTATTTTATGAAATATAATTGCTTATAAGGGCGAATGGTTCAGTTGGAAGAACGCTGCTTTCACAGAGCAGAAGTCGCAGGTTCGAGACCTGCTTCGCCCATGTTATTTATTACCAGGAGGTAAAAACTTGAGAACTGCAAAAATATTGGCGTTGGTTGGGATAATATTCTTCCTCTATGCATTTATCTTTTCTTATGTAAGATTCTATCAACCTGGACTGATACCTTTTTCAGGTGAAAGCGTCTTCCTTAAGACATATCCCATAAGGAATTTTGACATCCTGATGTTCATTGAAATGTGGCTTGTTTATCCCCTTATTATTATTGGATTTATAGGTATTATCTCAGAAATGGAATGGGGACGACTACTTATAATTCAATCTGCAGTATTAATGATAACATTTGATATTATTCATATATGGAGAACATCTAAATCTGTTGGTTGGTCGGCTGGGCATATGACAATTTTCTCTCTCTCTTATATACCATTTATCTTATTAATTTTACTTATACTGATGATTATATACCTGATTGAACCATTACTTAAAGAAAAGATAACAACAGGTATTATCCCACCGGGTGTATTTTTTAAAGAGAATATAAAAGAGGTTTACTTTAAGATTTAATAGAATATATCATTTCCAGATTCCTGGGATTTCAAAACCGCATTTTGGGCATTTACCATTTGTGATATTATTCTGCCTTATGAAGTAAATTTGTCTTTCAATGAGCAGATATCCACATTTTGGACAGGATGTATTTTCGCCAGGATTCCCGGGAATATTGCCTACATATACAAATATAACGCCTTCTGATAAAGCAATATCTCTTGCACGGTTGAGAGTTGATGCAGGAGTAGGTGGTAGATTTGTTAGTTTATACATAGGGTAGAACCTTGAGAAGTGAATTGGAATGTCTTTTCCCAGATTATTGACAACCCACTGACATAACTTTTTGATGTCGTCATCGTTGTCGTTAAGTGTTGGCAATATCAGATTGGTTATCTCTATCCACATTCCCTCCTCTTTCATTACTAAAAGCGCTTTTAAGACCGGCTCAAGTGTTCCATCGCAGATATCTTTATAATATTCATCTGAAAATGCCTTTATATCAGTATTTGTCGCATCTGTCACCTTTGCAAGTTCTCTCATTGGCTTTTCATTTATATATCCAGCGGTAACAAGCACATTTCTTAGTCCTTTTTCCTTTGCAATTTTTGATGTATTAAGTGTGTATTCGTAGTAGGCAATTGGCTCTGAATAGGTATAAGCAATTGAAGGGCAATCCATTGATATTGCCTCCCTGACAACTACCTCTGGAGACATCTCTGTGTATCTTATCTCCTCTGGTGAGAACTGACTTATCTGCCAGTTCTGACAGAATTTGCAGTGTAGATTACATCCAGCAGTGGCAATTGAGAATATCTTTGTTCCGGGAAGATAATGAAAAAGGGGTTTCTTCTCAATAGGGTCAACATTCACAGAGCATGCATAGCCATAATTGAGGGTCATAAGCTCACCATCTATATTAATACGACCCTTGCAGTTCCCCCGCTCATATTCACTCAGTGAACATTCCTTCGGACACAATAGGCACTTCACCTTCTGGGGTTTCTTCACCCGCTGCCTCCTCCCAATACATTGCCTTATGTGGCACTATTTCCGATTCTACCAGACCTTTATAGAATTTGGTCTTTCTCTCCTCAATCTGCTTTTCTATACTCTGTTGAGTAATTTCCTTCTTCTGTATTGATGAATAAATATAAAAAGAAATAATTGTCAGACAGATTAATATAATAAGAGATGATATTATTACTTTCTGTCTGTCTTTCACATAAATAATTATAACCTGATTGCGTCTTCTGGACAAGTGCGAATGCAATCGCCACACCTGATACAATTTGATGCTTCTATCCTGCAAATGTTATTTTCACATTTAATACAGGTAAGGGAGCAGACATCTTGGCACAGTCCGCAGAGATTGCATTTTTTGTCTATCTTTGGTTTTATTATAGTAAAGGTCGCAATAGATGATAGTAGAGACCCAATACCACATAGATATTTACAAAAGAGGTAGGGGATGAATAGCGATGCTACAAGAACTATTATGCTGAATATGATGATAGGCATTTTTACAGTTGTAAATGTGAGAAGAGCAAATGGCTCGGCACCCGCTGGCTCCAATGTGGAAAATCGTATGCATAAAACAAGCACGGTCAGAATAATAATGTATTTGATAGTGCCAAACATTCTTTCAATCTTCTCAGGTGGTGTAAAATTTGGAAGATGAAAATACTTGCCAATTCTATGAAGAATATCAAAGATAAATGACAGTGGGCATACATATCCACAATATACTCTGCTCTTTATTATAGTAGAGACGAAAACTACTGATATAAGAGAGAAAAGGGCAAGTTGTGTTATGGCTATGGATTTCAATGATAGTAAAGGCATTACCACCTGTGATGAAAGAAATATTCCTGTGATTAATACAAGCGATATAATTGAAATTATGTAAGAGATATATCTTAATTGAAGTTTTTTGGGTTTTAGTATTGAGAAAATTAAAGCAGTTAAAAGGGTAGTTAATACAAGAATTATTGACCTGTATGGAACATTCTCTTTTTTCGTTTCTTTCTGTGTTTCACCAATCCCGGAAATTTCAGCAAGTTTTTTTGTTATCTCTCCAAGCCCTTCGGTAATAGCCGACCATGTAATTGATGCCCTGCTCACACCATCAACATCATAGCCCACGACAAATGGGTCTCTGAAGTCCTTTCCTATGAGATTTTTCGCCTGAGGGCTTTTCATAACTTTCATCAGGTATTCCTGCGTCTCGGTATGACTGAGTATTGCAAAACCAGATAATTTTCCATCAGTTCTGATGCCAACTACAATATTTATATCACCGCCATAGCCCTTTGGAAGCAGTCCGAGTTTCTCTCCACTTCCTGCATATCCAACTATTTCGCCCTTATCATCAAAGCCGGTATAAATACCTTTAGCATCATCACATTTTATTGATACTGGTTTTGGCAGAACTGCCTTTATTAACCAGTCGGGTGGAGTTTTTTCCTTCACCTCTGTCTTTATTATGAGTGATGTAATAATTAAAAGGGGTATAAAAAATCCCTTTATAAGAGAGAATTTCATTTTCACTTATTATCTATTCTTTCTTTTCTGTCTCTTCTTTTGGTGGTGTTGTTGTCTCTGTTTTAGGGACTGCTTTCTTCTCCGGTTCTTTTTTCTTATCTGATGTCAGTGAGGTATAGGTTATTGAAAGAAATAGCGAGCCAATGAAACATACTAAGAATGCACCTATTATCCATAGAGAGACAACTGTGCTCGGCAAAGTTGTTGTTATAGCAATAAAGCCGAGAAGTGGCAATCTACCTATGAGCCAAATATATATGCCAAAGAGCATTCCTGCCAGAAACCAGTTATGGGGTAAACCCTTTCTTATAAATGTAAAGACAATTCCCCAGAAGATGCCAAATATCATATTCAATCCAAAGAGCATAAGGTATTGTCCCACACCTATCTCCTTGAAGAATTCTAATCCTTTGATTGCTACCGGTGCGATTACCCCCTTTACAAGGAGACCATAGACAATTGTAATTATGGCAAATATAAGACCTGCAACAAGACCACCGATAAGACCTCCAGTAAATCTCTTCATTGCCATCACCTCTTTTCTAATGACAGAAGTCATTATATCAATCTTTGATAAGATTTTTTATATTATTTCTTTCTCATTTTAATACCTTGTCCTTGACTTGTTATGATATATGATTTATCCTTATTTTGATATTTATGACTAAATATATCTTTGTAACCGGTGGTGTTGTCTCTGCTTTGGGCAAAGGTATCGCTTCCGCTTCCATTGGTTGTCTTCTGGAGGCGCATGGTCTTAAGGTCACTCTGATGAAGATGGACCCGTATATAAATGTTGACCCGGGCACAATGAATCCATATCAGCACGGTGAGGTTTATGTCACCGATGATGGTGCTGAGACAGACCTTGACCTCGGTCATTATGAGAGGTTCACATCTGCAAAGATGAGTAAGTTAAATAATTTAACCGCTGGTATGGTGTATGAATCAGTCATCCAGAAGGAGAGAAAAGGTGAATACCTCGGTCAGACAATACAGGTAATACCGCATATTACAAATGAAATTAAAGATAGAATAAAGAAACTTGCAGAGAAAGAGTCACCTAATGTTCTGATATGTGAGGTTGGAGGAACGGTTGGTGATATAGAGGGGCAGCCGTTTTTAGAGGCAATCAGACAGTTCTGGCTTGAGATTGGCAGGTCAAATGCCATATTTATTCACCTTACACTTGTTCCATTTATAAAAACATCAGGCGAGTTAAAGACCAAGCCAACGCAACATTCAGTAAGGGAACTCCGGGAGATAGGCATTCAGCCCGATATTCTCATCTGTAGAACTGAGAGCCGGCTTACAGAAGATTTGAAGCAGAAGATAGCACTATTCTGCAATGTTGAACTTCGGGCTGTTATTGAGGCGAGAGACACTGACATTATATACTCAATACCAATGATGTTCAGGGATGAGGGACTTGATGAGATAATCCTTGAGAAATTGAGGATTGATGCAAAGGAACCAAAACTTTCTGATTGGATGAAAATGCTTGAGGTTCTGCGAAACCCCGGAGGAGAGGTGGAGATAGCGGTTATAGGGAAATACACCTCTCTTCATGATTCATACAAGTCAATCATTGAGGCGATAGTTCATGGTGGAATTGCAAATAAAGTGAAGGTCAATATAAAATGGGTTGAGTCAACGGACCTCAGGAATGACACAATGTTTGATGCCCTTGATAGCGCACATGGTATTCTCATACCTGGTGGGTTTGGAAGTCGGGGAATAGATGGGAAGGTGATGGCTGTAAAGTTTGCGAGGGAGAATAAGGTGCCATTTCTGGGTATCTGTCTTGGAATGCAGGTTTCTGTGATTGAGTTCGCAAGAGATGTCTGTGGTCTTGAAGGTGCTCATTCTACCGAATTTGACTCGCATACTAAATATCCTGTAATCTCTTTGCTTGAGGAGCAGAAGAAAGTAAAGAAGATGGGTGCAACTATGCGTCTTGGTCTATATAGATGTGTATTGGAGAAGGAAAGTAATGCCTATAGAGCATATGGAGACGAGAAGATTTCTGAAAGGCACAGGCATAGATATGAATTCAATAATGAATATAGACAGATTATGATAGAGCATGGGATGAGGTTCACGGGAATAAATCCGGAGCAGGACCTTGTAGAGATAATAGAACTTGAAGGTCACCCTTGGTTTGTTGCCTGTCAGTTTCACCCCGAGTTCAAGAGCAAGCCATTAAAGCAGCATCCGTTATTTCGCGATTTTATAAAAGCAGCATCCAGTAATAAAAAGAAGTAGTTAGATAACTGTTAAATGTTAGCAATTATAGAGAAAAGAATTATTTATGTTATAATTAATAATTAAAAATACTGTATGAAAGGGATAGTTATATATTTGTTGTTGGTTTCATTTCTCCTTATTGGCATTCTTGCTTGCCATTCAAAAGGTGGAGAGGAGGAAAAGGTGGATTATAAGGCATTAAGAAAAGATATGGTTGAGCACCAGATAAAGGCGCGTGGCGTCAAAGATGAGAATGTTCTGAAAGCAATGCTCACAGTTCCAAGGGAGGAGTTTGTCCCTGAGTCCATAAAATTAAGAGCGTATGATGACTGTCCGCTTCCGATAGGTGATGGACAGACAATATCTCAGCCATATATTGTAGCGCTGATGACAGAACTACTTAAATTGAAGAAGGGTGACAGAGTGCTTGAGGTTGGCACTGGCTCGGGCTATCAGGCAGGCATTCTCGCAGAGATGGGTTGTGATGTCTACACAATAGAGATTATAGAGACACTCTCTCTTAAGGCGCAGGAAGTTATCAAGAAACTTGGTTATAATAATGTTCACTTTAAGATTGGTGATGGCTTTGTTGGGTGGGAGGAGTATGCTCCATATGATGCAGTTATAGTTACCTGCGCTCCCGGTGAGATACCAAAGCCACTGATTGACCAGCTTGCAGAAGGGGGACGCCTTGTCATTCCAGTTGGTGAACACTTGCCCCAGGACCTTGTCCTTGCTATCAAAGAGAATGGCAAGATAAAAGAGTATCCTATTACTTCTGTTGCATTCGTCCCGATGACTGGCATTGCCCAGGATAAGTGAGATTTGTTTCTTTTATTTATAGTTCAATATAATAATTTTCAGTTGAATTGTTATCTATCTAATTATAACCTTATAAGATTATTTAAGGAGATTTTATGGAATTATTGAAGTATATATTTCTCGGGGCTGTTCAGGGGCTTACAGAATTTTTACCAATATCATCATCCGGGCATCTTGTTCTTCTTGAGCATCTTCTTAAAATAAATCCTCCAGGTATAATACTTGAGGTTACTTTTCATTTTGCAAGCGTTCTTGCTATTATATTCTTTTTAAGAAAGAAAATATGGGAAATATTATCCGGACTGTTCAAGGGTGGGCAGTTAGCAAAAGGTTCCTTTAACTATCTTGTTGCTATTATAGTTTCTGTAATTCCGCCAGCAATCATCGGTTTTCTTTTTAAAAGCAAGATTGAAGCGCTTTTTGAGAACCCTCAGACAGTTGCTATCTCTCTTTTATACACAGGTGGAATTGTCCTGTCAATACCATTTATAGCGAGAGCAAGAAAGAACCCTTTCAATGTTGATAGGAATTTTTTTACTGCAGTTGTTGTTGGATTTGTTGTTGGTATATTTGAGGCGATTGCGATAGTTCCGGGCATATCAAGGTCTGGCTCTACAATATTTGCTGGTGTGCTTTCAGGTCTTGCTCTGACTTACTCAGCGGATTTTGCATTTATCATTGCTATTCCCGCGATACTTGGTGCTGTGGTAATGGAAGCAGGAGATGCTATTAAATCTCTATCCCAGATAAATTGGCTCTATCTGACAATTGGTGCTATTTCTGCTCTTATATTTTCTATCATTGCATTGATATGGCTTTATTCTACATTAAAGAAGGGGTCTATAAGATATTTTGGAATCTACTGTTTGATTCTGGGACTTTTTGTTATAACCTATACATCAATTTTTTAGTAAAATAACTTATATGAGCATATTGGGACCACCGAAGAAGAAGAAATATGGCGAAGTATTTGGTGTATTTCTGTTTATCATAGCCATTCTAATCTTTATATCACTCTTAAGTTATGATGCGGGTGACCTTTCAGATTCTCGTGACCACATAACAAATAAAGTGGGTATTGTCGGTGCATATACATCTTATGCCCTTATGCTCATTTTGGGTTATGTCTCATATCTTATCCCCATCTCGCTTATTATACTTGGAATTATAAAAGTGATGGGCAGGTCAAATAAGGTGATGTTTGGAAAACTGGTCAGTATCGTCCCAACTGTTATTGCTTTCTCTACACTCTCAGCGCTCTTCTGTCCTTATACTTCGCTAAAAGATTTGCAGATGAGAATTGACTGGGGTGGCACAGTCGGGCTTATGATATCAGAGGTTATAATATCAATAATTGGTCGAATTGGCGCTTTTGTTATTCTCTTTGCAGCAGTGCTTGTATCTATTGTCCTGTATACCGATGTCTCACTTGTTCTTATCTTCTCCTGGATAGGCAGGATTTTCTCAGGTGTTAAAGTTCCATTATTCAAGGTCGGGAAGGAAGAAGTATCTGAAGGTGGTCTTATAACAGAAGTGGGTGAAGAGCAAACTACAGGGATAAGTGATATTAAAATGGTCGGAGAGGAAAAGAGATCCACCGTTGGAAAGATTGAGGTAAAAGAGGAGAAGGTGGAGGAGGGTCGGGAAGTCCGTAATATATTGCCACCCATTGACCTTCTGAACAAACCCACATATCCAAGGTCGGTTGTTACGAGGGCTGAGTTGGATGAGAAACTGAAGATATTGCAAATGGGGCTTTCACAGTATGGAGTCAGGATTGGAAAGTGTAAAGAGGGCAGTATTGGTCCAAGGTTTACCAGATTTCTTGTCCCGCTTGAGGCAGGTGAGCGTATATCAAGGATGGAGAATCTTGAGAGGGAACTTGCGCTTCTCTTCAAGGTTGACAGGGTTCGCATAACAGCAGAAAGTGGGAGAAGTGGCTTTATAGGTGTTGAGGTTCCAAATGCAAAGGAGAGGTTAGTATTCATAAGGGAGGCGTTTGAAACAGATGATTATAAGGGCGCTAAAGGTGCTCTACCAATAACTCTCGGTCTTGACCAGCAGGGAAGGGCAAGAATAGCAGACCTTGCTGAGATGCCCCATCTTTTGATAGCGGGAGCAACAGGTAGTGGAAAGAGTGTATTTGTCAATGTGATAATACTTTCGCTACTTTATAGATTTACACAGGACTATGTTAGATTTCTTATGGTTGACCTGAAAAGGGTTGAACTTGAGGGTTATGGTCAGAAAGAAAGGTCGCTTCCACACCTGCTCTATCAGGTGATGACAACGCCTGATAATGCTGTTATCGGTTTGAGATGGGCTGTAAGCGAGATGGAAGCAAGATATCAATTACTCGCTCAGGTTGGAGCAAGGCATATCTCTGGTTACAATCAGAAGATGGTGAAGGAGAAGAGGGAGCCATCTGATGAAGAACATCCGGTATTTTCAGCACTAGATTCTTATAAACTTCCATACCTTATAATAATTATTGACGAGCTTGGAGATTTAATGAGCACGCAGGGAAGGAAGATTGAGGTATCGTTGACGCGCCTTGCACAGATGTCAAGAGCGATAGGTATTCATCTTATCGTTGCTACACAGAGACCATCTGTAGATGTCATTACGGGGCTTATAAAGGCGAACTTCCCAGTGAGGGCATCATTCAGGGTTACGTCAAAGGTTGACTCAAGGACTATACTTGATAGAAATGGGGCTGAGAACATGCTTGGCAAGGGTGATTATCTGTTTTTACCTGTTGGTCAGTCGGAACCAATACGTCTTCAATCACCGTTGGTTGTGTCTGAAGAGATAAACAGGGTTGTTGACTTTCTTATGGTTAAAAGGGAGCCACCACCACTTCCAAAGGAGGAAGAGGGGGGGGAAGAGGAGACGGAGATAACGGATGAGTTTTATAATGAGGCGGTTAATATTGTTGTGAGTGAGGGTCAGGCATCAATATCACTTTTACAGAGAAAACTCAGTATTGGTTATGCGAGGGCTGGTCGTCTTATAGATATAATGGAGAGGAATGGGGTAGTGGGACCATCGGAGGGCAGTAAGCCAAGGCAGGTTCTGAAGGGCAGATAGGTTATCTAAGAATTTATCATTAAGTTTTTACTATTTTAGAAAGTAATTAAATCTGGGGAGGGAGGATTCGAACCCCCACGCACGGATCCAGAGTCCGTTGTCCTACCCTTAGACTACTCCCCATTGTCCTATTCTCTATATCATATCATGTTAACTCTATCAATGATTATTTATTACACCTTAAATTCCATCAGTCATCAGGAATAATCTCATCAAGAATATCCTTTATCACATCCCAGGAGAAACCTTTCTGATATAGGAATGAAGACAGACGCCTTTTCTTCTCAATACAGTCGTATTTATCATATCGTTTGAGACCAGCGAGGGCGGCCCTCCTCACAAGTTCCTCATCGCTTTCAATCTCATTCAGGGCATCTTCTATCAGTTCACTACCTATTCCCTTTTGAATCATCTTTGACTTTATTGCCCTTTTCCCCAGTGGCAACTTTCTCTTGGAATATGTCAGGGCAACTGTCTTTGCGAATTCAGAATCATTCAGATAGCCACGATTGACAAGAAAATTGATGACCTCACTTATTGCTTCGCTTGAAATTCTGGCTTTTCTTAACCATAGCTCTATCTCCCTTATACTTCGCTGGCGATATGATAGTTTGTTCATCGCGAGTTTTAGCCCTATTGAGATGTCAATCTGTTTATATAATTTTTCTGCTAATTCCTTTTCTAAAATAGAACCTTTTTCTATTTTCAGGTCTCTTAATCTATCTATATATATTGTGCCAACATATATGTCATCTATATAAACAGAGACCCTCTCTGGGTCTCGCTTTACCTGTGATAGTTTTGTTATTTTGCCTGTTAAAGGAAGCTCTCTTGGTCTTTCTTTATTCTTCCTTCTCTTCAATCTCTGAGCCAACCTTAGTTATCTTTTCTGGTGTTAAATTTAGCATCTCCCTTATCTTTTTCTCAACTTCCTGTGCCATTTCCTTATTTGTTTCAAAGAATAATCTTGCATTCTCCCTTCCCTGCCCCAGTCGCACATCACCATAGGAAAGCCAGGTTCCTGACTTTTCAATCAGACCTAACTCCACTCCAAGGTCAAGAAGTTCTCCCTCTTTTGATATGCCCTTATTGTAGATAATGTCAAATTCTGCATCCCTGAATGGTGGAGCAACCTTGTTCTTCACAACACGCACCCTGGTCCTGTTTCCAATAATCGCCTCTTTTTCCTTAATTGATGATATTCTCCTTATATCAAGACGAAGGGTAGCGTAAAATTTGAGTGCTCTACCACCAGGTGTTGTTTCTGGGCTTCCAAACATTACGCCAATCTTTTCCCTTAATTGGTTTATAAAGACCATGCTTGTCTTGGAGCGGGAGATGGCACTTGTGAGTTTTCTCATTGCCTGGCTCATAAGCCGTGCCTGGAGACCCATATGTGAGTCGCCCATATCGCCTTCAAGTTCAGACCTCGGCACAAGTGCTGCAACCGAGTCAATCACGACAGCATCTACGCCATTACTTCTTATCAGGTATTCTGCAATCTCAAGTGCCTGCTCGCCTGTGTCCGGCTGTGATATTAAAAGGTTGTCAAGGTCAACACCGAGATTCTGGGCATACTCTGCTGGAAGTGCATGTTCAGCATCTATAAATGCACAAATACCACCCTGTCTCTGTGCCTCAGCAATGATATGAAGACCGAGTGTTGTTTTCCCGCTTGACTCCGGTCCAAATATCTCTACTACCCGGCCCCTTGGAATTCCTCCAACGCCAATTGCACTGTCCAGTCCGATTGAGCCAGTTGAGATTACCTCAACATCAACCATAGCGGTCTTGTTGCCGAGCCACATTATACTTCCTTTGCCATATTGTCTTTCAATATGTCCAATTGTGGTCTCAAGGACTTTTTTCTTCTCGTTAATGTTTTTATTATTAGAATCTGCCATATTATCTCCTTTATTTTAATGAATTGTAATATATATTGCTAATTATATAAAGTTATAATAAATGGTGCCCCTCAGGATTGAACTGAGGACACCAGGATTTTCAGTCCTGTGCTCTACCGACTGAGCTAGGGCACCTTATATTTGTATTTTAATCAAAAGATATTATAATTGTCAATAGGTTATATTGGTAAAAAATGTGGAGTGAAAAGGGTGAGATAGCAAGGGGAGAGGTTCCCTGGATTTCAAAATATATTGAATATACCCTTCTTGAGTTTGGGATGGGAGATAATGATATAGAGCGTATCTGTCTTGAATCAAGGAAGTATGGTTTCCTGGGCGTATGTATTCCACCAAGATTCATAAAACTTGCAAAGGATGTTCTTTCCGGCTCTGATGTTATAGTGGTTTCTGTGGTTGGTTTTCCACTCGGTTCAAATACCACAAAAATTAAGGTTTTAGAGGCATCTGAGTGTGTTGATATGGGTGCCGATGAGATAGATATGGTTATTGATGTTGGTGGTTTTCTAGAAGGCAAGCGTAAAGAAGTTGGGGAAGAGATAGCAGAGGTTACAGGCGCTATAAGCCCTCACTCATTAAAGGTTATAGTAGAAGTGCCACTTCTTAACTACGAGCAGAAAAAGGAGATTTGTAATATATCATCTGATTATGGTGCAAGATTTGTAAAGACATCAACTGGATTTCTTGGAATACCGACAAAGTCCGATGATGTCAGATTGTTAAGAGATATGCTTCCAAAGAGTGTTGGTGTGAAAGCAAGTGGTGGTATAAGAGGGTATTATAGCGTCCTTGAAATGCTGGCAGCAGGGGCATCAAGGATAGGCACATCAAGCGGGGTCGTAATAGCCGAAGAGGCATGGTATCAAATAGATAACCCTTCAATCGATCAAAAGTAAATTATTTTGTTTTGCGTATTTTTTTTGATATAATCGTTGAGTATTTCTAAAGGAGGGATATATGATGAGATTAAGAAAATATTCTCTATTATCCTTGTTGATTGGCATTTCAGTAATTTTAATGCTAAGTTGCGCTTCTGAGAAGGGAAATGGAAAGGTTACAGGAAAGATAACAGGACCTGATAAAGAAACCCCTGTTGTAAATGCTAATGTCACGATATCAAGTCAGGGTAGCGATCTGGTTCTCTATGAGAATTCTACAACATCTGGAACAGATGGGTCATACACATTTGAAAATGTTCCTGATGGTGATTATAAACTTACAGCAGATAAAGTGCACTTCCATGGTGAGAATACCATAAAAGTTACTAATGGTAATGTTGAAGGAGACACCAATATTGATATCAATATAGATGCTTCAAAGATTGCTGTTGTTCCTGGTGCTTATGATGACATAGGTTTGATATTGGAAGATATGGGGATTAATTACACAGAGATTACAGATGCTGATTTAGAGGATTCAGATACTGTCTCTTCATTCTATATAATATTTCTGAATTGTGGAAGTGATACTTACTATGCTGAGGAGACGCAGGTTCAGGATAATCTGAGGAATTTTGTAAAAGCAGGTGGCTCAATCTATGCTTCTGATTGGGACTATGAATATGTTGAATATACCTGGCCAGATGCAATTGACTTCTATGGTGATGACCTAACAGACCCAAAGATTGGAGATGGTGACCAACATGTTAACGGTGATATAGTTGATTCGTGTCTTGAGGATTATATGGGTAAAAATGCTGTTGATTTATATTATGACCTTTCTTCATGGGTTGTGATTAACGATGTGGGTAGTGGAACTAACACTGATATTCAGGGTGATATCAGCACTTACGAAGGTCCACTTTCGGATAAACCCCTATTAGTAAATTTCACAGATGAGAATGGCAAGGTCATATACACAACATTCCACAATGAAGCACAGGTAACTGCTGATGCTGAGAAGATACTGAAATACTTTGTATTTGAGATGTAGATTTATGAACTAGAAATAAGAAGGGGGAGATAATCTCCCCCTTTGCTTTTTTATTTGAACTTATTATTCCTTCGGAATCTTCTTATAATCATCTTTGAATCGTTCTATTCCAATATCAGTCAGAGGGTGCTTGAACAGGTTTTCAAGGACAGATGGTGGAACTGTGGCTATATGTGCACCAATAAGTGCTGCTTCTATAAAGTGGAGTGGATGTCTTATGCTTGCAACTATTACCTCTGTATCAATATCATAATTAAAGAATATGTCAATTATCTGACTTACCAATTCCATTCCATTTTGAGATATATCATCAAGTCGTCCTACAAATGGGCTTACATAATTTGCACCTGCCTTGGAAGCAAGGAGTGCTTGTGATGGTGAGAATATAAGAGTCATATTCACTATTATCCCTTCTCTAGAGAGAAGTTTAGCACCCTCAAGACCAATCTTTCCCATGGCTACCTTCATGACAAGATTATCTGCTATTTTCATATAATCTTTTGCCTCTTTGACCATTTCCTTCGGGTCTTCTGAGATTATTTCAACATTAACAGGTCTTGGGTGCAAAATCTTTGCTATCTTCTCTACCAGTTCATTGAAGGGTCTTCCTTCCTTTGATATTATCGTTGGATTTGTTGTCACACCATCAAGAATTCCCATTGCATCAGCAACTTTTATTGCTTCAATGTCAGCAGTATCAAGAAATATCTTCATTAAAATACCTCCAGTAGAAAATGTTAAACTATAATAGAAAATAATCTTATCATATATATTCGTTAAATTTAACAAATTTTTGTTTCTTTTATTTATAATCGTCTCTTTGATATACTATCTTAACTGTTATGATTAAGTTCATCTTTACATTATTAATCCTGCCAGCAGTTTTATTAGCATCAACAATTATAGTTGACCCATACTCTGGTGACTTGAAAGAATTTGTGGAAGGTGGTTTTATTGAACCGGGGTTTGGTGAGAAGGTCTCTCTCTCACTGGAGGGTGGAGAGGTTCCGATTGTGGAGACAAAGCCAAAGGTTGAGTATAAAAGTCCATTCGCAGAGCCATTGAAGGAGGGTGAGGTGCGCTTCTGGGTTGACCCGGATATCGGCTGGATTGAATACAATGTAAAGAGCAATATTATATATTTAAAGACAAGGGCTGAGGTTGAATATAAAGATATTCATCTATCATCAGATGAAGCAAGTTATCAAACACAGGATAAGATAATAGAAGCGAAGGGAGAAGCAGTTCTAACTGATTCGGAAGGGACAATCAATGGTCAAAAGATGACCTACTCATTTGATACAAAGAAGGGCGTTGTTTACAAAGGTGAGTCAGAGATTGAGAAGAGCTTTTATACAGGTGAGCGACTCAAGAAGACAGGTGATAATGAATATTGTGGCAGGCATGGAAGTTTCACTACATGTGATTATGCTGAGCCCCATTATCACTTCTGGTCACCGAAGGTTAAGATATACACAAAAGATAAAGTGATTGCTAAACCGGTCGTTGTCTTTATGGATAAGATTCCAGTTCTTGTGCTTCCCTATTATATACTCAGTTTAAATAGGGAACGGCATTCTGGGTTTTTACAGCCATATTTTAGATTCAGTCCTGGTGAATATCTGTTTGTTAATACTGGTTATTATTGGGTTATTAATGACTATAGTGATATCACAACTATGCTTGACTATAATAGTAAGATGGGCTGGGGTGAGAGAATGAATTTAGTATATTTATATGGTTCAAAGAACGGAATTAACTCTATATATCTTGCACATTATAGGGATAGGGAGACAGATACAGAGTGGTGGAAGGTATACACTTCTCACAGACAGGATATATCTGAGAATACAACACTTCTTACAAGAGTTGACCTGAGAAATGACACATCATTTGATAAATATTTCAGCGAGGATTTTTTAATAAGGACCAGGAGGAATCTATCATCATTTGCAACCCTGACTACCAATAGAGGTAATTTTTCTGCAATAACAGAGTTCAGTCGGACTACTAGTGTGTCTCAAGAGGGTGTTGGTGCACCAAAAGATGAACTGATAAGGAGGGCACCACCAACTACAACGGATATTATTCCAAGGATTTCACTTTCCGGTCCGAGAATACGTCTCTTTGGAAGCGCATTCTATATAAACTGGAGTTTATCTGGAGTTAACTCATATCAGAATGGTGACCTTACAGCAAGGTTGGTTGAAGGTGTAGGTGGGCTCTCACTTCCTTTCAAGATAAAGTGGCTCCGATTTGAACCGTCAGCAAGTGGTAAAACACAATTTCACTATATTGATAAATATGGCAGGCATGGCAGGTTATTTGCAATGTATTATCTGACAAACTCAATAAGCACTAAAATATATGGTATTTTTCACCCTTCTGGAAGAGAACTTAGGCATATTATCACTCCGTCTCTTTCATATTTATATTCACCACCTTATGATTCATCGTGGATGATTTCTGGTGGGGGTAAGTCAAATGGTTCAAGCAACTTCACTCTTGGGCTTGACAATGCCTTTGCCTTGATGGGGAAGAAAGAGAAAAGTGAGGGACAGCGGTTTCTTGATATAGCAAATAGTATTGGTTATAACTTAAAGTCAAAAACAAATAAGTTTAGTGACCTTTCAACATCTATTGAGCTTTCACCAAACTTTTCTGATATATACATGCTTACATCCCGTCTTAGTATGAACCACAATTTATATAACTGGACTCTGGATAATATTAGCCTTAATACAGAATTTAACATTCAATCAAAGGGAAGGTTGGAGACAGAGAAGGAAAAGCAGGGGAAAGGAAAAGAGGGTGAGGGGAAGGAATATGAAGAGTATAAAGAGGAAGACCAGTATAGGGACTATCCTTATGGTGAAAGGGATCTTGGAACAGGAAGGGGAATAAAGGAGGGCTTTTCGTTTTCACTGACACATTCATATTCAAAGTCACATGGCAGTTTATATGGGGTTCAATCTCTTGGGACAAGTATTGAGGCGAATTTGACTAAGAACTGGAGGGTAGCATACGAGACGAACTATGACATTGTAGAGAAAAGATTTCAAAGGCATGTATTCAAAATATACAGAGACCTTCACTGCTGGGAGGCGGAGGTTCGTTTATCGTATGAGCAGGGCAATGTTATATACTGGTTTGAACTCAGGATAAAGGAGATACCGGAGATAAAGATAACAGGAACCCAGCAGAGAGAAATTTAATCCATTAATATTAAATATGACAACTTTATTTTGGTTTTATTGATTAGTATTAAATAAGGTGTTAAAATTAAGTAATTATGAGATGGTGGAGAGAAAGAGCACCATTAGTTGTTATTTTTTTGTCTCCAGTATTTCTATATTCATTTGTATTGGGCGCTCCTCCGCAGTTTTATAAACCTTTTATATTTCTATTTCCTGTATTAAGTATTGCAGGTGATTACATGACACTGACAGTTAATTTCTATGAACTCTCAACTGATGATGTTGTAGATGGCTTTCTGAGATATGTATCTGGTATTTATCTCTTGAGTTATAACCAGAATAATGAGGTTGTCATTAATAATAATGACCCCCCTGAAGAGACAGGAAATAAAGAGGGGACAGGTAATAAGGAAGAGGTGAAGACAGAGGGGGAGACGCCGCCACAGGAGGTCTGGACTGTCATAACTAGCCCGTCATTGATGGCGAGCCCTGGCAAATATTACCGACCAACCCAGCCCGAGTGGAAGATGATAAGAAAGCCAATGGTGTCATTAAGGATAGAACTCCCCGGTTTTATGCACTTTGTTGGTGAATATCTCAGGTCTGTAACAGAATTTACCTATCAGAGGATGTGGGCTACCGATAATCAATATGAGAAGACATTTAATGTCAGCGACCTTGACAGGGCAAAACAAAGATATAGAAATATTATGTCCAAAGGTGGAGAGAGGGGTGCTGATGAGGGCTTGATACCAAACTTTCAGTTACCAAAGGATTCCGAGATAAAGATATCAGGCAGGAAGACGGTCTCAATGGGCTATAGCAGGGAGAAGTATCCTCAGAGTTATAACTATGGTCAAACGGGCACACAGGGTAATATTGAGATGGAACAACAACTTCAGGTGCAGGTTGAGGGTGTTGTCTCAAGGAAGACGCATGTATATATTGACTATGATGATTCGAGAGAGAACGAGAGCAGGAATAAGATATCTGTTGTCTATAAGGGTGATGAGAAGGAATTCGTTCAGGAGGCGGCGTTTGGAGACCTGGTTATGACTATGCCATCAACAGAGTTTCTGAGTTATTCATCAAGCAGGTCTGTCTTTGGTGGCAAGTTAAATGTTCAAAAGGGACTATTTAAGTTATTGACAATTGCGTCAACGGAGAAGGGCAGGACAGAGAAGGAGACCTTCACAAGTGGTAAGGAGTTCACGGTAAATAGGATTAACGACACAAATTATGTAAGAAGGAAATACTATGTAATTAATGCCTATGGTCAGAAGGAGGGAGATGAGACACAATACTATTTCAATACTAATAGGAAGATAATGGTAAATACAAGCAGTGGTCAGCCATATCTTGCTGTATTTGTATCAACAGGGAATGGTTATATTGACCCAAATGAAGGATATTACTATGATATAACAGCATATAGATATGATGATTCTGTTTATGATAATACAAATCCAACCGATGAGAAAATTAATTTTTATTTTAAAAAACTAGTCCTTGGAGTTGACTACAATGTTGATGTGAGTAGTGGCATAATAACATTTGCATCAACAATTACTGATGGTGAGTATGTTGCAATAGCATATAAGATTGCAAACGATAATAATACATATCAATATGAGATAGGAAAATCATTCTGGGATAATAATCTTAATAATCTTAATGACCTTAAATTAATAAAGAAAGAGACGGAAATAGGGGAATACCAGTATTACGAACTTCATAATATGTATTCGCTCGGGGCAATGGGGATAGACAGGAGGAACTTCGTCCTAAAGATGATGGATACAAATAACAGTGAGTTTGACCCTGATACAAAAGAGCCATATATAGTCAAGTATGGTATAGCTACAGAAAGACCGGGTGGTGGGTATGACATCAATTCAAATTACATTGATTACGATTCGGGAATTCTGCACTTTCCTGATAGTTTACCTTTTGATTATGATGGAAACCGCTCAGTTGAGGGTGAGGACGCCTATGAGCCGGAGACCATTCACAAGATGTATATATATGTTGAGTTTGAGGCAGTAAGGTCTGTTTATATACTGCGACCGAATATCATTCCTGGAAGTGAGGAGGTCAGGATAAATGGACATCTGTTGATAAGAGACCAGGACTACATTATTGACTATGACTCTGGCTATCTGGAGTTCATAACTGAACTTATTAACGAGCCCGATGCACAGATAGAGATTACATACGAGTATAGTTCAATGTTCAGCGAGACGAGTAAGACACTCGCAGGAACAAGGGCTGAGTTCGTTCTCGGTGAGGACTCCAATCTTGGTTTCACATATCTTGGTGAGTGGTCGTCAAAGCCGAAGTTCGGTGAGATACCGACTATTGATAACCCCCCGACAACGCAGAACATCCTTGACTCAAACCTCAAACTCTACTACCACCCGAAGTTTATGACAAACGCTGTTAATCTCCTGCCTCTTGTAAAGACAGAGTATCCGTCTACATTATCAATAGAGTCAGAATTTGCGAAGAGTTTTCTAAATCCAAATATTGTTGGACTTGCGAATGTTGATGATATGGAGGGCACAAAGATAGCACCGACATTTCCGATGAGGGCAGGTGCCTGGCAACCATCAAGCCCGCCTGATGTGAGAAACGGTAATACATTTGACGAGCCAAACAGAATTTTACTTTATAGGGGTGAGGATTATATAGAGCAGTCGCAGATAAGTAGTGATTATACAAGTAGTTTTACATATATATTAAAACTTCGTAATCTGCCCAATAACCCTGGTAGTTTTGATAATCCAGAGAGGTGGGGTGGTATATGCAGGAACATATCTACTTATGGAACAGATTATAAAGAGAAGGAATATAAATATCTTGAGATGATAGCGTGGTTTCCAGATGATGCGAATGGTCTTCTCCATGTTGATTTGGGTGAAATGAGCGAGGATTCTGATTCTAATGGTGAGATTGGAACAGAGGATAAACAACCTTATGATGGGAAGCTTGGCAAGGATGAGGATACTGGATGGTGGTTTGACAATACTATAGCAGACCCACCAGGAAATGATAAAGAGTTAGTTGGAAAAGACAATGGTTATCTTGATACTGAGGACTTCAACTTTAATGGGATTTTAGACAAAAACCATAACTACTTTGAATATACTGTCGACATAGAAAAAGTGAATAAAGGTAATCCAGATAATTCACCAAGTGAAGAACCACCTGAATATGTAACCAAATATATGAATTATTATAATGACCCTTATGGTAATAAAAATGGCAGATGGGTCTCTATAAGATTACCGCTTGATTTTGACAAGGAGGGTCGTGAGGGTAACTTTGGAAGTCCAGATGCCACACGCATCAAGCACATAAGGGTCTGGGTTGAAGCGGAAAGCAATGATGATTTTCCCTCTGATGATAATGCTTATGATGAGATATTGCTTGCATCGCTATCAGTTGTTGGGAACAGGTGGGAGGAGGCGAAGGTTGACCCGGACAAGGGCTCAAATGTGGCTCACATAGAAGTTATAAGCAATAAAGAAGATAGTGGATATACCCCATTAAAGACAGAGTATGATGAGAATGGCAATCTCAAGACAGAGTCGTCATTATCGCTAAAGTATATCACCTCAAACTGGGATGACATTGGCTATCAGGGGGATAATAATCCAGGTCTTTCTAAAACAGATGTGATTTCAAAGAGGTTAAATCCAAGTAAAATGGCGGGACCTGAGGAAAGGAAGTTTCCATATGGTTCTGGCGATGGAATACTCAACACAGAAGACAGAGACCACGACGGCATTCTTGATAATGGTGAGGATGTTGGATGGATATATGATGGTTATCCAGGAAATGAGACAGGGGCGGGCAATGGCAGACTTGACAGTGAGGATGAGATATACGCATACACAGAGTATGTCAATACATACAGACCATATGACTTTTCTGGTTATGGCTATCTTATTGCGAACTACTACCCAAATTATAGTGAGAATAATCATGAACTGTTTTTCATAAGATTTGGCTCTGATGACAATAATTACTATGAATATTTTGTAAATATTATGGAGGGCGACCGGAATCCAGATGTCTCAGGGTGGCGTTTCGTGAAAATAGACCTGCCGAACCTTGTGAATATTCAGAGTAAACACAGCAATGATACTGGTGGGCTAATCACTGAGGAGCATGTGATAATCAAGGGCAATCCATCGTTATACAATATTTTGCAGATTGTTGCTGGTGTAAAGACAACAGACCCTATGGTGGGAAAGGACTTTGGAAATGTATGGATAAATGATATAAGTTTAGAGGCACCGATAAATCAAAGCGGGTATGCCAAGAGAGTGAAGATAGACCTTGCCTTCTCGGACTTTATGACTGTTGGTGGTGAATACAGAGGCATTGATGGGACATTCCAGTCCATTGGCTACATTTCCCCCACTAACACAACTTCTGGCTTAAAATCTGCATATACTACTATGGAGATATCAAAGTTTATGCCAAAGAGTTGGCAGGTGTCAATGCCGATTTCTGTGCGGTGGTCAAAGAATTTAACTGATGCAGAAAATAAATTTTATGCAGATAATAGTATATATAATTATGGCAGGATAACAAGCGTATCAAGGCAGTATAATCTTGGTTTTAAGAGGGTCTGGCTTCCGACAGTCAATCTAAATTATTCTCATACCGGGTCGTCAAATGAAAAGTATGAGAGACAGGCGGGTTCTGATTCATATACCACAAGTTTTGGCTATGAGTTTCCAAATAGGATTCCATATCTCCCTACCAATATCAGCACTACATTCAGAAGGACGATAAACAAAACATTATACTTTGCACAACCAAGAACTGACCCTGATGTTATAACTCATTCAGATTACTTCTCATCAAGTTTGAGATTTGAACCAATAAAGAGGTTTGAACTCAGACCAACTTATGGCTATGGTCTGACCTGGGATAGAGTGGCGAGTAGATTGGACTATTACACTGAGAATTATGGTTTTTCTTCATCAATGTCAAGAATTACTGGAATGAGACCGAGTTTTTCATACTCAAGTAATTACTCAGAAGATAGAGATTACACTGACAATAAGTTGAGTGTTTCTAATAGTTCATCAATTACATCGTCATTCTCTATTGAACCGGGAAGGTTGGGTAATAAGAATATAAAATCAATAAATTCAATGTCCATCTCACCAACATACACATTGTCCAGGTCAAGCACATATTATGATGTGACCGATAGACCTGGATTTGGTTATAGATTTGGCTATAATTCTATCTTGCATGGTTTTGATTCAAGGACATTACAGTTCAGGCATATTATTGGAGTATCATTGAGATTTAGACCATTTGAGTTTATGTCGTATAAGGGTGAGAAGGAGAAGAGCTGGGATTGTATAAGCGCCACTTTATCTTATAAGTTGTCAAAAACAAACCAATATGTCACAGGGTCTCTTACAAGGTCAAGAACAATTGATTTTCCGGGTATTGAAATAAGAATTGATGGGACTAAAAACTTTCCAATATTTGCAGGTATGCTTAAACGTTCATCGGTAGTCCTGGGTTATAGCCATTCAATTTCTGATTATTATGGTTATTCACATTCAGTTTCTCATTCTCCATTGTTTTCATGGCATGCAACCTGGTCTGATGCTTTGAAGACAACAATAGATGTGAGATATGATATGGACAAAGATAAAGACCTTGACTTTGGCACATCCAGTGTCACTACAACTTTTAAACCATCTGTAACAATTGATTACAATCTTAAGATGCCAAAGGGATATAGTATCCCTGTTCTTGACAAGATATTCAGAATGAGAAACGAACTTGATTTTATTGGAACTATTACGTATACAAGAATAAGGAACATAAGAGCGATAGAAGATAACACAAATAGGTGGGATGTAGATGTGTCAACGGGCTACTATATTACAACTAATCTGAGAATGACTATAACAGTAAGTTATAGTAAATTTAGAAACCTTTCGGAAGCCGGTCAGGATAATTCTACAACCAATGTCTTCTTCACAGCAGACGCGTTATTCTAATTGTATTTGTGGAAAACTGTCTTCATCATAAACGGTTCTGGATCAGTATTAAAGATGGGAAAGCCATTGTAGATATTGAAGAGTTTAAGCATGTAAAGGTTCAGAGATTGAAGGCAGGAGATGAGTTTATTGGAATTGATGGGTCCGGATTTGAGTTTTTGTGTAAGATTAACGATATTGAAAACAGGATAATAAATGCTACTATTGAATATAAAAGGTCTTGTAAGTTAGAACCAGAGATTGAGATGATTCTATGTCAGGCAGAGTTAAAGGGTTTAGGGCTTTCTACTGCTATTGACTTTTCTATTCAAGCAGGGATAGCTAAATTTATATATTTCCCGACAGAGAGGTCTCAGGGTAAGAGTATATCAATAGGTAGAATAAAGAGAAAGATGCTGTCAAGTGTAAAACAATCGGGTAGGGCTAAGGTAATCTTTGTGGATAGATATGATAGTATTGTTTCTATGCTTAAAATTTTGGATAGTTATAAGATATCTCTAAAGCTACTTCTGGTTCTGGATAATGATTCTGAATTTCTGCATAATATATTATTGAAAGAAAAGGGAAGTCCATCAGGTGTTGTAATAGCAGTTGGACCGGAGGGGGACTTTACTGAAAATGAGATTGACATTTTTATCAAAAATAGATTTATAAAAGTAAAATTAGGAGATATAAGAATCAGGTCATATCTTGCCGGGGCTTTTGCATCAAACATTGTTTTTAATTATTTTGGTAAAGATATTAAAAGGAGAGAGGAGAGATGGAGGACTGTATCTTCTGTAAAATAGCAAGGGGTGATTTGCCTACAGAAAAATTAATGGAGACAGATGATGTTATTGCATTCAATGATATACATCCTCAAGCACCTGTGCATATTCAGATAATTCCTAAAAAGCATATAGTTTCTATAAAAGAGATTGAAGCAGGCGATAGAATTCTGGAAAGTATGTTTGATATTGCAAACAAGATTGCCAGAGAGAAGGGGATATCAGAGCGTGGATTCAGGTTGGTTATTAATTGTGGTCCTGAAGCAGGTCAGTCAGTTATGCATCTTCACCTTCATTTACTCGGTGGAAGACCAATGAGTTGGCCTCCTGGATAAATAATTACAGTTTGAAATTTAAGATGTTAATTTGTCTGATGGTCATCTCACACTGATTCTTCTTCAATATTTACAATATGATTAATCTCTACTGTTTTACTTAACATTGCCTGGACGGGACAATATTTTGTCTTGGATAGAAAGATAGCATGTTCCACCTTTTCTTTATCAAGGTTTATTCCTTTTATTTTGTATATAACATCAATTTTACTAAATACCTTAGGATGTTCATCTTTCTTTTCTGCTCTTACATCTATTTTTAAGTCAGATATTTTCTGGTTCATCTTTTTCAGGATTGATATAACATCCATTCCTGTGCAACCAGCAAGTGCAAATAAGACCATCTCCATTGGTGAAGGGGCGTGACCTTCACCGCCTGCAGAAGGACTAGCATCCATCATTATACTTTCATTCTGGTATTTTCCACTGAATGCTAAATTTCCCTTCCAACTTATACTTACTTCCATTATTTTTGACCCCCTGTTTTTATAACCTATTCATTACAACACCATAACCAAGAAATCTTAAATAAATTGAAAAAATTATAATAATAGTGAATATTGAAATCAACACTATGTCAGTTATTCTAATTCTGTATTCTTTTATAAATACAGCATTTTTCGTATACCCGAATGCTTTCGATTCAAGAGCCATTGATATATGACCTGCATTTTTTATGGTATAAAGAAGAGTTGGTGTTAAAAGAGGGACATACTTTTGTATACCTTTAAAAATTGTTCTTCCTTTTGGAGAAAAACCCCTCGCTCTTTGTGCGAGTTCAACAGTTGCTAATGTTCCAAAGATATTCGGAAGAAGAATCAGTGCATAGACGAAAGCGAAGGTCAATCTGCTTGTAATTAGAATTTTTTTTAGACCGTAATGAAGGTCTTCTATTGATGTCGTAGAGAGAATTATTACACCAGCAATAATAGCATCTGCGATTCTTATGACCATTCCTGTTGAATACAATAGAACATCTTTATAGATAATATAATGACCATATTGAATTAGTATTTTGTTCCCTTTTAATGTCAGATTCCAGATGATAATCGTGAATACAGTAATTATTATTATGAGAGATAATAACTTAAATATATTTTTAATGACTCCACCTGGAATAGAAATGAGGATAAGCATGATAAGTAATATCAATAAAGGTAAAGGATGATTGAAGAGCATGGTAAGAAGAAAAATAATAAGAAGGTAGATTATCTTTAGTGCGGGATTAAGCCTGGAGATAGGTGAGTTCCTTTTTAGTTGGATAATTCTTTCAGGCATCATTCAATTTCAACATTTACAAATGTCACCTTTCCAACCTGAACTGAGATATTCTGGACAGAATGCCATGATTTTAGTTTCTGTGTTCCAACATATCCCTCTGCATCTATTATCATAGCATTTCCAGGTGCTATATCCATAAACCAGAATTCACCTACAGAGTTTGTAGTTACTTCCTTTAATGGTTTACCTAACTTATAGCTCTCAGGACCTGAATATAATCTAATAGTGATTCCAGGAATAGACATTCCTTCCATCAATGCTCTACCACTGATTATTCCAGTATTTTCAAGCTTCGCTTCCATCTTACCCACAAGACCATACTGTCCTCCGGATAAACTATCTGGTTTTATCTCTTTGATAAGTGCAATAAAGTTAGGTATATATTTCATATAGAGTTCTTCTGGAGCACGATTTATGAAGACATAACCGATATTTCCCGTGAGTGAATATATGACAATATTTCTATAATGTATCTTCTCTTTTCCTTCTTCAGTATCATATATATAAGTTCCGATTGTCTGTTTTGGTATCTTTTCTTCAGGGACTTTTTCATTTCTTAATTTTTCAATCATTTTCTGGTCAGGTTCATTATTATAAAGTAGCAGTTCATAAGGATTTTTCAATTCTCCATTAATGTCCTTCACCATATAAATATTTTCAACAGTCAAGTAGTCAGGTTCTTTTAATGCCTCCTTTAGTGATAGTTCTTTCTCCTTGCTAAATCCAGTATGTTCCATCATGATATTTTTAAAATCTGTAAATCGTTTCTGTTCGCTCATCAGAATTGCAACTATTGAAAATGATGCAAGTTCAAGTTGGTCATTTAGTATAGCCAGATATCCTGGAGTATTTTTATCCAATGTCCAGCCCTCTGGTATTGTAAAAGATACCCCAAATTCCCAATTTGAAAATTGTTGAGGTTTCTTCTCCTCAAGAGAGTAGCAAATTGATAAAAGTATAACCGATAAAAGAACAATTATTCTAAGTTTCCTCATTGGACTACATTATACATTATTTTTAGAATAACTTTTTAAAAACAAAATCCCCTCTGGCACAAGTGTCAGAGGGGAATAATTCCTTTATATTTAATAATTACTAAGGTGTATAGTCATGTGGGTCATAAATGTAGAAGTCAACATCCTGGTCAGATTTCGCTTTAAGTCCTCTCGATATTTCAAGCGTCCAGGTATTAGTAGTTGAGTCAAAGATGCCTTTACCAGAAACATCTGCTCCTCCACCAAGAGCATTCCTGTTTACAAAGCCACAGATAATTGATACGCCTTCCTGCCAGGTAAATTGACTTTGATAGTCACCATAAGCAAGAGCATCACTTAGCCAGACGTATGGAGGTCTTGCCCATGGGTTGTTGGGTTGGCCTTTTGTTGGGACAAAGTAATCCTTAGATAACCATTCTGGACGGTATATCTCTCCATTAGTGCCAGTATAACTGTTTTTCTGGTAGCCAGGGGTTCCTTCATCACTCTGGTAATCAAAGTAGGTCTTATCAAGTGCAGGTATTAAATCAGGGTTGTGTTCAGTTATATCATTTCTGTCACCGTATACACCTGCTTTAGAATCAATAAAGCCATCCTGGATATATCCTGGAGGATTTGGTAGAGAAGGATCTGAAGATAAACCAGCATAGTTAGTGAATGTTGCATCCCATACCCAGAGGTCTGTAATTTCTGATACATCTTCATTTGTGTAAGGGTCAGGCATTGTTCCATTTAAGTGATATGGACGGTCAGTATTATGGCAGTTTGCCTCGCAACCCTTATCCTGGAAGTTCTTGCTCATTGGCTTAAGGTCGTCCTTTTCACCCTTTGAATTTAAATGCCATTGCCATGTGTCAAACATGAATGCAACCCAGTCAGAGTCAGAATCAACACCACATACCCAATACATCCATGGAGGGTCCATTCTGTCTGGAAAAGATGTCCAGACGTTCTTCCAGATGTGCGGTTCTTTGAATTCGTTTACATCTGAGTCGTTCCATTGCAACAAGAAGCATATCTTATCTTCTATTGAATTAAAGATTGCCTTCACTTTTATCTGGGTAATTGGCGTTCCATGTGTGATTGGTGGTGCCTGGTCTACACCATCGTCTATAGGTTGAAGATTAATTGTAGTCCAATCAACACCTTGCCAGGCATCATCATCACCTTTGCCATCAACAACAGGCATATTCTCGGGAACATATGTAACAGGAAGCCTTTGTATTTCAGTTACTGTAGAATCATTGTTCCAGTCAAGAAGAACCTTTATTGCACCAGTATGATATGTATTATCACCATTGCCAACAGCAATGCTGATTACCTGGTCTTTCAATTGAACTTTGGGCGGTGTAGGACCATTTGGATCTTTACCACAGCCAAAGATGATGAGCAGGGTGCCTAAAGCAACAACTAAAAATATTGTAATTTTGGACTTATCGCCCATCAATATTCCACCTCCTCGTAAAAAAACCACATTTAACCACAATTTCAATAAATTTTTATCATATTGTGATTGTCAAGTCAAGAACTTTTTATTTAATAATTTTAATGAAAAAACATTTTTTTATTTCTATATCTGGATGTATTTTTAGGTTATTAAAAATACCTCTTAGATAATAATTATAAGTGTAATCGTTTTTGTGTTCTAGTTATTAAACTACATTATTAAACAATATTTTTCATCATATCTATTGTGATATTGCCAGTTCCTCTCAGTGATACACAGGTCGCACCAGCAATATTTGCAAGTATGAATGACTCAATCAAACTCATATCTCGTGATAGAGCAGAAACAATAGTTGCAAATGATGCATCACCAGCACCAGTTATATCAACTACTGGAACCTTTATGGCATCTCTTTTAATTATCTCATTTTCATAGCATAAAATCATACCGTTGCTTCCATCTGTAACGACAAGCCATTTTAAATCCAGGGATTTTCTTTTTTCCAGAATTTTTTCTTCAAGTTTGCCTTTATTATTTAATCTCTCAATCTCTTGAATGTTACATATTATTCCCTTTGAACCTTTGAATTTATCCAAACTATCTCTGGTATTGACAACTATATATAAGCCTTTGTTTATAGCCATTTTTATATAATCTTCACTAACAACGCCAAGAAGATAATCAGATACACAGATAATATCGTCAATATTAGCGTTCTCTATTAGTTCTTCCCAGATGTATTTATTTTCTTTGTCTGAACATTTAACTTCATTATATATATGTAATAGATGATGATATCCTGTTTGTGCGTCTTCAGAAACAACCTTAAGTCGGTGAGTTGTTTGTATGTTTCTATTTTTAATTTTTGGTTCAATCAGTGTTATACCTTTATCTCTGATAAGTTTATGAAGCAATTCACCCTGTTTATCTGCTCCAATGAATGAATATAATGAGAGTTTACTACCAAGGGATGAGCAATTAGAAGCTACATTCCCTGCTTGACCTGGTTCATATATTGTTTCGTTTATATGTAATGCTAAAGAAGGTGCTTCTTTTGCTAATGATTTGACCTTACCGAAGATATATTCATCAAGGCATATATCACCAATTACTTTTATATTTTTAACCTGTGCTTTTTCTGAGAATTTTTCTATTATATCTAATGGCATACAGGATTATATTTTTAAAAGTGCAATTAAATCAATCAAAATTTCTTTTTTTCATTTAATATAAATTTAAGATTTTTTCTCTTGACATTGATTTAGTTGTTTGTTATAAATGGATTAATATTGAGATATTTTAGTTTTAGGAAGATGTTTATTAGACGGAATATTCCCAGAAAGGGGGTTGATATGGAATTTAAGCGCCTGGTCTGGGGATTATCCTTACTTTTTTCTATTATGGGAGTCGTCTGGGCTGGTACTACTGGCACAGTTTCAGGTGTAGTAACAGACCAGCAGGGTAATCCACTAGCCAATGTTGCTGTTCAGGTATTAGGCACAGGACTCGGTGCCTTCACAAATTCAAGTGGTTACTTTACAGTTGTCGGAGTTCCAGCAGGAAGTTGGGACGTTCAAGCACAACTTATTGGTTATTCAATTGGGAAGAGGACAGATGTTAATGTAGTTACTGACCTCAGGACAACTGTTAACTTTACCCTTAAGATTTCTGCTCTTACCGGTTATGATATCACAATTTATGGTGAACCGCTTATAAGAAAAGACATCATGTCAACTCGTAGGACTGTTACATCTGATGAAATAGAAAAGCAGGTTGTTGATGAATTCCGTGAGGTTATGAGCCGCACTGCAGGAATCGTAACTGAGGGTAATTCAGATGCTGGTGCTATTTACCATGTAAGAGGTGGTAGAGCCAATGAAATTGTTTACATCGTTGATGGTGTTTCTGTTGTAAACCCACTTACTGGTGGTGTTGGTATGTTCATCAACACTAATGCTATTGAGCAGATGTCAATTCTTACGGGTGGTTGGGACGCCCAATATGGAGAAGCACAATCGGGTATAGTGAACATTGTTACCAAAGAAGGAGGCGATAAGCACGAGGGCTCATTCTCTATGACAAAGGATGTATGGCAGAATAGGTGGACCTGGGATTCTAAGATGCTTCTTGAGTCAACTGGAAATCCAGACCCGAATGCACCATTGATTACCTGGAAAACCTCCACACGCCAGGAGAGACGCACTAAAGCAGAGGCAAGTTTTGGGGGACCATTAACTTCCAAGATGTCATACTTTGTTTCAGGTGATTATACCTATGGTTGGTCAATTTATCCTGTTAAGGACCCATCTATAGAATGGAATGCTTCAGCAAAGATTTCATACAAGTTCAGCCCTAAATATAAGTTGACACTCAGTGGTAATTACTCAAATACTCGCTATGACAGATATGAAGTTGACTGGCAATATAGCCTTGATAATGGCTATCTTGATTATAAGAGGCAATCCTGGAAAGCGTCTATTAACTGGACTCATTACTTATCTGATACCACATTTTATGCTCTCAATATCGGTAGATTTCAACGCTATGCAAAACAAAATATTCCCGGTGCATCACCTGATGAATATAAAATAGATTTAGAAAGACCCCCAGATGAACAGCGCTATTTTAACAGACAACAGTTGGACCCAACAGGTTGGTTCTTTACAAATGGTGCTGAAAGAATATATACAACTGAAACTACTTTTTATAATACTGGAAAGTTTGACATGACAACTATGCTCAATAAAAGCAATGAAATGAAGTCAGGTGCTGAGATAAAACTATATGACCTTGACTATTATGAACTCCAACCACTTCCAACTAACTGGTATACCAGTGTTTATATTGCAAAACCGTATTCACTCGCTGGTTATGTTCAGGATAAACTTGAGTATAAGAGTATGGTCTTGAACCTTGGTGTTCGTTTAGACCTGCTCAACCCCAGGTCGCAGTATCCTGAAAATCCAGTTGACTATCAGGATGTTAATCCAGCAAGCGAAAATAAGACATGGGATGATATACCGAAAGTTCAGACAACGATTAAGTGGAAGGTGTCTCCAAGAGTAGGTGTTTCGTATCCAATTACTGAAAGAGACAAGTTCCACTTCTCTTATGGTCAGTTCTTCCAGATTCCAGCATTCAGGTTCCTTTATATGAGCACTCAGCAGGCACCACAGGGAGCATATCCACTCATTGGTTATCCTGACCTTCAGCCAGAAAAAACAACCCAGTATGAGTTCGGTGTAGAACATATCTTCACAAATACAATGGTTGGTGATGCGACCGTGTTCTTTAAGGATATAAGAGACCTTCTTGATACAGAGAGATTGGATGTTGAGATTGGTAACTGCACAAGATTTACGAATGCTGACTTTGGACATGTAAGGGGATTTGAGGTAACACTTGATAAGCGTCTATCTAATATGTTTGCAGCAAAGGTTGGCTATACATTTGCTATTGCAAAGGGTCTATCGTCAAGTTTCCGTCAGGGTTATGACTATGCATATTATGGCTGGGTCCTTCCACAATCTGAGAATTACTTGGATTGGGACCAGACACACACTATTGACCTCTCTCTTGATATAAGGAATGTTGAGAAATGGGGTGTCAATATGACAATGGTGTATGGTTCAGGTATGCCCTTTTCAACAAGCCCTGAATTGGGTCAGCCGAAGATAAATGATAAACGTATGCCATGGACCATAAGTATGGACGTAAAGGCAAACTACGATATTCATATGTGGGGAATGAAGTATTCATTATTTGCTGAGGTAAAGAATCTTCTCAACAGGAAGAATGTCCAGAATCTTGGTGGTGATGAAGGAACTGGAAGTGGCTCTGACTGGACAACATGGCTTTATAAGTATAACGACCCCGATGGTCCGTTTGACGACATGGAAGTTTATACTTCACCAATTACTCTTCGTGCTGGTATTAGCGTATTGTTCTAAGAAAAGTATAGGGGGTAGGGTAAAAAACCTTACCCCCATTTGACAATGAGAATGGATGTTAGTTTTGAATAAAATGGAGGTGTTGAGAAATGAGAGTTAAATATAAGGGGGCGATACTAGGAATAGTAATCCCCTTATCCATTTTGTTTCTATTTATAGGTGCATCTTTGATTAAGAACAATGAGATACCGAATAATACTTTTAGTCCATTTACTTATTCATATGGACACCATAATATTGGTAATTATTGGGTTTCCGTATGGAATACTTGTGAAGAGGGATTCGTTGATAAAAGATGGCCAGATAGGTATTGCGGTGTATGGCCTGGAGGTTCTGGAGACGAATACCTGTATCATTCTTCTATATGGGTTGGCTGGCAGGATTCTAATGGTAATGTCTATGTCATATCACAGTATTATGTTGGAAGAGAGCAAGAGTGGGTTCCAATTGAAGAAGCAGCAAGCACAATGTGGATGAGTAATATGGATGGTTGGCCACCAGAACCGGGCATTAAAACTGTATCCGACCTTGATGGTTGGACAAAATGCGACGACTCTGGTGCTACAGAAAATAAGGCGATTGGTCTTGAGATTGTAAGGCATAGTTATTCGTGGGGCGTTCCCGGTCACTATGAATGGATTGTCTATCATTATATTTTGAAGAACACTGGTAAACATGGCGACCTTAGTAAAATCTATATTGCCTGGCCCTGTGATTTTGATATAGGTGGCTCTCTTGACTACATTGATGACCTTGCTGCTTACGAAGGTAATGATACTACTGATGATTATACAAACCCAAAAATGCCAGGTCAACCCTGGACAGACAAAACACCTGATGGCATTCCTGATGAGTATGATGCGGTGAACTATGACCCACCTCAGCAGCGTGGAACATCATATATGTATGATAATCCTCCAGCAAACTTCCCTGGTTTTCTTGGGCAGAGACCATTTGGATATCTTGGAACATATCCCAATGGTGAGTTTATTACCCCATCATCACAGCACTCATGGGATATCAACAATGACCCTGCTACTGATGTTTATAAATACGGCTATATGATTGATACAGGGGTATATGAAGAGATAACAAATCCATACGACTGGAGAGTATGCCCTGCAATTGGTCCTTTAGAAGACACCCTTAAGATAGATGGAACTGTTGAATTTTATGTAGTTAACTGTATAGGGAATGGTCTATTGAATTTAAGAATGAATCTTGACCAGGTTCTTGCTGACTGGCTTGGTGCTGATAAAAAACCTGGAACAGATGATGACTGGCTTGTTGCCGCACCACCACAATCTCCAAAACTTGCTCTTATTCCAGAAGATTCAAAGGTCACCGTCCACTGGTCAAGGGAATATGAACCAGGTAAAAATCTTGAGACAGAGCAAGACCCTCAAACAGATGTTGTTGACTTTGATGGATATATCCTCTGGAGAAGCGCTGTTGGCTTTGATACTGGCTGGGTTGCGATTGCCTGGTGGGATAAGAAGACAACTGATACCGACTATTGCTGGAAGCCATTTGGATGGAGAGTAACAGGTAATTCTGACCCCAATAAAGACGAGAGAATTCCTGATGGATTAAATGACAATACTCAAACACCATCAGCAACAGAACCAGACCTTAGATTTGCAAAACAATTTACTTATGAGGATGACCTTTACCCACAACTTAATGATACTCCATACTACCACTTTGACGATGATGGAACATATCCTGAGAACGACCCCAACTGGACTGAACACAGAATAAAGAATGGTTTCAGATATTATTATGCGATAGTTCCATACGACTTTGGAAGTGATAGACACGATGAAGATATTTATATAGAGCCGGTTGTTGGTGGCAGGGTAAAGAACCAGACATCAACGGTTCCATCTCCTGAAGCAAAATCTGACCTTTCAAATGTATGGGTAGTTCCAAATCCATACGTTGGAAGTGCTGATTGGGAGCTCTGGTCACCATCAATAGTCAGGGAGAATAAGATTGCCTTTATGAACCTTCCAGGTAAATGCTCAATTGATATCTACACATTAGCAGGCGAGTGGGTTGACAGGATTAACTATAATGATGAGAAGTATGGGACAGCATACTGGGACCTTTCTAACTATGCAAAGTCAGGTCGTCCAGGTCTCAGGATATCAAGCGGTGTTTACATCTTCAGGGTTTCAACACCGGATGGCAAAGAATTAGTTGACAAGTTCGCAATAATCTTAGGCAGTGATGAGGAAGTAAAGTAATGCATTACATAGGAAGGAGGATAGGAATAATGAGGAGATTTATCATATATACTATTGTCCTGGGTCTTATTATAGCAGGAGTAGGATTTGCCCAGGCTGATACTTCTGAATCTAAAGAGAGAGGTTCAACAAGAGCAGGAACAGCGGGAGCGCAATATCTTAAGATAGGCATAGGAGCAAGGGCTGTTGCATTGGGTGATTCTGTTGTGGCACTTGTTGATGATTCTACTGCGACATACTGGAATCCTGCAGGACTTGCATATATAGAAGGCACGGACTTTACTTTCTCTGATGTTGAGTGGCTTGCTAATACAAGAGTGATGAATGGAACATTTGGACATAAATTTGGCTTCGGCACAATCGGTGGTATCTTTACATTAGTTAATATTGGAACGATGACAAAGAGAACTGTTGACAATCCAGAAAATGCAGGGACTTTTAGTTGCCAGGATATGGTTATAGGTGGCTCCTATGCAAGGTGGCTTATTCCACAGTTTGCATTTGGAGGCACTATAAAATACGTCAGAGAAAAGATAGACACTTACAGCGCTGGTGGTCTTGCTTTTGATGTTGGATTGATATATTTAACAGGGTTCAGGACGCTTAGGATGGGCATTGCCATCACGAACTTTGGTCCAGATATGAGGTATGGAGGTTCATTTTTTGAATTGCAGAAAGATAAACAGACAAAGGTGGAGAAAAAATTTGAACCATTCTCCCTACCTGTTGCGGTGAGATTAGGCGTTGCATATACATTCTTTGAGGGGACTACACATAGCCTCACAGTTTCTGCAGATACTCTTACACCCGGGGATGGTCAGGAGAAGATATCTGTAGGTGCTGAATACTGGGTCAAGAATATGCTTGCATTGAGAGCTGGATGGTGTGAGGAAGCAGGTAAATTCCGTGTTCTCAATCCAAGGTCATTCTCTTTTGGTGCTGGTATAAAAGTATCCAAGATAAGAGTTGACTATGCTTACTCAAGCTATGGTGAACTTCAGACAATGGTTCATAGATTCACATTTGGAGCAGCGTTCTAGAAAGATTATTTAAAATAAAGTGGGGGACGAGGTTAAAAATCGTCCCCCTTCAATTTTAATAAGGAATCCAATCCATATTATCATAGCACAATATTAAATGATAAATTAAGTTAGAAATAGAAATAATACTGTATATTGAGAAGTTCTAATAATTATTTTAAAATAATATGGTTTTAATAAGTAAATGAGAATAATATAAAGGTGAACTGAGATGATATACAAAAGTAAGTATGTGATAATATATATTTTAATTTCTTTATCAACCCTGATTATATTTACAGGCATATCTTTTATAAAAACTCTGAAATAGTAAATAATACCTATTCACCATGGACATATGCGTATGGACATCATAAAGGTGGAAACTTCTGGGTAACTATCTGGAACTCTATGGAGGAAGGAAATGTTGATAGACAATTTTATCCAGATAGATATTATGGTATATGGCCTGCAGGTTCTGGAATAGAATACCTGTATCACTCACAGATATGGATTGAGTGGAAGGATAGTGTTGGAAATGTTTATGTAATCTCATCATACGCTGTAGGTGCTGAGAAAGAATGGGTTCCTATTGATTATGCTGAGAATCATATGTGGATGAGCAATGAAGATGGATGGCCACCAGACCCCAATATTGTAACAATTTCTGACCTTGACGGCCTTACCAAGTGTAATGATTCGGGTGCAACCGAGAAAGGTCGCATAGGTCTTGAGTTAGTAAGACATAGTTACCAGTGGAGTGCACCAGGTCATTATGATTGGATTGTATATCATTACTATTTAGAAAATTTATCTGGTCATACCCTTGATAAATTATACGTTGGCTGGTTATATGATTGTGATGTTGGTGGTTCTTTAGATTATATTGATGACCTTGTTGGTTATGAAGGTAATGATAATACCGACGAGTGGACAAATCCTACTGAACCTGGTGAGCCATGGACTGATAGAACTCCAGATGGTATTCCAGATGAGTATGACGCTGTGAACTATAAACCGCCAGCGACTCGTGGGGCATCATATATGTATGATAATTTTAACCAGGAAAATAATAGTTATTATAAGGGTTATATTGCAGCCCGCCCATTCGGATATTTTGGTGAATGGTCAGATGGTGAGTTTATTACACCATCATCACATCATATTTTAGAACCAAATATTGATTGTTCTTGTGATATATATAAATATGGATTTATATCAGATGTCGGTGTTTATAAAGAGACAGATAATCCATATGATTGGATAATGCTTCCTGCTATAGGTCCACTTAAACCATTGAATGACAGAGAGACAATAGATTTTTTCACTGTATGTTGTATGGGTGATGGTCTTCTGGATTTGAGAAGGAATTTTGACCAGGTTCTTGCTGACTGGCTTGGTGATGATGGAGTGCCAGGAACTGATGATGACTGGATTATTACTATTCCACCGCAATCTCCAAAGCTTGTTCTTATAGCAGGAGATGCAAAGATTACAATTCACTGGTCAAGGGAATATCAACCTGGTAAGAACCTTGAAGATGAGGTAGACCCTCAAACAAGTGTAGTGGACTTTGATGGTTATATTCTCTGGAGAAGCGCTATTGGTTTTGATACAGGTTGGGTTGCTGTTGCCTGGTGGGACAAATATACATCAGATAATATACACTGCTGGAAGCCATTTGGCTGGAGAAATACCTCTAATTTTAATATAAATAAGAATGAAAGAGTTCCTGATGGTTTGAATGATAAGACGAATACACCATCAGCGACAGAACCAGACCTCAGATTTGCAAAGCAATTTACCTATGAGTGTGACCTTTCACCGCAACTTAATGATACTTCATATTATCATTTTGATGATGATGGAACATATCCCGAGAATGACCCCCACTGGACTGATGGTAAATTGAAAAATGGTTTCAGATATTACTATGCTATGACTTCATATGATTTTGGAAGTGATAGGTCTGAAGAACATATATATAAGGAACCTCTGATTAGTAGCAGGGTGAAGAACCAGACATCAGCAGTTCCAGAGTCGGGCATTGCACAGGGTTTATCAAAAGTGTGGGTTGTTCCAAATCCATATATAGGAAGTGCTGATTGGGAACTCTGGTCACCATCAATAGTCAGGGAGAATAAGATTGCCTTTGTTAACCTTCCAGGCAAGTGCACAATAGATATTTACACATTATCAGGCGAGTGGGTTGACAGGATTGAGTATAATGATGAGAAGTGTGGGACAGCATACTGGGACCTATCTAACTACTCAAAGACAGGTCGTCCAGGTGGTCGTCCAGGTCTCAAGATATCAAGTGGTGTATACATTTTCAGGGTAACAACACCGGATGGCAAAGAATTAGTTGACAAGTTCGCGATAATATTGGGCAGTGATGAAAGAAAGAATTAGTTTTTGGGATTGCAATGTCACATTAAAACAGAACCTTTTGTAAATCATATGTTTCTTGACAAAAATATAAATGATTAAATTGCTATTGATTTTAAAATTGAAAAAAACTTTTGTATTGTTATAATAATAATATGAAATGGTATCGGGTAATATTTATACTATTTTTAAGTTGTGTTGCATTTGGACAGGAAAATCAGTTAGGTTTTATTTATGATTATTCTATATTTCCCGTTCCTGGGGATAATACAAGTTATTATTTGGAGATATATTTTGGAATTCCCTGCAATCAGTTAGAATTTGAGGAGAGAGATGGTTCGTATTGGTCAGATTTTCTTCTTGGTATTAGATTAGAAAATGAAAAGGGAGATGTTGTTTTACTTGATGATATTCAAAAAGTTAGTAAACAGGTGATGACAATAGATGAGACAAAATCAGAGCGACTTTTATTAGACCAATTGACTTATAAAATAAATGGAGGGGAATATGTATTTGAAGTTGGTGTGACAGATTTGAAAACAAAAAAGACAGGAACATCTACATCAAAGATAAGGATTGTAGAAGATACTAAGAGTGAGCAAATTTATGATATTCAACTTGCTTCAAACATATTTCCATCAGATGATACATCAAATATATTTTACAAAAATGGACTTGTTGTGATTCCTAATCCGTCAAGAATTTATAGAAAACCAGTGAATATACCGGTATATCTTGAAGCAGGTAATATGAAGGAAGGTAAGAATATAATAGAATTTGTAGTAGCCAATGAATCTGGAGAACAGAAGTGGAATATGAAGAAAGAATATTCTGTGAATAACAGGTCAATCATAGTGGATAATCTTCAGATTGGAAATTTAGATATGGGTTTATATCAGATAATAGTAAAGTTGGGAAATATAGAGAAGAGAAAGACATTTGTTGTTTTTGAGGAGGGTTATGAGTCCGAATTAGCCTTACTATTGTTCAACAAATCGTTGCCACCATACACTAAGGAAGAGGCAGCAAAAGTAGGAGAGGAGATTGGTATAATAGCAAGTAAAGATGAGATGAAGATATATAATGGTCTTTCATTAGATCTAAAGCCATATTTTGTTGAGAAATTCTGGAAGAAGAGGGACCCAACTCCGGGGACAGAAGTAAATGAGTTGAGAGATGAATTTTATAATAGATTAGAGTATGTGAAGGAACATTTTGCTATATCAAATAAAAAGGGTTGGGAGACAGATATGGGAAGAGTATATTTGAAATATGGACCCCCTGATGATATAGCAAGAGAACCAACCGGACTTTCATCTATGCCTGATATAGATACATCTACATGGGAGACAGAACCAACAGAGGTGTGGGAATATCACTCTAAAACGGCTTTTAGCAAGGGTGCGATATTCATCTTCGTTGATTTTGATAGTGATGGTGAATACAATTTATATGCTTCAACTGAGCCCGGTTATGGCAAATTGATTAAAAGATAAGCCAGTCATGAGTAGATTAAAGGTTTATTGCTACATTTCAAAAAATCTATTTAGGGAGGTTTAGATGGATATAAAAGAATACAGACCAGTTGTATTTATTATAATTTTATCATTGCTAATATCACAGTTTGGCTTTGCTGAAGTTAAAGATATTAGTAATTATATAACAGATGGCGAAGCATTAACTAAAGCAATGGAGAATGCCATTGTAAAGATATTTGATGTCAGTGAACTGAAGTCAATACAATGCAGTTCCTTTCAAAATCTTGAAGATATATCTCAGGTTGAAAACCAGTTTATATATAAAAGATTTGAGGATATATTGGCACAGACATTTGCTTCGAGGGGTTTTAAACTTGAAGGTATAGGTAGTAAAGGTGGTGAGGGAGTAGAAGAGGGTGGAGGCGGAACTGGAACTGGTGGTGGAGGTTCTGAGGTTAGTAAAGTAGAGGGTAAGATGACTGAGGGTGAGGAGGTATTACCATCTGCTGGTGGATATTCACTTAAGTATCGTATTATTTTAGCAAAGGTTAATTATAAAAATATTGGCAGTGGAATGCTGAGCAGAATAGCAGATGTAAAAGTTCATACAAGAGTTGAAGATAAAGATACTGGTGGTATATTCTGGGCAGGAGATATTGAAGGCAAATATGAGGATGTAATACCAGGTAAATATATGAAGAAATTGATTGATACAAGGTATGTGCAGGTTGCACCTGGTGAGGAGAAGAAGGGAAAGAATCCATTGATTGAACCTTTACTGGTTACAGGTGTTACTGCCGGATTAATACTACTTTTCACTCTATCTGCAAGAACAGATTAGTATTTTATGAAATCAAGAAAATCTTTGATATATATTATTATGCTTTTTGGCATAATACCATTTTTTGTGTTGTTCTGTGGGGGTAAAAAGACAATAATCAATTATAATATGACATCAGAGGTATCTTATGAGGAAGGTCTGAAGTTATATAATCAAGGGAAATATAAAAATGCGATTGCATATTTTATGAATGTAGTCACATTTAATCCTTCTGCAAATGTAGCAGATGATGCACAGTTTTATCTGGGAATGTCAGGTTTTAAACTCAAAAAATATGAGGATGCAATTGCTGAGTTTGAGATTCTCATCTCAAATTATGGTAGGAGCGAGTATGTTGATGATGCATATTATTATATTGGACTTTCTTATCTTGAACTTTCCCCACCCTACTACTTGGACCAGGATTTAACGAATAAAGCAATTGAGAATTTTAATTTGGTCATACAGAATTATGCATATAGTAATGTAATAAATGAAGCAAAAGATGCATTGAAAATTGCAAGAGATAAGTTTGCAAGAAAACAGTTTGATGTATTAAAATTCTATATAGAAAGGAAGGAGTATAAATCTGTTATTATATATTCGGAGATTATAAAGAATGAGTATAGTGATACTCAATGGATCGATGATGCTATTTATTATGGTGCTCTTGCAAAGTTCAAACTGGGTCAACACAATGAAGCGAAGGAAGAGATAGGCAAGTTTATTGATATTTATCCCAATTCAAATTGCATAACTGATGCAAAAAATTTATTAGAACAGATAAATAAATCGGGAAAGATAGAGTAGTATATGGACACATCCAGGGAGAAGTATGCTGTCCTGGGAGGAACGTTTGCCCCAATTCATATCGGTCATTTAATTATTTCACAATCAGTAATAGAAAAACTAAGTTTGGATAAGTGTATATTTATACCTTCAGGGGTTCCATCTCAAAAAGAGAACACGATGTTCAATTCAGAAGAAAGATTGGTAATGGTTAGATTGGTTACCGAGAGAGATAAAAGGTTTGAAGTTAATGATATTGAGATAAGGTCCAAGGAGACATCTTATACTTATAATACAGTTCAGAAAATGTTAGGAATGCATAGTAATATTGATATATTTTTTATAATTGGCTCTGACATTCTCTACGAATTCAAGACATGGTATAGATATAATAGATTGTTGGATTTGATAAATTTAGTTGTAGTTCCAAGAAGAGATACATTTATATTGTATCAGAAGTTTTCAAGGGCAATAGATAAGGGAAGATGGCGTTATGATAGAGACGAAGGTATAATTTATCTTTTAGAAAATAGGAAGAAGGTTTTTTGTGTGAGAACACCAATGATAGAAATATCGTCAACAATGATTAGAGAGAGAATAAAAAATGGTCTTTCAATAAATTATCTTGTTCCAGAAGTAGTTCTGAATTATCTTTCCTGCAAAGAGGTCAAGCCGTAAATACTATGGTAGATTTAAGTATAGATAGAAATTTTAATAATCAGTTCAATATGGTAGAGAATTCTTTATTAGATATTTTTGAAAAATTTCCAGTAGATAGTATTTTAAAGGTGCATTTAAAGAAAACGGCTGAAAAATCATCTGAACTGGCAGAGATGTATTCTGAAGACCCTTTCAATGCATATTTATCCGGTTATCTTCATGATATCGCAAGACAGATGAAAGATAGTGATAGTAGAACATATATTATTAAAAATAATATCAAGGTTCTTGACATAGAATATAAGATTGGAACCGGTTTGCTTCACCCAATTATTGCAGAACATTTTTTAAGGGACAATTATTTGTTGGATGATGATATTTTTGAAGCGATAAGATATCACACTACTGGAAGAAGATTCATGAATAGATTAACAATGATATTAATGATTGCTGATACAATAGAGGAGTCAAGGTGTGGTGTTGTTTTTGATGAGATTCGTGAGAAAGTTGAGAACCTGGACCTGATTTCCGCTGTAAAAGAAACACTGAGATTTAAGTCTGATTACCTAGATGGAAAGGGTTATGAACTCCATCCATATATGTTAGAGAGTTTAGAATTTTTAAATAAGGGGGTGATTTTATCTGAAAGACAATGAACTCGCATTAGAAATAGCGAAGATTATTGATGCGAAGAAAGGTGCTAATATAATTATAATGGACCTTACAAAAGTCTCTGATACCCTTGATTTTTTTGTCATCACAACAGGCAATACAAAGATGCATAATAAAGCAATGGCTGATGAGGTGATGGTGGCATTGAAGAAAATGGGAATACACAATATGCATACAGAGGGGTATCCTGAGGGAGAGTGGATTCTCATTGATTATGGGAGTGTTATAGTTCATATTTTTGCTGACAAGTTGAGGTCATTCTATCAATTAGAAAGGCTTTGGGGAGATGCAGAGTTCTTTAACTTTCCAAACAGTAGAGAGAGTTCTTAGCGATTTTATTGGTAATGCTATAAAATCAACATATAAAATCGAATCTGATATTTTAGATAGATTATTGGTTGAAAGTTCACTTTTAGAAATACCATCAGATAAATCTTATGGTGATATAGCTATATCAGTGGCTATGCGACTTGCTAAAATATTACATACTTCACCTGTAGAAGTTTCTGAAGTTATTGCAAAAGGTGTGTCTGCTTCTAAAATTCCAGTAGATATGATAGAGGTTGTTAAACCAGGGTTTGTAAATATAAAACTTGGCTGGGAGGTATTGAAGAACTCTTTAGAAAACACAATAACAAATCCAGAATTTGGTTCGTGGTCAATATTGAGAAAAGATGACGAAAGTCCTGTGTTTATACAACTTGAATTTGTGAGTGCAAACCCGACGGGCCCCTTAAATGTTGTAAGTGCACGTGCTGCATCTCTTGGCTGGGCGCTTTGCAATTTGTTAAAGAAGGTTGGTGCGGATGTTAGGAAAGAATATTTTGTGAATGATGAGGGAAGGCAGATAAGATTATTAGCAGAATCGATAATTACAAATCGTAAAGCATCAAAGGGTGAAGAAGTAGAATTTCCTGAAGGTGGTTATAAAGGTGAATATATTGATGAACTTGCAAGAGGGCTTGATGACATTAGTTTTCCGAAGGATGATATTAAAAATGTCGCGAAATGGGCAGTGGATAAGTTAGTTGAATTGCAGAAGAATGTTCTAAGTGATTTTGGGGTTGGCTTTGATATGTGGTTTCATCAATCTTCGTTGAAGGAAGACGATTATAATAAAGTTATTGAGAAATTGAAGAAAAGGAGTGCCTGTTATGAGAAAGATGGTGCTTTTTGGATAAAGACATCTGAGTATGGGGATGTTCAGGACTGGGTTCTTATAAAATCAGATGGTGAATATACTTATCACTTTGCTGACCTTGCGTACCATCTTAATAAGTGGGATAGGGGATTTGACAGAGTGATAAATGTTCTTGGACCTGACCATTATGCCCACATATCAATGATGAAAGCGGGTATGAGAGCGCTTGGTTTACCTGATGATTGGCTTGAGATAATTATTGCTCAGCAGGTAAATATTATTGAGGGAAAAGAGAGGGTGAAGATGGGGAAGCGAATTGGAAAATATATAATTATGGATGAATTAATAGATGAGGTAAACCCTGATGTCTGCAAGTTCTTCTTCTTGGATAGGGGTCCATCAGCACATATTGATTTTGACTTTGAACTTGCAAAGAAGACATCAATGGAGAATCCAGTATATTATATACAATACGCGCATGCACGTATTGAAAGCGTGAGGAGAGAAGCAGAAAAGATCGGGAAGCTGTTGCCAGATGATGCTCATATTGATGTGAAAATTTATTCTGATGAAGAAAGAGAACTGGCAAGGGAGATATTCTATTATCCATCAATAATAAAGACATCTGCTTTAGGAAGAAAGCCACAACTATTGACATGCTATCTTAAAAACCTTGCGGGATTGTTTCATAAGTATTATACAAAAAACAGAATACTGGGTATTGATGAACCCATATCTTATGCAAGACAGTTTCTTTCTTATGCTATTACATCAGTCATTAAAGACGGATTGACAACTCTCGGGATAAGTGCACCTGATAGAATGTAATTTATAAATTGCTTCTTATCTCATTTAAAATTAATAAAATCTTATCAAAAAGAGAATCTATATCTGAAGCGATGATGAATATCATTGGTTCTTTCTCTTGATAAACTGTGTAATATATTACATCAGGTGGTTCATCTGTATTAATATTTTCAATTGCGTGTTCTATTGATTTAGTTTCTTTTATTAAATCATGTTGCATCTCATTTTGATATTCTAACTCAGACATTGAGAGACCTGTTTTTTTGGTAGCATTAAGAATTTTGTCATCCAATTTTATATTAATTATTGCTTTTATATCTTTCCATCTTCTATGACAGGTCAATAATATATCTGATAGATGACATGAGTTATCAATAATACTCTGGGGTGGTCCTGTTATACCGAGTCTTCTGTCAATTGTGATATTTCTATCAAATACAGCAATTGCTTCAAAACCAATATAATCAGAAGCAAGAATGCCAGTGTTTATTCCGCTTTCTGGAATTAGTTCATTGACGCCTTCAAATGAGCAAAAGTCAATAGCAAATTCATTTAAATCATCTCTAGTTTCATTTATCTTTGAATCAAGGTATTCATTGAGACCAACATTTAGTAACCATCTATTCTGGAAGGAATGAGATAGTAATTTATCAAAGTATGATTTTGCATAAGATATAGAATCCACTATATTGTAGCCCTTTGATAAAAAACCACAGATAGCACTTGTTAGGGCTCCACCTTTATCATGGAATTCTGCTTCAACCATTGGTGATGAGAATTCATAGAACTCATTATTATAGATTAATATGTCTTTGATATATTCTTCTGATTTTAATCCTGTTAGCAATATGGGTTTATTCAATTCTTTATAAATTTCTGAAAGTGCCTCATATGGGTCATCTAATTCTTTATTCATTATCATAGATAACTCTTCTTTATTGGGGGTGATTATGATTGAAAGGTCAATGAAAGTGTAAATAACCTCTTTTATATCAACCTTTGATAGGGAGTGTCCACTTGTTGATTTGGTAACAGGGTCTATTACAATATATTTATTATATCTGAAGGATGTGAGAGATTCTTTGATAGATTGAAGTATTTCTCTTGTTCCAGCGATACCAATCTTTAATGACAGTGGAATGAACTCTTCAAAGATTGTATGAAATTGCGTTCTTACTTCATCACCTGATAAGAATTTAATTGATTTGACAGATGATTTTGTCTGCGAAATTATACCTGTAATAATTCCACAACCATTAAGACCAATGGAAGATAATATTTTTATATCTTGACCAATACCCGCACCACAGGAAGGGTCATATGCTGTAATGGTGACTACAACATCTTCTTTTTTCATATTCGTTATAGTTTGGAACTACTTTTGAGAAGTGAAGAACACAAACGGATAGAGAACCGTAACCTCACCTTCGGGTATGGGTGGGAAACGCCAATTATATATCAAATTCACAATATCCTGGTCAAGTGAGGGTGCTCCAAGTGTTGATGAGATGATTTGAACTTTTGTTACATTTCCTGCTGCTGCGATAACAAACTGTAGAACTAACTTACCCTGAAGTATTGGATTTGATTTCAAGTATTTTTTATATGTATATTCAATACCACTTCTATGTGATTCAACAACGCTTCTAATAATTGCCGATGTTCTCTGTCCAGAGGTAGAGCCAGCACCTGTAATTCCAGATGGACCTGTAATTTTAACTACACCTTCCTTCTTGAGTTTAACTGAATCACCACCACCACCTCCACCCATTCCTGAAATTAGGTCGTCAATATTTGCTATTCCACCACCTAGTCCTAATCCCCCGCCCAGTCCAAATCCACCACCAGTTCCACTTGATGAAAGACCGGATGTCTTGAGACCTCCAAGCCCTTTTAATATACTGTCAATGTCTCCTGAACCTTCCCCGAGCAAATCAGCAACAGTTCCTCCCGGACCTACCTTTGTAATAAGTCCAAGCACACCGGTTGCCCCAGGTCCAAGCCCTACACTTGAACCTCCACCTGTGCTCGTCCCTGTTCCACCTTTGCCGGGTCCTTCTCCCTTGTCTCTTCCCATTTCCTCAATCTTTGTTGTGGAAATATTTATTGGAGAATCGGGAAGAAGTTGTGCGACCCTCTCAGGAACAAGAATCTCCGTATTCATTTGTGGTTCTGGTGCTCTTATATAGAATGCTGATAAAAGCAATACTGCATATACGAATGTTGTAGCAAGCAATGATTTTGTATATGCTCCCTCTTCGTCTATCTCTTCTATGTATTTTCTATACTTAAATTCTCTTATCTCATCTTCTTTCTTAAATAATGTTTCTGATGATATATCTTCGGATTCATAGGCAGAGACCTTTTCTTTTCTTGGTTCCTGTTTGACTTCAACTTTTTCTTCGGTTTGTGTAATTTCTACTACTTCTTTGGTCTCTGGTAATACTGAAGCAATTAAATCTGGGAAAATCTCCTTTAGATTTTTTAATTTGCCATTATATTCAATAATATCTTCTGGTGCCAATTCACCACTTTTTAGTTGTGAGATTACCATGTCTTTTGTAAATGGACCAATCTTAAATCCACCCCTGTGTAGATAGTAATCTTCACTTTCAATTTGTTTGCTTTTAATGATGATAGATGCTATGGATTCAACGGATGATATTTTAATCCAGTTATTTTTTCCTGGGAGCCATATCCAGTCGTCAAGTTTTAATCGTCCCTCCCTGGCAAGATACTTCACATCATCAACAGAATAGGGTCCGTATCTTCTATCATTTCTTGAAATGTATATATTTCTCACTTTTAACTCTTCCACTATAAAACTAAACTTATAAAAATATTATTTTAATTAACCTCCTGCTCTTATGAAAACAAATGGATATATAACAGTAACCTCACCCTCTGAGATGGTTGGGAATTTCCAGGTATATATTCTGCTTATAATTGTTTGTTCAAGTGGAGGACAACCCATAGTTGAGCTGATAATGTCTGCACTCGCAACTGAACCATCAGATGAAATAGTGAATTTAACAACAATCTTGCCTTCAAGATTTGGGTTCTGCTTTAGTTGAGCACTGTATGCATGTTCAATTCCAGCAATATGAGACCTTACCACAGAGTAGATGGCTGAAGATGTTCTTCCACTTGATGTTGAACCAGTACCACTAACACTTGATGGGGATGAGATATTAACAGACCCTTCTTTCTTGAGTTTCACTGTCTCTCCACCACTGCCACCAACGAGAGAATCAATGGAAAGGTCTCCAAGGGTACCACCACCTGAACCCAATCCGAAACCTCCACCACCACCAAGACCAAGTGTGGAAGCACCTCCTGTTTTAAGACCACCAAGACCTCCCATCAGTGAATCAAGGTCACCTCCAGCACCACTGCCTGCAAGAAGGTCAATAACACTACTGCCATTCCCACCAATTTTAGTAATTAGACCAATAACGCCACGAGACATTACCTCTTCAGGGCCTACACCCCCATCTCCTTTACCGCCGCCGCCACCACCACCAGGTTTTTCTTCTTCAGTTTTACCTGTTTCTGTTGGTGCGGTTATATTCATATCAATAAGTTCAGCAACAACAGGTGGTAAACCTGTTATGTAATTGCTCTTTTTTGGTGGTGCAGCATTATATGCGAATATTACAAATGCAAGATGGAATAGAAAAGATGCAAGAAGTAGATATGCGTATTTCTTCTCTTCCTCGCTAACTATCTTCTTTCCAACTACCTCTCTTAATGCGCCTAATTCTTTTATTGAAATCGCTTGTTCTGTAATAGGAGGTGGTGCTGCATAATCAACAGTAATACCTATATCACCAAATCTTACGTTTCCTATCTGTGATGTATCAATTGATATCTGGTAATAGTCATTTATCTTGGGAATTGAACCAAGTGTTATAAGGTCTTTTACAGATAAGGAGGTTGTTCCTTTGGAAATAAAACCTTCCATTGATTCGTGAACATTGATAAGGCAAGATGAAGACGTTTTCTGCTCAAAGATTGGAAAGTGGTCTTTCAATTTCCATGATGTTATTACTATATCATTATCAAGAGATTTTCCAATCGTTATATTAGATTTAGGATAAAATTCCTTTATAGCCTTTCCATCTCTTGTGACTGAAATGTGGAAGGTCTTTGCATTCTTAGATTTTTCTGACTTATCCAAAATATAACCCTCCCTTCTATAGTTTTTCAATAAAATTTCTAATAATATTGACTGTCATTTTATTACTCCTTACTTTTTAGTGAAACCAACTTCCTTTTTAAGAACAGCAAGTGCGATATTACCAAACTCTGCTCTACCACATGTATACATAACTCGCTTCAGGAGTTCAAAGGTAATTAATTTATCTGCCTGAATGGTTGTTTCACCCTTGAAAGGTCTATCTGTATTTTGTTTTGCTATTGCCTCTTTAATCTGCTTTATTCTCAGCATTTCAGCAAGAAGCGGGTCTAAAACAAGGTCAACATCTTTAAGAGCATCCTGTGACCTCATTACTTCTCTTCCTTCAACAACTATTGAGTTATTTGTTACAGCAATCATGACGCTTGTCTTTGGTTTTTGCGAGGATAAAGATTCAGGCAGTGTTAAATCAGGAGCAACTGACATTATATCTCCCTCTGCTGAGAAATTCTGAAAGAGAAAAACAACCAGGATAACAAAAGTATCTATCAAAGGGACAAGAATAAGTCTAGCCTCCTTTTTTCTCACATCTGACGCCTTTTCTTTTGACCTGTGCTCTGATTTTCCTAGTCTTCCCTTTTCTGATGCTCCTGTTGGTTTCTTTGCCATACAATCACCTGCCTTTGACTTATACTATTTGACCTGATAGTGAAATTTCAGGAAATCCTGCTTCAAGACAGCAATCCATCGTCTTTATAATATTATCGTAGATGATATTTGGCTCACATACAATTATTACTTGCGTTTGTGCAGAGAACTTCTCTTTTATTTTCCCAAGTTGTCTTGATAGCTCGTCAAAATCATAATTACCGCCCTTCTTGGTAATCATAGGTAAGATAGCACCTGAACCACCTATTGTAAGTCCCTTGTCAGTAATGATAACTGATAGGGTCAATGGTTGTTGTAAATTCTCGTTAACATCTGATGTGTTACTACCAGTTCCAGCCGCAGTAGGAAGTGAAAGCTCAATTATTGCTGTCTGAAGTATTGTTGCTGTTATTAAAAGGAAAGTAAGGAGAACAGCGAACATATCAATGAAGGGAACTAACTGTAACTCTTCATCAATAGCGTGTTTCTTTTTCTTCCTTGTTGTAATAGCAAATGCCATACTTCACTTACCTCCTGACTTCTTCAAGCGTGTTCAGTATTTTGACGGCACTTGAGTCAATATCTGACATTATCTTGCTTGTCCTACCAGAGATTATGCCATGGAATATAATTGCGGTTATAGCGACAAATAGACCGAATGCAGTGCAGTGCATTGCTTCTGAAATTCCCATTGATAGAATGGCTGTCTTCTCAGCAGCACTTACACCAGCAAGTGAACCGAAACAACGAATCAGACCAGATATAGTTCCAAGAAGACCAAAGAGAACTGAAACATTACCAAGCATGCTGAGATATGGTGTTCTCTTGTCCAACTTTGGAATCTCAACTAAACTGACCTCATCAGCAACACTCTGAAGGTCCTCTTCACCCTCGGCAAAGGCCTGAAGGACGGACTTTACTATCCTGGTCAAAGGTGTATTAAATCTGTTGCATACATTTATTGCACCATTTATGTCCCTCTTTTTTATATGCTTTATAACCTCAAGTGTGAATTGTTCTGCTTTTATACTGGATTTGACCATTACATACCAGACCCTCTCAATTATTATTGAGAAAACAAAGATTGATGTTCCTAGAATGAGGTGCATCCCCCATTGTCCAGCCAAATACCATTCCGCTAATCCCTTTAGTATCTCCATTTATATACCTCCATCAAAAACTTCTTTCCTATAAACTAAATTATCATAAAATATATACCTTTGTCAAGGCAAGTTTGCATAAATTTTATGCCTTTATTTAGATTTTACTATATTAATTTTTATTTAACTATACAATAATTATCTATACATAAATGCAATGCAATTAATTATTGTTGTTTTGTCTTGTCTATAAAACCTTCATTCATTATAATAGCAAATTATCTCTTTATCAGATTGTATATGAGATTTGGAGTTGAAGAAGAATTCTGTTTAGTTGACCCGCTGAATTATTCTCTTAGAAATTCAACATTTGACCTCCTTGGAGAGATTGAAGATAAATATAGAGATTTACAGGTGAAGAGTGAACTTCATATGTGTATAGTAGAGGTAACAACAAAGATATGCTCTACAATAGATGAACTTGAAGATGAGATTAGATTCTTAAGGAGGTTCATTCTTGAAAAGTCAAAGGAGATAGGTGTTACATTAATATCAGCAGGTCTTCACCCATTATCTCCACCAGAGGATGCCATTTTAATAGAAAAGGAGCGATATCTTAGATTAATATCAATGGGTTCTGTTCTTGCCGAAAATGTCCATTTTGGGATGCATATTCATGTAGAAGAGAGGTCTGCAGAAAAGAGATTTATTATTATTAATCTGTTAAAGTATTTTATTCCAGAGATAATCTCTATATCAGTAAATTCACCTTTTTACCTTGGAAAGAGAACAGGTTATGAAACTACAAGATTGAGAAGGTATGATAGAGCACCATCAGCAGGAGTTCCTCCCAATATAATGTCAAGTTCTGGTTTTGATGAATATATAAAGAAGATGTCTGGTTATGGTGTAGAGGATGAAAGAGATATATATTGGGATATAAGACCGAGGGGGCAGTATGGAACAATTGAGATTAGGGTTATGGATACTCAGGCATCAATCTGGCAAACTATAAGTATAAGTGCTTTTATATTACAGTTGTTTGATTATATAGAGAGAAACTACAATGGAGGTTTATTGATTGAACTTCCATCAGAGTTGGAGTTATATCATAACAGGTATCAGGCGCAGAGGAACGGAATTGATGCTATCTTTCAGATAAGGGGTGAGGTCATAACAGCAAGAAAGAGAATTGAAGAGATAGCAAGCATAATCTGGCAAGACAGCTTTTCTTCAAAAAAGGCGACAGATGGTTTTAACCGGTTAATTTTAGGTGAGACGGGTTCCAATCTTCAAATAGGTGAAGGAGATGTAGAAAACGTCTTAAAGATGCTTGAGAAGGCATTTCTATTGTAATGTATTAATTTCAATTAAAATTTATTTTTTCAATTCTTTTTAAAATTTCATCTAACTTTTCATCATAATTTTTTGAAACATCATCTTCTGATATATTCTTAATAATAAAATAATTTTTTGTTACCTTTTCTAATTTAGGATTACATATAGTAGCTATAAGTAAGCTATTTTTTTTGACTATACGACGGTATTTTCCTATTTCAACTTCAATAAATGTGAATGAAACAGGTTTTTTATTTTTAGAGTATTATTTTTTTACTATTTCAGCAACAAGCTCTTATAAACTCTTAGATGGTTTTTCAAACCCCCATTCTTTTAATGCATAAACTCCTTTAATCCCAATCCATACTATACCTTCATTTTCACTTCTGGTTAGTGTAGAATTAGTATTTTGCTTATTTAATATTCTATTTGGGAAAAGAATATTATGTTTTTCCATTAATTCAGAATAATGAGTTGGTTTGCCGATAGAATATAAAATTATGTATAGTCTTTGTGGACTTGTTAGTTTGAAAAAATAAAACATATCATAAATAATTTTGAAATCATCTTTTGATAATAATAAATTGAATTCTTTTTCGAGTTTGTTATATAGATTTAATTTATTTATCATTAATTCAGTTTTATATTTTATATTGAATAAATTTTCTGTATTTTCAGGTTTTTCAACTCCAATAAATAATAGATCTAATTTTTCTACAGTAAAGAAAGGAATATCAATGGTTTTTAATATAAATTTTAGCATATTGGATTCTTCAGAATTTAAATCAAATATCAAACTTCCATTTCTTTTCATTATATAAAATAAAAATCTTGTAATTATTTCTGCTTGATGTATTTTAATTATTTTAAAAGATTTTTCCTCTAATTGCCTAATTCTTTCTCTGGTCAATCCTGACATTTTTCCTATTTGGTGAAGAGTTAATTTATTTGAACCTAAAATTCTATATCTATTTTTTAATAATTTCGTTAATCTTTCATTTTTGATATTTGATAAAGCATAAATTATTAATGAAGATAAATATTTGCTTAGATATTTTTTTTGACTTTTAAAAATTGTAAGAAATTTTAAATTTAAGTAAACTTTGCTTAATATATTTTTGGGTAATCTATATATTAAGTTGTATAAAGGAAAAACATAATTGTCTTTAATAAATGAATGATTGATAAAGCCAAATATACTTCCATAATCAACAATTTTTTCTATATCTATGTTTGAAATATCACAATTTGATTTTAATTTTATAAATGACATTAATTGTTCTTTATTAACTTTATTTAAACCTATTTTAACTAATCTAAAATTTAAATCTATTAACCATTCAATAAGTATTTCTTTAGATACAAAATATGATTTTTTAGATATACTTTCTGATAAACATAGAAATCTTTTATCTGTTTCAATGAGTTTTGATAACTCTTTATATAAATCTTTGTGATTAAAAATTGATTTTGAATAGTTATAGTTATATTCTATAAATTCATCTAATGAAAAAAATGATGGATATTTAATAAATTCAGATAATATATCTTTAGTATTAATATGTTTGTAAAGCAATAAATAAAATTGATTTAGGTTTTCTAATATATATTTTAAAATATCCTCCCTACGAATTCTTAAGTGTCCATCAATTTTTGTTGCCCTTAAATTTGATTTTTGAATTTGAAGATAAATCCACCCTATGTTCCTATCTAAAATATCAGATAGCTCTTTTATAGAGAAATACTGCTTTTGAGGTATAACCCTTTCAATCTCGTATAATAGTTCAGTATCACTTATATATATCATAATAAATAATATAAAATGATGTTATTTATATATTCTACCATTATCTTCAATTATGCGTTTATTTTATTTAGGTATAGTTTATAATTATTTTACTGGGATTTGAATCCAGCAAATTTGCAATTAATTCACTAAGAATAACATCTTCTATTGTATATGGATACATATCCGCTAAATTCTTTTTTAAGTTTTTGTAATTTACACTGCTTTCATGCTCAATATTAACAATGCTCATAATCTAAACCTTTGTTAAAAATTATAAATTAATATGTTAAAAAAACAAAGAATGATAATTTATATCTAAATAATTTTAATAAATTAAAATTTAATTAACTAAATATACAGATTATCTCCGCTTTCTGGTAGTGTGGATTAATGAGAAGTCCCTCTTTTCTGCTTCTTGTTATAAGAATCTCATTTGCCAACCTCTCCGCCTTTGTTTTGTCATCAGTGTTTAATATCATATACCACAATTGATATTTCTTAACTTCTTTTATTTCTTTGTAACCGAAGTTTTTCCATAATATTGGTGCAAGGTCTTTTGTTCCTTCTATATCTGATATTCTGGCTATTATCCCAATACCTTCTCTAATATTGAACGCCTTTGATATATCCTCATTTTCATTTAGCATTAATATATATTCTTTATTGGGATTAAAGAATAATGTTGTCTTTTCTGTTGCCTCTTTTATCAATTCAGAAGCATTGCCTTCTCGTAGAGCGATTGTTAATTCAAATAATATAGATGATTCCAAATGGTTTAGAAGTTCTTTATAACCCATTATATCTGTAAGGGTCTGCTTTGCAGTTATGGCAACCAGGTCAGGTAATCTAGATTTAACAATGATAAGAAATTTCATATCTGCTACTGTGTGATTATAATAATAACAGAGGTATGTTTCCATACCTCTGTTTACTATATAAATCTTTTTGGTTCTTACTTCATCTTGAAGTTTATTGGTATTGCTATCCAAACACCAATGGGTTTACCATTCTGAAGTGCTGGGGAGAATTTGCACAGATAAGCAGCATCAACTGCAGCCTGGTTGAATGATTCTATCTCCATTGGTTGAGTTACAACAACATTCTTTACAAGACCATCAGGGGCGACATAGACCATCAAGCCAACAGTGCCTTCAACGCCACCTTCTCTTCCAATTGATGGATACTCTGGCTCAACTTTTCTCACAAACTGTGGTGCTTGGTCATAAGCAACAAAATCATTAGGATTTTCTGGATTTGCTCCTTCCCATTTTACATTTGTGTCAGTTACCTCAATCTCTGTTCCTCCGGGAACGCCTCCATCAACACCAGGGATATAGTCAGTAATGGTTGACTTCTCTGCAAGTTCATCAGGAACTGGCATTGGAACCTCACCAACATTTCCCTGAGCGGGGAGACTAGATGGTGCTTCAGTCATTGGCATAATAGATGGTGGGGGTGGAAGTTCATCATATTTAACTTGAACCTTTATCTTATGATGAGTTTTCTCATTTTCTGTCTCTGAACCACCACCTTTAGGCATAAGAAAAGCGCCTATGATTGCACCGTGGAGAGCAATAGATATTATTAAACCCCACTTGTAGAATCCTACAAATTGCCAGCGTTTTCTCTCTTTTATCGTGTTTTGAATCTCTTTATCCATCTCTTTCTCTCTCATCTCAGTCCTCCTATACCAATATATCATATTTTATACATTTCAATAAAGAAAAATTTTTTAAAAATTGAGTATTTTACTTTTATTGTATAAATCAATTAGGATTCTGTTTGAGTATACTTGACTTCTGTGAGTCAATATCAAGGAAATCATGTTCTTCGTGCATATCACAGTATTTGGTAGGTTCTGTTCCAGAGATAAAAGTTTCTATTCTAACTTTCTTGCATTTAGGAGTTGCGATAAGCCCGGATTCTTCACAGACAGTAACTCTTACGAGACTACCCCTGTAATCAAATTTATCAGTATTATCGGTAACCACTGAACCCATAAATTTTCCCCACATTGGTGCTGCTATCATGTAGCAGGATGCCCAATAAGCTATTGACTCATGGTCATCTCTACCTACCCACACACCACAAAGCAGGTCTGATGTGAAACCGACCATCCAGGCATCTCTACCTTCCTCAGTAGTTCCTGTCTTTGATGCTGCGACTCCATTGAAACCGTATTTTTTTGCAAGAACACCTGTTCCTCTTTCTATTACACCTTTCATCATATCAATCATTACAGAGCATGTCGCCTCTGGTAAGACAACCTCTTGCTCCGGTATATGTTGTTCAATGATGTTGCCATCTCTATCCTCAATATACCGTATTGCATATGGTTCAGACCTCACTCCATAGTTTGCAAGAGTAGAATATCCGGTGCACATTTCTAGAAGCGTAACCTCTGATGAACCGAGGGCGAGCGAGTAAACGGGATTTAGTTCACTCTTTATCCCCATTTTATGAGCATATTCAACAAGCGTTTCTATTCCAATTCTATCAACTGTTTTTGCAGCAACGATATTTATTGATTGTTCAATAGCATGTCTTATAGTCATAGGTCCTGAGAATTTTTTTGAGTAATTATATGGGCGCCATCTTAAACCTGGTGCATCTATAGCGAATGGTGAATCTATTACAATATCTGCTGGTGTAAATCCATTGTCAACAGCAGCAGTATATAAAAAGACCTTAAATGCGGATCCTGGTTGTCTTTTTGCCTGGTATGCCCTGTTGAATGGACTCTCTTTAAAATCTGCGCCCCCAACCATTGCAAGAATTGCATCATCATTTGGATTAAGAACAACCATTGCTCCTTGATAATATGGTTCCATCTCATACGTAACATGAAGAATATTATTGTCTAAATCGATGGAACCAACTTTCACTACTACTTCTTCTCCAACCTTCAAGACATCTTCTGGTTTAAAATTAAAACCCCAACCTTCATAACTTATATCCATCATTCCTTTTACATCACCGCCAAAGTAAAGATAGCATGTAGAAGGTGTTATCTGTTCTATTCTTGCCTTCCTTATTTGACCTAATTTAATATCTGAAAGTTTCAAGTTGTCTTTTATACCAGGAACCTTATAGGGATATAATTCCTCTGCCCTCTTAAGTCCCCATATAACGACTTCATTTGCCTTCTTTTGCATATCAATATCAAGAGTTGTGTATACATTAAGACCACCTCTATATATAGCACTTGAACCGTATTTTGCTTCTAATTGTTTCCTGATATATTCAGTGAAGTAAGGTGCCGGGTCTTCTTCCTTTGGATGAGGGTTGAGTTTTATGGGTTCATTTTTGGCTTTTTCTGCTTTTTCCTTTGATATATAGTTGTTCCTAACCATCATTTCAAGAACCATATTTCTTCTCTTTTTTGCTGTATCAGGGTCTCTGAATGGTGAGAATGTTCCTGGTGCTTTTGGAAGACCTGCGAGCAATGCACATTCAGATAAGGTTAAGTCCTTTAATTCTTTTCCAAAATAAACCTCTGCTGCTGCTGCTGCTCCATAAGCATTATGACCATAGTATATTTGATTGAAGTAAAATTCTAAGATCTCATCTTTTGTATAATTCTTTTCAATCTTAATAGAGAGAAATATTTCCTTTATCTTTCTAATCACAGATCTTTCTTTTGTTAAGAAGAGGTCTCTTGCTAATTGTTGTGTAAGAGTGGATGCTCCTTGCCTTCTTGATAGAGTGATTAAATCAACCCATACAGCTTTTACTATTCTTATTGGGTCTATACCCCAGTGCTTGTAAAAACGCTTATCCTCTATTGATAGAGTTGCCTTTATCAGATCATCTGGTATTTCTGAGAGATTAGCTATTATCCTCTTCTCTAAATATAATGAAGTTATCAGTTTATTATTTCTATCATATATATTGGTAGGTAAACTCGGTTGGTAATTCTCAAGTGTAGATGGGTCTGGAAGATTATAAGAAAGAATCTGAGTAAAACCGATTACCAATCCAATCAAAGAAGCGGCAATTATAATGACTATTTTACCAACTTTTTTAAAGTTGATTTTTTTCCTCTTGCTTATATACCTGTTTAATATATCTTCGGGAAGATTCATATAATTTATTATATTCTATTTAGTGTATTTTTTCAATAGTGCCTTTATTTTAGGTCATTGGTTTTAAAGGCATCATCTCTGTTACTTTGATAAAAAACTAAAGATATTATTTTTGCTTTTGCCTTGAGAACATATTTAATATACGTATTATTGGAACAATGGGGAAAACAGAATTAGTCTTCTATATAATCAGGTAAGATATATTTCTTTGGGTCATCATTAATATTATTTACCATGACCTCATAGTGTAGATGTGAGCCGGTTGCCCAACCTGTTGAACCAACAAGTCCTATAACCTGCCCTCTGGTGACAGCATCACCTGCCTTCACAGTGACTTTGGATAGGTGAGCATATCTTGTCTTAAAACCAAATTTATGGCTGATTACCACGCAGAGACCATAACCACTCTTCATTTCTGCGGAGTCAATAATTCCATCTGCTGATGCTACCACAGGGGCACCAGTAGGCATTACAATATCAAGTCCCCTGTGAAATTGTATTCCACCACCAAGTGGATTTCTTCTATATCCAAAACCAGAGACAATAGGTCCTCCAGTAGGTTTTAATGTTGGTGTGAATTTCCAGATGCGTGTTTGCAGGTCTGATTTTTTCTTCAGATTTTCCTCAGATGAATATTGAATTTTTACTTTTTGATATAACTCACTTAGATTAGAAAGGCGAATATCTTTCATAAGTTCTGCATCTGCGCCCTCTAATTGACCACCAATTGCAAGATTGTTAATTTTATCTGCGATAGGTTCTTCGTCGTATAAAAGGCAAATATTATCACTGAAATTGAGTGTTTCTTTTAATTCGCTTTTTAACTGGTCCATTTTTTGAGATAGGTGAGTTATCCTCATATCCCTTGTTTTATCAACTATTTTCAAGAGATATACCTTGTTTTTTAATGTTATTCTGTCTGAATAACTGAGACTTAAATATAGGTTCGCTCCAACAAATATAATCAGTCCAACTATTGAAAGTAATATAGTTAGTTTACTTATAGTTATGCTATACGACCGATTGATAAATCGGGGTGATACAATAATAGAAATCTTCTTACTTGCTAACCCTTTAAAACAACTGTGCAGATTCATATATAAACCTTTATGAAGACGCCAAACTTCCAACCTATCTTTAACAAAATATTATTTATGTGTCAACAATTATTTTAAATATTTTTTAAGTAAGAAGTCATTTTTTATTTCAAATTAATCTAATTTTATATCGGTATAGAGTCCTCTTAGAGGGAATTAATTCAAAATTGATTTTACTTATATATAAAGTTTTCACTGACATATTCTGTCATACATTTGAATAAATTAATGTCAGAAAGGAGGTGATATCGTGAAAAGGCTTGCAACACTTATATTTCCACTCTTATGGGTTATATTCTGTGTGATCAATTGTAGCAACAGTAATACTGGTCTCATAACAGATAACACTGGTATTCAAAATGACGACCACACTTTCTCAGATGCATCAATATCGGGATATGTAACAAGGGCCAGCAATGGAGCACCTGTAGAGAATGTTCATGTCCTTATTCAATACACTAATGGTCTTACTCATATATGTTCTGAGGACTACACAGATTCAAACGGCTACTATTATTGTTCGATGGAGGGACATGTGCATAACGATGTAATAGAGATTATTGTTAATCCCCCTATTGGCTCTGGTTGCTATCCGGTGTTACAGAATATCTATTATGGGGAAGAGGATCCTCAAGTGTATTATGAATTTCCTCTACCACCACCATGGGATGACTTCCCACCGCATTAAAACCATTGCTTGATTAACACTTAATTTCAACTCTTATTAGCGGGGTTTTACAGCCCCGCTGGTTTTTTATAAAACTTCTAATATTCTTAGGGTTGGGGAAAAATATTGTTCAATCAAGAGGAGGGCTTATAAATTATTATTTCTATTTCTTAATTTTTTGAAAAACTGTTCTATCAGGTCTTCTGCAGGTTTATATTCTATAAACTCAAAGGTTGGAATTTTATGATTTTTAATAAAAGTTCTTAGGTCGTATAGACCACCCAGAGCACCCCATTTTTTATCTTCTGCTAAAAAAATAATCTTTTCTATGTGTGAATATATCAGGGCACTCAAACACATCGGACAGGGTTCTAATGTTGTTAGAATTGTGCAGTTATCTAACTTAATTGTCTTCTTTTTCTTTGTAGCTTTCTTTATTGATACAATCTCACTATGTAATGTAATATTACCTGAATTTTCTACCAGATTATGACCCTTTGAGATTATTTTATCATTCTCAATAATTACAGAACCTACTGGGACTTCACCATTATTAAAAGCAATCTTTGCCTCTCTCATTGCTATCTCTATGTATTCTTTGTATTTCTCAGGAATTACTGGATGCATATATTTATCTTTACTCTCCAAGATATGCGCTCTTTACCATTTTATTATTAAGTAGCTTTTTAACATTACCGTGAAGGACTATTCTTCCTGTTTCCATAACATAGCCCTTATCTGCTATTGATAATGCCATTTGAGCGTTCTGTTCAACGAGAAATATAGTTGTCTTCTGTTTTTTTATCTGAATTAGAACATCAAATATAAGTTCCACGTATTTTGGTGCAAGTCCAAGAGATGGCTCATCCAAGAGAAGAAGGCGTGGCCTGGCCATGAGTGCTCTTGAAATTGCTAGCATCTGTTGTTCACCACCTGATAGGGTCCCACCTTGTTGATTACATCTTTCTTTCAATATTGGAAATAGGTTAAATATCCATTCTATAATATCGGGGTCTGGTTTTTTGTGTGAGAATGCTCCCATCAGCAGGTTTTCATAAACAGACATTCGAGGGAAGATGCGTCTTCCTTCTGGAACCTGTGATATCCCTTTCCTGACTATCCTGTCTGGAGAAAGTCCGGTTATATCTTCTCCTGCAAAAAATATTTTTCCTGATATTGATTTGATTATCCCGCAGATGGTCATAAGTGTTGTTGTTTTACCTGCACCATTTGCTCCAATTATAGTTGCTATCTTACCTTCATCAACACTTAAATCTATACTATCAATTGCAACTATATTGCCATAACCTGACTTTAGTCCTTTTACCTCTAATAAATGCATATATAAAAAATAAGAAATTTATATGATAAAATCAAATCAAAGTTGAATTATAACTTATCTGGTTGTTATTTTTAGTTAAAAAAATGATGATAGTATGAATATAGAAGAGATAAAAGACCTTTTGATGGGAATTGAAAGAAAGGTATATGGAGTAATGCCTTTCTGGATATATATATATTTTTCTATTATATTTGTCCTTTCTGTTCTCATCGTAATTATTGTTAAAAATATATTCTATAAATTCATTTTTGAAATGGTCTTTCTTTTAGTGACAGGTTATGGTTATATTAGATTGTCAATGCTGGCAGAGGATATTGCGTTATTAAAGCAACTGACAACTTCATGTAAATTATTAGATGCAGTTAAAGATAACATTAATAATATATTGAATGATGATATGTTCAAGAAGACCATTTTTTTGAGAAATTTAAACATGGTTAAGTTAAAATAAGAACAGAATGAATGAGAACTATGAATTTCAATTTTTAATATTTATGGGGTAATAGTGAGTAAGAAAAATTTAATCTTTTATTTTTTAATTCCAGTTGCAGTTCAATCAATTATTTTAATTGTCATACTTTTGTTAACTCCAAATTACCCGATTGGAACTGATTTTGAAAAAGCATATTATCCACTTGCAAAGAGTATCCTGAATGGTGAAGGGTATCATATAGATGGACGATTCAATGCTCAATATCCCCCTGGTTACCCGTTAATATTAATATTTCCGCACATTCTATCAAGAATGCTAAATATTGGTATTTTGCCTGTTATAAGATTTATTAATATTATTTTGTTGTCATCTTCTGTTCTAATCCTTTTTAACTTAGCAAAATTTGAGTTTGGAGAGAAGGTAGCGTTACTGTCAGCTTATCTCTGGATGATATATCCATTCGATCTGTGGTTATTAAGGTGTGGTTATAGCGAAATTCCTTTCATTGTGTTTATATTGTTGTCTCTATTTTTCACAATAAAGATGATACGAAAACCCTCAAAAAAGTATTCATTCTTAGTAGGGCTTTTTTCAGGTATATCAACCTTGATAAGACCTATTGCGATGTTGTGGTTTTTGATTCCCTGCCTGTCAATATTTTTTCTAATTAAGATAGATATTAGAAAGAGGTTGTTATTAATTTTTTTGATAGTTCTGGTCTTTATTGGGATTCTTTTACCCTGGGAAATATATGTTTATAAAAATACAGGTGATTTAGTCGTTGTTTCCAAAGAAGGTTGGACATCTATTGTATATGGAATTACATTTGGAGCAGGATTTAATGAAAATATTCCCGGGAAGCTACCGATTTCACACGATATTCATGATTTTATGGTAAAGACAAGGGAGTTTGACCTGTCATTGAGACCTTTGGGTAAGATGCTCTCTCAGCCAGAAAATCTGATTCCATATTTGAAGAGTGAATTTTTGAAAAATCCATTTCTTTTTATAAAATTATTTCTATATAAATTAACCCGAGCGTGGTATGGAACTGAAGAGATGTGGTATGAGAAATATATACTTATTATTCAAGGTCCACTGTTTGTCCTATTTATGTTTGGAAGTATTATTTCTTTAAGGTATTTATTTAAAAAGAGATACATTTTTTATATATTGCTCTCACATATAATTTATTTCTGGGTAATGACAACAATAGCACTATCAATCCTTAGAATAATGATACCCGCAATGCCGATCGTATTAATATTTGTAATTATTTCAATAATTTTCTTATTGAACAAAAAGTCATTGGTGAGCAATGAGGTCGATAAGGGATTTAAGTAATAGATATAGAATTGATGTCAAATTTAATGTGTCATTGTTTTATGATTTCTTTTTAATGATTAGCAGGGATATATTCAATTGTATGATATGAAATATAAGATTCTAAACCTTGGTTGTCCTAAGAACCTTGTTGATGGTGAAATTTTGGCTGGCACCCTAGCCAATAACTTGTCACAGATGAATGTTCCCGATGGTTCACTTATTATAAATACCTGTTCTTTTATCGCTCCCGCAAGAGTTGAAGCAATGTCCGAAATTAGAAGTGCAGTTGAGAAAAAAAGGCGTGGTGAGATTTCAAGCGTTTATATTACTGGCTGTATGGTGAAGAGCCATTTAGATGAGATAAGAGCAATAGATGGTATTGATGGAGTGATTGAGCCCGTCTTCACATGGGAAGGATTGTTTGATAGAAAAGAGCTGTTTCATAACAGAGTTCTTGCATCAAACCTGGGTTCTGCTTATGTGAGAATTGCCGATGGTTGCAATAGAAGATGCTCATATTGTCTTATTCCATCTATTCGCGGACCATATAGAAGCAGAAAGTTGAGAGATATTATATCTGAGGTTGAATTTCTTGCAAATAAGGATATAAAGGAGATAATAATAATATCAGAAGACGTAGGATTATACGGTTCTGATATAGATGGGGTGAGAACCCTATCAAAGTTACTGGTATCTCTTGATAGAATTACTGGCATAAAGTGGATTCGTCTTTTATATCTCAATCCAGAGTCAATAACCCCCGACCTTTTAGAAGTTATAAGTTCATCAGAAAAAGTTCTTCATTATCTTGATATACCATTACAACACACAAATAGCAGAATTTTGACTGTAATGGGAAGGAACCCACTTTCATTACCATATGCTGAATGGCTGAGAAATATCTACAATATTATTCCTGATGCTGTGGTCAGATTGACATTTATGGTAGGATTTCCATCTGAGACAGAAGATGAGTTTGGCTCTCTTCTTGAAGATATAAGAAAGCAACCACCGGACCATTTAGCAGCATTTGTCTATTCGCAGGAGAAGAATACAATAGCGGGTGAGATGAAACCTCAGATAAGCGATGCGATAAAGTGCAAGCGGTATAGTCAATTATTGGGATTATTTTACAGATTGGGAATTGAAAAGAAAAGGCAGAGATTTACAGGTAGCAATATGGAGGTGATGCTTGAGGATATTGATGTTAACCTGCCATATTCTTTGGGAAGGGGTTCTGCTGGCAGATTGTGGTTTCAAGCACCGGATATTGATGGTAAAATTTTTATACTAGGTCATAAGGTGGGTGAAGCAGGAGAAATTATCAGTGTTTTAGTTGATGGAGTGAAGGGTTACGATTTCGTAGGGAGTGTTATTACTTGAATATAGCAATTTTAATCACAATAAGTAGAATATTTCTATCTTTTATCTTCCTTGGATTTATTCTTATAGAGACAAATATAACTGATATTGTCTCATTCTATCTGTTTCTATTGGCTGCTATAACTGACATATTAGATGGTTATATTGCGCGCAGGTCAGGACAGATAACAAATCTTGGCAAATTTATGGACCCACTTGCTGATAAAATATTGGTCACAGTTGGTCTTATAAGTATTGCAGGGAGAGGGTTGATTGGCAATTGGGTGGTAATACTGATTGTCGGGAGAGAGCTTTTTATTACTGGCATTCGCTCAATTTCTGCATATAAGGGTGTGGTTATTCAACCCATACCCCTCGCAAAGGCAAAGACACTCTTTCAGATGACGGTTGTGTTTATATACCTTCTTTTTATAACATATCCAGCGTTCTATAAACACATTACAGGTAGTATCAGTAGATTTATAAAAATAAATGTTGAACAGGTTATATATTACTTTCTCATCGTTACTGTGATTATTACTATTGTCACGGGAGTTATCTATATATGGCGAAACAAGAAGATAATAATGGGAATGCTGTATTAGATAAAATTTACAATATTTTTGCATCCTGGTTTTTTCTGGGAAGAATTCCCTTTGCACCTGGAACATTTGGCTCTCTTGGTGCTATGCCATTATTTTTATTACTTCAAAATCACTGGATAATCTATATTATTGTTCTTATATTTCTTGTCTTCTTTTCAATACCATCATCTAACTATATTGAAAGAAAACTCAATAAAAAAGACCCATCGTCAATAGTCATTGACGAAGTTATAGGTCAACTGGTCGCCTTATTATTCATTTCTGATAAAAGTTTTTTTACAGTATTTCTTTCCTTCTCTCTGTTTAGATTATTTGATATAATTAAACCTCCTCCAGCGCAATTAATGCAATCTCTTTATGGAGGATACGGGGTGATTATGGATGATATAGTTTCAGGTGTTTATGCCAATCTGGTTTTAAGAATATTTCTCTTTATTGGTGGTGTGAATATATGAAGTTGGAAGAGTTAGTAAATATTCTCGATGATTATCTTGATATTGGAAGATTTCAGGACGAGATGTTGAATGGTCTCCAGTTGGGTGATATGGAAGATGATATAGTCAATATTTCACTTGCAGTCAGGTTGACTGACAATGTAATTGGTGATGCTAAAAAGAATAAAGCAGACCTTCTAATTACTCATCATGGACTGCTTCAGGTTGATGAGGTGAAACCAATAGTTGGGGATACTTATAAATTGTTAAAATTGTTGATTAAATCGGACTTAAATTTATATACATGCCATCTCCCTCTTGATGCTCACTACGAGATTGGAAATAATATTGCGCTGGCACGATTAATAGAACTTGAGGATGTCCAGCCATTTGGTTTTTATAAAGGCGGTCCTCTCGGTTTCAGGGGAAGATTCAAAAAAGAAGTCAGTTTAGATAACCTGGTGAAAAAACTTGATAAATCTCTTAATACCAAATCACAACTGATACAGGCAGAGAAAAAGGACATGGTGAAGACAGCCGCAGTTATCAGTGGTCGGGGTGCTTTTGCACTCGCGGAGGCAATTGAATATGATGTTGACCTCCTTATAACCGGTGAACCGAGTCAGGGTGTCTATCATCCAATACAGCAGGGTGGTGTCTCAATGATATTCGCCGGGCATTATCAGACAGAATGTCTTGGTGTTCAATCTCTCTGTAATAAATTGAGAGATGATTTTGGTCTGAACTGCGTTTTTATTGATATTGAATAAGATGCCGAATGATGCAAGACCATTCTCAATTCTTATTATTGGCGATGAACTCCTAACAGGTGTAAAAGTAGAGTCAAACTCAAACTACATATCAAACCGACTGTCTGACCTAGGTATTGATACCCAGGTAATTCTTACTATTGGTGATGACGAGAATCGAATAATAGAAGCACTTAAATTCTGCTTGAATGTATCAAATGGTGTCATTGTATCAGGTGGTCTTGGTCCAACAAGTGATGATAAGACAAAAACTGCTATATGTAAATTCTTGAATATTGGGAAGATAATGCATCAGGAGATACTTGATGACATGAGGGAGAGATTTTCAAAAAGAGGGATTGATATGCCACAGTCAAATATTGAACAGGCATATCAGCCCGAGGGTGCTATCTTACTGAAAAATCCAGTTGGGACTGCCTGCTGTTTCATCCTTTATAAAGATAATAAGCCGATTATTGCCCTTCCTGGTGTTCCATCCGAAATGGTTGTGATACTGGATGAGAGTGTCCTGCAATTTCTAAAAGAGAACGGTTATGGACTCGTTAATCTTCATATTCTTGATGCAAGGGTGGTAGGGCTTTCCGAGTCCGCTGTATATGATGCAGTTCTTCCTCTAAGGGAGCGAATAGAAAAGAAAGAAGATGTCACACTTGCATATTATCCCCATTTCATTGATGTAACTGTGAGAATAAAGGTGAGGGGTGAAGATGACTATGCTGAAAGCATATTCACTGAGGCAATGGGGTTATTGGGTAGATGTCTTGGTGATAGAATCTATGGCTATGGTCCTGATGGTCTTGAGATTGTAGTTGGCAAGCATTTGAAGGAGAGAAGGTTTACTATATCAGCCGCGGAGTCCTGCACAGGTGGTCTCGTCTCCGACAGGATTGTATCTGTCCCCGGCTCAAGCGATTACTTCCTGGGTGGTGTTGTTTCATACTCAAATGAAGCGAAGATGAGTTTGCTTGGCGTCTCTCAGGAGACGCTGAATACTTATGGTGCTGTTTCACACGAGACAGCGGTTGAGATGGCTGTTGATGCTAAAGAAAAATTCAAGTCGGATATTGCAATATCTACGACTGGTATAGCGGGTCCAACGGGTGGCACACCTGAAAAGCCGGTCGGTCTTGTCTATATTGGCTGGGCTTTCAGAGATTACTCCGGTTCAAAGGAACTTATGTTAGGTGGAATGAACAGGACAAGAGTCCGCTTATACTCAAGCCAGATGGCACTTGATTTAGCGAGAAGGTTAGCACTGGGTCTTAATATTAATTTTTGATATGCCAAGGTCATTCATAGCGATACCAATTTCAAGACCACTCAGAGATAACCTGGTAGATATTATTAAGGAAATCAGTAAAATCTCACCAAATACCAAGTGGGTGGAGAGAGAGAACCTCCATATAACTATGAGGTTTCTTGGTGATATTGATGATGAGATGGTAAAGAAGATTAGCGATGTTTTAGATGAGGTGGCAGTAAAGATAGCACTATTTCCGTTTGAGATTGAGGGTATAGGTGCATTCCCGCATCCGAAGAGGGCAAGAGTGATATGGGCTGGTATATCTCAGGGCTCTGATGAGATTGTGAAAATTGAGAAAAATATTGGCGATAAACTGGAAGAACTTGGGATACCGAAGGAGGGTAAGGCGTTCCACCCTCATATAACGCTTGGCAGGGTCAGGTTTCCGAAGGGCAATCTTGAACTTGCGAGGTTCATTGATGATAGCAAGGGTAGGGTGTATGGCGGTGAGGCAGTGAGCGAGATTGTGCTGATGAAGAGCACACTCACGCCACAGGGCTCGATATATGAGCCCCTTCATATAGCAAAATTGAAGAAGTAATAGAGTTCATCAAAGTAATGTTTACTAATTTATATCTATTTTTTGCCAAGATTATCTCAAATAATCTTCCTTTTGTCAGAAAGATGAGATATGAGATTAGAAGGCAGATTGGAAGTTCTAAAAGAATATTGGAGGTTGGCTGTGCACTTGGTGGGACGCTTGCAATCCTTTATTCACCAGGGAGATTTCTGGTTGGCATTGATAACGATAAAAAGAAGATAAAGATTGCCGGGTCAATAAACAGAGATATTCAGTTCTCAGTAATGGATGCGAATAGTTTAGGTTTTACAGATGATGCCTTTGATACTGTTATCTTTTCATTTGCCTTACACGAGATTGATGATTACACCTTTGCAATAAGTGAAGCGTGCAGAGTATCAAGAAAAGTTGTTGTTGCCGATATGGGAGCACCGAGGGGAATAGGGGGAATGTTTTTTAGATTTGTTGAGGGTGAGAAATTGAGAAGACATTTAGCAAGGGACTATAATAGTGAATTTAGTAAATATGGTTTTGTGAATGCGATGTCGGAGAATGTGAGTGCGAATGTTGTTATGAAGGTTTATATTAAAATTGACTAAAGGTGTTTACCCTTTCAAATTCAACATTACTCAACATTTATTAATAGGTATTATATGTCATCCATAGATGACTCTGTTTTCTCTGTCATTTTTCAATCAGTGTTGTAAGAGTCCAGCCAGTTCGTCCGTCTTCCGTGCGTATATGTGTCCAATCACCTGATTTCTTCAATATCTGATATTTCGCCTCTGGCATTATTATATAAGATGGCTGAAGATTAAGGTCAGGTTTTAAGTATATAACAAGGGCGTTTTTACTCACCATCCAGTTTCCTTTCGTCTGGTTGGGGGGACTTTGCTGATAATTTTGCTGGTTAGATGGCATCGGGCTTTCCTGATATGTGTTTCTATTGCTATTTTGCTCAAAAATTTTACTCAATTTGTCAGAAAACATCGGGCTGATTGAAGCAGTGATAGCAATAATTGCTGCTATCACTCCAATCATTAAACCAATGAGCGGTATAATCCATGTCCATTTTGGAATCTTAACCAGACCCAAACTGCCTATGTTGATAGTCGGGGGACGAAATTCAGAATTAACTATCTTCCACTCACCACTCTGTTTATTAAAAGTATTCCTGAAGGTGACTTCCAGTTGTGTGGTTGTGTCTTTTGAACGGAATATAATCATCTCAATAGTGTTGTCCACAAGAGCAGAATCACCGCTCAAACTCAGGAAGTCAATAGAAACTGCATATCTCTTCATATCACTTGTGATAAACTGGTCAATCGCTCCCTTTTTTACTTTTTGATAAAACTCCTGATTATCCTGAGAAACGACTGACATATATAAATCTATGTCTTCTCTATTGCATCCCCTCTGCATCTTTTCTACTGCCGAACAAATGGCATCCGCGTCGTTTTTAAGAGTTGGGTCTAAAACACCTCCGGGAAGTTTGTTGAAGAGTATCTCTGGTTGAAAGGGAACATCCCTGGTCTTTGTTGTAATCGCTACACCGGGAAGACGGTTGAAATAATAGACCTCTCCTTCGTGGAGTTTTTCTGCTTCATCCCCATAAAGTTTCTGACCTCTTTCGTGATGCACCCAGACCGCACCGCAATATTCGCATTTACTGGCGTTTTTATCTTTGATGACTGCCCCACAGCAAGGACAACGGAGTATGTCAACATCGGTCATCTTTCACCTCACAGGTGAATTTTGGAATAAATAGCGTGTAATTGCCATAGAAAAATTTTTTAAAGTAACTTTGGATAAAATTACTAATAACAATCAATAAAAGAAAGATTGTAACCATATACTTATTCACGATAATCCACCTCTAAAATTTATTATCTTTAATTTCCAAAGATTACCTCCCCCTCACCATTAATTAGATGATTCCATAGTTCTCTTGCTTTCTCGGCTTCAACAGGGTCAATATAAGTATTATATTTTTTGCGTTTATATGCCTCTTTAATATCTTGAGCATATTTACTCATAAATTCATCCCAGGGAATGAAATACATTGGTTTATTATTACATGCTCTATCCGGTGCGGTTTGGACATACATATTACCATCTATTGAAAATGCCCAGCAGAAAACAAAATTATCTCTTAGTATAATACAATCTCTTTTCCATTTAAAATCTCTACCAAATTGTTCCATTAAACGATAAATAGCATTGATATAATCACTAAATAACCATCCATATCCTCCTGGAAATGAAACAGGTGGAAACCCAGGGGCGACTTCATAATAAACAGGTAAACTGAATTCACAACACTCAGCAGGAAATTTATTATTGAGATATTTATTAATAGCCTGGTCATATATTGATGATAACCCTTCATCAAAGTGGTTTCTTGTAATAACATTTATATCATCTAAAATACTGTTAATATCTGGCAATTTTTCATATCCAAAATAAGCAATGATGTCATAGAACAATAAGACCTTGTCTTTTCCATATACGGGCGTCATCATAAGTCCTTTAACATCTCCTAGAGGAGGAACTGGGGATTCTTGAGAGAAGTGCTTTGCAAATTCAATTGCCGCTTTATAAAAGACATCATCAGGTATTCGTGTAAGCTTTACTTCTGTGTCTTCTGCTGATATGAGATTCAAAAAGACAAATATTGTAAAAAATAGAATTATTTTTATTCTATTCATTTCCATCAACTATATATCTTGTTTATTAAATTATATAACTTCTAATCAATCACTCAACAACTATATTCACTAACCTATCAGGAACAACCACTACCTTCTTTACTCTCTTATCCCCAATTCTCTTTATGATGTCGTCATTTGAAAGGATGCTCTTCTCTACCTCTTGATTGGAAAGACCTCTTACGAGAGTCAGATGTGAACGCACTCTACCATTTATCTGAACTACATACTCAGCCGTTTCTTCAACCAGTCCTTTCGGGTCATATTCTGCCCAACCAAATCTGAATATTGTCCCATCACCGCCCACCTGGTGGTAAAGTTCCTCGGCAAGGTGGGGAATAAATGGCGCTATGAGCCATATAAAACCAAATGATGCCTTTGAGAAAACCTCATCATATGTATTTTTATACTCATATAATTCATTCAAAAGTTCCATAAATCTCGCAATCGCAGTATTGTAATGGATATTCTCAATGTCATCAGTTACCTGCTTTATCGTCTGATGGAGTTTTCTATATAACCTTTTTGCATCATCATCAAGACCATCAATATCGCTAACAGTTAAATCCTTATATACCTTAATCTTATCTTTATTTGAAGTTATGAATCTCCATATTCTATTGAGGAACCTGTTAGCGCCCACTACACCCTCATCGCTCCACTCCTTATCAACCTCGGGTGGTCCGGCAAAGAGCAGTAATACCCTTGCACAGTCAGCGCCATATTCCTGCACAAATGGTCCAGCAGGAACTACATTTCCCTTTGATTTACTCATAATTTCCAATCTGGAAATGCCATCTTCATAGACCGTTCTCTTCATTATCATTCCATGGCTGAAGTAGTTTGTGAATGGCTCATCATATTTAACGAGACCGAGGTCGTATAAGAATTTCATTATGAATCGTGAGTAGAGCAGATGTCCTGTTGCATGCTCTTTTCCACCTATATACTGGTCAACAGGAAGCCAGAAATTCGCCTTCTCCGTGTCAAATATTTTCTCATTATTTCTGGCATCAGCATATCTCAGAAAATACCATGACGAGCACACAAATGTGTCCATTGTGTCAGGGTCTCTTTTTGCAGAACCCCCACACTTTGGACAGGTTGTATTTATATACTCAGGTGATGTCTCAAGCACGCTCCTTCCCTTCGGAATGAAGTCCACCTTATCCTCAGGTGGAAGAAGCACTGGCAGTTCACTATATGGGACGGGGACAACTCCACACTTCTCACAGTGTATGATGGGTATTGGACAGCCCCAGTATCTCTGCCTTGATATCAGCCAGTCCCGAAGTTTATATGTCACCTTTGCACCACCGAGCCCCATCTTCTTTAATTTCTTATTGAGTGCGTTTATTCCATCCTTTGATGAAAGACCGCTGAATTCGCTTGATTCAACCATTATGCCGTAGTCCTCATAAACCCTCTCCATCTCATCCGGGGAGAGTGCCTCCTTGTTTTCAGGCTTGATGACAACGCGAATAGGGAGGTTATATTTTTTAGCGAACTCAAAATCCCTCTGGTCGTGAGCAGGAACTCCCATAACTATGCCCGTGCCGTAGGAAGCAAGCACATAGTCACCAACCCATAATGGTATTCTCTCACCTGTTAATAGATGAACTGCATGTAGTCCCGTGAATATGCCATCTTTCTCCCTGACGGTTGATGTCCTCTCAATGTCTGACTTTCTTATAGCGTTCTCTATATATATCTTTACCTCATCTCTTTCTGGCATCTTTTCAATTATCTCTCTAAATAATGGATGTTCTGGTGCTATGGTCATAAATGTAACACCAAAGAGTGTATCCGCTCTTGTCGTGAATACTGGAATGTCCTCACCCGACTCAAGTTTGAATACTATCTCAGTTCCCTCGCTTCTGCCAATCCAATTTCTCTGCATTGTAATAACTTCTGGTATCCAACCACTCAGTTTATCAAGGTCATCAAGGAGCCGCTGGGCGTATGAGGTTATCTTAAAAAACCACTGGACTAAACTTTTTTTGATTACTGACGCTGCACATCTGTAGCATTTCCCATCGCCTGTCACCTGTTCATTTGCGAGAACTGTCTGGCAGGATGTGCACCAGTTGACTAAGGATTCTTTTCTGTATGCAAGACCGTTCTCATATAATTTGAGGAAGAGCCATTGTGTCCATTTGTAGTAGTCAGGAAGGCAGGTTGTTACTTCCCTTTCCCAATCATAAGATATGCCTATCAGTTCTATTGATTTCTTTGATATTGCTATATTGTTTAATGTCCATACTGATGGCTTTTCATTATGTTGAATTGCAGCGTTCTCAGCAGGAAGTCCGAAGGCATCCCAGCCAAAAGGATGCAGGACATTATAGCCCTTCATCAGGTGATATCTCGCAATAACATCACCATAGATATAGTTCTCCATATGTCCAACATGGAGGTCACCCGATGGATATAGATACATTTCCAGTATGTAGAACTTTGGTTTTGCTGGGGATTCTGTGGCTTTAAATAAACCTATCTCATTCCAGAACCTCTGCCAGCGCTTTTCTACAGGGCGTCCCGGGTATCTATTCTCTGTCATATTTATCTGTTGAATATATATAAATTTAAATTACTTCTCAATCTTTTCTGGAACTGCCTCATCAATTTTTGTCGGGTATGCTGGAATGATTAAGCCCTTTAAGAACTCTTTCTGCGTGTCGTTCATAAGTGGTAATAGTTTTATCATTGCCTTTACTTTTGTCTTCTCAAGAGCATATCTTATTTTTGATATATCACCTGTTATTACTAATGCTTTTTTTTCGTTGCCTTCAAGGATTGCCTTTGAAAGCGCGTCTGCTTTGGCATTAATATCTTTCTCCCTGTCAATATATTCTTTATAATATTCATTTAGCATTTTCAATATTGCCTCATTGGATGTTGCCTCTGGTGTAATGAGCAAGTCATATAAGTTTTTCCACCATCCGGTAAATTCCTCCGCTTTTGATATAACAGGTAATATCAATGATAGAACAGTGATTAGTAATATTAATCTTTTCATCAAAATCACCTCCGGAGATATGTAGATTTATCTTAATATAACATAAATATCTCTATATTAAAACAGATAGATAAAGTGTAAATATTATATTTATTATTGAAAGAAATAGTGTATAATAATTTAATATTCAGTATATTTTGATATTAATGAAATATTTTATTATAATGTTGTAATATTTTTACTTGATTTAATTTTACTGAATGATATAATCTCATTTACTCTTTTCAAATAAGGAAAGGGTAAGAGAATTTTAGGTTTATATTGGGAAGGTATACTTATGCCTGCTGATAAGATAAGGATACGTTTAAGGTCGTTTGACCACAGATTGCTTGACCTGTCTGTGAGGGAGATAATATTGACTACAGAAAGGACAGGTGCGAGGGTATCAGGACCTGTGCCTCTTCCTACAAGAATAAACAGATACACTGTCTTACGCTCGCCCTTTATAGATAAGAAGTCAAGAGAGCAATTTGAGATAAGAATCCATAAGAGATTACTTGAGATACACAATCCTACACCGGAGACAATAGATGCAATAACGAAACTTCAGTTACCAGCAGGTGTAGATGTTGAGATAAAGATGTAATTTTCTGGTCTCTTATTACCAGAAATTTTTGGAAAGTTTTGCTAGAGTGATTATTATGCCGTTTGGAATAATAGGAAGAAAGTTAGGTATGACTCAGATAATAACTGAAGATGGTAGAGTTTTACCAGTAACTCTCATGCAGGCAGGACCCTGTGTTGTAGTTCAGGTTAAAAATGAGGATAAAAATGGTTATAGTGCACTGCAATTGGGGTTTGAGGAAGTGAAAGAGAGCAGGGTAAAGAAACCGTTAAAGGGTCATTTTGCGAAAGTCGGTGTAAAGCCCATGCGAATATTAAGGGAGTTTAAGGCAATGCCAGGTGATTATGAAGTTGGTGATGTAATATATTGCAATGTATTTTCTGAGGGTGAGAATGTTGATGTATGTGGAATAACAAAAGGTAGGGGCTTTACAGGTGGAATGAAAAGATGGGGCTGGAAGGGGGGTGGAGGAAGTCATGGCTCAATGTTCCACAGGGCACCCGGCTCAATAGGTGCATCTGCATCACCCTCTAAGGTTATGAAGGGTCATACTATGCCCGGACATTATGGTGTGGAGAGAAAAACAGTTCAGAACCTCCTTATAATAAAGGTTTTAAAAGATAAAAATATATTACTTGTTAGGGGGGCAGTTCCTGGACCAAATAAAGGTATTGTAATGGTTTTAAAGAATAGAAATAAAAAGAATGAGGTTCCAAAGAAGATATTAGAGTTAAAAGAAGAGGAGAAGGTTTCAGAGGTAGCAGTTGAAGAAGCAAAAACTGGTGAAGGTCAATAAACTGATGGAGCAGTTATGAAGTTTGATGTATATAACATAGAAGGCGAGAAGGTTGGCAAGATTGAGATTGGTGATACGCTATTTGCTGAGCCCATCAGGAAGGACCTTATTCATCAGGTAACAACTATTCAACTTGCGAATATGAGACGGGGAACTGCCTCAACTAAGAAAAGGGGCGAGGTAAGAGGGGGAGGAAGAAAACCATGGAGGCAGAAGGGAACAGGAAGAGCCCGCGCTGGTTCCACCAGGTCACCTATATGGGTTGGTGGTGGTGTTGTATTTGGACCAAAACCGCGCTCCTTTAGAAGAGACCTGCCCAGGAAAATGAGAAGAAAGGCGTTAAGGTCTATTATATCTTCAAGGGCTTCAGATAACGCTATTACAATTGTGGAAGACCTCCCCATAGAAGAGTTCAAAACTAAGTGGGTAGTAGAGGTGTTAAAAAAACTCAATCTCTCTGAAAAGAAACTCCTTATGGTAACAAATGGGTATAGCGAGTATCTTTTTAAGAGCGCTGATAATGTTAGAGGGGTTAAAATACTTCCTGCAGACCGCCTTAATGTATATGATGTAGTTATTAAAGAACACATTCTTTTTACAAAAGGTGGTATAGAGAGGGCAGTGGAAGTATTTGGTTAATAATAGGGTTTTGATATGAAAGAGCCATCTGACATCTTGATAGTTCCAATAATGACAGAGAAATTGACTTTTCTCCGTGAAAAGTCCAATAAATATTCATTTAAGGTTAACCTGAATGCAAACAAAATTGAGATAAAAAAGGCTGTTGAGGCAATGTTTGGTGTTAATGTGATAAAAGTGAGTGTATTAAATAAGATGGGGAAGGCAAGGAGAATGGGCTGGAATATCGGAAGAACTTCAAAGTGGAAGAAGGCGATAGTGACCTTAAAAGAAGGGGATAAGATAGATATCTTTGAAGGGACATAGTATTGAATTTATAGAAGTATGAGAAGGTAGTTATGCCGATTAAGAAGTATAGACCAATAACACCATCACAAAGGTATATGACTGTTACGACCTTTGAGGAGATAACCAAGAAGAGACCTGAGAAAAAGCTCGTTATTTCAAAAAAACAAAAGGCAGGTCGTGACAGTTCCGGGAGGATTTCGGTCAGACATAGAGGTGGTGGAAATAAGAGAAAGTTAAGGATAATTGATTTTCAGAGAGAGAGAGAGGGTATAACTGCTAAAGTGTTGGCTATAGAATATGACCCTAACCGCTCAGCAAGGATTGCCCTTGTTGTCTATTCTGACGGAGAGAAGAGATATATCATTGCTAATGATGGAATGAAGATTGGTGATATCGTATCGTCAGGTAGTGGTTCCAAACTGAATCCCGGCAATGTTTTAATGCTCAGAGATATACCGGTTGGTATGAATGTATGCTGTATTGAATTAAAGCCAGGTAAGGGAGCACAGCTTGCGAGGGCTGCAGGTGCAAGTGTTCAACTTCTGGCGAAAGAGGGTAAGTATGCTCATCTTAGATTGCCGTCAGGTGAAGTCAGATTGGTGAATTTGGTGTGTAAGGCAACAATAGGCGAGATAGGAAATAAGGACCATTCTCTCGTGGTTCTTGGCAAAGCAGGGAGGACAAGGTGGCTGGGTAGAAGACCAAAGGTCAGGGGCTCTTGTATGAATCCAGTTGACCACCCACATGGTGGAGGAGAGGGTAAATCAAAAGGTGGAAGAAATCCTGTTAGCCCTACTGGAGTTCCAACGAAAGGATATAAAACAAGAAAGAAGAGGAAGTTATCAAATAAGTTTATAATAAAACGGAGAAAGTAAGAGGTAAGTATATGGTTGGTTCTATGATAAAGGGTCCTTATATAGATGAAAAATTGCTGAAAAAGATTTTGCAGTTGAACGAGACACAGGAGAAACGGGTTATAAGAACATGGTCAAGGAGAAGCACAATCTCACCGGAATTTATTGGTCATACTATTGCTGTGCATAATGGTAAGAAGTTTATCCCTGTGTTTATTACTGAAGAGATGGTCGGACATAAACTTGGAGAATTCTCACCTACGAGATCATTCAAGGGACATGGTGGAAAAACAGCAAAACGATTGAAGTTAAAGAAATAGGTGTTGATGAAAGATAATAATTTAATATGGAACTGAAAGCAAAGACGAAATATATTCTGATGTCACCAAGAAAGATAAGGCAGGTGGCTGACCTTGTGAGAGGGAAAGAGGTAAAAGAAGCACTTGACATACTTCGTTTTGTTCCCAAGAGAGCGAGTTTGTATGTTGAAAAGACAATCAGGTCATGTGTATCAAATGCCGATAATATACGAAAAAAGGAAGATAAACCTGATATTGATAGATTATATGTTAAAGGAATATGGATAAGTGAGGGACCCAGATTTAAAAGAATGTTTTATAGGGCTTATGGTAGGGGTTCAAAAAAGCTTAGAAGAATGAGCCATATTTGCGTGGTTCTGGAAGAACTCCCTGAACATGTCAAGGTAAAGAGAGAAAAACCATTTAAGAAAGAGATTAAAAAAAGAAAGAAGAAAAAGAGTGGAGGTTAGAGAGTGGGACAGAAAACTCATCCATATGGTTTTAGAATAGGTTTCAATAAGACGTGGAAATCTCGTTGGTTTTCAATAGAGAGATATACACAATTTTTACATCAAGACCTTTTAATGAAGAAGACTATTAAAGGTAATTTTAATAATGCTGGAATATCAAAGATAGAGATTGAAAGACAGGGTGAGGTGATAACTGTTTTTATACATACAGCAAGACCCGGATTGATAATAGGGAGAAGGGGTGAAGAGGTCAATAAGATGAGGGATATATTAGAAAAAATGGTTGGGGGTCAGGTAAATATTGAGATAAAAGAAGTCCAGAGCCCGGAGACAGATGCTCAACTTATTGCAGAATCAATAGCACAGCAATTAGAGAGAAGGGTGAGTTTTAGAAGGGCGATGAAAAGGGCAGTCGAGACTGCATTAAGATTTGGTGCTAAAGGTGTGAAGGTCGCGTGTTCGGGTCGTCTTGGTGGTGGAGAGATGGCAAGGACTGAATGGTATAAGAGCGGTAGAATACCATTATCAACATTGAGGGCTGATATAGATTATGGTTTTGCAAAGTCATTGACACAGTATGGCATAATTGGGATTAAAGCATGGGTGTATAAAGGTGAAAAACTGCCAGATGATTTAGCAAAGGAAATGTTACCTCAGCAAGAGCCTGTATTTGTTCAACCGAGAAGGTCTTCTAAGAAAAAGAGGAAGAGGTAATAGAGATATAGAAGTAGAGGTATTTCAGATATGTTAATGCCGAAGAAGACAAAATATAGAAAGCAGATGAGGGGAAGAAGGCGGGGTAAAGCATATGCAGGAAATCGCCTTTCGTTTGGAGCATTTGGATTACAGGCACTTGAGGCTGCCTGGATAACAGCTCGACAGATAGAGAGTGCCAGGATAGCTATATCAAGGAAGGTGAAAAGGGTGGGCAAGATGTGGGTGAGAGTATTTCCTGACAAGCCAACGACGAAGAAACCATTGGAAACGAGGATGGGGAAAGGTAAGGGAGCGCCTGAGTTCTGGGTTGCTGTTGTAAAACCAGGTAGGATGCTTTTTGAACTTGATGGTGTATCTTATGAGGTTGCAAAAGAGGCAATGAGGATTGCATCGCATAAATTACCAATAAGGACGAGATTTGTTATGAGGGAGGAGACCAGAGAATAACAATTCTGGTATGTTAATATGAAGGCAGAAGAGTTAAGAAATATGTCGCTTGAGGAGTTAAAAATGAAAGTCAGGGATGCAAAAGCAGACCTGTTCAAAATAACACATCAATTAGAGAGCAGACAGTCGGAGGATACAAGCAGACGAACATTAATGAAGCGAGAGATTGCGAGAATTCTGACAGTAATAAATGAGAAGATGAAAAAGGGTGAGGTCTCAGGACGAAGTGAAAAGGGAAAGGTAGAGAAAGAGGCTAAACTGGAGAAAGATAAAAAATCAGATGAGAGGAAAGAACATAGAATAGAGAAAGAGTCCAAGGGCGAGGTTAAGGAGGAGAAGAAGATAAAGACCAGAAAAGAGGTCAAACCAAAGAGAGAGAAGAAAGTAGAAAAAAAGACCAAACCTGAAAAAGTGGCTAAGTCAAAGAAGGAGAAGTGATTTGGTATATTAGGAGAATAAGAATATGACAGATGAAAGGGGAAAGAGAAAAGTCAGAAAAGGAACAGTTACCAGCATAAGAATGAATAAGACAGCAGTGGTTACTGTAACAAGGGTTTTCATGCATCCTTTATATAAGAAGAGTGTTAAGAGAGTAAAGAAATATTATGTTCATGATGAGGATAACATCTGTAAAGAGGGTGATGTTGTAAGAATAATGGAGACAAGACCTTTAAGTAAACTGAAGAGATGGCGTCTTGTTGAGGTTATTGAGAAAGCGAAGTAACTTATTTTTTCATAAGGTTTTGATAAAGATATTGGATAGGGTATATGATACAACAACAGTCAAGATTGAATGTAGCAGACAATACAGGGGCAAAGATTGCTCTTTGTATCAGGGTCCTTGGTGGTTCTGGCAGAAAGTATGCGAGGGTAGGTGACAAAATTGTGGTGGCGATAAAAGATGCTATACCTAATACAAGTGTGAAGAAGGGAGATGTTTTGCTTGCTGTTGTTGTCAGAACTAAATCAAAATCACGCAGGAACGATGGAACCTACATAAGGTTTGATGATAATGCTTGTATAATTATAAATAAGCAAGGTGAACCGATGGGAACAAGGATATTTGGACCTGTAGCGAGGGAACTCAGAGAGAAGATGTATACAAAAATAATCTCACTTGCACCTGAGGTGGTATAATTTATCAAAATGGAGTGGTAGATATGGCAAAGAGTAATTTGAAAGAAAAATTCAGGATTGTCAATATAAAGAAGGGAGATGTGGTTGTGCCTATCTCGGGTAGAGATAGAGTGACGGGAAAGAAAGGTAAAGTAATAAGAGTGTTTCCTGAGACAAATAAGGTCTTGGTTGAAGGTATAAACTTTGTGAAAAAGCATAGAAAGCAAACAAGAATGGATAGGCAGGGTGGAATCTTATCAATGGAAGAACCACTTGATATTTCCAATGTTATGATTGTCTGTCCAAGGTGTGGGCAACCAACAAGGGTTGGTAGAAGAAGGTTGGAAGGTTATAAATATAGTTTTAGATATTGTAAGAGTTGCAATGAGATAATAGACAAGATTTAGATAGTGGTGGTTTAAGTATGGAACTTCAGGAGAAATATAGAGAAGATGTTATACCAAAGATGATGTCAACCTTTGGTTATAAGAACAAGATGCAGGTCCCAAAAATTGTGAAGGTTGTGGTGAATAAAGGGATTGGTAGAGCAAGCCATGATGTAAAGGTGCTTGAATCTGCTCAGAATGAACTTGCTATGATAACAGGACAAAAACCGATTATAAGACGAGCGAAGAAATCAATCGCAGGTTTCAAACTCAGGAAGGACATGCCAATTGGTTGTATGGTAACACTGAGAGGTAAAATGATGTATGATTTTCTTACAAAATTAATAAATGCATCTATTCCCAGGATAAGAGATTTCAGAGGACTTTCAATAAAAGCATTTGATGGTAAAGGTAACTATACGCTTGGAGTGAGAGAGCAGATAATATTTCCTGAGATTGATTATGATATGGTGGAAAGTATAAGTGGTCTTTCAGTTACCGTTAGCACAACTGCTAAAACTGATGAAGAAGCACGTGAGTTATTATCGCTACTGGGATTTCCTTTTGAAAGAAAGAAATAGAAGAGGAGAGGAATGGCTCGTAAAGCACTTATAAATAAAGCAAAGAGAGAACCTAAATATAAGGTTAGGAAGTATAACAGATGCCCATTATGTGGCAGGTCAAGAGCATACCTGAGGAAGTTCAATATGTGCAGGATATGTTTTAGAAAACTTGCACTTGAGGGTGAGTTACCGGGTGTAAGAAAAGCAAGTTGGTAGGGTTTTAATGGGAGGAAACTTAAAATGGTAATGACTGACCCGATTGCTGATATGTTAACACGTATTAGAAATGCTATATCTTCAAAGAAGACTGGAGTAGAGATGCCTTCATCCAATCTGAAGATTGCTATTACAAAGATTCTAAAAGAAGAGGGATATATTGACGATTTTGAGACAATCAAAGATGATAAACAGGGTATTCTGAAAATAAAGTTCAAATATATTAATGGAGAATCTATGATACATGGTATAAGAAAGGTCAGTAAACCAGGGAGAAGGATATTTAAAGATAAAAGAAAGATTCCGTTAATAATGGGAGGTCTTGGTATTTCGATTGTTTCAACCACCAAGGGTGTAATAACTGGCGATGAATGTAAGAAAAGTGGTATTGGTGGAGAGGTAATCTGTGAAGTTTGGTAAGTATATTTTGATAGTGATTTAAGAGTATGTCAAGGATAGGAAAAAAAGAGATAGAAATTCCTGATAATGTCAAGGTTGACATTGATGGGAATAATATTGTCGTAGAAGGTCCATTAGGAAAACTTACTAAAAAGACTCACTTTCTTATAAACGTCAGGATTGAAGGTGGTAAAATCTGTGTTAATCGTAACAATGACAGTAAACTGGCAAGGGCTTTACATGGACTTACAAGAACACTGATAGCAAACATGGTTGAGGGTGTTTCAAATGGTTTTAGTAAGACATTAATAGTTTATGGTATTGGTTATAAGACAATAATGGAGGGTAATAGATTGAATTTGCAGGTTGGACGCTCTCATCCAGTATATATTGACCCTCCTGATGGTATAAAGATTACAGTTCCTGAGATGAATAAGATTGTTGTGAGTGGACTAGATAAAGAATTGGTAGGTGAGGTTGCTGCAAAAATAAGGAAGTGGCATCCTCCAGAACCTTATATTAGAAAGCCAGAACCACGTAAGGGAATATTCTATGAAGGAGAGAGGGTAAGGTTGAAGGTAGGTAAGAGCGGTGCTTAAAGCAGTTGGTGTAAAAGAAAAGAATCTATCTAAGGAAAGAAGACACAATCGTGTCAGGAAGAAGGTTTTTGGCACTTCTGAAGTCCCACGGCTCTGCGTTTATAGAAGTTTAAGACATATTTATGCACAACTTATAAATGACGACAGGGATTATATTCTATTATCTGTCTCTACACTTTCTCCTGGACTAAGAGAAATACTTAAAAAAACTGGTAATAAAGATGCTTCAAAAGAGGTGGGTCTTCTTTTGGCAAAGAAAGCACTAAAGGCTGGCTTTAAGGGGGTTGTATTTGATAGAGCAGGATATAAATATCATGGAAGGGTGAAAGCCCTTGCTGATGGTGCAAGAGAGGGTGGACTTCAATTTTAGAGATGAGTTAAGTATTCAGGAGAGTAAGTGATGGTAGAAAGGTCAAAGAAGAGCGAATTTATTGAGGTTGAACCAAAGCAGGAGATTATAGAGAAGGTTGTTCATATAAATAGATATGCCAAGGTTCATAAAGGGGGTAAACACTTCTCATTTGGTGTTCTGGTGGTTGTAGGTAATAGAAATGGAAAGGTGGGTTTTGCACAGGGTAAGGCGAGGGAAGTATCAATTGCTGCTACCAAGGGTGTTTTGAGAGCAAAGAAGAGCATGTTTACATTTCCACTATATCAAACCACTATACCTCATTCTGTAATTGTGACATACAGTTCAACTACTGTTTTTCTGAAACCAGCAAGACCAGGAACAGGTGTCATTGCTGGTGGGGGCGTGAGAGCATTGCTTGAGGTTGGAGGAGTAAAAGACATATATACAAAAGTTGTTGGTTCAACAAATCCACATAACGTTCTTAAGGCAACTGCAAAAGCATTGCTTTCTTTAATGAACCCTCTTGATGTGATGGAAAAGAGAGGTAGGGTTATATACAGGTTCAGGCATCTCATTGAGGAGGGAAGTTTACTTATAAAGAAAGATGAAATTAAAGAGACAAAAATTGTTGAGGAAAAAGAAGAGGAACCAAAGGCAGTTATTGAAGATTTAGGAAATGGGGAGACCATTTCAACTGAGATAGAGAAGATAAAAGAAGTCATAGAGGGTGAAACGGAAGAGGAAGGGGAGAAAGTAGTAAATAAGAAAGTAAAGAAAGATTTAACTGAGGAATAGATAGCTGAGGATTGTTTATTATAGATAACTGGAATTGAATGGAAAGAAGAACTATGGAAGATAAAGACAGAAAGATAAGTATAACCCTTTATAAGAGTTTGATTGGCAGAAATTATAGGCAGAGGGCAACTGCAAAAGCACTTGGTTTGACAAAGCGTGGGAAGATTGTGATACATAAGCGGTCGCCACAGATTTTAGGTATGGTAAGGGCTATCTCTCATCTTGTCAAAGTTGAAGATATTGATGATTAGGAGGAAGAGGTTTGATACTTAGGATTGAAGATTTAAAACCTGCTGTTGGCTCAAAGAAGAAGAGAAAGAGGTTTGGTTGCGGTCCCTCTTCTGGACATGGGGGAACATCTGGAAAAGGGAATAAAGGTCAGAAGTCAAGGGCTGGAGCAAAGATAAGACCTGGTTTTGAGGGTGGTCAGATGCCTCTTTATAGACGACTTCCAGGTAAAGGTTTTAAGTCAAGAAATAAGAAGATTTTTAGTATAATAGATGTAAAGGACTTTGTAAGATTTGAGGCAGGGACAATTGTAGATATAGAGGCATTGAAAAAGATAGGTCTAGTTAAAGGTAAAAATGTCAAGTTAAAGGTTCTTGGAGATGGAGAAATAGATAGAGCCCTGACAGTGAGGGCACATGCTTTCTCAAAAAAGGCAAAAGAGAAGATTGAGAGTGTTGGTGGGAAGGCAGAGTTAATTGAATAATCTTTATAAAATTATGGGGGTATAGGAAGTGTTTGAGAGTTTTAGAAATATATTTAAGATACCTGACTTAAGGAAGAAGATATTCTTTACGATAGCACTTCTACTTGCATATAGAGTGGGTGGACATGTTCCACTTCCTGGAGTTGATGCCAAGGCACTTTCGGTATTTTTTGAACAGCAGAAGGGCACGTTATTTGGTCTTTTTGACCTCTTTGCTGGTGGAAACCTGAAGAAGGCGACCATATTCGCCTTGGGTATAATGCCATATATATCATCATCAATCATTTTTCAGTTATTGGGAGCAGTAGTTCCTTATCTTGAGAGATTATCCAAGGAAGGCGAAGCAGGTAGAAAGAAGATTACACAATATACAAGATACGGAACACTTATCTTGTCAGCGGTTCAGGGAATGGGTATAAGTGTATGGCTTGAGTCACTACCAAGCCCTTCAGGAATGCCTATAGTTCCGCATCCTGGTTGGGCTTTCAAATTATTGACTGTCATTACTTTGACAGCAGGGACAACATTTATTATGTGGCTTGGTGAAAAGATAACTGAGCGAGGTATAGGAAATGGTATTTCGCTTATTATTTTCATTGGAATTATAGCAGCATTTCCAAATGCAACATTTATGACAGTTAATAATCTGTTTAAGGGCGAACTCAACATCACATCATTTATTCTTGTTCTAATCATAATGGTAAGTGTGATAATGGCTGTTGTAATTATGCAGCAAGCACAGCGACGAGTCAGAGTCCAGTATGCAAAAAGGGTTGTTGGAAGAAGGGTGTATGGTGGTCAGGAAACGCATATACCGCTTAGAGTAAATACTGCTGGCGTTATACCTGTTATATTTGCCGCATCTGTTATAATGTTTCCAAGCACTATTATCAGTTTTATGGGTGGTAAAGGTAGTCAGGAAGGTTTTCTGGCAACACTTGCAAATCTTTTTTCTCCTCAAAGTGTCGTTTATTACATACTTTATGGTCTTCTCATTATATTTTTCACTTATTTTTATACTGCTATTGTATTAAATCCAAATGACCTTGCTGATAATATGAGAAAATATGGAGGATTTGTTCCGGGGATAAGACCTGGTAAAAATACAGCTCAACATATAGATAGAATTTTATCAAGGATAACCCTTGTTGGAGCAATATATTTAGCACTTGTTGCTGTTCTTCCGAGCATACTTGTCAGAGCATTCCAGGTTCCATTCTGGTTTGGTGGAACTGGACTTCTAATTGTCGTTGGTGTTGCTCTTGATACGATGAGACAGGTTGAATCACATCTTCTTATGAGACATTATGAGGGCTTTGTAAAGAAGGGTCGACTCCGCGGGAGGGTTTAATCTTGCTCGGGAGGTTTGTTCTTCTTGGACCCCCGGGTTCGGGGAAAGGAACTCAAGCAAAATTTTTATCTGATAAATTGAGAGTTCCTCATATATCAACCGGTTCAATCCTACGCAATGCTGTTTCCTCAGGGACTGGATTAGGAATGTTGGTAAAACCGTATATGGATGAAGGTAAATTGGTTCCGGATGAGATTATGCTTAACCTTGTAAAAGAGAGATTGAGTGAGAATGATATCAATAATGGATTTATACTTGATGGCTTTCCAAGGACTCTAGCTCAGGCAGAAAAATTACAGAAGATAGGAATTAATATGGAAAGGATTATATATATAAATGTTTCAGATGATGAGATTTTCAGACGCCTTCTCTCAAGGTATGAATGCCCTGATTGTGGATATATAGGAAATCCAGATGAGATAGAAAATGATAACTGTCCGAAATGCAAGGCAACACTTTCTAAAAGGAGCGATGATAATATAAATATAGTAGGGGAACGGATCAAAGAATATAATAAAATGACTCAACCATTGATAGATTATTATAAAAGTAAGGGATTGCTTATAGAAATAGATGGTATGGGAAGTCCTGAGGAAGTATTTAAGAGAATAGAGAAAGCAGTGTCAGATGAGGATAAATATTAGGAGCAGATGGGAGATTGAAGCTATAAAAAGGAGCTGTAAGGTAGTTAGCGATTGCTTGAATATGCTGGGAGATTATATAGAGTCAGGTGTGAATACCAAGATGTTAGATAATCTGGCAAATGAATATATTTTGAAATCAGGTGCCAGACCTGCTTTTAATGGTTATAGGGGTTATCCTGCGTCAACCTGTATAAGTGTAAATAATGAACTTGTGCATGGAATTCCAAGCAGTGAGAAGGTGTTGAATGAAGGAGATTGTATCACAATAGATGTGGGTGTTGAGATGGCAGGTTATTATGGTGATGGGGCTTTAACATATGCAGTTGGAGAAGTAAGTAGCGAATTAAGAATGCTGATGGAGGCAGGTAAGAGAGCACTTCTGGAATCAATAAATGAAGCAAAGATTGGCGGGCATTTATACGATATTTCAGCGAAGATTGAAGAGATTGCAAAGTCAAGCAACTATTCTGTTGCAATAGAATATACAGGTCATGGTATAGGCACAAATCTGCATGAACAGCCATCAGTTCCAAACTATGGAAGAAGTGGGACTGGACCTGTATTAAGAAGGGGCATGGTTATGGCTATTGAGCCAATGATAATTAGTGGTTCAAATAAATTGTTGGTGGCAGATAATGGTTGGACGGTCTATACCGCCGATGGAAGTTTATGTGTTCATTACGAGCACACTATTGCCTTTACTGAAAATGGTGTTGATATATTGACCAAAGATATAATTTTTGATTGACAAAAAATGCTTTGTGGTATAATAATAGAATGTCTAAAGAGAAGACAATACAGGTAGAGGGAACAGTTATTGAGCCTCTCTCAAACGCAATGTTTAAAGTGAGGTTGGATAACGGTATTGCTATTATTGCCCATATTTGTGGTAAGATAAGGATGAATTACGTGAGGATATTGCCGGGAGACAGAGTTAAAGTCGAGATATCGCCGTATGACCCGACGAAGGGAAGAATAACGTGGAGATTTAAATGAGGGATTGAGAGATTACGGAGGTTATCAAATGAAGGTTCGGTCATCAGTGAAGAAGATTTGTGATAAGTGTAAGATAATAAGACGAAAGGGCGTTGTTTATGTAATCTGTGAAAAGAAGAAGCATAAACAAAGGCAGGGCTAACTTTATCAGGAGGTTATAAAACTTGGCAAGAATTGCAGGAGTTGAATTACCAGATAGCAAGGGAATCAGAATTGCATTGACATATATCTATGGCATTGGTCCCACAAGGGCTAAGGAGATTCTCACAAAATCTGAGGTTGATTTGAACAAAAAGGTGAAAGACCTCAGTGATGACGAAATGAAGAAGATAAGGCAATATATAGATGAGAATTTTAAGGTGGAAGGGTCTCTGAGGGCTGAAGTATCTGCAAATATTAAACGTCTTATATCTATTGGTTGTTATCGTGGTATAAGACATAAAAGAGGACTTCCTGTAAGAGGACAGAGGACAAGGGATAATGCAAGAACAAGAAAGGGTCCAAGAAAGACAGTCGGAAGAAAGAAGAAGGAGTAAAGTATCTGGAGGTATTAGATGCCTAAACAAAAAGGTAAGAGAAGGGTAGCTAAAAAGACAAAGAAATATTTTGATGAGGGTATTATTATAATAAATTCCTCTTTTAACAATACTATTATCACACTGACAGATAAGAATGGTAATGTCATTATCTGGGGTAGCGGGGGGACAGTAGGATTTAAAGGAAGCAGGAAGTCAACGCCGTTTGCAGCATCTCAGGTAGCGGAAATGATTATTAGAAAGATGGCTGAGATTGGACTGAAGACAATTGAGATTAGAGCGAAGGGTCCAGGACCCGGAAGAGAATCAGTCATCAGGGCTTTTCAAGCAAGTGGTGTTGAGGTTAAGGCAATTAAGGATATTTCAAACCATCCACATAACGGTTGCAGACCGAAGAAAAAGAAGAAGTATTAGAACAGGGGAATTAATATGGCAAGATATTCAGAAGCAAGATGCAGGTTATGTAGAAGAGAGGGAAGGAAGTTATTTCTGAAGGGTGAGAGATGCCTTTCTGGTAGCAAATGCCCATTTGACAGGCAGGAGAAACCTCGTGCTTATCCTCCCGGGGACCATGGTTTTAGAAGACCGAAATATTCTGATTATGGCATACAATTGAGGGAGAAGCAGAAGGTTCGCAGAATATATGGTGTTTTGGAAAGGCAATTCAGACGCTACTTTGCAATAGCTGAGAGAAAGAAAGGAATGACAGGTGAGAATCTGTTGAGATTACTTGAGTTACGACTTGACAATATTGTATATCGGTTTGGTTTTGCAATTTCAAGGGCACAGGCGAGACAGCTGGTAAGTCACGAACACATATTTGTAAATGGCAAAAAAGTAAATATCCCATCTTACTCGGTGAAGGAGGGAGACTTAGTTTCTGTAAAACAATCAAGCAGAAACAATCCGTTTATAGTTAGAGCAATGGAGGTATTTCCGACACCGTCGGTTGGGTGGCTTGTAAGAAACGAGGGTGAATTTGAAGGTAGGGTTGAACATCTGCCTTCAAGAGAAGAGATTCCAGTTCCAGTAGAAGAACATCTTGTCGTTGAGTTTTACTCCAAGGTTTAGTTTTAATGCTGTTGGCATTTCAATATGATAGATATTTAAGGAGGGATGAAGAGTGAAGTGGACAAGTTTGAAGAGACCAAAGAGGGTTGAATTTGATGCGGAGGTCACCAATCAATCCTATGGTTGTATGATAATTGAGCCCCTTGAGAGAGGGATGGGGCATACTCTTGGCAATGCTTTTAGGAGGGTTCTTTTATCTTCACTTGAAGGTAGTGCGATATCGTCAGTTAAATTTGAAAATGTTCTTCATGAGTTTTCTACACTACCAGGTGTATTAGAAGATGTTACTGACATAATATTAAATATAAAAAATATTGTTGTTGACCTTCAATCAAATCATCCCAAGGTTATAATAATTGATGCAGCAGGAGAGGGGGAAGTTACAGCGGCAGATATAGTTACTGACGCAGACGTAAAGATAATAAATCCACAACATCATATAGCAACGCTTACTGGAAATGGTAAATTAAAAATAAATATGGAAATTACAAGGGGAAGGGGCTATGTGAGGGCTCGACTTGATTCACTTTCAGAGGATACTGTTGGCACCATATACCTTGACTGTAATTATTCACCAGTGAGAAAGGTGAGATACGAGGTGGACCCCACGAGGGTGGGTATGAGAACTGACTATGACCGGCTTATACTTGAGGTTCAAACCAATGGTAGTATAACTCCTCAGGAAGCAGTAGTTTCTGCTGCTGAGATATTAAAAGAGCATGTTCAGATATTCCTTGATTACGAGCATATAGCAGACCTTGAGACAGAAGTGATTGATGAGGAAAAAGACAAGATGAAGGAATTACTGAAAATGGATGTAAATGAACTTGAACTGTCTGTGAGAGCGTCAAACTGTCTGAAAGCGGCCGGAATAGAAAAAATATCAGACCTTGTTCAGAAGACAGAACAGGAGATGTTAAAGTATAGGAACTTCGGTAGAAAGTCCCTTGCTGATATAAGAAATGTCCTTGAGAAGATGGGTTTAAGATTGGGTATGAAGATTGACCCTGTTACATATGAAATAATTGAGACATTTGATAAGAGAGGGAAAAATGAGGCATAGAAATTTAAGATATACACTGGGATTAAAAGAGGGTCATAGGAATGCTCTTCTTTCAAATCTGTCTGTCAGTTTAATTATAAATAAGAGAATAAGAACAACTGAGGCAAAAGCTAAGGCACTCTCAAGGTTTATTGAGAAAGTGATTACAAAGGCGAAAGACAGTAACCTGAGTTCTTGGAGAAATGTTGCAAGATATATACGAGACAAAGAAGCGCTGAAGAGATTATTTAATGAGGTTGCACCTAAATATGATGGCAGAGGCGGTGGATACACAAGGACTATTCTTTTGGGAAATCGGCTGGGTGATGGTGCAAGAATGGCAATAGTGGAACTCATTGGTTTTGAGGAAGAGATATTAGAGAGAGAAAAAAAGGAAAAGAAGGAGAAGGTTGCGCGTCGTAAGAAAAGGAGAGAAGAACGCGAGAGGGAGATGAAGAAGGAGAGAGAGGAGGAGCAGGCAGCTGAAGAAGAAGAGGTAGAAGAAGAGGAAGAAAAACCCGAAAGGAAAGCAAAGGAGAAAAAGCCAGAGAAGAAAGTAAAGGAGAAAAAACAAAAAGAAAAGCCCAAACCAGAAGAGAAAGAGGAGAAAAAACGAAGGTTCTTTTTATTCAGAAGAAAAAAGGACCGCGACCCAATGGAGCGTTAGTCATAATTTTCTTCTTTATCTGACTAACATGATTCACCATTCTATTCCTTGGTTTTTTAAGATTTTTTGCGTCTTATATTTAAATATAGAAAAATTCTATTGATTTTTAATATTTGCTATATTATAAGTCATAAAAAGGAGGTTATATCTGGGGCTTAAAGATTTAAGTATCATTGATTTCTTAAATAAACTTTCTTCCGGGGAGCCAACCCCTGGCGGAGGCAGTGCTTCTGCCCTTGTTGGATGTCTGGGTGCGTCGCTTCTGAAAATGGTCGCAAATATCACTTTGAGAAAAATAGAAGATGATAAAGGTAAAAAGGCGTTGGAATCGCTCGTTAAAGAACTTGATGGTGTCATAGATAGATTTTTGCAGTTAGTAGATGAGGATGCATCTGCCTTTAGTGACGTTATGAACGCATTCAAGATGCCAAAAGATACAGAAGAGGAGAAGAATAGGAGAAGGGAAGCAATTCAGAAGGCATTCAAGATGGCAACACATGTGCCTTTAGAAACAGCTCGTCTCGCCGTCAGATCAGGTGAGTTAGCACTCATAGTTTCAGAGAAGGGTGAGAAGAATGCTATAAGCGATGTCGGCTGTGCGATATCTTTTATTAACTCTGCCTTTGAAGGTGCCAGATATAATATAAAAATTAACCTTCCGTCAATAAAAGACGGCGATTTCAATAGTAAGGTGAATAAAGAGATAGAGGAACTTACAAAAAATTTGATTGGTAATCTATGTTCTGCAAAGGAGATGGTAGTAAATAATCTTACTTAAATAATGCTTTTATATAAGAAAATATATATTATAATTACTTGATATTGATATTGAGTTATTGTATAGTTTTTGTTATAGAATAAGAAGAAATGTTCATTTCTAAAGAAAGGAGTGTAAGATGAGGAGGTTAATTGGCTTATCTCTCATAATGCTATTATTTGCTATGCCTGCGTTTGCAGTTCATGGCAAATATACAATTGAGCGTATTGATAATGCCTATAACGAAGGTGAGATTAACTATGACCAGTATATCACATACAAGTTCTTCGCCGGACTTTATGGAAACCTTCTTCCAGAGATATATAATGGCGAGGCATTAGCAGAAACTCCAATGTGCGGAACCTTCTTCATTGAATTGGTATATAACGCATGGTATGAACTGAAACCTGAGACAAAGATGCTTCTCTCGCAGTATCTCCCTTCTAACCCTGACGATGCAAATGCTAAAGGTCTTGAAGGCACATATGGATGGTATGATGCAAGGTTCAACAAATACGCTTATGGTTGGTTTGTAGACCCATTTAAGGGAACGCCATATTCCTATGAGTCACCCAACAAGCATTTTATGCTCTGGTGGGCGGACTTCGGTCCACATTCAACTAACGAGGCGTGGGTTAAGAATACAGCGGACTGGCTTGATTATGCCTACGATGTTACAGTGAATCAGTATAAGTGGTTTGCTGATGCAGCAGACACATGGGATCCATACTTTGATTACTATGCACCTGATGACCCGAATAACCCTATCTATGACCCTGACCCTGCCAAACAGAAACCATTTGGACCTGACCAGTATAACCTTTACCCGTCATATCACTGGGATATTATGATAGGAAATCTTCAAATTTGGTCTGGACAAGCTGGCCTTCTTGGTGTTACGTTCCCGATGTATTATGATAATCCGCAGACACCAAGGTATGAAGGACCGGCATATATGGCTTTATGGAACCACACTTATCCTGGTGGTTCCGACTACCCTGCAGATGAGACGGCAGCACACGAATGGATGCATATAGTTGAGTATGGCGGTTATGAATGCAATTACGCACATGGGGGTTTCGTAGAGATGACATCTGTCTGGGCACAGGACCTTGTATATCCAAATTATAATCATTATGTAAGTACAAGGGTGAATGGATATCTTCATGTGCCACAGGTATGGCTCTGGAGCACAGAACAGACATATGCCTATGAGCACACTCTATGGGCCTTCTTCCTTGATGATTTCTTTAACAAAGAATATAATCATGGCTATTCCGATTCTTTCAGGAGAGTGTATAAGGCAGATTCAAAAGGTGATGCATGGTTTAAGAATGATTCAAAGATAGACAGAGACGAGGAGACAGCCCCTGGTTTTCTCTATGCTCTTGACCAGAATCTTAACAAGTTAACAGACCCTGAAGACAATACACTATTTCAACAACAATTTCAGGAACTTTTCACAACCTTCTGTGGTTGGAACTGGTTTACTGGTTCAAGAGATGATAGTCAGCACTATCATGATGGTGCACTTTATACAACTGTCCATTATATCCAGGAATATACCTCTACAGACCTACCAGTAGTGGAAAAAGAGCTGGCTGAGACAGAGTGGCCTGATAGTTTGGCTTCAAATTATGTTCATATAAGTAGTTTTCCATCTGGTTGGAATGATGCCACCATTAAGTTTATCTCTTTTGAGAAAGAGGACTTCAAGAACTGGGAAGGTTCAAGAGAATGGGATGGCTGGGTCTTTGTAAAGAAGGGTGGTGTCTGGACACCTTATAGAATGAACTGCCCATGGGACAATGGCATACTTGCTATTAATTTAAGTGGTGTAGAAGACGTTGGTGTTTGCATCCTGAATAAGTGTCTTACTTACTATCATCAGGTTCCCTATAAAATCAGCATTATTAATAAGGATGAGAGCAATCCACCTTCAGTAACTCTAAACCCGGTTATCTGGTCATGGCAACCGGAGATATTGAGTTTGATGATAACCGCCAATGAAAAGACCCATGGTGTTCCCGATTTAAGAATAAAATTTACTCCGGAAGGTGGAAAAGAGGAAACAACAAGGATTCTCTGCGAGCAACCTGACCTGAGCCAGCCACTGTTCTATGCATCTTATACCGAAGGTTATGGTATAAGTGGAAGTGGCACCGTAGACATCGATGCTTTTGATGTTTATGGAAATAAGGGCTCAGTAAGTTATGATTTTGCTCTTTCTAATACACCTCCGGGTGGAATGTTATCTCTTGAGACAGAAAATGTATCTCTATATGCACCACCTGGTGTTAAGGACTTTAAGGGAATGGTTGCCTTTATTGAAGACACCGTCTCAAAGAATAATGTTAATGTCAATCAGTTAGATAATTCTTCTACGAATATGGATATCCCAACAATTGCTAAAAAGGTTGGTGGCTCCGTTGAGGAATTGAGCATGGGTGTTATTAAAACAGGTTCAGATGCGCTACTTGGACCAGCGGTGAGGATATTCCCGACATGGGGAACTCTTAAAGGTGAAGCACGTCTTACAATGAGCTATAATGGCATTGATGTTACCGATGAGACAAAGGTATCAATATACAAGCAGAACGGCGATGGTAGCTGGACTGAAGTTGGTGGAATTGTAAATCCCAAGAATAACACTGTGACTGCGAATATTACATCCTTTGGTGTGTATGCTATCGGACTCGGTAATGGTAGTAAGGTTGGAGAGGGTAGTCAAACACCACCATCGTTTACTCTTGCTCAGAACTATCCTAACCCATTCAGCGACAATACAGTCATCAAGTTTGAGATAGGAAAGACAACAGATGTATCGCTTAAGGTATACAACATTGCAGGTCAGTTGGTAAGCACAATTTTTGAAGGAACAAAGGAGCCAGGTGTTTATACCATTAATTGGAATGGGACTAACAATGCTGGCGAGCGATTGACTAACGGTGTATACCTGTATACTTTGCAAGCGGGAAGCGATTTCAAGGCAACTAAGAAGATGCTACTGGTGAGGTAGAGAGGATAAAGGTGAAAACATTATGACCCGGGAGGAAATTATGAAGAAGATTACGATAATATTGGCGATTTTGACATTAAGCTTCCTCTTTATCGTTGCCTGCTCAAAAATAGTGATTCCTGAACAGCCAAGCCAGGTAGAGTGGACAAAAGATGGCTGGGACCACTGGAAACTTGGTGAATATGAAGATGCTGAAGTGTCGTTCAACAACGCGCTTGATATTGATAGCACATATTCAGATGCATATAATGGTCTGGGTTGGACATATATCAGAATGCAGAAGTTCACATCTTCAATTGATAACTTCAACACGGTGAAGATGCTTGAGTCAGGAACGCAGGTAGCGTATGAGGCGTTTACTGGTGCTGCTATCTCATTCTTTATGACAGATGATTTTACAAACTCTATTGCATCAGCGAAGATGGTTACCAATATGGATCCGGATAATGAGTTATATCCGTTCGTGTTTTACAGAGATGGTTCTATATCATTGTTTGATGTATGGCTTCTCCTTGCTTTGGACTACTTTAATACTGTGGATATGGCGAACTGCATTGATGCGATAAATAATATGAGAACGATTGTTGGTGAAACATCTGACTTTACCAGCGACAACTGGGATGACATAAATAAAGAGATAGTCAGGTTGGAAGCTAAGGATCCTACACCGTAGGATTCTTTTGAGAAAAAATTGTGGGGGACAATTAACTTGTCCCCCTTTTATTTATGATGTGGTGGCCCCAAGGGGAGTTGAACCCCTGCTTCCGCCTTGAAAGAGCGATGTCCTAACCGCTAGACAATGGGGCCTTTTGATATATAACATTAATATATTTTATTAACAACACAAGCGGTATTCGGGTTTATTAAACCACCTTTGAATTGAATTATATCACCCTTTGTTGATATTTGCAAAACCCTATTTAATCCAACATCAGAAACCCATAGCAATCTGAATTCTCTGTCAATTGCCATTCCACCAACCTGACTCAAAGTAACATCAAAATTTTCAGGTGATATAAAGCCATCTGCATCAAATCTGATTATTTTACCATCAAAGTATCCAACCCAGAGCTTGTAATCAGTCGGGCAATATATAGAAATAATTGGATTTTCTCCCTCATTTACGAAATCTTTATCTTTTCTCAGTTTTATATTATTTCCGTTGTTATCAACGAGATATATATCTCCGTTTTTGCATAAAACCCAGCAGTAGCCAGTGGTTGTCTCTGTTGAAACAAGAACTGGTTCATTGACTATAAATCTGCAATTTTCAAAACCATCAGGGTTTATATTAACAACATAGCCATCGTTTGAGGCGAGCCATATTCTACCACCATAGTTATAAGAACAATCAATATCTTTTATTGTGCCAAAACCTGTGATGTTCGCATCAATATTACCATCGGATGATAGGTGAATAAGGCGGTCGTTGTCTATAACCCACAGAGATTTATCAGAAGGATTCATCACAAGTTTACCTGGGTTGCTAAAACCATATACATATTTTTCTATATTTCCATCTTTATCGAGGATTATCACTGCTTTTAACTCGCTATCACATATAAATACATCTGAATTTTCAGGGTCAACTTCAATAGAGACGATGTTTTTAAAGCCTCCTATTCTTTTAAGTATAAGCATATTCGCATTGTCCAATTTTACGAGTTCACCGGTAGATTTAAGAAAGACCCAACAGTCATATGCATCATTGTATTCATTTGTTGCGTTCTGCGAACATGAGAGAATGAAAATTATCAAAATTGAGAGGAGAATTGACTTATTGATATATTCTAAGGTTTTATGCATTTTACCAAACTCCTTATAGATGAATCAACGACCCATAGATATGTATCTGAGAGATATATCCCTGACGGATGTTTCCATGGTGCGCGATATTTATTTATTATATCTCCATTATCATTTAAACGATATATATAACCTATATATTCCTCACATACCCATATATTATTATCGTAATATGCTATACCATAGTAATGGGACTCATATTTTGGACCATATAATACATCTATCACATTGAAATCTGAGTCAAGTTTGTAAATGCATCCTTCAAGCCAGTCGCATATAAGAGCATTACCCTCGGAGTTGAAACATATACCAGATGGATTTTCAGACGGTGCTTTGTATGAATCAACTACTTCCATGCTGTCTTTATTGTGTTTGTATATCATCAAACTCGCCTCATCTGTAGTCCATATAAAACCATTATAATATACAATTCCACTTGGCTGATTTGATGGAGTGCTGTAGTCACTTATCTTATTTGCGTCTTCAATTGATATCTTGAGAATCTTACCAGGATATGCTTTATCAACGACGTAGAAGTATTCTCCATCACTTGCCAGACCACAGGGCGACTGGGCATCTATAGGGTGGTGTGATAGGAGGGTAAGGTCAGTATCCCATTTTTTTTCCTCACCACAATTAATGATAAAGGTTGTTGATATTATGAGTATTATCACAAATATGATTCTCTTAACGACATTAAAATGAAATAACATATCTGAATAATTTTTCATATATTATAGTTTTTATACAATGATAAGATAGTAATAATATATCCTTCTATTTGTCTGAGTTGTTATTATTTTCATCAGTATTTTCTGGTTTCTTTTCTTTATCTTTGTCAGTAGCTTCCGAATTTGGCTGGTCTGTATTTAATGGAATCAGGATGTATTCTGGTTTTTTCTCCTCAGGTTTTTCTTCTTTTTTCTTATATGCATCTCTTATGCTTTGAAATAGTGCTAATCCTGCGAATCCTGCTGCTGCAACCCATACCCAGATCGATATACGGGGTTCTTCACCACCTACCATTGGACCTGTTCCTGGTTCTATAGCATACAATGGTATGCATGGGAATATATTTAGTATAAACAGTGATACAATGAACATACTAATATATCTAAGATATGACCTTTTCAAATCTTCACCTCTTCAATAAATAATTATAATTTCTTTTATATACATTTGTCAAGGATGAGTAATGATTTTCAAATATATAAATTATTTTCTATTATGTTTTAAGTTCTTTGAACCTTGCTGCAGGGAATAATATGTTATTCAGAATTAACCTATATCCAGGTGAGTTTGGATGAAGAGATAGGTCAGTAGGTATCTCTCCAACAAGGTGCTGAAAATCTTCAGGGTCATGACCTGCAAAGAATGTAAATGAACCCTCACCCAATACACCATAAATATACTTTGCTTCTTTATAGCCATCAACTCTAGCCAGTATAATCACATTTTTCTTTATCTTATCAAGTTGGAAAGCAGTGCACTGTCCCATGAATTCTGGCAATTTATCTCTGTGGCACTGCGTGAGAAGGGTTGGTATTGGGTCGGACTTTGCTGAGAACTCAAATAATGTGAAGGAACTGGGGATTGGCATTGAATTAAAGTTAAGAGAGCGAGGTGTATCAATATCTGAATGTTCATAAACCATCGGGTCTGTTATCAAATGAAAATCGGTAAAGGCAAGTGTATTTACGTAGTTTAATTTATTATTACAATCCGGGTCAGGTGGACTACCATCATATACTGTATCAACAATATCAACATTTCTGGACGCAAGGGCTATATCAAGAGTGTCAGTTGCTGAACACATAGCAAAGAGAAAGCCACCATTTTCCACAAATTCCTTTATTCTAAGAGCAACTGCCTTTTTCAATGATGGCACATCTTTGTATCCCAGTTTTTTTGCTTCAAGTTCTGCATATTGGACCTGTTCAATATACCAATCATTACTACCGTAAGAGCCATAGAACTTACCATATTGACCTGTAAAATCTTCATGATGAAGGTGAAGCCAGTCATATTTATATAATTTACCTGTGAGTATCTCATCATCATATATAACATCATATGGTATCTGAGCATAATCAAGTGCAAGACGAACTGAATCATCCCATGGTTCTTCATAAGGTGGTGCATATACAGCAACCTTTGGTGCCTTCTCCAGATTTATGACTTCCATATTATTATTTTCAACAGTTCTATATATATCAAGAGCATCAGAAACTTCCTCAATCTTGACATTCATTTCTTGGGCTTTTTCATTAAATCCATTAAGGTTATCCAGAAGGAATGAACCACCTCTGTAATTTAGAACCCATTCTACATTGTAACCCTTTGATAAAGACCAATATACGAGACCATATGCTTTAAGGTGATTTGTCTGACTATCATCCATAGGAATTAAGATTTTTGCTCCGAGCGAACAGGAGTAGAGAAATAGAATAAAGAGTATTAAATATTTTTTAATGTGCATATTTGTATGATAAAATTATAACACATATTCTTGACTGTATAACGAGTATGACTGTTGATTCTAAAGACAGCGTTAAGATTCTTGTTGTAGATGATGAACCATCTATTCTTGAGATAATTACGTTTATGCTTGAAAATGAGGGTTATATTGTGACTAATGCTGCGACCGGTATGACAGCACTTGAAAAGGTCTTGACCTTCAAGCCAAATCTTATATTGCTTGATGTTATGCTACCAAAGATGGATGGTATTGAGGTTGCCAAAAGATTGAGAAGTAATTTCAGGACAAGGCATATACCGATTATTATGGTCTCAGCGAAAAGAGATATTGAAGATAAAATAATAGGTATGGAAATAGGTGCTGATGATTATGTAACAAAACCATTCAGCAGAGAAGAACTTCTTGCAAGGGTTAAAATGGTTTTAAGAAGGACAAAGGAACAACTTGAGAGAAATGCATTGACAGGTCTTCCAGGTAATATTTTTATTGAAATGGAGATAAGAAAATTGATGGAGCAGAAGAAGAAATTCAATATGTTCTATCTTGATATGGATAATTTTAAACCGTTCAATGATTATTATGGTTATGACCAGGGGGATAAGGCGATAATTCTGCTCAGCAATATTCTCCTTGATGTGGTAGAGGAGTTTGGGAGTTCTGATGATATAGTAGGTCATATAGGGGGTGATGATTTTGTAATTCTCACATTTACAGCAAATGTAGATAATCTGGCGGATGAGATGGTAGATAGATTTTTTGAAAAATCGCAGGGACTTTTCCCGAAAGAAGATAAGGTAAGAGGGTATTTTGTGACGGAAGATAGACAGCATAAGAAGTCGTCGTTTAAGACCAGGCTTACAATCTCACTTGTAATTATAGAAGACATAAATGGAAGATTTACTAGTTATGCCCAACTGGTTGATTCAGCAATGGAGCTTAAAAAATATTCAAAGTCGCTTGGTGGAAACAGGTTTGTAAAAGAAAGGCGGAGTGAATCTAGAGAGTAAGAATAGATGTAAGATGAAAAATGAAAAATGATTTAATATCAACCCCTTCTCTTTGCAATATTATAAAGAAAACCCGATAGTTCTATAGCATTTTCAGGACATACTTCCTGACAGCAGTAACATTTAATGCATTTGTTGTTATCCACAACCGGGAATGTGCTCATAGCGGATGTTGGACATATCTTCTTACAGCTTCCACAATTTGTGCATTTTTCCATTACTATCCTTGGTTTTGGATAAATATGAGGAAATATAATTGAATTTGCAATGTATGAAGCAATAGGTGATGAAAGTGGTGGAAGTTTAAAATCATCAATATAGACGATATCACCTGAAATTCTCGCATTTTTGGTATCTATTAGTCCTGCTTTTTCAGCGTAATTAACCTGAAATATTTTTGATGGATTTACTCTGATTATCTTTGATATTGCCCAGTCGCATAGTGCACCATTGTATGATGCTATCAAAGTTCCAAGTGGTCTGAGATTACCATTTGATGGACCATCACCCTCCATTGCTGTTAAACCATCAATGATTGTAAGGTCGGGAATTCGTGTTGCATAGATGTCAACGAGTAGTTCAGAAAACTTCTTTGTTCCCACACCCCTTGTGTGTAACCATGATTTCTGTCCTCCAACCACATATCCCAGTGTATTTTTAATTCCACCGGTTATTTGAGTCAATGTATGGGTTTTAAACCTTGGTATATTTATGATTATGTCTGACGCCATTACTTTTTTTGCTACTAAAATCTTCCTGACATATTTTGATTTTATAGGAACTTTAACCCATTCTTCACCCAGGTTTATGAAGTATTTTCCGGTAGCAGGGGCTATTCCTGATACTATTCCAGCATGCATGTTTGCACCATATCCTCCTATTCCAGGGTTATCGCCCACCGATACTTCTTTTGCGCCCATGTCCATAACTAAATTTAATACCGCCTTTACTACCTCTGGGGATGTTGTGACACCTTTTGCGGGTGGGAATGGTCCAAGAATATTTGGCTTTATCAGTATTCGTTTATTTTTAATGGCTAATGGGAATCTGGACAGAATTATTTTGATTGCATCTTTTATGGAATTGTCTTTAGTGTTTACTAATAAAACCTCATCTTTCATATTCTTCATTTTTTAGAAACTATTTACTTCTTTTATCAATTTTAATAAAGGCAAAGGCATTATGATTGTGTATTGACTCATAACTTTCACAGGATGCAGAGAAATATATTATTCTATCGTCTTTGTCAAAGTTTGATGCAACCTCCCTTACAATATCCTCAACAAACTTTGGATTATCGTATGCATGTTCAGTTATATACTTCTCATCACTCCTCTTAAGAAGTGAGAAAACAGGGGATGAGGCACATTTCTCCACGGTCTCAATTATATCTTCAATCCATATTAACTTTCTCATCCTTATCTGAACTTTAACTATCGCTCTCTGATTGTGAGCACCCCTGTCTGATATTTCCTTTGAACATGGACAGAGAATTAAAACAGGGACTTTTATCTCAAGAATGAAGTCAAGGTTTTCATTCAGAGTAGCAATGAATGATGCATCATACTTCATTATGCTCTCATCGCCAGATATTGGAGCCCTCTTTGTCATAAAATATGGAAAGGATAGAGTTATATGAGTGGACTTTGCCTGAAAAATTGTCTTCATATTTTCTAGAATATCTTGCACTGTTGTCATTGTAATCTTACCTCTATGCCTGTTTAATATCTCAATAAAGCGGGACATATGGGTTCCACGGTATTGATATGGTAAAAATACTGTCATTGTGACTTCTGCTATTGTGTCCTGCCATTTATTTTCTTTGTCCATGACTGTAATAGGATATGAGACATTAGAAACACCAACCATATCCAGGTCAAAGTCGTGTTTAGCAGGGTTATTCTGTATTTCATCTTTATCTAACATACATATTCGTCTTAATAGTTGAGAATTCTGACATTATATCATAATTTGAAATTATCTATTAATCCTGGTTAACAAAATAGACCCTCTCAATCTCAAGACCTGCTTTGTGAGTAATTTCAACTGCTTCGTTCCACTCACTCTGGGTTATTCTTCTTGAAATTTCTTTGTATTTTAAGGCCTTGTAGCACGGATGATACTGCGCCATCAAATTGAAGAATGCTTTCTTTGAGATTTTATTTGCAACAAACTCCGCTATTTCTTTTGTTCCTGCAAGATTTTCAGGCAACACAAGATGACGTATTATAAGACCACGAACAGCGATTCCATATGAATTGACTTTTAAGTCACCTGCAATGTTATGCATTGTTTCCACCGCTTTCATATTTATCTCTGGATAATCTGGAGCGTTGCAGAACCTTCTGGCAATATCTTTTGATGAGAACTTCATATCTGGCATGAATATATCTATAGTTGGTTCAAGTAGTTCTATTATCTCGGCAAGGTCATAACCGCTTGAGTTGTAAACAACAGGAATATAAAGACCATTTTCGCTTGCTCTGATTATTGCACTCACAATCTGTGGAACATAGTGTGTAGGGGTGACAAGGTTGATGTTATGACAGCCCTTATCCTGCAAACTGAGCATTATCTTAGCAATCTCATCGTCTGTGTAACCTCTTCCAGAAGGTTCACTACTAATATCATAGTTCTGGCAGAATATACAGCCGAGAGAGCAACCGGAGAAGAATATGGTTCCTGAACCATGTCTGCCAACAAGAGGTGCTTCTTCACCGAAGTGAGGTCCATAAGAGGCAATGGACGCAAGAGCGCTACCTTTGCAATAACCAACCTCACCCTTCAATCTATTTATTCCACATTTTCTTGGGCAGATATTACACTTGCTTAGATAACTATAAAGTTTTTTCTTAACATCCAGAAGGAACTCTCTTTTGTTTTTCTTATAAACAGTTAAATAAGCCATGATAAATAAATTATCTATTATTCTCTCTCAAATTAGAAGTATCCATATACTTATATGAAGATTAAAATGATGTAACTTTTTCTGCCTATCTGAATTATCTGTTAAGTTCAAGAAGAAAATGAAGAATCAGTGCCACTTTGAGACATCCTTTAAGGTGTCTCTTCTTCTACGGGGTGGGTCTTCTGCAGGATAGCCAATAGGAATGATTGCGACAGGTCTTTGCCCATCTGGAAGTTTCAGGAATTCTGTTAGTTCATCTTCATTGAAGGCACCAACCCAGCATGTTCCAAGTCCTTTATCAACAGCCAGTAAGAGAATATTTTGAATTAGTGCAGATGTATCTTGAATGGCATAGAGGTCTCTTCCTCTTGGACCATATATTGATGAACTTTTCTTTGTGGCAGCGATAATCACAATTACAAAGGGTGCTTCAGAAATGAATTTTTGATTATATGCTATTCTTGATAATGCCCCTTTATCATCTTTTTTTGAAAAGACAATTATCAACCATGGTTGGAGATTTCCCGCAGAGGGTGCTTCAAGAGCAGTAGAAAGAATATTTTCAATAATGTCTCTGCTTACCGCTTTATCTTGAAACTTACGAATGCTTCTTCTTGTTTTTATGGCATCTTCAAGTTTCATATCTTTTAAAATCAATCATACTTACATTTTAATTATGTCTAGATTTAGGGTTTATTGATTGTCCTCTGGATTGATGAAATCCTCTGGTTTAAGTTTTTCAATAACCTTTTTTATATCTTCCTTATTTTCTTCATCATCTTTTATAGGTTGACCGAGTGCAATAACATGGTCTGCAACAAATATAGGTGAATCCATTCTCAGGGCTAATGCTATTGCATCACTTGGTCTTGAATCAACACTTGTCTTAAAACCATCTGTTATCAAATTTATCTGTGCATAGAATGTGTTATCTTTTATGTCATTTATTATAATGCTCTCTACTTTTGCACCAAGACCCATTATTATCTTTTTTGCAAGGTCGTGTGTCATAGGTCTTGGTGTCTTAATACCCTCAAGTTCCATAAGTATTGCATTCGCTTCAAATGGTCCAATCCATATCGGGAGTATTCTTTTTCCATCAAGGTCTTTTAAAATTACTATTGGACTATTATTGGCTGAATCATATGTAATCCCTATTACCTTTACTCGCTGCATGAAAACCACCTTTTCTCTATATTTATTATAACAAAAATAAACACCTTTGTATATACTTCAGGGTATCCACTTCAATATTAATGAAAATTAGAATATATTATCACTATTTAATAGGGCATGTCACACAAGAAACCAAATGATAAAACCAGGATTTTGTTTGAACTGGTTGAGTTTTTTTCTAAACCATAATTAATAAGACCGGTAATCTTTACCAGTTTTGTCAAAATATAGTTTGCACCACCCTCAAACCAAATATATCTATTTGCCTCATATATATTGAAACCGTCATGGTATTTGCTCAGTGGAAATGTGATGCCAAAACCCCCGAATGGTTCTATCCTCTGCTTGACAGGTATTATCTCTTTTACAGTCAGATAGATAAAAGATGGTGCTTTTACACTTTTATATGCTCCTTCATATCTGTATCCAATCTGACCCTGTGTATTTAGTGGAATTTCATATCCAAACTGCGTAAGACAACATATATCAAATGATATCGGTTTAATTGCGTATCTTTCTGTCCCTATCGGTAGTCGGACTCCTCCTCTTAACCCCGTTTTTAAGTAATTACCAAGACCAAATAGATATTTTCCACCTACCCAGGGACTTGTAATTCCAATTTTTGAGAATTGTAAATCAGGAAATATATATTTCATTGAACTATCATATAAAACCGGGATTATAAATGAGAGGGATATTGATTGTGAGAGGACAATACCGAGGTTAAGTTGTGTTGTTATTATATTATATTTTATAGCATTTGATGGAACCTGGGTTGGATGTATAAATGTGAGATGAGTGTCAATCTGGAATTCTTTCGAGAATGAGTTTATATAAGTATGTTCGAATGCATATATATAGTCAAAGTTATTAATGAGGTATATATTTGGGTCCCAGGTTACTGAATAAACCGGACCTATCAAAAGAATAGATAAAATAATAAGCAACTTGATGTTAATTTTTGTTTTCATAGTGTTTTCAGTTGCTAGATAATATCAAAAATATTATTAAAATGCATATAAAATTGGTAATATCTATTTAACAGGTTTGATGATGGAAGATAGTAATTTCAATTTGAATTTAGACGGCAAGAAAATGTTAATGAATGGAAATATAACCATTCAGGTTCTTCTTGATAGATTAGGTATCCATTATGAGGATGTTCTTGTAATAGATGTAAAGAATACCAGATTATTAACCTCTGATAATAGAATATATCGTGGTGATAGTATTGAGATAAGGACTGTATATAGTAAAGGTTAGTTATGCTGTGCAGGGTTTGCAAAGACAGTGCTGAGGTCGCTCTTAGGAGCCATAATGTTGCTTTTTGTAGAGTTCATTTTCTTGATTTTTTTTACAGGCGGGTTGAAAAGACAATAAAGCAGTTTAATATGATTAATAAGGATGAGAAGGTGCTTGTGGCTATTTCTGGTGGGAAAGATAGTTTATCACTTGCTCTTTGCTTTAAGGAACTTGGTTATAATATCTCAGGTTATCATATTGACCTTGGTTTTGAGGGTTTTTCTGATGGGGTGATTGGATTTGTTGAGAATTTTTGCAAACAATATAATATTGACATCAAAATTGAAAGAGTCAGTGATTTTCTTGGACTGCCTATGAATGAGGTTGCAAAGGTGATGAAGAGAAATTCCTGTTCTGTCTGTGGTAAGGTGAAGAGGTATATGATGAATAAAATAGGTCTTTCTTATGATGCTACCGCAACAGGACACAATCTTGATGATGAGGTTTCTACTCTTTTCGGAAATCTTGCACATTGGAATATAGAATATCTTGCAAGACAGTATCCTCGTCTTGAAAGCACAGGTAGTTTTGCAAGGAAGATAAAACCCTTTGTGTTTTGTTCAGAGAGAGAGATAGCAATATATGCCTTTTTCAAGGGAATAGAATATATTAATATCCCCTGTCCATTTTCAAAAGGAGCAACTTCAAGATATTACAAATATTCAATAAATATGCTTGAGAGGGATATGCCAGCAACTAAAGTCTATTTTCTTAAAAACTTTTTTAAGAACAGGTCATGTTTTCAAGTGAGTGATTATAAACTTCTACCCTGTAGAATCTGTGGTTATCCAACTACAGCCGAAATTTGCAGTATATGTAGAATAAAGTCAAAGTTAAAGAAATAATTATGCCTGTTCAAATTAACTTAGATGGAACTTCCTTATAAAGCAAGATTAGTATTTCTTCAACTTGGCAGAATAGGTGATTTTATGCTTTCAACTGTCATGCTTCCTGTTATTAGACGAGAGAGACCTGATGTAAATATAGGTATCATTGTAAAAAAGAAATTAATTCCGATTGTAGATTCTTGCAAACATATTGACACAATCTACACATATCATATCAGCCCTGAAAAAATAATCTCTTATCTTAGTTTTTTATCTTTTAAAGCGGATGTTTTTATTGACCTGAATCATTTTGTTTCCAGGACATCAAGAGTGGTGTCGTTCCTCTCATTCTCTCAGAGAAGATTGACTATTTCTACCGGTCATAGGTTATGGTCGTTCACGGATAGTATATATAAAGGTAATGTTGATAAACTGCATATTGTTGACAGGGCTCTTACTGTAGCAAGATTTTTTTGTCTGAATGTTCTTGATAGCGATAGAAAGCCACATTTATGTATTCCTGATTATGCTTTTAATTGTGCGAATATGTTTTTAGACGAAATTGGTTTTGATAAGTTTATTACAATCAATATTTCATCTGGTTCAGAAGATAGGTTGCTCTCAGCAGAAAAATGGCTTGATATTATTGGCTATATTTCAGATATATCAGACATGAAGATTTTGATACTTGCATTACCAGAACACAGGGAGATAATAAATAAGATAATTGATGGTGTTGATAAAATTGGAATAAAAGCCTATACCGATGGTGATTTCTTTATATTCTCTGCTTTAATTACAAGAGCATCGCTTCTGATAAGTCCGGATACCTCAGCAGTTCATATTGCATCTGCTTATGATGTTCCTGTTATCGGTCTTTACCCTGATGTAAAATGGAATATATTATTATTTTCTCCTATCAATGAGAAAAGTGTAATGTTATATGAGAGAGATTGTCTGGTAAGAGATATGCATACTCTTAAAATCAAAGAAGCAGTGAGAAAATTTATAACTTAGATAACGAGATTAAGAAATATCTAGTATATTTATTCGTTGAATATTGATTTTATTATGCCAATGGTTGATGTTTCAACTTTATATTCAGATGGATAAGTCCTCCAGCCATCTCTTCCATTTTCTATATTATCATCAATATATTTTCTATCCATATCTCCATAGACCTGAATTGAATCAAGCATCCAGTAATATACATCATCTGGCTCAGGGCATTCAATCATCCATTCAAACCTTAATTGACTTTTTCCCGCTGCCCAATTACTTATATCAATAGTTTCTGCCTTTGTAACATCTGTATCCTTATATTCTTTTATCAGGTAATTCCAGTGAGCACCACCATCAACACTGCCAAGGACATAACCATAAGTATGGTTCGGCACTGGATTATATACACTATAGGAGGTCCAGTAGTTTAAGTATAGACTTGTGAAGTAGGTGGCATCTTTTATGGGTGTTATTAATGAATCTACAGAATCCATCTCGTAAGGTTGGTAATATCTTCTTGCAATTTTATCCATACCCAGAAACCACTGATGCCAGTCATTTGTGTCAGAATATACTGGTTCTTGAGACCATCCATAAGGAAGATATTTGTCAAATTCTTCATTTTGAATTAAATCCACCATTGATAGTTGAGAATCGATGAGAATATCGTCGATAAACCATCCATCGTCTATGTATTTGTCTTCGTCGACATCAAAGAAGAATCTTATTGCGAAGTTTGTTTGACCTCTATATTGTGTCAGGTCTAATGTTATCTTCTCCCAACCATTACTCTTATATGGTGAGTTTTTTCTCCATATCACAACTGGCTGTGTCTGGTCACTTTGAGCATATACCGAGCATATATCACCACCGTCTATGTCAGAGTCAGTATCAATATATGTCCAGAATGTCAGTGTTATCTTTTTTGCACCATTGTCAAGCTGGATTCTTGGTGAGATAAGCCATGTATCATAACCAAATGTGTAATCATCGCCAAATTTTGTGCAATCTGTGGGACCGCACCACCAGCAGTGAGTTGGACTGTTGGAGTAGTAACCAATGATATGCCATTTGTTTACTCTCTGTGGAATATAATTGTTTTCTACTGTTGTTATTGACGCAGGGCAGTAACAGTATCCACAGGTTATTATGATAGTCAATATTAATGTGGCTGTAATATACCTAACCATATAAAGCATAGATAAGTGTTGCACTTATTATAAGTAATTAGTGATAATTTAATATATATTATTTTAAAAAAGAAAGGAATTTTTTATTAATACGTATTTAATTTTTGTCTCATTTACTGCTCAAATATCGTTTTTATTAGACCAATAGATGATGTTTCAATGGCACCTTCAGGCCATGGTATCCATCCATCTTTACCATTTTCAATATCATCCTTAAAGTCCTTTCTTTTCTCGTCACCATAGACCCTTACTGAATCAAGAAGCCATGTATATACGGTCTCGGGTTCCTCACAATTTAATATGAACTTAAACCTCAGTGAGCTTTCCCTTGTAGCCCAACTTGATATGTCAAACTTCTCTATTCCAGTGAAATCATTACAACCATACCATTTCAATTTATACGACCAGTTTGCTCCACCATCAATACTACCAAGAACCTGTCCATAAGGATAATTAGGTGTATTAAAGTTGGCATCATATAATATCCAGTATTCTAAATTTAATGATGTAAAGTTTGTAGAATCTACTATTGGTGATATGAGTTCATCAGTAGAATTTTTTTCTATTGGTAGCCAGTATCTTCTCGCAACATTGTCATTTTGATAATTAAACTGGTGCCAGTCATTTGTATCATCAGATGGTGGATTTTGAGACCAGCCCTGTGGTAGATATTCATCAAACTCAACATTGGCAATAAGGTCAGCATTAGAAAGTTCCGTCTCAAGGATAACATCGTCAATGAACCAGCCCTCATCAACAAGTGTGTCCTCATCTGGAACGAATAAAAACTTAATGCGAAAGTTTGTATCGCCTTTATAGGGTGTTAAATCCAACTCAATATTTATCCAACCATTAGTATCATAAGGTGAGTTCTTCTCATATATTACAGTTGGTTGCATCTGGTCGCTTTGAACTATGATTCTGCAGAAGTCGCCACCATTGTAGTCATTTGATGTATCAATGTCTTGGTAGAAATATAGAGTTATCCTTTTGGCGTTCTCATCAAGGTTGAACCTTGGTGATTTTAAATATGTCTCATATCCAAGTGAATATTTATCACTATCAATGGGTCCACACCACCAGCAATGTGTCGGGCTGTGAGAATAATAGTCAATTATATGCCACCGGTTCTTAGGAATATCAAGTGATGTTTTGGAATGAAAGTAATAATGTGGTGACAATACTTCTATAGAAATAACTACAGATGTTGGTATTAACAATAGAATAGTCAACATTAATAATAAATATATTCTCATATATTTCACCTCCATTTATATTAACTAATAATTACTAATTTTTAATTATTTTTTATATTATCAAATATTAGTATTTAAATATAAGTATATTTCATTTACTGCTCAAATATCGCTTTTATAATCCCAATAGATGATGTTTCAATGGCATATTCAACTGGAACTGTCCTCCAGCCCTCCCTTCCCCTTTCAACATTATCGTCAATATATTTTTTATCAAGGTCACCATAAACCCGGAATGAGTCAATCACCCATTGAATAACATTGTCAGGGACTTCGCATTGCAATCTGAACTTGAACCTTAATGAATTTTTGCCTGCAGCCCAACTTGTGATATCTATATTTTCTGTTCCGGCGAATGTGTCAAATCCGTAATATTTTATTTCATAAGGCCAGGTTGCTCCACCGTCTATACTTCCAAGAACCTGCGCATGATGGTAGTTGTTTTCAGGTGACCTGACTTCATATAGAGTCCAGTATTCCAGAATAAGTGATGTGAAGTATGTTGCATCTGAAGTTGGAGATGTAAGTTCATCTACAGAGTTATATTCATAAGGTTGGTAGTATCTTGTTGCCACATTGTCCAGGTCAATGTTCCACTGATGCCAGTCATTTGTATCTTCATATGGTGGGTCTTGAGACCAACCCGGTGGGGGGTATTCATCAAATTCTATGACAGGGACAAGGTCAACCTGAGAGAGTTGGGCATCAATGCGGATATCATCAATATACCATCCATGGTCAACGAGTGGGTCCTCATCGGGGTGGAATATAAATCTGATCTGGAAGTTCGTCTGTCCTCTGTATAGTGTCAGGTCAAGGGTTTCTTGTTTCCACCCGTTCGTGTTGTATGGTGAGTTTTTCTCATAGATTACAGTTGGTTGAATCTGGTCGCTCTTGACTATAATTCTGCAATAATCACCACCGTTATAATCATTTGAAGTGTCAATGTCTTGCCAGAAAGTAAGTGTAATTTTTGTAGCGATACGGTCAAGGTCCATTCTTTGTGATACTAATGTCGTTTCATAACCCAGAGCGTAGTAATCGTTTGGTCCTGTATTCTCCTTGGGTCCGCAATACCAACTATGTGATGGACTGTGAGAATAATAGTTAATTATATGAAACCAGTTTACATAGGTATCAAAAATGCTATGTGGTTTATCTAAAGTAAGTGGGATATTGATAAAACTTCCTTCTGCTATTAATGCTATTGAAATTAAAAATAGAAGTATTGTTCTATACATATAAACCCACTATTATGCTAATAACAGCATTAAAAACAATAATTATATTTATTGAATAAGATTTTGGTTTAAATCATTATTAAATTAAAACTAATTTCCAAATATCGCTTTTATGGCTCCCAGAGATGTAGATGATATAGTATCTGCTGGTGGCCAAGTTCTCCAGCCATCTCTACCATGTTCTATATCATCATTTATATCTTTTCTTGTCATATCACCGTAAACTCTGACAGAGTCGATCGCCCATGTAAAGACATTATCTGCATTCACAGTCTTCAAAACGAATTTAAATCTCAATGAACTTTTACCTGCAGCCCAACTTGTGATATTGAAATTTTGAGTTCCAGTGAAGTCATCAAAACCATAATATCTTATTTCGTATGGCCATGTCACTCCACCATCTACACTTCCAAAAACTGTTGCATGTTTATAGTTGTTTACTGGAGAACCAACATCATAGAGTGTCCAGTAATCTAAATACAATGTTGTGAAGTAGGTTGCATCTTTTGTTGGTGTTATGAGTTCATCTACAGAATTGGTCTCATATGGTTTGTAGTATCTTCTTGCTACATTGTCAAAATTAAGATTATACTGGTGCCAGTCATTAGTATCTTCATTCTGTGGGTCTTGAGACCAACCCGGTGGTAAATACTGGTCAAAATCTTCGTTAGATAAAAGGTCAACCTGTGAAAGTTGTGTTTCAATAAGAACATCATCAACATACCAACCACGGTCAACATTGGGGTCCTCATCAGGTGAGAAAACAAATCTGACTTGGAAGTTTGTCTGTCCTCTATATTGTGTAATATCAAGAATTTGCTGCTGCCATCCACTTGAATCATACGGTGAGTTCTTCTCATAGATTACAGTCGGTTGTTGCTGGTCACTTATTGCAATAACTCTGCAATAATCCCCACCGTTGTAATCATTTGATGTATCAATCATCTGCCAGAAAGTAAGCGTTATCTTTTTAGCCCCCTGGTCAAGGTTCATTCTGGGTGAATACAATGTTGTTTGATAACCAAGGGAATACGGGTCTTCCGGTTTTGTATTCCCTAGAGGTCCACAATACCAACTGTGACTTGAACTATGCGAGTAGTAATTAACAATGTGGAACTTATTTTCAGGAACATCCGAAGTGATATTTGGTTTTTCTGATGTCAGAGGAATATTTAAAAAACTTGTTCCACCTATTGCTAATGATAACATTAGCAATAATAAAGAAATTGCACTAAGATATAACAATCTCATCTTCTTTTCCCTCCTTCAATCTACCATATAAGATTAACAGATTATATATTTTTTGTCAAGCATTTTTAGATTATTTTGTTTATCATTGTTTGAAGGTTCTTTGTGTTATGTTTAATGGAATCCCCTAAGTTTTTATTTACATAATCATAAAGAACCCCCCTCGCTGATACTACAAGAAAACCAAGTCCCTTCTCACTGCTTAAATGCTTTACGATATTTACATCTCCACCCTGTGGTCCAAAACCAGGCAGAAGAAGATATATGTTTTTCAATAACCTCCTTATCTTTATTGCTTCTTCACCTGCTGTAAGTCCAACGACTGCACCTATGTTTGAGTAGCCAGTATCACCAATATAGTTACTTCCCCAGATATTCATCTGTTCAGCCATATACTCATAGAACATCTCACCATTCTCTAACCTGACATTCTGGATTTCAGATGCACTTGGATTTGATGTTCTTATCAGGACAAATAATCCCTTTCCCCATGATTTTAATGCTTCATCAAAAACCTCAATGATATTATGCCCCATATAAGGATTGATTGTGATAGCGTCACACTCAAAAGGAGCGCAGCCCCTTTCACTGAAATATGCAGAACGATACCCCTTCATGCTTGAACTAATGTCGCCTCTTTTGCCATCAATTATCGTGATTAAATCATAGTCAGATGCCAACCTTAATGTATTGCCCATAACCTCCATCCCACAAACTCCAAGTGCTTCATATAGTGAAGATTGGAGTTTGACACCACATGCATGTTCATATATTGAATCTATTGCTATTCTGTTAAAGTGCATAACTGCATCTGATGTCCTTTCAAGTGCTACGCCATCTTCGTATATATCTTTATTAAGTATTTCGTGTTCTTCAAGAATTTCCTGTGGAAATTTATCTAGATGTGGGTCAAGTCCAACAATAACACGTGAGTTTATCTTTAATATCTTCTCTGATAGTTTATCTGCGAAGTTCATATGTCTAACCTCTCCTGAACTTTCATTGGTTTTGAGCAATAATAACACATTCCGTTTCCATCCTGCAAATGGGGCAAGTATGTTTCTACTTTTGTAATGCATCTTGAGTTTTCACAGGGGATTTCTGATGTAATGCCGGTCTTCATTTCAGGTAGTGGTGCTTCTATTAAGCCAAGCATGACTGATATTAATGCCATCCTCATAGGAACGCCATAGAATGCCTGTTTGAAATAGACAGCCCTATTATCAGTATCAACATTGTAGTCAATTTCAAAAACCCTTGGTAGGGGATGCATTACAATAAGGTCTTCTTTCGCCTTTGATAAAAGCTGTTTTGTAATTATGTATTTCCTTTTAACCTTCTCATACAGTTCCGGGTCATCAAATCTCTCTCTTTGCAATCTGGTAATATACAAAACATCAACTTTGCTTATAATATCTTCAAGAGATTCCTTTTTTGTAACGAAACCATCAGGGAGTTTCTTCTGGACATATTCAGGTAGATATAGTTTTTCTGGTGAGATACAAATCATCTTTGTATCAAACTTTGATAGGGCATAGGCAAGAGAGTGAACTGTTCTTCCATAGTATAGGTCTCCGACAGCACAAACTGTCAAACCATCAATTCCTCCCTTTTCAATCATTATTGTTAACAGGTCAAGCATTGTCTGGGTTGGATGCTCGTGACCACCATCGCCACCGTTTATTATAGGAACCTGTGCGAACATACTCATTGCCATCTGTGCACCCTCGTTTGGATGTCGCATAGCAATAATATCTGAATATGATGAGAGCATTTTAATTGTATCCATCAAGACCTCACCCTTTGTAGCGGATGTTGCTGCAAGGTCTCCGAGGTTTATTACCTGACCTCCAAGACGAAGCATGGCTGAGGCAAATGACAATCTTGTTCTTGTGGATGGCTCGTAGAAGGCGGTTGCGAGTATCTTCCCCTTGGCAATGTCAGTCCCAACATTAATGATTTCAATCATTCTTTTTCCAATATTAAGGAGTCCCTCAATGACATCCCTTGATAAGCCCTCTATCTCAATAAAATTTCTATCCATAAGTTAATTCACCTTCCTTTAATAACATTTCACCACCCACAAACACATACTCTGCCCTTCCTTTTAACACCTTCCCTCTGAATGGAGAGTTCTGCCCCATTGATACAAAGCTTTCAAACATCACTTCTCTGTCTATATTTATAATAGTTATATCAGCGTCATAACCTTCTTTTAACTGACCTTTGTTATCAAGCCCCAATCTTTCTGCCGGTTTATTAGTTATATATGAGAATGCCTGAGTGTGACTTAGAATCCCTGGTTTAATCAGATATGTGATTATAAGTGAGAGAGTTGTTTCCAAACCGATAATACCAAATGATGCATTCTCAAAAACGGTGTCCTTGTCTGTTATTGTATGCGGTGCATGGTCGGATGAGATTATATCTATCTCGCCTTTTTTCAGGGCTTTTATTATTGCTTCTCTGTCTTTTTCATCTCTTAAAGGCGGTTTAATCTTTGCATTAGTATTATAGTTCAGTATCTCTTCTTCAGTCAGAGAAAAGTAATGAGGGGCTGTCTCAACAGTGACATTTACACCATCTTTCTTCGCTTTTTTTACCTCTTCTAAACCCATTTCTGTTGAACAATGAGCAATATGCAGAATTCCACCTGTTTCTTTTGATAGCAGGCAATCCCTTGCAATATGAATTCTCTCTGCCTCTTTTGGTATTCCCCCGAGTCCCATTTTGAATGCTAAAAGCCCCTCATTTACTAAGCCACCCTCTGTTAATGTAATATCTTCTGTGTGGGAAATTACAGGGAGGTTAAGCCATTTCGCATAAATTAGTGCCTCCCTCATCATCTCTGTGTCATAGACAGATGAACCATCATCAGATATGGCAATAATACCTGCCTTTGCCATCTCACCTATAGCAGACATAACCTTTCCCTTTAATGAATGCGTTATGGCTCCAACTGTGAATACATTAGCACCGGGTGTCTCCTGAGACCTTAACCTTACAAACTCAACCATCTCTGGTCGGTCAATAATAAAACCTGTATTCGCCTTACATACAATGCTTGTAAAACCACCCTTTATTGCTGATAACCGTCCTGTTCTTATTGTCTCTTTATCCTCAAATCCCGGTTCTCTCAAATGAACGTGCATGTCAATAAGACCTGGAAGAACATATAATCCACTGGCATCAACCTTTTTTGCTCCCTTAATTGATAAATTCTTGCCAATTCTTGTTATTTTATCTTCTCTAATGAATAAATCAGTTTTATCTTCAAAACCACTCTCAGGGTCTATTATTATCCCCCCTTTTAAGAGATAACTGTCCATACTATCTAATCCTTTTTGCTTGTCCCCTCTGGTTTTATTATTCCATCACTATAGACAAGCTTGCCATCTACAAATAGAATCTCAACTTTACCCTTCACTTGCCAGTTATTAAAGGGTGTGTTTCTTCCCCGTGAGTAGAAATTTGCAGATTGAATTGTGTGTTCTTTTTTAATGTCTATTATTGCAATATCTGCAGGTGCACCCTGTTTTAATGAACCACCGTTATGTTTGAGAATAGTTGATGGGTTATGCGAAAGGCGTTTCATAAGGTCTAAAATTTTTAGTGAACCATCTTCTACAAGATATGTATATGAAAGTGAAAATAATGTCTCTATACCTGATATACCAAATTCTGCTACTAAAAACTCTACGTCTTTATCAGAAAATATGAGAGGTGAGTGGTCTGATGATAGGACATCTATTGTTCCATCAATTACCGCCTTTTTTATCGCTGCCTTGTCTCTCTCACTTCTAAGAGGTGGTCTTACTTTGTATATTGGATTAAAGTCCTTGCAGAAATTATCGTTTAGAAGAAAGTAATGAGGGTTTGTCTCACAGGTGACTTTTATACCCTTCTCCTTTGCCTCTCTTATCAGTTTTACAGAACCTTCAGTGGTGATTGGAGCAATGTGGATTGGGATGTTTGTCATCTCTGCTAAAATAAGGTCTCTGTTTACCATTATCTCTTCAGCAATTGATGGTATTGCGGGAAGTCCTGTCAGCATAGATATATAACCCTCATTAATCACACCACCATAGGAAAGATATCTGTCCTCAGGATATAGAATTGATGTTAGTCCAAATGAATGTGCATATTCAAGTATTCGTCTTTGCAGGTTGGAGTCCATAATGGAGTGGGTATTATCTGAGCATGCCCTGGCTCCCATAAGAGCCATCTGACCTATCTCTGCCATCTCTTCACCATTGAGCCCCTTTGTCATTGCACATATTGGAATAAGTTTTGCAAGTCCCCTCTCCTTCGCTGACCTTAATAGATAGGCAACCATCGCATGGTTATCTATCTTTACATCCTCATTTGATTTACAGGCAAAAGCGGTTATACCACTTGTTACTGCAGCCCTTAATATGCTGCCTATTGTCTCTCTGTCATATCTTGATGGCTCGCTTATATGCACATTCAGGTCAACAATTCCAGGAACGACGACCATCCCCTTTGCGTTTATTACATTATAATCTTTATCTGGAGTTATCTTTTTTCTGACTGCTTCTATTCTATCGCCATTTATTAAAATATCGTAGGTATCATCAATGTCAGATGAAGGGTCAATAACCCTTCCACCTTTTATGAGGAATTTTGCAATCTTTTCTTCTTTTTTCATAATTTGCTAAGTGCTTTTATGCTTAAAAGATAGAAGATATAAGACAGCCATTGTAACTGCTATGCTATTTTCAATCTGATGCAATATATCGCTATAGACCTCTTCTGCAATTAATGGGTCAATCTCAATACCACGTTTGAGTTTGCCAGAATGGAGAACTGTGCAATCGTTTTTTGCAGAGTTCAAGCGGTCTCTTGTAAGGCAGAAGAACCTTGCATACTCTCTGAGACCCGGTAGGAGGTATCTATGTTTCTCAGTCATTTCAACAGGCGTCAAGATAATCACATCTATATCTTTCAGTCCTTCTAACATATCATTTGATACTTTAACACCTAGCCGTTCAATTCCTTGTGGTATGAGCGTTGGCGGACCTATCAGTGTTACCTTTGCCCCTAATTTTGTTAGAGCCCAGATGTCTGACTTTGCTTCTCTACTATGCGAGATGTCCCCAATAATAGCCACATTTATCCCCTCAATATATCCTTTGAGTTGTCTTATTGTGAAAAGGTCAATTAATGCCTGAGTTGGATGCTCATGGCTTCCATCACCAGCATTTATGACAGAGGATGTTATCTTTTGAGCGAGCAGGTGAGGCACACCTGACATTGAGTGTCGGACTACAACGAAGTCCACATTCATTGCCTCAATTGTCTTGGCGATATCAGTAAGAGTTTCACCGTATGTTTCACCTGCTGATGAAACACTTATATTGAGAATGTCTGCTGATAACCGTTTTGATGCCAGTTCAAATGAGGCACGGGTCCTTGTTGATGGCTCAAAGAACAGGTTTGCGACTGTCTTTCCTCTGAGTGCTGGGACTTTCTTGATGGGTCTTTTTGCTATTTCTGTAAATGATTCTGCTGTTGTGAGTATTTCCTCAATCTCATCTACTGTTAAGTATTGTATTCCTATAAGGTCTTTGCTCTTCAACACCATATTATTAAAAAAACGCCTCCCCTTCCTCATTGGGGAGGCAACGTCTAAAAGTGTCTTTTATTTTCTTAATGGTCACCTACTATATACCTAACTGTGATATTGTATTTATTATTATTTAAATAATCAAGTAATAAATTGAATTAAAAATAATTATTTTTTTTCAAAGTTTGGATTTTATTTAGAGCCATTGTTTTGTAAAATCAGTAAAGTATAATATATGAAAGCGATATACATAATTTTTGCAGTTTTTCTTCCTCTTTATGTCATTTCCAGTGATATTGTGAATTATAAATATGCAGGTCTTGAAAAGGAGGAGACGCCGGTTTTTTCAGGTTCTGAGCAGATATATTTACATAGTTTGAATATCAAAATTTCAGAGAGGGAATACCCTGGATTTGTTTATGTAAAAGATAGAGAGTATATATTTAAAAAAGCATATCTGGATGTTGACGATGCAGTTTGTGATATACCTCTGGTCTTTCTTACGGATAGAACTCGCAATTCTAAAAGTTTATCTATTGATGGCAGAGACGTTCAGTATACATATAATTGGATGAGTTTAGAACTGTCGCCAGTTAAATATGACCCGTTCTTCTTTCCATTATCAGGATTTAGCTCTATCATTCTTTATAGTGGTGGCCCTGAGGTTGAGTCCAGCGATAATTCTCAGATAAAATTTGAGAATCTTCCTGTAAAGGTTGAAGAACCATCAAGCAGTGTATTTCTATCTGATGGCAATTTCAATACAGAAAGATATCGCTTCTTTGCTGGTTTTTCGATGCCCCATGTGAATACAAGTGTGTGCGGTGAAAGGAACCTTACATCTGGTTTTGGCAGGTTACCCGATACTTCCTATGGTAGTGTCACAGTTTCTTCCATTATATATTCTGACTGGTTGAAACTTCCGTTAGATTTTATATATTCAGGAGGGGATGTTGACAGATTTCAATTAAATAAGACAAGTATAGGGTATCGCCTGTTTTCATTGGAACCACAGTTTAATCCAAATGGCTCTGTATCTCCTTTCATAAAATTCGGGGCAATATATAGCAGGAATACTGCAATTAGTAAGTCATATAATATTGGTTCAGGGCTTAGATTCGGGAATGGTGAATTTTTCACACTTACTCCATCATTTGATATTAAGTCAGTTGATGGTGAGAAAACATACAACATTTTATCTGAGGTTCTTTTAAGAAATGAAGGTAGGTATCTCATTTCATCAGGTTCCCAGCTGACTTTTGGTGACGAGAAAAGATTTAATATTAGATTGTCCGGTTCTCTTTCTATCGCGAAGTATCTTGTGCCCTTTGCATCATATACTATCGACTTATGGTCACAAAATAATTGGAAAACGAACGGTCTTATCAGTGGGATTCGTTTTTACTTACAAGATAGAGTTCAGTTTCAGTCATTCTTGAAGTCATCAAATATTTCAGGAAGTAGGTTGACATCTACGGGTGGAATTGTTGATTGTAAACTAATCTGGGGATTCAATATTAATGGCTCTTGCTTTTATAACCTGAAATCACAATTAGATATCCCAAGGTATTTAATATCAACTGACTTTGGTTACGAGAGAGAATTTTCAGGTGGAATAATCCCTTCTGTTTATTTTGGTGTTCAGAATGTAGGGGGAGTAACTCATTCACAGGATTTAGTTAGAAATGGTAATTATAATACAAAGTCATATATTGATACCTCGCTGAAGGGTGCAATTACAATCAGGACAATAGAGATATTTTCATGCTTTAACAATCTTTTCAATAGAAGAATTTCAATCGGTGGTAGTATCTACCCACCAGAACCGAGGAACTACCAGTTCGGGATATACTGGATAATGAATAATTAAAGGTGTGGTGTCAATGAAGGATATATTAGACATTATTGTTAAAAAGAGAGATAAAAGAAATCTGAGCAAAGAGGAGATAAATTTGTTTATCAAATATGTAGTCAATAGTGAGGTTTCGGACTATCAATTGAGTGCCTTTTTAATGGCGGTATATCTCAATGGTCTTGATGATGATGAGACATATTACCTGACCAATGCGATATCGTGTTCAGGAAGGAAAATTGACCTGACTGGACTTTCTATTCTGGTTGTTGATAAACATTCTACAGGGGGTGTTGGAGATAAGGTCTCTCTTATAGTAGCACCGCTTGTTGCAGGGTGTGGTGTTGGTGTTGGGCTGACAGCAGGTAGGGGACTTGGACATACTGGTGGAACTATTGACAAACTTGAATCAATTCCTGGATTTGTTGCTGAACTTGGTGAGGATAAGATGAGGGGAGCCATTGAGAATGTTGGGTGTTTCATTGCTTCTCAGAGTGGTGATGTTGCACCTGCTGATAGAGTCATTTATGCCATGAGGAATGTCACAGGGACAATTGAGTCGATACCGTTGATAATTTCAAGCATACTTGGGAAGAAATTGGCTATTAAGACAGAAGGAATTGTCTTTGATATAAAGTATGGTAGGGGTGCTTTTATGCAAGAGAGGGAGAAGGCAGAAGAATTAGGTGATGGATTAACAAAGGTGAGTGAAATTTTTGGAAGGAAGACAGTTGTTACATACTCAGAACATAACTCACCGTGTGGCAGGGCTATTGGTAACTCAATTGAGGTAATTGAGGCAGTAAAGTTTCTAAGGAATGAAGAAATAAATGATGATTTGAGAGAGGTTTGTTTCAGGGTTGGGGCTTTGATGCTTGTTATATCAGGAATTTTTTCTAATATAGAAGATGCAAATAAGGCACTTGAGAGGTGTCTTTCATCCGGAGAAGGTCTTGAGAGATTTAGAAAAATGGTTGAGTATCAGGGTGGAAATGGAAGGATAATTGACGATACGAAAATTCTCAAACTTGCGAAGTCAAATGATGTAAGGACGTCTATTTCTGGTGTGATAAAGGAGATTGATGCGAGAAAGATTGGTGAACTGGTGAGGGATATTGGTGGTGGGAGACGGCTTAAGAGTGATGAACCGGACAGGTCTGTTGGTGTAGAATTAATTTCAGTTGTTGGTGATAAGATATCACAGGGCAACCTCATCGCAATAATATATAAAGATGACTTTGAAGATGAAATAAGCAGAAGATTTTTAGATGCAATAATTATTGAAAATTTATAGTTGATTATTTTACTTATTATGTTATCATCAATCTAAATTTATGATAACTTAAAGAATGGGAGGTTGATAGATTTGGATATACAGAAAACTTTAAGGGATTTTTCTACATATCTCAGTGTAGATAGAGGTCTGTCCATGCTTTCAATTGAGGCGTATCTCAACGATATAAATGTGTTTACAGGTTCGTTGAAAGGAAAGAGTTTATCAGAGATAACAGAATCAGACATTGTCAGTTTTATCAAAGAAAGGAGAGATGTTCATAAAGACAAAGATACAACCTTGGTTCGCCGTCTCTCTTCTATTCAAGCGTTTGTTAATTTCTTGAACCAGAGTGGAGAACTATCAGGGGACCCGATGGAGATGCTTGATAGACCAAAGGTCACGGTAAAACTACCGAAGGCAGAGTTAAGGCAGAATATTGAGCTTTTACTCCAATCACCGTATAAACTTATTGAGGAGAAAAAGAAGAAGGGTAATCTTACACCAAATAAGTATGTAAAGTTATTGAGAGATGCAGCAATGCTTGAACTTGCATATTCATCAGGTCTCAGAGCAAGCGAGATTGTGAATCTAAGAGTTGGTGATATTGACCTGAACGGTTTATATGTGAGAGCAAGGGGTAAGGGAGGAAGAGAGCGAACTATACCTATTGGTGAGGTTGCAAAGAAGAAATTGGAGGAGTATCTTGATTTAAGGAAGGGTTATTCAAAAGAGAGTCCACTTTTTGAGGGCAAGATGGGAAAACCTATATCAAGAAATTGGTTCTGGTATATGGTTAAATATTATGCGAAGAGAGTTGGAATACCAGGTGATATAAGTCCTCATGTGATAAGACATTCATTTGCAACGCATCTGTTAGAAGGCGGTGCTGATATAAAGGCAGTTCAAACACTTTTAGGACACAAGATGCTATCCACTACTCAGATTTATACAAAAATAACAGGTCAGCATATGAAAGAGGTCATAGAGAAACATCCAGGAAGTTAAAAATAGTTTTATTATTAGTTTCATTTGTTAAATTATTATAATAGTTTTCTACAGTAATGGTGAGTTATGAACTTTGCTCATTTTATTAAGGGACTTTTGATAAGCCTGCCTGGAATACTGTATGGTCTTACAATACATGAGTTCGCTCATGGATGGGTAGCCGATAGATTTGGGGACCCAACCCCAAGAATGGCAGGCAGGTTGACTCTCAATCCTCTCGTCCATCTTGACCTTATAGGCACTCTTCTCCTTATTTTCGCCAGATTTGGTTGGGCAAAACCGGTTCCAATAAATCCAATATATTTTAAAAACCAGAAAAAGGGGATAATCTGGACATCACTTGCTGGATGTATCGCAAATGTCATCTCGGCCCTTATCTTTGGCATTATCATTCGCTTTATGACTGCATTCATTGGACCTTCAGCAGGCACAACCGTAAATCTCATATTCGCTATTATTTTCTACGCTATGTTTATAAATCTCATTCTTGCATTCTTCAATCTGATTCCTATTCCTCCACTTGATGGCTCAAGGGTTCTTATGGTTCTCTTGCCAAGAAGTTTTGCTGTTAAGATGATTGGCTTTGAAAGGTGGGGTCCTATGGTTCTAATTTTGCTTATTCTTTTCGGCAGTATTACTGGAGTAAATATTCTGGGATTAATTATGTTTCCTCCTGTCGGTCTTTTGACCTACCTTTTTTCAGGTCATCCTCTTGGACTTCTATGGGGGTTGTATGATGTTCTCATTTCATAAAATATTTTATTCGTTTATTTTATCTTTGATAACCTCTCTAATTTTGATGATGGGTCTCTCTTTCTCTGTTGAAACTGTTGATATTGAAAAATTTAATATATCAATAACATTTCCAGATAAGTGGAATGTGAACAAAGATATGCCTTATCCAATGGTGCTTGGTGCAGATAATTACAAGAATAAATCTCATATAGCGGTAACCTATATGCAGAATGTATCTGGGAAAAAACCAACAAAAGGGTTTATGAAGCAGTTATTGAAAGAGACAGAGGATAAGAATTACAAGAAGACAAAGCCAAACTACAAACGTCTTAATGTGGTAGATTACAAGGTCGCTGGAAAAGATGCGGTCTGGATGGAATTCACATCTTCTGATTCATCGGGTGACTACCATGAGGTTGTAGTTGTCTTTCCCGTTAGTAATGAGTATTTCCTTTTCTTCGGGTTAAGATGCTATGAGGGAATCTATAGTGAAGTATTAACTGAATATAAAAGTATACTGGAAAGTATCGTCATTCATTGATTTGATTAAGAGCGAGATATAAGTTATGGAAACGCGTAAGAAGAAGGGCAAGATATTATCAGGCATAAGACCTACTGGACCGTGTCATATCGGTCACTATGAAGCGATAATGAAGAACTGGGCTCAGTTGCAATATGAATATGAATGCTCATATGAGGTTGCTGACCTTCATGCCCTTACAGATAGAACAGATACAAGAGACCTCCAGGACAATATATTTGAGGTTCTGATTGACCTTCTCTCCGTTGGAATAGACCCCAACATCTCAACACTTTTTATTCAATCTCATCTTCCCGAGCATTCTGAACTTCATCTTCTACTGTCAATGGTTACACCCGTTTCATGGCTGGAACTTTGCCCAACATATAAGGAGAAGAGAGAGGAAGTTCAACAGGGTGTAGGCATCAGTTATGGACTTCTTGGCTATCCAGTGCTTATGGCAACAGATATTATTGTTCACAAAGGTGAGTTCGTTCCTGTTGGAGAAGACCAGTTGCCACATCTTGAACTGACAAGAGAGATTGCAAGAAGGTTTAATAACCTTTATGGCAATGTGTTGATTGAACCACAGGCGATTCTTACAAAAACACCTAGAATTCTCGGTATTGATAACAGAAAGATGTCAAAGTCCTATGGGAATTCTATTTACCTTAAGGACACTGATGATGTGATGAGAGATAAGGTTATGATTATGATTACAGACCCTCAGAGAGCATATAGAAAAGACCCGGGTCATCCAGAGGTCTGCAATGTCTTCTCTTTTCATCTCCTTTATAATGTTGATAGAGCAAGGGAGATAGAGAGTGACTGCAGAACTGCAAAAATTGGTTGTAAGGAATGTAAGAAAGAATTGGCGGATAAAATAATAGAGAAATTTAAGGAATACAAAGAGAAAAGAGCAGAATTTGAGAAGAAGAAAGATTACATTGATGATGTGATAAGAGAAGGTGATAAGAAAGCTAAGGAGGTTGCCTCCGATACAATTGCCAGAGTGAAAGAGGCAATGAGAATATAGTATGAGATATATAGTTCACCTTGACATCTTTGAGGGTCCTCTTGACCTTCTTCTATATCTGATAGAGAAAAATGAACTGGAGATATTAAATATACCGATTGCTGAGATTACGAAGCAATATCTTAAATATATAAAATTATGGGAAGAGTTAGACCTGTATATTGCTGCTGAATATTTTTTGATGGCAGCCAATTTATTATATATCAAGTCGCTAATGCTTATTCCAAGAAGATTATCAGATGGTGAAATTGAGATTGAAGAAGACCCGAGACAGGTGCTCATTCAACAGTTACTTGAATATAAAAAATACAAAGAGGTTGCAGATAGATTAAATGAAAGGTTGCTTGAGGAGGAGAATTTCAAACCAAGACCGATAGAAGAGAAAAGAAATAAAGAGGTGATTGAGACAGATAAAATAGAACTCTATGAGTTTATAAAATTATTCAGACAGTTAATAGAGAAAACACAAGAGCCCCCGCCATCAATGGATGTCTATATAGATGAGAGCAGAATTATGGAAGAGATGGAACTTATAATGATGCTTATATCAAGAGAGAGCCCGATATCGCTTGAGAGATTATCAAGATATTACATTCGTAAAGACGAATTCACAACCTGGAAGTTGATAATAGTTCTTATTGCTTTATTATATTTATTGAAGGAAAACAGGATTATTATTCTTCAGGATAAACCATATAGCAGGATAATTGTGAGGGCAAAGAGTGCTGAGTAAGAAAGCGATAGTGGAAGCGCTATTATTCTCATCTTCAAAACCTTTGAAGGTATCTGAGATAAAATCTGTTTTGGGTTCGGATGTTGATGTAGAAAAGATAGTTGATGAACTTGAGGAGGAATACAGGAGCACTGGGAGGGCGGTTACGATAAGGAGAATTGCCAGAGGTTATCAGATGTTCACAAGACCGGAACTGGCACCGTATATTGAAATGCTGACAAGGCAAAAAAGGAGGACATCGCTTACTCGTGCAGGGATTGAGACACTTGCTATAATTGCTTATAAACAACCGGTAACGAAGGCAGAAGTAGAATGGATAAGGGGCGTTGATTCAAGTGGTGTAATCAAGGGTCTATTTGAGAGAGGTCTTATAACGGTTGTTGGCAGAAGTAAGACAGTAGGTAAACCACTTTTGTATGGAACAACCGATAAATTTCTTGAATTATTTGGTTTTACTGATATTTCGGACCTTCCCGATATAAACGAACTGAAGATATTAGGAGAAGAGGTAGTCAGTGAGGATGAGGTTAAACAGGTTTCTATCGAGGGCTGGGGTGGCATCCAGGAGGAGGGCTGATACCTTGCTTTTATCGGGCAGGGTATCAGTCAATGGTGAGCCAAGAGTTAAGCCGGGTTCAGTCATAGATACAGAGAAGGATATAGTTGAGGTAGATGGAAGGGTTATTCATCTTCCAGAAGAATTTGTCTATGTTGCCTTTAACAAACCAAAAGGAGTTCTTACAACATTAGAATACAGGAGTAAAAGACCCACTATTAGACCATATATTATGGCAATCTCTGAGGAGTTGGGTATTGAAGGTGGGCTTGTCTATGTGGGTCGTCTTGATGGTGATACCTGGGGACTGTTATTACTCACAAATGATGGTAGTTTTGCTAATAAGGTGGCTCATCCAAGATATGAGGTTGAGAGAGAATACATTGTTATTCTTGATAAGAAATTGAAGATTGAACATATAAATTATATAGAGAAAGGCATCTATCTTAATGATGGTATGACACTGCCTGCCAAAATAAAATATTTAGATGAAGAAGATGGACTGTTCAGATATAGCATTATAGTGAGGGAAGGAAGAAAAAGATTGATAAGAAGAATATTTAAAAAATTTAACTATAATATAATTGACTTATTTAGAATAAGAATTGGCAATATTTTACTTGAAGGACTTGTAGAGGGAGGGTGGAGAGAGTTGAAAAGGGATGAAGCATTACTTGTATTTAAGAAGAGAGTGAACCGGTAGGTTGTTAAATATAAGATATGAAAAAGAGTAAGAAACATCTTGTGATTGCAATAGACGGTCCTGCTGGTTCTGGTAAAACAACTGTTGCAATGGAGGTTACCAGAAAGCTTGGCATATATCATATAGATACTGGCGCTATGTATAGAGCACTCGCTCTTGTCGCCATAAAAAAGGGTATAGATATATCTGATGAAAATAGTGTGAAGAAAATGCTTGATGATGTAAAGTTGGAATACATCCCAGAGAAAGATGGCTATGAGTTGTATCTTGATGGAGATGAGGTTTCAGATAAGATAAGAACCAAGAAGGTAACAAAGGCATCATCAGACATTTCAGTTCACGCGTCTGTTCGTGAGTATATGGTCCCTATTCAGAGAAAACTTGGTGGTAAATATGACATTGTGATGGAAGGCAGAGACATCGGCACAGTCGTCTTTCCCGATGCTCAGGTTAAAGTGTATCTAACTGCCTCACTTCTTGAGAGAACAAGAAGGCGAATGAAGCAGGATGGAATTTCCTATTCACCAACTGGATTCAAGAAAACTATGGATGATATTGAGGAAAGAGATGAGAATGACTCAAACAGGGCTTTTGCTCCTTTAAGACCCGCAAGAGATGCGAAGATAATAGATACGACCTGTCTATCCTTTGATGATGTTGTCAATATGGTAACTGAGGAGGTGAGAAGAGCTTGGGACGTTTATTGAGGTTCCTTCTCTTTCACCTCAGCCATATATATGCGTTTCCAGCAAGTGTTATTTTATTCAGATTCAGAAGTTATGGAGTGGGTAATATTCCCCTCACCGGACCTGTCATCATTGCATCAAACCACACAAGCGTCTTTGACCCACCGCTCATTGCAAACGGGCAACTGCGTGTGCTCTATTATATGGCAAAGTCAGAACTATTCAGGAACCTCCTTTTCCGTGCCCTGATTGTCTCCTATGGTGCCTTTCCTGTCAGGCGGGGTGAAGGTGATGTAAAAGCAATGAGAACGGCGCTGAACCTGCTATCAAAGAACAGGGTGGTGCTTATCTTTCCTGAGGGAACTCGCAGTCCGACAGGTGAACTGGGTGAGGGAAGAGAGGGAGCAGGAATGATTGTCCACAAGGCAGATGCAGTTGTCGTGCCGGCATATATAAAAAACTCAAATAAGATATTAATACCTAAAAGGGGCTTTCAGTTTCCGAGAGTAGAGATGAGATATGGAAAACCAATGGACTTCTCAAATCTAAGAGCCAGGAAGGGGTCAAAAGAACTGTATAAAAATATCTCACAGATGATAATGGATAAGATAGCGAGGCTGAAGAGTGAAGCGGATAGAGATAGGTAGATACGCTGGCTTCTGCTCGGGCGTTGAACGGACGGTAAGGGTGACGAGAAGCGCACTTAAAAAGAGCGGAGGCAGTGTCTACTCACTCGGTCAGATAATCCATAGTCCGCAAATGGTCCATCGGCTTGAGAAACTGGGCTTGAAGGTAGTTAGTGACATGGGTGAGGTTTTATCAGGGACATTTATTGTGAGGTCTCACGGTCTGCCTGATAGATTGGTAGAGGAGGTCAGGAAGAAGGGCCTTAATGTGGTAGATGCTACATGTCCGTTTGTAAAGAAGGTGAGAGAGCAGGCAAAAGCACTAATCAAAGAGGGATATAAACTTGTCATAGTTGGCGACCCGGACCACCCTGAGATTGAGGGCGTGGTGGATGCTGTATCCGGCAGGGCGGTTGTTATCTCATCGGTTGACGAACTGGATGATATGAAAGTTGTCAGGAAAGTGGGTGTTGTCTTTCAGACCACATTTCCCTTATCCTGGGCAATGGAGATAATCTGTGTTCTTTTTGAAAGGTGTCAGGAATTGAAGGTGAACAATACGCTCTGCTTTGAGACACTGAAAAGGCAGGAAGAGGCGCTTGAGATGGCAAGGTCTGTTGATGTGATGATAGTGGTTGGTGGACGAAACAGTGCGAATACGACACACCTTTCAGGGATAGTGAGGGCTACCGGGTGTTCTACATATCATATTGAGGAACCGGGTGAGCTTTTAGCAGAGTGGTTTGAGGGTGTGGAGATAGTTGGTCTTACAGCGGGTGCTTCAACGCCATCGTGGCTTATAAATAATGTCGTGAAGAAAATCAAAAATATTCTCGGTGATGTTGAAGTCCATATATTTGAAGGTAATGTTGTTCAGTAATATTATTTGTTTATATTTAATTTAATAGTGGTTAAATAAATTTATTTTTAAAAAAATCTAAAAATTTCTCTTGACAAATAAATATATTTTTATTATTTTTTATATAAAAGGAATGTAAAATGCTATATAATCTTAGATTTATATTCTCGCTTTTTAAGTATCTTTTATTCCTTACATCCATATCCATACTCTTAATCTTCTGCGACAATGAAAACCAAGACCAATACACGGGACCATGGGTTGAGGTGCCAATGCCCGCATATCAGGGTCAAATTAATGCTTGTTATTTTATAACACCCGATGATGGCTGGGCTTGTGGTGATAGAGGTGATGGACCTTATCCATTGTTATTCCATTGGAATGGAACAGAATGGACTGAATATCCATATGGTGGATGGTTTGATGGTGAGAAATTTGGTGAAATAAATTTTGGAGCTATATCATTCTCAGGTCCAGATGATGGTTGGTTAACAGGACTTCTGTTTTATGAATACAATAAAAGCTATGGATTTATTCTTAGATATGATGGGACAAAATGGAATCTTTTCCAGAATCACCTGGGAGATAGTGTTGTTTCAGTTTTTGCATTAGCACCGAATGATGTATGGTTTAATGTATTTGAGGATGGTCAGGGGGTATTATATCACTGGGATGGAGATTATTTCTGGAAGTATTGGACACCACGCTCTAATCATGGAATAAGCGATATAGATTTTTATTCAAAAGATAATGGAATTGCTGTTGGAACTTTTGCAGGTGTGTGGAGGTGGAATGGTTCAGAACTGATAGAAATCAATTATGACCCATTGGATATTGATTTTAGAGAGGTGGCGTGTGATACAGAAAATACAGCATGGATTATTGGTGAAGACCATACTGAAGTAGTAATAAGGTTAGAGGGTGATAAGTTAACAAAATTATGGGATTGGAAAGGAACTTTCAAAGATGTTTATTTTACATCACCTGATGATGGTTGGATTGTAGGTGGTAAATGGGTAGATGAATATCACACTGATTCATGGACATGGCATTGGGATGGTAGTGGATGGAGGGGAATAGATTGCCCTGACGATATGCATGCATGGAATATATTTTCTTTAGGTGTAAATGATGTTTGGATAGTTGGTTTGCAAGATGGACCACTAATTGCAAGCTGGAGATATGAGCCAGCAAGAAATATAAGATAAGAGGGAGGTAGATTATGTTTGAGTTAAGAGAAATAAAATCATTTATTTTTGTTGTGTTAATTTTTTCGTGTTTTTCTTATACCTTGGCTGGAGTTCATTATATAGAGGTTCCTAAATTTATTACAGATGAGATGATGATTGAATATAGTGAGTCAACAAGTGATATGATATTACGAATTGTTAAGAATGAACTGAGATACTGTGATGAGAGTGAGCATGCAACAGTGATATTAACAAGGGATTGTGAACCAATATTCAGTAAGATATATTCAGATGAGAAGAATAGAGAATTTCTCAATAAAAAGATTGATAGTATAGTAAAGAAGATAGATGAAGATATTGATTTCTATTTTATTGGGGAACAATGGACAGATGACCAGAAAAAGGATGTATATAGATTTCTATATGAGGTTGAGAGTGATGAACCGGGTATAACAGGTATATATCAGGCATCAAAAAAATTATTCGGAGACCCATATAATCTTGATGATGATTATAATGTAAGATTGAGACTTGACACAGGAAGCCCGGTAGAATCAATATGGATTCCAAGACAACTTGTCTGGTGTAAAGACCCATTTGGTGGTGGTTATTATTGGGCTATTGGAATAGGTGATGGAGAACTTATTCTTCAAAACTGGCGATGGAATGACCCATTTCATGGTAATTGTGATAATGATAGAGCAGTTTTTGCTGAGAACATGTATAAGATATTCCTTGACTGCTTCTATATGGATTATGACCATTTCTATGAGGGTATGTCAAGAAGCGCTGGTGTAATAATGATGAACCACTTCTCACAAACTTATCCTAACTATAATGATATATTCCATGGACAAAAAACGGAGGAAAATCCAGGGTTTATTTTCTATGATAACTTCAATCATCCAGCGATATCAACATCAAGTCCAGATTTCCATGGACAATATTGTATGTCAAATCTTAAAAAATATAGAGAAGATTGCGCAAATATGGCATGGTTTAAGGCGTTTGAATCAAGTATTAACGGATTATTATTCTCTGACTTCAGGGATATAATAAAGGATTATGGTTTGGAACACCCTGGTAGTTTTTATACTGGATTATACATTCCACCAAGTTTTGACAAACTATGTAAAATTGCAGATGGTGCTTGGTATGAACATGAGGTTGATGGACCTGAGGGGTATCCAACATTTGATTGGTGGAGATGCGAACAATATATACTTACATGTCCACCATCAGTTCCACAGTTAGGAGTTTTTCCATCAAATGATAAACTTCGTGTATGTGTTTATTTCCCAATATATGACCAAAATGGAAATTATTATGAGGAGCCACCACATGGATATTTACCTATTCGTATAACTATATATAATGGAACAAATATATATGATGATAGAACAATAAATATTGCAGAATATAATGGATATTATGAAATGCCAATGCCAATAGTTGATTCACTTCAAATACTTTATTGTCATGTAAGAATAGATGACCCACAATGGGTTTCGCATTTCGCAGACCCAGACCAGATAAAAACTGTTGCCGCATTTCTACAGAGTCCGGGTGAACTTCCACAAATAATGGGAGTAGTCCCTCCTGATAATACATTTAATAAGAACGGTGATTATAGAGAAAAAGATGGTGGTGTAAAATCAACAGTATGGTCTCTTAAAGACCCAATAGGTGGAATTCATCTGCTTGATATTCAGAATGAAGCATATATATTAAATATTCCAAATCATCCCGAAGGAGTAGATGGTAAATACCAATTATATGCTGATGGAGAATTATATAAGACATTTGATAAGGACAAAAAATCATTTCTATGCAATGCAGAGTGGTCTCCAGAAGAATGGGACAAGAATAAAAACTTTGTAATGGATATTTATGAACATGATTTAGCAGAAAGATTTAAACCAGAGTTCTGGATGCATAATACTAATCCATTTTATGGTCCAGAACCCGTTGAAATGTTCTTATGTCCCGACCCTGAATATATAACTGTAAATTGTGGATTGTTAATAGAGGAGAATGGAACAAAACATAGACCTGGATGGCCTCCTGACATGGAATGTGAGAATATGGGAGACATTTTCAAAAAATACAATGACAATTGGAATGATAATTGGCGTCTTACATTTGGACCAGAGCCAGAACCAGGCTTTGAATATCATTGGAATCCTAATTGGTATGAATATTATGGTCTTATGTATACAGGAGAAATTCATCGTTATTGGTGGTATTATTATAGTGATAATTACTGGGGTGTTAATTCAACACTAAAATATGAAAATCCTGTTTATTATAATTTCTGGATTGATGATATTGGCAGACCATTTATACAATATTGGTTATTTTATCCTTTTAATTTCCTTTATGATTATCCTCAATATTCTCATGAAGGTGATTGGGAACTTGTAAATGTTGTTTTCTCTTGTCAGGACCCTCAATTAGCAGAACCTATTGAAGTTGTTTATTTCTTTCATGACCATTATCTAAGAGTTCCTGAAGGATGGATTGAAGGTTGGAAGACATACTGGAACATTGTAAATGAAACTCATCCAGTTATATATGTTGGTGGAGATATATGGCCTGGTGATATTGTCTCTGAAAAAGAAACTAATGAATATAACAAAATTTCTAGTTTAGACATGCCTTTTTATGAGTGCACTGGTGCAAGCTATCCTTTCTCAGCGCAATGGATTAATGTAGCTACTTTTTTCAATGATGAAAAAGTAATAGGTGAAACACAGATTAGTTTCAGTGATATAGAAGTATTACCTCTTGAAGGTTTTGAATATCTAAACCAATTTCCATGGTGGTGCTATTTTTATGGTGAATGGGGAAGAAGAACTGAAGATTATGTTGAATATTTTTATACTTTTACTTCAAATAATACTATCACTAAAAACATATCATATAATAATTTTATTGCTGATTCAGAAAAAACTCTTTTAAATGCTCCTAAAAGTCCTACAAATCACTATCGCTGGAGAAAACTTTATGGAGATCTTAGTAGAGATCATGCACACGATGGTAATTGTAAGGAAGCTAGTTTATTTATAAATGATTATGCTACATTTGCATCTATTTATAAATTAAAAAATAATCTTTTAAGTAATTCCACTCCATATAGTTTTGATTCATCAGGTGGTTATGGTCCAAATAGTGAATTATCAACATTAGATAATACAACATCTGATATATCCCTCTACCCTAATCCCTGCTTTACATCCGCGACAATTTCTATTCCAGAAAAATTAGAAAACAATAATGAACCAATTACAATAAGCATCTACGATATATCTGGACGACTTGTTAGAAAGGAAATTACAACCTCGTCATTTACATGGGACCTAACATCCACTGATGGAAAACCTGTCTCAAACGGAATATATCTTTTAAATATTTCAACATCAAATGCGAATAAGACATTAAAACTTCTCGTCGCCCGTTAAATATCATTGATTAACAAAATTTGGGGGAAGAACAACCTTCCCCCTTTTTATATAACTTGAACTGAAAGTAAAGTCCTATTATCATTAAACACTGAGTGTTTTCCGCATAATGTTGCCCTTATTATGAACAGAATAAAGACAGTTGAGTGGACTTCCGATGGCATACTCGTTCTAGACCAGAGTGCCCTACCTGCTAAAATGCAGTTTATTCTTCTGAGGACGCTTGATGATGTATATATGGCTATAAAAACGCTCACTGTCAGGGGCGCACCTCTGCTTGGTGTTGTCGGGGGCTATGGCGCAGTTATTGCCTCAGTTGAAGTGCTTTCCAGTAAGGGTGATTATCTGAAGGGCTTGAAGAAAAAACTGTCTTATCTGAGGTCAGTGAGACCGACCGCTGTGAACCTCGCCTGGGCTATAGATAGAGTTTTCTCAGTTGCCATAAATAATAAAAATCTTGCACCTTTAGAGATACATAAATTACTTTTGCAGGAGGCAATGCGAATTGAGAAGGAAGATGAGGAGATGTGCGAGAAGATAGGGGAATATGGCGAGACGCTCATTCCTGATGGTGCAACAGTTCTCACGCATTGCAATGCGGGCGCCCTCGCCACGGCTGGAATAGGGACTGCCCTTGCGCCTGTGTATAAGGCAATTGAGAATGGAAAGAATGTAAAGGTATATGCTAACGAGACGAGACCGGTTCTTCAGGGTGCTCGTCTTACTGTCTGGGAATTAATACAGGAGGGGGTGGAGACAACGCTCATCTGTGATAATACAGGTGCCTCGCTTATGAAAAAGGGTAAGATTGACCTTATTCTGGTCGGAGCAGATAGGGTTGCACGAAATGGCGATGTGGCAAATAAAATTGGGACATATCAATTAGCAGTGCAGGCAAGATACCACCTGGTGCCTTTCTATGTCGCCTGTCCTGTATCTACTATTGACCGGAATATAAAGAGTGGCGACGATATTCCAATTGAGGAGAGAAGTTCTGATGAGATAACAGAAGGTTCGGGCAGAAGAATTGCTCCTTATGGAACCAAGGTTTACAACCCGGCGTTTGATGTTACTTCTAATCGCCTTGTTGACGCAATAATCACCAATATGGGCATTCATAGAAAACCCTATGGGAAGACATTACCTGCATAGAGGGTGGCGATGAAGATAAATAGGGTTATTCTCATAATTCTTGATGGAGTTGGTGTGGGTGAGATGCCGGATGCTGATAAATATGGTGATGTTGGTTCTGCAACATTTCAGAATACATATAAAGCACTTGGTGGACTAAAAGTTCCAAATCTTCTGTCTATGGGTATTGGTAGATTGACCTCTATTGATGAAGGAATTGAAGTAGCGGGTGCTTATGGTAAAGCAAAGATAGCATCAGCCGGGAAGGACTCAACTACCGGTCACTGGGAGATAGCAGGTGTAATAACAGAAAAGCCATTTCCTGTATTTCCACATGGCTTTGGTTCAGACCTGATAGACAGGTTTGAAAAATTGACAGGAAGGAAGGTAATAGGGAATAGACCTGCATCTGGAACAGTAATAATAGAAGAGTTAGGGGAAGAGCATATGAGGACAGGAGCGCTTATTGTATATACATCTGCGGATAGTGTTTTTCAGATTGCAGCACATGAAGAGATTGTGTCACTTGATGAGTTATATAAGTATTGCAGGATAGCAAGGGGTTTATGCACAGGTGAGTATAATGTTGCGAGGGTTATAGCGAGACCTTTTAGGGGTAAGCCCGGTTCATTTTATAGAACAGAAGGAAGGCGTGATTTCTCAGTTCCTGCGCCAGATGGTATTGTGCTAGATAGGTTATTAAAAAATAGAAGAGATGTTATTGGTGTTGGGAAGGTGGATGACATTTTTGGTGGGAGGGGTTTTACGAGATGCACTCATACAAAGGATAATAAGGAAGGAATGGAATTAATATTGAAGGAGGTTGATAAATTACATAATGGTTGCCTTTTATTCGCAAATTTGATAGATTTTGATATGAAATGGGGTCATAGGAATGATTATATGTCATTTGGAAGGGGGCTTGAGGGTTTTGATAATTTCATACCTTTTCTGAAAAATACGTTAGAAGATAATGACCTGCTTATAATCACAGCAGACCATGGAAATGACCCTACCACAGTAAGCACTGACCATTCGCGTGAATATGTTCCTTTGCTGATATGGAATAAGAGTTTTAAGGGTGCTGTTGATTTAGGAACGAGAGAGACAATGGCAGACATTGGTCAGACGATAGCAGATATTTTTAAGGTTGAAAAAACACCTGATGGTATATCATTAAGGGAGATGCTCTTGATATGAGATACTTTCTTTTCATTAATGCAATCCTATTTTTAATGCTATCTTATGCTTTTAGTGATGAGGGAACTGGAGGAGGTGATAACAAGGGTAGTTCAAATAAAACACTGAATATGTCATATTCTTATACAAGTGCAAACTTTTCACTTTTATCAGGTCAGGTAACATACCAGACAAACATATCAGAATATGTAAGTTTAGATGTATCAACAGCATTAAGCAGGAGTGTATCTTTGACAGAAAAATATCCAAGGGACAGCAAGAGTTTTAGTATTATGTCATCATATCTTCCACAGTCCTGGTGGAGTATGAATGTGGGCTTTAATTATAATAGAACGCATTATGAGAGGACAAATGATAAGGGAGAGCTTGATTTTCTTGCTCATAGCATGATGACAAATGTCACACCTGATATCAAACTCAATATTAGCGATAACCTATCTACAGACATCGGTCTTGGTCTTACACACTCGAGTTTTGCAGCAAAAGACCCGATGACAAATCTAACTACAAGGTATTCAAATAATAAAAATCTTTATGGCTCTATAAGTTATAAATATACTCCGACCTCTACCCTGTCAATGACTTATGGATTAAATAGGGAAAATGGCTGGGACTATGGCTATCAATATAGAAACCAATTTATAGATACAAAGAAAGAGAAATTGCCGTTTAACCTTAAGGGGAGTAATGTTAGTGTTTCTATTGTGGGTAATTATACCCTTTTTAAGGGTTCTTCCATATCACCGAGTATGAATCTTGGTGTGTTAAAGAATAGGGATAGTAAGTCACCTGCTAATAATAATGATAACCTTTCTGGGAATATGAGATTGTCAGCATCTTATAGTCCAAAATCAGTGGTAAATATATCTGGAGATATCTCATATAACATTATTAGAGATGATTATAATAATAAAGAAAAGAAGGAGGTAAACCCAGAAAATTACTTTGATGACCTCTTAAATACACTTAGTTATTCAGGAAAAGCAGAGTTTGAGATATCAGAGAAACTGACCCTTTCATCACAATATGGTCATGAGGGTTCAAGACCGAAATATTATACAGAGAGTGGTGAAATTCCCACTGATAAATCTGATCTTGCCAAAAGCTACTATAAATCATTTGTAGATACATTTAATACATCTGTGAATTACATGACCACAAAGAAATTGTCCATTAAGATAGACCATTCGTTGAGGTTATCAAATAATTATTTTATCATTCTTACCAATAACAACAATACCACATTAACTAATAGTTTGACATCTACAATAAGATATGAGTATTCAGATGAACTTACTTTTACAAGTGATGTCAGGACAGATATGTCAATTGTGAATTATAAGATTGGAGCGAGGTATAAAAATTCAGATTATAGTTTTGGTCTTACTACAATGAAATCAGTTGGTAATATTCTTCAGAGTATTGTTACCTATAATATAGAACAAAAACTTGATTTCTTGGGAGGAGGTCCAATGGCAACAGGACTTTACAGGTCATTGACAACAGAAATGACCATTCTTCCAACAGGTGTATTCCGACCCAAGGTTGATTTTGGTATTAATTGGGATGTTACACCGGGTAGTTCAGAACAGGGGAATTTTAATCAATTGCTTTATAGTATAAGTCCCAGCATTTCAATTGTAACTCCAACAAATCTAAATTTTTCATTCTCTCCAATATTTGGCTGGCAGGTCTCTTATTTTTCAAAGAGTAAATGGAATGAAACAAAATTATTCCAGTATAGTGTTACCTCAGATGTCTCATATCAAATAACGGAAAAACTATCAGCGAACATGACAATCTTCTTAAGTTACGATAGAAAACCAAATGTGGCAGGCGGATTTAATTACTCATTCTAGTATAAAGAAATATGAGTTTTAATTTATTGGAATACAATAGATTTCTTGTCGCTCTTGGAGGAAACGCTATTCTCAGGAAAGGTGATAATGGAACATTTGAAGAACAAAGAAAGAATACCCATCAATCTATTGCATGTATTGCATATCTGATAAAAGAGAAGAAGAAGGTTATAATAACCCACGGTAATGGTCCTCAAGTAGGTAATTGTTTGATTAGGGTTGAGAAGTCAATTGGTGAGGTTCCACCACTTCCTCTCTTTGTATGTGATGCACAGACACAGGGTGAGATGGGATTTTTGATAAGTCAGGCACTTACAAATAGATTGTATGAAATAGGGAATAATATTCCTGTTGTAACAGTCGTTACTCAGGTAATAGTTGATTCACAAGACCCTATGATGAAAAAGCCATCAAAGCCGATTGGTCCATACTATACAAAAGAAGAGTCAACCATTCTTGCAAGTGATAGGGGATGGGTTATGAAGAAAATGAGTGAAGGTGGTTTCAGGAGAGTGGTGCCTTCTCCAATACCTAAGGGCATAGTGGAAGCAGATGTTATTAAAATGTTGATAGAACAGGGTGTGGTAGTTATTGCATGCGGGGGTGGCGGAATACCTGTTTTTCAGGATGGAAATAAATATGAAGGCATAGATGCAGTCATAGATAAAGACAGGGCAAGTGCACTTCTTGCCTCTTTGGTATCCACTGAGGTTCTTGTAATACTTACCGGTGTAGATAGTGTTTATACTGATTTTGGCAAAATCACCGAGAGAAGATTAGATGCTGTCTCAGTAGATGAGATAGAAAAATACCTTAATGAAGGTCAATTTCCTGCCGGGTCAATGGGTCCTAAAATTGAGGCATCAATAGATTTTCTCAGGAAGGGTGGTTCGTTGGTTATGATAACATCACCAGAAGCGTTTATGGATGCTTTGAATGACGAAGTAGGAACTATTATTTTTAAATAATCTTTTATATCTATATCTGCTATTCTATCTTTTATCTATATATAATTCATAACTATTGACAGATTGATAAAAAGTGATTAAAATCATTAAAAATCTTATTCTTATATCTATATTGGAGGGTTTATATGTTATCGGAATTTAAGAATACAGAGATAGTTGATTTCTCAATAGAAAGTAATAGAAAGAAGATGGAGGAGGCAATTAAGAGATTCTCCTCTGAAATAGGTAAGGAATATCCTTTGATAATAGGGGGGGAAAAGGTATTTACAGACAAGAAGTTTGACTCAATAAATCCTTCATTGAAAAGTCAGGTTCTCGGTGAGGTTTCAATGGCGAATATTGAGCTTGCAGATAGAGCGGTGAAGACCGCCTATGATAAGTTTCAGGAGTGGAGATATACAGAACCTAATGAAAGAGCACGCATTCTTATGAAAGCAGCAAAGATTATGAGAGATGAGATATTTTACCTTTCTGCTGTCTGTGTGCTGGAGGTGGGTAAGAACTGGACAGAAGCATATGGAGATGTTGCTGAGGCAGTTGATTTTCTTGAATTCTATGCAAGGGAGATGATGAACTATGGCGCTGACCAACCATGTGTCTCTTTCCCGAATGAGGAGAACACCCTTTACTATATTCCACTTGGCGCGTGTGTTGTTATACCACCGTGGAACTTCCCTTGCGCAATTTTAGCTGGCATGACATCCGCTGCTATTGTTGCAGGTAATACTGTTGTTCTGAAACCAGCAAGTCCTTCTCCAATAATTGGATATAAGTTTGCAGAAATTATGGAGAGGGCAGGTCTTCCAGCAGGTGTTCTTAATTTTCTTCCCGGTTCTGGTAGTGAGGTTGGTGACACAATTGTTGGGCATCCACTGACACGTCTTATCGCTTTCACGGGCTCAAAAGATACAGGTCTTCATATAAATAAACTTGCATCAAAAACACAATCTGGACAGATATGGATCAAGCGTGTTATTGCTGAGATGGGTGGTAAGGACACAATAGTTGTTGACGATACAGCATGCCTTGATTCTGCTACCGAGGGTATTGTTATATCTGCGTTTGGTTTTCAGGGTCAGAAGTGTTCTGCCTGTTCTCGTGTGATTGCAGTAGAGAAGATATATGATGACCTTCTTAATAAGGTTGTTGAAAGAGCAAAGAAGATAAAAGTCGGAGATGTAAAAAACCCTGATAACTATATGGGTCCTGTTATTAATGAATCAGCATTTAATAAAATTACCGAGCATATAGGGATAGGAAAGAGCGAAGGAAAAATTGTTCTCGGTGGTGGTTCTGATGCAAGTAAAGGGTATTTCATAGAACCGACTATAATAGCAGATATTAAGCCAATGGCTCGGGTATCTCAGGAAGAGATATTTGGACCTGTTCTTGCTGTTATTAAGGCAAGGGACTTTGATGAGGCACTTCAAATAGCAAACAATACAGAATACGGACTGACCGGTGGACTATTTTCTAACTGCAGGAAGCGACTTGAGAAAGCAAGGAGAGAGTTCTATGTTGGCAATCTATATTTAAACCGGAAGATTACAGGTGCTCTTGTGGGTGTTCAGCCGTTTGGTGGTTTCAATATGAGCGGGACTGACTCAAAGGCAGGTGGAAGGGATTATTTATTATTGTTCCTTCAAGCAAAAGTTGTTACCGAGAGATTTTAATATTATAAATGCCTCTGGTTTATATAATGAAATTTGAGCAGTAGGTCGAATCTCATGGGTCTTCGCTGAATTTTAAGGTGAGATGTCAACTCATAAGCAAATGTTATTCTATTATTGAAGATACCAATGAAACTGTAGGGTAGGTTTTTATTTTTCTCGACCCCTGCCCATTACTATGCCAATTATCTTCTCAGCGATATTTTCAGGAACAGGTTCGTAGTGGTCAAACTCCATTGTGAAAGTTGCCCTTCCCTGGCTTTTTGACCTCAGCGCAGTTGCATATCCAAACATTTCACCAATTGGAACTGTTGTTGTGATAATCTGTGTTATCTCTCTCTGTTTTATGCTTTTTATATCAGCCCGCCTTGTTCCAAGGTCACTTAATATGTCCCCCAAGTAGTCATCAGTTGTGGTGATTACAATCTCCATTACGGGCTCAAGTAGAATTGGGTCTGCGTTCTCCATCGCCTTCCTGAATGCGATGGACGATGCTATCTTGAAGGCAATATCACTTGATTCACCAGGGTGGTATGTTCCACTGAGCAGGGTTGCCTTTATATCTATAACAGGATATGATGATAGCACTCCAGCGGTTGTCGCATCGCTTACTCCCTGCTTTATAGCAGAGATGAACTCGCTTGGTATCTCTTCCGCTTTTACTTTATTCACAAATACAAAGCCACTTCCTCTTTCTAATGGTTCAAGAGATAACTTGACCATTGCAAACTGTGTTTTCCCAGGTGCTTCTTTGTCAAATACACCATCACCGTAGCCAATCTTTGTTATTGTTTCCTTATAGGCAACCTGTGGTTTTCCTATATATGCCTTCACTCTGAACTCACGCACCATCCTGTCCACCAGTATTTCAAGATGGAGTTCACCCATTCCTGAGATGAGTGTTTGTCCTGTTTGTGTATCCTGGGTTACTATAAAAGTTGGGTCTTCTTCTGATAGATGGCTGAGCGCGTTTTTTAATTTATCCTCATCTACCTGTGTTTTTGGTTCAATAGAGACAGATATAACAGGCACCGGGAATTTTATTGATTCAAGAATTATTGGGTCCTTTGAGTCACAGAGGGTATCACCGGTTCTTGCTGACTTTAGTCCCACAACTGCTACAATGTTTCCTGCTTCAATCTGATGAATCTCAAGACGGTCATTAGCATGCATTTCAAGTAGTTTACCAATACGCTCCTTTATCTTTCTTGATGGATTAAACACAATATCACCCTCCTTGAGAATGCCAGAGTAGATTCGCAGGTATGTCAATTTACCTACATACTTATCAGTCATTATCTTAAATGCGAGTGCTGATAATGGTTCTTCATCCTCTGCTCTTCTTGTTATTATTTCAATCGTTTTGGGTTCAAATCCCTCTACAGGTGGAATATCAATTGGTGAAGGGAGGTAATGCATGATTGCGTCCAGGAGGGGTTGGATGCCAATATTTTTAAGGGCAGCACCAGCTAAAACAGGCACTACATGGTTTTTAATGGTTGCTCTTCTCATTGCAGATCGGAATTCATCTTCGGTTGGTTCAATACCATTAATATATAATTCCATAATTTTATCATCACACTCTGCAAGTAGTTCATATAGAGAATTTCTCGCCTTTTGAACATCTTCATCATAGAAAGATGGCACTTCAAGTTCTTCATACTTTGCACCTAAATCATCCACGGTGTATAGATATAACTTCTGGTTGATGATATCTATTACACCTTTGAATTTATTTTCACTTCCGAAAGGAAGGTTAACAGGTATTGCTTTTGCCCCGAGTATCTGATGTAATTGGTTGATGACAGAATTATAGTTTGAGCCAAGTCGGTCGAGTTTATTCACAAAAGCAATTCGTGGGATATTGTATCTATCTGCTTGTCTCCATACGGTTTCTGATTGTGGTTCAACACCTCCAACTCCGCAGAATACAGCGATTGCACCGTCAAGGACTCGAAGCGAACGTTCCACTTCCACTGTGAAATCTACATGACCTGGTGTATCAATAATATTTATGCGATGTTTCTTCCAGAAGCAAGTTGTAGCAGCCGATGTTATTGTAATGCCTCTTTCCTTCTCCTGTATCATCCAATCCATCTCTGCTGTGCCATCATGGACTTCACCAATTTTGTAGGTTTTACCTGTATAATAAAGCATCCTCTCTGTAACAGTTGTCTTACCTGCATCAATATGTGCCATGATGCCCACATTTCGTATATTCTCTTTTGTTGTCTTTTTCTTCGTCATATCTATAAATAGTAAGCCCCCTTTATTAATAAGGGGGCCTGGGCTTTCAAATATTTTTACCAACCAAAATGAGCAAACGCTTTATTTGCCTCTGCCATCCGATGCGTATCCTCTTTTTTCTTTATTGCACCGCCTGTGTGGTTATATGCATCCAGCACTTCTTTTGCCAGTCGTTCACCCATTGTTTTATCAGGTCTCTGTTTTGCAGAGTTGATTAACCACTGGATTGCCAGGGATATTCGTCTTTCTGTTCTTACTTCTGTCGGCACCTGATAGGTTGCGCCACCAACTCTTCTTGATTTTACTTCAAGAAGGGGTTTTACGTTCTCTATTGCCTTTTCAAAAACCTCCATAGGGTCTTTTCCCGTTGATTCAGCAATTCTATCCATAGCATCATAGAATATGCTTTCTGCAACTGACTTCTTACCGCGTGATATGAGTCGGTTTATGAACTTCTGGACATGAATGTTTCCAAACCTTCTATCAGGTTGAACCTGTCTCTTTTCTACCCTTCGCGACCTTGGCAATCTAAATCAAACCTCCTATTTCAAACAATAATATTTCTAGATTATATCAAAAAATTATGATAAGGGCTATTATTTTGGTCTCTTGGCACCGTATTTTGAGCGGGCTTTCTTTCTCCCCTCAACGCCAAGAGAATCATGAGTTCCTCTTATTAAATGATATCGGACACCTGGAAGGTCTTTTACCCTGCCTCCTCTTACAAGAACAATTGAATGTTCCTGAAGATTATGCCCAATACCAGGAATGTATGCGGTTATTTCAATAGCATTGGTCATTCTTACTCTTGCGACCTTTCTTAAGGCAGAATTTGGTTTTTTAGGTGTTATTGTCCACACCCTTGTGCAAACGCCTCTTTTCTGAGGGCACTTAGTAAGGGCTGGTGATTTTGATTTCTTCGATGTCGGTTTTCTTCCCTTTCTTATCAGCTGGCTTATCGTGGGCATAAATCCTCCTGTTATAACCCTTTAAATATTAGCATAAATCATATCAATCTTATGCTCCAGTTTCTATCTTTTCTTCCTGTTCTATTACCTTCTCTACTTCAACCTCTTTTAGAGATTCAAGGTCTTTTATAACCTTTTGCTGATATTTCTCCTTATCAATGATACCAGTTCCTGCTGGTATTAGGTGTCCAATAATAACATTCTCTTTAAGAGCCTTGAGATAGTCCGTTTTTCCTGCAACTGCTGCCTCAGTAAGAACTCTTGTTGTCTCCTGGAATGAAGCAGCAGAAATAAAACTATCAGTGGATAAACTTGCCTTGGTAATGGCTTGCAAAATTGGATGGGCTGTTGCAGGCTTTTTCCCATCCTTTATGAGTTTTTCATTTGCATCTTTGAATGTAAATTTATCCACCTCTTCGTCAGGTAGAAACTCAGAATCACCTGTTTCATCGATCTTTACCATTCTAAGCATTTTGGAAACTATCACCTCAAAATGCTTGTCGTTTATCTTAACTCCTTGAAGTCGATATACCTCCTGAATTTCGTTAACTAAATATTTCTGGACTTCCTTATCACCTTTTACTCTTAGAATATCCTGTGGATTTATCATTCCTTCGCATAGTGATTGTCCTGCGTGGACAAAATCACCATTCTGGACTTTAAGATGCTTTCCAAGTGGTATAAGGTATTCTCTACTCTCTACCTCTCCATGAACAACTATATTCCACTTATTCTTTGTTATACCTTTAAACTCAACTTTTCCATCTATTTCAGTTATCACTGCGGGATCTTTTGGTCTTCTTGCCTCAAAGAGGTCCTGAACCCTTGGCAGTCCACCTGTTATATCTCTTGTCTTACCAATATCTCTTGGTATCTTGACAAGTATTTCGCCTGCCTTAACCTTTTGACCATCTCTTATATTTAGATAAGAAGCTGATGGAACTGAAAATATGGTCTCTTTGTCCTTGGAAGTTGGCTTGATTATAATTCTTGGGTGTAGTTTCTTATCTCTATAGTCAGTTATCATTCTTTGCCTTAAGCCAGATGTATCAATCTCTTCTCTTGTTGTTATTCCTTCAACAATATCCACAAAATGAATCTCACCTGATATATCAGCAAGAATTGGTTCAGAATATGGGTCCCATTCAAAGATTGTTTGGTCTTCAGATACCTTTTCACCATCTTTAACAAGTATGCTCGCACCGTAGGGAACAGTATATCTAACTCTTTCTCTGTTTTTTTCATCCAACAGTGCTAATTCACCGGCACGAGAGACAACAACCGTTATCCCATCAGCCCTTTTCATTGTTTTTAACTGCAAAAATTTCACTTTTCTATCGCCCTTTGCCTGAATTTTTGACTGTTCAATTATACGGGCTGCTGTTCCTCCAATATGGAATGTTCTCAAAGTGAGCTGGGTTCCTGGCTCTCCAATGGACTGTGCAGCAATAACTCCAACTGATTCACCAACCTCTACCTTGCGACCTGTGGCAAGGTTTCTTCCATAACAGTTTGCACAGACGCCTCTCTTACTCTCACAGGTAAGGACAGACCTGATTCTAACTGATTGCACACCGGCATTCTCTATCTTCTGTGCCATATCTTCATCAATGAGGACGTTTGCTTCAACCAAAACCTCACCGGTTATTGGGTCATAAATATCCTCAAGGCATACCCTTCCAAGGATACGGTCACTGAGTGGCTCTATTATTTCCTCACCTTCTTTTAATGCAGTTATGTCTATACCCATTAGAGTTCCGCAGTCCTCTTCAACAACGATTACATCATGGGATACATCAACAAGACGTCTTGTCATATATCCTGCCTCTGCTGTCTTGAGTGCAGTATCAGCGAGACCTTTTCTGCCTCCGTGGGTTGATATAAAATATTCAAGAACGTTTAAGCCCTCGCGGAAATTAGAGACAATCGGGTTTTCTATAATTTCTCCGACATCACCTGTGAGCCGTTTCTGTGGTTTTGCCATAAGTCCCCTCATCGCAGCAAGTTGTCTTATCTGTGTTTTTGATGCTCTTGCGCCAGATTTTGTCATCATATAGATTGGGTTAAAGCCATGTTTGTCTCTTTCCATGTCTTCATACATTAAATCACCGAGCAGGTCAGTTGTCTGAGTCCATATATCAACTATCTTGTTATACCTCTCACCTTCAGTGATAATCTGTTTTCTGTAATCACTCCAGACCTTCTTTACTTCCTCCTGAGCTTTTTTGATTATCCTGTCTTTTTCAGTGGGGATGATCAGGTCGTCAACACAGAGGGAGATACCATATACTGTAGAGTATAAAAAGCCAGCATCCTTAAATCTATCAAGCATTTCTACTGTCTTTTCATTATCCAGTAATCTATATGAATGGGTGCAGAGTTTTGTGAGTTTTTCTTGGTCCATTGTGTCATTAACGAAACGGAGTTCTTCAGGAAGAAGTTGATTAAATAGTATTCGTCCAACGGTTGTTTCAATTATCTCATCTTTATATCTGAGTTTTATTCTTGCGTTTCTTCCCACTATCTCTTGCTGATAAGCAGATATTGCATCATCCATGTCAGAGAATAACATTCCTTCACCGGGTTCACCTGGTTTCTCTATTGTAAGAGCAAAGATTCCAAGGACGATGTCTCTTGATGGTATAGCAAGAGGACCTCCATGTGCAGGAGATAGTATATTTCGTGTTGACATCATCAATATCAGGGCTTCTATTTGTGCTTCGACAGAGATTGGAACATGAACTGACATAGTATCTCCATCAAAGTCAGCATTAAACGCAGCACATACAAGTGGGTGAATCTGAATAGCATCACCTTCAATTAAGACAGGAAGGAATGCCTGAATTCCAAGGCGATGAAGTGTTGGCGCTCTATTTAGAAGGACCGGATGGTCTTTTATAACTTCATCGAGAACATCCCAGACCTCAGGTCTTGCCTGGTCAAGGAGCTTTCTTGCACTTCTAATAGTATGGACAAAACCCTTTTGTTCAAGACGTTGAATTACAAATGGTTTGAAAAGCTCAAGTGCCATTCGTTTTGGAATTCCACATTGATTCATCTTGAGTTCTGGTCCTACAACAATTACTGCTCTACCAGAGTAATCAACCCTCTTTCCAAGGAGGTTCTGGCGGAATCTTCCTGGTTTACCTTTAAGTGAATCAGTCAGGGACTTAAGAGGTCTATTGCTCACACCCCTGATTGTGAAACCCCTTCTTCCATTGTCAATAAGGGCGTCAACTGCTTCTTGTAACATTCTCTTCTCGTTTTTCAGAATTACTTCTGGTGCTCTAATCTCAATCAGTTTCCTGAGGCGATTGTTTCTGTTTATTATAGTTCTATATAAGTCATTCAGGTCGCTTGTTGCAAATCTACCCCCGTCTAATGGAACAAGTGGTCTTAGATCTGGAGGAAGAACAGGAAGTATCGTTAATATTACCCACTCTGGTTTGTTTTCACTCTTAAGGAAGTTTTCTACCTCTCTTAATCTTTTTAGAATATTTCTTTTTGTCTGTTTTGATTTTGTTTCTTTTAATTGATCTCTAAGAGTAGCAGAAAGTTCATTAAGGTCTATTTCACTCAATAATTGTCTGATGACATCTGCCCCCATCTCTGCCTTAAAAGACATATTTTTTTCTAAAAGTAAATTATACTGGTCAGGCGTAAGGAGTTGGAGATGCCTTAACCCTGTGACCTGTGTGTCTCCCGGGTCTGTAACAATATATGAAGCGTAGTAAATGACTTTTTCAAGTTCTCTTCCTGAAATGCCAAGGAGGAGTGCAATTCTATTCGGGATACTCTTTACAAACCATATATGCGCACAGGGTGACACAAGTTTTATATGCCCCATTCTTTCTCTTCTAACCCTTGACTCTGTAACCTCAACACCACATCTATCACAGATTATTCCTCTGTTCTTGATTCTTTTATATTTACCGCAATAACACTCCCAGTCCTTTGTAGGACCAAAAATTCTCTCACAGAAGAGACCATCTCTCTCAGGACGAAAAGACCTATAATTTATCGTCTCTGCCTTCTTTACTTCACCATAAGACCAAGATAAAATATTTTCTGGTGAGGCAATTTTTATTGTGATTGCCTTATAATTCATCTTTTCAGGTCTTGTAGTATCAAAAAAATCACTATACAAAATTATACCCCCAATAAAAAAATACTTACAATTATACCTATGGTATAGGTATACCTTTAAATCAACCTATGAGAATATATCAACTTTTTTTGCTAAAGTCAATAAGAAATAATAATTTATATTACATTTTTTCTTAATACTTTATATATAATAAATTTGATAAACATGTGTAGAAAATTAAAGATACTCATTGTTCCTTATTATTTTCCACCTTTAGGAGGGGGGGGTGTTCTTAGACCATTAAATTTTGTAAAATACCTGCCAATGTTTGACATTAATGTTGGTGTATTAACAATAAAAAATATTCACTATCATTGTTACGATTACTCACTATTAGATGAAGTTCCAAATACAGTAAAAGTTAATAGAGTTGAAACTATTGAGCCACTAAGGTTGATAAAAATAATTAAAGAACTAAAGGCATTGATTACAAGAAAAAGATATGTCCCACCACAGGAAGTTTCTTATGGCAGGAATAGATTATTTAGGTTTGTCAGGTCTATTATTCCACCGGATGAGAAATTAATCTCTGTTCCATCGCTTGTTCTTGGGGCAATGAATATGATTGCGGAAAATGGTTATAACATTGTCATGACTACAAGTCCTCCCGATTCCATGCATATTGTAGGGCTTGTCTTAAAACTTTTATATGGTGTTAGATGGATTGCCGACTTTAGAGACCCATGGCATACAAATTACCTGAAGATGCAGTTAAATCCCGTTTCATATCTAATTGATGATGTTCTTGAGAGATTGGTCATTAAAAATGCAGATCTTATTATTACTACTGCACCGTCACTATCTTCGGAATTTTTAGAAAGATTTAAAGTTTTAGATGAAGGCAAGGTTATTACAATTACAAACGGTTTTGATGAGGACGAAATGGAGTTTATCCCTAAGAAGGAAAGAGACGACAGAATTCTTTTTCTACATTGTGGTAACTTTTCTGATATTAGAACCGCAATGCCATTTCTGGAGGCAGTCAGTCAGATTTATAAAGCCGACAGTGATTTAGCAAAACATATTAGGTTCAGGTTTATAGGAGCATTTAAGAAGGAAGAGAGGGATTGGGTAGAGAAGTCAGGGCTTTCAGAGGTTATAGAGATAGGAGGTTATAAGAACCATAGGGATACATTAAATGAGATGCTTAATGCAGATGTCCTGCTTTTAATTTTGAATAAAGAGTTTGAGAGGACAAGAATTTCAGCCAAGGTCTTTGAATATCTCTGGTCGGGAAAACCGATACTTGCTATTCTGCCAGAAGGTGATACACAAGCAATTATTCTGGAGCATAAAGCGGGGATTTGCATTAATTCATATTCTATAGATGACATTGTTCAGGGTATTTATAAGATGATTGGTTTGTTGAAAGATGGTTTTTATTTGAGTAGAACTGGGATTGGTAAATACTCAAGGAAAGCATTGACTAAAAAGTTTGTTGATATTATGAAAAAAATGTTATAATTTATTATATGAGAATTAAGTTTCTATTGCCTATTATTGTTCTCATATTGCTTGTCTTCTATGGTTCGGTTATCTGTGAGGGGGAGGTTACCTCCCCGGTGAAAATTGAGGATGGGGACACCCTGAATCCATTGCCCGAATCCAATCTTAATAAACCGCTTACAAAAACAGTAACTGAGATAACTACTCCTACAGGAATTGAACAGCCAAGGGTTGTAAAGGTAGATATTGTGAGAGAGGGTCTGGATGGTGTTGTATTTGATATTGAATTTCCTGACCCCGTCCTTTCTAAGGTAGAGAAGGATAATAGAACTTACACGAAAATTGACCTGCCAACAAATAATATTATTCTTGACCCTGGAAAGCCAAATCTTCCTTATCAAATAGAAGTTATCTCAGTCCCTTATAAATCAAATGTAGTCATCAGTTCATCTGCTATTGTTGATAAGACATATTCTGACATTCTGCCATATCCTACACCAAAATTAGAACCTCGCTATGATAGTATGGGTGTTCCTTACCCTGAATATATTAGTGCGTTTGATGAGAATGTCTATAATGGCAAAAATCTCTATCCACAGGTGTTAGCAGAGATTGAGACAAGAGGTTCAGTCAGAAGTTATCCAGTTGTTCGCATTGCGATCTATCCTTTGCAATATGACCCACAGAATAACTCTCTTGTATTTCATCAGAAGATAAGGGTCAAGATTGATTTTCTTGGAGGAGTTATTAATAAGAGTATTTTGGAGAAAGATAATATTAGTAAGTCAGAGGATGAATTTTTGAATGCATTTAGTAATGTCATAGTGAACAAAAATACATTCAAATATTTCAGACATAAAGAAAATACAGATACTTTTGATAATCTCACTCCATATGATTTATATCAGAGTGGAGATGTTTATAAGATATTTATAAAAGACCCGGGTGTGTATAAAGTAACCTGTAATTGGTTGGCAGATAAAGGAGTTAATCTTATTGGAACTGAGTCAAAGAATATAAAGTTATATACAGGTGACCATCTTGACCTATTTGAAGAACTTCCAAGCACTGAAGAACCAAATGATGGCATAAGTGAAGTGCCTTTGATTGTTTATGATGGTGGTGATGGTAAATTTGACAAAGATGACTATTTTATATTCTATGGTTTTGGTGCAACTTTTATAGATGATTACTGGAATACAAATACGAAAAAGTTCCATAAGAGCAATTATACAGAATACAGTGTTTACTTCTTGACATCAAATACCAATGGTGATGGAAAAAGATATGCTGACATTGACCTTTCGCCCCAGGGCGGTGAGGAAAAGGTTGATTACTATACCTACAGAAAACATTATGAATCTGAAGTTATGAGTGAAGCACAGGGTCAGAATAGAAATCCAAAAGAAGGCGATGATTGGTATTGGGCTAATGTGGGTAATAAGACCACTTGGGAGTATGTTTTTGTTCTTAAAAATATAGACCTGTCAAGGGATATGATTCTGGGATTTCGCCTTCAAGGAGAGGCGACGCGTGGTAAGTATGAGGATGTAAAGCATCATGTGAGAATATATATTAATTACAAAGATGATGAACACCTTGTCTATGAGAATAATAACTGGAAAAACAATGATTGGATAGAAACAGAGGTAGTAGTTCCAGGTAATATATTGCGAGAAGGTGACAATATTCTATATATTGAAAATGTTGGTGATTTGAATCAGTATTCTGAGTTCTGGATTGATTGGTTAGAGACAACATACTGGAGAGGATTAAAACCAGAAAACAATAAAATTGAATTTGGCACTTATAATATTAGTGCAGGAAAAAAATTATTTGAAGCGGGACCTTTTAGTAATGAAAATTTAGTTGCTTTCAATAGAATTGAAAGTAAGAAGATAACTGGAAGGGTGGAAAAGAGAAACGATGGATACTACTTCATTTTCGCAGATGATATAGAATCAAACCTGGAAATCTATGATGTCTATCAGTCAGATAAATTCAGTGATACTATTGATGCTATAAAAGACCAGCCGTCCAATCTCCACGATAAAACGAATGGTGCTGATGGAATATACATAACCTTTGATTACTATTACGACACAATTGAACCACTTGCAGATGTTCACAAGCATGAGGGGTATGATGTAATGGTAATTAAGGCGGAGGATGTGTATGAGGAGTTTGGTAGAGGTCAGTTTGACCCTACTGTCATCAGAAACCTGATATTCTATGCTTATAATTATTGGGCTAAAGCACCTTTGTTTGTCACGCTTGTTGGTTCCTGCACGAAGGACCCGATGGACCACTGGCATCGTCAGAAAGATAGCGCAAGGATATACCTTCATCACGGTATGAATACAATGCCAGCACATAATGAATTTATGGTTGGTGATGATTATTACAGGAAGGTTCCGGCAGATTGCTGGTTTGTCTGTATTGATGATGGTGACCCGGAAGCACTTTTGCCTGACCTTGCTATATCAAGAATGTCTGCGTATGATAAAGAGAATACATCCTGGATTGTTGAGAAGACAATTAAGTATTTGACCAAACCAAAGTATGGTGACTGGAGGACTTCAATCACACTTGTTGCAGATAATGACATATCCCCAGATGAAGGTGGGAATTTCGCTCAGGATTCTGAAAAGTTAATAAGGGATGTTTTACCATATGGATTTATTTACAAGAAGATCTATTTAGATTCAATTAATTTTCCCGATGAGTGGAAGGACACAGAACATAGAGGTGAGAGGCAGAGCTGGACCCGTCTTTATTTGACAATACCAAAATTATATACTAACTTTGGTTCCCTCTTCACTCAGTTTTGTGGTCATGGTTCATACAATATTTGGTGTCATGAATTTCTGTTAATTGACTGGAGAGTCCATCCTAATAATCCGTTTCAGGAGTGGCAGAAACCGATAATTATTCCTCCATTTGGAAGTTTCATACCTGAAGATGTTTTTAAGTTGCAGAATTATGATGAATTGCCTATTGTTATGCAGATGTCATGCAATCTTGGACATTTTGACCTTGAGGTTGAGGTGATGACGGAGAAACTCACATTTATTAAAGATAAAGGTGCTGTTATGGCAGAGGGTGAGGCACGGCTTGGATACGAAGACGACCAGGATAAATTTAATAGAAATGTAATGTCAAGGATCTTTCAGAATAAGACAGTTCCGGATGAGAGGGTGCCTTTTAGCGTTGCATTCTGGATGGCTAAACTTAATGCAATTGATTCAATTAGGATACAGAGAAATCTATTCGGTGATTGTATGGTTACTGTTGGTTATCCAACAAAGAAGATTCAGGTTTCTTCTGATAATTCTTCTTATAAGAGAGGGGACATTCTGAAGATAGATGGCACTATTGTTGGTGACAATGAATTTAATGGCTATGCCATAGCACAGATAACCGATAGTGTTTTTTATTGCAATATAGATAGCTATGAGATTCCTAAAACATATCGCGATAGGGTGTTGACAAAATCAAAAGTGAAGGTGGAGGGAGGAAAGTTCAGTGTGAACCTGCCAATTCCTTACGATACAGGCAATGGTGAAGACCCGGCGAGTGTAAAGGTTCATGTGTATGCATACGATGAGAACAGGAATGTTGAAGCAGTCCTCAATGAGGATATAAATATGAATGTGGTAGGATATGGAGATAAGTCAGATAACCAGGGACCCAATATCACTATAAAAGCTGGAAATCAGAGCTTTAAAGATGGTGATTTTGTTCCAAAGAAGTGTCCACTGTGGATAGATTTAGAGGACGAAAGTGGTATATTTCTTGCTGATTCAGATAATATCAAAGAACCGATATCAATAGAGATTACTGGTGTTAAGGGCAAAATGGATGTGACTAATCTATTTACTCCAGAGGTTGATGACTACCGCAAAGGTTCAATACATTGCTATGTTGATATTCCAGATGGGGAGCATCAGATAAAGGTCACTGCCTATGACATTTATGGTAATAAGACATCTACAGTCGTCACTGTGAAAACCGCTGGAGGATTAACACTGACAGATGTGATGAACTGTCCAAACCCGGCAAAGAGTGATACCTATTTCACCTTTAATGCATCAAAGGCAGTTGATGAGGTTAAAATACTGGTATTCACAGCATCAGGGAGACACATAAGAACGATTGAAGCAATAGATTTATCAGCAGGTTATAATGAGATACACTGGGATTGCCTTGATGATAATGGCAGGTCAATTGCTAATGGCGTATATCTATATAAGATAATCGCGAGGTCAGGTAGTGAAAAATGCGAGGTCTATGACAAACTGATAATGATGAGGTAGATACAGGTGTTAAGATATATTATAAGATTGTTCATTCTGTTTTTTATCATCAGCATATTTACTTCAGATATCGCTTTATCTGACGACCCTCTTTATGCAGGTGATTTCACAGAACTTGGAATAGGTGCAAGGGCACTTGGAATGGGGGGTGCGGTTTCTTCTATCTGCTCTGGTGCTGACTCTGTTTATTATAATCCAGCAGGACTTTCATCTCTCAAGGGCTATACTGGTGAGGTAATGCACGCCTATACCTTTAAGGGTCTTGTTAAACTGGATACATTTTCTGGTGGATTGAGTATAAAAAATATTGGTTCTCTTGGTTTTGCTCTTCAACGATTGGGTGTAGATGATATAAAGATAACCGAGTTTAAGGAAGAAGATGAGGGGAGGAGGGCAGATTTAATAAGGACTATAAACTGGGCGGACAACTGTTTCTATGCATCATTTGGAAGGCAACTGTTTCCAGGTATAAGTTTTGGTGCCACATTCAAGTATTTCAGGCAGGGTGGTGGTGATTGGCACGCTACAGGTTATGGACTTGATGTTGGACTTCAAATGCCACTTCCTCTAGGTATGAAATTTGGAGTAAATTTGCAGAATATTATTGGTTCTGTAAGTTGGAGCACGGGAGCAAAGGACAATTTACCATTGAATATTAAGGTCGGGACAAGCTACTCACTTCCGATAAAGAAATTTTCTGGCGGGCTTCTCTTTGCCATTGATGAAGATATAAAATTTGCTGGATATGGTGAGTCCTCTCAGATCCATTCTGGCAAGTTCTCTATGGATATGCACTATGGCACAGAATTTAATATTGCCAACACATTATTTATCAGGGCTGGTGCATACAGGTCGGACTTCTCAGCAGGTGTTGGTTTGCACATCAAGATGTTCACTGTGGATTATGCATTCATCACCCACACTGAACTCTGCGGTTCTCACAGAATAAGCGCCGGCTTTTTATTATAAGAATTTAATTATTTTTTATTTTATATTAAAGTTATTCTCTATAATATAATAAGATAATATAAAGCTTATAAGGAGGTGTAAGATGAGGGAAGTATTATCTTTATTGTCACTATTCTTATTGGTCTTAACATGTTTTTCATTGGCAGGTGAACATATTGTAGGAGGAACACCATATACTTGGAGTGAGATTCCATGGGGTGGTTCTTTATATACTGCTGGTCGCTTCCAGTGCTGCTGGTATCAGTCCGAGATTAAAGAGTCCGGTAAAATTAATAAGATTTCCTTCAAATTTTATGGGTATGATGGAGTTCCACCTTGCACTTTCACCAATGTAGATATGCTCCTCTGCCATACAAATGTCAGCACATTGGGTAGTAACTTTGTTGCTAACTATGGTGGGAATACCCCTGTTAATGTCTTCAAAGGTGAATGGACACTTTCTGCTAACTTGAAACCAGGCGACTGGGTTATACAGTGCCGTCCCAATTTTACATATAATAATAAGGACAATCTCCTATTAGAAATTTCGTGGGAAGGTCGGACTTCTACTGTAAATGGTAACTTCTGGCGCTCAGATACTGGTCAACCAGGTCGTGTGTGGGCAACAAGCAAGACAGCAAGCACTGGAACTGTTTATGCAGGACATGGTCAAATTGCCTATATCTTGATGAATTTTGAATCAATAGAACCCACAAGTTTAGGTAACATCAGAACACTTTTCCACTAAACAAAAAATATTATAAACACTTTAAAATATAATTGGTTGAATTATAGAATAAAGATTAAAACTTAGAGTCCTAACTCATCTGAGATACCCTGCATTGCTTCAAGGCATATCTTGAGAAATCCCTCCCTGCTGAGACCAATCATCTCACATTTATCTATCTGCTCCCTCTTTGCCCCTGCTGCAAAATTTCTCTCATTGAACCGTCTCAGACAGAATTCAACATCAATTGAACTGAGCTTCTTTTCCGGATGCATAAGGGCACAGGCAACGAGAAATCCAGATGTCGGGTCAACTGCGTATAAACCCCAATCCAGTGGTGTTTGAGATTCCCTGTGTTCATTGTGTGCAAGTATCGCATCCAAAATCTCAGAGGGAAGGTCAGCGCTTTGTTCCTTTAATATCTCAACTGTTCTTTTGCCATGCATTAAAGGAACATCCTTCGTCTCCTCATAATCAAGGTCGTGGAGAAGCCCTGTAAGTCCCCAGACCTCCTCATTATTACCAAGATGCTTGGCGAGTGCCCGAAGGCATGCCTCACAGGCAAGCATATGCTTGACGAGGTTTTTAGTGACTACCCTGTCCTTTACAAGTGTAAGTGCCTCTTCCCTGCTTAACATCTATCTATCTCCTTTTAGTGCCTAATATACTATCTCCCAGAGTAGTTAGCAATAATTAAATAAATTGATTTCTCAATACCTTAATAATCTAATCAATAATCATTAATTCTTATTCAATTCCAGTGAAAAACCTGAGATTTTAACATTACCCTTGACTGTCCAATTTACCTATGTTAATTTGAGAAAAATTTAACAATGTTTGTATTGATTTTTTTACTATGGCAAGTGACTATATAGTTGCGGGTATAATGCTTATAATTGCCCTCGCCTTCGTTGGCGTTTCTATCTTCTTCGCCTGGCTTATTAGACCAAAGAGACCGACAACTGCAAAACATGCAACTTATGAGTGCGGTGAGATACCAAAGGGTGGTGCCTGGGTTCAATATAATGTCAGATTTTACCTTGTAGCCCTTGCATTTGTTGTTTTTGATGTTGAGGTGGCTTTTCTATTCCCCTGGGCAATTGTCTTTAAGAGATTGGGTCTTTTCGGCTTTATTGAGATGACTGTATTTATATCTATCATTCTCTTCGGGCTTATCTATGTCTGGAGGAAGGGAGCACTGAAGTGGGTCTAATAACAACGAAGGGTATAGAGATGGTTGAGAAACTCCCGGGTGGTGGTATCTTTATTACTACACTTGATAAAATCTTCAACTGGTCAAGGGCTTCAAGCGTCTGGTATTTTCTATTCGGTCTTGCCTGCTGTGCTGTAGAGCTGATGGCAACGGGTGCCTCAAGGTATGACTTTGACCGTCTTGGAATGATATTCAGAGCAACACCCAGGCAGGTTGACTTGATGATAGTCGCAGGAACAGTATCAAGAAAGATGGCTCCCAGGATAAAATTGCTTTACGAACAGATGGCAGAACCAAGATATGTGATTGCGATGGGCTCCTGTGCTATCTCGGGTGGTATGTTCAAATATGACAATTACAGCGTCCTTCCCGGTATTGACAGTGTTATTCCTGTTGATGTCTATTTGCCAGGTTGTCCTCCCCGACCTGAATCGCTCCTTCATGCCTGCCTTATGATTCAGAAGAAAATAAAGTCAGAAAAGATAAAAGAGTGGTCGTCATCTTGGGAAGTGCAAACGAAGGTTGATGTTCCAATTGATTATAGCCGTGAAGAAAGGTTTGAATAACAAATAGTATGCCTCTTAAAGAAATAGTTGAGAGCAAAAAAATTGATGGACTTATTAAAATAGATGAGACACCACATTATTTAATACTCTATTTTGATAGTGCGAAGGTAAATGATATCATAAGTATTTTAAAGAATGACGATGAACTTTCATTTGATTGGCTGTCATTTATAACTGCAGTTGATAGGAAAAGACATCTTGAGATTGTCTATTTTCTCTACTCAACAAAACTATCGCATCGTATATGCATAAAAGCAGAAGTCCCAAGAAAGAATGCTAATATTCCATCTATTTATAAACACTTTTTTGGCGCAACCTGGTATGAAAATGAGGTTTATGACCTCTTTGGTGTAAAGTTTGATGGTCATCCGTCTCCCTGTCGTCTCTTCACCACCCCGGATATTGAAGGACATCCTTTGCTTAAGGATTTCTATAGTCCAAATATGATATTGTCAGGTGGTGAACCAAGAAAGCCCGATAAGTTCAAGATGAGAGATTAGGAGGGACTCAAAGAATAGTGAGTGAGTTAGAAGAAAAGCCAGTAGAAATTCAGGGCAGGAAGGCAGAACCTGAATTCAGAGAACAACACCCGGAACTTGAGAAGGATTATATTACTGAGGAGTTCTGGGTAAATATGGGACCCCAGCATCCTTCCACTCACGGTGTTCTCCGTCTTGTATTAAAACTTGACGGTGAGGTCATCATTGACTGTGTTCCACAGATTGGTTATCTGCACAGAGGGATGGAGAAAATGGCAGAGTATAGAACATACAACCAGTATCTGCCATTCCTTGACAGAGTTGATTATGTCTCCGGTATGCTTATGGAACTCTGCTATGCGATTGCTGTTGAAAAACTTGCTGGAATTGAAGTTCCAGAGAGGGCTGAATATATAAGAGTGATTGTTGCTGAACTCAACCGTATCGCAAGTCATCTTGTATGGCTTGGAGTCCTTGCTCTTGACCTTGGTGCTCTCACACCATTTCTATATTGTTTCCGCGAGCGCGAAGTCGTTTTGGAACTCTTTGAAATGCTCACAGGGCAACGGCTCACATATAACTACATAAGGTTTGGTGGTGTTGAGTTTGATATAAAAGAAGCGGTTAATCCAAATATGCCAGATAAGTTTCTTGGTATACGGGTGAAAAAAGGTGGAGGAAAGGGTGTTGATTTCATAACGCTTCTTGCCAAATTTGTTGAGATATTCCCTAAGAGAATTGATGACTACGAAGCAATACTAACATATAACGAGATATTTCTTGAAAGAATGGCAGGGATTGGCTACCTACCGCTTGATGTTGCACTGTCTTATAGTGTGACGGGACCCAATGTAAGGAGCTCTGGTTATCCATATGATATTAGAAAGGCAGAACCATATTCGGTCTATGCAAGAGTATATGAGGGCACAGGAATTAAGGTTCCAACAGGCGAGAAAGGCGACTGCTGGGACAGATATAAGGTCCGGCTTCAGGAGATGAGGGACTCCTGCAAGATGATCAGGTGGTGTCTTGACAATATGCCTGATGGTCCAGTTAGAAGCAAGGTTGCAAGGGTTGTGAAGGTCCCTGAGGGTGAGATATATGTAAGAGTAGAGGGTCCGAGAGGTGAGTTTGGTGTATATCTTATTAGTAATGGGACGACAAAACCTGAGAGGTTGAAACTGAGGGGTGCTTCATTCTCTAACCTCTCGGTGCTTCCTTATATGGTCAGGGGATATATGATAGCAGACCTGATAGCAATATTTGGAAGTTTGGATATAATTTTACCTGATTGCGACAGATAGAGGTTTTAATTATGCTTATGGGTAGCACATTAAATAAATCAAAAGTAATAATTGGCTTGTTGACTGTTCTGGGTTTTAACTTTGTGTCACTGGCACAATATGAAGACGCTGATGCGTGGTATAACAATGGTAATCTATATCTTATGAATGGCATGCTGGAAGATGCAATTAGGTGTTATATGAAGGTATTAAGCATAGATAAGAATCATATTCTGGCATATAACAATCTTGGTGTTGCCTATTATAAACTTGAGGACTACGATTCTGCTATAAAGACATTTTTAAAGGCAACATCAATAAATGAGAAAGATATAACTGCCTGGTATAACCTTGGTTTATGTTATGACGACCAGAAGAGATATAAAGAGGCGCTTGATGCATTTGGCAGGGCTACTCTGATTGATGATAACTTCGCTGAGGGATGGAACAGCCTTGGATTAACCCTGAAGGAGTTGGGCAGAAATGAGGAGGCACTGAACTGTGTTAATAAAGCGCTTATGATTAATCCTTACTTCACCCTTGCCATGGTCTCAAAAGCGGTGATACTTGCAGATATGAATAGGCTGGAAGAGGCGGGCGTCTGGTATGCTAAGGCACTGAATATTGACCCGAAAATAAAAGAACTGATAGAAATAAAGGAGATAAAAGAGAAGATTGAAAATAAGGATGAATAGATATGAATAAAATTTTTATGATAAAAATAGTTATTTTAACATCAATAATATTGACCGTTTTATTTATCTTTAATCTTGGTTGTAGACGAAATCCTTCAGAAAGCCCCGCATTTGATTTGTATAAGAAGGCTGCGACTGCTTACGATGCCGGGAGGTATAGCGAAGCACTTGCACTTACAGAGCAGGCATTAAAACAGGATGATAAACTTTCCGTCGCCTGGACATTAAAGGGTGAGTGCCTTCTTAAATTAGGTAATAGTAGTGAGGCAATGAATGCATTCAATAAAGCGCTTGAGATTGAACCGAGGGATTTTATTGTCCTCACGGCAAAAGGGGCTTTACTTGATGACACAGGGAAGAGAGAAGAGGCATTGAAGGTTTTTGAGGATGTTCTCAGTATAAAACCGGATTATGCACATGCATGGTTCTATAAAGCAAGGGCACTCGCAAGGTTCGGGAAAAAGGAAGATGCAATAGATTCATATAAAAAGTCAATTGAGAATAATATAGACATGGTTGAGGCATATACTAATCTTGGTGTCTTGCTCATTGATACTGCAAGATATGATGAGGCATATAATATATATAACAGGATGATGGAGAAATACCCGGATATTAAAGGTCTTGCTTTATATTGTAAAGCATCCGTCAGTGCGATGAAGGGTGATAAGAAACTTATGCTGGAACAATTGAGGGAATGTCTAAAGCTTGAACCATCATATAGAAATTATATTATGACTGATAATCTGTTTGCCGAATATTGGGAAGATAAGGACCTTATAGATGTTGCTACATCTAATTAGGAAGTTGTTAGATGTGTTGGTTTCATTGTGTGATTAAAGGAGACAAGGTTGATAGCAAATTGGATTGACAGTTGGTATAGTGTAATTGAAAACTGGTGTCTTTCAAATAATATTCCATTGATATGGCTTGAGATTGCAAAAGCGATATTGCTGGGCATTGTTCTCGCTCTTGTTGTTGTAGTTGCAGTTCTTGCACTGACATATATTGAGAGAAAGGTAGCAGGTCATTTCCAGAGCAGAATGGGACCTATGAGGACTGGCTGGCATGGTTTGATTCAACCTATTGCAGATGCGATAAAACTCCTTCAGAAAGAGGACATTGTTCCAAATAAAGCGGACTACTGGGTCTTCACACTTGCTCCCTTCATAATATTTGTTCCTATAATGATGATACTTATTGTAATCCCGTATGGTGATGGACTGATAGTCCAGAACTTAAATATTGGCATACTGTATATATTTGCTGTCTCCGGCATAGGAGTAATTGCTATCTTGATGGGTGGATGGGCGTCAAATAATAAGTGGAGCCTGCTTGGTGCAATGCGCTCTGTCTCACAGATGGTTTCTTATGAACTTCCCCTTGTTCTATCTATACTCGGTGTTGTAATACTTGCAGGGACAATGTCAATGGGTGGAATTGTTGAAGCCCAGAAGAGATTGTGGTTTATTGTCTATCAGCCAGTTGGATTTCTTATCTACATTTTTTCTGCAACCGCTGAAGTAAACAGAGTTCCATTTGATATACCAGAGGCTGAGCAGGAGATAGTTGCTGGATATAATACTGAGTATTCAGGAATGAAATTTGCTATGTTCTATCTTTCAGAATATGCCAACATGTTTATTGTATCAATGATAGGTGCGACACTATTTCTTGGTGGATGGCAGGGTCCGCTACTTCCGAGTCCAGTGTGGTTTTTAATAAAGACATCAGCAATGGTCTTCATATTCCTGTGGTTCAGATGGACATTTCCACGCTTTCGTGTCGACCAGCTTATGGACTTTGGATGGAAACTTATGCTTCCATTGGCATTTATAAATCTTCTTGTGACTGCTCTGATTGTGGTTTTATAAGGAATATATGATGAATGGTTTTATGAAATTTCAATATTTAAAGATAAAAAATAGAATGTTAAAATTTTCACTAACTTTTTTACTTTCATTTATTGGGAATATTTGATATTTGGATTATGGATATAAGAAGGCGAAATTATTTTGTAAAGGTTTTCTGGGGTGCGATTAGTTTACTTATTGGCATGTTTACAACATTGAAATATCTTCTCTCGCCCCCAGTTACGCTTCAATATCCAAAAAAGCGCTGGACAATTCCACCAAGGTCTCGTGGCAGAATAGGATTGGTTAAGGATGAGGAGACAGGCAGGTCAAAGTGCACCGGTTGTGGAATCTGTTCGGGGAGCTGCCCGGCTCTATGCATCTGGGTTGAGCAGAAGAAAGACCCTGAGACAGGGAAGCCAACTATGAAGGAGTTCTTCCTTGATTTTACACTCTGTATATTCTGTGCTACCTGTGTTGAGGTCTGTCCTTTTGATGCACTTTGCGTGGTTCCGGAAGAATATGAATTTTCTACATTTAACAGAGACGACCTTGTGTTTGATGCAGATATGCTTATGATGGGGGCGAAGAAACCAGAGTTCTTGAGGTGATTTGATGGAATTTGAGACCACAGAGGTATTAAAAGCACTTGTTTTCTATCTTCTATCGGCTATAGTCGTTGGCTCTTCCATATTGGTTATTGCGCTCAGGAATCTATTTCGTTCTGCATTGTTTCTTCTTCTTGCACTATTCGCAACTGCCGGTCTATTTGTAACTCTTGATGCAGAATTTATTGCTGCTATCCAGGTTCTTGTGTATGTCGGAGCAATCGGGGTATTGATTCTTTTTGCGATAATGCTCACCCGCAGGATTCAGAACCCGATAGCAAAGACAACAACAAGGTCATTCATTCTTGGCACTTTTATTGCCTGTCTTATTGTTTTCTTTCTAATCCTCATTTTTGGGAAACTCTATCTTCCACCATTTCCTGATGTAAGCACTAAAATTTCTGAAGGTGATATAACCAGAGGAATTGGTGATATGCTGCTTACTTACTATTTGCTTCCATTTGAGGTAGCAAGTGTTCTGCTTGTTGGTGCATTGATAGGTGCAGTAGTCATTGCCAGAAAGGAAGAAAGAAGACAGGGTGAACCATCAGAGGTATTAATAGAAAAACAGCGTATTGATGATAAGGTATCAGATAAAGAGCAAAATGATTCAAGTATTAATAAGGAAGGGACGGGAAGGTCATAATGAGTTTTGGTTTTCTAAATTTAGATTATATTTACGATATTATCAGCAAAATTTTGACGATAACTCCAACTCATTATCTATATGTTGCTGCTATTGTTTTTGCAATAGGGCTTATGGGAACGATGATTAGAAGGAATGCCATTGCCATTCTCCTTGGAATAGAACTGATGTTAAATTCAGTGAATATTATCCTTATTGTTGGTGGGAGGGCATTTGGCTCAGGGGCATATAATGCTGGTGCTTTTGTTGTATTTGTAATAACTGTTGCCGCCTGTGAAGCAATTGTTGGTCTGGCGCTTATTCTTGCGGCATACAAACACCTTAAGGATATAAATATTGATAAGATGGATATTTTGAAATGGTAAGTTTTATTTTATATAACTGGAGGAATATTTGAACCCTGTCTTGCCGATACTGGTATTTGCTATTCCTGCGTTCTCCTTTGGAATTACAATTTTGTTTGGAAGGTGGATTCCAATGAAGGGGGCAGGTCTTGGTGTAGTTGGACTTGTTATCTCTTTCATCCTGTCTTGTATAATATTTTATCAGATTCAAGTTGACTCTACTAAATCTATAGACCTCTCGGTTAACTGGCTCAAGATTGGTGATATGAGTATTGACCTTGGTATCTTGATAGATAGATTTGCTGCTGTAATGCTTCTTGTGGTGACACTTGTCAGTATGTGCATTCATATTTACTCACTTGGCTATATGGCAGGTGACAGGAGATTTGCCACATACTTTGCTTATCTCTCACTATTCACAATGTCAATGCTTGGAATTGTTATCTCAAACAACCTCTTTCAAATACTGGTATTCTGGGAACTTGTCGGTATCTCATCGTATTTCTTGATTGGTTTCTGGTATGAGAGACCTGCTGCGGCAAGTGCTGGCAAGAAGGCATTTATAACATGCAGGGTTGGTGACTGGGGATTTCTGATAGGTATATTCACTCTGTTTGCTGGGGCAGGAACATTATCCTTTGGTGCACTATTCGGTCTGTCAAATGCTGGTGCTATCTCGACACCAGTTCTTATCATTGGTGCACTTGGCATATTCTCGGGTGCTGCTGGAAAGAGTGCGCAACTTCCACTTCATGTGTGGCTTCCAGACGCTATGGAAGGTCCAACTCCTGTTAGCGCCCTCATTCACGCTGCTACTATGGTCGCTGCAGGTGTATATCTTGTTGTCAGAACTCTTCCAATATTTCTCACTGTGCCTCAGGTGATGGAGGTAGTTGCATGGGTCGGGGGGCTCACCGCTCTATTCTCAGCGACAATCGCGGTTGCTCAGGTGGATATAAAGCGAATACTCGCATACTCAACAATAAGTCAGCTCGGTTATATGATGATGGCAGGTGGAGTGGGTGCTGGCGGTGCCTCAATCTTTCACCTTTATACACATGCTTTCTTCAAAGCCCTTTTATTTCTTGGTGCTGGTAGTGTCATACATGCTCTTCACACAAACGACATAAGAGAGATGGGTGGTCTTTACAGGAATATGAAGACAACCGCTCTTGTCTTTATTACTGGTGCTTTTGCTCTTGCAGGTTTTCCACCGTTTTCCGGTTTCTTCTCCAAAGATGAGATACTATCGCAGACACTTGCGTCAGGTCATACAGGGCTTTTCTGGATAGGGGTCTTCACTGCGTTTCTCACAGCATTTTATATTTTTAGATTGGTCTTTATAACATTTTTTGGTGAGCCATCTGAAAAATCAAAACATGCTCATGAAAGCCCTAAAGTAATGACAGTTCCTATGTTAATACTTGCTGTTCTTTCAATCTGTGCTGGATGGATAGGTATTCCAGGTTTGGGACCGGGTTTTGCAAAGGTTGGTGGTTTTGAGTTGGCTCATGAAGAAGTAAACTGGTTTGCTATGGGAACATCATTTGTAGTCGTATTAATTGGTATTGGGCTTGCCTGGATTATTTATTCAAGAAAGATAGTTGAAAGTAAAAAGATATATAGTATGTTCAAACCGATATCAAAACTTTTTGAAAATAAATGGTATGTTGACGAAATATACAATTTCTTATTTGTAAAACCATTGATAATGCTTACAAGAGCTTTATTTGCATTTGATATGTATGTTGTTGATGGTGCTGTCAATTTGGCTGGCTTTCTTGGTGTGGAAATATCAAAGTTTGAAGGTGAGTTTGACCTTGCTGTTGTTGATGGCGCAGTAAATGGCACAGCAAAATTGACGACAGTAGTTGGCAGAACATTACGGAAGATTCAGACAGGTCAGATTCAGGAGTATGTGATAGTCGTATCTATTGCGATACTAGCAATTATAATTATTGGTTATTATTTCTTTTAGATAGAAGATGAAGAAGTTTTTTATAGGAGGGCAAGATAAAATATGAATATTCCGCATTTATTGTCAATGATTATTTTTACGCCAGTAGTTGGCATTATAATTCTGCTCTTTACTGACAGTAGAAGGCATAATTTTATCAGATGGTTTTCTGCTATCATAACCCTTATCTCTCTCATTCTTACTATTCTTGCCTTCAAACAGTTTAATTATTCATCATCAGAGATTCAACTTGTGGAGAAGGCAACCTGGATACCACAGTTCAATATTAAATACTTCCTCGGGGTAGATGGAATGTCCCTTCCCATCTTCTTTCTAACTGCCCTTCTTTCATTCATTGCCTGTATTGGTAGTTTTGGAATTAAGGAGAGAGTCAAGGAATATTTTATCTTATATCTCCTTCTCGTAACGGGAATGCTCGGGGTATTCTGTGCACTTGATATGATTCTCTTTTATGTCTTCTGGGAGATTGTTCTGGTTCCGATGTATTTCCTTATAGGAATCTGGGGTGGTCCAAAGAGGGAGTATGCTGCGATAAAGTTCTTCTTATACACGCTATTTGGAAGTGTGGTCATGCTCCTTGGAATCCTTGCCCTCTACTTTAATTCAAATCCACATACATTTGATATGATGGAGATAATTGCACAGAGGGGCGCTTTTACAATGACGTTTCAGATTATTGTATGGCTGGCAATGTTTCTTGGATTTGCAATAAAAGTGCCGATCTTTCCATTCCATACCTGGCTTCCAGATGCTCACGTTGAGGCACCAACGGCCATATCTGTCTTGCTTGCGGGGATATTACTTAAAATGGGCGGTTACGGTTTCATACGACTCTCTTTTCCAATGCTTCCAGATGCAAGCAAGTATTTTGCAACATTCTTTGCAGTTCTTGGATTAATAAATATTGTTTATGGAGCGCTTGTCGCAATGGCTCAAAAAGATTTAAAGAAATTAATTGCATACTCATCGGTAAGCCATATGGGTTATGTTCTTCTCGGCTTTGCTGCAATGACTCAGATGGGATATATTGGCGGTGTTCTTCAGATGTTCAACCACGGTATAATCACAGGTGCGCTCTTCCTTCTGGTAGGGGTCATATATGATAGGGCTCATGAGAGAGATGTATATGCCTTTGGCGGACTTGGTAAAATAATGCCTGTCTATTTTGGCATTATGACATTCTCTTGCCTTGCATCGCTTGGTCTTCCAGGTCTTGCTGGCTTTGTCAGTGAGTTTCTGTCGCTTATGGGTGCTTTCACCGTGTTTAAGATAATTGTAATCATTAGTGCGTCTGGAATTATTGTCACTGCTGCATACTTCTTATGGACACTTCAGAGAATGTTTATGGGCCCTGAGAATCCAAAGTGGGCTAATCTTCCTGATATGAATGGAAGAGAACTCTTCACTCTTATACCACTGATGGTATTTATGCTTCTGATTGGTGTATACCCGAAGATTATTGTTAATATTATGAATCCTACGATAACATATCTTGTCGGGCTAATGCATTGATGGAATAGTAGGTATTAGGGATATATTGATATGGTAGATATTAATTTCTCACTGTTGCTTCCAGAAATTATCTTAATAAGTGGTGGTTTCTTTATAATTGCACTTGACCTTATATTTAAAAAGAATGTAAGGCAACTTCTTCTTCCTATATCAGTATTAATTGTTGCCTCTGCTATGTATCTTGCTGTAAATCTTTCTACCATAATAGCATCAACAGTTATGGGGACATTTGTCATTGACACATTTGCTATTGTTATGAAGGTAGTTATAATGCTCGCTACGATATTTATTTTGTTGCTTATTGATGGATATAAACCATTAGAGAATGTAGCAATTGGTGAGTTCATAGGGCTAATCCTATTCGCAACATCCGCAATGTGCTTTATGGTTTCATCTGGTGATATAGTCCTGTTATATATCTCAATTGAGTTTACGAGCATAATCTCATATATACTTGTCGGATACTTAAGAAAGAGTGAGATATCAATTGAGGCGGGTATTAAGTATTTCCTGTTTGGTGCAGTGTCTGCTGCTATTATGCTCCTCGGGATGGCTCTTCTATATATAATAACTGGAACTACAGGTATAAAGGCAATAGTTGATGCAATATCAAAGGGCAGTGTAGAACCCGTAATTATCTTATTATCAATTGCCCTGTTTATGGTGGGTCTTGCGTTCAAGATGGCAGTCGTTCCCATGCACCTATGGGCACCGGATGTCTATCAGGGTGCACCAACACCGATTACTGCTTATCTTTCTGTCGCATCAAAGACCGCAGGGGTTGCTGCGTTTCTTAGAGTAGTGTTCTGGTTTGCCCCTGTGCTTAGTAAATCTTCTAATGAGTGGGTCGCAATATTATCATTTGTGTCAATTGCCTCAATGGTTCTTGGCACTATTGTTGGCATGCTCCAGAACAATATAAAACGACTGCTTGCCTATTCATCTATTGCGCATGTTGGCTTTATAATTATCGGTGTCATAGTGGGACCTCCACTTGGACTTATTGCTGTTGTCTATTATGTGATAGCATACCTTTTTATGAATATCGGTGCCTTCACAATTGTTGTTATGGTTGCTGATGCTACTGGGGGTTATGAAATTGACGACTATATAATGCTTTCAAAAAGAAAGCCAGCACTTGCACTCCTTCTTGCAGTTTTTCTTATATCACTTGCTGGAATACCACCGACTGCTGGTTTCTTCGCAAAGTTTTATATATTTGCATCTGCTATCAAGTCGGGCTATATTCTTCTTGCATTGACAGGTGTTCTTGCAAGTGTGATTGGTCTGTTTATGTATGCGAGAATTCTAAAAGCAATGTATCTTGACAGAAAAGAAGGAGTTCTGGAAAAGCCGATGAATAAAATTCCACTGCCGTCATGGGCGGTTGTTAGTATGTGTGTGATTGGAACGTTTCTATTTGGAATTTATCCGAAGTCAATTGTTGAAATTGCAAAAATCTGTTTGCACCTATTCAGAGGTTAATTTCACCAACCAGATTTGCATAATACATCATATGCCTTTCTAAGAACCTAACTGTGCTTCTTCCTCAAATTCTTCCATCCATTCCTCGTTATAGCCATGATTTCTTAGATATGTTATCCAATCCAGAACCTGTGCAAAATGACCCATATATAATAGTGACTGACAGATATTCTTAACATACTCTAAATTGAATTCTTCTTTGAGCAATTTAAGGCAGGTTGAAATAACATCTTCAAATTCGCCAAGGGCAAATAATATCTCAATTTTTATATTCAATATCTCTTCATTACTATATGTCTTTAAGTAGCCATTTATTGAGAATAGTGCTTCCTTGAATCTTCGTAAAGCAATCAGGCAATCTATCTTCAATTTCCATGCATCTTCGTATGCTGGTTCCATATCAAAAACATTCTCAAGGCAGTTAAGGGCATCTTCATACTTATCCTGGACAGTATAGATTGTTGCAAGTTGATACCATACCTGCCAGAATTCTCTGTATTTTTTTACAATTCGTTCTAATGATTTAATTGCTTTATTGTAATCTTCTGTCTTAAGCGCTTTATTCGCTAAAGTCAACTCTTTATTTACATATTCTGGAAACTTATCCATTAGTCGTTATATCTTGTAAATAGAGATGAGAATATATAGCCAACCATCTTTGAGTTCTTTCTGAATCTTCTCATTGAATAGGCATACCATTCCTTTCCAAATGGCACATATATCCTCATTTTATAACCCGTATTGACAATTGTATCCCTCAAAACAGAATCAACTCCAAGGAGCATCTGGAACTCAAACTTATCTGGTGGAATACCAAGTTTATCTATAATTATGAGTGTGTTAGCAACCATGAGTTCATCATGTGTTGCTACTGCTACATAGCAACCCGCATTCATCAACCTTTCTACCAGGTATGGAAATATTGAATCAACGACTCTCTTGGTCTGATAGGCAACTGTTCTTGGCTCAGGATATGTGAGACCCTTGCATATCCTCACATTTGCTCTGTATTCTTCAAGCATTTTGAGGTCGCTTATTGTCCGCCTGATGTATGCCTGAATTGCTACACCAACATTACCAAAATCTCTGCGAAGGTCTTTATATAACCTGAACGTTCCATCTATCTGGGGTGAATCCTCTATGTCAATTCTTACAAAGTTTCCAAGACGATTTGCGTATTCTACCAGTTCTCTGACATTTTCATAGCACAGTTCATATGAAATACTGAGACCAAAGTGAGTTGGCTTGATAGATATGTTGGAATTAAGTCCTTCTTTGTCAATTGCATCAAGGACCTTTTTGTATTCCTCAAGAGCAACCCTTGTCTTCTTTTCATCTTTGACGCTCTCACCGAGGACATCAAGGGTTGCCAAAACATTCCTCTTGTTCAGTCGTTTTATTACTTCAATACTATCATCTAAGTTTGTTCCAGCGATATATCTCTTCGCAAATAGATATACGATAGGTTTTGGTATCAAATGCATTCCATAGACAATGCTGTTGTTTATGAATCCCATAATCTCCTCCTGTTTATAAAAATAATTAAAAACCTAAAATAAACTTAAAAAATACCAAAAGGTGGTTCAATTATAATTTTTACTGCGTTAATAAACAAGGTATCTTTTACTGAAGATGATATTATTGGTAGAGGACAATGACTATTTGGAACGACAGAGTCAGCAATTAATGTTTGGGATGTGATATCTTTTTAAGTTTGATAGGATGTCTTATTATGAGGATTTAATGTGATATAGAGGTAATGAATCCAATCTTACTCAGATACCACAGTGGAGTGATGTAAATGACAAATACTAATGATATTCCGAAAAGAAAAATCATGGTTATAATGCCATTATAAAAGGTTATTGAAATTGGATTATATGTGAATCGCTTCAACCTTAATGCAAAATATATACTCTTAAAATATCCAATTATAAGTGGTGGAATTGCTCCCCATAGAAATCCAAACATACCTGTTAAGATAGGAATGTAGATTAAGATAAGGTGATATTTTCCATGAAGGATAAGGAAAAATTTAGGATATATATATTTGAGAAATACAAAAACGAACAGTGATATTATTGAAAATAAAATTGTTATTCCTATACTTACAATAATATGTTGTCTTGCGAGGTTTGAAAATATTGCGAAGATTAAGGTTATAAAGAGCAGTGCTATGTAGATGAATGCGAATTCTAAATTGAAATTGTGAGTAATGAAAAGAACAATTAGAGTGATTGGGATTATATAAAGCAGTAAAAATTCTAAAGACCTTAGAATATTTATAAATCGCATAATCAATTTCTAATAAAAATGCTGTATCTACACAAATTTATCTTCATTATAAATTATAAATAATAATTTTCTATAATATATATTTTGCAAGGTCTTCATCTTTGATTATCGCTGAAAGCCGCTTTTTAATATATTCTGCGTCTATTGTAATTGTCTGTCCTTTTATTGTTGGTGCCTTGAATGAGATATCTTCAAGAAGTTTCTCCATAATTGTATGAAGGCGTCTTGCTCCAATATTTTCCATCCTGTCATTCGCTATTGCTGCATACTCAGCTATCTGGGTGATTGCATCTTCTGTGAATTCAAGTTTAACCCCTTCTGTCTCCAGCAGGGCTTTATACTGTGTAACAAGGGCATTCTTTGGTTCCGTCAATATGTGAACAAAATCTTCTTTGGTTAAACTTTTGAGTTCTACTCTTATTGGAAATCTTCCCTGCATTTCTGGGATAAGGTCTGATGGCTTCGAAACATGAAAGGCGCCTGCTGCTATGAACAATATATGATTTGTCTCTACTATACCATATTTTGTCATAACCGTCGTTCCCTCTATTATTGGCAAAAGGTCTCTCTGAACACCCTCTCTTGATACATCGGGACCATGCCCACTTTCGCGACCTGCAATTTTATCAATCTCATCTATGAATATAATGCCCATCGTTTCTACCTTCTCAAGTGCGCTGGTTGTGACCTTGTCCATATCAATAAGTTTGTTTGACTCATCTTCTGTAAGAATATCCATCGCCTTTTCTATTGTCACTTTCTGTGTCCTCGTTCTTGGTGGAAATGCATTTGATATAAACTCACTTAGATTTTCCATCTCCTCAAAGCCGGCACCTGAAAATACTTCTACCATTGGAAATGCCCTTGCCTTTACATCTATCTCTACTTCTCTTTCATCTAACTCACCTTTTATCAGTTTCTTTCTGAGTTCTTCTCTTGTTTTCTTCCATTGTTCATACGCTCTCTCTTCCTCTACCTTTATATCGGGAGAGACCGCTTCACTATTTACCTTGGCAGAAAGAAAACTTCCAGTGGACTGGGCAGGTTTCTTTATAGGCGGAAGTAAGATATCAAGCATTCTCTCCTCTGCTATCTTTCGCGCTTTCTCTTCTACACCATCCATCATCTTTTCTTTCTCAGAAGATACTGCTATCTCCACTAGGTCTCTAACCATGGAATCTACATCCCTCCCTACGTAACCTACCTCGGTGAACTTTGATGCCTCAACCTTTGTGAATGGCGCATCAGCAAGTTTCGCAAGCCGTCTTGCTATCTCTGTCTTACCTACTCCAGTAGGTCCAATCATTATTATATTTTTTGGAGCAACTTCATCTACTAGTTCAAGAGGAAGGTGAAGGCGACGCCATCTATTTCTCATGGCTATAGCGACCATCCGCTTAGCTTCGTCCTGACCAATAATATACTTGTCTAACTCTTTTACAATCTCTTCGGGAGTTAAACTCTCTTCAATGAAACCATCATCAGGCATTCTATAGCACCTCAACAGTTATATTGTCATTTGTGTAGATGCATATTCCAGATGCTATTAAAAGCGACTCTTCAACTATCTTCTCTGGCGAGAGGTCTGTATACTTTATAAGTGCTCTTGCCGCAGAAAGGGCGAGGTCTCCACCACTTCCAATGGCTATTATTCCATCATCAGGTTCTATGACATCACCAGAACCGGATATTAAGAATGAGTTTTTCTTATCTGTAACAGCAAGGAGCGCCTCAAGTCGTCTCAAAATCTTGTCTGTCCGCCAATCCTTTGCCAGTTCAACGCATGCCCTTGGCAGGTTTTCGGGAAATTCTTTTAACTTTGATTCAAATCTCTCAAAAAGTGTAAGTGCATCAGCAACCCCACCTGCAAAACCAGCGAGAACTCTACCTTCACCAAGTTGTCTCACTTTCTTAGCGGTTGTCTTTACAACACTGCTACCTACTGTGACCTGACCATCACCACCCATAGCAACCTGTTCCCCACGCCTTACCGATATAACTGTTGTTCCATTGAATATTTGTCTGTTGCTATTGCTCACTTTCTTCTTTATTCTTTTCCTCCACTGGTAATTTGCTATGTGGATGTGCCCGGTCATATTTCTCGCGAATATCTCTTATAGAAATGTGAGTATATATATCTGTTGTGTCAATATTAGCATGTCCAAGCAGTTCCTGTATCTCTCTGATATCAGCACCTGCTTCATAAAGATGTGTTGCAAATGAATGTCTGAATGTATGTGGAGTGATGCTTGCCATTCCAGCACTTGTGACATATTTTGATACGATGTAACGAATCATTCTTGTAGATATACGATTCCCTCTCATATTAACAAAGAGCGGTGAGGGAAGTTTTATATTTTCTATTTCTACTGAACCTGCTGTGTCTTCCTTTATTAGTTCTTTTCGCACTGACAGGTAGCGATATAGTGCATTCCTCGTTTTTTCACCCATAGGTACTATTCTCATCTTTCCGCCCTTACCATGCATTATATGGACAAAACCATCATTATCAATATCTATTGTATCGAGCATTGCCAGTTCCGCAGACCTGATTCCCAGACCATATAGAAATCTCATTATGCACATATCTCTAATTCTTATTGCCATTATCTTAGGGCTTTTTGTAGTCCTATTACCTATTCTTTTATATTCAAGCGGAGTAGTTATCAATAGTTCTGCCTCCTCTGGTGTTCTTATATAATTTGGAAGCGGTCTTGGGGCTCTTCTATATGAGATAGATGATGCAGGGTTTGTGGAGATTATTCCCTTTTTCTTGAGGAATCTGAAGAATGCTTTTAATGTGGAGATTTTTCTCTCTACACTCCTTTTACTGAGACCTTTTTCATAAAGGTGGGCGATAAAGTGGCGAATTGCAACATTATCAATATTTTCTGGTTTTAATGATGGGTCATACTCACTTAGAAATTTAGTGAACTGCAAAAGGTCTGATGAATAAGAAGCAACAGTATTGCATGAAAGTAGCAAATAATCCCTCATATAATCAAAAAACTCATCTATAAAATTATCAATCATAGTAAGAATAATTCTACCATAATATTCATAATTTGTGGTTTATTTAATAAAATTTATCTTATCAATGATTATTTTTGATGGCTTTGAGCGTAATATAATTATTTTAGATATTTCTCTTACATCTTAAATCTTTCACCAAGGTATATCTTTCTTGCCTCTTCATCATTTATCAGTTTCTCTGCTGAACCGGATATTAAAATCCTTCCATCATACATTATGTATGACCTGTTAGTTATTTCAAGCGTCTCCCGGACATTATGGTCAGTTATCAGTATACCAAGGTTTGATTCCTTAAGATGGGCTATTATATTCTGTATATCTTCAACTGCTATTGGGTCTATCCCTGCAAATGGCTCATCAAGGAGTAGAAAATGTGGGCGAATCACGAGTGCTCTGGTTATCTCTACTCTTCGCCTTTCACCTCCTGAAAGTGTGTATGCCTTCTTATTAGCAAGATGGCTTATTTTTAGTTCATTTAGAAGTCCTTCAAGCCGCTTATTTCGCTCTTTCTTTGATATCGGTAATGTTTCAAGAATTGCCATAAGATTTTCCCTTACAGTAAGTTTACGAAATATTGATGGCTCCTGCGATAGATAGCCGATTCCCATCCTTGCCCTTTTATACATTGGAAGGCGGGTAATCTCTCTTTCACCCAGGTAAACCTTACCACCATCCGGTCTTATAAGACCAACTACCATATAAAATGTCGTCGTCTTTCCAGCACCATTTGGACCGAGAAGACCTACAACCTCACCTTTATTTATTACAACAGAGACATCATTTACTACACGTCTGCGACCGTATTCCTTTATTAAGTTCTCTGTTCTTAAAGCTAATTTATCCGTGCTGTCAAAATTCTCCTTCATTATTTACTCTTCTCTTCTTCACCCTGTTCCTTTCCATGATAGTATATTCCTTTGGCTTCTCCCCTTATTATTATTCTATCTACCTCACCATCTTTTATGAATACTATCATTGTATCACCGTATGCCTTTGTCTGACCACCCTCTTTTCCAGGGTCATAATAACCAGTTGCGTTTCCAAGTATTCTTATTCTCTCTACCTCCTGGTCTTTTAACGATACATCTATCCTGTCTCCACTCGCAAATACTTTTTCGTCTGTGGCCTTTTCATCCTTATAGGGATAATATACACCCTCAGCATTGCCATCAATCAACACTCTGACCACCTCACCATTCTGGAAATATGCGGTCATTGTATCGCCATATGTGTCAACGCGTCCTGTGGTTTCTTCATTCTTTACTTCTTCTGTAGTGCTTTTTTGTTCTGTCTCATTAGTGTTGGTCTTATTAATTGAATTATCTGGAACTGCATTGTCGTTCTCAGTTGTATTATTGTCCCCATTTCCCTGGTCTTTATTTTCCTCTGGTTTTTTTATATCAGACGGTTCACCTTTTGATTCCGAGTTCTTTTCACTTTTTTGTTGATTCGTCTCATTTCCTTCAATATTGGATTTTTTTTCGGACTTTGTGTAGTAAATCATCCTGCTCTCTTTCTCAACGAATATTTTATCTGCCTTATCATTCTTTATAAATAATGTTATCTTTCCTCCTGCAAGCCGACTGTCACCCTGCCAGCAAACAGGGTCTCCCTCAAGAATTATCTTGTCCTCCTTGCCATAATATGTCGCAAGGTCGCATTGAGCAACAATATCTTCATAGTATATCCATACATTTCCCCTTGCAATCCCTTTATCCTCTTTTGAGAACATCTCCATCATCTCAGATTCGACTTTTATTGGATTCTCTTCTTTTTTGATTATTAAAACTGGTGATTTTGTTGCAATTGAGTGCTTGTCATTCTTGTGGTATTCAACATAGCCGGATGTAAGATGGTATCCCTGCTCTTTATCATCTATGACGACATTATTCTCAAGGATTACGAGTTCCTGCTTCTCATAAGATGTTCCCTTATCGCAGGTGATTATCAATTTCCCATGGGTTATTTTGACATGCCCTGTCCCTATGATTACCCTCTCATCACCCTCTATTACACCCTCTGTTTTATCTGCTTCAATTATATATTTCTCTTCTTTCTTTTCTTCTGAGAGAGATGGTAGAACTGACAGGAAATTTAATGTTATAAATAATAATATGTTAATATATTTCATTATTAAAAGAGGATATTGTTATTTTTCTTCTTCTCCTGAATAGATAGATACCTCTTCATTTGTAAGATGCCCTACCATCCTTGATGTTTTGAAATTCTGGAGGTCGGGGTCTGATTCAAAGCCAATACCGTATATGACTGAGTCGTTTTTAGTGAATCTCACCTTTTCATCGCTTCTTATATGAGAATCAAAAGCATCCCAGCGAAGTTTAGATGTCTCAAGTCGGGTTCCATCGGATGCGATAACAACTACATTATTATATGCGACCATATCATTACTTCCAAGGTCTATTGTTCCCCAGTTCGCAGTCAATACAGATGAGCGTTTGTTCTGTTTGTAGAATTCAATTGTAATATTTACTGCTTTTGCGACCTTCGTCTGCTCATATATATCAGCGTAGTCAGCCACAAGACGCCATTCCTCGGTTCCCTTGCATGTCTCAGTAAGTGTGAAGTCCTCAATCCTCTGGTCGGGGGTTCTGCTCTCTATCTGTGGTGCTATTTCTCCTGCCTGTCTGCTGCATTGAAATAGCATTATAAGTAGCAAAAGAGCAGATATAAAAAATTTTAACCTTATTGCCATATACATATAAGTATATCAATTCTGAGTTGTTTTTATTTACTTCATACTTTCTGCACTATCAAGATTGCTCTGTGCGATCTTTATTGCATTCTCCTTGTCTTTATCAGGGGTGAGCGTCAGTGCCTTCTGAAGGTGTTCTATGGCTTTCTTCTTATTCCCAACTCTGATATACGACAAGCCGATATTGTTATGAAGCCAGAAGTAGTCGGGCATTATTGGCAGAACTTTATTATAAACATCTATTGCCTTGTTGTGGTCACCCAACTCCTGATAACAGGCACCGGCAAAGAATAGTGACCAACCATACTGCTTGTCTGTCTTTCCCTCTTTCTCATATGTCTCAGCAGATTTTAATAGATATGGAAGTGCTTTCTTGTAATTCTCCTCATCAAAGAATGTCTTGCCAAGTTTATAATAGTCATAAGCAGGCATGCCATCTGGGACTTCGGACATATCAACCTGAACAGTAGTGTTTGCAGAAATACTCTCTGCTGATGGCGAGCCAAACCTGATATAGCCACCGAAAACCCATCCCTCATCACCTGCTTTTGTCTTCACGCGATACCAGGGTGCTGTTATGCCATCAATTGTGTCCTGATTTGTTGACTTCTCGAGCACTGTTACCGGTTCATCCTTCCCGATAACTGTTATTACCTTGCCATCCTTTGATGGTTGAGAGCGAAGATTCAGTGGTCCCGAAGATACATACCCCGTTCCAGTGTCAGTTGTTTGTGGGGTTTCGCCTGTTTTCATCTCACCAGAGGATTCAGGTAGTTTCTCTTCCACTTTCTCTCCTTTTTTACAGGATATTGAAAATGTGAGTGAAATAACGATTAAAATTATCAGTATATATGATAGAGAATAATTCTTTTTCAACATAGTTCAACCTCCCTTAAATATATGATAATTTATTTTTGTAATCTTATCTATATAAAACCAGAGGTTGATTGTGATAGGTTGGTATATTAGAATTATGATTAAATATTATGCTTGATATAAGATACATTGAAGAGAACGTAGAACTTGTCAAGGACATCACCAAAAAGAAGGGTTATGATGTTGACATTGATGGTCTAATAGAGAAAGTCCATAAAAGGCGAGAGTCAGTCCATATCCTTGATAATCTCCGTGCTGAGAGAAATAAGAAATCAAAGGAAGTAAACAAATTGGTAAAAGACGGGAAGGATGCCAATAGTATCATTGAAGATGTTAAGAAGATAGGCGATAAAATAGATAAGTTAGAAAAGGATGTTTCTTCTCTTGATGATAAGATTCAGGAGATATTAATAAGAATTCCGAATATACCACACTATACTGTTCCTGATGGTAAGGATGAGAAAGATAACCTGGTAGTTAGAGTATGGGGTAAACCACCAGAGTTTGATTTTACCCCCCGTCCTCACTGGGAGATTGGTGAGATGCATGGCATTCTTGACTTCAAAAGGGCTTCAAAGATGACAGGTTCAATGTTTGCCTGCTATACCGGTATTGGCGCTCGCCTTGAGAGGGCGCTAATTAACTTCTATCTCGACAAGACAACGAAGATGGGATATAAGGAGGTCTTCTGTCCCTATCTTGTGAACCGCGATACTATGACTGGAACGGGGCAACTTCCACATCTTGAGGGTGAGATGTATCACCTTGATGACCCTGACTACTTTCTTATTCCGACTGCTGAGGTCTCAGTTACGAACCTTCACAAGAATGAGACGATGCTTGAGAGCGACCTGCCAATATATTATACCTCATATAGTGCATGTTTCCGGAAGGAAGCGGGTGCGCATGGACGGGAGACAAGGGGGCTTATGAGAATGCACCAGTTCAACAAAGTTGAGTTGGTTAAATTTGTGACCCTGGAGACATCTTATAATGAATTAGAAGGACTGACGAAAGATGCAGAATCGCTTCTTCAATTACTTGAATTACCATACAGGGTAACCGCATTATGTATTGGTGAACTTTCATTTGCATCAGCAAAGTGCTATGACCTTGAGGTATGGATACCAAGTGAGAACACATATAGGGAGGTCTCATCCTGTGCGAACTTTGAGGACTTTCAAGCAAGACGTGCAAGAATAAGATATAAGCCGAAGCAAGGGGGACCATCTCGCTATGTCCATACGCTGAATGGAAGTGGACTTGCACTGTCAAGGTCTCTCCTCGCAATACTTGAGAACTTCCAGCAGAAGGATGGGAGGGTTAGATTGCCAGATGCAATTGTTCCATATATGGATGGCTTGAAATTGATCGGTTAATATCTTATTATATATGATTTTTTCTTGAAAAAGTGATATGGCTGAAAATAGTCTGATATCTGCTACAAAGATGGTCTATAGGGGTTTTAGGAACTATTTTATTCCAAGACCCCTTGTAATCTCATTTGAGGTTACGCATAACTGTGTATGCAACTGTCTTCATTGTGATAAGGGTGGACCTTCACCAAAAGAGGTAAGGATGAAACCAGAAAATTACAGACCATTTCTTGAAATTTACACTCCTGTATCGGTTCAAATTTCTGGTGGCGAACCACTTTGGCGTGATGATATAGAAGAGGTTGTATCAAATTTAAGAAGTTATAATGAGAGAATACCATATATAGTATTCGTTACAAATGGTGCACTACTTACAGAAGAGAAATTTATAAAACTTACAAATCTTGGTGTTAACCAGTTCTCTATATCGCTTGACTTTCCAGATGAAAGGCATGATGATTTCAGAAGATATAAAGGTCTATATAAACATTTATCAGAGTTAGTTCCCAAGATTGCAAAACTTAATATTACGGATATTGTTCTTAATATGGCTATAACACTCAGTAATTTTAAAGAGGTAATAAATGTTGCAAGAAGGGCTTCTGAATGGGGAGTGGTAATATCATATAGTGCCTATTCAATGCTTCGCACAGGTAACCCTGAATTCTGCATTACTGAGAAAGAAGACCTTGATGAGTTAAAAGCACAGATAATAAAACTGATAGGAATTAAGAGAGAGAGTAAAGTTGTAAGAAATCCTGAGCGAGTGCTTCTGGGGACATACGAGTTCTTCAGGGATGGTGGTAAGCCCAATTGTAGTGCGGGACTTCGGTTCTTTGTAGTAAGACCAGATGGTAAAATCAATCCCTGCTCAATGTTTCCAGATGCGATATATGATACTCAGAAAGATATTCTGGCAGAATTCACATCAAGTAATAAATGTGATAAGTGTTATGTTGCTATAAGAGCGTATTCAGATGGTGGTTTCTTTGACCTTCTAAAGGACTCTGTCGCTACTTATTTTAGTCGCTGATAAAGGCCTTTATTTTTGATAAAATTTATACTTCAATATTTGATATTATTTGTATAATATATTTTGGTGTTTGCCCCCGTAGCTCAGGTGGACAGAGCAACGGATTTCTAATCCGTTTGTCAGAGGTTCAAATCCTCTCGGGGGTATGTTTTATGGTGGGCGTAGCTCAACGGCAGAGCACTGGACTGTGGATCCAGTTGTTAGGGGTTCGAGACCCCTCGTCCACCCCATTATTTTTTCAAATAATAAAATAAGAAAGTTATATAAATTTTTTAATATTTTTTCTAATAAATAGATATGTTAATTCTAAGGAGGTGAAAATGATAATTAGTAATTCATTTATTATTAAGATCTCTGTTCCTATTGCTATATTATATTTAACAGAATTTACACTCCCTGAAAATTATTGTGTTAAATCACCAATTGTAACTGTAAGATATGATAAGAATTTAGTTCAACATAGCTATGATTTATTAGAAGAAGATGAAATAATTAATTTTAATGGAAATTGTTTATATTTTTCTACGTCATCTCTAAACTCACACGCTAAATATTATAATAAAATATAAAATATATTGTCTTTGTCTTACAAATCTGTTATATCTTTCACAATATGACTGAAAAACTGAGTAAAGAAACCCTTAATATTGAATTTAGAAATGAACTGACTCTGGTCTCTGATGAAAGTGTAGAGCGGTGTTATCAGTGTGGTAAGTGCACTGCGGGCTGTCCTGTTGCATTCACAATGGACCTTGGACCATCACGGCTTATTCGCTATCTTCAACTTGGCTTTATAGACGAAGTCCTGTCATCAAATACATACTGGATATGTGCTTCCTGCTATACCTGTGCCACTCGCTGTCCCCGTGAAATTGAGATTGCAGACCTTATGGACGGTCTTCGTAATATCGCATTCAAAAAGAGCATAAAACCAGGTCAACCATCAATTCGTATATTCACACTTGTATTTCTTAATGTAATTAAAAGGTTTGGGAGGATGTTTGAATTTGGCTTCATCTTTATCAACAATATTTTGAGTTTGAAACCATTTAGAGATATTTTAAAAGCACCGAAGATGTTCATTAAGGGCAAAATTTCTCTCTTTCCATCAAAGTTTGATGGCAGGGGTCGCGCCCGGGAGATAATAGAGCGATGGGAGAAAATTTAAAATTTGCGTATTATCCTGGTTGTTCAGCCCACTCTACATCAAAGGAGTATGATACCTCCTTCAGGTATATATTTGACCGGCTTGGCATAGAACTTGTAGATATAAAGGACTGGGTCTGCTGTGGTGCATCTGTAGGGCACTTCTATGATAGAAAGATGTCTATCTCACTTGCAGTTGATACGATAAAAAAGGGAAAAGAGTTAGGACTTCCTATCATTACCGTCTGCCCCGCCTGTTATAGCAGATTGATACATGCAAATTATATGTTAAGTAATGATAAAGACCTTCGTAAAAGGGTTTCAGATGTCGTTGGTTTTGATTATGATGGCACCCATCCCATATTCAATGCACTTGATGTCCTCTCAAAGGTGGATGTTGAGAGAATAAAGGAAAAAATACAGAAACCTTTAACAGGTCTTATTGTCTCCTGTTATTATGGCTGTCTTTTTGCAAGACCACCCAAAATGACAAACTGTGCTAGATATGAAGACCCGGATATTATGGAAGAACTTCTATCTATTGCTGGTGCCAGTCCTGTAAACTTTAATTATAAAGTAAACTGCTGTGGGGGAAGTTTATCTTTATCTAATCCTGAGATTGTCGGAAGGATGGTTGCGGAGATAATTGTTGATGCAGAAAAGAACAGCGCTCAGGTCATTGCGACTGTTTGCCCGCTATGTCAGACAACCGTTGAACTGAGGCAGAAAGAAGCGTCTAAATATATTGGTAGAAAATTGAATATGCCTGTTACATTCTTTACACAGTTAATTGCATATTCACTCGGTGCTGATGATAAGACAGTTGGTTTCAGGAGGAACTGGGTCAGCCCCGAAAGGTTAATTAAGAATCTTAAGGTAGAGAAGGTAGAGACAGGTTAAATATGGCGAGAATCGGTGTCTTTGTTTGCTGGTGTGGTGCTAATATAGCAGGAACAGTTGATATCAAGCGTGTCACCGAAGAAGCATTAAAGTTTCCTGGTGTTGTCTATTCAACCGACTACAAGTATATGTGCTCTGACCCCGGGCAGGATTTGATAAAGAAAGCCATATCGGAGTATAAATTAACAGCAGTTGTGGTTGCTGCCTGCTCACCAAGAATGCATGAACCAACATTCAGGGCTTGCGTCGCAGATGCGAAACTTAATCCTTATAAAATGGAGATGGCAAATATAAGGGAACAGTCATCCTGGGTGCACAAAGATAGGGATGAAGCGACAGAAAAGGCAATAGATATTGTCAAGATGGCAGTTGCAAAGGCGCGTGAACTTGAGCCACTTACCGATATAAAAGTTCCACTAACAAAGAGGGCGCTTGTTATTGGTGGTGGTGTCTCTGGCATTCAGTCAGCCCTTGATATTGCAGACGGAGGAATAGAAGTCATACTGGTTGAGAAGGACCCATCAATTGGTGGTAAGATGGCTATGCTTGACGAAACATTTCCTACGCTTGATTGCTCTCAGTGCATTCTCACGCCAAAGATGGTAGACGCCTCAAGACATAAGAATATAAAACTTTACACATATTCAGAAGTTGAAAGGGTTGAGGGTTATATCGGTAACTTTATTGTCACGATAAGAAAGAAAGCAAAATCAGTGGATGAGGAATTATGCAATGGCTGTGGCGACTGCACATTGAAATGCCCACAGAAAAAGATACCGAGCGAGTTTGAGCAGGGACTCGGAAATAGGACAGCAATCTATTTTCCTTTCCAACAGGCAGTTCCAAAGATACCAGTGATTGATAAAGAAACCTGTTTATATTATCTGAAGGGCAAGTGCAAGGTCTGTGAGAAGGTCTGTCCAAAAGGTGCCATAAAATTTGACCAGGAGGATGAGTTAATTAAGATTGACATTGGTGCTATAGTTATGGCAACAGGTTATTCTCTATTTGACCATACTGTAATTGGTGAATACGGATATGGTAAGGTGCCAGATGTAATTACTGGACTTCAGTTTGAGCGGCTCTCCTGTGCTTCCGGTCCAACGGAGGGTAAGATTATAAGACCTTCTGATGGAAGAGAGCCCGAGAACGTTGTCTTTATTCAGTGTGTTGGTTCAAGGGATGCAAAGTATGATAGACCATACTGCTCAAAGATCTGTTGTATGTATACAGCGAAGCATTCAATCATTCTTCACCATCGCCTTCCAAGTGCTAAGGCATTCATCTTTTATATTGATATCAGGGCTGGTGGAAAGGGCTATGAGGAGTTCATTCAGAGGGCTATGGAGGAGGCAGGTGCTGTCTACCTGAGGGGAAGGGTCTCACGGTTGTATAGAGACGGCGACAAAATTATGGTTTTTGGAAATGACACGATATCGGGAAAGAACATAGAGATTCCAGCAGATATGGTCGTCCTTGCAACAGGCATTGACCCTGAAGTTGGTGCAAAGGAACTCGCTCGTAAGATAGGAATAACTTATGATGAGTATGGTTTCTATAATGAAGCGCATCCAAAGTTAAGACCTGTTGATACGAATACTGCCGGGGTTTTTCTTGCCGGTTCCTGTCAGGCACCAAAAGATATTCCTGATGCTGTAAGCCAGGGCTCTGCATCTGCGGGCAAGGTTCTTGCGCTTCTATCAAAAGACATCCTTGAGAGAGAGCCACTGATTGCTGTCGTTGATGAACTGACATGTTCGGGTTGTCTTGCCTGTAAGGAAGTATGTCCTTATGATGCGATAGATAAAACTGAGAGAAAGGACTGGCTTAATGGTAAATCAGTTATCAGAACAGTTGCAAGGGTGAATACAGGTAAATGCACGGGTTGTGGCAACTGCCTTACCATATGCAGGTCAAGTGCTATAGACCTTAAGGGAACTACGAATATTCAGGTCTTCGAGCAGATTGAGTCATTGGTTGGAAAGAAAATTTGAATAAGTTAAATCTGGTGATTGTATATGTCTGATAAAAGCGAAGGGTTAGAGAGTAGAAGTGAGTTTGAGCCAAAGATAGTTGGTTTTCTATGCAATTGGTGTTCATATGCTGGTGCAGACCTTGCTGGAACAAGCAGAATTGAATATGAGCCAAATATAAGAATTATAAAAGTTCCCTGCTCAAGTAGAATGGATGCACTCTTTATACTGAGAGCGCTTATAGACGGTGCTGATGGCGTCCTCGCATCTGGCTGTCATCCTGGTGACTGCCACTATTCAGTTGCCAATTATTATGCAAGACGAAGGTTTACAGTTCTGAGGGAACTTATGAAGGCAGTGGGTATGGATATTGACAGATTTCATGTCAGCTGGTGTTCAGCATCAGAGGGTCGCAAGTGGGCAGATATTGTTAATCACGTTACTAAGACAGTTAAAGAACTTGGACCTAATAGGATGTTTGCTGACTGGAAGAGCAAGTTTGAATAAATAAGATGGAACTATAAGTATTAATAGATTTTACAAATATGGCAGAATTGAAAAAGATAAAAGAAGAAATTATTAAAAATTCAAAAAGATTAATTGAAAACAAGGATGTTAATGTTGTAGTTGGATATAAAAGTAGTATCCTGCCTCCATTCTCAAAACCACACATCACAATGACAACTGATGAGTCAGATGATTTTATGTTTGATGTAAATTCTGTTCATAATCTTACTCTGTATCTTCTTCAATATCTGAAAGAGAATCCAGAGCATAAGGCAGGTATTGTATTGAAGGGGTGTGATTATAAGTCGCTTATCGTGTTAGTTCAGGAGAGAATGATAGACAGAAGCAGTGTGAAAATAATCGGTTTTGGTTGTCCTGGTATCATTGACCCGAAGAAGATTGTGACTATAGACCCTGATGCCTATAAGGTTTTATCTCCTGAGACAGTTCATGACAAGTGCCTATACTGTGACATTAAGAATACGCCAGATACCGATATATTTATTGGGGAGAAGGTAGATACAAAGCCACAGAGAGAGCGCTACTTCAGAGAGATTGAATTTTTTAAGGGGAAAAGTAATAAAGACCTGCTTGATTTCTGGAAAGGTTCTTTCTCAACCTGTATAAGATGCTATGCCTGCAGACAGGTATGCCCGATGTGCTACTGTGATGTCTGCATATCATATAGAAATATACCACAGTGGATAGACCTGTCGCCATCACCGGTAAATAACATGTTATTCCACCTGAGAAGGGCTATGTGCATGGCAGGAAGGTGCACTGACTGTGGTGAATGTGAGAGGGTCTGTCCCGTTGGAATACCGCTTCGCCTTATGTATAACCGAATCTCAATGAAGCTGGAAGAGTTATACGATAACTACAGGGCGGGGATGGATATTGAAAGAAAGCCGATTTTGCAGGATTACAATGTATCTGACATGGAGGACTTCATTCTATGACAGAAAGTATGGCATTCTTTATCCCTGATGATGGTCTTATTCGTCTTCTTGATGATATCAGCAAAAAACTGCCTGTAATAGCACCACAGAGAATAAGAAGACCTGACAACAGGGATGATTTTATATCGTATATTCCGCTTGGAAGGGGTGCTGTTGATATTGACTCAAGGACGCTTCTCTCATCAAAAAATATCTCCTTTCCAAATAGTGAGATGATTTTGCAGTTCAGTCGTTCTGATAATGAAATCACAATGAAATCGGAAGTTAAGTCGGGTGAAAAGGTTCTATTTGGCATACGAAATTGCGACCTAAACGCATTAAGCCGTCTGGATAAACTTTTTGACTGGGACTATAAAGATGAGTTCTGGTTCTCAAAGAGAAATAATACAACCTATGTCGTCAATCTCTGCACAAAACCACTTGATAATAGATGCTTCTGCAACTGGGTTGGTGTTAATCCTGTAGGGGTTGATTTAGCCGATTGTGCTATTCTGAAGGTTGAAGGAGGTTATTTGCTCTGGCAGATAACTGATAAGTGTGGAGCCATTATAAATGAAATTAAAAGAAATTCATCTAAGGAGGTAGAGATACCTGAGATAAAAGCAGATAGTTTTGGTGAAGCGCCACCTATTGATGGTTCGCATGATGCTCTATTTAATATTTTCATTGATGATGTCTGGAAAATGATTGAGCCCGCCTGTATTGGTTGTGGTATATGCACATTTATCTGTCCTACCTGCCACTGTTTTGAAATACAGGATGAAGGTGCCCTCAGGGTCAGGTTCTGGGACTATTGCACGGGGGCTGAGTTCACAAGAGCATCTGCACATCAGCCAAGACCTCTTCAATATGCAAGATATCGCCAGAGGGTCATGCACAAGTTCTCATATTACCCAAGGCGCTTTGGGACTATAGGCTGTGTTGGATGTGGCAGATGCGTTTCTGAATGTCCGCAGAATATAGATATAAGAGAAGATATACAGAAACTGCTCAGGGTTGCGAATATAGTTAAATAGATGATTATGGCTGAGAATATATATCAACCAAAGATAATGAGAATAGTTGGGGTGAGAGAAGAGACCCCCACAATAAAGACCTTCCGACTTGAGTTCGTAAGTGATAATGACAAAAAATCATGGACGTTTAAAGAGGGTCAGTTTGGTGAGTTCTCTGTTCCCGGTGAGGGTGAGGCACCATTCTGTATTGCATCTCCTGTTTCATTAAGTGATTATATTGAAATTACAGTCAAGGAAGTGAAGAGGGTAACCCATGCTTTTCAGAACCTCAATGAAGGTGATTACGCTACCTTCAGGGGACCTTATGGTAACTGGTTTCCTATAGATGAGTTTTACGGCAAGAATATTATGATACTTGGTGGGGGTATAGGCATTGCACCGCTGAGAGGGCTTATCTATAGGATAATTGAGGAGAGAAAAAAGTTTAGTGAGTTTCATCTTATTTATGCTGCTAGGTGTGTAGATGAACTTGTATATAAAGATGAGGTCTATGACTGGTGGAAGAGAGAGGATATTTCTGAAACGATGCTGTGTGTTGACCCTGGTGGTGAGACACCTGACTGGAAGGGCAAAGTCAGTTTCATACCACCTGTCCTTGAACAGATGAAACTGTCACCAAAGAATAGGATTATAGTCGTCTGCGGACCGCCAATAATGATACGGCTTTGCCTTGAGAAACTTGAAGAACTAGGGTTTGCACCCCAGAGAATATACACCACACTTGAGGCGAAGATGAAGTGCGGGCTTGGTAAATGCGGTAGATGTAATATAGGTGATGTGTATATCTGCAAGGATGGACCTGTCTTCACATATACTCAGATAAAGTCATTTCCAGGCGAGGTCTGGTAGTTAAATTTAAGAAACTATTTTTGATTAATAGATTATTTTTATAATAAAATTTTATCTTTTACAAAAACGGCTCATTATTATTCCAATCTTTTAACTATCAACATTATATTTTGAAGGTTTAATGAAAGTTTTATATATTTTTATATATTTAAGGATCTAGTAATTTATAATTAATTAGTAATTTTTTATGTATAAGATTATATTTATATTTCTATGTTTCTCTATATTTCTGTCAAATGTTCAGGCAGGAGTTTTTATACCCGCTATTTTGGGTGGTGAAACTTTAGTTTATGGTGATTTGGCAATTATGGTGGGGGGAAGGGCAGAGTTTGCTCTTATTAAATATCTTAATGTTGGGATAGAAGCGAAATATGTCCTTTTTGTCATAAGAGGAAGTATTGTTGGTTTTACAGGAGAGTATCATATGGTCCCCCAAAAATTATCGGTTATTGACCCATATTTTATGTTTAGTTTTGGTTATGCTTTCTTTGGTGAAGACCATATTAAGTATTCGGGTAGTATTGTAGAACTTGGTTTGGCAATTGACTTCAGACCAAAATCAAAAGTGATGCCATTTATAGAGTTAGGTATATTCAATTTTAAAGAAGATATTTCATTTCTTTTTAAGGGAGGATTAAAATTAAACCTATAATTAAAGATTATTTTGGTGAGGTCTGGTAAGTAAAATGATAAGGTGATTTAATTCAAACCAGTTTGTTATTTCAAACAACAGAACTCACCACTAAGATTCCCAAGGAATATAAAACCATCGATCACGATTGGTGAGCCACCATCCCCGGTTCCAATTTTATATTCCCATAATGTATTACCAGAATTAGCATCAAGAGCATATAGAACACCATCATTGCATGTTGAATATACAACATTATTTGCAATAGCATAGTCGCTCATATAATCAGGAAAGCTTTTACTCTATAGAACTTTTCCATTTACTAATTTAACAGATATAATATCACGTGATACTGCCCCATATCCTACATCACTATAAATGCTAATTAACCAAGGTGATTCATTTATTTTAAATGAATGAACTGTTAAACCATTGCTTGGGTTTATTGCTAGTAATTTATCTTCTTCATTCAAGAAATCTTCAAAAGTGTAAATATAAGGTTCTGTGAAGGAAATATTAAATATGGCACCATCATAATTATTTTCCCAAACCTTATTGCCTGTCTCTATATCAATTGCACCTATATAACCATCTCCAGATTCATTTAAGTCATAAACGGGAGAATATGAATAATACACTTTATTATTAAATGCTATCAATGATGCTTCAGGGGCATATTCTTGCATACCTAATCTTGTCTTCCACAATACAGTTCCTGCTTTTTTGTCAAGAGCATATATATATCCGCTCATTTCTGGTGCGTAAAAAATTTTATCATTATATAAGACTGGTGTTCCACTCATATTATCACCATCAAATTGATGTTTCCATATTATCTCTCCAGTATCTGCTTTTATTGCAAATAGTTCGTTCAGTCCATTTGAGATATATAAGATACCATCTTCAAGAGTAGGTGAACAAACCCTAATGTGTTTCTCTTCTAATTGAATGCTCCAGATTAAATCACCATTATTTGCATTTCGAGCATATACTATATTATTAGAATCCTTATAATATACTACCCCGTTGACAAGAATTGGTGTTCCGCAAGAATTATTTGTGTATTGCACCTTTCAGCATAATTCTCCTTTTGGTATAATTATGCTATCAATCGCTCCAGTTCTTTGTGGATTTAAGCGATATATTGTCCATGAATTTGGACCCATAATTATCTCTTGAAGCTTTACATTTTCACAGTAAATACTTAAAAATGATAATGCTATTATGAAAATTTGTATTAATTTTTTCTTCATATTATTCTCCTTTAAATATATTATAAATTATTTCTATTTTTCACACCAGAAGTTTTTTATTTTCTCAAGTCTTGGGCTATCAATAGATAAAAGTATAGGAATCAGGTTTACCATAGATATCACATCCCATGCATTATGCTGAATCACCTTTATAATACCACTCGCATCACCAGTCCTTACGAAGTTGTGATAAATATCAGGTATTAACCTGTTTGGTATATCATTCTCCCGTTCAAAGCCGAGGAGATAGTATTCAAGCGTTATCAGGCGTCTGTTGGGTAGGCGACCCTTTGGAATGCGACTCCTCGCGATTGGTAGAAGGTCAATGTGTATATGTGGTTCTGGTGTTTCCAAGTAATATAAAAGCGACCTTAATTTTATTATGGGTAAATCAAAATGTTTACCATTGTATGTAATAAATATTTTTCTACATTCTAGTTTATGACTTATATATTCTAAGATAGCATGTTCTTCAGAGTAATTTCTTGCAAACGCTTGAATTAATCTTGGCCTCTCATCCTCAAATATAAGAATACCAATAAGTATTATTGTATTTTCGCTTGTGCCACAGGTCTCTATATCTATGAACGCAAAGTCATTGGCAGTCAGGTTTTCTGATTTTGAAAATGAAGATGTGTGCTTGATTATTTCATCAATATGAAAGCCAACATTATCTGTTGGTTCATCTGTTATTAAGAGGAATTTCTTATTATTGTGAATAAATTCAACGCTATTCTTAATTGATATGGGTTGAAGTGTCCCGTCATATCTATCATTTATACTTTTATTTTGTAATAATTCTTTTAGTTTTTTTCTGAACTCGTCTATCTTCTCTCTTTCAGAAGGTCTCATTTGCTAATAATATTATAAATTTTTAATTTTAAGTAGAATTTATATTAAAAAAATTGATATTTAGGTATTGACAGGAATATATTTTTGTGTTAATTTAGGTTTAGGTAGAAGTTTGTTCTTTGAAAGCGGGAATATGGTTAATAAGAGCGCGGGCAATCTCTGCGTATAAGTAAAGGTATGCTGAGGTCAAGTTAGTAAGGGCACATAGTGGATGCCTAGGTGCTGGAAGGCGATGAAGGGCGTGGTTAGCTGCGATAAGCCCCGGTTAGCCGCTAAGCAGGCTTTGACCCGGGGATTTCCGAATGGGGAAACCCGACGGGATTAATTCCCCGTCACCCCAGGGTTGAATACATAGACCTTGGGGAGCGAACCTGGTGAACTGAACCATCTTAGTAGCCAGAGGAAAAGAAAGCAAATGCGATTCCCCCAGTAGCGGCGAGCGAAAAGGGAAATAGCCTAAACCCCAGGTGACGTTAAAGGTGGCAGCCGTTGCCATCTGGGGTGTCATGGGAGATAGCCGGAAGGGACTGACCAACCTTTCGGAGAGTTACAAACCACCCGGTCAATAGAATTCCATGGAAAGGGAAGCCATAGAGGGTGAAAGCCCCGTAGATAAAAACTGAGGTGGCTCTCTGGGTTATCTTCCCAAGTAGCACGGAATCCGGGAAGTTCTGTGCGAATTCGGGAGGACCACCTCCTAAGGCTAAATACTACCCAGCAACCGATAGTGAACCAGTACCGTGAGGGAATGGTGAAAAGACCCCCAGTGAGGGGAGTGAAATAGTACCTGAAACTGTGTGCCTACAAGGTGTAGGAGCCCAAACTTAGGTTTGGGTGACTGCGTGCCTTTTGTAGAATGATCCGGCGAGTTACTCTATGTAGCCATAGGTTAAGGGAACCAAATCCCGAAGCCGTAGCGAAAGCGAGTCCGAATAGGGCGACAAGGTTGTATGGAGTAGACCCGAAACCAGGCGATCTATCCATGGGCAGGGTGAAGCCGATGTAAAAACCGGTGGAGGCCCGAACCTGTCAAGGTTGAAAACTTGTTGGATGACCTGTGGATAGCGGTGAAAAGCCAATCGAGCTTGGAGATAGCTGGTTCTCCGCGAAATAGCTTTAGGGCTAGCCTCGGGTAATAAGTTGCGGGGGTAGAGCACTGGATGGGCTAGGGCCAGTATTTGGTACCGACCCCAACCAAACTCCGAATACCGCTACTCGTATCCCGGGAGTCAGAGTCAGGGGGATAAGCTCCTGGCTCAAAAGGGAAATAACCCAGACCATCGGTTAAGGCCCCTAAATGTTAGCTAAGTGGGAAAGGAAGTGGGTTCGCACAGACAGCCAGGAGGTTGGCTTAGAGGCAGCCACCCTTTAAAGAGTGCGTAAAAGCTCACTGGTCAAGTTAACCCGCACCTAAAATTTACCGGGGCTCAAGCTAACTGCCGAAACCGTGGATTTCATAGGGCTTGCCTTATGAAATGGTAGAGGAGCGTTCCACCGTGGTGAAGGTGTGTCGCGAGACACACTGGAGCGGAGTGGAAGTGAGTATGCCGGAATGAGTAACGATAAAGCGGGTGAGAATCCCGCTCGCCGTAAGCCTAAGGTTTCCTGGGGAAGGTAAGTCCTCCCAGGGTTAGTCGGTCCCTAAGCCGAGGTCGAAAGGCGTAGGTGATGGGAAACGGGTCAACATTCCCGTACCATCTACAGGAGCGATGGGGTGACGCAGGAGGGTAGACCATCCGGGTGATGGTTGTCCCGGTTCAAGCCCTTAGGGATGAAGGTGAGGCAAATCCTTGTCTTCGCGAAGTCCTGAAGGGTTATAACGAGCACATTTTGTGTGAAGTGGTTAAGCCCACACTGCCGAGAAATAGCCCCTAGCGTTGAGTGTAGGTGACCGTACCGCAAACCGACACAGGTAGGCAGGTAGAGCATACCAAGGCGCGCGAGTTAACCCCTGTTAAGGAACTAGGCAAAATGGCCCCGTAACTTCGGAAGAAGGGGCGCTGCGTTAGTGTGAGATTATATCAAGCACGAGGCAGTCGCAGATAATCAGCCCAGGCGACTGTTTAGTAAAAACACAGGTCTCTGCTAAACCGTAAGGTGATGTATAGGGACTGACGCCTGCCCGGTGCCGGAAGGTTAAGGGGAGGAGTTAGCTCTTTCGGGAGCGAAGCCCTGAACCGAAGCCCCGGTAAACGGCGGCCGTAACTATAACGGTCCTAAGGTAGCGAAATTCCTTGTCGGGTAAGTTCCGACCCGCACGAAGGGCGTAACGATCTGGGCGCTGTCTCAACAGGGGACTCGGTGAAATTGTAGCACCCGTGAAGATGCGGGTTACCCGCGGCGGGACAGAAAGACCCCGTGGAGCTTTACTATAGCTTGGTATTGGGTTTTGGGTCGTGATGTGTAGGATAGGTGGGAGGCATTGAAGTGGGGGCGCTAGCTCTCATGGAGCCATCCTTGGAATACCACCCTTCTCGTTTCGGAACTCTAACCTGGACCCGTTATCCGGGTCGGGGACAGTATCAGGTGGGTAGTTTGACTGGGGCGGTTGCCTCCTAAAGAGTAACGGAGGCGCCCGAAGGTTCCCTCAACGCGTATGGAAATCGCGTGGTGAGTGTAAAGGCATATGGGAGCCTGACTGCGAGACCAACAAGTCGAGCAGGGGCGAAAGCCGGGCTTAGTGATCTTGTGGCTCTAAGTGGGAGGGCCATAACTTATCGGATAAAAGTTACCCCGGGGATAACAGGCTGATCTCCCCCGAGCGTCCACAGCGACGGGGAGGTTTGGCACCTCGATGTCGGCTCGTCGCATCCTGGGGCTGAAGCAGGTCCCAAGGGTTGGGCTGTTCGCCCATTAAAGCGGCACGCGAGCTGGGTTTAGAACGTCGCGAGACAGTTCGGTCCTTATCTGCCGTGGGCGCAGGAGACCTGAGGGGAGCTACCCCTAGTATGAGAAGACCGGGGTGGACGGACCTCCGGTGTTCCAGTTGTTTCGCCAGGAGCATCGCTGGATAGCCGTGTCCGGAAGGGATAACCGCTGAAAGCATATAAGTGGGAAGCCCACCCCAAGATTAGGTCTCCCGTGGCGTAAGCCACCTTAAGGTCCCTGGTAGACCACCAGGTTGATAGGTCGCAGGTGTAAGCATGGCGACATGTTCAGCCAAGCGATACTAAATGACCGTGCGACTTGACCTCGGCAATATTTGATTGCTCGTGATTAACCATATTTCCGCTTTTTTATATTTAATACAACATATATAGGGAGTTTATAAGAAAGGAAGAATTGCACTATGAAGTGGTTAAAGTGCTTGTTTATGTCTATGCTTGCATGTAGCGCCCTGTTAGTCCTAGGTGTTAGCTTTATATTAACCGCTACACCTGCTATTGCCGATGATGACGAAGGTGATGAGAGTGTTCTTGACGATACTTACGTTGCGCCGACGGACTTTAGCGGTTCTGACGAGACGCTAAGAGAGGAAGCTGGGAGCGGATACGACACACCGGGACCAATTTATATTGACGAGAACGATTATTACTCTGACCCCAATATCCCGGAACCCGGTCCCCCGGTGCCAGTGGATGAAGAGGAGTCCTCAAAAGCGGAAGACGGAAACTAGAAATAATGTGAGTGTAAGATAGCGAGGTCGTGCGTCCGAGCGCTATTTAAATCAGTTTTAGTTCTCACAAGGTTTAAATATTCGGGCAGGGGGCTTAAGCCCCTTGTCTAAATTCTATTCATCATCATAGGTGTGAGGACTCTACTTCATTTTAGGTAATTTGTGAATTGCTTCTATGAGATAGAAATAGATGTATGTATAAAATCATATTATTCTCTTTATATTATTAATAAATATCGTGTGAACATCAGCTCTGATTCTAAACTTAACTTTATGAAGATATTTTATTGATTATTTAAGTAGTATTAGAAACTCGTCAATAGTTATATTTGATTGCCTAAGAATTGCTCTTAGGGTTCCTCTGTCCAATTTTTTATGGTCTGGAATAACAACTTGTGAGAATGGCTTGTCTCTTCGCAATATAAAGTGGTTTCCTGTTTGTCTTCTAATATTATAACCTGCTTTTTGAAGGGCTTTGATGCATTCTCTACCAGATATAACAGGTAATTTGCTCATATAACAACAATGATGGACTCATAGCGCTCTTCTGGAATTGGTAGGCTATCTTCCTCAAGCACATCAATGTATGCCTTTATTGCCTCACGGATGTTTTCAATTGCTTCCTCTCGTGTTTCACCCTGGCTTAAACACCCAGGAAGACTTGGGCACTCTGCAACCCACATTCCATTATCACCCTTATATATTAGAACCTGTCTCATATTGGATATTATATCATTAAAATAATAATTAAATAATTGATTATAGATAATTAATTATGCTTTATTGGTTGTTTTATTCTATGTTGTATTGTTGCTATTTCAATAGATACGATTAACAGGACAGGGAACTTAAGCCCCTTGTCTAAATCTAATTGTTCGTGATTAACCATATTCCCAATGTTTTTATATTTAGCCAACTCAGAAATTAGGGGATTTTATTTATTAATATGATATAATAAGTTATAATTTTTCATAGAAAGGGATTGAAATGAAGAGGTTATTAGTTTATTTAATTATTTCTGTATTAGTTATAATGATTTCTGGATGTAGTAAAAAGCAAAAAAAGGAGAATGTTAAACCAATAGATATACAAAATGATTTGATTGCAAAGCATGAGGAGTTGTTTGATATTAATAGGGAAGTTGGATATGTTAAGCCATTACAAATAGAGGAAGAAGTATTGGATTACTCTAATATAGAAAGACGTTCATATCGTGTCGTAGTTCCTTTTGAAACTTCTGATGAGCAGGTAAAAGCAACTATAATGAAAATAACTCGTGAGAAATATGAAGAAAACAAAGATATTGATGGAATAGCTATTTTTATATATTTGGATGGGATGGATACTCAAGGAATGGCTTATTTCAGGGGAGAGTGGTGCCCTGAAGGAGAATGGCAAAATATTAGAGAGACTAGTGACCGTTCTAGCTACAAATTTAATTTTCAGAAGATTTCAGACCGTCCAAGTAAGGAAAGCAAAAAGGAAAAATTTGGATTAACTGCAGCAGAGAGAAAGGAAATATTTTATGAATTGGTAAGATCTGAGGATAGAGCATATGAAGATTCTGAAGATAATCCTTCAGAATTTGGAAAGTTAAGAGAAAGATATGAATTGGAAGTCATAAAAAAGTATGGAATAACAAAAGAACAAGCTAATGCTATTAGTGTTGAAGGTGTTCAAAATAACTGGCCAATGCCATAGAAAGGATTAGTAGCATCGCCATTTCAATGGCATGAATCTTATATATTAGCACTCCTCAATCAATCTTCGTTCTCACAAAAGTTGGAATGTTCGGGCAAGGGGCTTAAGCCCCTTATCTAAGTTATGTTCTTATTCACAGGATTGAGAACGCTACTTTGTTCGGGTAGTTCGTGAGTTGATTTTGAGAGATTGGAATTTACATTTTTAGGTAAGGAATTCTATATGAAATATTCGTAAGAAATATAATTACCTGTAAACATCAGCCCTCTTGTTAATAAGCAATATTTCTATCTCTAGATTTTCATCATCAATGGAATAAATAATACGATAGTTACCAACCCTTAATCTATAAAGGTTATCACTTCCAATTAACTTCCGAATTCCTTTGTGGCGGGGTATTTTTTCTAACCTACCGATTGCATCCTTGATTCTCATCTTGGTTTCTGCTTGTAATGATTGTAATGTTTTGAGAGCCCTCTTTCTAATATATAATTTATATTTCTTCAATTTAGATTGTCTTTTTTGCCTCTTCCCAATCAATTAATTCATCGGGTTCTAAATTCTTCACCGCTTTAATATCTATAATATCTTCTATAAGTTCACAAATCTCTTGGTATGTCTCATAGTCAAGTATTACCATAGAGGGCTTTCCCTCTTCGTCAAAGAGCACCTTCTTTTTAAATATCTTCTTCATATATCAATCACCTCTACCATTCATATTTTCTCTTTGATTTAATTATAACAGATTAAATTTTTGAGTTTAATTCTTTTATTCTTTGAGAGGTTAGATGGCAAAATGTTAAGACAAGCAGCACTAATAGACCATCTGACTTGACCTCGGCAAATATACTAATTGTTCGTGATTAACCATATTCCCGCTTTTATGATATTCAACCTCCCTTAAAAAGGGGATTATTTTTTTAAATAAAGTTAATTTTTTTGTTGACAGGATTAATCAATCTGTTAGTATTTTTTAGTTTTTTTAAGGAGGTCTTTATGCGTAGTTTATTAATGTTATTAGTTATAGGTGTTCTCATTTTCTCATTTACTGCTGAAGCGAAGGGAGCTTTCATTCCTGCTATTGTCGGAGGTATTACAGCTGATGGTGGCACAGGAGTTATGGCGGGTGGAAGATTGGAGTTTGCATTTAACAAATACTTTATATGGGGAATAGAAGCGAAGTATGTCCATGTTACAGGTGCCAATGGAGTTGGAGGGGGCCTTGTGATGGAATATCATATAGTCCCTGGAAAACTACCTGTTGTTGATCCTTACCTTGTGTTTGGTGGTGGTTTCGTTTATGCTCGTTCTGGTGAAGGTAATGATTTTGGAGGGTCCATTGAATTTGGTGGGGGAATGGATTTGGAACCAACTCCGAATTCACCAGTGATTCCATTTTTTGAATTAGGAGCAGCTATCTCCATGGGAATTGGTGATACACATGCTTCATTTCTTCTCCAGGGTGGCATAAAATTTAATCTCTAATATATATTTTCTTTTATTTAGCCCCATTTAATTGGGGCTCTTTTATTTTTATATATTTTATACCTTGAAATAAGTATTTATAATTAGTAGTTTATTCTTTGGTTTAAATAAAATTTTTATTATAATCGTAGTTGATTTAATTAAGCATGATGGATTTTATGCAAAATAAATTGGTTCTTCTATTTTTAATTATTATCATATTTACTTCTATAATAGAAGCAAAGACGAAATTTATCCCCGGTGTAGAAGGCGGTGTTCTTATATATATTGGTGATTATCCAAGATATCCTGTTGGTGGACGCCTTGGCTTTGAAATCAATAAGTATATTACATTTAATATGGATATAAGATTTGTGTTAGCAGCATATCCTCCATTATTAATGTTCGGTCTTTCTTCCGATTTTCATTTTTGCGGAGAAAAACTTCATATAGTAAGCCCATATCTTTCATTTAGTAGTATTTACGGTCTCTCTTGGGGTGGAGAAAATGTTGAAGGTGTTTGGCATGGAGGTTTTTGTCAACTTGGTGGTGGTATGGATATAACACCTTCAAGGTCACCAGTAAGACCATTCTTTGAGATAGGGACTCTAATCTATCAATGGTGGACAGTTTATCCATCAATCATTATCCAGGGGGGAGTAAAATTTACTCTTTTATAGTTTATGAAATATATAATTATTAGGGTTATTTGTAAAAATTTTATTGTTCTTATTCTAATCTCTATGCTCTGTTTTGGTCTCTTAGAAGCCAAAACAAATATCTGCCAGGGTATAGAGGGTGGTGTAATTATAAATATTGGTGGACATTTAAATTCATATCTTATTGGTAATCGTATTGGATTTGAATTCAATAGATATCTCAAATTTGGTATAGATACAAGGTTTGAATATTCAAAGTATTCGGATATGAATACTTCAGAATTAATGTTTGGAATATTTATGAATTTCTATTACTGTGGTGGAAAACTTCCAATAATAGACCCTTATTTTCTACTTGGTAATTATTATGGTCTTTCTTGGGAATGGGGAGGGGAGGGTGGTTTTGGTCATTATGGATATATTCAGGTTGGTGGTGGGATTGATATAGCACCTGCAAGGTCTTCTATAAAGCCATTTTTTGAGATAGGGACTTTTATTAGACCTTACTGGACAAAATACCACTCTATATTGATTCAGGGTGGAATAAAGTTCAATCTTTAACTGATTTTAATTCATATTATAGCCCCATATATTGGGGCTATTTTATTTTTATCTTTTTTATAAATTATAATTTCACTTTATAAATATATTTTATACTATTAAAATTCACGTATATCATTAAGAGGTTATAGATGGCTGAAGAAAAGTTTGTCTCGGAGATAACACCACAGAGCAAGGACTTCTCGCAGTGGTATATTGACTGTCTTAAAAAGGCAGAGGTAATTGACTATGCTCCCGTTAAGGGTTGTATGGTCATAAGACCATATGGTTATGCTATCTGGGAGAGAATGCAGGCGATGCTTGATGCTCGTATAAAGGCGCTCGGTTGCCAGAACGCATACTTTCCAATATTCATACCTGAGTCATTTTTGAAAAAGGAAGCAGAGCATATTAAAGGCTTTGCACCACAGGTGGCATGGGTGACGAGGGGTGGGGGTGAGGAGCTTGAAGAGCCGCTTGCTGTGAGACCAACATCGGAGACGATAATCTGCTATATGTTCTCAAAGTGGATTCAGTCATATAGAGACCTACCAATGCTGATAAACCAGTGGGCAAATGTTGTCAGGTGGGAGATGGTCACGAGACCATTTATACGCACGACAGAGTTTCTCTGGCAGGAAGGTCACACGGTTCACAGGACCTATGAGGAGGCAGAAGAATTCGCACTCAGGGCGCTTGAGATGTATGTGGATTTTTATAAGAATGACCTTGCTGTTCCTGTTGTATTTGGGAAGAAGACAGATAGGGAAAAGTTTGCTGGTGCCCTTACAACATATGCGATTGAGCCCCTTATGCCTGATGGCAGGGCGCTTCAGGGTGGGTCAACTCACAACCTTGGTCAGCACTTCGCCAAGGTTTTTGATATAAAATATCTGAATGAAGGCCAAAAGGAGGTTTATGCCTGGCAGACATCGTGGGGGGTCTCGACAAGAGCAGTGGGGGCTTTGATAATGACTCATGGCGATAATGATGGTCTAATTCTTCCACCATTGGTTGCGCCATATCAAGTAGTGATAATCCCAATAATATTTGAGAAGACGAGAGAAGATACAATTGCAAAGGCAAGAGAGATTAGAGATGCAATTTCCAGGGCGGATATCAGGGTGTTCCTTGATGAACGGCTTGAATATACTGCTGGGTGGAAGTTCTCAGAATGGGAGATGAGGGGTGTTCCAATAAGGATTGAGGTTGGTCCAAGGGATATTGAGAAAGGTCTCCTGCCTGTCGTGAAGAGAAATACAAGGCAGAAGGAGTTTATTCCAATGACTAACATATCAGAATATCTTCAGGTAATTACAAATAGCGTTCATAATGAATTATTTGAGAGCGCTAAAAAATACCTGGACAACCACATAACATTCACTGATGACTATGAAGAGTTCAAAAAGTTGATGGATGAGAGGGCTGGATTTGTATTGGCTGGCTGGTGTGGTGATAGTAAATGTGAAGAGGTAATTCAGGAAGAGACGAAGGCAACAATCAGGGTGATTCCGATGGAGGAGCTTGATACAAAGGCGAAGGTCTGCATTAAGTGTGGTAGGAAAGCAAAGCAAACTGTGTATTTTGCGAGGGCTTATTGATTGATATTATATTTAGTGAGTGGAGGATAATTTAGATGTCAAAGGGCTTGATTATAATTGGAGATGGGATGGCAGGAAGACCAGTATTAGAATTAGGTGGGAAGACGACTCTGGAAACTTCTAAAAAACCAAATCTTGATAGAATTGCAGGTGAGGGTATATGTGGAATTGCTGACCCGGTATCACCCGGGCTGAGGGTCGGAAGTGATACATCTCATCTTGCTATTCTCGGTTATGACCCATATAAGTATTATACAGGAAGGGGACCATTTGAGGCGATGGGTGTTGGTCTTGATGTTAAACCAGGTGATATTGCCTTCAGGATGAACTTTGCGACTGTTGATAATAAAGGCATTGTAGTAGATAGAAGGGCAGGAAGGATTCAGGAAAATGAGGGGACAGGTGAACTTGCATCTCTAATTAATGGTATTGAGATTGATGGGGTCAGTGTCTTATGTCGCGAGTCCACCGCTCACAGGGGTGCTGTTGTTTTACATGGAGATGGTCTCTCACCCCACATAACAGACACAGACCCTCACAAAGAAGGTCTTGCGGTATTGGAGTGTAAACCACTCGCCGATGAAGCAAAGAAGACAGCGGATGTTGTGAATAAACTGACGAAGATTATTAAAGATGAGTTTTCAAAGAGTCCGATAAATGAGAGGAGAATAAATGATGGCAAGAGACCAGCGAATGTAGCATTATTGCGGGGCGCAGGATTAGCACCACATGTTGAGCCCTTTACAGAAAAATATGGTATAAAGGGTTCTGCTGTTGTGGAGGTAGGTCTTATCAAGGGCATTGCGAAGTATCTTGGTCTTGACCTGATTTTCGCGGAGGGTGCAACAGGAGGTATGGATACAAGCCCCGTGTCGCTTGCAGATTCTACAATTAATGCGCTGTCATCACATGATTTTGTGCTCACTAATATGAAAGCGCCCGACCTCGGTGGACACGACGGTGATTACAAAATGAAAGTCAGTGCTATAGAGATGTTCAATGAGATGGTTGGTCTGATAACAGATGGTGTTGATAAGATAGATGACAGTGTTCATCTTATCATCACAGCGGACCATGCAACACCAGTTTCATTCAAGGACCACACAGGTGACATTGTCCCATTTGTTGTCTGGGGACCGAATGTCCTATCTGATGATGTTACTGCCTATTCAGAGAGGGCATGTATGAAGGGTGGGATGAGCAGGTTAAAATTTAAAGATTATCTTCCTATATTGTTTAATCTTATGGGAATAACAGAGAAGTTTGGGGCATAGTCCATTATTTGATAAATAGATGGGATTTTGACTATAACAGGATGTGTTCCCAGGGCTTACGACCATCCATTGCTGGGATATATAATTCTTCCTTTCTATCTATGTCTTTGTAACGACCTGCTTTTAGAGAATTTAATAGATAATCACCCGCTCGCTTATCTCCAAGTGAGAGAAGATGCTGAATTCTTCCTAATTTAACACTTTTCGTTTTTATTTCCCCAAGTTTCAATCTATAAATCGACTTTGTAAGTTCTAAAAATGCCTTTTTAAGTTCATTTTCTGGTGGTAGCGAGTGAAAAGCCATGGGTGTATGTGGCTTTGGCACAAATGGATTTACAGATGTTATCAGATTACCTTTGTAAGTATTTGATATTTCACCAAGTAAATTCAAGATGGAGTTTACCTCATCAGTGAGATTTTGAGTGAGTCCAAGCATGAAGTAGATTTTCATGTTTGGAATGGAGAAGTAGTTGACAGCCCTTGCAAACTCTAAAATCCTATCATTTTTAATCTTCTTTCCAATCTTTTCTCTTTCTATATCATTACCTGTCTCTGGTGCGATTGTTATTGTTTGAACTCCCATGTCTTTTAATAAGGGAAAGTGGTTTGGTTTAAGACCTTCTGCTCTGAAAGAAGATAGACCCACTTCAAGTTTTTTAGATTTTAGCATAATGAGGATGTCATAGAATTTTGGGTGGTCTGCGACTGCTGAGCCAACAAGTGAGACCTTTTTAACATCACCTTTTAATATGCCTTTTGCATTTTCAATCTCTCTATCAATGATATCTATGTCAAGAAAACGTGGTGGATTATATATATATTTTGAAAGACAGAAATCGCAGTTGTATGGACACCCCCTGTTTATCTCAATGATAAATGAGTTTGAGAATTCTGTGTAATTTGATAAAGCAATTGATTTAGTGGGGTCATTATTAATACTCTTTATATGTGCTTTTTTGATTATATCTGGTGAATCACCTGAGATTGGATATATTGATGACAATCTGTCCTTATAGAACAGTGACCTGTATAGCGAAGGTGTATATACGCCTTTCATTGATGATATCTCTTTGAGGACCTTCATTCTGGGATTTCCTATTCTGTGCAGATGTAGAACCTTATCTATAACTTCTGAAAAGCCGTCTTCCATTTCACCTATGAAGATTATATCTGCGAAGTCAGCGATTGGCTCTGGATTTGATGTTGGTGCGATACCTCCGAATATTACAAAGGGTGCATCTTCACCTCTTTCTCTGGAGAGAAGTGGAACGCCCCCATTTTTGAGTGCAATAAGCGCATTAAGATAGTCAAGTTCATAAGAGGAACTGATTGCAATTATGTCAAATGCTTTTAACTGTGCTTGATTGATAAGAGAATAACCAGGTTTTAATATATCCGGGTCGTAGAATGCTCTGTCAACAACAATATCTTTTATAGAGTTGAGGGTGAAGATGAGTTTATGAAAGCCAAGATTAGACATTCCCGTCCAGTATGAGTTCGGATATAAGCAGATGGCGGAGAAATCACCACGTGTATTTGGGGCAATCAGCCAGCGCTCACCTGCAAGTATTTCATCAATACCTATCCGCTCTCGCTTTTTTCTGAACCTCATAAGGTCATGTATTTTTTAATATTTTAATGCTGGCTATTTGCTCATTGAAAATATCTGAACATACTGGTCCAGATATGAGCTGTTCTTCATATCTATCTCCATTGCTTTCTTTATATAGTCAAGGGCGTTTTTATAGTCCTTCTTCATTGTGAATGCGTAAGATAGAGTAGCATATAACTTGCCTCTATATGCTTTCTCATCAAATGTGAGTTCAAGACCTTTCTTCATTGTTTCAATAGCATCATCAATCTTATTCTGGGTAAAGTAGAAATTGCCATACAGCAGATATGTCTCACCTCTATCAGGAAATTTCTCAATTATGTCTTTTATTGACTTTTCTGCTGCCTCAAGATTGCCTGTGCTTATGTATATTTGAGCCATAAGTTCCATACACGCTGCTTTTCTCTCACCTGTCGGTGCAAGCGTTATTGCCTTATCTGTCTCTTCAATTGCCTGGTCAATTTTTCCATCTCCTATATATATGCTTGCCATTCCTTTGTGTCCTGCATAGTTGTTTGCATCTAACTTGAGACATTTTTCAAATCTTTCTCTTGCTAACTCGCGAAAAGCACTTGACTGAACTGCCATTAGGGACTTATCTGAGTAACTCAAACCTGTCATCTGGGTTGACATCATGTAATCATAAGATAGCCTGAGATATACGAATCCAAGTGCGTAATTTCCTTCAATGTAATCTGGTGAAATATCTAATAACTTTTGAAGGTAATCCATCGCAGAATCGAATTTCTCATAAGCTATCTCCTCTTTTGCTTTTCTATAATATTCCTCAGTAAGGCAATCCTTTCTCTCCTTCTGAACATCGTTAATCTGCTTGAACTTTGGATGAAGAACAACAATCTCATTTAATAGGTCTGCCGCTTTCTTATACTCACCTGATTTCTTTAATACAAGTGCTTTGTCGAACAGTTCCTGTGTTTTTTTCTCCTCATTCTTCTTGCAACCCAATATTGTTAGGGTTAATGAGAGTATAATTGCCAGTAATATTATCTTCTTCATACAATCTCCTTCTATCAATATAAAAACTGGTGATTAATAATATTTATCCCTTCCTGTCCATAATCTCTTTTAATCTTTTATATAGTTTTACCTCCTCATCGTTCAATCTTTTTGGTGTTTTGATAATAACATCCAGCATAAGGTCTCCATAGCCCTTATTATTGAGTTTTTTCATTCCTTTTTCCTTGATTGTGATTGTATCACTATGTTGAATCCCGGGAGGGACTTTTGCGTCAACATTTCCATCAAGGGTTTCAATTCTGATTTTATCCCCAATTACTGCTTGTGGAAAGGTTATCTCAAGTGTCCTCCGCAGATTATCACCTTCTCTAGTAAATATTTTATGTGGTTTTATGTGAATAAAGATATAAAGATTTCCTCGGGTTCCTCCTCTCCTTCCAGCATTTCCCTCATCTGTAAGGCGAATCTTCATACCATCTTCAATGCCAGCGGGTATATCTAATTTGATATGAGAATGTTCTTTTACCCTACCATCTCCCCTGCAGTTCTTACATGGATTTTTTAGAACATAACCGGTTTCACCGCAGAGCTGGCAGGATGTAGTCATTGTGAAAAAGCCCTGTGATATAGCAACATACCCTCTTCCACTACATCGTGGACATGTTACATAAGCACTCTCACCGCCCTCCCCACCGGTTCCATTACACTTGTCACATATGACCATTCTATCAAGTTTTATCTCTATCTCTTTACCTTCGTATGCTTCTTTAAGAGTAAGTGAAAGGTCATACCTTAAATCCTCCCCCCTCTCAGACCTTGGTCTTGTCCTCGCTCTTCTTCCCATTCCGAACAGGTCTGAAAAGATATCGTCAAAAAATGTGGAGAATATCTCGTCTATTGTAGAAAAACCAGAGAAACCCTGCTGTCTTAAACCATTAACACCATACATATCATATATTCTTCTTTTTTCAGGGTCTGATAGAACCTGATATGCCTCTGATGCCTCTTTGAATATCTCTTCTGCTTGCGGGTCTGGATTTACATCGGGATGGTATTTCTTAGCTATCTGTCTGTATTGTCGTTTTATCTCTTCTGTAGATGAATTCCTTGGAACACAAAGTATTTCATAGTAGTCCTTATCTGTAATCATTGTTTTATCACCTCTATTCTGTCTATCTTAAGTGCTCCAAGCAATAGTTTTATAGAATTTACATCCATACCCCCGGTAGGGGGAAGATTGAAGAGTTTTATATGACCAGTCCTCATTGTTCCTATTGTTGGGTCTAATGGTATCCAGCCATTATGCCAATATTCAACCCACATATGATAGTAAAAGTAGTCATTTACTTTTAATAGTCCAACTACTCCTCTTGATTGGATATGAGCGGTTCTAAGAAGTCCTATAAGCAGGTATGAATACTCTGTGCAATCACCTCCACTATAATCAAGTGCCTTTATGGCATCACCCTGTATGATACTTAAATCCTTCTTTGTCAAATTTTTATATACCCATTCAGATATGGTCTCTGCCATCTCTTTTTTTGGATTACTTTTTTCTTTTTTTATTTCATTTATTATATTTTTCAGTCGTTCATTTCCTGCCCAATAGGGTGCACCCTCTGAAAGATATCCTTTTTTATCAATATTTTCGGTTTTGGTTTTTTGAATATAAACCTCAGCGATATTCTCATCTAAAAATTTAACATTTTGGTAATCCCCACTGGGTAGAAGTCCCGTTATGATTGGTCCTTTGAAATAGATTCTATATTGTCTTCCTTCATTTGAACCCTCTGCCTTTATCCTGAATTTTTTTATTATATCAAATTCTTCTACACCCTCTATTTTTCCCATTTCAATTTTGAAGGGAACTCCAAATGAATTATCGTAAGAACTTACAAGCCAACCAGAACCGTCAACAGTATATTTGACCGGTTCAGAACCTGGCATATTATCATTGCATATAATATTATAATAACTCTCACTCCTTGATATTTCTATGTTTGTTTTGACAAATTGACCAAACTGAGGATAGAAAACATTTATTTTGAAATTTTTATCATCAGGGTGAAAGATTGGAATGAGTGGAATGGCATCATCTATAATATATTCAGGTGACCAGTAAATATTTAATTTATCCATCTTTTCTCCAATATTGGAACCGTTTAGAACCAATTTATTATTGTCAATCTTTCCTGACACATTTTTTTCACCTGAACTGCTGACTTCTTTATATGAAAAGTTTAATAAATTCCCATACCTATCTAATTCAATTATTTCAGATGATGTGATATTTATTTTTTCATCACCTCTGACCAATTCTATTTCAATCTTTTTTTCTTGGGTGAAATTTCCATTAAACAATTTTCTCTCTAATTTCATCTGACCGATAGGAATATCATTAATAGTGATATTGTAATCTCTTTCTCCAGAAAATGTATCAATTGTAATCTCACCGAGTGAGATTACGGGGATTAGAAATAATAAAATAATATTTATAAATTTTTTCATATATTATGATATATATATCACAATATCATAGTATCATATTGATTATATCATTTTAATACGATATAATAATTAAAGATATGAGAATATTTATATCAATAGTTCTGGCTTTTACGTTTTTACAGTTTTCATATGCGAATATTCGACTTTCTAATACCCCTGATTGGACTTCAGATGAGACCAACTATAATGATTACTCTACGGGTGGTGCATTTGTTGATATAAATGGCGACTTCCGACTTGACTTTGTCTGTGGAAATGGCAATGATATGGCGTCTAATTATGATTGTGTCTACTACAACACTGGGACTATTTTTGAAAAGACCGCCTCCTGGCGTTCGTCAGATAATGACTATGGCGCACATATTGCCTGTGGAGACCTGAATAAAGACGGTGCTATGGATATGTTCATTGGAAACTTCTGGGGTGGAGGGGTGTCATATGAAGATGAGATATATTTCAATACTGGTGCAGGACTTGAGAAGACACCATCGTGGCAGAGCAATATCAAGAACCCAACATTTGGTGTCTGTCTTATTGATTACGATGGTGATGGTGACCTTGATATAGCAACAGCAAGTAGTAATAGATACACCTCAGTGAAATGCCCTATCCTTATATACAGAAATGATAATGGCACTATAGCAAAAGACCCTGTATGGTCATCAAGTGAGACATATTATGGTATGGATATATATGCGGGTGATATAAATAATGATGGCTGGCTTGACCTTGTAGTTGCCTGTGATGGTCAGGAGAATATGGTGTTTCTGAATAAAGGGGGATATTTTGCTACTACACCGGATTGGAAATCGCAAGATAAGCACGGCACGATAAGATGTGTTCTGGGAGATGTGAATAATGATGGCTGGCTTGACCTTGCTGTTGCTGACAATGAGCAGATGACTTCTGATGAAAGCAAGGTTCGTATTTATATGAATAAGAATGGCACACTTGAAGATACACCTTCATGGGAGAGCGGTGGTGACGCGAGAAAATATTATTCCTGTGTTGCTTTCTGTGATGTTGACAATGATGGCGACCTTGACCTTGCGAGCGGTGGTTGGTGGGAGCCAGTGGTCGTCTTTGAGAATATAAATGGAGTTCTACCAACTACGCCATCGTGGAGTTGGCAACCGTCAAATAAATATGATCTTGTCTGTGAGACAGTTGTCTGGGGAGATATTGATGGGAATGGGACTAAACTCATAACTGACAAACCCAGCGGTGATGGAGTTAAGCATACATACTATCTCACTCATACCCCGGTATATTCGCTTTCTGAGGTTCGAGTTGATGGGAAAAAGTGTTCTAAGGATGATTATTGCTATGACTATAAGTGTGGATGGTTGTCATTTAAGGTGCCACCATCTCAGGGTGACAAAAATATTGAAGTAGATTATAAATATTCTATATCATGTGACCTTGGTGTCACAAATTGGGCAAGCGCTCAGGGAAACCATCTGTTCCTGAACCAGATAAATATTTGTGCTGATGATATTGTTTTGAGAGCATTTAGAGATGAAGATAATATAGTAATAAATTGGTCTATAGGTAATGAAACATATAGTGGTTACAATTTATACAGGGTGAAAAAGACAGGTAGTAATGGAAGTGCCGGGTCTAATTCAATCTCAGAGAAGGTTAATGATAGACCAATTGTTGGTAAGTCACCATTTAGTTATATTGATGAGAATATAAATGATAACGATATTTACTATAAACTCACCGGTTTAGTCGGTGAAAGTGAAGATTACCTTGCAAAAACATCTATTTCCGATGAATACAAATCATCGTTTAATCTTGTAAGTATATATCCTAATCCAATATATGAGACAGCAGAAGTTAAATACTCTGTTGATGGTAATTTATCAGAATTATTTCTGAATGTTTTTGATATATCTGGCAGATTAGTTGACAGGGTTGTTCTTAATAACTCGCAGGGTGACCATTTTTTATTTATTGATAGAAATTCCATGGGTCTTAGTAGTGGTGTTTATCTTGTGCAATTAACAGATGGTAATTTAAATCTATCAAAAAGGATTGTAGTATATTAGAATATTAATAAGGTTGTTTTAGATGAGAGGAGGAGAGATGAGGACAGTTATAGTATTAATGATGATTTTAGGTTTGATTTCTACTCTCACAATAATTGCTTGCACAACTCGCTCTTATGACGATACCTCGAAGAAAGATACAGATAGTGTTGATAAAAAAGATGTTGTTACTGGCGAAATTGTGCCTGTTTATGATGAGGATGTTGGAGAGGTTGATAATACAGAGTTTGTAGTAGAGGGGACTGTAGGTGAAGGCACTGGTAGTGAGGTGCCTGTTTATACAAATTCAACTAATACGACGAAGACAAATCCTTCTGCCTTTTATAGAGTCCAGGTGATTGCGGTGAGCACAAAGACAGGGGCAGATAAGGTTGCTGATGAGGTGAGGTCAAAACTTCCTGGGGAGAAAATATATGTAGAAAAGATAGGTGACTACTGGAAGGTTCGGGTAGGTGACTGCTCTACAAGGAGCTCTGCTGAAGCCCTGCGAGATAAACTTCGCTCTCTTGGCTATTCTGACGCCTGGGTAGTTGCGCCTTAGAAAAATATGTGGTATTTTTTAATTAAAATAGTAATCTAATCTCTTTTTAATTTAAATTTTCAAAACTGACCTTATTTTGTTTATTAATTTAGTATTAAACACATTATTATAGAAATAATTAATAAATTATTTTTAGGGTGTTTTTTATGGAATTAAATGTTGGATTTTCAGATGAAATAGAGTTTGAAAAGGCAATAAAAAGAGCCTTTAGTGAAGCGGTAAAAGGACTGAATAAAATTAGGTTCTTTTTTGTTTTTATCACAGAAGATTATGCGAAGGAAGATTGTTATAAAATAATTAAAGATGTCTTTAAGGAGAATAGGTTCATTGGCTCTACAACAGCAGGTATAATTTATAAGGGTAATGTTTATCTTAAGGGTGTAGGTATAGTCGCCTTTGGTCAAGGATTTAACCTTTTGAATAGTTGCATAAGGGAAGGTCTATCAGAAAATGGGAGGGCTGTTGGAGAAAGATTAGCAGAGGAATGCTTAGAAGAGATTCATTCCAAGGAGACAGAAGGTATTTTTGAAAGATGTCTCTGCTTTTTATTTCCCGATGGTGTGGCATCAAATATAGAATCAATGATTAAGGGCTTGTCTTTCAAATTACCTGTGATTAACTATGTGGGTGGTGGTAGTGGAGACAATCTCAGATTTCTGAAAACCATGCAGTTTTCAGATGAGAACTTTACGCAGGATTCTGTTGCAGTTTCTGTTTTTGACTGTTCAGAAGATATAGGTGTTGGTGTTGCCCATGGGTTTCATCCCATAAGTAAACTTCTTATTGCAACTGATGTAGATGGCAATATTCTAAAACAGATAGATTGGCATAATGCTCTTAAATTCTACTGTTCTTTTCTTAAGGTGTCATCAGAAAATGTTAAAAATGAGATAGCAAAGGTTGCTATAAGCAATCCTATTGGTGTTGTTCAGTGGTCTCACTTTGGAGAAAGTTTTATTATAAGAGATATAATATCATCTGATAATGAGGGCTGGCTTCATACAGTTGGTGAAATTCCACTTAATAGCACTATATTCATAATGGAGGGTGATAGAGATAGTTTAAGGGAAGCAGCATTGGTTGCTGCTCGTAATGCTAAGTTGGGTATCAGTGGTGAGGTTTCCGGTTATCTTGTATTCTCTTGCGTTTCAAGATATGTCCTGTTAGGTAAAGAATACTATATAAAGAATGAGATTGATTCTATTGAGAGTGTTCTTGGAAGTGATATTCCTCATCTTGGTATTCTAACATTTGGAGAAATTTCTTGTGTTGGGAAAAGTTTTCCATATTTTCACAATAAAACAGTTGTTGTATCTGCGTTTGGTAAGGGGTGATTTTATGGTAAAATTCATATATGATACCATCAGAGAATTTAGATGAAGCCACATTAAATCTATCAATTGCATTTGAGATATTTACTTCTCTTGGAAGGTCCTCTAATTTAGAGGAGTTATGTTGGACATTTCTTTCTAAGATGACAGAAAGATTTCAGATGATTGGTGGTGAATTCTGGGTAAATTTTGGTTCTGAGGTAAAAAGGGTATCTTCTATAGGAGATTCAGGTTATAACTTTTCTATTGAGAGAGAGTTAGAGAACGTGAAGAATAAATCAAAAAACATTATTTATAAACAGTTATCTGCCAGGACAAAAAATAAATACAATTTAGACCTTGCAATTATTCCTTTAACTTTGAAAGAGAGATTAATGGGTGTAGTCATATTGTATCTTCAGAGTAAAAGAAAACTCACCAAGAATGAGGAGGGTATAATAGGAAGCATAAAAGATATATTAGTCAACTGCATTAATAATTACCTATCTTATGAGAAATTAGTGGAAAGCGGGCAACTCCAGAAGAAACTACTTGATACTATTAGTGCAGTGATAGTTATATTGAAGGATGGTGTTATTAAGTATGCAAATAAATCGGCTGAGAAGATGACGGGTTATTCTGCGGAAGATTGGGTGGGAAGGGATGTTATTGATATAGTTCATCCTGAAGACAAGAAGATGGTCATTAAATTATTGGCAGAGAGAAGGAAGGGTGAGGTTGGTCAATTGAATTACAATGTTAGAATTATAACAGGTGATGGAGATGTAAAATGGCTAAATGTCAGTTCTGATAATATAGATTACGAGGGAGAGAGCGTTATTCTCTTGACAGGAGTAGATGTTACAGAGTTAAAGAAAGTTCAGAAGGAATTAGAATACTCAAGGGAGAGATATAAGAGAATGGTAGAGACATCTCCAGTTGGCATTCTTATTTTTAAGGATGATAATATTCTATATGTAAATCCTGCTTTTCAGAGAATTTTTGGATTAAATGAAGATAATTACAGCAATATACGTATGGTTGATCTCTTTACAAAAGAGGTCTTAGAGAGGTTAAAAAAGACCCAGGATAAAATATTGTCAGAAAAGCAGAAACTTCTCACTGATATATATGATGGATATACTGGTGATGGAATACCAATAGTGATTAATACCTATATTACTAAGGTGTTATATGATGAAGAACCAGCAATTCGTATGAGTATTCTTGATATAACAGAACAGGTCAAAATGCAGAGGGAGATAGAAGAGTCAGAGAGAAAGTATCGCAATCTTATTCAATCATTACAGTCAGGGATAGCAATAATACAGGATGGTAAGATAGGGTTTACAAATAAGTCGCTTGAGAGTTTTTTAGAGTATAATTTGAGTGAGTTAATGGGGGAAGATTTTATTAAATTTGTTTTTTCAGAAGATGAATCACAGGTAGAAAAAATTGTCCATGAAGTTGAGAGGGGCTTGAATGTCCCTCCTTCAGATATAAGATTTATCACCAATAATGGAAGAATGGTATGGGGTCATTCTCAATTTACTCTAACTGAATATGAAAGTGGCAAATCAATTCTAATAAATATTGTTGATAGCACGGAGAGAAAGGAAATAGAGGAGGCACTATTAAAATCAGAGAAGTATTATAGGACTCTCTTTGAGAATGCATCTCTCCCGATTGCTTTAACGAACGCAAGTATGTTGTTCGTGGATGTAAATAAAGCGTTTGAAGAATTATTCGGGTATAGCAGGTCAGAAATCAGAAATTGTAAGATAGCGATGATTTTGGCAAATGAGTTTGAGGAGAAGGTTGAAAAAATTCATAGGGTCAGGAGGGTGGCTCCAGGTAAAGCCCCCAAGACATACGAGATGATTGCTGTCACCAAACAGGGTATTCCAAAAATAATTAGAGTGTCATCTGAAATGATTCCTGGGACAGATATAGATATTGCCTTTCTTGAGGATGTTACTAAAGAGAAGGAGATGTATTATTCACTTGAAGAGTCGGAAGAAAGGTATCGTTCTTTAGCAGAGGTTTCACCTGTTGGAATTGTCATCTTTGATGATAATAGAATATTATTTAAGAATAAAAGAATAGATGAGATTCTGAATATTTCAGAAGATAGGATGGGATTTGATGACCTGATAGATGCAGTTCTTCCAGATGATAGAAAGGCCTTCGTATCTGCATTTAAGGATGTTCTAACAAAAAAGTCAAAGATAGAGATTCTTGAAGTAAAGATGACAGGTCGGTCAACAGATGAAAATCTTTTTGTTGAAGTTAGGATGGTTCCATTGAATTATAAAGGTAAGAGGGTGGTTCTGGCAAACCTTGTTAATATCACTTTATTGAGAAAGGCGATGGCGCAACTTATGACATCTGAGATGAAATATAAGGCGCTTGTAGAGAACTTACCTGTTGGAATTGCAATCCATACAGAGAAAAAGGTTATTTATGTAAACAGAGCATTTGAAGAGATAACAGGATTTAATCTTGACATGGGTAAAAAAATAACTGACTTGGTTAGTGATAATGAAGCAGAATTACTAAAAAATAGGTTAAAGTTAATCAGTGATGGTATAGTCAGGTCTTTCAGGAAGGAGATTTGTTTAAAGGACAATAACGATGAGAACAAGTTTGTTTTTATATCTATGAATAGAATTTATTATGATGCGAAACCAGCCGTTTTACTGGGTATAATAGATATTACAGATAGAGTTAAGGCAGAGGAAGCCCTTAAAAAAGCTCATGAGGAAGTTAAGAATGCTCATTCAGAACTACAACGGCTTGATGCTGTAAAAACAGAATTTCTAAATGTGATATCGCATGAATTAAAAACACCACTCACATCAATTATCGGTTATACAGAAATATTCCAGGATGGACTTTTGGGACCATTAACACCAACTCAGAAAGAGACCATCAAGAGTTTACATATTTCTTCAAAGCGTCTTGCAGACCTTGTTGATGACCTCCTTGACTATTCACGCCTTGAACTTGGGAAGATTGCAATGACTAATGAAATAGCAGATTTGAATGAAATAATACAACAGTCAGTCAATGAAATGGGACCTCTTGCACTCGAGAAGAGTATAACTATAAAATTTGAGAAGAAGCCATTACCTCATATAATGATTGATAAGTATAGGATAAATCAACTTGTAAATAATTTATTATCTAATGCTATAAAATTTTCACCATCAAATACGACAATAAATATTCATGAAATAAAAAGAGGAGAAGAGGTAGAAATAACAGTAAAGGATGAGGGTCCTGGAATTCCAGAAGACCAGTTAGATAGAATATTTGATAAGTTCTACCAGGTTGATATGAGTGATGGCAGACCAAGTATGGGCATGGGACTTGGTCTTGCGATATCAAAAGTAATAGTAGAGGGGCATGGTGGAAGAATCTGGGTAGAAAGCAAATTAGGACAGGGTTCAACTTTTCACTTTACTCTGAAATTCTAAAATATGATTTCTAAATTATTTATAATCTGTTTCTTGACTGCCTATTTTCTAAACTGATAGAATCATTATCTTATGACAAAAAGGATTTCAATTATTAGTGCTGTGGTCTCTTCAATGATTCTTTTTATTGCCTTTCCCGGGTTAAATCAATGGTATCTTATATTTATCGGTCTTATGCCATTTCTTTTAGCACTAGAAGGGAGAAGGGGTATTTCTGCGTTTGGGGTTGGTTATCTGTTCGGAATTCATTTTACCATTCTTATACTCTATTCAATTATGAACATCACACTTGCTGGTTTTATAATGCTTCTTATTTATCTTGCACTATACTATGGTATGTTTGCATTTGTATATACTTACCTCAGAGATAATGGCATCCCAGTATGGATTTCAGCGCCATTTGCCTGGACAACTATGGAAATAGCAATGTCTCTTGGTTTCTTTGGATTTACACTTCTTGACCTTCCACATGCTCTATATAAAATGCCAATTCTTATTCAGACCGCTTCAATATCCGGAATGTGGGGGTTAACCTTTATAATAGTTCTTGTTAATTCACTTATATTTCTCTCTTTTAAAGATATGACCAGGGTTGGTATTAAATATCTTATTTCTGCTTTAATCGTCATTGCCTTACTTATATCATCTGGTTTTCTACTCAGACCGGATAATGGTATTGGTTATAAATTCCGTGTGGCTGTAATTCAGGGAAATATAGAGCAGGATGTGAAATGGGATACTGATTATCGTGAAATAACACTCAAAAAGTTTTTAAACCTTACAAATGCTGCAAGGTCATCTGCTAAACCAGATTTAGTTATCTGGCCTGAGACATCAATTCCATTCAATTTTGGTGAATTTTCACAGGATATTGGAGAAGTTGAGAAGATTGCCAGAGATGGTGGATTTTATCTATTATCGGGAATACCAAGTATTAAATATGTTGGTATCAAGAGATTTTCATATAATTCTGCAATACTGATATCTAATGAGGGCAAGTTTATTGGTAGATATGATAAAATCCATCTTGTTCCTTTTAGTGAGAGGGTTCCATGGCAGAGAGAGATTCCTTTCTTAAATAAGGTGATGGAAGAAGCAGGTAATTTTACAGAAGGTCGAGATAATATCTTATTTGGTGTTGGTAAAGCAAAATTTGGTGTCTTAATCTGCTTTGAATCAATCTTTCCTGAACATTCTATAGATTACGTAAATAAAGGTGCTAATATGCTCGTCGTTATTACAAATGATGCCTGGTTTGGAAGAACGACACTTCCACACCTCCATGCTTCCGCATCCTGCCTGAGGGCAGTTGAAACACATAGATGGATAGCAAGATGTGCTAATACTGGTGTGAGCGTAATAATTGCCCCGGATGGTAAAATGGTTGATAAGACAGAGATATATGTTGATACATATCTCAATGATATTATTCATCTAAGGGATGACACCACTTTTTTTGTAAAGCATGAGTTAAAATGGAAAATATTCTTTGTTTTAGGAACTGCTGTTTTGTTATTATACAGTTTCTATAACAATTTATTTACAGATAGAATAAGGAGGCTTTTTGTTGGTAGATCTTGACCGGTTAAGAGAAAAGGTAAGTAAATTAAGAGATGATATAAATGCTCTCAGGGGGCATCTTTGATGTTAATAGATTGGAGAAGGAAAGAGCGGAAATAAATGGTCTTCTCATATTACCTGAAATCTGGGGAAATCAGGATAAGGTGGCAGAGTTAAGAAAACGTCTCTCAACCATTGAAAATAGTCTCAGTATTGTAAACAGGTTGTCAATTGAGATTGGTGATATAGAAACAGGTTTAATATTGCTTGAAGAGGATGAGGATGAAGGACTTATTTCAGAAATTACAAAGAAGATTGAAAAGGTCAATAGTGAGATAGAGAGAGAGAGTTTAAAAAAAGTGATGACTGGCAGGTATGATAAAGGACCTGCTCTTATGACAATAAAACCAGGAGCTGGAGGTGTGGAATCGCAGGATTGGGCATTTATGCTCTTCAGAATGTATATTCGATATCTTGAAAGGGAGGATTTTGATTTTAGAGTGACATATTATCAACCAGCAGAAGAGGCAGGAATAAAGGAAGCGACAACACTTGTTGAGGATGAGTATTCATATGGCTATCTCATCTCTGAGTCGGGGGTCCACCGCTTAATACGGCTTTCTCCTTTTGATGCCAATCATAGAAGGCATACATCATTCGCAAGTGTTTCTATAATACCGTATCTTACGAAGAATATAAATATTGAGGTAAAATCTGAAGATTTGAAGATAGATACATTCAGGTCATCAGGACCTGGTGGTCAGCATGTAAATGTTACTGATTCTGCAGTCAGGATTACACATTTACCGACTGGGATTGTAGTTACCTGTCAGGACGAAAGGTCTCAACATAGAAATAGAGAAGTTGCTATGAATATACTCAAATCAAGGTTGTATCAGATGAAGTTGGAGGAACTTGATAGAAAGATAGACGAGGTTAGAGATAAGAGTGCTGTTAATTTTGGAAGTCAGATAAGGTCGTATATATTGCATCCTTATCGGCTTGTGAAAGACCATAGGACTGGTCTTGAAATTACAGACACTGATGATGTTCTTGATGGGAATATTAAAAAATTTATTGAGATGTATCTTAGAACAAAGGTATCAGGTAAGTTATAGAAGTGTTTATTAAGGTTGATTATGAGCACAATTGATGAAAATGAGGATATACACGAACTGATAAAGGTTCGTCTTGAGAAACTGACTAAAATTGAAGAAATGGGAATAGACCCTTATCCCAGAAAATATGAGAGAAGCCATAGCATTGTAGAGATAATTGATAATTTTGATAAGATTGCATCAGAAAATATTACAATCAAAACTGCTGGCAGGATTAAAGCAAAAAGAGAACATGGCAAGGTAATTTTCGTTGATATATATGATGAGGAAGGCAAAGTTCAGGTCTATTTCAAAATGGATGACCTTGGAGACAGATTATGGGAATTGATAGGTCTTACAGACATCGGGGATTTTATAGGTGTTTGTGGGACTGTATTTCTGACAAAGACAGGTGAAAAGACAATCAATGCCAGTGATATTACTATTCTTACCAAGTCACAAAGACCGATTCCTGTTGTAAAAGAAGTGGACAAAGAGGGTGGAACGGTCAGATTTGATGCGTTTACTGATAAGGAAGCAAGGTATAGGCAGAGATATCTTGACCTTCTATTAAATCCCGAAGTGAAGGAGATATTCAGGGTTAGAATGAAGGTAGTGAATGCTATGAGGTATTTTCTTGATGGCAAGGGCTTTATTGAGGTTGAGACCCCGGTCCTTCAACCAATATATGGTGGTGCTTTTGCAAGACCTTTTACGACACATCATCATACACTGGATATGAAGTTATACTTAAGAATAGCGGATGAACTATATTTGAAACGCCTTCTTGTAGGTGGATTTGAGAAGGTTTATGAGATTAGTAAGGACTTCAGGAATGAAGGTATTGATAGAATACATTATCCTGAGTTTACACAGTTAGAATTATATCAGGCATATGCTGATTATAACGATATGATGGTGCTTTTTGAGGACATGGTTGAGTTTGTTGCTAAGAAGGTTTTTGGTAAACTTGATTTTCAGTATCAGGGTAAATCTCTCATTTTTATAAAGCCATGGAAGAGAGTTTCACTGAGAGATGCAGTAAAAGAAAGAACTGATGTTGATATAATGTCATCAAGTTTAGAAGACCTGCAAAAATTATGTAATAGATTAAAAATTGAAATAAAAGGTGATTCAGGTTGGGGAGCGTTGGTCGAAGAGATAGTTGAAAAATTAGTTGTGCCGGATTTGGTTGAGCCGACAATATTGCATGATTACCCACAGGAGACATCGCCTCTTGCCAAAACAAGAGGAGATAACAAGCGACTTGTGGAGAGGTTTGAACCATACTGTATGAGTATTGAACTGGGCAATGCATTCAGTGAGTTGAATGACCCGAGGGTTCAGAAAGAGAACTTCGCAGGTCAGGAGATGAGGAGAGCCAAAGGAGATGAGGAAGCACAGACAATGGATGAAGATTTCGTGATGGCACTTGAATATGGTATGCCACCAACTGGAGGTATGGGTATTGGAGTTGACCGTCTTATTATGCTATTTACTGATTCTGCATCAATAAGAGATGTAATTCTCTTTCCTCAGTTAAGACCGAAGGGTGATAAAGAAAGTTAATATCCATTATGTTGATATTAAATAAACTTGGTTAAATTCTATATGATATATTATTTAATAAAAAGAATATTTTTTTAATTTAGTAAATCAATATGGAAAGTGAAAAGATAAAAAGAAGCAATTTTAAGTATCTCTTAATAATTATTTTTATCAGTTTAGTTTTGCATATCTCTACTTTCTTTTTATTTGGTATGGGAAAGCCGTTAGTCGGTGATGGTTATCAATACCACGTAACTGCAATTTCAATAATAAAGAATTTCTCAATTCCAACATTTGGACCACCGGTAAATATTAGAACACCGGGATATTCATTATTTTTATTGCCATTCTACCTGATAAATTCATCTGAGATTGTTCCAAGGATACTGAATATTGCTATTTCATTGTTGGCAATTTATCTTGCCTATATTCTCGCACTTAAATATGTTGATAGAAAGAGGGCAATTGCTGTATCTCTTATTGTCGGTATTTATCCCACAGTTATATTTTTTGCTACTATGGTTATTTCGGAACCGCTTGCAATGGTTATGGTTCTATTACTTCAGATATATTTAATTAAGAAATTCAGTAAGTCAAACAAATTTACATTTATACTTACCGGTCTTATGATTGGTTATCTTGCTTTGATAAAACCGAACCTTCTTCTATTCTTACCAGTTATTAGTATATATATTCTCATTAAATTTGGTTTTCGAAGGTCAATTATTCCACTGATACTCTTGATTGTTTTCACTGCATTGGTTTTGACTCCATGGGTAGTTAGAAATTATATTAAATTTGGTGGGATTATAGCTTTATCTTCGAATGGTGGTTATCTATTCTGGTGTTCAAATAATGAGGACCTTATTAAGATTGATGGTGCTGGTAAGTATTATGAGTATAGAATCACTGACAGGTGGAAAGAGATAGAAGGTCTATCAATTGTGGAAAGGGAAAATGTGTGCTGGAAGAGAGGCATTCAGTTTTATACTGATAATCCAGGGAGGGGCATCTTGTTTCTTATGAAAAAGGTCTACAGGTTTATCAACCCTTTACAGATAAAAGAAGGAGAATTTTACTTTTGGGATTTTACTATGTCTTATAAATTGTTAAGAGTTTTTAATTTATTTTTTGTAATATTTCTATCTGTTCTATTTATACTCGGGATTATTACACTGCATAACAAAGAGGCTTTTTTTATATTGATAATCCCAATAATCGTCATATTCCTGTCAAGCATTATATGGTGGTCAAGTTACAGGTTCAGATTGATATCAGAACCATCAATAATAATTATTGCCTGTGCGGGGCTTTTCGGTTTTATTGATTGGGTAAAGCAAAGAAATTTTACACATTTAAAGAAACAAAAAGCCCGCTAATAAAAGCGGGCTTTTTAAGAAATCTGCCTGTTAAGAACCCTTAATATGTGCCTCTTTCAAGTTCCTGAAGACCTCCTAAAAGACCCATAAAACCAGCCGCAATTACAAATACATAAACAACTATGCAGACAAAGAATAGTATTATCTCTATAATACCTATTATTAATGCAGCGTTTCCAATCTTCTTTGTCTCTGGAAGCACAGCATTCTTCTTCATTATATAACCTACAATGATTCCAAATAGTGGTATAAACAATGCAAGATAGATAATATAAAATATCGCAAGATATCTTAGCAGTTCAATTAATGAGCGTAATCTGACAACTATAGGGTCCGCCTCATTTTTTATATCTACCACGGGTTCTTCCATTTTGCCTCCTTAGGATAAATATTATAAAGAAGCAGGGGGTGAATGATGTTTTTTTAAGAAACCTTAACCGTTTTGGATACCTTACCTGATTTTATACATCTTGTGCAAACGCGCATCTTCACAATTCGTCCGTCTTTTTCTACATGGACTGTCTGTAAGTTTGGATACCAGCGTCTTTTCGTTCTGTGAGTTGAATGGCTCACTTTATTTCCAGTCAAGGGACCTTTTCCACAGATCTCACACCTTCTTGCCATAACACATCCTCCTGCCTTCTATAAACAGTTCCGTTATGATAACATATCATATTATGATTTCAATAAGAGATTTATCTGTAGTTATTATTGCTAAAGATGAGGAGAAAAATATATACAGATGCATCTCCAATCTTCCAGAAGCAGGTGAGGTTATTATTGTTGATAATGGTTCTAAAGACAGGACAATGGAGATTGGTCAATACCTGGGGACTGTAATCTACGATGCAGGCAATATTCATGGCTTTTCTAATCTGAGGAAGCTTGGATTAAATAAAGTAAAAAATGATTGGGTTTTATTTGTTGATGCTGATGAGGTTGTCTCAATTTCTCTTAGAAGAGAAATTGAGAGTTCAATCAATGCTGATGATAATGTCTCGTATATAATTCCGCGATTAAATCTTTACTTTGGCAGGTTTCTTCGCTTTGGTGGCTTTCATCCTGACCACCAATTGCGTCTTTTTAAGAAGAATATGGTTATAATAAGCGATAGGTTAATCCATGAAAGTATAATCTCAAATAACAAAACAGTGGTATTAAAGAATCCAATAATTCATCTCTCATATCCTTCGCTTTCATCATATATAAGAAAACAGGCGTTCTATATACCCTTAATGGTGGAAGAGATGAAGAGGAATGGTGTTAGAAGAGATTTTATGTATAGAATATTCAGGTTGTATATAAAACCCTGTGGAAGGTTTCTCTTAAGATTTATTATCAGATTTGGTGTTTTTGATGGCTGGCAGGGGCTATTTGCCTGTCTTTTTGATGCAAGGATTAAATATCTATCCTATAGAGAGTATATAAAAAGATGAGGGTATTACATCTATTATCGCAGTTAGAACTTACAGGTGCGGAATCTTATGCTATTACGATAGCAGAAAAACAGATTGATATGGGATGTGATGTTTATATCATGTCAGACACAATTAATACAGAGACAAGGGCTAAATATGTCAGGTTTGAACTCAATAGAAGAGGTCTTTATAACAGGTATAATCATATCAGGTTCATTACAGATTTTATTCGTCAGCACAAGATTGAAATTGTTCACTCTCATTCAAGGGCATCATCCTGGTCGGGGCACATGTCTGCAAAATTTACAGGAATTCCTCATATTGCCTCTGTTCATCAGATTCTCCCAGGGGGCTTTACTAAAAAACTCTTACCTTGTTTAGGTGAGATATGCCTTGCTAACTGTGAAAATGTAAAAGAGGCGATAATAAAAAATTATGCTTTTCCACAAGATAAAATAATAGTTCTAAGGAATCCTTTTAATACTGATATTTTTTCACATCTACCAATATCTGATGGAAAGATGAAAATAGTAATTGTTGGAAGATATTCCGGTCCAAAGGGAAGGGTAATTATCTGGTTTTTGAAAGAAGTAATTTCTGAGATTGAGGAAGAACTTGAACCATTTGAAATTTTCATTGTAGGTAAAAGAGTGGATGAAATAGGTAGAATTATTGATGAAGTATCAAAAGGTTTTAGGAAGTGCGAGGTAAATCAAATTGGTTTTGTTAGCGATATAAGAGATGTATATAAAATATCAAGTATCATTGTAGGAGCAGGAAGAGTGGCTATTGAGGGGATACTTACAGGAAGGTGTGTTCTGGCACTTGGGGAGCAGGGATTCCTTGGCCTGGTTACATCTGATAGAATTGACAATATGGAAGCGTCCTCCTATGGTGATTGTCTGTTCCAGTCAAATTTCAACACAGAATTTGCCAAAAAAGAGATACTATATACTATGAAACACTTTAATAGCATTGTCCATAATCAAGATTCTTTAATTCAAAAAGTTATAGATAATCATGATTCAGAAGTGATTGTCTCAAATATAAATGAGTGGTATAGGTTTCTAATCAGTTTTAAAGGGAAAGGTTCTAATTGAAGATACTAATTCTCAGGACAGATAGAATAGGTGATGTAATCCTCTCTGAGCCTGTGATTGAAGTGATTGCTTCTAAATTTAACAATCCAAAAATTGATGTTGCTCTCTCAGAATATTCAGCACCTGTATTGTATGGAAATCCTCATATCTCAAATATCTATAAACTTAGCAGTCGTGGAATAAAAGACGCGTTCAATCTTGCAAATATCCTGAAAAGAAATAACTATGACCTGTCAATAACAATTGATACACATCCCATTTCATATCTCATCCCTTATCTTTCTAAGGTTAAGGTAAGGATAGGTCAGGGGAGGAGGTTATGGGGTGTATTTTTGAATTATCCCGTTTCTTTCAGCAGAAGACATAGTAATCTTCATGAGGTTGTCTTGAATCAAATGCTGTTAAAACAATTTGGTCATAAGCCAGAACTAAAAAGACCTGAACTTTATATTTCTCAAGATGAGGTTGTAATGGTCATTGATTCTATTAAAAAACTTGGTTATGAAGAGGGAAGACCGATAATTATAATTCACCCTGGCTCACTCGGGTCATCGGCTCATCCACCTTTGAAGATATATAAAAAGTTATCAGAGACCGTCTCTCGTTATGGACAGGTAGTTATTGTTGGCAGGAGAGAGTTTGATAATCTTGATGGGTTTAGAGATATTGAGAATATTTTAGTTATAGATGATATTGATATAAGGGAGTATATGGCACTTATATCTCAAGCGGTTCTATTTATTGGTGGCGATACAGGACCCATGCATATAGCAAGTGCTTTCAATATACCTGTAATTGCACTGTTTTCTCCAATAAGGGGTTGTGGACCTGAGAGGTGGGGTCCGCTTTCGGATAAATATATTATTTATAAACCAGATATTGAAGAGTGCAATGGTAAATGTGATAGGTGTAAATACTATAATTGTATGGAAAAGATAGATGCTTTTGATATAATATCAGGTGTTATGTCTCTGGTTAGATTTAAGGAGGTCTAAAATAGATGAAAAGGAGTTTTATTATTGTATTTATAGCAGTGTTTATTCTTTTAGTTTTTTCACTAAATGCGTTCACATTGCAGAATGCATTTAAGGTTGGGGAGAAGCTGGTATTTTCTGTTGGATGGACCAATGTCCTTGATGCAGGGACTGCTGTTATGCAGGTTTCAAATGAGGAGGTATTTTTCAATCATAATGTTTACCATACAATAACCACTACGAAATCGTCCTCTGCTTTTTCATCGTTTTTTTATGTCTATGATAGAATTGACTGCTATTTTGATAAAGATACATTTGCCTCACTAAAGTATGAGAAGCACCTAAGAGAAGGAGATTATAAGAATGACGAGGTCATATATTATGACCCATCAAAACAGATAGCAATAAGAGATGAGAAGATCATAAAAGTTCTCTCTAATACAATGGATATTCTGACTGCCTTTTACTACCTGAGGACTTTAAGTTTTCAAACTGGTGATGTGATAAAGATAAATCAATCTGATGGGAAAAGGTCAAAGGTTATTGAGGTAAAAATATTGAAGAAAGAGCAGGTTACTGTGCCAGCAGGAACATTTAATTGCATAAAGGTAGAACCTATATTGAATGAGACAGAGGGAATATTCCGCCAGTCAGGACGGCTATGGTTCTGGCTTACTGACGATGAGAAACATATGCCCGTTCTTATGAAGTCGTCAATTGTCATTGGTGATATAACAGCAAAACTTGCTTCATATACTATTGGTAAATAAAAAATCTTGTTGGGTTCTATCATTGGAATATCATTTTGAACTTAAATGCTAAAGATATAATTATTTTTATTCCTGATTTCATAGGGATTTTATAAAAATTTTTGTATTAATAGATAGTATGAAGATGCTTGACCAGATCATAGGAAGAGTCATAAGAGAGCACAGGGAAGTAGTAGAAAGCACAATTAAGAATTGCTACGATGATATAAAAGCACTCATTGAGTTAGCAGATTCTGTATTTGCATCAGGTGGAAGGTTATTTGTGTTCGGGAATGGCGGTTCCGCTTCTGATGCCCTTCATCTTGAGGCAGAACTTATAGGAAAGATGAGCGGGCTTACCTCTCAGTTTCCTGCTTTTTCACTTGTTGATAGACCATCTGTTATCACTTCAATTGCAAATGACTTTGGATATGAGAATGTCTTTTCAAAGCAGTTGGAGGCACTCGGAAGGAAAGATGATATGGTTGTTGCAATAACTACGAGTGGAAGGTCTAAGAACTGTATAAGGGCAATAGAGACAGCAGAAACTATTGGAATGAAGACAGCGATACTCACAGGTAAAGATGGTGAGATTTTGAAGGGAAAGGCAGATGCTGTAATCGCAGTGCCATCAAGCGATACACAGAGGATTCAAGAAGCACATATTGTCATTATTCATATATTCTGTGAAACTCTAAAGAGAATGAGAAATAAAGAGAGATAAGCAAAAATGAAGCGACTGAAAGACATAGTAGAAAATTTCATTGGTAAGAAAGTTCTTGTAATAGGCGACTGTATGCTTGATGAATATGTCTATGGTGATTGTAACCGAATATCACCCGAAGCCCCTATTCCAGTATTTGTTCGCAAACAGGCGAAGGACTTTCCTGGTGGTGCTGCAAATGTCTCTGCGAATATAAAAGCAGTGGGTGGTGAACCAGTTATTATAGGTATAGTGGGTAATGACCTTCAGGGTAGAAGATTCCTTGAGGTGATGAAAGAAAAGAACATTGATAGTGGTGGGATTCTGGCGTCTGACCTCCGTCAGACAACTGTGAAAACACGAATTGTTGCTCAAAATCAGCAGATGATTCGCATTGATAAGGAGGTAGTAAATGAATTATCGTCTGATGAGACAGAATCTATTAAAAAGAAGATAGAGAATCTAATTGGTTCAGTAAATTCAGTAGTTATATCTGACTATGGTAAGGGGATGATTACAAAGAATATGCTTCAATATCTTTTAGGGGTGATAAATAAAAGAGATATAAAAACAGTTGTTGACCCGAAGGTTGACCATTTTAACCTATACAAAGGAATGACCGTTATCACACCCAATCATAGAGAGGCGTCAAATGCAGTGGGTTTAAATATTGTTGATGAGGATTCAATGAAAATGGTTGGTTCAAAGCTCCTTGAAACTGTTGCCTGTGACAATGTTCTTATAACCTGGGGAGAGAGAGGTATGGTTCTGTTCCAGAAAACTGTTGAGCCAATATTTATACCTGCGACTGCAAGGTCGGTATATGATGTAACAGGTGCAGGTGATACGGTAGTTGCTATTCTCTCTCTTGCTCTGGCATCTGGTGCAAATGTGGAGGATTCATCTCGTATCGCAAATTATGCTGGAGGAATAGTTGTGGAGAAATCGGGAACAAGCGTTGTCTATAAAGAGGAAGTATTAAAAATGATAGAAGAGAATTCAAAATAGGACAGTCAGGTTATTTTATGGGAGTATTGGTATCTCAGAAAGATATTGTTCAGGAATTAAAAAAACATCGTTCAAGAAAACTGATATTTACAAATGGTTGTTTTGACATTCTTCATATTGGTCATATTCATCTTCTGAAAAGATGTAGAGAGTTAGGTGATGTTGTAATTGTTGGCTTAAACTCTGATAATTCAGTATTTAGATTGAAGGGCACAGGTCACCCGGTAATGCCACAAAATGAAAGGGCAGAAATTCTCACATCTCTATCTATGGTTGATTTTGTTGTTATATTTGAGGAGGATGACCCTTTGAATCTAATAAAACTTATAAGACCAGATATTCTTGTCAAAGGTGGGGATTACACAATGGATGAGGTTGTTGGCAGAAAAGAGATTGAGTCATGGGGGGGAAGGGTGGAATTGTTCCCTTATATCAAAGGTGTGTCAACATCGGATATAATAAGTAGAATAAAGAGTATTCCTTGAGAATAGAGAAATTAGATGAAGGTTGTTGGTATAATTCCAGCAAGGTATGAATCAGCAAGACTTCCAGGCAAGGCGTTAATAGATATATGTGGAAAGCCAATGATAGAATGGGTATATGAGAGGTCTTGTAGAGCAAAACTCCTTTTCGCTGTTTACATTGCGACAGACAGCGAGTTAATCGCAAGCATAGCAAGAAATTTTACCGACAGAGTTCTTATGACTTCAAGTAATTGTGCTACAGGGACAGATAGGATTGCTGAAGCAGCAAAGATGATTGACTGCGATTATGTTATAAATATACAGGGTGATGAACCACTTATAGAACCGGATGTAATAGATTCTGTCATCTATCCATTGATTAACGATGGTGAATACTTCACTACTGCTGCCACACTGATTACTGGTAGCAGTGGTCTTGAGAATAAAAACTTCTGTAAGGTAGTAGTTGATAAAAAAGGCTATGGTATATACTTCTCCCGCGCGCTCATTCCTTTCTTTGTATCAGAGAAAAGTGTCAGATATTTAAAACATATAGGGATATATGGATATAGCAAGGAATTTCTACTTAAGTTCACGAGTATGCCCTGGGGGGAACTTGAAATAGTGGAGCACCTGGAGATGCTCAGAGCAATTGAAAATGGCTATCGCATTAAGGTCGTAATCACCGATTACAGGTCAATTGGTGTTGATACGGAATATGAGTTGGAGTTGGTCAAGAAGATTATTAACCGTTCAGAGAAATGATGAATCTACATCATCTCATAACTTATTCAAAGATATTAATTGAAAAAATAGATATATTCAATTTCCTATTTACCTGTCAGTTTAATAATTGCTAATGAAAGAATGATGTTATACCCTTTCTTATCATCATAATTGCTATTGCTCCCATAAGCAAACACATAACCTTTGAAAAGGCAGATGAAATTGCTTTTCCAAGAATTTTATCAAGTATAGATGAGTATATTAGAACAAAATTCATTATCACTAAATTGACAATAAATGCAGATAGAGCAATTAGGATGCCATATAAATCCATTGAAATGATTAGTATCGTGAGAACTGCTGGTCCCAGAATCAAAGGCATACCGATAGGAACTACCCCTATATCCCCTGTGATTGGCTTTCTTATTGCACTTGGTGAGGTAATAAGGTCAACTATAGCAAGTAATAGTAGAACAATTCCACCTGCTACCTGAAAGTCACCAATAGTTATACCGAGAAACAAGAATATTCCTTTGCCACCGGCAATAAATGCAAGCCCTATTGCACCTGCGGTGATTATCGCTCTCTTGGTTATCTTCCTTTTTTGGTTTTCTTCAAGACCTTCTGTGAATGAGATGAATACAGGTATTATTCCAATGCAGTCAAAGGCAACAAACATTGGTATGAATGCCATCAGAAATCTTTTCAAGAACTCAATCATAATATATATTATAGAATATAAGAACTGATGGGTTATCTATCAATATATTTATTTAATTTTTTGATATTTTATTTAATTTAAATTTCTAATTAAATTATTTTATTTTAGTTTTATTCCTGTAATAAAATTTGATATTTTATTATTAGATTATGGTAAAAATTTTAATATTGTGATATATTTTAGGGATAGGCTAAGTGTAATAATACATATGAATATGGACGGTATATTGAGCCGCCTAATAAGTTTAGGCAAGGAGAAGGGTCATCTTACATTTGATGACATCAATAATGTTCTACCTGATGATGTGTTTGCATCGGAGGCGATAGACGAACTTCTTGTAATGTTTCGTGAGTTGAACATTAAGGTTGTTGATTCTGACAAAATAGTAGAAGAGGAGAAAGAGGAAGAAGAGGTCCTGTTTGAAGAAGATAAGAGCAGGGTAGATGATTCTGTTCGGCTTTATCTTAAAGAGATGGGTAGAGTTCCCCTTCTTTCCCGGGAAGGCGAGATAATTCTGGCGAAAAAAATTGAGAGTGGACATAGGAAAGCAAGGCAGTCAGTGTTTTCAACACATATGATATTTGACCTCTTCTTTGATTTTGTTGCGAAAATAAAGGAGAGAGAGATAAAAATTGAAGATGTGATAATAGTTAATACTGATGGTCGCCTTCCTTTGTGGAAGCAAAGAGAAATTGTAGAACAAATATTAAAAGCAAGTGAAAATTTGAAGGTCTCCAAGTCAGAGATTGAAAAGATATATCATAAACTTAAGAATACAAAGAGGAGAGAAAAAAAGTTTGAAAGATTATTGGATGAATTAGAAGTTGAGAGAATGGAGGTCGCTCGTTTGCTTGAATCCCTTAATATTTCAACATATCAGGTTGACAGATTTGTTGAAGAGGCAGTCAAACTGGCAGAAGAAATAATAGAGAATAGAGAAGAACTTACAAGAATAAAGAACGAGACAGGGCTTTCACCCACCAGAATAATCTCTCTCTATAGAGGTCTGTCATCCAAGAGATTTAAAGAGTCAAATATCAAGAAACAAACAGGTCTCTCTTATGACGATATCTGTAAATATAAGGAAAGAATAAGGTTAGCGAGAAAGAGGATAGATGAAGTTGAGAGAATAACAATGCTTCCATCTGATGATTTTCTTAAATTGGTAGAAGAAATGAGGGAGGGGCAGAAAGAAGCATATGAGGCGAAGATTTCGCTTGTGAAGGCAAATGTTCGTCTTGTTGTATCAATTGCCAAGAAATATACAAACAGAGGTCTTCAGTTTCTGGACCTGATTCAGGAAGGCAACATTGGTCTTATGCGTGCTGTTGACAAATTTGATTATAATAAAGGTTATAAATTCTCCACCTACGCAACTTGGTGGATAAGACAGGCAATAACCCGTGCCATTGCAGACCAGGCAAGAACAATAAGAATACCTGTCCATATGATTGAAGCGATAAGCAAGGTAATCAGGACTACAAGATTACTTGTTCAGGATAGAGGTCGTGAACCACTTCCAGAGGAGATAGCGGAGGAGATGGGGCTTGATATATCAAAGGTAAGGAGAATTCTCAAAATAGCACAGGAGCCAATAAGCTTGGAGACGCCGATAGGAAATGAAGAGGATAGCCACCTTGGAGATTTCATAGAAGACAAGAATATTGTCTCACCGGCAACATCTGCTGCTTTCAGCATGCTAAAAGAGCAGATTGAGAAAGTGCTTAATACTCTTAGTTCAAGAGAGGAGAGAGTTCTGAGATATCGCTTTGGAGTGGGTGATGGAATACCAAGGACTCTTGATGAGGTTGGTGCTGTCTTTAAGGTTACGAGAGAGCGCGTCCGACAGATTGAAGCAAAAGCATTAAAGAAACTTCGCCACCCGAGCCGTTCTAAAAAACTCAGGGCTTTTATTGACATATAACTATCTTCATTCTTTTCTTTTCTTATTAACCAAATCATTTTCTTTTTATTAAAATAAATACAGGTGAGTAAAGTGAAAAGACCTGGAGCTTCTTTAAAAAGTTTTGGAAAATACGGATTTGTCTCATTGGGGGAGTATGCAAATATACCAAAGTTTTCCGGTGTCTATATATTTCGCGATAATTCAAATGAACCATTATATGTTGGTAAAGCAAAAAATCTGAAGAGTAGAATTACCAGTTATTCAAAAGGTGCTATTGACCCGAGAATTTCTAGTATGCTTTCAAAAGCAAGAGCAGTTGAGTATATCGTAACAAATAATGAGGCAGAAGCACTGATTCTGGAGTGCAATCTGATAAAATATCTTAAGCCAAGGTATAATATATCATTGAGGGATGATAAACGCTATCCTTACCTCTGTATCACCAGAGAGGATTTTCCAAGAATATTTCTTACAAGAAGGGTAAATCCATTAGTTGGAGAATATTTAGGACCATATATAAATGCAGATGCTTTAAGGAAGACGATAATTTTACTTCAGGGGGTTTTTAAGATTAGAGTATGCAGGCAGAAGATAAAAGAAGGTGGTAAGAATGGTAAGATTTGTCTTTACTATAATATAGGTAGATGTGAAGCACCATGCGTTGGTAGTGTTTCAAGTGAGGAGTATAAAAGTAAGGTATTTCAAGCAAGGGAAGTTTTAAAAGGTAGAGGAAGAGGGTATCTCAGTCAGTTGAGAAGAGAGTATGCTAAAGCAATAAAAGGATTGATGTTTGAGAGAGCTTCAATTATAAAGGGTGATATATCTGCACTTGAGATGCTGATTTCAGAACAAAGAATAGAGACGATGGGCGGGGATGAGGATGTAGTTGCAACTGTTTGCGAGAATGATTTGGGCGCCTGTGTGATATTTAAAGTAAGGCAGGGAAAGCTTGTAGAACGCGAAGTATTTGTAATTTCTTCTGAGGGGAATATAATTGAGGGGGAGGCAATTGCTTCTCTTATCAAGCAGAGGTATTCACAGGCACCGGTTTACCCGAAGAGAATTGCTGTAAATGTCTTACCTGATGAACTGTCTTCATTAGAGAAGATACTTAAAAGCGCAACAGGAAAGAATGTAAACATATGGTCTCCAAAGAAGGGGAGGATAAAGCGTCTTATTGATATGGCTGTAGATAATGCGGGTCTTATATTAAAAGAAGAGGTAATAAGAAAGAAACAGAAGTCATTTGTTGAAGCACATATTGAACTCATGAAATTATTAAGTATTGATATGTCTCATTATTCAATAGATGGAATTGATATTTCAGTCCTTTCAAAGTCAGGTAGAGTTGGTTCATCTGTTAGATCTGAGTTGGGGAGACCTGTAAAGAAATATTATAGAAGATACTTAATAAGGGGGGATGCGACAGATGATATCGGTATGATGAGAGAGGTTGTGTCAAGGAAGATTGCTCGTGGTGAGATGGCAGAGATTCTACTCCTTGACGGTGGCAGGGGGCAACTAAGTGGAGTTGCAGACCTGTTTCGCGATACTGAGAAAGGACCTGGCATTATAGCAATTGCCAAGGGAACACCGGATAAGTTCTATATACTTAAGAAAGGAAGACCTGTGAGATTAAAGGTTTCTGACAATTTAAAAATGCTTCTTACAAGAGTGAGAGATGAAGCACACAGATTTGCGCACAGTTATCAGTTGAAGACAAGGCAATTTGACATATCATTTTTAGATAATATCAGAGGTATTGGTAAGACGAGGAAGAGGGAGATATTAAAACTTATATATGAAGTTGGAATAGAAAGAATTTCGGAAGAGCAGTTTAAGTCAATCAGGGGATTAAGCAGAGAAAAGATAATAGAAGTTATAAATAATCTTAAATCTTCTGAATGAAGAGAGGACTATATTTTGACTGTTGTAGAAATTTTTGGGGATGAATAGGTTATGAAAGATATTACATCACTTTCACCTGTTGCGATAAAAGAGTTCGTAAAAAAAGCTGGTGAACCCGTTTATAGAGTCAGTCAGATAATTGAATGGCTATATCAGAAGGGTGTAAATGACTTTGATGATATGTCCAATCTATCCAAAGGGTTCAGAATGAAATTGAAAGATGCTTTCTTCATAAGCCAGCCAACAGTTAATAATACTGTTGTGCCTGAGGACAGCAGGTCAGTGAAGGCGATAATAGAACTTGGTGATAGTGAGTTTGTTGAGAGCGTCTTTATAAAGGAAAGAAAGTGGAATACGGTATGCTTATCAGTGCAGGTTGGCTGTCCTGTTGCTTGCAGATTCTGTGCGACAGGTGCTATGGGCTTTAGAAGGAATTTGACGATTGGTGAGGTTGTTGGTCAGGTTCGGCTTATGAAAGAGAATGTTGGTGAGTTCAGGAATATTGTCTTTATGGGGATGGGTGAACCACTATTAAACTATGAAAATTTAGTAGATTCAATCAATCTTGCCAGTAAACTGTTTGACATTGGGAAGAGAAGGATGGTTGTCTCAACAGCAGGTTTTCCAGACAAAATGCGAAGGTTGGCTGATGAAAGAATTAAGGTTAAGATGGCTCTATCACTGAATGCGACTGATGATGAGAAGAGAAAGTGGCTTATGCCTGGCGCAACGGGTGGTATAGATGAGTGTTTTAAGGCGCTTGGTTATTATAGTGAAAAGGCAGGTATTATAGGGACGGTCGCTTATGTATTAATCGCCGATGTAAATGACAGCAGGGTAGAAGCATTTGAATTGCTTGCTTTAACTCAAAGATATGGATTCAAGATAAACCTTATACCTTACAATGAGGCAGAGGGGCAGGGTTTTAAGAGACCAATAGAAAGCAAAATAAACGAATTTTTTAGAATACTTAAACAGGGTCCAAATCCTGTGACTGTTAGAAATTCATTCGGTTGCAATATCTCTGCTGCCTGCGGTCAATTAGCAGGAAGAAGAAATTTCTAAAATAAACTTGAGACAGATAATTTTTATGTATTACTCAAATTATGTGATTTACTTTGCTTTTGACTGCCAGATAGCAACTACGCCACCAGTAGTATCCTGAAAGATAGCGTAATAACCATAGTTAGTCACTTCTGTCTTTGGTCTTATTATCCTTCCACCTGCTTCTTCAATCTCCTTTGATTTGCTCTCAACACAGTCAACCTTTATATAAGAAAGCGAACAGCTCTCGGGGTTTTCTTTACTGCAACTGCTTGTCTCTTTCACAAGGTTAAAGCCACCACCAGGACCTTCACCAGCATCCCACATCGCATAACTCATATCTGGCGCTATCTCAACCTTCCAACCAAAAACCTTCTCGTAAAATTCCTTAGTTTTTTTCAGGTCAGTTGAAGGTATTTCAATATGACATATATTATGCATATTCACCTCCTTTCTTTTAATAAATTCTAACTAATATAAATGGTTCTAACAAATAAAAAATCAAAAAATCTATATAACCTCAACTCTTGCATTTATATCAAATGGGTTGGTTCTTACCGCATAGGAGAAGAGAAACGGATATTGATTTTTCAGGTGCTCCATATAATTAAGCCATTCAATTATAAGGATGATATATGCGCGTTTTATATCATTTGATATGTGGTCAAGGTCGCTATCAGGCAGGTCTTTAACATTCTGTCTGCTTGCTAGTTCTTCTGTCAGGTGAAATACAGCCCATAAGAGTTCTGTAAATGTTTCATGTTCCAAAAGGTTCGGGTTTTCAAGAAGGCGAAGCAGGAAATCCCTACGGGTGATGAGAAAAGTGCGGAGGTCTGCAAGGTCAACCTCTCTGCATTCAATACTGACTTCATATTTTCTAAGGTTTCTTTTTAATGAGATAAAGTCCTGATGTGTCCAGTTTGTTGAAACAGTAAGTTTTGCCATTAAATTATCAATCTCTTTATCAAACTCAAAAAAACGCTTTAAAAGTTCACCTCCTACTTCACTGAAAAAAGCACCTATCACCATGTTCAACTTATTAAGCATTGACCGCTTCTCACGTTCACCCAGCAATTTTTCAATAATCACCATAACCAATAATACCTCAATTGGCAGGAAGGCCAGGTCGCCTATGAGGTAAATAAAAATATAGTATGTATCTCTGAATATCAAAAAATGTATGAAATACAGAATTGCTGAAAAAATGACCAGAGAGAGTCCAAGTAAAAATTGTGTTTTAAGCCATTTCATAAAAATAATCTCCTTTCAGTTCATCTCAATTCATATTCATAATTATATAAAATTATTAATTCCAATCTTTTCTTTTATATTGCTGAATTATGATACCGATTACAACAAATATAAGACCTATTATTGTAGATATGAAAATCCTCTCACCAACTATAAGATTTATTATTATGAGTGATATGAAAGGGCTTAGATATATAAGGTTTCCTACCTTTGCTGTCGTCTCTGATAATCTGAGTGCATTGAGCCATAATAAGAAGGTGATGCCCATCTCAAAGAACCCAATATATATCGCTCCAAGAAGACCGGATATATTTGGAATAGTCATTCTATATAATGAAAGGTATGTAATAAAAACATAGAAGCAACCGAATGAGAAATTTAAGAGTAATTTAACAGTGGCATCGCGCCTGTCCCTGGTATTATAAATCCAGAATATTGCCCATATAAAAGAACTACCGAGTGCTAATACAACTCCAAAAGGATTGGTGAGGTTGAGACCTTTTAAGTCTCCCCTTGTTGCAATTATTACAACACCGAAGAAACTTATTATTATTGCAAGAACGCTCTTAAGTCCAATCTTCTGCTTTAATACAGGAATGGAGAGAACAACGAGCATTATCGCCCAGGTGTAGTTTAGTGTCAATGCTTCCTGTGCTCTCAGGATTGAGTATGCTTTGAGCAGAACTAGATAATATAAGAATGGATTTAGAAGTCCAAGCAATGCAGAACTCAGTAAGTCCTTTCTATTGAGTTCTTTTAATAAGTGAAGTTTACCCTGAATAAGTAAGGTAACAAATAAAATAAGAAGTGAAGTGAGTGATGAATAAAAGAGCAATGGTATGAATTCAAGATATATTAATGAAACCTTGAAGGCAGATGCGATGGTTGACCAAAGTAGAACTGATATGATTGCATATGTATATGCCTTATTCTGTTTATTCAATTTAATCAAATATTGTCAACATTGATATTGCATGAATACCTATTATTGTGACAGTAGTAATTGCCAGTATTTTGTGATATCTGAATTTTACCCTGAGTAGCCCACTAAGGAATGTTGAAACAATCAAGATAAAACCAACAATTCCAAAAAACTTTATAATGCTGTATAAAGCCATTACAGCCCTCCTGAGAATAATCAGTTTTGTAATAATACGAGTTACTTAGTAGTTCTCAGTAAGCAGTTCAAAGAATGCCTTCGGGTGTCCACAAGCGGGGCATTCGTCGGGCGGTTCACTGCACTCATAGATATACCCGCAGTTTCTGCACCTCCATATAACTGCCTTTTCTCTCTTAAAAACCCTGCCCGTTTCAATATTCTCAAGTAAAGTGAGGTATCTCTTCTCGTGTTGTTTTTCTGCTACTGCTATAGCACGCATAGCACCTGCTATCTCGGGAAAGCCCTCCTCATCTGCTACCTTCGCAAACTCAGGATACATCACAGTGTATTCGTGGTTTTCGCCCATCGCTGCTGATTTCAAGTTATCTTTTGTTGTTCCAATCACACCTGCTGGATATGACGCTGTTATCTCGCAATCACCACCTTCAAGGAACTTGAAGAGCCGTTTGGCATGCTCCTTCTCGTTATCCGCTGTTTCAGTGAATATTGCTGATATCTGCTCGTAGCCCTCCTTCCTCGCCTGTGATGCGAAGTATGTATATCTGTTCCTTGCCTGCGACTCACCCGCAAACGCTATCATAATGTTCTTTTCTGTTCTTGTGCCCTTCAGTTTCATACCTATCTCCTTATATAAAATAAATCAAATCAAATATGTATTATTCCAGCATTATCGTATCTACTGGCTTTGGACCTTTTACTGATAAGAAGTATGCTGGCTCATCTCCTATGTTCTCAAATGTATGTGGAATATCCATCTTGCCCTGAACTACATCGCCTGGGGCTGCCACAAGTTCCTTATCTCCAACCTTTAACTTAATTCTGCCCTTCAATATGAAGAAGAGTTCATCAGATTTGGGATGCTTGTGAAGCGGGACTCTGTGCCCAACAGGCAGGTTGTAAATATATGGCTGAATTCCAGCGTAGTCACCAAAGAACGGATTAACGTCTACATCTGAACCGTAGGATACCTTCTGCCCATGAAAGATGTGTATCTGTTCAAACTTATCATCTATCTCTACAAACTTCTCCCTTGGAGAGCCACAGTTCGGGCACTTCTCAGGTGGTTCATTACCAATATGAATATATCCGCATACAGTGCAACGCCATCTTTTCATATTGCACCTCCGTAAGTTAATATTATTTCAACTGTGTGAATTAAGGATTTCTAAATCTCTCTACATTCCCTCAAGCAAACTTGTGAATGTATCGTGATGGTCTTCTTCGTCAGCAAGAATTCCTTCGAAGAGTTTCCTTGTTGTTATGTCGCCTTCTTTGTCAGCGAGTGAGATTATCTCTTTGTATAGTTTTATTGCGCCCTCTTCGTCTTTTACATCCTGCTCAAGCATATCTTTTACTTCTTTGCCAGTAACTATGTTCGTTGGCTTTGTTGTCGGTGTTCCTCCAAGATATGTTAGCCGCTCTGCAATTGCTTCTGCATGCTTCATCTCTGTTATTGCGGTGCTTCTGAACATATCTTTTGTGATGAATCCACAGCAACCATGCCATAGCACATGCTGCCACATATACTGAATTGCTACCTGCAACTCTCTTGCAATTCCATCATTCATCTTGTCCAATAATTCTTTTGATGCCATATTCTTTTAACCTCCTTTTAAGGACCAACATGTATCATTGGCCACTCAATATTATAATACTCAAATTTCTCAGCGTTTTCCTTCTCAATTTCAATTAATTTATAATGGCTCATCTCCATTGAGGCAATATATAAAAGTGCGTTTTGAATCTGTGGTTCATGAGAAAACTGTTTGGAAAATTCTGTATAAAATTCATATGTTGCTAATTCTCCCTTCATAGCAGTTGCCATAATTTCACTTACAGGTATGGTCTCATCACTGATTTTTATCTCAGGTAAAGGAACAGGATTCTTTTCAGGCAGAAATATATCCTTTCCTGGAAAGGTCTTCCTGTAAATCGATTCAAAGAACAACCTGTGTTTTTCTTCCTCGCTCGCGAGAAATTTTAACCTGTCTTTGAGAAGCGCATTCTTGACTTTATTAGCAAGTTTGATATATATATTTTTGCTTTCAACCTCACTTTTCATCGCTGTAAGATATATATCCTCAATACTATATTCTTTCAAATCCATATCATCACTCCTAATAATATTATTAATATCTAAACATCAAAACTGTAGTGCACAATCACTGGTAATTACAATTTTAGTATATCATCTGACTGATAAATTAGATTAATTATATGTCAGATTTCCAGCACAATTATATTACATCTTTGTTGCCCACAGTAGATGAATATTACAAAATTCCCTTACCTTTATTATTCCTTCCTTTATGCAGAACTTCACCTCAGGAACATCTCCAGGTTTAAGTTGTTTTCTTACGACTCTGTCATTGGTAATAATCTCAACCCATTCTATGTAGTGTTTTTCTTCCATGGGGTGTGGAACTGAACCAACCTTCACTATTGTGCCAGCATCTGTCATCTCAACTACTGGAAGGTGTTTTTCATATCCCTGTTCCTCCACCTTATCCTCCATAAGTTTCATTGGTTGACCACAGCAGACAAGTTTCCCCGCTCCTGTGTGAACCATCTCCACAATATTTCCACATACCTCACATTTGTATATCTGGTTTAACTCTGTCATCTTTCTAACCTCCATTATTAAAATAATTTATGTTCTTTGTGCTTGCTGACAATCTGGTCCGCTAATCTTTCAAGTGCTTTGAAGTCAACATCTTTTGGGTAGCCCTTGACGATGACCGGCTCAAGTATCTCAACCTTGAGATTTGGTAGCATACCGGCAATTATCTCTACTGTCTTTCCGCCCCAGCCATAAGAGCCAATTATCGATGCAAACCTTGCTTTTGGCCTTAGTGCGTTAACAAGGTAGGTGCCATATACTATAACTGGATGTGGACCGGCGTGGACTGTTGGAGTTCCAATTACTATCGTTGCAGTATCAACTAAAGCCATAGCAAGTTCACCTATATCTGTTTTTGTCAGATTGAATGGCTTTACAGGAATGTTTCTCTCTATGAGTGCTTCTACAAAATAGTCAACCATTTTGTCTGTGCTACCGTGCATGGATATATATGGCAGGACAACCTCGTTCTTCACAATATCTGAAACCCAATCTTTATATGCATCTATAATGAATTCTGACTTTTTATATACAGGCCCATGACTTGGTGCAATCATCTCTATTTTCAGGTCTTTTATCTTTTCAAGATTACCTTTGATATTTGACCTGAATGGCATCATTATCTCAGCATAATATCTCTTTGCAGCCCTGTATACATTGCAATCGGTCTCAATAAAGAGTTCACTTATTGCATAATGTGAGCCAAAAAAATCACAAGGAAAGAGAACCTTATCTTCCACTAAATATGTTACGAGTGTCTCTGGCCAGTGAACCCATGGGGTAAATATGAACTTCAGTGTCTTATCGCCCAATGATAGTGTCTCACCATCTTCAATTGTTATGAACCTCTCGGGGGGAATCAAGAGAAGGTCTATCAGCATTGTTTTACATTTCTGGTTCGTCACCACCTTTGAATCAGGATAGGCATCCAATACTTCTGGTATTGCCCCCGAGTGGTCCTGCTCTGCATGGCTTGATATAATATAGTCAATTTTCTTAACACCCATTTCTTTGAGGTTTGCTATCAGTATATTCTGCTTTGTGGGGTCAACAGTATCAATAAGGGCGGTCTTTTCACTGCCAATAATTAGATATGAGTTATAACTTGTGCCATCAGGGAGAGGGATGAGTTCATCAAATAACCGTCTGTCCCAGTCAATCGCTCCAACTGAGTATATAGATGGTTTTATCTCTCTTGGCTTCATATTTAACTCTCCTTTTCAAACTGGTCTTTACCTGCACCGCATATTGGACAGACCCAGTCATCAGGAAGGGTCTCAAATGAGGTGCCCGGTTTTATACCTGAATCGGGGTCTCCCACCTCCGGGTCATATATATAACCGCAGACCTTACATATATATTTATCCATCTTATTTACCTCCTTTTCACTCTTGATATCTAAGTATGTAGGTGCTGTTTTTGGGGATTTTCCATTCTTTATCTCGTGGTAGTATTCATAAGTCAATGGTTTTCCATCGCTTATAATATTTGCGTCTATTACTTCACCAATAAATATTGTGTGTGTGCCAGCATCAATACTATTTACAACCTTGCACTCTATATAGCCAATGGAGTTATCCATAACTATAGGGGCATTATTTTTACCAATTTTATAATTTGTATCTTTAAATTTATCAATATCTCTGCCTGATTTAAAACCAAATAATCCAATGAGGGGCATTGGTGTCTCTTCGGATAGAATTGAAATAGTGAAGACCTTACTATTCTCAATAAATGTATGTGTCAGGTTCAATTTGTTTATACTTATTGCAAATGTCGGTGGCTGCGATGTTATCTGAAATACTGTATTCGCAATCTGACCATTCAGTTTACTATCATTAAGTGAACTAATAATATACAACCCATAACTTATTTTCTGGAAGGTCTCTTTCTGCATATTTTCTCCTCACCTCAAAATCAATTTTAATATATCAAATGAATAAATCATATTAAAGACAATATATTAATAATATTATAACTATATAGAATAATTTTATAATTATTATAATATTATAATAAATGTATAAGTCAATTTATTTTTTTACTATTTCTTTTTTCGAAATTCTTCATAACATTTTTGCCTTTTTTGATTTTATCCCACATCATAAAGGCACGTCTGAGATGAGGAATCGTAATTGAACCACCGACTATGAGTCCAATGGCAAGCCCCTCTAATAGTTCACCATCGCTTATGCCTTCTTCCCAGCACTTTATAATGTGATATTCTATGCAGTCATCACAGCGTAGAACAAGTGAGCAGACAAGCCCTATGAGCTCTTTCATTTTCTTTGGCAATTTGCCATCATTATAAACCTGGCTGTCTAAGTTGAAAAACCTCTTTATCTCAATTCCTGAATACTTTATAACAACATCATTTAATATGTCTCGTTCCCTCATGAACTTTAAAAAAATATCTGGAAGAACGTTCTTTCTTTGTTCTTTCTTTTTCATTATAAATTTCACCTCTATAAACCAATATGCTTTACAATTTTTTAATTATAAGAGATTAATTCTATTAATTTACTTAAAAACCTCACCTGTCTCTTTATACCAGAAGAGCAGGTCAAGATGACTGAGTGGAATATCAATCTGGTTTGCAAATTCTTTCATCTTCTTCTCAATATCAAGATATCTTCTCTTTGATATTGACTTTGGAATCTCATCTATTACGCCGAATAGTTTTAGATTCTTCAATATATGCCTGTCAAGGATTGCCAGGTCGTTTCCAAGACCTATATTTCTCAAAAAATGGCTTGCCTCTTTATAACCCAGACCAAACACATTTTGAGTAAGCCATTCTCTCACCTCATTAGGGTTCTTGAAAAAAGCCAACTTTGATTTGATAGAGAACCTCTCGTTCAGTTTGAATTGCTTTATTGCCATCAGTATATAACTTGATTTCTTATACTTGAATCTAACACCCGTTAATTCATTACATATTTTGTTATTCAGGCAGTTTTTAAGAAGTTTCTTATCACATATGTTTTCAATTGCAACCCAACATATTTTCGCTTTTGATTGTGGTGTTAATATACAGAAGATTAACTCTACAAAGATGTCTTCTTCACTTCCCTCATTCCAGATTCTTCTGAACTCATCCAACCTTTTTGTAATTCTTTCTTTAATACTCAAATATTCGCTCTTTATATCTTCTATTAAATCTTCGTTTTTATTCATAATTCTCTTATGCAATTTTTGCTATTAGATACTGTTTTTACACACATCTATAATTGAAAGGGAGGCAAGCCATGAAAGTTTTTTCCACTCAAATTGAGATATGAGTTTTGTATCTATTACTGGTCTTTCTGTTATCACCCGTATTATCGCATTTTTAATGTCTGGGAAATCATCTGGTTCTGCCTGCCATCCCATCTTGTTATCTCTTATCCATCTGTAATTCTCATTGTCGGGTGCTATCGCAAGGACGCCAATTCCTGCCCTTAGATATTCATATGCCTTGTGTGGAAAACCGACGACATCTGATGAGAATCTGCCAGCAATGCATATACCTACATCAGCATTGGCTACCTCATTAAGCACTTTCTTATAATTTATGTAATCATGAACGAACATGATGTCTTTGAATTCATTTGCCAGACCTGAAAACTTAGGGTGAATAAAACCAAACTGATGAAATTCAATCTTCTTTTCTGTGTATCTGCCTTCCTTGACATTTCTTAGCGCATTTAATAAGCATTTTGGATCCCTCACAGTTGTTATTGGTCCCGTGTGAATAAATATTATTTTGCCGTCATCACCTCTTGTTCTCTTAATACCCTTGAAATCATCTTCATCATATCCATTTGGTATATACATGAACTTACCTCTATTTGATGGAAATCTCTTTATGAGCAACCTTTTCATTGGAACTGTGACGCACCATATTGAGGACGCTCTGTCTATTATTGTCTTTTCAAGGAATTTATCAAGGAGTCGCTGGAAGGGATTGGACCTTCTTATATATGGTTCACCTGCCCAGAAATCGCGATAATCAAGTATAAGTAGAATACTGCTGAATAGTGAGATGAGATAGCCAACAATGAGATTTGTAGTTGGTGGTTGTGTTGCGATTATTGCACCGGGCGATTGTTCCCTGACAATTTTTATTCCTTCTCGGACTGCATTTATAATCCATAGCCACTGTGGGTCTGGATACCTTATAAGATTGTAAATGTATTTAAGGAATTTAATGAGAAGATGCTCTTTGATTTCAAGCGGTTTCTTTTCACCTGCCATTATCTCTTTTCCCCTTATTTTTGAAAATAGTTCTTTGACACCGAAAGCAATTACACCTTCGGGTATTTTCTCATCCTCATCTTGTATGAAATATCTCGGGGCTTTTGATGTCAGTAGGATTTCACCAATGCCATGTTCGGGAAGGTGCTTTAGTATTGCCATCAGTCGTCTTATGGGGACACCACCTGTTGGTGGGGCAAAATAGGAGACAAAGAGAACCTTGATTTTCCAGGATTTATTTTTCAATAATAGACCTTAGATTTATTGCCTCTTTTATCGGGTCAGGTGAATGAAATATTGTGCTTCCAGCAATGAGCATGTCAGCGCCTGCTTTTGCGACAATTTTGATATTCTCTTTACAGATACCACCATCTACTGCTATCTCAATTTGATAACCATCATTGTCAATAATTGAGCGAAGTTCTTTAATCTTATCTGTTGTTGATTCAATATACTCCTGTCCTCCAAAGCCAGGATTAACGCTCATAAGCAGTATAAGGTCGCTTGCTTCAAATATTGGTTTGGTGAGCGTCTCAATGGGGGTTGCGGGATTTAATGCTATACCCGATTTGCATCCACTCTTTTTTATCTTTGAAAGAAGACGGTTGGGGTGGTTTGTTGTCTCAATATGGATAGTAATATAGTCGGCGCCAGCATCTACAAACTGTTGAACCTGGTTCTCTGGCTCAACAACCATAAGGTGGCAGTCAAACTGAAGTTTAGTGTGCTTTCTCAGGCACTTCACGACAGGCGCGCCAAATGTTATCGGTGGGACGAACCTGCCATCCATAATGTCAAAGTGTATGATGCTGACTCCTGCCTTCTCCATCATTGATACAGCATCTGATAGCATAGCAAGGTCAGATGATAGAAGCGATGGTGCAAACCGTGGCATATTAGTAATGATAATAGATAATAAATTACCTTATTTCAAGTGATTGTTAGTATAAAAATTTATGAAAAATAATTTAAAAAAACTATTGAAAAATTAAAAAATAAATATTAAAATATATTTAGTAAAATTGTTGGTTATATGTTTAACCTACATTTTTTAGGAGGTGAAAGATGAAAAGGTTAAACAATTCAAACTACCTATCTACCTACCTAATTATCATATCTATAACTTTCTTTCTATTTCCAGCATTGTCATATTCTGTTGAAAATACACTAGACCTAACAGGCAGTTATGAACCTGCGCAATTGCTAATTCAACTTGCAGGTCCAATTGGAGGAAGTTTTGAGAAACAGAGAGGTGGTTCAAAGGATGAGATCGTTCAAACGGGTTTTCCAGAGGTTGATGCATTGAATGAGCAATATGGTGTATATATGGCAGAACTTGCATGGGGTGATGATGCAACAGGTTCAGTTCCAGAATCACTTGACAACTGTTATGTATTTTATTTTCCTGATGAAGAACTTGATATGGAGCAAATAGCAGGAGAATATAAGGAAGCAGAGGGTTGTTTAGAGGCAGAACCGAATTATATTAGAGTAGGAATATGTGTTGTTTACCCGGGAAATGAATCTAAGGAATTATCTGGTAATAATATAATTGGAATGAATACTTTTGGAACAATTTATCCTAATGATTATTATTATATAGGACAGTGGCCATTACAACATAATTTATATGACCGTGATATAGATGCACCAGAGGCATGGTATTATATAAAATATAATTGTAATTGGATCAATTACTCAACAAAAATATCTCAATTAGATTCTAAAGGAGCTCTGCATTTGGATTCTCTACTTAGGCGATCATGGCTTAATATTAGTAATGCACAATATGATTTTGTTGACAACGTTCCAGATCCATGGTGGGATTATCCAGAAGAATATGAATATCATATGGAACCTGTAAATGGTATATTCCTTGCTACAACTAATAATGGACCAGAAGAGGATTCATACATTGCTTCAACCAATTGGCATTCAAGAATTCCTTTTGACCCTTACCCTTATGATTATTTTCCCACATATTTTGCATTGATAAGAGTTCTTAAGAAAGCAGAAAGTTCGGAATTTCCTGGCTATGAAGATCAATTTTTACCAAATATTGGTAATATACGTTTGTGTGTATCAGGTATGATTCGTTCTGCAAATAAGGATATAGATATTGTTCTGATGCCATATGGAGGTTATGATTACTCTGCGTTTGAGCATAAGGCAGCAGAATGGTTAAGAGATGAAAATCATGATGCTTTATTGATTGCACCCGCTGGATATTTAACACCCTGGTTTCCTACTCCACTACAACCTGTAATGTATCCTGCTAATTTAGATGAGGTTCTATCAATAGGAGCAACAGATGAAAATGACTTACCCACATCAGATACAAACCAGTATACAAAAATAGATTTATGGGCACCTGGTGAAAATTGCATATCTCTTTATTATTATAGTAATGTTATAAATGCTAATGGACCTGCTATTGCATCTGCATTTGTTACAGGTGTTGCAGCAGTTGAACATTGCCTTTACTTTCAAGGTGGTGGTGACACTGCTAAGGATTTAATATTATATAGCGACAATGTTAACAATTTAAAAAGATTAAATTTTTATAAGATGATTGCAAAGACAACAGAAGAACCTTCTTATGAATTTAATAATACTACATTTGTTGAAAAACAAGAAAAAAATATCACTATAAAATTACATCAGAATTATCCTAATCCTGTCATTGAAAGCACGACAATTCCAGTTGAAGTTAATGGGGATACATCAAAGAATGTTAATATAGGAATATACGACATATCAGGAAGATTGGTGAAATGCTTTAATGAGGTATTGGAACCCGGTGTTAATACAATAATTTGGGACTCAAAAGATGATAGTGGTTCTTATGTTAAATCAGGGGTATATATACTAAAAATAGAAAGTGAAGGTTATAGTTCTTCATTAAGATTGGTAGTAGATAGGTAGTTATTTTATGCGGGCACTGTTATTAATGCAGTGCCCGTTTTTTTTATTTAATTTTTGAGGTGATTTTATGGTAAAGAATATAGTATTAATAATAATAGTTATATCTACATTAAATTGTGGTGAGAATATTTTTAATGAAAATATCCAATTTAAGTATTCAAATCCAATTGGTGCAATAAATCTGACAAAGGATTACAAAGAATATGAAAATTTTACTCCAGGATGGAGTGAAGATTGTAGTTATATAATATATCTAACAAGAATTACAAAAAATGTTGAAATACCTAAATACATAGTAAATAAACTTGATTTAATAAATAAAGAGAAATATTCATATAATATTAAATATTTTTCTGAATTTTATGGACCTCCAGTAATTTCTCCAGATGGCAGATGGTTTGTATATTCAGGAGGAATACCAGGTAATAATTTTGATATTTATAGGGTAGATGCAAATAATCCAGAAGGCGAACCCGAAAGATTAACTTACAAAGGTTATTCAAATGGTGATGGGGTTTTATCTCCTGATGGACAATGGATTGCATTCACCTCTCAACGTGAACCACATATCCAGACAGGTTCTGAGGTATATATTATGAAATTTGAACCTGAGAGTTCTATTAACGAACCTACGCGTTTAACTTTTCACGATAAAAATGGAAGTTTTTGTGAAAATTTACTATTTTCCCCTGATGATAATTGGATTTTATATACATGCACACGTGGACAAAATAATGTTATTTATAAAATAAATTTATCGAATGGTATGCAAGCACAGGAGGAAATTATAGTGAAAGATGTGGATTATATAACTCCAACAGATATATCACCCGATGGAAAGTGGATTGCCATTTTTTATAGGATTAAAATTCATACAAAAGATGGAAATCAATTAGTTATAGGATATGTATCTTCTGATTCTGGTGAACAGGAAATTCACGATTTCTTCCCAACACTTGAAGAGGGATGTGATTGTTGGTCTCCATCTTTTTCTCCTGATGGCAAATGGGTATCATTTGTATCTGAGATGGAAAACAAAGAAGGTGAAACAGATATATTTCTATATCCATTTAATCCAGAGGAGTAAGAAATAATTTATTAGTTTAATTTGTAAAAATTGTATCAAATATACTATTTCATATACTCAATCACATAGGTTGCATATACATACACAGTAATAGTCGCCTCACTTGGAACTATCATCTGGTTATATTCATCCATACTTCTCATTTCACCTGCGGTTTCTGTTCTGGGTGTTGAAAGAGGATAATTTCCACCATAACTATATGTGAGCGACTTCAGGTTGACTATTCTTGCACCAATAGTTGAAGCAATACTCTCTGCTGTCTCTTTGCAATCAGTGGCTGCTTTTTCCAGTGCCTCTTTATATCTCTCCTCCATATTCTTTACCACAAACTGGATGCTTCCAATCTCTTCTATTCCGGCAGTAATGATTGTGTCAAGTATAGGACTTATTGTGCTCATATCTTCCTGTTTAATCATAATTGAGCGTGAGACATAGAAGTAATCCACCTTCGCTGAGTTTTCCTTGTATACAGTTTCAATGGAGAGCGATTCTGTGACAATATTCTGTTTAGGAACCCCGAGGGTGAGCAGTGCATCCATAAGGGTTCTCATTTTATACTGATTATCTTCAAATGCGACGCTTGCTTTTTTATTCTGTGTGTATATATAAGCGGAAATTATAACCTGGTCGGGAGTTGACTTCACTATTCCTGTGCCAGTTACCTGAAGAGTGACTGGCTCCTCTCTTCCACCTTTGAGATAGACATCTGGTATTGTAAATGAGAAGGTTTCGGCACTAACATCTGTAATTAATGTTATTAAAAGAAGAAAAATAAAGGCTAGGGTAAATTTACTCATTATATCCTCCTATAAAAAATAATAATCTTCCAAACCTCAATTATATCTGATAATTATTAAAAGACAAGATTGAATATAGATATTTTGATTTCAATTTTTAGTAAAATAATTAGGAGAATATTTAAATAGAATATCTTCTCACTTACTTATATATTCAATTATATAAGTAGTATATACATTCACAGTTGTTGTCATTTCCTTTGGGACTATCATCTGGCTGTATTCTTGAGAAACCGCTGACATTTCTGCACGAGCAGGTGCTCCTGGAACCTCTGCATATCCACCATAACCATAGGTCACAGATTTCAGATTGACTATCTTTGCTCCTATTGCATTGGTAATTGTCTCAGCAGTTTTTCGGCAATCCAGGGCTGCCTTCTCAAGGGTTTCTTTGTCTCTCTCTTCCATATCTTTGACTACAAACTGTATGTTTCCAATCTCTTCAATCTGAGCATCAATCAGAGCATCAAGAATTGGACTGATATTGTTCATATCATCCTGTGAAATCGTTATTGAACGAGAGACCGCAAAGTAATCTACCTTCGCTGAGTTATCTTTATAAACAGTGTTGATAGATAATGATGCAGTTGTAATATTCTGTTTGGGAACTCCAAGAGAGGTGACAGTATCCAGCAGTTTTTTCATTTTTGATTGATTCTCTTCAAATGCTATGCCCGCCCTTTTATTCTGTGTATAAATAAATGCGGGTATTATCACCTGGTCAGGTAATGCCTTAACAATCCCTTTCCCTGTTACCTGTATGGTAACAGGTTCCTCTTTCATACCTTTTAAGCAGAAATCGGGAATTGTAATTGTGAATGTCTCAGACATAATAACCTCCTATACAATACTGTTGTTTTATAATAGACAGATTATATCTTATTCAATAAGAATAACAAGTTTAAGAACAGATAGAGTTTAGTATTATAAGTCCTTTTTATGCTTTCTAAATGGTATTAAATCCTTTATCTTCCGATAATCTTTCAGCATTCCAAGAATATTTAATATGACGACAATTAGAAGGATATGCCAGATTATTGCATCAAAAGGGCTCTTGAATGGACGCTGGTATATGAATGCGGTATAAACCCAGCCAGTTATTGCTCCAAATAGTCCTAATACTATAGTGTAAAATACTGATTTGTTTTTAATTATCTTGATTAACAGTTCTGGCATAAATATCTTCTCCGCTATTCCAAACTCTTTGAGTTTTACTTGCTCATATCTGATGAGACGGATTATCTCAGATATGCTTGAAGAGAGCACAATAAGAACTATTGCTTGAATTGATGTAATACCAAGACCAATTCTTGGTGAGGTTGTAGAGAAGTATGGAATGAACATAGTATAATAAGGAATTGTTCCTGGAATAGTGAAGTATAAGAGCGGGTGAATATTGATAAAGAAAGCAATTGAACTTAACCAGGGTATATACATATCAATTAAGGATGAAATTATAACACTTATTCTATACCCCCCTTTTATCAGATATATATAGTTGATAAATCTACGAACAATAATTACATAATAGAACCAGGGCAGGGCGATGAAAAAAAGAAGGAAAATCTTTATTGTAGATGCTATAGATATTGTTTTTCCTATTATACCCTGGTCTGATTTTAATATTATCATCTCACCCTTAGCGATTATAACTGTTGTCAATTGTGACACGGCAAGAAAATAAATAGCCACATTGGCGAGGACATATATCAGAGCAATATATTCAAGTATTACGATGATAAGTCGTTTCTTTCTTCCCATAGATATCATTAGATTATAATTTAATCATACTGGAAATACTACAATTGCTGACCTGCCTTCAACAGGGCAGATATATTCACACTCACCACAGCCAATACACAGGTTCTTGTCAACCTCAGGTGCTGGTATGCCTCTTGAATCTCTGTATCCATGCGGATATTGTGTGATTATTGCCTTCCTGGGAAGCGGGCATATCTCCTGACATACCATACAGGTCTCACCCAGCCATGAGAGACACCTTGACCTATCTACTACCGCGAGGCCTATCTTCGTTCTCTGCTTCTCTAAAAGGTCAAGTTTTGGTATAGCACCGGATGGGCATATTCTCCCGCAGAAATTACAGTTATATGAGCAGGGTCCGATTCGCAAGACCAACCTTGGTGTGAAAAGAGTAGATGGAGAAACGAATGATATGTCATGCTGTAAGCCATTTGTCGGGCAGACCCTCAGGCATAATCCGCATCTCAGACACAAATTATTAAGGCGCTTCCTGTCAGTCCCGGGTGGTCTTATATATCTGTCATCTGTTCTGATAAGACCAATGGGCAGAAGTGAGACCAGACCTATGACTGTGCCTATTATAAGGTCTCTTCTTGAGATGAGAAATCTTGAATCTGCCATTTTCTCACTTTTCACATTTTTGCTGATATTATATTTGATAGCGTTCTCAGGGCATATGCCCTGGCACTCACCACAGAGTATGCACTCACCCTTTCGCGCAAGTGTGCCGTCATCTGATATCACACCCATTATGCAAACCCTCTCACAGGCGCCACACGATGTGCAGTCAGATGTCAATCTGCGTGAGAATGGTGCAAATGTTCCGGATATTGATAAGAGAGCCCCGAGCGGGCAGATATAGTTGCACCAGCCCCGCCTTGAGAATAGTGCGATTATTATTATTATAGCAATAATGAATAAGAATGGTGCATATGTGAATTTTGGTTGCGTCTCATACAAAACCCTGTATTCAAGTAATCTGAACCAGTCTGAGAATGGGTCCGCTCCAAAATAAACGAGAAGTTTTGAAAGTCCTATACCCGCGATATTCAAAAATGGAAATACTGCTGTTGTGAACAATTGTGTGAATATTGACATCGGGTCAAGAAATAGAAATAAACTGAACCCGAATATTGCGATTACAACCGTTATTATAAGAATTATATATTTAATGCTGAAAAGCCATTTTGCCGGTCTTGACTTTATATGTTTCCTGATTTGTGAGAATATACCATCTATTGTGTCAATAATCAGGCCAAGAGGGCAGGTGTAACCACAGAATATTCTTCCCACGAGCAGAGCGCTTATTACTACTTCGAGAGAGATAAACATGACCTTTGTTATTGTATGACCTGCTATGAGTGTAACAATGAATGAGAGCGGTGATATTGACTGGGGTATGTTTTTATACCAATCGGGTGGTGATTGTCTGTAAGAGACAATGAGGAGTGTGATGAATAATAAGAAGAAGATAATCTGCAATGTCTTTCTCATATAAGTCATAAAAGGACAATGTGATTTTTGTTAGTTTTAAGGATTCTGGATTTATATTGCCTCTTTCAGTAATTTAATTTTACTCAGGTCAATCTCTCCAAGTCCTCTATCGGCACATACTTTTATATAATCAATGTCGGTTGGTTTCATTCCGAAGAAGGAGGTCGCGTATGAATCGCAGGCGACGCCATCTCTTGATGCAAGTATTGTCCATTGCCACCTGACATCATTGAGGTTTCCACCGCTCGGTCCGTTTGCTAAAAGCACCCTTGAGGCATCAAGCACTGTGAATGATGGCTTTAGATATGAATAGAAGTCCGCAAGGTATGTGGCGATGTTCTTGTGCCAGCGCCACCTCTCGCCCCCGACAAGCCCCATCAGGTTCTTTATTGCGAGTGAAAGAACAGATAGGTTGTGGACTTTGGCAACAGGAATGTTTATTATTGCATCGCATTCAAGGCAGAGCCGATGGACGGCAGTGCTTTTGAGCACCTCAGCATTATCAATATTCACCATCTCTGTGTCCCTTTCATTGAAGTATATTACCTCTGCGCCTGCCTTCTCTCCAATATTCTTTACTCCGCTTCTCTCGTAAGATGCCCTCTCATCTTCAACAGTGTTATCAACCATGTAAATCTTATCAGCCCCTCTCTCAAAGGCGGCATCAATAACAGCCCTGACGACATCCGGGTGCGTGTTTGCACCATACTCGGGTGCTTTGTCAAATGCCATATTTGGCTTTATGAGAACTGCATCTCCTGAACTCACTATGCCTTCAAGACCACCGGCGAGCACAATAGCCCTTCTCGTCGCATTATATATATCCTTCCCCTCTACAACACCCATCACTGCCTGTTCTTTCTTTCTTTCACCGCTGTTTAGAAATTTCCAATCGGGACTGCTCTTCTCTGGTCTGATAAGACCTCCAATGAGCGAAAGGGATAGGGTAAGACTGACAGAAAGCCCTATGAACTCCCTGCGCGTAATCTGATTATCTTCTTTTATCTCTTTCATTTAGATAGTAAGAATATATCATAAAACAATAATCTTTGAAAATGTCAAACCATGTTGAGTTAATTAAGTTGTTATTTTGTCTATAAAATCAATATAATAGTATAGAGTTTTGGTGTAATTACTTAAATATTTGTAGAATTATATTTAAATATAAATATTCTTCTTGCCATTTTTATATTTTTTAGTAGAATTAAATAAAGGAGGTATTAAAGATGGTTAGAATAGGGTGGAAATGTCCTTTCTGTGGTGGGGAACTTGTGATAAAGGCGCTTGAATGTCCTACCTGTAATTCAAGGGTTGAGGGCTCTTTTGAGACATGCAGGTTCTGCGCTGTTGATGAGGATGATATGAACTTCCTTGTTGCCTTCCTTAAGGGCAGGGGAAATATAAAGCGCGTTGAGAAGGCACTCAACATCTCATATCCTACTGCAAGAAACCGTCTTGACCGCCTTTTGAAGAACATCGGTCTCCACGAAGAGAGCAAAGAGTAATTTTGGTAATTTTGTTTTACTAATCTTCAATGACATATGGATAGAGATAAGATTATAGAGATTCTGGCATCTGTGAGGGATGGAAAATTATCAGTGGAAGAGGCGCTTGAGAGTATCGGGCTGACAGTTGAGGGTGATAGGACAGCGGGTAAAATTAGATTGAAGATTTACAATCTTGAGAAGGGTGAAGAGGTTGTAAATATATCAATTCCTGTCCGATGGGTTAAGTGGCTCATCACCGCTATTCCACATAAAGAAGGTTTATTGTTTGATAAATCTACCGTCTCAATGGATGATTTAATATCAAAACTCTCTGATATGAAAGAGGGCGAGACGATAGATATAGAAGTCCCCGAAAAGAAGATAAAGATAGTGTTCAGTTTAGATCAGTCATTATAATAATTACTACCAATTCTCAGAGTATTCGCCTGTATCTCCACTGTATCATCAATGAGGTGGGCATAACCACCGGCAAGGAGGATTACAACCGGGACATTAATTTTGCTGGCTGTTGATATGACAAGTTCATCTCTCTTTGCGAGCCCATCAAATGTAATGGCAAGCCCCCCTAATTGGTCGTTAATATATGGGTCAGCGCCAGCGACATATACCACAATGTCTGGAAAGAATTTAGCAAGTATCTCATCAAGTGCTGTCTTCAATATATGCAGGTATTCATCATCGCCGCATAGGTTGCGAAGACCAATATCATAGTCGCTCTTCTGCTTCACAGGATAGTTGTTCTCCTGATGTATTGAGAATGTGAAGACGGAAGGGTCATCTGCAAATATCACCGCCGTGCCATTACCCTGATGTAAGTCGCAGTCAACAATTAGGATATTGCCTGAAAAGCCATCTCTTTTTGTTACCCTTATGCCAACGCCTATGTCGTTTATATAGCAGAAGCCCTCGGCATGGTCGGGGAATGCGTGGTGGAGACCGCCGCCGATGTTCGCGGAAGCATTGCCTTTAACAGCACATCGCACTGCCTCAATCGTCCCGCCCGTTCCCAGCCTGAATGCGTCAATTATATCTTCTGTGAGCGCCATCTCAGACCACACGGTTCGCATTGTCTGTCGCAGATTTCTCATATCGTCAATATATTCGCTTGTATGCACAAGTGCGATATCATCCCAGGAAGCCATCTGCGGGACAATATGGTTCTCATCTGTGATTATGCCCTCATCTCTGAGTTTCTGATATATGAGTTTGTATTTCTCAATAGGGAATATGTGTCCTATTAAGTCAGCGGTATATCCGTCTGAATATACGAATTTCATATATATAGATATTATATTAAGTTAATAAGTAATACTTATAGAAAAATAATTTTTTTATTTATATATTAACTAAAAATTTATTGATTTTTTTCGAAATTTACAAATTTTATCGTTCTTCTCATTTCTTTCATTCTTTCACCTTTCGGTGTTTCTATAATTCTTCTTTTTATTATACAGGTCTTATCAGAAGCAGGACATTCATTACATCTACTTCTTTGATATTCTATTGCATCATTTTTTTTATTTTTTTCTGTTCTTATTAATAAGTATGTATGTTCTTTATTAATTTTATTTGTTTCATTAACGAACAGTTCATATTCATCATTATTAATCAATTTATTTGATTTACTTTCTTTATTCAATTTATTTTGAATATTTTTTAAATACTCACTATATATTTTAGGTTCTTCTTTTTCCCCAAAAGAAATAATCATAAGTGCGTTTAATTTTCCGGGGGGATTTTTTCCTTCCTTCTTCTTTCTCACCTTCGGTATGACACCTAGCCAATTTTGTATTTCAAGAGTTCCATATATCTTTAAGAAATTTGTTTCCGCTTTAATACACTCAAAATCCTTTAAGTAGCTCATATTGAAAACATATTCATTTTTGTTTTTATTATTTTCTTCCATTGATATTGTTTTTGCTGGAATAAGTTTTGTAAGAATATTTCCTAATGCTCCGGGTTCTTCTGCCTCTTCACCACAGAACTGAATTATAGCCCAGTTTTCGTTTGGTTCTTTTGATAATTCTTCTGGTAATGACTTATAAACACAATTTTTACAATTTAGGTTTAATTCAAAGTAACAGTTTTCAATATTGAAATCTTTAAATTCTCTTTTATCGTCTGGTTTATTATCATTTTCCTTTGATTTCTTATCTTTAAATCTATAATCAACTTCAAGTGTTGTCAGAAAAGAATATATTGCACATTCAAGTCTACCTATGCAACATTTTCTTTTTTTCTGTTTTTTGAACTCAATCCATCTTCTTTTATCTTTATTAATTTCTTTTTCAGATTTAATCTCTTCTTTACATTTTCCTACTTTATAATAACTATTGATTTTATAAAGAATATATCTAATTTTATTTAAGTATTCTAAATATTCTTTTATTTTTTTACCTTTACCATATTCTTCAATCCATAATTCTTTTTTTGTTGATAAGAAGTGAAATAAACTTCCTATTATGGGTTCACGTTCTTTTATATATTGTTTTAAATCATTTACTTCCAATATTGTAAATTTTGCAAGACAGTTACATGTGAAGTATTTTTTAGAAAGTTTTTGAATAGTTAAATAATGCAGGTTTGGAACAATAAAAGATTTGTTGTTTTCTGATGAATTATCTAAATCTGGCTCAATTTTAAAGCCAGAGAAACCCAAAGAAATCTTACATAATGTTCCAATAATATCGTGAACACATATATTAATCTCTATTGGAATCTTATTTTGTTTTTTGCTGTATCTGATTGTTTCTATGATTCCTAAGTTCATATCTACTGTCTCATGATAAGAACTGGTAACACAATCAGGGAATATCATTGGAGGCATATCGTTAGGAATTTCATCAAATTTTAGAATAGCTCTACTTAATATAGCCGAATCTTCTATTGATTTCTTATCTGTTCCCTCATAATTGACTATTATATATGGTTTATATTTTTTTTCATGTTCAGGACCTTCCAGTTCTCTTAAAGATTTTATACCCCAGTTTGAGCTTATATGTGTTCTTATATTCTGATAGGGTTCATCTGATGTTATAATTATTATATGTGGAAGATAACAATCAATTATGTCATCAATCAGCTTAAAATTAAACTCATATCTGTATATTACTGGTATTATCAACGAGAGCGGTATATCTAAATCTTTAGGTTTTTCTTTAATATATTTAAAGATTGGTTCCCAAAAAGTAAAATCATATTTAGGTTTATTTTGACATTCAAATTTTTTATTAAGCTCACCTATTAGTTCTGTTAAATTATGATTTAATAATGAACATATTTTATTTTTCTCTGTTGAAACATTTTTTAAATATTCATCATATGTTACAATTAAAATATTAATTGGATTATTAATTGTTTCTCTATTTTTCATTTCATTATACCAATTTTTAGTAAAATGAACATAAAATTTCTTTCTTAATAAATAATAAAGAGTTTCTAAAAGATAATAGATATTCTTACCTTTACCTAAGACCAATATCCTTATTGATTTATCAAAAATACTATTTTGTTTATTTTCCATTTCATTCCATACCATTAATAATTGCAAATGTTATTATTCCCTGGCTAATACCTAATATCTTCCTTGGATATACTGTTGTTAATGGAGAGTTTATTATTCTTTTTATTGCAAATATTTGATAAACACCTCCTTCAATGTTGAAAATTGCATTTAAGTGACGATTATAGAAGAACTCAAAAGTATCTATTGTTTTTTCAATATCACTAATGAAAATAATTGATGTAAAGGCATTTAAAACCTTTGCTTTTAACCATGGATGTATATCAGTTAGTTTACCTATAACAACAGGTATAATAAAATCATAATCTAATTTTTTATATTCATTTTTATTTATATATTCCTTAAGTTCTTCTTTTGTAAGTCGTATATAGGAAAACCTGTCATGTTGTGGGTCTCTAAATGATCTACTACTAACTTCTTCTTCGGTTAATACACATATTATACCTTTAATTATATCTTCAAATTCGAAACTGCCTCTTAATGCTATTTCTTTTCTTATTCCAAATTTGTTAATCATACTACATAATATATGTTTAGCATTGTATTTAACCATATCAAAACTACCACCAATTACAATATGATTTTCTGAGTTTGATATAATATTTGAAAGATTTTTGGAAAATGCATTCTCAATACAATCACTAAATTTTAAATAATGTGGAAAAAAACCACTTAAGAAAAGGGTTGTAGCAATAAGAACAATATTTAAAAGAACAATGATATTGAAATCAGTTAGTATTGGATAATTTTTATTTATGCTTGGAACCTCTTTTATTACGATTTCAATACCCTTACTTAATTCATTAGTAATTTTAGTAGGTAAAAAGAAACTATACATTAAGAATATTAAAATCATTGATGTAATTACCATACTTGCCATGAATAGCATTATATTTTCTTTGAGATAAGATAATCCAACATCAGGTAGTAGTATTATAAAAGATGATAAAATTATATATGTTATTGTTAACATATAAAGCCATTTAATTTTTATATTTGAAGAATATTCAAAAGTTACTTCTATTATTTTTTCATCTTTAGGTTTTATATTTTCTATTGATATAAAGTCATTCTTTAGCGATGCTTCCTTTTGAGCTATTTTGAATTCATTGAAATCAAGATATTGAAGTTCTGAAATCCCTACATCCAATTTTGAAATAATAGATGTATTTATTTTTGAAATAACTGTATCGATTATTAAATTGATTTTAGGTATTTGAATATATCCATATACACCTCTAATCATAAGTAAAACTATTATAATTGTAGTTATAGGAATAACAATATATTTTGTAATTTTTTTTTCATATAAGATTTTTATATATTTACTGCTTCTTTTTGAAAAATAATATGATATGAATGAAATTAGGGCTATTAATATATTATTAAAATTAAATAATATAAAAGATATTGTCAGAAATAATATTACTAAATGAAAAAGATTAAATATTTTTAGAGATTTTGTGGGTGTTATAAATTTTAATTTAGGTATTCGATATTTTGATTTAAATTTTGTATATATTAATTTAGGTATTCTATATGTTAATAAAAAAGATAATAATGATAATACTAAAAGTATAATAGGAAGTTTGAATGTATATAAAATTGAATCAGGATTTTGACCTTTGTAATTGATTTTAATTGTGTTATATATATATTTAGTTAAATTTACAAGAAAACTTTGTTTTTTATTTGTTTCTATTATTGTATATAAATTCTCTGTTTTTGAAATTTTGAACACTATACTATTTTTATATGGATTAATATTAAATTTATTTAGATAATCTTCATAGAATTTTATGGTTGCAGCATGATAACTCATCAATACTATTAATATTAGTAAAACACATAATACTACTGTAATTATTTTATAGCCCATAAACAACCTTTATTTACATTTTATGCTTTTTTATTAAATTGTCAAGATATATTTTTACACATAGTAATAATAATTATTTTATTTTTTATTTAAATATCTACATTACTCCTATTGTTATCATATACCAATCATTGTATAATTGATATTCAATGGCAAAGTACAGGTCAAAGGTTGATGTTCTGCTTCTCATACCGCCACAGCCAAAGGGTCTGTCTGTTCAGGCGGATGCCGTCCTCGCAAGGTGCGCGGGTGTCTACAGCAAGACCGACTACCACATACCGCCCCTCGGCCTCTGCTACATCGCAGGCACACTGAGAGATGCAGGCATAGGTGTTTCCATAATTGACTGCCCCGCAGGCAATATATCAGAACGAGAAGTAATAGAAAAGATAAAAGTCCTGAGACCAGGTTTTATACTCATATCTCCCGGAACTTCCGCCCTATCAAACGACATTGAGTTCATTAAACGCCTGAGAGGTGAAGGTCAGAAGTTCACATCTATTGGCTGTGGAACGCACCTCACAGTTCTGCCTGCTGATGGTCTCTCTGGCGGTCTTGACTATATTGTCAGAGGCGAACCGGAGAGAACTACGCTTGAATTAATAAGGGCTTTGAAGTCCGATAAAAATGTATCAAAGGTGAAGGGCGTTTCTTATCTTGAAGATAGCAGGGTTATCAATAATAAAGGAAGAGAACTGGTAGCCGACCTTGACACACTGCCCCTCCCCGCAAGAGACCTGATAGGTGATTTCTACTATGAGCCGCCATACTCCGGGGGCGGGCGATTCACAATAATGACTGTTAGCAGGGGCTGTCCATATCCCTGCACCTACTGCGCCACCAGTTCATATTATGGCAGAAGAGTGAGATATAGAAGCGTTGACAATGTTTTAAGCGAGATAAGAGAGATTAAGAAGACATACGATATTATTGGTTTCTGGGACGATACATTCACATTGAAGAGAAAATATGTGATAGAAATTATGAAGAGAATGGTAGAAGAAAATCTCACGATACCGTTTTTATGTATGAGCAGGATTGATACAGTTGACAGCGAGATATTATCGGCAATGAAGAGGGCGGGCTGTCGTCTCATATTATATGGTGTAGAATCCGCAAGCCAGAGGGTTCTTGATATACTGAATAAGAGGACAAAGATTGATGGTGTTGAGAAGGTTTTTGATATGACGAGGAAGGCAGGCATTGAGACCGCTGGCTTCTTTATGATTGGGACTCCAGGTGAGACAAAGAGAGAGATTATAGAGACGATTGAACTCGCTCACCGCCTTGACCCCGACTATATCTCATTCAATATTACAACGCCATATCCCGGGACTGAACTTTATAATAAATATAATTATCTGTTTAAGAGGTGGGAGAGTTTTGATGCACGCCATTCAGTGGGCGATGATGGCAATGTCCTTGAGGGTTATATTGGCAGGGCATACAGGTCTTTCTATTTCAGGTTGAATTACATATTAAAACGGCTGGGCAGAACCCATAGCAGGGCTGGTCTATCAGTTCTGATAAAGGCGGGTTTTGATGTTATGAGCAGGTATATGTTCAGGGACATTCTGGGAGGTGTGAGGTAATGAGAGTTGCGCTCGCAATGCCACCATGGACGCCCGCTGACTTCTTCACGGGCAGGTTCGCGGAGGATGTCGGTGGTGCCTGGCATCCGCTTGGTGTAATGTCAATAGCGGCAGTTCTTGAGAGGGAAGGGCATACTGTTCGTATCTTTGATGGCGCATTCTACAAGTTTGATAATATGGTGAGAAAAATTTATAACTTCAAGCCAGATGTTCTCGGCATATATTCAAACTGCTTTGCATTGAAAAGGACATCTGCTCTTGCATCCGCTGTTAAGAATATTTTGCCCGATATAAAGGTCATAGTTGGAGGACCGGTTACTGTTGGCTTTCATGAGACGGTCTTGAATGAGGCAAAGGCAGTTGATATTGTTGCTATCGGTGAGGGTGAGGAGACAGTAGTTGAACTTGCTGATAGATTAAATGAAGCAGATTCATGGGGTAAAATAAAGGGTATTGCATTCAGGGATAATGGAAGAGTTTTGTTTACAGGAGTAAGAGAGCCGATTGAGGACCTTGACAGTTTGCCATTTCCAGCAAGACATCTTGTTCCGCTTCCCCGATACAGACCGCCAACCGGGACATATACGCAACTTCCCGCAATATACATATTCTCGTCAAGGGGCTGTAATGGTGAGTGCATATTCTGCTGGCAGATGACGAGGTCTGACAGGGGTATAAGATACCGGAGCGCGGAGAGCGTTCTTGATGAGATTGACTATATAGTAAAGAGATTTCCCTATGTCAAGGAGATAAGGTTTTTTGATGATAACTTCGCATACGACCAGGAGAGGGCGCTAAAGATATGCGAGGGCATAATAAGAAGGCGGTATGGTAGGACATTCTATGCGTCAGCAAGGGTGGATAATGTCTCTTATGAGTTATTCAGGGCGATGAGGCGGGCTGGCTTCTGGGGCGTGATGCTCGGTCTTGAGAGTATGGTTCAGAAGGACCTTGATGCGATAAGGAAGGGTGTGACGGTTGCGCAGAATAGAGATGCTGTTTATCTGGCAAAGAGGGCAGGTCTTCAGACAGTGACACCTATAATATTTGGCTTGCCCGACCAGACATTTGACGATGGTCTGAAGACGATAGATGAGGTCTGTAAACTGCCAACTGATATTGTGAACTTCCATGCCCTGACGCCATTTCCTGGAACTGAACTATTCACTAACATAGATAAATATGGCAGTTTGGCAACGAAGGACCTGGAGGAGTTCACATTTGAGGGTGTTGCTTTTACTCCTTTTACAATGACAAGGGGACAGGTAAAAGAATTAAGGCATGTTGCATTCAGAAGATTCTATGGAAGACCTGCCTATCTTATAAAGAAACTGATTGGTTTGAGAAGTTGGTATGATGTGATGTTTGGTTATTTCGGGGCGAGAGGGCTTCTTAAAACATGGCTTTTGCCAAGGTCTTTTGACCCATCATCCTATAACGTCTCCTAAAGATTCAAATATAAACTCACGATAACATCTTTGTAATCCATTATTCTATCTATGGCTAACCTTGATATTTGACCATCAATTTTGAGACCATCAATTAACATTGATGAGATGGCTATATTTTGATATCTCGGTATATAACCAAGTTTCATAGCAGATTTATTGTGAAATATCTCAACAGCATATCTGTCATAAGGATTGTTCTTCTGTGGTTTAAGGAAGATACTATCATTCTCTTTTAGCAGTTCAAAGTTTTGGTAGCCCTCATAGTAGTAAAGCCCTGCTATGTTTGTTTCCATCACTTTGATTCTTCTTATGTTTAATTTGATATCTGAACGCCTGCTGAGATTTATGACCTCAGTCAGGGCAATGTAGAGTGGAAGCCCTGTTAAGATTGCTTTTATGAAATCTCTTCTATCCTCATCCATAAGTGATATTATATTATTAGAATATAGATAAAACCTGTCCATCATATAATTTTATATCTAATTTGATGATAAATTATAGAAATATTGGTTATAAATATCTGTTTTATGATTTAATATATTTTAAAAGAATCATAATTGTATTAGAATATACTGATATGAGTAAGAAAATTTTGATAAATGTTGAAGACGAAGAGATAAGGGTGGCTGTCGTTGATAGGGATAAGTTAGCCGAGTATCATACTGAAAGAAAGGACAGGAGGGGGTCAGTTGGAAATATCTGCAAGGGTGTGGTGACGGATGTCCTCCCTGGTTTGCAATCGGTCTTTATTGAGATAGGTCTGGAAAAGAGGGGCTTTCTTCATATCAATGATGTCTCTCCGTATACTCCAGGAGACCTCGCATCATTTTATGAGTCACGGCTCTTTCCGTTTTTGAGAACAAAGAATGTTCAAAATTTATTTCAGAAAGGGCAGGAGGTAATCGTCCAGGTCGCAAAGGAAGGCATTGGTTTGAAGGGTCCGAAACTTACAACAGGTATAACTCTTCCTGGCAGGTATCTTGTTTTTATGCCGAAGACACCAAGGATTGGCATATCACACAGAATATCAGTTGAGAAAGAAAGGCGCAGGTTAAGAAATATTGTAAGTGAGATTAAACCAAAGGAACATGGATTTATTCTTCGAACGGCATCACAAGGAAAATCAAAAGAAGACCTCAAAAAGGATTCTGAACAGCTTATAGAGAAATGGAATGATATATTAGAGAAGGCAAAGAATGCAAGGGCACCAGTTCTTCTATGCCGCGATATTGAGATGATACCGAGGGTAGTCAGGGATATTTTCACAGAGGATATAGATAAAATTATTACAGATGATAAGGATTCTTATAATGAGATAAAGATGTATCTTGAGGCAAATCTCCCAAATCTTGCAGACCGTCTTGAATTATATAAAGAGTCATTTCCAATATTTGATGCCTTTGAGATAGAAGATGAATTGAAGAAGTTATATAAGAAGAGGGTATGGCTTAAAAGTGGTGGGTATATTGTTATAGACCAGACGGAGGCACTGACGAGCATTGATGTCAATACCGGCAAGTTCGTTGGGGATAAGGATTATCAAAAGACGATATTGAAGACCAACATAGAGGCATCAGGGGAGATTGCAAGACAGGTCAGATTAAGAGATATTGGTGGTATCATTATTGTTGACTTCATTGATATGGATAATGAGAATGACGGTAAAAAGGTTCTGGATACATTTTCAGAGGCGCTAAAAACTGACAGGTCAAGACCCCATATTCACGAACTCTCACAATTAGGGCTTGTAGAGATGACAAGGAAGCGTATAAGGGAGTCGGTAATGGCAAGGGAACTTGAGCCATGTCCCTTCTGCAAGGGGGAGGGGAAGATTCCGTCGCCTTCCACGCTTGCTATTATGCTTGAGCGTGAGATAAACAGGCATTTTATGATGACAGGAAAAAAGCATCTTACAGTAAAGATACATCCGCTTAATATGGAAAGGATAAAGGAGAAACTTGAACCGCTTTTAAGTAGACTTTCAAGAAATATTGGTGGAAGCGTCACATTTATTGGAGATTATAGTATAGTTTTAGATGAGATTGAAATAGTATGAGCAACAGAAGATTTGGTGTTGGCAGAACTGGTAAGACAAAGGCAGAGGTTGATACAGGGAGTAGTGTAAAAGCAATTATTGGCGTTTTTCTTTTACTGGCATTTTCTTATCTTATCTTTCTATCAATTAATTACAGAGAGAGTAAGTTTGGAGAAGTAGGTATTAGTAGTATTACAAAGGGACCAGATAATAATGTAAATATAAGTAATTTAAATGATTGTAATGTGAGAATATTTATCAGCAAGGAGAAGAGTGATAGGGGGCTTGAAGTAAAAGACCTTGTTAAGGGACTCGGGTTTAGTAATGTAAGTATGTCATTTATAGTATCATCAAGTGGACAGAAGGATAAGATATATTTTATTCCGACGTCAAGTTTATCTGTAAATAAACTTGACGAATGGGCGGCTGCGATTTCCAAGGAGGCGGGGCTCCCGGAGCCAGTTCGGCTTGATGCCCAGTTTATAGTTGGACAGGATATGGCAAACTTATATGAAAAGGCAATAGGTAATAATTTATATGACTTGAGTGGTCTAAATATTGAGGTTCTGAACGGCTCAGGGATAGGTGGTGCAGCATCTCAGGTTGCTGATATATTGAGAAATAAGGGAGCGAACATTCTTGATGTGAGAAACGCTGATTCATTTGATTATAAGAAGACATTTTTGAAAACAGGTTTGGGGCAGAAATCACGTGTTATGCCTATTGTTGGGTTATTTGGGTTAGGCGATGGGAGAATTGACGATTCTCTTGACCAGATCATAGTTGTTCTCTGTGAGTAGATAAAATCTAATAAAAACTCAATTAGAATTTAAAAGATTGTAAATAGTGGTTTGTTTAATGGAGTTTTATCTAGGAGTAGATTATCGGATATGAATGAATTGGAAAGGGATTGTGCGCAGTTGATTGTAAGAGCCCAAAGGTTTATAGGTGAGGGTAAGATAAACGATGCTTTACATATTTTAGAAATTAATGAGAAAAAATTTAAGAAGGTAAGCAGGATAATAAAATTTGATTATTATATTGTTATTGGTTATATATTTATTCTCCAGGGTAACCTATCAGAAGCAGTTCAAACAGTCAATAAATCATTAAGAATAGCGCGTCTTGAAAAGGATAATGTAAAGAAAGCAAGTTGCTATTATTTGTTAGGACTTGTCTCGCATAGAACGGGTGATTTCAGGGAATCAAACAGAATGTTTAGAAGGGCTATTCGATATTTAGGTGGAAGTGAAGAGACAGAATTAAGGGAGAAAATAATGGAGGTATCAATGGTAAACTCAATACTTCTTGGTAAACCACAGGATTCAGGATTAGTAGGAAAGGTGGTAGAGCCAAGGAGTATTTTTGATATGTATATAAGGGCATTTCAGAGATTTAACCTTGGAATGTATAAAGAAGCGTTAGATGATATAAATTTGTGTAATAAGGAATGGGGGGAAAATAAAGACCATTTATATCTTTCAAAGGGTTATTATTTATCTGCTCTGATTCAATATAAAGCAGGGAGATATAATGAAGCATTAGAGGAGATAAATTTAGCAATAGATAAGCACATAAAGATAAAAGACAAGATAGGGCTTGCGAAATCACAGTTTTTACTTGGTATTATTGAAAGATCATTGGGCAGGTTAAGTGAGGCAAAAGATGCTTTCTCAAAGGCAGAGCGACTTTTCGGTCTTCTAAATAACAAATCAGCAGAATATTTATCAAAAGTAGCCAGAGAAGGTTTAACAAGATAATATACCTATCTTTTTCTATATTCTCTTATTCTGGTATAATGTGCATTATGAAAGCAGTCGGTCTTTTCTCAGGTGGTCTGGATAGCATACTGTCATCTCATATTATACTTGACCAGGGTTTGTCAATTACTTGTCTTTTCATTGGAGCTCCATTTATAAATACAAATCAGAATATTATTGGAAATTCGTTTGAGAGTTTACATAGAAGGGGCGCAGAACTTGTTGTAGAGAAAATATCTCCTGATTATCTGGATATATTAAAGCACCCAAAGCATGGTTTTGGTTCGGCTGTAAATCCATGTATTGACTGTCATACATACATGTTAAAAATGGCAAAAGAACTGATGTTGGAAAGAGGTGCTGATTTTGTATTTACTGGTGAGGTGCTTGGTGAGAGACCGATGTCTCAGAATAGACAGGCACTTGAGATAATTGAGGAGGGGTCAGGACTTGTGGGTATTCTTCTTCGCCCACTTTCAGCAAAACTTCTATCTCCCACGGAGGTAGAACTTGAGGGAAAGGTTAAGAGAGAAAACCTTTTTGGTATTAAGGGTAGGTCAAGGAAGCCCCAGTTGGAACTTGCCAGGAAGTATAATCTTGAGTTTATTCCATCATCAGGAGGAGGATGCCTCCTAACAGAGAAGGCATTTGCGGTTAGGGTTAGAGAGTTGATGGAAAATGAGGATATAGATATGGATATGATTCTGCTATTGAGATATGGTCGTCATTTTCGCCTGCCAACTGGTGCAAAGCTGATCGTTGGTAGAAATGAAGAAGAGAATGTAGTCCTTGAAAAGTGCCTTACACCAGAATATACAGTATTGGAGCCAGTTGGTGTTATGGGACCTACAGCTGTTTTAACGAGAGATAGTGATATAGAACTGGCATCATCAATAATAGCAAGATATTGCGATGGAGATGGCGCTGTGAAAGTAAGAATCAGTAAAGAAAGTATCGGTGAAGAGATTATCGTAGAGCGACTTGATGATAGTAAGTTAAGGGAGTTTATGGTAATTTAATAGAATGTTAGATTCTTTATTTTCAAAAAAAGAGAAGATATTCATAATTGTTGTGATTTTGATATTTGTGAGTGGTGCAACGATAAGAGTGCTCAAGAGCAGGCATGTTTTGAGCACGAAGTCAAATATAGTTGAATTTAATATCTCTTCAAAGAATGAAAGCATAGAACATACTCTATTCACTGTTCAGGTCGAAGGTCTGGTGGTTAATCCAGGTATCTATGAACTTCCAGCGGGAAGTAGAATCAAAGATGCGATTAAATCTGCTGGTGGTGTTCTACCTGATGCCGAACCAGAAGCATTAAATCTTGTTCTTCCAGTAATTGATGGAATGAGAATATATGTCCCTGAAAAGGGGGCACCACTTGATAATCCTGATAGATATATAGATATTGGTTTATCTTCAAAAAATAAAAGTATTGTAAATTCAACTTACAATCCGGGAGATTCGTCAAATAAGGTAGATATCAACTCAGCGAGTGTGGAGGAACTTGCAGGTATATCTGGTGTGGGTAAGGTTTTAGCAAATGAGATAGTGAAATACCGTGAGAGTGTAGGTGGGTTTAGGAAGATAGAGGATCTAAAGAATGTAAAGGGAATAGGGGAGACAAAGCTTGACAAAATAAGACAATATATAACCTGTAAGTAGTCAAATGAAATTTAATTATTTTTAATATTTATTTTAGATAACTGTTTTGTCTATATTGCATCTGCTATCGTCTTTGCCATCTCTAAACTTGTTGCCTTTCCACCAAGGTCGTATGTCACCTCTTTGGCTTTGCACTTCTCAAGCACTTTAATGATTCCTGTTTCAAGACGGCTTGCAAGACTTGTTTCACCAAGCCAGTCAAGCATAAGTTTTGCTGAAAGTATTATCGCTGTCGGGTTCAGTTTATACTGACCTGCATACTTGGGCGCTGAACCATGTGTTGGTTCAAAGAGTGCATATTTATCACCAATATTACCTGAACTTGAGAATCCAAGACCACCAACTAACTGCGCTGCTTCATCTGAGATTATATCCCCGAACATATTTGTTGTTACCAGAATATCATACCACTCGGGGTTCTTTACAAGCCACATAGCAATAGCGTCAACATTTGCTTCTTCATACTCAATCTCCGGGTATTCTTCTCTTACCTTTCTTGCCTCTTCAAGAAACATCCCGCATGTTGCCCTTATAACATTTGCTTTATGGACTGCAGTAACTCTCTTTCTACTATATTTTCTTGCATACTCAAATGCTGACCTAGCAATGCGACTTGATGCCTTCTTTGTTATCAACCTGATTGACATAGACGCATTCCCTAAGGATATATCCCCTAGTTTCTCTCTTAATCCTTTCAGTTTCAACGCTTCTTTGGGTATAGGATAGTAATCAAGACCGCTATAAAGGTCTTCTGTGTTCTCCCTGAATATGACAATATCAATGTCATCTCTATAATTCAGCGGAACACCTTTATATGCTTTAACAGGTCTCAGATTGCAATACAGGTCAAGACCCTGCCTTATCTGGAGTATCGCGCTCTTAAAGCCTGATATGTTCGGTTTTGATGTTATGGCGCCAAACAGACAACAGTTGGTTGAATGCAGAACTTCCCATGTTTTCTCGGGAACAGTATTGCCATATTTCTCCCACATACACCACCCAGCATCTGCATCGACCCACTGGACATCAAGACCGAGTGGTTCAAGAGCAATCATACATGCTTCCATTACATCATGACCCGAATCGTCTCCAGGTATCCTTGCTATCTTATACTTAGCCATCTATTTCAAACCTCCTATGAGATTATAACCTGTGTTTAATCAGGTTTTCAGATGCTTCTTCTACTATCTCAACAATATCCTTTATCTGGACATCACTTTCAGGGGCTCTTGCTTTCTTACCATCGGTAAGCATAGTTAGGCAGAAAGAACAAACAGTTGTGATTTTATCTGGTTTCTTTTTTGTAAGTTCATCAAACCTGATTTCATTTATTCTCTTACCTATTACTTCCTCAAGCCACATCCTTCCACCACCAGCACCACAGCAGAAAGAGTTATTTCTATTTCTATCTGCTTCTATAATATTCTTGTATATTTCTTTTAGGATAAACCGTGGTTCTTTAAAAAGATTGTTGTATCTGCCAAGATAACATGAGTCGTGATATATTATCTTCTCATTGCTATCTATCTTCTTCAGTTTTAATTTACCTTCTTTTAGCGCTTTTGCAATTATCTGCGTGTGATGATAGACATTAGCATTAAAGCCAAACTGTGGATATTCATTTTTGAATGTGTTATATCCGTGAGGGCATGTTGTTATTATTTTGGTTATTCCACGAGCATTAAATTTATCAATATTTTCCATTGCTAACATCTGGAATAGATATTCGTTTCCGAGACGTCTTGCAGAGTCGCCACAACAAATCTCCTCGTTTCCTAATATTGCAAAGTCAATGCCAATTGTGTTCAGGACATTCACGAGTGCCTTCATTGTCTTTATCGCTTTCTCATCGTAGGAGCCCATGCATCCAACAAAGAGTAGATACTCAGCATCACCCTGCTTTTCAAATCTTTTGATATTAAGCCCTTCAGCCCACTTGTCCCTTTCAGCAAAGCCAATTCCCCATGGATTGTAGTTTGTTTCAATGTTCTTGAAAGTAAGGTTAAGTTCATGTGGGAACTTGCTTTCATTCAGAACTTCACTTCTTCTTAAGTCGATGACCTTCCTTATATGCTCAATAAAGATTGGACAGAACTCCTGACAGGCATAACATGTTGTGCATGCCCAGAGTTCATCTGTCTGGACAGATTTACCCATAATTGAGGTAAGATTGTTTTCTTTTATATCTTTACTTAGTTTATCTAAATTCTTTTTCATATCCTGTATGAGTTTTTTTGGTGATAGTGGCTTTGATGATAGATAAGCGGGACACACCTCCTGGCACCTGCCACATCTCACACAGGCATCTACATCCAGGAGGTCTTTCCATGTGAAATCAGTGAGAGTCGTTACCCCAAATGTCTCCTGTTCCTCAATATTTTCTATCGGTTTGATGGCTCCTCTTGGGTCATATGAACGTGTGAAGATAGAGATAGGAGCATAGAATATATGTGATACTTTTAGATATGGAAGCAAGCCAATGAATAAAAACGATAGAAATGCATGTGTCCACCAGAAATATATATGAAGCGTAATAATTGAAAGTTGAGGTATGTTTGACAGGGGTTTTGCAAGCAGCCATCCAACAAATGACCATCTCTCAAAGTCAGGTTTAGTTGCTGATATTCTCAGTGCTTCAATGAAGAAACCACTGATTGCGATTAGTAAAAGAAGGAGTGGTGTTAATAGGTCTTCTGCTTTTCTGTCGAGACCTTCTGGAAGAAGAATATATCTTCTGAATAGAGCGAGAAGAAGACCAATAATGAGAAATAATCCAAATAGGTCTAATGTAAAAGACATCCCGAGATAGAAACTTCCATGCATAGTTGGAATTCTTAGGTATTCGTTAGATGCAACGAGAATAGTGCCAATAAAAAGGATTAGGAATCCCCAGAATATAAGTGAGTGAAAGATACCTCTATATGTTCTGAAGAACTGCCTTGGGGCGATGAATATCTGTAAGATTGTGTCAGATATTCTCTTTGGTATGTTATCTGACCTTTTAAGTGGTCTTCCTTTATTCCACAGTCCGATGCGTCTTATAATACCGATAATAAATGAGATTACTCCAATGACTGCGATTACATATAACCAGTTGTGTCCTTTGATATTCCAGAAGACCTCTCTTGTTGGTATCATGAAATCTCTCCGATTCTATTCTGACAACTCTTTAGTAAGAATTGGGACTATCGTGAAAAGGTCTGCCACAATACCGTAGTCGGCTATCTTGAAAATCTCGGCGTCAGAGTCAGTATTTATAGCGACTATGCATTTGGATGATGACATCCCTGCTCTGTGTTGTATTGCGCCTGAAATGCCGCAGGCGATATACAGGTTGGGTGATATGGTCTTTCCTGTCTGCCCTACCTGATGTGATTGCGGCATCCAGCCCTCATCTACTGCAGACCTTGACGCCCCAACAGCACCTCCAAGGAGTTTGGCAAGTTCCTCAAGTATCTTGAAATTCTCAGGACCTTTCATCCCTCTTCCACCGGATACAACGATTGACGCCTCTGCTACATCTGGCATATCTCCACCTGTCTCTTCAATGCTTAGAACCTGAACCTTAAGGGCATCTTGTGGAATATCCACTGTTTTTTCTATTATTTCAGGACTGCCGCTTCCTTCCACAGTGGGAAAGATATTGGGTCTTACAGTTGCAATTATTGTCTTGTCTGTCTGGGCTTTCACGGTTGATATTGCCCTTCCGCCATACATAGGGTGAGTGAACGTGATATTTCCATCGTCAGCATTTATTCCTGTGCATTCACTGATAAGTGGAAGTGAGAGTTTTGCGGACAATCTTGGTGCCAGGTCTCTTCCCTGAAATGTTGCGCCTATAAGGAATATATATGGCTTTAATTCGTTAAAAATTGTTGTGATAGCATGAGAATAACCCTCTGCTGTATATTCCTTCAATCTATCTGATTTAATGTGAATGACCCTGTCTGTTGGAAGCGCTTTGGTTTCTTCTGAAAGTGACTCTGTTATGATAATTGCGGTTATCTTTGCTTCGGGGAAATATTTTCTTGCTCCTCCAATCATCTGATAACTTGGCTTTCTTATCTTGCCTTTTTCTATCTCAATATATAATAAGATTTCCACTTTCAACCTCCCCTGTTGTTATAGCACTTTTGCTTCTTCCCTTAAAAGGTTTATAAGTTCTTTAACCACTTCTTCTGGCTCACCTTGAAGTATTTTGCCTGCTTTCCTTGATGGAGGTGAAGATAATTTCTCAGTTCTTATCTTTATAATACTTGATATATCTTCAGTGAGACCAAGGTCAGTTATGGATTTTACAGGTATTTCCATCTTCTTTGCCTGCATCTTTCCACGAAGTGATGGGTATCTCGGTTGGTTTAATCCCTTAGGCGTTGTAATGACTGCAGGAAGAGATGCTTTGATAACTCTTCTTCCTCCATCAATTTCTTGAGTGCAGGTGATTGTTTTTGATGACAAATCCACCTCTTCTTTTGATATAAACTGTATCTGTGCAATGCCAAGCATTTCTGCAATAAGTGAAGGAACCTGGATATAGTCATCATCAATTGCCTGTTTTCCACAGATTATCAGGTCATATTCCATTTGTGATATAAGTTTGTAAAGCAGGGTTGCTGTTAAAAATGGGTCAATATCTGAAAGGTTATCATCCCATATACGAATTGCTGATGTTGCCCCCATTGCTATTCCGTCTCTTAAAGTATTATCAGCCCTTTCTGGACCTATGGTAATTAGAATTATCTCACCACCACCGGTCTTCTCTGTTATTCTGATTGCTTCCTCAATTGCAAATTCATCATATGGGTTCAGTATAAATTTTATATCTTTTTCTACAATCCTTTTGGGATTTTCTATATCAGGACGAATTATCGCCTCAGTATCTGGAACCTGTTTTACACATACAATTATTTTCATATTAACCTCACAGATAATGGATGATTAATAATAAATAAATTATTATACTTATGACAGCGTAGGATGTCAATATTTGACTTCTTGATATATGTTTTAACAATTAAGGGATTGACAACAAGAATTTGTATGATAGAATTTGCTTAATTTCTAAATTAAGGAGAGTAGTTAGTTTATGACAGGGACAGTTGCGTTTATTGTAAAGGGTGGTCCACTGGTGGCTGTGATCGTTATTTTATCTGTTGTTTCCATATCAGTTTTTATAGAACGTTATTGGGTAATGAGGGTTGCTGCAGGGAGAATGAGGTTTTCTTTATACTTTGATAAGATTAAAGAACTGATAAGGAAGGGAGATATTGATGGAGTAGAAGACCTTGCAAGACAGCAGAGGGGAGTTTATGGCAGAGTTATTCAAATCTTGGTTGATAAATATAAGTTACTGTCGGGTAAGGTAGATTGGTCAGCAATGAAGGATAATCTTAATGAGTCCATGCATGAGGAATTAGCGATTGAATCATCACTTCTTGACAGAAATTTAATCGTTATGGCTACTATTGGTTCTATTGCGAATTTAATAGGTCTTCTTGGAACAGTAGAAGGTATGATAAGGTCATTTGCAGCTCTGTCAATGGTTGGAGCGGCAGCGTCAATAGCAAGTCAACAGCTTGCAATAGGTATAGCAGAAGCACTTGTAAACGCAGCAGGTGGATTGATTGTTGCAATTTCTGCTGTAATTTTTCATGCTTATTTCATGAGTAAGATAGACCTCTTTAGTTTTAATATAGAAGGGGTTTCAAAGGAATTTATAACGGGAGTTGTTACAGCATACCGTTAAAAATTTGTAATGATAATAACAGGAAGGAGTAGATACTGATGAGAAGAATAATATTTATGATTATTGCAGCAATATTTGTTATCTATTTTATTTACTGGATATATTGGTTCTTTATTGCTGGGATGAATGTATCGTTTGTTTTTGCTGCGATGGCGAAGATGGGTAATGCAGAGTTAAAACCCGATGGTGAATTTGATTTAAAGAATGCAACAGCGCTTGGAAAGGGAGGAGTTATAGTAGCAAAGGGTGGAGGATTGGTTGACTTTATCTTTCTTCTGCTTCTGTTAACTATAACATTTATAATTGAAAGAGCGATTACTATGACTCAAGCACGGGGGAAGACACCATTTGTTAAATTTATATTTGAATTACGAAAATTGGTGACTGATAGAAAGATAGATGATGCAATAGAACTCTCTAAAAAGCAGGGAGGGGTATTTGGAAAACTTGCTTTATCTGGACTTGAACGATATAAGATGCTTCCTGCAAAAGATGACCTTCAGAGAGTAAAAGGTGAACTAAAAGAAGCATTTTCAGAGCAGAGTGCAATTGAAGGTGCTCTATTAGAGAGGAGATTAATTGCTATTGCGACTATTGCTTCTATTGCTACTATGACAGGGCTTCTTGGCACGGTAGTTGGAATGATAAGAGCATTTGCAGCATTATCTGCAAAGGGACGACCAGACCCAAACCAGTTGGCAACTGGTATCTCTGAGGCACTTGTGAATACAGCAGGTGGACTTCTAACGGCGATTATTTCTATCATTTTCTATAATTTCTTTGTCAACAAAGTAGATATATTTAACTTCCAGATGGAAGAAATTACGACAGATGTTATTGAAGAGTTAATTCGTAAATAGAAAGGGGTGAGGGAAAATGGCTGGTGCTGATATAAGCGGGGGTGCAAAAGCAGGTAAAGGAGGAGGGAGAAGAATAAGTATCCATATTGATATGACACCTATGGTTGATGTTATCATACTTCTTCTCATATTCTTCTTTATGACATCCCAATTTAAAGAACCTTTTGGAATAGAGATTACACTTCCAAAGACAGACGTCCCAGTTAAAATCCCTCAGTCAAACACCGTGACATTAAGGGTAGATGCTGATGATAATGTTTTTGTCAATGATAAACCTGTGGAAAAACTGGAGAAGATAAGGGATTACATTATTGAGAGACAGAGGTCAAATCCAGAAACTGTGACTATACTTGATGTTGACCCCAAGGCAACTTATAAAACAATGATAGACGTTCTTGATGAATTCCAGATTGCATCTGATGAGACAGGTGTAACTAAGTTCTCACTTGCATTGAAGAAAGAGACAACTGAAGGTGGAACTGGTGGAGGAAAAGGAGGAGGTGGTTAATAATGCTTCGTAAGATGAAAAGGCGTATTCAGATACGCATTGATATGACCCCGATGGTTGATGTTATTATACTCCTTCTTATATTCTTCTTTATGACATCTACCTTTAGAGAACCAGAGGCAATTGAAATAAATCTTCCTACTGCATCTGCCGGAGTTAAAATACCAAAATCAGGAGTATATACCATCATAACATCCAAGGATGGAACTATTTATGCTGATAATCAGTTAGTTGAGAGCAGGCAGGACTTTATTGATAAGGTTGTTGACGCAAGAGCAAAGAACCCCTCTTTGATGTATGTTGTAAAATGCGATATGGATGCTGAATATGGTATTATGCTGACAATAATGAATGACCTGAGAAGAGCAGGTATAGTAAGGTTTAACTTATCAGTAAATAAAGAGGCGGGCTCCTGGTGACGTAGTTAAAAAAGTTTACAATATAAAAAATAAGCCCGGTATATTTATGACTGGGCTTTTTTATTAAAACAGGAACTTTAATTTGATTGCAAGATTACTATTTAATATAGAGATTATTTTTTCTCTCATATCCAATAGTTGTCGTTGGACCATGACCTGGATAAACGACAGTATCATTATCTAATACGAGTAGTTTGTTTTTTATACTCTCAATGATTGTGTCGTGGTCAGCAAGTGGTAAGTCCCATCTGCCAACACTGCCATTAAACAATGTATCTCCACTCATAAGAATCTTATCTGTATAAAGGCATATTGAACCTGGAGAATGCCCAGGTGTATGTATTACCATGAAGTTTATTTCACCAATAGAAACTATGTCATTATCATTTAGTAGAATATCTGCTTTCTCTGGTGTATTCACTTTAATACCAAGTTCTTTTGCTGCTTGCTCCCAGTTGAACGATAAAAATAGTTCATCAGCGCTATGAACTGAAAGTGGCGCAGAGGTAAAATCAATAATATTTTTGTTTGCTGATATATGGTCAATATGCCCATGTGTGTTGATAATCATTTTTACTCTGACTTTGTTTTCTCTAAGGGATTTTATAATTTTATTCTCTTCACCACCGGGGTCAATTATGATGCCTTCGTTCCTGTGTATTATTATATAACAATTTGTGAGAACAGGACCCACAATGATAGTGATTACTTTGATATCACTTTTATTATCCATTCTGAGTTCACTATTTGATTAGATAAAGGTTACCGTCTGTTGTTGCGACAATAACGCCTTCTTTGCTCATACAGCAGGAGGCACTAATCTCAGAACCGAGTTGAATAGACCATTGGATATTTCCAGAAGAGATGTCCAGTGCATATAGAATTCCATCGTTAGAACCAATATACACGGTATTTCCTGATATTGCGGGGGTTGCATCAACTGCCTTTCCTGTTATAATCTGCCAGATTGGAGTTCCATCATCAGGTGATATACCATATATTGTGCCATTCCACGAACCAAACACGAGTGCATTATTAATAATGGCAGGTGATGAATCTATTGCTTTCTTTGTGTCATATTGCCAGATAACACTCCCATCAATAATTGAAAGACAGAACATAATTCCATTCATACTGCCAATATATATTCTCTCGTTATAAACAAGTGGTGATGAATTCAGTGATGTTGTAAGGTCATATATCCATACTATTTCACCCTTATTAAGATTAATTTTGTATATAAGTCCAGCAGTATCAGAGATTATCACATTACCATTGTTTATTGCCGGTGATGACCAGACCCCACCCTTGACTTGAAGTGACCATAATAATTTACCATTTTTTTCACTTACACAATATATGAAACCATCATATCCACCGAAGACAATCTTACCTTGCGAGATTGCCGGAGATGATACAATGCCCTTCGTGGCATGAAATGTCCAGTTTGTCTTGCCCGTCTTTGTATCAATTGAATAGAGTGTGCCGTCCATTGATGTGAAATATACATTTTTATTTATAACTGCAGGTGATGAGAGAATGTCCCCTCCAGCTTTTACTGTGAATTTTATTTTTCCTGAGAGCATATCTATTGCATATAGATTATTGTCAGTTGAGCCAATAAAAACTGTATCTTCATTAGAAGAAGGAGATGAAAAAACCTTACCCTCAAGTTTTGTTTTCCAGATTATTTTACCTGAGGTAGAATAATCACCCTTAATAATTGAACCAGTTCTTTGAGGGTCATAGCGAAACATGAGCCAATCCCTTCTGCAACCAGTAGAGAATATTATGAGAATAAATAATACTAAAAAGAGCATTTTTGATAGTCTTGTTAATTGGATTCTATTCATTTCTTTAATTGTTCTTCTACCTCTTTTAGTATATTTATTAATATCTCAGCCATATTCTGAGAAATTTCAATAATTGTAGGATTATCTACAAGTCGAGCAGAAAATCTTGGGTCCTGTGCGATTATTGATGTTCCAGTATCATCCTCATATATTAAAACCCTGATTGGAGTTAAGATTCCCACCGTTTTATCTATTGAGAGGGTTTTATACATAATTTCAGGATTTATAACATCTAACTGAGTGTAAAAAATCCAGTCAATACCAATATCTTTTTTTATCTCTTTAGTAATATCTATCTTCTTTATTATTTTTAATCCCTTTTTATTTAATATAGATAAAAATATATCTAAAACCCTCAATGGTTCAGCCTCAAGGTGAATAATTATATAAAAACCCTTATGTTCCTTCATAACTATTTGCGCCCGGAGGGATTTGAACCCCCAGCCCACGGATCCGTAGTCCGTTGCTCTCTCCATTAAGCCACGGGCGCGCTAATTAAATATATATCATAGACATTCATTTTTCAATTTTTATTTATTTTTAAATTTACCCTTTTAAGATAGAATTTTTATATAATATTTTTATGAAGATGAGAAATGTCTTCAAGTTTTATTTATTACTATTTTCAATACTTTTGGTTCTCACTCTCTTTTGTTCAAAAGAGAAATCAAAAGTAGAAAAAGTAACTGTTGGAAAAAATAAAGAGAACATCAAGATGGAGAGTGTTCTTTTGCCTGATATTGATAGTAAATATGACAAAGAACTCCTTAACCTTTCAAGGAAAACACTCAGGAATTTAACAGGTAATACAGGTCACATTGAATTATCTGCCAATAATCCATATAAGCAGCTTACCTATGGCGTCTTTGTAACGCTAAAGGAGAACGGTGAGCTGAGGGGATGTATTGGTCAGATATTTCCTACTACAACTGTTGAAAATGGAATAGAAGAGATGACAATGGCTGCTGCCTTGAATGACCCGAGATTTAAACCAGTAACATCTAATGAGATAAATAAAATTAAGATTGAAATTTCTATTCTATATAATATGCATGAAATCAGATCAATTGATGACTTTGTTCTAAAGAGGGATGGAATAGTAATAAAGTATAAAGATAGTATTGGTGTTCTATTGCCTCAGGTTGCTGAAGAGGAAGCAATGACAAAAGAAAGGTTCTTTGAGATTGTCTCTATGAAGGCAGGTTTGGGTCCTGAAGGATGGAAGACATTGCCTGTAGAATTGTATTCTTTTAATTGTAAAATTATTAAAGAGGAGGATTGATTATGGATATTGGTGAAATCTTCAATGAGATATTTAGTATTCAAGGTGGACTAACAGAGGAAGAGAGACGTTTAATCAAAGACAAATTCATAGAGAGAAGGGTGAAAAATGGTGAAGTCATTATTAAGGAAGGTGAGATTGGAAGTTCTATGTTCTTTATTATTGATAGTGAGGTAAAGATATTCAGGACTCATCTTGGTAAGGAGATAGAACTTGCAGTTTTAAAGAGCGGTAATTTCTTTGGTGAAATGGCTCTTTTAGATGAATTTCCAAGGTCAGCGTCGGTTTCTGCTATTGGAGATTGTGTTTTATATGAATTATCAAAAGATAATTTTAAAGATATAATAGAGAAGTATCCTTCCCTTGGAGTCAAGGTAACTCTTACAATTGCCAATGAATTGTCAAAAAGAATTAGGATTGCCAATGTAAGGGTTGAGGATATGTTCTTTATAACCGAAGGGTTGATTGAAAATGAGAAGTTCAGAGAGTTCTACAAACTGATGTTTAAGTGATATTAATGAGAGAGAAGTTTACAAAGAAAGATATCTCAAAAGAGTTGGCAAAAAAGACAGGTCTGTTAAATAAAGACGCTCAGAAGTTAATTGATATATTCTTTAATTCTATTATCGGAGAACTATTGGAAAATGGAAAAGCAAACATAAGAGGTTTTGGAACTTTTAAGATAGTTTTAACTAAATCAAAGATAGCAAGAGATATAAATAAGAACGAACCGATAAAATTGCCACCAAGATATAGAGTAAAATTCATTCCCAGTAGATTATTTACTAATAAATTGAATAGAAAGATTTAATCTGTTTTGATTTATTAATTATGCTATATTTATGTATGAAGAGGTATATTTATGAATTATGATGAGGCATATGCAAAAGCAGTAATGTGGCTTAAGGCACATCCTGGTGAGAAAAGGAAGGTTGTATCTATTGCGAATGGCTTTCAGGTTGTTGAGGGTGATAAAGTTTTAGCAGAATTTGTTGCAGATAAAAAGGAAACTGAAAGGGAAGAGAAAAAATAATTACTTACTCTTTGCGTCATAATATCTATCGTATCTTAAATTGATAATGTAAATGATTATGTAAACTCCGATTTTTTACTAATAATACCGGTATTATATTTTGTATAATCAGTAGTTATGAGTATATACACATTTCCCTTTAGAATAAAGAATATTCGGAGGGTCAGAGAGATTGTTAATGTTCTTGCTCTCCATGGTTTTGGTTTCATAGTAGAGTCACTGGGACTGAATTGGCTTGTTACGCTTGGAGGTCATATCAAGGGCTTGTCAAGGGTTACAAGTAAAACCCATTATACGTTACCAGAGAGGTTGAGGATGGTCCTTGAGGACCTGGGACCTACATTTGTCAAATTTGGACAGCTTCTCAGTATGCGCCCAGACCTTCTTCCAAAGGAATTTATAAAAGAATTTTCAAAATTGCTTGATGAAGCAAGTATTGTTACATTTGACGAGATAGAATCTGTGCTCAGGCAGGAACTTGGTGATAATTGGCGCTCTAATTTTGAGTTTGTAGATGAAAAGCCATTTAAATCGGCATCTCTTTCTCAGGTATACAGGGCAAGGTTGAAGGATAGTAGAGAGGTTGTTATCAAAGTCCAGAGACCAAAGATTAAAGACCTGGTAAGGCAGGACCTTGAAATACTGACATATATAGCAGAGCGGTTGACTAAAAGGGTGTCGGAGTTAAGATTTTATAATCCTAATGGTATAGTAAGAGAGCTCAAAAAGACAATAAACAGGGAACTGAATTTTTATCTTGAAGCAGCAAATACTGATAGAATGAGGGATTTTCTTATATCTTTTGAATATATTGTTATCCCTGACATTATCTGGCATCTCACAACAACGAATGTGCTCACCCTTGAGTTTATAAGCGGTAAACCATTAAGGGACATTATGGAAGACAAAGTCGGAGGGATTGATAACAAGTTAGTCGCAGAACGGTTAATTACAGCATTCTTGAAAATGATATTTGAGGAAGGTTTCTTTCATACTGACCCTCATCCTGGAAATGTCCTAATATTGGAGGGCAGTAGGATTGCATTGCTTGATTGTGGTCAGGTTGGTGTAATATCAGAGCAGACGAAGAGATTATTCTCAAAGGTTCTTTTTGCTTTAGTAAACAGGCAGACAGAGAATATTGCAAGAGAGATGGAAAGATATTGGATTGTGGAAGATGAAGAGAAGATAGATGGTTTAAGAGAAGATATAGATTATATTATAAAAAGATATTATGGCTTGCCCTTAATGTATATAAATATATCTGAACTTGTGAATGAACTTGCAGATGTTGCACGGGAACATGCCCTACAGGCACCTCAGGATATGGTCCTGCTTGCGAAGACAGTTGCAACTCTTGAATCAGAATGTAGAATATTAGACCCCCAACTTGATTTAATATCAATAACAAAACCATATGCACATGAACTCATAAAAAGGCAAACAAGTCCAAAGCGTCTCTATAAAAACCTTTCTGATTTTGTGGTAAGTTCTGCAGAACTCTTGTATGAATTACCAGAACAACTTTATTTCATCTTAAAGAAGATAAGGAAGGGAACGTTGAAGATGGAGTTTCATCACAAGGGACTTGATGAACTCATATATTCAATTGATACTTCATCAAGGCGATTATCTCTTGCCATGATAATAACTGGGCTCGTAATTGGTTCCTCATTTCTAATCTCTGCAAATACAAAGCCACTTATATTTGGAGTTTCTTTTCTTGGTATGTTCGGGTATGTTATATCTGCTGTTTTGGGACTCTGGGTTATTCTCAGTATTTTAAGGGGAAGAAGATGGTAATTATTAGCATTTACTTTTTAAATTTTTTATATCTTGCGTCTGTATGATTAGATTTGACATCTTAAAAGGACATATCAGTGAGGTCTGGAAAAGATATAGAGTAGCACTGACAATTGCTCTCATTGGAGGACTTGTAAATGGTTATCTTCAAAAATTGCCTATAGCGTTTGTTGACGCACCAATACCAACCCTCTGGGGTAAATTGCTTTTAATAAATGCTGTGTTTCTCTTCTATTCTGATATTTCTCTTGCTACATCGCTTTCAATATTCTTTCCGTTTATTCTTATTGATTATATCTATATTAGGAAGAATAAAGAAAGAATAGATGAAAGCAGGTTTGTTAAGATTCTCATTTATGTAGGTCTTTTCATAGTTATTTTTGCTACTGGATACGGACTTAATATTGACCCCAGATCAGGTATAAGTGGACTGCTTCTTACAAAGAGGTTAATGATTATATCTGTAATAACGATATTCATTCAAATTGGCATTTTATTCTTTTTAAGAAGGTTTGTTTGTTATATATTTAAAATTCTCATAATTACCTTTGTCTTGTCTTCACTTATCTATTCGGGCTCCTTTATATATATGCCATGTGCAGGCATAGATGATTATAATCAAACAAATAAGTCAGACAGACCAAGCATTATATTGGTTGTAGAAGACGCGCTCAATACAAGGTATCTGACACCTTACTTTCCTGAGAACGGAATTACTCCAAATTTTGATAGTTTGACAGGGGATTGTATTTTATTTAAAAACTGCATATCACAATCACCCTGGACAGTTCCATCAATCGCTTCTATATGGTCGGGGTTACCACCAACTGCAAATTCTGTTGATAGGAATAATCCATATTTGTTAGTTGACTCGCTTCCCGGAATTCTCTCTGAAAATGGATATAGGACATACGCAGTTGTATGCACACCTCTAATAACACACAATTTTGGATATGCAAGTGGATTTGACCATTATTATCTTATTGATAAGGAACGACTTGTAGATTATGGACTTGATATGCCAATTGGAAGTATGACCCAATGGGAGAAATTTATAAGTAAATTCTCACGATTCATATCGGGACTTTTTCATAATCGACTGAGACAGGTTCAATGGAATATAGCGATGAAAGCGGTGGAGAAATTGCCCAAAAATGGTGCTTTTCTTTACATACATATTATGGACACTCACCTCCCTTATAATCCAGTAAATAAATTCAGAGAGGGTGGATATGACTATAAGGGAAGATTTAGGAATTCAATTGATGTGAATGACCTATCTAAATATAGAGATGGTTTGATAAAAATTGATGATGAAAGTGAGAGGGGATATATCAAGATGCTATACAGGGGTGAAGTTAGAGGTGCTGATTATATATTGGGAAGGTTAGTAGATATATTGAAAGGAAGAGATATATTTGATGATATAGCATTTATATATACTGCTGACCATGGAGAGGAGCACTGGGAACACAATGATTTTGAGCATGGACATAGCGTTCATAGAGAAGTAGTGTGGGTTCCTTTGATTATGCATATCCCGGGAATTGAGAGCGGAGTGGTTGTCAACTCTCAGGTTAGATTGATGGACCTCTTTCCTACAATACTTGATATTGCCTCTGTCAATTGTAAAAAGGAGATACTTGCTGAAGACCTTATACCTTTAATAAATAAGAGTATTTCAACAGACCTTCCTGCAATTTCTGAGAAGCTTCTATATAATGATGAGAAAGTATCTTTTAGAGATGGTCAATATACATATATAATAGAGATGAAGGATGGTTCTGAATATCTTTATAATAACTGGGATGAGGATAGAGTTCTAAATGATACCCTTATAAAAGAGAAAATGGCAATATTATTGAAAGAATACCTTTCAAAGGAATTGGAGATAAGAAAAAGCAGGATAGATTATGCTATGGGTGAGATTAACGAAAGTGATAAAGAATATATAAAAGAATCGCTTCGTTCCCTGGGTTATGTTCATTAGAATAGCAATAGATGTTGTTTAATAATGAATTATCTTGTCTTTCGTTTGATATTTTCTTCTGAGGTATCTTCTGCGGGAAGGTTTTCTCTTCTTCTCTCAACAAATGTGACTGTTTTTTTCCTTACCTTTTCAATATCAAATTTACCCTGAACATCTTCGTCTATATAAAGAAATTTGGAGGATACCTGTCCATAAACTTTTGCGGAACCATGGATTTCTAATCTTCCTCTTGCTTTTATATCACCTTCTATATAACCTGAGATTATAATATCATCTGCGTTCAGGTCGCCTTCCATATATCCATCTTTTGTTATCCAGACCAATCCCTTAATGTTAATATCACCTACGACAACACCAGTTACTTTGATATTGCCCTTGCCTCTTATATCACCATAGAATCTATCACCCTTGCCTATTATGGTTTTGAACACAACATCTGTTGACCTTTTACCTTCTTTTGGCATTGACTTACAATACCTCCTAAACTCTACTTACCAAGTATCATTGCTAGATTATAATATTGTTTTGGATAGAAGTATGTTTTTCCTGCGACATCTGAGATAGGTTTTACCACAATATTATCACCTTCTATTCCGACAAAAGATGCCTTTTCACCTTTTAGTAAGGTGTCAATAGCTTTTGCACCCAGCTGGGAACCAAGAATGCGGTCGTAAGCAGTTGGAGGACCACCTCTTTGTAGATGACCCAGGACCAAAACCCTTGTCTCTCTTTTTGTTTCCTTCTCTATCTTTTTTGCTATAGCAAATGCATCTCCCGCACCCTCAGCAACTACTATAATAAACGACCTTTTATTTCTCTCAAAACCATGGATGATACTTTCAATAAGTCCTTCAATATCTTGCTTCTCTTCAGGAACTAAAGCATATTCTGCCCCGGAAGCAAGAGCAACCGCTGCTGCAATAGCACCACATTCTTTTCCCATAACCTCAACAACGAATACTCTCTCGTGACTCTCAGCTGTATCTCTAACTCTGTCTAAACTTGATACAACTGTATTTATAGCAGTATCAAATCCAATTGAGTGTTCAGTGCCATGAATGTCGTTATCTATACTTGCAGGAACACATACAACTTTTATACCAAAATTTCTGTGAAATTCATCTGCTCCTTTGATAGAGCCATCGCCTCCAATAATTATCAGACCTTCTATTCCAAAGCGCGAACATGTATTATGTGATTCCTTCATTCCACTCATTTTGTAAAATCCCTCTGAGCGTCCCGCTCTTAGGATTGTCCCGCCCCTGTTAATTATTCCTGAAACGCTGCTCATCTCCATTTCCTCTATATCACCCTTAATTAAACCATCATAACCATTATAAATACCATATATCAATAAATTCTTATCAATGCCGTTCCTCACAACAGCCCTGATGGCTGCATTCATTCCTGGAGAATCACCGCCACTTGTCAGAACTCCTATAGGAAATAGCATGTCTTTCTTTTTCTTCATATAATCATTATTTTTAAATTCTCTATACCTTTGATGATGAACCCAGGAGGTCTATCTTCTCAAGAACAATTTTTTCAATTGCTTCTCTTCCAGGACCGAGATACTTTCTGGGGTCAAACTCTTCAGGTTTTTCATCAAAAACCTCTCTGATAGCGCCAACCAAGGCAAGTCGTATATCTGTATCAATATTGACTTTACAGATGCCATACTTAATTGATTCTTTTATCGCCTCCTCAGGAACTCCTTTTGCACCGGAGAGTTTAGCACCATGTTTTGTTGCACGCTCTAAAACCCAGGCTGGAACACTTGAGGCACCGTGTAAAACAAGAGGTATATCTACTTTTGCTTTTATTTGCTTTAACCGCTCTATATCTATCTTGGGTTCTCCCTTGAACTTATATGCTCCATGAGATGTGCCAATTGCAATGGCAAGAGAATCTACCCCTGTCTTTTCCACGAACTCTTCTGCTGCTTCAGGGTCTGTTAATATTGCTTCTTTTTCATCCACACTTACCATGTCTTCAACACCAATTAATCGCCCCAGTTCACCTTCTACTGATATTCCCCTTGGTTTTGCAATTTGAACAACCTCTTTTGTTATCTTTATATTTTCTTCAAAATTAAGATGTGAACCGTCTATCATTACTGATGTGAAACCACCATTGATACACTTGGCAATTGTGTCAATGTTTTTACCATGGTCTAAGTGAAGTGCAACAGGAAGACCATTCTCATCAGTAGATGTCTTTACCATTAAGATAATAAAATTAAATCCAGCATAACTTATTGCTCCCTCACTTACACCAATTATCGCAGGTGAAGATGTTTTCTTGCAAGCATTCATTATTCCCTGAAGTATCTCCATATTGTTTATATTGAACGCACCAACTGCATAATGCTCTCTCTTTGCTTTTTCTAATATCTCTTTTGCAGATACAAGCAGCATCTCTAAAACCTCCTAATATATAATCAGAACATTTCTATCCAAAGAAAACCTTCGCAATATCATATAGTTTCGTATCTACTTGCTTTATGTGCCTTATCACTTTAGATAGAGGAACAGAAACTACTTCTTGACCCTTTAATCCGACCATATAACCAAACTTTTCCTCTGATATCAGGTCAACAGCGCTTATCCCAAGCATAGTGCCCAGGTAGCGGTCAAATGGTGTTGCCTGTCCACCTCTCTGTATATAACCAAGGATGGTTGACCTTGCGTCGAGACCTGTTCTTTTTTCAATCTCATCCGCAAGAAAGTTTCCAATACCACCAAGGTATACATGACCGAACTCATCTGTCTTCATCTTGGTTGCAAGTTCATCCATCTCCTTCAGTTTTGTTCCTTCAGCGACAACGATTATTGTGAAATCCCTGCCACGCCTGAGTCGCTTATTGAGAATATCTATTATATCATCAATAGACATCTCAAACTCAGGTATAAGAACTATATCAGCACCGCTACATATACCCGCGTATGTGGCTATCCAGCCGGCATGGCGACCCATAACCTCTGCTATCATCACCCTGTTGTGGCTTTCTGCTGTTGTTCTTAATCTGTCTATTGCTTCTACCGCGGTCTGTATTGAACTCCAGAATCCAATCGAGTAATCTGTCATCAGGAGGTCATTGTCTATTGTCTTGGGAATTCCTACAAGCGGGATATTGTGTTCTCTATAAAGTCGTTCTGCAACTCCAAGGGTATCCTCACCACCAATTACGATTAGTGCATCAAACATCGCTGTCTTTATATTGTCAAGGAGTGTATCCAATCTTTCATTATCTTTGAATGGGTTTGTTCTTGATGTTCCAAGTATAGTTCCACCTTTGTCAAGAATGCCTGAGACGCTGTTCATATCAAGGGGCATATATATGCCTTCTATGAGACCCTTCCAGCCATATTTAATGCCAGATACATTATAGTTAAAACCACCAATTGCCCTCCTGACAACTGCTCTTATTGCCGCATTTAAACCCGGGCAATCTCCTCCACCTGTCAATACACCAAGATACATTTTTCTACCTCCGATTTGTCTCTCAATATATCATAAGTATTTTTGCAATATGACCACCAAAAATTATTGATAAAATTTATGTGATATCTCAATGTCAAAAATCTCTGAGGCCGTCTCTCTTTCTATATCTACCTTCTCAAGAAAATCCTTTTTCTTTTTTTCAATCTTTTCTGCATACATTGATGTCGCCATTCCCATTGCCTTTGCCTCTTCTACTGCATCTTTCCCTATCTCCTCATATAATTCCTCAACCATTGTCTTTGCAAGTTCTATTGCGATAAGTTTCCTGTCCTTTTCTTCCATTTGAAACAAGTAATATTATATTAAAATTCACATTATACAAGATTTTTGTTGTTTGACTATATTTTCAATAAGCTAATCAGGGATATTAGTAAATTGCTAAATTTACTTATAAGAGATTCTTGGCTTTGCTCAGAATAACATAATAATTGCTTTATTAAGCATTTGTTTGATAAATCAAAACGCTATTGCTCAAAATGACAATAAAAAGAGGAGGCAATGTGCCTCCCCTAATAATCTTGTTATCAACTTATAGTCGGTCAGCAAACTTATTCTCAATACCTGCAAGTTTGCACATCCTGTCCCAGTTTATCTCAACATCCTTCTGTATTTCTTCTATCTCCTCTTCAGTAAGGTGCGAGAACCTTCCCTGTTTTATGAGATAGTCCTTCACAGGAACAAACTTTGCTATCTTTCTTGTTATGTTGTATTTTCCATCTTCAACCTCATATAGTATCCATTTTCTTGTCTCCACAGCAAGTCGCATAATCTCAATAGATATCTCCGATTCATGTCTCCAGCCAGGAGGACAGGATGCCAGTATCTGCATATACCTTGTGCCCTTTATCTCCTTTGCCTTTGTGACCTTTTTAATCCAGTCCTCCGGATATGCAATACAACCGGTTGCGACATATGGAATATGGTGTGCAACCATAATTTCTGCAACATTCTTCTTTGGTCTAGTCTTGTGATGTGGTGGTGGTGTTGTTGTAGTCCATGCACCGATTGGTGTAGAGCTTGAACGCTGAACACCAGTGTTCATATATGCCTCGTTATCATAACAGATATATATAATATCTTCATTTCTCTCTGCTGCACCTGAGAGTGCCTGAATGCCAATGTCTGCTGTTCCGCCGTCTCCTGCCCAGGCAACCATAGTTGTGTCACCTTTACCCATCATCGTGAGACCTGCCTTTATGCCGGATGCCATGGATGCTGCTGTCTCGAATGCAGTATGGAATAGTGGGATTTTCAAAGATGAGTATGGAAATGGTCCATCAATGACACTCCAACAGCAGGCAGGAATAGTATATGCGGTTCTTGGACCAAGTGCCTTCAGTGTATATCTCATTGCAAGCGTTGCACCACACCCCTGACAGGCAAGGTGCCCACTTACCACATACTCTTCCTTTGGTATAGTTGTCTTCATAGTTTCACCCCCCACCAGGTTGGGTTATCACATCTTCCTTCTTGTGCAGACCTTCCTATCTCAATCAGGTCTTTTACTGTAACATCTCTGCCGCCAAGACCTGTAATGTAAGAATAGATAGGAACCCTTGGCTCCTGGTCATAGAGTGCGTCTCTAACCTCTGTATAGAATATTCCCTGATTGCCAAAAGAATAATTCCTGTCAACAACTGCTACTGCCTTCTTGTCTTTTACAAACTTCTTTACCAGGTCTTGAGGGAATGGTCTGAAAACTCTTACTTTTACACTGCCAAGTTTAAAACCTTTATCCCTTGCGTCCAATACCGCCTGCTTGGCTGTGGATGCAATAGTCCCAGATACAATAAGAAGAACCTCCGCGTCATCAGCCATAAATGGCTCTACTCTTTCATATTTTCTTCCAAATAACTGAGCATACTCATCATGAACCTTATCCATTACAGGAACTGCGGCAATATGAGCGTGTTGTCTTAGGTAATGTAGTTCATAGTATTTATCCGGTCCAGTCAGTCCTCCAAATGTATGGGGGTCATCGGGGTCTATGCGCCATTTGGCATTATATGGTGGTAAGAACTTATCTACCAGTTCCTGTTCCGGAAGGTCAACTGGTTCTGATGTATGCGATAGAAAGAATGCGTCAAGGACTATCATTGATGGAATTCCAACTGCCTCTGAGACCTTGAATGCCTGAATAACGCTGTCAAGAACATCCTGGTTTGACTCGCAGTAGTATTGGAACCAACCGGTGTCTCTTTGAGCAAGTGAATCTATCTGCTCTGTCCATATTGACCATGGTGGTCCAAGGGCGCGGTTTATATTTGCTATCACAACCGGGCATCTTGCGTATGTAGTCCAGTGCATCATCTCGTGCATAAGCGCTAAGCCCTGAGATGATGTGGCGGTGAAAGCCCGAGCACCAGCAGCAGATGCACCTATGCACGCTGCGAGTGCTGAGTGCTCACTCTCTACCTTGATGAATATCGCATCCATCTCGCCATTGGCAACAAAACTTGATATCTTCTCAACTACCTGTGTCTGTGGAGTTATGGGATAGGCAGCGACGACCTGAGACCTCGCTATTTTTGCTGCATATGAAACAGCGTGGTTTCCTGTTACAACCTTTTTCATCGCCTCTCTCCCTCCATAACTATTGCCTCGGATGGACATTCATAAGCACAGACACCACAACCTTTGCAGTAATCATAGTTTATGATTGGCAGATCGCCTTCAACATCAATGCACATATCAGGGCAGAACTTCCAGCAGATGGAGCAAGCGGTGCACTTGTCTGCGATGAGAACAGGACGCATATTCCTCCAGGAACCTGTCTTGTTTACTGTCATAAGACCGAGTGAGACAGCCATTGGAGGCATATCCTTCACGCCCCGTATCACTATTTCCTCACTCATAGTTACCCCTTTCATATCTTTTATAAAATAAATACATTATAAACAAATCCTATTTAAGTGTTGGTGCAAGTTCGTATGCTGTCTTGGCTGCTTGAGCATTTTTCTCTGCTAACTTGGGAGACATACTCTCTTTTATCGCCAGCATGAGGTTATCAATAGATAACCTGCCGTATGTCTTGGCAAAGGCACCCATCATAACTGTGTTAACTATTGGTGCTACTGCTGTCCCGAGTTTGTAATCAAGTGCTATCTTTGTGCCGTCAAAGGCAATTATTGGCCATTCACCTTTGATACCCAACTCTTCCACTTTATGGTCTGTATTGACCATAATAAAACCACCTGGTTTCTTACCTTTGGTGACATCAACTGACAGTATCAGTGTCGGGTCAAGGACAACAACATAGTCCGGTTCGTAAACCTCAGAGCGGACATAGATTGGTTTATCATCAACCCTTATAAATGATGCAACAGGCGCTCCCCTTCTTTCAACACCGAACATCGGGAATGCCTGAACCTCATTCCCTCCTTTGAATATTGCATCTGCAAGTATGTGCGATGCGATTGCAGCCCCCTGTCCACCCCGTCCGTGAAATCTTATCTCTATCAACTCAGAAACCTCCTGCTAACTCTTTATATAAAGATTATTTATATTCTTTCTATATATCATAAAAATAGAGTATATATTTATAACTGAAAAAAGGTCATCTGCGTATATTTTTGCCCTTATAAGATGATTTTCTAATCCAGAAGATAGGTGATACATTTCTAAGAAAAATCTTTGTAAGTTCATTAGGGATTATAACAGATGAAATTGGTAAGTCAATAATAGAAATGAATTTAATAATACGGATGAATTCAGAATAAATGGACATTGAATTAAACTTGTTCTGCTAAAGATGAAATATACGGATATTGATATTATTGGCTTTTTACATTGTTAGATAAAATAGAACTTGATGTGTATGATTTTGTAAGCGATATGTGTAAGTCATAGAAATTCAAGGGGTTTTTAACAGTGTTGAAATGTTGTTGAAAACTTGGTCTGTTTTTCACTTTTTAATTCTTGAATTATCAATAGCATATACTTTTTAAATTGTATGGCGGAGAGGGTGGGATTTGAACCCACGGAGGCAATTGCTTACCTCACACACTCTCCAGGCGTGCTCCTTCATCCACTCGGACACCTCTCCGCATTTAGAGAATTATATCAAAATCTGCTTCCTATCTTATCAATAAAACAAAAGGGGTGAACCATCTCACCCCTTAAGGTTGTCTATAAAAAACTATATTTAAATCTACACTAATTTTTCCGGCAGAATATAATCACCGAACTTCTCTTTCGTTTTGATAAGTCGCTCCCTCTGCTCTTCAAGTGTCTTGAATAATACCTCTGGTGTGTCCTTCACCTTTGACCTGTAAATGCTCTCAATCCTGTCAATCTTAGCCAGGTTTTCTGGAATTCTTATCGTGAACTGCCTGTTGTAGTCGTCTTTTGTGTAGTCCTTATTCAGAACTTCCTTGAAAAGCGGTTTCAGGTCTTCATACCTGGGAATATAGCCGGTTGGTGTCTTAATCGCATCAACTTCATTGTTTGCCCTCAGTTCCATCCACTTATACCAGACCCTCTTGTCTGTCTTCTCATTGAGAAAGTTTCCGTCCTTATCTTTTAAGAAGTAGTTCACTGAGAATATCTTCGGTGGGTTGCCAAGCTTCTTTCCAAAGTCAAGGTTTGCCTCTATATATCTTCCTATAGGTATTGAGAGGAAGTCAAGGTTTGACATCGGGTTGAACTCCCTCACGCCTTCCTTGCCAAGGGTCGCTGCAGTTGTCTCCGATTCAAGTGAAGCGCCCTTTGTGATGATGCCGTGCTCCCAGTCAAATGCCTCCTCAACAGGAACCCATGTGTCTGAGTCCCTTCCACCATAGACCATACCGCCTATTACAACGCCTGCAGGATTGTCAAGTTCAGGGTCAAGGTTGTCAAATGACGATAGTTCAATAGTGAAGCGGGCATTAGGATGTGAGCACTTTATCTCCTTACCTTTGTCGTCTTTCTTGCCAATGAACCACTCGCCTGAGTGATTAATGCCTTTTGGCGGAACCTCGCCATCTTTGCCAATCCAGTGGACATACTTATCCTCTGTGACAAGCACGTTTGAGAATATAATCTCAACAGAACTGTGAAGTGCCTTCCACTGGCTCGGGTCGTCCTTGGAATTAACACCCTGAATTATACCGAACATACCTTTCTCAACATTGACCGCCCTTGCCTCACCATTCTTATCTCTGATATAGGCGATGTCGTCTCCAACAATTGTCTCGCCCTCAAGCATCGCGGTTGATGTCTTGCCGCAGAGTGATGGGAATGCGCCTGTGAAGTAGGTCTTTCTGCCCTTTGGTCCGTGAATTGCCATAACGAGCATATGCTCTGTGAGCCAGCCCTCCTTAGAGCCAAGGTTTATCGCAAGGCGCATTGCGAGCTTTTTGAGACCTATGGTGTTTCCGCCATACTGGGTGTTTGTGCTATAAACGATGTTGTCGGTAAGGTCAATATAGATTCTGCGAAGGTTTAAGTTCTTGCATGTCTTTCTCTCATCAAGTTCACCTTGAGAGTGGACGAACTTGAAAAAGAGTGTATCTGAAATGCGCTTAACAAATTCATTGTAGCCAGGGCGATAGAGCAAATTCTCGCTGTGTGCGACATAGCTTGAATCAGTAAGTTGAACTGCGGGTATTGAAAACTCAGAACCAGAAGGTCCAAGGCAGTAGAAGCATATAAATAATTCCTTACCTGCCATAATGTTCTTCAGAATCTCATTAATTTCCTTCAGCGCCTCATCACGCGGCTTGGTCTCAATCGCCTCCCCGAGGTCAACGCCTTCTGGAACCAGAATACCTGTATGCTCCTTATCCCTCCCCTGGTCATAGTAATTGTCAAAGTGGATTGTATGGCCGTTTATAGCGAGCGGGGCTTCCTCACAATTTTTGATTGCCTTCTCTCTGATATATTTTTTATCATCATCAGAGCCGGTGTTAACGAAGACAGAAGAAGGATTACAGAGTTCAATATATTCAGCGATGAACTCAAACAATCTCAGGTTGTCAATCTTCGTGAGTTTAGCGAGTTCGCTTTCAGGTAATCTCATCTTCAATGAATCTTTAATATTGTCACCCATCAAAAACCTCCTGTAGATAAAGATGATAGGGTAAATTAGTAATTATATGTGATATAAATCACAATATCAAGAGGAAAAGGGGAAATATGAATATAATTACCAAATATATGATTTACTAATATTTTATTGTTGTAATAAAGTCTATATTTTTATTAATTTAACTTTGTATAATCAATTATTATAAGATAGAATAATAAATAATAGGAGGTCTAATATGCCAACGATTGGAACAAGTAGAGAACGAATAAAAGCAAAAGCAATAGATATACTTGAAACAAATCCTGATGGTGTTCATTATTCAGATCTTATTAGAAAAATACAAGAGAATTTATCAGATATTCCTGTTAATACTATTAATGGAACGGTTTGGAATTTAGATAGAAGAATCCCTGAAAAAATTTATAAACCCTCTAGAGGACTTTTTCGTCTTGTTAAATATAGGGAAAATCAGTTAAGTGAAAACGAAACTATCGTAGATATTCAAAGAATAAGAGAAGAAGATTTTTATGAACCCTTTGCAGATTGGCTGAAAAGAGAAATAGAAGAATGTACAAATGCAATAAAATTAGGAGGAAATATATTTAGAGACAGATGGGGAACACCAGATGATATAGGAGTTTGGAAATCTAGTAGTACTGACATTATTAAAGCATCTGTTGAAATTGTTTCAGCAGAAATAAAAGCAGATACAAATGATTTAATTAAAGCATTTGGTCAAGCTTGTGCGTATAAGATATTTAGCCACAAAACATATGTAGTTATTCCAAAAAATTCATCTCAGGAGGATATATCTAAATTGGATTCTTTATGTATAATTTTTGGTATTGGATTAGTTTTGTTTGATAATAATAATGTAAATAATCCTGATTTTGAAATTAGAGTAAGACCAATTAAAAAAGACCCTGATATGTTCTATGTTAATAAATATATGAGAATGATACCTGAAGAACAATTAAGAAGTTTATTATAAATTAAAAAATAATTTTAAACAGCATTTTTATTATGAATAGATGTATTTACTGTTTAAGAGATGATAATGAAGTGAGTTTTGATACACGAGATCATATTATATTGAGGTCTTTAGGTGGTCAAAGACGATTAAAAAAAGGAATTGTATGTGATATATGCAATAATGAAATTTTTAGTCCAATTGAAACTGGATTTACTTATGATTCAATTATTTCTATTTCAAGGCAATTCAATGGTCCTGAAGGAACACATAGTTTATATAGAACTAAATTACATATAATGACCGTTAAAAATATAAATGAACCATGTATAGGTTATATTGAACAGGGAGGTGTTCCTAAAGAACCACTGCAATTTAAGGTTAAAGGAAATATATTTGAATGTATAGCAAATAATGAAGAAAATTTGGAATCTGAGATAAATAGATTTATTGAGATTATAAAAAGAATTGATTATAGTAAAATAAAAATTGAAAAAGACACTAAAATAAAAGAAAAAGAACCTATATTATGTTTTTATGAAAATAGATTATATTCTTATATTAATAAAGATGATGATATAGAATTGATTTATAAAATAATAGAACAAATAAAAAAGAATCCTTCAATATTAAATTCTAATGCTAAAGAATTAGAATCCGACAAATGTTATGTTATGAGTCACCAAACCTTAGTTTATTCTCCAGATGATAGGAGAGTAATTTGTAAAATGGTATTTAATGCAATTGCTAATTATTTTGGCGTTGAAGTAGCTTTAAAAGATGAATTTAATGATTTAAGGGATTTTATTCATAGTAGTAAATTGCTTGATAATTTTCAATTTGTTGATTTAATTTCAATGATAAATGGTAGTAAGTTTGTTGATAAATTTAATATTAGTTTTCCTGATAATTGTCACGTACTAATAATTGGAAATATATATGATTCCGAAGGAATAATTGGAATATTAAGTTTATACAATGGTGCTTTTGAGTTTATAATTCATAACCCTGTTGTATTAAACAATATAAGTGAATTTAATGATATTAGAGTAATAGTTGTTGATTATGAAAATAATAATGAATATGAAATTATTGATAAAATGATAAGAGAAAATAAAAGATTAGAAAAGGAAATGTTTAGAAAAAAAATTTAAGTTTATATATAAAAGATATGATTCTTTTTAAAATATAGTAATAAAATTTTATGATTAAGAAATATTATATGACTCTCTAAACAAAGAAAGTGGAATTTAAATAAATAGAGTAAATAATTTACACTAACCTAGTACTATATACAAATGTTCTAATTTATATTAATAAATATATATGTATAATATTTGTACAAGTTAATATATTGGATTTTTCATAAATTGTTCAATATCTCGTTGAATAAAATCACAACAATAGTTAACATCATTGTATATTTCGGATCCAGTAAATCTATATACAACATAACCTAAGAATTGTAGTTTTCGATCTATAGATCTATCTCTTTTTGCTTGAGATTTGGTTTTTTCATGATAATCATGACCATCAGCATATATACATAGATTTCTAATATTTTTCTTATTCCAATTGATTACTCTTTGTTTCCATTTTATAACTTTACTATCATCTTTAGGACGCATGCCTGGATGGGGTCTGTTCTTAACTTGAATGAATATATCCGATATTGTGAATGGAATTTTACCATTTAGTTCTTCGGGAATATAAAATGGTGGATCATTAGGAATGTATTCAAGTAAAAAACTTCCATTATCAAATATTGCTGCTTGAGTTGAAATACTTATACTTTTATCAAGAACATTAAATGTATCTTTGAATATCCCTCTAGATAATAATTCTTCGAGTAGAATTTTTTCAATAGGTGATTGAATATTGGCTAAAAGTGATAATTTTTGGCTCTCACAAATGAAAGTATAGTATTTACTTTCAATTAAATCGCGAATGATTTTTCGAGTTTTTATTCCCAATCCACAAGGATCCCCAAACTTTTCAATAATGTCAGGATATAATTCACAAAGATATACTTTATATGCTACTCTGAGCCGATATTCTTCAATCTGTTTTGGTATTAAATTTTTATTGTATTCTTCATTAAATTCAAAAATTGGATTGCTCGAAAATTTATTGATTAAATTTTTAAGTATTTTTTCTATATTTTTCTTAATAGAGATATTACAAGACTGACAGTATTCAGGAAATAAATTTGAAAAGTTATTTATGGCGGACCATTTTTTATTAAAACAAGGAATGAAATTGGTATCTAAATGGATGAATTTCCTTTCAAGGTGGCAGAACATATCAAAATCTAAATCGATCATATAAGGGAAGAAGTTGTCAAGAATATATTGAAAACTTCCGTCATCGTAATCCCAGTACTCTACATTGGGTTGTAGAGTATCTAATTTGGAGTTAAAGACTTGTAGAATATTATTCATTTCAGTATCATAATTATCCTTTTATTCCGTTTATTATAGTAAATAAAATTATACAGCAATCCATTTAATTTTTATTTTTTTATCTTATTATAATCAAATTGTCCTGTGCCATTACATAGGTCACAAGTTTTTGTTATTCCTCCTTCATTTGTTCCATATTCTTTTGCAGATACTTTTCCTTCACATTTAGGCTTACACCGAGGACATAATTTAACTTTCATGCATTCATCACAGACACATACTTCTAGTGGTATTTCTCTTGGTGGAGAAAATAAAATTTTAGGTATTACAATTGTTTTACCTATATTAATAGTGCAAATTTCACATTTATTCTCCATATATTTCCTCCTTATATTCCTCGGAGAGGGAGGGATTTGAACCCCCGGAGGGCAAGCCCTCAACGGTTTTCGAGACCGCCCCATTCGTCCGCTCTGGCACCTCTCCAAAACAATAACTTTATAATATAATATTTAATGATAAACAATTGTTATAAAAAATCTCTGACTTATGATATTGTAAAATCTATCAGGTTAAAATTCATATGGCTATTTTGGAGATTATATAATGGATAAGTTTATTATTGAGGGTGGTCATAAAATCTCTGGAAAAATTACACCATCTGGTTCAAAGAACTCGGCGCTCCCCATACTATGTGCATGTATTCTTGCTGAGTCGCCGAGTATTATTCACAACTGCCCCCGCCTTACAGATATAGAAACCGTGCGCGAACTTCTCCATCACCTTGGAGCGAAGACAGAGTGGGTTTCAGAGCACAGTTTGAAGATAGACCCGGGCAATATTACATCATACGAAGCGCCCTATGACATTGTCCGAAAGATGAGGGCATCAATATCTATTTTTGGACCACTTATGGGTCGCTTCAAGAAGGCGAGGGTGTCCCTGCCAGGTGGTTGCTCATTCGGACCGCGTCCCGTTGACCTTCATATAAAAGGTATGGAGATGCTCGGTGCGAAGGTTGAGATTGAGCACGGCTACATTGTCGCAGAAGCAGAGGTCCTGAGAGGGCAGGAAATTTATCTTTCGGGCTCTCATGGTCCATCAAGGGGTGCGACGTCAAATGTGATGATGGCGGCATGCTTAGCCGAAGGCGAAACAGTCATATATGATGTGGCAAAAGAACCGGAGACGATAGAACTTGTTCAGTTCCTGAGGGCGCTGGGTGCAGATATTGAGGGTGAAGGGACAGATACAATAAAGGTGCGTGGTGTGAAGTCATTGAAAGGTGCTGAGTTTACCGTTATGACCGACTATATTGAGGCAGGCACATACATAGTTGCAGGTGCTATGGCAGGTAGTGAGGTAGAGGTTAGAGGCAACATTTCCGAGAACATGAAGCCAGTCCTTGCAAAGTTAAAGGAGACAGGGTGTAAGACCAGGATAAGCGACAGTGCTGTCAGAGTATCTGCCAATCCGAGACCTTCACCTGTTGATATTACCACTGCGCCATATCCCGGTTTTCCGACTGATATGCAGGCGCAATTCTGCGCATACCTTTCTCAGGGGACAGGGACGTCGGTAGTCACAGAGATGATATATCCTGACCGCTTCATGCACATACAGGAACTTGCGAGGATGGGTGCTGACATAAGGCGAGATGATGCGGTTGCGATAATTCGCGGTGTTGATAAACTGACGGGGGCGACAGTAATGGCGAGCGACCTGAGGGCATCTGCGGCGCTTGTTCTGGCAGGGCTTGTTGCTGAGGGCGAGACCCATGTGCGGAGGATATATCACATAGACAGGGGTTATGAAAAAATTGAGGAGAAACTATCTGGTATCGGCGCGAGGATAAGAAGGGTGGAGGAGGAATAAGATATTTACAATAAATTTATTAGCGAGTTTTAATAATACTGACTATATAAAAATGATTATCAATTTAATTGAAAGAAATTAATTATAAATGTATTTCATATACTATTTTAAGTTGAAACTGGTTCTCATTTATATATAATCATTAGAATATGAAGTTGTTTGAGGACTTTGGTGCTCTTGATACCCTGACAAGGGAGAAGGCAGATGAACTTATAGAAAAGATTGCAACTGAGATTGTGGAGAGAGACCTTACAGCACCTGCAGTATTTCTCTTGGAGTCATCAAAACCACTCAGTTTCATTGGAAGCCAGGTATTATTATTTATGGAGCCAATAGTTCAGTCCATATTTGAGTTCAGGTCATATAAAGATATACGGATTCTATTTGAGGACAGGGAGAATGTAGAGCGTCTCATTCAGAGAATAGAGGCACTTGACATTGAATTCAGGGCAAAATTGAAATCTGGTGAGTATGAATATAAGAAAGTAGAGAGGGGAGGTTTTCTGAGATGGCTTCTGGGGACAAAGTCAAAGAAAGGATAATCGCTACCGACTGTGGTTCAACGACAACGAAAGCAATATTAATTGAAAGGCGAGGCGATGAGTACCGTCTCATAGTCAGGGGAGAGGCACCCACTACGGTAGAGGCACCTGCGGAGGATGTTACAAGGGGAGTATTGAATGCCGTTGGTGAGGTTGAGGAACTCACGGGTTTATCGCTTATAAGGGATGGTCGGCTAATTACCAAGAGAGAGGGCGAGAACATAGGAATGGATATGTATATGTCCACATCAAGCGCTGGTGGTGGGCTTCAGATGATGGTAGCGGGTGTTGTGAAGTCAATGACTGCTGAGTCCGCTCAGAGGGCGGCACTTGGTGCTGGGGCAATAGTGATGGATGTCCTTGCCTCCAATGATGGTCGTCTTCCGCATCAGAAGATAGAGGTGATAAGGCACCTCAGACCTGATATGATACTCCTATCAGGTGGAATAGATGGTGGGACCATCTCGCATGTTGTAGAACTTGCAGAACTTATAGGTGCTGCGGAACCGAAGCCAAGATTTGGTATTGGTTATAAACTCCCCATAATATATGCAGGGAATAGTTCAGCAAGAGATATAATAAAAAATGTATTAGCAAAGAAATCAGACCTTGTAATAGTTGATAATATCAGACCTGTTCTTGAGAGGGAGAATCTGGGTCCTGCAAGGGATAAGATACATGACCTGTTTATGGAGCATGTTATGGCACAGGCACCGGGTTATAAAAAGTTGATGGAGTGGACTGCTGTGCCTATAATGCCAACTCCTGGCGCCGTTGGAACTATAATACATAATATTGCGAAGGAAGAGAAAATAGAGATACTTGGAGTTGATATTGGTGGCGCTACCACAGACATTTTTTCTGTCTTTCAGGGCATATTTAATAGGACTGTTTCTGCCAATCTCGGTCTTAGTTATTCAATATCAAATGTTGTTGCTGAGGCGGGACTCGCAAATATATTCAGATGGGTTCCATTCAAAGTTGATGAGAGCGATATTAGAAATAGAATTAGAAATAAGATGATAAGACCAACAACTATACCGATGACCCTTCACGAACTCATAATAGAGCAGGCACTTGCGAGGGAGGCGCTCCGTCTTGCCCTTGAACAACACAAAATGCTTGCAGTAGGTCTCAAAGGTGTTCAACAGCAGAGGACAATCTCTGATGCATTTGAGCAGACGTCGTCAGGTGCTACTCTTGTAAATCTTATGACTCTCAAAATGATTGTTGGTTCAGGTGGGGTTCTTTCTCATGCACCGAGAAGGGTTCAGGCAGCGGTAATAATGATTGATGGCTTTAGACCTGAAGGCGTTACTTTTCTTGCAGTTGATTCTATATTTATGATGCCACAACTCGGGGTTCTCTCAACAGTGAATAAGAAGGCATCGGAAGAGGTATTCAAGAAGGATTGCCTTATCAGGTTTGGTAGTTGTATTGCTCCAGTAGGTGTTGCTAAACCTGGACAGAGTTGTGTGAAGGTGAAGGGAAAGAGTGATAAGGGCAAAGAGATAGACCTTGAAGTGAAGTATGGAGATATGGTTCTCCTTAAGATGGAATCGGATGAGAAGGCGAATGTTGTAATATCACCTGCAAAGAACTTTGATGTTGGTGCAGGTGCTGGAAGTGAACTTGAGTGCGAGATAGAGGGTGGTGTTGTTGGCATTATTATAGATGCAAGGGGGAGACCGCTTGAACTTGAGCAAAATGAAGAGAAGAGGAGAGAGGCATTAGTTAAGTGGAATAAGGCGCTTGGTGTTTATCCTGATTATTTATAATACCTCAATTCTCTTAAGTAATATTTTTAATATCATTGTGATTTATTTTATTTATTGAGTAATGTCATAATTTAACAATATATAGTTATGGAAAAAACAATATCTGATAGAAGGCATAAGGCATTTTATGTTATTATTCTTCTTGGTCTTGTAAGTTTATTTGGAGACATTACCTACGAAGGTGCAAGAAGTATAACGGGACCATTTCTCTCAATTCTCGGAGCAAGTGCTGTATTTGTCGGTTTAGTTAGTGGTGTTGGTGAGTTTCTTGGTTATGCTTTGAGATTAGTATTTGGCTGGCTTTCAGATAAAACTGAAAGATACTGGTTATTCGCATTCATTGGCTATGGTCTTCTAGTAAGTATTCCACTTCTTGCATTTGTGGGACAATGGCAGATTGCTGCGTTTCTGATAATTATGGAGAGGATGGGGAAGGCGATAAGGTCGCCATCAAGGGATGTCATACTGTCATATTCAACCAAACAGGTTGGAAGGGGCTGGGGATTCGGGTTGCACGAGGCGCTTGACCAGATAGGTGCGGTAATAGGACCACTTCTGTTTTCTGTTGCCATTTTCTTGAAGGGGGGATATAGAGATGGCTTTATGATACTGTGGATTCCTGTGATACTTACGCTTGCCATACTTTCTTTCGCGAGATATAAGGTGCCATCTCCAGAAAAACTTGAGAGAGGGGAAGGTAAGGATGAAGTTTCTCAAAAAGGTGGACTTCCGAGAATTTTCTGGATTTATACGCTTTTTATATTCTTCAGTATTGCGGGCTTTGCTAACTTTCAGGTGATCTCATATCACCTCAAGGTTGCGTCGGTTGTCTCTGAGGCACAGATACCATTATTCTTTGCTATTGCTATGGGAGTGGATGCTGTGGTTGCGCTGATAATTGGCAGAATATATGACAGAATTGGGCTTCTATCACTGATAGCAATTCCAGTTCTCACAATTCCAATACCATTTTTGGGCTTTTCAATGGTTTATATCTATGTATTTATCGGTGTTATATTGTGGGGTGCAGTTATGGGCATTCATGAGACAGTAATGCGTGCATCAATAGCGGACATTATTCCGATTGAAAAGAGGGGCTTTGCTTATGGCATATTCAACACTGTATATGGATTATCATGGTTTCTGGGGAGTGCTATAATTGGCTTCTTATATGATATTTCAATTACCTATATCATAATATTTGCTGTCTTGATGGAGGTGATGTCAATTCCAGTTTTATTTATGGTAAAAAAGAAGGTTTATTAATATTGATTTAAATTATTTTATATAATCCTTATTCTTTTTAATTCTATTTCTATGTCTTTGAAGTTCTTGAATGGGTTATATTTTATTCTCTTCTCATCACAGTATTTCGCAAGACCATCTTTCGCAAATACTATATCCGCCTCTTCAATCACGTGTTTATCTGAAAGCCCATCACCAATATATACTGCTTTTCTATTCCCTTTAAGATGTTTAATATGATATCTCTTGCAGTTAGCGCATTCACCACATCCATAACCATAATATGGAAATATCGGGATAAGACGACCATTCGTGATTATCATATCATTTGAGAAGAACGGGACATCAAATATACTATATCTATTGAGAATATGTCTTATATAGAATCCAAAACCATCAGATAGAATATACAGATCAAGTTCTGAGCTTTTCAAATTTTTATAGAGGGAAATGAAGGTCATATCTATCTCTTTTGTTTCAAGATATTTATATATGTCATCCCAGGTTGCATTTGAAAGAGCGCATTCCTGTTCAAGGCACTGTTTTGATGTTATCTCACCTTTTCTCCATCTTTCTACAACTTCCTTTGTCCTGCCATTTGAGAATTCAGAAAACATTGTATTACCTACATCGGTTGTTGTGATAGTTCCATCAAAGTCAGAGAATATCGCCCAATTCTTCATATAGTCTTTTTCGTTTTTACTAATCTTATAGCCATCTTGATTGCCAGAACCATGCTTCTCTCATCTGCGATACCCTTTCCTGCTATATCAAACGCCGGTCCATGGTCAGGCGATGTTCTGATAAATGGCAAACCCCATGTGATATTCACTGATGGTCCAAGCATCTTCATTGGTATCAACCCCTGGTCATGATACATTGCTACAATACCATTGTATGTGCTTCTCCTTAGATGAGCAAAGAACCCATCAGAAGAAAGTGGACCATCAATTGTAATTCTGTCAGATTCACCCTTTTTTTTCATCTCCTCAATTGCTGAATTTATAATTTCTTCCTCTCTCCCAAAAGCACCCTTTTCTCCTGAATGCGGATTTAACGAAAGAACAGCAATCTTGCTATCTTTTACTCTTATTGATTTCTGAAATTTTATAAGGTTTTCTATAACCTTTTTTATTCTTTCTTTTGTGATGTGCTTTGGGACATCTTTTATTGGAATGTGTCTTGTAGTAAGAATGAGTGAAATATTTGGTTGCCAGAATATCATCTCGGGTTTTAGTTCTGTGCGTTCAGCGAAGAACTCAGTTTGACCTATGAAATCGGGTATATGCAGACGGACAGCACTCTTATCTAGTGGTAAAGTTACTATTCCTTGAATTACACCTTTATAAGCAAGGTCTCTTGCGTTATCTAAAGATTCAACTGCTATTCTTCCTGCTTTCTTTATATCAATATATGAGAGGTTAGTTTGTATTTTATTAGATTGGAGAATATTGAGAGTTTCAATTTCTGCATCTCTTAAATTATCTATATATTTAATATTGAATAATTTTCTATTTAGAAAGGAATCTAAGGAGTTTGTATTTAATGGTGAAATAAGAATTAGTTTTGTCTTTTTGTATTTATATTGTAATTTTTCAAGGATTTTTGAGAGAACCTCAAGGCCAATGCCTCTTATATCACCTATTGTTATTCCTATCTTAATATGTTTGGTAGCTTTCATTTGAGATGTTCTCTTCTGAAATGAGTTTTACAATTTCTTCCTGTAATAATCTGGGATGCTTCTTCTCAGGAATAGATATGACAATAAATGTTCTTTTTCTCCCTTTTAATTCAACAGTTATATAATCATTTGTATTAATATTTCTTGATGCTTTTGCCTTGATATTATTAACTCTTATACTTCCATTATCACATAACGACTTTGCCAGTGTTCGTCTTTTGACAATCTTTGAACTCACTAAAAATAAATCTAAACGGACTTAGCCCACCTCCTTTAACATAACTCTTATGTATGCCTTATCACGAAGCTTTTTTACTAATCTCTCCTTTTCAACTTCCATTTTACTCTCGATTAAGTTATTCTTTATTAACTCTCTTGCTTCATCAAAAGACAGTTCTTTTCCACCACTTTTGCCATCTAATTTCAGTATTACATAGCCCTCGGGTATCTCAACTGGATTTGATATAGAACCAACTTCCATATTTTTCAATTCACTACTCAACTCTGGATATGACTTTTCGATCTCATCTATACTCGCATTTTCTATATTTATTGGTTCCATTTTGAAACCTTTGTATGGCACATTTCCAATAATATTATCTAATGGTGAGTTCTGTTTGAGTGAGGATGTTATGTATTCTGCATTCTTTTTCAATTGGTCTCCTTCTTCCTTTGATAGAGATATTTTAAGGACGATGTGCCGGACGCTCACCTGGTCACCTTTCTTTGCCTCAACCTTTACAAGTTCAACACCATAAGGAGTATAGAATGGGTCACTAATCTGACCAACATCAAGGGAAAACGCAACATCTTCAAATTCAGGAAGGTATGTGCCTTTTGAGAAGTAGTCAATTAACCCACCATTTTTGGCATCTGGGAACTCAGAGTATGTAGTAGCAAGTTTGCCAAAGTCCTCACCGGACAGAGCCATATTTTTTATTTTCTCTATCTTTTCAAATATAATTTTGAGTCGTTCTTCATTAGGAAGTTTATATAGTAGAATACCGCTTATTGTTACTTTAATTAGTTCTATAAGTTTGTCTTTGTTCTTATCATAATATTCCTTTATCTCAGATTCTTTAATATTAATCTTTGGAAGTGCTTTCATTGAGAGATATTTTCTTATTAACAGGTCACCCTCAATCTGCTTTCTCATCTCTTCTTTAAGTTCGTATTCGCTCATTCCAATCGCATCAAGGTATTTTTTATAGTCATCTTCTGATGTAAAATTGCTCTTGAAATTATTAAAATGGTCTGTAAGATAGTTTGCCACTTCTTCTTTTGATACAAATATACTCTCTTCTTTTGCTTTCTGACGTAGCAATATCTCATCAATCATATTGTTCAAAATTTCTTCTGCAAATTTGTCATAGTCGGAGGCACTTAGCTGTGTATAACCTCTGTATATACTTTCAATATATAACTGTTCTTGAAGTTCGCTTAAGAGAATTATCTCGTCATTAACAATTGCAACTGTAGCATCTATAATTGTAGAAGCGAATAGGTTGCAACCTATTATAGTAATCAAAGTTGCTGATAATAAAATTACTGATTTCATTTTTTCTTATATTTCTCTTGGTAGAATCTATTAAGCACCTCTTTATTTATATTAATATATATCTTCTTCTTTAAGTCCTCAATCCATTTTTGGTATGCCTTTAGATACTCTTCTCTCAGGTTATTATCTATTGAACTTGTAGTTTCTTTACTACCTTCTGATATACTATCAAGGCGAAGGATGTGATAACCATAAGGAGATTTTATAGGGGATGATGTTCCACCTTCAGTAAGGTTTCCCAAGGTTTCCTGGAATTCCTTTGGTAGTGATGTTATTGAGACTGGACCGGTAGTGCTGCTCTTTGTTCCTGGTTCAATATCTTCATTGCTTTCTAAAATACTCTTAAAGTCAGCGCCTGCTGTAAGTTTTTCTGATATGCTATTTATCGTCTCCTCGGATGGTGCTGTTATCTCACTGAATACAACCATTTTTAAGTTAGATGTTTCCGATGGTTTGGTTTCAATCTGAGAGATATCTATATGCTGACCTACATCAAGGTCAATTGCTTTTTGAATTAAGAGTTCTGTTCTGGCTCTGTCTTTATCTATATCACCACCTATTATTGATATTTTATTCTGGAACGAGGTTATCTCTTCATCAGCCACATTAATACCCAATTCTTTCGCTCTACTTAATATCAGTGCCTGTTCAACCAACTCATTCAGTATTGCTTCTATTGCATTCTTGGTAAGGTCTGCTTTACCAAGCGAGTATTCATTTATTCGCTTTTCAAGGTCTTCAGTAGTTATAGTTATATCTCCTACTGTAGCAAGTTCATCTGTCTTCTTCTTTATGCATCCAAAAGATAGTAAAATAACAATAATAGTCAGGTAAATAATCTGCTTTTTCATATATTGCTTTGTCTTATTTAATAGCCTCCTATTAAAACTTTCCTTTTTCTTTCTGTTGTTGGCTTGATCTCAGGAATTGGGCCTCTTTCTTCACATGCTTTCTTCACTGCTTTCAGTGCCTCGTTGAGGTTCTTTTCAAAAATCTTATGTTCGTATTTGTTTAAAATTGATTCCATCCATGTTCTACACTTTGTGTCAATCTCAGGACTCGACTCTATATCATCCTGAAGGTCAAGTTTTGCACTATCGTATGTTGCTTTCTCATCGATTGTATGGTATCTTATCTCATTCCTGTTAATAACTCTTACTATGTAGTATCCCGAACCATCTTTGGCTTCAAAAGGAGTAATAAGGTCTCCTATTTTATGTGCAAAAGCTGCCTTGAACACCTCAGGATATTCCTCATCATCCTCTAGAAAGTCAGCCATACCACCATAATATTTACTTCTTTCATCTATAGAATATTTTTTTACTAAATTTCTGATATCTTCGCCAGCATTTACCCTGTTATACACTTCATTTGCAGTGTTGAGGTCCTTTGTCTTTATCATAATAATTGTTACCTCTGCCGGGTCATTATACCAGTCTTTATTTTTCTCATAATATGCTCTTATCTGTTCATCAGTGGGAACTGGAACTGTTGGCTTAAAGTCCGTAGCGTATAATGTATCTATAGCATATTCTTCTTTAAAGTTCCTAAGTTCTTTCTGATATTCTGGTTTTTTCCAGCCTTTAAGATCAATTGCTCTCTTCTGGAAGAATCTTGACCCTGCCTCTTTTCTTAACATATCTACAAGTGATTTATATGCTTCTTCTTTGGACTCGCTTCTGACTTTAATGAACAGGGGTGATGGTAGTCCATCAATAAAAATCTCATCAAATGTTACTGTTTCATCCCCAGCCTTTGCTATTGGCAGTTTGTTCTTTGCTGCGTTTATCATATCCTGGTCTGTTCCATCTATTGATATTCTGAGATTGTTTTCATATATCTCAAAAGGATATTCTTCAACTAATTTAATACTATAGGAAGAAAGTAGTTGGTCTGATTTATATTGTTTGATGAAAGATTTAATATTTTCCTTGACATCGTTAAATGGGTCTACTTCTTGTGGATTTATTTTAACTGCTTTTAAAATTACATATCCAAAGCTATTTGGTATCTCAATTATACCGGTCATTTCTCCTACATTTAATTTGAACAATTCTTGAGTGCCTTCATCTAAACTATATGAGAATTCTCTTTCGCTTGGTTTATTCTGGGTTTTCCAGAAGGCATCATAATCTTTTGCAACATCTTCAAATTTCGCACCATTCTTTAGTCTTTCGAGTGCTTCATTTGCCATTTTCTTTGTATCCAAATATATTCCATACGCAACTATTGTTCTATCAATATGTTTATAAAAATCCATTACTTCTTCATCTGTTACCTTAATTCCTGCGGTAACTGTTTTTTCTAAGGCATCTATTGCCATTGAAGTTTTCTTATCTTCATATTGTTTTAGGAAATCCTCTTTTTCATATAAACCACGGGCTTCTGCTTCGAGGACAAGCGCGTCCTTGAGCATAAGGGTATTTAGGAATGTCTTTACATCATCTGTAGTTTTCATTTCTGGTATAGATTGTGGTCTTCCATTCTTGGTGGCGGTAAGATAATAGTTTACAAAGTCTTCTATTGTTGTAATTTTACCTCCAACCGATATAATGGGTTTTTTTACATCATAGTCCCTGCAGCCGTATATAGCCATTAGGGCAATGCTAATCAATATGACGATTATAAGTCTTCTCATAACCAACCTCCTGTATAAGACTAAACGGGGCCGACGGGTCTTGAACCCGCAACTTCCGACGTGACAGGCCGGTGCTCTAACCGTTTTGAACTACGACCCCTAACTCGTAATTATTAACAAAATCTCTCTCTATTTTCAAGGTTAATTGTTATTATTATAATATAATATATTTAGTGATATTTTTTATTCTTAAGGGTGTGTTTTATTCTTTATTAATTATCTCATACTGATATAATAGATAGTAAGAAAAGGATGTTTGGTGAGGTTATGATTAAATGGTTAATTATTTTGGTTGTATTTCTCTGCACAGTTAGTTCGGTCTTTGCTGCCTATAATATGACTGTAGGTGAGATTGTAGATTTATATAAAAAGGGTGTTGGAGTTGATATTATAGTTGCGACAATTGATGCGAAAGATGCTGAATTTGTTCTCTCTCAAGATGATATTCTAAGATTGAAGGATGCAGGTGTTCCAGAAACATTGATTACGTTTATGATATCAAGAAAACCAAAGTCATCCCCGGAACAACCTGACCTGACGAAGTTTCAACCAAAGATAGGAACAGTCAATATTAATTGTTCTGGCAGTTTCTCGGAAAGTTACAATTCTGAGGACCTTAATATATATGTCTGTTTATCACTGGACGGTGAAATAAGAGCAAAGAAGAGAGATTGGGATAAAATAAATATCCTATATGTGGGTAATAAAGAAGTATATTCTTTTAAGGGTGATTGGCAGGCAACATTTTCTATGCCTGTTAAACCAGGTGACCATACTATAAATATTTATATCTATATTGGTGGAAATGATATTAATGACTCCAGTATTAAATCATATAAAGTGTATGAAAAGAATATAACTGTTGCTGAAAAAGACAATATTAACATTAATCTAAATATAGTGAAGGATACTAATTCTAATAAATATATTGTCAAGGAAGGATAGTTCTGTCTCTCTTGTATGACCTTATTATCGTTGGCGGTGGTATCGCTGGTTCAAGTGCTGCTAAAGTAGCGTCTGAAAAAGGTCTTAAAGTAGTTATAATCGAAAAAGAGGAAAGCATTATCAGTCCTCCAAAATGTGCTGAGGGTGTTTTCTCAACCAAATTCAGAGTTTTTTTCAATCCAAGGAGTATATGGATTAACTCTATTATTAATAGTGGTGAACTTATTGGACCAGAAGGGAGGAAGTTGAAAATAAATTATCCAAACGGTGGTTATATACTTGACAGGACTGTATTTGATGTTGACTTACAGAGAGAAGCAGAAAGGAAGGGGACAGAATTTTTATATAACTGCAGGGCTACTGAGTTATCAGAAGAAGCCAATAATATTGTTGTAGGTTATGTAAGAAATAATGGTAAGAAGGGCATTGTCAAAGGGAAGTTTCTGATTGGAGCAGATGGTCCGGTATCTTTTGTGGGAAGAAGGACTGGTCTAATAGATAACACATATAATGATTTATATCTGTGTTATCAATATAAGGTGTATATAAGAGATTTATTCTGTAGTGACAAGATATATTTTTATGTAGACCAATTGAAAATGCCATATGGTTATGGTTGGATATTTCCAAAAAGTGGTGGTCTATATAATATTGGTGTTGCGACAATCTATAAATATTCAAAGAAAAAACCCAAAGAATTATTAGATGAATGGATTAAAAATATCAATAGTTACGATTATGAAATATTTACAGCAGTATATGGTGTAGTCCCTATCGGTTTCAGAAGATTATATAATGAAAGAAGGGTGCTATTGATTGGTGATGCGGGGTCTCTCGCTGATACATTTACAGGTGAGGGGATATGTAATGCAGTGAGAAGTGGAAGATGGGCGGGAGAAGCAGTATATAATTATCTGAGTTCTGGAGATAGGACTGATATTAATAATTTTTACATTGCACCAGTTAATAAATATATATTGCAAGTTAATAAGAGGTTATATATGATAAGGAACCTCTTTTATAAACTATCTCAGAATCAGATTATCAGTATAATGGATAATATGAAGGATTTGATTGATGATAGAAATTTTAAGGATTTAGATATGATGGAAATATTGTATAATCTGCTAATTAAGAATCCATTTCCACTAATTTCGTCATTTTGGAGGCGGGGAAAATGGTGAATGTAGATAATTTTAAGTTAGTTATTATCCTATTAGTGATTATTTCTATTGGGTCTGGTTTTGGTGAGTATATTCTTGGACCACAGGATCTGTTGATTGTATCTGTTTATCCTACATATGTTTCTATGCCTCAACTAACAGCGACAGGCACGTCATTAACTCAGATGTCTACTACAGGGATTCAACAGACGTATACTATTGGTGGCAATGTCAGGGTTGATGCTGATGGTGATATAAATCTTTATTTAGCCGGTAGAATTCATGTAACAGGTATGACTCCATCTATGTTAGAGACAGAGTTAGAGAAAAGGTATTCTGATTATATTATTAACCCTGATGTAGTTGTTACTGTAGAAAAGCCAATGAATGCAAGATATATAATATGCGGGGAGGTGAGAGCTCCTGGGGTTTTTGTGGTAGATAGAGATATATCAATACTGGAAGCGATTGTCTCTGCTGGTGGGTTCTTGTCAACCGGGTTAAGATATGATGTAAAGGTAATTAGGGGTGGTCTTGAAAATCCTGAACTTATTTCATGCAATCTAGATGAGGTAATGAAAGAAGGCAATTTGAAAGATAACATTAAAATTCAACCCGGTGATATTATTTTTGTTCCAAAGACATTGCTTACGAGATTGAATCAGGTGATTGAAGACTTGAGACCTGCTTTGAGCACAATAATAACTGGTGGAAATATATACGATATGTTTAAGGAGTAATAACTATTATGGCTGATAATATGCGTGATGAAAAGAAGTTCAGTATTGTTGATTACTTCAAGGTATTATGGAAGAAGAAGTATTATATTCTATTTATAGCATTTGTTGTGACCTTTGGGGCTGCTGTAGCTACAATACTTATGACTCCTATATATAAAGCAACAACAGCGATTGTTGTTCCCCAAACTACTCCATTTCCAACGGGGCTTTTGCCATCCGGAGTTGGGACATTAATGTCAATGATAGGAATGGGTCAAATGGGGACTCTTGAGACAGAGACATATATATTAACAGATCTGAATAATCTAAAAAATGTTGCTGATGAATTAAATCTCTATGTTGACAGAAGAAAGATTCCCAAAGGTGAACTTGGAGAGAGCGATGTGGGACCTATTTCAATAAATGATACAGCAAGTTCAGGTAAATATGCTGTAAAATTTATTGATAATAGTGGCAACTACGAGGTTTATCTTAATAATAATATTTATATAGGAAGTGGAAAAGTAGGTGAGACCTTTTCAGGTGGAGGATTAAAATTTGTTATAATTAATAATGATTTTAAACGAAATGATAAGATTGAGTTTAAGGTCTGGAATAGAATTGCATTGATAAAGTATCTTGGCAATGTCGCTATTACTACAAAAAATCCTGCATCAGGAATTCTTGAAATTTATACAGAATGGAATGATAAAGTTCTCTCTGAAAAGATTTTGATTTCACTCCTTGACCAGTATTTTAAGTCATCTCTTGAGTATAAATATTCTGCATTGGAAGAAAGTCTGGCAATACTTGGAGAAGAAATAGAGACAGTAAATAGGGATATGGAAGATATACAAAAACAATTGGTTGATTATCAAAGAGAGCATAAAACATTGTATTATGGTGATTCTATTTCTGAGATTGTTTCATCTCTTTCTGATTTAATGAGCCAGAGAGTTACTGTTGAAATACAAAGAGACCTTGCTAATAAATACTTTACGTTACTTTCTGAGAATAAAATTGATGTTAATGATATACCATTTGGAGTATCAATACCTGTTGTGTCAGATGACCCATCGTTGTTAGGTTTAAAATCACAGGTTATGGCCATTGATGTAGAGGTTCAGAAAATGAGGGCTATTTTCACTGAAAAAAATCCTACTTTAATTGAGAAAGAAAGAGAACTTACAAATCTTAAAGAGGAATTTCATGCGAGAGTCCTCAATGCAATAAGGAGCAAATTAGAGGGCATTAACAGTCAAATAGCGACATTTGAAAAAACTTTTGCAGAAGTTTCCTCCAAACTGCCAAAGGAACAGATGGAGATGACTCTTATGGTGAAGAAATTAAAGGAATTAGAGGCAATTTACACAGTTCTTGTGACAGAATATGAAAGGCAAAAAATTGAGGAGATACAACAAAGACCTGCTGAAAGGCAGTTGAGATTTCTTCACAGACCTTTTGCTGAAGACAAACCAATATCACCGAATAAGAAATTTAATCTTCTTGTGGGTTTTCTATCTGGTATATTCCTGGGTTCTATAATTATTTTTATTACACTCTTTATAGACACCCAGGAATTTGAAAGAAGACATACAGTTCTTATTAGGTTGATAACTATTCCCGATAGAATAGGTAAGTTTTTTGAGAGACTAATCTTTAGAAAAAAATGAACGAAACTCTATCTTTGATAGTGTCAATTGGGAAGTTGGATGTCCGAATAGATACTATTGAAGGAGAGTTAAAAAATATACCTTTAGAGATACAGAGAAATCAGAAAAATCTAGAACTCCTGATAAGCGAAAAAGTTTTATTAGAACAAAAACTTGATAAATCTAAGAAAGAACGTCTCCAGAAAGAAAGGGTTCTTGATGAGCTTCAAATACGTCTTGGAAAGTATCAGAAACAGCTATTTGATGTAAAAACGAATGAGGAATATTCAGCAATCTTAAAAGAGATTGACCATGCAGGGAATGAGATTTCTGTCCTGGAGGATGAAGTAATTATGCTTCTTGAGGAGTGTGATGAGTGTGGTGAGATTTTAGATAGTAAGAATCAGGAAATTGATAATTATAAAAAGGAATTAGAAAGATTAATTGTGGAAAGTAAAGAGAGAGAAAAAAGTCTAAGGTTAACACTTGAAGTAATTATGAGAGAAAGGGATGAAATTGCAGATAAGATTGACAAAATAGTTCTTGGCAGATATGAGAAAACAAGAGAGCACAATAGAGGAAGTGCGATAGCACTGATTGAAAATGGTGTGTGTCAGGGTTGTTTTGTTAATATTCCACCTCAACTTGTAAGTAAGGTTGTAGTTAGGGAGACAGTGGAAAGGTGTCCAAATTGTGCAAGATTTTTATATGTTAAAGATTCTTAGTATTAAATTATTTCTAAACTAAATGGTTCAATTAATGTCTGAAGTAAAGTTATATATAGATGGTTCATCGCGTGGAAATCCTGGACCTTCAGGTGTTGGGATTGTTCTGATTGATAATAATGGGAAAGAGGTAGGTGTATTTTCAGAGCAGATAGGAAGGGCGACAAATAATCAGGCAGAGTATACTGCGCTTCTCTATGCGGTTGAAATTATCAAAATATTGGATTTAAAAGATGCTATTATATATACAGATAGTGAACTTTTATTTAAACAGATATATGGTAAATATAGGGTCAAAAATGATAAAATAAGAAATCTGCTGAAGGCTTTTTTTAATATTAAAGAGGGTCTTAATATTGAGGTTTTATATTTGGAGAGAGAGAGCAACGCAAGGGCTGATATTCTGGCAAAAGATGCTTCTTATGGTTTGGTCAGGAATACAATAGGTATTAAACTCTCTCAAGAATTTTTATATAGAAAGGGTGATTAGAATATGCTTCAGGGTATTAGAGAAGGAATGAAGCCCGTAATGTGGATAGTTATTATTGCATTTGTAGGGGCAATATTTCTATGGGGTGCCTCAACAGGTGTAAAGTTGCTTACCGAGAAAAAGGCATCAAAGATAGCAGTGGTTGGTGGTCATTCAATTAATAGAGATGAATTCTTTGTTGAAATGGAGAGAGAGTATACAATGGAGTTAAAAGAAACAAGGAAACAGTTCAAGGGAAACATAACTGAAGATATGGATAAGAACATAAGGATGATGGCTGCTGGCAAGACATTGGAAATGATGATATACAGACAGATTCTTTTGAATATTGCAAATAGATTAGGCATAGTGATAGCAGATGATGTTATAAGAGATAGGATAATAAAAGCACCAGCATTTCAGAGGGACGGGCAATTTGATATGGACGTGTATAAAGGGATTCTTTCTTCTGAGTTATATATGACCCCTGCTGATTTTGAAGGGACAATGAGAAAAGAACTTGCCTGTGCTTTCGTTGTTGATGTAGTAGTCGGGAATACCAGACTTTCACCCGAAGAACTAAAAGAATATGTAAATAATTATCTGGAATCTGCAAGTATTAATTATGTCGTTTTTCCATTTAGTGAATACAATGATAAAGTGAGTATAACTCAAGGAGATATTGAGAAATATTATGATGACCATAAAGAAAAGTATTGGAAACCCGAAAGTGTGAAGATTAAGTATGTTTATATTGATATAAATAAAATGATGCAGAGTGTGGATGTGACTGATGACCAGATAACATCTTACTATGAGGATCATAAGAATGATTATGCAGATATGGGTATGATACATACAAAACAGATTCTTATCAAAGTTCCAGAGGGTGCTTCGACTTCAGCAGATGTCAGTGCTAAAGAAAAGGCAATGAATATAATTAAAGAGCTTGATAGGGGTGCAGATTTTTCTGACCTTGCAAAGAAATACTCAGAAGACCCGAGTTCTTCTAAAGGTGGCGACCTGGGATTTTATGTGATAGGGGAGAAAGGTGATGAGTTTGATAAGGCAGCAGTAAATCTTAATGAAAGAGAGTATACAAAAGAACCAGTTCGTGACAAGGATGGCTATCATATTATATATAGAGAACCGGATATTCCACCATTTGACGAGGAAAAGGAGAATATAAAAATAATCTTAAAACAAAATAAGGCATTAGATATGGCTAGATCACGGGCTAATGAGATATATGAGTCAGTCAAAGGTGGAAATCCTATTGACCAGGTTGGTAAGGATTTTGGGTTAGAGATAGTTGAGTCAGATTATTTTTCAAAGACTGGAAGTATAAAAGGTCTGGGCGTGATGCCTGATGTTGCAAATGAGGCGTTCAAGATAAATATCGGTGATGTCGGAAAAGTCATTCCCATATCACAAAGCATTGCTTATGCTCCACCTCAACTGACAGGTTATCTTGTTTTTCAACTAATTGATAAGAGACCATCAGAGGTGCCAGATTTAGAAACTATAAAAGATAAGGTTGAGAGTGATGTAAAGAGGGATAAAGCGTTTGAGCTTGCATTGGAGGAATCTACCAAGGTTTACGACAGTATTGAAGCAGGAAAATCAAGTTTGAGTTTAATTGCGGAAAAGAGTGGTAAGAAGATTCAAAGCATAGAAAAGATAACAAGGGCAGCTGGAGCACCCGGTGTTGGTAGAAATTTTGAGATTCTGGATTTCATATTTAATTCACCAACAGATAAACTCAGTAAACCATTGCGTGGTGATGATGGTGTTTATATTCTTGAGGTGAAGTCAATAACAAGACCTTCGGATGAAGATTTTAAGAAGACCTTGACTACTGTAATGACTTCTATGAAGAGTTATATAACAAGAAATATTTCAATGGATTTCTATAATGCTTTCAGAAATAAAGTAGATGTAAAAATTGATGTGGAAGAACTGGTAACACCTGAATCAAAGGAAGAGCAAGCAGAACTGATGAGAAAGATGAAGCAATTAATGCAAACTATGTAAATTGTCATCCACAATTTTGGGAATTATAAGTAATAATTTGAAATCTATTATTTTCTTTTTAATTTTATAATATCAATTAGTTTGATAAAATAATGTGTATGTGAAATTTCACATATTATTAATTAAATGTAGTTGAATAATTTTATAGTTCTATTAGAAGAACTATGAAAAGATGATTTAAGAATGAGTAAGAGTAAGGTAAATAGAAAAAGAGGGCTTGAATTAATAATTGCCCCACAGACAGGGGGAGATGATATAAAGTCTGTTTATATTTCATTACCTAAACTGATTCTTTATTCTGTATGTATTATTATATTTATTTCTGGTGTTATTTATCTTGTTTATGGTTATACGCATTCTATTGTTGATGCAAGATGGGTATCTTATTTTGAAGAGACAACCAAGGAGAAGCAAAGAAAGATAGGGATTATGGAGAAGACGATTCCACAGGTTGAGCAGAGATTATCAGAAATAAAGAGTTCGCAACTGAAGATGGAGAGAGATTTACAACTTGATAAGGTGAAAACAGATGATGACAATGCAAAAAAATATAAGAACCTAAGTATCGATGAGGTTCTTTCTTCTGCACAAAACATAAATCAAAAATTAGATGATTTATATTCAAAAATCAATAATATGGGTGATGGTAGAAGTAGAGTTCCCAGTTTAGCACCAACAGAAGGATGGATACTCAGGAGATTTGGTTATTATCAATCACCCTTTACTGGAAGCATTCAGATGCATAGAGGTATAGATATTGTAGGGAGAAGGGGGCAGCCAATAGTAGCGTCAGCAGATGGCAATGTTACATTTTCAGGGTTAAGGGAAGGGTATGGTTTGACTGTTGAGATAGACCATGGTAATGGTTATATAACAACATATTGTCATAATAAAGGTAATACTGTGAAAACAGGAGATATAGTGAAGAGGGGACAAATTATTGCATTTATGGGAAGCACTGGAAGGTCAAGTGGAACTCATCTTCACTATGAGGTCAGATACAACGGTAAAAATCTTGACCCGGAGCCGTTTATGCTTGTTCAATAGTTTAAATGTTTATTGTATTATTATGAGGTTATAAAAGAACAGATGAGGGAAGATTCAACACAGCTTTTAAATGCAAAAAAAGCCAAAGTTACACCAGAAATGGCTCAGGTAGCCCAGTATGAGAATGTTGAACCAGAACAGATAAGGGATAAGATAGCAAAAGGAAGAGTTGTCCTTCCATATAATCTGCTTCATAGAAGTGAGAGTAAACCTATAAAACCGGTTGCTATTGGTGAGGGGCTTACTACAAAAGTAAACACTAATATTGGAACGTCAAAAGATATATGTGATATTGGTCTTGAACTTAAAAAACTTAATATTGCTATTGCAAGCGGAACAGATACAGTGATGGATTTATCAACCGGTGGCGACATTCATTCAATAAGAAAGATAATAAGAGAAAAGTGTCCAATACCTCTTGGCACTGTTCCTATATATGATTTAATATCTAGATTAGAAAAAGATGGTTGTTCATTTTGTGAAGCATCTCCTGATAGTTTCTTTGAGACAATAGAGCAACATGGTAAAGATGGTATTGATTTCATAACAGTTCATTGTGGGGTAACATTAAAATCAAGTGATATGGTAGATGAGAGAATTGTTGGTGTTGTTAGCAGGGGTGGAGCATATTTAATTGACTGGATGAGAAAGAGAAATGAGGAAAATCCTCTATATAAGAACTTTAATAAGATTCTTGATATAGCATTGAAATATGATATCACATTAAGTTTGGGGGATGGGTTGAGACCGGGTGGCATAGCGGATGCAACAGATGTTTCACAGATAGCCGAGCTTACTATTCTTGGTGAGCTTTCGAAGAGAGCAAGACAGGCAGGTGTTCAGGTGATGATTGAAGGTCCAGGACATGTTCCAATGCATCAGGTCGAGACGAATGTATCTCTTGAGAAAAGAATATGCGATGGTGCTCCATTCTATGTGCTTGGTCCAATAGTAACTGATATAGCACCAGGTTATGACCACATAACTGCTGCTATTGGAGGTGCTCTGGCTGCCTGGGCTGGTGCTGATTTTATCTGTTATGTAACTCCATCTGAACATCTCACTCTGCCTGATGAAAAGGAAGTCAAAATGGGTGTAATTTCAGCGAGGATAGCAGCCCATGCTGCAGACATTGCAAAGGGTGTGCCAGGTGCAGGTGATTGGGATTTAAGAATGAGTATCGCAAGAAGAAATCTTGACTGGCGCCACCAGGCAGAAGAGGCAATTGACCCATTGATAGTTGAAGAAGTGAGAAATCGCTGTCACCTCAGTGATACAGATACCTGTTCAATGTGTGCATCACTCTGCGCAATAAAACTATCAAAGTCGTGGATTAAAGATAAGCCAAAAAAGAAAGATTAGTTTTTTTAAGATTCTTTTTTCTGATTCCTGGTCAATATTACTGGATATATAAAGTTTCTCTTCTTAAACTGTGGCAGGAGACACTAACAGCAACTGGAAGAGATGCTATATGACAGGGCAGACATTCGCACCAGACCCATAGACATGTTGTTCTACCACCCAAACCCATTAGACCAACTCCACTTTTGTTCAATTTTTTCATTATCTTTCCACCTATTCTTGAAGATATTTCATCATCTGAAGTGTTACCTACGTTTTTGAACAAAAGTTTCTTGGCAATATTTGGTGCTTTTGAAGAGTCCCCCCCTATACAGATTCCAAGAAATACAGGTGGACATGCCTTTCCACCAATCTTTATTAAATCACTTACCACTTTATCTACTATCTCATCCTCAACTGCCGTTGGATTAAACATATATAGTTTAGATGCATTTTCAGAACCACCACCCTTTGCCATAGCCATTATCTTTATCTTATCACCGGTTGTAATATCTATTTCTATTGACGCTGGAAGGTTATCTCCCGTATTCACTCTATTTAATGGATGTTTGACGATACCCTTTCTTAGAAAGCCATCTCTATATGCGTTCTTTACCCCCTCACTAATTGCTTTATTCAAATTACCCTTTATAAAAATTTCATCTCCAATCTCTAAGTAGATAACTGCTGTGCCTGTATCCTGACATAGGGGGAGCTTATCCCTTTTTGCTATCCTGGTATTTTCTATTATCTGTTCCAGTATAATCTTTGCAATCTTTTCTGTCTCGTTTAGATGTGCTTTTTTGATGACAGAAAGAACATCGTAAGAAAGCTCGGTATTGATTTTCAGAAAGAGATTATAAATAGTTTCTTTAATCTCAGATGATTCTATTTCCTTCAATTTTTCTCTATTTCTCTTATATAACTGCCTTAAAATCTATAATCTTGAAGGCACAAGGGTTATAACAGTTGTCTCTGATGGGAGATTATTCTTATCAATTTCTATTACACTGGTCTTCTCTTCTTTTGTAACCCCTTTATCAAATTCTTTCGTGAATTTACTGGCAGAATCTATTGATAAACCAACTGCTTCTGTTTTGAAGTGCATTGGTATAGCTATCCCTGGCTTTAATATGTCAACAAGATTTTTTGCTTCTTTTGAATCTATTGTGTATCTGCCCCCGACAGGAATAAAGATAACGTCTATCTCCCTTAACTTCTCAATATCAACACTTGATGGTTCACAGCCAAGGTCACCGAGGTGTGCAAGTTTCATCCCATCTGCTTCAATTACAAATATGATGTTGCTACCCCTGTCTCTGCCCTGGTTTTTATCATGATATGAGTTCAGACCTTCTATGTTAATACCTTTCACATAATGTTTACCAATTTTGTCAATTATTATGGGGCTTCCCTTAACTGCTTGAGAGTCAGCATGGTCTGAGTGTGAGTGACTGATGGTGACGATGTCCGCTTCCACATCAATTAGTTTGTAATTGAATGTTCCACCAAAGCCACCACTCTCGTATGGGTCTGTTATGATTCTTATATTGTCCTTTGTTGTTATAAAAAAAGTGGCATGACCGAGAAATTCTATCTTCATAATCAACCTCCCTTAGAATATTTTATAACTCGTTTTCTCTGATATAATCAACTAATTTATTGACACCGTCCTCTAAACCAGTTTTAGGGTGCCAGTTGAGTATCTTCTTTGCTTTTGTAATATCCAAACTAATCTGATAAACCTCACATGGCTTTGGGTCAGCATAATGTGGCTCTTCTTTATAACCGGTAATATTTGCAATAATGTCAAAAACCCCTCTTGTTGATAGTTCGATTCCTGTTCCGATATTAAACTCTCCTGATTGAATTCTATCATCTGTTGCGATTATGAAAGCATCAACAACATCATCAACATATACATAATCCCTTGTTGCGGTTCCATCACCATATATTGTAGGTTTTTCATTTTTTAACATCTTTAATGTGAATATTGAGAATACACCACATTCTCCCTTTGGATTCTGCCTTGGACCGAATACATTTCCAAGACGGAGTGAAATGTAATTAAGGTTGTGTATTCGTTTGTATAAATTTAAATACATCTCTACTGCTAATTTTGCCAGACCGTATGGAGAGACAGGTTTTGTTGGTTCATCCTCTGTCACAGGTCTTGACTTTGGTTCACCGTATACAGTTCCTCCACTTGAAGCAAAGACAACCCTCTTTGTATTATATCTCCTTGCCATCTCCAATAGGTTTATAGAGCCCATTATATTAACATCAGCATCAAATACCGGGTCTGCAAATGAATGCCTGACATCTATCTGGGCAGCAAGATGGTAAAGATAGTCGGGTTTGAAATCTGAATATATCTTACTTACTGATGATCTGTCAATGATATCACACTTAATTAATACTGCCTTTTTATTTACAAATGCTTCCTTCCCTGTTGAAAGATTATCTATAACTAGAACTTCATCGCCTTTCCTTATTAATCTATCAACAAGATGTGAGCCGATAAACCCAGCTCCTCCTGTTACAATATATCTCATTTTAATCCTCCATAATTCATCATTATTGATATTATCAAAAGTGGTGAAATATCTAAATATAAATATAAGATTATCAATTCTATGTTTTATTAATATGTATTATTTCAAATATTTATGTTAGTATAGATTTAGATATGATTAAGATGAATTTGCTTATTCTAGTTTTTACAATGTTGTTTCTTTTTTCAGGCATATCAATGGCAGTTTCTGGCATATTTAATAATCCATATAATATATTACCAATAAGTCAGGATAGTGATGAGAGTGGAATTACATTTATTGATGGATGGCTCGTATATTCTTCATCCGATAGGTTCAATAGTGCTGGGGGTTGGGATTTATGGGCTGTCCATGCTGATGATGTTTTTTCAAAGAGAATCATTTATTCTTTTAAATTGAATCTTGAAGGTCTGTCTATTCCAGAGATAGATAACAGTTTGCTTATTAGTGGTGTTGATACAGTTAACAATGAAGCATCACCATCATATAACCCATTAACTCAAGAATTGTATTTTCACTCAGACAGACCTATGGGGATGGGCTTGGAAGATATATATAAGGTATCTATCGTTATTAGAGATAAAAAGGGTATTATTGTTAAAAGTGTAGAGAATATAGGTGAGCCGATAAATTCTCCTTTTGTAGAAGCGTGCCCATGTATAAGTAAAGATGGTAAATTTATCATATTTGCTTCTAATAGAGATGGTGGTTATGGGGGTCTTGACCTGTGGTTTTCTGTGAAAAATAAAAATAGATGGTCCGAACCGGTGAATATGGGTCCACTTATCAACACTTCTGGTAATGAGAAGTATCCTTATTTAACAGATATTGGGCTTTTCTGGGCTTCTGATGGGAGAGTGGATAGCAAGGGTTATGATATATATTTCACGACTGATTATATTGGTGGTAGTTCAGAAGTTATCAGATTACCATCCCCGATGAACTCGCAGTTCAATGACTGGGGTCTTGCTGTCTATAATGATAGATATATTATCTGGTCATCAGATAGACCAGGTGGTGCTGGAGGAGTTGACTTGCTGTCCGTAGAAATCCCTGAATTGAAACCAGATGTAATGGCTATAATAATGTCTGTATTAGATTAATCCTTTTTATACTTCCAATCGTTGAGTTATTTTAATTTTAATATCCCTTACAATATAAATAGGAAATAATCTATAATATGTTTTTATTCATTATACGTGTGCATTTTTCTGCGGCAATTGCTGAGAAATTTGCTATTGCTGATAGGAGAATTTTTTCTTGCGGCAATAAGAGAGCATAATCAGCTATTATTGCAATAACTCCAACAGTATTTTCTTTAGTCACCATTGGGATAAAAACATAATCTGAGGAATTAAGCGTTTTTGTTCCTCTACCAGCAATATCTCCATTATTATATACCCAGTTGGTTATTGCATAATCATTAGTAGGAAAATTTATTTGTTTGCTTGAGCGAGCCCAGATCTTCAATTTTGCATCCCGGTCTTTAAAAATTATAATATTAGGAGTTTTGAAAATCTTTGTTAGATGATTAGAGATTATTTCAGAAATCTGTCCAAGAATATCTACATTAATTAGTTGAATTGTTTCAAGGAATTCCTGATTAATTTTAAATTGAGTTGTAGTATCAAGGACTTGCTCAATAGTAGGGACGCTAAGCAGTTCCCGTCCCATTGATTCAATCGTACTTATATTTTCTAAACGCATTCGAAGAGCTTCCTTTTGCTGGCGGAACAGTTTTGATATCTCTCCTACAACAAAGGAAGTGGCAAAAAATATTAAAAGTTCAATTCCATATTCTGGATTTGCTATTCTAAAAGTTAAAATTGGTGGCACAAAAAAGAAATCATAGATAAGTATACTTAATAGGGAGACAAATATGGCTGGACCTTTACCATATAGAAATGCACTGGCTATAACAGTAATTAAGAAAATAGTAGAGAAATTCTGAAGTTTCAAAATGTAATGTAGAAAGAAACCAACTATCAATACAGGAAGCAATAAAAATAAACTGCGCGCATAATTTTTTACTTGGAATTTGAATAAAGGTGTTTGTGCTTTCTTTAATATTATCTCATTATTATCTTCAACTTTTGGTTCTATGAGATATACATCTGCTTCTTTATGCATGCGTATCAGTTTATCAACAGGAGATTTTTTGAAGAAGCCGAGTAACCCCTTTTTCCTTGGCTTTCCAACCAGGATTTTCGTTATTTTTTCCTGATTAGCAAATCTCAATATCTCTTCAGCGATATCAGAACCTGATAAGGTTATTACCTTTGCTCCTAATTCTTCTGCAAATTCCAGTGTTTGAGCAAGTTCAGCGCGCTTGGCATCATCCAGTTGTAATTGAGAGATGGATTCCACATAAACAGCATCCCATTCGGCCTTCATTTCCTCAGCAAGTTGGTAAGCCTTGCGTATCAATTGTTTGGCGTAGGGGCTTGGAGAGATACAAACAAGAAGCCTTTCAACTACTGGCCATGGTCCGACAATTGCATGGGCTTTCATATAAGTTACAAGTTCAGTATCAAGAGCCATTGCAACCCTTCGCAATGTTATCTCACGCAATGCAAGTAAATTTGACCTTTTGAAAAATTTTTCAACTGCCCTTTGTGCTTCTTCAGGGATATACACCTTGCCCTCCTTCAGTCGTTGATGGAGTTCCTCAACAGGGATATCAACAACTTCTATTTCATCTGCTCTATCAAGAATGAAATCAGGCAATGTCTCTTTTACTTTTATACCAGTTACATCTGCAACTAAATCATTAACGCTTTCAAAATGTTGTATATTTACTGTTGTGTAAACATCTATATTGTTATCTAATATTTCAAGAATGTCCTGATAACGTTTCAGATGAACGCTTCCAGGTGCATTGGTGTGTGCGAGTTCGTCAATAAGCACAAGTTCGGGTTTGCGCTTTAATATCGCTTTAACATTCAATTCATGTAATTTGATATTTTTATAGGTTGTTTTTTTAAGTGGTATTGTTTCAAAACCTTCAAGAAACACTTCGGTTTCTTTCCTCTTATGTGTTTCTACAATTCCTATTACAACGTCAATTCCTCTTTTCATAAGGATTCTTGCCTGTTCAAGCATAGTGTAGGTTTTTCCAACACCTGGTGCATAACCAAGGAATATTTTTAACCTTCCTTTTTTCTCATGGTCTTTCTTAAATTCACTGAGGATGGCATCAGGGTCTGGTTTTAATCTTTCATCTCTATCCATTATTTCATTCTCCAATTATAATTATTGTCAAGATAGATATTGAGAAGCAGGACATTAACCCTTGGTTCACCAATAAATCCCAGGAATGGCCATTCAATATGCTGATTGATAATATCTATCAGTGTCTTTTCATCAATCTCGCGCACTTTTGCTATACGTGGAACCTGACATAATGCTGACTCAACACTTATATCAGGGTCAAGTCCACTGGCTGATGACATGACCATGTCTGAAGGAATAGGTGCTGCATTTTCTTTTTTCATTTCATCAATATATTGGTTCACCCTTTTTGCAAGTGTTATGTTTGAAGGTGCAAGATTTGAACCTCCAGAAGCGGTAGGATTATAGTCGCAGATTGAAGGTCGGGGATGAAAATACTGTTCACCTACAAAGGGCTGTGCAATTAGTTTGCTCCCTATTATTTTTCCATCCTTTACAATGAGACTTCCATTTGTCTGCTCGTTAAAAAATAAGGTTCCGATGACCCAGACAAATGTTGGATAAATGATTCCCAAGAGTATGGTCATACTGAAGAACAAAATTATTGCTGTCAAAAGAATTCTCTTCATATTCTATCTTTTCATTCCTAAATGATATGAAAAAGAGTGACAATCATATCAATAATTTTAATGCCGATGAAGGGAGCAATAATACCACCCAGTCCGTAAATCAAAATATTCTTTCTCAATAAAACCGAAGCAGTTTGTGGTTTGTATGGAGCTCCTTTCAGTGCTAGAGGTATGAGTGCTGGTATAATAATTGCGTTAAAGATAATGGCTGACAATATGGCGCTGGATGGTGAAGAAAGGTGCATAATATTCAGGACTGCCAACTGAGGAAATAATGCTTTAAACATTGCAGGTATAAGTGCAAAGTATTTTGCAATATCATTTGAAATGCTGAAAGTGGTAAGTGCACCACGAGTAATAAGGATTTGTTTACCAACCTCAACTACCTCAATAAGTTTTGTTGGGCTTGAATCCAGGTCAAGCATATTTCCAGCTTCTCTCGCTGCTGCTGTGCCAGTATTCATTGCTATACCAACATCTGCCTGCGCCAGTGCTGGTGCATCATTAGTCCCATCTCCAATCATTGCAACCATATGACCTTCTTTTTGATATTTCTTTATGTATTCCAGTTTTGTCTCAGGTTGAGCGTTTGACAGGAAATCATTTACCCCTGCCTCAGCAGCAATTGATGCGGCTGTGAGTGGATTGTCACCAGTTATCATAACGCTTTTTATGCCCATCAGGTTAAGTTGAGCCAACCTTTCCTTAATACCACCTTTCAAGATGTCTTTTAAATACACGACTCCAAGTATTGTCGCGTTTTTAGCCACTACCAGCGGTGTCCCACCTTTTGAAGCGATTGATTCCACTATGGTTTTCAAATCCTCTGGGATTACCGCATCTTTATCTATTGTTTCTACAAACTGGATTAAAGAGTCATATGCTCCTTTTCTTATGCAGTCACCGTTAATATCAATTCCACTCATACGTGCTCCAGCTGTAAATGGGATAAATTTTACCTTTTCAGATTTACCAAACTCATGCTGTCTTATATTAAATTTATTTTTAGCAAGAATGACTATAGACCTTCCTTCTGGTGTGTCGTCTGATAAAGATGATAATTGTGCTGCAAGTGCAAGGTCCAATTCTCTTACACCTTTCACGGGAATAAATTCATCTGCTTGACGATTACCTAGGGTTATAGTTCCGGTTTTATCAAGCAATACAGTATCAACATCACCAGCAGCTTCTACTGCCCGTCCTGAAAAAGCAAGGACATTAATTTTCAGTAAACGGTTCATTCCAGCAATTCCTATTGCAGAGAGCAGAGCACCGATAGTTGTGGGAGCCAATGCGACGAAAAGGGAGACCAACTGTGTAATAGTGAGTGAACTTCCTAAATAACGGGTGTAAGGTTGCAGGGTTGAGGTCACTAGTAAAAAAAGAAATGTTAGAGATACAAGTAAGATATTCAATGCCAGTTCATTTGGCGTCTTCATCCGGGCTGCGCCTTCAACCAGTTCAATCATTCTGTCAAGGAATGTCTCTCCTGGATTTGAAGTGATTTGAAAAATTATCCAGTCAGAGAGCACCTTGGTGCCACCAATGACACCTGAACGGTCTCCACCCGCCTCTCTTATTACGGGAGCGGATTCACCTGTAACAGCAGATTCGTCGATGCTGGCAACACCTTTGATGATTTCACCGTCTCCGGCTATAATGTCTCCTGCTTCAGCAAGGACACAATCCCCTTTGACTAATTGAGAGGCAGGAATAGTTTCGTATTTTCTATATTCCATATTGATTATTTTTTTTGCGACAAGGTCTTTTCTTGTTTTTTTCAAGGTATCAGCCTGGGCTTTACCCCTGCTTTCAGCAATTGCTTCAGCAAAGTTCGCAAACAATACTGTCAACCATAGCCATAATACTATCTGAGATATAAAGCTGGGATTTTCTAATCCACTTTTTATAAAGATTGAATAGAATAGATAACAGGTTGTTAAAAATGCTCCGACTTCCAAACAAAAAATTACAGGATTTTTCCATAGAATAAATGGGCTCAATTTTTTGATTGAATTTACCAATGCTTCACGAATGATACCTTTTTGTAGTAAGTTATTTCTATATTTGGTTGTCATTTTATTTATCATCCATAAAATCAATAACCTATTCCTTGTATTACAAACAGGTGTTCAGCGAAGGGGCCGATAGCAAGTGCGGGTAAGAATGTAAGACCACCGACAATTATAATTACCATAATCAATATCAAGGTGAAGAGCCAGTTATTGGTAGGTAGTGTTCCTAGTGAAGCAGGAGCAATGTTTTTGGCTGATAGATTACTTGCTAATTTTAAAGTAAGAACTATAGGGATAAACCTTCCAAGTAGCATACATATTGCAAGTGTTAAATTCCAAAAGGAAGTATTTGCATTTAATCCTACAAATGCTGAACCATTATTTTGTGAAGCCGATGTATAGGCATAAAGCAGTTGACTGAAACCATGAGGTCCAGGATTTGAAACAGATTTTAACGCAGATGGAATGAATACAACACAGGCAGTAAAAATAAGTATTAGTATGGATGGAATCAAAATAGCAGTAACCGTAAGCTGCATCTCTTTTGGTCCTATTTTCTTGCCCAGATATTCTGGTGTCCTCCCAACCATAAGACCCGCCAGAAATACTGTCAATATTCCAAAAAGTAATAATGTAAATAAACCAGACCCCACCCCTCCAAAAATAACCTCACCCAGTTCCATATTAAAAAGTTCTAATAATCCAGTCAAAGGCATATTACTGTCGTGCATATTATTAACAGCACCACAGGAAGTTGAGGTAGTGACCATTGAAAATAAAATGGATTGAGCGAAACCAAATCTTGTCTCCTTGCCTTCCATATTTTTGATAAAAGAACTATTTTCAGATTTAATTGGCAATTCCTTCTGAAACTCTTTAGTTAAAATGGGATTGCTTTTAAGTTCAGCATAAGTAGCGAGAAATGAAAATAAGATTAATACTATAAAAACTGCATTAAAGATTGCATGTCCCTGCCTTATGTCTCTTGCATAGAGGCCGAACGTATATATAAGTCCAGCAGGTATAAGTAATATCAGAAGCATCTCTATCATATTTGAAAGGGGTGTAGGATTTTCATATGGATGAGAGGAATTGGCATTAAAGAAACCTCCACCATTAGTTCCCAATAGTTTTATAGCTTCCTGTGAAGCCACAGGTCCCTGAGGTATAATTTGAGTTTTACCTTCAAGTGTGGAGACATTTATGTAGGGATTGAAATTTTGTGGAACACCCTGCCATATTAATATCGGAGCAGTTATTATGACTAATGGTAGTAGTATATAAATTGTTCCTCTTGTTAAATCAACCCAGAAATTTCCTATGGTTTTATGTTCCTTTTTTACAAAACCCCTTATCAGTGCTATTGCGACGCATATTCCTGTTGCTGCTGAAAGAAAATTCTGGACCGCTAAGGCAAGCATTTGAGTCAGGTAACTCATGGTCGATTCAGGAACATATGACTGCCAATTGGTGTTGGTCACGAAAGATACAGAAGCATTTAATGCTGTCATTATTCCAACCGATGTGAGTTTTTGTGGATTTAGAGGTAGATACTGCTGAACAAGCATTATTATGAAAAGAAATATTGTCCCTAATATATTAAAAACTAATAAGGATAATGCATATTCAAACCAAAGTTGTTCTTTGTCTTTATTGATTCTACTTATTTTATATAATAGTTCTTCAAGCCAACTCAATATTGGTATCTTTGTTGTCTTTTGGCTGCTAAAGATTTTAAATATATAAAGTCCCATTGGTCGGGCAACTATAAATAAAATAATGAAAAAAGCTCCTAATTCAAAGATGGTTTTCCAGTGCATATAGATACCTATTCCCTATCTTTGATACTTATAAAAGAATAAATTAGATAGATAAAGAGAAATATTGTTATAATCAAAGCTATAATCCACATGAATTTACTCCTTGTCGTGATAGGAATTAAGAATGGTTATTCATCCTGAACCTTCATTTATTTTATTCATTTTTAATAATTCCACCATAAAAAAGAATTGGTTTAGAGGTGCTAAATACCATGATGCTACAATCTAAATCCTCCACTCAAATCCTTGTTAACATTTTCAAGGTAATATTATAATTCTGTTTTGATTTTTTTCAATTGTTATTACTTCGTTATTTTTTTTGGGAACGATTAAATTATAAAAATTTGTGAATTTTAAAAAATAACGTTAAATAAAGAATATTTATTAATATAATAATTTTATGAAATATACATTACTCGGTGCAGGGATGATGGGAAGTGCTTGTGCAAAGTATCTTTTGAGATGGAACGACACAGATAAACTCATCATCATTGAGAAGAATGAGAAAGTTTCATCAAAATTGGAAGAGACACTGTCAGATAGCAGGGCTGAATGGCTAATAACCGAGATAAAAAAAGATGATAGATTTATAGATATAATCTCTGGTTCTGATGTTGTTATATCAGCCCTCCCCTATAGGTTAAATCTTGACTTGACAAAGGCATGCATCAGGGCAGGTGTCAATATGTGCGATATGGGTGGCAATAATGATGTAGTTATGTCTCAACTTGCTCTTAATAACGAAGCAGTGTCGGCTGGCATCACGATTGTGCCTGACTGTGGTCTTGCGCCAGGTCTTGCCAATATTATTGCAGGAAAACTGATTTCTACTTTTGATAGATGTGATGAAGTCCATATAAGAGTTGGTGGACTTCCAAAAAAGCCAGTTCCACCATTTAATTATCAACTTGTATTTTCAGTCAGTGGTCTTGTGAATGAATATGTTGAGCCGTGTAAGGTTTTAAGAGTTGGTAAAATTGAATGGGTTGAGTCGCTTTCTGAAATTGAAGAACTGAACTTTGGGGGTTCCTATGGGTGCCTTGAAGCATTTCACACTTCCGGTGGCTCATCGACATTGCCTGAGACCTATCAAGGTATTGTTAAAGAACTTGACTATAAGACAATAAGATACAAAGGTCATTGCCACCTTATTAGAGGTCTTAAATTTTTAGGTCTTGCTGATGATAAGGACAGGCAGATTGGTTCTCAGACATTCTCTCCAAGAAAGGTTCTTGAACCGCTTCTTGAAGATTATCTTCCCAGAGAGGGTAAGGATGTTTGTCTTGTGTATGCTTGGGCTGATGGTGAGAAGGGTAGTGAGAGAAAGAAGGTTGAATGTAAATTTGAAATAGAACCCAATACTGTTATGGGGCTTTCTGCTATGATGGTTGGCACCTCGCTTCCAACTGTTTTAGTAGCAAGATTTCTTGCAGAAGGTAAGGTATTGATAAAAGGTGTTAAGACACCTGAACTTGCTATACCTATTGAAGAATATATAAATCTATTTAGAAAAGAGAGCGATATAAATATTGATTTTAACTGGGCTTAAGAATTTATTATTAAACGAATACCTGTTTAGTATGAAGAACCCAATGAGAAGTGAATATATGGTGGATGGTAGATTGACGTCAGATTTGTGGGGAATGCCCAATCAAGTCGCAGGTCAAACATACTGAATATTGCCCATCTCAGTCCAAAACCAATGGATGCTTTTAAGTGATATAACTTGAAACCACCGTTTGTGGTCCATAGTCGTAACTTGTCTCCAGAGCCGCTTCTATCCCATTCAACATCATGACCTGACCAGGCAGTTCCAGCGTCTATGAATAGAACACCTCTAAATCCACCGATAGCAAATCCAGGGATACCGGTAAAAATAGCATCAATGATTGGAAAACGGAGTTCAGCGTTAGTAAAGAAGAATTTTGTTCCATAGAATGAATAGTAAGGATAACCTCTGACAGTATCGCCACCACCTATAAAGAATTTTTGTGGGTCTCTACCAAATGATGTTCCGCAAACAAATCGTAGTGCCAGACTGTTTCTTTCTGACATATATAGATACTTTCTCTGGTCAAAAATGATGTTTGTATAAGAGAGAACTGTATTGGGATGACCCATAGGGAATGCCTGTTCAAGCAGAAATGAATTATATCCACCGCTTGTTGGGTTATAGTAGCCCCATAGACGAGAATCCCTTGTAAAACTAACCTGTGTTCCGAATAGAATGTTATTTTCCGTCTTAACTAATTCAATTGAATCCTGTTTCTCTTCGTAGATATCCCACCTTCTGTGATAGAAAAACGGGCTTAATGTCAGTGAATTCACAGTTGTAAGTGGATATGAGATGAGGGCTTGTCCACCTGATAACCTTTCCCAGTAATACTTGGGTCCCGAACTACCATAATAATCTCGCCATGATTGAACAAGGAAACCGAGGTCTGTTCTATGGGAGAGGTTATAATATAAAAAACCAGCATCAATATCATTTAGACTTGATACACTTGTCAAATCAAATAAAACATCAAAACGGTGATTTCCAAGCATGTCTGAGAATGCTATCTCAGTGTAGTTTCTAAATGCACCACCAGTTGTATATTCTAAACTGCTCGTTGCATAATCAAGAACTAAATTTATTTTGTATGACTTGGAGTTATCTATGGTCTCTTTTTCTGTGTTTAATGTAATATATTCCTCTTTTACTTCTGGTGGAACTTCTTTATAGGAGTTACCAGTTTCAGGCAGAGGTAATGATTTTATGCATATCTGATATACACCATCTTCCATGCCTGTGAAGGCAATCTTCTTGCCATCGGGACTAAATGTAGGATTGCTTGCACCAACCCAGAGGTTTGACACCTTTTTAGAAACTTTCTCTTCAAAATTGTAAATATATAAGTTCATAACAGAGTCATCTCTATCTGATATGAATAACAGTTCCTTGCCATTGGGAGAGAAGATAGGTGATCTGTCATTCCAGTTTCCAAAGGTAAGTTGTTTTATTTCACCAGATTTAATATCAACTTCGAAAACATGTTCACCCGTTGTGGTTTCGCATGAAAACGAAATCTTTGAACCATCAGGAGACCAATTAGGGTAGTTTGCCTCACCGGATGTATTTGTAATCTTTTTAAGTTCTTTCGTCTTAGGGTCAAAGATGAATATGTCTTTGGATTCTTTTTGGAGACCTGATAGTGCAATATACTTACCATCTGGCGAGAAAGATGGTGATGCTATATCATCAAGAGCAAGTTTGTATTCCCCGACGATTTTCTTAAAGACAATATCCAGTATATATAGTTTATCTTTTGTTCCTTTTCTTGCTATGAATGCAAGCAGATTGCCATCCGGTGATATTGATATTGGATTGCTAGCAGGTGATATGTAATCAAAATGGCTGTATGAAAGTCTATCTGTAAGGTTATCAATTATATTCTTATTTTCTTCTTCTCTCATTTTATCTACTTCTTTCTTTATCTTCTCTTCTTTTGCCTTAATAAGATATGCATCAATAAATCTACCGCGATTACTAAGCGCTATAATCAATTCACCCGATGGAGTGAATTGTGGTGCTAAGTAAGATTTTCCCTTAGATATATCTTCATAGGAAGAGAGTCGATTACCATACTCTTTTAATCTCTGTTTTGTTTCAATCTGAGGGAAGAATTCTCTTTTTAAGAATACCTGCCAGTCTTCATTAAATTCATCAAGAGAAATACCGATTGTTTTTTCTATTGCTTTTTTTATGTCTTTATTACCCGTTCTTTTGATTTGATGTATGAGTTCAGTGAGTTTTTCTAAACCATATTCATCTACAAGATATTCAATAGCAGATTGCCCTTCTTTATATGCTTGATAAACCTCCCAGGGTGGAATATTATTGAAGCTTTCAAGGTCTTTTAGGTTGTGTAATTTATTTGACAGAACTGCATCTCTGAGAACCTGAATACCTTCGGGTGTCCAATCGCTGGCAATGTATTCAGGAAGTCCTTCCATAAACCAATCAGCAGGATATACCAATGTTCCGGAGAATATACTCCCCATACTTCCGAAATACATATCAAATATGAAGACATGGGATATTTCATGAATTAATGTCTTTGTATATTGGTCTATATTACCATCATAAGGAACTACAACCCTCTTATGGAATACTTCTGAGAATCCACCCACACCCTCACTTAATGGTTCATCTATAATATTTGTCTGTTCAAATTCTTGATGTGATTTATATATAATGATAGGAAATTTATCTAATGGTTTATAGTCAGTAATTCTTGAGATTCTGTCATAAGCATCCTCAACAACACTTGTAGTGTAATCAAGGAGAAAGCTTTCCTCTTCGTAGAAATATATATCAAAATGCTCTGTTGAATATTTTTTCCAGTGGAATTTATAGTCGCGAACTTTAAATCTTGCTTCTGCTTTGCTTCCTGAAAACACATTGAGCAGGAACAGTATTAAAAGTGCATAAAAGATGGCAGGGTTTATTTTAGGTTGGACTTTAATCAAGGAAAAACCTTTCTCCACTGATGTTGTGTGGTGATAATTTCTCAGTAAACTTATCTCCGATATCATACAATAATGTTGAGTAAATTTGATATAGTTTATGGAGGTCAATTGGTAATTCCGATTGTTTATATATTTCGTCTATTGATTTCTCAAACTTTTCACTGAATATTGGTTTTTCTCCTGTTACATCAAAACCTGTCATATTTATTCTCAGTGTATATCGTAATTCAATATCATAGTTAATCATTGAATATCTGGGACCATAGATTAGTTCTGGTGCATATGGTTGGTCAGCGGTGTATCTTTCATTCGGTGGGTATCCCTGTTCACTGTATCTTTCAAAGAAGAATTCTATGTTGCCGTATATAACAAAATCACATCTTAGCGATTTACCAATCGCAAGTGCGTATTGGTCTGTCCCGGGAGTAATTGATTTCAATTCTTCTGACTTCATCTCCTTTTCAACCTCTTCTTTATCAATCACCACAAGTTCTGTATTGTATTGAATTGCCTCTGATATCTCGTTCACGGCGTTGTTTATAGCATCAATATCATATTCATCTCCCGAAAAAGGTATTATAGCGATTGTCTTACCCTTTTCTGCCTTTATTATTGGTTCCTGAGTAATGGGTATCTCTATCTTTATTGAACCGTGGTAAAAAGTAAGAGATAAAATAATAATAAAAAATATTTTAATCTTCAATCTCATTTTTATGAATTTTCTTAAATTCCTCAATATTTTTTAATATAACTACATTACTGGGGTCGAGAGATAAAGCCTGTCTATATTCAGCAAAAGATTCTTTTAATTTTCCCTGTGCCTCAAGAACAATAGCAAGGTTATTATGCAAATCTGCATCGTTGGGATTTATTTCTATTGCCTGTGTTAACCTGTATTCTGCCTCTTTGAAAACCTCATTATTGACACATTTCATAGCAAAACGATTTAATGCTTTTGGTCTATCTTTCTCGGATATTTTACAGCCAGGAAGTATAATACTAATTGCTAGTATAGAGATCAATATTAATTTTTTATATCTAAACTTTTCCATACTATATAATATTACCATTAAAATTGAATTATATACCACTTTCTTCTTCCGTTCCACCTTCTTTATTCTCCTCTGATTCTTTTTTAATGATAGGTGCTTTAGGGACGAATGGCTTAAAAGCATGGGGGTCTGCACCATATTTAGTTAAAAGGTCTGAAATGCTAATCTTTAAGATAGCAGTGCACTTCGCTATTGAGCGATATATTGTGTTTCCCTCTTCAGAGTATGTTTGCACTCTTATTACTTCTGGCTCAGAAAATGACACAAAACCCTTAATAACATTACTGAGTTTATTAAATGCAATGGGGTATCCTATACAAATAGAAAAACCTGTGAGATTTAATCTTTTGTCAATTAGATGAGCAAGTTTGCCTGGCACTATATCCCCGGTTCTCCAACCAATAGCACCAGCGATTGCTTCATCATTTGCTCTATCCAAACTTATCTGAGGTGATGACTGACTGATAAAATCTATACTGAATTCTCTTTCCTTATCAATTTCGGTAGTAAGAGCCCTTTTCCCTTCTGAGAATAAACTTTCATCTAAATCCTTCAAAAGCCATATTAAATTAACAGACCATTGAAGATCCATTGTATTCTTAATGCTATACTCCTTTGTCATATTTTCAAGTGGGTTTGTGTTTATTTTTTCAACCTCCTCTTTTATTTTTATTGGTTTTGTCGCCAGTTCAAGAATGAATTTACAGAACTCACTTCTGTCATTTTCATTTAATTTTGTTTTTAGATCTTTTAGCATATAATATGCTTCTGCCCTTCCTTTACTTCCCCCTGAATATTTTGCTTCAATTGCGATTAAACTTACTTTTTGGGGGGACTCGGTTGGTTTATATTTAATAAGAATATCAGAAAATTTATCAGCCCTATCAGTAAAACCATTGTCAAGTGAGTATTTAATATTTGCAATAAGTGTTTCCATACTCTCAGCAGTTAAGACACTATTTGATATATTAAGGTTTAATCCTTCAATGCTGATAACTTCAGCCATTATGTTATTTATTAATATCAGGGATAATAGAAAGAGAAAAAATGAAAAAAACTTAACCATTATATGTTATTTTTAACATAGTAGCAGGTGTTGGTCAATTGAATATGATTATCTCTTATGAGTAAGAAAAGTCCTATAAAATTGCTTGTATTTTTACCTGAAATTGGCCTTGGTGGTGCTGAGTGGCAGACAATATATATGCTGAATGGATTGGATAAGAATCAGATATCATCAAAATTACTGACTTTGAACAGGGGAACAGAAGAGAGGGGAAAACTTCCAGATTATTCTATTGTTATTGAAAAATCTATTGGTATTGATGTGACTTTTGGATTGCGACTATCGAGGTTAATAAAGAAAGAAAATCCAGATATAGTCCATCTAATATCTTCAACTGCGATACTCTGGGGAATCCTAATAAACGGATTTAGCAGGAGTTCAAGGTTTATATGTTCTCTGTGGGGGGAAGATTATGGAATGAGTGGCTTGAGAAAGATACTTTTAAGAACAGCCCTGCATTTATCTGACCTTATAACTGTCAATTCTTATGGTCTTAGGCGATTTGTCTCAAGGGAATATTACATTCCGAAGGGTAAAATTGATGTCCTGGTCAATGGTGTAGATACAGATAGATTTTCACCAGGAGGTGCAATTAATTTGCGTGAAAGCCTGGGAATTTCTGGCGGTGAATTTATGATTGGCTGGGTTGGTAATATAAGACCTGAGAAGGACTTTGAAACGCTTATCAAATCGGCAAAGATTATCTTAAAGAGATACAAAAATGTCCGATTTCTAATAGTTGGGGGAGGGATTCATTTTGAAAAAGCGTTAGATTCTGTAAAAAAGGAGGGATTGGTAGAAAAGTTTATATTTACTGGTAGGGTGGACAATACAGCACCTTATTATAATGTTATGGATTTATTGATGAATACGAGCGTTTCTGAAGGTATGTGCAATGTTTTGTTAGAGGCATCATCAAGCTCTCTTGCCTGTGTTGTAACAGATGCTCCTGGTAATTCAGAAGTTATATTAGATGGCAGGACCGGCTTTGTTGTAAAGAAAAGGGACTATAATGCTTTGGCAGAAAAAGTATCTTTGTTAATAGATAATGAAAAATTGAGATGTGATATGGCTTTAAGTGCAAGAGAGTATATCTTAGAAAGATATGCTCTAAATAAAATGGTTAATGATTATCAGAATCTATATCTGAGAGTTTGCAAAAGATTATGAGTGAAAAATGGCCTTTTGTAAGTGTTGTGATGCCGGTTAGGAATGCTGGTAGATATATTGGTGATGCCATTAAGAGCATCTTATCTCAGGACTATCCGCATGAAAGGATGGAGATTGTCGTTGCAGATGGAATGTCAGAAGATAATACAAGAGGTGTCGTTGAATCATATAAAGATAGAGATGTAGATATTAAGATAATTGACAATGAAGGGCTGACTGTTCCTTATGCTATGAGCAAGTTGGTTTTATCTGCAAAAGGGAAGATAATTGTAAGGTTAGATGGTCATGCGAGATTTCCAGTTGATTATATAAGAACAATGGTTAATATCTTGTTAAGCAATCGGGCAGATTGTGCAGGTGGTCGGCTTCAAACAATTGGAATTGGTAGGATGGGGAATGCGATAGCAATCGCTATGTCGTCTGTTATTGGTGTGGGGGCATCTTTTAGAACTGCAAGAGAAGATATGTTAGTTGATACAGTTGCTTTTGGGGCTTACTGGAGAAAGGATTTATTACGGACAGGTGAGTATATACCCTATCTAACACGAAATTCCGATGAGGAGCATAATTATAGATTCAGGGAGATGGGGAAGAAGATTATCGTTTTAAGTCAACCTGAAGTGTCATATATTTCAAGGGGAAGTATTGGTGGTCTTTTCAGACAGATGTATGGCTATGGTTTTTATAAACCAGTTGTCTTATATCTTCATCCAGAATTCTTAAAGATAAGGCAGATTTTACCGATGTTTTTTATCTTGCTTATTGGACCCTTTGTATCTTCAATTATCTGGAATAATATTGCTATCTTTTATGCAATCCTTATTCCAGTTGTTCTTTATTTACTTGCAATTATAGGTTTCACACTCAAAATTATGAAAAAAGGTGGTTTTGTTATTGGACTTCTATCAGGTATATCAGCAGTTATCATGCATTTTACTTATGGCACAGGTGAAATAACAGGTCTTCTAAAGTTGTTAATTCTTGAGACAAGGGGTGATATAAAAAACTTAAAGAAATCCTGATTCAGATTTAATTAGTATTTTTCTCTACTATTGATTCTTAGCAGAGAGTTTCTTCTTTGTCCATTCTATGAGACCACCTAAGTTGATTATCTCAAGAAGAAATTGGGGTGGAGAAGAAAATGGCATCTTACCTTTAGGATAAAATATAAAACCGTTATCTAAATCAACTTCTACTATGTCACTGTCAATCACAGGTAAAGGTTCATCTATCTGACAGAGAAGTATGCCCTGATTTATCGCGTTTCTATAAAATATGCGGGCAAAAGACAGTGCGATTATCGTTTTAATACCTGCGTATTGTAGTGATATTGCTGCTTGCTCTCTTGAACTGCCGCAACCGAAGTTATTCCCGGCTACGATTATTGCCCCATCAAGTTTTTTAGCATAGTCAGATGAGATTCCTTCAAGTGCATGGGGAGCCATCTGGCTTGGTTCGGTTATTGCAAGATACTTACCGGGATAAATCTGGTCAGTGTCAATATTGTCCCCAAATTTTAGCGCTCTACCCTTTATCATTACTTATGAGAACGCTTTCTTCAGGAGCAGGCTTTGCTTTTTCATATCTTTGGAGAAGCTCCCTTGCAAGTGAAATATAGGCAGAGGCTCCCTTAGATGGTCTTGGCAGGTATATTGTGATTGGCTTTTTAGTGTAGATTACCTGAGCGAGTTCTGTTGACCTTGGTATTATTGTCTTAAATACATACTGATTGTATTTTTCCCACGACATTTTCAATATCTCCTGTGATGACTTCAACCTGTTATCAAACATTGTGAGAAGAAGTCCATCTATAATAAGGTTAGAATTTATGCTCTGCTGTATTACTGAAAGTGAGCGAAGGAATTGGTCGAGCACCATGAATACATAGTAATCAGTTTGAACTGGAATGAGAATTGAGTCCGATACATATAGTGCAGAAAGCGTATTTTCCATTATTGATGGCGGGCAGTCAATTAATATAAAGTCATACTCATTTCTCACTCTATCTATCACTTTTTTAAGTGATCGAAGATTAGCCAGGGCTTTGATGATTGCCTCACCTGCAGTTTTTGACCATACATTATTGGGAATTAGATGTAGTGACTTTATTCCAGTTCTGTGGATAACCTCAGATGCATCATAACCTTTGACTATAAGTTCATATAGACCAAGGGAGAGGGAGTTCTGGTCAATATCAAAAGCGATACCGAGACACCCCTGGGGGTCTAAGTCAATAAGTAAAACTTTCTTACCCAGGATGTTAAGCGATATCCCAAGGTTTAATGCAGTCGTTGTTTTTCCGACTCCACCTTTTTGACAGGCAATTGATATAACCCTTGACATCTACATATCTTTCAAAATCTTATGGGAAAAATTATTCTCACTCTTCTAAATCGCTCTCTTTTATGACGGTGGTGTCTCCTCTGCTTTTGTCTCATAAGAATATGACCTCGTCTTTGCCTCAAGGTTTGTTATTCTATAATTTATATCAGTTATGATGCCTTCTTTTGCTCTTAATTCATCAAGTGCTGTCAATAGCTTTGAGCGCATCTCAAACACCCTGTTCATCTGTTCCTCTATTTTGTCAATGTCCTTTGACATACGATTAAGATTCACAATGTTGTTTGATAATTCAAATATTTGACCATTGAGATGTTCAATGCTCTTCTCTATCTTCTGCATTTCACCTCTGCTAACATCAAGCTCTCTCTTCCTTGACTCAAGTTCATCCATTATCATGCTTATCATATCAAATCTATCTCTTAGAGAGACAAGCAGGTCTTTCCTTGAATCCAGTTCCTCAATAAGGTCACCGGTCTCTTTCTTTGATTTGCTTCTTGTCTCTGCTAACTCTTTTCCTTGAGTGTCTATCGTAGTGATATTCTCTTTCGTTTCAACAATCATTTTCATTAAACTATCACGAAGCGATGTAACATCAGTTATCTTTATTTTTTCATCTTCCAGTAGTTTTGCTATCTTTTTAGATGACGTTTCTATCTGCTCCTGCTGTGATTTAATATGTTTAATTTCTTTCTCAAAGGAAGATACCTCTCTCATTGTTTTTGAAAGACCATCTGTAATATTTCTTATTTCTATATCCATTCTGCTTATCTCTTCAACCTGGGCTTTTATCTTCTGAACCTCTTCTTCTTTTGATTTAATCTCAGTAAGGTCTCTATCAAGTCGTCTTCTCATATCTATGGTCTCATTTAGACGACTGTAAAGGTTCTCAATACTTGTGTAGATAAATCTTACATCTCTTCCTCTTTCCTCAAGGACTATCTTCTCCCTATTAAAGTCATCTACCTTCCTTAAAATCTCCTCTTCAACTGCTCTGAATGATGAATGCAGTTCACCTATAGACCTTTCAAACATTGCTTTCTCTGTAGTCAGTTGTCTGACCTTGCTTTCAACCTCCTGATACAATGTGCTGTAGTCCCTTACCTTCTCTATCTGTGATGAGACGTTATCAAGTTGCGACCTTACTTCAAGCAGTTCATTATATTTAACTTTTATCTCCTCAAGTTTTTCATTGAACTCACGCTCATTAATGAGGGCTTGCCCTATAGCATTGAGGTGTTCCTCAATACTTGATGTTGATGCTTCAAGACCTTTTAACTTATTATTTAATTCTGGGAACTTAATTTTGTATTCATCAAGCTCACTTACTACAGAGTTCACCTCTTTATTTAGCGACCTCATGTTTTCAAATGAAACAAGAATCTCTTCCTTTGATTTGAGCACTTCTTCTACCTTTGATTTCGTTTCGTCAAGATTAGTCACGTTAGATTTTACAAATTCAACTTTTTGCACAAGTTCTTCCACACCTGTCTGAAGTCCTTTGAGTTGTTCGTAAACATCATCAGAGTATTTGAAGGCATCTTTCAATCGTTTCTCCCATACCTCAAGTATTCTCAGGTCTCCAGTTATCTTATCCTTCCTTTCTTCAAGAGAGGTTACTTTTGTGTCAAGTTCATTAATTGACTCTATTTTGCTATCAATGTCTGTTAACTTCTTTTCTATTTCCCATATCTGTATATTAAGTCGTCCATGGTCGTTCTGAACTTTCTCAAATGTCTCTTTATAATCACTTATCTCTTCTTTAAACCTCTCTGCCTCTTCCCTCATGTTTCTCAATTCTTTAAGTGAACTCTCTACCCTTTCAAATAACTCCCTTGCCTCAGACCAACTCTTCACTTTTTCATCAATTGTTTTTGTAATGTTCTGAATTTCATTGACGCGAGTATCAATTGAACCAGCCGTTGTCTCAGAAGTTGTTACCTGCTCTGCTACCTTTTCGGAGATTGTCTTTGCATTGTCCAATCTTGAACTTATCTCCACCGATGTTTTAACCAGATTTTCAACCTTTGATGTTACATCTGATAAATTAGTGTCCACTTCTTTAAATTTTGAAATAACATTGGAAACTTCTGTAATATGCTTTTCAATACCCGACAATCTCTCTGTTAATGCACCCGTTTCCTCCTTAACTTTTTCAAGTTCAGAAAGTTTGTTTTCTACTACAGAAATGTCCATAGTGATATTTTCAAGCTTTGTCTCAACCTCTGTTGTTTTTAATTTAAATGAATTATCCAGGTTAGACATTGATGTATTTAATGCATCCGCTTTTTTCTCTGTGAGATTTATAGAATTGAATACATCGTCGTGCTTTTTTGTAATACTATCTAATGATGACCTGAAACTGTCAAGGTCTGCAGACATAGTGTTTAGTTTCTCGTTGATTGGGCTTACAAGTTCAGATGCCTTTTCTATACGAGATACGAAAATTTCATTATTCTTTGTTGTCTCATCAAGAGTAATCAGCCTTTTCTCTATGGAACTCTCCCTGGAAGTCATATCATCAAGGTTTACTGTAAGATTATTAAGTTTGACTGTAAGGTCATCTGTTTTAGAAGCGAGTTCACCGAAAGATGCCGTTTTCTTATCCAGTGAATTAAAATTTTCCTCAACTATCTTGGTTTTTGCAGATAGACCTTCAATAACAGAACTGATATTTTCCAATTTCTCTGATGGGTCTCTTTCTTTTGCGTAGTCAACTGCTTTTTTTATCCCATCCATTTTATTCTTAATATCATCTAATTCACTCTTTACTGTTAAAGCCTCATTTGCAGTGTTCCTGGCAGAATCAACCTGGCTCATCGTCTCGGTGGTTTTTTCTGATAGTTTAGATTCAAAATCATTAATCTTATTTTCAAGACCTCCTATCCTTCCTTCTAAGTTTTCCATAGAGGAGAGTCGTTCTTCTAAAACTGTTCTTAATTTCTCTCCCCTTTCAAGGAGTTGTGAATATTCTGTGAAATATTGACCCAGTAGTTCAGAAAATTCTTCAGGCGTTAACTTAGCTTTCTTACCAAACATAATAAAACCTCCACTATTTATAAGTTAAAATAGCAATAACCATCTTTCTAAAATATATAATACTATATTTCTTTATATTTAAATGAAAATATTGATAATTTTCTATTATTTATAACCTGATTATTATAAAAATTATTTGTATAATATACAAATCTATTTTATTACAACTATTCTATAGTAGTAAGAATTTCCATTGGTTGTCTCTATAAATATCTTACCTTCCTCTAAGTGATATGCATATCCAGAGAGGGGTTCCCAACTAATACCCTGACTCCTTTTGTCACCATAGACCATAACAACGGGCATCTCCTTTTCACTCCCTGTTCCTGTTATTCCAACCAGTTCAGTAATATCTATGTAACCACCATGCCCTGTAATATCTGCTTCACTCACTTCATAAACATATCTTCTTGCCATATTCTCTGGGTATATCGTATCACCACAGGAGAGAATAGTTATCGATAAAATAGATATTATACTAAGCAGCAATAATATAAATCTCATATATTACACCTCCATTTTAATAAGATTATATGACATATTTCCAAGCCCCAGTTCCTCTGCATATCTAATCTGGATAAGACCATCAAGATGCGGATATATTGCTTTTATCTTGTCTTTGCCAGGGGAGACAGCATCTCCAAGAATCTCGTTGTCAAGCCCCATCTGCTCATTGACAAGGTCGTATGATGCCTTATCAATAGCAACCGGGTCTCTTGAGACCAGAATGCCTACGTCCGGAATAATCGGCTTTCCACTGAAAGGATAGCAATCGCAGTTAGGGACAACATCAATTATAAAGTTGATGAACATTAATTTTCCTTTGAGCGCCTTCATCACACCAAAGGCATGCTCAACCATCATCTCCTGTGCAGAACTGGAGGCACTGTTCCAGGAAAAATCAATTGCCCTCACCTGACACGAGCCAATGCACTCTGCACAACCTATACATATTTTATCATCTATTGATGCCAACATGTTCTCAAATATAATAGCATCCACAGGGCACCATTTCAGGCATATCTTACAACCCGTGCATTTTTCTTCTATTACAAATGGTCTTACATTTGAGTGCATTGCGAGTTTGCCCTTTCTTGTTGAGCAACCCATTCCAATGTTTTTAAGAGATGCGCCAAAAGCCATTAAATCGTGACCCTTGAAATGACTTATTACAATCATTGAGTCCGCTTCAGCCACATGCTTTGCTATCTCCACCTCCAACAGGTGCTTGCCATCTATCTTTACTTTGAAACCATCGCCTCCCCTGAGTCCGTCAGAAATAATAACTGGTGCACCAACTGACCCGGGAAGAAATCCGTGGAGGTAGGCGGTTTCAAGGTGGGTAACTGCTATCCCCCTGCTTCCAACATATAGAGTATTTGTATCTGTTAGAAATGGTAGACCCCCCGCTTGTTTCACTGCACTTATCACCATGGATACAAAGATTGGTTTTATAAATGCGGTGTTTCCCCTCTCACCAAAGTGCGTCTTTACAGCGACTATCTCGCCTTCTTTTATGACATCGGAGAGACCTGCATTATGAAGGGCTTTAGACAGGTTCAGTCGAAGGCCATCTCTTTTATCAGAACCATAAGGAATGAATATGACATCGCTTGGCATACAACAAATAAGATAATAAAAATAACAGTCCTGTCAAGTGATATGTGACTGCTTTAAATATTATTCAATTGAATTTTCTATTTTTGCCCGATTAAGTATACAAAAAAGAGGGGGCAATATAAGCCCCCTTTAAGGCACAGATTACAATCGCTATTTAAATAGCGCCTTGACTGTGCCAACAGATGTGTTTTCAATATTCGTTGGTGGATACTCAACAAGAACATGGGCAATCCAACAAGGATAGTAACCACTGACATTAGTAGTCCAACCAGTTCCTGGGATATATACACATGAATTCTTTGGATTTGTAGCCTCATCGCTAACTGGATACGGTGGTGGTGATGTTGGCAAGTGCCAGAGAACCCAGAACCTGTGATTGGGCTGATTATCGATTTCGCTCTTTGTTATATACCAGTTATCAGCATATACATCACAGTCACCAAAGTTTGGGTATGAAACTGTGAATACATAGTATTTGGGTCCATACTTCTTGTTATTGAATGTCGGTGGTGTGTCATTTGGATGATTGCTCGTCTCACTCAGGTAAATGTAGATATATGCACTACCACCTGAGCCATAAGCCATAAGACCTATTTTCTTCATCCTAAAATTTGTATTAACATTGAATTTGGCAGGTTCAAAATAACATGCAAGTGTATAGTTTGAGCCAGTCAGTGTCCAGTAATACGATGGTGTGCCATAATATTTCATATCAGCATCAGTATTCATTGATGGTATTAAACTCTTGTTTGGAATCTCTGTCGGGTAAGCAGTATATGCCATTACTGCACCAACGACTATGAGTCCCAGAATCACTACTAAATACTTTTTCATCTTTTATCCTCCATTTGATTATAATTTAAGATAATCTACTTAATCTTTCTGTGATATATGTCACATATTGAAAAATTTTGAGTAAATTTATTTTATGACATAAATATTAATAATTCATTTAGTCAACAAAAAGGGAGGTAGAAAATACCTCCCCGTGAAGTTCAAAATAGTGATTTTTATTTAAATAATGCTCTTATAGTTCCAATTGATGTGTTTTCAATATTCGTTGGTGGATACTCTATAAGCACGTGCATACACCAGTCAACTTTATAGGTTTGGATGCTATCAATCCAGGTATGACTGGTTGGGTTCCATGTAAGTGTATCCTTATTGTCATCACCATCACTTATGGGATATGGTGGCGGTGATGTGGGTAGATAATATATTACCCAGAACCTGAAATCAGTTTTCTTGTAATACCAGTTCTTGTTATAAACAGTAATATCATCATAGTTAGGATAAGTGTTGTTTATATGCCAGTCAAGTGGACCAAAGTCAGTATACTGGAAGCTGTTATCGGGGTTACATCTTGGTTTGCTATCATTCTCCTGTGCTGTTACATATATTTTTGCGGCTCCATTAGCGCTATAGCCCATCATTCCAATAACTATTATTCTATATGGGTTATTTGCAACTCCAAAATCGCTTGGTCTGAACCAGCATGCCAGGCACCAGTTTGTGCCCGTCAGGGTAAAGTAATACGATGGTGTGCTGTGATATTTCATCTCTTTTACTGAATATGTATCGGGTGTGAGTTCCTTGTTAGGCAACTCTGTTGGAAATGCAACATCTGCAAACGTAACTGAGGTTGCTATTATAAGTAATGCGACTAGAATATATCTTTTCATAAAAAACCCTCCTTTTGTTTAGTATAACATAAAGGCGTAAAATATACAATAATTCTTGTTTTTAATATAAGAAAAAGATGGGGGGGCTAATATTAGCCCCCCTTAATGCTAAAGTTTCAACTCTTTAGTTGAAAAGTGCCTTGACTACACCAATTGATGTGCTCGCTACTGATGCCGGTGGATACTCAACAACGACATGGCAGACCCAGCAAGGATAGTAACCACTTAATGTGGTTGTCCAGCCAGTTCCTGGGACATATATACATGAGTTCTTAGCAGCTGTTGACTCGTCACTGATCGGATACGGTGGTGGTGATGTTTTTAAGTGCCAGAGAACCCAGAATCTCTTGTTTGTCTGTGCATTAATATCTGATATCTTGAGATACCAGTTCTGAGAGTATGCGTTCCAATCATCCATGCTTGGATATGTGGCGTTGATATGCCATGTGAATGGTCCATACTTTTTGTTGGTGAATGTCGGTGGTGTGTCATTTGGATGGTTACTTGTCTCATTCAAGTAGACATATATGTCTGCGGGACCATTTGCACTATAGCCCATAAAGCCAATTGTCTTAATCCTAAAGTTCACAGCAACACTGAATTTGGCTGGTTCAAAATAAGCTGCCATAGTAAAGTTTGAACCGGTGAGTGTCCAATACCATGATGGTGTGCCATAATAAAACATATCTTTTTCAGCATACGCAGATGGCACGAAACTCTTGTTGGGAATTTCTGTTGGTGTAGCAGAAGTAGCCATTACGGCACCTGCTACTAAAATTCCCAGAATCACTACTAAATACTTTTTCATCTTTCAACCTCCTTGAAATCTGAAAAAATCTAACAGATTTTATTTTCAATGTCAAGAGTTTTTTTTATTTTTTTTCATATTTTTTTGAGTGATAAATTGAGTTAAAAAACTACATAATACATATTTGCGATAGAGATTCTTCACTACGCTCAGAATGACATATCCATTGTAGCGGTGCGATTCATCGCACAATTGGAAAATATGCTTTTATTTTATTAATTTGTTCATTGACATTTGTTTGATAAATCAAACCGCTACATTAAAACATTTAATATTATATTGTTGCTTCAATGATAAATACATTGTAGCGTCGCCATTCCTATGGCGACGAATGATTATTACAATGCGTTTAATTAAACAGGTTACTTATAAAAGAACAGAATTGAGATTCTTCATTATTCTAATCCCTATTTTGACATTTTGTATTCCAAGATATTATGGTAGTTTAAATAATGGAGTGATGAAAAATATGTCTGAGAAAAAAAGACAGGGCTTAAAAGAGGTTTTCAGGAATATAAGTTGTGTTATAAGTGGCTATATTGTCGGTCTCATTATGCTTTCTCTTATTGAGGGAAGTTTGCTTGCACTTGGTCTCTATTTTATTGGTATACCTTATGGAATTATAATCGGTTATTTTGCTGGTCTGATGAACTTCCTTCCCTCTCTTGGTGTTCTCATCGGAGTAATCCCTGCAATAATATCTGCATTATTTGCTACCCATCCAGTCAGGTCTTTGATATTAGTTGGAGTGTTATATACCTTTGTTCAGATTTTAGATGGATTAGTGATAGGTCCAAAGATACTGGGAAGGAAGGTTGGTCTTCATCCTGTATTTATTATTTTAGCAATAGTTGTAGGGACGCATTTCTTTGGTTTAATCGGCTTTTTCGTTTCAGTGCCGTTGGTTGCCATCGCTATTCTAGTATACAGATATCTAAGAAAAATGCAATATGGGTCAACCGAAGAGGATTCTCCTGAGGATGTTTAAACTGGATAGAAATTGTAAAAAATCTCAATTTGCTGTATTAACTTTCTGTATTTTTATTTTATTATGACATTGTATTCAAGATATGAGATATATAAATATTCCGAACCTTATAACTGCTTTCAGGTATTTTCTAATACCTCCGATACTATATTTTTCTGTTTTTAAGGGTGGAAAACCTGAACTGTTGATAATAGTTCTTTTTGGGCTTTTTATGCTTTCAGACCTGCTTGATGGGATTGTCGCAAGGCGTCTCGGTGAAGTAACTGAGTTCGGCAAGGCATTTGATGCTATTGCTGATAAATCACTCGTATTTCCTCTTATCGCCCTTCTTTTTATATATCGCTCTCTCCCACTCTGGTATATTATTGCAGTAGGGGTAAAAGAGGGAATATCTATTTATATTGCATTAACTTATGTAAGGAAGATAGGTATGGTTCTGGAATCAAATATCATTGGTAAAGTATATATAAATTTATCTGCTATTGCAGTTTTATCTTTTATAATAAACATCAAACAATTGTTTATTATTTTATCTATTCTGGCGATTATCTTTGGTTATTACTCGCAGGTTATATATTATAAAAGTCTAATTAATGCCTATAAGAAGGTTGGTGATAAGCGATGAAAGTTTATAGAGAAAAGGATATTGATAGTTTTGCTCTTGCAGGAAGGGAGGTGGCAATAGTTGGGTATGGCAATCAGGCAAGGGCACAGGGGGCAAACATTCGCGATTCCGGTGTAAGGGTATTGATTGCTCTAAGGCAGGGTTCTGAGAATGTTAAACTGGCAACGAGGGATGGCTTCCGGGTAGGGACAATAGAAGAAGCAGTAGGTAAAGCACATATAATATCAATGCTCATCCCGGATGAGTATCATGGTGAGGTCTGGGAGAAATACTTGAAAGACAGGATTAGAAGTGGAGATATGGTAGTATTTGCTTCTGCTGTTGCTGTCCATTTTGAAGATATAAAGTTTAGAGATGATATAGATGTTGTTCTTGTAGGACCTATGGGACCTGGTGACACTCTGAGAAATGAGTATAAAGCGGGGAGAGGTCTTCCTGCGAAGATAGCAATCTTGCAGGACAGAACCGGGAAGGCACTGAGTTTATGTCTTGCCTACGCAGGTGCTCTGGGGTGTGCCAGAGTTGGTCTTCTTGAAACAACATTCAAGATAGAAGCGGAACTGGATTTATTTAGTGAGCAGGTTGTGCTGTGTGGTGGAATCCCAGCCCTTGCTATATCAGCATTTGAACTTTTAGTGAAGGAGGGTTATCCTCCGGAACAGGCATATATTGAAACAGTGTTTGAGATAAGAGCGATTGCAGATTTGATGAATAAATATGGAGTTGATGGAATGAGAAAGAGAATCAGCACGACCGCACTCTATGGTGGGAAGATTGCTGGTGAAGTGTTAGTTGATGATAAGGTGAGAGGCTCAATGCTCTCTATTCTTGATAATATCCGCTCTGGAAATTTCTATCATGAATTTAAATGTAAGAAACCATTAAAGAGAGGGGAACTTGAGAGGGTGCCAGAGAGTATGGTTTCATCAAGGAATGAGGTAGAGAAGTTGTTTATGAGTGATAAAGAAAAGATGTTTGGAAAAAGGTAGAGATGTTTGATGGATTTACCGGATATATTGGTTAAAGTATAGTTTGTTAAAATTTTCACTTGAAAAATTTATTGATGATTTTAATATATTCTTCGTATGAAAGATGAATTGTCCAGGAAGATACCAAAAACAATAATATATAGATTGAGTGTTTATTACAGGGCTCTAAGTAAGCTTGAGGAGAAAGGTGTAAAATCAATCTCATCATATGAGTTATCACAGATTGTTGGTTTTACAGCAGCACAGATTAGGAAAGACCTGACGTATTTTGGTCAGTTTGGAAGACCCGGGAAGGGTTATGATGTCTCAGCTCTCAGAGACAGTCTCAAGGATATCATTGGAATAAATAGGTCGTGGAGAGTAGCACTTGTCGGTGTTGGCTTTTTAGGAAGAGCGCTTCTTGCGTATAAGGGCTTTAGAAAACAGCAGTTTGTGATTGTTTGTGCATTTGATAATGACCCGAAGAAAATTGGTCAGAAGTATAACAATATTGAAGTATTCAGACAGGATAGAATGAAAGAGATAATTAATAAAATGGGAGTTGAAATAGTAATTCTTACTGTTCCTACGGGAGTTGCTGATTCAATTATAAATGAACTCGCAAGGACTGGCATTAAAGCAGTATTATCATTTTCCCCTTTGACCCTTCTTCCTCCAGATAGTATGAAGGTAAACCAGGTTGACCTTTCAGTTGAATTAGAGGGTCTCTCTTACTATCTTTCACATTTAGAAGATTAGATTAGTTTAATTATTAATAATATAAAAGAAAATTAAAAGTTGATATATTATTATTGGAAACAAAAAGAAGAGAAAGAAGAAAAAAAGTAGTAGTCACATAACCTTATTTGATAAATATCTGAGTTGTCATTTTTAAAAAGTTTTATATTAAAAATTCTGAATTTTTATTATAATGAATAATTTGTTTTTATTAAAGGTTATAGATTAGTTATTATCTAACAATAGAAGTTAATTGGAGTTTTTCTAGAATTATTTATAGATTTTATTTAATACTTGAATGTATATTAAAATCTCTTAATATGTGTATTGTGGGAGAAAGTATGTGAATTTATGGAGATAAAGGGAAGCATAGAGGAAGAGTCCATTGAAAAAGTTATCAGGGTAATAGCCGGTCTTGAAGAGACTGGTATTTTGATAGTAAAGCATCGTGATTCGGAAGGTAGGGTTTTCTTTAACAGGGGAAGAATTTCATTTGTCAGTTATAGAGAAGAATTAGGAGAAGATGCTTTTATAAAGTTAATGAATATGTCTGATGGCAGATATCAGTTTCTTGAAGATCAAAGTCTAGAAGAGGTTAATATTGTTAACAGGACTGTGAATGAACTTATAAATCTCGCGAAAGAGAATGGGAGAGCGCCTGAAAGAGACGAAAAGGACTTGCCATCATCAAGAGCTATGATATGGCGGAAGACAGCTGAAATTTCATCTGAAGTAACAATTAGTGCGAATGAATGGCGTTTTCTCTCAACAATAAGAGATGGTAGAATGATAAAAGATATAGCACAGGGCATTGGATTGGATGTAGATAATGTCAGACAGATGGCTAGTATGCTAAGGCAAAAAGAACTCATAGAAATAGAGGAACCATTGTTCACAAAGGAAATTCCCCTCGTCATTCCAGTCAAAACTTCAATAGTTGAAAAGACTCTTGACCCACTATCTCCAGATTATAAGAGTTTCATTAAAAAATATGGCAAGATAGGTATAGAGTTTCTCACTTATGCAAATGGGAAGAGATTTGTTGGGCAGATTAGTGCTCTTCTTGGTATGGACCAAAATGAAGTCAGCGATCTCTTTAAATCGCTTGTCAAAGATGGTTATCTAAGGGAGTCATGAAGTCATCAGTATTTCAAATTTATGTTGAATATTGTAAAAGGTTGTTATGCCAGTTGTAAATCCTAAGTCCAGTGGTTTTAAATTTCCGTCTAAATTCAAGAGATATACTATCTCTGTAAGAGAACTGGCAATTCTCAATCAGGGGTTGTTTGATATTCTTGGTGAAAAGAGGTTTGATATAACAATGGAGCTTCTGGGGCGTCGACTTGCTCGTGAACTCTTGCGTGAGTGGAATGTTCGCTATCAAACAAAACTTCCATCAAACTGGGAAGAAGTGTTGGGTGACCTTCCTGAGATGATTAATGGCACATTTAATGCTGATTCAAGAATAGTAAGGTCTCTGGATGACTCCGCTGATTTGATAGTAGAGATGTGTCCACTGTGTGATGAAGCGTCAAACTTTGATGTTAATATCTGCCAGTTATTAATTGGTTTTATATCTGTTATTGTAGAATTGGCTGGATATAGTGAAGATGAGGTAAGTGTTTCTGAAACAGAATGCAACGCTATGATAGGTCATGGTTATTGCACTTTTGTTATTCGTCTTATTCATTGATATTTAAATTTAATATAAATCATTTTACTCAATTTTATCTATGGTTAGAATTCAATTCCCTTTCTTGGTTTAATTCCCTTCCCTGAAGTATATTTGATTTCATTTATTTTACTCACTATATCTGATTGCTTTATTATTTGTTGTGGAATCTTTCTCCCTGTCATTACAATCGTAAGGTTATTTGGTCTTTCTTCTGCAAGTTTGATAAGCGCTGAAGAATCTATTAATCCAAAGTATGAAGCAATACCTATTTCATCAAGAATAACTATGTCAAATATGTCCAGTTCTATAATGGCTCGTGCAAGAGTATAAGAGATTGCGCAGTTTATGGTCTCGCGTGTATTGATTTGCTTGGATTTCACCATTGTTCCCATACCCATGGGTATAACAAGTGGCTCACCATGCTTCCTAGAAAATATAACTTCTCCCGTATCGCCCTTTTTCATATACTGGAGAACAGTGACATTTAATCCCTGTCCACAAGCCCTCATGGCAAGTCCAAGAGATGCTGTTGTCTTTCCTTTGCCATCTCCTGTATATACCAATAAAAGACCATTGTTCATATTAAGATGTTATAATACCATAATAAAACTTTATATAAAATAAGGTGGTTATTATGAGTGGATTTATGATGAAATCGTTTGAGAAGGTTTTTGTCATTCATCGGCTTGTTTTAAGTAAGAAGTATCCTAATAGGGAGAGCATTGCGGGGGAACTGTGTGTAGATAAAAGAACGATAACAAGATATATAAGATGGATGAAGGAGCAGATTGGTGCGCCCATAGAATTTGATAAGAAAAACAATGGTTATTATTATACAAAGCCATTCGATTTAATGCCGTGTAATCTCTCAGCAAATCAAATTTTGGTGATATTTCTTCTCAATAAAATTGCAGAGGACCTCTGGAAGGTGGATTCAACTCTGTCTGTCTCTGATGTTATAAGCAAGATAAAGAACTATACAGATGAGAAGATTATTACAGGTGTTGAGGAAAAAACCGATAAAATTGATTTCAAGATTGGAAAACCAAGAGAGATAGATGGTGAGATATTTTCAAATCTTTTAGAAGCACTTTATGATAAATACCAGTGTGAAATTTCATATTCAAGTATAGCATCTGGCTCTTCAATCAGAGTAATTGAACCGTATCACATGATAAATATTAGTGGGGATTGGTATATTATTGCTTATTGCCATGTAAGGGGTGAGGTGAGGACATTTGCTTTAAGCAGGGTAAATACTGTAAGACCGTTGAAGAGACCATTTGAGATAAGAGGTGATTTCAAAATTGAGGACTATCTATCTGATTCCTTCGTTCTGGAAAGAGGGAAGGATATTTATAATGTCAGGATAAGATTTAGCCCTCAGGTAGCAAAATTAATAAAAGAGAGGGTCTGGCACAAATCGCAGAGAATTGATGTCCTATATGATGGTTCAGTTGTTCTTCAAATGGAACTCTCAGGATTAAATGAAGTGAAGAGGTGGGTTCTTTCTTTTGGTGAAAATGCAGAGGTTTTAGAACCATCAGAGTTAATCTCAGCGGTCAAGTCATCCTGTAGTAAATTGAACCAGATTTATGGTTAGTAATTTTATTGCTATCATAATTACCTTTTGACAACTATGAAGGTGCTGATAACAGGAAGACCGGGTGTTGGAAAGACAACTCTAATAATGAATGTGGTAAATGGATTGAATAAAGGTAGTTTATGCGGTTTTTACACGCAGGAGTTGAGAGATGAAGGAGAGAGGGTTGGTTTTGGCATTATCACACTTGATGGTAGAAAGGGAATGCTTGCACGAAAAGGCGTGATGAATATGCCTGTGGTCGGTTCTTATGGTGTCTTTGTAGATGAGATAGACCGATTAATGGTTCCAGAGATTGAGAAAGCATTGCAGGAGAGAAAAGTGCTGGTAATTGATGAGATTGGCTCAATGGAATTAAAAAGTGAGAGATTCAGAAAAATTCTCACTATTGTTTTTAATTCTGATATTAATCTTTTAGCAACCATCAAATTAAAGAGAGATAGTTTCATTGATAGTTTAATATCAAAGGAAGATGTAAAAACTTATATGTTGACAAAAGATATCAGAGATTTATTGCTTGGCGAATTAAAGACCATCATTAGAACCTCTTTTAGAATATGAAATTTACTTTTATATCTGACTATATATTAAATCCTCTTATCAAATTAGTGTATCCAGATATATGTCAGAAATGTGGTGAGTTGTTGTCATTTGGAGAAGTTGTGTTATGCAATAGATGTTTTGAAGAGTTTGAGTTCAAGCCACTTTTTTCTGAGGGTGTAGATATTAATAATATTAGGTTCTCATTTACATTTTCACTGGGAATTCACGATGGTTTTCTCAGAGAGTTCATTCATAAGATGAAGTATGAGGGTTATCAGAGTGTTGTGAAAAAACTCTTATTGAAATCATATACTCTGGGTTATATCCCTATTTCAAAATTTTTAGGAAAGACACTCATCCCTGTTCCCCTGCATCCATCAAGGTCAAGAGAGAGGGGATTTAACCAGGCAGAGGTTATTGGAAAGGTCTTATCAGGTATACTTTCCTGTAATTATATAAATCTTCTTAAGCGAGTTAGATATACAAAACCAATGGTAGAACTTAATCCTGAGGAAAGGGCATTAAATATTAAGGATGTATTTAGAGTTAAAAGAAGAAAAGCGCCAATTGGAGTAATTATTGTTGATGATGTTTTAACAACTGGTTCAACAATTTCGGAATGCGCCAATGTTCTCAATAATGCTGGCTGTATAGATATAGGTGTATTTACTGTAGCAAGGGCTTCTTGAAATATCTCTTTTAATGTATATAATATTTTATTATATTGTATGAGTAATTTTATAAGGAGGGATTATAAATATGGCCATAAGAGTAGCGATTAATGGTTTTGGAAGGGTTGGAAGGTGTGTATTTAGAATTGGGTTTGGAAGTGATGACATTCATTTTGTAGCAATCAATGATATTACAGATGCGAAGACATTAGCACATCTTCTAAAATACGACTCGGTTCACAGAACATATAATGCAGAGGTTGCATGCAGCGAGAAATTCATTGCGGTCAATGGAAAGGAAATAAAAGTATTTTCAGAGAGAACAATAGATGCACTTCCCTGGGCAGACCTTGGAGTTGATGTTGTTATTGAAGCAAGTGGTGTTTATAGAGATAAAAAATCATGTCAGATGCACATTGAAAAGGGTGCAAAGAAGGTCATCATCACAGCACCTGCAAAAGAGCCAGATATCACAATAGCATATGGTGTGAACAACAAAATGTATAGACCTCGTGAACACCATATAATCTCAACTGCATCTTGCACAACAAATTGCCTTGCACCTATGGTCTCAGTGCTTTTAAAGGAATTTGGGATAAAGAGGGGTTTTATGACCACTGTTCATTCATACACAAATGACCAGATAGTTCTTGACTCACCTCATAAGGACTTAAGGCGTGCAAGGTCTTGTAATATGTCTATTATACCAACAACAACTGGTGCTGCGTCAGCCCTCTCTCTCGTAATTCCAGAGATCAAAGGTAAGATGGAAGGAATATCTCTCAGAGTGCCCACACCTGATGTATCTATCGTTGACCTTGTTTGCGAGATAGAAAAGAAAGCGACAATTGAAGAAGTGAATCAGGCATTTAAGAAATATGCTGAGGGTGAGTATGAAGACATTCTTGTATATATTGAAGAACCACTTGTGTCATCTGATTTTATAACTTCAAATGCAAGTTGCTATATTGATGCAGAACTCACCAATGTCATTGGTTCCAATCTTGTAAAGGTATTTGGCTGGTATGACAATGAGTGGGGTTTTTCAACAAGAGTTGTTGACCTGATTTCCTTTGTCATGAAGGGTATATAGTTAAGGGAGGTTCAAAATATGGTCAAGATGACAGTTGAGGATTTCTCTCCTGCTGGTAAGCGATTGCTCGTTCGCTGTGATTTCAATGTTCCTATTAAAAATAGCATAATCACTGACAATGAACGTATAGTAAGAACTCTGCCTACTGTAAAGTATCTCATTGATAAGGGGGGGAAGGTAATACTTCTCTCTCACTTTGGACGTCCCAAAGGTAAACCAGTTACTGAGATGAGTTTAAGACCTGTTGCTGATGAAATATCAAAACTTCTGGGAAAGAAGGTTACATTTGTTGATGATTGCATTGGTGAGAAAGTTGAGATGGCTATCTCTAATATGAAGGATGGAGATTGCTGTCTTCTTGAGAATGTGAGATTCTATGAAGGCGAGGAGAAAGGTGATGAGACCTTTGCAAAGAGTTTAGCATCACTTGGAGATGTCTATGTCATGGAAGCATTCGGGGCTGCTCATAGACCGCATGCATCTGTGTATAGGGTGCCAATGCTTCTCGGTGGTGCCTATGCTGGTTATCTTATGATGTCAGAGATTGAATTTCTATCACGCGCTCTTTATAGTCCTGAGCATCCTTATGTGTTGGTCCTTGGCGGTGCTAAACTTGAGACAAAGATAGGAGTAATTGACCACCTGCTTGATGTCGCAGATGCTGTTCTGATAGGAGGTGCACTTTCTTATACATTCTTGAAAATAAAAGGTCATAGTATAGGTAAATCTATCTTTGAGGAGGAGTATATAGAGAGTGCGAAGAGTGCTTTATCAAAGGCAGTTCAACTTGGAAAAATTCTTCTGTTCCCCCAGGACCATATTGTTGCTGAAAGTCCGGATTCAAAAGAGGGCATATATATTGATTCAGCGGATATTCCAGAAAATCTTATGGGTCTTGATATTGGGAGGAATACAATAGAGCAATATACTGAGGTTGTAAAAAATGCTAAGTTAATTGTCTGGAATGGTCCGATAGGTTATTTTGAGAATAAGGTATTTTCAGAGGGCACAAATGCGATATGCAGGGCAATAGTGGATACCAGTGGTGTTAAGATAGCTGGTGGAGGTGATACTATCTCTGCGATTAACGGATTGGGACTCGCAGACAGGTTCAGTCACATATCGACCGGTGGTGGTGCGAGTTTGGAGTTTCTTGAAGGCAAGGAACTTCCAGGAGTAAAGGTTATAAAAGAGAAATAGAAACTAGATTAAAAAAGTTCTATCGTGAGAAGAAAGATAATAGTTGGCAACTGGAAGATGAATTTGAATATGGAAGCTGCAAGTGCACTGATAGAGAACATTCTATCAAGCATAAATAACTTTAAACATATAGATATTGGTATTGCCCCACCGTTTGTGTATCTTCAATTAGCAGTTGATATGGCAAAGAATACATCTCTCACTATTTCAGCGCAGAACTGCTATCCAAAGTCCAGTGGTGCTTACACAGGTGAAGTCAGCCCATCAATGCTTTCAGATATAGGTGTGAAGATGTGCATAGTTGGTCATTCAGAGAGAAGGCAGTATTTTAATGAAAGCGATGATTTTATATCTGAAAAAGTGAGGGCTCTTCTTGATATTAGGATAAGCCCTATACTCTGCCTTGGTGAGACACTTGAAGAGAGGGAAAAAGGTCTGACATTTAAGGTTGTTGAAAAGCAGGTAAGGAATTGTCTGTCACTGGTTAAACAGGATGAGATTCTAAGGGTTGTTATTGCCTATGAGCCGGTCTGGGCGATTGGCACAGGAAGAAACGCAACGCCAGAGCAAGCAGATGAGGTTCATGAGTTTATAAGAAATATAATTACCAATATATATGATGAGAGAATCTCCAGAGAGGTTAGAATCATCTATGGTGGAAGTGTCAATCCTTCAAATGCTTATGATCTTATGTCTAGAGAAAATATTGATGGTGCCCTTGTAGGGGGAGCAAGTATCAGGTCGGATGATTTTTACGAAATTTTAAGAGCAATTCGGAACTAAATGTAATGGGTTTTAAGATATATTATGTTAAATATTTTTTTATTGTAGAATATTATTACATATAAGCACTTGTATATTTTTATCTTTGATTGTATAATAATTATGGTTTTTGAGGTGATTTGCTTATGTTTACATTTATATTAGTAGTTCATATTCTTGTTTGTTCAGGTCTGTGCATAATTGTCCTTTTGCAGGTTGGAAAGGGAGCAGGACTGTCAAGTGTCTTTGGTGCAAAGGGTGGTGCGGATGAAACATTATTTGGCGGTAAAGGCGCTGGTGGCTTTCTTGCTAAGGTAACAACAGCAATAGCAATAATATTTATGGTAACTTCTCTTACACTTGCTCTTATTACAAGCAGGAGGACATCTGAATCTATTGTAAAAACAAAGTCAACTGTTATTGAACAGAAGAAAGAGACACCCACACATCCATCAACTACAAAGACATCCAAAACATCCAAGTAAAATCGCATATTTTATTATAAAGATTGATTGATATGAGACCCTTTGGATTCCACCTTTCAATCGCAGGTGGTGTTTATAACGCCTGCACGACTGCCAGAGAAATGGGATTATCTGCATTCCAATTCTTCTCAAGAAATCCGAGGGGCTGGCAGGCGAAACAAATCCCGGCTGAGGATGCAGTAAAATTTAAAGATTTAAGCAGAGAATATGAAATAAAAGTCCGGGTTATTCATACTAACTATCTAATAAATATTGGTTCTCCAGATACACAGATATATGAGAAGTCCATTGACGTTTTGACAGATGAAATTGAGATAGGAAAGATGCTTGATGTCACCTATGTTATTGTTCATCTGGGCAGTCACAAAGGTGCAGGAATTGAAGCAGGTATCAACAATGTTCTTTTTGCGGTAAATCGCGTTCTTGGTTCACTTAAAGGAGATGGCTATCCTATACTACTTCTTGAGAACAGTGCGGGTGCGGGCAATCTTATAGGAAACAGTATGGAGGATATAGCATGGGTATTAAAGAATGTGGAGAAACATGAACTTCTTGGTGTCTGTATCGACTCTGCTCATGCTTTTGGAAGTGGCTATGATGTAAGGTTAAATGAGGGCATGGATAGAATTTTTTCAGAACTCGGATATTATAGTGATAAGGTAAAACTCCTGCATCTTAACGACTCAAAGGTAGAGCTTGGTTCAAACAGGGACCGGCATGAGCATCTTGGCAAAGGTTATATAGGTCTTGATGGACTGAGAAATTTCCTTCTTTATCATACTGTGTCTGAACTGCCGGTTATTATGGAAACTCCGAAAGATGATAAGGCAGATGATATTGATAATCTGAAAACGTTTCTATCTTTAATTAATTCATCTGAGTAAAATTTATCTCTATTTATCATTTATTTTTTTTATAATTAGTAGTTATTCCCAAAGGGGGAGATATGAAAAGAATCTTTATAATTTACCTGTCTATTGTATTGATTATACAGGTTGCTGGGTGTAAGCACTCGCAGAATGTTCCTGATTCGCTTTTAGGCACACCAGCAGGTGGAACATCGTCAGGCAAAACTTCCGATATAACTGCGTCAAGGCAGAATGCAATTGTAATCGCAGCGGAGAAGGCAGGAAAAGCGGTTGTTACTGTAAAGACAACCATGACTGTCACAAGGCATGTCTTTGACCCATTCAGTGGTTTCTTTAATGACTTTTTCAAGGAGTTTTATTTTGGACATCAAGGAAAGGAATATAAGGAGCAGATTCCAGGTCTGGGTTCTGGTTTCATTATCTCTGACGATGGCTATATTCTTACAGCAGAGCATGTTGTTCATGGAGTAGATACAATTAAGATTGTCCTTCCTGATGGTAAGGAGATGCCTGCGGAACTTGTAGGTTCAGATTACTACATTGATGTCGCGGTTCTTAAAGTGAAGGGCTCGGGACTTTCCTATTGCAATCTTGATAACTCTGACAACATTATGATAGGTGAATGGGCGATTGCCATCGGTCATCCATTTGGAGAGGAGGTTGGAAGCCCCGAACCAACAGTAACCGTTGGTGTTATAAGCGCGAAGGAAAGGACGATGAAGAGAAGTGAAGAAGGTGCGATAAGGATAAGCGAGCACCTCATTCAAACAGATGCAGCGATAAATCCCGGGAATTCCGGTGGTCCCCTTGTCGATGCAAATGGTGGAGTTGTTGGTATAAATACAGCAATAATAACAACGAGCGGTGGTTCTCTTGGTATTGGCTTTGCAGTTCCAATCAACAGAGCGCGGGAGATAGCAAAATATATCATTGAGAATATAGGGAAGAGAAAGGCATGGGTCGGTGTATATCTTATACCTGTAAATAAGGTAGTTGCTGAAGCAATTGGAAGAGCGAGTGAGGGTGGTCTGCTAATTGGTGAGATAGCAGAGAATAGTCCTGCAGCAAAGTCGGGACTTTCAGCGGGTGATATTATCGTTTCATTTGACAAAAAAGCAATGAACACAACTGATGACTTTGATAAGGTCATATTCTCTCACAAACCTAACGACAATGTAGAACTTACAATAGACCGGGGAGGTAACAAAATGTCAGGTAAAATAACACTTGGAACACTTCCAGATGGTGAGGAGGGAAAGTGATCGAAAGGTATACAGGAAAGCGTCTTGGCGAGATATGGTCTCGCCTGTCAAGATATTCAAAATGGCTTGATGTAGAAATTGCTGTAGTCAAGGCATACAGAGACCTTGGTGTAATTGGAAAGAAGGAATGTGGTGAGATTGAGAAGAAGGCATCTTTTGATATTGAGAGGATAGATGAACTTGACAGGAAAACACATCATGAGGTAATTGCTTTTATACAGAATGTTGAAGAACATATAGGAGACCTATCAAGATATTTCCATCTCGGTTTGACATCATCAGATATTATGGACACCGGTCTTGTCCTTCAACTGAAGAATGCGATAGATGAGATATTAAATAGTGCTAATGGAGTTCTAATTTCATTAAAAACACTTGCTCTGAAACATAAAAATACACCAATTATAGGAAGAACCCATGGAATACATGCAGAACCGACAAGTTTTGGCTTGAAGATGGCTTTATTCTACAAATCATTCCACGATGATATAGCACTGCTTGAAAAGTCAAAAGGTAATATCTTATATGGCAAGATATCAGGTGCAGTGGGGAACTATAGCCATATATCTCCAGAACTTGAGGAACTTGCATGTCGGTATCTTGGTCTCAAACCTGCGTCCATATCAAGTCAGGTGCTTCAGAGGGAGCCATTTGCTGAACTCATTTCGGGAATAGCGATTATGGGAGCAACACTAGAGAAGATAGCCCTTGAGGTGCGCCACCTCCAGAGAACAGAGGTTGCCGAGGTATTCGAGCCGTTTGCTCATGGTCAGAAGGGCTCAAGCGCTATGCCACACAAAAGAAATCCAGTTCTATGTGAGAGAATATGCGGTCTTGCAAGGTTACTGAGGTCTTATGTCACCGCTTCAATTGAAGACATTGCTCTGTGGCATGAGAGGGACATCAGCCATTCATCAGTGGAGAGGGTGATATTACCTGATGCGACAATTCTTATCGATTATATGCTTGATAAGATAGCATATATACTTGAAAACCTTGATGTCTCAGAGGATGCTATGAAGAGAAATATTGAGATGACAGGTGGTATTGTTTTCAGCGGGGGTCTTTTACATAAACTTGTTGTAAAAGGTATTGCCAGAACAGAGGCGTATGACCTTGTTCAAGATGCTTCATTCAGGGCTTTTAATAACAAGACGAATTTTAAGGATGAGGTTTTATCGGACAATAAGATAACTTCAGTTCTGTCAAAACATGAAGTGGAAGAGATATTCAGAATTGATTGGTATTTAAGGTGGGTTGATGATATATATAAGAGATTGGGGTTAATCTGAGCTTTTATTCATTTTTGAAAGATAGAAATGCAAGTATGTTTACTTGAAATAGATTGATATTGTTTGGATTATATATTTTTATTATTTAGATGAGATATGGAACTTAAAAAACTTGAAAAGATATACGAGGGTAAAGCAAAGATTTACTACAGGACAGATAAAAGTGGAATCCTGATTCAGGAGTTTAAGGACCACGCAACTGCCTTTGATGGAGAGAAGTTCGCAGTTATTGAGGGCAAGGGTTATTTGAATGCGCGAATGTCGGCACTTCTTTTTAAGGAATTAAAAAAACATGATATAAAAAACCACTTTATCGATGATTATGATGAAAGGTCACACATTGTAGAAGAGCTTAAAATGCTGAAATTAGAAGTTGTCATGAGAAACATTGCGGCAGGAAGTATGGTTAAGAGATTGGGATTTAAAGATGGTGCCATGTTGTCTCCTCCAGTATTGGAGTTCTATTATAAAGAAGACAAACTTCATGACCCATTGATAAATAACTACCATATAAAAGCATTGGGAATTGCTGATGATAGAACCATCAATTATCTTGAGAAAGAGTCATCAAAGATAAATGAAACTCTAAAAGGAATATTTTTAAGAGCAAGCATAATACTTGTTGATTTCAAACTTGAATTTGGCAGAACAAACAATAATGATATTATTCTTGGAGATGAGATAACTCCTGATACATGTCGTCTGTGGGACGAGAAGACATCTAAACCGCTTGATAAAGACAGATTCAGGTTTGACATCGGGGACCTCATTGAAGGATATAAAGAGATTTACAGGCGACTTTTAGATGTAATAAAAGTATGATTTTGTGATTTAAAGTGAGAAAATTTATTAATTGGTTAATATGTGGTGGTGTAGCAGGAATGGTAAATGCTCTACTTTTAGGTCTCTGCTGGCTTTTATCTGACAGAATGATGAATATTGTAGGTAAGCTCTTTATATGGAAAGATAGTCCTAATATATCTCTTATAATTGGTTCATCTCTACTTTGTGGACTTGGTTTCTCGTCGTTATTCGTTTTATTTCATAAGTCTATACTGCTTCCATCTCCTTTTAGAGGAGTAGTCCTTGGTATTATATTGTGGTTCGGATTTGCCCTTTCGGGTTTTGTTTATAGCAAGGGGATAATGTTGATTCCAGAGATATATCTTTTTAATGTAATTTTTATATCATTCATTTCAATGATATTTATGGGCATTTCCTGTGAGATAATATATAGTTATCTTTTGGGTGGAGCGGACTAATTTTTATGGATGACTGTGGTGTATTTGGTATTTACGGACATCCTGAGGCATCAGTGATTACATATATGGGTCTTTATGCACTCCAGCATAGAGGGCAGGAGAGTGCAGGTATCGCCTCAAGCGATGGTAAAAGTATATATTTACACAAAGCAATGGGTGAGGTAAGGCAGGTATTCAAAGAAGAAGACCTATATAGATTAATTGGTTCAAAGGCAATCGGGCATGTTCGCTATTCCACGACAGGAACCAGCACATTAGACAATGCTCAACCGATTAAGATTGACCGTCTCAATGGTCCGATAGCAGTAGCCCATAACGGTAATATAGTCAATGCTTTTCAACTGAGAAAGAAACTTGAAGAGGCAGGGGCAATATTTCACTCATCTTCTGATAGTGAGGTCATTCTTCATCTAATCACCAAAAGTAAAGCAAAGTCAGCTGAAGATGCTTTGATGGATGCGTTGAAAAAAGTAAAAGGAGCATATTCAATTGTCTATCTTGATGAACATCGCCTTATAGCAGTAAGAGACCCCAATGGATTTAGACCACTGTGCTTGGGAAGGATGGATGGTGTATATCTTTTTGCATCCGAGTCATGTGCATTTGATATGGTGGGTGCAGAATATATAAGAGATATTGAACCGGGTGAGATGGTTATTATCTCTAAAAAAGGTGTTGAGACAAGATATATATCAAATAACAGGTCAAACCGCTTTTGTATATTTGAATACATATATTTTCTGAGACCGGATAGCAGTCTGGAAGGTAAGAGCGTATATAATGTAAGAAAAAACCTTGGTAAGATACTGGCAAGGGAAAAACCTGCAAATGCAGATATTGTTATACCAGTTCCTGATTCATCTAACTGTGCGGCGCTTGGGTATGCAGAAGATGCAGGTCTTGACTTTGAGTTTGGGCTTATAAGAAGTCACTATATAGGCAGGACATTCATTGAACCAAGTCAGAAAACAAGGGACTTTGATACAAGGATAAAATATAATCCTGTTAAGAGCATCTTGAAGGGAAAGAGTATGGTAGTGGTTGATGATTCTATAGTGAGGGGGACGACAAGCAGGAATATTGTTGATATGCTAAGGAGGGCTGGAGCAAGACAGATACACTTCAGGGTTTCAAGCCCGCCTATAACTCACCCATGTTTCTATGGTATAGATACGCCAACCAGAGAGGAACTAATTGCCTCCTCTTATAGCGTTGATGAAATTGCTGAATTTATGAGCGTAGATACTCTCGGGTATCTTTCAATAGATGGTCTTTTAGATGCTGTCGGTGGAAGGAGAAGAGACCATTGCATTGCATGTTTTACGGGAAAATATCCCATTTGTATACCGGAGGAAGTTGGTAAAGAGGTCTTGGAGAATGACTTTGTAAGGTCTAAACTGTTTTAATTATGGGAATTAGTTATAAAGATTCAGGTGTAAACCAGGGCAAGGCAGAAAGATTAATTAAAGAACTTGGACCTCTTATTGATTCAACAAATAAGCCATGGGTTTTATCAGGAGTGGGTGGCTTTTCAGCACTTTTCAAAGTGCCATCAGGTTATAAGAGACCAATATTTGCTATAACGACTGATAATGTTGGAACGAAAGTTATGCTGGCTGCAAAGCATGGTTATAATTTCAATGTTGGTATTGACGCTGTCGCTATGAATGTAGATGATTTACTGTGTGTTGGAGCAGAACCTATTGTTTTTCTTGATTATGTTGCTATGGAAAGTTTAGAAGAGGATATATATAAGGAGATTATCAAGGGTATAGTGGAGGGTTGCAAAAGGGCTGGCTGTTCACTAATAGGTGGTGAGACCGCTCAGGTGCCAGGTATGTATCAAGAAGGTGGGTATGACCTCTCCGGTTTTGCGGTTGGTGTTCTTGAAGAAGGAAGTGAAATAACTGGTGCAGATATAAAAGAAGGTGATGTGGTTGTTGGACTTGCATCTTCTGGTGTCCACTCTAATGGTTTCAGTTTAATTAGAAGATTACTTGATGAAGATCTAATTGATAAAGATAAGATTCTATCTGATGGAAGGACTGTTATTGAAGCACTGATGGAGCCGACAATTATATATGTTGAGCAAATAAACTCAATAAAGAAGAAAAATATGACAATAAAGGGAATTGCCAATATCACAGGTGGTGGTTTCTACTCAAATATACCAAGGGTGCTTCCTGAGAATTTATCAGTAATAATTTATAGAGAGAGATGGAAGGTTCCGGAGATATTTATGGAGATTCAAAGGGCGAGTAAGATGGATGATAAAGAGATGTTTTCTACTTTCAATATGGGCATTGGTATGGTAATAATTGTTAGTAAAGAAGAAATAATAGATTTAGATAAATTTTATATAGTAGGGGAAGTAAAGAAGGGGAGAGGAATAGTTGAGATAATATAAAAAATTATATTGGGGGTTGGTAAATAATACCAGGAATATAAATATATTTGAAAGTTTATGTAGTTTTATGGAGGTTTTTTAGTTGGTATTGAATGTTGGCATTCTTGTTTCAGGTAGGGGAAGTAATATGGAAGCCCTTATAAAAGCGGATAAAGAGGGAAAACTGGGTAATGCGAAAGTTGTCGTTGTCTTATCTGATAGAAAGGACGCACCTGCAATTGAGAAGGCGAGGGCTTTAGATACAGAAGCGATATGCATCCCAGTTACCTCAGTTGGTGCAAGGATGACACCTGATGAAGAGGATTTGTTTGTCGGTGAGTTAAAGAAAAGGGATGTGGGGCTTGTCTGCCTTGCTGGATTTATGAAAATTATCTGTCATAGTATTCTTACTGAGTATACTGGAAAGATACTTAACATACATCCGTCATTGCTTCCATCATTTAGAGGTCTAAATGTCCATAAAAGAGTTCTTGAATATGGAGTTAGGTACTCGGGCTGCACTGTTCACTTTGTGACGCCGGATGTTGATGAGGGATCAATAATACTTCAGGCAAGTGTTCCTGTTAAGCAGGATGATACTCCTGATATGCTTGCGGACAGGGTGCTTGAAGAGGAGCATAGAATATATCCTCTTGCTGTAAAATTATTTTCTGAAGGTCGGCTTTCAATAGAAGGCAGGAGGGTTTTGATAGAAGGATGGGATAAAAATGAATAGAAGAGCACTTATCTCTGTCTCTGATAAAACGGGTGTGGACGAGTTTGCAAAGGGGCTGAAAGAGATTGGTTTTGAAATATATGCTTCAAGCGGGACAACCAAGTTTCTTATTGAAAAAGGAATAGAGGTAGTTGATTTAAAGGAGATAACTGGATTTGATAAATTAATTGGCGGCAGAGTTAAAACCTTACATCCATATGTTTTTGCATCAATCCTGTCAAGGGACAGCGAGGAAGATAAAAAGGAATTAGAAGAGTTAGGGCTTGTTCCTTTTGAGGTTGTATGTGTAAACCTATATCCCTTCAAGGAGAAAGCGCTTGGAGGAATGCTTGATGTTGATGATGCTATGGAGGAGGTTGATATTGGAGGTGTTGCTTTAATTAGAGCTGCTGCAAAGGCACATCACAGATGTTATGTTGCAATATCTCCAGATGATTACCCGATTATTCTTGATTCTTTAAAAAGCAATGTCAGTGGTTCTTCCCTCAGATGGGAACTTGCCAAAAAAGCATTTGCTCTCACCTCTCAATATGATTCCATGATTGCATATTATTTCTCAAAACTTGAGCTCCCACAGACACTGCCTGATATATTCTATCAGGCATATAGTAAAAGGCAGGACCTGAGATATGGTGAGAATCCACATCAGCGGGCTGGTTTATATATTCCAGTTCTTGGTAAATCCGGACGAATAGCAGGTGGAAGAAAGCTATCGGGAAAAGAGATTTCTCTTAATAATATTTTAGATATGGAATCAGCGTATAATATAGTTATGGAGTTTGATGAACCTGCATCAGCAGTTATAAAACATATGAATCCATGTGGTTGTGCTGTTTCTGATGATATTATTAGTGCTATCGTAAGGGCAAGAGCAGGTGACCCGGTATCTGCTTTTGGTGGAATTGTGGCTGTTAATAGACCTGTTGATGTGGATGTTGCGAATGAGATTGTTGGACCAAAAGGATTTCTTGAGGTAGTAGTTGCTTCTGAGATTTTACCTGAAGCGGTTGAGATATTAAGGCAGAGAAAGGGCTGGGGAGAGAAACTGGTAGTTTATGAAGCAGCGAAAGAAGATGGCAATGATGAGTTTGAGACGAGATGGCTCAAGGGTGGTATACTAGTTATGGACCAGGATAAGACACAGGACTTAAGAAAGAGATTACAGGTAGTGACGAAGCGGGGTCCAACGAGTAAAGAGATGGAAGACATGATATTTGCTTTTACTGTTGTTAAATATGTTAAATCAAATGGAATAGTTATAGTAAAGGATAAGATGCTTATTGGGCTTGGAGCGGGACAGCCAAATAGGGTTAACTCTGTGAAACTTGCGATTGAGTGCGCTGAGAAGTTCCATGGTGGTTGTGATGGTGCAGTTCTTGCATCTGATGGTTTTTTTCCTATGTCAGATGCTCCATTGATAGCTATAGAAGCAGGCATAAGAGCAATAATTCAACCTGGTGGTTCAGTTAAAGATGAAGAGGTAATAAGAGAGGTAGATAGATTTAGTGCTTCTATGGTCTTTACGGGTATTCGTCACTTTAAACATTAGATAGGGTGTATGTTAGAATTATAACTGAATTAAGTATTTAGTATGGGTGATAAAGTTCTAATTATTGGTAGTGGTGGTAGAGAGCACTGTCTTGGATGGAAACTTTCACAGAGTCCGAATGTAAGCGAGATAATATCTGCTCCTGGTAATGCTGGTCTCTCGTGGATTGGTGAATGTGTTTCAGTGAAACCAAATGATGTAAGTTCACTTGTAAAACTTGTCGAAAAGAGGAGAATTGACCTCACTATTGTAGGACCTGAAGAGCCACTTACCCTGGGCATTGTTGATGAATTTGAAAAGAGGGGTCTTCCTATCTATGGTCCTTCTAAAAAGGCAGCAATGCTTGAAGCAAGTAAGGTATTTGCAAAAGAAATTATGAGCAGGGCAGGTATCCCAACTGCAGAGTTTGAGGTCTTTTCTGATTATGATAAAGCGATAAAATATGTTGAGGAGAGAAGCGTTCCACTCATTATTAAAGCAGATGGTCTTGCTTCTGGTAAGGGCGTAACTGTTGCTGTAGATAAAGATAAAGCATTCTATGCAATTGAATTAAATTTAAAGGGACATGTTTTTGGAGAGGCAAGCAAGAGAATAGTCATAGAAGAATATCTATGTGGTGAAGAGGCATCTGTTCTTGCGTTCACTGATGGTGAAACTATTATTCCTATGATTTCAGCGCAGGACTATAAAAGAGTTTATGAAGATGATACCGGTCCAAATACTGGAGGAATGGGTTCATATGCCCCGGCACCCATTTTACCTTATGAATATCTTGATATTATAGTAGATAAGATATATAGACCTGTTCTTGAAGAGTTGAAGAGAGAGGGAATAAATTATAGAGGTGTTCTATATAGTGGACTTATGATTGGATTTGATGGTCCCAAGGTTCTTGAGTTCAATGTCAGGTTTGGTGACCCTGAGTCGCAGGCACTATTACCGTTATTGAAGACAGACCTTTATAGTGTTCTTAAAGCAACAATAGAAGGACGACTTAAAGATATTAAATTAGAATGGGAAGGTGGCACGGCATTGTGCGTGATAATTGCTTCAAGTGGTTATCCAGGTAAATATGCAACTGGTATGCCAGTAAAGGGGCTTGAAAATTTGCTTAATAAAAGAGATGTCTTTACTTTTATAGCAGGGGCCAGGTATGAAGATGATAAACTTATTACTTCAGGTGGAAGAGTAATGGGTATCACGGCAAAAGGTAAAGATATATTTGAGGCAAAAAAGAGGGCATATGAAGCAGTGAGTGCGGTTGATTTTGATGGAATTTATTACAGAAAGGATATTGGTTATAAAGCAATTGAGAGATATCTTTAGTTGATTTATAAGTTTTAGAGGTGGTTTATGGCACTAGTTAAGGTAATTATTGGCTCAAAAAGTGATTTAGGAAAGATTGAAGGTCTTTTTAGGACACTGAAAGAGTTAGAGATAGATTACGAACTGATATTAACATCTGCTCATAGAAGCCCGGAAAGAACTTATAAGATAGCAAAGTCGCTTGGAGATAAAGGTGTTATTATAGTCGCATGTGGAAAATCAGCCCATCTGCCTGGGGTAATAGCGTCACTGACTGACCTTCCAGTGCTTGGAATTCCAATATCTTCAGGCGTTCTTGATGGACTTGATGCTCTTCTGTCAATGAGCCAGATGCCAAAGAAGGTTCCAGTTGCGGTAATGTCTTTTGATGAAGATGGTGCTGTAAATTCAGCCCTCTTTGCTGCAAGAATTCTCGCATTATCTGATAATGGGTTAAAGAAAAGGTTGAAGAAGTATATTGAAGACCTTGAAAAGCAGGTAGAGAAGGAAGCAGGTGAAATAATAGGCAATCAATAGAAATCCATATTATGGGTGAGATTATTAAAGTCAATCTATCTGAACTGGACGAAAATACTATTATAAAAGCATCAAAGGTTATCATCCTAGGTGGAATTGTCATTATGCCTACTGATACCATATATGGTTTTCACGCTAGTCCCTTCTGTATGGAAGCGGTCATTAGAATAACGAAACTGAAGCGAATGACCCAACAAAAGCCGTTTATTCTTCTTATTCCATCACCAAAGATACTGAAATGGTTGGGGATAGAGTTACGAAAATGGCAGTTTGAGTTTCTAACAAAAATATGGCCAGGACCGGTCAGTGTTATTATGAAGAGTTTGTGTGGGTATCCAATGCCTGTATCAGAAGATGGGTGGATATGTTTCAGGGTGGCAGATAATATCCTTATTGACAGGTTGCTCAAAAGAACAGGTCTGAGCATAATTTCAACGAGTGCAAATATTACAGGATTAGAGTCATCTACTGAACCACACGCACTGATTGATGAATTTTTAAATGACGTGGAATTAATATTAGATGGTGGGGATTTGCCTGATAATCTTCCATCAACTATAGTAAAATTGACAGAGGATGATTTTAGTATGGTTCGTGAGGGCAGGATTTCTGAGGAGAAGTTAAGAGAAATCCTTGCAGGGGTGAAATTAAAATGAAGGTTGTTTTTGTATGCTCTGCAAATACCTGCAGAAGTGTGATTGCAAGGTATCTATTCATTGAGGCTCTGAAGAAGAAGAAATTTAATATTAAAGTAGAATCTATGGGGATTAATACTAATGAAAGTATAAGTAGACCTAGCGAAAATACTGTAGCAGTTTTAAGAGAGATTTCTATTGATGCCTTAAAGTATAAACCCAGGCAGATTGACAAAGTTGGACTTAGAAATGCGGACCTGATATTGGTGATGGAAAAAGAGCAGATTGATTTTATTGATGATGAGTTGCTTAATAGAACATTTCTACTTTCTAATTTCGCTTACTCTCTAAAAAAGTGGTCTGTTGATACAGGTAATATTGAAATTGAATTTAGTGATTTTGAGGAGAATATTGAGGACCCTTATGGAAAAGATATTGATGCATACAGAGCATGCAGGGATAAGATAAAGGGCTATATTGATATTATCGTGAGCAAGATACACACTGAATCTGAAGGAGATAAAGAAGGGGAGGTTTAGTATTTTGACTGATTCTAAAGTAATTGCTATCGGTTCTGACCATGCAGGTTTCTCTTTGAAAGATTCAGTGATACGATATCTTATCAGTGTGGGTTATGATGTCAAGGACTGCGGAACGCAAAGCACTGAGCCCGTTGATTATCCTGATTTTGTTCCCTGTGTGGTCAATATTGTTAAGAATGGCGGTATCGGGATACTTATATGTGGCACAGGTATAGGTATGAGCATTGCAGCAAATCGCTACAGTGGCATCAGGGCTGCAAGGTGCCTTGATACATACTCTGCTGAGATGGCAAGAAAACACAATGATGCTAATATTCTTGTCCTTGCTGGAAGAATGCTTGGTGATGAATTTGCATTAAAAATCGTGAATATTTTTCTTAATACAGAGTTTGAGGGTGGAAGGCATAAGAGAAGAATTGACAAGATAGAATAATTAGAAAAGTAGTATAATCTGTAAGTTAATTTCTGATTAATATATCCTCACTATTTAATATTTCTATTTTCTATATTCCTCCGTTAGTATTTCTTAAGATTATATAGGGAATTTTTTTATTTAGAAAATTTCAATTCTATTTGGATGTATCTAAAATAATCAGCAAGTCTGTCCCACTATCTGCAAGATAAAGATAGTTGTCTTTTTTATCTATGCCGTGAATGCAAACATTCTCGGGGTTGTAAGCGTTCCTTGTCTCTTTTAAGTCACTATTATTTGATATATCAATTGTTCGCAGACCACCCCAGGAACAGGATGCATAGCAGACCTTACTATCTAATGTAAGGTCATAAAAGCCATAGTTAATATCATATCTTCCAAGAAGTGATGGTTTTGTCGGGTCGTTCACATCTACCACTAGAAGACCTTTCAAGTTATTACAGATATATGCCATGTTATTTTCTACTCTGAGATTATATATGCCACTTCCCTCGCCACTATCATCAAATATGCTGAGCAGTAATGGTAGATGTGGGGTTGTGATGTCATATATATATAATTTACCTGCCCTGTCACCTATATAGGCAATGTTATCTTTTACATATATGCCAAAACACCAGGCATCCCCCATCTGAATACAGCAGACATTCACTGGATTTAATGGGTCTGTTATATCGGTTATACAGAATACCCCCTTTTCAGCATTGGCGCTTGCACCCGTCCAGTAAGCAAAGTTTCCAACAATATATACTCCGTATGCCCATATTCCACCTGTCTTATCTTCACCAATCTTAGTTATATTATCTACGTCAGATATATCAAATATTTCTAGACCACCAGAAGAACACGCACCATATAGATAATTGCCATTAATAGCAATATTCCATAATGAAGCATCTGTTGTGAATTTGTTCTTGTATAATGGGCTTTGCTTATCACTGATATCTACAACTATTAATCCACCTTCTTTACCTGCGATATAGGCATAATTACCAGCGGTAATGACGTCCTCAACTCTCCCATATGCTGATAAGTCAATCTTTCCGACGAACTCCGGTGGATTGTTACCGCCTCCACCTTCATTTCCACAAAAAGTAGTGAAGATTGTCGTTATAATAATAGCCATTATTATATAGTAAAGATAACTTTTCATCTTTTTACCTCCATTTTTAAGAAGGACAATGCTTGAGTAGATGATAATATAAAATTTCTGCATATTAAAAGATATTAGTTAAAATTATTAATTATCAGATTATATTAATATTCAAAATTTTTATTCCATTTGTTATATTATAAATAGATGAAGAATGTTCTTGTTTTAATACTTGCTGGTGGGGCGGGAGATAGATTATCAGTATTGTCTGAGAAAAGAGCAAAACCAGCAGTTCCTTTTGGTGGCAAGTATAGATTGATTGACTTTACACTGTCTAATTGTGTCAATTCAGGTCTTTCGCACATTGTGGTTCTTACGCAATATCGTCCAAGGTCACTTGAGGAACATATTGGTATCGGAAAACCGTGGGACTTGGATAGGCGTGAAGGTGGAATTGAATTATTACAGCCACATATAGATTCAACCGGTAGTTTCTGGTATAGAGGAACTGCTGATGCTATATATCACAACTCAAGGTCCATTGCCTCAAGAAAGATACCCTACACTCTAATATTGTCTGGAGACCATATTTATAAAATGGATTACCGCTTATTTATTAATTATGGAATTGAGAAAGATGCAGACCTTGTAATATCTGCAATTGAAATTGATAAAACAGAAGCACATAGGTTTGGAATTATCGTGTCTGATGATGAAGGAAGAATTGTTAGATTTCAAGAAAAACCCCAGAGACCCAGGTCGCTTCTTGCTTCAATGGGTGTTTATTTGTTCAGAACAGATGTTTTGCTAAAAACAGTGGCTAAATCAGTTGAAAATGGTGGTTATGATTTCGGAAAAGATGTAATTCCTTCTATGTTAAAGGATAGTTACTCACTTTATTTATATCTATTCAAGGGTTATTGGAGAGATGTAGGAACATGTTATTCGTTCTGGGAGGCGAATATGGACCTCATTGAAGAACCACCGAAGTTCAATCTTAATGACCCTAAGTGGCCTATATTCACACAGAGTTTTGCCTTTCCACCTGTAAAATTCGGACAGCACTCACAGGTAGAGAGATGCATTGTCGGTGGTGGAGCAATAATTGAGGGTAACATAAAACACTCAATCATTCATAAAGGAGCAGTTATACATAAGGGAGCTTTTGTTGAGGATTCTGTAATATTGGATGATGTAATTGTTGGTTCAGGTGCAGTAGTGAGTAGGGCTATAGTTGATAAATTGGTTATAATTGGTGAGGGTGCCAAAGTAGGTGCCTTTAATGATGAAGAACAAAATGAGGAAGAAAGTGATATCTTGGAAGGTGGAATCACACTTATTGGTAGAAATGCGATGATTCCCCCGAATGCAATTATAGGAAGAAATTGTTTGATATATCCAAATGTTAGTGAAGAGGAAGTGGGTAGTTATGTCAGTTCTGGTAAAACAGTAAGAGTAAAAGCAGTTGATTAGAGATGAGGTATGTTTGAAGACAGATGCTGGATAAAAATATTTTTTTGGATTCGGTAAAATCATCTGTAATTTTAGAGACAATAGAACTGAAAAGAGAGATACCAAAAGTAAATCCTTTTATGTATCTTATCTTGGTATTACTGATTCTATTTCTAATACTGATTCCTTCTATTGAGGTTGGTTATAATTTTTCAGTTGCTTCTGGAGTAAAACCGGTGATTACACCAGTTCTTAAAAGTGGTCATCTTTACAAACTTGTTATTGAGGGAGTGAGAGACCCTTACAATATTTCTGATTGTCTTCTTAAGAGCAATGATGGTAGATATAATAGTATTGCTACCTTTCTTTCCATTAACAACAAAAATATTATGCCGGACCTTTCATATCCTTACAGTCATAAATATATCTATTATATACCTGGAAATGATAGGTCTGTTGTCGTGGACATTGCTTCGTCTGTTGCAGAAAACCTTCTCGGAAATAGGGGAGAAGCAGGAACTTTGTTATCAATAGATGAAGCGAATTTCAAGTTATGGGTTGATACTGAGCCACTTCTACAATCAGAGAGGATACTATTTAACTATTCCCTTGACCCAATACCAAGAAGTAAAGATGAGGTGATAATGGCAGTATATGATGGGAAAAATAAACCTGTGTTCAGAATATCAAATAGAGATATTGCTGGAAATGAATATGGAGACCCTGACTCTCTCACTGGAATGGAAATGAACCATTATGTATGGTATGGCATTGGCAATATAGGTGAGTGGAGTGGCAAATTATTGCCCCATGGTGGTTATTTGGTTCAATTGTTATTCAAAAGAGGTCAGGATGAATTCTATGCATTCTGTCCAGGTAAAAGTGGTGATGACCTTAATATTGCCATTACAAGGCGTCTTTCAGGTGATTTTCCAGATGTTATTCAAAGAACCTCATCAGTTGGCAGCCTTTTTCCATATACCACATATAGGGCATTGAAAACTGTAGCATCATTTCCTGATGGTATAGAGGGAATATATTCAAAGAAGGCAGGGGTAGGTGATGATTTCCTATATTATGAAAACAGGAGCCCTCTATCCAGCTGGCTTTTCTATCCATCAGAGGCAGTCATTTTAATACAAAGAACTCTTAATTTGATAAGGTCATCGTATTGGGAATTCTATGGTCTTCCCGGTAGTTATCCCGACCTTATTGATATTAGTGGTGAATATGATATTAATACTGCGAGGATGGTAGAATGGTTCAGGAAAAAATTCAGTGTCAGTTCAGCCAAAGAGATAGAAATCCTTCAGAGGTATGATAACCTTCCACCTGATTATGATCAGATTCCAACTGAAAGCCAACTTTCGTATATAATCGCGGGTGATACTCTCAAAGGTATGCTTGACACATCGTTTAAAGTCAGGGGAATTCCTTCGGTTATTACACTTGCTGACCTTGATAATTTGCCTGCATATAACCCCGATGATAGATATCACAGTTTATATCACCTGTTTGAGGAAATAGGAAAAAGAACAATATCTGAGAGAAAACACAGTGTCATCAAAGCAGGAGAGGAACCCAAAAAAGATACCATATATGATATATCTGATGATGGTTTTGTCTCTATGATGATTGCTATATGCTATCAAGAATCAGGTATAAGCCATGTTACTGAGAGCGGAAGAATATATCGTGCCGGGACTGGAAGGGGTTCAGCAACCGGCTATATGCAGTTAACTGCAGATGTTATAACGTATCCCAACTTCGTCCTTACATTTCCAACCGATACAGTGTTAAAGAGTGTAAAACTCGGTTCATTCAGTTTCGCGGATAGATACGCTTTGAGGAATATAAATAGAAGCAATTTTGAGATTGGAGCCCAGTTCTTAAAAGAGATGTGGTATAACATTGAATCAGAGAGATTTAACAAAAGGTTCAGGGAGGAGATAAAGGCGGGGGGTCTTCTTTCTGCGTGTGATAAAGATGGCTTTATAAAGAGAGTAAAACTTGCCGCTGCTTCTTATAATGCTGGACCAGAAGCAGTGAAGGTAATGATAGAATATCCATATGACAACCCTGATACCAAAGGAAATGAATCAGTTGATATCTTTTTTAATGATTATGGTGGAGACCTTGAGCCATACTTAAAGAAATTTCGCGATGATATTGAGATGCGAGCGAAAGGAAATTTTCATTTTCCAATAGAGAAGAGTGAAAAGGGTAGGGAGATAATAGAGAAACTGATAAAGTGGCTTGGACCTTTCTGGCATGAAAAATTTACTGGAATAAGTTGGGATGAGGCGGCACTTATGAAGTTAGATAAAGAGGTTTTAGGCTATATCAAAAATGTCTCTACTAATACAATGCGACTTATTTCACCAGAAGTAAGAGAGAGGGTATTTAAAGATTGGGCTTTTAATCTTTTGATTGTGAAGAAAGAAGAAGAGAAGACCGGGGAGGAGAAGAATAAAGAACAGGATAATGTGACTATTCCTCCTGTGATAAAGCCAGAAAGCAGTATGCCTTTATTAAAAGAATGAAAGGAGAGTAATATGTTAAAGGATGTCATAAAGAAACTTTCATTGGTTGAATTTACAGAAAATCCTTTTATAAGTTTATATCTTAACCTCTCTTTTGATTTAAGGGGAAGAAAGAACTATGACCATTTTCTGAATAAGAGGGTGAATGAGTTAGAAGTTGTCATTAAAGGTAATAGAGAAAAATATGAGAGTTACAGGGAAGATTTGAAGAAAATCAAGAGATTTTTAAATTATGAGGTAGACGAGAATACAATGGGGGTTGCTATATTTGCTTGTAATGCTGAGAATCTATTTGAGACAGTGGAGTTACCGGATGCATTCATAAATCAAATGGTTATTTCTGGGGTTCCTGCTCTCTCACAACTTGCATTGAAAGCAAAGTTAGGTGAAACATTGGCTGTTGTTGTAGGAGATTCACAATCTGCTGTTGTTTATTTTTCTGTTTATGGAAGGTTAATAGGTCAAGAGATGATATCAAGACAGGAGGAGGAACAGGTAAGGATGAGGAGATTTACATCAAAGGTATTCGGCTCAGGAGGCAGGGGTTTAAGTTTTGGTGGAGATTCAAGCAAAATTGATGATTATGAAGAAGAATTAACAAGGTCCTTCGTAAAAGATGTTTCTGAAAGTCTTGATAAATGGCGGATAGAGGGAAAATATAAATACCTGCTCTTACTTGGAAATGCAGTTTTTATCACTTTATTAGATAAATTCTTACACCAGAATGTAAGGGGGATGTTAATAGATAAAACAAAGATAGACCCGAATAGTCCTGAATCAGATATATTAAAATTGACGAAGAATCTGTATTCTATATTTTTGAAAGAAAGGGAGGTTGACTTTCAGAAGCGTCTTGTAAATGAAGTGTTGTCTGATGGACTTGCTGTTGTTGGAGTTGAACCAACTATTGATGCTCTTATTAAAGGTCAGGTTGATTCACTGGTGGTATCAAATAACCTGAATGAGCAGACATACAGATGCACAAATTGTGGTTTTCTAACTGTTTCAGGCAGACCTAAAAAGTGCCCTATATGTGATTCAAAAATTGTCAAAGAGGATTTGAAAGAATCGCTTGTTTATCTTGCAGAGAGGATGGATACAGATGTTAATATTGTTGAGCCATCAATTGAGATAAAGGGTTATGGTGGTGTAGGGGCTACATTAAGGTATAAATAATTTATATCAATCAATAATCAAAAATAGATGATATAATTAATTGTAATATTCATAATATGAGAAGTTTTTGCATATTTTATTCTGTTCTATTTCTATTATTTTCGGCAAATATATTTGCTGCAGATTGGACAATTATTGTATATCTTGATGCAGACAATAATCTGTATACTGATGGCTTAGATGATGTAAATGAGATGGAGTCCTGTCAGGATTCAGCAGACGTGAATATCATCGTTCTCTTTGATGGTAATGATATTGGTGATTCTGTAATATATGAGATAAAACATGATGATGATATAACGAAGATAACTTCACCAATAGTTGATGATGGTGGTGCTGTCATTCCTGTCAATAAAGAGTGTGATATGGGTGAGTGGAAGACACTAAACAAGTTTATAATCTGGGTAGTGAATAAATATCCAGCAAACCACTACCTGCTTGATATATGGGACCATGGCAGTGGAATCTTTCTTATAAATGATAAACCAGCAATGAGACCCTTATTCAAGGGCTTTTGCTTTGATGACCATGGAACAGGACCAATGCACCTTTGGGAATTAGATGATGCCCTGAATAACGCCAAGATAAAGATTGGAAGGAATATTGATATTACCGGTTTTGATGTCTGTTTTCTTGGTCAGATTGAAACAGCATATCAGTTAAAGGGATATACTGATATTGTTATATCAAGCGAAGCAAAAGAACCTCAAGATGGATGGGATTATACCGCTCTTGATACAGTAAGAAAGAACCCATCAATAACTAAAAGTCAGTTAGCAACAAATATTGTGAATTACTATCTTAATTTTTATAAAGGTGGGGTTACCATGTCTGCTCAAAATACAGGTATCATAGATAACCAACTAATACCCGCCATAAATGATTTTTCAGATAAACTGAGGAAGTATACATACTACTATTATGATAGGATTTGTGCGATAAGGACAGATACAAGTTACTGGAACCCACCGAATAAAGATATCTATAATTTTGCAGAATATATATCCAAAGACCTATCTGTTCCAAATGAACTGAAGAACTCTGCAAAGAATTTCTGTGCTGTATGGGATTCATTTATAATTGCAGGAGGTCTTCATTATCATCCACCTGATGCCGGTTATGGTGCAACGGTCTGGTTTCCACTTCATATTTCTGATGAGAAAGATGAGAGCAAGTATATGAACGAACTTACTTTTCATGAAACCAGATGGGATGATTTTCTATTTATGTTTGATAACCCCTATCCACCGGACTCTATCTGTTTGAGATATGTTAGTTATAAAATTGATGATACAGTTAAAGGAAATGGCAATGGTGTTCCTGAACCGGGTGAAGAAGTAAATCTTGTAATAACTATCAGAAATATAAGCGAAAAGACCGCTCATAACGTGAGTGGTAAATTGATAGTAAATAATTCCAATATTGATATTAAGACAGATACCGCAAACTATGGTGATATAGCAGGATTTGATACTAAAAAAGGAGTGTTTACAATATCTATTAAAAATAATATCAAAACACCTGTATTTTGTCAGATGACTATTAAATTAAATTCAACTGACCCTTATGAGACAAGTGAGGATTTTCTATTTACTGTTGGATATGGTTTTGCTGATGATGTTGAGAAAGGTGAGGGTTTCTGGACTCATAGAGGTAATAATGATATGTGGCATATAGAGGGCTCAAGGTCTCAAAGCCCGACGCACTCCTGGAAATGTGGTGGGATAGGGAGTCAGGAATATAATAACGAAATGAGTTGCTGTCTGTATTCACCTGTCCTATATGTAAATAAGGATATTGCAAGATTGAATTACTGGACATGGTATGGAACCGAAGCATTGTGTGATTTTTGTTATGTTGATATCAAAGTTGGTGATAATGACTGGGAATGCAAAAAATCTTACTCAGGTAAATCAGGCAAATGGATGCAGGATATTGTTGACCTGTCAGAGTATATAAATGAACCAATAATGGTAAGATTTAGATTTAGGAGCGATTATGCTAATAATTATGAGGGTTGGTATATTGATAATATATGTCTGGGAGCTATGGTAGATATAGATTTAGATTATTTCAGAGCCATTCCAAAAGACAGTGCTTGTCTTCTTGAGTGGCGGTTGATAAATGACAACCCTGCTCTTGTTGGTTTTAATGTATATCGGACTGAAACAAATTGTGCTAAGGAGGATTCAATATCAGATGTCTCAACATCAGATATAAATTTAGTCAATGATAAAGATAATTGTTATATCAAAGTAAATGATGAAGTAATTAAGGGCTCGGGTGAATATAGTTTTCTAAATAAGAACCTTGAGAATGGTATTACTTATAAATACTTGTTGGAAGCAGTTTATTCTGATAAGTCAGAAAACGTTGCTTCTACATCTGCTACACCAAACCATGATATTCCAACATCTCTGTCACTTGAGCAGAACTATCCTAATCCATTTAACTACTCCACAGTGATTAATTTTAAAATTCCAAAATCATCAGATGTAAATATAAGTGTTTACGATATCTCTGGTCGCAAAGTAGCAACAGTTTTAGATAAATATATGAATGAGGGTTCATATAAGGTTGACCTGTTTCCAATATCTGATGATGGAGTATTGCTGAAGAGTGGTGTATATATTCTTTCACTTTCAACTGAATACGGAAGTGCTTCTATAAAGATGGTTCTTGAAAGATAATTATCACTTGTATTTTTTAGATTGAATTATAAATATTTCAGCAATAATCCTTTTTACATCTTTATATAACATCATTATTATCTTATTATCTCTGAGATACTTTGAAATCTGATTTCATAGAACTATGAAATGGGAAGAGATAACAGATAGTTTCATTGAATATTTTGTCAAAAAGGGACACAACCTTGTCCCATCATCACCATTGATACCTATAGGTGACCCAACGCTCTTGTTCACAAGCGCTGGCATGGTTCAGTTCAAAAAGGTATTCTCAGGTATGGAAAAGAGAGATTATATGAGGGCTGTCTCTCTTCAGAAATGCTTCAGAACATCGGATATTGACAGAGTTGGTGAGACATTAAGGCATCATACATTTTTCTTTATGCTCGGCAACTTTTCATTTGGTGACTACTTCAAGAAAGAGGCGATTGAGTGGGCGTGGGACTGCCTTCTCAACCATTATGGCATAGATGAAAGTAAACTCCTAATAACTGTCTATAAAGATGATGATGAGGCATATAAGATATGGAATGAATATATTGGACTATCATCTGATAAGATATATCGTCTCGCTGAGGAAGACAATTTCTGGGGTCCAGCGGGAGACACCGGTCCATGCGGTCCATCATCTGAGATATACTATGACATTGGAGAGAAGTATGGCTGTGGTAAGAAGACCTGCCAGCCCGGTTGTGATTGCGATAGGTTCTTTGAGGTCTGGAATCTCGTCTTCCCTCAGTTCAATATGACTGCTGATGGTAAGATAGAACCACTCCCAAGTCCAGGTATTGACACAGGTCTGGGTCTGGAACGGCTTGCTATGATACTTGAGAAAACATTTGACCCATATAAGACAGACCTCCTCTATCCAATTACAAAGAATGTTGAGGAGATAACAGGCATTAATTATTCTGACGATAATGTAAGACATGTCAGGATTATTGTTGACCATATCAGAGCGCTCGTATTCACAATGTCAGAGGGTGTTCTTCCATCAAATGATGGTAGAGGTTATGTTATAAGGCGGCTCATCAGACGAGCAATGCTCAGGGCGAAGGTAGCAGGTTTTGAAGATGTATTTCTTCATAAGATTGTTCAATCAGTTGTAGATATTTATAAGGCGAGATATAAAGAGATAGAAGCATCTAAGAAAGAGATGATTGGGGTTATCAAAACAGAGGAGGAGGCATTCAGAAAGACACTTGCCTCCGGGCTTGAGCGACTTGATAAATATATAGAACAGGCAAAGAATGAAAAGAGAGAATATATCTCTGGAGATGAGGCATTCCTTCTATATGACACCTATGGTTTTCCGGTTGAGATGACAGTTGACCTTGCTTCTGTGAGTGGTCTGACAGTTGATATGGATGGATATGAGATGGCTATGGGGCGGCAGAGGTCAAAGTCAAAGATTCAGGTCGGTCTGAAGCATTGTGGAACGATAATGGATGCAATTATGAACTTCAAGGGTTATGAATGTGATAGGACTAAGAGTAAAATCTCAACAATCATTAAAAATGAAATGGTGGTTGATGCATCGGGTGCCAATGACGATGTCGGGCTTATTGTGTCGCCTTCTCCATTCTATCCTGGAGGAGGTGGTCAGAATGCAGATGATGGGTTTATTAGTGGGAAAGATGCAAGGTTCAGGATAGATGGTTTGATAATATTGCAGGATGGTAATATCTTGCATAAAGGCAGGGTCCTTGAAGGTGGTTTTAAGACAGGTGATGAGGTTCTGTGTGAAATAGATGTTCAGAAGCGAAGGGAGACAGAGCGACATCATACAGCAACCCACCTTCTGCACTGGGCTTTGAGACAGGTCTTTGGAGAAGGTGTAAAACAGGCAGGTTCTTATGTAGATGAGAGTATGCTCAGATTTGACTATACAATCTCAGGTCAACCGGAAAGAAAGGAACTTCTCAGGGTTGAAGGACTTGTAAATGAGAAGATACTTGAGAACAGTAAGGTTAGTTATAAATTTGATAGATTGGAAACAGCCCAGAGTGAAGGTGTGATCGCGCTTTTTGAGGAGAAGTATGGTGAAGTTGTCAGGGTTCTCGAGGTCGGTGACTTTAGCAAAGAACTATGTGGTGGAACGCATGTTAAGAGAACAGGTGATATTGGGTCATTCTACATTATATCCGATTCAGCACTATCTTCTGGTGTGAGAAGAATTGAAGCGGTCTGTGGTTTGAGCGCTGTATCTTATGCGAGAGTGATTATGGAAGTGGTAAGAGAGGCGTCGCTTTCACTCAACACATCATCAGAAGGGCTTATTGAAAGAATAGGTTTATTAAAAGAAGAGGTGAAAAAACTTGAGAAGAAGTTGTCAGGTCTGACATCAAAGATTGGAAGAGATATTGCAGGTGAGATTGAGGAAGCAAAGGAAGATATTAATGGAGTGTTATTCTTTGGCAGGGTTATTGAAGAACTGAATGAGGTGGCGTTAAGACAACTTATAGATTTATTTAAGGATAGATATAGACAAGAACCGATAGCGATTGTTTTTATCACTTCTGAAGAAGAAAAGGTTATAATATTTACTGGATGCACAGAGAAGGCAATTAAACTTGGCTTGAACGCGGGTGAACTCGCAAGAGAGTGTGCTAAGATGTGTGGAGGAAGTGGTGGAGGAAGGGCTGACTTCGCACAGGCGGGTGGGAAGGATTCTTCTGAATTAGATGAGGTATTAAATAAGATAAAATCTATTATTCTAGATAAATTATCTCATTAAGTATTTTATTTTTAGAGGTGATGATATGTTAAAGACCTTACTTACAGTTTTTATAAGTATATTTATTGCCGAACTTGGAGATAAGACGCAGATTGCTGTGCTTCTATTCTCAACTGAGAAAGAGATGAATAAGGTATTGGTTTTTGTATCTGCTTCTCTTGCAATGGTAGCTGCAACCCTTATTGGTGTTATTGTTGGAAGTAAGATTGGTATTTTTATCCCAGAACGCGCGCTTAAGATAGTCGCTGGCATTGGCTTTATTGCTATTGGGATATGGGTGCTTATCAGTAGTAAATAATCACATATTTTACTAAGGGTTGTTATTCCATTAACTTGACAGATACACACCCTTTGCTAAAATCAATATATGAGTAAATCGTTTCATATAATTAACTTTGGCTGTCAGATGAATCTAAGAGATAGTGAGATTATTGCTACAAATCTTCAGAAACATGGTTATACCTTCTCGCGATATATTGATGATGCTGATATTATAATTGTTAATACATGTGCGGTCAGGGAAAGGGCGACAGTCAGGGCTATTGGAAGAATAAAACAGTTATCAAGTATTAAGAAAGAGAACCCCGAAAAAGTAATCGCTGTTGGTGGTTGTATTTCTCAGACAGAGTCAGAGAGAATTGTAAAAGGGGCACCATTTGTTAACCTCATATTCGGACCCAATCAGATTGGGAAGATTGCAGGTTTAATAGAAGAAGTCAGTTCTAATAATACAGATGTTCTTGTAAAAACAGAGGAAGCCGTCTTTGATTATCAGAGTGATTTGGGATACAGGTCTTCTCCTGTCTCTGCTTTTATTACTGTTATGAGCGGGTGTAATAACTTCTGTTCTTACTGTATCGTTCCTTATGCAAGGGGAAGGGAGAGATATAGACCCCTTGATGAGATAATAAAAGAAGCAATTGTATTGGCTGAGACGAATTATAAGGAAATAACGCTTATCGGTCAAAATATTAATGCTTGGAGAGAAGATGACAAAGGTTTTGATTACCAGTTGAAGTGTATTTCTGATGAGACAGGTATTCCATTTCTCAGGTTCATTACAAGCCATCCAAAGAATTTAACTGATGCGATAATTGAGCAGTTTGCAGTGAATAAATCCCTCGCACCATCTATACACCTTCCCCTCCAAAGTGGCTCAGATAAGGTTCTAAAACTAATGAAAAGGGGTTACGATATGAGATATTATAAGGGTCTGATTGAAAAACTTCGCACTGCAAATCCAGATGTTACTATTACGACAGACCTTCTCGTTGGCTTTCCAGGTGAGACAGTAGATGATTTTGAGGAGACCCTCAGTGCTGTTCGTGAGATTGGTTTTGATGGTGCATATACATTCAGGTATTCACCAAGAAAATTTACTCATGCTGAGAAACTTGGGAGTCAGATTCCAGAGGAAGTCCGACTTGAGCGTCTTGACAAACTAATAAAGGTTGTTCAAAAAGTGGGTATAGAGAGGAACAGAAGAAGGTCAGGGGAGATTTATGAAGCACTGATAGAGGGAGTAGCAAAGCGGGGTGGTCTCAAAGGTCGTCTTGGTTCTAATCAGATAATAGTTCTGTCAGGAAGTGCGGGAATAGGTGATATAGTTAGAGTTATTGTAGGAGAGACATCCTACTGGACACTTAAGGGAAGAATATTGGAAACTCAGAGTAAAGTATAGAAATGTCAAACTTAAATGAGAGAGATGAACTGACGCCTGTAATGAAGCAATATTACCGGCTTAAGGAGAGACATAGAGATGAAGTCCTTCTTTTCAGAATGGGCGACTTCTACGAGACATTTGGCGACGATGCAAGGACAGCGAGTAAGATTCTCGGTATTACTCTTACAACAAGGGACAGACGTTCAGAAAATCCGATACCAATGGCGGGGGTTCCATATCATTCAGTAAATGAATATATAAAGAGATTGCTTGACGCTGGTTTTAGAGTGGCAATTGCTGAACAGATGGAACCACCTTCTCCAAAGAAAAAGATTGTAAGGCGCGAAATTGTAAGGGTAATAACGCCTGGTACAGTGATTGAAGAAGAAAATCTGAATCCTTCAGAGAGCAACTATCTTATTTCTATTTTTGGTGAAGAGACGAACATTGCCCTTGCGGTCTGCGATGTCTCAACAGGCGAGTTATTTATATCGTTATATAAGGGCTCACAGGCAATGGGAGCACTCAGGTCAGAACTCGCTCGTCTTTCACCAGCAGAGGTTCTCATTCCGGATGGTTGGGAGAAACAGATAGGAGATAGCATTGGTGCGGTTAAAACACTCATAGGGAAGGAAGATTACTTCATAGATAGAGCATATAATAACCTTTTGCACTCGCTTGGAGTTGCTTCATTAGATGGTTATGGAATTGAAGGAGAAGAAGGTGCTATAAAGGCGCTTGGCGTCCTGTTTTCGTATCTTAAAAAAACATATAAAGGCGATATATCTCATATAAAGGACCTGAGGGTATATAGGGAGACAGATTATATGCTTCTTGATATTGATACAATGAGGCACCTTGAACTTGTTGAACCATCACGACCAACAGGTGATTACGCAACGTTGTTTTCTGTCCTTGACCATACATCCACTCCAATGGGCAAGCGTCTTCTCAGAAAATGGATTCTCTCACCATTGCTTGACAGAACGCAGATAGAGGAAAGGTTATCTTCTGTTGAAGAGTTATTTAATGACAGGTCTAAATTGGATAGATTAAAGGCACTTCTTGAAGGTATATATGATATAGAGAGAGCCAATTCTCGAATATGCCTGAAAACTGCAAAGCCGAGAGACCTCACTGCCCTTAAACAGTCAATATCTATATTTCCAAAGATAAAGGAAGTTCTGGAACTATCAGAATCAGAAATGTTGAGGAAGGTATCAGAATGTCTTGTTGGAATGGATGATGTCGGTGATTTAATTGAAAGAGCACTTATTGATAACCCACCGGTTGTTATTACAGAAGGCGGTCTTATAAAGACAGGTTATTCAGAAGAACTTGATAATCTCAAAGCATCAATTTCTGATTCGGTAAAGTGGATTGCTTCACTGGAAAAGAAGGAGAAGGAGAGGACTGGTATTAATAATCTAAGGGTTGGCTATAACAGGGTCTTTGGTTATTACATTGAGGTTACGAGAAGTCAGGTGAAGAGTGTTCCCGATGACTATATAAGGAAGCAGACGCTCAAAGGAGCAGAGAGATATATTACACCGGAGTTGAAGGAGCATGAGGCAATTGTCCTCAGTGCGGAGGAAAGAATAAAGAATCTTGAGTATGAAATATTCTGTGAATTGAGAGATAAGGTTGCGTCATATTCACAGGTGATATTAAGGTCAGCAAGGGCTATCGCAACTGCCGATGTCATTGCCTCATTTGCCAAGACCGCATATCTTCACAGATACATAAGACCAGATTTTAATGACAGTGGAACAATAATTATAAAAGATGGCAGGCACCCGGTGGTTGAAAGATATTACCTGAGAGAGGAGTTCATTCCTAATGACACGGTTATAGACCCACAGGATGCTTATTTTCATATCATAACGGGTCCAAATATGTCAGGTAAGTCAACCTATCTGAGACAGGTTGCGCTGATATTATTAATGTCGCAGATAGGAAGTTTTACACCGGCATCAGAAGCGTCGCTACCAATAATAGATAGAATATTCACAAGAATAGGTGCATCGGATGAACTTTCGGCGGGAAGAAGCACATTCCTTGTTGAGATGAATGAGAGTGCAAGGATTCTATCACAGGCGACGAAGAATAGTTTGATTCTCCTGGATGAGATAGGCAGGGGCACGAGCACATACGATGGCATATCAATTGCTTGGGCAATTGCAGAGTATATTCACGACCGAATAGGTGCTAAAACGCTATTCGCAACGCACTATTTTGAATTAGCGCTTCTTCCAAAGATTCTACCTAACGCTAAAAATCTCACCGTTGCGGTGAGTGAGACAGGCGATGATGTTATTTTCCTGCGCAAGGTTGTTGAGGGTATAACAGACAGAAGTTATGGCATTTATGTGGCTAAACTCGCAGGCCTGCCAACTAATGTGATAGAGCGTGCAAAGGAAGTTCTTGCAATACTTGAGGGAACGAGGGATGGTTTTAGAAGCCCACTTCTAAGGATGCTTTCTGATGAATATCAGATGAATATTTTTGATATTGAAATACCTGAGAGCTCTTCAAATGTAAAGAAGGTTAAGGAAAGAGATGAAAGAATGAAATGTGCAATTGAGTTTATTGACATGCTTAGAAATCTGAATATTGAAGCATTAACACCATTAGAAGCAATGAATATTCTTAATGAGATAAAGAAAGATATTGAGAGGTCAGGAAATGGCAATCCATAGGTTATCTCAGGAAACAGTTGAAAAAATAGCAGCAGGTGAGGTAATTGAAAGCCCATCTGATGTAGTCAAGGAACTTGTAGAGAACTCAATAGATTCTTTCTGTCAGAGAATTATCATCGAGGTTAGAGGTGGATTCACAAAACTTGAGGGATATATAAGAGTCATGGATGATGGAGTAGGGGTATCAAAGAATGACTTTTCATATCTATTTGAGAGGCACTCAACGAGTAAGATTAAAGTAATAGATGACCTTATTCGTTTAACCTCTCTTGGCTTTAGGGGTGAGGCGCTTTCAAGCATTGCATCAGTATCAAGGGTGGAGTTCGCATCAAGGGCAAAGGATGAAGAGGTTGGATATAAGATTATATGTGATAATGGTGTGAAGGATAAAGTCAGGACCGTATCAATGCGGGAGGGGACCCTGGTTAATGTTAGTGATATATTCAAGTATCTTCCTGCACGGCTTAAATTTCTAAAACCAGATAGGGTTGAACTGAATAATATTCTAAGATATGTGATACATACCGCTCTCTTCCATACAAACCTTGATTTTGAATTGGTTATAAATAATAATGGTGTGTTTTCATCTCCCGGGACTGGTGGTGATTTAAGAAGAAGATTGTTTGATGTCTTTGAACTTGATATTGCTGAGAAGATGATTAAGACACAGATTGATGATGGGGAAATAAACATTGATGGATATATTTCTACACCGGATATAAACAGGGCGGATAGCAAGAGTATATATATTGCTGTCAATAAAAAACCAATCACTGATAAAGATGTATTATTCTCAATTATCAATGCATATAAAGGACTACTTCCAGCAAAAAGATACCCGATAGTTGTTTTGAACATAACAGTCCCACCAGATGTCTATGATGTCAATGTCCATCCAAGAAAATCAGAGGTCAGGTTCAAAGAGCCGAGAAGAATATCAGGTCTTGTGTATAAAGCTATATCAAAGACATTGGGAAGCATGACAATTATATATCCGTCTTATATTGAGCGACCTGATGTCAGTATAATTAATAAGAATACTTATGTTTCAAGAGGGAATTTCATTAAAAGGGAAGAGATACAATTGAGAAAACAAATACAAGAGGAAGGAGTTCTTGAAAGTTTAATTGAAGGTGGTGAAAGTAAGTATTCTTTTATTGGATGTCTTGGTGAAAAGTATATTGTATTAAAAAGTCAAAATGAGTTTTATATAATTGACCAGCATTCATCTGCAGAGGCAATTTTATATTATAAACTTATGGAAATATTTAAAAGTGCGTCAGAGAGCAAATCACAATTTCTCTTAGTTCCAAAAGCAATATATTTAACAGGTCAAAGAGAGGCATTGCTTTCCTATATAAAAAAAGACCTTGAGGTTCTGGGTTATTCTTTTGATGATTTCGGTGAGAGATTTTTACTTATCAGGGCTATCCCCGCTATTCTCCAAAAGCATGATGAGGTTCGTCTGCTTGAAGATGTTCTTGACGGTCTGGAGGTTGATGATGTCAGGGAGAAGAGTTTTAATTGTGTTCTCTCTGAGATTGCCTGCCACAGAAGTCTCAGGTCAGATAACAGAATAACACCTGCTGAGGCGGTGAAATTGCTTGAGGAGATTATCTCTCTACCTGAGGAGATGAGGAGATGTCCCCATGGAAGACGGCTTATTATGATATTGTCGATGAATGAACTTGATAGATTTTTTGGAAGAAAACTCTAAGATTGGTGTTATCACTAAGGATTAAGAAATGATTCAGAATATTGATAATTATGATTTCATAGCACTTATTGGGCCAACAGGTGTTGGTAAAAGTAAAATTGCTTTTGAAGTTGCAAAAAAAGTTAAAGGAGATATAGATATTGTCTGTATGGACTCCTGCCAGGTGTATAAATTTGCAGTTATTGGAACAGACAGTCCCTCTTCTAAGGAGAAAGGTAAGGTTGGATTTCACCTGTATAATTTTCTTTCACCATCAGTTGAATTTTCTGCTGGTGAATATGCAGAAATAGCAGTGAGAACAATAAGGAAGTTAAAGAGGAATGGCAGAATTCCTATGCTTGTGGGAGGCACCGGCTTTTTCTTATCTTCGCTTATTAACAGTTTCCATAAGTTACCTGATGTTAGAGATGATGTAAGAATTCAGGTTAATAGAATTGTTCATGGTTATGGAGTAGAAAGGGCATTTAGATTGTTAAAATATCTTGACCCGGCTGCTGCTAAGACAGTAGATAGAAGAAATCCGTCAAGAGTATCAAGGGCTCTTGAGATAATATTTCAGACTAAGAGAAGGTTGTCAGATATAAGAAAGAATAAGAGGGTTGATTATGGTCTCAGGGGTCTCATATTTGGTCTATATATACCTTTGAAAGAGTTGGAAGGCAGAATAGAAGAAAGAACAAAAGATATGATAAATAGAGGTTTCATATTAGAGGTGCGAAAACTTATGGAGATGGGTTTTGACTTAAAAAATCCTGTTTTCAAGGCAATCGGATATGAATATATATATCATTATCTAATGGGTGCTCTGTCCCTTAATAATGCTACAAAATTGATAATCAGAGATACGAAAAGTTATGCAAAAAGGCAGATGACCTGGTTTTTAAGAGATAGAAGGGTCTGGTGGCTTCCTACAATATATGATATTGATGGAACCTATGATGATTATGTTTCATTTTATGGTGAACTATTATCAAATTTAATTCAAAAAAATTTTTGATTTCTGGAATTTTTTAAATGTATATTATTTTTTGTTATCTTCTATTCTTGACTATAAAATTCTAATATATTAATTTTATATATAATTTTCTTATATGTTTGAGGAAAGAAATGGGTGAATATACATTATTTGAGAGGATAGCGGTCTGGACTGTTCTTGGATGCGGTCTATTAGGTATCCTGTATGGTATATATCTTATCAGACAGATAATTACACACAGGACAGGCACTGATAAGATGAGGGAGATTGCTGGTGCCATACAGGAGGGAGCCAATGCATATCTAAGACGACAGTTCAGGACCATAATTTTCATAATGATACTTCTATCTATCTTCATGTTTTTAACAGGTGAAGATATGAATATGAAAATAGGAAGGTCTCTGTCATTTCTTCTCGGTGCATTCTTTTCTGCCTTTGTTGGGTTCATTGGAATGACTATGGCTGTCCGGGGTAATGTCCGAACCGCTGAGGCAGCACGCACCTCCTTTCCAAAAGCCCTTGAGATTGCATTTAGAACCGGTGCAATAACAGGGATGTTTACAATAGGTCTGGGGCTTATCGGTTGCACTTCAATATTCATTATCTATGGTGAAAAGGCGTATGAGGTTCTCATCGGGTTTGGATTTGGTGGTTCGCTTCTGGCGCTCTTTATGAGGGTTGGCGGGGGAATATACACTAAAGCGGCGGATGTTGGAGCAGACCTTGTTGGTAAGGTTGAAGCGGGTATTCCTGAGGATGACCCGAGAAATCCCGCGACAATAGCGGATAATGTCGGTGATAATGTTGGCGACTGTGCAGGTATGGCAGCAGACCTCTTTGAGTCGTATGAGGTTACGCTTGTTGCATCAATGATTCTTGGCTGGTATGTCTTTGGTCGCATTGGTGTAATATTTCCATTAATTGTCAGAGCGATAGGGATTATAACATCAGTAATCGGAACATATATAGTAAAGGCAAGAAAGAGGGATAAGACAGCAATGGCGGCTATAAACAGGAGTTTCTTTATCTCAGCATTTCTTTCAGCGATAGGGCTCTATTTCTTCGCACATTATTATGTAAAAGATGTAAGGGTCTTCTGGGCAACTATAATCGGACTTGCACTCGCGGTCTGTATATCAATTCTAACCGAATATTTCACATCTATGCGTAAAAAACCGGTTCGTGAGATAGCAGAGGCGAGTTTGACAGGTCATGCAACAAACATACTTGCTGGTTTTTCTGTAGGAATGGAGTCATCTGTCTGGGCAATTATTATAATTGCTCTGTCTATCTACCTTTCATTTATTATCGCTCATGGAAATGTTTCTCTCGCATTATACTTCATCTCTCTCTGTGGTATGGGGATGCTGACAACCACAGGTCTTATTGTCTCTATGGATTCCTATGGTCCGGTTGTTGATAATGCGAATGGCATTGGTCAGATGGCGAACTTAGAGCCGGAAGCAAGAACTATTATGCACCGGCTTGATGCTGTTGGAAATACAACAAAGGCAATAACAAAGGGCTTTGCCATAGCAAGCGCAGTTGTTGCTGCTACATCTCTATTTGGTTCTTACTTTGAAGCGACGGGTCTTCTCCATATTGATATTGCGAAACCTGTTGTATTTATTGGGCTTTTAGTGGGGGGTGCGATACCATTCCTGTTTACTTCTGTAGCAATACGGGCTGTAACAAGAGCAGCCGGCTCAATTATAAGAGAGGTAAGAAGGCAATTTAGAGAGATAAAAGGTCTCCTTGAAGGAAAAGCAAAACCAGAATATGCAAAATGTGTTGATATATGCACAAAATCCGCACTCAGTGAACTCATCGGTCTTGGTATTATCGCCATTATGACACCAATTCTTGTTGGTTTTCTATTGAAGGTTGAACCATTGGGTGGTTTTCTCGCTGGGATAATACTCTCAGGTCAGATTCTTGCAGTTCTACTGGCAAATTCAGGTGGCGCCTGGGATAATGCAAAAAAACTGATTGAGGATGGTGAATTAGGTGGTAAGGGGAGTGAGGCACATAAGGTATCTATTGTGGGCGATACTGTTGGTGACCCATTTAAGGACACAGCAGGACCTGCTCTAAATCCTCTTATAAAAGTTATGAACCTTGTTGCACTGCTCATTGCTCCTATGATGGTAAGGTATGAAGCCAATAAGATGATAACAGTGCCAATAATAATCATTTCATTGGCTCTGGTTGGCTTTGCTATCTGGCGTTCAAAGAGAAAGTCCATAAAAATAGATTAGATATTTATATATTTAAACGATTAAAGGTATTTTTCTTTTAATTGTTTTGTAATATTAATATTTAACTGCTGTTGACTTAATATTATGCCTTTGATATATTCTCTGAAATTATACTGTTATTGAGAGTTATGAAAGAGAAGAAAAAGGACTATAGTGATACTTTAAATCTTCCCAGGACAAGTTTTCCTATGAGAGCGAACCTTTCTGTTAATGAACCGAAAATGCTTCTCCACTGGGAGGAAATAAATCTATATGACAAAATAGAAGAGACGACCAGAGACCGACCATTCTATATTCTTCACGATGGTCCACCTTACGCGAATGGAAATATTCATGCAGGAACTGCCCTGAATAAAGTTCTTAAAGACATAGTTGTTAAATATAAAACTATGAGCGGTTTTCAATCACCGTATTATCCAGGTTGGGACTGCCATGGTCTCCCTATTGAGCACAGGGTTATGCAGGAGATTGACCTGAAGAAAGTGAGCATGACTCCACTTGAGATAAGAAAAGCCTGCAAAGAGTATGCATTGACATATATGGGGATTCAAAGGGATGAGTTTAGACGTCTTGGCATCTTTGGTAGATGGAAAAAGCCATATTTGACTTTAGACCCTGATTATGAAGCAACTGTAATTGAAATATTTAGAGACCTTTTCAATAAGGGATATATATACAGACAGTATAGACCTGTCTATTGGTGTTATTCCTGTGAGACAGCGCTCGCTGAAGCAGAGGTTGAATATAATGATATTGAATCGTATTCAATATTTGTAAGTTTTGAGGTTGTCAAAGGTCTTGATGATTTAAGAAAGAAATTCAAACTTCCAGTATATTTTGTAATATGGACAACTACACCATGGACTCTCCCTGCTAATGTGGCAATAGCTCTGAATCCGGCTTTTAGATACGTTGCTTTGAAGGCAGAAAAAGGCATATTCATCGTATCAATAGATATGGATGAGGACCCACTGCCAAAGATGAATCTGGGCAGTTATGAGGAGGTTGCCACTTTCAAGGGAAGAGAACTTGAGGGTGTTATTACAAGGCATCCCTTTTATGATAGGGAGTCAGTGGTGGTGCTTGCCAATTATGTATCATCAGATGTTGGGACCGGTTGTGTTCATACTGCACCAGGACACGGTCATGATGACTTCGTTACAGGTCAGAAGTATGGTCTTCTAACACTTACACCTGTCGATAGCAAGGGAAGATTTACAGAGGAGGCGTCCCCCTTTCAGGGTGAGTTCGTTTTTGATGCTGATAAGGATATAATAAAACTTTTGAAAGAAAAAGGACGCTTAGTTGGTGAGGAGAAATTAAGCCATTCCTATCCACACTGCTGGAGGTGCAAAAATCCAGTTATATTCCGGGCAACGGAGCAGTGGTTTATTTCTGTGGATAAGAATAACCTCAGGCAGCGGGCACTTAAGGCAGTTGATGAGACAGAGTGGATACCATCATGGGCTCAGGCGAGAATTAAAGGTATGATAGAATCAAGACCTGATTGGTGCTTATCAAGGCAGAGAAACTGGGGTGTCCCAATTCCTGTTTTTTTCTGCAACAATTGTGAAAAACCATTAATTACTGATGAGACATTGGCATTCTTCCAGAATATTGTGAAAGAGAATGGAGTTGATATCTGGTATAAAAACGAGGTTGATAAGTTAGTTCCACCCGGAACCACCTGTTTAGAATGTGGCTCTAAGAGTTTTCATAAAGGAAATGATATACTGGATGTCTGGTTTGAATCTGGTTCGAGCCATCTTGCCATTCTCAAGCCAGAGAATGGTCTTCAATGGCCATCTGACCTGTATCTTGAAGGGAGCGACCAGCATAGAGGATGGTTTCAAACGTCGCTTCTTATCGCTGTGGCAACAAAAGGAGCGCCACCATTCAGCGCATGTATGACACATGGTTTTATGCTTGATGAATATGGAAGAGCGATGCACAAGAGTGCAGGCAATGTAATAAATCCAGATGAGATTACAGAGAAGTATGGTGCTGATGTCCTCAGGTTATGGGTGACAAGTGAAGATTATCGAAATGATATTATTCTTTCATTTAAACTTTTAGACCAGGTTGCCGAGGTTTATAGACGAATAAGAAATACTGTCAGATTTATGTTAGGTAATATCTATGACTTTGATTATAATAGAAATACTATATCATTTGAAGAGATGGAAGATGTAGATAGATTTGCCCTGCTTAAATTTAATGAGTTAAAAAAGAAGGTCCTGTCCAGTTATGAAGCAATGGAGTTTCATAAGATATATCATTCTGTGCATTATTTCTGTGCTGAGGATATGAGCGCCTTCTATCTTGATATATTAAAAGATAGGTTATATATAGAAAAGCCAGATTCTCAGAGAAGAAGGTCTGCACAGACCGCACTGGTAAAGATATTGAAAGAGCTTATATTATTGATGGCTCCTATAATTCCCTATACAACAGAGGAGGCATATCAGAATCTACCAGAGTCAATGAAAAGCACTGAAAGCATCCACCTTGATAGTTTCCCTATAATAGAGGAATGGGAGATGCCAGAATTATATGATAGGTTTGGGAAGTTATTATCTGTTCGTGGTGAAGTTAATAAAGCACTTGAGGAGTTAAGAAATAAGGGTGAGATAGGTCACTCGCTTGATGCTGAAGTAATTCTATATGCAGAGGGGGAGATTTTAGGCATTTTGAAAAAATACGAGAGTTTTCTTTCAGAATTATTTATAGTTTCATATGTTACTTTGAGCAAAGATAAACCAGAAGAAGGTGGATTTTTAAGTGTATTTGATGGCAATTTAATGATTAGAGTGAAGAGGGCAGATGGTATGAAATGCCCGAGGTGTTGGCATTATTCAAAAGAGACAGTGAAAGTTGGCGATGATGAATTATGTTTAAGATGTGGTATAATATTGGTGGAATAAGGTCGGGGGTGATAAGAATGAAAAGGGAGGGACTTGAGAAGTTCAGAGTAGCTCTTTTGAAAGAAAGAGCGCGAATAATAGAGATAATAAAGAGAAGATATGAGGAATTGATTGAATGGGACTCTGATGTTCAAGAAACCCTTTCATCATTTCTTATAAATCCTATTGAAGTCTCTTGTTCCTGCTATAGAAGAGAGGTTGATGCAGAGCTTATTGATAGAATTAATTTTATGCTTCATCAGATAGAAGATGCTTTGGTCCGAATAGAAGATAAAACGTTTGGTGTATGTATTGCCTGTGGTAGACAGATCTCATTAAGAAGGTTGAAAGCGGTTCCTTATGCAACATATTGTATAAGATGCCAGAAGCAGTTTGAGAAAAGTAAGGCAGGGATTAATTAATCAATGAAATTTCATATCACCTTAATTGGTATATTTTTATTAGACCAGATAACAAAATTAATGGTGTCAAGCAAAATGGTTCTTGGTTCTAAGATTACTGTAATTCCTTCATTTGCTGATATCTACTATTTAAGGAATAAAGGTGGGATATTTGGTTTATTCCAGAGTAGTGGAAATATTATTACAGTGCTTGATATTGTTGCTCTTTTTTTGCTCTCATTTATTTATATATATTCTCTGAAGAAGGAAAGAGGGTTATTATCATTAGGACTTGCAATAGTATTAGCAGGTGCTTTTGGTAATGCAATTGATAGAATTAGGTTGGGCTATGTTGTTGACTTTATTCTTCTTCATTTTGGCAAATTCTTTTCATGGCATACATTTAATGTGGCAGATGCTTCAATTGTAATTGGAGCGGTTATGCTTCTGGTATATTCTTTCAGGTATGGTAGTAAAAAGCAAGAAAAGTCGTAATAGACGGGACATAAGTTCAGGTGGCGTTGTTCCAAGAGGTAGGTTCTGGCTATATCTGATATCTTTTCTTTTTCCCTTAATTGGTTTTATCCTTGCACTTGGATACGCTCATGGGATAGAGAGCGATGAGAGGGTCTTTGGTAAAAGATGCTTTATATTGGGAATATCAGGTATATTTCTCTATATTCTATTTGTTGTATCCTGGGCATTATATATCTTCTTTAAGACATAATAGCACATAGGTAATTACTGCTAATAAAACTTCGTTAAATCTTCCTGAATCTTAAAATGATACTTCCTCCTGGAATACTACCAAATAATATAATGTCGTAGAATGAAATGAGAGTTATGATGAATTTTATTATTCGCAGGAATAAATTGTTGTTAATAGAATCTGAACTATATCTACCATCGTCTTTTTTTAATACAAAGTCCCTAATCCTTCTCACAAATGGTTGAAACAGGTGTTTATAGAAGACCTCTTTCTCCAATATAAGTCCGTATCTTTTTGCAATTCTTATAATCTCATCCCTCGTCATACGGTTTTTATGACCGTCTTTTATATCACATCTATCAAGTCGCCCTCTGCCTGTAAAATAACTCCCTATTCTTCTTGTGTAAAAGCCAAAGCAGGATGTATGGATGATAATCCTGCTATTTCTTTTTAATATCCTTGCCATTTCTTTAAATGCTGTTTCTACATCAGCTAAGTCCAGGTGCTCAAGTATATCGCTTGAAAGTGCAACATCAACTGAGCCCGTCTTTACAGGCAGATTTATCGCATCTCCTTCCACAGCGTTGAATCTGCATCTTTTAAGGGGCGTCAATGCAATATCACAGACAAACGCTGTATCTGCTTTTCTACCTTCAAGATAATACAGTATGGTTCCATCTCCTCCACCAATGTCAATAACCTTCTGTCCTGAAATGTTTCCCAAGAAGTGTTTCATTGCGAAAACTGCAATATGCCCGCATGCACCAAGAGTGAGGTATGGTTTATCGTTTACTTCATCTGAGAGCCATCTTCCAGAGTTATAAAAACTTTCCGATTCGCTTTTATAATCCATTTTTAGGTCCCTTCAAGGAATGCTAAAAAATGCTTTTTTAACCATATCAACTGTTATGGACTTCATACAATATCTGTCTTTTTGAAAACACTTAGATTTCTTACATCTAATACATATAGAATTGCCTATAACAACACTGACAGACCTTCCATCTGGTCTCCATATTCTCTCATCGCTCGAACCAAATAGAACGATAGTTGGTTTGTCAAGCAGGGCAGAGATATGTCCAATTGCTGTATCAACTGTTATGACAGAGTCAACCATATTTATCAGAGAGACGAGTTTTGGTATGTCTGTTTCACCCATTGTGCATGTGGCTTTAAGGGATTGCGATATTTCCGAAGCGTTGCCTGCTTCACCTGTCCCCGCAGTTATAATAATACTCCAGCCATTTGATATTAAGGTATCACCAAGTTCAATCCACCTTTCTTTATACCAGAGTTTTGATGTGCTATTTGATGATGGATGAAAAATTACTATTGGTCTTTTAAGATGACCTATTCTTTTCTCTGCCCAGAGAATATCATTTTTATTTAATTCAAAACCTTTTTGGAGTTCTTGTGTTTTAAGATTGGTATTTTTCTCAATAAGATTCAGCCAGACATTCTTTATATTAAATACCTCTTCATCATTTATATAGGCGAAAGCGGGTCTGTTTATGAAACCAGGTGGTTTTCTTGGTTCCGTAAGGAAAACCCCTCTTCTATTGTAATTATAACCAATTGTGTGTGGTATGCCAGAAAGCATTACAAATATTGCGCTCATTCTGTCAGTAACGAGAATATATGCTCTGGAAAACACCATTTTTCTTATATTAATGGTTTGCTTCAGAAATGAAATAATAGAACTCTCTTTCCAGAATATCTTTCTTGCTTCATCTTCAAAAAGATTGACAAGTGGTTTCATTTTATCTGAAATTAATCTATGAACATTTGACCCACCATATTTATTTTCAATTTCCTTTATTGAGGACATCGCTGTTATGGTGTCTCCAATTCTTAAGATGCGCTCTATAATGAGCACCTTTTCGCTATCACTTGATTTTCTTAAAAGCCATTTGATTATTAATATAAAGGTAATGGTCATTAAGTAGAATGTGCTCTCTGCTATTCCCCTGATTCTTGTAACAGATGAAAATAATTTGATTCTAAACTCTGTCCCTGTCAATCTATCCCCTTTTCTCCTTAGAATTTCAAAAGAGTCCTATATAAATTTGTGTAATTGTTCATCATTCTCTCAATTGTAAAGTGGCTGTGGAAGTATCTTTCTGCATTCTCTCCAAGTTCTTTTCTTAATTTCTCATTATCTATAAGTGTAGAAATAGCATCTGCTATTTCTACAGGTGAATTAGTATTTACTATTATCCCAGTTTGACCATTGATTACAGCGTCTCTTATACCACCGACAGGTGTTGAGATAATTGGCTTTCCAAGACACATTGCCTCAAGTATTGATATTGGGAGCCCTTCACTGTATGAAGGTAGGATGAATATATCGGTTGATGATAGTATATCAACAATGTCTTCTCTGAAACCAAGGAAGTAGAAATGTGGTGATAGTTTCATACTCTCAACCAGGTTCTTTATATCATTCTCCTCCCTACCCACACCTGCAATTATGAATTTTACATTATATTCTCTGTCAATAAGCGACCTTCCTGCTCTTACCAGGTCAATATGCCCTTTCTTCGCTATTGTTCCAATTTCTGTTATGACAATCACATCATCACCAATCCCCAGTTCTTTCCTGACTCTTTTATTCTTTTTTCTGAGAACCGCTATCCCATTTGGAATTACCACAATCTTCTCTTCTGGAATGTGAAGTGCCTCTTTACTTATTTCATCTGCAAGATACCTTGATACTATTATTACCTTTTTGAATGCTATTCTCAATATAAGTCGGTAAATTTGAGCAGATAAGTCCTTCTTGACTGAGAATGTCTTTTCATCAATGTTCACAGGTGCATGTTGTGTTGTTATCGCAGGAATGCTGAGTATAAATGATGAAACTGCTGTTATAAGGTCTGCCTGCCTTGAATGTGAGTGTAACAGATGAGGTCTGAATCGTTTTATTTTTAGTATGAAATTTATTAGACCTGCAATATCACCTTTATTCTTCCAGTTATATTCAACAGGAATAATATTCAGGTCTTTGAACCTGTCTATATAATCAATTCCTCTTGGATATGCAAATCCTACATTTAAACCAAGTTTTATCAGATGGTCTATAATTGAATGGACAATCTTGAGATTGCCACCCCAGTTTGCATAACTGTGAACAATAAGAACTTTTTTTATACCCATTATGGGTATTTTAACAAAGTAATCAGTTGACTGCTACCTTGTTTGCTGGGGCGGGAGGATTCGAACCCCCGAATACAGGATCCAAAGTCCCGTGGCTTACCACTTGCCTACGCCCCAGAATATTTGCTTTGAACAGATATGATTATCTGTTCTCTTTTACTCAACTATTGTTGACTTCGCAAGTTCAAGGGCTTTGTCTAACTGTGCCTCATACTCATCAAGTATTGTCTTCTGGATGTAGTTTCTCGTATCCATATTAATCGGATGTGCTACATCACGGTATGAGCCATCTCTCATCTTCCTGCTCGGCATTGCTACAAATAATCCCTTGTCTCCTCTTATTACCTTGAGTCCTCTCACAACGAAGCAGTCGTCAAAGGTTATCGTAGCATATGCTTTCAACCTATCCTCGTTTCTTAGCGAGATTCTCACTTCTGAAATTTCCATCGTTTTTTCACCTGCCTTTTCTTTCTTCTGTTTCACAGTGTTATCGAATTATTCTCCCTATATGTATACCGTATCCCTCATTTTCAAGAATTTTTGCAGTATTCTCTGTTATTTTTCTATCCTCTGAAAACCCAAAAACGCTTGAACCACTTCCACTCATCATTACGCACCTTATACCCTCTTTCTTCATTATCTCCTTTATCTGAATTATATCATCTCTATCTTTAAGAATACAGAGTTCTAAATCATTAAACATCAGTGCTTCAATGCTTTCAATATCTCCCTTCTCAATGCTGTATATGAATCTTCCCCATGTAAAACCATCTGGCATATTGCTTTTACAATCCATCTCGTCAAATCTATCATATATGCTCTTTGTGTCAGTTCCCTCATCACTCCATGATACTATAATCTCTGGTAGATGACCAATATTTATCGGGGTTATAACTTCACCAAAATGAGATATCATTGCATTCTTGCCCAAGATAAAAAAGCAGACATCAGAACCTATATTCAAACCGTATTCCATCATCTTATCAGTGCTTATATTCAGGTTGAATAGTTTATTCATTGTGCTTAGTGCACATGCGGAATCGGACGAACCCCCACCTAAACCACCACCTGATGGTATCTTCTTATCAAGATATATCTTAAGACCATCAATTTGAGATTCGTTCTCTTTCAGAAGATTGTATGACCTTGATATAAGATTTTCCTCATAAGATATATTAGATATTATCTCTAAATCTTTTCCTTCAACAACAGATCTCAGTTCATCAAAGAGGTCAATTTTTAACATTATACTTCTCAAAAGATGTAGTTTGTCAATCTTCCTTCCTACATTTAAAACAATGTTAACCTTCGCTGGTGCTTTAACAAGTATGTCTTTCAATCTATGAAGATATTATCAATATTTGTTTAATGTTGTCAATATATTATATACAATCTTAATTATGGATGAAAATGATGATGTATTAGTAAATCAATGCAAAAGTGGTAATGAAGATGCATTCAGGGTTCTATATGAACGCTATTTCACCCCTGTCTATTATTATTGTCTGAAGTTTGTTAAATCTAAAAATGAAGCAGAGGACATTGCACAGGAGGTTTTTATCAAGGTATTTATATCTATTAATATGTATCATGGTGGAAATTTTCGCGGTTGGGTTTTTAGAATAGCTCGCAATTACATTATAGATGATTATAGGAAAAGGTCTAAAGTTAAAAATGTTTCTTTTGATGATGTAATGGAACCGGAAGAAAAGCATAGTCTGGAGGAGAAGTTAGAATTGAAGATGGATATTGATAGATTGATTGAGTCCATTGAAGGGCTCCCTGAAGAATGTAAAGAGGTAATGTATCTCAGGTTTTTCCAGGGACTTAAGTATGAGGAGATAGCAGTGGCTCTTGATATACCTGTTGGTTCAGTAAAGACGCATATTCACAGGGGCAGGGAAAAGTTATTAGAAGCATTAAAAGAATGAAACAAAAATGGTAACTATTTCGTTTTTATAGAAGGAGAGAGAAGATGAAGGAATGTGAAAAGATAAGAGATAAGATTGAGGAGAGAGTTATTGATGGTTTAGAACTGTCTCAAGATTTGAAACATCATATTGAAGGGTGTGGGGTATGTAGAAATTACTATGACTGGTTGACCTTAAATAGAGAGCAAGTTTTAAGGCAACTATCATCCAAGCCATCAGTATATCAGTGGGCTAATATCAGGGCTGAACTCTATAAGAAGGGGCTTATAAGGGGAGTTAAAGGTAAGCCATCATTTAAGATTTTAGTAACTATCTTTGGATTAATCTCTGTTTCTTTTCTGTCCTTATTTGCATTTTGTTCATTTCTTATAAACTATCTTTTAAGTATTCATACTTTTCTAGGTAATTTAAGGACATTTATCATAGGGATTAAGATATTTAACAAGCTTTTAGTATTTCCGAGCATTTTAGAAAAGGTTTTCACGCCGGTTATTCTTAACAGCATATCTCAGTTTTTAGTTTTGCTCTCAATTTCACTTTTTGTTTGTTTTATGATAACCATCATCAGGTATATGAGAATGAGATTGATAAAAATTAATAACATGATTTTGTAGATATATGTTTATAAGTATCTGTAGGAAGGTGAGGTTATGAAAAATATAGTTTGTGTTTTATCTATTCTTTTGATTGTTCTCTTGCCAGTTTTGGTATTTTCTGAGGTTGGCTCTGAGGTCGAAGAAAAACCGTCTGCAAAAGGAACAGAGGAGATGGGTAGTTCTCCAAAGATTACAATTAAGATTGAAGGTGAGAATGCTAAGGAAGAGTCAGAAGGTGAGGGGACAGATGAGAGTGAGGGAGAGAATAATCAGGATATTGTCAGTATAACATCGGAAGATATAGTGATATCAAAGGACCAGATTGTAAATGGGGATGTAGTTGGAATTGGTGTTAATGTCAATATAGATGGCACTGTGAAGGGTGATGTCGCCTGTATAGGCGGTAAACTCACTATTGGTGATGATGCTGTAATCACAGGTGATGTGGCTGCGGTGGGTAGTGATGTTTCCATTTCCGATAAGGCAAAGATATCAGGTGAAAAAGTAAGGGTCAGAGGTGTACCATTTTTAACGAAGAGATTTTTTGATAAATTTATAACCGTGAGCAAGTCTCCTGTTTTAAGGGGATTGATAAGACTTACATTTACGATTGCTTTTTTTGGAATTTGGATATTGATAACACTTGCATTTATTGCAGGTTTCAGGAATCCCTATCAAAAGATACTATCAAATTTTGAAGATAGATTTGGGATATCGTCACTTATAGGTGTTCTCTCATGGATTCTGGTTCCAGTAATAATAGCACTTCTTATTGCAAGTATTATAGGCATTCTTATTGTCCCGTTATTGATATTGTTCTGGATTATAGGTGGTTTCATTGGTGCATCAGCATTATGCGAGAGATTATCAGTGAGATTTTTTTCTAAAATTAAAAGTAGGGTATATTTACCGAGCATTGTTGGAATTGGTTTAGTCAGTGCACCAGTAATTCTTGGTCGTATTGTATCAATCCCTGGTGGTTTATTTCATGCCATTGGTAGTATAATTGCCCTTATTGGTTGCATAATACTCCTAATAATATTTACATTGGGTTTTGGAGGGATTCTGCTTGCAATCTTCAGAAGGAATAAGGTTGAAATGAGCAAAAATAAATAGATATTTCTAAATATGATTTATGTATCATAATATAGTTATACAGGACAGGTAATTAGGTATTCTTATTTAAGAATAAATACTAATAAAATTATTATATTTATTAAAAGATTGACCCAATCCCTTTATCTATGTTATATTGTTAATAAAGATGTTTTTATTGATTTTACAAGATGGAGGGATATGGTGAAAAGGTTTTTGAATATATATCTAATCTTTATATTTATCCTTATAGGACCATTTTCAAGTATATTACTTTCACAGAGTGAAAAAGATTATGCATTTGAGGCATATCAAGAAGGTATGAAATTATACGAAGAAGGAAAATTCAATAGGGCAATCAACAAATTTCAGGAGGCATTGGAATATTTCCAGAAAGCAGCAGATGCTCTTGGGGAGTCAAGAGCACAACTTATGATGGGAAGCGTCTATGAAGTTTTGGGTCAATATGATGATGCTCTCCAGATGTATACAAAATCATATAACAAGTTCAAGGAACTGAAGGCAGAAAGTGATATACCGATGGCTGCTCAGAATCTTGGTTCTGTATATATTGCTAAGGAAGATTATAAACAGGCATTAAATTATCTCAATGAAGCATACAATAGCTTCAAGTCATTAAAGGATATGAAGAATCTTGCAAGGACAAGTGCTTATATTGGTTCTGCCTATTATCACCTTGGTGATTTTGATACTGCTATTAAAATATATGATAGGGCTACGATGGAATATTCTGGTCAGAAAGAAGAATCGCAAAAGGGAAAAATGCTTATTGAGATGGGGCTTATATATCTATCAAGGGAGGATTATGACAGTTCATCAAAATACTTCGATGATGCGCTCAGAACATACAATCGTCTTGGTGATGGTAGTGGTATAGCAAATGCGACTATGTATATAGGAGTTGTTCTTGAGAAGAAGAATGAATATGATAGAGCAATAACTCAGTTAAAGGATGCACTGACCAAGTTTACAGAAATTGGCAAACAGGATGGTATAGCGAAAACAATGAGGTATCTTGGTATTGCATATAGAACAACTGGGGATGATGTTAATGCATTAAGATATTTAGACCAATCATTAGTTGTTTCTCAAGGAATCAATGATGCTGAAGGTTCAGCTCTTGCTCAGAGTGAGATGGGTCTTGTTTATCTATCAAAAGCAAACCCGAAGAAGGCGGAATCATATTTTGATGAGGCACTGAGGTCATATAAGGATTTAAACAATAAAGGGGGACAGGGTGATGTTCTTCATTATATTGGTATTTCTCGCCAACAGGAGGGTGATTATTCAGGAGCATTAAAGTCATTTCAGGATAGTCTTGCTATTCGCCAGTCCATTGCAAATCAGAGGAAAATAGCTGATACTCTTGAGGCAATTGGTGAACTTTATAAAGCACAGGGTGATTTCACCAACTCTCTTGCTAAATTTCAAGAGGCTGAACCGATAGAGACAAAGCTTGGAGATAAGTATAGGATGGCAGATGTTTCCTCTAAGATAGGTGAGTTATATATTCTTATGGGTAGATATGATGAGGCGGAGAAGACATTATTGAAGTCAATTTCTCTTTCCAAATCGGCAGGAAAGGGTATTCAGGAAGCATATTCATTGATATTACTTGGTCGTGCCCAGAAGAAGACAAAAGGGATAGATATTGCACTTGATACATTTAATAATGCACTCTCTATATTTAGAAGGGAGAGAGAAAAACTGGGCACTGGCAAAGCGCTTCTTGAGATAGGGGATATTCAGATTGAAAAAGGTGATTATACAAAGGCGAGTGCTTCTTTTGCGGAGGCGAATAAAGTATTTGAAGAGTTAGGGGACAAACTCAATATTGCAAGGTCTTTAAATAGCATGGGTATTGTAGCGACAACCCAGGGTGATTTTCAGACCGCTTATGCAAAGCACAATGAAGCTTTGCTTCAATTCAAACTTGCTATGGACCAGATGGGCATAGCAGATACGATGGGTTATATTGGTGATATGTATCTTGCAAAAGGAGATTTTAATAGTGCCATCAGATATTATGAAGAGGCGTTAAGGATATACAGCAGTTTTAACAGTATCTCAGGAAGTGCAAGGATGCAATATAATCTCTCTAAAGCAAATGTCCAGAAGGGTGAATTTGATACAGCAATTCATTATCTTGAAGATGCTCAGAATTCATATAAACAAGCCAAAGACGATAAAGGGCTTGCATTGACTCAACTTGAGATGGGGAATGTATATAAGGCCCAGGGAAAATATACCGATGCAATAAGTAAGTATAATTCTGCTCTTACTACATACCAGAATCGAGGTGATAATGATGGTGTTGCAAGGGCTAATACATTACTCGGAGAGGTATATATAATTCAAAATGACAATCAGAAGGCAATTGTGAGCCTTAGTGAAGCGGAAAAGTTATTTGCAAAGACAGGAAATGAAGTTTTGATGGCTGAGGCAGAACTTTTATTGGGGGAGGCATTAGGAAATATAAACAAATTTCAGGAAGCAACTAAGGTATTGGAAAGTGCTCTTGCTATTGCCAGGAATAAAGGGCTCAAAGACCTGAATGCCCGGGTTCTGATGAAGATGGGAGATACGATTGCTCAAACTCGTGATTTTGCTACTGCCAAAGCACGATACTCTGAGGCGCAGGGACTTTATAAGTCACTTGTTGATGATAAGGGTGTTGCAATGAGTTTGTATGGCATAGCAAAGATGGATTATGCTAATAAAGACCTTGATAAAGCGATAAGTGGATATAACGATGCTCTTGTTCTATTCACAAAGATAAAGGATGGAAAATATACAGCAGAGACGTTACTAAATCTTGGAGTTGTCTATTTTGACAAGGGTAATGATAAAGAGGCAGCAAAAGCAGAGGGTGAAGCAATAAGGGTATTTAAGGGTATTGGAGATGAGAATGGTGTTGCAAGGTCATTAAATTGGCTTGGAAGAGTTTATACTAGTATAAAACAGGGTGTTAATGCTATCAGGTATCATAATGATGCTCTTACCTCATATCAGAATTTGAAGGATGATAGAGGCATTGCAGAGACATATTATTATCTTGGCAATGCTTACAAGGTTGATAGTAAGTTAGAAGAAGCATCTACGAACTATAAGAATGCTATAACATACTGGCAGAAAGTAAATGATATAGACGGTGTTGCGAAATCTCAGACATCGCTTGGAGAGGTTTACTATAACTTAAAGAAGTATGACCAGGCACTTACTGAATTTACCAATGCTCTTACAAACTACAAAACATTAAAGAATGATGAGAGAGTTGCATATGTTGAATATCAACTTGGGTTATCAAGTGAGAAGCTAATGAAATGGGCAGATGCGCTCAAGCATTTTACTACGGCTGCATCAATATGGGAGAAGCAGAATGAAGTTAATAGAAAGGCAGAGGCGTATCACCACTGTGGAGTTGCTCAGACAAATCTTGGTAAGATACAGGACGCTCTTAAATATTATGATGAGGCGCTTTCGTTTTACAGGCAATCGAATAATGTGATTGGCGAGGCAACAGTTTTAATTCTTATGGGAGATAGTTATAAGAAATTTTATGATTATAAAACAGCACTGAGTAAATATGATGACTCGTATAAATCATTTGAAAAATCAGGAAATGAGGAAGGGAAAGGAGAGTCGCTGAATAAGAGGGGTTTGGTAAAGCTTGCGAGTTTTGATGTCAGTGGAGCAATTGCAGATTTCACAAACGCTCTTAATATTTATAGAGCATTACGAAATCAGGAAGGTATAGCCCAATCACAGGTAAATCTTGCAAAGGCATCCATAGCAAATGCTGATTATAGAGAGGCAATAAGAAGCATGAGTGAAGCGTTAAAGATATATAAAACAATAGGAGACCAGATAGGTGAGGGGATTGCAAACAATATTATGGGGCAACTATATATAGCGCAGGATGAATATGAAACAGCCATAAAATTTTTGCAGGAATCCGTGAGATTATTTGAGGCAGGAAAGAATGACATTTTGAAAGCGTATGCTTTAATTGATGAAGCAGAGGCATTGATGAAGAGTGGTGATTATCCCAGAGCACTTGAGATGGTAAATCAATCAAAAAGCATTTTTACAGGTGTTGCTGATAATGATGGTCTTACTTATACTTATAAGATAGAAGGAGAGATTCACCTTACAAAGAAAGACCCAAAGACAGCCCAGGTTTCTTTCAAAAGTGCTATGGGTTATGCAACAAAGACCGGTAACACAGTTGAGATAGCAAGGATTGGCAACTTTATAGGTAGGGCAGTGTTTGATGATAAAGTTCCTAAATCAGCAATAACTGAACTTACCAAAGCATTGGGTAATGCAAAAACCTCTGGTGAACGCCAGCTTGAAGCAGAGATAGAGACGAATATTGGAAGATGTAATTTTGCTCTTGGTTTATTTTCTGAGGCAGAGGTAAACTATAAGGAAGCTATGTCTATTTATCAAAAGAGCAATAATGAGTTAGGACAGGCAATAGTGTTTAACTATTTAGGACTTACAAAAGAGTCGCAAAAGCAACTTGATGAGGCAATGAAAGATTTTGAATCAGCGATTGATATATATAGGCGACTGAGAGAACAGGTTCATCTTGCTGAAGCACTGGTCAATGCTGGAAGGATAATGTATAAAAAGCAGGATTACAGAGAAGCTACAAGGTATTTTACAGAAGGTTTGAGAGCATATCGCAGAATTGCTGACGACCTGAATATTGCTCATACATTAAGATGGATGGGGAATTCTATTTATGCGCAGCAAAATTATAGGAGTGCTCAGAAATATTACGATGAAGCATTAGATATATATAAGAAATTGAAGGAAACAGACCTTGCTGCAACAGTTGAATATGAAAAGGGAATTACTCATAGAGATGCTAAAGAATTAGAAGATGCACAGAAACAATTTAAGGCAGCCGTTGCTGATTATCAAGCATCGGGTAACCTCAGTGGACAGGGTAGGTCAAGTTTTGAACTTGGAGATGTATTTTTAAATCAGAGAGATTATACAAATGCAGAGAAATCATTCCAGGATGCAATATTAATATTATCAAAGGTTAAGGGTGAGGAGAAAATCCTTGCTGATTCCTATTCACATCTTGGTAGAACACAGGAGTATCTTGCAAAACATATGGAAGCGTTTGCACAATATAAGAAAGCGTATGATATTTATAAGAAATTAAATGACAATAAAGACCTTGCTTATTGTGCAAATAGAATGGGTGTAATAATGAGAACTCAGGGTAAATATGTTGACTCAGATAAACTTCATGCAGAATCACTCTCATTGTATCAATCACTTAATGATAGTTCTGGTATTGCTGATTCTTTATATTATCAGGGTGAACTCTTCTCTGCGAAGAACGATTATAATTCTGCTTTAGATAAGTTTAATCAGGCACTTCAGAAGTATAAAGATATAAAGGACCAGGAGGGTGTGGCAAGGACATTGAATGATATGGCAACAGTTTATGATACGATGGGTGATAAAGAGAAAGCAAAAGAATTTTATCAGCAATCACAGATGGTGTATCGCACAATAAGATAGTGAATAATAAATTACTTGATATTTGAAATATCAAATTCCTCAATATAATACATCTTGTAAATACTACCACGATAGATGAAATTCATTGACGTTTCTTTAAGATGACTACCCAGATATTTTCTAATTAATTGCCCAGATGAATAAGGGGAGTTCTTGTATATATCAAATCTGAAGGGTTTAACGTCAACAATTGTTCCTGGTATATAGATTTTTCCATTATTTTTCCATATCTCTTTCAACATATTCTCAAAGATAGTGAACTTTTCATTAATTTCATCAGTGTTTCCTATGCTCATCTGCTCTCCTCTGATTAATACTTCTTTTGGGTTTGATTTACCATTTGTATAGTAGAATAATGGGAATTTAACAAAGTCAAAACAGATTATTGCATCTTTATCTGAAATACCCAGTTTTATTAATGCTTCGTCCTCTGTCCATTGTAAAGGGCTTTCCTTAAAAAATTTACTCCTTGGAGTGATTTCAAAGGATAGGTTTATTACAGTAATAAACAATATAAATGTAATGATAATTTTATATAAGAGTCCTGAGTTACTTTTAGAAATAATTATACTGAGAAGCGGTATTAAAAATACCATTGTGAAAGTATGATATGGTGAATACTGGGGAACCCATATACTGTTATAAAAAAAATAGATAATAGACGCAGTTGTGAGAAAGATGATAATTCCTTTTCCGAATGATAGTGATTTCTTGTAATTTACTATCATAATGACTAGTATTAAAAGAATAAATAATGCTGTGAGTATAAAGAATATTCCTGAAGTGATATTTAAAAATGTAAATGGTGAATTATAGAAAAGGTTTGTAAGCAATGTTCCATTGAAGAAGAATCGGTTAAAACCAATTGCAGGTAGAATAATTTTATTAATACCTGCTGGTGCCCAGTTTATATTATACGTCCCTATCCATTTTAGAAACTCATGTATGCTATCTATATTAGCAATTGATTTAGCGATGAAAGAATATACGCTCGCACATACTATAGCATTGATAGTTAAAAAGATAAATAATTTTGACATTAATTGTCTCTTCTTAAAGTATCTGATAAAAAGAAATATTCCCAAAAGGATTACACCAACAGTTGAGATTAAATGCAACAAAATAGATAGTGATGTAAGTAGTGAACCAAGTATAATGTTTTTCATTTTTTCATTTTTATTGGGTAGGATTAATAAAAATCCTGAAATAAATGGTATAAGTGCTAATAAGTAAACACCTCCATCCATTCCGAGCATCCATGGAGTGAATGATAATGGAAATATAAGCGAAGTGATTAGTGATATTTTTTTATTGACTCCAATTGAGGTGGAAAGACGATATAACAATAAAGTATCTATTATTAGAGCAAATGAGTTCATCAATTTTATAATAGTGAAAGGCATTATTTTATAAGGGATATATAGTTTCATGGCGAGAAATTTCTCAAAAATGTGGAAAAGCAGGTGATATGGAAATGGAATGGTGTCTTTTAAGGCAGAATTTATTGATAGATAACTGTAATAGGCACCATCCATTGTTATATCCTGTGGTGATAATAAGATTAGAGATATAAAAAATATTACAAATGATATTGTTATTAGAAATATTTCTCTAGTCTTTTTGTTCATTGTCTTCTTATTATATTTTGAAATTACATATTAAATATACACTTTTTTCAAGATAAATGTGAAAACCAGAGTTAATTTATATAGATAATCCCATTCATATTGGCTGATACTAAGTAAAATTAAAGCCATTAAATTTTACTGCTGAATTCTTAATATTGGAACATTTACTGTTATAAAGTCTGGTTTGACTATCTTTATATCTTTTAGAGTTGAGACGACTTTTATTGTCGTGTGAATATTCTCTGTCGCCTGATTTATGAATATTGGACTTGTTCTCACATAATTTATCTTACTGAGCAATGAAGATTTTCCAGTTATTAATGCAAATGAAGGCGATAATATTATCTCGCCTGCAATTTTATACTCACTGGCAGGCAATCCCTGGAGATATGATATTATTGGAACCCACTTTGAATCTAACTTTTCAAGAGCTATGTCTGTATTATCTTTTCCTTCAAAGCCTGTTATTTCAATGTCAGTAGATTTTGGTATTTCTATAAATTCCTTTCTAATATCAATGAGATATTCACTTGGTCCATAATCCTTTAAGGATATCTCTGCTTTTATATCTCCATATTTAATAGTAAGAAGGTTCTTTCCCATTCCAGATATTCTTATTGAGATGTCCTCAACTTTGTTAGAAATAACAAGACCATATGGAATATCAGTAAAAATGACAGGGATATTTATAACTCTTTCCTGTATTTGATATAACTGTGAAAGAAACCAGATTGCAATAGCAAATATGAGAGACGCTAATTTTACTCCGGGATGTGCGAATATGTTTCTTATAAATCCTGTAAATCTATTTCCCATATAATCCTCGGAGTATTCCCTTTCTTAGTTCGGATAAATCCTTACATGTTGTGAGCTCTCCATCCTTGGCAATTGATGCTACACGTGTATCCTCGGATACTACAACTGCTAATGCATCGCTTATTTCAGATATGCCTAATGCTGCTCTATGTCTTGCACCCAGATACGGAGAAAGGTGGGGATTTGAAGATAGAGGAAGCATAACAGCACCCGAGGCTATCTTTCCATTTCTTATTATTATTGCACCATCATGCAATGGCCCCCCCGGTTTGAAGATTGCCTCAATGAGTTCTGCTTTTACGATTGACTCAATTCGGACTCCTCTCTCAATTAAATCTCCGAGTCCTATCTCTCTTTCAAAAACCATGAGTGCTCCAATTCCTTCCTTCCTGAACCTCTCAACGGCTTTTACAACCTCATCAATTATTTCACGCTTCGGACCGGTAAGTAGCCGGAAGAACCTGCTGCCACCAACCCTTGCAAATATATGCCTTAGCTCTGGTTGGAATAGAATCAGTAAAGCTATTATACCCACCCTTCCTATTCCACGAGCAACCCATATTATACTTTTTAGATTGAATAGATAAGCAAAACTAACAAGGATAAGGATTATGATTATACCTATAAGAATTTGAAGGGTTTGTGTTCCCCTGATTATCATAAATATCTGGTATATCACAAAAGAAAGAATAATGATGTCAACAATGTCAATAATGCTGAAATGTAATTCAAACATATTTATCCAACTGTTCCTTTATTTATTAATTCTGTAAAACCCTCACTATCAATACAATTAACCATTTCTAATGCTTCTTTTGTTGCTCTAACATCATGAACCCTTATTACATCAGCCCCTTTCATAATAGAATATATAGCAACTGCAATTGATGGTATAAGCCGCATATCTTCCTCTAACCCTAAAGCATGCCCAATAAATGACTTGCGTGAAGCACCAACAAGAATTGGTCTTCCAAGCCCTTTAAATGTCTCTATATTATAGATTAAAGTTAGATTATCGCAAAGCCGTTTTCCAAAACCAATACCAAAGTCAATTACAATTGAATTTCTTGATATTCCTGAATCTTCTGCAAATGAAATTCTCTCTTCTAGAAACTCATATATTTCAGATACAACATCTTTATATTCAGGGGCTTTCTGCATATCTTTCGGTATTGTTAATGAGTGCATAAGAACCAGCCCTACACCGGATGAAGATACAACCTTTACAAGACGGTCATCCCACCTGAGAGAGCTTATGTCATTTATAATGTGTGCACCTGCATTGATGACATTATCTGCAACTGATGACCTGTATGTGTCGACGCTTATTGTTGCCCCAAGTTTTACTGCCTCCTTAACTAAAGGTAGGACTCTCTTCAATTCTTCACCCTCAGAAATCTCTTCTGAACCAGGTCTTGACGACATACCACCAATATCAATTATGTCAGCACCCTCTTCAAGCATCTCCGCTATTCGCCTTTTTGCCTTCTTCTCATCAAAATATCTTCCGCCATCATAAAAAGAATCAGGTGTAATATTCAAGATACCCATTATAATAGGTCTTTTGAGTAAAATTTTACCTCCCTTTATATTCCACTCCCTACTTTCTTTAGTTCTCTTTGACCTATTTTCAATTTCATTTGACATTTCATTAAGTTCACTTGATTTAACTTTAATTTTCTTGCAAAGTTTAACTAACTCATCATCATTTCCTATTATAATAACGGATATATTAGCAGATACATTTATAGATGGACTTTTATTAACTATTACTTCACCACCCAACTTCGTCATTTCTTCTTCTATGATTGTAGCATTAGATTGCGTAATATCTTCCAATAAGATTTTGTTATGGCTGAATTTTTGTATTGTTCTCTCAATAAGGTAATTATCAAATTTCATTCTTATAAGAATCTCTCTCAACTTAAGTTCGTCTATGTTATCAAGCCACCTTAACTTCAATCTAATCACCCGTTTACCATTTGCATCCGGTCAGGTAATATTTTACTGGCATTATCTGTGAAGAGAAATAGGACTTTTAATAATTCATTGAGATTGAGGACTGTCTTTTTACAATAACCGAAAGGTTTATCTATTGGAACACCATAGACAGGAAGTGGGAAAGTGTCAAGTATTCCTGACGTCATGTCCCTTTCACAGGCGACTGCTATCACGAGTTTCGGTTTCATTTGAACTACCACTTCTCTTGCTATACTTCCTCCATGCACAACAGATATTTTATAATTGCCTTCAATTATATCGTTAATTCTGCTGAATATACATTTTCCACATTTCTGGCAGAGTTCTATACTCTTTGTAATTCTATATGAACAATCTTCCCCCTGCAGACAATGAGGTAATAAGATGAGAATGTCCTGAGATTCTGTTGGTCTTATCCTGAGCAATACTAATATATTATTCAAATGAACAAATGAGTCCTGTATATCTGTCAACCTCTTTCCAAATACTCCATATAGTAGTTCGCAGGTTAGTTCAAGTGTTTTCAATATCTTTGACTCAAGCCATCTATTGATTCTGAATCTACCCTTTATTGATAGTATTATTAGGATTATAAGGAGTAATGGAAGAGTGAAGATAACAAATACTATTGTTGCTATTATTAAATTTAAAATGCTTGTTTCAAATTTGATAACAAGAAGGGCTGATATTAGAGAACCAATAAGCGATATGATGATGGTAATTAATATCCCGACCGCTATTATCCTTGATGCCTTCTTTTCCTCTGCTTTTATAAGTCCTTTGATATCTGGACTGAGATTTTTGTAACTAAAAGCATTTGAACTCATTAATTGATATTAACATTTTTGTATCTATTAAAGAATATACTTATTTACTGAATACCTCCCCCTTATTTATTAATCTTCCCTGTAATAGATTATATGGATTCATCTTTTTCTTTCCCTCAAACTGCATTTCTGAGATTAAAATGGAACCATTACCAGTCATAACAAATGCTCCTTCTTTTGTAATCTCAACAATCTCACCTGGAACTCCTTCTACTTTATAATCCGATAGTTCAGATTTGGAAATTTTGACTCGCTTTCCATTAATATATGTAAATGCAATGGGGGAAGGAGACATCCCTCGTATAATATTATGATTCTCTTTAGCAGATTTGGTCCAGTCAATCAGGCAGTGCTCTTCCTGTATTTTTGGAGCAGTTGATGCTTCTCTTTCATCCTGAACCTTTGGTTTTATTCTACCCTTTGCATAAGCAACCAGGGTTGAAAATAAAATATCTGCACCAATTATTGATAATCTTTTTGAGAGAATTTCAGCATCTTCATTTGGTCCAATATGTATGTCTGACTGTAAGAGTATCTCACCAGCATCAATCCTCTCGCTCATTAACATTGTTGTCACACCAGTCCTCTCATAACCTCTTATTATAGCCCAGTTTATCGGTGATGCACCTCTCAACTCTGGTAGAAGAGAGGCATGGAGGTTTACAGCGCCTACCTTTGGTAATCGTAGAATATCATTTGATAATTTCTCGCCATATGCAACAACCACGATATAGTCGGGTCTTATCTTGCGAATAATATCTGCTGTTTCTGCATCATTAATACTCTCCGGTTGCAATATATCTAATTTCAGTGCATCTGCTTCTATTTTTATTGGTGGTGGTAATAGTTCATATCCCCTTCCTTTAGGTCTGTCCTTTCTTGTTATAACAAGTTTGATGTTGATATCCTTTTCCTGTTTCAATTTTCTGAGAGATGGTATCCCAAAGTCGCTTGTTCCAACAAATATAATGTTTAATCTCATAAAAGATTTATCTCTTGCTCAATATTGATAGTTTCTTTAGTTTACTGCTTAGCATTGTTCGGGTCAAAATTGACATTCTATCAGTTATTAGGATTCCATTCAGGTGGTCAACCTCGTGTTGTAATACTCGCGCGTTTAATTCTTCAAAACTACCTGAAATTTGGTCACCGTTAATATTATAAGCAATCACCTCAGTGAATCTTCTCCTCGGAATCTTTACAAATATCCCTGGAAATGATAAACAACCCTCTTCAATTACTACACTATCTCCTGATATCGTAAGCTGTGGATTTATTATTGCAGAATATCCATCATTTAGTTCTGCACCTTCAGCAGGGAATTTAATTACAATCAGTTGTTTTGAAATCCCTACCTGTGGAGCAGAAAGCCCAAGACCGCCTGCGTTCTTCAGTGTCTCTATCATATCAATAGCAAGTTTTTTAATACTGTCATTAAACTCACTTACAGGTTCTGCTTGCCTTTCTAATACTTGAGAGCCATATATTTTTATCTTACGCAACATAATTTTTCATTATATTAGAACCACTTTAATCTTTCAACAGTTTATCAGAGTAATACTATTTATTTGATTAACTATAAAATTATGATTAATGTAATAATATTTATTAAAATAAATCAAAATGAAATATTTTTCTATTATCAGAATTACTTATATTTATTGAATATAATGTCCTGATATGATATTCATTGTCTAATCGGCTTTGTCTTTTCTTTCAGGAGGTTTTGTTGAAATGGCAGACGATATCTACAAAAGGGTAGCGGGATGGATGAAAAGGTTGGGGACAGAAACAGCATTTGAGGTTTTAGCAAGGGCGAGGGAGTTGGAGGCACAGGGTAAGTCGGTCATCCATCTTGAGATTGGTGAACCCGACTTTGATACACCAATAAATATAATAAATGCTGCTAAGAAGGCGCTTGATGATGGATATACTCACTATGGTCCATCGCAGGGTATGCCAAAGTTCAGAGAGGTGCTTGCAGAATATATTACAAAGACAAGGGGAGTGAAGACATCACCAGGTCAGGTAGTAATAACACCAGGGGCAAAGCCAGTCATTTTCTATGCTGTTCTGGCTCTTGTTGAGCCGGAAGATGAGGTTATATACCCGAATCCTGGCTATCCCATATACGAGTCAGTTATAAATTTTATTGGTGCAAAGGCGGTTCCAATGCCAATTAGAGAAGAAAACGACTTCAGGGTAGATCTGAATGAATTTAAATCACTCGTTTCTAAAAAGACAAAAATGGTAATCTTGAACTCACCGCATAATCCTACGGGCGGAGTTCTATCAAAAGAAGACCTTAAGGTAATAGCAGATATTTGTCTTGATAAGAAGATATGGGTTGTCTCAGATGAGGTATATTGCAAGACAATCTATGATGGTGAATTTCACTCTATTTACTCATTTGATGGTATGAAAGACCAGATGATACTGGTAGATGGTGCTTCAAAGACCTATGCTATGACTGGTTGGCGTCTTGGTTTTGGTGTAATGCCAGAGGACATTGCATTTCATATAACTCGGCTTGTCACAAACTCTGTCAGTCATACCACGAGTTTCATTCAGGTGGCAGGTATTGAAGCATTTACAGGTAAGCAGGATAAAGTTGTTGAATTTAGGGATGAATTCAAAAGACGAAGAGATGTTATAGTTGGTGGCTTGAATGAGATATCTGGATATTCCTGTCATCTACCAAAGGGAGCATTCTATGTATTTCCAAATATTAAGAAGACAGGATTTGAATCAAAAGAACTCCAGAAACGTCTTCTTGAGGATGCAGGAGTTGCTTCGCTTTCTGGTGCTTCATTCGGTCGGTATGGTGAAGGTTATTTAAGATTCTCTTATGCTAATAGTGTTGAGAATATCAAGGAAGCACTGAGGAGGATAAGGGAGTTTCATTCAAAGATTTAGGAATAAGATTTTTTATGGTTTTCGTGAATTGAATCTGTTTTATCTTGCTTTGGTCTGACTTGATTATATAATCTAAAAATGATTTTTAGAGAATGGAGGAGATTTTATGGTTGAAGGTAAGAAAACGAGGTTATATGAACGCCATGTAGAACAGGGTGGTGACATTATAAATTTTAACGGTTTCCTTCTGCCGGTAAAATATACTTCAATTATAGATGAGCATCTTGCTGTCAGAAAAGCGGTCGGCGTGTTTGATGTTTCTCATATGGGTGAGTTTATGATTGAAGGAGACGATGCTCCTGCCTTTGTTGATCGGCTCATTACAAATAATGCTGCGACAATTCCAGTAAAGAGAGTAGTTTATTCACCGATGTGCCTTGATAGCGGTGGAATAGTTGATGACCTTCTGTGCTACCGTCTGGGTGATAATACATATATGCTTGTAGTTAATGCTGCGAATACTGCAAAAGATAGGGATTGGGTAAAGGCTCATCTAAAGGGCAATGTTAAATTCACTGATATTACCGATGATATAACACTACTGGCAGTTCAAGGTCCAATGTCAAGGGATGTAATGAAGAGAATAACTTCAAATATTGACATTGATAATATGAAATATTACTGGTGTGATTGGGGAAAGGTGGCAGGTGAGAGTGTTCTGTTATCAAGAACTGGATATACTGGTGAGTTGGGATATGAAATTTATATTAAACCTGAGGTTGACGCGATTAAAATTTACGATTTACTTATGGAAGCGGGGAGGGAGTTTGGAATAAAGCCAATCGGACTTGGAGCGAGGGACACACTTCGTCTTGAGAAAAAACTCTGCTTATATGGAAATGACATTGATGAGACAACAACGCCACTTGAAGCAACAATTGGTTGGACAGTCAAGTTTGAAAAGGATTTTATAGGAAAAGACGTGCTTCTCAAACAAAAAGGTGAAGGTCTGAAGAGACAACTGGTTGGTTTTAAGATGATAGGGAAGGGTATCCCGAGACACGGTTATGATTTGTATGCTAATGGTGTTAAGGCAGGATATGTTACAAGTGGAACACATTCCCCTTCTCTTGGTGAACCAATTGGTCTTGGATATGTCCCAATTGAGAGTTCAAGTGTTGGTAGTAAGATTGAAATTGATATTAGAAATAGGTTAGTAGAAGCGGAGGTTTGTGAAACCCCATTTGTTTAGTTAATATTATTGACTGTTTATTTGAAAGGATGGTGATTAAGAATGGTTATAAAGTTCACTAAAACTCACGAATGGATAGCAGTTGATAATGATGAGGGTGTTATTGGCATAACCGAGCATGCTCAAAAGGAACTTGGTGAGATTGTATATGTTGAGATGAAGTTGCTGGAAGTGACAATTGACAAGGGAGATGAGTTAGGTGTGATTGAATCTGTTAAGGCAGCATCAGATGTTTATGCTCCTGTCTCTTGTGAGATATTAGAAGTGAATGGTGAGTTAGAGGATGACCCTGCATTAATAAATAGAGACGCGATGGGTGATGGTTGGCTTGTCAAGGTTAAAATAACAGAACCAGATGAACTTGACGAACTTTTAACAGAAGAAGAATATAACAAACTGGTTGAGGAGGCATAAATTGAAATATCTTCAATTGACCTATGCTGAAAAGAAAAAGATGATGGATATTATTGGCGTCCAGTCAGTTGATGAGTTATTTATAAAAGCGGGTGTAAAAGACAGGATTGATATTGGCATTGGTAAAGGTCTATCAGAAGTTGAAGTAATTAACTATTTTGAGAAGATGCAGAGAATGTGCGCATTGGATACCGTCTGTTTTATGGGTGGAGGTGCTTATGACCACCAGATTCCAAAAGTGATAGACCATATTATAAGGCGAGTTGAATTTTATACCTCATATACTCCATATCAGCCAGAACTCAGCCAGGGAACATTACAAAGCATATATGAATATCAAACGATGGTTTCACGACTCACCGGAATGGAAGTAGCCAATGCTTCTATGTATGATGGAGCAACAGCCCTTGCTGAAGCAATCTTAATGTCTTATAGGATAAAACCAAAAAGGACAAAGGTTCTATTACCTCAGAGTTTAAATCCAGTATATAAGGAAGTCGTGAAAACCTACCTTTTTGGTATGGAAATTGAACTTGTAGAGATTCCATTTGAAAGTCGGACAGGTTTTATTGATAAGAAAGTGTTTTTTAGCCATCTTGATGAAAATACAATATCTACTGTTTTTCAATATCCTAACTTCCTTGGGGTTATTGAGAAGGACTTGGAAGAGATGATAGAAAAGGTTCATAGCGCTGGTGGTCTTGCTATTGTCAGTGCCTATCCTATCTCTCTTGGACTTCTCAGAACGCCCGGTGATATGGGCGCAGATATTGTTACCTGTGAGGGACAATCTCTTGGTTTGAGTTTGTCATTTGGTGGACCATATCTTGGTATATTTACTACAAGGCGAGAGTTCATTCGTAATATGCCCGGACGTATTATAGCAAGAACTGAAGATGCTAATGGCAGAACAGGTTATGTTATGACCTTGCAGGCGAGGGAACAGCACATACGCAGACAGAAGGCAACATCAAACATCTGCACGAATGAGCAGTTGTGCGCTCTTGCTGTTGCATGCTACCTATCAACAATGGGTGATGCTGGTATTCAGGAGGTTGCAAAACAGTCCTTTGATAAGGCGAACTATCTTAAATCACAACTTGCCAGATCAGGTTTTAAGTTCCCTTATTCTGGTATAACTTTCAATGAGTTTGTAATAGATGTTGGGAAAGATGCAAAAGATGTAATTAGAAAAGGAATTGAATTGGGTTTCTCCCCAGGAATTTCACTTGGGAACTACTTTGAGGATTATGAAAATTGCTTACTTATTGCAGTTACCGAGAAGAGAACAAAGGAAGAGATAGATGGATTTGTCCGATTTCTGGAGGAAGTATGACAGAAAAACTGATATTTGAGATGTCAAAAGAGGGCAGAAATGCTTATGACTTCCCTGAAGTGGGTGTTCCCTGTGAAAACGTAGAGAAGTTTATACCTGAAAACCTTGTAAGGAAGGGAAAGATAGGGCTTCCCTCTCTTTCAGAAATTGATATATCAAGACATTATACCCGACTTTCTAGATTGAACTATGCTGTTGACCTCGGTATATATCCACTTGGTTCCTGCACAATGAAGTATAATCCAAAACTTAATGAGGATATTGCGAGAATGAGTGGCTTTGCCTCACTTCATCCACATCTTCCTGAAGATGCGATACAGGGCGCGCTTGGGATAATGTATGACCTTGGTGAAATACTCAAGAAGATTACAGGGATGGATGCAATATCGTTACAGCCAGCCGCTGGTGCTCACGGTGAATTAACCGGTATGCTCATAATAAGGGCTTACCATAAGAGTAAGGGTAGATACCCGAAGAAGGTTCTTATTCCTGACTCAGCGCATGGGACAAACCCGGCAAGTGCAACAATAGTTGGATTTGAGATTGAGGAGACACCATCAGATGAGAGGGGTAGAATTGATATAAAGGAGATTGAGAAAAGGATAGATGAGAATGTGGCGGGTGTAATGGTGACAAATCCGAACACACTCGGATTGTTTGAGGAAGATATGCCTAAAGTAGCAGAATTACTGCATAAAGTTGATGCCCTTCTCTATTATGATGGTGCTAATTTCAATGCGATTATGGGAAGGGTGAATCCTTCTCAAATGGGTTGCGATATAGTTCACTTAAATCTTCATAAGACATTCGCAACGCCACATGGAGGTGGTGGTCCTGGCTCCGGTCCTGTCTGTGTGAAAAAGGGTTTGAGGGAGTTCTTGCCAGTTCCAATAATTGAATATGATGGCAGTAAATATAAATTTATTTATGATTTGAAAAACACGGTGGGTAGGGTTGGTCCTTTCTTTGGGAACTTTGGAGTTTTACTAAAAGCACTTGCTTATGTTCTCTCTATGGGTGACGATGGTCTTTCAAAGGCATCTGAAGATGCTGTTCTCAATGCGAATTATATAAGGTCAAAACTCACAGGCACATATGATATTCCATATAATTTCGTATGTATGCATGAGTTTGTTGCTTCGAGTAGGAATCTTACAAAGAAATATGGCATAAAGACGATTGATGTTGCAAAACGGCTTATTGATTATGGTATGCACCCGCCAACGATATACTTCCCTTTGATTGTTGAAGAGGCACTCATGATTGAACCAACAGAGACAGAAGGTCTTGACTCACTTGATGCTTTTATAGAAGCACTTATAAGAATTGCAAAAGAGGCAGAGAGTAATCCTGATATGCTTCATAATTCACCAACAACAACTCCGGTTGGTCGACTTGATGAAGTGAAAGCAGCGAAGGAACTTGATGTAGTTTATAAGGGAGATGTTTCATAATATATTTTCTTGTATCTATGATTGAATATGAATCTTAACGATGACATTGTAATAAATGGTGGTGATTTACCCCTTAGAGTAATAATTGATGGCAACCAGGATGCTTACTGGAATATGGCACTTGATGAGGCGCTTTTCATCTCTCATATTGAGGGATTATCACCAACTACATTAAGATTATATACATTTAATAAGCCATCAATAACCTATGGTTACTTTCAGAAGATAACACCTGATGATTACAGAGGTAGAGAGAGGGTTCGCAGAATTACAGGTGGAGGTGTTGTTCTTCATCACCTTGACCAGACAATCTCGTTGGTTATAAAACCATCTGATTTCGGTCTCAAGAGAAGAGAAGACCTCTACTATGCATTTTCTAAGGCATTGAGGTCAGGTCTTTCTTTCTTTGGAGATATCTCAGCTTATAAGGGCGATGCTATCTCCAGAAGGCAGGCGGTTTATGAGTGCTTTACGAAAATAGCACCGGAGGACCTTGTGGTTCATGACAGGAAGTTAGCCGGTTATGCACAGAGGCGAAGACACGGATTTACATTGCTTCAAGCATCACTGCGATTGTATTATGGTGAGGATGATAATGCAATATCGCTTGAAGAAATATATGATAAGGAAATTAATGTAGAGGATGTCCGTGATGCAATAGTAGATGGATTTAAGAAAGAATGGAATGTAGAAATAGTTGTGGGTGGATTGGGTGGATATGAGAGAAATCTTGCAAGCGAGTTGCTTGATGTTTATATGTCGGATGATTGGAATTTTAAAAGTGAAAGGGTGATGGTGAAATGATTATAGGGAAAAAGCAAAGATTAATAATTTTAGTTTCTATGGTTTTAGCGGTAGTTCTGGTTCTGGTCTTTGTTTACTTTCATTTCTTTAAGAAGAAAGAGACAAACGAGATAATAGTTGCAGAAGCAGGTGGAACAAAACTAACTGCGAATGAACTTTATAATATGATTGAAGAGGAAAAGAATAATACTCCAGAGATGTATAGAGGGACAATTACACCAGAATTTGTAATGGAGCAGTGGATTGAGTTTCAACTATTAGCACAGGAAGGTATAAAGCGTGGTTATAATAAAGACCCTGAGATTAAGAAGTCAATAGAAGAATATATGAAGAGTTTAGTTGTAGGAAAATTATGGAAAGAAGAAATAGATAAGAAAATAACAGATGTGAGTGAAGAGGAACTAAAGAAGTATTATGAAAAGGTTAAGAATAAAGATTATCTATTAAAAGACGATGTGATGCATCTCAGTGTAATAACTGTCAAGGGTGAGGGAGAAGCAATGCAGTTGAGAGAGAGAGCGATGAAGGGAGAAGATTTTGCTTCGCTTGCAAAGGAGTATTCAATATATCTTGATAATAAAGAGAAGGGTGGAGATATGGGTTATATGAAACCCAGCAATCTTCCAAAGAAAGTTACAGATGTTGTATCTAAAATGAATAAAGGGGAGATATCACTACCTATAAAAATTGAAGTTGGTTACTCAATATATAAAGTGGAGGACAGGTTAAAGGCGGGGGATTTTATGCCGTATGATTATATAAAGAAGCAGCTTAGAGATAGATATCTTAAAGAGCAGAAAAAGAAGGCAGCAGCTGACTTTGTTGAGACGTTAAAAAATGAAAATCAACCCATTAAGTATCTTTCAAAGTATACAGATTATCTTAATGTGAGATATAAAGAAGAGGAGAAGAAAAGAGAAGAAAAGAAACAGGAGAAATAGATAATATCAGTTTTATTAGAGTAATTGGTTTATTAAAATATCAAGTTGATATATTTTATATAAATATCTATAATACACAATATAATGGATGAAGACCTTAAGGCGGTCATTGAAGCAAGGTCTCTTGTAAAGAGGGCAGAAAAAGCCCAGAAAGAGTTATCATCTTTTTCTCAGGAAAATATAGACAAGATTGTTTATAATATGGCTCTTGCCGGGGAGAAAAATGCAAATCAACTTGCACAACTTGCCGTTGATGAGACAGGCATCGGTGTCTATGAACACAAAATAGAGAAAAATCTCTTCGCAACTAAGAATGTCTATGAATATATAAAAAATATGAAGACATGTGGAATTCTGAATATTGATGTTGAGAAGATGGTTGTTGAAATTGCAGCACCTGCTGGTGTCATCCTGGCAATAACACCTGTTACAAATCCTACATCCACTATTCTATATAATGCATTGATAGCAGTGAAGGGGAGGAATGTTGTTGTCTTCAGCCCTCATCCTAAAGCGGTTAAATGTAGTTTGCGTGCAGTTGAGGTGATGCACGAGGCAGCGGTTTCTGCAGGTGCACCTGATGGCATATTGTCCTGCCTTTCTGTCCCCAGAATTGAGGGAACTCAAGAACTTATGAGGTCACCAGATATTGACTTAATTCTTGCAACTGGTGGAACTGCTATGGTCAGGGCAGCATATAGTTCAGGAAAGCCAGCGATAGGTGTCGGACCGGGTAATGTCCCTGCGTTCATTGAAAGAACCGCTGATGTTGAGAAGGCAGTTCACTCAATTATTCTGTCAAAGACATTTGACAACGGGATAATATGTGCTTCAGAACAGGCAATCATTGTTGATAAGCCAGTTGAAGATGAGGTCGTTAATGCACTGAAAAAGAGGAGGGTATACTTTTTGACAGAAAATGAGATAGAAAAGATTAGCAGTGTTTTAATACAAACTGATGGCAGTATGAATCCTTCTCTAGTTGGTAAGTCCGCATGGTATATAGCGAATAGTTCGGGTTTTGAAGTTCCTGAAGATACAACGCTTCTTATAGCACGACTCAAAGGTGTTGGAAGGGACTATCCTCTTTCCTGTGAGAAGATGGCACCAATTGTTGCCTTCTATGTTGAAGACGGTTGGGTGAGGGGATGCGAGAGGTGTATTGAGGTTGTAGAATATGGTGGTCTTGGACATACACTAGTAATTCACTCAAGAGACCGGAATATAGTGAGAGAGTTCGGCTTGAGGAAGCCAGTTTTTCGCATTATAGTCAACGGTCCTGGTTCTCAGGGTGCTATAGGTCTTGGAACAGGACTTGCCCCTTCTATGACGCTTGGTTGTGGAACCTGGGGTGGCTCAGCTACATCTGACAATATTACACCAGAACATCTGATTCAGAAGAAGAGATTGGTGTTTAATCCAAAAGATGGCTGGTTTCCTTTTTCGGAAGATTATGAGTTTAAGGAAAGTTTTGAAGAGTATAATAGAGAGATGTTGACTTCAAATACTGATGAGATTAAAAAACCAGAAAAGGCATCATACTTAAGGAATGAGATTGAGGAGATAGTAAGAAAGGTAATGAGTGAGAGGGGATTATTGTAGAATTTCAAATATAAAACCTTAGATTAGTAATTAGGAGGAGTTATGGTTGAGAGAGAGGTTGAAAGGATAGCATTAGGGATGGTTGAGACAAAAGGTCTTGTGGGTGCAATAGAGGCAGCAGATGCAATGGTAAAAGCAGCGAATGTGAAACTTATAGGCAAGGAGAAGATAGGCGGTGGCTATGTAACCGTTATGGTCCGAGGTGATACAGGTGCTGTGAAAGCAGCAACCGAAGCAGGTGCTGCCGCCGCCAATAAAGTTGGAGAACTTGTGAGCGTCCATGTTATCCCAAGACCACATTCAGATGTAGAAGACATCTTACCCAAGGGTTTTAAGGAAGAGTAGAATATTTATTATTTTTTTGTTTTAGTTTTTGACTTATTAAATGGGTAATGGTGGAGAGTCCCTTGAAAGTCGTGTTTCTATATTAATAGAAGCACTACTTCAAATTGGTCATAGTTCTGCATTTGTTCCAATAGGTGTTTCTGCAAGGCATCTTCACATATCAAGAGAATATCTTGATATAACATTTGGAAAGGGCTATGAACTGAAAACATATAGACCACTTCATCAGCCTGGTCAATTTGCAGCAGAGGAGAAGGTAACGCTCGTAGGACCAAAAGGTGTGCTCACAAATGTTCGTATCCTTGGTCCTCTCAGGAAGGAAGTGCAGGTTGAACTGTCATTGACAGATTCTCTACAGATTGGAATAGAGCCACGCATGCCAAAGGGTGATTTCAAAGATGGTGTTGGAGGTCTGACTATTGTAGGACCTGAAGGGAGTGTTACTTTAGATAAAGGTGTTATTGCTCAGAGGCATCTTCATACCACACCTGCGCTTTCCAGCCGTCTTTCAGTAAAAGATGGTGAAGAAGTCTGTGCTTTTATACCGGGTGATAGGTCAGCTATCTTATATGGTGTTCTGGTTAGAATCAGTGATGATTACGCAGATGAACTTCATCTTGACACTGATGAGGCGAACGCTCTTTTTGCAAGGTCGAGTGAGATGGCTCTTGTATTCAAAGCCCCTCCAATGCCCGATGAAATTTATAAGATTATGAGAGAAATTAGCGGTGGAAAACAATCTACAGAACAAAAAATGCCTGGAAGTGATTGGCATTTTGAAGGTAACCTGTTGACAGAGAGGGATGTTGAAAAAGCATCAAGGGAGGGTGCGAGGCGAATTAGAATTAAAAAGGGTTGTATTGTAACACCGCTCTCAAAAGAAAGAGCAATATTAATAGGTATTGAGATATTGGTAGAGTAGGAACAAATTCAGGTATGGCAATTGACTATGAAGTTATTGATAGGATAAAGAAAGCGGGTCTTGTTGGTCTGGGTGGAGGTGGTTTTCCTACATATGCAAAGTGGCAGGATGGCGCTGAAATAATCATAGCAAATGGTGCTGAGTGTGAACCACTTTTAATCAAAGACCAGTTCATAATGGAGAATTATCCGTCTGAGATTATCAATGGTTTGAAACTGGCTATGACTTCAACTGGAGCGAAAAAAGGAATTGTTACATTAAAAGAAAAATACAAGAAATCGATATTATCTATTGAAAGGCAAATCAAAGATTCTAATATTGCTATTATAAAACTTCCAGATTTCTATCCTGCAGGAGATGAGTTTATTCTTGTTGAGCATGTTACAGGGAGAAGGGTTCCTGTGGGTGGTTTTCCAACACAGATAGGTGTGATTGTCAATAATGTTGAGACAATATATTTTGCTTCTCTGGTAGAGCGAGGAGAAGCGTTTACGCACAAATTTATATCAGTTATAGGACAGGTGAAAAAGTCCGGTGTTTATAAAGTTCCAATAGGCACAAGATTTGAGGACATTCTAAATAATGCAGTATTATTGGATAAACCTTATAGATTATTTAAAGACGGTTTAATGATGGGGAAGAATGCGGATTTGACTGATGCTGTAGAGAAGACAACTTCTGCTATATTTGCATTGCCAATTGAGGTTAGTAATATTGTCAATTCTTCTATTCCAATAGATATTATAAAACGTCGTGCAAGAAGTGCCTGTGAGAAGTGTATGTTTTGCACGGACCTCTGCCCGAGGTATCTCTCAGGTTATCCAATTGAGCCACATAGAATAATCAGAGGTTTCTCTCTTAGTGTTGATGAGAATGTAGATGAGAAGATTATAGCAATGGCGTATAACTGTTCTGAATGTGGTATATGTGAAATATATGCCTGTCCTATGTGGCTTTCGCCAAGACAGGTGAATAGATATATTAAAATGGCTTTTAAAAAGCCAGATGTTTCTCTTGGCATTAATAATAAGAGTGATTACTTTAATGAAAGAAAATTACCAATAAGTAGATTAATTAATCGTCTCTTTATTAATGAATTTAAAACAGATGTGAAGTTTATATCTGAGATTGAACCAGACAGGGTTGAGCTTCCTTTAAGGGGATATGCTGGTGCGATACTAAAACCATTGGTAAAAAATGCCGATAGTGTTAGAATGGGACAGGTTATTGCATCAAATGATGATACTTCTGGTAAAATTTACAACAATGTTTGTTCACCTTTTCATGGAAAGATATTGAGTGTAAAAGATAGAATAGTTATAGAGAGAATTTGAAATGCCGACTTTTCTAATATTCTTGGCTCTTCATGTTGCGATGTTTATTGGTGAAGTATCCCTCTGGCGGACAGAGATGAATAAGATGAAGATAGAGGTTGTTCCAAAAGGCGATGTTGGAATTATCTTTGCTAAGATTAATGAAGTGCGTAAGGAAAAAGGTCTTAATGAACTTAAATATGATGAAACGCTTTCAGGTCTTTCATGGGCTTATGGCGATGATATGGTGAAGAGAGGGTATTTTGGGCATATAAATCCTGAGGGGGAGGATATAGGCGCTCGTCTTGAAAGGGCAAGGATGGCGTATAGTATAGCGGGAGAGATTTTAGCAGAGAATAAAAGTGCTGAGGGTGCTATAAAGGCATGGATTGCGAGTCCGGGTCATTATGAAACAATAATGCATGATGGTTATGAGAAGATGGGGATAGGTATAGTTGAAGCTGACAATGGTTATAATATGTATGTAGTAATATTTTTTAGACAACTGAAGTGGCCATATTTTACAAAGACAATAATATTTGGTGAGCAATAGGGGTACTGTTATATATGAATAAAAAAGCAATAGGGATGGTTGAAACATCAAGTATCGCAAAGGGGTTTGAGGTTGCTGATTTGATGTCAAAAGAGGCAGAGGTAGAGGTTTTGATGTGCAATTCCACCTGTCCGGGTAAGTTCATTGTGCTTGTTGCAGGTGAGGTGGCAGCAGTCAGGTCAAGCGTTGACAAAGGATGCTCTGTCTCTGAGGGTTTCCTTGTTGATAGTATAGTTATTCCTGACCCACACCCTCAGATATTCTCTGCTATAACTGAAACAACGAATGTGAATGAGGTTGAGGCATTGGGAATAGTTGAGACATTCTCATCTGCTTCCGGGCTTATCTGTGCTGATGCGATGGCAAAGTCAGCCAGGGTTGACCTTATTGCATGCCGTCTTGCTGTGGCTATTGGTGGCAAGTCATATGTGCTGGTAAATGGGGATGTTGCCTCTGTTCGGTCTGCGGTTGAGGCAGGTGCTAAAGAAGCAGAGAGGTTGGGACTGCTTGTCGCAAAGGTTGTTATACCCAATCCCAATGATATTCTTGATAGATATATACTTTGAATAATCTTTATTAACTATATTCTAATAGAAGTCCTGTTATACTTGTTTATATATGCCAGACAGTGGTTTTAATAGCGATGTCTTGAAGATGTTTACACCCGAATATCTGTCAAAACTCGCTGGTCTTGACCTGGTTGCAAAATTAGTTGTTGAGGGTTATTTCGCAGGGCTTCACAGAAGTATATACAAGGGCTTTTCTGTAGAGTTTGCAGAACACAGACCATATTACTTTGGTGATGATATGCGATATATTGACTGGAAGGTCTTTGCAAAAAGAGATAGGTATTTTATCAAAGAGTTTGAGGCAGAGACCAGTTTGCAGGCAATTTTAGTGATTGATGCTTCTAGTTCAATGGAATTTGGTGAAAAAGGAATAGTAAAGAAAATTGACTATGCAAAGCAGTTAGCGTCAGCCCTATCTTATTTACTGATACATCAGAGAGATAGTGTTGGGCTTGCCTTGATAACTGATAAGATAGAGAAGATAATTCATCCAAGGTCAACGAATTATCATCTGTATAATCTATTTGTAGAGATAACACATATTGAATCTGGGGGCAGGACAAATCTTGCGAGTTCCCTTATAACTCTTGGAGAGCGATTGACACGCAGGGGTTTAATATTGCTTATATCTGACCTCTGGGATGATGAGGGTAGAATTCTATCGGGGATAAGGGCTTTTAGAGAAAAGAAAAATGAGTGTATTGTCTTTCAAGTTTTGGATAGGGCTGAAGAATATTTAACCTCACATACTCCAATTATAGTTAAAGAGTTGGAAGGAAAAGAAAGAACCCTTGTTACAGATGATGTTGTAAGGTCATACAGAGATGCTTTTGAAGAAAGGCAGAGGAGGATAAAAGGTGAACTCCTTGAAATGGGTGTTGATTATCAATTGTTATATACAGATACACCACATTTTATATCTCTGGCAACATATCTAAAAAAGCGAAAGAGGTTGCAATAATTGGGTTTTCTCTATCCATATAATCTCCTATTTCTACCTCTATCACTCTTGCCGGTGATAATTCATCTGATTAAGCAAAAAAGGGTGAGAGAAGAACCATTTCCAGACATAAGGTTGATAGAAAGAGCGAAGGTTGATCTGAGACGAAGAATTCTATTAAAAGAACTTATCAAATTATTAATGAGAGTCCTGATGATTATCTTTCTGGTCTTGACACTATCGGGCTTATATATCGGTAAGGGTAGAGTTGATAATATAGTTGTGATTGTTGATAATTCACCTTCCATGGGTTTAATGGTGGGAAAGGAGACATTGCTTGATAAAGCAAAGGATGTGGCTTTAGAGATTATTAGAAGAGTTCCGTCAAATACTGAGATATCTGTTCATTCACTGGTAGGAGATACGGGATTTAATTATACTTCTAATAAAGCAAAGGTGGAAAATATTATCCAGAATATACAGTATGGATTTAATCTACCTGATATAAGATTTACTCTTGATAATTCACTGAAGATGAATGACAGTAAGACGCGTTTTGTGTTTATAACTGATGGTTTTGATGTCTTGGGTATGGATGATTTGAATAGATATGATGCAAGTATAGATATTATTCCAATAACAATGAATGAAAGAGTTGAAAAGATGAGAATAGAGAAGAGAGAATTATTGAATAATACGCCAGACACTTTAATATCTCTGTCTGGTTTGGAATCTCATAGTAAGGTAGATATTGAAGTGGTTGTTGGTGGAGAGAAGAGAAGTGAGAGGTTAGAGAGCGAAGATGATAATTGTGATAAGTGGGTGAGGACAGATTTCAATGCAGGATATATTCATCTTCTTGGCTCAACAAACACATTTGGGTCGTATTCTTTCTTTGGTGACATGCCTTATTTGAATATTGGTATATCTACGGATAACAATTATTACAATAAAGTCATAAATGCTTCAATAAATGCTCTGAAAAGCAGATTTCCAATAACTGTGGATAATAGCAGAAGTTTTGACCTTAATATTATTGTCTCTAATAATGAAAGATTAAATACTGCTTCAGGGGATGTTCTGTTATTTATTGAGAATCCGGGTGATATAAGCAGGTTTTCAGGTGAGAGTAAAGGGACAAGAGAGGTTAGTTATGAGAAGTGGGGAGTAATAGACCCATATCAATGGGTATGGAGTTCGAAGACAGTGAGTTTAGACCTTTCAGATATAAAATTCTCCAAGTTGGTATTACCTAGAAGCACATATGATAGAGTGATATTGGTTTCTGAGGATGATAAACCAATCCTGTCTGTCAGAAAGGAAGGGAATAATAGAATTTATTTTTGTTCTATTTCTATATCCAGTGAATTTTCAAACCTTATAATGGGTGGCGGAATTGTAAAGATTATAGCCATTGTCATAAATGATATTATAGGTTTAAGTGAATGCGAGACTGATTTCTATAAGGAAGACCTTGCTCTAATATCTTCGCCTTTTAATTCGGATTCTTACACCGGTTTAGTTCCAGGTCTGTATAGAAGAAGCGATGGAAAGGTTGTTGGCGTTAATGTTAGAGAAAAAGAATTTGACAGATTGAACATTGATTCTCTAAAGAATCGGATGTCAGGCAAAAACACAAACTTTTTTGATAATCTTGATGATTACATTGGCAAAATTAAGAGCAGGTGCTTTGATTTAAGACCGTTGCTTCTTATTTTTGTTTTTGCTTTATTACTTCTTGATTCAATTATATTCTATCCGGCATTCCATCGTCTTGCGGCTGGAGCAGTTTTATAACTGTTTTCGCTATTAGTTGAATATCAAGAAGAGGATTATAACTTTTAGCATACATTGCATCGAGTTCCAACTTCTTCTTCTTTATCTTTGGGTATATCATTCTTACATTATCTTTATTGATGAGTTTTTCCTCGTTGAAAAATACTAATTGTGCGGGTCCAGTCAGACCGGGCTTTACTTTGAATATTTCCTCCATTCTCTCATCATACCTGTTTACATATTCAGGGACCTCGGGTCTTGGTCCAACAATGCTCATATCTCCACTTATGATATTAAATAAATTAGGGAGTTCATCAAATTTTACACTTCTTATAAAACCACCTATTCTTGTTATTCTTGAATCGTGGTTACTCGTAATTAAGTGACCTTTGAGGTGGGCATTGTTCACCATTGTTCTAAACTTCCATAGTTTAAAAGGTTTGCCATTTTGACCGATACGAACCTGTTTGTAAAATACAGGACCAGATGAGTCCATTTTTATAAGAATTGCTGTTATCAACATTACCGGAGCAAACATTATAATGGCAAAAATAGTTAGAATAATGTCAATAATTCTCTTTATTATGTCTCTTAACATACTTTAATCCTCCTGGAAATTGATTTTATAAATACATTTACTTTTATAATCATCATAAATAAATATATCATATAAATTTATTTATTGTCATCTTAAAAATACTAATTTTTTTCTAAGCCATTGATAGACATCAGGAGATATATTAGCAATGAGATTTTTTATTGTGGAGTATATCTGGTGAAGATAATCGAATAAAGAGACAATTATCATATGTGGAAGATGGGGACTTATGTAAATTTTATCAACCACTCTCTCAATTCTTACTTTCAAAGAAGCCGGTAATCTCCTGATAAATCTATATAGTTGTATTACAAATGTGAATGTTCTATGACAGAAGAGGACCTGTTCGTGTGGGAATTGTGGCTGGTCAAGGTATTTTTCATGCAAGAAATCGGCTATCTTTGCAAGCAGGTTGTTTTCCTTTGTCAGGTTATAGATAGCAGTGTTTGGATATGGGAAGAAGATTGAAAGAATGCATCTTCGTGCATTCAATCTTGCATTTAGTTTGACTGTCTCAAGGAACTTTGATTTGTCTTCAAATGGAAGTCCAACCATGTTGTAAGTAAGCGTTGTTATATTCTCTCTATGACACTCATCAAGCGCTTCTATCATCTTTTCCTTGCTCATTGGTCTTTTTAATATTTTATATCTCAGGTAATCGTTTCCACTCTCAATTCCAAAATGGACCTGAAAGCATCCTGCCTCTTTTAATGCTTTTACTATCTCTCTATCATGAAGTCCTGCATGATATCTTGCGATAAATGGCAGATTTATCTCTCTTTTATATAGTTCAATAAATTCAAAGAACCACTTTTTATTCACAGGAAGAATGTTGTCCATAAAATTTATCATTGATATATGAGTATATTTTTCCAATATATTCTTTATATATTTAATTCCTCCCTCAGGTGAACGCATTCTTACATAAGCAGATGGATTTGGGTAAACATCTCTGAATTGGTGATTACAACAGTAAGTGCAGATAAATGGGCAACCACGGTTTACTATAGCGGGTGCAGTATTTGTTCTTATTGAATATAGATGGGCATAGTCAAATAAATCTATGTCTGGAAGTGGTAGTTCATCAAGATTTGAAATCAGCGATCTTACTGGATTTACTTTATAACTTCCTTTGTTTTTTACCCATAGGTTTTTTATATCATCTGTGTTTTTATCTCTTTCAAGTTTCTCTACAAGTTCAAGAATTGCATATTCTCCTTCACCTATGCATATATAATCAAATGGTTTATCTTTGACACATGCCACCTCTTCCGGAGTGAGTGTTGGATGATAACCACCTATGATGATTTTTGTATCTTTTCTATTATCTTTAAGCCATCTTGTATAATTACAGACATCATTAAAAACGGTAGTTCTACTTGTGAAGGCAATGAGTTGTGGATTTTCTTTGTTCACACTTTCAATGAACTCTTCTCTGTTAGGAACTCTTTTGAGATGGATGAGACCAACACTATGTCCTTCCCCTCTTAAAACAGCAGATATTGATGCCAGACCCTCAGAGTAATATCCATATGGTGACTCATCGGGGTCCCATCTGGTAGTGTAATCAGGATATATGAGTAAGACCTTCATATTATCTGGACATCGTGCTGAGTCATAGTCCAATCATTTTATGAAATTATAAATGTATTGGGTGATAAAAGATTTAATATGCCCCCCTCATAGATACCACACTGGGAATTGTCAGGAGGAATATCTTTAAATCAAGAAGGAGCGACCAGTTCTCAACATAGTAAATATCAAGTTTTACCATCTGGTCAAATGGAATAGCAGCGCGACCACTCACCTGCCATAGACCTGTCATACCCTGAGGAACACTGAGTCGTTTCAGGTGCCAGTTCTTGTATTCTGTTATCTCTGAGGGCATTAAAGGTCTTGGTCCAACAAGAGACATATCTCCTTTGATGACATTTATAAGTTGAGGGAGTTCATCCAAACTTATTCGCCTTAGAAATCTGCCTATTGGTGTCTGTCGTGGGTCATCCGGTAATACAAGTAAAGGTCCATCGTGTTTGCTTTCTGGTCTTAATTTTTCATGAATACTCTCGGAACCAGTATACATCGTTCTGAATTTATATATGATAAATCGCTTTCCTTTTTCTCCTACCCTTTCCTGGTTGAATAAGATTGATCCCTTACTTGTCAGTTTGATGAGTATCCCTATTATTATAAAAATAGGTAATAGAATAATAAGTAAGATAAGTGATAGGATTATATCTATTGCTCTTTTGACCAATCTCCAGGGCTGTGTGAGGGGCTGGTCAATAAGGCGGAATAGGGTGATGGAACCTACATTTTCTGTGCTTACCCTGTGAGTTATAATATCAAGAACATTCGGCATTATCCTGAAATTAATATTGTGTTTCTTAAGATAGAAAATTATCTCAAGCATCCGCTGATTTGATACTGAAGGTATGGCAAGTATCATTGTTGTAACATTATATTTCTGTGTTATTTTGCTCAGGTCTTCAAGACCACCAAGGACAGGAAGTTTATCTATTTTTTTGCCTGCTTTTTTCTGGTCATCGTCTATAAAACCGATAACAGAGCCACCAAATGGTGTATGCAGACGATATTGTGAAAGTAAGAGTCGTCCCGCTTCCCCTGCACCATAAATAAATATCTTCTCTGTGCCAATACCGATTCTCCAGAATAATATACTTATTGATTTTAAGAGCACTCTCCATATTGATAAAAGAATAAATACGATTATTCCTATAGATATAATGACAAATCTTGATAATAAATACCACTTTAATAGGAATGTGATTCCAAGTGTAAGGACGGTTCCTACTGAGACTGCTTTTGCAATATTGAATGTATCATCTATTCTTGATGAATATCTTCTGGTCTCATAAAGGTGGAAGTGAATGAAACTTAAACTGAGAAGCGATGAGAAGATAATAGTAAGGTTAATATAGATTTGAACGTTTATTGGGAATTCTAAATATGTTATTGAAATTGAACCTATATTTAAGTAGTTTATAATGTCGGCAAGATAGAACCTAAGGTGAAAGGCAAGGTAACTTGAAAGAGTAAATAAAAAGAAATCTATAAACCATATAACAATTTTATATAAGTAATTTCTTCTGGGAATCCTTATTGGTTTTTTGAAATATTCCCTTAGTTCTTCTTCTATGTTTCTTTTGTCAACCATTTTAATTCTCCATCAGGAAGAGAGAGAATGATTGCTGTCGGCTCACCGGTTACCCACCCGCATGCTTCACCTGGATTAATAATAAGATGGTTTTTTTCATTTCGAACCTCTCTTTTGTGCGTATGTGCGCAGATGATAATGTCAGCATCAACCTTGTCTAAATTGGTGTCTGGCAATTTGTGAAAGACAACAATTTTCCTTTCTTCAGTGGTGATATTAATTGGTTGCTTTGAAATCTCAAAACCGGCTTTATTAAATTTATATTGAATAATGTTTCTTTCACCCTCATTATTTCCAAATATACCTTTTACCGGGATACCAGCTTTTATAAATGGCTCAACTGTAAATGGTGAAACAAGGTCACCAGCGAAGATAACTAACTGTACACCTTCATGATTAAACTGATTAAGAAAGTATAGAGTATTATCAATATGGTCATGTGTATCTGCTAAAATCCCTATTTTCATATATAAAATGTTAGCATAAATTTATATAAATTATAAATAGATAATGAGAAATTTAATTTTAGAATTGGCTATAAATAGAATATTTTATCTAAATCAATTTTAATAAGAAAAGATAAGGTTTTTAAGCCATTTTGTATAAGTATATTCAATTATCAATGTTAAAAGTAAATCTATTCAATTGCTTCGTCTGTTTCAGAAAGTTCGTTGATTATCTGGGAAAGAGGGAATCTTGATGATAGTTCCTTCAAAAATCTCTGTGCCTTTGCTTCTGATTTTCTTTTCGCCTCATTTACAGCACTTACTAATAGAGATTCAAGTAGTGGGATATCATTTTTATCTACACATTTTGGGTCTATCATAATTGATAAAATCTGCCCCTGCCCATTAGCAATGACTTTTATCATTCCAGCACCTACATCTACAGTTACTCTTATCTCTTCTAATTCTTCTCTAAACCTTTGCATATTCTCTTGAAGTAATTTTGCTTGCTTTAATAGAGCTCCTAATCCACCGTTTAACATATAAATCCCTCCATATATTTTTAACATTTATACTATCATATTTTAATATCTTTGGCAACAATAATAAAATTTAGGTGATTTGATTAGCCTTAGTTGGACTTGATTGATTTTTATAAGTGACATTTTTTATATACTTGAATACGTTTATATACTAGTTTAAACTATTGTCAAAATTCTATATGTGGAAAAACAAGAAAATATTATTTGGCATTATTATAAGTGTTGTATTGATAATAATTATCTGCCTGCAGATAAATCTCAAAGAAGTCTTTGATACTTTTAAGAAGGCTAATTACTTTTTAATAATCGTATCCATGATTGTATTCCTTATGAGTTTTGTCTTCAGGGCTATGGTATGGCATTATGTGTTATATGAAGTGAAGGATATTAAATTCGTCCCTCTTTTCAGTTCTATGATGATTGGTTTTATGGCTAATTGCATCTTTCCGGCAAGATTGGGAGAAATTGCGATGGGTTATCTTATTTCAAGATATGCTCGAATTGGTAAGACATGTAGCATTGCTTCTGTAATTATAACCAGGATATTTGATGGATTCGTGATTCTTCTTATATGGCTTGCACTTCTGGTAATACTTGGATATAAAAAATCAGATAGCATGTGGATGGCAGGTTTTATAGGAGTAATAGTATATGCGGGTATAGGTCTTCTTGTATTTCTGTTCTATAAGAATCATAAATTTGCTTCAAGGTTAATAGAGAGGTTTTTCGCAATCTTCTCTCTAAGGGTGGCAGTTAAGGTAAAGAGAGGAATTGAAAAATTTGTAGAAGGAATGACCATTTTTAAAAGCCCTAAAAGGTCACTTATTTCGTTTTTGCTTATGTGCTGTGTGTGGGGAACAGTTGCTCTATCAACTTTTATAGTCATCAAATCATTTCATTTCGGTGAGATTATGCCATATTACACACCATTTGTTGTAACCGCCCTGGTCGCAATTGGTATATCATTACCGTCCTCTCCAGGCTATATTGGGACTTTTGAAGTATCCAGCGTTTTCGCAATAAAATTATCAAATTCATCTGTTTCAGGTAGTGAAGCACTTACATTTTCTATTTTGCTTCACCTTTCTCAGTTAATTCCTGTTATAATAGTGGGGTTTATTAATTTATGGACTAGCCACCTAAAATTATCGCAGATTACGATATCAGATGAAGGTGGTGGTATAGATAGTGTTAAGAGTAGCGGGAGGAAAATATGAATTATAGTGGTCCTGAACGAAGAAGATTCAAGAGAATGGCAGCCCGCCTTGTTGGTGGTTTAACGCAGACGAGAAAGTCAGCGGAGGAAAGCACTTTAATCACAGTAAATATAAGTCAAAGTGGTATTTATTGTGATACAACTCAATATATAGAACCATATACAATTGTTCAGGTAAGGTTGGTGCTTCAAAAAGGAGATGGTAGGGAGAAACTGCAGAGAGAAATTAAATGCGAGGGTATTGTAGTAAGATGTGAGAAGAAAAAGGGTTCAGGTAAATTCCTATATAATGTCGCTATTCATTTCTTGGATATATCCGATGATGATAGGAGTTTTATTAGAGAGTTAGTTGAGGAGAAAGAGGGAAATGTTGAAAAGGCTAAAAAGAGGGAGAAAACCTAATCATCTTAGTAAAACTCTTTGTTATCATTTCATTAGTTCGGTTTTATCTATAACTATTATTCTCTCGTCTATAATTTTTGTTTGTTGTTCTAAGAAAAATGAAAAAGTTGCGACATTACCTTTACCTCCTCCCGTGGAATATCAGGTTGGTTATATTGAAACACAGAATCCTTATGTTGAGAAATACATCAGGATGAATATAGCGGTTGCCCCATCAACTACTTCTGAGGAGCTTACAGATTTAATGAACTTCTTCGCTGATAACAGATATTCTAATTATGATAAAGTAAGAGTAGACATCTATGATGATCAGGAAATAGCAAAGCAAATGTATGGTGAGGAATCGCATTTACTTGCAAAATTAGAGATGACAAAACCAAATTACAAGAAGATGAAGGTATATGACATTGTCCGAAGCAATACATCAAAGGAATCAGAGGTACTAATTAATGAAGAGAAATCAATTTTTCTTGGTCAGAGAAGCACCACAATATTTGATTCTGTCGCTCAGGCAAATGAACTCTTAAAACTGATGGAAGATTATCCAGAGAGAGCAATCTATACTGTAACCTGGCTCCAACCACAGAAAGCCAAACTAACATATTCAATCAAACAGGGTCTGTTAGTGAGAAAAATAGAAGGTGTATCGGAAGAAGTGTGGCAGGGTATGACAAAAGAGAGAATAGAGAGGGCAGCAAAAGGTGCAGGGTTTGGTGGCAAGAAGACACCTGGTGTTATTTACTCATTAAAACCTTATACTTCAGAAAAATGACTCAAGTATCATTTTTAGTATTGCAAGGAATTAATTATATGTTGATTTATTTTTCACTCATTTGATATAATTATTAATGGAGGTTACTATGAGGATATATATTCTATTATCTCTTATATTGTTAATATTTTTCAGTAGTTACGTATATCCAGCAATTATTGTAAAACAGTTCCCGGTTTCGTTTGACAGTCCTTATGCGATAACTATTGATGACACTGGCAACTATATGTGGATTGGCAATTTTCAAGGAGATATATATAAGGTCAGTCTGAGTGATTCAAGTCTGGGTCAAATTGTTGACCACTTTACACCATTTCCTGTTGTAAAACCAATTGGTGGAATGGTCTATGATAAGGCAAATAATCTCTTAATAGTTACGTTAGCGAGCTCACCTTCGGTATCAGGAATGTATAATATACATCTTGATACACACCTTAGTGAGTTGAGATTTGATATTTCATTTGGTTGGCCTAATGGTTCTGCCTGGGATGGTAGTAATATATGGGTCTCGCATTCTGATGCTTATGATAGAACACTATATCTTCTTAATGGCGTTACAGGACAGGTATTGGGAACTATAGGTGTTCAATCAAAATATCCAACGGGTGTAGCATATGACCAGATATATCTTTACAACCTTGCAAGCGTAGATGGATATGTATATAGATATAATAGGCAGTCAGGTTTAAGAGCAGATGGTAATGGCTTTCCGTTACCACCAGTTTTTACGCTGAATCCAACTGATGCTTATGCTGGTAATTTGGTAATGTATGGAACAAAAATGTTCTGGCAATCGTGTGCTGCCAATAGAAGGATATATCTTATAGATTTCACAGTCAATACAGATGTCAGCACAACAAGTGTTGGGATGATAAGGTCTCTTCTGAAATGAAAGACGTCCTTATAAAGACATATAGTATCAATATTGCAGGATGGGAGTTCGTTATAAGTGCAGATTCTGATGTGATTAATAGAACAATAGAAAAGTTTATTCTTTGCCTTTCCAATACAAAAAAGTCAGGTGATTTAAAAAAATTCAATATCTATGTTTCATATAGAGAGAGTGCATTAAATCAAGAATGTGACTCAAGGAGATACACAGTAGAAAGAGAAGGAAGTGTTTTTACTATCAGACATAGTGATTTCTTAGCAATATATAATTTTGAAGACCAGACAGGTGTTTTAGAGAATTATAGGAAAGATATTGTATCAGTAGATGCTTATCTTCGCTTCGCTATCTCATATCTCTGTCTTATTGATGGAGGAGTTCTTATCCATTCTGCTGGTGTTCTTACTGATGATGGTGGAATTGTATTTCCTGGACCATCCATGAGTGGCAAGACAACACTGTGTAATATGTTGTATGATAGATATTTATTATTGGGAGAGGAATTACAAATTGTGCTTCCGTTAAAAGGAAATGGTGGATATGAAGTATATGGAACTCCGTTTCTCGGGTCTTCAAGCAGGGTATCGGAGTATGGTGGTAAGAAACTGAAGGATATTATATTCCATAGTAAATCAAACGATTTTTTCTTACGAAAAATAGATTATAAAGATGCCCTGTTTCGTCTTCTGGAAACAGTAATAATTTATGTAGATACAAAAGATATTGCAGAGATAGCAGTTAAGAATTCAGGAAATCTATTAAAGAAAGTCAGGACCTTTGAAATGGGTTTTCCTCTAGATGATGACTGGATTGATGATTTTGATACAGAGGTAAGAAATTTGTAATGGGGATTAAGATAAATCCTGATGCCATTTATAGGAAAATAGTGGGTGAGTATTATATTCTCTTACCCAAGGAGAAAACTATACATAGATTATCTGATGTCGCTTCTTTTATATGGGAGCATTTGACTGATAATAGTGATGAAAATGATATAGTAAATAAAATTATAGAAGAGTATGATATCTCCAGAGAAGATGCAGAAAAAGACATGAAAGAATTCATTGATGAACTTGTTGAAAAGAATATACTGATAAAAATGTAATTAAATGCGTATTATGAGTAATATTATCAATAATAAAAAAGTATTTGATGTCTGGTATGAACTTTTTGGAAAATCTTATAAAAATATTGTTCCTTTGGTTGCAGTTCTTGAATTGACTTATAGGTGTAATCTGAGATGCATACATTGTTATATAGATTCTAAAAATAGTGAGGTAAATGAACTTACAATTGATGAGATTGATATGCTTCTTGAACAACTTAAAGATGCAGGAACTATGATACTTGTATTGACGGGGGGGGAGATATTTTTAAGACATGACATTGAAGATATATTGAGATTGGTAAAGAAGAAGGGTTTTTATTTCAGAGTGTTTACAAATGGAACACTGATAAATGAAAGATGCTTTTCAATCTTTGAAGAGATAATGCCAGACCGTTTTGAGGTGAGTTTATATGGTTCTAACTCTGTTATAAATGATTATATAACAGGCGTAAAGGGCTCATTTAATAAAACTATGAAAAATATCAAAGAACTGGTGAAAAGAGGTCATAGTGTAAAAATTAAGAATGTATGGATGAGGGAGAACTATAAAGATTTCTGGGAATGGATAAACCTTGTCTATGAACTTACAGGTGAAGACCCTCTATGGACATCAATGATTAGCCCTTCCGACAATGGATATTTTAAGCATCTAAGAAGAATGCTGAATAGAGAACAGATGGAGGAACTGAAGAGAAATGAGAATAAATTCTATAAATTGAAATCAAATAATAATTTAAATAATAAAGATATGCTTCCATGTGATATTTCAATACTATCAATACAATGTAATGCTGGATTCTCCGCTATGTGTATTAGTCCATCGGGTGATGTCTATCCATGTGTCCAGATTAGATTAGGAGCGGGTAATATAAAAGAGCATGATTTTAAGAAAATTTGGCTTGAGTCACCTATTTTTAAAATGATGAGAAAATTCAGTCATATTCCTATTGACGAATGTTCAAAATGCATGTATATTAGTTATTGTATGAGATGTCCGGGTATTGCATGGCTTGAAGATGGTTCTCTGACATTGCCAAGCCGGCAATCCTGCAGGGTAGCAAAGATTGGGAGGTTTCTATATGAGCAGGAAGAGAAAGGCATATAAAAAACCAAGGGTAATATCAGGTAAGGTTTTTGATTCTTCGTTTGCATGTTTATCAACTATAAGTTGGTTCAATTGTGTAAAATATCCAAAAACAGTTGGTTGTGGTTCTGGAGGCTCAAGTTCTGTTTGCTACAGAACGTAGTTAAAACCTTTCCTTTAAAGTTCTAAAATTCTTTTTCTAAAAAATCTACCATGAGATGAGGAGGAAGATTTATGGTAACCATAAAAAGAAGAGATTGGGCTTTAATATTTCTGGTAAGTATAGCAGCATTTATGGTTGGTCTCGTTGTTGCCTCCGGACTTCACCTTGTAGGTATTGGTATCGCTCAGGAACAGGTTGAAACATCTCAGGCTCTTGAGGAGCTTGAACTTGCCTATGAGAAAGCAGCCGCTTCTATTGACCCGTCTGTGGTAAAAGTAGATGTCACAGTCACACTTCAAGCCCCATCTATTATGCCATTCGGAGGAATGCCCTTTGGTGGTGATGAATTCTTTAAAAGATTCTTTCAGGAACCCCAGCAACCACAACAGGAGTATAAGTCATATGGTGAAGGAAGTGGTGTTATCGTCTCTTCCGATGGATATATATTAACTAACAACCATGTAATTGAAAATGCAGAAAAGATTAAGGTCCAACTTCTTGATGGCAGGGAATTTGATGCAAGTGTTGTTGGAACAGATCCTATGACAGATATAGCAGTGTTAAAAATTGATGGCAAAGACCTACCTACCGCAAAGCTTGGTAATTCTGATAATGTGAAAGTGGGTCAGATTGTTATTGCTATAGGACATCCATTAAGACAATCACATACAGTAACTGCTGGAATAATCTCTGCTGTAGGAAGGTCAAATGTCAGTCTGGCTGATTATGAGGACTTTATACAGACGGATGCTGCGATTAACCCGGGTAATTCAGGTGGTCCATTGGTAAACCTGAAGGGTGAGGTTATAGGAATTAACACAGCGATAGCATCTTATACAGGTGGATATATGGGTATTGGTTTTGCCATTCCAATAAATATGGCAAAAGAGATAATGGAGCAATTGAAAGAGAATGGGAAAGTAATTCGCGGTTGGCTTGGAGTGTATATTCAGCCCCTTACACCTGAGATAGCAAAAGAATTCAACATTCCCAAAGATAAAGGTGTTTTGGTTTCTGATGTTGTGAGTGGTGGTCCAGCCGATAAAGCTGGCTTGAAAAAGGGTGATTGTATAGTCAAATATAACGGTGAGAATGTAGAGGATGTAAATAAATTGAGAATGGCTGTTTCTAAGACAAAACCAGACATAAATGCAACATTAGAGATATATCGTGGTGCTAAGCTTATAAAGGTTACAGTAAAGATAGGTGAACTTCCTGCTGAAAAGACGGGAATTATGAAAGGCAAAGAAGAGGAGGAGACAACTCAGAAGATAGGTATAAGAGTTCAGGGATTAACGACCGATATAGCAAAAGAACTTGGATATAATGGTAAAGAAGGTGTTGTAATAACAGATGTTGAATATGGAAGCCCTGCTTATGAGGCAGGATTTAATCAAGGAGATATAATTTTAGAAATTGATAAGCAGAAGGTGAGAGGCATCTCAGATTTTAAGACTGCTATTGAAAATGCAAAGAAGAAAGATTCAATACTTTTCTATGTATGGTCAAAAGAAGCATCTCACTATGTTGTAGTTAAACTAAAATAACTTGCTTATTAGTAGAAGGGGGAGAATTTTCTCCCCCGTTTTCTTTTTTATTCAAGATAATAATATGATATACTTTTATAAATTTTTGGAGGTGCAGGTCTTGAAAAGATATTATTTGATTTTGGTTGTTATCTCTTTATTAATTTTTATTAATATAATATATGCATTTTTTACTGATGGACAGGATGATTACTCAATAATATTTAAATCAAAACCACACATGAGCGCTGAAGAAATCATTGCGAAGAGTCCTGCTTATGAACACAACTATGATGTTCTTAATTATAAACTTGTTCAAAATATAGATATGTCCAATCGCGTAATAAATGCTGAAACATTTATCACAGTTAAAAGTAGTGTAAATGGTCTTAATATAATAAATTTTGATTTCTTCGGAATGACAATTGACGGTGTTTACAGAGAAGGAAAAAGTTTGACTTACTCAGTGGATACTCAGAATGGGTATATTACTGTAAATCTTGATAGACCTTTTAATACTGGAGAGAATTTTACTGTCCAGGTGAATTATCATGGGAGACCCACAGCAGGTTTGACATTCAGTGGGTCATATGCCTTTACTGTTACAGAACCAAATGATGCGCACTGCTGGTTTCCCTGTTATGATGACCCCTCCGATAAAGCAGATACATCAGAGATGCAGATAACTGTTCCAGATAATTATTATGTTGCTTCAAATGGAAAGTTAATGGATGTTTTTCAAGACCCGATTAATAAAACCAAAACATATCATTGGTTTGAATCACACCCAATTGCAACCTATCTGATTAGTATTGCATGTTATCCATATATTATTGTAGATGGGCAGTATCATGGAATGCCATGTCTTGGTTATGTTGACCAGGGAATGAAGGATAGGGCAACTGTATCATTACAACATCAGGATGATATGCTTGAGTGCTATTATGAGAGATTTGGGATTGAATTCCCGTTTATAGATGAGAAGTATGCGAATGCGGGTGTTCCTCTGTCTGGTGGAATGGAAAATGAGACCTGCACAGCGATGGGGAATGTTTTCTTTAATGGTAATAATAGCTATGATTGGATATTTGCTCATGAGTCCGCACATTCGTGGTGGGGGGATAGTATCACCTGTAGGACATGGAAAGATATATGGCTCAATGAGGGTTTTGCAACATATTGTGATGCCCTTTTTGCGGAGTGGTTTTCTGGCTGGGATGCTTTTTACAGAAGGATGCAGAGCTTTAAACAGGCATATTTTAATGAAGATGCAAAACATCGCTATGCTATATATGACCCGGAGGATATGTGGAACGCGACTGTGTATGAGAAGGGTGGTTGGGTTCTCCATATGTTAAGGCATGTGATAGGTGATGATAAGTTTTTCTCTATGATGAATGACTATGGTGAAACATATAAATATAAGACAGCCATTACAAGTGAATTTGAGACAAAAGCGGAAGACCATTATAGAAGTGACTTAAGTTGGTTTTTCGATGAATGGATATATAAGGCAGGTTATCCAGAATATGAATGGGAGTGGTGGCAGGATAGTGTTTCGAGTAAATCGGCAGGGAAAATCCATATTCATGTGGTTCAGGTTCAGAAGACAGACGATAAGACACCACTATTTAAAATGCCGATAGATTTCAAATTGGTGAAAGAAAATGGTGATGAGACAGTTGTTCTCTGGAATGACCAGAAGGACCAAGAATTTGTGATTGATTATAGCGAGAAAGTTAGCGATATTCAGTTTGACCCGTATGGTTGGTTATTATGTAAAATGAGTGCCGGAGTTGGTATTGAACTTACCAGATTTGAACTCAATGAGGTTGACAATGGAATTAGATTAGGCTGGAGTGTTATTGGGGATGATGGTGGTTATTTTAATCTGTATAAAAGAACATTGAGTGGTAGTTCTATAAAAGATGTTGAATGGCATAAAACGGGTATGAATACATATGAGATTTGGGATAGAGTGAATAAAGACCCGATTACAGGCAAAGGTGATTACTCGTATACTGATAAGGAAGTCAAGATGGGAACCAAGTATGAGTATAAACTTGAGTATGTTGAGAGTAATGTCGCAGAAAATCTGGGCAATGGAAGTATAGATTATAAGGGGACACCCGAGTCATTCTATGTCAGTTATGCATATCCGAATCCTTTTAGTGATGAAGTGAACTTTGATATTGGTGTAAATATATCAGGTAGAGTTGTAGCAAAGGTATTTGATATAAGTGGAAGACAGGTAGGTGAGATTTATAACAATATTCTATCTCCCAGGAAGTATACATTGACCTGGGATGGAAACCTGGCAAGTGGAGATTATATTAAAAATGGTCAGTATTTTATCTCTTTTAATTTTGGTGAGAGATGTATTATCAAAAAGGTTGTGTTTGAGGGAAATTGAAATTTAATAATCAAAGATAAATGAAAGGGGCTATGGTCATATGAGTCCATTAGCAAGAGGACTTCGAATTGTAGCGATAGGTGGAGGGACTGGTCTTGAATCTTTATTAAGGGGATTAAAGGTCTACCTGGATAGAAATAGGGTAAAGAAGGGACTGCCTTATCTTGAGTCGCTTACAGCAATAGTTACTGTTGCTGATGATGGTGGTAAGAGCGGTAAACTTATAGATGAATTTGGTATACTGCCTCCAGGAGATATCAGGGGAAGTCTGGCTGCCTTATCAGATGAAGAGGGTCTTATATCAAAATTGTTCAGGTTAAGATTGACCGGTGGTGGTGAGCTGGGGGGTCATTCATTTGGTAATCTGTTTTTAACAGCATTGATTCAGATGAACAATGGTAATTTTCTAAAGGCAATTAAAGATGCATCTAAGGTCTTAAGGGTTGAGGGTGTAATACTACCTGCAACACTTGATAACGTCATTCTATGCGCTGAACTTGAGGATGGGAGAATATTGAAGGGCGAGGCAGAGATTACAAATGTCAATCATGCACCAATCAGAAAGATATTTTTTTCAAAAAGAGAAAATAAAGGCGATGGTGGAAAACCAGAGGAATATTTAGCACACCCACTCAGAGAAGCCACAAACGCCATTTTATCATCTGATGCAATAGTCATTGGCCCAGGAGGGCTTTATACGAGTGTGATACCAAATCTACTTGTGAAAGGTATTTCAAGAGCGGTATTCAACTCAAAGGCAAGAAAAATATATATAGGAAACATAATGACTCAAGCAGGAAGGACTACGGGTTATTCACTATCAGACCATATTAGAAAGTTAATGGAATTTGGTGGTTTTCGTCTTGATTATGTTCTTGTCAACAATAGGAAGATTCCGAGTGAAATTATGAAGAAATACGAACAGGAAGGTTCAACACAACTGTTCTTTGATCCCGAGAAGAGCGATGTCTCGTCAGTAGTTAAATTTAGTAATGGAGACCATATAACACTTGTTGAGGGAACTATAATTATAGAGGCACCGCTTGTCAAGGAAGTTGAGGAGGAATCTATAAAGAAGATTGATGGTAGGGAAGAGGTTGAAAGAAAGATTGTTATAAGACACGACCACGATAAACTTGCAAGTGTATTAATGGATGTCCTTGAATCAATATAATTGGGAGTAAATAAATGTTTCTATTAGATGAATTATTTAATCTGAGTGAGTTCACATTTAAGGAGATATTTGCCGGTATTGAATATCCCTGGGATGTTCTGAGAATTATCAGTAAATTTATCGATGGGTCAGGTCTGAATGGCGTTAACTCATCTGTTCCTGAAGGAGCGCATATTATCGGTGAGCCAGTCTATATTGGTAAGAACTGCCGAATTGAACCAAACACATATATAGAGGCACCGGCAATAATCTGGGACGGTGTCCAGATAAGGTCGGGGGCATATATCAGAGGTAGTGTGATAGTAGATTCCGGGACTGTAGTTGGACATTCAACGGAGGTCAAGAATTCAATATTGATGAGAAATGTTGAAGCACCGCATTTTAATTATGTGGGAGATAGTGTGATGGGCAACAGGTCACATACAGGTGCGGGAGTCATATTATCAAACTTCAAGATTTCAGAAGATAAATGCGTAAAGGTGAAGATTGGTGGTGATGTATATGACACCGGGCTTGATAAATTTGGTGCATTGGTGGGAGATGATGTTCAGATTGGCTGTAATTGTATTCTAAGTCCGGGAACGATTATTGGTAAATCTACAATGATATATGCATTATCATTAATATCTGGCTACATTCCACCAGATAAGATAGTAAAGAATAAGCCAGAATATATACAGGTTGATAAGAAGAAATAGAATTTAATTGAGTTTATTAGAAATCTACTATATTGACATTGAGACACTATTATATTAGTTTATTTTTAGTGCGGGAGTAACTCAGCGGTAGAGTGCAACCTTGCCAAGGTTGAAGTCGCGGGTTCAAATCCCGTCTCCCGCTTGTTTTTCTGCTAATTTACTAACTTTTTACTGCTCTTTTAATGTATCAAAAACAACTGTATTCGGGTCATTCGGGTCAATCTTGACGGGAAATGTAGCCCCTGGCTGAAACTGTGGAACCGCGGCTCGGGGTATAATTGTGTCAAAACTTACCTCGTATGGCTGACCATATCCATCGTCAATTTTAAGTTTCAAATTTAGATAGGGCTGGTCGTTTATAGTGACAATTCCACCACCACTGTTCTCGCCAATATTTAGAACAGTAGCGGTTGCTGAGCGACCATACAGTCGGACGCTTTGAGATTTCTTGCCACCCCCAAGGAAAAGGTTATATGAACTACCCAACATTCTGAAGAAGTAGATTAAAGGAAATGCAGTTGCTAATATAATGAGAACAACTATGATAGTAATAAAACCTGCATTACCGAGTGTCTTTGTAAGAAAATCGCTGAAGATGCTAATAATGACTATAATAGCGCTACTTCCCAAAATCACCAGAGTAAAAAAACCAAATCTAAATCTATTCTTCTTTGCCATATATCTTACCTTATATGATAGTGATTATATCATATTGCGATATTTGCAAACTCATACATATAATTAAATAAATTTCTTCTTTTTTAATAGGTCCTCTAAATCAGGAGAACCAACCTCTTCAAGTTCATACGTTATTCTTATTGATGGCTTTTCTATATTTATCACTCTTCTCAGGTCAATCGGTGTAGCAATTATCACTAATTCTGCGTCAGATTTGTTTATCACTTCTTCTAATTCTTTCTTCTGCTCATCTGAATATCCCATAGCAGGAAGGAGATTTCCAATCTGCGGGTTTTTATTGAATACTTCTATGAGTGAGCCGATAAGATAGGGTCTCGGGTCAACCATTTCTTTTGCTCCAAACTTTCTTGCTGCAACCACGCCAGCACCAAATGACATTGAGCCATGAGTAAGTGTCGGACCATCCTCCACTACCAATACGCGCTTGCCTTTAATATTATCTGAGTTATCAGTAAAAATTGGTGAATTCGCCTTTATTATCTCAGCATCTTTATTAACTGACCTGATATTTTTTATAAGTGTGTTTATCTGCTCATTATCAGCAGAATCAATTTTATTTATGACGACACAATCAGCCATTCTCAGATTTGCCTCACTCGGGTAATAAGTTAGTTCATTTCCGACTCTCAATGGGTCTGCCACAACGATATGCAGGTTGGGCTTGTAGAATGGCAGGTCGTTATTACCGCCCTCCCATAACAATATCTCATTTTCTTCTTCTGCCAATCTGAGTATTTTCTCGTAGTCAACACCAGCATATACAATCATTCCATTTTTGATATGTGGTTCATATTCCTCCATCTCCTCAATTGTGCATTTTAATCTCACAAGGTCGTCAAGCGATTCAAATTTCTGAACTATCTGGTTTTTGAGGTCCCCATAGGGCATTGGATGACGGATAATGCCAACCTTTTTATCAGTATTTCGCAAAATACCTGCAACCCTTCTTGCTGTCTGGCTCTTTCCGCTGCCAGTTCTAACGGCGCATATAGAAATAACCGGTTTTTTAGATTTGAGTGATGTTGAATTCATTCCGAGCAAGACAAAGTCAGCACCGGTTGAATTTACAATTGCGGATTTTGACATCACATATTGATTGGTGACATCACTATATGAGAAAACAACCTCGTCTATATTAAATTTTCTAAGCAGATTTATGAGTTCTGCCTCAGGAAATATTGGAATGCCATCAGGATATCTAGCACCTGCAAGAACAGGGGGATAAATACGATTATCTATGTTAGGTATCTGGGTTGCTGTAAAGCAGACAACCTCTTTTTCTTTATTGCCTCTGTAAAATACATTAAAATTGTGAAAGTCCCTGCCCGCAGCACCCATAATAAGAATCCTTCTCATAGAAACCCGCCTTTCTTTATTTTTTATGAACTAATTAACAATAGATTAGCGGAAAGTTTATCATAACAAATATCTGTTTTCAAAAGATTTAGTTGAAATGTAATTAAAAATGAAATTTAGGTTATCTATAAATCTATTCTTATTTCTCCATATTTTGGATTTAATATATAAAGCCCAATGACCTTCTTTCCGGTTGTGGTCTCTATTGCATCTTTATAGTAATTCAGTTGAATTGTGTATTTTTCAAGCCGTTTTTTCCATTCAATCTCATTTACACTATCGGTCTTGTAATCAGCGATAATCAGACCATCATCTTCTATCACTAACAGGTCAATTATGCCAGTTATTATTTCATCATTTAACAAATAAGAGACAGGGACTTCTCTACTGAATCTTCCGATTTCTAAAGCCCTTTTAATCAATGGTAAGTTGAGAAGTTTTTTGACCAACCCTTCTATCTTCTCTTTTATACTTTCATTTTCATGCCCACAGATTACATCTACAATTCCTTTTAAATTTGTTTCATTGAAGTCAACTACTTCCATAATTTTGTGAACGTTGTCACCAATTGTTAAACCTTTATCTTTATACCCATACTTAGGTTCCTCAACTGTTTTAAATAATTCCTTGGCATCAGCAAATTCAGTTATATTCGTTATTTTCATTATCTTCAGTTCAGAAGATTCAATAATTGAACGCATCTCTTCTTCTTTTTCTTTTCTTTCTTTATTATAACCATTTGTAGTGGCTTTTGTCTCTAATATCTTATTAATATTTACAAAATCCTCTCTTTCTTTTAGGTTTAATTTAGTAGGGTCTATGTAATAACATCCATCTTTTACTTTTCCCATTAGATTATTTTCATAGATTTCATTCACCTTTGGGAGTTTATCATCAAAATATCTGTAATATCCTTGGTCATAATTAGTTTTGCAGTAAAAAAGTGGTATTATCAGGTAATCTTTTGCACGAGTGCAGGCAACATAAAGTAATCTTTTATTCTCGGCAGTATTAATTAGATCTTCTTTTTCTCTTAATTCATCGTAGTAATTATTTCTAAGTTTTTTGGAAAATGAGATGGCTAATCTTCTGCCTATGAAATCTTTGATGATATTATCTGCACCTCTCTGTTCTCCTGAACAGAGTTTTGAAAGTATAACAACCGGAAACTCAAGTCCCTTTGCTTGATATATGGTCATCAGTTTTACAGCATCTTCGTTTGGGTCAAATATGTTTATTGTCTTTTTCTCACCGTCGTTCAAAAGGTAATCAATATTGTTACTGAAATCCCTGACAGTGAATGTCGGGTCAGTTGAATTATCAAGCGCGATTGATTCTATCAGGTCAAATATGCTTTTAAGAAACCTCTCTCGCTTAATGATCGGTGTTCTCAAAAGGAGGTTAGATTTTTTGATAATTTCATATATGAGTTCGTAGATGTGTTTGTCTTTATATGAATAAAAAAGTTCGTAAAGCATTTTAAGTGCTTCAAAGATTGGTCCATCACCATCAGGTTTCTTTATAATGTTTGGCTTACCATATTTGAGGTAGTATTCTGAAATCTCTTCATCAGACAAAGCAAAAAATGGTGACTTCAGTGCGCAGATGATAGCATATTCATCATAGGGATTTCTTAAAGCATCAAGGATGTATTTCAAGTATATTATCTCAGGATTTTGATTTAATATATTAGAGGGTTTTATGAATGAATATTGAATATTATAGTTATTTAAAGCATTTTCATATATATCATTATTTATATTTGTAAAATATAATATAGCGATATCTTTATATGTTACATTCCTAACAATATCTTTAACTCTTATCTGCCAGCGGTCATTTATTATTTTATCAATAGTGGCAGATATGTATCTTGCCTCAAGACGCCTTGCATCAGCAGCATATTCTATTCCTTCTTCAATTCTGGGAATTATGAAGTTTATTGGTGCGTTTGATATATACGAATCATCGGTGTGATATGGTTGTATCTCTATATATTCAGGGTCAATAGTTTTATCTTCTGAACTACCGATAATATCTTTGAAAGTGTTGTTCACCCAGTCAATTATGCCCTTTGTTGAGCGGAAGTTCTGTCTTAAAGCAATCTTATCTCCACTCTTCTGTATAATCTCCTCGGCGAGTTTATATATCATCAGGTCTGCACGGCGGAAGTGATATATTGATTGTTTTGGGTCACCTACGATAAATATAGAACCATCTTTGAGATTCGCTTTCTGCCAGTCAGTTTCGGTCCCCCCTCCTGCGATAAGATATGCTATCTCAACCTGAAGGGGGTCTGTGTCCTGGAACTCATCAATAAGGAGATATCTGTATTTTTGCCTGAAATACTCTCTAACATCTTTATTGTCTCTTAATAAGTTCCTTGCCTCTATTAGAATATCATCAAATTCAAATGTGGATTTCTCAATTTTCAGTTGATAAATTATGTTGATGTAATTTTTAACTGAGTTCAATATTTTATGAGCAAGCCAGTATAAAAATCTTTCTATCTGTGAATCTTTGTATGTGATAAAACCTTTAATTGTTGCTCTTATATCTTCTACGTTAATCCAGTTATCCACTTTTCCTTTGGAAGTTTTATAATTCTTTTCATAAGTATTAAATAGGGTTTTGCTATCTATCTTTATTTGTTCTATGTCATTTCTTAAGTTAAGAAACCCTTGATATAGAAGGTCATCTTCATCACCAATAAATTGCTTTCTGATAATAGTGTCTAACTGGTTGAATTTATTTATTATATCTGGAATTACATTTGGTTCTTTATCTTTAATGTCTTCTATATAAGGTATAAGGTCTTTTGCATCCGTAAGCTGGTTTGCAATAGAGATAAGGTTTTCAATATTCACACCAAACTTTACAGATTGAGCAAGTATATTTTTTTCACTATCAGAGAGAGACAGCAGCCATTTCTTAAATAATTCCTCCTGGTCATCCCTTTCTATTTCTCCAATCTGTAAATTCGGGTCAATCCCAGCTTCAAATGGTCGTTCTCTTATAATATCTAATGCGAATGAGTGAATTGTCTGAATATTTGCTTTATTGAATTCAAGTAATGCTTTGAGTATGTAGTTTTTTTCTATTTCATTAACCTCTGGTTTTGATAGTTCTTCATCAAGTTTTTCTCTTACACGCCATGCCATCTCTCTGGCTGCTTTTACTGTAAAGGTTATTGCTGCAATGTGTTCAATTGGTGTGCCTTTTTTGATAAGCGTTAGAAATCTATCTATTAGAACAGATGTCTTCCCTGTTCCAGCACCTGCTTCAACAGCCATGTTTTTATCAATATTAGTTATTGCCTTCCTTCTATCTTCTATATCTGTGAGTTCAATCCTGTCTTCTTTCAATCCTTGTCCTCCGAAAGTAAATATTTTTTGTCATTTCACTTACATTTCATCACTTTTGTCTTGGAATATCTTCATTGTGAAAAGCAATTCTAGTTCTGAAAATCTTGCATCGTTTTTTGTCTTTCTATCTCTGATGATACTGTTCTTTGTCGGGCATATATCATTATAATCACAATATATGCAATCACCCTCTTTTTCATCATATAGTGGTATAAATACACCTTCTCTTATAAATTTCATAATTATTTTTATTCTATTTAGAATATCTTCTGAAGAAGTTTCTATTTCATTTGATGTCAGGTTGAATGGGAATATATTATTATTTGCTCTATCTAATACTCTATATTGAAATATATGGTCAATGTAATTTTTAAAATGCTCTTTTGAAAAGAGGGTGTAGAAAAATGCCTGAAGCCCATGTGAGAGAGACATCTTGTCTCTGTCATATTTTTCCTTATGTTTGGTCACTTTATAATCTATAAGCCGTATGATATTCTTCTCTCTGTTTACGTCAATTCTATCTACCTTGCCTGAAATGTCGATGTTAAGACCTTCTTCCAACTCTTTCCTTAAGGGCTCCTCTGTGAGAATATTTTCTGATTGTGGTCGCGACCTCCCGAATCTTGATTCAAGATAAAGGAGCTCCCATTCTGGTTCTTCTGAACTATCATAGTCAATCGCTCTCTCTATAAGTGGAGATAGCAATAGAATTTCTTCTCTGATTAAAAATCTGTATTCTTCTGGAAATGTGTCTATAATGTCCTTAAATTTTTTATTTATGGTCTCATTAATTATATCTGTATATTTACCGAATTCTTTGATAGAGACAATATTGTCTTTATTCTTTATCTTTTCGTAAGCTCTGTGCAGTATTTCATGAATGATGGAACCAATTAAAATAGGGGATATAGCAAGGATTTTTTCAGGTTCACTTAATATTGTTATATTAAGTATTCTCTTTAATAGAAATTTATACGGGCAGATTGCATAATCTTGTAATGAAGTTGGACTTACACCATTAGAGATAAATCTATCATATATGAGTTCCTTGATAACATTGTTTTCAATTAAACCAGAATACTTATTGAAACCCTTCTTTAATGTCATGAACCATTGTTCAAGACCCTTCCTTGTGAAGGGAAACAACCCTTCATCTAAAATTTCCGATATTCTTTTAGTATCTTTTTTTCTATATGCTTGAGTAATTGCACTCAGGTCATATTCTTCAAGGGTAATATATTCATTCTTGTCAGTAGAACTATAGGGTATATTTTCAAAGATTTCATCTGTTAGACCCTCACCTGATAACAATTCATTATATGATGGCTTCTTATCTAATAATGTTTGAAGAATTGTAGAAATATAATAAGACGGGAATGTATCATCACCTCCCACTCCTGTATATTTTGGGTATGTTATATAGATTTGCTCGGTAGCAGAGTCAATAGCCATCGCTAATAGCTGCAGGTCTTCATTTGACCGCTCCCTCTTTAATGGTAAGAAACCTTCTATCTTCCTATTTAAATCTTCTCTCTCAAAATCCAGTAATAATGGGTCCTGTTTGCCCTTTGTAGGAAAGGCGTCCTCTGATAATCCAGGTAAAAATACGACCCTGAATCTCAGTCCACGACTTATCATTGGTGATAGAACATTGACACCATTTTTCTGGAAACTACCTTTATCTGGTTGTATTGTCTCAATGACTGAAAGAATAATTTTTTTAAAGTCCCTCCATTTTAACTTTACATTCAGAAATTCTAATTTTTCAATCTCCTTTTTTACTTCCTCTACTATTCCTATCTCATCTTCATCAGGAATGAACTTCTTTATTATATTTATTGTAAGGTTTAAATATTCAGTGATATATCCTTCAATTGGGAATATAGAGATATCATCTGATATATGTTCTATTATTGCTTTTAGAACATTTGCTGTCTCAATATAGATGGTTTTATTAGTTGATGTTTCATCTTCATCCTTGAACTCAAAACTATCAATATAACTATCCAGGTTTTTAAGCCAATTATCTTTCCCTTCTATAACCCCGGCAATCATGCTGATTTTATCAAATAAGGTATCTCTAACAAATTTTTTGCCTATTATCTTTTCATAGGGGACGCTGGCATATTGTAGGAAGTCAATTACATCCTGTCTTGGAAGTTTGGAATTGATAAGGTTGAGAAGTAGAACCGCGCTTCTCAATATTCTATTTGAATAATCTGGCTCTGTATCTGATATGTAATATGGAATTCCCGTTCTTTGGAATATAGATTCAATCAGTTTCAGATAGAGAGAACTTGATAGTGTAATTATAGCCATATCGTAAAATGGCACACCCTGTTTTGCGAGAATAATTATTCTCCTTGCTATCTCTTCTACCTCTTTTAATGGCATGAAGCACGAAAGAATCTTTATTGGTGGTGTGCATGTAACCCTTTCTTCACCAAACCATTTTGATTGAAATTCCATAAGAGGTGTTCTTTCCACTTTGTTTTTAATTGTCTCTATCTTAAAACCGTCGTTTATAAATAAATCAAATGTATAATTTGCATATCTTGATATGCCCTCTTTTGATAAATGTCTTTCTGAAGTTATCCTTTCTTGTATATTGTCTTTATATGGAAAAAATAATGTGATATTTAATTGGTCTGAAAGTGCTTTTATAAACTTCCACTGAATGTAATTTAAGTCATATATTCCATAGATAGAAATTTTATCGGTTCCAAGCACTTCCTCTGCGTTCTCGCATTCTGAGGCAATTTTTATTATATAGTCATTATCATAGAATTTATAAGAATACCTTGTCTCTATAAACTTGTTATATAATTTGGATAATTCTCCAAGTTTTTTTGCTGTGAAAGAGAAAGTGTCTTTGTCCTTTTCAACAAAATCAAATTTATCAATACCCCCCTGGGATAGGTCTCTGAATGTGTCAATAAGTGCGTCAGGAAATCCATGTAGATTTACTACCTTACTAAAGTAACTACTTTCATCTAATAATTTGATAATTTCCAGAATCAATACCTGGTCTAAAAAAGATGGTATTTCCATTAATTCCTGTTCTGCCAGTGTTTTTATAGCAAGTTTTTTTGCAAGGTCTATGATTGTTATGAACTTGACATTAGAGTGAGAGAACAATTTTCTTGCTAACTTACGAGATAAATATAGACCACATAGATTGTTTGGAACTACAATATATAACGGTTCTATTCCACTGTAATTGGTTTTGATATAGGAAAACAGGGCTTCTTCCAGACCATCAGATATACTATCAATAATGAGCGTTTTTTCATTCATTATTCTTCAAAATATTACTATTAATATATAGATAAATCCTGTCTATTAAGTTTTAATGTATATTTTTTATAAATAATTATATGGTCATTCCATTAAAACTATCGCCATCTATGAATAATCTAAAAAATAGTTCAAAAGACAATAAGTATCCAATTCTTTTAATGTGTTCCCGAACGCCATGATTGTGTTCCCATAATAGTTTCTTTATACCCTCAGGATTGAAAATACCCCTTGATAGGCATCTATCTGATAACAATGTCCTGGTGATAAATGTTCTTGAACTTGTTGAGATTGACCTGGCATAGTCAAATATTCTTCCGTTACTATATAATGTCTTTATGAGTGAGTTTATTCCCCTTTTGTTAAGTTCCACATCAAATTTTGCAAGGAACCTTTTTGTCAAAAGCTCAAATTCACCTGCTGACGGTCTCATACCATACCAGTTGCTGGGTATGTCAGAAATTTCCGGAAGAATATATTTCATTGCAAGGCGATATAACCTTTTATAAGCCCTCTCCTCGGGAGTGCTCTTTAACATAAGGTCAATTATATTGTTGTCATAGTAAGGTGTGACTATATTTATAAAAAGGTTCATTCCAGATAAACTCAATTTCAGGAACTTTGGCAGGTATGTTGTTATATAGAAATAATGCCAGCAATTGAGATAGTGGTCCTGTGGTATGCTTAAAAAATAGTTCTTTACCTCCTCTTTTGACCTCTCTTCATATTCTTTTATTTTATCGCCGAATATCTCTCTTCCTATATCACCATTAAAATATTTAAGCCATCTATTGGAATAAAATATATTGAAGTAATCCTTTTTTGATATATCTTCAAACTTTTTTGGATTCAGGTAATAACCAAATATCACCCTTCCTTCCAGTCCGTCAAGGATTGTATCTACCTCTTTTATATAGTGACCAATGGAATAGAAATGTGAACAGGTGGAATCGACAAGCCCCTCCGCTACCCATACCTGTTCTTCCGAGTGTTTTGCAATATAATCATCCTCGAGTTTGATATAATGGTATTTTGCTCCAATCTTTTCTGCTATCCACCTTGCAATCTCAATGTCACCAGGATGACCTGTGAGATGATTGTATGCATCAATATTATGTATTATTTGAGCGGATACACCTGCTATTGTTCTTGAATCCATTCCACCACTTATAAATGTTCCGACTTTATCACCATTATTTCCATTCTTATTAATTATCCTCTCAATCACTTTTTTTATATTTTCTCCAAGTTCAATTGCCATCTTATTTCTTACACCCCTGGTATCTTCTGAATATCTATAGTCAAAATACTTGTGCGTTCTTATACTTCCATTTTCTACAACGAGGATAGTCCCAAATGGTAGCCATTTTACATCTTCAATCAGTGTTCCGTCACCAAATGGATATCCCATATTTACTATATGTGCGAATGTTGTCTCATCAAACTTTCTTTTAATATTCTCATCCTGTAAGATACCCTTGATTCTTGGAGCAAATATGACTCGGTCTTTTGTAATTGAGTAAAATATATGTCTGTGGCTATGTCTATCTACCGCTATAGTAAATCTTCTGTTCTTACCATCCCAGATAGCACAGGAAAAAGGACCATTTATATTTTTTACAAACTCAACTCCATATAATTTGTATAACTCAATAACGATACCTGCGTCACAATCTAAACTAATACCATTTCTTTTCAATTCTTGTTTCAGGTCAACATCGTTATAAATAATTCCACTGAATGCAATTGTTATATCATCTGCTTCATCGTAGTAAAGATTGCCATCATTTCCTTCAACTTTTTTTATTACTCCTAGATACGCTGGATTTTTTACTGATGATTGTGATTTCAGATTATAATAATGTGAGAGAACCCTCCCCATCCTTTCTAAAAGGATGATATTATCTTCATTTTTGTAACCACCTTTCAGGTTTACAAAACCATAAATTCCAATCATAATAACTTAAAAATCCACTGATATTTTAATAGGATGTTTGTATAAAATACAGATAAAAGTTAAGTTTTTATTGAGTTGTATTATTTTCCTTAGTTTTATTGTATTCCTCTATGGCTTCTATTATGGCATTATAGGAATCATTAATTGATTTCTCATCAGTAATGAATGATGATTTTGTCTTCAGTATGTATTCACCTTCTCCTGTCTTCTTCATCTCTGCTGCTTCCTCTGTTGAGATAATGACCTTATCTACTGGCATCTTTAATCTTAATGCGAATAGTTCAAGTCCAGTGGATGGATAGACGCCATATCGTCTGATATGGAATATGTCAGAATTTAGATTCATTGAACCGGGTATTACAGTTATAATACCTTCATAACCCATTGCAATTGCTTTTTTAAGGGCTGTTTCATTAAAGCTTCCATAGGGCCATGCAAATAACCTTATATTTATTCCAAGATTTTTCTCAAGTATCTCTCTTGACTTTCCAAGTTCTTGCTCTAAGAAAGTATAATAACTGGCACCATATTTCATTCTTTTTGGACTGGCCATATTTGGATGGCTGATACTATGACTTCCAATTTCCATACCATTATTTACCAGTTCTCTCAATTCACCCCATGATAGCGAACTACCACCACTACCTATATAATTTGTATAGATAAATAATGTAGCAGTAAATCCATATTTCTTCAATATTGGGTATGCTCTTGTATAGAAACTATTATAACCGTCATCTACTGTTATTATTACTGACTTATCAGGCATTGATGATAGGTCTTTACTGTAAACTGCATCAATGTATTGTCCGAGTGTTATTGTCTTATATCCATTCTCATATAAATAGCGCATCTCATCTTCAAATTGATTTACTGATACCTCATATGGATTTTTTGGAAAATCAGTGAATCTGTGATACATAAATATAGTCATCTTGAAGTCATTTGCGATGATGTTATCAATTTTATTAATTAGAGGAATGACCTTATCTTGTGATACTGACTTTGAGAAGATAACCATACTATTTTCTTTGTTACTATTTGTTTCTATTCTTGAGTCAGATATATCTGAATTAAGAAAAATTACATCTTCTGGTTTAATATTCATATATTTTTTGTCATCTGATGATGATATGAGGAATTTAATATTTCCTGCATCTTTATATATGATGTTCTCAGAAACATCGGATGCTGATGTTATTGGCGCAAGGTCAATTGAATTAACAAATGGGGGAATGAGGGTGAGAAAAAGGAAGAGTATGATTGTTATTTTATATAAATTCTTCTTCAGTACATTTAATGATAACATTTTGTCCCCCTGATTATTGTTGTTTTGATAGAAGTTCATCTATGTGCAATTGAGCGTAAGGAATATAGGGGCTGTCTTTTGCGCATAAGATAAATTGTCTCCAGTGTTTTAGAGCAGATACATCATCTCCCGTCTTTTCATAACATAGAGCGATATTCCAGTGAGCAATGTCAAAGTCAGGTTTTGCATTTAATGTTTTCTTAAACTCCTCAATTGCTTCCTCATAATTGCCCTGGAGGTATAAGACGCTACCCAGATTATTCATCGCTTTGTAGTAATTTGGCATAAGTTCTATTGATTTCTCAAATTCCTCCATTGCAGCATAAAATAAGCCCTTCTCTTTATAGACCAAACCCAGGTTATTGTGAGCAAGTGCATTATTTGGGTCAATATCAATAATCTTCTTAAATATTTCCATTGCTTTCTCAGTATCACCACTGTCTAAACATTTATTACCCTGTTCTAATAAAATATCAGTGTCATTGGTATCTTTGTTGCTTCCTGAACTACTGCTGTTTAAAGAAAGTGGAATGAAAAATGCTAAAAAGTATATAAAAGTAACAATCGTCAAATTTCTAAATAGTTTCACAATTCTTCCTCCAACAAATCTTTATGTGGTTTTTAAAGATTACTGGTTACTTGACATCTTCTATCTCTTTGTCCTCTCCAGTTATCATCTCAACAAACTTGTCAACAAGTTCTGAGTCAAGTTGTTTACCTTTCTCTTCAATCAGCACTTTGAGAGCTTGCTCTTTTGTCAGTGCTCCTCTGTATCTCCTTTCAGATAAAAGTGATGAATATGTATTACAGATTGAGACAATCTTTGCCTCGAGAGGTATTTTATCGTCTTTAAGTTTATCTGGATAACCTTTGCCATCAACTCTCTCATGATGATATTTAACAATATCAAGCACTTTCTGAGGTAGGTTTGCCTTTTTCAAAATATTATATCCAAGATTTACATGCTTTTGCATCTCTTTTTCTTCTTCATTTGTATATGGACCTATCTTTTGGAGAACAGTTTCAGGAACACCAATTTTTCCAATGTCATGAAGGATTGCACCAATCAGTAGATATTTTATATTCCCCTTCTTAAATCCTATTTTGTCAGCAAGTCGCAAGGCAAGCCGTGTGACATTTTCGCTATGTCCTTTGGTATATGTGTCCCTTGCTTCAAGTGAGTATATAAGCGCTCTTATTGTCCCGTTGAATGCTTCTTGGATTTCTTCATATAGTTCAGAGTTTGAGATGATTCCTCCAAGTTGAAGGGACAGAGATGAAATAATATGAAGTTCATCATCTGAATATTCCTTTCCTGTTACTTTTTTTCCAAGCAGAACGATACCAATCAACTTGCCTTTAAATTTGATACCAACTATTAATGATAACTTCTCATGGTTTAAGAGTTCTACCTCTTTCTGAGGAAAGAGAGACTTTTCTTGATTTATAAATATGATGTCTTTTTCGTCTGACAGTTTTTTAATTAAAGGTAAATTCGTTTTAAAAGTAAGTCGGATAAGTTCAGGACCTATATCACCTCTGTGGTTTGAATGTTTGAATTCCTTGTTTTTTTTATCATAAAGATAGATGATTGCTCTATCTGTTCCAAGTTGACCTACTACTATTATGAGGAATTTGTTTAAGATGTCAGATAATTCAAGTGAAGATGATAACTCTCTTGTCGCTATTAACAGTGTTTCTATTTCCTGAATCTTCTTTTCAAGTTCAAAATTGAGTTCAGATAGTCGTGTCTTTGTTTCCTCTGTTTCTGTTAATGCTTTCACATTTCTGAAATTTATACCTGTTCCAATTAGTTTGGATATTACTTCTAATAGGGCTATATCATTTGCTCTATATTCGGCTCCTAATTCCCTGTGACCAAGCAAAATAATCCCTTCTAATTTACCATCATTTATAATTGGAATGCCAATTTCACAGTCAACCTTCACTAAACTTATATACTCTGTTTCGTGGTCATCTGCTATATCCTCAGTTACAATTATAGATTTCTTTATCAATAGCAGATTTGAAATATTCTCAATCTCTTGCTCTGACAATGCTTTAAGGTTCCCATTACCTACACTAATTGTTTCTATCTCATCTTTTAATGATATAGATGTTGGGATAAATAAAGCATCAGTTATTGATAGATGATGTTTGAGTGTATTTATTGCATCTTTTATCAAATTGTTTAATGACTTATATTCAGATATAGAATCAATGATTTTAATAATGGAATTTGTATATGAAGAGATAACTTCACTTGTGCTTGAATCCTCTTCTTCAACATAAACTAAGTTTTGAGGCAGACCACTTCTTAATGCTTCTATTGCCTCATCTTCAACTGAAAATATTCTAAAGTATTCTATAACGTCAAGCGATTTAAAAACTTTTTCTACCTTTTTTGGAAGGTTCAGCAAAACAATATCTCCTCCCTTTTTTCTGAAGTCCCCGACGGTTGATAAGAGAACTCCCATACCAGCGCTTGATATAAACTCAACTCCTTTGAAATTTAATATTAATTGATACTTATTCTCTTTCTGACAGGCATCAAATAGTTGAGATAATCCTTCTGCTCCTTCTATTCCTAATACACCCTTGATGGCAAACACATTGATACCATCATTCATCTCTCGTGTAAGTTCAATTATCAGTTCCTTCATTAATCCGGCTCTCCTTATGCATGCCTGTTCAAGAGAAATCTTTTACCATTTTTATTCTATTTCTTCCTTCTGGAGTATAATCAAAGACAACCTCATCCATAAGCGTCTTTATCAGTGGTATTCCTAAACCTCTCTTTCTTTTCTTTTTAATTATATCACCAACCTTGATTTGATTAAGGTAATTTATATCAAATGGTTTTCCAGAATCTGTTATTGTGATTCTAACCAGACTGTCTTTTATAGTAATAATAATATCTATATATTTTCCTTTTTCATATCTATGTGCATGTTCAATACTGTTTGCGCATGCTTCATAAATTACCAATTCAATCGTATTTAAGTCATCCTCAGATAAGACCAGAGATTTGCCAATATCCTGAATGAATTTTCTGAGTTTGTTTAACTCATCTAAATCACTTGGAATTCTAATAGAAAACTGCTTTACTGCCATCTAATCACCTTGTTGAATATAACAAAGTTTCTATTCAAATGCTCAGTTCTTACACATAATATTCATTATATTTACTCTATTTTTTCCTTAATTCCTATAATTGTCAAGTCATCTTTTAAACTTTCATTACCCGAAAAAACTCTTACTTTATTGAATATAGTAATTATTTGCTCTTTCAGAGGAAGATTTGCAATTGTGCTTATAAGGTTTGCAAGTCGCTCTTCACCGAACTCCTCATTTTTTGGAGATGTTGCCTCTATAACTCCATCAGTATAGAGTAATATCTCATCGCCTGGCTCAAGAGTTATCTGTTTTTCTTCCAGTCGGTCATCAAAGTTTTCACTGTAGAACATAAATAGAGGTCTTCCACTACTTTTCATTGTGAAAGTAGAACCCAGTTCACCTTTATATATTATTGGGGCGGTATGTCCTGCATTTGCAAATGTAAATGTGCGGGTAGGGTGATGATAGAGACCATATATTGCTGTAGCGAACCGCATTTTTTGAAAATCAGGTGTTATAAGAAGATTTGTCTCTGTGAGGACTTTCTTTGGCTTAAGAAATCTTCTTGCCTGGCTTCTTATGACGCCTCTTACCAGTGTCACTGCCAAAAGACCGCTGAGACCTTTCCCTGAAATATCAACTATGATAATTCCTAACCTTTCCCCACCCAGATCCATAACATCAAAGTAATCTCCACCAACAATATAAGCGCTCCTGCATATACCATGGACCTCCAGTCCCTTCCATGAAGGAAAACTTTGAGGAAGGAGTCCCTGTTGTATGTTATGTGCAACCTCAAGTTCCTTCTTTATCTTCTCTTTTTCCAGAAATTCCTTCTGTGCCTCTTTAAGTTTTACAGCCATCTCATTAAATGAACTGGCAAGAGTTCCCAATTCATTTCGTGAATTAATATTGACATTAATATCAAGATTTCCCTTTCCCAGTTCTTTTGCTGCTGAGACCAGCTTCATTATTGGTGTGACAATTCTATGCGAGAGAAATAATGATGTTAGAAGTCCAATAATTATTGCAACAAGACCCAAAATCAAAATGTTCAGTTTTATCTTTGATAAAGTTGTTGTGAGTGATGTTTGAGAATATTTTGCCCTTACCTGACCTACAACTATTCCACTCTTCAGTATGGGTGCTATTATCACAAGATCACCATCAATTGTTCCTAATTTTTCCCCTGCCTTTAACTCAATTATTTTTTGTGTCTGTTTCATGACATCACCAGTTTTAAATTCCTTATTTATATTTATCGCATCGGTTGAACCTCGTATAATATTATTCCTGTCAATTATTGTGATATCATTGCAATCCTTGTCATTTTCAACGACATCAAGACAAAGCGGATATAGTGTGAGTATAGATTCTGTCGGAGGTAAAAGAATAGCACCTGATGCTGTTGATGCTACCCCTCTTGTCTGTGCTAATATCCTTTTTACGAATTCATAAGTAAGTGATTTTCTCTGTGTCTCAAGCGTATATGTTCCAAGTATAAGTGCAGATACCATTACACTTATGATAAAAAGAAGGGCTGTTTCTATTCTAAATGAAAACCATCTCTGTTTATTTTTCTTCATTTTAATCCTGATAATTCTTTTTGTGCTCTATCAATTAAACCTTTTGCATCTTGATTATTCGGGTCAATAGATAAGATTTTATTCCAGTATGATATCGCCCCTTTAAGGTCTCCTTGTCCATATTTCTTAATACCAGAATAGTAATAAGATTGAATTAGTGTCTTTGCGGTATCTTTATAGTTACCATACTGACTGTATACAATTTCAAGTTCACCAATGGCTCCAGCAATATCTCCATCATTATACATTTTTGTTCCGTTTTCATAATGTTTTAACATTTCAGGTGTTATCTCTGGTTGCTTGATTGGCTTGTTCAATATACTATTTATGTAGTCAATCTTTTTTGATATTTCAGTATTATCTGGGGTAAGAGCAAGAGCATCTTTATAGTATTTAAGTGCCGATGTATAGTTCCCTTTCTTCAATTGCTCTTCTCCTTTGATAGTAAGTTTATATACTTCTTCTTTCTTTCTCTCTTCCTCTTCCCTTTTCTTTATAGCGTCCTCAGTCAATGTTATATAACCCTTAGCACGAATGTTTTCTGGGTCAATTGATAATATACCCCTGAATGTCTCGAGTGCCTTATCAATCTCTCCATTGTCATATTGCTCTCTTCCATCTTTTATTGCCATTTCTATCTTTGCTTTTTGAAGTAGTTCTTTAGCCAGTTCACCATCGGGATATGTATCTAATGCATTTTGAAAGCATCGGACTGCAAAGTCATACCTTCCAATACTCATATGATACCTTCCCTCACCTATCAATCGCTTGTAATATTCTAACATCCTCTCCTTTGATAATCTATCCTGTCCAATATTTATCGTCCAATCAAAGAAATGGTTTTCATATCCTTCTCTTAAGGAAGCAGCGTAGTTGAAGGAGTAAGTCAGTCCAGAGAGACCTATTCCAAATGTTGGCATCTTGTCCATCAAACCCAATCTGAAGAATATTGTGTGATATGGTCTTATTTCAGCACCTACAAATATATTTTTTTCATCTTTTTCAATAAAAAAATCACTCAAAAGAGAAAATGACTTCATGCTTGATGTTTGGTAAGTAAGAGAAAACCCTGCCCTAATCCTGTATGGTTTTGAAAAGTTGAATGCAGTGCCGATTGCAGGAACGATGTGAGTTTCATTTGATGGGGTGGTAAATGGAAAAACAAGTAGACCTATATTGGGAATGATTGCACTTTCTGAACTCTTTCCTAAGGTTCTATATAAGTAATTAAAACCACCTCCAATAGAAAATCTCCTGACAATAAGATATGAGTATTCAAGATGGAATAGGTTATAAGAGATACCAAGAGTGTCTATCAACCTGCCGTTGTTATCTCTTATTTCAATATCATTTGTCCATAATCTATGGAACATAAGTCCAAGAGAGCCATATGGATAGAAAGAGATAATTCCTGCCCCGTTTAAAATATTTGCATTAAGATTTGTCAATCGTAGATAACCTGTATTCAGTTTTGATTGAGTAAGGACAGATGAAGATGCAGGATTATATAAAAGTGAGTCGGTTGAGCCATAGAATGCAGTAAATGCTCCTCCGAGCCCGCCTGCTCTTGCACCATAGAGACCATATAGGAGTTCATCAGTGTAGTTGCTTATCTCCTCAGATGAAAGAACAAACATTGGTAATAATAAGATTAATATATATGGTATTAATGATTTCACTTTACCTCTATTTGCTATCTTCTATTACAAATATTTTAAATGTTTTGGTTTCTTCTTTCTTTGATGTAAGTCCTTTCACATTAACATTAAGCAGGTATAATCCTGGTTCAACAGGGATGTCAGTATTCTGAAGATTGAATTCCTTTATTAGGCCTAAACCAGGTGTTATTCTCAAATTTTCTACAATGGATGCTATTTTTTTGCCAGAAAGGGAGAATAAATTTATTTTGACAGTTATCTCTTCGTCAGAAGCATTACTAAGATAGATATGAATCATCTGGTTCTTTAATGTCGGATTAGGATATGCAAAGAATTCTCCTATCAGTCCTGAGGATATAATTGAAGGTAGTAAGATAAACAATAGAATTAAGAAAGCAATATATATAAATTTAGGATTTTTCATATTTCAGGTTTAATTTAATGACCTCTGCTAAAAATAAGAAAGATAAGTTTTGGTAGGAGTTGAGGATACGATTCAAGAACAATAAATTTATCCTTCGGGTAGACAGATACTCCAAATCCTATCTCACAGAGAGCCCTCTTTAAGACATATATTCTCTGTTCAGGTGTCATATTTTCTTTATCAAGAATGTCGGGGTAGAGTGATGTGTCTACATATATTAATAGATTTGTGTTTTTCTCTAAATGCGATAGAACATCATTAAAGTTCCTGGTTTTATCGGTTGTCTTACCTGATAGAATATTATCTGTGGTTTCTTTAATGGCTTTCTCATTGTTGGAATACAGCGCTATCTCTTTTTCATCTAGATTTTCAGCCCTTCTAATAATAGAAATGATACCATTACTATAATAATATATTTTTGTCCCACTATACTCCTCGGTCCTATCAAAACTAATTGTATCTTCCACCCTTTTACCTTTCTTGAATAAGATAAGCATCTGGGCGTCTTTTAGTTCGAATAATTTGTCAATTTTTTGGTCGCCCTTATAGATTGTGAAAATAAGTGAGTCATCAATTATATTTTGTGGTATTCCAATGTCTTCCAATAGTGGAGTTGACATTAATAATATTATATTTTCTGGTAGATAATCTAACAGAAGATTTTCATGTTGATGCTCATTTGAATAGATTGTGTTATCAAGTATTTTATTGTTTTTGAGAAGACAGCCAATTATATCTGTTGGACCGGTAGTTTCTGAAAGGCATATATTTTTATACCCAATGCAGATGCTATTATCAATTATTTTTGACAGGGGAGTGAGGAAAACTTGGTCATTTGATTTTGTAATTTCGTTTAATGTTTTCTTAAAACTTTTATTCTTTTTTGACTTTATAACCTCTGTCATAAAGAAACTGTATATGTCACCATCACTTCCCAATACTTCAAGTGTATCTTTTATTCCTCTGTCCAATTGCAATGGATGATTACCTTTTGATATGTTGTCAAGTGTGTTATAGAAAGTCCTTCTGAAATTTGAGAGTATGAAACAGGTTTCACCCGTCGCAAAATAATACTCCTTATTTGTAACTTCTTCTTGATATTTCAATTCCCTGATATTGAAACCACCATTCGCTTTTTCAATCATGTTTATTCTAGCTCCATTGTTTTTCCCAAATTCAATAACTCCTTTGATAATAACATCCAATATACTGCTAAAATTATTAAATGTGGGATTGTCTTTTTTAAATGATACAACTGCTGAAAAGGGAAATCTGTCTTTCTCAATATAAAAGCCAATACTTATATGGCAATCTTTTAATGTCTGGAGAATGTCATCTGTTGACATAGGCACGTTTATGGAAGAGAGCTGATTATTCATCTCATCAGAGAGCATTAAATTGAAATAACCCTTGCTGCCTTCTGGCTGGCTTGAAAATATAGAAGGTTCTGATGTGTAAATGTATAAAAAGCCATCCTTTGGAAGACAATACAGGTCATCACTGATGGCTGATTTAGATTTTATAGGAATAAATATTAAAAACATTAAGAGAACATATATATATCTCCTCACTATCTCCCTCCCTGTAAAGGTATACTGGCTCTTTTTAGATTAGCACATTAACCAATGAACTGTCAATATGAACAGTGAATTTTTCAATGAATGAAAACTTTATCTGAGAGAATTAGACTTTAAGTTTTTGTATTAATTTAATTCAAGTAATTAATAATTATCTCGGACCACCTTCGGAACCCCCTCCCATTTTCTCTTTAAATCTTTCTTTCTCCTCCTTCATCTTCTTTATCATACCAAGCATTTCTTCCTGAAACGTCTCCTCAAATACAACAAATTTCGCCATCTGCACAGGTGTCAGAATATTGCTCATCTGGTTTATTATATTGCTCTCATCTTCAATAAGTTTCTTCTTCAGTTCAATTATACTGGCATTGTAGTTCTCAATTGAACTCTGCGTGATGTCTCCACTTTCTATATCCCTCTTCAATTTTTCTACTAACTCCCTTCTTTCTTTTAGATGTGTTCTTCTCAACTCTTCAAATTGTTTATAAAGCGAGAAAAACTCAATTGTCTGTTCAGATTTCAGGTCTAGCACTTCGGTAAGTTTCCATATTTTGAGCATTTCAAGTTTTTCCTCTGCTTTTTCCTTATTTGGTTCCATTCCTGGTGGAAACAGCTGAGAATATGCTACTGTAAACAAAGAAGTTAAAAGAACAAACACCAAGATTACAAGATACATTTTTAACATACAATCCTCCTTTAAAGAATGAAACACCTGAGATATGTATTTAGATATTTTCAAATGTTTCATTCGTTTCTTCCCTTTCAATTTCATTTATAACCCTATAACCACCAGTATCATATGAAAGCCCTTTTATTAAAATTTCCTCCATGTTCGCAAGTTCTTCCTCGTCAGCAACGGTATTTGCAAGGACTTTGTAACTGTCTTCCTCTGATACCTGAGAAGGTAAAATATTGTTTATACCGTATCCTTCGTTTTTCATCTTTTCAGTCATTTGTGACATGACATCACTTGCTATGTCCGGTTCAAGTATATATATATTAACCTTAACCAGCGGGTCTAACTCTCTCTCTTCTGCTCTAACAATTAGTTCTGGCATCTCCCTTTGCGTCTTCACTGTTATGACATTACCACTTGGTTCTGGTTGTTCCTCTTCTACAATCAACATTGGTGATTCCTCAGGCCCGGGACTTGTAAATTCATTCAGATTCCAGGATGAAGGTTCTAATATCTCAGTTTCTGTTTTTCTTAAAGCAACTTGCTCTGCCCTTTCTTTGAAGGCAGGTAACCCTTTGAAAATTATTATAAGTGCCAGTATGACTGCAGCGGATGCAAGTGGCACAGCCCATCTGAGCCATATTAACCCCTTCTCTCTATGGTCAGATGTGTCGGTTAAACTAATTTTATTTAGAATCCTTGATGATAGACGGTCAAGAAAATCTTTATCTGCTTTTTTTAATTGAATATTTGAAATTAGTTTTAAGAAATTTTCTGATTTGCTTAGGTATTCGCTGCAAATTCTGCATTTTTGAATGTGGAGTTTAACTTCTTCCTCTAAATTAGTAAAACTGCCAGATACTAATACCTCATCAATTAAAGCCCTGACTTTATTACATATCTTATTTGGAAATACCTTATCTCTTTTCACTATATCAGGTCCTCCAGTAATTCCCTCAACTTTTTTATGGCAAAAGAGAAATTTGCCTTCACTGCACCTTGAGTTACACCAAGCACCTCTGCTGTCTCTTCAATGCTGAGTCCATTGAGATTTCTCATCACGAAGACCTCTCTCTGCCTTTCAGGTAATTTTTCAAGTGCTTTATTTATTCTCTCATTTATAATTGATGCTTCTGCCATTTTATCTGGTTCAGCGATACTACTTTTTAATGTTGTTATATCCTCAATGTCAATTTCACTATGCTTTTTATTAATACCTCTGAGGTGATTTTTAGCAGTATTTGAAGTGACAGAGTAAAGCCATGTGGTAAATTTTGACCTGCCCTTGAAAGTGTTTGCCTTGTAATAGAGTTTAATAAATGTCTCTTCAGATATATCTTCAGCAATAGCCCTGTTTCTGACAATGCTAAATGCTATTCCGTATACCTTATCTTTGTGTCTTTCAATAATCATCTCAAACGCCCACTCTTCACCTTTCAAAAACCTTTCTAATAATGACTCATCACTAAGTTTTTCTTTATCATTCACGTCTTGTTTTCTATTATTTGGACACATAAAGATATAAAAAGGATTAAACCTTTAACCTTTAAAAATACTAATAACAGAGATGATTGATTGAAATTACTGGTTCAACTTTTTATGAGTTCTTTATTACACTTGTAATCCTATTTTTTAATATCTTCAATCTTTTTTTCTGTATCCTTTATCTCCTTCTCGAGTGCTTTTACCTCTTTTATTAACTTCTTTATCTCACTATCATTTGTGATGTCTTCCTTTCCCTTTGCTATTAGTTCATACATTCTTCCGCCCATCTCAAAAAAGTTCTCTCTTATTTTCCTGTGAAGTCCAATGATATTTATGCGCAGCCTTGCAATCTGGGTTATCTCACCTGTTTTGTCGAGAAAAGCAGATATACCAGTTTTTGTTGCCTCAATACCTTCATCCAAGCCCTTCTTTACCTTTTCCCATAGATTCTCCATTATCTGACCTCCTTTCAGGTATTATATCATAATAGTTTATTAAGCACGCATAACTCGCAGTTTGGTTTGTTCTTTGTGCAGTAATTCTTGCCAATATTAACAAGTAATGCGTGATATTCATTATAGACATTGACATCTTTATCAAGTGATTCCATAAATAAACTCTGCACTTCGTCATAACCAGCATTTTCATCTATTACATTGTGTCTTTTTAGTATTCTAAGTGTATATGTATCTACCACAAATATTGGCTTTTCAGCTGAGTATAATATTATACTGTCAGCACTCTCTTTTCCTATTCCCCAGATAGATATAAGTTCACAGCGGAGACCTTCTAATGATTTATCATAGAAATTTTCTAAATTGCCATTATATTTTTCTTTAATGTATGTAGATATATGTTTAAGTTTCTTTGCCTTTTGGTTGTAATAGCCCGATGGTCTTATTGCTTCTGATATGTCTTTCAATCTGGCATTTGCAAGTTTTTCTATATCTATTAATCCTCTTGAATTGAGGTTTTCAATTGCCCTTTCTACATTTTTCCAATTTGTGTTCTGTGTTAGAATTACCCCAATAACGACCTCCCATTTGGTCTGAGCAGGCCACCAATTTTGAGAACCCAGTTCTTTTAATAAAATACGATATGCTTTGCGAACAAAGTTTTTCTTTTCCATCCCCTTTTATCCTGATTTTAGGACGAACCTTTGATAAATTGAATTATCTCTTTTTCAATTTTAGATAGAAATCGTCTATATGGTTTTTTATAGGGTGCTTTTACTACCAGAGTGAATATCATTTCTTCTTCTACGAGTGGTCTCATTATCAATTTGCCATCAGAGTAAAGGTCTATAATTGTCTCTTTAGGTTTTTTATTTATAAAATCAGGCAATCTTTTAAATACTCTCTTTGCAAGTATTGAAATCTCTTCTATTAACTCTTTTGGGATTCTGCCTGCACCCTCTGAGAGTTTAAGCCCATCTTCATCAATTACAAATGCGTAGTTGAAGCCAAATGAAGTTATCTTTTTGAGAATATTATCTAATTCTGTCTTTACTGATTTAACATGTGGAGTTTTTGACTTTTTTACCTCATTCACACTTGCCTCCAATCTCCAGTTTTTCCTTCCTTCTCATAGATTATAAGCATAAACCTAATACCTTTTCAATATGATATTATCAAAAATAAGAAAACTAAACAATATTTAGAAGTTTTAAGACAATATATACATTGTTTTTTAACATACAGGTTGCCTTTAGGGGCTATTTTTATTATTATGCTTTTATTAATGAGGAGCTGATGTGAAGAGCGCATTTTTATTATTAACATTTCTCATAATTTTTATTTCACTTTCCTATAGTTTATATCCGGTTATTTCGGTTAATAAAGATAGCTTGGCTGCTATTTTGATGAAAGGTGATATAAGTGATGTATATATCCTAGGTGAGATGGATGGAAAATACTGGCTTTTTGGAAGCGAAAGTGTCATTAAGTATATATCGCTGAAAGGTGAATACCTGTTTGACTACGACCCTACGCGCAATTACTATCTAACAGATGTTTCAATGCTTGATTTGGATAAGGAAGTTCATCCAGTGGTTGTAGCAAGTTACAATAACCTGAATATAATAGAGACAGAAAGCCCTGTGAAAAGACCAGGGTCAGAGGTCTTCATAATGTTAATACCATATCCTGCTGAGAGGTTAAAATCTAATTTACAAATTCATCTGTTGCCAGAAAAGGTCTCAAGAAGTGATGAAGTTCAGAATTTAGTAAATAGTGCAGAGAGAGGTAAAATAGATGAAACAATAACGGACCTCGTTGGTTTTAAGACAAGATATGATTGGACTGTGAACTGTCAGAATGCAGGTGAATATATAAAGAATAAATTAGAGTCCTATGGTATTCCATCTTCTTCAATAAGTTATATTTCGGTTGATTTAAACGACCTTTCTTCTCCAAAGTCAAACACATTGGTTGCTGTGGGTGATTTTGGTCTCATTCTAAGATCTGATAATAGTGGAGAGTTATGGCAAGAACTTGATATTGGTGGTCTTGACCAGGACCTTAATGACATATATTTTATAAATCAAAACCTGGGCTGGATATGTGGAAATAGTTCTACTGTTCTTTTTACGAATGATGGTGGTGTGTTATGGCAGAAAAGAGATGTTCCTATTGAAAGTACACGGTTTGAAGGAGTATGGGGAGATGCTGATGGGTATGTATATGCCTGTGGAAGTCCTGGTGTGATTGTTCGTTCAACCGACTTTGGTGCAACCTGGTATTCCTCCAATACTGGCACTACATCATACCTCTGGGATATAGCGTTTTCAACCGGCAGGTCACTTGGCATTGCGGTCGGTTCTGATGCAACGATATTGAAAAGCGTTGACCAGGGTATATCTTGGCATATAATTCAGGCACCTGATAAAAATATAAGATACTATTCTGTATTCATTGATAGTAAAGGAAATCCATGGATTGGTGGAGACAATGGTTCTTTGTTTTATAGCGATGATGGTGCGTCATCGTGGAAGAAGGTCAACCTGCCAACAGATATGGCAGTCCGCTCGATTAGAATCTATGACACTAAAGTGATTGTTTCGGGAGATTTCTCAAAATTGCTTATAAGTAATGATAAGGGGATAAGCTGGTCGGAGGTATCCCTTCCTTATGGTTTTCAGTATGCTTGTGAACAATCAGATACTGATATATGGACTTCCGGCTCAATGGGAAGCATTTATAAGATAGAGAATAAAGCAGTTGTATGGCAGGGGAATAATATTAACCCTCTGGCACTTCATTCATGGGAAAATATTGTTGGTATTAAAGGCGGTATAGATGACCCGATTACATCAATTATGATGACAGCACATTATGATTCAACTAATAGATATGGTGACCCATATACTGATGCCCCAGGTGCTGATGATAATGGAAGCGGTGTTGCATCAGTTATAGAGACAGCAAGAGTATTGTCTCAAACAAGCCCAAAAAGGACTATAAAATTTGTTCTTTTCTCAGGTGAGGAGCTCGGTCTTCTTGGTTCAGCAAGGTATGCAATCTTCAATATGCCCAAAGATGAAAAATGCCTTGGAATAATAAACTATGATATGGTTGCCTATGTAGATGTTGCACCAGAAGACCTTGATGTATTTTATAACGATAATTCAAAAGACCTTGCCTATCTCTTTGATATGTGTGGACAGGTTTATTATAGTGACCTTCGATTAAATCTAAGGGATGACCCGGATATGGTTTATAGCGACCATGCAAGTTTCTGGAGGGCTGGTTTCTCATCTATTCTGGGTATTGAGGACTACCCCGTGAAATATCCCTATATTCATTCTTCTGATGATACACAGGATAAATTGGATACTAACTTTGATTTGGAATGCACCAAAGTGGCTATAGCAACAATTGCAGAGGGAACATTTATTGGAAGAACAGTTCCTCAGAATACAAGCAATCTTATTGTTTATCCAAACCCGTTTAAACCATCGGACCCTAATCATAGGTATATTGTATTTGAGAATATTCCGATTGGTTGTAAGGTTGATATATATTCAATTTCAGGGGATTTTGTTACCTCAGTTGATGTGGGTGAAACAGCAAGAGCGATATGGGATGGAAATGATAGTTTGGAGAGACCCTGTGAAAGTGGTGTTTATTTATATATAGTTAAATCTAAGAATGTAGTTCTTTCCTATGGAAAATTAGCGATAATCAGATAATATTCTCTGAGCATTAAAAATATGATAGGTCTTGAAGAGATAAAAGATGAGATATGGCATAACCTTACTGCAGATAAGGTTATAGAGATACTGAAAACAAATAGAAAGCATGGACTATCAAGCACAGAGGCATCTGAGAGATTAAAAATCTTTGGTTATAATACAATAGGGATTGAGAAAGGTGTATCTGCAATTAAGATATTCTTCTCTCAGTTTGCTGATTTTATTGTTCTGGTTCTTATCGCTGCTCTTGTTGTATCAATGCTTCTTGGTGAGTTCATAGATGCTACCGCCATATTTATTATAGTTGTATTAAATTCCATACTTGGTTTTGTCCAGGAATATAAAGCAGAAAAGGCATTAATCGCTCTGAAGAAACTTGCGACACCAAAAGCAGAGGTTTTGCGTGATGGAGAGCATAAATTTATTGACTCACTTGAACTTGTTCCGGGTGATGTTTTATTTCTTGAAGAGGGCGCATCTGTTCCTGCTGATGGAAGAATAATATGGCAATCCAATCTGAAAACACAGGAGGCAGCACTTACAGGTGAATCTGTTTCTGTTGAGAAAACAGAGATTCCGCTTGATGAGGAAAATCTTACTCTTGGAGACAGAATCAATATGGTTTATCAGGCAACTACTGTGGACTTCGGACATGGTAGGGCAGTCGTTACAGCAACGGGGATGAATACAGAACTTGGCAAGATTGCCCTTTTAGTGGAAGAGGCAGAGAGAGAACCGACCCCTCTTCAGAAACGCCTTGATTCGCTTGGCAAGAAAATTGTTTATGGAATACTTGGTCTATGTGCGATTATTTTTGTAATAGGACTATTGAGAGGAATTGAGGTAATACTAATTTTTCTTACTGCTGTCAGTTTGGCTGTCGCTGCCATACCTGAAGGGCTCCCCGCTGTTGTAACAATAGCATTGTCTCTTGGCGTTCAGAGAATGGTGAAGAGGAATGCTCTCGTTAGAAAACTGTCATCAGTAGAGGCATTGGGGTCAACCACAGTGATATGTTCGGATAAGACAGGAACACTCACTCAGAATAAAATGGAAGTGATAGCGGTTGCCACAATCGATGAGATTACATACCTTGATAGACCGTCAATTATGAATGATACAATCAAATTAACACTCAGAATTGGCTCTGTTGCCAATAATGTATATATAAGAGCACACTCTTCTGGCAGGTTGGTAAAAGATTTAGAGAAAAATGGTGTGGGGTCAGGTGACCCTATGGAGACATCAATTGTTGAGGCAGCGATAAAGACGGAATCATTTGAAGGGCATCATGGCACTGTTATTTTAGTAGATGAGCAACCATTCTCATCAGAGCGCAAGATGATGACAACTGCATTCAGGGTTGATGGGCATATAGATGTTTTCTCTAAAGGAGCGCCGGATATTCTCCTGACAAAATGCAAAAATGCCCTTGTGGGTAGTTCTGTTAAACAATTAAATGATGATATAAGAGAGAGAATACACAAGATAAATGAAGAACTTGCAAAGAAGGCATATAGAGTGATTGCCTGTGCGTATAAAAATATAGATGATTATTCTCAAGATGAGGAAGAACTTGAAAGAGACCTTATATTTGCTGGGCTGATTGTATTTTATGACCCACCTCGTCCAGAGGTTTATGGTGCTGTGAAGAAGTGCAGAGAAGCGGGAATAGAGCCAGTAATAATAACAGGCGACCATGCAATAACGGCAGAAGCAATAGGTAGAGAGGTCGGGATAGTAAATGAAGGGGATAGATGTCTGACAGGTGTTGAACTTGATAGGATGTCTGATGATGAACTTGATAGAGAGTTAGATAAAGTCAGGGTCTTTGCAAGGGTTAATCCCGAGCATAAGTTGAGAATTGTAAGAGCATTCAAGAAGAGGGGTGAGATTGTAGCAGTAACTGGGGATGGGGTAAATGATGCACCTGCTATAACTGAGGCAGACATTGGTATAGCAATGGGAATCAAGGGCACGGATGTCACAAAAGAGGCAGCTGACCTGATACTGCTTGATGATAACTTCGCTACTATAGAGTCAGCAATAGAGGAGGGAAGAAGAATCTATGATAATATTGCAAAGTTCATTCATTACCTTATTTCATGTAATATTGGAGAGGTTCTTGTTATGTTAGTCGCGACTATGTTCGGGTTTCCGCTTCCCCTGCTTCCAGTTCAGATTTTATGGGTTAATCTTATCACAGATGGACTTCCAGCCCTGGCTCTTGGAGTTGAACCACCAGAACCAGATATTATAAAGAGAAAACCCCTGCCACCTCACAAGGGCTTTCTTTCAGGAACAGAACCAATAAGTCTGATAATAGAAGGGATGACTATTGGCATTGCCTCACTCTTGGCATTCATAATTATATTGAACAGAGGCGATGGGCTTTTATATGCAAGGACATGTTGTTTCTCTGTCCTCGTTCTCTCACAATTATTCCACTCTATCAACTGTCGCTCACTCAAACTACCTTTGTGGAAGATGAACCCATTCAGCAATTCATACTTATTACTGGCTTTTGTAGGGAGTATTATTCTCCAATTGCTGGTTATTTATATCAAGCCAATAGCGGATATATTTGGCATAGGAGCACTTAACAGGAGTGAATTTGACATTGTTGTTTTGCTTTCATTAATACCCTTAATAACTGTTCAATCAGAAAGAACAATCAGAGCGTTAATAAGAAGAAAAAGCAGAGATAAATGAGTCCGAATGAGATTATTCTCCTGGTTTAAGAATTTATACAAAAGCATTGTAATACAGAATGCTCAGCCTCGGGAGATTGCAACGGGTGCTGCCGTTGGCATCTTTATTGGTATATTTCCAACATTTGGTCTTGGTCTTATTCTGGCGGTCGGTTTGAGCTGGGTTTTTAAGTATAATAGAGCAAGTGCGATTCTTGGTTCAGCAATTATGAATCCCATTACATCACCATTCTTCTGGTTTATGAGTTTATTTGTTGGCACATTGATATGGGGAGGGGATGTGGACTTTTACATTAGTATCTATAAAAATCAGGGTATAATTTCATTGATTAAAAAGGGTGCTGTTGTCTATTTTACAGGAAATATAATTATTTCAATATTATGCTCGGTGATAATGTGGCTCATAATCTATTTTGGAGCAAGAAGAATAAGTTTAAGAAGAAAGAAAAGCCAGACAAAAGATATTGAAATTGGCAGTTCTTATAATAATATTTGAGATTGTGATGAAATATTTAAATATTATCGTTTTGGTATTTTTCTTTCAGACAGGTTTTTCTCTGAGTCCAATACCAAGGTCATTTGATTCACCTGATACTGTCTCTAATGATTTCGATGAAACACTTGACAGTAGTGTTGTTGACCTTGTCATAAATGAGGGGACAGTATGGTTTGCCACGGGCAATGGTCTTGGCAGAACTGATGATAATGGAAAGACATTCAGGGGTTATTTCAAAAAGAATGGGCTTTCAGATGATATCATTGCTTCTGTTGATGCAAAAAGTTCCACTGTTCTCTGTGGCATTATAGATAGTAAGAGTGTCTATCCACAGTGGTCGGGAGCAGGTGTATGTCTGTCAAATGATACAGGTTTAACATGGAGGGAGATTGGTGAAAAGCAGGGACTGACTGGAGTTGAAGGGCTCTATCAGGTTGCCTGGGATGTATATCTTGATGGCAGTGATATGTGGGTTGCAACTTGGACAAAAGGTCTCTTTCACAGCACAGATGGTGGTAATAGTTTCAAGCAGATTCTACCGCAGAAGAAAGATGGTTATGAATATCACACATATGAGATAGATATTAATTATGGCAGTATATGGGTTGGCTGTGAAGGTGGAGTTGCGAGGACAAAGGATGGAGGTATAACCTGGAATTATTATTCTCAAGTTGATGGTAAGGGGTATATAGGTGGTTTTACTCCATCAGTTCATATTATGGCTCCCGGAGTTGTCTGGGCTGGGACAGGCGTTGATATGGAACATATGAACGGTAGTGGTGTAAATATGACCCTGGATGATGGCGAGATATGGCAGAATTTCAATACAGGTAATGGCATTGGTTCAAATGTCATTTATGATATTACTTCAATAGGTGATACAGTATATCTCGCGACCGATGGTGGCGGTGTTGCCTATTCAGGTGACTATGGTCAAACATGGCAATTGGCAACTGTAGTAAATGGTCTTCCATCAAATTTCGTATATTGTATAGATACGGATGGTAGTGTTCTATGGGCTGGCACAGACTTTGGTCTTGCAAGGTCTGATGACGGTGGAAATACATGGCAGGCGTTTGACTACACTACAAAACCGGGTGATAGCGACTCACCAAGGTCAATTGCATATCCAAATCCGTTTGCTCCATCATCAACATTATGCACAATTGAATTTTCTCTTGGAACGAGCCGTCTTGTTACTCTTAAAATATATGACTTCAGTGGTGCTTTTGTGAGAACACTTGCAGAAAGTGAATTTATGGGTCCTCAGGATGATATAAAAATAGCGTGGGATGGAAGAGATAGTTCAGGAAGGGTTGTTGATAATGGTGTTTATTTCTATATTCTTGATATAGAGGGAACACCACTTACTTATGGAAAGATAGCGGTTTTAGAGTGAGATATTATACTTTAATATTTATTTCTATTATGTTTTTTTCGCTTTCTGTTTTTGCTGAAGGTGAGTGGGCGGGGGGTTTTATGAGGGTAGGTATTGACCCCTCTGTTATGGCTATGGGATTTTCTGGCACCACATTCGCCCCTTCTTCAACATCTTCTTATTGGAATCCAGCAATTCTTGGCTTTAATAAGAGTGCTTCACTGACTTCGTCAATGACCAGATTATCAATGGATAGGAGATTATGTTATGGTCTTGTATCTGTGTCTCTTGGTGGAAGTGCTGGTATTGGAGGTGGCTGGCTCAGGGGTGATGTTGTAGATATTGATTTGAGGGATAGTAAAGGAGAAAAACAGGGTTCATTTGATTATACACAGGATGCATTTCTATTTTCATTTGGCAGGTCCTTTGGAAATATATTTGGAGCAGGTATAACTTATATTCAACATCATTATGACCTGAACAGAGTTCATGCAAATGGCTCACAGTTAAATATTGGCGTTCTCGCTAACTATAAGGGCTTTAGAGCAGGTTTTGCTATAGATAATCTATACTCTAAACTTGATTGGGATTCTGTGAGTATGTTTACTGTTGGCAGGAATGAGAAATTTCCATTAAGGGTAAGGATTGGTTCTGGTGTCAATGTGTATGAAGAAAGAATCACTGTGGTGGGAGAGATATGGCTTATGAATAACAAGAGAAAGTCGTTTCATTTGGGTGCAGAAGCGATTATCTCTGATGATATTGTGCTGAGGGGTGGTATTAACGATGGGAATATTACAGTTGGCGGTGGTTTTAGATTTAACCTGTCAAAAGGCAGTATTTTGATAGATTACTCATATATTCAAGATAGTATGGGTGTAAGCCCTGGTAATTCAATATCACTTTCATACATTTTTTAGTATAATAAGCGATATTTTTATTAGAGGTCGAAAGCTCTTGAGAATTGATAGAAGAGATTTTTTAAAGACACTTGGAGGAACTGCCCTTTATCTCGCAACGGTTGGGTCTCTTTCACCCATGCTTTCAGGTTGTAAGCCGAGTTTCAAGGAAGCGAAGAGTAAGGTTGTAATAATTGGCTTTGATGGTGTTGAACCAACACTCTTTGAGAAATACCTTGAAGAGGGACATTTTCCAAATATGGAGAGATTGATAAAGATGGGTTCATATAATCATCTGATGACAACAAATCCATCGGAATCGCCAGTCTGCTGGACTAGTTTTGCAGTTGGTGCAAATCCCGGCTGGACAGGCATATACGACTTTCTCAGAAGAGACCCGATGACATATATGCCAATTATATCAACAGTTGAGAAAGAACCAGCCAAGTTTCTTTTTGACCTAATACCGATAAAAAGGGTGAAGATAACATCTCTCAGAAAGGGTATAAGTTTTTGGGAGCAATCAGCAATAAATAAGATAAAGACCACTGCTTTTCAGGTGCCATGCACATTTCCTGCGTTTGATATGAGAGGCGGCAAGATGATGTCGGGGCTTGATGTTCCTGATATCAGGGGAACTCAGGGAACATACCAATATTATGCAACTGACATTACTCCAGAGGAAGCGGGTTCATCAGAGTTCGGGGGTCTTCAGCATAAAATCAGTGTCATCAATAATACTGTAAGGTCTTATATTGAGGGTCCACAGGACCCAACAAAAGAGGGTTTTCATCCAATACGCATCCCGGTTACATTCACTATAGATGGTGAAACGGTCATTGTTGATATACAGGGTAATTCTGTAAGATTAAGAGAGGGTAGATTCACTGATTGGGTTGTTATAAAATTTCAAATAACACCGCTTGTCTCCGTGACAGGTATAGCGAAGTTCGTATTAATATCTATAAAACCGGAACTCAGAATATTTCTCACTCCAATTGATATAAGTCCGATAAATCCACCAATTCCAATATGCAGTCCCGATAACCTTACTACAGAACTTGCAAAACAGGTTGGTCTTTTCAGAACGAGAGGTTGGGCAATAAATAACATGGCTTTAACAGAGGAACGCATTGATGAGGAAATTTTCCTTGAGGAACTATTTGCTATTGAGGATATGAGAAAAAGATTGACACTTAAACTTATAGATAATGACCCATCAGACCTTTTCATATCTGTATTTCAAGCTACCGATAGAGTGGGTCATGCATTCTACAGATTGATTGACACAAAGCATCCGAAATATGATGAAGCACTTGCTCAGAAATATGGTGATGCGATATTGAGGGTTTATAAGCATATGGATGGCGTTGTTGGAGAGATAATGAAGAGATTGCCGAAGGATGCGACACTTATTATTCTATCTGACCATGGTTTTCATTCATTTAGAAGAAGTGTAAACATCAATACATGGCTTGTCAGGAACAATTTTATGACATTAAAAGGTGATATTAATAAGCATTACACCCTTAATGACCTATTTGGTAAAGGCGAGTTCTGGCCAAATGTGGACTGGTTCAAAACAAGAGCATATGCTCTTGGTCTTGGTCAAATATACATAAATCTTGTTGGAAGAGAGAGTAAAGGGACAGTTCTTCCTGGGAGGGATTATCAAAATGTGGTCGGTGATATAGCACAGCAACTTGGTGGATTAATAGATGATGATGGAACAAAAGTCATACACAAAGTATATAAGCGTGATGAGATATTCAGTGGAGATTATGTAGATGGCGCACCTGACCTCCAGGTTGGCTTTGAAGATGGCTATAGGGTATCCTGGCAGACATGTCTTGGTGGAATACCAAAGGATGTGATAGAACCGAATAATAGAAAGTGGAGTGGAGACCATTGCAGTTTGGAACCATCAATTACAAATGGCATTCTCCTCTCAAATAAGAAAATAAATGGAGTTCCAAAGATTATTGATATCGCACCAACAGCATTAAAACTTCTTGGTGTCCCTCTTCCTAAAAATATTGAAGGAACCAGTTTGTTTTGAATTTTGAATAATATAATGAATATTAGTAGATATAGAAATTTGTGTTATATTCATGAGTTCAATTAGATATATGGTTAGAAGCTTCGGTATTTATATATTTCTTATACTTTTATTATTGATTAGCAGTGCGTCTATTATCCAATCCGCTAATATCAACGATGAAATAAAAACAGCAAATGAATACTATAAAAATGGCAATTATTATCTTTCCCTTCAGCAATATCAGAAGATAATGTCTGAAACGAGTGATGTTGATACCATATCTTATTTGCATTTGAGAATTAGTTTGTGCTATTTCAAACTTGGAGATTTCAGTAAATCTGCAGATGAGTCAGACAGAGTGATAACAGAGAGTAAGACATCAAAGCATCTTGAAGATGCGTTGTATCTTTCAGCAAAAGCATATTTCAAGGTAAATAATTATCCGACTTCAGCAGTTCGCCTTTTAATGCTCATATCAATAGGACCTGGTAGCAAATACTATAATAAAGCAAGGGAGGGTTATAAAAATCTTGTGGAGACAGCCCTGAGCTACGAGCAGATTGAATGGACAGTTAATGCAATCAAAATAGAGCACAATATTGGTGATTATCTCTTTCAGTTATCAAAAGATGAAGTGTCAAAGAAGAATTATGACAAAGCATATATTGTTCTCTACCTGCTGGAAGATAAGTATTCATATATGGATATAATCAATGATGTCAAGGCATTATTAGATAAAGTAAGAAAACTCAGAAAGCCAGAGAAAAGTAAGATTGGAGTTCTTGTTGACCTATCTGGTGAATATGCAAGTTATGGCAATGAAGTATTAAATGGAGTAAAGATGGCGATTGAAGATTTTGGAAATACATCTGGTAGTTTTGAACTATTTGTGGAAGATAGCAAAGGAACCCTTGAGGACGCACTGTTGGGCTTTCGCAAACTCACGGATATTGATAAGACCGCTTGTGTTATAGGACCATTATTCACAAATACACTTGTGGGTCTTTCAAAACAGGCAGATATGATGCAGGTTCCATTAATTTCACCGGCAGCAGGAAGTGGTGATATGACAGATGCAGGTGATTTCGTATTCAGATGTGGGGTTAGCAATCGCTTGCAGGCAAAGGTAATAGCAGATTATGCTGTAAAATCATTGAATCTGAAGAGAATTGCAATTCTTTATCCGAACTCCAGTTATGGCATAGAATTGGACCAATATTTCAAGGAATATGCACAAAAACTTGGGGCAAAGATAGTTATAGAACAACAATATGAACCAATCAGCCCCGGTGGAGATATGACCAAGAATTTCATTGCTGAAATAAAAAAGGTCAAGAGTTCAAGACCCGATGCTATCTTTATACCGGGTCACTATGAGGAGATAGTGCTGATAGCACCACAGATAGGTTTTGCCAATATTCCGGCTGTCCTTCTGGGAGCGAATGGTTGGGCTGAGGATAGAGTTGCAAGAATTGGTGCCAAGTATGTTGAGGGTTCGTATTTTACGAGTCCTTTCTTTGAAGATTCAACAAACCCCCTCGTTCAAAATTTCATAAAAGAATATGATAAGAGATATAGTCAGATGCCCACATATATTTCTGCACAGGCATACGATGCAACTATGATTGTCTTGAAAGCGTTGTCCAAAGGTGATGTTGGGTTAGACCTTGTGAATAAATTAAAAAGTGTTAATTATTCTGGTGTTACAGGTGATATAAAATTGAGGGGTGATGGAAATGATTGTGATAAGACAGTGTATATTCTTACGATAAGAGAAGGAACTATCTTACCTGCCCAGGGTCAATGAGAAGATTAATTGGGTATTTCATATTTTTATATACAGCATTGATATTTTCATTATCACTGCTTCCATCAAGTGAAGTTAATAAACTTCCATTTAGTAATTTATGGGACAAGTTAGTCCACACAATTGAGTACTCTATATGGGGTGTTTTGGCGTCAATATTTTTTAGTAGTAGAAGGTCTGGTGAGAGGGTCTTATATATCATAATAGTATCTGCTGTTATCGGAGCGGTTGATGAGACAATTCAGGGAACATCTATTGGAAGGTCAGTCAGTTTCTGGGATTTTTCTGTAGATGTTTTTGGTGCTTTTCTTGGAACTATTCTTTATTACTTTATATCAAGATTATTTTCTAAAAACTGATTGCTATATATCTAAGATATTGTCAGACCTAATCTATCACCGTATATATTTTCTAAAATCTCTTTAATCAATATCCCATCTTTACCTGTCAGTTCAGGGTCTTCTCTTAAAAACTCACCTGCATGACTTTTCGCTTTATTTAGTAGTTCTGGCTCCTTCATTATTGCCAGTAAGACCCTATCCGGTATGCCACTTTGCCTTGTTCCTATGTATTCACCTGGTCCTCTAAGACGTAAGTCCTCTTCTGCAATTCTGAAACCATCTTCTGTCTCACTTAACACTTTTAGACGTTCACCTGCTATTTCAGTAATATTCTCTCTCTTTATCAATATGCAATTTGCCTCCTCGCTTCCTCTACCGATTCTACCTCTAAGCTGGTGAAGTTGAGAGAGACCAAACCTATCAGAACATTCTACAACCATTAAAGTGGCACCGGATACATCTATGCCTACCTCAGCGACAGTGGTTGTCACAAGCAATTTAATATTTCCCTTTTCGAAGTCCTCCATTACCATTCTCTGCTCATCCTTTGGAATTTTTCCATGTAAAAGTGCCACTCCATATTTACTGAACCTTGGTAGCCATGTATTCTTGAATGCATCGGTCGATGCCTTCAGGTCAATCTTTTCCGACTCCTCAACTAGAGGATAGACAATAAATGCCTGCCCACCATTTAAGAGTGTGTTATTTATAATCTCGTTGATTCTTTCTTTTTCGTGTTCACCTATTATTACTGTATTTCTCTTACCCCGACCGGGAGGTATTTCATCAATCAAGGATAGGTCAAGGTCGCCATATAATGTGAGGGCAAGCGTCCTTGGTATTGGTGTCGCTGTCATAACTAAGAGATTTGGGTTGCCTCCCTTTGTTAGTAGTGCTGCCCTTTGATGCACACCAAACCTGTGCTGTTCATCAATTATTGCAAGACCTAACCTTCCAAAATCAACACCTTCCTGTATTAGAGCATGGGTGCCGATAAATATAGAAATATTACCACTCTTTGCTCTGGATATAGCATCCAACCTATCTTCATCACGCTGTCCACCAACTATTAATGAGACATCTATATCAAAGTTCATAAGACCTTCTTTTATCTTTCTATGATGCTGTCTTGCCAGTATCTCTGTAGGTGCCATAATCGCTACCTGATAACCCGCCTCAATTGTCATAAGCGAAGATAATGTTGCAACAAGCGTTTTGCCACAGCCGACATCTCCCTGAAGAAGACGCATCATTGGCTTTGCTGATTCTAAGTCCTCCTTAATTTCATTAAATGCTCTCATCTGGGCGATTGTTGGTTTGAATGGAAGTGTATCAATATAGTGCTCTACCAGTTCTCCATTACATTTTAGTGATATACCAGACCTTTCCTTTAAGATGGACCTTCTCCTTAAAACCTCAATCTGAAGCAAGAAAAGAGAGTCAAAGATTAACCGCTTTCTTGCCTTATCAATCATTAAAATATTTTCAGGGAAATGTATATTTGATATTGCTTTTTTTATATCGGGTAAGTCCTCTTCGTTTAGAATTTTACCAGGAACATAGTCAATTATATCTGGAAGATATACTCTTAAAGCGTAGTATATTATCCTTCGCATATTCTTCTGAAAGATGCCCTCAGTTAGTGGATATATTGGCACGATGCGACTGTAATTTACTCTATCAAAGTCCTCACCGAGTTCAAACTCTGGATTTACAAACTGCAACCTCCCGCCAAAGATTGTTGCCTTACCAGATATCAGTATCATTCCACCTCTTCCCAGTTTGTTATAAAGATATGGCATTCCCCACCATACTATCTCAATTACACCATGTCCATCCGATGCGAGTGCTGTTATGATACTCCTCCGACCTTTCACTTCCTTTTTAACTGTGTCTACAATTCTTCCAAATGCTGTGATATGTTCACCCTCTTTTATCTCATCAAATCTTGATAGTTTTGTTCTGTCCTGATAGTCGCGTGGGAAGAAATATAGAAGGTCTCGAACTGTTTCTATTCCAAGTCGTTTCAGAAGTTCACTTCTTTTCTCTCCCACACCTTTTATGTATTTAATATCTATGTCAATATCATAATGTGTATTTTTATTTTTTTCAGGCAGTCGCTTTTCTTTGGACTTTGATATTCCCTTGACATTAAGAAGTTCTGCTTTTACATCTTTCCAGATAGATAGCACTTTTGTAAGTTCAAAATCTTCTAATATGATATTTTTTAGTTCCTCTAATTTGTTAATAATAGATTTATTCTCTGTATATGTTATTGCATTGTCAATCCATGAGGATATCGTTTTTCTGTTATTTAGAATTATGTCATCTTTTTTCGTTCTTTCAGCGATAATTATAGGTCTCTCAATAAGACCCAGATAGTGAAGTAGATTATTCATTATCGGACAATATATTTATCCCAATATCATTGAGGATATTGAACAGTTTTACTATAGGAAGCCCCATCACATTGTAGAAATCACCGTATATCTCTTCTATGAGCAGGGCGCCTTTTCCCTGCACAGCGTATGCTCCTGCCTTATCCATTGGTTCACCTGTCCTGATATAATCTGTTATCTGTTTTTCTGAGATATTTCTGAATCTGACAAATGTCTTTTCAAGGTCAGATATAATTTTTCCGTTCATCATTACACAGATTGCAGAGATTACTGTGTGAAGACGACCGCTCAGTAATCTGAGCATCCTTCTTGCATCATCAATGTCTTCTGGTTTTCCAAGGATTAAATTGTCAATTACAACAATTGTGTCAACTCCGAGAATGGGATTTTTTGGGAAACTCTTTGATACACTTCGGGCTTTCTTTGTTGCGCTATTTACTGCAACCTCTTCTGAATCCAGACCTTCCTTTACCTCCTCTTCTGTATCAGGTGACACTTGAATAAATTGTATGTTCAACATATCAAGTAGTGCCTTTCTTCTTGGGGAATTAGAGGCGAGAATCACAGTGTTTTCTTTTATTTTATCTGCCATACTCGTTCTTGCTTTTAGCGATAATAGTCACAGGTCCATCATTAATCAGATGAACCTCCATCATTGCACCAAATACACCGGATGCTACATTTATACCATTATTTGATACCTCTTCAATGAATATATTATAAAGATTTTCAGCAAGTTCTGGTTCTGCCGCATCTATATATGATGGTCTTCTGCCCTTTCTTTCATCAGCGTGAAGTGTAAATTGTGATACAACAAGGCATTCGCTTTTAATGTCAATAAGAGACAGGTTCATCTTCCCTTCACTATCATTGAATATTCTCATATTCGCTACCTTTTTTGCAAGATATCGTGCTTCATCACTGTCGTCTTCTTTTTTAACACCGAGGAAGACAACAAGCCCGGAACCAATTGCACCGGTTGTTTTAAAACCAACATCGACACTTGCCTCTTTCACTCTCTGTAAGAGTGCAATCATTCTAATCAATTTAATACACTAATTTATGTTTTTCAATAACAGGTTTTATCGAAAGATGAAATTTCAGATTATATTGAAATCAGAACCTCTATATTTTATACTACTCAGATTAAATTGGTCTTAAAGTTTTTTCATTTATGAAGGGAGAGATGTAAATGACCAAGTATGTTTATTTCTTTGGTGATGGCAAAGCGGAAGGAAGCAAGGATATGAAAGCCCTTCTCGGTGGCAAGGGTGCTAATATCGCTGAAATGACTAACATTGGTATTCCAGTGCCACCGGGTTTTACTATCACGACTGAGGCGTGTGTTTACTTTTTCAAGAATAAGGGAAAATATCCAGATGGTCTCAGGCAGCAGGTTGAGGAGAACTTAAAAAAAGTTGAAAAGGTTCTGGGCAGAAAGTTTGGGGATAGGGATAATCCTCTACTTGTTTCAGTAAGGTCTGGTGCGAGAGCAAGCATGCCAGGCATGATGGAGACAGTGCTTAATCTTGGTCTCAATGATGAAGCGGTTGTTGGCCTTGCAAAGAAGATGGGGGATGAAAGACTTGCTTATGATTCATATAGACGGCTTATCCATATGTTTGGCGATGTCGTTATGGGACTGAAGCCAGAAAAGGAAGAGCAGGACCCGTTTGGTGTTATTATTGACCAGTTGAAGAAGGAACGCGGGGTTAAGTATGATGTTGAACTTATGGTAGATGACTTAAAGGAACTTGTGTCTCGATATAAGGATTTAATAAAGAAGAACCTTGGGACCGAATTTCCACAGAACCCGAAGGAGCAACTCTGGCTTGCGATTGATGCTGTCTTCAATTCCTGGAACATACCAAGAGCAGTTGCTTACCGAGAGCTTGAAGGAATACCTGATGACTGGGGGACAGCGGTAAATGTTCAATCAATGGTGTTTGGCAATCTTGGTAATGACAGTGGCACTGGTGTTATGTTCACAAGGGACCCGGCAAGCGGTGAGAAGAAGATGTATGGTGAATATCTTTTCAATGCCCAAGGTGAAGATGTTGTTGCTGGAATTAGAACCCCACGACCGATAGATGAACTAAAGAAAGAGATGTCCAATATATATGATGAACTGAATAAGGTCAGAGAGAAACTTGAGAAGCATTACAGTGATATGCAGGATGTTGAGTTCACAATTGAGAAGGGTAAATTATGGATACTTCAGACGAGAAGTGGTAAACGAACCGGTCTTGCTTCTATTCGCATCGCTGTGGATATGGTAGGGGAAGGTCTGATAACAAAAGAAGGTGCGTTGCTCTCATTAGACCCGATACAGTTAAATCAGTTATTAAGACCTGTCTTCAATCCTTCGCAAAAAGCAGAGGCAGTAAAAAATGGCAAAGTGGTCGCAAGGGGTCTTAATGCTGGTCCTGGCGCAGCATCAGGTCAGGTTGTCTTCTTCGCCGAAGATGCAGAGGCGTGGGCAAAGGATGGGAAGAAAGTAATTCTTGTGCGTCTTGAGACGAGCCCTGATGACATCAGGGGAATGAGTGCCTCCCAGGGCATTCTTACATCAAGGGGTGGTCTTACGTCACATGCAGCACTTGTAGCAAGACAGATGGGGAAGGTGTGCATAGTTGGCTGTGGAGCCCTTCTGGTTGATTATGAGAAGAGGCAGATAGAAGCAAATGGCAGAGTTATAAAAGAGGGTGACTGGCTTTCCATTGATGGTTCTACTGGTGAGGTCATTCTTGGTAAAATTGATACAACGCCATCTGAAGTCCTCCAGGTTCTTCTGGAAAAAAAGATGAAACCTGAAGAGTCAGAATCATATCGTCTTTATTCAAATATAATGATGTGGGCTGATGAATTCAGAAAATTGGGTGTAAGGACAAACGCTGATGAACCAGACCAATCGTGGAACGCAATCCAGTTTGGTGCAGAGGGTATTGGTCTCTGTAGAACCGAACATATGTTCTTTGAGGGAGACAGGATTCTCTCAATGCAGAGAATGATTATAGCAGATACAGAGGAAGAGAGAAGGGCAGCGCTTAATGAACTACTTCCAATGCAAAGGAACGACTTCATGGGTATATTCAAAGTGATGGAGGGAAAACCAGTAACCATAAGAACACTTGACCCACCTCTACATGAGTTCCTTCCACATACAGATGAAGATATTGGAGAGTTAGCAAAGAAGATAAATGTTCCTATAGATAAGATAAAAGATAGAGTGGTGCAGTTAAAAGAAGCAAATCCTATGCTTGGTCACAGGGGATGTCGACTTGGCATCACATATCCAGAGATAACAGAGATGCAGGCGAGGGCTATATTTGAAGCAGCATGTGAGGTAAAAAAGGAAGGTATGGATGTTCATCCCGAGGTGATGATTCCACTTGTTGGTCATGTAAAGGAACTTGAACTGCAGGCAGAGGTTGTCCACAGGGTTGCCAGAGAGGTGTTTGAGAAGCAGGGCATAAAAGTTGACTATATAGTCGGGACAATGATTGAGATACCGAGGGCTGCAATAACTGCGGATGAGATTGCCAAGGTAGCAGAGTTTTTCAGTTTTGGCACGAACGACCTTACGCAGACATGCCTTGGACTCTCAAGAGACGATTCGGCTAAGTTCTTCCCTGAGTATATTAAACTAAAGATATATGAAAAGGACCCATTTGCAGAGCTTGATATTGGTGGGACAGGACAACTTGTTGACATGGGAACGAAGAGGGGAAGAAAGACGAGACCGAACCTTAAGGTAGGTATATGCGGTGAGCACGGTGGTGACCCTGTATCGGTGAAATTCTGCCATAGGGTTGGAATGGATTATGTATCCTGTTCACCCTTCAGGGTGCCAATAGCCCGTCTCGCAGCGGCTCAGGCAGCACTTGAGGAGAGAGAAGACCTCAAGGAAAAATATTGTCAGAAAGAATAAAAATATTTAAGGGGGAGAGGGAAGGCTTTAACAGGTTAATTTTAACCTCTCCCCACAGTTCCTTTCTTCAGTCCTTTGAGTGGGGAGAACTGAAGTCAGAATTTGGCTGGAAGGCACATTATCTGACAAGAAGTGATGTGAAACGTGCCTTCCTTATTCTTGAAAGAAAAGTTCCTTTATTAAAAAGACCGATGGTTTATATTCCACACTCATATATTGAGAGTGGTGATATAGAGTTAATAGAGGAATATATTAGAAATAATATTGGTGCATTTTTGATAAAGTGGGAGCCCATTGAAGGGGTTGATGGTAAGATATTTGAAAGAGACGATATCAGGAAGGGCAGAAGGGTTCAACCAAAGACGACGATACTGGTTGACATTTCTAACAGTATGGATGATGTATTGCTTCGGTTCCATCAGAAGACAAGGTATAACATAAATCTGGCGATAAAGAGGGGTGTTGAGGTATTAATTGAAAATAATGATGATGGATTCAATAGATTCTATGGTTTGCTTAAGAAAACGGCAAAGAGGAAGGGCTTTCTAATTCATTCAGTTTCTTATCACAGGAGGGTGTATGAGATATTTACATCTTCAGGGATGGGCGCAATATTAAACGCTTATTATCAGGGGATAATCTCTGCAAGCATATTCGTGGTGAAGTTCGGAAAGACAGAATATTACTGCTTTGGAGGAAGTGAGCCAGAACTTGCAAGGCATATGCCAAGCCATCTTCTGCATTATAGGGCGATGGAATGGGCAAAGGAGAATGATTGTAGTTTCTATGACCTGTGGGGTATTCCAGAGAATATCAATGAAAAGCACCCTTCTTTTGGTCTTTACAGATTCAAGTCAGGTTTTAATGGAGAGATTGTAAAAAGATTAGGTGCCTTTGACCAGATAATTAATAAAAAGGACTTTTTGGTTTTTAATATGCTGTTTGGTATGTTCAATTTTACAAAGAATATAATAACAAGGGGAAGGTCAGGAGACCCTATGGGTGGATAAAAATTTTTTAATCTTGACATTAACAAATTGATATATTATTTATTATCTATAAGATTAACTATTTGGGAGGCATATTATGAAAGAAAAGCGAAAGACGGTAGGTGAGAAGATTGCATATCTGAGAAGAATAAAGAGATTTACCCAGGGTGAACTTGCTCAGATGCTTGGAATTTCAAAGGGTTATTTAAGCCAGATGGAGACGGGTGTCAGGAACCCTTCATTAAAGATAATGAAGCAGTTTACAGTTATATTTGGAGTTCCTGTTGAGTATTTTATATATGATAGTGCTGAGGTAAATGGCACTGATATACCAGAACCAATCAGGGTTTTTTTCAGAACACAATCGTTCAGTGATAAGGATATAGATGAGATAGTGAGTTTATTTGCGTGGTGGAGAGAGAAGAAGAGGGGTTCTTAAGATACAGATAAAAATCAGGAGAGAAAATTGAGAGCTGTTGACTATGCACGTAAGTTATACGCATATACCAATATTGAGATTCCTCCGATTGACCTGAATTCAATATTAAAAGAACTTGGGATAAAATTGAAAGGGCTTGACCTTGCTTACATTGATGCCGTCCTTATAAAGGACAAAGATTTTCCGGTTATTGGATACAATCTTAATAAATCTGTAGAGAGGCAAAGGTTTTCTATCGCACATGAGATTGGACATTTTGTCCTCCCCGAATGTCGTGATTATTGCGTATGTAATATTGATAGCGCATCAATAGATGAGAAAGATGCGAATATCTTTGCAGAAGAGTTGTTAATGCCGAGACATCTTTTAGAGAAATTATGGTATGAGTATAGGAATAATAAAGAATATCGTCTTGAGCATATTTCACACCTACTTCAAGTATCAAAGACAGCACTTAATGTTAGAATAAGGAGAATTCATCTAAGATAGTGAATTGTAATTATATTATTATATATAGATTTACAGATGAAATTAGGTCTTATATCGTTGTTTTTATAATGTCGTTTTAATATAATAACAGATTATTATGAAGGTATGTGTTTTTGCATCTTCTGCTATTATCGGAGGTTCAGGGATAGGAAGATTTTCAAAGATGCTATGTAAAAACCTTCCTTTTGTAGCAAATGATATTGACTTCGTTTATTATTATTATCACTTTCCACCGAAATACTTCTTTCGTTATAAGAAAATACCAAAGGTTTTGAATGTTAATAGACCAAATCTTAAGCAGGTTCTTTTCCCAATGTCAAGAAAGATAATGGACCCTGTCTTTAGACGCCTTAAAATAAATCATTCTTTATTCTATGGCAAGGTTGACATATTTTTTACACCAGAACATAAATACCCTGATATTGACAATGAGATTATGATATATACAATTCACGACCTGATTGGTATAAAGTTCAGAGAGTTCGTGACAGATGAATTGTTCAGGTTAAGTCATTATGATTTAGATAGAGGCATTAAAAGAGCAGACCATATTGTAACAGTGTCAGAATCATCAAAAAGAGATATAATTGAAGTTTATAATTATCCTGAGGAGAATATTTCAGTTGTATATGAGGGTTTTGAGTATGTAGATAATATAGATGAAGTGATAGATAACGATGAAGGACAGAATAAAAGGGTTCAGGTAGATGGTGATTATATCTTAATAGTTGGAGCAATTGAACCGAAGAAAAATCATATAGGATTACTCAAAGCGTATAAGATTCTGCTTGACAGGGGTTATAATATTAAACTTGTAATAGCGGGGAGAAGGGGCTGGAAGAATGAATTGATATACGATGAAATTAAAAAATTTCAGAAGAAGGAGATGATTTCCGTAATTCATGAAGTTTCTGATAGTGAGTTAAGGAGATTATATCAGAATGCCTTTCTCTTTGTATTTCCGTCGTTTTATGAGGGCTTTGGTCTGCCACTTCTTGAGGCATCATCTCATGGGCTTCCTGTAATATGTTCAAATGTATCTTCTATGCCTGAGGTTATGGGTGATTCTGCGTTGTATGTGAACCCGTACGAGCCAGAGGACATAGCAGAGAAGATGATGATGGTCATAGATGATAGTGAACTCAGGGCTAAGTTAGTAGAGAAGGGTAGGGAGAACTTAAAGAGGTTTAGTTGGGAAAAGGCAGCATCTGACTTGGCGGATGTTTTCAGGAAGGTCTATGGGCAGTTTCATTAGAGGTTATAAAGATAAGACGATATATATTTTCAATTCTCATCTAATACATCCAAGAACAGGTGGGGAGATGTATGATTATGAGGTTGGCAGATACCTTGTGAGTGCTGGTTATAATGTCAGATTTGTTGAAGCGAAAGATTCTTTCAGATTTTTGGGGAAGGGGTTTACTGAACCCTTTTCTCTAATATTTAATTTAGGAGATATTGTAAATAAAAGCATAATGGTCTTTGATGAGGTATGCCATAGAAGGATGAACATATTCTGTGTTTATCTTCGTTTATTTATGAATGTCCGTTTATTTACAATCGTTCATCATCCTACATATCTATTTTTGGATGGGGCAATAAATAGACGAATTGATAGATTTTCTGAATGGCTTTTTTTTCACCTTATGCATAGAATTGTTGTCAATAGTAAATATACAGGAAATCTTGTATTATCATTGGGTGTTAATAAGAATATAAAGATAATCCATCCTGCCTGTAATCTATCAAAGAAAAGAGGAAGAAGGAAAGATGCTGATGGCAAATTAAACATATTATATGTTGGATATTTGCAGAAGTGTAAGGGTTTTGACATCTTAATAAGAGCACTCGAAACTATTGGTAGACGATATACTGATTGGCAACTTACGGTTGTTGGTAATACAAATTTTCTTTATAGTTATGCGAAGAATTGTCTTGACCTTATAAATAGGTTTGGTATTTCTGACAGGGTGAATTTTTTAGGGAGGGTTAATGGAGATGATTTGGAGGAAATATATAGAAGTGCTGATATTTTTGTTTTGCCCTCAATTCGTGAGGGTTATGGTATGGCTATAAAAGAGGCGGCATCCTATGGTCTGCCAATAATTTCTACAAATGTAGGTGGTATTCCAGAGATTGTAGAAGATGGAAAGAGTGCAATTCTGGTTGAACCTGGTGATGTTGAGGGTCTCAGAGATGCACTTGTTAAACTTATGAAAGATAAAGACCTGCGTAAAAGGTTGGGTGATTCTGCTCTCAAGACAGTTGATTTTGATTATAATTGGGATAGTGTTGGGGAGATGTTTGAAGAATATATGAATGAGAGTTTTTATATTAAACAATAATATACCAAGGTTCTATGGGAAATTTCATTAGAGGAAAAATAAATAAGACAGTTTATATCTTTAATTCTCATTTGATTCCCCCTATAACAGGTGGAGAGAGATATGACTATGAGATTGGCAGATACCTTGCAAATATTGGTTATAATGTCAGGTTTATAGAAGAGAGTGATGTATTTCAATTTAAGAGGAAAGGTTTGACTGATTCAATATTACTGATTTTAAGATTAAATAATCTTTCAAAAAGAAGTGTTATGGTATTTGATGAGGGGCTTCATAAGAGAATGAATCTGTTCTGTCTCTATCTTCGTCTATTTACAAATGTAAGATTATTTGCCATTGTTCATCACCTTACAAGTCCATTGAAAGGTGGTGCAATAAATAGAAGGATAGATAGGTTTTCTGAATGGCTCTTCCTACGTCTTATGCATAAAATCATCGTTAATAGTAGATATACAGAAAAGCAGGTTTTACCATTTATTGAGAAGAAGAGTATAAGAGTAATTCATCCTGCCATAAATCTTAAAAAAAAGCACAGTAGGAAAAAACCATCAGATGGTTGTGTAAATATATTATTTGTTGGGTATTTAGAAAGGAGAAAGGGGCTTGATATTTTAATAAGAGCCCTTGGGAATATAGGTAAGACAGATAGAGAATGGCAACTCAGAATAGTAGGTGATACAACTATCTTTCCTGATTATGCAAAGAATTGTATTGATTTAGCAGATAAGTTTGGTATTTCAAAGAATGTTAGGTTCTTGGGAAAACTTGATAATAAGGATTTAGAAGAAGAATATAATAATGCTGATATTTTTGTTCTTCCATCATTTCATGAGGGCTATGGTATGGTTATTAAGGAAGCAGCATCCTATGGTTTGCCAATAATATCAACAGATGTAGGTGCCATACCAGAGTTGGTAGAAAATGGTAAGAGCGCCATCTTACTAGAACCAGGTGATGTTGATGCTCTTAGAGACGCATTGGTTATGCTTATTAGTGATAGTCAGCTGCGTAAAAGATTAGGGCGCTCTGCTCTTGAAACGGTTGATTTTAATTACAATTGGGAAAGGGTAGGAGAGATGTTTGAGGAGTTTATAAGTCAAGGAGATTATTCAGATAAGAAAAGAATAAAGAAGAGAAAATTAAAGGTAATGATAGTTATTGTTGACCTATCAATAGGTGGAATAGAGGAGATAACAAGCAAACTTGCGGTTAATCTTCCATCTGAATACTTTAATGTTCATTTTGTCTGCTACAAGGGAGGTGGACCACTTGAGGAGAACTTCAAAGGTAGCAGTGTTAAACTTCATATTTTGAACTGTAAAGGAATAAAAATCTTTCTGACGCCATTTAGAATATACAATCTGCTTGTAAAAGAGAAGATAGACATACTACACGGTCATCCTGGAGCATTTGCTCGTCTTGCTGGTTGGTTTGTACATACCCCAATAATTATCTCTTCAACACATAATACTTATGTTGATAAGAAATGGCATCAGATTTTTATAGATAAGATATTCTCAAATATTACTGATAAGATAATAAGCGTTTCAAATGCTGTTATGGATTTTGAAATAAAGCAAATTGGTATTAAGAAAGAGAAGTATATAACAATATATAATGGTGTTGATATTGATAGATTTTTAAATGCCCCTGATAAATATAAAGCGAGGGATATTCTTGGTCTTAATAGAGATATGATATATATAACTTCACTTGGAAGGTTTCATAGGCAGAAGGGGATGGATACATTTATCAGAGCGTGTGCGATAATAAGAGACAGAAATCCAGATGTTGGCTTTATTCTCGCTGGATATGGTCCACTTGAGACTGAGTTGAGGTCACTTTCAGAAAAACTGGGTTTATCTGGTTCTATGAAGTTTTTGATTGCAAGAAGAGACCCGGAGGTTATTCTCTCTGCGAGTGATATTTTTGTGTGTGCTTCAAGGTGGGGTGGCTTTGAGATTGTTCTCGCTGAGGCGATGGCTTCGGTTCTTCCCGTCGTTGCTACAAATGTAGGTCCAATACCTGAGGTTGTAGTTGATGGAGAGACAGGTTATCTTGTCACAGTCGATTGTCATGAAGAGATTGCAGAAAAAGTTTTGAGATTATTGGGAGATAGAGATTTGAGTGAAAGATTGGGAATGGCTGGAAGAGAAAGAGTTATTAGAATATTCAGTATAAAGAGGATGGTGGATAAAACAGTGGACTTATACTGGAAATTTGCCAAAAAGAAAATTATGGTATATTAAAGAAGAGAGCAGGATTGATTGAATAAAGGAGCAATGTATTGTGAAATTACAGGATAATATATTATATGGTCCAGTCAGTTCGAGACGTCTTAGAAAGTCGTTAGGTATAAATCTTTTCACTGATAAACAGAAGATATGTAATTTTGACTGTATTTACTGCCAATATGGCAAAACGACAGAGTATATGAAAAGTGATGATATATATGAATACCCGGAAGTTGATGAAATAGCAGATAATATTGCCAGGTATATTGCTGGTATGGGAGAGGCAAGAGGGTTTATTGATTACATCACAATATCAGGAAATGGTGAGCCAACTCTTCATCCTCATTTTCCAGAAATTGTTGATTCCATAATTACCATTAGAGATGAGATGGTGCCCAATATACCTATATCACTTTTGTCTAATGGTTCAATGCTCTATAGAAAAGAAATAAGAAAGACAGTAAATAAAATTGACCTTCCTATATTCAAACTTGATGTTGGAATAGAGGAATTATTTAATAAGGTGAATAGACCTGCGAAATGGATAGAGTTTAACGGGGTCGTTAATAGTTTGAAAGAATCTAATGACGTCGTTATTCAATCGCTGTTCTTTCATTCAGACATTTTAGAGAATACAACCGAGGAGAACTTACTACCCTGGCTTGAAATTATTGGAGATATAAAACCAAATCTTGTTCAGATATACACTATAGATAGGGGGACTGCTGAGGGAGGAATTAGACCTGCTTTTAAGGAGGAATTGGAGGGTATCGTCAAGATGGTTATAAATAAGGCAGGAGTAAACGCTATTATGTATTGATGGTTTTTACAAAACATAACTTTACTTTTAGATTCATTTATATTAAATCGTCAATATCAATTCCCTCCAAGACCTGACCCTTTTCTACTTTGACCTCTGTTGGAATCCACTTTATACCATTCCAATTTCCATAGTATCCGAACTCATCAACTCCAAATGTGAATCTCAGGTCTCCGTTATTGTCTTTTACTGCAACAACATAGTAATATTTCTCTGGTTCAACTAAGTAAATTGTATAATGACCGTTGTAGTTTGTTATTGAACCGTTATTGAGTGGCTGGTCTTGCTTAAGAAGTTTACCAGAATCAAGTAGAAGGACATAGACGCCACTTGCAGGTTGGCTATCATCAGATACTGTGCCCTTAATTGTTCCTGTGTCAGTTACTTTCTCACATGCTATAGGAATAGTAAGAATTAAACTAATTAATATAAGTAATAAGCAATTCCCCTTGATATTCATAGCATAAACCTCCTTTATTTTGAAAGTTGTTTTATAAGTGTCTTTGCATCCTCATCTTTCCCCCCCACAAGACCTGAGTATATTCTTAAAATATTCAGGGCTTCGTTATTTCTCTTCTGTGATAATAATAATACCGCTAACGACTTATAAGCAACTGCGAATTTATTGTCCAGTTCTATGGCTTTTTTATAATTTTTCTCTGCTTCATCTGATTTTCCTAACCTTTCATAACATATTGCAATATCATAGTTGATAACACTATTTGATGGCATTCCATTCAATGCAGTTTGGAAGTATTTTAATGCATCTTCGTATTTTCCTTTTGTTCGATAAATTACACCAAGATTCGCATTTGCTTCTGGGTAGAGAGGGTCTATCTCCAATGCCCTGTTGAGCCATAGGAATGCATCGCTGATGTGCTGGGTGTTAAATGCGGAAGTGCCAAGTTCATTTAATATTTTTGCATTATCTTTGTAGTTATCGTTTTTGAGTATCACATCGTTTAATGCATATATATTTTCAAAATCACCATCTTTATTCGCTTTCTCAAGCGTCTTTGTCAGTTCTTCTACCGAGAGTTTGTTGTCTATTATTGATTTCCTTATATCATTCCAGTCAGTTTTTTTGACCGTATCTTCATCTGCATAAATTATCTGTATGCAAAATAGTAGAATTAAAATTATTATTGTCGCTTCTTTCATAAGAATTACTAGCGGAGAAGGGACTCGAACCCTTGACCGGACGGATATGAGCCGCCTGCTCTGGCCTCTGAGCTACTCCGCCTTTAACTTAACTTAATATCTATCATATAAATATATTTAATTCAAGGATATATGATATTTTGTGTTTTTGAACCTTTATTTATATATAGGAAAACTCATAAAATCTTGTTATATAAATGCAATAAATATAATAAAATACTGTTAAATTATTAATTACAAGTTCAAAGCATATATTTGGAGGATAAGCATATGGATAAGGTGAAGATAGGTATAATTGGTGGTAGCGGTTTGTATGAAATGTCCGGTATCAGGATAATTAACAGGAAGTGGCTTGATACACCATTTGGATACCCATCAGATAAAGTCGTGATAGCAAAATTTGATGATTACCATTTCGCTTTCCTGCCAAGACATGGCGTCGGGCATAGATTAAATCCAACCGAGGTAAATTATAGGGCTAATATATATGCAATGAAACTTCTCGGTGTTGAATGCCTTATTGGTGTTTCGGCATGTGGTTCACTGAAAGAAGAGTTAAAGCCGAGGGATATTGTGATATGTGACCAACTTGTTGATTATACTAAGAAGAGATATACTACATTCTTTGAAGGTGGAATAGTAGCACATCTTCCAATGGCGGACCCATATTGTTCAAGGGTGAATAAGATAGTATATGATGCTTGCGTAGAAGAGGGCTTGCAGGTTCATCTTGGTGGCACATATATATGTATTGAGGGACCACAGTTCTCTACGAGAGCAGAGTCAGGTATATATCGTAAGCTGGGCATTGATGTCATAGGTATGACAAATGCACCTGAGGCAAAACTGGCACGTGAGGCGGGAATATGTTATACAATAGTGGCTTGTGTAACTGACTATGATGTGTGGTATGAGGGTGAGGAGGATGTGACTAATGAGATGGTAATTGAGAATCTTTTAAAGAATATAGAGAATGTCCAGAAGGTATTGAAAAGAGTTATTCCAAGATTATATAAAAGCGAAAAGAATTGCAGGTGTTCTGAATATATAAAGAGTTCTATAGCAACAAATAAAGATTTTATTCCTGCTGGTAAGAAGGCGATTTTTAAGATAATTTTAGACGATATTTATTAATAAATTATGAATTGTTTTTGACTATGGTAGGCGAAGAAGGTAAGTCAATAGAAGAAGGACAGGTTGGCTCCGAGAAGAAAAAAAGTGCTTTAAGGAGATATTGGGTTAATCTGGTATTATTCTTGGCTACAATGGTATCCACTCTTTTCGCAGGTGCTTTTCAGATAACTGGGAGTTTCAGAGGTGCTCTATCAAATTTAAATCTTGGGATGCCATTTTCATTCTCAATTATGTTCATTCTTCTCTCTCATGAATTGGGTCATTACTTCACATCACGTTATCACAAAGTTCAATCAACACTTCCATATTTTCTTCCAGTGCCACATCCCCTTGTCGGGACCTTTGGTGCATTCATAAAAATGAGGGGAAAGATAATGGATAGAAATGCCCTTATAGACATTGGTTCTGCGGGACCTTTTGCTGGACTTCTTGCTTCAATACCAATTCTTATAATAGGTATGAAACTCTCAACTGTTGTTCCTCTTGATACAGTTGTAGGGAAACAGATTATGCCAACTCTTGGCTCGTCAATATTATTCAGGACAATTGCATATCTTATCAAAGGTTATATACCACATGATATGGGTATTGAACTTCACCCTATGGCTTATGCGGCGTGGATAGGGCTATGGGTTACATCAATCAACCTAATACCTATGGGACAGCTTGATGGGGGACATGTCTCTTATGCCCTATTTGGAAAGAAGAGTATTTGGATTGCGAGAGGTTTTTTTGTAGCCATTATGATACTTGGGATATTCTGGATGGGGTGGCTCTTCTGGGGTCTATTTACCGCTTTTATTATAAGATTTTATCATCCTTCACCTGTGAGAGATGATATTCCACTTGATAGAAAGAGAAAACTTCTTGGTATAATGGCGATGATATTATTAGTTATTACATTCTTACCTGTGCCTTTTTTTGAATAGATTTATAACTGTAAATAAAAATGGGGAAGGTCATTGTTCCTTCCCCTAAAGTTTTTTGTATTTAATTTTATGAACCACGAATGAGAGCAATCGTTGGTCTTATCCACTGGTCAATCAGGAACTGCATCCTACCTATAAGCAAACTGATACGGGACATTACTGTATAACCAAATGATGCACCGAATGAAATCATAAGGAACCATATACCGAGACGGGCAGTGCCACCAAGAAAGCCCTTATGTGGTTTAGAGAAGTAGAAGTAAATGAGGGAAGATGACACTCCTACTATCATCAGGAGATTACCAAGAGTTTTCAAAATGCTAAAACCACCTTTTGACACTATAATTGGTAAGATTGTTGCTTGAACCTGTTGCAAACAGTTTGCCTGTAGATAAACGACAAAGCTTATACCTGCTCCAAGACCTATGCTGTATGCGAAGCCATATCTTGATACCCATCCATATTTTGGGATTAATCGGAATAATATTGTTATCCCAAGAAATAATGCTATCAAGTAATCAAAGTGATGGTTTTTTAGAGGGAGGACAAGGTTTGGAATAACTACATTGTGGAAGTCGTATGCTACAAGGTATCCTGCTGATATTCCAACATACAAATACTCAGCAAATCTATAGAAGGGATTATCCTTATAGAGGAATGAGAATATAAAAAGCGTTAAAAATGCTCCTATCCATACTCCAATAAAATTAATTCCCATAGTCATACCCTCCTTCTATCCTTTCTTTCTTTTTCCTGCGAAATAGAATATGTTAGCGATGATGATGAATATGATAATAGTAAGATGTGCGATTGACTGTGCATCCATTCCCTGAGTTGCAGTCCCAAGGATGTTCAACCTTGCCTCGTAATCCGCAGCGCCCCTCATTCCTCCAAGAAGACCAACAAGTTGCTTTGAATCTAAATAGGGGTAGAATCCAGGGGCTGATACAGCAGTCACACCTCCGATAATTTCCCTGTGAAATCTTGACTGTGCTATCATAACCCATGCGGGTAGTCCAGGGTCACCTGCTGATAGGTCAACCACAAGATTTATATCATTCAAACTCTTTATATTATTCATTATAGGCATTGTATCAATTGACTTACCATACATATCATTTGGGAACGACTCCTTAAAACTTGAGCCAATAGCAAGAATGGCAACACTACCGCCAAGTTTATAACCAAGATTTATATAATCCTCACCGTATTTTACATTGTATGATGGTGTGACAATTTTGAGTGCTTCTTCAGCAAGTGATGGACCCTGTGGCCATAGTCCCATCAAGATAACCTTAAGGTGTTTCTTAAATGCATGGTGTAAAAAACTTTTGAGCATCGGGTGAATTTCTGGCATTGTTGCGGGGTCATAGTCGCAAGATATGAGGATATAAGAGCCCTCAGGTAAATTTTCAATCTTCTGATAAGCCATCTCAACAGGAGGACTTACCTTTGAAGGAAGTCCAATTGGAATTAGTAGTGGAATTATAACAGCAAGAGCAATCAGTATGAAGATTATCCTTCTATCTATATTTGCCAGTTTTTCTGATATTCCCATTTTTGGACCTCCTTTACTCCTCAGCCATATAAGTGCGTTCAATACCAAGTATTAACCTTAGAGATATAGAAACAACTCCAAGTGCAGCCCCAATCATAATTGCTCTCTGTCCAATGGTGTTTGGATAATTCATAATCCAGTTAGAGAGATAGTCAAGTTTGAGGTATGAAAAGATTCCTGCTGACCCTATGGGAACTCTGCCAAGCATAACGATGACAGCGGCGATTAGAAGCATTGTTGCTTCCTTGTTACGGGCTCTGAATGCTCTGTATGCTGCTGAGGCAACAAAGAATGCGAGTAATGAAAACATTGTAGCAATCATCGGTGACATAACATAAATAAATAGCCAGTAGAAGACAGTTTTTTCACCTATACCCCAGCCAATTCCAATTGTGCTCATTCCAAAGAGTGCAATAAGCAAAGGTATAGAGTATGCCCAGTTTTCCTGTTTGCGCTTTATTCTTATGACATTTATTCTAATCAAACTTATAATACCAAGAAGTAGTGCAGCAGAACCAATAGTATAAAGGTAGAGTATCAACTTTTCCTGAATATAAGATAGACCGGGGGAGAAGAACTGGATTATAAGTATAAGACCAACAAACAGAGTTATTAGTAATGGCAATCTTCTTTTCATCGGGCATACCTCCTTATCTAGTTAAGAAATATTTTGCGACATTGATACCAGCTGCTTCAAGTATAGAACCAATGATGATAGATGCAATGATAATAACCTTTCCAACGTCCTGACCTATTATGCTACCTAATGACAGTGGCTCTTTTGATAGGTAAGCACTTGCTGCAAATAATTCTTCACCTATGAGAGTGTAGTCACAGGCGGCGACAAAGAATGGAATCTGAGATGCAGCTGCAGTTCCTGCAATCTGAATTGCTCCTATTGAGTGTCCTGTCTCTGCTAAGATGAGTGATTCAGCATAGAATGTTCCAAGATAGAAATTTGCAGCAGGTCTTTCACGAAGCATTATACCATCCACTGCAGCAACATAACCAAATTGCTCACCAGTAATAAATCTAATATTGTCTGGTTTGAAACTATCCGGTCTTCCAGCGTCAAGGTATGCTTCCTTCACAGTATCTCTTGATATTGTTGCTACAAGAGGGTCAATACAGGGAACGAGAATCTGTGCATCATATTCAGCAACCATCCTTGAAACCTTTCCAAGTATTGTTATACCTGCTATGGTCTGGATGTCATCTATACCACTAATTCCAAGGATGTATAAGACCGGTTTTCCCATCTCTGTGGCTCTACCTATTGCTTCCTGAACTGCTTCAAGACCTGAGATAGGACGAATATACAGTTCTATACCCTTTCTTGCTCTGAAAATATAATAAATAATAAATAAGGATAATAATATTGCAGCAATAAGGATGTTCGTTCTCTGTGGATTATACCATTGTACATTTGCTTGAGCCGGACCTGTTCTAACTGTCTCTGAGCACACACCACCTTTTCCAGTTGAGTAGATGTTATAGTAATAGTCCTTGTTTTTCACTACAGTTGTATCTACATATGATGTCGTTCCTGCTGGTAGTTCTCCAACCTTTTCAAAACCAGTTTCTTCCTTCATTGAACGCTCAATAATATATCCAAAGACAGTCATTTTACCTGCTCTATCATCAAGTGACTTTTCCCAGGTAAGTGTTATAGATTTGCCATCATCGTATGGTGTATCGGATGCAATAAACTTCGAAGGTGGTGTCGGAAGTTCTCCAGTAATGTTTGTAACAGGTGCCTCTACTTGTGAAAAGGCATTCAACCAAAGAAGTAAAATTATCGTTAAGAGGAAGGGTTCTAACTTATTGTTCATAAATACCTCCTCTACCTCTTTTTCTTTTTTGTTAGATAACATATTTAAGTATGAATAGTCAAGGAATTTATTCCTAAGTTTAGGAAGTATTATAATTCTAATGCTATTTATTTTGGATGTCTTTTAAGAATTTTTATCCTGTGTTTTTCTTTTATCCAGTTACTTATCTTATTTGAATCAACTTTAAAATCCTTACTGAATGTAAATATCTTCAAATCAGGTTTGATGGTAAGTGCAGATTTAATCGCCTTTTGAATATCAAAGGTGACTCTATCAAGGAGGTCAGTTTTGGTTATTATAAAAGCATCTGCACCCAGAAATAGAACAGGATATTTTGACGGTTTGTCATCTCCTTCCGGGGTGGATATCAGGACTATTCTCAGATCTTCACCAAGGTCAAAGGATGCAGGACAGACCAGGTTTCCAATGTTTTCAATGATTAATATACTGTTATCCTCAATCTTCATTTTATCTAATGCCCTCTCTATCATCTCTGGACTGAGGTGGCATATACTTTCAGTATTTATCTGTAATACATTTGCTCCAATCTTTTCAAGTCGCTTGCTATCTATATCAGAGACAAGGTCACCTTCAATTACTTCTATAGGTATCAAACCACGAATACTTCCTATGATGGATTCAATAATAGTTGTCTTTCCACAGCCAGGAGACCCCATGATATTGATAGATAACACACCTGAATCTGAGAGTATGTTTCTTATTCTCTCTGCTCTCTCTTTTTCCCTTCCAAGAGCATCCCGCATGATCTCAATTCTCACCATTCTCTATCTCCACTGCTTCTATTAAAACGTTCCTTCCACCGCGTATTTCCCCATTAACAGAACCACAGAACTTACAAATAAATAAGGGTAGTTCAATCTCTGTATCTCTTCCGCAGTCTTTACATTTAAATACCGCCCGTTCGTCTTTGATTTTGATACTTATATCCACTAATCCTTCATTTTCAAGAATTAATTTAATTGCAGAGAATAATGCTTCGGAATTTACACCAGATATTGAACCAACCAGAAGTTCAATAACCTTAATATGTCCTGACTTATCTCCTAACTCATCTTTAATTGTGTTTAATATCTCATTGGCAATACTTAACTCATGCATATACCTAATCTTTTTATCTTCTCATACCTTAATATGAATAGTATAATCGAGATTTAATTTTTATGATATTTTGTAAGAATAATTTATTTTTTATCGCTATCTTTCGTTTTTTTATCGTCTTCAGTAAGTCCCTTTTTGAATTCTTTTACTCCCTTTCCGAATGCTCCAAAGAACTTAGTTACAAAACCCACACCAAATATGAGAACTATTATTAGAATAATTATAATTAATTCACCAAGTCCTATTCTCATCTCACTCCACCCAACCTATGATTTTTAGATGGGCAACATCTTCTATTGGAATAACCTTTAGAATATATATTTTATATTTATCTTTTTCTTCTCTCGGTATATGAGCAAATATGCCCATTGTAGGTTCTATATTTGCAATTTTGCTTGCGATTATATTCCGGTCATATGTATTTACATCTTTAACAGAATTTATGATTGTGCTGAGGGCTTCATAAGCAAGTACTGCAGTTATGGAAGGACTCTCTCCAACATTTTCATAATATGATTGTATAAATGTCAGAAGGTATGGATTTTCTGTATCTTCTGCTATTGGTGAGAAGATGTATAAACCCTTCATCATATTTAATTCCTTCTTTGTGAAGTCACTTCTCTCCATCATATCTAAGTATATAATTGGTTTGAATATACCTTTTTCAAGGCATTTGCCATTAAACTTGATTACTTCATCAACAGGACCATCAAACAAAACAGAATCAATATCTTTATTGCTTTTTATTGTTAATACTACATCAAGAAGATTATCTGGCGTTAAAGTCAATGTTAAAGGTGTTTCTATATATTTCGATATATATTCGGGAGTCTCTGGTTCTTTTATTAAACCTATAACCTCTTCGCTCTGGTATTTCACATAACATGACTTCTTAAGAAACAAACTTTTATTTAATTCAGAAAGTCCCTTTTCCATATATATTGTATTATCAGGTCTATATTCGTATATGTATTTTTGTTTATCAGATGATTCAAAGTTTCCCGAAATTGAAATGATGGGGATTTTATTTTTTTCAGCCAATTCTTTTGCTTTATCAGAGTAAGAACCTAGATTGGTTGAGAGAATGACTGCGCTTACCTTATCGACATCCATTAATTTCTGAATTTCTGAAATTGCTCTTTCAGGGTCATTTTCATCGTTATAGTGTATAAGTTCGACTTTGTGGTTTCCAGTTGGTTTGAAATGTTTCTTTTTCAGTTTATTGATTCCAATATTTATACTTTTATATGTTTCAGTTCCAATATAACTATTTTCACCACTCTCACTTCCAACAAGACCAATATAAATTGATTTTTCCTTTCCACATGAAAGCAGAAGTGCAGAAATGATAAATAGACATAGATAAGTTTTTCTAATCATATAACAATCTACAAATGGAGCTGAGGGGATTCGAACCCCCGACCTCCTCCACGCCAAGGAGGCGCTCTCCCAACTGAGCTACAGCCCCTTTAATTAAGTATTATTATAAACAAGTTATAATGCATGTCAAGGACAACTTTAGAGAAATGTTGATATGAAAAATAATTAATAAAATTGTGAAATAAACTATTGACAGATTATAAATATCTCGTAAAATAAATACAAGGAGGTGAAAAGATATGAGATGGGTTCTATGCAGTTTGATGATTTTATCAATAGCTATGCCTGTTTTTGCTGACCAATTCATAATTGGAACAAATGATAGCACCGATGATGACCCTTTTGTAAATCTTAGCGGCTGAAGCACATCGCTTCGTTATATGGCTTTATACCACAAGTCGGATATCGGATATAGTGGTGTAATTAGCAAGATTGAATTTCTCTCTTCAGCAGATGGTCAATCAGTAAGTTATAGTTATTTTGATGTTTTACTAGGTTATTGTCCTAATGATACTTTGGACCTTACTTTTAGCAACAATTACGACCAAAATGGTTCAACAGAGGTTTATTATGGTAATCCTTCATTTACTGCAAACCAGAATGAATGGGTTCCAATAGAGTTCCTGACTAATTTTCCATACAAGAGTGGTAATAACCTAATCATTGATGTGAAGTGGTCAGGTTGTGCACATACTGCTTTGTATACCTATGTTACAAATACTAAGGGTATTAATTCAATTGCCTGTTACAATGGAGGCATAAATGCTGAGTATGCATCATATTCTATGGAAACTGCAAATGTGATTAGGTTAACTATGGAATTAACTAATGTTGAGAATACATCAGTAGGAGTATTGAAAGCGTTATATAAATAAAAGACAATTTTCCATCTTTGAAATTGCAAGAGAGCATATCTAATATGCTCTCTTGCTTATTTTTTATGATTGTCCGATTTATGATTAAGTAACTGTATTATTGAATCAGTTAAATCAACCTGACTTATGCCTTTCATACAATTGAAATGCCCGAGTGGGCATCTGTTACTGCCGTGCGGTGTGCAGGGAGAGCAGGAAACATCTGCCATTATCGCTCTATATTCAACCATCCAGGGATAATAACCCTGACCTGGTCTTGTCGCCCCGTATATAACAACTACCGGTTTTGAGAATGCAGAAGCAATATGCACGCCTGCACTATCACCGGATATTATGATGTCCAGTAAACTGACAATACCTTTTAATGTGTGCAGGTCTGTCTTTCCCATCAAATCTATGCCATCGATTTCATTCTTTATGAACTCACTTAGAACTTGATTTGATTCTTTTCCAAGAAAGATTGGAATAAACAATTTCTTCGTCATCGCTTTTTTTAGAGATTCTATAACCAGAGATATTAGTGGCGTCTTTGTTTCCCACTCTGATAAGGGAAATACACCCACAAGAGGTTTGAGCCCCTTATTTTTTATTCCAAGCAGTTTAATAGACCTCTCTATGCCATCATTATCTGCGTATAGGGAAAGTTTTAGTGGTGGAATATTAAAGCCAAGTTCATCAATAAGATTTGAATACTTCTCAACAACATGACTTCCTTCATATTTTGCTTTATGAGTAAATAAAAAAGGTAGAGCAGAATCTCTGAATCCCACTCTTATTTTAGCACCTGAAAAAAAAGCAATTAATGAACTTCTCGGTGATTGATGCGGTGATAACACTATATCAAATCTGCTATAAATCCTATTTAATATATATGGTGATAGAGTAAATAAGTTTCCAAATTTCTTTTTATCATATACTATTACCTCATCTATCATCTTTTGCCCACTCAGTATTTCAGATGTTTGTGGAATAACGAGAATACTTATCTTTGAGTTAGGGTATGCGATTTTTGTCTGATTGATAAGAGGTGTTGTCAGTATTAGGTCTCCAAGATATGCTGTCTGAATTATCAGAATTTTCATAGATTACAGGTCAACTAATTCTCTTAATGCAGAGGTTATCGTTTTTGTATTTATGTCTTCAATACATCTTCTGATTTTCATCTTACAGTCATTACTTCCATGAATGGAACAGGGTCTGCAGGAAAGTTCCAAAAACACAGATTTTGTGGGAGGAAGTGGAGTAAAACCTGTTCTGGGATCCGTTGGTCCATATATACCCACAGATGACTTTCCAAGAATGCTTGCTATATATAATGCAGATGTGTCCACACTGATAATTCCCTTTGTATTGGATAATATATAGACAAAGGAATATATATCTGTTATTCCAACCAAGTTGTAGTATGAAATTTTATTAACATCGAAATTTGATAATTTTATTAAATCTTCTTTTGAACCAAGTAAGATTGGTTTAATATCAATCTCATTTAATGTTCTTATAATGTCATAAATCTGCTCAGGCATCAGGTCTTTTGTCTTTCTTGATGAGAATGGTGAGATTGCAATTGAGTTACGGAGGTCTTTTATATCAATCTTTTTGCTAACTTCTCCTGAACTGATTTTATCAACCTTCAATCTGGGAACATCAGTAACATTAATTCTGTAATCTGGAGATAATGCTCTTCTTATTGTAATGATATTTTCAATAATCGCACTTCTTTTTGGTGGAAAGATTAACCTGTGAAAGAGGGCTGAGAGTCGCCTTCTTATAGCGTATTTTCTTACAAATGATACCCTGCTTCCAAAAAGCTTGCATAAAACGGTTATTGGTATTGTGCGCGAGACGCTGTGAAGGTCAATTACATATTTATATCTCTGACTTGCTATTTTTATACCAAGAGATAATATTTTGATTATGCTTTTAATGCTTTTTCTATTGACTAAAACTGGATTAACATCAAATATCGTTATAAGGTCTTCATACTCTGAATAGGTTAGATAATCTATTTGAAAGTTTTTATAGTTCCTTTTTATTATTCCTACTGCAGGGAATGTTCTCGCTATATCACCAAGTGATGAAAGACGAATAATCAGAACCTTCGCATTTAACCTATTCTCTCTCAGGATTTCTCCTTTTCGCTAGTTTTTTTAATGCCTGTTCAGTGAATTCTCTATCATTGAAGGGCACTTTCTTATCTGAACAGATAATGTATCTTTCATGCCCTTTTCCCGCAATCAAAACTGTATCATCAGTTGATGCAATTGCTAATGCTTTTTCAATTGCTCTTCCCCTTTCAAGAATTATCTCTACTATCTGTCTTCTTTTTGCACTAACTCCGGAAAGGACATCATTTGCTATATCTGATGGCTGTTCATTGTATGGGTCATCGGTGGTGAGTATGAAAATGTCAGAGAGTTCCGATATAATCTTGCCGAAAATTGGTCTTTTCTCTCTATATCTATCTCCTGTTGCACCAAATACTGTTATCAGTCTACCGCTTTTTGCTTCGTCTTTGATTAGTCTTAAGAGCATCTCAATGCTTTCAGGGGTATGAGCATAGTCAATGATAACCTTAAATGGCTGTCCAAGTTCAACCTCTTCCATCCTTCCTGGTGGTAAAACTGCTCCTGTTAAACCTTCTTCTACAAATTTTGGTTCAAAACCCATCTCAAGAAGCATAGCAGTAGCCATAGCGACATTCTCTGCATTGAATTTGCCTTTCAATAAAGAATTTACATTGATTGAATAATTATCACATGAGACATTTATTATTAATTTGTTAGAGTCATTCTTAACGGTCTTCCATCTAATATTTGATAACTTATTTGAAGATATTGAAAGAGTTTTAATGCGAGATATTTGAGATGATAATTTATACAATTTCTCTCCCCACTTGCTTTCAGTATTTATTATTATCTTTCCTCCATCTTTTATCGGGTCAAGAATCTTTCTCTTCGCTTTAAAATAGTCGTTCATATTTTTGTGATATTCAAGGTGCTCCGGATAAAGATTTGTGAAGATGGCGAAATCAAGTTCTAATCCGCTTGTTCTGTCCTGAGAAAGACCATGAGATGATATTTCAATAACAGCATATTTACAGCCATTCCCTAAGGCATCAGCCAGGAATGGTTGAAGTTCTGTTGACTCTGGTGTCGTTCGGAATGAATATTCATATTTATTATCGTAAAACATACCAACTGTTGATGAAAGACATACCTCACCGCTATCTCCTCCAAGTGATTGATATAATAAATAGGAGATAGTTGTCTTTCCCTTTGTTCCTGTTATTCCAATCGTTTTTAGCTTAACACAGGGATTATCATATAATCTTGATGCGAGTAGTCCCATCATCTTTCTTGTATTTTTAGATTGTATTATCGGGACATTCACATCTAATTTATTTTCGGTTAATATACTGACTGCACCTTTTGAAATTGCATCTGTTATAAAATCATTGCCGTCCAATCTATCTCCTTTAATACAGCAGAATATATAACCGGGTCTAACTTTCCTTGAATCGTAAGTAATGCCTTTTATCAGGGGATTTCCTTCTCCGATAATTTTTATATTATTGATGCCATCTATGAGTTCAAGTAAGGTTTTTGGTGTAACTAACATTAGAGAATTTTTATTTTATTATAGCTAACTTGCCTGTTTTTGTGCCACTATCTCCATTTATTACCCAGAGATATATGCCTGACTTTATAGTGCTGGAGACATCCCATAACACACTGTCTTTGCCATCAATAGTTATCTCATCTATTTTATCTCCGGAGATGGAGTAGATGGATATTGTCCTGTAATCACTTACGCCAGAGAATACAACACCGGATGTAATTGCACTGCCTATATTGAATGGATTTGGAAATACGATAATTTCAGGTTCAATGCCTGCACTACCAATGCCTATAGGTTCAGCGAGTGTTAGAGTAGTTGCCATATTCAGTTTTGTAACAAGTGACTGAAAATCAAAATCAAGATATGTCATCAGGTCTGATGTGGTGTGATAATATGGATACCAGTGGCTTCCAGCATGTTCAATTGACATGACCGCTGGATAGTTATTCTCCCAGAAAGGTATATGGTCACTTCCACCTCTACCCTGATAAGTGTATTTTCTAATGTCTGGTAGATATAAATCTCCAATATTAAATATATAATCACCAAGCCATTTATATAAATCATTGCTGGTAATATCAACATCAATATTGTTATCATCAAGGTAAGAAATCATATCCATATTTAAAACTGCAACTATATTCATGTTATTTTTTCTTGCCCATTGAGCATATGCCCTGCTTCCATTTAAGCCCTCTTCTTCACCGGTTACAAGGAGATACCTGATGGTGCGCTTTGTTTGTATATCCTGTAATGCTTTGGCTATTGAGAGCACAGCAGTGGTTCCAGAACCATTGTCATTAGCACCCGGTGCTCTGTCCCAGGGGAGGTCAGATATTGAATCGTAGTGGGCAACAAGTATTATCTCTTCATCTGGATACTCAGTTCCCATTCTACTTGCGACTACGTCTTTCCAGTTGAGTTTTGCGAACTCACCGAGGTTGACTTTCTGCCAGTTATCACCTCCATCAGTAGTGCGAAGTATCTGACCTGTACCAACACAAAATACGATGTTATTTCCAAAAGCAATGATACCAAATAGATAACTATCCTGGGTTCCACTATTCTGGTTAGTCCAGGTATTACCTCCATCGGTTGTATGCATAATTACGCCGGATATTCCACAGCACCAACCCTCATTACTGTTTATAAAATCAATGCTGAGCAGGTATTCACTACCCTGCCTTTTTAACTCCCAGTTCTCACCACCATCACCTGTATGAAGCATCACTCCACCAGAACCTACTATCCAACCTTCATTCTGATTAAGAAAAAACACCTTTCTAAGAGCCACATTGCTAACAGGAAGGTCTTTTAAGTTCCAAGTAGAACCTCCATCAGTGGTAATTAAAAGAGTGCTGTTTTCTCCACAGGCAAAACCGTGAGTTTCATCTGCAAATGTAATTGAGAGGAGAGAATAGTTTGTAGTATTGTATATGACTCTCCATGTATCTCCACCATCATCTGTTCTTACAATAAATCCATCTCTTGTTGTCATGAAACCGGTATTTTCATTAATGAAATATATATCAGAAAAGCGGTAATTAAATCCCGTGTCTATCGTTCTCCATAATATTCCATCGTCTGTTTTTGCTATCTGCTTGCTGTATCCAGCGACCCATCCTTTTTTATTATTAAGAAAGTATATAGCAGTTCCAAGAATTTTACATTGACTTCTGTCAAAACTTAGACCACCATCGTTTGAGTGGAAGATATATCCAGACCTCATGGGGAACCAGAACTCACTTCTATCAGTAAGACGATGTATGTCCTCAATCCAGCATTGGTCCTGTATATTATATTGATAGTCAAATATTCTTGTATCATAACCCCATGCACTTAATTTGTCATTTATGAAATATGTTGCGATGTCAACATCATTTGAATATGAATATCTTGTCGGGATTGATGATAGGTTATCATCAATCTTATAGTTCTCAGGAGGTGATACCCTCTCAATTATAGAGTCAATCAGTGGATTGTATTTTATTTCCGGTGGAGTGAACTGACTATTAGTTGATTTTATATAGGGAAGGAGTTTGTATGAATCTGCCCCGCGATAACGGACTTCTTCATCTATAGCACCATTACCTGTTATTATGAACTTCTCACTTCCAATGTCTATTTTATATCTTGACATGATTATAATATCGCTGAGGTCAATATTGAGGGGATTGTAAACATAGAATAGTTCTGTTTTATCAGAGATTGGACCATAGATATCATAATTGCCAGATATTGGTAATGGTGGTGAAGTGGTATCAGAGAGAATGACTGCCTTTCCTTCGTCTAATAAAAGCAATTTACCTGTATCTTGCGCATCTTCCAATTTGATATTGTCAGATGGAATAATGAATATATATGCTGAATGTGAAATACAGAATAATAGGAGAAGATTAAAAAATAGAATAAAAAATCTATATGACATTCGCATTCTTCAGTCTCCTTATCATATTCTCTATGTGAGTTCCCTGCCAGTAAATTCTATCACAGGATGGACATATTTTGAATTCTGAATGTGTATCATAAACATATTGTGGGACTCTATCTTTTATTGAATTGTGGTCAATATCTTCCAGTTCAGTATTACAGACAAGACACCTTGTGAAGGGCTTTTTGTCATTAAGTAATCTGGTTTCTTTGAGATAATTTAAACCTTCTATTGTTCCTTGAGGAATTACGACTATATTTTTATATGGACTTTCCTTGAATATCTCACTTCGTGTTATAAATATTCTATCTTCTGTTGTTGCATTTTTTAGAACGACTTTTGCTGGACTATTGTAGTCCGCCTTCATATCAAATCCAAGAATTCTTAACCATTTGACAATATCTCCACAGGTTCCATCAGAATAGAATTTCATATTAAAATTATATTATATTTAAATTACTTTATATAATAGACATGATTTTCAGTATTAATTATTCGTTTAATATTTAGTGTAAAATATTAATATAATTTGCAAAAAAGTGAAATAATTGACAATATTTACAAATTCTTTTATTAAAAAACTAAGAATATATTATAAATATCAGCAAAAAAGTGTTGAAAATTAAAAATATTAATGTTATTATTTATAAAATAACAGGTTTAGAAGGGAATTTATATGCAGGAGAATAATGAAAATAATGAATATACAGCAGAGACGATAAAAGTTCTTAAAGGCGTTGAAGCGGTAAGAAGGCGCCCCGCAATGTATATCGGCTCTACTGGGCTGAGTGGACTTCATCATCTGATATATGAGGTGGTGGATAATTCTATTGATGAGGCGCTTGCTGGCTTTTGTAAAAGAATTGATGTTGTCCTGAGAGATGATGGTTCCTGTCTTGTGAAAGATGATGGAAGAGGAATTCCGATTGAGATTCATCCTGATGAGGGCAAGAGTGCCCTTGAAGTGGCTATGACCACTCTTCATGCCGGGGGGAAGTTTGATAACAAGGTATATAAAGTATCGGGCGGTCTTCATGGAGTAGGTGTTTCTGTTGTAAATGCTCTCTCTGAATGGATGATTGTGGAAGTAGGTAGAGATGGGTTTTTATGGAGACAGGGATACGAGAGGGGAGAGGTAAAAACACCTGTTAAGAAAGTTCGTCCTGTTAAGTATGTGGGGACGATTGTCATATTCAAACCGGACTCTGAGATATTTGACACAATTGAATTTGATAGTGAAACAGTGCTATCACGATTGAGAGAACTCGCATTTTTAAATAAAGGTCTTACTATAGCGTTTACAGATGAGAGGGATAAAGAGAATATAAACAAAGTCAAATTGCATTATAAGGGTGGAATTTCTGCATTTGTGTTATTTCTGAATGAGGGAAAAGAGTCAGTGCATCGTAAGTTAATCAGTTTTGAAGCAAAGAGGAATGGAGTTGAACTTGATGTAGCCCTTCAATATACAGATGCTTATTCAGAGAATATTTACTCATTTGCAAATAATATAAATACAATTGAGGGCGGGACACATCTCACAGGTTTTAAGACAGCACTTACAAAGTTAATCAACGATAATGCAAAGAAATTCAAAATGCTTAAAGATAATGACCCATTGATAATGGGGGATGATACAAGAGAGGGGTTAACGGTGGTAATATCAATAAGATTACCCGACCCACAGTTTGAAGGTCAGACAAAGACAAAACTCGGCAATAGTGATATAGCAGGGCTTGTGAACTCCTTGGTATATGAAAAACTCGGCGAGATATTTGATGTTGATAGGTCTCTGATTAAATCTATTGTAAGCAAGGTTTTACTATCGGTAAGAGCAAGGGAGGCGGCGAGAAAGGCAAGAGAACTTGTTAGAAGGAAGAGTTCGCTTGTTGAGTCATCAAACCTTCCTGGAAAACTTGCTGACTGTTCATCTGATGATGTGGAGGAGACAGAGTTGTTCATTGTTGAGGGTGATTCTGCTGGTGGTAGTGCCAAACAGGGAAGAGACAGGCAGTTTCAAGCAATACTTCCGATAAAGGGTAAGATATTGAATGTTGAGAAGGCGCGAATGCATAAGATGCTTCAAAACGATGAGATTGGGACAATGATAAGCGCTATAGGGACTGGTGTGGGCAAAGATGATTTTAATACTGATAATCTGAGGTATGGGAAGATAATTCTCATGACAGATGCTGATATAGATGGTGCTCATATAAGAACACTTCTTTTGACATTTTTTTACAAATATATGCCAAAGCTGATATCAATGGGAAAGGTCTTTATTGCTCTGCCCCCGTTATACAGAATCTCATCTGATAAAAAGATATATTATGCCTATGATGAAAAAGAGAAGGATAGAATAATAAATATCTTGAAAAGCAAGAGTTATGCTATTCAGAGATATAAAGGTCTTGGGGAGATGAACCCACAGCAACTCTGGGAGACAACGATGAGAAGAGACGCGAGGAAACTTATGCTTGTGACACTTGAAGATGCAAGAACTGCTGATATTGTTTTCTCAACGCTGATGGGTGACAAAGTAGAACCGAGACGGAAGTTTATTGAAGAGAACGCCACTAAAGTCAGAAATCTTGATATTTAGTAAAAAGTCAACTGATAATCAGAAGATGATTTCAAAAGTCATTATTCAAAGATTGATGTAATTTTGATGTGATTATTATTATCCTCTTATCATAGTGATAGTTAATCAATCCATTTTTTATCAATTTTGTGATATTCCTTGAGACAGTTTCTCTTCCTGCACCAATAAGTTCTGATAACTCTTGATGTGTATATCGCTTTGGCAATATTATTCCACCCTCAACCTGGTTACCTTCTGAAACCGCAAGGTCCAGCAATTGAGTGTATAACCTGTCCATACTTTTATCAAATGTCAGATGCCTTATCTCCTCATCAGTATTTCTCAGTCGTTTAGTGAGAATTTTTATTACATTAATGCAAAGTCCCGGGTTTTCACAGAGCAGGTCTTTGAAATCATCACCATCAATGATTAGAACTCTTGTTGGTTCTATCACCTCAACTGCTGCCGAGGTTGGCTGTCCATCAAGGATTGACAGTTCACCAAAACACTCACCTTCACCAAGCAGTGCAAGTATCTTTTCCCGTCCATCAGGATTTGGTATTATTACTTTCACAATTCCCGATGTGATTATGAATAACCTTGTTCCTCTGGATTGATAGTGAATTATTACATCGTTTTTAGCATATTCATTTTCATATACGAAATCCTCAATTGCAGTCAGTGTTTTTTTATCGAGACCTTTAAACATTGGAACTTTCTTAAGATACTCTAAAATTTCCATTGAATATATTATAACTTAATTAATTATATATGAACTTGGAAATATTTGGTTTTATGTATATAGTATGTAATATATAATGTAAAGATAATGAAAACAGTTGTGATGATATTAGCAGGTGGGAAGGGAGACCGGCTTCTTGTTTTGACAAGGTTGAGAGCGAAGACATCCCTTCCTTATGCTGGTAGATACAGAATTGTTGATTTTGCTTTGTCAAATTGTGTTCACTCTGGTTTATATAATATAGGTATTCTTGCTCAATATAATCCTGTGTCACTTGTAGACCATATCAGGTCTGGCAAACCATGGGACCTTGATAGAAGAATTGGTGGTGTCAGGATACTTCAACCATACACAATAAAAGAAGGTGGAAGGTGGTATAGAGGAACTGCAGATGCGCTCTATCAAAACCTTGATTTTTTTGACGATGAGAGCATTAATTATGTTCTCGTCCTTTCAGGAGACCATATATATAAGATGGACTATAGACCTCTAATTGAATTTCACAGGTCTCATAAAGCACCACTCACTATTGCCATTACAAAGGTGATAGAGGAAGACCTTAATAGATTTGGAGTAGTTGAGGTTGGTAAGAAAGGTGAAGTAATAAAGTTTGAGGAGAAACCAAAGGCGCCATGGTGTGGCTATGCTTCAATGGGAGTCTATCTTTTTACAGCAGGTTTTTTAAGAGAGACCCTGAGCCAGTTATGCGGTAAGATGGGTAAGTTTGATATTGTATATGATATTGTAATTCCACTTATCAAGGAACATAAAGTATGGGCATATCATTATAGCGGTTATTGGCAGGATATTGGAACGATTCTCGCCTATTATGAATCTCAGATGGGTCTTTTGCAGGAGTTTCCAATATTAAACCTGTATGATGATTCCTGGAAAATACTGACGAAGGAGAACGATATGCCTGCAGTGAGGATACTCTCATCAGCACAGGTAATGAGGTCTCTTATTTGCAATGGTGCAATCATAAAGGGCACAGTAGTTGATTCAATTATTTCTGGTGGTGTGGTTATTGAAGAAGGTGCTTTTGTATCAAGGTCAATAATATTTGAAGATAGTTTTGTCTCGGAGGGAGCAAGAGTTGAGAATGCAATAGTAGATAAAATTGTCAGAGTTGGTGAAAATGTTCATATTGGAGTTGGGGATAGGGGACCTTATAATGAGGACTTTCCGGAAGACCTGAACTTTGGTATCACTCTTATCGGAAAAGGTAGCACAATACCGGCTAAATATTCAATTGGCAGAAACTGTCTTGTAGATATATTTATGATGGACGATGAACTTCCTCAAGATGGCATTCCCAGTGGAAAGAGTGTTCTGCTTGCTGAAAGCGAGTTCAGGTTAAGAGGTGAACATAGCATATTTAGGGATAATCTATTATAATCTGGTAGTTTAAGTTTTAGTGATACAGGAATATGGTTTTTGATTTATGAGGGGTAGTTATAGAATATCAGTAGTTATTCCCTGCCATAATGAAGAAGAGGGAATTCAAAAGGTTCTATCTACAATGCCTGATTTTGTAGATGAGGTCATTGTTGTAGATAATAACTCTGAGGACAGGACAGCAGATGTAGCAAGACAATATGGTGCAAAGGTTGTCTTAGAAACAATGCAGGGTTATGGTGCAGCATATAAAAAGGGTCTTTCTGAAGCAAATGGAGATATTATTGTAACAATGGATGGTGATGCAACATATCCAAGGATAGCGATTGCATATTTACTGGATATATTATTTGAGGATGACCTGGATTTCATATCTGCCTGGAGGGTGGCGATTGACTGGAAAGAATCTGCTGATTATATGCTGAGATATACAGGCAATAGAATCTTCAATTTGACTATATTGTTACTCTATCAAAGACACATACATGATTCGCAGTCAGGAATGTGGGTATTTAAAAGAGATATATTAAACCTCGTTGCATTAGAGAGTAATGGCATGCCATTCTCTCAAGAACTGAAGTTGGAGGTATTTTGTGATAAAAAAATAAGAGCAAGGGAGGTGCCCATTCAGTTCAGTTATTATAAAAGAAAGGGGGAATCAAAATTATCACTCTGGAAGGATGGTGTGAGAAATTACATTCATTTATTTACTAAAAGGCTGGATATGCTTTTTAATATAAAGAATAGATAAGAATCTGAAAAGAATAATAAATTAAATCAGATTATCTATATAGTGTCTTTATAATTCCAATACTTGAATTATCAATTGCAGAACCCTCATGATAGATACATCTTATGAGAAGGTCTCCATGGACGTCATCACCAAAAAGTGCCCATTCATTGTCAACGCATTGATATGAGCGCCAGTATTGCGGTGACGGGTCGCAATATACGCCATCACAATCTGGATACCATCCAATCTGAGTATATGCTATATAGAAATCACCACCTGTCCATCCAAGGTTAATGAAATATTCGTTCCAATCGTTGTTTTTAGCGTTGATAAATTTCTTTGGACCCCATACTTTGATATTTGGGTATTTATCTTTGTCATTCCATACTGAGATATTACAGGTATGAAGCTCAGTTGTCCCACTCTTTATACATATCTTTGCTTTAACTATAACGCCCGGGGTAGATGGGGGTGTAAATCTGACAGCCCACAGGTCATTTTCTTTGAAGAAGTAGTTTGGAATATAAGGAATACCATCATCATAATATATCTCTATATCTGCAAGTAGTTGTGAGCAAGATGCAAGCAATGTTAATAAAATAAAAATATATTTTCTTCTCATAATAATACCTATAATAATTATATCAAATTAATATTAAAGAATAAATATTCAATATTACATATTTATATTTATTTTATTTTTGTAAAAGACCGAGAAGGAATATATTAGGAGGGTCTATTTTCTTGATAGTTTCGCTATGACAAGTTTACTGATTGCCTTTAATGTCTCAAAGACACCAACACCTTTAACTGCAATTGCTTCAAAAGCAGGCACATTATCTGTATTGATAATCTTATCAAGATCTTCAAAAAGCATTATATTGGAGAGGTCCCTTTTATTATACTGTATAACATATGGAATGTCTTTCAGGTCGTAACCATTCTTCTTAAGATTTATTTTCATATTCTCAAATGATTCAATGTTGTCGTCAAAGCGCTCTCTCTGCGAATCAACTACAAAGACAATTCCATCTACACCTTTCAATATAAGTTTTCGTGAAGCATCATAATGAACCTGTCCAGGAACTGTGTATAGGTGAAATCTTGTCCTGAAACCATGGACACTGCCAAGTTCAAGAGGTAAGAAGTCAAAAAAGAGCGTCCTATCTGTCTCGGTTGCCAGAGAGACCATCTTGCCTTTTATATTATCTGGGATCTTCTCATGGATATATAATAAATTGGTGGTTTTACCACCCAGCCCACAACCATAATAGATAATCTTGCAATTTATCTCTCTTGATGAATAATTTATAAGAGCCATATTTTAGTTGTTATTCTTTGAAAAGTTTATCGATCTCCTCTTCTGCGCCACTCTGGAAAGATGAGTCAAGACCAGTACCTTCCTCTACACTTACCTTTTCAAATATTGCGTTAAATACCGGATTGAGTTCTTCTATGGCTTTCTTGACCCTTAACCTTACTAGACCAAGGGTTGTTCTGTTGTCAAAAACCACAACTAAAATAATCCTTTTTGCAACAATGGAGATATGAATTGATTCGTTCTCTCCCTGATGAAACAGGACAGAGAACTCACGCTCACCAATAATTTTTGCAAGTTCACTTGTTGCAGCATAGTTTCCTGCTGAAAGGGTGGCGAAAGCCATAGAGTCAATTGTCTCTGTTTCACCCTGAATTGATATCAATTGACCTGACCTATCAACAAGCAAGACAAACTTAGCACTCGAATCATCTAATAACCTTGTCAGAAGCTGGTTAATCTTACTGTAATCATCCTCAAACATTATGAGGTTTGGTTCAGCCATCTATATGCTCTCCTATATACATATTATAAACAATCAATGTATATTTTTTACTAATATATCAAAACTATTTTATATTAGCATATTTTGATTAAAAATGAAATTTAATAAATTTATTACATTCGTTAATTATATCATAATTAATTATTTTATTTAATCAAGTAATTATTATATCTTATTTTTTCTCTAAAAAGCAACCCTCCAGTTTCAACAGGTGTTCCCAGTCACTATTAACATCTTTTTGAATTTCCTCAATAAGATGCTCATTACCGGGCTTAAACAAATGGTTGAATCTTCCCTGTGGTTTTAGCCATTCAGTCACTGGTTTCTTTTCTCTCGGTTTATAGGTGATTTTCAGAATTCCATTTTCTATCTCATATAGAGGCCAGACACAGGTATCAACAGCAAGTTTAGATATTTCAACTGCGTCTTCGATGTTGTGTCTCCAACCCCTGTTGCATGATGATAATGCGTTTATGAATGATGGACCGTCAAAACTGATGGCTTTTTCAACCTTATTGGTAAGGTCTTTCCATTGGCTTATTGAAACCTGTGCTGCGTAAGGTATTCTATGAGCAGCAACTATCATAGTAAGGTCCTTTCGCCTCTGTGTCTTGCCTGGAACGACTTTCCCTACTGGAGATGTCGTAGTGTTTGCGAATTGAGGCGTTGAACCAGACCTCTGAATTCCAGTGTTCATATACGCCTGGTTATCATAGCACACATAAAGAAACTTATGACCTCTCTCAAGGGCACCGGAGAGTGCCTGAATGCCTATGTCATATGTCCCACCGTCTCCACCAAACGCAACAAAAACAATCTCTTTGTCAATCTTACCGAGTTTTTTGAAATGCCTGTAAGTGGTTTCAACACCGGTTATTGTCGCTGCAACATTCTCAAATGCGTTATGAATCCATGGCACCGCCCATGCTGTATATGGAAAAATTGTAGTAGCAACCTCAAGACAACCAGTGGCATTTCCAACCACCATTGGTTTGTCAATTGCTAGGAGGACCTGTCTGACAACTATTGATGCTCCACAACCAGCACATAATCTGTGACCACCTACCAATCGCTCTGGTCTTGACGCAAGTTCTTTTAATGTAGCCATTTTATATATACCTCCTGTCTATTCTCTTACCCCAAGGTAATCAACTCTATTTTCTACCTTGGCTTTTCTTGAAATATCAACTGCTTTCTTAAATGCTGTCTTTAACTCATCTATTGTGATGTTTCGTCCTCCAAGCCCATATATAAAATCTATAATCTCTGGAGGATTGGGAACTTCGTATAGAGCACTTCTTATCTCTGTGAATAAGGGACCTCCAAAGCCACCAAATGAATCAGACCTATCAAGGACCACTATTGCCTTTTTGTCTTTCAACACTTCCTTTAATTCTTCATGTGGGAATGGTCTGAATACTCTTGGCTTTAGAAGACCAACATTTAAGCCCTCTCCTCTTAACTCATCAACCACAACTCTTGCTGTTCCTGCTGTTGAAGACAAAACAACCATTACAACATCTGCATCATCGAATCTGTATTTCTCATAGTAATCATATTCTCTTCCTGATATTTTCTTAAACTCACTGAATATTTCGCGTATCACATTATGTGCTACTTTCATTGCCTCAACCTGCTGCCTTTTGTGTTCAATATAGAAATCGTGGAAGTCAAGGGGACCAAATGTAAATGGTTGGTCTGTATTAAGCAAACTTATTCTCGGTTTATATTCTCCTATGAATTTCTTTACAACGTCATCATCAATGGTCTCAAAAACTTCATTTGTGTGGCTTATAATAAAACCATCATAGCAGACCATCACAGGTAGTTGAACAGCTGGATGCTCTCCAATTCTTACTGCTGATATTAATAAATCATATGCTTCCTGTGTATCTTCAGCATATATCTGAATCCATCCCGCATCTCTTGCACCCATTGAATCGCTATGGTCGCAATGAATATTAATTGGTGCTGAAAGCGCTCTATTTACCACTGTCATAATGATGGGGAGCCGTGTAGATGCAGCAATATATAGCACCTCCCACATCAATGCGAAACCATTGGCACTGGTTGCTGTCATAACCCTTGCTCCTGCTGCTGCTGCACCAACACAGGCACTCATTGCTGAATGTTCTGACTCTACTGCAATTAAGTCTGTTTTTACTATTCCATCAGCAATATAACTTGAGAAAGTTTGCATAAGTTCTGTCTGTGGGGTTATTGGATATGCGGCAACCACATCCGGCTCAATCTGCTTCATTGCTAAAGCAGCCGCCTCGTTTCCTGTTAAGACCTCTTTCTTTCCCATCTCAAATCACCTAACCCTTTATGAAATCTGATTCTCTTACTATTTCAATGGCGTTTGCTTTTGGCGGGCATTCTTTAGCACATATTCCACAACCCTTACAGTGGAAGTAATTTATTCCAACCATCTTACCATCTTTTACAATGATGGCTGAGTCAGGGCAGAATATGAAGCATAGAAGGCACTGAATGCATTTATCTTCATGAAAGATGGGACGAAATGTCCTCCAGGAACCTGTCTCAAATTCCATTGAATTTGCTGCCTTGTCTATAATCCCACCGATTGGTAAATCTTTCCATCCCTTTTTCATATTGACTTGACCTCCTCATAGGCTTTCTTTACTGCTTCTACGTTCCCCTTTACTAGATTATCTTTACCAGCGAATTTCTTCTTGAATACATCTTCTATTGCACTTAATGGAACTATTCCCGTTACCTTTGATATTGCACCAAGAATTGGTGCATTGGGAAAGTCCCTTCCAAAGATTGCCAGTGATATTCCTGTTGCATCTACCGTATGAATATTTGTCTTTTTGCCCAGTTTCTTCGCTATCTCCTGTGGTGTTAGAGTTGTGTTCACTATTACAGGACCATCATTGGTTAATCCGTCAAGAACAGGTATTGTATCAACAAGCGTTCCATCAATGATTACCACAATGTCTGGATTGTTGATAAATGAGTGAATTGTGATTTTTTCATCACTGATTCTTGTAAAACCTGCTACCGGTGCCCCAGCCCTTTCGGGTCCATAGTCCGCAAAACCCTGCACCTCTTTTCCCTGTTCAAATGCTGCTTCTGCGAGAAGAAGTGCCGCGGTCTTTACACCCTGTCCTCCCCTTCCATGAAATCTTATCTCCAGTAATTTATCCTTCAACCTTAAAACCTCCTTATAAAAGGGTCTATTGGTTTAAATTGTGAAATATAATATAGATTGAGTATCTAAGTCAAGAATATATTAAATTTTTTGTGGTTCTATCAATATAGATGAATAATAAATAATCAAACTTGACAGTAAGTAATAATAATTATAAAATCTGTCAGATGGTTATTAGAAGAGTTAAGAGGAAAACCAAGACCCCCGAAGAGAGAAGATTTCTAGGCAAGATAGGTTCTTTCTTTATTAAATATTGGAAGATTATAACAACAGCCCTGGTAGTAGTGGCTATCCTGGTCTCTGGATATTATATTTTCAGTTATATCAAGAGGGCAAAGGAAGAAAAAGCGTCTGTCTCTTATGCGAATTTTATGGAAAAGTTAAGGACAATTAATAATGAGAAAGTGAATAAGGAAGAAACACTGAAGTCGCTTGAAGGTGATGCAGAAACGATACTTAAAGAGCATAGTGGAACCGTCTTTCCAGAGCTTGGTTTTCTGAACCTTGCGAATGCTTTATATGAAAATGGTCAGTATGAGAAATCAAAGCAATACTTTGAGAAATGCGATAGCATGACCAAGGACAATCTTATAAAACTATCCAGTGAGTGGGGGATTGCTGACTCTCTATTTTCTATGGGCAAATATGAGGAGGCATCAACACAATATACTCATATAAAAGATAAATTTATGGGAGACACGCTTCTTCCTGGCGTTCTTATAAAAGGTGCTAAGTGTTATATAAAAATGAATAAGTATGATGAAGCGTTAAAATTATTATATACATTAAGGTCTCAATATCCTGACTCGGCTTTTGCTCCCGAAGCAGAAGACCTTATAAAGAGGTTAGGAGGATAATTCTTTATTAGTCAGAGAGCACATGTGAAGGATAAAATAGGTAATATAGATAGATTATTCCTTTTCTTTGATTATATTGGACCTTTTTCATTATTATCAGCAGGTAGAAGGCATATAAAGTTTATGAAGTATCATTTTGAACAGGGTCTTTCGTTCTTTTTTATGGAACTTTTTATATTTATAATTGTAGATATAATACTTGCAATTTCAGGATTTGCCAGACATATGTTCTATGCAGCCTCTGTTTTTATAGTCCTTTCTCCAATTAATATTGTCGCTATTATAAGGTCTCTTCAAAATGTTTATTTTAAGATACCAATTATTGGGTGGGAGAGAAAGAGATTGGAGGAATATCTTGGCATTGACTCTATAAGAGGTATTAAGAATACATAATTTGTCTATTATAGTAGATAGAAGAAGGAGGTCATTATGGCTGAAAATAAGGATGTAAAAGAGATAGAGGAGGGTAAGACGATAGCGTGGCTTGGATACCTTGGAATACTCTGCTTGATTCCGCTTCTCGCATATAAAGACAATAAGTTCGCTAAATTTCATGGAAAGCAGGGGCTGATATTCTTTATTGCTTATATCATTCTCTTCATTGTTCTATGGATACTCGCATTAATCTTTAGTTTCGCTTTTGCACCGCTTGGTATTTTGATATGGGTTTTAGATATTGTATTATGGCTTGTTGTTGTTGTCTTCTCTATCATTGGCATTATTAAGTCGCTTCAGGGTGAATACTGGAAGATGCCAATTATTGGCAATTATGTAGAAAAGGTTAAGATGGAATAGTTCTGTCTATTTCTTTTATGGAGGGGTTATTAAGAAAATAACCCCTCCTTTTTTATTTTCATATATTTATATATGCATTGTTAAATTTATGAAGGGGTGTTATAAGCCGGATTCTGTAATCCCTTTTAAGGACGGTGGCTATCAATCTTGGATATAAGGTTACCTTTATATCTCTATGCTGCCTACCCGGGCTTATAGCAAGTGCTACCAGAAAGGCAAACTGGCGACCATATAGGTTTTTAGCCCTGTTCGGCATTGCTCCGGGAGGGGTTTACCAAAATTCTGGTTTCCCAGAACCCTGGTGGTCTCTTACACCACCCTTTCACCCTTGCCTGCCCCTTACGGGACATTGGCGGTCTTGTCTCTGTGGCACTTTCCATCGCATTTCTGCGTCCGGGTATTACCCGGCTCCCCTGCCTTTTGGAGTCCGGACTTTCCTCACTCTTACGAGCAAAGCCACCAACACCCTAATCATTATAACATAAATATTATCTTTATTCTGAAAAGAACAAATTGTGGTTCAGTGTTTATGATTTTTTCATTTGACGATACTGAAGCATCTTTTTAATCTAAGACCTGCCCAGAACTTCCACCTTGGATGAACAATGACATCAAAATATTCCCTATATATGCTTCCGCATATCTTACAGATATAATATCTATCTGATTTATTTTGGTAATCAGGAACGTTTTTTAATGCAATGTCTTTATCTATTGGTTCTAACTCACTGCCACACGCCTTTTTTAGGCAGACCCTTTGGGCAACAGACCAGTATATTAAAAAAATTCTACCTATAATATCCTGTTCATTGATAACACCCCACTCTCTACTGTCTGTGCTGTTTGAAGTATTGTCTCCAAGTAGAAAATATGAGTTATTCGGTATAGTTATTTTTTCAACATTAATTTCACAGAATTTATATCTTGGTATAAGTCGGTCGTTGATATAAAGAAAGCCCTTTTTTATCTCAAGTTCTTCGCCGGGAAGTCCAATTACTCTTTTTATGTATAAACCAGATTGTGGAAGTAAATATCCCCTGAATCTATAATATATCCTTTTTAATGCTCCAAAATCCTGATTGAATCCTTCTTTTGATAATTTTAACCCGACTACATCTCCTCTATCTGGTTTTGAAAATAAATATGTGAGCTTCTCAATAAGAACGTAGTCACCAATAAGTAATGTGTCATTCATTGACGATGTAGATATGTATAGTGCCTGTATAAAGAACAGGCGTAATATTAGACCGATTATAATACCTATTACAGTTGCTTTAAGAATGCCTCTTAATGTAATCCTTGCTTTCAAATTTATATAGGTTTATTTCAGTTAATGTATCATCATCAGGAGTCGATTAAATCTTATGTGGTCCCAGAATTCATAAAATGGCTTGTCAGTGCCATCCCACCATTCCCTGTGAATAGTGCCGCACTTCTCACATATATAGAACTGTTTGCTATCATCGCAATTATCATTTTTGAATAGGCTTTTTCCTTTTTCAGTATCTATAGGGATTAACTTTCCACGACATGTAAATATATTGCACTCAGATGGAGCCCAGGACCAGTATATAAAAAGTGCTTTACCAATAATATATTTTATTGGTAGAAAGCCCCAGTATCTTGAATCGCTTGATTCATTCCTGTTATCTCCCATAAGGAAAAAACTATCATCAGGTATGTTATATGGACCGAAGTTTCCCTCCGGCTTGAATTTCAGATATGGTTCATCAAGTAATTTTCCATTAATATATATTACGCCTTCCTTCATCTCCAATGCCTCACCAGGAAGACCGATGACTCTTTTAATAAGGTTCTTTCTATTAATCAGGGGTTTGCCTGTTAGGTCTCCAATCCACTGTTTGAGTGTTTTAATTGGATTTATTGAGTTGTCTTGATGCGGGTATTTAAATATGACAATATCACCCCTTTTGGGTTCAGTAAAATGATATATCAACTTGTTTGTTAATATCAAATCACCAACGAGCAGGGTATCCTTCATAGAGCCCGATGGAATCTGAAATGCCTCAACAAAATAGACCCTTATTACAACTACAAGCAGGACTATAATTATTATACCATTTATAGTATCCCACACTTTTCTATGTTTCTTTGGTTTCTTCATCACCTTTTCCTTCTTTGTGGTCATCAGAACCTCCTATCGGTTATAATCAAAATATAGTCGTCTAATATTATCTCTTTACTTCTTATTAATATCAAGTATTGAAAAAAATGCCTCCTGTGGTATTTCCACCTTTCCAACCATCTTCATCCGCTTTTTACCTGCTTTCTGTTTCTCAAGAAGTTTTCGTTTTCTGGTAATATCTCCACCATAGCATTTTGCTGTTACATTTTTTCTTAGCGGTTTGATTATGGCTCTGCTTATAATCTTGCCCTCACAGGATGCTTGCAGGACAACCTCAAATAACTGCCGGGGTATAATCTTCCTCAATCTGCTGATTAGTTCTACCCCAGTATTATATGCGTTATCTCTATAAATTACAGTTGAGAGAGCATCCACTGGTTCGCTGTTGACAAGAATATCAAGCCGGGTAAGCGGTGCTACTATAAAATCAGTGAGTTCATAGTCAAATGATGCGTAGCCCCTTGATAGTGACTTAAGAAGGTCATAAAAGTCGCTTATTATTTCAGAAAGGGGCATATCATATGCCAGAATAACTCTTTTGGGGTCAATGTATTCCATATTTTTAAATTCACCCCGCTTTCTCTGGCACATCTGCATTATATCTCCAAGAAACTCTGAAGGTGTGATTATTGTTCCTCTAATATACGGTTCACTGACCTGTTCAATCTCTCCCCTTGGTGGCATCTTTGCTGGATTTTCTATTCTGACCTTCTCACCATTTTTTAATGTTATCTCATACATGACGTTTGGAGTGGTTGTGATGAGAGAAAGGTTAAACTCTCTCTCAAGTCGTTCCTGTATTATCTCTTTGTGTAATAAACCAAGGAAGCCAAGTCGGAAGCCAAAGCCAAGTGCCTCAGAGACCTCCGGTTCATATGTAAATGAGGAGTCATTCAGAGAGAGTTTCTGAAGTGCATCAGTCAGAACATTGTAGTCATCAGGATTGGATGTATAAAGACCACAGAATACCATCGGCTTTACGATTTTATAACCAGGTAGTGGCTCGGTTGCTGGATTTGTTTTTGATGTTATAGTATCACCCACACGGACTGCAATTATTTCTTTCACACCTGTTGCCACATAACCGACCTCTCCTGCTTTTAGTAATTCAACCTGCTTTGGCTGTGGAGTGAATACACCTACTTCCAGGCATTCAAATTCAACACCTGACTGCATAAACTTAAGTATCTGTTTTGTATCTATTTTTCCATCATAGAGACGGACATATGCTAAAACACCCTTATATGGGTCATATACAGAATCAAAGATGAGAGCGTGGGTTGCTAATTTGTGATTTCCTTTTGGTGGAGGAATTCTATCGATTATGGTTTGCAGTAATTCATCTACTCCTGTTCCATCTTTCGCGCTTGTGAATAATATATTTTCTTTGTTTACTCCAAGAAATTTAGCGAGGTCCTCCGCTACCTCTTCTGGTCTTGCCTGAGGAAGGTCTATCTTGTTCACAACCGGTATTATTTCAAGACCTGCCTCAATCGCCATATATGCATTTGAAAGTGTCTGTGCTTCTATTCCCTGAGTGGCATCAACAAGCAAGATTGTGCCGTCACATGCGACTAACGAACGCGAAACCTCATATGTGAAGTCAACATGACCTGGCGTGTCTATCAGATTCAGTGTATATGTTTCTCCCCTGTATTCATAAATCATTCGGACAGGGTGCATTTTTATCGTTATCCCGCGCTCCCTCTCAAGGTCCATTCTATCAAGGAACTGCTCCCTCATATCTCGTTTGGCTATAGTTTTTGTCTTCTCCAGTAATCTATCTGCAAGTGTTGACTTGCCATGGTCTATATGAGCAATTATTGAGAAATTCCTTATCTTTAACAAATATTCTATTGTCATAGAGATTAAAACTTTTCGGAGGAGATAAAGTTGAAAAAGGTAAGCAATACAATTTTTAAATCAAACAGAAGTGACCAATTTTCTATATAATAAATATCATATTCAATTCTCTCACTTAAGGATGTTTCTCCTCTGAGTCCGTTTACCTGTGCCCAACCAGTAAGACCGCTCTTTACTTTATGCCTTTCCAGGTATCTTGGTATCTCTTTAGAGAACCGTTCAGCAAATATCCTTCTCTCAGGTCTTGGTCCGACAATTGACATATCACCTTTTAGAACATTGAATAGTTGGGGAAGTTCATCAATTGAGAACTTTCGCATAAATTTTCCATAAGGTGTTCTTCTCGGGTCATTTACTTTTGTTGACCAGACAGGACCAGTATACTTCTCAGCATCAATGAACATGGAGCGAAGTTTATACATTATAAATGGTTTATTATCAAGTCCTACCCTCTCTTGTTTATATAGAATTGGTCCTTCAGACGTTAGTCTAATTATTATTGCTGCTATTATAAGTATCGGTGATGTAATAATTATTCCAGTTATAGAAATAATAATATCTAAAGTTCTTTTTATGAATTTATTAAATGCTGTTAATTGAACTCTTTTAAGATTGAAAAGTGGTATTCCGAATTGACTATCTGCCTTTACCTTTGAACTCATTATACCAAGAATATCGGTTGCTATTCTGAGATTGATATTCATCTTTTCTGAGGTTTTTATCAACTCATACAATTGACCCTTCTCAATCTCTTCAGTTATATAAAGTTCGTTAACATTCTTTTCCCTTGCCCACATAGTGATGTCTCCTAAATTACCTACATATGGATATTCTTTAGGTATATCTTTAAGAAAATTATTTACTTCTGTTTCTAATAGTTGATTTTCAGATGCTATTCCGATGAGTTGATAGGGTCCTGTGCCTTTTCTCATCTTGTCTACTATTATTTTTGATATTTCACCACATCCTACAATTACAGTCCTTCTAACACCAATGCCTTTTTTCCAGAAGTAGTAAACAATCTGATTTAATAATGCTCTGAATAAACACATCAGACAAACTGCTATAATGAAGAATAAAATAAGAACAAGGCGTGAGTATGAGAAAGCCCTGTAGAAGAAAGCGATTCCAAATGTGATGAGAATGGAGATTACTCCAGAACCAAAGATGAGAAATATCTCATCAATAATGTGCCGAACTCTTATGTCTCTATAAAGGCCCAGTGATAGATTGGTTATCAACCATATGGGTATTAGAACTATAAGGGTAGCGATATAATAATTAATGTCTACAAGGGGGACTTTTTGTGTAAATAGAATAGTATAGAATCTGATGTAATAACCAGCAATAATACCAATAATAATAGATACAGTATCAAATATCACAGCAAGTGTTATTATGAATTTCTTCATATTATTTTCCTGTTAATTCAATATATCTTTTCTCAATATTGTCAACTGACTGGCAGAATTTTATAAATTCTTGATAATAATTAGCAGGAGCAACACCCCCTGTGATATGAAGTTTTCTATTTATATGAAGTCCATCGTCTAAGAGAGTATAAGTCAGGTAATATGATGCGAATTTTGTCTCAATGCTCTCATTTTCTGGGATAGTTGAGAATTGATAATCAGTGGGTGGGACTACCAGAATATTATCTTCATAGGTTTCAGGTCTATTGAATTTGATAGGTTGCAGTCGAGTTGGGGAGGTTATAAACGCAGATGATAATTGGTAAGGTCCAGCAACTGATGGTATTTTCATATTATTACCCTGCAATTGTGCATAGTTCGGTTCAACAAAATGATACTGGTATGAGAAGACACTATCAGGATTGTCCAGATTGGAGAAGTCAACTTGAATTAATGTCAGATATGGGAAGTTTTGTCCTAAAGATAACTCTACAAGATGCTCTCTCTCTTTTGGGTCTCTAAAAACATTTCTATATGTCCCTCTGAGTCCATAGAAATATCTTTCACCAGTAGCGTCAAGTGCTCCATTCTTGTTAATCTTGAATGTCCCTGACAGGACAAAGGAGTCCCTGTCTAATGGCTTGGCTGGGATTACTATTTCAATATATCCGTTATCTTGAAGTAGCACAGCCCTTTTGCCATAGTTATCACTCCAGTAATCACCAAAAGTCAGGTCCTCAAGGTCTGGGGCGATGTAGTATGAACTTCCATCAAGATTTGGAATATATATCAAAGGCATATCTATTGATGACGATGTTGGATATGCCCACATCTTTTCCTGTATATATATTGTATTAACCAATACAAGATTGCTCTTTATTCCAATTTCATCAAGCATAACCATAATAAGAACTGCTCTGTCTATTGGTCTTCCTGTTTTTTCATACATTGAAGATGAAGCAATATATGGATAGTATATATTTCCGGTGTAACCCTTTATTGATTTCATAACCCAGTAATAAATTTTCTTTGCTTTATTAAGATTGCTATTACAATCTTTCACCAGATCATCAGTAAATTTGCGAGAGTTATAATCAAGGTAGTTACAACCCCACGTCTCTCCAAGATACCAGATAGCGAGTTTATCAAAACCCTTGAGTGTTGTTGCGTATATATTTGGTGATACATTTGATATGGGTGGCATCATTGACTCGGGAATTATTTCATCAACATCTCTCATTTCATATACATATACATATTTATTATCTATCTTCGTTTTATCTTTGTAGCCCCTGAATTTCTCACTTGGAAAGTAAATGCTCATCCACTTTGGAATTGATACTATAAACTGCGACTTTATAAATGGCATGTTTACATCTGTGAATGTGAAGATTGGTGAGAAGTAGCAGTCAATATCATCAATCATTCTCTTATCCACCATCATTCTATATTTGACCTCAATGACCGAACCCTCAATAAGCCCTTCCATTGAAATAACATAGGTGTCATTGATATTTTTAATTGACTTTGCCTCCAGGACCCTGCCGTCTGGCATAAATGTCCTTGCTTCTAAAAGGTCGACCATCTCACCACTTGGCACTGTAATCTCTCCCCACCGTTCCCTTCCCTTCTGATTTAATATCTGAATCAAGTTGTGAACTGTTTCAGTGAATGTATAGTCATCATTCACCTCAATGATTGTCTGGTCGAATAACATCACTGAGTTTGCCTGTGGATATTTATATGGTTCAACCTTTTTTATATCTTTAATTGAAAATTCTTTGCTAAATGGTGGATTTATGGTCTGTTTGTTCATCGCAAGTTTAATATAGTCGCTGGTCCAGTAGTCCGATGGATTCAATTCCTGTGCCTTAGTAATTAGACCACTGTCATCTTTACCTTCTCTTTGCAATAGAATTCCTTTCATAAGATATGCCTTTGAGCATCTCGGGAAGTTTGTCATGAGAGAGTCATATATCCTTATTGCTTCTTCATTTTGCCCCAGCCTCTGATATAATCTTGCCATTTCAAGTAGTGGCAGTGTCTTCATGGTTTCTTTTTTTGCTAGTTCCTCGTATGTGTTTATGGCACCTGTAATGTCTCCTTCAGTTTCCTCATATTTTGCAAGACCTTCCCAGTATTCGGTATTAAATGGTCTATGTGTTAGATATTCTTTTATCAAAGGATTTGCCTTTAGATAATTTTCTTTATTTAAATAGTAGTTAATAAGATTTTCAGTTGCTCTGGGATTATTTGGAAATCTTTCATTAACAAAATTTATTTCGTCAAAAAACTCTTTATTATAACCCTGAGACAGGTAGAGTTCAGACAGTCCAAGGTGCGCACTTAGATAATCAGGACTATCATCTATTATAGATTTGTAAGTATCAATAGATTTCTGGTATTTTTCCTCAATCTGGTAATATACAGCAAGTTCCTCTCTTGCGAGAATACAGTCGGGCATCTGACTGATAACTGTTCCCAGTTCATTCCGAGCCATCTTTATTTGCCAGTCATCACCTGATTTTATAAGAGCATATATGAGAAGTAATCTGAAGAATGGATAATCTGGTCTTTCATCTACTAACCTTTCAAATATATCAATTGCACTATTTCTGTCACTATCATGTAAGAGAAGAAGGGCATGATAGGCATTCTCAAAATATTGGTTATCAATCCATTGCCACTTATATCCAAGACCATATTCGGTTATAAACTCACCCGGTTTGCCATAAATAGAAGGGACTAATCTAACTCTAAATCTCCATCCTTCATCCTGTATTTCATAAGCACCCGAATTTTTCAAGGTCTTCAAGAATATAGTATTTTTTCCACTGTTTAACTTGATGTTGAACGAATACAAGTTTGCTCCGGGTTCTTTGAACTGGTTTTTATCATATAACTTTTGTTCATTAACCCATAGAATTACTGGAGATTTTGATTCTAAAACAAGTGTGTATAGACCACCTTTAGAATCAATTTCTGTCTTACAATAAGCACATCCCTCCTTGGTCTGTAAAATATCTTCAAGATACACCCATCCCTCAATATCTGAATATGCATTTTCCCAGTAATATTTTGATGTTGTCCATCTGTATTCAGGTTTTTTTGGGGCAATTTCAGGTGGAAAGACGTAGTTTATATCATATTTTCCATACATTCTGAAAGGACCAATAACACTCCAATTATCTATGAGACCACCATTATCTTTAATATCATTAGTATTGTGGTATAAAGGACTATCACCCAATTTATAAAATATATCAAGAGAGAGATTACTAAATCTTAATTGTGAATTTGGATTCTCTTTCGTAAATCTGGGTTCAGGGTTAATCAAAGAAGGAAGATTTTCGTATTGAACTGTTGTATTTTCAAACAGGTCAATATGGGAAAGGTATGCGAGGTCTCTTGAAGGGTTATCATCGTTATTTAATAGCGTGATAAGATAATTGAATGCGTCATTCATATTTCCACGCATTAATTCAATTATATACAGTCCTTCAAGCGCATCTTTATTTGTTTCATCTTCTTTTATTGCATGAGTGAACAATGTTTTTGCAGTGTTGTTATCATTTATTGTGTAATGATAATACCAACCAAGTGCGGTAAGTTCGTCGGGAGAGAGTGATTTTGTATCGGGTTTTGACTTGTATAGTTCTTCCCCTCTGGTTATTGCACTGCTATCAACTGCAACTACCGAATTTGTTATAACCAGTGCAAATATTATTAATATAAGTAAATATCTAATCCTCATAGTATCTATAATTTCAGTTTTAAAGTGAATTCCTCGTTTTCACGGACATCACACTCGTTCAAAAAACTTCTCAGGGCGCCGTAATCCTCCGGGTTTATACTAATTGTGTTGATTGTGAAAACTATCTCTGCAGTTAATGTATTTCCTTCAATTGAATAATGTGCTGTTAAATTTCCAAATTTGCTCTTCATTTCAACATCAAGTGGTATATCTCCTTCAAGTTGTGAACCATCTGGTATATGATATACAATCTTACTTCTTATAGAGAATGGCTCATCAACATTAAGCGGGTATATTCGTATGGACCTTGATGTGTATCTCTTAACGAGGTCGTCTGTTGGTATTCTGGTCGGTAATCTCCAGATATTATTCTGGATAGTTCCAAACTTTGGAATGAACAGGCTATATGATATTAAGACATTGCTTGTTTTATTCTCAATACCCTGGAATACAAGGTCGCTTATTGTGCTCTGTGGATACAGTGAATTCCAGTATTCTTCAAGAAGGCGTTTTCTTTCGGAAGGATTTAAGTATCTTCTCCTCTGAGATGGGCTGTCTTTATCACCATATTCTACACTTCTCTTTGATGTGGCACTTCCATCTTTTGAAAGCCACACCTCCATTGATATATCTGTGAAATTTTCCTCAGCAGATTTAAGAGGTGTCTTAATAAACTTTGAACCCCATCCACCTATGACAAAGACATCAATATCCTGGTCTTCAAATGGCAATTCTGTATATCTAAAGGACTCGGGTGTTGCATCTATAAATAAATCCTTATCTGGAAGGTGAACTAATGTAATGAAGTGGTTGAATAGTCCCAACATTGGCAGGTCATAGTTAGAAATACCTTTAGACCTCGTTCTTACAAGAACAATATCTGCCTTAACACCTATCTCTTTAAGCATAGTAATGAATAATATTCCTTTATCTTTGCAGTCACCATAATGTGTCGCAAATACCCTTGTTGCTTTTCTTGGTTTGTAACCACCAATTCCAAACTCAAGCCCCACGTATCTTACTTCATCTGTAATAAAGTTGTATATGCTCTCAACCTTCTCTTCAATACTATCCTTGTCGTGTGTTATTTCATAGACCTTTCTTTTTATATCCTCATCAGATATAACCTGGTCTTTACTGAGGTTCCAATACCACTTTCCCACCTCATCCCAGGAAGTGAATGTTGTTGCCTTAACGGAATCTAACATCTCCGATAGTGGTGGCATACCTGCCTCGTTGTAAATACCTTTAATATTATCTTCTTTTAATATATATGTAATGGAATCTTTACCTGGAGAAACCTCCTCTGATACATTAGAGGGTATCTTGAAATAGAAGTGTTTGTTTTCAGGGACTATCAATACATATTCTGATATCAATGTTGGTTCGTAGTTTCCAAAGAAAAATTGCTCCCAGAAATAATCAGCAAATACATTTTCACTCGTCTGGTCAATACTATATTCAAAGTCAATGATTGCACCCGGTTTTAATGCAGGAAAGTTTACTATCTTACCCATATAATCGTAATAAAGTCGTTCACTCTCACTTGAAACAGAGTAATCCTTTATATCTGTTGCAACTATATCTTCACCTGTTGGCAATATTACTGAAGCAGTTAGAATCTTTACATCCTCTTTTTCAGGAACATAATCTATCTCCATATTTGAGAACTTCTGTATCGCATCTGCTGAGTTTATCTTGATAATCTTGTGAACAGTATAACTTGATGTGCCATTAGGATACACCTTTCTTATCTCCTGGTCCAAGAGATAAATAGCAAGTTCATCTGAATATGCAGATAGGTCTCCGACCTTTTCAAGAACATCTTCCCTTTTTAACAGATATGGTTCATAATATGTCTTCTCAGCAGGTTTCAATTGACCCAGATATGTTGAAAGCCATGGATAATTCTGTTTATATTCTACAGCCTTCTCGAAATTTCTTATTGCGTCCTTTTCTTCACCCAACTTGTGCTGGGCAATACCTTTCCAACTCAGTGTCTCAAAATCCATCGGGTTTATCTTTAATAATTCATCTGTAGTTATTATTGCTTCATTATATTGTTCTGTATCAATATAAATGTGAAGCAGGTCTTTTCTTAATGTTGTGTTGTATGGGTCATTGTTAATATAACTATTAAGGATTTCTATAGCATCTTTTACTCTTCCCATTTGCTTATATATCTCTACAAGTGATGAAATAGCGAAATATGAGTCGGCTTCTATGTCAGATACTTTTTTATAGTAATTAATTGCATCTTCATCTGTTCCTGTATGTTCTGATAAACGACCAAGGTTATAATATGCAAAGACATAGCTCTTATTTCTTAATAGTAATTCGTTTGTTTCATTCTTGGCAAGAGGGTTCCAGCTTTTTTCATATGCTATCTTTGCGATATATTGTCTTGGTTCTATATAATCTGGATTTATTGTCAGACCATTTCTAAATGCTTTTATAGCACTTTCATATCTACTATTATCATAAGATAATCTTCCCAGCTCCATCCATGCCTCTGCCAGGGATGGACACAGGTTTATTGCGTTTTCATATAGGTATCTTGAAGAGTTGCCACCCGGGTTGGTTGTGCCAAGTAGGAACTGACCGTAACCCCATTTTGGAAGAATATCTATGACATTTTTATACATCCTTGTTTCCCTCTCATCATTGACATCGCTTTGATGATATTCACTCTCAAGAAAGCCAAGATAGATGAAAGGCATCGGGTCTGTATTGTCGTTTATTGCCTTTTTTACAAATATGTCAAGACAACCCTTATTCAGTTTGGTTAAATCTTGAGAAGCAGGAGCAAGCGGAGTTTGTTTTAATGCAAGGAGGATATCTTTTCTATCTGTTGATGTTTTGATATCAGTAATTGAACTTCCGTCAAGTTCAGTAAATCTCGCAGAAGAGGTCCACTCATCTTCAAGGTCGCATACTTTTAGTAAGAGGAGGTTATAACCAGCTTTTAATACACAGGGAGCAATGTCCTGGTCATAAGCGAATGTTCTATATGCGTTATCCTCTATAATTGATTTCCCATTCAGAAACACCTTGATTGCTCCTGATGAGCCAACCCTGAGAGCAACAGTTCTTGTGCTTGGTGAATATACAGCAACTAAAAGATACCCACAGCAGTTTTGAAATGGATATAGCATTCTTTTCAGATATATCTCTCCATATGGAGATTCAAAGGGCATAAGGCGCCATACTGCACTGAATTTCTTACCTTCATATCTTGCATCAAGGTTAATCTCTGTCTCAGGTGGATATAATTTGTCAAAACCAATTTTTCCTTCATTATCAAATGAACCGATGAACAACCATTTCTTAATGAAACCTATAGTGGTTGCAATCCCGCTTGCTTCAGTGAATCTTCCCATATCTATAAAACAAAGCATCTTATATCGCATGCAAAGGTCTTTCATAAGTGGATTTGCATCTGTTTTCTCTAATACATAGTTCAATAGTTCCAGTAAATCGCTTCTTTTTGATGCATCCTCAAGAAGTGAGTAGAGAATTGGAAGATAAACCTCAGAGCGCGGGTCGTCAGGATGAAATCTTATCAGTTTTGATAGTGCCATGGAGGCATTCTTGTAATCACCTGTCATCTTTTCAGAGAGGAACATTCCTTCAAGAGCATCAGTATTTCTTGCGTCACTCTTCAACGCGAGATTGAATGCAACTGTTGCTCTATCTGGTTGGTTATTGAAAAGAAGTGCCCATCCAAACTCAGTATAAAGAGCCGGGTCGTTTGATTTTGTTGTGAGTTCAGAAAGCGTTTGAATATCCCCTGTTGGAACTAAGGCAGGGGAATTTACAAACGCTATTAACAAAATTATAATAACAAAATATCTCATAATAGCAGTAATATTAATAAAATAAGGAAGTCACCCTATCTTAATGATTATACCTTAAAATATAACACTTATTATATATAAATATAAATTGAGCATTATCACTAACTTCCATTCTGTTTTTTATATGCTATCTTAGCGATAAATATGCTGATTATATATAGAAGTATCAGTGGAACAACAAGAACTAATTGACTGAATATATCAGGTCCAGGCGTTATAAACGCAGCAATAATGAATATACTGATTACAATAATTCTCCACTTTTTTGTAAGAAACTCTGGTGATACTATTCCAAACTTTGCAAGAAAGAATATAATTATTGGTGTTTCAAAGACAAAGCCAAACCCCAGAAACATCTTGATTAGAAAGTCCATATATTTGCTAATTGTCCAGTTTGCTTTTAACATGTCGCTTTCAAATGAACGGAAAAATCTCATTGCATAAGGCAGGAGATAGTATGCGAAGAATATTCCAGTAGCAAAGAGTATCAACGAAGACAAAATGAATGGTATTACAAAGCGTTTCTCTTTTTTATGGAGTGCTGGTGATATAAATCCCCATACTTCAAATAGCGTGTAAGGGAGAGTTATTATTATTCCAGATATTATTGATACTTTTAATTGGACGACAAATGCTTCAAACGGTGATATGTAAATAAGTGGACCCTGTGCAGGTTTTAAAAGAATACTCATGAGCAAATCAATCTTGAAGTAACTAACTATTGCCCCAAGGACGATAGCAATTGCGATTCTTATAAGACGACCTCTAAATTCGTCCAGATGCTCAAGAAAGGTCATCTTTTTTTTATCTTCTTTCTGGTGGTTTTCTTCGGGCGCTTCTATAACAGGTTCTTTAACCAATCTTCCCCTTCTGTAACTTTCTTTTCAAGTTCTCTTAATATGTCTCTGACTTTCTGGCTGGCATCTTTTGGAATAATCAATACAACATCGTCAGTGGTAATGACATATATATCTTTAAGACCGTAAGACACAATCGGCGTTCCTCTATCTAAAAACATTGAGCCCTCTGAGTTCAAGTTTAACACCCTACCTGAGATAAGATTTCCATTATCATCAAGATTTTCAGATAGGATTCTTCTTATTGATTCAAATGAGCCAATATCATCCCATCCGAAATCTACCTCCATAACACAGACCTTATCTGATTTATTCATAATACCATAATCAATGGAGATGGCTTCATCAGAGGTTATGTTCTCAAATATATGGTTTATTTTCTTTCTATCAATACTATCTTTCTTAGAGAATACACTATCTAATTTCTCCCAGAGAGAGGGCATATATCTCTCAAATGCTGATATGATGGTCTTTATGCTAAACACAAACATACCACTATTCCAATATACTTCCTTATTTTCTTCTATTATGTTTTTTATTGTTTTCTCATCTGGTTTCTCTACAAATTTCTTAACAAGATATATCTTATTAATGGTTTCTAACTGAGAGTTTAAATCAGGAACAATATGACCATATCCTGTTTGAATAGATGTAGGTTTTATCCCGAAGGTGCAGATATAATCGCTTTTAGATGCATAATCCATTAGTGTTAAAACGGATTTTACAAATTTTTCTTCATCTTTAATATAATGGTCAGATGGCATAATTATAACTGGTGAGTTGCTATTGAAGTGCTTTTGCAGATAAGCAATGGACAAAGCAATGCATGGGGCTGTGTTCTTGCCAGCAGGTTCACTTATATAATTTTTGATGTTAAAATTTAGAAGAGCATTTCTGATAATCAGTTTCAGACCTTTACCAGCAACGATATAACAGTTCTCTCTTCCTGAAATCTTACATGCCCTTTTGTATGTGCTTTCCAACAGTATCTTACCATCTATTAGTTTTAAAAATTGCTTTGGTTTGTTGTTACGGCTCAAAGGCCAGAGTCGTTCACCTTTCCCGCCAGCCATTATTAACGATATTCTATTAACCATCTTACCTCCATAAATTAAATGTTAAAATCTAAATTCAAAAGAGAACCCGAAATTCATATTCTGAATATTACCTGCTTTCTCCTTCTCCTGAACTATGTCTGATACATCATAGTTCATAAGATGAGCGTCAACATAAGAATCAAGCATGGAGAAAACAACCTCCAGAGCGAAAAGCCAGCCAATCAATTCTGTCTGTTTCAAAAGGTCTTCATATCGGTCATACAGGTGTTCTTTCTCGTCGCCTGTAGCGTTCTTGCTTGAGTTGTAATAACTGCGTGCAATTCGGTAACGATTAAGACCTGCAAGAAAGGTGATGGTTTCTACAGAGAGTATTAAACCACCCTTTATCCACTTTCCATTATAGAATTGTCCCCATCCAGGGAATACAAATGACCTTAGCAGTGCTCCTCTTGGTGTTTTCACCTTTGACTTAGAACTCAATATTTCAATGTATTCTGATTTGAGAAATGACTCACCTGGAATGATGGATAAAACCATATTTTCAAACTCTTCAGGTGTTTTAGGTGAAGTTGTGGTTGTCTCTTCACTTTCAGTTTTGTTTGTATTCTTGTCAGGACCGGGTATCTCCTGTGAGAAAGACTGTCCAGCAAAGATTAAGAAGGATATAAATATTGTTGTCAGAAAGGGTATCTTTAGCATTGTAATGAGATTTTAACCATATATTAGTAAAAAATCAAGGATAGGGAAAATAGATGTAATTTATAAATAGATAATATTGTTGTAGATGTAATAGAGATAATTGTCAAAAGGTAGTATAAATAATTAATAACCTTGACAATTATTCAATTTGATGGTTATAATAATAAATAAATTTTCAGGACCTATTTTAGGGAATCTGCTATTAAGATTTCAAATCTAAGATAGGAAAGTGGGAGGTTTTTATGCTTAATGTCTCTATGAAGGATCTTCTTGAAGTTGGAGTTCACTTTGGACATCAGGCAAGACGGTGGAATCCAAAGATGGCGCCTTATATATATGGAGAGAGAAATAGTATTCATATTATAAACCTATCAATAACTCTTGAAAAATTAAAAGAGGCGTATGAATTTACAAAAAGTGTCTCGGGGAGTGGAGGGGACATACTGTTTGTAGGAACAAAAAAACAGGCGCTGGAAGCAATTAAAGAAGAGGCGGAGCGTGCGCGAGTATTTTATGTAAACTTTAGATGGCTTGGCGGAATGCTCACGAACTTTAATACAATTAGAAAAAGTTTAGACAAACTTGAGGAACTTGTCAAGAAGGAAGAGGATGGCACCCTTGAATTGCTCCCGAGAAAAGAGGTTATGATGCTCAGAAAAAAGAAGGAAAAATTAGAGAAGATACTTTCAGGAATTAGGGGAATGGATAGATTACCTTCAATGCTCTATATTGTTGACCCCAAGAATGAAAGCACAGCCACCTTTGAGGCAAGAAAACTTAAAATACCTATTGTCTCTATAGTAGATACAAATTGTGACCCCGATGTTGTTGATTATCTAATACCAGGAAATGATGATGCTATAAGGGCTATAAGATTAATTACATCAATAATTGCCAATGCTGTAATTGAAGGCAGAGGAGAGAAGTTGGAGGGTGACATTGCTGAATCAATGGTAGTGGAAGAAAAGGAAAAAGAGTCGCAAAATCAGAGAGCAATATAGATGATACAAAAAACAAAGAATAGCGACAAATATTCGTCTGAAATAGACATGACTATAGATTTTATTACATTATCTCTTATTGGAAATTTTGGAGGTTTATATGAAGATAATGGCAGAAATGGTGAAGGAACTGAAGAATAGGACCGGTGTTGGTCTTATGGATTGTAAAAAGGCGCTTGAGGAAGCAGGTGGTGATATGGATCTTGCTATTGAGAGACTGAGAATAATAGGGTTGGCAAAGGCAGCAAAGAAGGAAGGAAGACAGGCAAATGAAGGTGTTATATCAGCATATATACATGCTGGAGATAAATTAGGTGTTCTTGTAGAGTTAAATTGTGAAACGGACTTTGCAGCAAGGACGGAGGAGTTCAAGAAACTTGCTCATGAGGTAGCCCTGCATATCGCTGCCGTTGCTCCAGATTATATATCAGAGGATGAGATACCTGAGAATGTCGTAGAGATGGAACGGAAGATATTCTATGAGCAGTCAAAAGACCTCGGCAAACCGAAAGATGTTCTTGATAAAATAATTGAGGGAAAACTAAAGAAACGTCTCAGCGAGATGTGTTTATTAAATCAACCCTATGTTAGAGACCCTGACAAAACAATAAGTGACCTTATAAAAGAAGCAATAGCAAAGTTCAATGAGAATATTCGTGTCAAAAGATTTGCCCGGTTTAAGTTGGGTGAATAATTTTTTAAGGAGAAATTAAAAAGGAGAATAACTCATGACAAGACCAATTCCAGAGAAGTTCATATTAAAGGTTTCGGGAGAACTTCTATCTGGTTATAGTGAAGGTATATATGATGATAAGATGATAACAGCATTTGCGAGGGAACTAAAAAAAGTATTGGATGATGGTATAAAAGCAGCGTTATTGGTAGGAGGAGGTAATATTCTCAGGGGAACTGAGATAGAGCGATTAGGTCTTAAAAGAGTATCCGCTGACCAGGCGGGGATGGTCGCTACAATTGTGAATGGCATTATACTTAAAGATTGGCTCAGTAATTACAATATTGACTCGGTTTTGTTCTCACCAATGTCAATTGGTTCGTTGGCAAGGCAGTATATACCTCAAGAAGCAGAGAAGTTGATAGGTTCTGGTGGAGTTCCGATACTTGCAGGTGGAACAGGGAATACCTATTTCACCACTGATACAGCCGTTGTATTGAGGGGAATAGAATTAGATGTAGATGTAGTTTTAAAGGGCACAAAGGTTCGTGGTCTCTATACAGATGACCCGGTAAGAGAACCGTCATCAGAGTTTATAGAAAATATAGATTATAAGAACTATATAGATAATGATTATAGAGTTATGGATTTAACCTCTATTGCTCTGGCAATGCAATATAAGATGCCGATAATAATATTCAATATATTTGAACTCGGGAATTTAAACAAAGTTATAAAGGGTGAGGAGATAGGGACATATATTTCAGAGATATAGGTTCTTTCAGGGAGGTTGCTTATGGGACTGGAAGAGTTAGAGTTATTGTTAGATGAAGCAGAGGAGGCGATGAAGAGAGCGGTTGAGGCAATAAGAAGAGAATTTGCATCTATAAGAACCGGTGTTGCCTCTGTGAGTTTACTTGATAATACAAAGGTTGAGTGTTATGGCACGGTCTCGCAGTTAAATCAAATAGCAACTATATCTGCTCCAGAACCAAAACTTCTTATGATTCAGCCATGGGATAAAACAATAATATCAAATATTGAGAAGGCAATATATGCATCTGACCTTGGTCTTACCCCTATGAATGATGGTAAGGTCATACGACTTCGCATTCCGAGTTTGACAGAAGAGAGAAGATTAGAACTTGCAAAACTGATAGGTAAGTTGGGTGAAGAGGGGAAAGTATCTGTCAGGAGAACGCGGTCTGAGACAAACAAGACACTTGCAAAGATGGAAAAAGATAAAGAGATATCTGAGGATGACAGGATTAGTTATGAAAAGAAAGTTCAGAAGATAACAGATAGTCATTGTGAAGAGATGGACAGATTAATTGAGAAGAAGAAAGAAGATTTAATGAAGGAGTAAAGAGGATATCTATTAATGGCAGTAATTGAGCGATTATCAGAAAAGGCAGAGAAACTCTTAAAAGAGATAATAAAAGATAGGATACCAGAACATATAGCAATTATAATGGATGGGAATGGCAGATGGGCGAGGAAGAGACGTCTTCGCAGGGTAGTAGGTCATAAAAAGGGAACAGAAGCGGTAAGACAGGCAGTCAGGGCAAGCAAGCGATTGGACAGGGTTAGATATTTAACACTCTATGCATTCTCTATGGAGAATTGGAGAAGACCTGCCAATGAAATTTCTACACTTATGACTATTCTTGAAGAATTTCTTAAAAAGGAAGAGAAAGAGATGCTTGATAATGATATAAGTTTGAAATACATAGGGAGAATAGATGATTTGCCTGAATCTACAAGGTCAGAGTTAATGAGGGTGTCAAAATCAACAGAGAACTGTAAGAGTTTGACTCTTACTCTTGCACTCAGTTACAGTGGAAGGAGTGAGATTATTGACGCTGTGAAAAAGATGGCAGAAGATATAAAATCAGGTAAAAGAAATGTTGCGATAGATGAAGAGTCATTTTCAGAATATTTGTATACATATAATATGCCTGACCCCGACCTTTTAATAAGAACGGGAGGTGAGATGAGGGTAAGCAATTTTTTGCTCTGGCAGATTGCATATACTGAGTTATTTATTATGGATGTGCTCTGGCCTGATTTTAAGGATTTTAACTTGATTGAGGCGGTTCTTGATTATCAGAAGAGAGAACGAAGGTTTGGTGGTGTAGAGTCCGGTAGGTGATTATGCTCTTATGGCGTGCAATAGTTGCGGTGATATGGATTCCAATAATACTTTTTGTGACTATCTGTGGGACGACCTGGCATTTTCTTCTAATGGTTCTCTCATTCATCACCGTTGGTATTATTGAATACAATGACCTCTTCAAATTAAAGGGGAGAGTGCCAAATATATATGTTGCTATCTTTGGTTCTCTTATAATTCCAATCCTTATGTTCTTTTATTCACCCACAATATCATTATATATATTTATAACAATATTTATTGTGGCTCTAGTATGGGGAATATTGAGAGGACATGTTGGAGGGTATATTGTCAGCACATCAGCCACACTTAACGGCGTGCTGTATGTTGGCTTCTTGCTGGGTCATTTAATTCTTATAAGAAAAATGGTTTGTGGTGAATGGATTATAATACTTCTCTTTCTTTCTGTCTGGGGTCTTGATGTTGTATCATACCTGTTTGGCAGTATGTTTGGAAGGAGGATATTGGTTCCAGCAATAAGCCCTAAGAAATCTTTTGAAGGTGCCTTGAGTGGTTTTATCGCTGGAACTCTCATCTTTACAATTGGCACCATATACCTGCCAGGTATAGATGTAAAATCAATTTATCTAAAAATTGTTATTGGTATGGTCGTTTCTATTGTGGCAATTCTTGGTGACCTTGTTGAGTCTGCTATGAAAAGGGATGCTGGCGTTAAGGACTCTGGAAATATACTACCAGGTCATGGGGGTATCCTTGACAGATTTGATTCTATGATATTTGCTGCACCAACATTATACTACCTCCTGATATTGTTCAAATGGCTTGGTTTTTAGCCCTTCTTTATTATAATTCACATATATGAAATATATCAGTATTATCGGCTCTACGGGTTCTATTGGAAGAACTGCTCTTCAGATAGTAAGATGGCTAAAGGGTAAATATAAAGTTGTGGCGCTTGCCTGTGAAAAAAACTGGGCAATTATGGCTGAGCAGGTAGTTGAGTTCTTACCTGATGTCGTGGTGATAAAAAATAAAAAGTCCGCAGATGAGTTCTCTGAGGTTATAAAGGGAGATTTTAGATTACTTACAGGAGAAGAAGGGATTATTGAAGCATCAGTTTTACCAGAGGTCGACCTTGTTATTTCTGCAATTGTTGGCTTTGCTGGTCTGAGACCCACTCTGGAGATGGTCAGGAATGGTAAGACGGTCGCACTCGCAAACAAAGAAACACTGATTATGGCAGGTGATTATTTTATGGACATGGCGAAGAAAATGGGCTCAACAATAATTCCAGTTGATAGTGAACATTCTGCTATCTTTCAGTGCCTTCACGGAAGAGATAAGAGTGAGATAGCAAAGATTATACTTACAGCATCAGGTGGTCCATTTTTAGAAAGAGATTCTAAAACATTTAATAACGTCCTACCTGAGGAAGCACTCAACCACCCACAGTGGAGAATGGGTAAGAAAATAACCGTTGATTCAGCCACTCTGTTTAATAAGGGTCTGGAGATTATTGAAGCACACTACCTCTTTGATATGCCTTATGAGAAAATTGATATTGTCATCCACCCTCAGAGTGTTGTCCACTCTCTTGTTCAACTTGTTGATGGGTCATTTATTTCGCAGTTGGCGCCACCTGATATGGCAATTCCAATACAGTATGCGATGACATATCCTGAAAGGTTTGAGAGTAGGGTGCCACCAGTTGATATCTATGAGTTTGATGACATTGAATTCAGAAAGCCAGACAAAGATAAGTTTCCATGTCTTGAACTAGCAATAAATGCTGGTAAGATGGGGGGTGTCTCTCCAACTGTCGTATCAGTTGCTGATGAGATAGCAGTTGAGGCGTTTTTATCCAGAAAAATTAACTTTGTAGATATACCGGTAATATTGGAAAAGGCAATGGATAATTTTGGCAATCAGGAATTAAATGATATTAATGAGATATTCAGAGTAATTGATGAAGTGAAGTTATTTGTATCTGGTCTCATTGAAGGAGGTCTTTCTTGATAACACTGCTTTCTTTTATTCTCGTCGTTGGTGTTCTGATTTTGTTTCATGAATTTGGTCATTTCATGATTGCACGACTTGTGGGGATAAATGTGCTGAAGTTCTCAATAGGTTTCGGTCCGAAAATATTCTCTATTAAAGGCAAAAAAACTGAATATGTGTTATCTGCGATACCATTGGGTGGTTATATCAGAATGGCAGGTGAACAGGTGCTTGTGAAAGATGAGCCAATAAAAGATGGGGATTATTTCTCAAAGGGACCTGGAAAGAGAATCCTTGTCGTCCTGGGCGGTCCTTTTATGAACCTTGTCCTTGCGCTTTTATGCATATTTTCAGTTTACACGATTGGTTACAATGAATATTACTTATCTCCCATTATCGGCTCTATTATTGAGAAGGTTAAAGTAGATAATACAGAAGTCCCATCTCCTGCACTAATTGCTGGACTTCAAGAGGATGATAGAATTATCTCTGTAAATGGTCAGGAGGTTAACGCATGGGATGAACTACAGAATATTGTCTTTAACTCAAAAAGTGAACAATTATCTTTCAAGATAGACAGAAATGGTAGTGTCGTTGATGTAAATATTAAACCAGTATATGACAGGGACAGAAAGATTAATATTATTGGTGTCTTTCCAAAGCAGGACAATGTTGTATCTTATGTAGTCCCGGGTTCACCGATTGATAAAGCGGGTTTAAAGAAGGGTGATGTCATCTTATTTGTCGGAACTTCTGAGGTGAAGACCTTCAGGGAGATTGATGAACAGTTCAAGAAGTCAGATAAGGTTGTCAGATTTACAGTATTCAGGAGTGGTGAGAGAGTTCTTGTAAAGACTAACAAGGGTAGTGTAAGCGATGTTGGTTTGCTTGGTTTCATAATGGGTATGAGGGAGAGATTTATCAGGAAGAGACCGGATATCGCATTGGAATATGGAGTAAGGGATACAGGGAAGATAACCTGGTTAATAATTAAAGGGATTGGCAGTCTGATAACAGGTAAGATAAGCCCGAGGGAAGCATTGGGTGGACCCCTGACAATTGCTGACTTTGCCGGGAAGAGCGCCAGGTCTGGCTGGAATAATCTGGTAAATTACATCGCACTCCTTTCCATAATGCTCTTTATAGTGAATCTCTTGCCAATACCTATGTTAGATGGTGGTAATGTAGTAATAAATATTATTGAAGCATTAAAAGGAAGTTTAGTAAGTTTAAAATTCAGGATGATATATCAACAGGTAGGTTTTTTCATAGTGTTGTCTCTTATTGTTCTTGCCCTGATAATGGATTTTATAAGATATGTTTTCTGATATTAAGTTAAGAGAGAAGACAATAAAAATTGAAACTGGTGGTCTTGAGATAGGTGGCAATGCTCCTATTCTTGTTGAGACCATGGTAAAGAAGAAGACATCAGATATTGATGGGGTAATTTTGCAGATTAAAAGCGTAGCAGAAATTGGTTGTGATATTGTTAGAATTGCTATTCCAGATGAACCTTCTTTATCAGTTCTTCCAGAGATTGTTAAAAAGTCGTTATTGCCAGTTGTTGCAGATATTCATTTTATTCCAAAATTTGCTCTGTCTGCCATAGATGCTGGTGTCTTAGGTGTGAGATTAAATCCAGGTAACATAAAAAATAAAGATGCTATAAGAGAGATAGCACAGGAGGCAAAAAGAAAGTCATGCCATATCAGGGTTGGTGTCAATGCCGGTTCATTATCTGATGAAGTAAAGAGTAGATTTGGTGGCATTACAGAAGAGGCAATGGTTTACAGCGCTGAGTCGCATATAGGCATTCTTGAAGATGAGGGCTTTACTAATATTGTTGTATCTCTGAAGGCATATGATGTTGGTCTAACTCTTAGAGCAAATCTCGCTTTTGCCGGGAAATATACATATCCTTTACACATTGGAATAACCGAGGCAGGTTATGGTGTAAGGGCAGTTGCGAGGTCATCAGCAGGTCTAGCCCTCATTCTGAATGCCGGTCTTGGCAATACAATAAGGGTTTCACTGACAGGGGAGCCAGAGGATGAAGTGGAAGCAGGATATGAAATTCTTAGGTCGCTTGATTTGAGAAGAAGGGGTCTTGAATTTGTCTCCTGCCCTATGTGTGGTAGATGTAAGGTAGATTTTTTGACAATCGTTAAAGATGCGTTTTCAGAATTAAAGAAAATAGATGCTGATATAAGGGTTGCTATAATGGGATGTGAGGTAAATGGACCGGGTGAGGCAAAGGATGCAGATATTGGACTTGCCTTTGGTAAGGGAAGTGCAGTTTTATTTATAAAAGGTGAGTTGGTAGAAAAGGTATCAGAAGATGTGGCTGTAAAAACACTTATAAAGAAGATTGCTAATATGATATAATAAAGGATTAATATGAACGAGCGTGAGAGATTGATAGATATATTGAAGGGATTGGTCGGTCCTATTGTAAAAAGGTCTGGATTTGAGTTATATGACCTCAACTTTGCTCAATCAAGAAAAAGGACTATAGTAAGGGTTGTATTAGATAATCCTTGCGGTTTTGTGAGTGTGGATGACTGTGCAAAGATGAGTTCGCTAATAAGTGCAGCCCTTGACCTTGAAGATTCCGGTATGTTTGAAGGTAGATATTATTTAGAGGTATCTTCACCTGGAATTGAAAGAAAATTGAGAAGTATTGATGATTGCAGGAGATTCATTGGTTCTCTCGTTTCTTACAAATTGAAAGATGGCAGTCAGAAGTCAGGTAGTATAAAGAACGTAAATGATAATAAGTGCTTTATAGATATAGATGGTGAGATTGTGCATATAAGATTCAGTGATATTGAGGATATTCATATTAAGATGGACTTTGATAAGGAATTAGGAAGAAAATAGGAGGTTATTAGGAAGTGAAGCTTGACCCTTCTTTTGACACTATGATAGACCAGATTGCTAAGTCAAAGAATATTGCAAGAAAGGTTCTTCTGGAAGCAATGGAATCTGCCCTTTCGTCTGCATCAAAGAGAAGCCACCTTAATGTTGAAGAGATGGATATACGGATTCGTGATGTTTCTGATGGTATTGAGGTTATTAGAGTGAAAAAAGTAGTTGAGGAGGTGGAAAACCCGAACATCGAAATTTCACTTGAAGATGCCAGAAAGGTAAAACCCGATTCCAAATTAGGTGATGAGATAGAGTATGATGTTGACCCACAGTTATTTGGGAGGAATGCCGCACAGATAGCAAAACAGGTTATCATACAGAGGATAAGGGAGGCAGAGCGTGAAGTTATCTACGATGAATTTAAAGGCAGAGAGGGAGAACTTATATCCGGTATAGTTCAAGGTGATTCAAAAGGTATGCTGGTTGTTAATATAGGAAGAACCGAGGCATATCTTCCAGTAAAAGAGCAACTGCCTAATGAGGTCTATCGGCACGGTCAAAGGATAAGAGCATTGATACTAAAAGTGCGAATGACTGCGAAGGGACCGCAGATAATCTTATCAAGAGCGAGCCCTGAGATGGTCAGGTCGTTATTTATTGAGCAAATTCCAGAGATTAAAGATGGTTATGTCGAAATAGTCAGCATAGCAAGAGAACCGGGTGAGAGGACAAAGGTAGGTGTTAAGTCATCAGATGTGAATATAGACCCTGTAGGCACCTGTGTTGGAATGAGAGGTTATAGAGTTCAAGCGATTGTGAGGGAACTATCGGGAGAAAAAATTGACATAGTAGAGTGGACTAATGATATTCCACAGATGGTTGTGGATGCTCTTTCACCCGCGCGAGTTGATAGAGTCAGGGTAAATGAAGATTCAAGAGAGGTAGAGGTAATAGTTCCTGATGAACAGTTGTCCATTGCTATAGGGAAGAATGGTCATAATGTGCGACTCGCATCAAGGTTGCTTGAGTGGAAAATAGATATAAAGAGCCGTTCAGATATCAAGATGGCAGAGGTATATGAAGAGAAGTTGTATGAGAACTTTCTTGAATATATGCTTATGATACCTCGTGTTGGAGAGACGATAGCAGAGGGTATATATGAATATGGGTTCAAGACCATTCATGAGGTTGCTGAGGCAAGTATTGATAATTTGATGAAGGTAAAGGGTGTTGGAAAGAAGTTGGCACAGGCAATAATAGATGAGGCAGAAAGAATTGCAAAGCAGGTTTCAAAAGATGAGATTCAAAAGATGGTAAAAGAAGCACTTGAAAAGGAGAAAAGAACTGGTGGTAAGATGGATGAGATTGTGGGTTTCCATAAAATATCTGCATCAAAGAATTCAGAAAAAGAGACAGAAGAAACACCTACTTCTGAAGAATCAAAAAGCGAGGGTGAAGAGAAAAATAGCGGGTAATATTTTGTATTATCTGAATAAATGCTATTTTGTGATTATTAGTGGTTAATAAAAAAGATGTTTTGTATATGAAGGTAAGTGAATTAGCAAGGGATTTAAATATGAGTGTCAGACATCTCATTGGTGAGCTAAAGAGGTCAGGGATTTCTGTAACAGGTCCTGCTTCTGAACTCAAGGATGCTCAGGTGAAAGAGTTTAAAAGAAAGAGGATATTAATCTCAAAACAAAAGAATAAAAGTGAAGAAAAAAGACATAGAACTGATCATACTCAAAAGAAGGTAGACAGAGAAAGTCAAACTAAAGATAGAATGAGAGGTAATAAGGAGAGAAACGAGGATAAGAAAAAGATTACTTCTGAAAGGGAGGGACCAGTAAAGAGAGATTTAATAAAAGAAAATAAGATAATAGAAGAACCAAAGGGAAGGACTAAAGAAAAAGAGATAGAAGAAGAAAGGAAATCGCTTGATTTAGGTAAGAGGGCAACCATTAAGAGATTGGTTATGAGACGCAAGATGAAGATGCATAGCAAGACATCTGAGGTTTCTAAAACACAACTTAAGAAAATCAGGGCGAAGGAGAGGAAGGTAAGAAAAGAGATTGTAATTAAGAATGGTTTTCTTGTAGCAGAACTGGCAAAACTATTTAAGGTGGATGTAGATAAGATTTTAGAAATATTAAAAGATATGGGTATTGAACAGTCGAACTATGCTACTTATCTTGAACCGGAGGTAATTGCCAATATTGGAAATAGATTGGAATTTGAAGTTATCCTTGATGAGGGTATAGGAGTTCCAAGACCACCTATCGTTGCAATGCTGGGTCATGTTGACCATGGGAAGACCACCCTCCTTGATGCTATAAGAAAGACGGATGTTGCTTCAAGAGAATATGGTGGTATTACTCAACACATAGGTGCATCACTGGTTGAGGTTAAAGGCAGTCAGATTGTATTCATTGATACACCAGGTCACGAAGCATTTACTCAAATGAGGGCAAGGGGGGCTCAGATTACCGACATTGTAGTTCTGGTTGTTGCAGCAGATGATGGTGTAATGCCACAGACGATAGAAGCATATAACCATTCAAAGGCATCAAATGTTGAAATTATAGTTGCAATAAATAAGATAGATAAAACGGGTGTAAATACTGACCGTGTTAAGAAAGCTTTATCAGAACTCGGGCTTGTTTGTGAAGAATGGGGTGGTGATATCTTGTTCTCAGAAGTATCAGCACTGAAGGTGACGGGTATAGATGACCTTCTTGAGAAGATAATGCTTCAGGCAGAACTTATGGAACTCAGAGGGTATTCTGATAAGAGAGCGCGGGGTGTGGTCATTGAATCCAAGATTGACAAGGGCAAAGGACCACTTGCAACAGTAATAATAGTGGAGGGTGTGTTAAGAGTGGGGGATGATGTCTTGGTTGGAAACTGCTCTGGCAGGGTCAGAGCAATGATTGACCCGAAAGGTAGATTGTTGAAAGAGGCAATACCTGGTATGCCAGTTGAGATAGTTGGGCTTTCTGGTGTTCCTGATTCAGGTGATTATTTATATGAAATGGATGAGTCCCTTGCTAAAGAGATTTCAGGATTGCTTTTATCAGATAGAAAGATAGAGGCGATTTCAGTGCCTAGGCTTTCATTAGATGAGTGGTTTAAGTTGGTGCAGGAAGGTGGTCCGAAGGAATTGCCATTGATATTAAAGTGTGATACTTATGGAACAGCAGAAGCGATTAAGAGGTCTATAGAACAGATTCAGGTGGACGAATACAAACCAAAGATATTGCACTGGGGGGTAGGTTCTGTATCGGAAAGTGATGTTTTACTTGCCACTGCTTCTAATGCTGTAATATTGGGATTCAATGTCATCATAGAACAAAGTGCAAAGAGCCATATAGAGAAAGAGAAGATTGATGTAAGATTATATCGTATTATATATGACATACTTGATGATGTCAGGAAGGCACTTATTGGTATGCTCGCTGCGATAATGGAGGAAGAAGTCCTTGGGAGGGCTGAGGTCAGACAGGTGTTTGGTATATCAAAACTTGGCAATATTGCTGGTAGTTCAGTCATATCAGGTAAAATTGTAAGGAATAGCAAGGTCAGAGTTTTAAGAAATGACGAGGTTATCTTTGATAGTGCTATTTCTTCGCTTAAGAGATTTAAGGAAAATGTTAAAGAGGTACAAACTGGTTTTGAATGTGGAATTGGAGTTGAGGGCTTTAGTGAATTTGAGGTCGGGGACATTATTGAATCATATAGGGTTGTTGAAGTGAAAAGGGGTGGATAAGCAACAACCTTTGTCATCATGCTAACAGGCATTCTATTTCTATCTATCTATTTAACAGAAGCAGATACAATAAAAGATAGAAGGCAGGTTGTGAAAAGCATCAAGGATAGAATTAGGCATAGATTCAATGTTAGTGTTGTAGAATTAGATAATCAGAGTAAATTGAACAGTGCAGATTTTGGATTCTCAATGGTATCTAATAAAGAAGATGAAATAATAAGAATTTTTGATAAAATTCAAAGATTTATAGAAGGGAATTATCCTGTAGAGATAATTGAACGGGAGAGTTCTATAGTATGACAGAGGAAGGTTCTCTCAGGCTGAGGAAATTAGAGGCGTTAATTCAGGAAGAGGTGAGTTTAATTATTGCAAGGAAGATATCTGACCCCCAGATAAGAATGGTAACTATAACGCGCGTTAGGTTAAGCCCTGATATTAAGTTTGCCGATGTCTATGTAAGTTCTTCAGGGTCGGAGGATGAGCGGGAAAAAATAGTAATGGCTCTTAATAGAGCATCAGCAAGGATTCAAGGGCTACTTGTGAGTAGTATTAGATTAAGATATACGCCCCATCTGAAGTTTATCAGAGATAGGGGTTTGGAGTCAGGTGAAAAAGTGATGGACATCCTGAGAGAATTGAAGAGCAAGGGTGAATTGTAGGATTGATTTTTTTACTATATGGTTGAATTAACAAAGACAAAGAGAAAGACACTTATTAAAGAGATAGCGGATGTTCTCTTAAATTCAACTGGTGTGATTGTGAGTAGCCATGTTGACCCGGATGGTGATGGAATTGGTTGTATGGTTGCTCTATGGAGGACGCTCAGGGCGAAGAATATAAGTTCTTTTATGATATGGGATGAAGAGGTGCCGGAACGCTTAAATTTTTTAATTGAGGACTGTGAGATAACAAAGAATGAACCGGATGTCTATGATATTGCCGTTGTTCTTGATAGTGGCGACTTGAATAGATTAAAACCTAAATTTAAGAGGATGCTGGTTAAATGTGAAAAGGTGATAAATATAGACCATCATAAGAGCAATGTTATGTTTGGTGATATAAATTTTGTTGATGTATATTCATCGTCTGCTTCAGAGATGGTTCTTGAATTGGTGGATACACTTGATGTTGAGTTGACCTTTGATATAGCACTCCCGATATATGTTGGAATTATAACAGATACGGGGTGCTTTTCTTATGTTAATACAAAGGTCAAAACTCATCTCAATGCTATACGACTCATAAAAGCTGGAGTTGACCCGTATCTTGTCTATAAAGTCCTGAATGAAAATAGGGATATTAAATTTTTAAGATTCCTTGGGAATGTTCTTAAATCTATCAAATTGGAAAGTAATGGAAGGATTGCTCTAATTAAAATTACAGAAGATATGTTAAATGCCAATCAGTTTGATTCTAGAGAAATAAATGGTTTTATTGATTTCGCAAGGTCAGTAAAAGGTATTGATGTTGCTGTTTTAATGCGTGAGGAAAATGGCAAGGTCAGGGTCAGTTTGAGGTCAAAGGGAAAGGTTGATGTTAATGAAGTCGCAAAAGCATTTGGAGGTGGGGGGCATGAGAAGGCAGCAGGTTTCTTGATTGATGGAACTATTAATAGAGCAGAATCTATTGTTCTTGATACTTTGAATAAGTTAATTAATGAATATTAGTATTTAATATTTTTTTACGTTTTAGAAGAAATATATATTTTGTTTACAGGTTTAGTTATTAGTTCTGAGCGATTATGGCAATGGTAGATATAGATTGTGCTATCTGTGGTTCAAGAAATTACAGTATTTTATATAGAGATTCTGTTGAAAACAGGGACGATGGTCTGTTCAGATTCAGGCAATCAGACCCGAACAATACTACAAGACAGATAGTTCAATGCAAAGAGTGTGGGCTTGTTTATACAAGTCCAAGAGAAGATGAAGAGACATTGAATAAAATCTATTCAGGGGTTGTTGACATAGATTATGTTAAAGAGAGTGAGTGGAAGTTAAAAAGTTTCATATGGAATAAGAAAAAGATAGAAGAGTATATAAGCGGTGGTAAGATTCTTGATGTAGGTTGTGGTCATGGTTTCTTCCTTGAAACACTAAGTAATAATTGGGAGGGTTATGGCATTGAACCTTCGGTCTATGCTGTTGAGATTGCGAGGAAGAGAGGGTGTAATGTAGTTGCGAAAACACTTGATGAAGCGCCGTTCCCACCAAATTACTTTGATTGTATAACTTTCCTGCATGTCCTTGAACATACATCCAATCCCAAAATTTTCCTTAAGAAGGCAAATAGTTTTTTGAAGAAAGGTGGAATTATATATATAGAGATTCCTGATATCAGCAGTTCTCTTGCGAGGTTTTTTAAGAGGAATTGGTGGTATATAATGCGGTTTCATACATATTATTTCTCCAAAAAGACACTTAATATTCTATTAAAAGAGACCGGCTATGAACCAATTGACTGGGTTAAACCGATTAAAACCTGGAGTATAAAATATATCTTCTGGAAGTTGATACCATTAGGAGAACCCTTTAGAATTTTATACAGATTGTTAGATTTTAAACTATTTTCAAATATTAATATTTCATTAAATCCTCATGACCAGTTAGGAGTAATAGCAATAAAAGTCAGGGATTAGAGTTTTTATGAACCAACAAAGGGGTGGTCACACAATTGCTTCACTTTCATTTATTAATTTCATAACACTTTTATTATCTCTATTTCAAGCGATAATTGTTGCAAGGGCATTTGGGACAGGCAGTCAGTATGACATATTTCTAATAGCAGTAGCGCTTCCTGAGGTCTTTGTATATCTTGCAACAGAGGTCATAAACGCGGGTCTTATTCCAAGGATTACATCTTTTATAAAAAGTGGTGATAGACAGTCGGCATACAGGACTGGCTATTCTTACTTCAATTCTATTATAACTGTCTCCTTTATAGTCGTAATAATACTTGAGATTTTAGCAGTCTGGCTTTGCAAATTAACAGGTGGGGGGCAACGTATTGATTATGCGAAATTGTTGCTTGTTACCCGAATTGTCATGCCCATGATGATAATATATATCGCACATAGAGTTGTAGCGACCATCCATAATGCGATTGAATCTTTTATTCTGCCAAGTATTTCTGCTATGTTTCCACCAATAATCATTACAATCTCGGTTCTTCTTCTGTCTTCTAAACTCGGTATCTATTCTCTTGTCATCGGCTTTTTCATTTCAGCAGCAGTTCAATTTATATTTCTCCTGCCAATGCTTTTCAGGGAGGGCTGGAAATATATAAAAGGGTATAGTATGAATTTTCGTAGTGGACTTTCTCTGGTTGTTATAGGTGTTGGTTTCATATTAGGTGCAATAGCAGATAGAACGAATGTGCTTATAGATAGGGTAGTTGCAGGTCATCTTCAGCCAGGCAGAATTTCCGCTCTCAAATATGGTTTTCAAATAGTTGCGTATATGCAGGCGCTCTTCAGTGTGCCACTCAACAGGGTCTATTATACATACCTGTCTCAGGACGTAGCAATTAAGGATATAGATAGAATAACATCTCGCTTTGAAAGGGCCGCGCGAATGCTTGCAATTGTATATATACCAGTTGGAATTATTACACCCTTTATTGCACTTCCTGTGATACGGCTTTTATTTGAAAGGGGTGCTTTTACTGAGTTCTCTTCAATTCTTTCTGCCAGGGCACTTTCTGTATATGCACCGGGACTGTTTTTTATAGGTATCGTGAGTTTGACATCAAGTATGATGTATGCCTTGAAAAAGCCAGTTATTTTCAGTTTAGTTGGACTGATTGTTATTGGGTTAAATCTGACATTTGATATCTTGTTGATAAGATATATTGATTATCTTGGAATTGCGCTGACAACAGTAATCGTCAATTTGATATGGGGGTTAACGCTTATAATCTATTTAAGTAAAGTTCTTTCAAGAAATCTACTGAGCAAAAATCTAATAATGACCATTCTGAGAATTGGAATCGGGTGTGTCGCAGGATATTCTATTATTAAATATTTTATATCAAGATTACAGATACCATCAGCAACTATCTATCAGGTTGGTTCAGTTTTTATCTATATTATTGTCTTTATGATTTTTGCCTGGGGGCTTGCATTTATTCTTGGTGAAAAACTTATAAAGGATGCTTTTAGATTGAAATTTTGATTTTTTCGTTTTGATAATATTCTATATTTATATACCTGCCCTTTTCTCCTGTCTTTCCTTGAACTCCTTTATTCCCTCATAGATTGCTTCTGCTGCCTTTTCCTGAAAAGACGTATCTAATAGTAATTTTTCTTCGTCCTTATTTGATATGAACGCTAACTCTACAAGTATCGCGGGCATATATGCTCCAACCAATACATAAAAAGGCGCTTGTTTCACGCCTCTGTCCCTTAGCCCAAGACGGCTTATCATCGTTGTCTGAACAAGGTCTGCAAGTTCACTTGATTCCTCCAGATACTCATTCTGTGTTAAAGAAGCAAGTATCATGGTTAGAAAGTCCTTTGCCTCTTTAGATGAGCCCTTTGCCTCTTCTATAAAGTCCTCATTCTCTCTTAGAGCGACAGCCCTATCAAGGTCTGTCTTTGACTCTGATAGAAAAAATGTCTCGCTTCCATTTGCTTTCACATCTTTGTAGGCGTTACAATGTATTGATATAAATAAATCGGCACTAACTTTATTCGCAAGTCCGGTTCTGTCTTTTAGAAATACATGGGAGTCATCTTCACGCGTTAGATATACATTCATACCAAGTTTCTCCTCAAGGAGTGACTTCAATAACTTACTTACCTGCAGATTTATTATCTTTTCTAGGGTTCCTGTGTAACCGTCAGCACCTGTAAATTTACCTCCGTGTCCGGGGTCTATTACAACTGTGTCAATCTTTAAATTGCTTTTTTCTGTTTTTATTTTAGGGGTTTCAATCTTTGGAGTGTTTGTCTTTTCCTCAACTTTCGCGCCATATATAGTCAGGACTATTATTGGTGGTTTTTTCTTGTTAATTGCTTTGAACCTTGTTGCCCCCTTGTTTAGATTTAAATCAAAATAGATGCAATTTGATTTTTCTTCTATGTTTAATGTTGTTATAACACCTACATCTTCAAACGCAATTGGGATTTTATCAGTGATTGAACAGTTCTTTACTACTAATATAAGGTGGTATTTTTCAGGTTGTGTTACTTCAAAATTAGATGGTCCATCAAGTGAGATAGTAAGGTCTGTGCTGTCACCATTATCTTTTGGAGTTACATTTGTGACATTTAATGAGAAAGCAGAAGTCGTAAGTAATATTGCAAGAATAATACTAATGTCCCAACTCTTTCTTAATGAACCGTTCAATCTCTCTCTCTTCATCTCTTTCCTTTTCATCTTCCCTCCTCTCTATCTTTCGCTTTCCTTTTGCAATTCCAAGCAGAATTTTTACCAATCCCTTTTTATTGAAATATAACTTCAATGGTATCAGTGTATAACCCTTTTCATTTACCTTCCCTGTTAACTTTTTTATTTCCTCCTTATGCAATAACAGTCGTCTCGGTCTTCTTGTATCGTGTGCAAAATGCCCGCTTGCTTCATAATTCCCGATATGTAAATCTTTTAGGATTACTTCCCCCTCTACAATAATAGCATAAGAACCTGTCATGTCAACCCTTCCAAGACGAATTGCCTTCACTTCAGAACCGACAAGTGCGATTCCTACCTCAATTTCATCTTCAATGTGGTAGAGTCGTCTTCCCTTTCTATTCTCAAATGCCTGCATAATTATAAATAATATATTAGATTTTAAGGTAAAATTACAATTTTATTTTTTAATAAAAAACAAAAATCTTGATTTTTGTCTGTTGGAATTTTTATAACCGGAGAAAATCAAATAATAAAATGATTTTACATGAGTTTTGTTAACTAACAGAACAAGAAGAGAAGTTAATATAATACTAAAAAGCAAAACAGAATAAGTTGTATTCTGGATAAAATCTCCCCTTTCAATCCCCTGTTGAAGTGGTATAGAAGCAAGGACTGCAGCCGCAAGACCTTTTGGAACAGTTACTGCCATAATTGAAGTGTCGTATTTTGGAGTTGATTTTTTTATTGAAAACCTGACAACAGGGATGCGAAGAATAAAAATTAATACTGTTATAATAAGACCAAAAATTATCAACCATAGATTTGTTATTTGGATTGAAAGCCCTACATATACAAAGAAGAATGTTTTTAAGATGAACACAATCTCTGAGAAGAATATCTTTTCTGTTTCATTAAAAGTGGTGGGTTTAAGTGATATATATCTTTTAATCAGTGGTAATTTTAATTTTTTAATATTGGCGATTGTAACTCCAAAAGCAAGTGAAGCAATTGCTCCACTAAAACCCAAGAATTCAACAATACCGAAAACAACAAATACAAAGGCAAGAGTAGTAAAAATAGAGTTTTGAATTGTCCTTATTTTGTTTAAGAGTAAAGACCAAATGTAAGCAAACATTATTCCAAGAATTGCAGCAAGTGAAAAAGACGATATTATATTTCCTATAATAAAACCAAAATGGTTTTCACCAATTTTGTATGCTTCTATTATTGCTAGTGCAGAGACAATACAGAGAACATCACTTAGGACTGATTCCAGAATAAGAATTGTTTTTGATTCCTCTTCCATTTCTATTTGTTTTAAAAGGGGGATTACTATTGCTGAAGATGTTCCTCCAAGAATTGCACCGAGTAGAAACGACCTTGCCAGACCTATTCCAGTTGTTATGGATGTTATAAACCCAATCATAATCATTGTGGCAACAAAATTAAAAATGGTAAGGGTTGTGAAGTTTTTTAAGGTCTTTCTTATATTGTCGAGATTTAAACCTGTTCCACTCTCAAAGAGAATGATAACTAATGTTATAGTTGTAAAAATTGAGCCTAAAGCACCAAAATCAGAGGGTTTAATAATATTGAATATGGGACCAAAAATAAGCCCAATAATGAAAAGAAAAAGAACATCTGGAATTTTTGTGCGATTAAAAATTCCAGAAAACAGGTGAGAGAGAAAAAATATAACACCAACTATTGCTATAATTAAAGCAGCTTCCATTATCTATGATTACTCGAATTCACCCGATTCGTCTTCATCTATATGCGTGTGGAACATTTTTTCCAGTTCATCTTCAAAGAAAAATTTTTCTTCATTAAAGGCGGGTTTAAGGTCAGTAAACCAGATAGCGTCTTCATTATATTCAGCAAAGAAGGGTCTTGCAACCCAATCTGGATTTCTACCTTGTATCATTCGTAGAGTCATCACTTTTTCATCACTTATATTTCCTACTCCAAGAATCTGCACCTTGCCTGGATTACAGGACATAACGGGACCACGGACTGTTCTGCAAATTCCGCTTACTTTCTGATATGCTTTCCTGAATATCTCCCATGCTCTGATAAGGGAAATTGCAAAATAGTGCTGTGCTCCTGTATTTCTTGCAATAAACATATAATACGGGATGCATCCTTGGTGAACTTGCATATTCCACATATCTGCCCAGACGTCAGGTGAATCATTGATATGTCTTAAAACTGGTGATTGAGTTCTTATCTGTGCTCCTGTAGCCCTTATTTTATTAATTGCCTCTTTGACTGCATCTGTTTCTAATTCCCTTGGGTGGTTAAAATTTGCCATTATAGCTAAGTGCTTTTCTGCTTTTTTTATATTCTCAAACAATTCTAAAAGTTCTTTAGCATCAATATCAGTTGTAAATCTGTATGGCCAATAACTCAATGCCTTTGTTCCTATCCTTATATTTCTAAGACTGTGTAAATCAGATTCTAATAATGGTTCTAAATATCTCTTTAGTACCTTTGTCTTCATCACAAGTGGGTCACCGCCAGTAAATAATATATCTGTAACTTCCGGGTGTTTCTTCAAATATTTGATTAGACGTTCTGTTTCCTTCATTGAGAATTTAATATCATCCATTCCTATAAACTGGGGCCAGCGAAAGCAATATGTGCAGTATGCGTGGCATGTTTGACCATGACTTGGAAAGAACAGAACTGTCTCTCTATATTTATGCTGCATCCCCGTTAATTTTATATCATCAATCATTGGAACATTTCTATCTAATTGACCTGCAGGGTGAGGGTTTAATTCCATTCTTATTCTATTAACTGTGTTTCTCAACTCATCTCTGTTTGCTTTTCCTATAATTAATGATTTAACCTCTGAATAATGGTGTGGAAGTAGCATGCCCTTTTGAGGAAAGGTTAAGATGAATAATGGGTCATTTGGAATATTATCCCAATCTATTAATTCATCAATTGCATAGTTATTTACCTTGAATGGTAAAACATTACCTACGATTTCAATGTCTAACAGTTGTTCATCGCTTAGTAATTTTAACTGGGGTATCTTTTTAAAATTACTTACTGTATATACTTTATAAGTTTTTCCAGTTATTTTAGCATTGCTGCTTTCCTTCAGTGCCATCTCTTTCACCTCCGTTCTTGTAAACCTACTCTTTAATAATACAAACATTTTCATTGATTTACAAATATTTCAGAAAACTTTCTCTATTTTATATTTTCTGTTTATATACATATAAGGTGTAAAATTTTAGTAAAAATGTATGAATAATGATTATTGTAGTTGATATAATATGCCAGTATGTCATTCTTTCGCATAGCACTCGCACAGATTAATACAAGGGTGGGAGACCTATCTGGAAATGTTAACCTCATATCTCGCAATATAGAACAGGCGAAGGAGATGGGTGCTGATATTGTCGCATTCCCCGAACTCGCAATTACTGGTTATCCACCTGAAGACCTCCTTCTCAAACCCGGCTTTATTGAAGACAATCTTATTGCTATAGAAGAGTTAGCAAAAAGTATTTCAAGAATTACTGCTATTGTCGGTTTTGTTCATAGAGAGGACGATATTTACAACTCCGCAGCAATAATAGAAGATGGTAAAATAGTTGCTGTCTATAAAAAGATATATCTCCCGAACTACTCTGTATTTGATGAAGAGAGATATTTTAAGCACGGTTATGAATATACTGTCTTCAAGAAAGGTGATTTGACCTTTGCGGTCAATATCTGTGAGGACATCTGGTATGCAGATGATCCAGGCAAAATACAATCGCTTGCTGGTGGTGCGGAACTTATCTTAAATATCTCATCATCGCCATATCATCTTGGGAAACCCGAGCAGAGAGAGAATATGCTACGAACAAGAGCGAGCGATTACAGTTCATTTCTTGCATTTGTGAACTTAGTGGGTGGGCAGGATGAACTGGTCTTTGATGGACACAGTGTGGTAATCGGACCTGACGGTGAGGTTCTTTCAAGGGCAAAGGGCTTTGAAGAGGACATAATCGTATTTGATATAGAACCTGAGATGGCATTTGCAAGTCGTTTGAGGGACACGCGAAGAAGGAGAGAGGAGATTGATGAAAGTGATGTTGGTGGGAAGGTTAGATTCATTTCCTTATCAGATAGTTATGCAGAGAAAAAGCCAGAGATAAAACCGGTGATAAATTCTCTACCAGATGGTGCTGAAAACGAAATATATAGAGCGCTTATTCTTGGAACTCGTGATTATGTTTCTAAAAATCACTTCTCTGATGTTGTCGTAGGGCTTTCAGGAGGTATTGACTCATCACTTACAGTTGCAATAGCGGTGGATGCCCTTGGTTTTGACCACGTTCATTCTATATTTATGCCATCAAGATATACAAAAGAAGATAGTGAAAAGGATGCAAAGTCACTTGTCAAGAATTTAGGTGTTGACCTGATTGAAATTCCTGTTGCTTCCACATTTGATTTCTATCTGAACATATTGTCAAAGCATTTCAAAGGACTTCCTTCTGATACGACTGAGGAGAACTTGCAGGCACGAATCCGCGGGAACATTCTGATGGCTTTCTCAAATAAATTTAATTGGCTTGTCCTGGCAACCGGAAATAAGAGCGAGATATCAACTGGTTACTGCACTCTATATGGTGATATGGTTGGTGGTTTTTCTGTCTTAAAGGATGTTTATAAGACACTGGTGTGGGATATTGCAAAATATATTAATAAGATTAACAATAGGGAAGTAATTCCAGAGAGTATAATTGAAAAGAGCCCATCGGCAGAACTAAAAGAAGGTCAATTTGATACGGACACACTTCCATCTTATGACAGACTGGACCCGATATTAAAAGCATATGTTGAGGAAGATGCCGACATAGAGACCATAGTTGCTATGGGCTTTGAAAGAGATATTGTTGAAAAGGTAATTAAATTTGTTGATGCTAATGAATATAAGAGAAGGCAGGGTGCAATTGGCATAAGAATTACACCAAGAGCATTTGGAAAGGATAGGCGTTTTCCAATAACCAACTGGTATTCGGGATAAATCCCTTTATTAGATTAGCAGGTCTGTATCTTTGTATTCAAATTCCTTTGCTATATCACGTTTTCTATGCAAATAGAATTTGCTTTCAAGAACGAAAAGGACACTTTCAGCAATGTTTGTTGCATGGTCTGCTATTCTCTCTAAATTTCTCGCTATGAGCACCTGTCTTATTCCATATTCAGTAAGCGATGGGTCTTCTTTCATATTTTTTATTATATTTATAACTACATTATTTGTATGCTCGTTCATAACTTTGTCTGATACTATGACTCTTTTTGCCAGTTCCTCGTCGCCGTTGAGAAGGGATTCAAGTGCTTTATTTAGCATATGTAAAGCCCTGTTTGATAGTGCTGGAATCTCTTCGGTCAATTTCCTTTCAGGAAGTTCTATTAGTTTCATCACATATTCTGCAATATTTTGAGCGTGGTCGCCCATCCTCTCAAGGTCTCTATTAATAAGGATTGCAGCAATGAGCATTCTCAGGTCTGTTGCCTGTGGCTGGTAGAGTGCGATTATTTTGACCGCTTCTTCAATGTTTTCATTCTCAAGTTGGTTCATTACTATCTCATCATCGTGAAGCACTTTAAAGGCTAGTTCCTTATCGTGGTTTATGTAAGATGTCATTGCTCCTTCAACCATTCGTTTGGCAAGGGAAGCCATGTCTGCTATCTTCTCGTTAAGTGCATTTAACCTTTCAGTAAGCAATATAAACCTCCTTTTGATAAGTAAATAATATCACTACCCAAACCTCCCCCTCAAGTAATTTTCTGTTCTCTCGTCTTTTGGTGCTGTGAATATATCATCGGTAAGTCCATATTCAACTAACTCACCCAGCATCATGAAAGCAGTGTAATGTGATACCCTCGCTGCCTGCTGGAGGTTGTGGGTTACAATAACTATAGCGTATTTTGACTTCAGTTCATCTATAAGTGTTTCAAGTTTTGCAGCTGAGATAGGGTCAAGGGCACTTGCTGGCTCGTCAAGAAGAATAACCTCCGGTTCTATAGCAAGCGCTCTTGCTATGCATAATCGCTGTTGTTGACCACCTGAGAGTATATATGCTGATTTCTTGAGTTTGTCTTTTACTTCATCCCAGAGATTTGCATCTCTCAATGCCTTCTCAACTGCATTATCTATAATCTTTTTTCTGCTTAAGCCATGTATCTTTAATCCGTAGGCGATGTTATCAAATACAGACATAGGAAATGGGTTTGGCTTTTGAAAGACCATTCCAACACGCTTTCTAAGGTCATATATATCAGTATCCTGCTGGTATATATTGGAACCATCTATCAGAACTTTTCCTTCAATTTTACAATCCTCTATCAGGTCATTCATTCTATTTATGCATCTCAGAAGTGTTGATTTTCCACAGCCCGATGGCCCCATAATAGCAGTAACAGTATTTGACCTTATCTTTATTGATATATCTTTCAGGACATGATTATTGGAGAACCACAGATTCAGGTTGTCAATGATTATCTTGTTATCTTCACCTACCATAACTTCTTTCTTCTTGACCTCAATCTAATTGTTATCGCTATAAGATTAACACCGAGGACTAATATGAGCAAAACAAGCGTTGTGCCATAGGCAATGGCTGTCTGTTTTTCCGGGAATGTCCCTTCTGTCATAAGAGCATAAATATGATATGGTAGTGCCATTACTTTACTGAATATGGAATTTGGAAGTCCTATCAAGTAGAATGCTGCTGCCGTAAATAATATTGGTGCTGTTTCTCCCGCTGCTCTTCCAATTGATAGTATAATCCCTGTAAGTATGTTGGGCAGTGCAGTTGGTAGGATTACCTTCATGGTTGTCTGCCATCTCGTCGCACCCATTGCAAGGGATGCCTCTCTAAAAGAATGTGGAACCATTGCGAGCGCTTCTTCGGTTGTGCTTATTATAAGGGGCAGAATAAGTATTCCAAGAGTAAGTGAACCGGATAGGATTGAGACCTTGAAACCAAACATCTTCACAAAGATTGCAAATCCAAATAGACCAAAAACAACTGATGGCACACCGGCAAGTGAATTGACCCCTACCCTTATTATTCGCTTGAATATATTATCCCTTGCATACTCTGATAAATATATAGCAGATAATATTCCAAGTGGAAGTGCAAATATGATTGAACCGATAGCGAGTAGTATTGTTCCAATAATTGCTGGAAGAATACCGCCCTCAGTCATTGACATTTTTGGTGACGAACTTATGAACTCCCAATTTATAACTCTATAACCTTTATAGACAATATAACCAATAATTAGTAACAAGAAGAAACATGCAATTATGATGCACAAAGTGGATAGTGAAAAACCAATTATTTCCTTTAAGCGTCTCAAATCCTCTGTCTCCCACGAAGATATTCAGCAATCATATTAAAACCAAGAGTTATAATGAATAGAACAAGCGCTAATGAGAACAGTGCAAAGTAATGCAAACTTCCAGATGATGCTTCTCCCATCTCTGCTGCAATAGTTGCTGTCATTGGTCTCACCGGTTTAAGGTAGGACATTGTAATTGCTGCAGCACCCCCCGCTACCATGAGAACAGTCATTGTCTCACCAATAGCCCTTGCAAAACCGAGTATGATGGCAGAGAAGACGCCTGACTTTGCATAAGGAATAACAGCACGGACTACTGTTTCCCAGCGGTTTGCTCCAAGTGCGTAAGACGCTTCCTTTATATCCTTAGGAACAGATGAGATAGCATCGTCTGCAATACTTGTAATTGTTGGATATGCCATTATGCCAAGTATCAGCGAAGCATTCAGGGCACAGAGTCCGGTCGGTAGATGGAAGATTGACTTCATCGCAGGTGCTATTAAAACAATTCCGATAAAGCCATATACAACTGACGGTATCTCTGCAAGTATTTCAATCGCTGGCTTTATTATATCTTTCAGGCGTCTGCCAGCGAGTTCAGATAGGAAGATTGATGAACCTAAACTCAATGGAATGGCAAATATCATAGCACCAAACGTAACCTGCAGAGACGCAATTAATAATGGTAGTAACCCGAAGTCTGGTTGTGATTGAGTTGGATACCATTTGGTTCCAGCAAAGAAACTTATTGGATTTACCTGACTGAAAAATGGTATGCTCTGCCAGATAAGCGTTATTAGAATGCCTGATAGAAATACAAGAGATGAGAGAGCAAAGAATAAGAGAAATATCTTTACGCCAAGTTCTTTCATATAATATCAAGATAATAACATTATTTAATCTTTATTTCAGTGAAAAATCTGTGATTTATTTCGCTATATCATATATTATAAGTATAATCAATATAAATTTTTAAATTTAACTTTTTTACCACTTATTTTGTTAGTGATTGTTGACTTGAAATGATTTGATGTGTTAATTTAACAAATGATGGCAGAAAGAAAGCATTTCGTTCATCTCCATGTCCATACAGAATACTCACTCCTTGATGGCATGTGCAGAATAGGTGATGTTATCAGTAAGGCAAGAGAGATGGGAATGCGTTCCCTCGCTATAACAGACCATGGAAATTTATTCGGTATAATTCCCTTCTATCAAAAGGCAGTGAGTTCAGGGATAAAACCAATTCTTGGATGTGAGGTCTATATAACATCAGCAAGTAGGTTTGAGAAGATGCCAGGTCAGACATCAAAGGAACTATCCCATCTCATTTTGTTGGCGGAGAATATTGAAGGTTATAAAAATCTTATTGAAATATCTTCAAAGTCATATACAGAGGGCTTTTATTACAGACCACGTGTTGATTATGACCTTTTAGAAACCTATGGGAAGGGTCTGATAGCACTAACATCCTGCATTAAAGGTGAAGTCCCCAGAGCAATATTAAATGATGATATAAAAGGTGCCAGTGAAATTCTTGACAGGTATATTCAGTTCTTCGGAAGAGAGAATGTGTTTTTGGAATTACAGGACCATGGTATTAGGGAGGAAAGGAAGGTCATCAGAGAACTCATTGAAATTTCAAAGACAATGGGTCTTTCTCCTGTCGCAACGAATGATGTTCATTTTTTAAGGAAAAAGGATTATGAAGTTCACGATACACTTTTATGCATTCAGTCAGGAAAGAAGATTGATGACTCCGATAGATTGAGGTTTTCAACGGATGAGGTATATTTCAAATCACCTGAGGAGATGTTCACCCTCTTTGATGAGATACCTCAGGCATGTGAAAACACTTTAAGAGTGGCAGAGATGACCTCTGTAGAATTGAAATTTGACAAACTGTATCTCCCAGAATTCAGCGTGCCAGAGGGTTTAACAGCACAAATATATCTAAAGCAACTCTGTGATAAAGGTATTAAAGAGAGGTTCGGGGATAGAGCTGATGATGAGGTTAGAAAACGCCTTGAGCATGAACTTGAGATTATTAACAAAATGGGCTTTACGGGCTATTTCTTAATCGTTTCTGATATTGTAAATCATGCTAAACAGGAGGGCATTATAGTTGGTCCTGGAAGGGGTTCTGCAGCAGGCAGTTTAGTTTCTTATCTTATTGAAATAACAGATGTCAATCCACTTGAATATGGCTTATTATTTGAACGCTTTCTCAATTCTGAGAGAAAGGGTATGCCTGACATAGATATTGACTTTGAGGATAACAGAAGAGATGAAGTAATCAGATATATTTCAGAAAAGTATGGAAGTGAATCTGTCGCTCAGATAGCGACCTTTGATACCCTTGGTGCAAAAGCGGCGATTAGAGATGTGGGAAGAGCGCTAAATGTTCAACTCGGTCTTGTGGATAGAATTGCAAAGATGGTGCCTATGGGAATGTCAATATCGGGTGCGATTGAGAAAAATCCTGAACTTAAGGAGATATATTCTGCTGATGATGAGATAAAGCACCTTCTTGATGTAGCAGGTTATCTGGAGGGTCTGCCAAGACATATGTCCAAACATGCAGCAGGTGTAGTTATCGCTCCTGACCGGCTTTCAAAGTTCGTTCCGCTGATGATTGATTCAAAGGGTGAAGTATCTACGCAGTTCCCCAAGGAGGTAGTTGAGGAGTGTGGACTGCTCAAGATGGACATTCTTGGGCTTACAACACTTACACTCCTTCGCCTGACTATTGAATTAATAAGAAAGAGAAAGGGTATAGACATAGACCTTCTTAGGATTCCGATGGATGATGAGAAGGTTTATAGAATGCTATCAAGTGGTGATAGTGATGGTGTCTTCCAGTTGGAAAGTCAGGGAATGAAAGATTTATTGAAGAGAGTGATGCCGATGTCGTTCAAAGAACTCATTCCGGTAATAAGTTTATATAGACCGGGTCCTCTTGGCACTGGAATGATAGATACTTATATTGAACGAAAACATAGCAGGAAACGTGTTGAATATATACACCCGGTTTTGGAGGACATACTGTCAGAGACATATGGTGCAATTCTATATCAGGAACAGGTTATGCAGATAGCAAATAAGGTAGCGGGCTCTACAATGGCAAGTGCAGATCTTCTGCGTCAGGCAATGACAAAGAAATCCGTAGGTGCTGAAATTATGTTAGATTTGAAAGAGGATTTTGTAAAGGGTGCGGTATCTCAAGGGATAAAAGAGAAAGTCGCAGATGATATATTTGAGATGGTTGCCCCATTTGCTACATACGGATTCAACAAATCGCATACCACTGCTTATGCAGTCATCGCATATCAGACAGCATACCTAAAAGCAAATTATCCACTTGAATTTATGACATCATTATTAACTGTCAAGTCAGGTGATACAGATAAGGTATTGCAGTATCGTGATGTAGCAAGACAGATGGGTTTTGATGTCTTATATCCTGATATAAATTTATCTTATGCAAATTTTAATATTGAAGAAGAATCTATAAGATTCGGGCTTGCTGCTATATTGAATGTTGGTTTTAGTGCTGTAGATTCTATTGTTTTAGCAAGACAGCAGGGTCAATTTTCAGGGCTTGTTGACTTCTGTTCAAGAGTAGATTTACGGCTTGTAAACAGGAAGTGTATAGAGAGTTTGATTAAAGCGGGTGCGATGGATTCATTTGGCTTTTCAAGAAGGGCTATTCTTGAGGCACTTGACTCTGCAATGGAATATGGTCAAAGGCGTGTTAAGGAAAGGGAGGTTGCCTGTTCTTCTCTTCTAAGTGAAGATGACTTTACTTCCATCCCTGAGATTGTAAAAAATATAGATGAATTTGAAGAGGAGGAACTCTTAAGGTATGAGAAGGAGGTCCTTGGTTTTTACATATCAGGTAATCCGATGGCAAGATATAGAGAGATGCTCAATGGGATAATAACAACATCACTGGATGAACTTTTGAATATGCCAAATAAAAGTAATGTGATAGTTGCAGGCCTTGTTGTAGCAAAAAGACAGATAACCGATAAGAAGGGAAGAGAGATGGCGTTCTTAACAATTGAGGACGAGACAGGTTCTATTGAATGTGTTGTATTTTCTGGTGCTTATGAGAAGGCTGAATTCTTTCTAACAAAAGGTGCATTTGTTGTGATTAACGGGAGATTTCAAATAAAAGATAATGCTTATAGTATTATCGTGAATGAGGTATATCCTATTGAGGATGCACAGAAGATGATGGCGAATACGATAAATATAAGGATAACGAGGGAAAATTTGGAGGGAGAGGAGAAGATGGAGGCACTCTACCAATTTATATCGGGGAGGGCGACATCAAGGGGAATGCGGGTGCGGCTTTATATGCAGGGTGGTAATGTTGGGAAAGAGGTAGTAATGGAACTTCCGCAAGCCCTGTCTTTAACAGGTGATAAAGAGACGATGGTAGAGATGAAAGATTTGATTCCCGGGTGTGAGGTCTGGCTCAGCAGGGAGATAATGAGCGGGTAGAAAATAATGGCTGTTAAGAGAATAAGGGCATTTATACTGAAGGTCCAGCCGGTAAGGGAGAGTTCACAATTAATTCATATATATTCATTTGAATATGGTCGCCTTAAAGTAATACTTAAGGCGGGTCGTCTGTCAGTTGTAAAAAAGGCGATATCAATAGAGCCATTCTGCGAGTATGAGATGCTTATATATTTCAAAGAGACGAGTGAACTGCACCTAATTTCACAGTTTTCTTTGTTAAGTGATTTTTTCAGAATAAGAAGTGATAAGAAAAAGATATTATATGGTTTAGCAATAATTGAGCATATTCTGCTTCTGACACCGCTTGGTGAGCCATCTGAGAATATTTATAAACTTCTCGGACAGGTGCTTTCTGAGATTGAGAGAAATAAAAATTGCGGAGTGACCTATCTGCTTTTCAGAATGCACCTTTTACATCACTTCGGCCTGTTCCCACAAATAAATACATGTTTAAAGTGCAAAGGGAATTTGATGAAGGTGAATTACTATATTCCTTCAAGTGGTGGGTTACTGTGTGATGATTGTTTTGAAGACAATATTGGTGTCAATGCCTATTTGAAGGTTGAGGAACCTACTCTAAAATTTATAAGGTCGCTTTCTTTTCTATCTATTGAGAAGGCAGTTAAAGCAGATGTCAGTGATAAACTGTTGAAAACTGCTAATAGTTTTTTTGACTTTCACATACTAAGCCATCTTGATATTAAATTAAAGTCAGTAGAGTTTTTGGGTCTTTGAAACTCAGATATTTACCTTAATTTCTTATATATAATTTTTTATATGATAGTAGATAAAAATTTATTAATTTTTCTCTTGACAAAATACAATTAATATGTTAATAATATTTATATAATAGATATTTTGTAGAATATAATTTAAGGAGGTATAATTTATGAAATATTTTTTAACATTTATTTTATGTTTTATAACTTTTAGTTTTGTAATTGCTAGCAATGAGAAAGATATGAAATATCACCATTCGCCACCAGAAAATTTTTACTGGAATACTGGTGAAGGCCATGCATTGGCTTGCTACTTCAAATTAAGTGATTTTGGTATAATTGGCTATGATTACAAGATTAAGGTGATAGGTTTTATTGGAAATATATCAGATGGTTTAGCAGATATATATGTAACATCAAAGGAGGATGGTGTTCCAATATGCAGTCCAAAAAACAACTGGGAGGGTGCTGAATATGGTCCAAAAAGTTGGCATATAAACAACTCATATCCAAACTACGATGACTGCTATCTCTTTGATGACAACTGGCATTATAGTAAGGATATAGATAAATTCTGGTGTATGTATTACATAAAGAGTCCAACACCACATCCACAAAGTGATATATATGACAAAACAGTTAATTCTTTAACTTACGGTTATCCGTCTAATAAATGGGGTAAAGGAACATATGGTGCATATTGTGATTGGTGCATGCACTGCGTTATTGTCTATTGGGGAGTGGATGTTGAGAACACATCTTTAGGTGTTGTGAAGGCGCTGTTTAAGTGATTAGCAAATAATATAAAGTCATTTAATATATAGTGAATATTAGTTAGAATAAGAGAAAATGTTATAAACTATTTAAGAGTAGCCCTTATCATACCAATTGAGTTTGTCTCCACTCCAACATTCTCTCCAAAGAACTGAATTATTCTCTTCATCAATTCCTTTCTTTTTAACTCCTCATTGAAACCCTCAAATGCCATCGTCATAAAGATAATCTTATAAGTGCCTGAATTATATTGCAGACAACTTGGACCGGTATTCTGCGGTGAATTATATATAAGTGTAGTAGCCACATGGTTAAGAAGGTCTGGTTGTATTCTCCCGGGTGTCTTATATGGATTTGAGACAGAAAATGTCATACCCTGCGATATTGAACCAGATGCCCCCCATGCCTGAGGTGGGTTAGTCCAGTAGTTAGCGTTCACTGACCTTATCTGCAAAATGTCATATGGAAACTGTCCTGAACTGAAACTGCCAGCCCCGGGGTATCTATCAGATAGATAATCCTGTGATACAATCATAAGATTTTTACCATTAGAGAGGTATATTTTCAGGTTATTCTCATCTGCAGGTGAGAGTGTTGTGCAGTAACCAGAACCAAATGTCTGACCTGTAAACCAGATTACGGTAGAGTATTTATTAAGGACATTAATATCGGGACCCTGAGCGTTATATGGAACCTCATAGTAATTATAAGGATAATTATTCTGGGAAAGCGCATACTTGTAGAATTCTTCTACATCTGAGTAATATCCTCCATTGCTTCCATCATCGTCAACAAGTAATATATTTGCGATGGTTAAGGTTGGGATAATTACGATTATAAAAATAATTCTTTTCATAATCAGCCACCATTAATAATATATCAAAAAATCTATATTTTTACGACTATTTTAGGTTAATATTAGAAAGATGAATAAGACCATTTTATCAATTATTTGGAATTATTAAATTTATGAAGGAATATTTGTGTTTATATTTATTTTTTATGATTATCATTTATTAATCTCTTAAATAGTGTGGTATATTTCTTTTATTGAGATACTCTGTTTTCTGGAAAATTACAATTTTATATTAAGAGGTAGAGAAGATGATGAAGTATATCTTATTTACATTGCTATTTCTTATCATTGCAGGTGCTGGCATTTCATTTGCAAGTGAGGGTTCACCATATTGCATAACGCATACATATCAGGAGTTTGGTTCTCCTCTTTTTCAGTCACCATTGCCAATGCCAGGTCCACCTCCCGACCCAAAGATTGGTGATTCCTGGGACTGGTATCTCTGGTATTTCAAGGGCGGACCTCCACATTATCAGAAAAAGAAATGCACTGTCAGGGGTAAAGGTCTATATTGCTATGTGATAGTAGATGATGCTGAGTGGAATAAAAGTATGTTTCAAGATGATGTTGATGCAATCGTGAACTACTTTGATAACCATAGTGTTGGTGAATATTCAGATAAAGGCATATATGACCTTAACACAACGAACTTTGGTGACCCTCCTGATTATGACAATCTCTCACGAATATTTCTTGTCTGGTATGATATTGATGCGGCAGATGGCTTTTTCTGGTGGTTCGACCAATACAAAGATGGTCAATATGAATATGCAAGCAATGAATGCGACTGTGTATATCTTGATTGCGTGGATTCAGACCCGGGCGGTGAATATATGAATGCTGTCTGTGCTCATGAGTTTGAGCATATGATACACTGGCGGTGGGACAATAATGAAAGTGCATGGGTAGATGAGGGTTGTGCTGAACTCGCAATGTGGCTCTTCGGGCATCCAGATACAATCTCTGGATTTAATGGCAATCCTGATAACGACCTGACCTCCTGGAATGGATATTATACTGATTACATTAAGGTATATCTGTGGACGTTGTATCTCTTTGAGCACTACGGTGAATATACTGGAAAGAAACTCATGTATACACTTGTTCATGAACCTGATAACTCAATTCAGGGTGTTGATAAAGCCCTTGAGGCGGTAAATGCAGGCAGGAAATTTGTTGACATCTTCAAGGACTGGGTAATTGCTAACTATCTTGATGACACAACAATATATGAAGGTCAATACGGATATAAAACTACTGATTTACCAGAATTCAATGAAGAGGCAACCTGGGATAATTATCCTATTGATTGGCAGGACTCAACGGTAAATCACTGGGCGGGTGATTATATAAAATTCATAAGCAATGATAAGTGGTATAACATACTCTTGGGGTTTGATGGAGATGATAGCACAAAATATGCACTCAGAGCGATTATGAAGGATGGCACAAGCAAGACCAAGATTGTTGATATGAAACTTGATGATTCAAATAATGGCACGCTCAATCTGCTTGATTTTGGCTATGACTTCAAAACAGTGGTTATGGTTCCTGAGGGTGTAGAATCCTACGGCAATAAGTCGTATAAGTATTCTGCGGATGCTGGTGGAAGCGATATTACCCTTATGAACTTCAATGCTAAAAATGTAGAAGATGGCGTAGAACTTCTATGGAATATATCTTCTGATGAGAGTTATTATGGTTTCAACCTATATCGCATTAATATAGATAAGACATATAAAAATGAAATTTCTAACAATAGTGGTAGTCAAGAAAGGTCGCAGGAGAAGATTCTTTCTACAAAGGTAAACGATAAGATAATTACAGGTCATAATCCTTTTATCTATCTTGATAGAGATGTCAAATATGGTGAGGAATATGGCTATATATTAGAGGTTGTAGTAAATAGCAATGATGAGAGAACACTTGGAACAGCGAATATAAAGAGAAGCCAGTATATACCGGAATCTTTTGGTGTTATAAAGGTCTACCCGAACCCGACATCAGAATCTGTTAATATGCTTTGTGAAATACCTGATAACGGAGATATAAGCGTTTGTGTTTATGATGTAAGTGGGCGTCTTGTAAAGTCGTTTAGTTCATTTGAAATGGCTGGAAAGAGAGAGATAAGTTTTGGAGTAAGTGAACTTAGAAGTGGTGTATATAAAATTGTTTCAAAGATGGACACCACATCGGTAATTTCCAATATAATTATTCAGAGATAGAGACATAGAGATTAGAGAATTAATTAGATATAAGGGTGGATTGTAGCCACCCTTTTTATATAGTCGTAGAATTATTCATTTTTTATTCTCTTTATATATTTTTTGTAAAGGTCAGGTCTTTTCTTTCTTGTCCTCTCAATTGCAATCTCTCTTCTCCACCATTCAACTTCTTTATGGTTTCCAGAAAGAAGGACATCCGGAACTTTTAACCCCATAAATTCAGGTGGTCTTGTATATTGAGGCGAATCAAGCAGGTATTGAGAGAGTGTCTCCTCTTCTAATGATGCCTCATTTCCAAGAACACCAGGGATTAAGCGTGAGACCACTTCAATAATCACCATTGCAGGTATCTCTCCACCGCTAAGAATATAATCACCAATTGATATCTCCTCATCAATGAATAACTCGCGAATTCTCTCGTCAATTCCTCTATATCTTCCACATAACAGAATTAACCCATCTCTTTTGCTTAAATCTTCTGCATATTCCTGATTAAATAATTTACCCTGTGGGGTGAGATATACGACATTTGAAGGATTACCACTCTTGGCCTGTTCAATTGCCTTTGCTATTGGTTCGGGTTTCATCACCATTCCCGCGCCACCACCATATGGATAGTCATCAGTAGTTTTATGTGGGTCGTCTGTGAAATTACGAAGGTCGTGGATATGGATATTTACAAGACCGTTGGATATTGCCCTTTCTAATATACCTGTTTTAAGGAAGGGTGAGAATATCTCTGGGAATATTGTGATAATGTCAAATCTCATAATGTTTCGCCTGTGTCAGCGTCTAATACATCCAATTTTATAAAGTCATCAGTTATCTCAATTATATATTCCCTGCAGAATGGCACGAGTTTGTTATTGGATAAAACAAGTATATCTGTCCCACCTGTGTATATGACATATTCAACCTTTCCGAGGTCTCTTCCATCTGATGAGATAACAATTTTGCCTGCTATCTGGAACTCATAATATTCATTCTCTGGAAGTTCTGGAAGGTCTGAGACCCTTGCAAGTATATATTTGTCTCTAAAACTATCAGCCAGTTTCCTTTCATTAACACCCTTGATATGAATTACCGACCTTGCCTTATGAACACCCTTCCATTCAATTTCTAAATCAGTCAGACCTTCATCTGAGATGTAAAAAACATTTGTAATATTTTCAAATAGACAGCGGTCATCAACTGTTTGAAAAATAAGGTCGCCATTTAAACCCGATGGTCTTAACACTCTGCCAATGATGGCATATTCTTCCTGAGACACAATATTTTAAATATAGTTTTCTATATAAATCTATTCTGCTATCAGGAAAGAGGCACGCTTTCCCAATTTCATAGCAACCGCTTGAATAAGGGTTCTAAGAGCCCATGCTGTAGTTCCACTTCTACCAATGACCTTGCCGAGGTCATCTTTATTAACTTCAAGTGTCACATGGATGATGTCATTATCATTTTCAATGTTAACTCTGACATCATCAGGATGGTCAACTACGCGCCTTACAACATACTTTACCATCTCATCAAGCCGGGACTCTTCATTTGTCTGGTATTCTGACAGCATCTTAATTACCTCCCTCTGACTTTCTTTTTAACTGACTTAATCTATCTAAAATACCTTGCTTTTTAAATAAAGTATAGACCCTCTTGGTCGTGCATGCACCATTTTTCAGCCATTTAAGCGCAACTTCATCATTTATCTGCACAACAGGTGGATTTATAAGCGGGTTATAAAAACCTACTTCTTCAAGATACTTGCCATCTCTTTTAGACCTTTCATCAACAACTACAATTCTATACATAGGTTTGTTCGTTGTTCCTATTCTTCTTAACCTTATCTTTACAGCCAACTATATATACCTCCATAGTTATATTTCGCAAGTATTTAATATATATATTATTAATTAAATGATTATAAGTCAAGCATTAATCTTTTCTTTCTTTTTATATTCTATATTTATTTATTCTACAAATTAGAAATTGACATTAATCCTTATTGGTGTTAATAATAGGACGATTATGGTAGCAGTATCATTAGAGACAGATGTTGCACTTTTCAGGAGAATTGCAAAAGCAGATTACGAACATCTTATTGAACTTGAGGAGCTTGATACAACTGAAGAGGTAAAGCGACTTATTTTATTACAATCAATTGAGGGTCACGCCCATAATGGTCATGCGCTATTTCAGCATTTACGATTTGTGAATATTGATACTTCTGATGCAGTAAAAGCACTTGAATTATACGCAACTGATATCAAGGCAAGACGTCAAAGTTTGATAGATGATATAAAAGATTTTGTAGATGATTTTTTGAATGGTAAACCCCGTGAATATCTTGTAAATAGTAGTGGAAGACCTTTTATAGAAATACCTATCTTAAATAATATTAAAGTAGATGCAAGGGCTGTCGTCAGGGGAATGTATCTTGGTGGCTTAAGGGATACATTTGAGATTAGAAAAATAGTTGAGAAGAAATACGGTATCACAATTGGTGGGGGAGGTCTCTATACAATTGATATTGAGGTTATGAAAGCAATGGGTCTTGACAGTGAAACACTCGCTACAGAAGACAATGAAGACAAAATTGATGAGTTCAGGAGTAAGGGTTTAATTGTTGATAGAAAACCTGATGATGATAGATATAGATTCAGGTATATACGCCATTGGAGAGGTCCTGGTCAGTCAGATGATGCGTGTGTTATATGTGCTGGTCTATTGTGGGGTCTTGATACTGCACTTGGGGTATTTCTCGCTGATGCGATAGACACACTTGAGAAATATGCTACTGTATATGAAGACAGGGATGAAATTATCGCAGAATATATAAAAGATAAAGCCCCTGAGGTAATTGGTCCAGATGAAGACCTTTACCTTCTTGCTTATCTGTGCGCTGTTCCTGAAGGTATGGAGGAAAGTTATCCAGATTCATCACTTCGCTATTTTATAAAAAAAGATAAAAAAACAGGGATGACCATTCTCAGAAGTCACTTAAACTTCATTCAAGGCAAACCATTTATTTCAGTGAATACATCTCCAACACCTGTTGGCGTAGAAGATTTCTATGATTATATAAAGAATAGGGTTCTGGTGGAGACAAAGGTTAAGATACCTGAAACAGCACAGTTGGATGGTCTGACACCTCCTATTTCAAGTATAATCTCAAAGAATTATCTTATAGTAAATGAGGATGCAAATGTAGCAAGCATAGCAAGACAACTTGGAAGAGCCAGATATGATATTGCAATAGTGGTCGGTAAAGATGGTGAAATAAAAGGTATAGTGAAAGCAAAAGACATTCTCGCTTACATTGATTCAATTGGGAGAGAGAAAGATAAAGAATAGTTTGAATAAACTTTTTTGGATATAATATTTCGATTATTGGCTTATATTTGTTTGATATTTAGATGTGCCTTATAATTTTCAATTATGTATCTTAAAAAGATAAGATTGCTTGGATTTAAGTCATTTCCTGAGGAGACAGTCCTTGAACTCAAAGAAGGGCTCACTGCAATTATAGGTCCAAATGGTTGTGGCAAGTCAAATATTGTAGATTCAATAATGTGGACACTTGGTGAACAAAAGCCCAGTTCATTAAGGAGCGTGAAGATGGAAGATGTCATCTTCAAGGGTTCCAATGGGCGACCTGCAACTGGCATGGCTGAAGTAGAATTGATTTTTGGTGATGCAGTGGAACTGAGTCCTTCCGAAGGAGATGAAGTAACAATACTGAGACGGCTGTATCGTTCTGGAGAGAGTGAATATCGCGTTAATGGTAGAAGATGCCGTCTAAAAGATATAAGGTCTCTCTTCTTTGGAACTGGCATTGGCAAAAGGTTCTATACAGTTATAGAACAGGGTATGGTTGATGCCATTCTCTCAACATCGCCCGATGAAAGGCGTAGGATATTTGAAGAAGCAGCAGGAATCTTTGGTTACAAGGTTAAGCGGGATGAAGCACAGAGGCGACTTGAGAGCACACGTCTTAATGTTGAGAGGGCAGAGGACATAAAAAGTGAACTTGAAACTCAAGCGCGCTCTCTAAAATTACAGGCAACGAAAGCAAAGAATTATAACACACTTAAAGGTGAGTTATCATCCCTGGAGGTATATATTTCGTATCTGAGATTTTTGGACAGAGATAAACTGGTAGAGAAATTATCATCTGACCATAAAGATATTGAGAAGAAGAGGTTTTCACTCAAAGAGGAAATTGCTGAACTTGATAAGAGTCTTTCAAAAGAGAGATTTGAGGATGCAAGGTTGATAACCGCTATTGAGGAATCTACTAATAACAGGAATAAGGTTCAATCAGATGTTGCAACAATTGAAGGCAAAATAAAACTGAGCGAGGAGAAAATCAAACAGAAGAGATTGAGAGCGAATGAGTTAGCAGATGAAAATGAAAATATAATCAGTAAGAGGGAGAAGATAAAAAAAGAGATTGAAAGGTTTAATATTGAGAATAAAGAACTGTCAGAGAAGGTAAAGTTCCTTGATTACATCAAATCAAAGCGAGAGAAAATAATAGGAAAAAGGAATTTAGATTTGGAAACAAGAGAGAAAAATCTTGGTGACATTAAGACAAAGGCATATGAGGTAAGTTATGAGAGGGCAAAAACACAGACAGAGATTCAGGAGGTAAGAGGTGTTGTAGCTAAAATAGAGGCAAGGTTAGATGCTTTCAAAAGGGAAGAAAATGGACTTAAAGATAGGAAGAAAATTAATATAAATGAGATAAAAATTCTTGAGAAGGAAATAGAAAGGTTAACTAAAGATAAGAAATCCTATCTCTTAAAAATAGAAAAACTAAAGAAGGAAAGAGATGAGTTATCTGGCAATATTGACAGGATTTCGGGTCAGTTGAAAGAGGCAGAAATGCGTCTTGAACGATTGAGGGGTGCAATAGATGACCTATCCGGTGTCCCTCCTGCATCAATAATATATGGTTATGATGTCTATAACAGAACCAGACAGGGCAAGGTCGATTCAAAATTTGCTCATCTTAAAGTAAAGAAGGGATATGAAAAGCCATTTAAAACGGCGTCATTTTTATTGAAATATGCTATATACCTGGAAGGGGAAAGGGCATTAAATGAGGTTGTTAAAATAATAAAAGATGAACATCTTGATTTGCTTATAAAAATTGGTTCGGGTAAGCGGTCCGAGATTAAAACAGATGAGAATGTATTGGGTTATATGGTTGATTATGTAGAGGGGGAAGGTGTCGATAGAATACTCGGTGATATTATTCTTGTCTCATCACTTGATACAGCATTGGTGCTTTATGAAAATGGCAAACTGGGAAGTGGTGGAGCAGTAAGTATGGATGGATTTCTGGTTCTACCTGATGGAACTATATTTGCTGGTTTTTCAGATAGTTCCAAATTAAGAGTAAGAGAAGATATGAAGGGTGATGATTTATCGTCAAATATAATTTCGCTTGAGGAATATATTATAAGGTTGAAAGAAGAGGTTAATACAGGACAGAAGGTTCTTTCAGATAAAGAGCGTGAATTAAATGAGAGTGAGAAGAAATTAATTGAGTTTGATACAGATGAAGAGAAATTGTTGATAAAGAAGGGTTCGTTGGAAGAGGAGATAAAACGTCTTGAAAGGGCGATAGATGTATGTTCCCTTGATATTGAAGACACTCAAAGCGAGTTAAAAGAGAAAGAAGATAGTTTGAAAAATCTGGAGGCAAGGCACAAAATTTTCACAGAGGATGAGGATAGAGTGAAGAGCGAACTGGATAATGTCATAGAGGATGTGAACAGGTCACGGTTTAAATCAGAGAGAGCAAACATGGCATTGGATAAACTGAATAATAAATATGGTGGTCTTTCTGACAGCATAAAGATTTATAAAGAAAGATTGGAATATTTTGAAAATGAATTGAGGGAGATAGATGCAAGGTTATTGGATATTGAGGAGCAGATACCAAAACTGCAGAAAGAGTCAGAAGAGGAAGAGTCAGGAATAGAGGGCTTTGAAAAGGAGATGGCTTTTCTGAATGCTGGTTTGGAACGTTTTGAGAAAGAATTGAGAAAGTTGAAAAATGAGAGGTCTGATTTAGAAGGAAGAATTTTAGAAATTGAAAAGGTCTTAAATACAAAGGATAAAAATGAAAGAGAACTCTCAGAACAGTTGGCAGGTATAAAAGCAGAGATAAGCAGGGTTTCGGGTGAGAGCAGGGCTGAGATGGAAAGCGTGGAGCATCAGTATGGTGTTTCAATCTATGATTATATACCAAAGGATGAATATACCGGTCTATCAGTTGATGATGCTCTAGTAAAGACGGAAGAGTTGAAAGCAAAGTTATCAAGGATGGGCGAGGTGAACTTCAAGGCAGAGAGTGAATATCAGAGGGTGAGCGAGAGATTGGAGAGTTTGAAGAAGCAACTTGATGACTTGAAAGAAGCAGAGGATAACCTTTTAGAAACTATTGAATATCTTGATGAAACATCAAGACGCCTGCTGACTGAACTTGTAAATAATGTTGATGTAAAGTTCAAAGAAGTGTTTATAGAGATATTCAAGGGTGGTGATGCAAGAATCTATCTTCAAGAGGGTGTTGACCCGCTCTCAGCAGATGTGATAATTGAGGCAAATCCGCCGGGAAAGCGTATTCTTTCCATTAATCTTCTATCGGGTGGTGAAAAGGCAATGGTTGCAATACTTCTCCTCTTCGCAATTCTGAGCGTGAAACCCGCACCATTCTGCTTCCTTGACGAGGTTGATGCTTCACTTGACGATGCCAATACGGTTCACTTCATTGATATGCTAAATCTCATGAAGAATAGAATTCAATTTATATTGATTACACATAACAGACAGACAATGGAGATAGTTGATAATATTTTAGGTATTTCAATGGAAGAGGCAGGTGTCTCAAAGGTAATCCATGTTTCTCTCAAAGAGATTGCAAGGGGTTAGTTAAGTTAAAAGGTGCGTGACTATGGTATTGGTCATAGATGGCAGAAGTTTGAGATTGGGAGATGTAATAAAGGTTGCTACAAATGGTGAAAAGGTCAAAATAAGTTCAGATGCAGAAAAAAATGTTGTTCAGGCAAGAGAATATCTTCAATACCTCGTTAAGTCGGGTGATACAGTTTATGGAATAAATACAGGAGTTGGCGACCTTGCGAATGTAAAGATAGACCAGGGTAAGTTATCAGAGTTACAATTAAATATAGTGAGGTCACATTCTGCTGGTTATGGTAACCCTGCAAACCCAGAGACAGTAAGGGCTACAATGTTGATACTTGCAAACTCACTCTTAAGGGGAAACTCGGGCATTCGCCTTGAAGTGATAAGAGCAATTGTGGATATGCTAAATAGTGATGTTATACCGGTTGTGCCTGAAAAGGGTTCAATAGGTGCCTCCGGAGACCTTGCCCCTCTTGCACACATCGCGCTCACACTTATAGGGGAGGGAAAGGCAATATATAAAAATGAGGAGGTTGATAGTCCAAAAGCCCTGAAAGACGCAAAGATAGAACCGGTTATATTGGAACCAAAGGAAGGTCTGTCGCTTATAAACGGCTGTCATTACTCAACCGCTATTCTCACCCTCCAGATTGAAAGGGTGAAAAATCTGCTTGCTTATTCATGCATTGCTGAGGCAGTTCTGGTTCAGGTCTTGAGTTCTCCACTCTCACCATTTGATAGTAGATTGCAAAATGTAAGACCTCATAAAGGGCAAATAGAAGTAGCAGAGATAGTGAGGAGGCTTCTCAAAGGTAGTAAGGTCTCAAGGGAGGATGCAAAGAAACCTCAGGATGCATATTCAATAAGGTGCTATCCTCAGGTAGCGGGTGCTGTTGTTGATACAATAAAGAATGCTCAATCTGTATGTGAGATAGAGATGAACTCATCCGTTGATAATCCTCTTTTATTCGCAGATGAGGGTGTGTATATCTCTGGAGGGAACTTCCATGGTCAACCTGTGGCGTTCGCATCTGATTTCTCATCTATCTCTACAACAGCGCTTTCAGCTCTGATGGAAAGGCAGTTATCACGTATTCTTGACAGTAAATTATCAGGTCTCCCGGCATTTCTTTCTGATGATGCTGGTTTCAGGGCTGGTTACATGATAGCCCAATATACTGCGACAGCACTATTGTCAGAAAGCAGGGTTCTCTCGCATCCAGCGAGCATAGAGGCAATACCTGTCTCAGCAGGACAGGAGGATAGCCAGTCAATGGCGCCCGTATGTGCAATGAAACTTCGCGATATTGTCTGTAATGCTGAGGTGATATGTGGAATTCTGATGATGTGCCTTGCCCAGGCGATAGACCTTGCGGGAATAAGAGACGACCTTGGAAAGCCACTGAGAGGTGTCTATGATGTGATAAGGTCTAATGTTCAATTTTATAATGATGACAGACCAATATCAGATGACATTAAGGTGATGGCAAAATTAGTGAGGAGTGGGGCGATCGTAAAGGCAACAGGGGTTGATATTGAAGAAATGCTCTTTGGATAATTTATATCTATATGTTAATATTAACTTCAAAGGATTTTGATTTATGCCATATAAGAGGTTTATAAATTGAAGAGTAAAGATAAATTGACGAAGGAGAGGATTATAGAGATACTAAGGGAAGCACAACCATATCTGAGAGAAAGATATGGTGTGAAGAGAATTGCAATATTTGGCTCTTGTGTGAAGGGTCGTGTGAAGAAGGATAGCGATATAGATATACTTGTGGACTTTGAGAGACCGATAGGACTTGACTTCATTGACCTCGCTGATTACCTTGAGGAGATATTAGGAATGAAGGTTGACCTTTTGACTCCTGCTGGTGTAAAAAGTATAAAGCGAAAGGAGATAATTAAAGTTATAGAGCAGAATTTAATATATGTCTAAAAGAGTAGATATTGAATTTTTATTGTATGTTTTTTTGGGTATTTAATTTTATTAGGAGTTAAAAAATGCCTGTAATTTCAGAGAATACAATTAATCCAGAGTTAGGACAGATTTTTGAAGAATACGGATTTCAACCATTAACTACAGCTGTTATAGCAGGTAATAAGACACCTGATCATTTAATTGAATATAAAAATATAAGAATAATTTCAGAGACGGAAATTGGTGATTATAAGCGTAAAATTAACGAAGCACTTAATCAATTAACAATTTATAATGATATTTTGCATTTTGATAATCTTTTAGCATTAATTTTCCCAGATTCTGTTAGGATATCCATTCCCTTTGAAAAATCAAAAGAATCTATTAGAGATATTTTTAGAAGGACTAAAATTTATATTTATCTTCAAATAAAAGATAAGATAACAAGAATTTATAATAAATATACGATATTTGAATTTCTAGATGAATTAAAAAAAATAATTGAAAAAACATATAAAGAACCTGAAATACATTTAGAAGCAATTGTAAGCTCTTTAAGGTCTGCAGTAGAAGAATTTTCTTATACCTTGAGAGAAAGAAAATTAGGAGACCAACTTTTTCAAACACCGGTAGGAAATTTTGAACTTTTTACTGCTATATCTGAAGAAAAAGATAAATCAAAGCTTGAAACTTCTTTAGTTGACCTTATTTCTTATATATTTATAAATCAAATTCTATTTTATAAAATTTTCACTGATAAACATAAAGAACTGCCAAAACTTAATTCAATTAATAATCTTTCTGAAATACAAATTAGATATGAAAGGATAAAACAAATAGATTATAAAGCAATATATGAGGTTGATATATTATCTTTATTACCTGGAGATAAAGTAATTATAAATACTATTAATAATATAATAAGGTTGATTAATAATTTACCAATAGAATATGTAAAACATGATATTCTTGGTAGATTTTTTCATGACCTTTTGCCACCCAATACTCGTAAAATACTTGCAGCATTTTATACAAGACCACAGAGTGCGGAAATATTAGCAACTTTAAGTATAGATAGACCTGATGAAATTGTTATTGACCCTGCTTGTGGTTCTGGCACTCTTCTTGTGAGTTCTTATAGAAGAAAAGAATTTCTTGAAGGTGGAATAAATAATGAAATTCATAAAAGATTCGTAGAAAAAGAAATATATGGTATTGACATAATGCCATTTGCTGTTCATCTAACTGCTTTAAATCTATCTTTACAAAATTTAAATGCTGTAACAAATAATACTCAGACAGCAATAGCTGATAGTTTATTAGAACTTAAAGTTGGTTCTGAAAATATAAAAAGAGTTTCTATACCATCTATATTTCAAATGTTGAAGCAAAAAACTATTGATTCAGTCGATGAAAATAAAGAGATTCATATACCCCATGGATATTTTGATTTAGTAATTATGAATCCTCCTTTTACTAAGAGAGAAAGGCTACCAAAAAATTATTCAAAAGAAATAAATTCAAATTGGAAACAGTGGGGAGGTGGTATAGGGCTTTGGGGTCCATTTATTGGACTTTCTTATGATTATCTTGTAAAGATTCCTGGTGGTAAAATTGCTGCTGTTATCCCAATTTCTATTTTTAGAGGAGAAGAGACCAGAAAACTTCGTGAAAAAATATTTTCTAATGAATCTCTATTTCGTGTTAGATATGTAATAAAATCATTAGAAAGATTTGCTTTTTCTGAAAGTTCAGCATTTAGAGACATTTTAATACTGTTTGTAGCAGATAAAAATTTAAGTAAAACTGGATTTGTTTTTATTAAAAGAGATATAACTAAGTTATCAATTGATGATGCAAAAAATTTGGGTGAAAAAATAAGGAATATTAAAGAAGAAATTGATTATGAAGATGATGATTATTTTATTTATTGGATTGATTGGAATGATTTAGTAGAAGACAATAAAAATCTTATGCATTATTTTAATGTAGTAAAACAAGATAATAGAAATACAATATATGATTTTTTTGATATTTTAAAAAATAATGATTTATTTAAATTATCAGATGAAAATTTAATAAGTGAGTGTTGGGGACCAAGACCTAAAGGTATAAATAATTTATTAATTATAACAAGACCTCTAGACCCAAGTCGTATTAAAAGGGCTTTTTTAATTTTATCCGAAGATGACCCTAAAAAGAAAATTATAAAAGTTTATATAAAAGGTCTTAATGAAATATTTGAAATACCACGTAATTCAGTTGTTTATTCTTTAAGAACAGCAACAGGAATAAATAAGATGATTTTAAGTGAAAATTATATGGATTATATAATTAAAGAACCATATAAGGAACTAGAGCAATTAAAAAAATTGACAAATTTTAAATATGATATTGATTGGGAAAAAATAAATATAGAATTAAACAAGATATCTACAAAAGGAATAACAACTAGGAGAATGAGGTATGACTCAAACAACACATATTTATTCTCTTTTTGCAGTGAAAAACAATTTTTTCCAACAAATCAATTGAAAAAAATAAATTCAGATAATTTTGAAATATATTCAATATTCTTTAATTCAATCATAACTCTATTACAACTATTTTCAAAAAAAGAGGATACAACTGAAAATTTTGTAGATATTCATGGTCATGATATTGGCTGTTTATATCTACCTTCAATTGATAAACTTACTGATTCTCAAAAAAATGATATTATACAATTGTTGAATGAATTAAAAGATATGGAATTTCCTTCTCTCCTTCAACAATTGAATTACATTAATGATTATCGACTTAAACTTGATAGGACACTTTTTGAAATCCTAGGCATAAATTTTGATATAAAGAAATTATATAGGGCAGTTGCTGAAGAGATTGAAAGAAATATAGGATTAAAATAATCAAAATTTATATATTAACTATAATAATATCTTCAATCTTATAATTATCTACAATGCGAACTTGTAGGGTCTGTGGCGAGCGTTCTAATCTTATAAGTAAGGCACTCAGGGTCTGCTATGACTGCATTATCAATAATCGGGAGAAAGCGTATCCCTACATTATTAGTATTCACAAGAAAGTAAGAGAACCACTTCACCTTCCATCGCAGCCACCAAGAGACGGTCTATTGTGCAATAGATGTGGTAACAGTTGTGAAATACAGGAGGGAGGTATTGGCTACTGTGGTATGGTTCAGAACAATGACGGTGCCCTTTACAGGTTGTCATCATCAGATATTGGCTATCTTTACTACTACTACGACCCGCTTCCGACGAACTGCGTTGCATCCTGGGTCTGCCCTGCCGAGACAGGCGCTGGCTACCCCACATACGCATATAAAAATGGTCCAGAGTATGGTTATAAGAACCTTGCTGTATTCTACCACTCGTGCACATTTGGTTGCCTTTTCTGTCAGAACAATCATTTCAGGGAGTTCTATCTTCAGGGTAAGGTATCTGCGGTTGAACTTGCCGGGAAGGTGAATGACAGGACAGCGTGTATATGCTACTTTGGTGGCGACCCTGCATCTCAGATTGAGCATTCAATCAGGGCGTCAGAGACAGCACTTGAGAGGGCTATAAAGAATGGAAGGATACTTCGTATCTGCTGGGAGACAAACGGTTCTATGGCAGAGAGATATGCTCGCAGAATAGCGGAGATTGCGCTTGATAGCGGCGGCATAATAAAATTTGATATAAAGGCATATAGTGAGAACCTGAATATTGCTCTAACAGGGGTAAGCAATAGAAGGTCGCTTGAAAATTTTAAGTTGCTCTCTGAATATACTTACAGAAGAACGAATCCACCGCTTTTAGCAGCGAGCACACTTTTAATCCCTGGTTATATTGATGTAGAGGAAGTTCATCTGATAGCGGAGTTTATTTTTTCAATTGATAAGAACATTCCGTTCACACTTCTTGGTTTCTATCCCTGTTATGAGATGAATGACCTGCCAAATACATCAAGGGCGCATGGAAAAAGGTGCTATGATGTCGCAGTGGTGACGGGGTTAAAGAGGGTAAAGTTATCTAATGTTCATCTTTTAACAGTAAATGACTATGATGCTATATAAATAATTTATAATTGCGAACATGAAACCATAGATATTGTCCAATGGATTATTTTTTGATAGAATTTTACAGTCAGGAGGTAAGTATGTCAGGTCATTCTAGATGGTCAACTATAAAGAGGAAGAAGGCAGCGGTGGATGCAAGGAAGGGTAAGATATTTTCAAAAATCATCAAGGAAATAACTGTGGCTGCAAGGATGGGTGGTGGTGATGAGGAAGCGAATCCACGACTCCGTGTGGCTGTTCAATCTGCAAGAGAGGCAAATATGCCCAAGGAGAATATAGCGAGGGCAATAAAGAAGGGAACAGGTGAACTGCCCGGGACAGTATATGAAGAGTTCACACTTGAGTGCTACGGTCCAGGAGGTGTTGCAATACTCGTTGAGGTTATGACAGACAACAGGAATAGAACAGTTGGTGAGATAAGACATATGCTTGAAAGAAATGGAGGTCGGCTCGCCGAAAGTGGTTCTACGATATGGAACTTTGAAAAGAAAGGTCTAATTGTAGTTGAAAGTTCTGGAGTTGATTCGGATAAGATTCTTGATGTTGCAGTAGAGGCAGGTGCAGATGATGTCTCAAAAGAGGAAGAGACAATAGAGATATATACCAGTATTGAAAGTTTTAATGAGGTTTGCCAGGATATTGATAAGGCAGGTTATAAGAGGACACTCTCAGAACTGAGCATGCTTCCAAAGTCAACAATAAGGGTTGAAGGAAAGGATGCAGAGAAAGTGTTAAAACTTGTAAATTTATTAGAAGAACACGATGATGTTCAGAAGGTCTGGACCAACTTTGATATTCCAGATGAGGTTATTTCTGCCTTTGCTGAAGCGGAGGCATAAGAGGTTTTTCTTCTCTCTTTTATGGTTTGATATTGTCTGTAAAGAAATGTGAATTAAGATGTTTGTGATGGGAATAGACCCGGGTTTAAGAAATACAGGAATAGGCGTAATAGAAGTTGATAGCGATAAGAAAGACCTTAATATCTCCTTTATGAAACTTATAGAGACAGAATCTGATGAACCTGACTATAAAAGATTATTCAAAATTTATTCAGATATATTCAGGGTAATTGAAGAGATCTCACCTGATGTCTCTGCAATGGAGAATATTTATCTTGACAGGTCGCATCCATCATCGGGGCTTGGTGTTGCCTATGCAAAGGGGGCTGTATCAATAGCGCTTGCTCAGAAAAACATAAAGTTATATGAATATGAGCCAATGGAAGTGAAACTTGCTATAACAGGTAATGGCAGGGCAAGTAAGGAGCAGGTCAGAAAGATGATTTTAAGCCGGCTGAGTTTGGATAAGAAGATATCACAGCATATCTGTGATGCACTTGCCTCTGCGCTATGTCATATTCAACGGGAGGTTATATAAATTGATAGATGCCATCACTGGAACGGTTATGGAGGTTTATAGCGATTCTGTCATCTTAAACATTGGTTCATTTAACCTCAGAGTTCTTATCCCTCAGTATTTAGTTGAGAGTATGAGAGATTTAGTAGGAATTGAGACGACGTTATATATTCACATATCTCTTTCTATATCAGGCAGTAAATTAAATATCTGTTTGATGGGTTTTTTAGATGAAGGTGCAAGGTCGCTATTTTACAATCTCACACAGGTTCCCAAAATAGGTGATAGGTCAGCGCTTTCTATTATGCACATACCACCTGATGAATTGGCGGGAGCAATTAATAGTGGTCGGGTTGACATATTGAAATCGATACCCGGTGTTGGTCTTGCAAAGGCAAGGCAGATAATAACGACACTTGCAGGAAAGATTGTCTCTGAGGAGGAGGTCGGAAGGGCTCCAAAAGGTGGTGTCTGGGATGATGCGAGAAAGGCGCTATCTTCGCTTTGTCTTTCTGCAAGGGAGATTGAGCAAGAACTTCTCCGGGTCAGAGATGCTATTGGAACCCCTGAGTCGGTTGAAGATATTATAAAGATGCTTTATAAGGAGAAGAGCATTTGAAAGAAGAGAGAGATAATAGACATGCTGACGAGTATCTCCAGAGTTTGAGACCGAGGACTCTTGATGAATACATAGGTCAGGAGAAGGTCGTTGAAAATCTAAGGATAACCCTGAGGGCAGCAAAAGAGCGTGGAGAGCCGCTTGACCATATTCTATTTTATGGGCCTCCTGGTCTGGGTAAAACAACGCTTGCTTACTGTATCTCCACTGAGATGGGTGCTAATATCACAGCGTCATCCGGTCCAGCGCTTGAGCGTCCTGCTGACCTTGTTGGTATTCTCACCAATCTGAAGAAAGGCGACATATTCTTTATAGATGAGATTCACCGCCTGCCAAGAATAGTTGAGGAGTTTCTATATCCTGCGCTGGAGGACTATCGCATAACTATTGTTATTGATAAGGGTCCACACGCACGCACTCTGAGTATCTCAATTTCAAGGTTTACATTGATTGGCGCAACGACAAGGATAGGGCTTTTGACAGCGCCTTTGAGAGAACGCTTTGGTATATTCCACCATCTTGATTTCTATCCCGTTCAGGACCTTGTAGAGATAGTGATGCGTTCTTCTAAACTGCTTAATATCGGAATTGATGAAGGTGGAGCAAAAGTGATTGCTGAAAGGAGCAGGGGGACACCGAGGATTGCGAATCGCCTTTTGAAAAGGGTGCGTGATTACGCTCAGGTTAAGCATGATGGAAATATAACAGTAGATATTGCCCGTGATGCCTTAAAAATGACAGGAATTGACGACCTCGGTCTTGATGGTCTGGACAGACGATACCTTGAGGTGATAATAGATAATTATAGTGGGGGACCTGTTGGTATAAATGCCATTGCTGCGACACTTAACGAAGAGGTAGATACGCTTATTGATGTGGTTGAGCCGTATATGCTAAAGGTCGGATTAATAGGCAGGACATCAAGGGGGAGGATAACGCTTGAAGGGGCATACAGGCATCTTGGTCTTGAGCCACCGAAGGAGCTTGAACTCCAGGTAGATATATTCAATTCTGAGGATGAGGGTGAGGAAGAACAGTAAGAGACCAAAAGAATATTGAGCAAATTATTTTATTATTCTTTTATTCTGAATGGTTCATTATTTACAAGGTCTGCAATATAGACAATATATGCTTCAATTGTTCTTTTGATTCTCTCTCCCTCCCACGAGTGATATGCAATGATATGAATAACCTCGGGTAGAAGCCCTGCTTCGTTAGCAAGCTGGGCACCAATAGTTGGGTGTCTCAATGCTCTTCCTATATCACTCACCACAATATCGTTATCTTCAGTTGCGTATTCAACCAGTTTACCCACATCATGTAATAGTGCGCCCGCAGTAAGAATGTCTTTATCTATGACTATTCTTGGTCCATAGATGTCTTCCAGTGTCTTTGTAATTGAAAGTGAAGTGGTGGTGACACCTCTGACATGTTCAAGTAAACTCACAGGGCAGTTATCAATTGCAAGAGTAAATGGTAATTTATCAATATCAGTGGCAGAGAAACCACCTTCGTCAAGAGCGAGGATGAAGCAGTCAATTACTCCTTCTCTTATCGGGTCGTCAGCGACTTCATTTATCTCAGGCAGAAGCGATAGTAATTCATCTTTACTTTCAACTGGCATTTTATAATCTCAAATCTTATTTCCTAAATATTAATATAGATTATGAAAATTTATTATATTTTAATATTGAACTACTTTTTGACGGGGAGTTTGTTTATTAATACATCTACTTTATCAAGTGTCTCATCTATCTTTTTCTTCGCTGTTTCTATACTTTCATCTGTTGCTTCTGAAACACCTATATATGGTGCAATCGTTGGCTTGCGTCCACTGATAAGAGAAGCAAGTTCGTCGTTAATCTTCCAGAGGGATGTCCTGAACTCATCCTTTTCGGTAGTCATTGGATTTATTGTGCCCTCATAGTAAGATACAACATTGATATAAGAATATGTGTAGTTTATGCATCTTACTATTTCAGAGCCAATAATATTCATCATTTCAATCTTTCCTTCTTCATAATATTCATGCGCTGCGTCACAAAGACCTCTTATATCGCTAACATTACTTTTCAGGTCCTCCCTGACCATCTCCGGTCTTCCAAATACTGCCTGCTTCTTGCATGATATCACTGAAATCAGCATTGTGATAATGATGATAATTATTATGAACCTTATAATCTTACTACCTCTTTTCATTTGCTAATACTATAAACTACAACTCTGCTAATCTTCGGGTAGGATACGGCAATCCTCTGGCTATCTAAAAAAATAGCATCGCCTGTTTCCTCAGGATCAAGTATCTTCTCTGATATTGTTTTGTAATTCTTATCCATCAGAATTAGGACGGACACAGTTTTGTCCAAACCTTTTTTATTCTTATATGTTCCAAGAACGAGTGCTCTATCATTTATAACATCAACTCTGTGAGGTATTATTACCGAGCCATCTTTTGTTTTTATCTCCTTTGATGAGCCATCAGGAAGAATAATTTGTGTATTACCGGTATCTGCAATTAAAAGCCCTTCTGGTGTATAGCAAACATCCTCTGGATAGAGAAGAGCATTGTTCATAATCAATTTTTCGTATGAACCATCTGCTTTTATTTTGAAAATAAAGTTTGCTTCACTATCAGAAGCAAAGATAGCATTATCAAAACTGGTGATTCCCTCGGGTATTGTAATTGGAAATACTTCAGTCGTTTCAACTGGTTCTAAATCACCTTCTTTAAAGAGATTTCCACCCCTTGACCAGATAAGAGAGCCCTTCTCGTTATAACAGGATATTGATGCATTCCCAAAATCACTGACCCATATCTTACCATAGTCATCTACTGCTACACTGAGAGGAACCATTAGTTTTCCAACAGGTTTTCCCATCTCACCAATTGAACCTTTGTATATAAACTTATTATTGAACTTATGGACAACACATAAAACCCTATCTGTGATATATATGTTGCCTTCTCTGTCTATTGTCATACCGAGTGGTTCCCATGCAGGATTTGGCGCCTTTATATCGCTTGTGTAAGAAATCTTAATGCCTCCACAGCCAGATATGGTCAATAGAATCATCGTTAACAGCATAAAAGAAGCCCTGAGCGTTAGCGAAGGATTTGGGTGAGCCCGAAGGGCGAACCTTTTATGCTGTGTTAAGTGAAGTGTCGCTATATTCATTATTTAATTTCTCCTTCTGCTAAAACAATTGTCCCATCTTTACCTGAATACATTCTTTTATTATCTGAGTTAAATTCATATTTTACATCCAATGACAATAATTCTATAGATAATATTTTGTAATGCTTACATTTATAGATATGTTTGTTCCTTTTTTCTCCGGCAACATAAATTTCAAATGATAATATAAAATGAGGTGCATCGTAGGTTACTTTAAATTCGTCGGAGGGAGAAAAATAAAAACTTCTTTGGGTGGTTCCTATGTTCTCAATATTGTAAGTTTTACATTCTAAATAATAAGGATTCTCATTGAACCAGAACAGTATATCAGGATAGCCCATCGATTTTTTATGTCCGCTTGGTCCTACTGGGATATCCGCATTTAAACCTAACGAATTTAATGCATTCCGAACATAAGGTTCTATGTCATTTCCTACTTCATTTGGTCTTGACCTTAAAATTCCTGTTTTATTTATTTCCTTTCCTGCATTCAACGCGGATTGCTTTAATAAATCTAACACCTTTTGATGCTCTGATTTTGTAAAATCAAAAGATATAACTTTTTTGCTTGTCATTGATTCAATAACAAGGTTAAATGGAATATCTTTTAAGGGTTGAAGCATTTGTTTTATAACATTCTCAAGTTTTTTAGTATATTCATTGTCAGCCATAACTATTTCTCTTTCCTAAAAATTAATATATTCTCTTTCTTCATCACGTTATAAAGTCCAAAGATTATTTTATTTATATTCTTGACCAAACTGAATCCAATACTTTCCATATAATTGATGGTAAATTCAACGGTTTTTATTTCTTGTCCTTGATATGTAGCATTTCCAATAACGATAACAGCATATTTATTGGGTTTAAGCACTCTATACATTTCTATATATGATTTTTTCATATCCTCATTATAAAGTTCTACCTTACTGCTTCCATTTCCCCTAACTCCAATAAAATCATTTCTCATTTTTAACACATCATATCCTAAATCTCTAAGTGAATGAGTATCGTTTTGGACATAATCAAGGGCAATTGAATAGGGTGGAGATGTAATAATTCCGTCTACTGAATTATCGGGTAATCTTATATTTTTTGAATCTCCAACTTCAATTTTCACATCCCCCAATTTTAAGTTTAACTTTTCTTTTATTTCAATATAATCTTCCACAGATGCTAACATTAAATCAACATTTTTTATAAAAGAATTAACAAAATCACGATTTCTACGGAAATTATCACTTACAGCCAATAATCTTGCTAATATATAAAAATTTTTCACTCTTTCATCCCCTGCTAATTTACCTAAGAGATTATAGTAATCGTCATTAGTTTGAAATAGATTGGAAACAATATTTGATGAAATTTCATCTTTTAATTTTTTTATCTCATCTATAACATAAATAGATTCTGTTTTTACTCTTCCCTGTATAGCACAAAGAGGAGAAATATCTATTCCTATGAAATTTATTCCTAATAATTGTGCCTCAAGTGCGGTTGTGCCACTTCCAGAAAAAGGCTCAAAAACAGTATCTCCCTCCTTCAATCCAATAATATTTAACAATGCCCTAATCATTTGAGGATGAAATTTTCCTTTGTATGGGTATATCCAGTGAGTTAAATATTGATTTACAGAACGAGTTTGATTCTTCTGAATAATTTGAAAATAGTCTGTAAATTGTCCATTAACAGTTTTGTAATATGCCCCTTTTCTCTTTATTAATTCTCTTTGTTCATCTGATTTATTCAATATCTTGAATTCTCTTAATCCATTTGTTACCTCAAAATCAACACCCAACGCCCTTAATTCCAATTCTGCCAGAGATAGTTCATAAATGAATTGGGCATTATCCAATAGAACCAAATCCCTTTGGTTGTCATTATTATCTATTTCATAAGCCCAAAATTGACTTTCTGCTCTTTCTATCATTGTTTCACCTTTGATTTTTAATCTCTTTATTTCCATTATAATCAATCTCCTTTTAAAACTAATGGCAACATTTCATATATCACAGTTATTGACGAAATAATTATTTTTGGACAAATGTGACCTGTTCTAATCATATTTCTTCTCCGTAAGTTTCAAAAGCCCTCTTTAATTTATTATAACTTTTGTCTATCTCCTCAACAAGGACCCTTGTTCCTGCTATTATATCTATCATTCCGAGTTCGTTCCTGTAGCGTGGAACGATATGACAGTGGAGATGCAGTAATGAAGCACCGCTTGTCTTTCCAATATTAAAGCCAACATTAAAACCAGTTGGTTCATATTCTCCTGTAAGTATATTCATTGACTTAATTATCAATCTATGCATAATTGTAAACTCATTTTCTGAAAGCTGCCTTATATCTTCAATATGCCTTTCTGGAAATACCATAAGATGACCTGGATTATATGGATAAAGGTTGAGTGTTATTGCGAAATTATTATCTTTATATATAATAAGATTTTTATATGTCTTATCGTCCTTGATAATTTTGCAAAGAATGCAATCTTTCACCACACGCTTCTCTCGCACATAGTGCGATTTACCGGGAACAAACAGATAACCATTAAATCTTACCATCTCTTATCTGTGAGTATTAAGGAACGATTAAAAGCCAATCTTTGAAGAACTGTCTTTTTCTATAAATGTCTTTATCTCACCAAATTTATCTTCATACTGTTTGATATGGTCTCCAATCACTTTGAGGAATATCTTGATGTGCATGGGAGATGTTATAATTCGAGATACAATGCTTACCTCCTGTTTGCCCGGGACCATTCTCCCGAAATCAAGAATAAACTCTGCAGGTGAATAAATAACATTCATCAGATTAGCATAAGTGCCTTCAGAGACACTATCGTCAATCTTCGCTTTAATAGGTGTCTGTTTCATAAACTTGAATATATCATATTATTATAAATATATAAATATAGATTAGTTTGGAATTGTAGTTTAAGTATATAGATATTTCATTATCTTACTAATAAATATATTACAGTTATTATTATAATAACTGAGGGAATTGCTATTGCCAATGCGACCTTTGTTTTACTTGTTGGTTTCTTTCCAAATAGTTCTCCTGTAATTCCATTTATTATTATTCTGTAATATTCACTATAATATTTGAATCCAAATATCCAGACCGGGACATAATAAAGTGTAGATATTGGTTCTGAGAATGAAATATTAAAAGTATCTATTCTGTCAACCTGTGTCGTTACATGTTCATGTTCGCTCGTTTTTGCTTCTTCCTGGGCTTTTAAAAAACCACCATTCTTATCTAAGCAGGAAATTTCTGCCTGTTTTTCTATTAAATATTCATCAGAGAAAGGTATAGCATTTTCAATCTGAAACGGATGATGGCGCATAAATTCTCCGGGTGTAAAGCCTTTTGATGCAGGTACGAAAAGTGAATATCTTTCTGTCCGAGAACCGGATCTTGGTATGAACTCTTCAATGGTGATTGTCTTTGATTTGCCAGTTGCTGTATTCTCGGTTTGTTTTCTTACCTTTTTCTCATGACCATACCAATAGGTGTTAACATCAAAAGAATAATGCCTTATAGGGATATATATACCTTTGGCACTTGTTCTGCGAAACTCTCTTTTTACTTCTCCTGGTTCCCACAAACCCTTGGTTATCCATTTTTCAAATATCTTAATTGCCTCCCCCTCATTTATTTTAAATGGAATTATTTTGTCTATCTTTATTTTGTCTGCCAACGACCTATCCACTTCTTCAATGTTTTCTGAACCACAGAACTCACACTTAAGAAATCGCTTGAAACGGTCATAAACAACTATAGCATTGCAGTCAACGCACCGCTTTGCCCCCAAATCCAAAGACATTATTAAATTCCTCCTGACAAAAACACCAATCTTCTATAATTTTATAATAATTATCCATTAATTTAAATTAAGAAGATATAAAAATCAATACTTATGGAATATCTTTATGTGTTGACTATTATAACAAATAGGTGTAATATTATTTTAAGGTATTATGAGATATTGGGAGAGGATAAATCCACTAATATTTTTAGTGATTGTGTTATTATATTCTCTTGCGTTTTCTATTAAGGAAGAGTGGGTGGTTAATTATGCAGGAACAAAGTCAACAATCTCCAGCCCTGCTATTGGTGATATAAACGGTGATGGGAAGAAGGAGGTTGTTATTGGCTCCGGGACAGGTGAACTCTATGCATTTTCAGGCATGGGTGACCTGATTCCTGGTTTTCCTGTAAATGTTGGAAGTGGTATTGAGTCATCTCCCCTCCTCATAAACCTTGATTCAGACTCTCCATTGGAAATTGTATTCGGATGTGATGATGGTAAATTATATGCCTATAATGGCAATGGTTCAATAGTGCCCGGTTTTCCTGTCAACGCAAAAGATGCAATTATATCAACACCTGCTGCAATTGACCTTGATAAAGATGGAAGACCGGACATAGTTGTCCCTGCCTGCGATGGTAAATTGTATGCCTGGTCAAGCGGGGGCTCCCTTCTTTCGGGCTTCCCATTTCAGCTAACGAACCCGGACCTGACTCATATAGAATCGTCACCTGCTGTAGGGGATGTCGATGGTGATGGTAATGTTGAAATCGCTGTCGGTGCTGATGATGGAAGATTGTATTTCTGCAGATATGCCTCCGGTGTTGTCTCTATTGTTTGGTCTAGAAAGACAGGATATTCTATAAGGTCAAGCCCGGCAATAGGTGATATTGATGGTGATGGTCTAAATGAGATTGTAGTCGGTAGTGATGATTTTTCTGTTTATGGTTTTGAGTTATCAGGTATGCCCGTCAAAGGTTACCCTGTTACAACAGGATATAAATTAAGATATGTCTCACCTGCACTGGCTGATATAAACAATGATACTGTGGTTGAGGTGGTGATTGCATCAGGTGATGGAAAGTTATATGTGATTGGCAAGGATGGCACTTTTATTCCACCATTCCCAGTTACCCTGAGTGGTAAGGTTCTATTTTCATCTCCGGTTGTCAGTGATATTGATGGGGATGGTCGCCTTGATATAGTTGTCGGATGTGATGATGGAAAGGTTTGTGCAGTTTCGAGTGATGGAAGCACACTACCGGGTTTTCCGTATGTCCTTGGTGGACCGGCTGCTAGTTCACCGGCAATAGGAAACGTAGATGTAGATTCAGACCTTGAGATGGTAATTGCCTCAAAAGACGGAAATATATATTGTGCTGATGTTGGAGGGTCTGAGACAAGGTCTAATATGCCATGGCCAGAGTTTAAGAAAGATAATTGGAGGGCGTCTGTTTTTGGTTTTGTTGGCGGTGTAGCAGAACTTCCATCTGTAACTGTCTCGGACATTAATGTGGAGGTCTCGGTTGATATCACAATAAATTATGTTCTCTCTGATAAACAGGGAGATAATCTGAGCATAAAACCGATGTTTTCTATGGATGCTGGTAAGACATGGCAAGATGCAAATATCATAGGCACATTAGAGAATATTGGACCAAGTGAATATAAAGGTAGTATAATGTGGAAATCGAGAAATGACCTTATTGGTCCACTTGAAAAGAAGGGAGAGACAGACCCTGACCTTATTGCTGAAGAGAGAAGAGAGTATAGAGAACAGAAAACTGTCAAGTTCAAGATAATACCTTCTGATTCAAGTGGTGTCGGAACAAGTGGCGAAACAGTTTTATTCCATGTTGATAATAATAATCCTCCAACAGTAATACTTCAAAATATTGAGGGTGAGCAGACAGAGGACATTGTCTTTAATTATACAATCTCTGATGAGGAATTAGACCTTGTCAATCTGAAATTTGAGTATTCACTTGATGGTGGAAATACCTGGAAGCCAGCAAATGTATCCGGTGCGTCATCATCAATAAGACCAGCAAGATATTCTGGACAGTGCACCTGGGATTCAATGGCCGACTGTCAAGGCATTGATTCTGAAAATGTTATATTTAGAATAATTCCATCTGACCTTGACCCTGGTCCTCCTGGTCTTTCCAATAAGTTCCATTTAGATAATAACGCAACTCCAAAGGTTTTAGTTGAGGACATTCTTGAAGAGGTATCAGGTGATATTCCTTTATCATATAGATTAACGGATAAAGAGGGAGATAAACTCTCAATAGACAGTTTCTATTCTCTTGATAGTGGTGAGAACTGGAATAAGGCGACAGTTGAGGGGAAGGTAGCGGATATAAGTCAGACTGAGTATGATGGGAAGATTGTATGGAAGAGTTTAACTGATACAAAGGGTGTTGACCTGAGAACAGTTCAGTTTAAGATTATTCCTAAAGATAACGATGAAGGCACAATGGACACGACGAGTAACTTCCATCTTGATAACAATAATCCTCCAAAGGTTGAGATAGCACAGGTTACAGGTGAACAGACAGGTGAGTTTCCGGTCAGTTATAAAGTAAGTGATGATGAGGGTGATGAGGTTTCACTTCTCTGTGAGTATTCAAAGGATAGTGGTGCGACCTGGATAAATGCAACTGTAAGCGGTCGTCTCAGCGGTATTAAACTGGAGAATTACTCTGGAGAAGTGATGTGGGATTCCACAATTGACCTTCTTGGTATTGATTCAACTGATGTGTTATTCAGAATGACGCCATCGGATGCAGATTTGGGGCAACCAACTGTTAGTGGTAAGATATATGTTGATAATAATAAGCCACCATCAATTCTACTTTCTGATTTCACAGATGAACAAACTGGTGATATTGAGGTCAATTTTACTATTTCTGATTTAGAACGAGACACAGTTAGCATATCCTGTGAATATTCACCTGATGCTGGAACTACTTGGAAGAAAGCAACTGTGTCGGGAACTACGAAATTTGGTGAGGAGGGTTATATAGGACATATAACCTGGAATTCAGTAAAGGATGTTCCAGAACAGTATTTAGATAAGGTAAGGTTTAGGATAACACCTTCTGACAATGATGGTGGTGAACCAGGAACAACGAACAATTTTGTAGTAGATAATGATGAACCGCCATTCATTGTAGTAATGGGAGTTAAAGGTGAGCAGGCGGGAGATGTTGTTGTTCCTTATGAAATTAGCGATAGGGAGAGCGACCCTGTTTCTCTCTTTGTTGAGTATTCAACTGATGGTGGTAATAACTACTATCCGGCAACTGTAACAGGTGAACTGAATAATATTACAAGGGAAGGTTACAGGGGGTCATTCACCTGGGAGTCGGGTCATGATATTAAGGGTGTTGATTCTCAGAATATACTTGTAAGAGTTACACCGTCAGACCTTGATGAAGGAAAGCAGGGTATTTCTCCTCCAATCTGGGTTGATAATAATACACCACCTACGATTACTCTAACTACACCATCGGGAGAACAATCTGGTGATGTAGTGATTGATTATTCTATTGATGATATTGAATCAGACACAATCAGTCTGGTATGTGAGTATTCTGAAGATGGTGGTATTAGTTGGCGCCCTGCAAATGTGGATGGTTTCACAGAGGGCATTGATAGCACTGGTTATCTTGGTTCAATAGTATGGCTCAGTGATAAAGACATGCCTGGAACAGACCAGTTGGATATAAGGTTCAGAATAATACCAAAAGATAATGATATGGGCACACCAGGAGATACTGAAAACTTCCACCTTGATAATAACGAACTTCCATCAATTATCGTAGAAGATTTAACTACTGAACAGAATGGTAATATCTCTATTTCATATCAACTTAAAGACCCTGAATATGATGCCAATATGATTAAAATTGAATACTCTGCTGATGGTGGTTTCAGCTGGCAACCGGCAACTGTTGCTACCAAGACAGAGATAGACCCAACAAAATATGCTGGTATCGTAATATGGACGTCCAGAGCAGACCTGCCATCAATTGATAGTGAAGATGTGATGGTTAGAATTACACCTTATGACCTTGATGAAGGTCTTTCAGATGAGACAAATCCATTTCATCTTGATAATAATGGAATACCTGAGGCTAGAATAGACCAGATTACTGAAGAAGTATCAGATGATGTAAAAATACAGTTATCACTTGATGACCCGGATGGAGACATTCTATCAATAGAGGCAGAGTATTCACTTGATGGTGGCACAACATGGAAGCCAGCAACAATAACAGGAGACACTACAAACCTTAAATCACCGTATTCAGGTGATGTTATATGGAATTCCAGTCTTGATGTCTTGGGAGTAGATAGTAAAGATGTGGTATTTAAGATAACTCCAAGTGATAATGACCCGGGAAAACCAGGTATAAGCAATAAATTCCAGCTTGATGATAATTCACCTCCTGTGTCATTTGCTGCTGACGTTCCTGATGAGAGTTCAGGTGATATCAAGATTGAATACACACTTCAGGATGATGAGAACGATACTCTCAGTATAGAACCTTATTATTCTGATGATGGAGGTTCAACCTGGAAGAAAGCAACTGTAGATGGGGTTTTAAAAGATATTGTACAATCAGGTTATGAGGGTTCTCTTGTATGGCATTCAAAAACAGACCTTAAGGGAATAGATAGAAATGATATTCAATTTAAAGTTGTTGCTTTAGATAATGATGTAAGTGAGAAGGTAAATTCAGGAGTTATATATGTAGATAATAATAATCCTCCTACGGTGGTAGTAAGTACACCACAGGGAGAGGCCTCTGGTATTATAAAAATACCGATAAAGATTACTGACGATGAGAATGATGAAGTGAAATTAGATTGTGAGTTCTCAATAGATGGGGGCAAATCCTTCCAACCAGCAGAGATAACAAGTCCGGTAGGTAAGATACACACATCTAATTATGTGGATTATATAGAATGGGATTCATCAATAGATATGGATGGGCTTGATGTTGAGGATGTTGTATTTAGGGTCACACCAAGTGATGAGGATGAGGGTGAACCATCTCTATCACCACCATTCCACGTAGACAACGACAAACAACCAACAGTTTTGATTGCAAGTATTACCGAAAAGGTGAGTGGTGAAGTCACTGTTGATTATACAATTGAAGATGATGAGAATGACGATGTGAGTTTGAATGTTGAGTTCTCGGAGGATGGTAGAACATGGAAGAATGCGGTAGTATCAGAGAACCTTAGTAATATAACAAGTTTAATGTATGCTGGAAGCTTTACATGGCAAAGTGAAAAAGATATTCCAAATAAGGATCTGACTAATGTAACGCTCCGGGTGACCCCGAAAGATAAAGATGTGGGTGAACCAACAATTGTCTCGTCTATTCATCTTGATAACAATACACCTCCAAAGGTAACTATGACAGTTCCAGGTGGTGTATTGTCAGGTGATGTAAATATAAATTATACAGTGAGCGACAATGAAGGGGATACCGTGTCACTAAGGTTGGAATATTCAAGGGATGGTGGAGTTACGTATAGCAACGCTACTTTGAAGGGTCAGGTAAGTGGTATTACTCCTGCGAAGTATTCTGGAACTGTAATCTGGGATTCAGGAGCAGACATTCCCGGTATTAATAGCAGTGATATCAAGTTAAGGATATATGCTGTTGATGCAGATGAAGGTGAACCATCTGAGAGTAATACGATAACAATATCTAATAACAAGCCACCAATGGTTACTCTTGGGTCACCTTCAATGTCACCTACAGGTGATATAACCATACCTTACAATTTATCTGATAATGAAGGTGATATATTAAGCTTGGTCTGCGAATATTCCATTGACAATGGAACTACATTTAAGGTCGCATCGATTATGGGCTTGATAACAGATATATCTCCAAAAGAATACAATGGTGAACTTGTCTGGGCAGCAGGAAGCGACCTGCCTGGAAAGGAACTGAGCAATGTTGTGTTCAGAATGACCCCGCATGATATTGAAGCAGGGAAACCTTCAACTGCGATCATTAGTAAATTTGATACAAATATTCCACCAACAATAGAGGTTATGGAACCACTTGAAAAAGTGTCTGGTAATGTTGAAATCAGTTATACTATATATGACCCTGAGGAGGATTCAGTAGACCTGGATATTGAATACTCTGTTGATGGTGGGACTACATTTAAGAAAGCGGAAGTAATATCAGGTAATAAAGGAATTGGGGCGTCGGGATATCTTGGTAAGTTTATATGGAATACAAAAGCAGACCTTGATAGTAAAACTTTTGAAAGTGTAATCTTAAAAGTTGTTCCAAGAGACAGTAAACCGGGTGCTGAAGTAATAAGCGGGTCATTCTCTGTTGATAATAATAGTCCACCTAAGGTATCTATAAAGAGTTATGCACCGAGTCAGGATGGAAGTGAGGTTACTCTTGAGTTTATTGTTCAGGATGAGGAAAAAGATAAGGTGGACATAGATTGCCAGTTCAGCGAGGATGGTGGTTACACCTGGAATAAGGGGACTGTAACCGGAGAAACAACTGGTCTTGCTACAGATGGAACATATAGGATCATATGGAAGAAGTCAGATGATATACCAACTGTTGTAACCGGTTCTAAGATAATATTCAAAATAATTCCCAAAGATTATGACATAGGAACATCAAGTGAAGTGGGGTTATAGAGAAAGAGAGGGGTAAGAAATGGCTGATGAGGCAAAACTTTATATAAGGATTAAAGGTAAAGAATATGGTCCAATGGCTGTTGAGGAAGTTAAGTCCTGGATAGAGCAGAACAAGTTTAAGTCAACGGATTATATAAGAATGGAGGGGATGAAACACTGGGTGATGGCTAAAAATCTTGTTCATCTTAAGGAGTATTTTAACGCAAAAAAAGAGGACGACAGGAAAGATGCATTTTCATCGTGGCTTACACAGGTGAAATCTGGTGGTCCACCCATTATACTGACCCCTTCTGGTGTAGAAGACGAACAATCAAGGATAGCAGAAGAGAGAAAGAAGATAGAAGAGGAAGCAGAAAAACTCGCAGAAAGAGAGAAATTGTTAAGGGAGGAGATAGAGAAGGAAGTAACAAAACAACAGGAGGAAGAGTTTAAGAAACTTGCAGAAGAGAGAAAGCATCTTGATGAAGAAAGGGCTGGTCTTGAGGTTGCTGAGAAAGAGATAAAGAAGATGGAGGCAGGGGTAAAAAGTAGGAGACGAATTCCAATCATAGTTACATCAATTATTGCAGTAATTCTTATTGCTGTTGGCACTCCTATTCTTATTCATTATTATAAGCAGACAAAGGCGCTAAAAGAATCAATAGCGAGGATTGATAGTATTGATGGTCAGATAAAGGATTTGATGGCAAAGTTAGAAAAGGCAGGTTCATCAGAGGAGAAGGAGAAGATATTCGAGAAGATTGATACATTGAAGAAAGAAAGGGAAGAACTTGTAAAAAAGGTTGAAGAGAAGGGAGGAACACCAGAGGTTAAGATTGAGACATCACTGGGTAGTGTAACTATAGATGACCCTCTGAGTATAACCGGTGAGGGTGCAAGTGACCCATTCAGGAATAAAGGAACCATAAACTCAGTGGTCAGGTCGAGAATGAGCAGTATAAGAGGCGCTTATAATGCAGAATTGGTTAGTAATCCTTCTCTTGAGGGAAAGGTTGTAATAGCACTTACAATAACGCCTGATGGCAGCGTTGTAAAAGCGAATGTAATCTCATCGTCGTTAAATAGTTCTAAACTTGAGAATGCAATAATATCAAATGTGTTGCTTGCGAAGTTCCCTCCGATTGTTGGTGGTGTTGTGAATGTCACATATCCATTTTACTTTCAAAAGAAGTAATTAAATGATTTCTAATTAATAAAATTTATTTTATTTGAATTATATTCCGGATAAATCTAATTACTTCATTAAAGTTTATATTATCCCAGCATAGAACTCTGATGCAATCAGTCAGGTATCCATTTTTGTAACATGGGGAGCATTCTGCTTTTGAACTTATAATTAGATAACTATCATTTTTATAGGGACCATATCTTACTGAATTTGTCGGTCCAAAGATAGCAACAGTTGGGACTTTCAGGGCTGAGGCAATATGTAATGGAAGCGAATCATTGGTTATGATTGCTAGTGAATTCTTGATTATTGCTGATGCTTCCATTATATCTGTCTTTCCCGTTAGATTAATGATGCTAGAGGAAAGCGAACTCAATTTTCTTGCCCTTGGAATGTCTCCCTTTCCTCCAATAATTACAATCAGTTTATTTAACGGTAGAAGTTTTATTAGAAGTTTTCTCCATAGTATTAAAGGCATTAGTTTTTCAGGCATATTTGTCTTCGGGTTTGCACCTCCGCCTGATGCGATGACAATGTATTTATCAGATATAGCATTATCAGCAAGGATTTTTTCTGCTCTTGAAATTTCAGTTTTCGGTATTGATAACTCAAGACCGAGATTATCGGGCTTACAGCCAAGTTTCAAAACTGTTTCTAAATATTCATCTGCCTGATGAGTTCTCTCATCATAACCTACCTTTATATCTAAGAGTTTACCTTCACCTTTTCTATCTATTCCTGCGAGAATGCTGCCTCCTGTTAAACTGAATAAAAATACAAATAAGAATGAATGGTGGAAAAGAATACACAGGTCAAAATTTATTCTTCTAATACTGCTCATCAATTTGATAATTGATAAAATTTCTGGTTTTATAAATATCTTCTCATCTATGATTATTAGATTATCTATATGTGGATTATTAAGAAGTATCTCACTCGCCCTCATTCCTACAAGATAATCTATCTTCGCTCCGGGAAATGAATTTCTCAATGCCCTTATCGAAGTTGTAGTCAGTAATGCCTCACCTGTTGCCCATATCTTTACAATGAGAATTTTGTTTACATCTCTGGTTATATCTTTAATAATCCTCTTCTTTGGAAAAAAGAAAGATATTATTTTCCCGGCAAACCAGCCCATCTTTTCAATACCTGATGACATATATTTCTGTCTCTCCGATTATTTTCACAAGAGTGTATCTATCTTTTATAAAATCACCAATACCTTCTGGACAGTCAATGCCCACGATAATCCATTTTGGTCTGTCTTTTAGTATTATCTCAAACTGTTCATTGTATGAAGGCAGGTGATATGCTTTCCTATTCTCCTCTGAGAAGAGATTTGCTATTCGCTCTGAGAAAGCACCGAGGAGCAAATCAGGATGGGGGATACCTTTTGTAATATATCCACCCCACCAGGTTGCCACAATGTCCCTATCACTCACATTGGATTTAATATATTCTTCCACTTTATTTACTTCACTTATGCCGGTAAGAGGTTTGTGATAGTAGTTAAATATAATCCTATAGGCAGGTCTTAATAGACCTGAAATTATGAAAATGATAATTATTATATATAAGATATTTTTATTCTTCTTTGACTTAATAAATCTCTCATAAGCGAAAGATGAGGATATGGCTATAAAGGGTATTGTAAAAACAAAATATTGCAGCGATGCAGATATAGGGAGTAAATTGATTAGAACTATAACGATAAGGAATATAGATGATATTGCCTCAATTGTTTTCGCTTTCTTTGAGAATAATCTATAGATTGAATATATCATTATTAAAAAAACAATAAATGAATTCGGGTCAACAAGAAGTTCTTTAAATAGATTCAATCTTATTAACTGGGATTTAAAACCATTCAGTGCTGAGGTGTGTATTCCAACAATATTGAAATAAAACAGACCGGGGCACTTGAAAGCGTAGTAGATAATAGGAAGGCATCCAATAATCAGACCTGTAGTGTATAAAGAGATGCCCCTGACAAGTCCCTTCTTTTCTCTGAAGTAATAAACGGGAATAAATAAAAGAGGTATAAGAATTATTCGTGATGAGATGACAAGACCAAAAAAAATACCTGTTATAAAGATTACCCATCTTATTGAATTATTTTTAATTGAGAGGATAAGAAACCTAAAGGATAAAATTATCAGAAGAAGTATTATCGGATATACCTTGATAGGTATAAACCAGTTTATTGTCAGATATGAGAATGCAAATACTATGAGTGGAATAATTTTACCTGGAAGCACTTCTCTTTTTGCTATATAGTAAATTAATATAAATGAGGCAAGTCCAAGAAGGACATTGAAATATCTGCCAGTGATTATTCCTGTTCCGACTATCTTGAAAAGTATTGAGTAGATTAAACAGACGAGCGGAGTATGGGGAAGGGGGAAGTCCTGGTATAATCTATAATTATTGTTGATGAGCTGTGCAGAGCCAATCCAAAAGCCCTCATCTCTATCAACTGGTCTGAAGTAAACCTGGGAAACAAGGACAAGAGCAAATAAAACAAATATTACTAGAACAATCGTCTTTTCGCTTATCTTCACTTTGTAAAATTATAAATAATTCTATCTGATAAATACTATCTATTATTATATCTCGACCGGTTGTTGTTATTACACATTTACATTTTTTCTGATTTTGCTATTAGATTTTTAATTTTCATCTACTACTTTTATAAGGACTTTTTCCAATGCTTCTGTGTGTTTTTGCCATGACTGCTCATCACTTATATATCTGATTGCATTCTCTGAGAGTTTATCTCTAAGAGAGGGTTCTTTATAAAGCAACTTAATTGCCTCGGCATATTCTGATGGTCTATCAGGTGTAACGAGAATCCCGCGTTCTCCATGCCCGAGAATCTTCTCAAGAGTGTCATATCTGCTGACCACGACTGGAAGTCCACTTGCAAGGTATTCCATAAGTTTAGATGGTGCCCAGAAGAATCCGAAGTCCTCAAGGGGTTTGTAATGTGATGCATTAAACGGTGCAAGTCCAACATCACTTAATGCCATAATATATGGTATAAGCGAATATGGTTGTGGTCCCAGATAAAGGCAGTATTTTCCAATTCCCCTCTCGTGTATATAGTTCATAAGTTTTGCTTCCTCGCCACCACCACCTACGAGGAGGAAGAAGGCATTGGGGACAATCTTGCTGGTCATTTCTATTATGGCGGGAAGGTCATATATCCCCTGCCACTCTCTAAAAGAACCGACAAATAAGATAAGGAACTTGCCTTTCAGTCGGTATCTTTTTATAAATTCATCTGCTGTTTCAGTGTTTTTCAAGTGCCTTCCAAACATCTTATGGTCTGCGCCCCAGTATATGAGGTAGGTTCTGTCTTTTGAAAAATCAGGAACTATTGTAGGGATTGTGGTTATATTTCCCTTTGATTGACTGAATTGGAATTTAACCCAGTGTCTGAGAGGTGCCTTTATTATTGGTGATGTTATATTCCAGCGATATATTATCTCCTCAACATGAGGGCTGTTCACTTCCAGAACGAGGGGTGTTCTTTTGATAAATGAATAAATTGCACCGAGACCGCCAGCAGTTATATAGCGTTCCATAACGATATCAAAATGCCTTCTAAGAAGAGAAGATAGATAGAGTATTGAAATGAGTGGGAGTTTTATACTCATAACCTTTTGCCAGACCCTGATAATCTCAACTCCGTCAACAATATCATAAGCCGTCTGGTCTTCTCTGCGAAGAGAGAATAGGGTCACCGAATGTCCGAGACGAACCAGGTTCTTTGCCACTTCAAATGTATGAACAGCACCAGCATGGCTTGCAGGCACATCCTCACACGAGAAATATAATATCTTCAAATTATTCCTATTCATTTCGCTCTGTATATTAAGACCTCTGGTCCTTTTGATATTTTACCATCTGGCATAAAGGTTTTTATGAGAATAAATTTCTCATCAAGCATTTTATGATATTTAAATTCACCTGGATATGTCTCTACTCCATAATCAAGACATTGGTCAACATAGAAATCTCTATCCATAAAGACAGATGTAACTATGTATTCTGGATGATTATCTTTGATGAAACCACTAATATCATTACCAGCCATTGGTAGTGGATAAAGGTTAAACCTTCGCCTTTCTTTAATAGTGGTTGATTCATTGGTAAGAATCTTAAATCTGATGTTGCCTTTTCCCATATTCAGCAACCTCTGGGCAGATTCTGCATCTGGAATAAGTTGTGGCGACTCGACATCCGGTATTATCCTGTCTACAATGATAGACGAATCAATGTTGATATTTTCTTCTATCCATCTTCTTGCTAACTCTCTTGTATCTGTGAGAGTGGAGTTCAGAACCACTTTGTATGTCAGAATTATTATGAGAGCAAACAATATAATTAGAATTGCAACATATATTATCCTGCCTGACCTTTTAATAAATGAGATGAGGGCATTTAATCCAAAACCAGTTGAGATAGCAATGGACGGTATGGAGATAATTAAATAATGAGGTGGGACATACCTTCCGAGAACTCCAATAATGTTTAGAAATACAATAAGAGATATTGGAAAAAGGAGTTTCTTTTTAGTAGTCAAGTATATACCAAAGATAAAGAAGGGTATGAGAACAAAAGTGATAATTCTTGGTGTTAGATTTACTGAAAGCCAATATAGAGATGATTTCACATTAAATGGAACTTCTCCCGCCCTTTCAAATTGTGAACATATATCTCTAATTGCGCTCCTGTAGTCAATAAACATAAATGGAGAGAAGATAAAAAACGAGATGAATGTGGTAGCAATAAATAAGCCCAGATGTTTTAGTTTCACGGTACTGCCATCACTTTTTAATATGATTATCATGATTATTGAAGGTAGTATCAAAAAGGCATTATATTTTGAAGATAGTGATGCACCAGCAAATATTGCGGATAGAATTATATCTTTTGGTTTTATCACATCTTTTCTATATATGAAATAAAGAGACAGAATGGTAAAGAGAAGCAAGTATGATTCTGGTTTTGCGATTACCTCCATTTTTATAAAAAGTGGTGATGTAATAAGAGCAGTAGATGAAAAGATGGCGGTTATTTTATTTGAGAATTTTTTTGTCAGATAATAAACAAAAGGTATTGAGATAGATGATATAAGAACGCTCAAAAGACGCGCTGTGATGAAAAACAGTGATGGATTTTGAAGGTATAGAAGCATAAAGTCCTGTGCAGAACCAACCCTATGTAGAATATAAAGAAGAATATATAATGCTCCAAATAGACCAAAGAGAATATAAACGGGTAATTGTGCAGGCCAGGTGAACAGGTGAGGATTAAGGTCACCCGTTCCACAGTATAGAGCACGCTCAACTATCTGGAACTCATCGCTTATGGTAAGTGATGGTAGTGAACCCTTCACACCTGGTAATGCGAAGGCAAGTGATATAACAATCATTATCACAATTATATACTTATCTTTCAATTTTTCTCCTGAATATAAACAATAGAATTATGATTAAGACGATAATCAGCGTGGTTAAAGCGCTGATATAAAGACCGAGAGTGAATGTTCCTGGCTCATATTTTAATAGAATGCTGTGTTTACCTGATTGAACTGGAATTGAGATAAGACCGCTGAATGCCGTCTCAATTTTGGAAAGAACGCCATCTATATAACATCTCCACCCTGGATATGACAGCATTGATGTTGCAATATAGCCACCTTCACCATTGTAGGTCATTCCAATAGCATTGTCGCTTATTTTGTCTATCGTGACATTTCCAGGACTTATCGTTTCCTGTTTATCCCCGCCATCAATGAGAACTATATCTTTCCCTGCTTTGTAATCATCACCCGTGATGAATCCTTCAAACTCTTCATTGTCTCTTATATGGATGGCTCTTTCAGGTGCATATATTATTTGTGGGGAACTGGAAAGAGTATATACATATATTAGCGCACCTTCATTATCTATTCTGTTCATCAAAGATGCTCTATCCGAGTTTATTGGATGTGTAGTTATAAGATATCTGACAGAGAGCATCTCAAGTGGGGAAAGTGATTTTGGTGTCTCAGTTGGCTTGAAGCGTCTAAATGGATAATCACCGCTTCCTGCTTCATATAAATTTGACCAGACAAGTTCTCTAATACTTGCTGTGGCGCTGTATTCATACGATAGACGGGGAAGAGGGGTTGAAAATCCGAATAGAGCGTTTGCATTCGGTATAATCATATCAGTTGAGATGGCTTCTTTACCAACTGGAATATCCCATCCCGTTGAGAATATATTCCATCTATCATTACTTTCTAAACTTTTTATAATTTCAGGTGGCTTGAACTTCCAATAAGGTATGACACTTTCTCTGATAAGTCCATCGGATAGAATATCAAATAAGGTTAAAAGAAAGACAGAGTAAATTGTAATTTTTCGGACATTGCCCTTTGATTTTCTCAACATTACGATAGCACAGATAAATATTGCTGTAATTATAATCACTCTCAATCTATCCGGGTTGAAGATATTAATTGAGTTTTTCGCTCTTTCAATCAATATATCAATCTTTTTCTGATAACCTTCTTTTGATAATTCCAGAGCGGAACCTCCCCTTTCACCATATTTCATCATTAAAAATTCTTTGATATAACTTTCTTCTTTATTGATGAAAAGCCCCAGGGTTATGATTGCAATAATATATACTATTTGAAATATGATTAACAGGTTCAGATATAACGGTTTAATCTTGTTTTTTATCAATGTTTCAAACCCGAAAGCAGACAGTATAGATAGAGATATAATAGTCAGGAACATATACCTTGCTGGCATTCTGAAGAGTGATAATGGTGGGAGTTGTAATATCATTTTTGATAGTGGATTGAATTTACCAAGTGCAAAGAACAGACCTATAAGAGCAGTTGTAATAAAGAACCATTTCAATCTTTTCTTATCTTTCTCATAGGTAGTGAAAAATGAAAGAATTGCCAGAATAAATGGTATTAACCCGATAAAATAAGTTGATTCAAAGTATGAACCAGAGCCCCAGTAGTTTTCAGTTATTGTTTTTAGTTTAATATTATCATCTGTTTCATATGCTGGTGGATGTGGCATCGTGCCGAAGAATGTCTGGTCAATATATGTAATCAGATGAATGGGGTTATATGATTCATAAAACCTGTCAAATTCACTTTCAGCCCGGTTTGAATTATTTGCGAGTTCTATTGATGGTAAGAGTTGAATTGATGCCACTGCAATAATTCCAGCAAGAATAATAAATATGAAAAATATTCTCTTTATTAAATGTGATTTAGAAATGACCAATATATAAAGCAAGGATATTCCAATGCCCATAAGAGCGAACTGGAAGTGACCGCAAAGAAGCGATAAGCCACCTGTAAGTGCGAATAGGGGATACCAGATTGATTTTTTGCCTTTTTCTGCACGTTGAATTAGATATAAAAAGAGGGGAATATATGATGCTCCTTCAATAAATGGCGTTATTCCAAGGTGGATTGAGAACTGGCTTGATGTAATGAATGCAAGTGAGCCGATAAATGAAGACAGCCATTGAAGACCTATAAGGCGAAGGTATGCATAGAGAAAGAGGGCACCAATAAGAAGGTGTATTAAAAGTGATAGATTATGGGAAAACCAGAAAGGCAGTAAAGACGCGAGAATATAGTGTAATGGATGAGCAAATCCTCCCTGACTTTCAGCGAAGATGGGGTAATTTAAGAGGTGAGACCACAGCGGGAATGAACCGTTATTTATACCTGTCTTAAGTATATTGAAATAAGGATATGAGAATGTGATGGAGTCCTTGGCATTAATAATCCCCAAAAGCAGGGGAAGGTTCAGAAGAATGATAATTATTGCAATTATCACTAAAATGATTGTATCTTTCATTCTTTCGCTCATATTTCACCCCTGAAGGTTATTAGTGGATTCCCCTTGCCTTTCCAGTTGAAATTTATAAAGAAATCGCCAATGCTTCGTGCAAATCCTCCAAGCATAAATGCCAATTCCATTATTTCCGGTCTTATGATTTGCGTGTTACTTATTGCTGGCATATCACTGAACACTTCATACGGAGAACCGACCTTTATTATCCTACCACCATTCACAAGAGCAATTCTATCTGAATATTCACTTGCGAGCCATATTGAATGTGTTATGCATATTATTGTCTTACCCTGCTCTTTTAAGTTGAGTATTGTTCTCATAAGGTTTCTCACCTCATGAAAGTCAAGCCCTGTTGTCGGTTCATCAAGTATGATTATATCAGGTTCAAGTGCAAGTATTGAAGCAAGTGCCAACCTCTGTCTTCCGCCCTTGTTCAAAGAGTATGGGTCCTCATTCTCTTTTCCAGAGAGATTAAGATATTTTAGATACTGTAAGACCTTTTCTTTGATTTTTTCGTGTGAAAAATTTTGTATCTTCAGTCCAAAAGCCACTTCATCGAATACTGTCTCAGAGAATATCTGGTGGTCAGGGTCCTGAAATAGATAGCCAACAATTCTACAAAACTCTTTCGGAGGTATTACTGATGGGTCAAGACCTCTGACACTTACCTCACCTGTCTGTGGTTTATAGAATCCCATGATGAGACCTGCAAGGGTTGTCTTACCACTTCCATTTGGACCGAGAAGCGTTAGCATTTCACCTCTGTAAACTGTGAGTGATATGTTTTTTAATATCTCACCACTTTCCTCATAAGAAAATGATACATCCTTTATTGTGATAATAGGTTCTGCATATAACTTTGAATAATCAGAATCCTGTCTCTGATTATATTCTATATCTCTTTTGATAATAAAGTCATATGCGTCATTAATGTTTTCAAGAGGGTAGTTATCAGTGATTAAGGAGATGTCCGGGGGTTTTACACCTGCATCTAACATAATTTGAGCGTCATTGATTATAGATAATGGACTGCCTGATTTTATTACCTCACCATCTTTTAGTAATACTATTTTATCATACAGGTTGTAGTTAAAGACCTCCTCGTCTGCAACGATAACAATCCTGCCTTCATTGCTTAGATTTCTTAGAAGACCTATCAGGTTATTTCTACCTTTTATATCTATGTCTGTCAGTGCTTCATCAAGTGCAATAATTGAAGTGTTGGCTGAGATTATGGAAGCAATTGCCAACCTTTGTTTTTCGCCTCCAGACATAGTATCCGGGCTTCTATATTTGAGGTGCTCAATGTCTAACAGTTTCAGTGATTTCATCGCATTTTCTAATACATTGCTCTTTGATAGACCAAGATTTGAAGGGTAGAACGCTGTTTCTAATATTGCGTCCGTTGAGAACAGTTGATACTTGAAGTCCTGGAATACCAGACCAAACATAGAGGCAATCTCAATTGGTTTCATAGTATAAATACTTCTGTCATTAATGAAGATATCCCCACTGATAGTCCCGGGTAAGAACTTTGGGATAAGTCCTGCAATGGCAAAAAGGAGTGTTGATTTTCCAGAACCGCTCCCACCAAGAATCAATGTCATAGAGTTTCTGTCAAAGGTTAGATTGATGTTTGATATTGCTTTTTTTGGTGAACTGTCATATTGGAATGATAGATTGGAGATTTTTAGTAATTTTATGGTCTCAGGTGGTTTTGTTTCCTGATTTTCTTTCATAAAAAGAACAGGGATAGGACTATCATTGCAATTGCAGGAAGTAGTGATGTTCCTATTATTATGGGGGAGTTCTGATTTGATGGCAAGACCATCTTCATCGGGTCGTAGTGCATAACTCCTATTGAAAGAAGATTTCCGACTATGTATCCACCCAAACAACCAGCGAGCAAGAGTGTGAGACCTATCCAGAACGTCTTCTTCCTCTGATAATACTTCTCACCAAGTATCTGAGGGTATAGTAGATTCCATCTTCTAACTCTTGAGAAGATAAGTCGCACAATAATGGGTGCAAGAATGACGCAGGCAATTGTATTGTTGAAAGCGATGATATTGGAGAGTGCTGCAAACGGTGCAAGTCCCAGCATATCTGTGCCCCAACCTATAACCGTTCCACAGGCAATGCTTGCAATGACAGATGTTAGAATTATAAGAACTACCCTCTTCTTACCCAATGGCTCTGACAGTTTTGGTGGTTTAACAATCTTATAAGGTATATATGCAAAAAGAAAGTTTCCAATAAAGCCAAATATAGAACCCCAGCCAAGCATCCCACCAAATATATCGCCTACCAGATTTCCAATTGCTGCGCCCCAGGCAGCAGCGGGTCCAAAGACAAATGAGAGCGCAATAGGGAGGGAGACAGCAGGTCTTATCTCAGTGATACCGGGTATGATGACAAGGGCCTTGAATGGTATCATCAATGCTGCATAGAGTGCGGCGGTTGTCGCTGTGAGCACAACCATTCTCGTATCTCGCCACATTGTTATTAACTCTCGCATAATTTCCACCTCAGGACATTAAATAATATCAAAATTAGTTAGAAATTTGAATACTATTAAATGTTGACTAAATAAGAGGAATATGATTATAATTCATATTCAGAGACCGTGGCATTATAGCCCGTGGAGTTGTATCCACTGGGCAAGCCACTGTTCAGAGCCGCTAGCTCAGTTGGTAGAGCAACGGCCTTTTAAGCCGTGGGCCGAAGGTTCAACTCCTTCGCGGCTCATTTTATATTATGAATAATTATTTTGCTTACCTTCTTTATTATTCTATATGCCGAAGACAGTAATAATCTATGTCCGCGGTCTTGGTTTTAATACTCTCCATTGGGTTCTAAAGAACTCACGAAATTCTTATATAGGTGAGATAGTAAATAGGGGAAGACAGATGAAAATAATCCCATACCTTCCACTTGACCACTGGGTAAATGAACTTGCATTCTTAAGAGGAGAAAATCCGGGCGATTTCAATTACTCGGGTTATACAAAATGGAATTGGAATTTGATGGAGCCAGAAAGGGCTGGCATTACTGTTATCAACAGATTATTCTCAAAAGACATTGTATCTCCGACTATATATCCTATGAGAAAACTCAGTCATAATTTCTATACAATTGGGTTTGAAGAGACATTTACACCTGGCGCAATTGATTTAAATGCCGTTTCTATCCCGTCTCTGATATTCAGAAATGGCTATAATGAGCCAGTTCTATTCACCTCGCAGGAAGAGGCATTTGAGGTAACGGATGCTGGTAGAGTGGTTCCTGTAAGAGTTTCAAAAAACAGGGTTGATATTAAATTAAATGGTATGTTGGGAACAAATGCGCCAATTTCATTTGAGATTTTAGAAGAAGAAAAAGCGGTTGTTATCAAAATAGATAAATATATAACAAAGGTAAGTATTGGAGAAGTGTCAGAACCTATACCTGTGTTATTTAGAAATAGATTTTTGAAAAAAGTTAAAGGATATTTCCAATTCTATCTTAAATCAATAACTCCACATTTGAATATATATGCCAGTCCGTTTTCTGTGAATTTAAGGTCTCAGTTTATTGAGCATGCTAAGCCGAGAAGCGTCTTCAATCTGCTTGAAAGAGATGCTGGTCCTGTGATTCTGAGAAATTCACATACTACTGCAAAGGCATATCTTAAAGATTGGATTGACAGAAGGGCTTTGTTAAAAATGCTTGAATGGGATGTCAGAGGAATATCGCAAATTTCAACAAGAGTAGCAACATATAAAGATAAAGATGCTCTAATAATATCTTATCCATATATTGATGTTGCCCATCATTATCTTGGCAATGAATCAGTATTGTGGGCATTTCAGGGACTTGATTGGCTTGTTGGGTGGTTTATGCATATTTTCGGTATAAAACCATTCATAATAGGTGATTTCTCATTATTAGAATTAAACAAAGTTATAGACCTTAATAGATATTTTATTTCAACAGGTATCTTAAAACTTGAGAACATTGAAAAAGTGCCATATATAGGAATAAAGAACCACTGGACACATATTAACTATAATAAAACACTCGCTTTTTCGTTAGGTGGTGGAAGAGTATTTATCAACCGAAAGAACCCGGATTTTAAAGAAGGAGCGGTGAAGAAAGCCATAGAGGATAGAGTAATAAGTCAAATTCAGAGGATAAACAGGATTTATGGTGGTGCCATTAAGAGGATAATAAGAAAGGAAGACATTTATTCTGGGAAATTCTATAATGAAATGCCAGATATTGTTATCTGTTTTGGTGGAGGGCTTGGTAATAGTTATTTTGATTCATTTGCCATAAATAATAAGGTGGTATTCGATGATATTGAGGTTAGACATGAGCATCTATCATTTGATATTGATAGAAATACTGGTGCATTTATTTCTCCTTTAAGTAATATTCAGGATGTAAATTCAATGGAAAAAATTATTGATGTTATTGATGATTTAATAGAATGATATATCTGATAGAAATTAATAAGGTATCTTTAATTTTGAGAATATTAAATGTTCAATTATATGGGAAATATATATTGATTAAATATCAACCATAACGCTTGACTTGTAGTGTCAAAACAAGTAAAATCATATAATTCTTATTTGTTAAGAAGAAGGAGTTAAAATTGGTAAAAGGTGAAGATAGGCTCCTCAAGATGATAGAGTATTATAAGGGTCTTTTAGCAAAGGACCCAACACTACCTGTATTTGTAAAATTGGCAGATATTTATATTGGACTCGGAAGATTAGATGAAGCCAGAAATATTGCAGATCAGGGTTTAACATATAATCAAAATCTTCCTGGCGGTTGGACTATCCTGGCAAGGATATCAAGAGAATCAGGTGAGATTGATAAAGCGAATGAATATATAACAAAATCGCTTAATCTTGACTCTTTTAATGTTGAAAGTTTGTTGGAAGAAGCACTGGTTTTAATGGATATGGGAGATGAGAATAAAGCCCTGTTATCATTAGATAAAGCACTTGAGATAGAACCAGATAATGATGATATAAAAAAACTGAGGGCATCAATCAGGGCAAAGTTTAGATTTGCCGAAGTGAAGGATTATATAGATAGAAGCAGAAAGAAGAGGATTGGATTTCCGACTGAAAAGACAGAGGAAGTTATAGCAAAAGAGAAAGAGGTATCTGAAAAAGAAGAAAAACTTGCTTCTCCTTATCTTGCTGAAGTATATTTGAGACAGGGGTATCTGTCAAAGGCAAGAGAGGTCTGTGAGAAGGTTCTTGAGACAGACCCAGCAGACGAGAAAGCGAGAGACATACTTAAACAGATTAAAGAAGCGGAACTCTCAATGAAAGGTTTATCTGGTGATATTGAATTTGAACTCGCACCTGTTCCAAAACCAATTCACGGTGAGGAGGGAGAATCAGAATTTGATTTCGGCGCTGCTCTTGGAGACACTTTTTCAGGTCTGGAGCTTGAAGAGGAGATATTGACTGAACCGATAGGTTCAAATAAAGTAGTTGGCTTTGATTTTGATGTCATAGAATTTGAAGAGTTGGGGAGAGAAAAAGAACATATCCAAGTAGTTGAGAAGGAAGAAGTTAAAAAACCAGATATAGAAATACCATCACCTGAGGTGATTTTAGTAAAATCAAAACCACCAGAATTGGAACTTCCTGAAGATATTGATATATCGGAACTTGATACAGAAGAGGAGGATATATCAAAGTTTCAGGAATGGCTTGATAGGTTGATAATGGAGTAAGTATATGGATTTTAGAGAGATGTTGATTGATATGCTGCACAGTGTAGACGGCGCAATTGCAGCAAGTTTCTGCGGTGTAGACGGCATTGGTGTTGATACAGTGATACTGGAAAAGGATATGGAGCCAAGCGAAACAGAGGTTGAAATTTCAACTATGTTAAAGATGCTGGGAGAGATAGCATCAAACCTTCGTGCTGGAAAAGTCAGGTCGTTTATCTTTGAGGCAGAGAACTTTGACGGGATTGTTGAAAAGTGTGGAGATGATTACTTTCTCGGTATATTAGTTAAACCCTCTTCAAACATTGGAAAATCAAGATATATTCTCAGAAAATATGCGAGGAAATTAGAGAAGGAGATATAGATTATTTATGATGCTTAAAGATATATTAATCAGTTTGATAGAGGATGGACCGTTTAAGGAGGTCATTGTTGTTGATGGGGATGGTTTTTTAATAGAGAATGTGGGCTTGGTTTCTTCAGATGATAATACTTTTACCGCTGCAATAGTTAGAGATGTTTATCAAAGCTTGAAAAAGTTGACGACATCTGCTCAGAAGTCATTACCAATACAGGGAATATTTGAAACAACGAAAGGTTCTATTATATTCTCCTTCTTTCCCAATAACATTGCAATATTTGGCATTTCAAAAGACAATGTAAAGATAAAAGATGTTTGGAATTCCTTGGCTAAAGTTTATAAAGGCATTGCAGAAGCGTTATGATATACAATAAAGGAGAATAGATGATATCTTCAAATGATTTAAGGTCAGGGATGGTAATTGAATTTAAGTATGAGTTATTTGAGGTTGTATCTGCTGAGCATTATAAACCAGGCAAGGGTTCTGCATTTGTTCGAGCGCAGCTTAGAAATATGGGAACAGGTGCAATAATTGATTTTAAGTTCAGGGCTGGTGAAAAGTTAAATCTTATAAAGTTGGAAGAGAGAAGGGCACAGTATCTTTATAGCGAAAGTGATAATTATTTCTTTATGGATGAGGAAAATTACGACCAGGTAGTTCTAAAGAGAACTCAACTGGGAGAAGCGATAAATTTTCTGGGCACAAATGCCATCTTTATTATTATCTATAGGGATGGAACTCCAATATCTGCAAAGTCACCGATGTTCATAAACCTGAGGGTTGTAAAAGCAGAACCGGGTGTTAAGGGAGATACGCAAACTGGTGCTACAAAATCAGTTGTTCTTGAGACAGGATATATCTTGCAAGTGCCATTGTTTATTGAGGAGGGAGACCTTCTTAAGGTAGATACAAGGACAGGTGAATACATAGAAAGAGTGAAAGAAGAGTAAGATTTCTCAGGGGGTTAGATGTGAATATTAAAGAGTTGAAGGAGTTAATTGATAAGGTTTGTGAGTCAGGAATTGCAGAGGTAGAAGTATCAGGTTTTTTTAGAAAGATTGTAATAAGAAGGTTGCCATCAGGTAGTGCAATTGCGTTTTCTGCGTATCAACCTATGCTGGCACCTATGCCTGTAACACAATTAGAACAGATTTCATCCGCTGAGGTTTCTAGCACAGCAGTAAAAGGAAATAAGGTTGGTGAACTGGAGAAATTGGTCTCTGGGAAGCAATCTGAAATAAAAGAGCGAGTTGAAGGGAAAGCAGAGAATATTACTCATATTACTGCACCTATGGTCGGCACATTTTACAGAACCCCTGCACCTGGTGCAGAACCTTATATTAAAGAAGGTGATAAAGTCAAAAAGGGGACAATAGTATGCATTATAGAAGCAATGAAATTAATGAATGAGATAGAGTCCGACTGTAATGGCACTATAAAAGAGATTCATGTTGAGAATGCAAAACCTGTTGAATATGGACAGGTTCTTTTCACGGTTCTGGTTGATTAGAGATTTCAAATTAACGATACATTTTGGATGGATGAGGAGAAATAAATATGTTTAATTTATTTACCAGGGCGGTTCTGGTTTTAGCACTTCTTTTTGGTATTCTATTTGCCATCTTAATGGTTGTTGGTTATTATTTTAACTGGAGTATATTTACTATAATTCTGATAACTATACTAATAGTTGGATTTCAGTTCTATTTGAGCCCATATATAATACAACTTTTCTATAGAATTAAATGGATTACCCTTGATGACCTACCTCAGGTCAATAGAGATTTTATCTTAAATTCATGTCAGAGAAAGAGATTGAAGGTTCCAAGATTGGGAATTATTGATGATGGAAATCCTAATGCCTTTACATTCGGGCATTTTCCATCTGATGCACGCCTTGTTTTAACACGGGGAGTTCTTGAGAAATTATCCGGTGAGGAGGTAAATTCCGTTATTGGACATGAACTTGGTCATATCGCTCACTGGGACTTTGTTGTGATGACGATTGCTTCATTAGTTCCATTGATATTCTACATTATATTTATAACATTTGTAAGGGCAAGGGTGGGCAGTAGGAGAGGTCGTGGTGGTGGCAGTGCCCTGCTTATTGGTCTTGCCTCTTATATTTTCTATATTCTCACGCAATATATTGTTCTTCTTTTATCAAGAATAAGAGAGTATTATGCTGATGAGTATTCTGCCAAATTGACAGAGAATCCTGACCTTCTTTCATCATCTCTGGTAAAAATTGCCTATGGTCTTGCAGATAGTAGGGGTAAGTCAGAGGATAATAAAAAATTTAGTGATAGATTACACGCTGCGAAATCACTGGGTATATTTGACCCGACAAGTGCGAGGGCTCTTGCGCTTGCTTCTGCAGGAGGGGGTGGATTTACAATTGATAATATGATGAATGCGATGAAGTGGGATTTATGGAATCCCTGGGCTACTGTTTATGAACTAAACTCAACACATCCATTGCCGGCAAAGAGAATAAGAAAATTGGAGGAGATGGCTCATAAAATGGGCAAGCCCTCAGCATACGATTTTAAGTTACAGAAACCGGAGTCATTTTTTGATGAGTTTCTTGCAGATGTCTTTGTCAAATACCTGCCAATCTTTGCATTCTTAGTTATATTCATACTCTCTCTTATCTTCATTCCGATGTATTATTATGTTAATACATTGACATTAATAGGTTCATCCTTTGGGAGCGCACTCATTATTACTTCTATATTCTCTTTATTGAAAACAATGTTTAAATATCCAGCCAAAAACTTTCCTGAAAGAAAGATATCAAGTTTACTTGGTGAAGTGAAGGTATCTGCGATAAGACCGATACCAGCGACTATAAAAGGTAGAATTATAGGTAAAGGAATACCAGGACTGTTCTGGAGTGAAGATATGGTTCTTCAGGATGAGTCAGGTTTTATAGTAATTGATTACAGACAACCTCTTTCTATATTAAATCTTATGTTTGGTCTCTTTGTTACAGAAAAATTGATTGGTAAGGATGCAATTGCCGAGGGTTGGTATAGAAGGTCTCCCACGCCGCATCTTGAGATGTATCGCATTACAACAGATGATAAAGTCAGGAAGGGTTATATAAGGAGTGTCCGTATATTTTTGGGGATATTTGGTGTAATAATTGGTCTTGGTATTGTTGGTTATGTATTTTTATAGGTGATTTTTGAAACGGGCTTATGTTTGAAAAAATTTTAGTAGCAAATCGTGGTGAAATTGCTGTTCGCATCATAAGAGCAGCAAAGGAGATGGGGATTAAGACGGTTATTGCTTACTCACAGGCAGATAGAGATAGTATGGCTGTTCAGTTGGCTGATGAATCAGTATGTATAGGTCCTGCTGAGCTCGCAAAATCATATCTTAATATACCAAGAATAATAAGCGCTGCAGAAATAGTAGATGCAGATGCAATTCATCCCGGTTATGGCTTTCTTGCAGAGAATTCATACTTCGCTGAGGCAGTTGAAGCGTCAAACATCGTATTTATCGGACCACCATACAGGGCTATCGGACTTATGGGTGATAAGGCATTTGCAAGAAAGACGATGCATGAACATAAAGTCCCCATTATTCCTGGTAGCGATGGTGGACTTACTGATGAGAAAGAAGCGCTGAATATAGCTCGCAATATTGGTTATCCGGTCATAGTCAAGGCGGTTGCGGGTGGTGGTGGGAGAGGAATGAGGATAGTTCATTCAGATGACAGTTTGAAGAAAGCCGTTGTAATGGCATCATCAGAGGCAAACATCGCATTTGGAAATCCTGAGATATATCTTGAGAAGTATTTGATAGAACCAAGGCATATTGAGATTCAGGTGATAGCAGACAAGCATGGTAATGCTGTCTATCTTGGTGAGCGTGAGTGCTCAATCCAGCGCAGGCACCAGAAACTGCTTGAAGAAGCACCCTCTGTTGCAATCAATGATAAGATGCGGCGTGCAATGGGTGAAGCAGCAATAAAGGCATGTAAAGCAGTTGGCTATTATAGTGCAGGAACAGTTGAGTTTTTACTGGATTCTGAGGGTAGTTTCTACTTCATGGAAATGAATACAAGGATTCAGGTTGAGCATCCAGTGACTGAGATGGTAACGGGTATAGACCTTATAAAAGCACAGATTTTGGTCGCAGCAGGTGAGGAACTTCCGTTCAGTCAGGAGGATATTAAGATAAATGGACATGCGATAGAATGTCGTATAAATGCCGAGGACCCGGAGAGGGGTTTTGCACCATCACCGGGTAAAATTGAGAAGTTACAACTTCCTGAAGGAAGTGGTATAAGGGTTGATACTCATATCTATCAGGGTTATTCAATACCACCATATTATGACTCTCTGGTCGCAAAACTTATTTGCTGGGGAAATGATAGGGAAGAGGCAAGGGTAAAAATGAGTAACGCACTGGATGGATTTTATATTGAGGGAATTAAGACAACAATATCTTTTCATAAGAAAGTTATAGAATCAGAATTATTTAAATCAGGAAAACTTTCTACATCGTTTGTTGAGAAACTTGAGATAGAGGAAAGTAGTAAACAGAGCAAATAAAAGGACATACCAGATAGAGAATTATAATTAGAAATGGATATAAATGTTACCTTCACTCCAAGCGAACTAAAAGCATTTACTTCACAAAATATTGATAAAAATCGTCTCATTGTAATTATAGATGTTCTCAGAGCAACAACGACAATAACAACCGCACTATTAAATGGAGCAAAGTGGGTCTATCCAGTGTTGACACCACAGGATGCCTTTAATATGAAAAAAGAATTGAAAGGGGAGACGCTTATTGCGGGTGAAAGAGAGGGGAGGAAGGTCAGGGGTTTTGACCTTGGGAACTCACCTTTTGAGTTTACAGAAGAAATAATAGATGGAAAAGGGATTATTATGTCAACAACAAATGGAACCGTAATTATCAATTATGCCTTGAACAATGGTGAGATAATCCTTGCATCATTTATAAATATTTCTGCTGTTATTGAAAAGTGCATAGAATCAGAACTTGATATTCTCATTGCCTGTTCCGGAAGATATGACTTAATGTGTATTGAGGATGCTGTTTGTGCTGGTTATATAATTAACGATATATTAGATAAGACAGTTGGTTATACTTATAGTATGGATTCTGTTATCACATCAAGGTTATTATGTAATAATTATGTTGGTGATATATTGAATATGCTAAAATCAACACACCATGGTAAATATCTTGTATCGCTTGGATATGAGAAGGATTTAGAGTATGCTTCAAGATTTAACATAGCAGGTATTGTTCCTGTTCTATCCAATGATAGGGTGGTATTAAAAGAGAATTGATGTTATTATTATAATAATGAATGAGGCAAAGAGCAAGGACAGGGCAAGTTTAGAAAAGAAGGCGTCTGACTACCTTAAAAGAGCAGTTGATTTTGAGAGAGATGGTTATGTTGAGATGGCTTCTCTTGAGTATGTTCACTATGCTGATATTCTCTGGCAGATTGGTAGTAAAGAAGAGGCAGTTAAATATTATGAGACCGCAGATAGGTTGTCTCCCTTGAGTTCGCATTTCAGGAATAATCTTGGAGATATGTATTTTGAGATGGGTGATAAGAAGATGGCTGCAAGAGAGTATGCCAAGGTTGTGTCACTCTATGAAGAACAGGGACTTCTTGACTCTGCTATCAGATTGGTAAGGTCTTTTTTGGAAAAGTTGCCAGGTGAGGTAATTCTCAGATATGAACTTGCAGACCTTTATCTCAAGTCAGAAAGAACTCAGCGTGCAGTTAGTGAATATCAGAGAATAATTGATGAGGAAGGTGAGAGTGAATCTGTCGCACTTGCTCATAGCAGGCTTGGAGATATCTATGCCAGAAGAGGCACAGTTAGGGAATCGTTATATCATTATTTAAAGGCATCTGATGTATATTTCAAAGAGCGAGAAATAAGCGAGGCAGCAAGAGAGTTGAAGAATATTCTCAAACTGAAACCAGATAGCGTTTCCGCGAGAAAGCGCCTTATAGAAATGTATGCTCTAAAGAGAGATAGGGTCTCTATTATTGATGAACTGCTCATGCTTGCTGATATTCTTATGAAAAGAGATAAGAGAGAGATGGCTCTTTCTACATATACAAAGGTCAGGGAGATAGACCCGTCAAACACTGTGGCTCAAAAACGGCTCAGTGAAGCGCTTCGTCTTGCAACTGTTGAGGAAGCGACCAGTGGGCTTTCGCTTGATGATAGAATGAGCAGGGAGGTTATGTCATCACTGGATTCCATTATTAAGGAACTGGCGGAACCGCAGAGAGAAATAGTGAGGGATTTTCTAAAGGATGCCGAGACGCATTATGACCTTGGAATTGGTTATTTTGAGATGGACCTGTATGATGATGCTATAAGGGAGCTTCAAATGGCAAGCAGAGACCCAAAACTGCGTGCAAAGTCGTGTAATATGCTTGGAATGTGCTTTACAGAGAAGGGTGAGGTAGAGATGGCGATAAGAGAGTATATAAGAGGTCTCAGGGCAGTAAATGATGAGCAGGAGGAACTTGGTTTAAGATATAACCTATCAAGGGCTTATGAATATCTGGGTCAACCTGAAAAAGCGCTTGAGCAACTACTTGATATATATGTAATAGATGTAAATTTTCTTGATGTCAGAGAGAAGATAGACCTTATCAAGAGAAAAATATTAAAATAATCTAATATTATAGTTCTTCTGAATAAGCATTTTATGATATTGTAGTCATTTTTTCTTAAATATAACTTGATGATAGTAGGTATTTTTGACTTTTATATAGATCTTATTTAGTATTTATTAAGCAAAAACCCCATGACCTAGCATGGGGTAAAACGTAAAGAATAGTATTAATTTATATCTTACAATCCATACTTCTCAATTATCTGCTCTTTTGTCTTGCCAAGTATGTCGTATTTCTTACCAATCTTTATGAATGCCTCAATCGCCCTGTCAATGTGCTCTTTCTCATGTGCTGCTGATAGTTGAACCCTTATTCTCGCCTGCCCTTTTGGCACAACCGGGAAGAAGAAACCAACAGCATATATGCCCTCTTGATAGAGGTCTTTTGCCATATCCTGCGCAAGTTTCGCATTATAAAGCATTATTGGAACAATCGGGTGGACACCGGGTCTGATGCCAAAGCCCGCTTCTGTCATCTTCTCGCGGAAGTATTTCGTGTTCCATTCCAGTTTATCACGCCTCTCGGTTGTCTGTGAAATAAGGTCTATTACTCTGTTCGCAGCATTTATAATGACCGGGGGAACAGCATTTGAGAATAGATAGGGTCTTCCCTTCTGACGATACATCTCAATTAGTTCTTTGCGGCCACTGATGCATCCACCGCTTGCACCACCGAGTGCCTTCCCAAGAGTTGTTGTAATGAGGTCAATGCGTCCGACAACACCACAGTGCTCGTGCGTTCCACGCCCCGTCTTGCCCAAAAAACCGGTAGAATGCGAGTCATCTATCATAACCATAGAATCGTATTTTTCTGCGAGGTCGCATATTACATCAAGTGGTGTAATATCACCGTCCATTGAGAAAACACCATCAGTCGCTATCATTCTTATTCGCTTGTCCTGATGCATCTCAAGTTTGCTCTCAAGGTGCTTCATATCAAGGTGTTTGTATGAATCCTGCTGTGCAGAAGCAAGTCGAATTCCATCTATAATTGATGCATGGTCTAACCTGTCTGCGATAATAATATCATCCTTTGTAAGAACTGCCTCAAAAACCGCAGCATTCGCATCCATACAGGATGAGAATAGAACTGTATCCTCTGTTCCAAGGAATTTGGTCAATTTATTTTCCAGTTCTCTGTGAATATCCTGAGTCCCGCATATAAACCGCACTGAACTCATTCCATAGCCCCTTTTCTCTAAGCCCTCGCGGGCAGCATTTAAAACCTCCGGATGGCTTGAGAGACCAAGGTAGTTGTTCGCACACATATTGATGACCGGTTTTATATCAGCACCCGATGGATACTCTACCTCAATTTCAGCACCCTGTGGAGAGTGAATATATCGCTCTTCCTTAAATAGACCCTGTTCTTTTAAGCCGTTCAGTTCAGTTTCAAAGAACTCCCGGGTTTTTACACTGTATGCCATATATGCCCTCCTTCAATTATTAAATTTTTTTACTTTATATTCTAAACAACTGGAAGTATAAACTATTTGTTCTGACTATATTTATCTACCAATCCCATTATACCGGGTATGGTATCAAATACCTCAGCCGTTGCCTCTTCATCAGGTATATTCACCTTATACTTCTGACGGAGAAACATCAGAAGAGATACAAGAGAGAATGAATCCACGAGTCCGCTACTTATGAGTTTTGTATTCTCGTTGACCTCTATACCAGAGTCCTCATCAAGATATTCATTCTTGATATATTCCAATATCGTATCTCTCATCTCAGTATCCATATTTTCACCTTCCATTCTATATAAATCATATATTTTTAATCATTTTCAAGGGTGGAGATGTCACCAATCTCCTCACCTGTCTCCAGCGCCTTCAGAAGCCGGCGCATAATCTTGCCGCTGCGGGTCTTTGGCAAACTGTCTCTGAACTCAATCTCCTGCGGCATTGCCAGTGGCGAGAGTTTCTTTCTGACAAAGTTTATGATGTCAAGTTTCAGTTCATCTGACGGCTCATAACCAGGCTTCAATGCAATAAACGCTTTCACGACCTCCATATTAACAGGATCTGGCTTGCCAATTGCAGCGGACTCTGCTACAGCGGGGTGTTCAATAAGGGCTGACTCAACCTCAAAAGGTCCTACAAGGTGCCCTGCGGTGTTTATGACATCATCGTCGCGTCCTACAAACCAGAAGTAGCCATCAGCATCTATGCTTGACCTGTCGCCTGTGATATACCAGCCATTCTTGAACTTTGCATCATACGCGTCCTTGTTCTTCCAGTATATGCGGAACATTGCAGGCCAGCCGGGTCTTAGTGCAATAAGCCCGATAGAGCCGGGATGGTCTATTGGCTTGAACTCCTTCGGGTCAACAACAATCGCCACAATGCCCGGAAACGCCTTGCCCATTGAACCGGGCTTTATCTTCATACCAGGATAGTTTGATATGACAATACAACCCGTCTCTGTCTGCCAGTAACTATCGTGGAATGGAAGCCCCATTGCTTTCTCAGACCATATAACCGCCTCAGCGTTCAGCGGTTCTCCAACGCTCACCGTGTGTCTTAGCGATGACAGGTCATACTTCTTGACGAGGGCTTCACCTTCCTTCATAAGCATTCTTATTGCGGTGGGTGCTGTGTAGAAGACAGTCACCTTATGGTTCTGTATCGCCCGATACCACTTCTCGGGCATAAAGCCAATCTCAAGCACGAGTTGCGTGATGCCCATACTCCATGGTCCGAGAATGCCGTATGATGTGCCTGTGACCCAGCCCGGGTCAGCGGTGCACCAGTATAGGTCATCGGGTCTCAGGTCAAGCACCCACTTTGTCGTTATATACTGTGCAATGATGGAACTGTGCACATGGAGGGCGCCCTTTGGTTTTCCTGTTGTTCCCGATGTATAGTGCAGAATTGACGGTGTTTCGGGTGTCACCTTTGCTATGTCAAATTGTTCAACCGGCTTCTCATTTGCAAAGTTGAAGATAACCTCGCTTTCCTTAAGTGCCATACCCTCGCCATCAACAAGGACGATGTGCTTGAGTGCGGGCAGTTTGTCCTTTATACGACGAATCTTGCCGATATGCTTTCTTGAAGTGAGGATTGCTTTCGTCTGGGCGTCGTCAAGGCGGGTGAAGAGCGCCTCCTCACCGAAGGCGGAGAAGAGCGGTTGGACTATGGCGCCTGTTTTAAGCACACCCAATAAACCTATGTAGAGGGCGGGTATTCTGTCAAGGAAGATGCAGACGCGTTCACCGGGCTCTAGTCCAAGGTTCTTAAAGAAGTTAGCGAAACTATTGCTGAACCTGCGAAGGTCGTTAAATGTATATTTTTTTATATCGCCTTCGTAGCCCTCCCAGATTAAAGCGAGTTTATCACCGAAACCGTTCTCACAGATTCTATCGCTACAGATGTAGCCGATGTTTATATTGCCGTTCTCATCCCAGTTAAGTTCTTCTTTTGCCAGTTTCCAGTCAAAATTATTATACTGCTCATCATAGGAACCGATGTTACTCATATTATGTAAATGCTCCTTTCAAAATTTATATATTCGTAATAAATGATACTCAATGAGAATATAATAGCATATTTTAAGAATGTAATATAGTTTTGACAAGTAAAAATATAAGATGATATTTATGTATGGTTCTTTAACTTTGACATCAGGTGTCATCCTGAAAGGAACATAGTGGAGTGAAGAATCTTTTCGTAGGGACAGATTATAATCTGTCCCTACAATGATATGTTTGATGAGATTCTTCGCTACTGTAGCGACCCAATTTATATTGGGTCGTAAGTATTAATAATATCCGTTCTATCATAAGATGGGACGCTACATTAAGAATGACAGGTGAAAATAGAGGGAATGGTATGATATGAGTCAAATTGTAGATAAATATATGATTAATATGATGGTAATATGTTATGAGGATTCAGGGGTTATATATTGATTTGGTTAAAGGGGTTGACAGAGGGGAGTGGGTTTTGTAGAATGTAGGGTAAAGGGCCTATAGCTCAGTTGGTTAGAGCGCGCGCCTGATAAGCGCGAGGTGGTTAGTTCGATCCTAACTAGGCCCAGATTTTTATAATAATTTTATTGGCAGTTAATTTTTGGTATTATATAGGTATGATAGATTCCCCGGTAGCTCAATTAGGCAGAGCGGGTGGCTGTTAACCACTAGGTTGGCGGTTCAAGTCCGTCCCGGGGAGTATGATTTTGACTTTTATTTTAAAATTTTTTAATATATTTTCTAATAAAGAGTAATTTTAAAAGTAGAAATTATCATTAATTCATTTATTCTTTAATTGAAACTTATCAAATATTATTGGTTTAATTATCTAGTTTAGTTTATCTGCAAAAAACACTCTTTGGCAAAAAGCACTTACACCTATACCATTTGTTGCATTAGTTTGAATCCTATAAGTTGGTATGTTGTTTATATAAATTGTATACCCTACACCTGAATCTTTTTTCGCTTCAATCTGATAATCAAGCTTTAATTCTTTTTCTATTGGTTTATATATAATTACTCCTTTTGAGTTAACAATAATTACATAAAGATCTTCATCATCAGCATCTAACATATAGTTAATAAACTTGATTTTATTTTCTTTAGGCATTTCATTAAAGGCTTTTAAACATAATTTATTAAGTTTCTTTTGGTATTTTTGACCATTTTTCGCTGCCCAATTTAATAATTTTTCATTTCCTAAAACTTTTTTCTTCAAATCATATTGTGATATTTTTTCCTTCCGTGTATGAATTCTTAATTTTTGCCACATCTTATTATATTCATTATCAAAATCAATGTTTAAATATTTTATTAAACTTCTCATTCCTAAATTTTTTATTGTACCAGATCCACTTTGAGATATTGATTTTACTGAAAATCTTGTAAAATTATGAGTAATATGCTTTACATCTACATCTGAAGTAGTTTTAATAGTTAATTTTCTTCCAATCCATAATACTTCAATAATTTTTCCCTTTTTGGATATTTCAAAATCTAATATTTCCTTAAACTTTTTAGCAACTTTTAAAATATTATCATTTTGTAATCTTAATCTTTCTTTTCCATTTGGAATATTTAATATTTGGTTATGCAAAAAAGATAAGTTTTCATAATAATAAAATATAATATTATAAAGATTACAAATATATTGGGCTACTAATAATTCAAAATAATCAGATTGTGCTCTGTTTGATTTTACTCTTCTATTATTCATGTCATTTTATTAAATATAATTGCTAACTATCAAATTTATTTCATTTTTGTATTTTTTAATATCAAAAGTAAATTTTTGTTTTAATTTTTCAATAATAATTTTTGTAATTTTTGCTATTTTATCTATATCTTCATCTTTAAAATCAAACATTGGAAGTTTTTTAATGTCTCTAATTTGTATTGAATTTGTATGATTGAATATTCTAATTATTTTGTTATAAACTTCACTATTTAAAATGCCTATAAAGAAAAATATAGGATATTTTTCAGGATTTTTGGGTGTAAAGAACATTGCTTTGTTACTTTCCCATAAAGCACCCCTAAATGCAATTCTTGCTGATAATTTAGAACATACTCCTGAAATCAAGAATCCCTGTTTATGAAAATATTTCTCAATCCCGTTCGGTATTTTATAATGTTTTATAGATTCTAGATCCCATTTAATTGCCCAGGAAGGTTTCTTATAAAATTGATTATTACCACCAGTTTTATGGTAAATTTTCCACTTATTATTATTATTTATCTCCTTAATTGATATTAAATTTTTATTCTTTTTGTTAAATTTTATATTTTCTTTCCCATAATCTATTAAAGCTAAATAATGTTGATTGTTTGTTGTATGCATTCCTAGGCCACCTTCCAAAAAATCAACAAGTTTTTTATCTGTTGATTTTAAAGTCTTTAATAATTCAGTATCGTTTTCAAAATAGAAAACATGATTAGGGTATTCTAAAATAGCATTTTGATAAACTTTATAAATTTTACCATTATAATTATTAAGTGCATTTTCTTGGCAATCATTAAATATTATCTGATTATCTTTTGGAGGATTTTTTTTAATTAAGTGGATAATACTTGTTTTTACTAAAGTTCCTGTTTCTCTAAATAATGAAGAAGGGCATAATATAATTTGTTTAATAATAAAATTTTTTAAAATCCAATATCTAAATTTTTTATGAATTCCTAATGTTCTGTAAGTGTCACTTATAATAAATACGAGTTCTCCATTATCTGCCAATAAGTTTCCACATAAATATAAAAACATAGCATATGTATCATTTACCCCGATTTCTTTGAATCTTTTCTGAAGATTTTTTTTGTTTTGTTTAATATACTGGCTTTGTTTATTAAGATAAGGAGGATTGCTTATAATATGAGTATAAGTTTTTTGTAATAAACTATAAAGAGAGGAATCAACTTCAATTAAGGTATCTTTTATTTGAAAATTAACCCCCAGATTTAAAATTTCATCTTTTACTTTTGAATTTATGTCTATAACTTCTATTTGGTTAGGTTTAAGTAACTTTTTATCGAGAATTTTTCTTACAAACACTCCATCACCACCGCAAGGTTCGAGTAATTTACTTTTTTCATTGAAATCTGAAAATAGACTTATCATGTATTCGGCAGTATAAATTGGAGTATAATATGCTCCTAACACTTTCTTAGTACAGTGTTCATCTATAAATTTTTTTTCTTTGATATTTTGCATAATAATAATTTTACCAAAAATTACAAATTAAAGCAAATTATTGTATTAATAATTATAAATTATTGCCTTCCTCACACTATCATAAACTCCACGCCATCCTCGCTCTCGCATTCCTCCACCTTCTTGCCTGATGGCTTTTTGAAGTTTATCAGAAGACCCTCATCAAACACATTCAGCCCTTGCCTCTTCATCTCCTCTATATAACTCCGGAGTTGCTTTATCTGGTCCTCCTTTATGGATGAGTCGTTCTTTAACTCAATGACCAGTCCTGTTCTGTCTTTGCCCTCTCTCTGCCAGACAATAATGTCGGGCTTGCCCTCGCCTACGTTAAAGCCCTTATAGACGACCGGCAGAACCCGCTGGCATTCATACTCAATCCCCCTAAGTCGCAGTTCCACCTCCATCGCCTTCTGATAGACCGCCTCACTCCACTCAGAGCCAAGTTCATCTATAACAGCCCTCGCACAGCCCTTCATCTCATCAATCAGTTTATCCCTATCCATATAAACCTCCTTAATATACAGGATTTGATAAATCAAACCCCTACGATTGTATCGTTTACAAATATAATAACCCCTTTTGATGGTAAAATTCTATAAAAATGTGATAAAAAATTATTTTAATGGACATTGTTTGTCTATTAACATATTTTATACTTAAAATAAGAGGTTTATATGAAAAGTATTTTTGAAGGTAAAGGCATATTGAATGTTTATATTGATGATGATTTTGAGAGATGGATGGCCCTTGCTGACCTCTATATCTATCTGATGGGAAAGTCAAACCATATCACAGGAGTTACCTGTCTTTCAAACAAGTTATTTGACGATGATGATGGAAATAGAAGGCATCCGGGCATAATGAATTTTGAGGGTAAAATAAAGAAACTCGAAGGGGAGTTATCGCTGGATGTGAAAAATGGGGATAAAGTAAATGCAATCACAATCTTTGGTGAGATTGAGCAAGATTGCCATGCAAGTGAGAGTTTGTCTGAGAGTGACAAATATGAGGGCTTTTCGGGTCTCGTGAGAATATTTGACCTCACATCCCTTGAGGCGAAGGTGCTTGCCATTCTTGTCAATCTGGAGATTCGCTATACCTTTGGGTATTCTACTGTTGATTTGAACTATTTTGAAATGCTCCATTTTCTGAGCGGTTCGTTTTCAGATGTGTTTAACAACATTCGCGTATTCTCTCCCGAAGGTGGTCTTATTAAGAATAACCTGATAGAGCCGAAGGGTATTTCAAGGAGAAGGCAAATCTTTCGCACAAGAAGATTTTCTTTTCAACCGACATTGAATACTATGAGATACATTTTGGGTTTATTTGGTGAAGATATATATCTGAATAATGAAGGTGATGATGATGTTGAAGATGAGATGCTTGAGGGCAGAACAGGAGGACGAAATGCTGATGCAATCTTAAATGAATTTAAGTCAAGGGTATCTCTTGAAGATGTGATATTACCCGTTGATACGAAGGAAGCGGTGATGGAGGCACTCGCGATTGTTGAGCAGAGAGACCTGTTATTCAATGAGTGGCACATTGACAGGTTAATAGAGAAGGGCAGGGGGACAGTTCTTCTATTTTATGGACCTCCGGGAACGGGAAAGACGATGACGGCAGAGGCAGTTGCTAACCACCTCGGTATGGATGTTTGCTTTGTAAACTACGCACGTCTTGAGAACCCGTTTGTAGGTATGACTGAGAGGAACATTGATGTGATTTTCAAGGTAGCGAGGGAAAAGAATCTGTTTCTCTTGTTTGATGAGTGCGACAGTTTTCTATCTGCAAGAGGTGAGGGGTTTTCAACGGGCAGGTATTACAATAAGGTTGTAAATTTGCTTCTAAAGGAGATTGAGAATTTTGAGGGCGTGTTGGTGATGACGACGAACAGAGTGGGCACACTTGATGAGGCGCTTGACAGGAGGGTTGCGTTAAAGGTGAAGTTCGGTATGCCTGAGTATGAAGGTAGATTAGCAATTTGGAAGAGATTTCTATCTATTGAGGGCGCAGTATCAGACGATATTGATATAGAATATCTTGCCCGTGAGCATCATTTTAGCGGTGGTGAGATAAAGAATGCGTTTTACAGTGCGGCAAGGTCGGCTGCGTGCAGGATAAATGAGGGCGTGGGGAAACGAATAATAACTATGGATGACCTTATAAAGGGCTGTCAACTGGTTTTAGAGGGTGCGGGTGAAGATAAAGAGGAGAGAATGGGGTTTTAGGTTTGAGAAAAAACATATACTGGTTAATATATTGTTTTGATATATTGCTATGTATTGATAATATTATATGACATTGCTTGTAAATATAGTGTTGATGGGGCTTGCATTAATATTAATGCCAGTTGATTTTATTATCATGTTCTTCATAGTATTCTTTGCTTTAGTATTTCTATTTGTGTTCTTATCTCTATTGGGAGATGATAGTATAAAAAAAGTTGAAAAGAGTCCTATTGTATATAAAGGGAGTGATATTGATAAATGAATTTATTAGAATTCACAGATTGAATTGGGTTTTGAAATTCTTAAATAGTATGCATTACTCTACCAACTTCAATGATATAATTTATATATAGTTATTTACCTTTTCAGGGAGGGTTTGTAATGGAAAGAAAAAGATATATCATCCCAATAATAACTGTTCTCGTCATCGCTTTATTATTCATCCCATCATGTAAAAAAGGAGGTGGAGGAACAAAAGAGGAGCAGAAGGGTCCGGTAAAACTGGATGTCAAGCAGGAGAATGAGTTCGCACTTGTGAACAATCAGGGGAGGATGTTCATTGAGATGGACCTTCTATCAATGGTTGGGTCTGCGGGTGTTCGCCTTCCTGTCAACCTTTCAATAGTCATTGACCGCTCCGGCTCTATGCTTGAGGCGGGCAAACTTGAGTATGTTAAACAGGCGGTTGACTACATTATAGGAAAGCTTGACAAGAATGATACTCTCTCAATTGTCACCTATTCAGACACTGTAAACACTCTTGTAGAGCAGGGTCCTATTATCTCAGATAAGACAATAAGGGACAAACTGACAATGGTTATGGGAGGCGGCTGGACGGACATGTCAGACGGTCTTGAGGAGGCGTTCAGGCAGGTTTCAAGAGTCAGCAAGGAAGGTCAGATAAACCGCATTCTCCTTCTATCGGACGGTCTTGCTAACCGCGGGATAACAGACCTTATGGGCTTGAAAAAACTCGCTTCTGATATGTATAAGCGCGATATATCAATATCAACGATAGGTGTTGGAGCGAACTACGATGAGGAGATTCTCAGGGCTATCTCTGATGGTGCGGGAGGCAACTACTATTATATATCAAGACCTGTTGAGATTCCCGATATCTATGCGGGCGAACTCAAATCTGTTGTGAACACTGTTGCAAAGGATGCCAAGTTATCTCTGAGGTTCACCAACGGAACTCGTCTGATAAAAGTGTATGGTTATGATGTTCAGCCGGTCGGTTATGACATGTTCACAGTTGACCTCGGTTCACTGAGCGCGGGTGTTGACAGATGGGTGATTATGGAGATTGAACTGCCATATCTGACGAAGAAGGACAAGGTCAATCTCGGTTCTGTCTGGTTTGGCTATAAGGATATGATGGCTATGGGGTCACCGCTTGTCAACTACACGAGGGACATAAATGTGAAATATACCGATGACAGGAAGGAAGTTGAGAAGCACAGGAACATAGATGTGATAAATGTGGCTATGTATATAATAGCCCAGGGTGCGAAGGAGGAGGCACAGCAGTTTATACTGAGAGGTGACCTTCTCTCTGCTGCAAATATTCTCAATGAGCAGAATGATATGATAAACAAGAGATATAGTGATATAGGCATGTCGCCGCCAGCGCCTGTCTCAAGCGAGATGGCAGGCATTGACGAGGATGCGAACTATCTTGAGGGAGGAGCAGGTGGCGGTATAAGTAAAGAGGAACTGTCATCAAAGGCGAAGGAACTTGACTACGAGAGTTACAAGAAGACAAGACAGAAGGAGGAGATAAGGTAGGGGGGATTAAGTTTATTTTGAAATACTAATTCTATGGGAGGATATGATGACTTCTATGGAACTGAATGATGAGCAGGTGCAGTTCCTTAAAGAACAGAGAGATGGCAGGTTAAGGGAGCTTGATGCGGAGATAGACCAGTATGCAAGAACGGTTCTTGAAGATGTAAATCTCAAACTCACTTCTAAATACAGGCAGATTGAAATAAATATGAGCCGTGCGGATGTCAACTTTGGACTCTATATTGAGAGATTATCAAACAAGATAAATTACAGATTGAAGCCCCACCTCTATTGCTACTGGGATAAGACATACCATATTGGTTATGAGAGGATATTTCATTTATTTCTTGGTCTGTATTATAGAGAGAACCAGTGGGGATGCAGTATTCCGTTTGACATTGCACTAAAGGTTATGAAATCTTTAGATGGCTATGATGGCGACATAGAATTATATGATGAGAACTTCATTGAAATCTGTAAGGGTGACTTCTCGGACTGGCTTAAACGAAATGAAACCCTTGATAAGAGGGTAATCTATACATATATAGGCAAGTATCTGAAACCGGAGGACTATAAAGGAATGGAGCTTGATGATTTAATATTCAACAACCTCTCATTTTTCATTGATAAACTTACACCACTTCTGATAGAGGAGAGCAAGGCAATGAAGTAAATTTAATAAATTCATCTTAATAGTTTGATTTTTTATCTATATAGTAAGCTAAACCTATATTAAAAGATATTGAGAGTAGTTGACATCCAATAGTGAAAAACTTAAAATAATAATATTATGGTAATGTTATTCTAAGGTCTATTATATAAATTTTATGTTTTTTAGGAAGGGTGATGATATGGCTAACAAGGCATTCAATGCGTTTGAGATGGCTCAGACACAGTTTGACAAGGTCGCTGATATTCTTGATCTGGATAGGGCGACAAGGGACCTCCTTCGTATGCCTATGAGAGAGTATCAGTTTAACATTCCAATCCGTATGGATGATGGAACGACAAGAGTTTTCCGTGGTTTCAGGGTTCAGCATAATGATGCAAGAGGTCCATGCAAGGGTGGAATTCGCTTTCATCCGATGGAGACAGTTGATACTGTGAGAGCGCTTGCGATGTGGATGACGTGGAAATGTGCTGTTGTAAATTTACCACTGGGGGGTGGTAAGGGTGGAGTAGTATGTGACCCACATAACCTGAGCATGAGAGAGCAGGAACAGATATGTCGTGGATGGATAAGACAACTGGCAAGGGATATAGGACCTGAGATTGATGTTCCAGCACCAGATGTAATGACTAGCGCTCAGCATATGCTATGGATGCTTGACGAGTATGAGAAAATACATGGTGGTAAACACCCTGGGGTAATCACAGGAAAACCTGTGGGACTTGGTGGTTCACTTGGTCGGACTGAAGCGACGGGTTATGGAGTGATATTCACAGTTCGTGAAGCACTGAGGGAAATGGGCATAAGACCGGAGGATACAACGGCAAGTGTTCAGGGTTTTGGAAATGTTGCTCAGTATGCAATTCAATTATACGAACAGATTGGTGGGAAGGTTCTTTGCGTCTCCTGTTGGGACCAGGCAGACCAGACCGCCTATGCATTTAAGAAGAGCGATGGTATTGATTTTGAAGAGTTGATAAATATAACAGATAGATTTGGTGGTATAGATAAGAATAAAGCGAAGGATGTTGGTTATGAGATTCTTCCAGGTGATGTCTGGCTTGAACATGATGTTGATATACTTATACCTGCTGCTCTTGAGAATTCTATTACAAAGGAGAATGTTGGAAAGATAAGTAAGCAGGTTAAAATTATTGCAGAAGGGGCAAATGGTCCAACAACACCAGAAGCGGATAAAGTTCTTGAAGAACGTGGGGTTTTTATAATACCTGACTTTCTTGCCAATGCTGGTGGTGTTACGTGCAGTTATTTTGAGCAGGTTCAGAGTAATATGAACTACTATTGGGAGAAAGATGAAGTTCTTGGTAAACTGGATGTGAATATGACATCAGCGTTTATTTCTGTGAATGAACTTGCGAAGAAACGGAGTCTGTTTATGCGTGATGCAGCATATGTTATAGCGGTAAGCCGTGTTGCTCAGGCATGCAAGGACCGTGGTTGGGTATAGAAACTGAATATTTAATTTTCAGAATTAAAGAGGTGAATAATTTGTGTATAAGTATTCTCCTTTAATACCAGCATGTAAAAAGTGAATATTATTAATGGTAAAGATTAGTAAAGAGGTTGCTAAAAAAAAAATAACTCGATTTGACCGTCATTTCTTTGATGGCAAGGAGAAATTTACTTATATTGGTTCCGGTTCTATTGGTGGTAAGGCGCAAGGTCTTGCTAATATGAGGTATATTCTTGAGGGAGAATTCTCGGATGGTTATATGTCAAAGATAAGTGTTGATATTCCAACATTAACTGTTATAACGACAGAGTTTTTTGACCTCTTTATGAAGCATAATGACCTGTATGAGATTGCATATTCAGATGAAAGGGATATTGTTATAGCAAATTCATTCCAGAAAGCAGAATTACCACCACAACTTGTGGGTGACCTAAGAGCACTCATTGAACAGGTTCATACTCCCTTGGCTGTTCGTTCATCAAGTATGCTTGAGGATGCAATGTTTGAACCATTTGCAAGTGTCTATGTCACAAAGATGATACCAAATAATCAGCACGATACAGATGAACGTTTCAGAAAGCTTATTGAAGCAATCAAATTCATCTATGCTTCTACATTTTTCAGAAACGCAAAGAGTTATATTCAAATGACAAGATATAAAACTACTGATGAAAAGATGGCTGTGATTATACAAGAGGTTATTGGCAACTGCTTTAGGGAGAGATTTTACCCTAATATATCAGGTGTTGCTCGTTCATACAATTTCTACTCAATAGGTGATTCTAAACCTGAGGAGGGTGTTATTGACCTTGCACTTGGGCTTGGTAGAATGATAGTTGATGACGGAGTCGCATGGTCATATTCACCCGCTCATCCCCAAGCAGACCCACCATATAATGATTTGAGAGACCTATTAAAACAGTCGCAGACAGAGTTCTGGGCAATAAATATGGGAAAACCTCCTGTCTTTGACCCAATTAATGAAGTGGAATATATGATTAGATATTCGCTAAAAGACGCTGAATATGATAATGTTCTTACCTATATAGCATCAACATATTTGCTAGGTGATGAGAGAATTGTAATAGGTGTAAGTGATAAGGGACCAAGAATAATAAACTTTTCTCCCATCCTGAGGGCGAACATATTACCCATGAATGAATTTGTTAAAACCCTTATGAAGATATGTGAAGATACAATAGGAACTATGGTTGAGATAGAATTTGCTTTAACTTTAGATAAACAACACTGTGTGCCTGCCCGTTTTGGTTTTCTGCAAGTTCGTCCTATGGTTGTATCTCATGATGCTGTCGATGTATCAAAAAAGGATTTTGAATGTGGTAAGGTTCTTATTGCATCAGAGAATGTAATCGGGAATGGTATTATTGATAATATTAAGGACATTGTTTATGTAAAGCCAGAGAGTTTTAGTGATAGATGCACTCAGATAATCGCTGATGAACTGGATAAGATTAATTATACTCTTGTAGAAGAAAAGAAACCGTATCTGTTGATTGGTTTTGGAAGGTGGGGGACATCAGACCCACAAGCAGGAATTCCTGTGAAGTTTGGGGAAATTTCAGGTGCAAAGGTGATAGTTGAGGCAACTCTTCCTGATATGAATTTTGGTCTAAGTCAGGGGTCTCACTTTTTCCATAACATTACAAGTTTTAAGATACTTTACTTCTCAGTATATCATTGGTCTGAATATGGAATAGATTGGAATTGGCTTACTAAACAACAAGTTATATCTGAAACGAAGTTCGTAAAGCATATTCGACTTCCACTTCCTTTGATGGTTAAAGTTGATGGCAGGAGTGGATGTGGAGTAATATTATATGAATAATAGTAACAAAAATACAGATTATCTAATTTGGTTTCTACAGGAGAGGTCAAAGGAATTAAATTGTTTATATAAGATAGAAGAGATATTGAACAGACCGGATATAAGTTTAGATGATGTATGTATGGGTATAATAAAGGCGATTCCCCCTGGTTGGCAATATCCGGATGTATGTAAAACAAAGGTAATTATTGATGAAAAAACATATCAAGAATCAAGTTTTGAAGAGACGCGTTGGGTGCTGAATGTTGATTTATTAGTTCAAGATAAAATAATTGGTAAAATCAGTGTTTATTATACTGAGGAGATGCCTAAAGCATATGATGGGCCTTTTTTGAAAGAAGAAACAAAACTTCTTAAGACTATTACTGACCGTTTAAGCCATTTCATTATGTATAGAAGAATGAAACAGGTTTATAGTGAATATCAATCTGCAAGGAGAGATATTTCCGAACATAAAGTAGAGGAATGGCAGGTAGCATTGAATATATTGCGTCAGACAGACAGAAATCTCTTCTTTAGTATTTCGCAGAGAATGCTAAATCATCTTTCCTGGAGTGGTATTAACGAGGCAGAACAATTATTAAAGCAATACAGTTCAAGTAGTGAAGGTGCTGAGGTTGATATGCTTTTGGATGAAAACCAACCCTTTCAAAAAACAAACTTGAAATTTACTGAGAAACTGTCTGATGAAATATTTGAGATAGCAGTTAAGTATCTCACAAATGAACAGATATTATCATATATAAGTAAGTGGATTCAGGAAGATAAATTTAGTTTCTTAACACAAGTTGTTAATCAGAATTCAACTTTTTGGGTGATTTCAGATGCGATTAGACGCTATCGCATGACAGCGCCTGAAGGTGTAAAACCTCCAGAAAACATAGAAAAAGGTATTCAGGTTTCGCTCATTCAACGGCTTCTTTCTGACCAGTTAGATTATATAAGAGTTTCCAAGAAATATATAGCAATGGAAGATTTTTATGATGTGATTGACCACACAATATTCTTCACTGATAGTTTAGGTAAATTTGGAGGTAAGAGTGCTGGTCTATTTTTAGCAAAACAGATAATAAAAAAGTCAGGTAAATTTTCAGAGATACTCAAAGATATAAAGTTTCCAAAGACATGGTATATCCCATCAGATGTCTTATTGGACTTCTTGAAATATAATAACCTTGTTGAGGTAGTTGAGCAGAAATATAAAGATATTAATCAGGTGCGTTTAGAGTATCCACATGTTATACGGACATTCAAGAACTGTCAATTGCCACCGGATATAATGCAGGGTCTATCAATGGCACTTGACGATTTCAAAGACCAACCACTTATTGTTAGGAGTTCAAGTTTACTTGAGGATAGAGCAGGGGCAGCGTTCTCTGGCAAATATAAGAGTTTATTTTTATCAAATCAAGGGAGTAAACAAGAGCGTCTCCTGGCACTGACAGATGCAATTGCTGAGGTATACGCTTCTACCTATGGTCCCGACCCGGTAGAATACCGCTCTGAGCGGGGGCTTCTTGATTTCTCAGAAGAGATGGCAATTATGATTCAGGATGTTGTTGGGAATAAGGTGGGGGATTATTTCTTACCTTCTTTTGCTGGTGTGGCATTCAGTAGAAATGAGTTTAGATGGTCACCAAGAATAAGGCGTGAAGATGGACTTGTTCGTATGGTTCCAGGTCTTGGGACTCGTGCGGTCGATAGAGTAAGTGAGGACTATCCCATCTTAATTGCACCAGGACAATCAAATTTACGTGTTAATGTAACAACTGACGAGGTAGTTCGCTATACCCCGAAGATGATGGATGTTATTAATCTGAAATTAAAGACATTTGAGACAATGCCTATAAATGCTCTCTTGAAAAAATTTGGTAAAGAGATACCCGGTATAGAGAAGATGGTTTCTATCTATGATGGCTATCAGATTCGTGAGCCATTAGGAAAGAACATTGATTTTGATAAGGATGACTTGATTATTACATTTAATGGACTTGTATCTAATACTGATTTTGTAGAGAAGGTAAAGTGCTTACTTAAATTATTAGAAGATGAGTTGGGAACCCCTGTTGACCTTGAATTTGCCTCTGATGGCAAGGACTTTTATCTATTGCAGTGCAGGTCTCAGAGTTATTCTGAGGGGTCAGCGCCATCGCCAATTCCCCAGGATATATCAAAAGATAGAATAATATTCACTGCCAATAAGTATATCTCAAATGGGCGAGTCCCAGATATCACACATATTGTCTATGTTGACCCAAATAGTTATGATGAAATAACAGACCATTCTACACTTGTTGCTGTTGGTAGAGCAGTAGGAAAACTCAATCAAATTCTACCAAAACGGAAGTTTATATTGATGGGTCCAGGTCGCTGGGGTAGTAGGGGGGATATTAAATTGGGAGTCAGGGTAATATATTCTGATATAAATAATACTGCTATTTTAATGGAAATTGCCCGAAAAAAAGGTGGTTACTTACCTGACCTTTCTTTTGGAACGCATTTCTTCCAAGACCTTGTAGAAGCTGGTATTCGCTATATACCCTTATATCCAGATGATGGGGATGTAATATTTAACGAGCGTTTTCTGAAGAGTTCTGAAAACATATTACAAAGTATTCTTCCTGAGTTTGCGTTTCTATCAAATACGATAAAATTAGTAGATATTCCCAGGTCGACAGATGGAAAGATTCTACGTATTCTTATGAATGCTGACCTTGATAAGGCAGTGGGATTTCTGGTTGAACCGTCAGTGGTGGTGCAAGCATCAAGTTCTATCAAAAGTTATACTGAACAGCAGGAGGATAATTACTGGGCTTGGCGACTTCAGATGGCTGAATATATTGCATCACAACTTGACCCTGAGAAATTTGGAGTTAAAGGAATGTATATAATTGGAAGCACGAAGAATGCCACTGCTGGTCCTGCGAGTGATATTGATATTCTGGTTCATTTTCAGGGAACAAAAAAACAAAGAGAAGAGCTTTTATTATGGTTTGAGGGCTGGAGTTTAGCACTTGACCAAATGAACTATCAAAGAACGGGTTATAGGACAGGTGGACTTTTAGATATACATATTATCACAGATGAAGATATTGAAAAAAAGACGAGTTATGCTGTAAAGATAAATGCGGTAACTGATGCAGCAAGACCCCTATCTATTAAGAAGAAGTAGTTCTATAATAGTTCATAAGTTGCAGAGTCCATGTTCTCAAGTTCAAATCTAATTAAGCACAGTTCGGGACCATTATGCGCTGAATTGAACATATATGTCCTTCCTATACTATCTTTCCAGGAGCCAGTAATTTTTGCTGATTCGTGGACATGACCATGAAGGGTCAATAATGGTTGTCTATTCTCAATGAACCTTCTTATGGCAATACTGCCCACATGCAGGGCGAGCGGAGCGTGGTCAATCATCATCCCATCAAGACCCGCTCTGTCAAGTTTAGTGTCATATGGTGGTGAGTGGAAGAGAAAGACAGCATTCTCCATATCATCATTATCTGCGAGTTTATAAAGGTCATCTTTGATTGTCGTCCATCTCTTTTCATAATCTGTTACAGGTATCGTCCTTAAACCTTCTTCAGGAGAGACGCACCCGGGGTCAATATATGTTGAGATGTCGTATCTCTCCCAATCCTTCAGCCGGAATGGTGTAGGGGGGACATAGGAGTAGCCATATATATTCCATTTATTGAACTGAACTTTCTTGAAGTGAACATAATCCCATATTCCACTTGCTCCAACATCCATTACTGTCGTCTCTTCAAGGCGACTATCGTCATTTCCCATTATCAGAAATATCCTCGGGTATGCTTTCCCCATGTCCCTTTTTAAGAGTAATAGTTCTTTTGCGAGGTATCTATTTATAAAATCGTGCTGGGGAAGGTTAAGCACACCATATTTGACCGCTCCGAAGGGCAGAAAGTCGCCGCCCCAGAATACCACTTCTGGCTTCTCTGTCTTTATGACGTGGAAGAGCTTCTCAAATCGCTCTATATTTCCATGAAGGTCTGTTACAAATATACATGCTGTCATAAATAAAATCTAATATTTCAGGTTAATTAGCAATCGTATGTCCCTCACAATTCTACAGTATAAAATAAAATTTAAGTATTTTAGCAATTTCAACTTTTCTGTATAAACTTATATTTATGTTTAATCAAACTTTATTTTAGATGTTTAATACATTGATGATAACTCGCTGATAAATAATATTAAATGCATTTATTCTATAAACATTATCCTTCCGAAGTAGTTAATGTCATATGAGATGGGGAACTGCCAGTCAGCCGATGAACCCAGAGAGACATCCTTCCTGCGAAAGTTGATTCGCCACTCGTCACCAGGCTTTAGTGGTTTCGCATTCAGTGAACTGAAAGGTATGGCTATTTCACAGGACCACCAATGTTCATTCTTTAATGATGCTACTTTGCAATCAACATTCCAATTAATATCAGAATCTATCTCATCCTGGTCATTTATAAATATCCTCTGGTCAAATATCACGCCATTGGGATTGAAGTATATCTGGTAGGCATCACCTGATGTGCCATCTGGTGCTATAAAGAAGCCAACACAATCATCTTTATAGACAGCACCGTCCCTTTCAGTTGCATCTGATTTTAAGGTTGTCATATCTTTTTGAGAACATAATGCGAAGATATAAAGATTTTCATCATCATAGCAGAAGTAGAATTTTGTGTCTTCTATCTGGTTTTTGCCACCATCGGGAGAACAGAAATATTCAATAGGACTAACGCCTATCCATTCCTGCTGACCAATCTGACCATCTATTGTTTGCTTGTCTATAGTTCGTCCAATGTCAAAAGTTCTTGATGCACGAAGCAGGTTTGCATAATCATACATCTTATTTTCTCTATAAGGATATTTTAAAAGAACTGTGGGTAATGGATACAACTCCTTCTTATACTTTACCTTGAAGTCAAATGACTTTGTCTCGTTTTTAGGAATCTCAAGTGTGGTAAAATCTGGCTTTGCCTTCCAATCTGTGGCTTTTGTATCAATCTTTATATCTAGTTTAAGTGGTTCTGAGTATATATTCTTTATTGATATTGATGTATCCATATTCTTATTAGGTTTCTTCTCATCTATAAGAAGTTCTGGAAGGACTATATATTCCGTCTCTATCTTTTCAAAGAATTTTATATCCGAAACGGGGATATAATCATTTGGTAAGCGTTCTTCACTCTTGAGCGGAACGATTGTTGTCTTAAAATTATCACCCATTACATCAACAATGCAGTATTGATAGAAGTTCCCCATGTCCATTGACTCATTTGTCATTGCACCACCTGATGAACCAACAATTGTATATACTATGCCATCATATTTTCCAGAACAGTATGTATGAAAATGTCCATTGAAGACAGCGTCAACACCAGTATCTTTGAATAATTGCTGGAGTTTGTCTTCTTTGCCCTCGGGGACTGTGTTGAACCAGAGTGGTTTGTGGAAGAAAACAAATGTAAGGCGGGCATCTTTATGAGCAGAAAGGTCATCATTAAGCCAGTCATAGTAGGTCTGGGGCATGGAATTGTAATTTTCATACCTTGAGGTATCAAGGACTACAAAATGCACACCTTCATAATCAAAACTGTAATTTGGCTTTCTGCTCGTTCTCTCATTCCATATCATCTCTGACTGGTCGTCATAGATATCGTGATTTCCAGGTGTCAGATATACTTCTTCAGGAATCTTCTTTAATATATTGAAATACTCGTCCCATTCACCCTCAATTTCTGATTTATTATTTGAGTATCCCTGTATCTGGTCTCCAACTGCAATGTAAAATTTTGGTCCTTCAGTGAGCGACTTGTCAATAGAAAGTGATTTGTCAATCACAGATTCGTAGACTCCATTGACAGCAGTTCCAGTTCTATCACCGAGTATCACAAAATTGAAGTCCTCATAGGAAAAGACAGTTGATAAAAGCAGTAATATTAATAAGAATATAAATCTCCTCATAGATATTTTCCTCCTTAAAATCAATGACTATTATAAGTTAGAAAATAATAAAGTATTATGAATTTTTTTAGCAGTAAAGGTATGTTTTTTTATCTTTAATTTGACTATTCAATTTATAAGTCATTTTATGGTAATCTTATGAGTATGCGATGTCCATATTGTTTTGAGGATGCTGACAGAGTAATTGACACAAGACCAATTGAGGGTGGAAATATAGTTAGGAGGAGAAGAGAGTGTGTGAAATGCGGTAAGCGATTTACCACTTATGAGAGGGTGGAGCGCCTCGAGATTCTGCTTGTTAGAAAAAGGGATGAAAGTATAGAACCGTTTGACAGAGAGAAGATTATGAGGGGAATAATGAAGGCATGCGAGAAGAGACCAATAGAGCCAGAGAAGATAGAAGCAATTGTCAGCAATATAGAACAGGAATTATATAATAGGGGCGAGAGGGAGGTATCATCTGTTGAGATAGGTAAGAGGGTGATGAATGCACTCAAGGGGCTTGATGAGGTTGCCTATGTAAGATTTGCGTCTGTCTATCGCCAGTTCACAGATGTGGAACAGTTTCTTGGTGAGATAAAAGAGATAGTAAATAAGAAGAGTAATAAGAAATAATCCGTATAAAATCCCAACTCTCATTATTTAGAAAAAGTATTAGTGAAAAAAAGAATTTGATTTTTGATTTTTTGTGTTAATATTTATTTATTAAACATTAAAAAAGAAGGAGAGTGGAAAGGTGAAGAAGATAATACCTTTAACATTAGTTATGCTTCTGCTCATTGGTTTTGCCAGTTTGGCTATTGCTGATGCAACTGTAAAATGTGATAGCTGTGGTAAGAAGTTTAATGTTCCTGAGGATTTGTTTAACTTTAAGTGCCCTTACTGCGGATATGAGTATGATTCTTGGTATTGTTCTGTCTGCGGTAAGATAAATTTTGTTCCTCTTGCGTGGAAAGATTGGGATTGTTGGAATTGTGGAACTGAACACAAATTGTGGTATTGTGGAAGTTGTGGTGCAGAGAACTTCGTACCATCATCATGGTCTGAGTTTGACTGCTGGAAGTGTGGCACATATAACACAACTAAATAGTTATCAGAGTTTGGTATCTTAAAGTGTATGATTCTATATATGAAGATTATTGAAATTGAGATTTTCAGGTATTTTTAGACGTTTCTTCTATTTAGAACATACTTGTTGAGGGGTAATAATACCCCTCATATTTTTTATTTCAGCGTTTTTATTGTAATGGGTTTATATTTTAATATCTTTGATATATTATTTACTTCCTCTTCTGATGAATCTTTTATTACTATTGAAATACTGCATTCTATCGTTGATTCCGATGGAGTAGGAACAATCTCACAATTTATACCTAATTCCTTTAATTGTTTCTCAACCCTCATTGTCATGTGAGTTCCACCAAAAGAGAGAATGTAGTTCATAATTTTATTTTCATTGATTCTTTGGCATGCAACATTGTTTGTATTTTTTACCACTTCCACAGGGACATGGGTCATTTCTACCGACTTTCTTTCCATCATCTCCTTTAGGTGCTGGCTTTGATACCCTCCGCATTTCTGACTGCTCACCACTTCTTTGCTGTCCACCTCCAGTTACAAGTTCTGCGGCAGTCATTGCTGGTTGGTGAGTAAGTATGAATCTGCTTGGCATCTCACTTGTAGTATCATAGGCAATCTGGACCCTGAATATCTTACCTGCTATATCATTTGATATTCTCTCCATAAGGTCAGAGAACATCTCAAATGCCTCTTTCTTATACTCAACAAGCGGGTCAAGACCTCCATATCCCCTCAAACTGATGCCTTCTCTGAGATAGTCAACCTCATAAAGGTGTTCTTTCCACATTGTATCTATTGTTGTAAGTGCAACTACCCTTTCTATTGCCCTCATATTCTCAGCACCTATCTCTTCTTCTCTTCTATTATAAGCATCCTCAATTCTTGACATTAATAAATCTTCTAATTCTTCTGGTTTTTCAGGCACTTCCTCAAGTGAGACGTCAATTGGAAATCTTGCCTGAATCCAGCCATTTATTGCATCCCAGTTCCAGTCCTCAGAATATGTCTTGGGGGGACAGTTCTCCACAACGACAGCCCTTAATGAGTCCTCAATCATTGTGAGCACCCTTTCTTTTATATCTTCACCTCGGACTATCTCCCCCCTCATTTCATATATTACTTCCCTCTGCTTATTCATCACATCGTCATAATCCAATACGCGCTTTCTTATTGAGAAGTGTAGTTCTTCGACCTTCTTCTGTGCATATTCTATAACTCTTGTGATTAGAGGGTGAGTGATTGGTTCACCCTCACCTGCCTTAAGATTATTCATCATTGATGCAATTCTATCTGAACCAAAGAGACGCATCAGGTCGTCTTCAAGGGATAGGTAGAATCTTGATGAGCCGGGGTCACCCTGTCTTCCTGACCTGCCGCGCAGTTGTCTGTCAATTCGCCTTGCCTCATGTCTTTCTGTGCCAATTATTACAACACCACAGGGCAAATCTTCTTTGCATTTCTTTTCCCAATCCGGGTGGTCTGGTGTCTGTCCTGGTTCAGGTAAAATTGTGCAGGCATTGCACTTAACAACACCGGGACCAAGCTTTATATCAGTTCCTCTCCCTGCCATATTAGTTGCGATTGTGACAGCACCCGGCTGACCTGCAAGCGTTATTATCTCTGCCTCTTTCTGATGTTGCCTTGCATTCAATACACTGTGTTTAATTCCATGTCTGGACAGCATTCTTGATAGAGTTTCAGATACATCTACTGATATAGTGCCAACAAGGACTGGTCTCCCCATCTCGTGCTGGCGAAGTATCTCATCTATTATTGCATTGTATTTCTCTCTTTTTGTCTTATATACTTCATCATCGTAGTCAATTCGCCTGACTGGTTCATTGGTTGGAATAACCACAACGTCCATTTTATATATTTCATAGAATTCAGGGGCTTCAGTGACAGCAGTGCCTGTCATTCCCGCGAGTTTCTCATATAACCTGAAGTAGTTTTGAAGTGTGATAGTTGCTATGGTCTGGGTCTCTTCCCTTATTGCGACGCCTTCCTTTGCTTCTATTGCCTGATGGAGACCATCGGTATATCTCCTTGATGGCATTAACCTGCCTGTGAACTCATCTACAATCACAACTCTGCCATCCTGAATGACATAGTCAACATCCTTTTCAAATAGTGAGAATGATTTTAATAACTGATGAATATTATGGAGTCGCTCATTTTTTATCTCAAAATCCTTTGCTATCTCCTGCCTTGCAAGTTCTTTTTCTTTAGGTTTCATTGTCTCATCGCCTGCAATTTCAGATAGACGCTCAGTAAGGTCAGGGACAATAAATAATTCAGGGTCATCGGGTGAAAGAACCTTTCTGCCCTTATCTGATAATTCAACAGTGTTTCCCCTCTCATCTATTGAGAAATAGAGGTCTTCTACAAGTTCAGTCATCTTTTTATCTCTCATTAAGTTGGTCTCTACATCCTCAATAAGTTTCTTTACCCAGCCCTCTTCCATCATTTTGAGAAAGCGTCTGTTCTTTGGTAGTGCCATTTTTGCTTTCAATAAAAGGTGACCGGCATCATAATCTCTTTTATCATCCTCATTTTCAAGAATGCGTTGTGCCTCATCAAGCATCTTTCCAACCTGCTCATACTGTGCTTTGAATAACCGCTTAACTAAAGGTAAGAATTCATTATAATAATGTGTGTCCCTCTCAGCAGGACCTGAAATTATTAGTGGTGTCCTCGCCTCATCTATAAGAACAGAGTCAACCTCATCAATTATTGCATAGTAATGCCCTCTTTGAACACACTGACTCGGGTGAACCGCAATTCCGTTGTCCCTCAGATAGTCAAAGCCGAACTCACTGTTCGTGCCATAGGTTATATCGCAGTTATATTGCTCTCTTCTCTCATCAGGCATCATCTCTGATTGGATACAACCAACAGTGAGTCCGAGATATTTATATATACCGCCCATCCACTCTGCATCTCTTCTTGCAAGATAATCATTAACAGTAATTAAATGCACACCCTTACCAGTAAGAGCATTTAAATAAATAGGCATTGTCGCAACAAGGGTCTTTCCTTCACCTGTTGCCATCTCTGCAATCTTTCCTTCATGGAGAGCAATAGCACCAATAAGTTGGACATCAAATGGAATCATATTCCATTCTACTTCAAAGCCCGTTACATCCCATTTTCTTCCCAGATTTCTTCTGCATGCTTCTTTGACGACCGCAAATGCCTCAAACATAATTTCTTCAATGGTTTCACCAGCGTTGATACGCTCTCTGAACTCATCTGTCTTCCTGACAAGTTCTTCTTCACTCAGGTCTTTTAGTGTCTCATATATCTCATTGATATGAACGACCATCGGCGAATATCGTTTGATATCACGCTCATATTTTGAACCAAACATCTTTACGAGTATATTTCCAAGAGCCATAATGCATCTCTCCTTGATATTTTATTAATATTACCACTTTATATCTACGTTTTCAACGGTTCAGAATTTATAGGACGGATTGAGGATAAATCTATTTAAGAGAGCGGTATAATATATAATATAGTTTTACAAATATTGGTTATTTTTAATAATATCTTAATATCACACCCATATTACCGACTGCCCAGGCATCATATTCAGAGCAGGATATAACATCATTAAGGACTATGACCTTTGGTGCTATAAGAAGCTGTGTTGAATTACCGTCAATCAATATTATATAACCATTTGAAGTAACAGCCCAACCGGTGCTTGGATAGTGGAATGAAAGTGCTGTGATGTCATCTGTTGTATTAGATGTTATCTGGTTCCAGTCAGTTCCATTCCAGACAAGCAGAGTGCCATCTCTTCCACAAGCATAGGCACTATTTGCGCCTGTTATGTCAACATCAGAAAGGTCTATTGATTTTGAGATGTTTGTATCTATCTGGCTCCATTTTTCACCATCATATTTCAGGATTGTTGCATGGTCACCGACAGCGAAAGCAAGGTTTTCATTTATGCCATAAACACTATTCAGATTTTCATTGGTGACACTTTCCATCTTTGCCCAGTTTGTGCCATCATATTTTAAGATGACACCACCATCACCAACTGCAAAAGCGAGTTTACCAGAAATATAAGCAACGGATTTCAGGTTTGCCTGTGTGGGTGAATTAACCTGTGTCCACGAATTTCCATCATATTTGATAATGACGCCATTATATCCGACAGCAAATCCATCGTTTGAGTTTGTAAATGATAGACCTATGAGAGTTGAATTCGTTGGAGATGTTATATCGGTATAATTGACATTACCATTGTCGTCAATGCTGAGATTATATATACAGCCCCACTCGCCTACAGCCCAGATGCATTCCATACTCTCTCCCCAGACAGCGTATAGGTCCCTCCATATATCAGTATTTGCAACACGCCATTTGTGAACAGGAAAATCCTCAGCACAGTAGATTAGAAATAATAAAATAAAAATCAGGGGTATTAATCTTCTCATATAATAAGCATTTTAATAGGATAGGAGGGTAAATTCAAGAGTGATTGTCTTATAAATACATATTTTATATTAATAAGATTTCTTGCGAATATTACAAAGAGGGTTAGGGTTTCTACTAACCCTCAGTTATTGACCGAAGTAATTTTTATCTATCTTATGCTGTCATCAATCCATACTTACTCAACCTTTGTTATTCGCTTAAATGCTGTAAAATCACCTGCCTTCATTGATAGTAGATATACTCCGCTGTTTATATCTGATGCATTAAGAATAATCTTATGTTCACCAGCAGAGTATTGGTCATTTGCTACCTTCTTTACCAATCTTCCTGTAATGTCATATAATGCTATCTCAACAGTGCAATCCTTCGCAATTGAGAATGCAATTGTTGTTGAGTCCGTAAATGGGTTTGGATAGTTCTGGGCAAGTGAGAAGGCAGGAGGTGTCTGACCATCTGTCTTTCCATAAGCAGGTCCAGTGCTATCGTTCTTTTCTCCCTCCTTCACTTCAAGGAGATACTCGTATTCTACGCCTGCTTTCACATCTCTATCAAGGAAGTGATAAGGTGAACTTCCTGTGATTGGAGAAGAGTTAATTTTCTTATAGCCATCAAAAGGTGATGAACCGGAAGCAGAAATAGGGGAATTAGAAGTGATTATGGATGAGCCAGAATTACCGGCTACCTTCCTGTAAAGATTGAATGAGTAGTTACCATTGTCTTGTGTCTCCCAGGATACCAGAATTGCGCCCTTTGCGTCAGAGCATGCAAAATGCGTTATATCAATACCATTTGGATTATTGTGCACTGTGACATCCATCTGTGCTATTGTAGAATTTCCATACTCATCATTTGCAGAGACATAGACCGTATATAAACCATCGGGAACTGTAGTTGTGTCCCAGCAGTAGGGTTCATCTGTGCTCTCAACTATACCATTACCATCAGTATTGGTTATGATAAAGTAGAAGTCCCGTGCATTATAATCACCCTTGGAATCACATACAGTGTCATCTGAATATATGGTAGAGACAGTGCTATCAGAAGGCATATTACCTGTGAATTTCACAGTGGTTGTTGGGGGAACCTGTCCAAGTTCTCCTTTTATCCAGTATTCTATCTCATATGGAGATAAATTCCACGTGGGATGACCTACCTTATCTCTAATGAGTGCAACTATATCAACCTGCCCCGAAAGATTGGTCGGGTCAAGATATACAGGGCTATTAATGGTATTTGTTCTGAATGCAAACATATCATTATAATAAGCATTTGCGAATGTTGGGGAATCGCTGTCTGTGTCTGGAACCATAAATTCAAGGGGATTTCCTATTGGAACATACCACGAACCGGTGAACTGCATCTGTGTGAAGTGGCAATGATGAAATTCTGCGACTGGCCAGGTTGCAATAGAGCCGATATAATCGTCTATCTTTACCTGCTCTCCGACATTAAATGGCATTGTTGAATAGGTAATGTGCCAGTATAACCAACCTTTATCGTTTCCATAAGTGTCTGCAATCATTATGCCAGAGTAATATGGCTCATAGTTCTGTTTAAGCACAACATAACCGTTGCTTACTGAATATACATTATCTCCAGGAGTGGAGAGGGTGTCCAGTCCATCGTGATAGTATGGGCTTCCACCATAGTTCTGATACTCACCATAGTTATTGCCAAGCGGGTCTGGTTGGTCTCCTGGTCCCATTGGCCAGCGCTCAGCAAAGGTTAATGTTGTAATTAAAATTGAAAGACCAAATATTATCAAAAGACCATTGCGGTTCATTTTCACGTCCTCCTTTCCAGATTACTCCCTACCTGGTAAAATTACAGGGTAAGATTCCATCTGATGTGAGCACCATCACCCTACCATCTGGTAGAAGGGCTACCTGAGGAATATTGCCGTTATTCTTACCGATACTCATATTTTCTGAACTGACTAACTTCAGGTCATTGTCAAAGAGCCAGATAACACCATTTCCTTTAAGGTCAGAAGCGCCTACTGTTATTAGCGAGAAGTCACTATTCATATCAATAGATGTTATGGAATAGTTGAGATTAGGGAGTTTAATGTGTTTTGAAGAATTCTTTTCAAGTGATAGAAGTGATAAATCATCTTTTCCTGCTACCAATATTTGATTATTATCATTACCCATAAATACAAAACGTGGAATTTCAATACCACTCTGTATTATCGTGAAATCAGCATCTTTTAAGGAATAGCATGTAATGTCGCTCTTTGATACACTTAATAGCATATCACCATCACTGCTTAAAGCAAATATTGGTGTTGATGGTAGTTGTGCCATCTCACCTGCTGTGTCGGTAGAATATACAAGTATATTCTCATTAGCACTGTTGATTGCAATCATTTTGCCGTTATTTGAGAAGAGTGATTCTCCAAGATGTTCAATATTCCATGAGCCGATTTCACTACCATTTGAGTTAAATAAAGTGATGACTGCAGGTGATTGTGGACCCTCGCCAAGAAACGCAACTGACAGCACATTACCAAGGTTTCCGACTCTGGCAGATGAGAATGTTTCAGCATTTTTAGTCCATAATATATCCCCCGAAGAATTTAATAATTTCAGGTCAGCAACAAGAGGGAACTTATCTTTGTGAAAGTGAGCGATGAGTATGAATCTACCATTAGAAGATGTATATGCGTATTCATCATTTACAAGGTTAACTGTAGTTATGATTTCTCCCATGTCATTTATTATTAGAACTTGATTTGTGCTTATGACAGTAAGTTCACCTGTCTCATCATCGTGCGCTAACTTCAATGGATGACCATTTATACTTAAAGATAGTCCAATTCCGGATAAAAATATGATAGTTCCCAATATTGCAGGTAATAACAATCGCAAGGATATTCTCATATAAATCCTCCTTCCAAATTACTATATAAGAATATCATAAAAATAATTAACCCATAATAATTTTAATTAGTTAGAACTGAGAAGAATAATTGTTATGAAAAATTTTGTATTTGAAGACAATCTTCAAAAGTGCTATTATAATTACTATGAAAGTATCTTATTCAATAATATTATTATCTTTAATCCCATGTTTGTATTCAGTTGCAATATCTTATGACTATAAAAATAGCGAGAGTCAATATTCAAGCAAATCAGATTCCCTTGTTGTTCAAAAACAGGATTACGAAAGTCAAAATACGAACGATTTATCTCCCTTAAATACTTTTCTATACCCCAGTGAGAATGTGAAATTAAAACCACCCTTCATTAAGAAAATAAATGTGTTCTGGGAGGCGGTCTGGGTCGGTCATATAGATAAACCGCGTCATAAAATGTATAATAGTATTGTTTTTACACCTATCGCAGCACAAATTATTCTTGAAGGTCCAAACTTTGCCTTTCATATTAAAGTTATGCCATACATTGCATATTCATCAGACCAGGAACAAAGTTTTGTTGGTGAGGAGATGTATTTTACAGGTGAAGGTAAATATATTTTGGCAATTAACCCTAATATTGACTTTTATTTCAGATTTCTTAATCTCAGGGAAGACCAGGTCTTATGGGTCGGTGGAGGGCTTCACTCAATATATCCAGTTTTTGAAACTCTACTGAATATTCCAGTTAGAAAATATAGATTGCAGACAGGCGGGGGACTTATATTCTGCTATGGAGGGAACTATGGAGATAGTGAAAATTTATATATGTTTTCATTTAATCTTGAAACATCGCCTTTATATAATTCACGTTATCTGTGGGGGATAAATGGTGGAATAATGATTCCATTTAACCTTGGAGTAAAAAATTCCTGGAATAAGCATAATGTTGATATATGGATTGGAGGGACTTATGGCATATTTTAGTCGTTATCCATTTATTATATACTTAATTGTTATCGTATTAATAACATCCCCATCATTATATATATTTGGTGAAGAGAAAGATGTAAATGGCAAGATTGATTTAAATAAAAATGAAGATAATAGTGAGGTGAATTACTATATAACAATTGAATCTGCAAACATTGAAAAGGTTTCAATTGTTTCTGATGGTGTTTTCCTTGGATATACCCCATATACACTATTAATGCAATATGATGCGAAAGTGAATTTGATGTGTGTGAGTAGAAATGGCAGGGTTTTATTAAATACTACATTAGAGGGTGGCAAATCACCACAGAGAATCTTGATTCTACCGCCAAATAGGGACACTTACTGGAAGGATATAGCAAAAGTGGTATTTGGTTTTGGTATTGGAGCAGGAATAGGTTTTGCTATTGCCCTTTTATTTGTTGACGGAATTGATTGATATATGAGAGAGATATTTATAATACTTATATTGCTGTTGTTAAATCTGAATATAGTTTTAGCAGATAATATAAATCTGGATGTTTATCTGACTGGTGATTCAAAGGGTGATGTAAGATTGGACCTTGACGATATGAATGTCGGGAACCTGCCCATTCTTATAAAGGACATTCCAGTTGGTGAGCATCGCTTTACTATGAGGTGGACAGATGATAAAGGCAGAGTTCACTCTCGTTCTGAATTGATAAACATTAAGCAGATGGATAGGGCATTATACCTGTCAATATCAAAGGAAAGGAAGTCGGGATATAAACCATTGATATTTGGTATGATAGGAGGTGCAGTGGTTATTGGTATTATAACTTCTGTATTGATAAGACCTTATTAGAATTAATCTGAATTGAAATTTATTGTATTGGATTTTGTTTATTATGCGATATTTTAAATGTCTATCAGGAGTGTCTATATCAGTAGTTGTCATTCTGATACTATTACCAATACTGCAGGTGATAGGGGAGGAGAAATCAAATACTGATGATGGAAATACTGAGAGTGTGAAAAATGAGAGCGCGACTGGTTACACAATATCAATAAAGACAACAAAGAATAAAATCAGTTTATATACTGATGGTAAACTCATTGGAAAGACACCGTTTACCTTGAATCTGAAGAAGGGTGATGTTATAGAACTCTATGGTTTTGATGAAGATGGTGCGATTGTTTTTATAGATACAGTTGAGGGGGGAAAGACACCATCAAATATCCTCATTCAATATCCAAAGAGATATGATTCTGCAGTTAATAATGCAAGTTCATTCACTGGTGCTGTCGTAGGTGTGAATGCAGGTGTATTAATGATGTATATCATTTTTATTCTTACTTTTGGAGGGTGATTAATTAAGGAGGTTTATGTGAGAACATTATTAGTATATATATGTTTAATATTTAATGTCTCATATATATTTTCAGAAGACATTAATCTAGAAATAAAATCATCTATTAAAAAAGAAGGAGATGTAGTTTTAATTATTGATGGTGTTGAAACTGGTAAATTGCCAATAACTATTGACAACCTATCACCCGGTTATCATGATTTCACACTTAGATGGATAGATTCCAATGGGAATGTTGTCACAAGAAATGACAAAATTCTAATATCATCATCTGATAGAAGATTATATCTATCTACAACAAAGACAAATTTCAAGCCAGTTAATACATTTATGTTAGGATTATTGGGTGGAATGTCGGGATTTTTTGTTGCTATATTTCTAACAATTAGTTTATTTGGATCTTAATGATATGGAGTATTTTAAGAATTTATCAGGAGTGTCTATTTTAGTAGTTTTTATTTTGATATTCTTGCCATTATTACAGGTTATGGCAGAGGAGAAATTAAAAACTGATACCAATGAAGGCAATACTGAGAGTATGAAAAACGAGGGTGCGACTGACTACACAATATCAATAAGAACTACAGGTGACAAGATAACATTATATACAGATAGCAAACTTATAGGCAAGACGCCTTTGACGCTCGCATTAAAAGAGGGTGAATCCCTACAGATTTATGGTAAGAACAACAAGGATGATATAGTATTCAAGACAACACTTGAGGGTGGAAAGACACCAGCAGGTCTTCTCTTTCAAACTGAACCAAGTTTAGGAAAAAAATCTGTTTCAGTAATAGTAGGAGTTTCTTTAGTGTCTTTAATTTATTTGATGTTTTTTTATTATGGATTGTCCAATTTAGGTTGAAATTAAGAAACATGAAAAGACTAATAATATTTGGTTTTTTATTTCTATTCAATGTTCAATTTTTATTAGCAGAGAATATAGACCTTGAAGTTTACCTGGCAGATGATTATAAAGGAGATGTAAATTTGATTGTTGATAGGAAGGAATTGGGAACAATTCCCATTGTAATAAAGAACTTAGATACAGGTCATCACTATTTCAAAATAAGGTGGGTTGATAAGAGTGGAAAATCTTGCACGAAATTTGAAAATATTAATATAACATCTCAAGATAAACGACTTTATCTAACTACTATAAAGATAAAAGGTAAGAACTGGAAACCAATTTTGTTGGGGGTTTTGGGTGGTGGATTGATATTATGGCTTTTAATTTCTAATTAATATAGTAAATTTTGTATTTTATTGACTGATTTATTAGTTATAATTTTACTATAACAATTTACGTTATCAGGTATTAACTATGAAATACTTTAGAGGACAATTGGGAATTTCAATATCATTAATTTTTATTCTGATACTATTGCCGTTACTGCAGGTAATGGGAGAGGAGAAATTAAATACTGATGAAGGCAATACTGAGAGCGTGAAAAATGAGGGCGCGACTGACTACACAATATCAATAAGAACTACAGGTGACAAGATAACATTATATACAGATAGCAAACTTATAGGCAAGACGCCTTTGACGCTCGCATTAAAAGAGGGTGAATCCCTACAGATTTATGGTAAGAACAACAAGGATGATATAGTATTCAAGACAACACTTGAGGGTGGAAAGACGCCACAGGGTCTTCTTATTCAATATGATGAACCTGGCAGGAGGACAAAAACTGGTATAGTAATAATTGGGGTCTCAGTAGCAGTTTTTTCACAATTTTTATGGATTTGTTTGGTTATGGCGCGGGGTTTTTAAGAGAATAAAAAGGTTAATATGAAGGAAATAGTTATTTTTATGTTATTGCTTCAATTTAACCTGCTATTTGTATTGGCAGAAGATGTTGACCTTGAAGTATATTTAACTACTGAACATAAAGGAGATGTATATCTAAACCTTGATGGAAAGGATTTGGGGACTATACCCGGTATAATAAAGAACCTTCCGACAGGTTATCACTATTTCAAAGTTAAATGGACCGATGAAAAAGGGAAAATTTACACAAAGGGTGAAGAGATTAAAATAAAATCAGAAGATAGACAACTTTACCTATCTACTACAAAAGAATATCAATGCTGGAAGCCATTTATTTATGGTCTTATAGGTGGTTTATGTGGGTTTTGGGTTATATTTTCAAGTTTATAGTAATAACAATTTAATCTTATATTCCTTGACCAATAATATCTGATATGCTATTTTTCTAAACTGCTTTCTTTTTTTCATTCTTTATGGAGGTTAGTTTAGTATGCCTATAAAACAAACGAAGAAAGAACTGGACAGAGTTGCGCTTGAAGTAAGAAAAGACATCTGGACGATGCTCTTCAAGGCGGGCTCGGGTCATGCGGGCGGCTCACTCGGCTGCACGGACATATTTGTCGCTCTATACTGGAATATATTGAAGCACGACCCGAAAAATCCTAACTGGTCTGAGAGGGACTACTTTATCCTTTCTAAAGGTCACTGCTGTCCCACTCTCTACGCTGTTCTTGCAAGAATGGGGTATTTCTCAAGGGATGAATTGTGGACACTAAGGCAGTTCGGCTCAATACTTCAGGGTCATCCTCACCGGTTAAAGACCCCCGGTGTTGAAGCGTCAACAGGTTCACTGGGGCAGGGTTTTGCCATTGCAAATGGTGTTGCACTTGGTCTTAAAAAGGATGGTAAGCCAAACAGGGTCTTTTCATTACTGGGTGATGGGGAGGTTCAGGAGGGTTCAGTATGGGAGGCGGGGATGTGCGCCTCGCATTACAAACTTGATAATCTATGCGCTGTGATTGACAGGAATATGCTTCAGATTGATGGACCAACAGAGGAGGTAATGGGGCTTGAGAATTTAGAGAACAAATGGGAAGCGTTCAACTGGAATGTCATCGTTGTTGATGGTCACAACATTGAGGAACTGACAGGTGCTTATGATAAGGCAATTGCAACGAAGGGAAAACCGACGATGATATTAGCGAAGACAACGAAGGGCAAAGGTGTCTCATTCGTTGAGAATCAGGTTGACTGGCATGGTAAAGTTCCCAACAAGGATGAGTATGAGAGGGGTATGAAGGAACTGGAAGAATATGAAAGGAGGCTTGCATAATGGGAATTGTAAAAGAGATGCACTTAGTTGAGGACTTGCATAATATAAAGCAGGTGCCATCAAGAGATGGTTACGGTGAAGCCCTCCTTATTCTCGGTGAGAAAAATCCTCGGGTTCTGGTTTTAGATGCTGACCTCGCTAAGTCAACGAGGACTATATGGTTCAAAGACAAGTTTCCAGAGAAGTTCATTGATATGGGCATTGCAGAGCAGGACATGCTCGCATCAGCAGCGGGTCTCGCGATTGCCGGTTTCATACCATTCTGTTCTACATACGGCGTATTTGTTGCTGGAAGGGCATGGGACCAGGTGAGGACGAGCGTCTGCTATGGCAACTTCAATGTCAAGATAGGTGGTATGCATGGTGGTATATCGGTTGGTCCCGATGGTGCTACTCACCAGTCGCTTGAGGAACTGCCGCTTATGCGCGTCCTTCCGGGAATGACAATATTTGCTCCGACTGATGCGATTGAGGGCAGAAAGGCAGCGCTCTTCGCAGCAGAACATGTTGGTCCGACATACCTGAGATATGGCAGGGAGCCGGTTCCTGTCATTACGACTGAGGAGACGCCATTCAATCCATGGAAGGCAGAGATATACAGGACAGGTGATGATGTTGCAATAATCGCAGCAGGGACACTTGTATATGAAGGTCTTCTTGCAGCGGAGGAACTGTCAAAAGAAGGTATTGAAGCGATGGTTATAAACTGTCATACAATAAAACCGATTGATGTAGAGACCATTGTTGATTCTGCAAAGAAGTGTGGTGCCATTGTCACAGCAGAGGAGCATAGCATTATTGGTGGGCTTGGTGGAGCAGTTGCTGAGGTTATATGCCAGCATTATCCTGTGCCAATGAGAATAATAGGAATTGAAGATAGATTTGGTGAAAGCGGTCCACCGGAGGTGCTTATGAAGGCGTTTGGGATGAGCGCTGAAAATATAATCAGTAAGGTTAGAGAAGTTTTGAAGATGAAAAAATAGTCAATTTATAATAGTAATTAATCAAATTGGTCTTATAATATTTATTGAGGGGAGGTGAAAAACATGTTTCCTGAGCCAGTGTCTATTATTGTTTCTCCACACTCGTCTTCAAGAGTATTCGTATTGAGGTTAAGCAAAAGAACACTTTCAGTCCTATTTACTGTCTTTCTCATATTAATATTATTCTCATCAGCATATCTGGGTTGCCATCTCTATAAATTTTTACGACTTGAACAACTGATTGGTCCCGCACAATGCCTTATTATAAGTTTAGAGAAGGAGAATAAGGACTTGAAGGTATCTATGAATAAAGCAAGGGAATCAGAGAAAGATGCGATAGTGAAGATGGTAGATGAGAGAGAACAGTTTGCTGAAAAAATGTCAAATTATGATACCAAGTTAAAGCAACTTGAGAACTTCTATAATGACCTTCGTATAATGGCGGGTTTTAAATTAGATGAGAAAGATGCAAAGGACTTAAGCAAAGTGAAGTTCAAAGACGATGGTGCAATGCTTGAAAAGAAAGATGAGAATGGAGTTGGTGGTGCACCCGAAAAGGGTGTTGATTACCTTCAGGTATTACTTGCCAATGAGACAACTGATAACATCTACTTTAGGAATACACGTGAATGGGAGATGAAACTGATGGATAAGACAAAATCCGCATTTGATAATATGCAACTTCTTAAGCGACTTCTTGAAGAGAGGGCATCAACGCTTGCTGATACACCATCATTTATTCCTGTTATCGGTATAATAACATCATCGTTTGGTGTAGGTAGAAGTGTGGGTGGGACGCATACAGGTCTTGATATAGGAGCACCGATAGGGACATTGATTAGAGCACCAGCGGATGGTGTTGTAATTTTAGCAGGTCCTGAAGAGTATTATGGAAATCTCATTATATTGGACCATGGGAATGGCTTTACTACAAGATTTGCGCATTTGAGTGAGATAAAGGTGTCTTTAGGGGACAGGTTATCTGAGGGAGATGTGATTGGTTGTGTCGGTCAGACAGGTTGGGCAACGGGTCCACACCTTCATTATGAAGTTAGATACAATGGTGTGCCTCTTGACCCGATAAACTATATGAAGATAAGCGGAAAGGATAAGAATAAGAAAGAGGAGGTCAAGGAAGATACTGAAAATATAACTAATGAGACAAAACAGGAACAGGAAGTAGGTAATGATGTCAACGTTGATAATAAATCCAACTCTAATGGTGAGCAGATTAATGAGAGTCCAAAATAGGTTGAATTAATTGGTTTTTAATTTAATATACTTAATAATTAAATGAAGAATAACAAGTCAGATATTATCAGTTTGTTCATAAGAGATAGGTATCTGGACCTATCGTCAAAGAAACATATAAATTTTAATTTGCTGGATTATCATTATCTTATAAAACCAATAAATCGAAGAGTGTTCGTGTTTAAATGTGGTGAAAGGGATATTGAGAATATTGTTGCCTCCAACTCAAAAAGAGTGAGGATTGAAATTAGACCAAAGGTTTTTGAAATGCCTTTATTAGTCCGGTTGATTAATAGCATTCTAATATCTGAGAAAACTAAACTCAGCGGGTATATTATTATTCCTATTGGAATTGCAATCTATGCCCGGGTTGGAGATAGCAGGTATATATTGGACCAGATTAAACCGGAACTTAAGAGAGTATATCATGGTCAGTTAACAGGTGAAGGTTCTCTATCATATTTGCATTATACTGATTGGCACACAAGACCTCCTGATAATATTAATGTATTTGAGGTGATAATGTTAGTGGAAATATCTAATATGAATCCAACATCTTATAGTTTAAACTCATTTCAATTATCTCCAAAGGACATTCAGATATATACAAAAGGTGGTATTATCTTCACTAATAAAAGCATTGTAAATATTATTAGAGAGGATGAGACAGTGATTGAGTATCATATGTCTCCTTCAATCAAGGGTGGCAGATTGTTGGAAGATGCTTTAGAAAAGCACATTAAGACAGTAATATTAAAGGCACTTGATGTGAACAGATACTTCAGTAGATGAAATATATGGATATAAGCAGGATTATTGATTTTCATAGTGTTGTAAGCAATGATTGGTTCATTAAAACAGTTAAGGCAATAGTAATTGTTATAGTCGGTTATCTTCTGGGGAGATTTATACCATTACTCGCAAAACGACTTATAGTTAATAAGTTTGAGCAGAGGATAGTTAAGTTTGTTCAGAAGTTATTGCTGTATATCATAGTTACAGTGTCTGTAATAGTTCTGTTGAGAACTCTCAACGTTGAGATTTCAACACTGCTTGCGACTGCCGGTCTATTGAGCATTGCTGTCGGTTTTGCCGCTCAGACCGCCTTTTCAAACCTGATATCAGGTATGCTTCTATACTCAGAGAAGCCATTCGTGATAGGTGATATTATAGAGGTTGATAATAATGTCGGATTTGTGATGTCTATTGACCTTCTATCAACCAAGATAAGAACATTTGACAACCTGTTCATAAGAATACCGAACGCTTTTATAATTGATAAAGCAGTCAAGAATTACACCAAGTTTCCAGTCAGGAGGTTGGGTATTTCTGTAAGCATTTCAATCTCATCAGACCTTGGTGTCGCAAGGAGTGCTGTTGAGGAATCGCTTGCCAGTTGCAGGGTTATTCTCACTGAGCCAGAGCCGAAGGTAGTTGTGGAGTCGTTTAATGAGTCGGGTATATGCCTGAAAGTATTTTGTTGGATTGAAAAAAGCGATTATTATGATGGACTGACAGAGCTTATGACGGTGACAAAAAAGGCACTTGATGGAGCAGGCATTGAGATTCTATTCCCGCAAAGGTTTATTACATTTACAGATGATAGTGAAAAGGTAATGAAGACATATCTAAGCAAAAAAGACGATTAGATAAAATTGTAGAGAGACAAACAAATGCCCTCTTTTATATTAAACTTATGATTGTAATATTCTATCAACAACCTCTGTTATCTGTTCTTTTGGAACTGCACCAACGAGCATATCTGCTACCTTCCCACCCTTGAAGAAAATAATAGAGGGTATGCCTGTTATTCTATATGTTGTTGCGGTAGTAGGGTTCTCATCAACATTGAGTTTGCAGACCTTCAACTTATCTTTATATTCATCGGCTATGCTCTCAATAGTCGGTGATACAATTTTACATGGACCGCACCAGTCAGCCCAGAAGTCAACTAATACTGGATTTTCAGATTTTATAACCTCATCATTAAAGTTTTTATCGTTAACATGAACTATATTTTCGCCAGCCATCTAATCCTCCTTTCAATTTACCCTACATTATATCAAAAAATCTTTCCAGGGTTCATAATTCCTTCCGGGTCTAATTGAGATTTAATAGACCTGTATAAATCCATCTCTGTCTTGGACTTCTCAATCCTCAGGTATGATGCCTTGGTTATTCCGACTCCGTGTTCACCGGTGATTGTCCCTCCTATACCTATGACAGTCATAAATATATCAGAGACCGCATCCCATACCCTTGCCATTAAATTTTCCTCTGCCCTGTCGCATATAACGTTTGTATGAATATTTCCATCTCCAATATGACCGAAACAGGCAATGAAGAGGTCGTAATCTTTTGCTATTTTATGAATTCTCTCTAGCGTCTCGCATAGTTCATCTGGAGGGACGGTAATATCCTCATTCACTTTTGAAGGTCCAAGAAGTGCAAGCGCCGGAGATATATTTCTCCTTATCTCCCAAAAATAGTTCCCCTCTTCCTTGTCTTTTGCTATACGCACCTCTATTGCACCCTCTTTTTCTGCAATCTCTGTAGATTGATTCAGTGCTGTTTCCAACTCATCTCTGTATCCATCTGCTTCAAGAAGGACTATTGATGAACCATCAGGGACACCCGGGTCTTTATAGTGCTTTATCGCTTTTAATGAGAACTCATCCATAAATTCTATTCGTGATGGCAAAATTCCTTCCCGTATTGTCCTTGATACAGCCCTCATAGCATCATAAATGGTTTTGAAAACCAGCATTACTGTTGAAGATGTCTCAGGTCTGGGTAATAGAGACAGTTCAGCAGATGCAATTACTCCAAGAGTTCCCTCGCTTCCACACATTAAATCAAGAATGGCATCATCTCTTCCCCTTATCAGAGCCATATATCTGCCATCTCCAGTAATAATATTGAGCCCCTGAATATAGTCTCGCGTTGTTCCATATTTCAAGCCGTGGGGTCCACCAGCACCAACAGCAATGTTTCCACCTATTGTTGAGTATTCCTGACTTGCCGGGTCAGGTGGATAGATGTAGCCATTTGATAATGCTAAATTTTGGATATCTGATGTTATTGTCCCTGGCTCGGTGAATATCGTTGGGATAAAGTCATTTCTAAATTTATATTTATTAAGGCGGTCAAGGACGATAACAAGACCACCAGCAATTGGCAGTGTCCCACCACTCATTCCCGTCCCGGCTCCTCTTGGTATTAAATAGAATCCATCCTCATTGGCAAGCGAAATTACCCTCTGGATATGTTCTATGTTTTTGATTATTGCAACTCCATCGGGAAGATATTTCAATGTTGTAGCATCGTATGAATGGCAGAACCTGCTTACATCGTCTGTGAAGATATTATTTTTGCCAACAACTTCCTTAAGTTTTTTAATGCTTTTGTCAGTTAATCTTCCCTTGATGTTCATTTTATATCTTCCTGATAAGTTCTTTTAATATCTTCATCAGATTCTTTATGCCATTTTTATATCTTAATACTGGAAATGTATCAGGGTTCTTTGTAATATCCTCACCGAAGAGAAGGGCATCCGATACACACATAATTGATATTGCCTGGATATTAAACTGATTGGCGATATAATATATTGCTGATGTCTCCATATCAACAGCAACTCCAAAGTCTGATAATCTCTTCAAATTGTTTTCATTCTGACCGAAGAAATCATCAACAGTCGCCACTTTTCCAACCTTAAATTCAGCATTATGTAATATTTTTCCCGCAATTTCAGTTGTCTTGCTTATAAGTATGGAGTCTGCTTTTAGATTGCTGGAGCCGATTCTGCCTGTTGTGAAACTATCAAGTGCTACCGCCTCGCTTGCAATGATAATGTCACCAACATGGGCTTTTAAACCACCACAGACATCAACTCTGATTATTATTCTTGCACCTGCAGTATATAGTGCCTTAATATTGAAATCGCAATCTACAGTTCCAATTCCGCATCTAAATAATGTCACCCATTTTCTACCAAGTCTTATTCTCTTTGTCCAACCTCTGTTAAACGAAAATAAACTTTTTCTTAGAATCTCCTTCTCGATGTCTATCCCTACGCAGATTATACATATCTTATCTACCTTTCTTGTTCTAAAAATACTATAAGAGGCGCGCTCATTCGTGCTTAATTTACTGAAGTATTTTGTTAACTTTGAGATTATAACTTTCTCAAAATACCGCATATTTGTATAAATAATCTTCTAATCCTATTCTATTATGACTCTCTTAATATCAATGCACTGTTTTAGAATTTCTTCTAAATCTGATAATTTGAGCATGCTCTGAGCATCGCATAGGGCAGATTGTGGGTCAGGGTGAACCTCAAGAAAGAGTATGTCGCACCCAAATGCTATCGCGCTCCTGCTCAATTGTCTCACCATAAATGAAATCCCACCTTTTGGGTCAATAGATGTATAGCCAGGGATTCTGACTATATGTGTAATATCACAGACAACAGGATAACCGGTCTTTTTGAGCCAGTATAAGTTTCTTAAGTCAAATACAAGGTCTTTATAGCCGAAAATTGTCCCCCTTTCAGTCACCATAATTCTGTGATTTCCTGTAGATTCAACCTTCTTTATTGGTATATAAATGTCATCTGGAGCCATAAACTGCCCCTTCTTGATATTTATCGCCTTTCCGCTCTCACCACAGACAATGGCAAGAGATGTCTGTTTTGATAGATATGCTGGTATCTGAAGCACATCAAGAACCTGAGATGCTTTTTCTACGTGATGTTCGCAATGAACATCTGAGAGAACCGGTATATCAAACTCATTCTTCACTTTCTCAAGTATCTTCAAGCCCTCATCAAGTCCTGGACCCTGATATGTATCTGCACTTGAGCGGTTGTCTTTAAGGTATGATGATTTATATATATAGGGGATACCAAGTTTGGTGGTTATTTTTTTCACCTTTTCTGCAGTATCAAGCGCAATCTTCTCTGTCTCTATAACACAAGGTCCTGCTATCAGACCGAATGGCGCTCTTTCTAGTGAAAAGCCATCTATTTCAAGATTGTCCTTCATCTGTTTTTTCTCTCTTTATCAGCAAGTTCCAGAATAAGTTTAACATCGTCCCATAATGGCTTTTTCAGGTTTGGATTTCTGAGGCAGGCAGCGGGGTGATATGTTGGAATTACTGTCCAGTCGCGCCATTTGAATACAGAACCACGAAGTTTTGTTATACCCTCCTTTGAGCCAGTAAAAAACTGTGTCGGGTAATTGCCAAGTGCGACTATTATTATAGGATTTATGAATTCTATCTGTCTTACAAGATATGGTGTGCATGATTCTATTTCACTCTGCTCGGGATTTCTGTTATTTGGGGGTCTGCATTTGAGGATGTTGCCTATAAAGACGCTCTCCCTTCTTATTTTGAGATTATTGAGGAGGCGGTCCAGTAGTTGTCCAGCCCTGCCAACAAATGGTCTTCCCTGAGAATCCTCCTCTCTTCCGGGTGCTTCACCTATAAATAGTATTTCAGCATCATAAGAGCCCTCACCAAAAACAGCATTATTTCTGGTTGAACCAAGGTCGCATTTTTTGCATACCTTGACCTCTTCTTCTAAATTCTTAAGCAGAGTATATTTGTCTTCAGATGAAGATTTTATATTTGTATCTGAGTGAATATTCACACCTTCTGCTTTTATGTCTTCAGATGTCTCATTTTTATGTGCTTCGGTCTTTTTCTGTAATGTTTCATTTGAAATAAATACTTCTTTTACGCCGAATTTTCTCATGGTTCTTATGTATTCGTTTAACTTTTCAGTATTTTTATCCATAAAACATCTATCAATAATAACAACAAGGGTATATCTGCTACTTATTCATATAATTTGATGATATAAAGTCAACTATCTCTCGTGCACAATCGGACTTATCTATCCTTCCAAGTTCAACTGCCTTATCTTTGGTTATTATATATATTATATTCTCTTTTTCACCCATACCAACACCCTTAATTCCTATAGGATTTCCAATTATTACATCAATGTTCTTCTCAATAAGTTTTTCCCTTGCTCTATTTACGATATCTTCTTCTTCAAGAGCAAATCCAACGATTATCTGTGATTTCCTTTTTTTCAGAGAAATCTCTTTTAGAATATCTGTCGTCGGTATCAGTTTCAGGCTTACTGGCTTACTATCCCTTTTTATCTTGGTATTCTTTGTCCTTTCAACTGTGAAATCAGATACTGCTGATACCATAAAAAGCATATCTGCCTTATTAAACTCACTCTTTACACTTTTCAATAAATCATTTGTGTCAGTTATCTTTATATATTTTGAGCATCCCTTTGGTAGTGGTGATTCAATATGACCATATATGTATATTACATCGCCACCTCTTAGTGCTACCTCCTCTGCGAGCGCCTTGCCCATAAGCCCGCTTGATTTATTGCTAATGAAACGAACGATATCTATCGGCTCCCGTGTCGCACCAGAGGTGATAACCACCCTTTTACCAGCAATGTCATTCTTTTCATAGAGGGCTTTCTTTATTGCGAAGTATATATCATCAATATCCGCAAGACGACCAACGCCTTCCATTCCGCAGGCTAACCTGCCATATCCCGGCTCTATAATGATAAAGCCAAGTTCCCGCAAGACAGATATATTTCTCTGTGTCTGCGGTGCAAGATACATATTGCTATTCATAGCAGGAACTACAATCTTCTTGCCACTGAAAGATAATATTGTTGTTGATGCGAGGTCATCCGCTATTCCGACCGCTGACTTTGCGATTATATTCGCGGTTGCCGGGCAGATAACAAGCAAGCCCTTGCCCTCTGATAGCGTTATATGTGGTATTGGTTCGCTATCATCAAACATTGATGTCCTCACCCTTCTTCCACTTATTGCCTCTATTGTCCTGGGGGATATGAGCTTGGTTGCATTTTCAGTCATTATTGTGTCAATAATGGCACCTTCTTTTATCAATCTGCTGATTAAATTACATATTTTATATATTGATATACTGCCTGTAAGAATGAATAATATGTTCTTTCCTTTTACAATATCAGTCATCTTATTTAACCTCTTTTAGCATATGCTGTGATGAATGCCTTTCTGCCTCTATAATTGCCCGGATAACCTCAATTGCATCAGTAAGATATGCATTTATAACAATGTAATCGTAGAGATGTGCTTTAGAAATCTCTTCCCTTGCATTTGACAGCCGTTCTTCTATCTCACTGTTAATTCTTCTCTCTCTCTTCATTATCCTTTCTTTTAAGGTATTCAGGTCTGGCGGCATTATGAATATCATAACTGAATCTGGATATTTTTCATTTATCTGCTCGGCTCCCTGGGTATCTATGTCAAGAAGCGCATCATTCTTCTCACCGAATATTCTTTCTATTTCCCTCTTTGTTGTGCCGTATCTATGTTCATATACGGTAGCGTGTTCAATAAATTGGTTATTTTTTAACATATCAGAGAATATGCTTTCACTGACAAAATAGTAATCAACTCCCTCAACCTCTTCATTTCTCGGTGGTCTGGTGGTTGTAGATATAGAGAAAGAGACATCAGGAACTACTTCAAGTAGATTTCTTGTAATAAGCGTCTTTCCAACACCCGACGGTCCAGATATGACAAAGATAATATTTCTTCTTGATATTTTGAATTCGTCCATAATCATTCAATATTCTGAACCTGCTCTCTCATCTGGTCAATTGTGCACTTAATTTCAATACTACTGTGTTTTATGCTCGCCTGCTGTGTCTTTGATAATATTGTGTTCACTTCGCGGTTCATCTCTTGAAGTATAAAGTCAAGTTTTCTACCGCAAGCACCACCAGAGTTCAGGTTTTCTTTGAAAAAGCCAGTATGCCCTTTTAATCTATCTATCTCCTCTTTGATATCAGACCTCTGAACTGATATTGCTGCCTCTTCCTCCAGCCTTGACATATTTATCTCTACCTTCAAGAACTCAAGGAGTTTATCTCTCAAACTTATAAAAATTGCGTCCTTTGATTTACTGTATTCATTATCAACTGTAAGCATATTTTTTTCTACATCGCTAATCATTGAAGATAGAAGTCCCCTCAGTTTTTCACCCTCGCTTTTCCTATCTTCTATTGTATTCTCAACTGCAATCTTGAGCAATTCTTCTATCTTTTCCCACATTTTAGTGTCAATATTCTTCTGTTGAGATATGACACCGGGTAGGGTGGACAAAAGCGAGATGTCCAGTTCACCCGGTATATTGAAGGCATGCCTGACATCTGATAGTGAGTCCATATAATATTTAACAGCGTCCTTATCTACTATAAATGCTATCTCTGGATTCACTGTCAAATTTAGAATACAGGTTATACTTCCCCGAGTAAAACTCCCTGCTATTACATTTCGTATGTCCCTGTAAAAAGGCTGAAGCAGATTGGGGAGAATTACATTTATATCAAGATAGCGGTGATTTAAACTCCTGATGTCAATACTGAGTTTACCGATGTCTATTTCACCTGATGATGAGCCAAAGCCAGTCATGCTCTGTATAGGAATATATTTCATAGAAAGATGATATTATATATGAGTGATTATATAAATAGAAATTATATCCATTTGTTAACTATCTTATAGTTGCTGAGCAATTTGAGCATACAGGGACGAGTGATATACATTGTATTAGATTTTTTCTAAAGGTAACATAACTGACATTATTCCATATCTTTTTGAAACCTGTTGTGAAAGCATTGCCAAAGTTATGAATACAGTCGTAATCAATACAGCAGGGAGAGACAGTGCCATCCCAGTTCACTACTGAGCGGGTGAATGCCCATATGCATGCCTCACCCTCGCTTCTCTCGTCTTTTAATTCAACACCAAGATTACCAATTTTGAACCTGCTATACTCAGGATTGGTTGGTAGATACTCGAGTGCCTCTTTATTGCTCATCAATTTGTAGTGTGGAATGCTTACGGCGATTAGTTGCAGATTATCCATACCGAGTTCTGTCGCCAGTGCCTCCGCTTTTTCTATCTCGTGCTCATTATGCTTCATAACAATAAAGTTGAAGTTTAAGAATGGAGTTCTTCTCCCGCTTTTCGTTCTCTCTTCTGCAAGTGCTTTTATATTTTCTATTACCTTCTTAAAATTTCCACCCTTTCGGAATTTTTTATAGGTCTCCTCAGAGGTGCCATCAATAGATATGTCTATCTTCTCAAAGCCAGAGAAGATGATTTTGGGTATATCTTCTTCTTTTATAAAGTGCGCATTGGTAGAGAGATATACAGCAATATTCTTCTTTGATGCATACTCAGCCATCTCAAATATCTCTGGGTGAAGTAGTGGCTCGCCAAGGTTTGCGAGTGTTATTGTGTATAAATATGGCGCCATCTCGTCAATAAGGTGCTTGTAGTTATCAAAATCCATATAGCCAACCTTCCTTGTCATTAGTCCAGCACCGGTTGGACATAGAGGGCATTTAAGATTACAGACATTTGTTGGTTCAATTAGAAGATTATATGGATAGCCAATGATGCGGGGAAGTTTGAGATATCTGCTTATCCAAACAGCGATGATATTCAAGATTCGCGGGATAGTATGTCTTCTCGGGAGATGGGTGATAGGGTCCCTTATGAGACGCTCAATCTTTGGGTATTTGATATGGCGTCCCCGGATAGTCGCCATTATGAGATTATTTCTCCTCTGGTAGTTCCGCCTCTTCAATGAGCATTATGGGTATATTGTCCTCAATTCTGTAGCGTCTTCCGCACTTAGGGCATATAAGTTTCTCATTCTCCTTGTCGTAATCAACGCCAACTTTACAGAGAGGACAGGCGAGTATCTCAAGAAGTTTCTCGTTTAACATAATTCACCCCCGGTTATGTATCAAAGTAGAGATAAAACTCTACTGGTGATATGTGCTTTTCTATTCTCAAAACCTCATTGTATTTAATTGCCAGCCATGTCTTTACAAAATCATCGGTGAATACGCCGTTTGTGAGCATAAATTCATGGTTTCTCTTGAATTCTAATAGTGCCTCTTTAAGGTCCTGTGGCACTCTCTTGAACTTCTCTCTGATTTCCTGTGGTTGTTCCTCGAAGTCACCTACTATCAGGTCCGGTGCAACAATGTTATTCTCAATGCCATATAGGCCGGCAAGAACCAGAGAAGAGAGGGCTAAATAAGGATTACAGGTCGCATCGGGAGCGCGGTATTCAATCCTCATATCGTTTTCATTTTTGGCATATGAAGGTATTCTAATCGCTGCGGTTCTGTTCGCCTCAGAATGGAATAGATACTGTGGTGCTTCAAAGTGTGGTGATAAGCGTTTGTATGAATTAACCGATGGATTTGTTAAAGCAAAGATTGCAGTTCCAGTTTGAAGAATGCCACCTATATATTTAAGTGCCAGTTCTGAAAGACAGGATGGACCATTTTCATCATAAAAAAGCGACTTACCTTCTTTCTCTAAATATTGGTGAATGTGCATGCCATTACCTGCAACACTAAATATTGGTTTGGGCATGAATGTGGCCACAAGTCCTTCATTATAAGCCAGATTTCTCACAAAATATTTCACTAACATTGTCGTATCTGCCATCTTGAGCAGAGGAAGAAATCCAAGTTCAATCTCCTGCTGACCTGTGGCACCAACCTCATGATGGTGGTATTTAATTGGTATATTTATATCTGATAACATCTTTGATAAAGAGTTTCTGAAATTAGCAAAATTATCCCCGGGTGGGATGTGATGATAACCATCTTGATATCTTATATCAGCCCCGTTCATGATATCTTTGTGTTCAAGTGATGATAGGTAAAAATATGAATTGTGGGGACTCACTGAAAATTCCACCTCGTCAAAAAGAAAGAACTCAAACTCCGGGCTGAATATAATACGGGTTTCTTTTAATGCTTTATTCAGATAGTTCTCGCATCTCCGTGCTATCTGCCTTGGGTCAAGTTTAAATGGCTTTTCATTAGATGATTCTGTTATATCACATATAAATGAAACTGTAATCTCCTCAAAGAACGGGTCAACGAACGCTGTGTCTATATCCGGGATGATGGTGAGGTCACCACATTCAACACTCCTGTAACCAAGAGACGAACCGTCAACACCAACCCCGATAGTCAAGAGGTCATTCTTTATGTTTTTCGCATCAATAGTAAGATGATGCCATCTGCCATATAAGTCAGTAAATTTAAGGTCAACAAATGATGCGTTTTTCTCTTCTATCAAATTTTTAATCTTATCAAGGTCTTCCTTTGCGTTCACTTTTTCTCCCTGTCTTCTTTTAGTATTTGTAATAATAAATCACATCCTTTATCTTTAAGGTATGTTTTTATATCTTATTAGGGCTTCTTTAAGACAATTCATTGCTTTAATAAGGTTGTCTTCATTCAGGACATAGGCAATCCTTATCTCGTCAAGACCGGCGCCTTCTGTTGCATAGAATCCATTACCAGGTGCGACCATAACTGTTTCTTTATCTTTGTTTCTGTAGTCGGTGAGTAGCCATGACGCAAAGTGCTCAGCATCATCAACCGGGAGTTTTGCCTGAATATAGAAAGCCCCCTCTGGCTTGCCAAATGAAATGCCCTCAATACCTGATAGTTCCTTTACTAATGTGTCCCTCCTGCTCTTGAATTTCTCAATCATTCCGAGGATATAACTTTCAAGCGGAAGTTGTAGTGCTGCAATTGTTCCTATCTGTTCAACTATTGGTGGACACAGTCGTGCTTGAGCCATACACATTATTGAAGCCATAACCTCTTTATTCCTTGATGCAACACATCCAATTCTTGCACCACAGGCGCTGAACCGTTTGGATATAGAATCAACAAGTATGGCATTATCATCTATATTTTCAATCTGAAGGACGCTTGTATGTTCAATATTTCCATAACAGAACTCACGATATACTTCATCAGAGATTATAAATAGATTATATTTTCTTGCTATCTCTGAAAGTGTCACCATCTCTTTATTTGTGAAGATGGCACCCGTTGGATTATTTGGTGTGCATATCATTATAGCCCTTGTCTTATCTGCGATGGCAGAGGTTATCTCATTTACAGGTGGGAGGTGAAAGCCGTTTTCAATGCCTGTCTTTATTGGTTTTAATTGCACTCCAAGGATTGCCGCAAAACCATTGTAATTTGTATAAAATGGCTCAAAAACGATTACCTCATCACCTGGAGAGGTAACTGCAGCGATAGCAAAAATTATTGCCTCACTACCCGCGGTAGTTACAATTATCTGGTCTTCAAAGAGGTCTATTCTATTTCTCTGGTAATATTTTGCGAACTCTCGCTTCAGGGCTGGCTCACCATCGCTTCTACCGTATGCAAGGACTGTGAAGTCAAACGACTTCATAGCATCTATCATCTGCCTTGGCGTTTCAATGTCGGGTTGACCAATATTGAGGTGATAAACCTTAACGCCTTCGCTTTTCGCCCTGTCAGCAAGAGGAACAAGTTTCCTGATAGGAGAGGCAGGCACTTCTCTTGCCCTTGTTGAGATTGACAATCGCTTCTCAGTTTTCATACTGCTTTACAGATTATACCAGTTTTATGAGATTTTTTCAAAGTATATATACATTTCTTTATCTTATCTTTCAATAAATAATAAAAGTTGTCATATTTTATTCTTCTATGTAAAATAACTAGGAAGTATGAAGTATCTATATTATCTTGTAGCATTTTTGTCAGGTGACATATTCGGTTTCTTTACATTCTGGAAGGTCAGTAGATTGTCCAGTGGAAAGGTCGTCTATTTTATCCCATCAACTCACAATGATTCCAATTATTCACTTATAAATAAATTGCCATTGCTCTGGTATATATTTGACAGGGGTGAATATAAAGATAAGGAAAAAAGGGAGAGATTAAAGAGATTTGCAGGTGAACTCTCATTTGGAATCTTAGCGCTTCTGACATTTCACCTTTATGGTCTGACATCTAAAGCAATAGTAATATTTGCTTTCTTAATACTATTTACGATTATTAATAGGGTGATAGTAGGTTATGCCTTTGTCTATTATCCCCTGTTAATTCTATACAGTATATTTCTTATATATTATTCATTTACTGGAAATGCTGGGATAACAGTTTCTATAGTATCGTTTCTGATATTTTTAGCAGGGTGCTATCGCTTGATACAAATTGACCTTAGAAGAATGCTAATTGGTATTTCATTGTTATTATTGGTTTCTGGCTATTACTCAGCAGTCATATTCATTTTAATTAATGCACTGTTTATAATCTTCAGAGCAAATGAGAAGGTATTTAACATATTTAATTATATTTCTGGAATAATATTACTGCTGATTGGAAGTATAATATCTGAAAATATTTCAGGTTTAATATCAACTTAATTGTCTATCGTTATTGACTGAAATTGATGTTAGTATTTACAATCTCTGAGTTGTCTTTAAATTATCTAAGGAGTTGATGAATATGGCTAAAAAGCATTTAAATTTTATAAATGGTAAATGGATTGAACCAGAAACAGGTGAATATATTGAGAACAGGAATCCAGCGGATAATGGCGACCTTATAGGTCTCTTTCCAAAGAGTGGTAAAAAAGATGTAGAACTGGCTGTTGATGCTGCGTTTGAAGCGTATAAGACCTGGCGACTTGTTCCAGCACCCAGAAGGGCTTTATATCTCCATAAAATAGGTGACATTTTAAATCGTCGCAAGGAAGAGGTAGCAAGAGTAATGACAAGGGAGATGGGCAAGATACTCGTGGAGACAAGAGGCGACGTCCAGGAAGGTATAGATACAGCATACTATACCGCAAGTGAGGGAAGGCGACTCTTCGGGCAGACAGTTCCAGCAGAACTTCCAGATAAATTTGCGATGAGCATAAGAATGCCAGTTGGTGTATGCGGTATGATAACGCCATGGAACTTTCCTGTCGCAATACCGACCTGGAAATTATTTCCTGCTTTAATAAGTGGTAATACCTGTGTGATAAAACCAGCAACACTAACACCTGCTTCGTTATATCTTCTTATGGAGGTTATTGAGGAGGCGCAGTTACCACCGGGTGCTGTTAATATGGTCTGCGGGTCAGGTAGTGAAGTTGGTGGTGAAATTGTCTCAAATCCAAAGGTTAACCGTGTCTCGTTCACCGGCTCAACGGAAATTGGAAGACATCTTGCAGAGAGATGTGGAGCCCTATTGAAACCTGTGTCACTTGAGATGGGTGGTAAGAATGCCGAGATAATAATGGAGGATGCAGACCTTGAGCTGGCTGTTGATGGTGTATTGTGGGGTGCTTTTGGGACGACCGGGCAGAGATGCACAGCAACGAGCCGATTGATTGTTCATAAAGATGTGCACGATGATGTTATGAAGATGCTTGTTGAAAGGGTCAAAGGGGTGAAAATAGGTAATGGTCTTGATGAAAGCGTCAAAATGGGACCCTGTGTGAGCGAGGAACAGAGAGAGACAGTCCTGAGATACATTGAGATAGGCAAGGGTGAAGGTGCAAAGATTGTCTGTGGAGGCAGTCCATTAAATAAAGGTGAGTATGCAAAGGGCTATTTCGTGGAACCGACCATATTTGATAATGTTAGACCGGATATGAGAATTGCACAGGAAGAGATTTTTGGTCCAGTTCTCTCAGTAATACCCATTGCTTCATTTGAGGAAGCGATTGATGTCCTGAACAACACGATGTATGGTCTGTCGTCAAGTATTTATACAAGGGAAATCAATAAGGCTTTCAAAGCGATAAGGGATATACAGTCAGGCATAACATATATAAATGGTCCAACTATTGGTGCCGAAATACAACTTCCGTTTGGCGGTGTTAAGGGAACTGGAATAGGGCACAGAGAGTCAGGAACTGCTGTCTACGATTTCTATACTGAGTGGAAAAGTGTTTATATAGATTATTCAGGAAAACTTCAGAGAGCACAGATTGATACATTTAATGAATAATTTAGAAGGAAAATAGTATATAATTATCGCATTGAAAATTTATCGGCAGATTAAGATGTTTGTGAGATATAGGGATTTTATATTATTGATATTTCTGTTTTTATATGGTTTTTCATTTCCCTATGGAAACATCGATGAGGATGCATCTGCAAGATATGAACCAAAGAAGGGTTGGATTCTTATGCCAGGAATTGGAACAAGTGGAGGTGAAAACAACTATGGATTTAATTCTCCATATATATGTTTGGAATTTTCGTTTATGCATTCTGTAGATAAGAAGGGTTATGTTCAAGTAGGATTTGGAGGCACTTATTATAGATGTAGGAAATATGACCAATATGCAAGGTATCAGGAAGTTGTCTTTAACAATAGAAAAGAGGAGCTCTGTGGAATTAGCAGAATCTATTTTTATATTCTTCCAAGAGACCGGCTTACACCATATCTTGGAATAGGGGGTGGAATTTTCTATGTCACTGCTCATGGTAGATATGTTAGAAAGACAAAGTATTATACTTATGATGATGCAAATCATAAATGGGAGTATGAAGAGAAGGAGTCATTTCATGATATAACGACGGGGTCAATTCTTGCAGGGATTACAATGCACTTTGGTCTGAAGATTCTAATAAACCCCAGAGTTGACATGCATTTACAGATATTACAGACCCTATCGCTCTGGGAACTGAGATACCCTGTTCCAATTGAGTCAGAAAGGTGGGAGATTCGTAATGGGCTGATGAATAAAGACAATAGTCAACTCTCTTCACTTGATATACAATATGGTGATGAGAAGATAACTGTAGAATATCCCTATGTAGTTCCAGCAAATGATACAATGATATTTATGACCTTTGGGTTCTTGATATAAAGAGAAGGAGTTTGATGATGCGTAAGTATGATGATGAGATTGTTAAAGCGATTAATAATGTTTACGACAATTGTATCTGTGTTAAATGGTCTGAGAAAGTCCTGGTTGTCTCAGATGATGGAACAGTAGATACTGCTTTGCCATTCTGGAGTATTGGTCTTGAAAAAGTAAAGGAAGCATACTTTGTAGTTATAAGAAAGAGGGAAATTTCCGGGGAGGAACCACCCGAAGAGATATCATATGTAATGTCAAAATCTGATATCTGTTTACTTATCACATCTAAATCTCTATCTCATACAAATGCTTCAAGAAATGCCGCTATGAATGGGGCAAGAATTGCCTCAATGCCTGGTATAACAGATGAAACTATAAAAAGAACATTGACTGCTGATTACAGAAATGTAAAAGCGAAGACAGATAGTGTTGTGAAGTCATTGGAAAATGTTAAAGATGTTACTATAACGAACAAGGATGGCACAATCCTGACATTTTCGGTTGAAGGAAGAAAGTTTGGTGCAGATACAGGCATTATAAAGGAGCCAGGACAGTTCGCAAATCTTCCTGCAGGGGAGGTTTGCACAGCACCGGTTGAGGGCACTGCGAATGGTATTCTTATTGTAGACGGTGCTGTCCCAACTACAACAATTCTTGATAAACCAATAACTATGGAGTTCAAGGATGGCAGACTTGTGAGATTGGAGGGTGGGACTGCTGCTGATGATTTAAAAAGGATGCTTGATAAGTATGGTTCAAGCGAGAGAAATCTTGCAGAATTAGGAATTGGCACAAATGAAAAAGCAAAATTGATTCCAAATATACTTGAATCTGAAAAGGTCATAGGCACTTTTCACATTGCGATAGGTGATAACAAAGGTATGGGGGGAAATGTAGAGGCAAATATTCATCTTGATTTTGTTGTGAGAGGTGCAAAATTAGAGATAGATGGAAGAACAATTATAGATGACGGAAAACTTCTGATTTAATCTTTGCGATCTTCCAACAGGATTCTTGTTTGATAAGATAATACGCTTTATATAATGATATGATTATTTGTTTAGATATTTATGGATGATTTTATGCATAGAAAATTTATATACTTATTTCCATTATTAATTCTACTTATTTTAAGATGCTCAACAGGAGGCACTACCGAATATAGAGAAGCATTCAATCTACAAAAACAGGGAAAATATGAGGATGCGATAAAATTATACCAGGAAATCGTAAATGAGTATGATGACAAAGGTATAGGTATTCTCGCAAAAAAAGGGATAGATGAATGTAATGCAATAATCTCTTATCAACAGGCAATATATGAAATAAACCTTGGTGATAGAAAGAAGGCAGAAGAATTATCAGAAAGTGCTGATAAACTCCACTACCTTGCTTCCGAATCTCAGTATATTAAAGCAATGGGAAGGTTCCTTGACGGTGATATTGATGGCGCTGAGAGAATGTTTCTCAGAATAATTCAGGATAATCCAGCCCTCCCATATGGTTATATCGGACTTGGTAGGGTTGATGAAGAACAGCAGAGGTATACATCCTCAATTCTGAACTACTCAAAGGGAATGAAATTGACAGATACAGAAAAGATAAAAGATGTTATATATGGCGGTATTGAGAGATGTATTGAAATCAATCAGGATAACAGTGTTATTATGGAGATAGCGGAAGATACCGCAAATAGATATGGTTCAAATCCAAGGATAAACTTCTATCTTGGTGAGTATTATCTGACAAAAGAAAAACCTGAGTATAACAAAGCAATCTCATATTTCTCTCGTGCACTTACATCAGGGAAGAGCGATAATCAACTTTTGAGAAGCATATACATAGAGTTGGCGAAGTCATATCAATACGCTGGTTATAAAGAGAAAGCAATAAAATATATAGAAGAGGCACTGAAGATTGAGAAGGATGATAAACTTCTCCAGTGGAAAAAGGACCTTGAAAAAGAGAAGGGGAAGTAAACCCTAAAATTTATAGAATTCATTAAAACTGACAAAACCATTCAATATTGTTAAAATATGGTTGTATGACAGTCAAAAATGACGAGTTCTTTATGGAGATTGCTCTGTCGCTTGCAAGAAAGGGTCTAGGAAGAACAAGCCCGAACCCCCCTGTTGGTGCAGTTATAGTAAAAGATTGCAATATAATAGGCAAGGGTTATCATAAGAAAGCGGGTGAACCTCACGCAGAGATATTAGCGATTAATGATGCCAAGAACAATTTGAATGGCTCAACCCTGTATACAACTCTAGAGCCATGCTCCCATCATGGGAGAACACCTCCCTGCACAGATATTATTATTAAATCAGATATAAAAAGGGTTGTTATTGGCACACTTGACCCAAATCCAAAAGAGAATGGTGCTGGTCTTAATATAATGAAGAATGCTGGAATTGATGTTCAGGTTGGCATTCTGGAATATGAATGTAAGAACCTGATTGAAGCATATTCAAAATATATAACCACTGGAATTCCTTTCATTGCAATAAAGTGGGCTATGAGCATAGATGGCAGAATTGCAACAAAGACAGGTAATTCAAAATGGATTTCGTCTTACCCCGCCCTTGAGTTCTCACATCAATTGAGATATATATATGATGCCGTTGCAGTAGGCATTGGAACTGTATTGATTGATGACCCACTTCTCACCTGCAGAATTGAAGGCGGTAGAAACCCAATTAGAGTAGTGTTTGATTCAGATGCTCGTCTTCCGCTTACATCCAAGATTGTAAATTCAATATGTGAGTCAAGGACAATACTCATTCATTCAGAAGGTGCTGATAAAGAGAAACTGGTGAAATTAGAAAAGAAAGGCATGGAAACAATGAAAGCAAAAACGAAGAACAAAAGAATTGATGTTTTGAAGGCGTTAAAACAGGTTGGTGACCTTGGTATTACGAGTATTTTAGTTGAAGGTGGTGGTAATTTGATTGGCTCTTTTGTTGAAAGCGGTGAGTTTGATAAGGTATATGTGGATATTTCACCAATTATAATTGGCGGTTTAGATTCTCCAAGGGCTGTGTCAAATATTGGTATTGAAAATATTAAAGATGCTTTCAGGTTAGATAGGATTAGTTATTTATTCAGGGGTGATGATATAATATTGGTTGGCTATAGAAGAGAGTAGAATGTTTACAGGTATAATAGAGACAGTAGGGAAGGTAATTGACATCAAAGGGTCAAGAACAGGTGGATTTACTTTGAAGATAAGACCAGAAAAACCGCTCAAAGAGATAAAAATTGGTGATTCAATATCTATATCGGGTGCCTGTCTGACAGTTGTTGATTGCAATTCAAAGGAATTCTATGTATTCGTGTCAAAGGAGACATTTGAGAGAACTCATTTTGGAAATATTAAAATAGGAGATATTGTCAATTTGGAGACAGCCCTTCACTTGGGAAGTTCTTTATCAGGACACTTAGTTCAGGGTCATATAGATGATACAGGAATAATAAGAGCATTAAAGCGGGTGGGGGAAGCTGTTGAGATGGTAATAGAGGTCAGGTCTCCTATGATAAAATATGTTTCACCAAAGGGCTCAATTGCAGTTGAGGGTGTAAGTTTGACAATAAATGATGTTTCAGAAAACTCATTCTCAATAATGCTTATTCCATTTACCCTTGAAAATACGAATCTCGTATATATGAAAGTAGGAAATCTGGTTAATATAGAGGTGGATATAATTGCAAAGTATGTTGAATCGTTGGTCAAAGGGGCTGAAGAAAAACCGGAGAGAGAAATAACTGAAGGTTTTCTCTTTGAGCATGGCTTCATGGATGGTAAATAGAATATGCCATTTTCAGATATAGAAAAAGCGATTGAAGATATAAGAGATGGCAGGTTTGTCATTGTAGTCGATGATGAAGAACGCGAGAATGAAGGTGACTTCATAATATCGGCAGAGAAGATAACACCCGATGCCATAAATTTCATGGCCAAGCATGGAAGGGGACTTATATGTGTTCCTATCACCCCTGAACGACTTGATGAACTCCATATATCTCCAATGGTGCCAAAGGAGAATAACACCGCGCTTCTAAAGACAAATTTTGCTGTCTCAGTTGATGCCAGATACGGCACGACAACAGGCATATCGGCACATGATAGGGCAACAACAATAAATTGGCTCATCTCGCCGGACGCTAAGCCAGATGACTTTGCAACACCGGGGCATATATTCCCTATAAGGGCAGAAAAGGGTGGTGTCCTCACAAGAGCGGGACATACAGAAGCAGCGGTTGACCTCTGTAGATTGGCAGGTCTATATCCTGCAGGTGTTCTTTGTGAGATTATGAGCGAAGATGGCACTATGGCACGCCTTCCATACCTTGAAAAACTGGCAGAGGATTTCAATCTTAAAATAATATCAATAAAAGACCTCATTGAATTTAGATTCAAAAATGAGAAACTGGTGAAGAAAATTCTCACAACACACCTTCCCACAAGATTTGGTGAGTTTGAACTGAATGCCTATGCAACTATTGTTGATGAAAATGTCTATGTTGCGCTTGTAATGGGAGATGTGAGGTGCAAAGAGGATGTTCTTGTCAGGGTCCACTCGCAGTGTATAACAGGTGATATATTCCACAGTTTGAGGTGTGATTGCGGTGACCAGTTTGAATATGCTATGAACCTGATTGCCAGGGAGGGAATGGGAGTATTACTATATATGGGTCAGGAGGGCAGAGGAATAGGTCTTCTTGAGAAACTGAGGACATATGTTCTGCAGGATGAAGGCGTTGATACAGTAGATGCAAATATACTTCTTGGCCATAAGCCAGACGAGCGAAATTATGGACATGGCGCTCAGATTCTCTCTGACCTCGGTCTTACAACTATACGGTTGATAACAAACAATCCGGCAAAGCGTGTAGGTCTTGAGGCGTATGGAATAAAGGTTGTAGAAAGGATACCAATTGTCATAAAGCGTAGGGAGAACGAAAAATATATGATGACGAAAGCGAAGAAGATGGGGCATATTATTGAGTAGTTATTATTTTCATCTAATTTATATTATATGGAGGTTATAGATGGTTAAGAAATTTGAGGGAAATCTTGATGGAAAAGGGCTGAAGGTAGCAATAGTAGTATCTCGCTTTAACGACTTCATCACAAGACGCCTTCTATCAGGAGCGATTGATTGTCTTATAAGGCATAATGTATCAGAAGACGACATTAGCGAGTATTGGGTTCCCGGCTCATTTGAGATACCATATCTTGCAGGAAGATTGGCAGAAAAGGGTGGCTATGATGCTATTATATGCCTTGGAGCAATAATAAAGGGCGATACCACTCATTACACATACATTGCAAGTGAGGTAGCGAAGGGAATAGCCCATTTATCACTCAAGCATTCAATGCCAATTATATATGGTGTGATAACACCTGATAATCTCGAGCAGGCGATAGAGCGTGCGGGCACAAAAGAAGGAAATAAGGGTTTTAATGCTGCACAAACAGCGATTGAGATGGCAAATCTATACAAGCAGATAAAGTAATGGCAGATGGGTTCAAGACATAAAGCGAGAAGGTCTGCAGTAATTCTTCTATATCAGATTGAATGTTCATCTAAGAGACCTGAAAGGGTGATTAAAGAGTTTTTTGAGAATGAGGAGAATATGTCCTCTGATGAACGTGAATATTGTAAATTACTCGTTTCAGGTTATCTCAAGAATAAAAAGAAAATTGACATATTAATATCAGAAAAGGCAGAGAAATGGCAACTCAAGAGAATAGCGGACTATGAGAGGAACATACTGCGGATTGGCATTTTTGAGCTTTTATACCGAGATGATATTCCACCAAGGGTCGCTATAAATGAGTCAATAAATCTTGCAAAAGAGCTTGGCTCAACAGATAAATCATTTGCATTTATTAATGGCATAATGGACTCAATATATAAAGATATTCAAGACATAAAACTAAAAGATGAAGGTAGGAAAGATAAAAAATGAAGGTGGCAATAATCTCTGATATTCATAGTAACCTTGAGGCACTCTCATCTGTAATTGATGATATTTTAAGGGAAGAAATTAGTAGTATAATAAATGTTGGAGATACAGTTGGTTACGGTGCTGAACCTGATAAATGTCTTGATATTTTGATGGCTTTTTGTGGCATCGAGATTGCCCTTCCGCCTGATATACCCAAGGAAGCGGAAAAACTGATAGGGAAGTGTTCTAAGAGAGTCGCAGGAAATCATGACTGGGGAGTTCTGAATAAACTACCAAGGGACTGGTTTAATGAGATGGCAGCAAAGGCACTTTCCTGGACAGAAAGTAGATTATCCCAGAGGCACATCAGTTTTCTTGAGAGTTTACCCTTAGTTGAAAGGTTTGATGAGACATTAATTGTCCATTCAAGCCCTATAAGACCGGAGGAGTTCAACTATATTACCAGCCCGGACAATGCGTATCATTCATTGAGAAGCACAGACGAGAGGATAGTTATAGTGGGGCATTCACATATTCCTGGCATCTTTATACTAAGAGATAATGAGATATACGGTGGTTGGGAGTATGAATATGTGTTAAAAGATGGCGAAAGGTTGCTTATCAATGCTGGAAGTGTAGGACAACCAAGGGACAGTGACCCGAGGGCATCCTATGCGATATATGATACAGATAAGAAGAGCATAAAGATTCTCAGGGTAGAGTATGATATTGATACAGCAGCGAATAAGATAAGAAATGCTGGAATTCCAGTTCGATACGCTGATAGATTGAAGTGGGGACTTTAAGAATACTCGGAGGGACTCTTAAAGGAAGAGTTATTAATTTTCCTGATATCTCTCGGATGAGACCCATTGAGTCAATAATAAGAAAGTCGCTATTTGATATTCTGTCATCATTTCCAGAGAAAGATATATTTATAGACCTGTTCGCAGGTAGTGGGACAGTCGGCTTTGAGGCGTTAAGCAGGGGATTTCACAGGGTTATTTTCATAGAGAATGATAGTAGATTGACAGAATCAATACTGGTGAACGCACATAAATTAGCAGTGATTGAGAATATTGATGTGATATTAGGGTCAATTCCTGGGGTTTTTACAGATAAAATGGTCTTTTCAACCCCGGATGTTATATTCCTTGACCCACCATACAGGACAGATATCATTGAAGAGACAATATATAAGATGATATCGGTTGGAATGATAGAGAGGAGAACATTGGTCGCAATAAAGCACAGCAAGATGAAAAGCATTAAGTTGGATAAAATGAATATGATAAAGGTAAGGAGATTCGGTGGCTCAGTCCTGTCAATTATGAAGTTGAAATAGTATTTATTATCAGTAAGTTATAATAAAACTCTAAAGATACTTATTTATAAGATTCAGAAGTTTCTGCATAATAAGATAAAGACCAAAAAGAGATGCCCGATTTAATCTGTTAAATTACCCCTTGACAGTTTATTTTTTGTCTGATATACTCAACATTAGTTGAGTAAATACTATTTAGAAAGGGGTGATTGATATGATGGTGGAAGGTTTGACTGAGAGGCAGAGGGTCGTTCTGAACCTCCTTGTTCGCCTCATAGAGCGTGATGGAAGACCCCCAACTGTCAGGGAGGTCGCAAAAGCCCTATCTATTACAGTCAGGGGGGCGTATGACCACATCCAGGCACTTGCCCGAAAGGGTTATATCCGCCTTCGCAGTGGCTCCGCCCGGGGTGTTGAGGTGGTGAAGTCGCTGTCAGGACTGATGTCCGCCCCCGCGCAGGTGATGCCACTGCCAATTCTTGGACGCATTCCAGCAGGTGACCCGCTTCTCTCGGAGGAATACTGGGTAGACACTATATCCCTTGACAGAAGTTTGGTTCCTGATGGCACCGCCTTTATGCTGGAAGTCGTCGGCGACTCTATGATTGGCGACCATATCACGAGTGGCGACCTCGTCCTCGTCCGCCCCAACCCAAAGCCAGAGGTTGGCTCCATAGTCGTGGCGGTGATAGGCGATGAGGCAACTGTCAAGCGCCTCGGCAGAATAGATGGCAAACCCGCCCTCGTCCCATCAAATCCCGCCTACTCGCCTATAGTCCTTGATGAAGAGAAGGGTGATGTTCGCCTGGTTGGTGAGGGCGTGGGTCTTATAAGGAGGCGGTTCGGGAGGTGATACCTGTGTCTGTCAACTACTGGGACGAGCCGATAAGGGTCGCGGCTATATTCACGCCATCCGGAATAAACCCTGTCTGGTTTGAGTGGAACGGCATAAGATACCAGATAAGGAGTATCACATACAGATGGGACGACAGGAAGGGCACATCAAAGATTTACTGCTTCTCTGTAACAGACGGCGTTGACCTCTTTGAAATCGCATTTGACCCACTGCAGATGGAATGGAGGATACTCTCATCGTCCTGCGCTGGCTGAACGGGTTAGGTTTTGCTGTCTCTGCTGGGATTTAGCGGAAGGGTTAGAATATGCGGTGGATAGCACATATAGATATGAACGCCTACTTCGCCTCCATTGAGGAGAAGGTTAACCCTGCCATCAGGGGCAAGCCAATATTGGTGACAGGCGCGCCCGAGGGAAGGTCTGTCGTCTGCACCGCATCATATTCTGCGCGAAGATATGGCATATCATCTGGTATGAGTTTGAAGGAGGCGCTTCGCCTCTGCCCACACGCAGTAGTCGTCACGGGAAACCCCGCCCGATACACCGCAACCCTCTTAAAACTTGTCCGCATCCTTGAGGGCTTCACCTACCTTATAGAAGTGGCGTCTGTGGATGAGGTCTATATGGATGTAAGCGGAATTGTAGGGGATGGCGGCAGAGAGGAAGCAAAGAGGTTGGCAGGGGAGATAAAGAGAGCAGTTGCAAGCGGTCTTGACCTTCCGTGTTCCGTTGGCATTGCATCAAATAAGGTTCTTGCGAAGTTCGCGAGCGGTCTTGAGAAACCACTTGGTGAGGTAGTTATAGCGCCCGAAGATGTGGAGAAGGTGCTTGAGAACCTGCCCGTAGATGGTCTACCGGGCATAGGGTTAAAGACCGCAATCCACCTCAGGGGGCGGAGGGTCTGTGTTGTGCTGAGGAGGGGGGACCTTGTGAGCGTGGTCAAGCACAGGACATTGAAGACCGCCACGGATGACGCCAGGAAGATATACGCGGAGGCGTTTCTTCTCATCAGGGGCATAGGGATTGACGACAGGGGGGTGAGATGTTGGTTCACTCTTTATTATGATTAATATTAATTTGATGCTGTTTATATATTGGTATTTAATTAAGTATAAATTTTATTTTCTTAAAATCTCAAAATCAATGAAACATTGCCTTTATATCACCAATAGATGTTGTTTCTACCATAGTATTATAGTCGCCTATCTCTATCTCTTTTATAACCTTTGATGGATAATAACATGTTGTATAAAGTGAATCATTTTCACCTACGCAGTTATCACGACCCCTGCTTAGACCATACATTGAGCTTGAAGTCCAGTTATTAAGATTTATCTCTGAATCCTTTGTGCCATCAATGTTGAAAACACTAATTTTATTTATTTGTGAATGAATAACAAAGATATGGTTCCAACCAAAAGCAACACCTAAGGCATAGTTATCACAATCTGCCCATTTACTCCATGAATAACCATTCCACACATTAATTCTGAGCCGGTCATATCCAGAAGCATAAAGTGTTAGTTTATCATTTTTATTAGCTTCAATACCACAGGAATAAGAACCAAATGGGTCTGTTGATAAATAATATAAATATTGTCCATTATCCTTATCATGAACTTTACATCTTGGTGAATTCATGTCAATAGCAACTATTGTGTCTTTTCCAAAAAAATATGGGTATGCAATATCATATACAAACCATTGACCTTGAAGTAACTGCCAGTTCTGAACTATGCTATGAGATTCATCATTCTTAAACTTACAGAAATAACACTTATTGTAACTGTCACCCACACCAGCAGCCCAAATATTTCCATCTTCCGGGTCGTATGCAAGACCATTAACACCATCATATGGCTGACCATCAAGTGTGAATGTTCTTATCGTATCACCTGGTGCTGAAAAGGCATATATTGCTATAAAAAATAATCCAATCACAACAAACTTCATCATATTTCACCACCTTTCTATAATATTTATAGAAACTATAATCTAATATATTTTATTCATATTTGATTGAATAGTTTGTGAACTAAAGATGGATTTTATTATTCCAATGCTTTCAGGAATTATATTATCAAGGACTTTACCGCGAATTAATATTGTGCCATTTTTACCAACAGCCCATACATATATTCCATTACAAGCAATACCATAAAGATTAATATTTACAGGGCAGGATTCCTTCTTCCATGTATAACCCTTATCAGAACTATAAAGTATAGTTCCATTTGCACCCACACAGAAAACATCATAATCTGTCCACCATTTTATAGCATATAAATTTTCACTTGTTGTAGATTCAACTTTAAACCAACTACTACCATTCCACAACAATATTGTGCCATTAGCACCACAAGCATACGCTTGAGTTGAAAAATAAACAGATACACAATAGAGGTCATTTGTTGTTGGACTATTAGGATATAGAGACCATACACCATTTTCATAATCAACTATTGTTCCTCCTGCACCGACAGCCCAAGATGTGTTAGGTATATAATTATATTCATCTCCAGAAACTGAATGAAGGTCTTTTGTTGTAGGTGACGATTCATATTTATACCATACTGGTTCTTCTCCACCTCCATAGAGAATTGAACCACTTGAACCAACAATAAACCCTTCTTTTGGTTTAATCAGAGTAACAGAAAATAAATTATCTGAAGTTGGTGAATCTATTAAAGTCCATTTTCCCGTTCCTCCTCTTTTGTAACATATTGTTCCATTATTACCTACAATATAAATACCCATTGGAGTAGAGGAAATGCCAAATAAATTCTCAAAGGTCGGAGGATATTCTTTGCGCCACTCTGGATTAGTAAGATTTGAATATGAAGGATAAGAACAGTGTAAAACTATCCCATTATTACCAACTACGAAATCACCAAGATAGCCATTCATAAAATTTAAGTTCTCACTTGTAAGATTATGTTCATATATATACCATTCTTCTGACATTATAGGTATCGTAAATAACATAAATACAATTAATGAACACCATAAAATGTATTTTTTTAACATTTTTATCCAATCCTAAGGAACAGTAACTGTCCTTATATCCGGTTTATAATTATATTTCTCATAACTTGTTGTTAAATTGGCATTAGTGCAACCTAAACCAACATTAAAATCTGCAATACCCGATGAATTTGTAAATTTAACATAATATTTAGGAGGCGTTTCATTACTCATCCATAAGCATACCGATGCGCTCTCAACTGGATTTGATGTAGATGAATTTAAGACCGTAACTCTTAAAGTATATGTATTATCTAGATTTTGTATAACCTGTGTAGATACATCAAAGATTTCTGGGTCTCCTCGCCATATAGAAGTCCTTGGACATCCAAATAATTGGTTAACGTATACCATTTCCTGTAAATATTCTGTATTTCCTGATGGCCAATGTTTTTTCAATGTATCACATTGAACAATACCACTATAACATATATCATCACTATAAGTATTACTACTATTCATTAGATACTTATAAAAATCAATCATTATGTAATATGAAACATCTTGCCACCCAATTCTAATATTTCCTACAGAAATTGGTCCTCCCCAGTTAGGATTAAATAATATCTCTTCTCCACAAATACCCTCATATTTCCAATCATACCAATGAATATGACAAGCATGTGAGTATATAAATGAATATTTTGGTGCAATATTAACATCCTCTAACGCTCTATCATAATTCCATCCGTGAATATAGAAATTAGTATATTTGTGGCATGTTGAAAGCCATTGAATTGTATATGCAGGAGGGGGTTCTAAATGAGTAAGAATTAAATAACCATCGTGACGACCATGGCAAGCGAAATTAATTATTCCTGCTGGATTATCTAAAGCATCAACTACCTGCCATGGTTCAGGATAATCTGGGAAACGATGATAAGGATTATTTGGGTAATTAGGGTCATCTAATCTCCCTTCTAAAATATTAGTTATTCTAAATCCAGGTAGACAATTATATTCGCTTGGGTCAACTAATAATAGCATTTGTTGATTACCAAAATCTGCACATACTTGAAGGCATCTTGATAAATATGTTTCTGTTTGTGGTAATACAAAATCAAGCTTTTCATAATGTTGAAGTTTGTTAATGAAATTTGTTACCTCTGTTTCTTTATCTGCTGGAACCCTTGCTCCAAATATGTCAATAGCATAAGTAAAATTTTCATCAATATCATGTGGCTCACCATATAACTCATCACCATCTTTATCAAAATTATCAGTGACATTCATATAATAAAGGTCACATGGACAGTAGTATGTATTATTATTTATATCTAATATTTCCTTGACAATATTACTATCAAAAACCCAACCATGATTTCTTGAACATAAGAACCTTGCAGGAACAATTCCAGGATAACCATTGCTATATTTCCACCCTATTACACCAGCAAAAGGTTTTGAATTATCAACATCACCAATTAGTATTACCCACATTGTCCCCCAGTATTGATATGCTTCTGTAAGGAAATCCCTTATTGCCTTCTGCAAATCTTCTGTCCCACCTTGCCAATAATTATCCTTTATCCATTCTACTGTTCTTAGTGTTGCTGGAACACCAAGTTCTGTTCTCCAATTTGATAATGGATTACATGCATCTGGAATACCATCAGTATCATTAGTTGGTTCTTCACCACAGTATCTATCATTAGTTATTATTACATAAGTGTATGGAAATAGCATATCAGTTGGTTTTGATGTTCTATCAGTCGGGTCTGGTGCTGAAAGTGTGTAATCTTCATGGGGTGGACTATTAGAAAATGAGAATTCTTTTATTGGTTCAAAATTATCCTCAACATCATCTGGATTTTCAACTATTGATTTTACATCTTCAATAATCAAATCCTTGTTTCTATCTTCCATATATCTTACAGCAGGTGGTGTTGGGGATGGTGGAGTATAACTTAATCTTAAAGTTAGTGATGTGAATAATTCTAAATTTCTATCAACTGGGTTATATCTAAAAGGATAAACAATGATACCACCCATAGTTGCTCCATTTAATTTTGATATGAACGGAGAGGAATAAGGATTTTGGGGATAGAATTGGTCTGTATTATAAATAGATGGGTCTGGTAGCGTAAAAACTGCTTCAGTTGTGTAATCTGCGGTCTCTTTAGGTGGTTGAACAGGATATATTAAGAAGTTTCCACTTATATCTTCTTCGTCTGAATCTACTATGGAAACAGAATTTACGGTTGAACCAAATGGAAGTGATACATATACACTTGTCATAGTCAATTGTGGTTTTCCTAAGTCAGTCATAGGTATCGTTCCCGGATATTCTATAGTATCATAACCCATTTCTTTTCCTAATATGACATTATCAGGGTCAAATGTTAACTGAATATCTATTGTATCTGCAAATAAATATGAATATATAAATGTAAATATGAACGGTATTATCTTCACTATTCTCATTATAAATACCTCCTTAAGTTATTTTTGTATTTTGTAAAGTTTATCATAATCACAATCTGTATACCAAATGTATCCATCTCCATCTATAGTCAAATCTGTGGGCATTCTTGATATTTGTTCTGAATTCAAATAATTATGTAGGTCTTTGTATGCTACTTCATTTCCAAACATATCTGTCTTAATAATATAATCATTTTCACCGGCTAAAGTTATATAAAAGTTTAGTCCATCAATTACAATGCCCATAGGTATTGATGGTGCTCTTGGAACTGTAAAAAGATAAGTAATCGCTCCTTCTAAAATATAAATTACACCAGTAGAACCACTATATATATTATGATTTATTTTATATACTTTTCTAGAGAGTCCATCTATGAAATATATATTTAAGTTATTATCAAGTGTTATGCCTGTAGGATAATAAGAAGTTGGTAAATATAAAGTTCTATACTGTTCTAAATAATCATTTATTGCTCCAATTTTTAATTGCCAGAGTTGAGGTTCATTGGCTTCCTGATTTGGTTTTGTTGACCAAATATAACCAACATCATTTTCAGTTACATAACAAAACCCATCTGAATCATTCCTATGATTTACTAATTTGTAACTATCCTTATAAACTATATCATTCCTTCCATCTGGAAATCCAAATCTTCTTAAATTCATATACCAAGGATATTCCGTATCAATTACCTTTGATTCAAGAATGTATAAAGAACTATTACCATAACATATAGAAACAGGATATTTAAAATTACCATAATTATCTGTTCCAAGTTGAATTACGCTAATTACATCACCAAAATTCCCAAATGATATATTGAAAAATAGAAAAAGCACCACTATATTTGGTGCCCAAATAAACTTGCTCATAAACCACCTCCTTGACTGTTTCTTATTATTAATATAACAAATAAATATGAAAAAGTCAATAGAAAAAATATAATATAAACAAATTTATTTTAAATCCCCAAATATTATAGGTGCTTCTCTTTTATATGACTCTATTGAATCGGAGGCGTGGACTGCGTTCACCTGTATGTTCGTGCCGAACTTCGCCCTTACCGTGCCCGCCTTCGCCTTCTTCGGGTCCGTCGCACCAATAATCTCTCTCACCCTCTCAATTGCATTCTCGCCCTCAAGTATCATCGCAACTATTGGTCCCGACATAATAAACTCAACAAGGTCATTATAGAAACTCTTGTCCCTGTGAACGCTGTATAAATCCTCCGCCTCCTTCCTTAACAGAGAAAGCATCTTCATTCCAATAATCTTCAAACCATTTCTCTCAAAGAATGAGATAATATCGCCTATAACTGCCTTTTCAACAGCATCAGGTTTTATTATCACAAATGTCCTCTCCATAATCCTCCTTACTTATTAAACATCTGTATCTTCTTTCTCTCTGCCATATAGATATAGAAATGCTATAGACAGCACCTCCCAGAACGATATGAACGCCTCATACTCACCCATATTATATGTGAACATTCCTACAACAATAAATGAAGTTACTGCCGACAGACCGAGTGCTATTATATTCTTGTTATTCTTTTGCCTTAGAAGCGCAATGTATATAGACACAAATAGAGCGATAAGTGCAGAGAGACCGAGAAGACCCCTCTCCGCTCCAATTTGCAAGAAATTGTTATGAAGATGAGGATGGAATTCTTCTACAGAATAAGGTCTATATTCTGATATTATAAGTGCAACATTTCTTGGACCAACCCCAAATAATGGGTATCTTTTGATTAAATCTATGCCTATTGGATATAATTTCCAGCGCCATTCTTTCACCGACCTTGGTTCCCAGAAAAAGCCCTTGTTATCAAAACTGTATATCGTGTCTATTATCCTGAACCTTGTCATTGGTATTAAGAATGAAGAGATGATAAATACTACGAGGGTTATGATGAAGACCTTTCTTTTTGTTTTTATTATAAAGATGATGATAGATGTAACAACACCTAAAATGGCATTCCTGACAAGAGAGAGAAAAGATGAGATTATTATTATTATAAAACCAGACCATCTCAATATGCTGTCAATAACTCTATTTCCTTTTGAGAGTTCTTCACTGAGAAACCAGGATGCAACACAAAATGCCATTGGCAGGTTTGTGCCAATCGCGTAGTGTATAAAGCCACCAAATCTATCTGAATAGATATTCAGGTTTTTAAGATGATAGAAAAATTGAGATGTAAAGTATATACCATTAAGAACCGAACCAAGAAGGAATGCAGAGGCAAGAATTCTCGCCCATCTTCTGTAGCCGCCCTGAACAGTGATTATGAAAATAAGAATTGCAGGTGCTGTCTTATAAAACCAGATGAGTGAATTCTTCATATATACCGAACCTAAATCCCCCATAGTAAAGCATGACGTTATTGATGAAATGAAAGATGTTAATAAGAAAATGAAGATGAATATCTCAACCCCTGTATTCTTTGGTCTCAGTTTAAATACTATCATTCTTAAAATAAATAGGGGTATGGCAAATGTGTAAAAGACAATTGGAAGGGCGGCTATTGATAGGGATGACAGAAGAAAGACCAGAACAAGTGATACGAGGAAGAGGTCATCAATAATCTTTTTGCTTAATCTCATTTCTATTGACCTGCGACATTTTCATATACACTGATTGTATTTCTTACAGTTTTCTCCCATGAGAACTCTCTTGACCTTTTATATGCTCTCTCAGCGTATTCATTTCTCAATCCTTTATCTGTTAGCAATTTTATAATCGCATCTGCAATTATATCTTCTCTATCAGGGTCAACATATAGACCGGCATCGCCTGCCACCTCAGGGAGAGAAGACCTGTCAGATACGATAATAGGCACTCTGCACGACATCGCCTCAATAGCGGGAAGCCCGAAACCCTCATAATATGATGGTATTAACAGTGCGTATGCGGCAGAGTAGATTATATACAGGTCCTCGTGGGGAATTATGCCTGTTACTATAACGCTGTCTTCTAAGCCCTCTTCCTTCAATATTGGTTCCATCTGTTTGTAGAACCTTCCAGGTTCAGTTATCATAACTAATTGGACATTATGACCTTTCAGGCGAACTTCAATAAATGCCTCCACTATTCCAGGTATGTTCTTATTGAACTCCTGCCTTCCAACAAATAGCAGATATGGTCTTTCTATATTATATTTGCTTAAAACAGGTGATGGGTCTATTCCATCAAGGGGTTTAAAGCCCTCATCGGCAGCAGGATATATTATAGTTATCTTACTTGGCGAGACACCGAGCAAATGAACAATATCCTTTGCTGAATGTTTAGAATCAGTAATTATATGGTCACAGAATCTTGCTGTTCTATTTACAATTGACCTGTAGATTGGGAAAAAATTTCTCATCTTTGATGGTGGTAGGTATTCTCTAAAAATGAAGGGCATTAAATCGTGTATTGTGATTATCATCTTTGTGTTCGTCGGAACAAGAGGAATCATAAAGTAAGGTGAGTGAAGGACATCTGCTTTTATATTCTTCAACACATCTGGAATTACAATATGCTCGGTGGGGGAAAATGGTGCTGACCCTATCTTTACAATATTGAAATTCTGTTTATCTTTTAAAATGTCATAAAAATAATCATAGGATGTGTCATCGGAAACAAGGATGAAATATGTATTGGTATTATCTATGTAGGATAGATATTTTACAATGTTGATGAGGTAGGTAACGATACCACCAGAACTTTTTGTGAACCATCTTCCATCTATTGCGATGTTCATAGTTATAACTTAAGCGATAATTCTACCATATCTTAGATAACCAAGTGTAACAGCAAAGAGCCTTATCAGAGGGATGAATAGTTCATAAGTAAACAGAAGGATTGTGTGAAAGAACCTGACTTCCTTTCCCTTGCTTCTCTTCAAAGTTGAATATATAGCGGATGTCATAATACCAGCAATTCCAAAGAAGCAGAGATAGATTTTTCCAATTGATAGTGCATATATTATGAATATCAGACCAATATAGTATGGGTAATGTCCTCTTGCAAGTGCCCTGAAACCAGTTTTTTTAAATAGGGCGGGGAATCTCTTAGCGAGTTTTGGGTCAATGAAATGTTTTACAGCGTCTTTCAATGGTTTGATATAGTCATTTTCAGTCCTCAAATGATAGACAACACAGTCATTTACGAATACAATGACAAAACCACTGGAAAGAACTCTGAAAGCCATGTAGGTATCCTCTCTGAAGAGTTGACCGAAGAATGGCTCTTTATATGATATGTCAAAACCACCTGTATTTATCAGTATATCTTTTCTATAGAACATATTTGATGTTGTCCAATGTCCACCTTTTCTGTTGTCAATATAATTAGAGAAAAGAGTTGGTTTTTCATCTGAGTGCGGGGTTGTTATCCCCTCAACACCTCCGATAACACCATCTTCAAATGGTCTGGTTCCATTACAGAGCCAATCGGGCAATGCGACGCAGTCGTCGTCTATGAATGCAACAATATAACCCTTAGAACGAGCAATGCCAATATTTCTTGCATGCGCCTGTCCCATTCTTTTTGGAAGACGCTTGAACTTTGCTCCAAAGGACCTTACCACTTTTCTTGTTTCGTAACCCACCGAGAAGTCATCTATGACAATTACCTCAAAAGGTGGAGCGTTCTTTTGAGAGTATATTGATTCAAGGCATCTTTTCAAAAGGTGCGGTCTATTCCTTGACGGTATTACTACACTTACATATATGTCGTCTTCACTCTTCATTTTCTACTTTTTACATTAGAAAGGATAAGTGCAATGTCGTCCCTTTTAATCAAACATGATATGAATGAAATTGATACAAATACTGCTATTGCTGGAATAAGCGTCCACCATCTATTAATACAATATTCACCTATTACAATGATTATAGAGATTATAAATCCGAATATTAGAAGTAGTATATTTGCTTTTATTTGTCTTATCAAAATAATTGAGCATGATAATAGGAGAACTACCTCAGTCAGGACTGTCGTTATGGCAGCACCTGTTAAGGCAAGTTTTGGTATGAGAATTAAGTTTAACACTACATTAAACACAAGACATATCAGCGTGGCAATCATATTAAATCGCTCAAAACCAAGGGAGATAAGTATAGAATATAAGATGTAGTTCACAAATATGAAAGGTAGAGCCCAGAGAAGTATATTAAGAATATTATAGGCGGGGATGAATGGCGCACCATATATAAGGGTAATGACAGGTCTTGAAATCGGTGTGATTACAATAGGGCAGAGCAAACCGAAGAAGAGCATAGGGCGTAGAAGCTGACCTGCCTTAACAATGTCTTCTTTCTTATATTTAGCAACCATTGATAGAGCAGGAAATACACCTGTAGCAATTGCTGCCGGGAAGACCATCATTGCATCTATTATCTTATACACAGCACCGTATCTTCCTATCTCATCAGAGGGAATTCCAGTTAAATTCATAATTATAATGTCTATTCTGAAATAGGCGATTATAAATAAACTTGAGAAAAATATAAATACCGATGATTTCAGAATACTATTCAGTGTATCCTTTGACAATTGAAAGTCAATGTGTGATATGAACCTTCTTACCAGTAAGATTCCTAATATGAAGATAGCAATACTTGCCAAAAGGTGAGAAAGGGCGGCTGAAATTGTATTTCTATAAATAAAAACTAATATGATAGTTGAAATGAGCAGTATTACTCTCCAGAGTATAAATAGAAGTGTCTCCTTCTCGGGTAGAAATTTTGACCTGAAAATAGAGAAAAAGACCTCAATAAACCAATAAAAGGATAGTGAAATTGTGAGAATAATAGCAACATTATTATCTGCAAAATGAATAGGACCATATATTATAAAGACAGTTGATAATATAATGATAATGACTATGATTATCAATTTGAGTGAGAATAATGTGCTGATAAATTGCCTGAGTTTCGCACCTTCATATATGGAGGTCTCTCTCAAAACTATAGTAGAAAGTCCAAAATCGCTGATAACACCTGCAAATATTGCAAATGTAATCGCAACAGTGAATGTCCCGTAATCAGATGGAGAGAGGAGGTGGGTCAGAATAATTGTATAAATCAGTATTAGAGGTTTGGAGATTAACTCAGACAGAATTTTGAATAGAATATTTTTTATAGAGCCACTTGTGAGCGAATGGGGTTTTTTATCCTCTGTCATTTCTCTCAATTTTGTTTGATATTACCAGAATTATGTTTGTATATATAAATAAACTTCTCCCAATTACTGTCTCCATAGTGGCTCTTAACAAAAGTGCAATAAATGATGAAAGAATCAAGAGAGCAAGAAGACCTTTTTTAGACATTCCTTTTCTTGAAATGATTATTATCTGAATTAATACCACCATAAACAAGATAAAACCGACCAATCCAAAGTCAACTGCTACTTGAAGATACAGATTATGTGTCCAACCCCATCTGTTCTTGGCAAAATCAACAATATAAAATTTATCCCTAATATATTCAATATTGGACTCCTTATCGCTGAATGAACCCCAGCCAGTTATTGGCTTTTCAGATATCATTTTGAAGGCAACTTTGAAGTTATATAACCTTTGAAGGTCCATATAATATTGTGAACTTGACTTGATTTCCGAAATACGACCTTTTATATTAGACCTTATTACAGGAATAGAAACTAGTGAAGTTAGTGTTATAAAAACAATAGTTAATAAAATCAGCAAGTTAGATATAATTAGTTTATGTTTTTTGACAATAATACATAGAATTACTATAGAGAATATTGCCATAATAATCCATGAGCCTCTTGATAATGAAAGGATAACTGCCATTGCTATAATAACTATTTCACTTAGCATGATGAACCTTCTATCTTTTGTTGATAAATATATTCCAAGAGATATAAGAAATGGGGGTATCAGGAAGACACCGAGGTAGTTTGGGTGGTCAAAAGTTGAGTATGCCCTTACAAGGTTATGTAATAATACTGCGGGTTGGTTGTATGCAGGTGGTGGAAACACTTCCCTGAGGATTGGTAAGAAAACCTGTAATATGCCAACTATGCAGGTAATGCACGCAACTGGTAGAAATACTCTGAAAATCCATTTTATATCAGTCTTATCAATTAAGAAATATAATGCAAAGAATGCCAGAAAACCCTCAATATACCTTATACCCTGTTTTAATGTCGCTATTCTGTCAAAACTTGTTATTGAAATGACGATAAACCATATTATTAAGAGAAATATTGGTATAAATAGCCGGTATCTATGTATGATTCGCCATTTCTCTTTTACTATTGCTCCTACAATGATTGATAGCAATCCAATCTCTGTAGTAGAGATAGTCAAACTGCTTAATAAGTCAATTCTTCTCTCAAAGATGAAGTATAGAAAGAAAATGGTAAATGCGTTCCCTGGTGAAATAATGGATAATGTTATTAGAAGGAATAATGAGACAATGAGCAGAAATTTTGAAATGTTTAATGGAATTTTCAAGTATAATAATGCGATTATTATGACAAGAATTATAGACAATGTCCAGGCAAACCATCTGCTCTTATAAAACATAGGTGAATAATAACAAAATTATCCGACATTTTTCATAGAAATTCTCCTTTAGAAACATTATGATAATTTTTCAACTAATAATCTCTATATCTGGTTATATTCTGAATTAAAAAAAAATTGTATTATTAATTTTGATATAGATAGTAAGTCGTAATTTATTTACAATAAGTTATATTTATTGTTTAATATAATAGAGAGGTCTGATTTGTAATGGAAGAGAGGACAAAAGGAATAATACTGATCATTGTAGTGGTGTTGCTTGTAATTTTATGCCTTGTGTGCGTATTCACACCTATTTTTAGTATATTTACGAAGGCAATTGGATTGAAGTAGGTTATCTCTTGCCTGAAATTATCTAAATTTCATATAAAAAGATAAAGAATTTATTATAATGTCCAGATATGGCTAGCAGAGATTCAGAAGAGAGAATAATACCTGTAGAGATTTCGGATGAAATGCAGGCATCCTATCTTGACTACTCTATGTCTGTAATAGTCGGAAGAGCACTGCCTGACGCAAGAGACGGTCTCAAACCGGTCCATAGAAGAATCCTCTATGGAATGTATGAGATGGGCATTCGTCCCGACTCGTTGTATAAAAAGTCGGCAAGGATAGTTGGTGATGTGATGGGTAAGTTCCATCCACATGGTGACCTTGCTCTTTACGATGCCCTCGTCAGGATGGCGCAGAATTTCACGATGCGATATTCACTTATTGATGGTCAGGGCAACTTCGGTTCTGTTGATGGAGACCCCCCGGCAGCAATGAGATATACAGAGGTCCGTTTAACACCTATTGCGATGGCAACGCTTGCAGATATTGAAAAGGAGACAGTTGACTTTATCCCAAACTTTGACAATACAATGAAGGAACCAACTGTTCTACCAACGGTAGTTCCAAATCTGCTTCTAAATGGTTCAGACGGTATTGCTGTTGGTATGGCTACAAAGATTCCACCACATAATCTGACAGAGGTTGTGGATGCTACAATATCACTAATTAAGAATCCTGATTTAGGTATTAAAGACCTTTTGAAATATATTTCTGGACCTGATTTTCCAACAGGTGGCTTCATAATCGGTGCTGACGGTATCAAAGAAGCATATAAGACAGGTAAAGGTAAGATAATGATAAGAGCGAAGGTATCAGAGGAGATAACACCAATGGGGAAGGCGCGACTTGTAATATCAGAACTGCCATATCAGGTGAATAAAGCCAAACTGATTGAACAGATAGCAGAACTTGTCAGAAATAAGAGGTTGGAGGGTATAGCAGATGTTAGAGATGAGTCGGATAGGGAGGGGCTTCGCCTTGTAATAGATGTCAAGAGGGGAGAGGATACAAATATTCTGATTCAAAAACTATTCAAGTTAACTCCACTTGAGATTTCATTCGGTATAATAATTCTTGCACTTGATAAAGGCAGACCCCGGATAATGAACCTTAAGAATATTCTTGAAATATTCATAGAACATAGAAGAGAGGTTGTAACAAAGAGGACTAAATTTTTGCTTGTAAAGGCGCAGGAGAGGGCGCATATACTTGAAGGGCTTAAAATTGCAGTAGATAATATTGATGAGATAGTGAAGATAATAAGTGGTTCAGAAAATGTTGACAAAGCAAGGGCAGCACTAATCAGCAGATTTGCTCTTTCAGAAAAACAGGCGCAGGCGATTCTTGATATGCGTTTATCACGCCTTACTGCACTTGAAAGAGCAAAAATAGAAGAAGAGTTAGATAGCACAATTAAAGAGATTAAAAGATTAGGTAGGATACTTGAAAGTCCCGAGCTTCTGGACAGTGAAATAGTATCAGAACTTGATGCATTAAAAGAGAAGTTCGGAGATGAGAGGAAGACAGTGATTTTGTCTGATATAGAGGATGTTGAGATATACGAACCACCGCCCGAAGAAGACCAGGTGATAACAATAACAAATAATGGATATATTAAGAGAATAGGCGTTTCAGCATTCAAGAGGTTAAGGACAAGGATTATTCATATTGAGAAAGGCGAAGAGTCGGACTGGCCATTAGAGATAATGAGTTCGCCATCGAATGGTTATCTTCTTGTGTTTACTCAGAAAGGCAGGTGTTACTCAATAAGAGTGAATGCTATTCCGGAGGTAGAAAATAGCGGACAGAAGGGAAAGGGCATAGGGACATTGCTTGGAATTTCAAGTGAAGATATGGTTTCATTTGCCATTTCCGTTGATAAACCTGATAGTGATGGTTTCATTGTTTTTTCAACAGAGAAGGGTCTTATAAAGAGGTCAGATGTAAAGAACTATACAAATCCAAAAAAGGGTGGGATTGGTGCAATAGGTATAGAGGATGGTGACCGACTGGTTTCTGGAACTCTTACAACAGGTGAGAACGACATTATAATTACAACTAAATTGGGGCAGGTATTGAGATTATCCGAGCAGAATATAAGGGCATCTGGAAGAACTGCTGGTGGTATAAAGGGGATTAAACTCTCTGAGGGAGATAGGGTAGTGTATGTAAGCAGATTGACTGATACCGGGTTTGTTGTCTTTGCTACAGAAAATGGCTATCTGAAAAGGGTGTCCATAGATGAGTTCCCGAAGAAGGGGAGGGGTTCTATGGGTGTAAAGTGCTTCTCTGAAATAAAAATGGTTGGTAGTGTCATCAAAGGAGAGGTTGTCAGTCCAGAAAGTTCAATTATTATTTCTCTTTCAAATTCAAAAAACTATCAGGTTCCTGTTGAAAAGATTAAAATTCTTAAGAGAAGCGCTATGGGGGTAAAGATTAAAGAGGTATCAGGAAATATAAAGCTTTTAAATATCATTGGAATAGAAATCCAGTAATTTTTCTACGTAAGAATTCTGCTGAGTTCGTTTGCTATTCCTTCCATTGTAAATACCGAACATCTCTTCAACTGTTTATACTTTGCAATAATAATGAAATTTTGACTTTTTATATATGGAACCTTAAAAATATACAGGTAATCGGTATTCATAAAGGGATTATCGCTTGGTTCAAGAATTGCTGTAATTTCCTTAACTTCAAATTTTACTCCTTCTGCAAAATCAATAACTTTATCTATCATCTCTGGATTCTCTAAAATGTTGAATATACCACTTCCGTATTCAACCAGGGGATTTTCATCAGTAGTAAATACTAAGCATAGGTTATTAATAGCAAGGAATTTCTCTATAAGGTTAGCTAGTATAGGCACTGACAACTTGAAGAGTGATTTATCCATATCTGATATTTTAAGTTCCGCAAGCGTCTTCAATATTTCACATCTTGATTTTATCTGCCTTTCTCTTTCAATCATCTCCATTATTCTTGAGATTAGTTCACTAATATTTAATAAGATACTATCATTAAATTTATCTGTTGCCTTTTCCTGCCAGAGAAGCACCAAGTTTCCACTGTATTCAGATTGTATCAGCATACCCATTCTGATATTCAGAAGTTCAAATTTAGAATTCAATACTTCCAAATCCTCTTTATTTATTAACCTGCATCTTTCAATCAATTTCTCTGTGCTAGCCTGAGGTATTATGCTCTCTATCTCCTTTTGAAAGTTGGATTGATTTAACTCCAATTCTGTAAGTATATTAAATACATCACCTTCTGACTTATAAACCAGGATATCTGTGTTCAATGTTTCCCTTATTTTATTTAATAAATCATCCATTGAAGAAATAGAACTTAAATCTCTTACTAATCTATCTTTAATATCTACTTCATATTTACTTTCTTTGATATCATAATAAGAACATACAGTTGATAAAATTGAACTTATCTCCAGATAACTTCGCTCTATGAATTCAACCCAACCTTTGGGTAATTGGTGTTCAAACCCCATAATAATCAGACCATTTGAAGAAACCCCCTCACTTAAATTAACGATAGTCATCATTATATCTTTGCATTCTAACCGTTCATTTTCTTTATATTCAATAATATTATATGGACAGGACGAAAGATTAATATTTACATATTTAAACTCCTCATCTGTGTTATTTATATCTATAAATTTTATATATTCTGAGATATCATCGCGAACCAATGTGGATTCGGGAACTAACTTATCACCAACTCTTAAATATATTGATGAAAATACTGGTTCAAACTCCTCAAATAATTTTTCATTAAATATATTTAAGATATATTTCTTATCAGTATCATCCTTTAAATGGCTTAATACTGACTTTTTAATATCGTTCAGTTTTATTTCAAACCTTTCTGATAGATTGCTAAGACATTTGCTGTAAAAGAAGAATACAATATCTATTAAATTCTCTACCAGTGACAATGTATTTGTATCTTCATCTTTGCTTTCAAGCGATGTAAGTAAGAATATATAACTATGATTATCAATTTGATATTTTTTCACCAGTAATCCATTTTTTATACTGAAGAAATGGCTTGGTAATAAAAGTTCTAAATCAGTAATCAATAGTTGATTCCTATTAGACACTCTCTCTATAAGACCTTCTGTAAATATTGTGTTTGAAAGAATCTCTTCTAATTCACTGGATTTCTTGAACTGATATACTTTCGCTAACTTATTCCTGTACTGCCTTAAAAGTAAACCATTATCAAGACCTGAAATATTTAATATATTTGTTATACCTTCTTTAATAATTGATAGAGGGTCATCTGATTGAAGCGACCTTGTAATATACTTATAAAGTTCATTAATGTTTGTGAGGAATTCACCACTTTCAAAGATACTCTTTTTCTTTTCTATCCTGTCTTCAATTATCAATAAGATATAATTTGACTTCCTGAAATGAATAGGATTTATTAACGCTGAAAGTTCTTTTTTTCTTCCAGAGAAGTTCACCAGTTCTAATTCAATGTTTTTAGAATTACCAGATTTTATTGAGTTCTCAATTTCACCCGAAAGCCCTGACTCTGTTATCGTCTTTGACATGAACAGATTTGTTGAGATGATATTTATAAATGGGGGAAGCCCAAGGATTTCCTTAACCCTCTGATTGGAGAATATCACCATCCCATCAGATGAAAGCAAAATAATGCCAAATCCAAATATATCAATAATTTTCTCTGTAATTGTGTGAAAGATGTCAAATACCTCTTCATCGTCAATGAAGACAACCTGATAGGCAATTTCACCCGAATGGAGTGTCTTTACGCCCAAAATTGTTTTATTATCGCCACCGAAGCATTTGGCATTTAATAATTTCCATTCACCGATATTATCAATATCTTTTAATTCTTTCAGCAATTTTGTAGTTGTTAAATTAATATCTCTAGGTTCAGAAGGCTGCAGTTTGGATGAAGTTCCATCTTCATCTATGAACCTTATTATCTCACCATTACTATCAATAAGTATAGACCTTGTCAATACATTAAAACCTATGCTCAATAAAACTTCTAATATAAGTTTATCAGATTTTAAGTATTTTGGCTTGGGAAGAGGAATATTTATATTAAATTATTTTTATGCTGGAGAAAAACTTGATGGTTTCTTTAAGTCCGGTCTGCAAATCAATCTCTGGTGCCCAGTTTAGAATATTCTTTGCTATTGTAATATCCGGTAATCTCCTCTTCGGGTCATCCTCTGGCAGTGGCAGAAATCTGAACTCCGGTTTATTACCAACGATATCACATATTATTGTTGCAACATCCTTAACGAAGATTTCATTTGGGTTTCCAATATTGACAGGCATATTATAGTCAGAATCCATCAGTTTTACTAAGCCCTTCACCATATCAGATATATAGCAGAAGGAGCGCATCTGACTGCCATCACCATATATAGTAAGTGGTTCATTATTTAATGCCTGAGTTATAAAATTTGGTATAACCCTGCCATCTAACTCCCTCATTTTAGGTCCATAGGTGTTGAATATCCTCGCAATGTGAACCTGAGTTTTATATCTTCTATGATATGCCATAACACATGCCTCAGAGAATCGCTTTGACTCATCATACACACCTCTAATACCAATTGGATTGCAATTGCCCCAGTATGTCTCTTTCTGTGGGTGGACGTGTGGGTCACCATATACCTCTGAACTTGATGCAATGAGTATTCTTGCATTGTATTTCTGAGCAAGTGAAAGCATATTAAGAGTTCCGATGGAACCCACGCTTAGAATCTCCAGTGACAATGGTTGAAAGTCCTTTGGAGATGCTGGACTTGCGAGGTGATATATACAGTTAATATTTTGTTCATCAATTGATATGAGTTTACATACATCTTCATTTATAAATTTGAAAGATTCAGAATCTTTTATACCTGAGACATTGTCAAAATTTCCTGTAATCAGATTATCAACACATATTACTTTATTACCTTTATTTATTAGATACTCACAGAGATGCGAGCCAATGAAACCAGACCCTCCAGTCACCAGACAAACAGACATATTAATCACTAACAACCTATACCGGAATATTTAAATCCGGTTGCTTTCATCTCACTCGGAGAGTAGATATTTCTTCCATCAATAACTACCGGTTTCTTCATTATTGATTTCAGTTTCTTAAAATTCACATGCTTAAATTCATTCCACTCTGTAACAATAATAAGACCGTCTGCTTTTTCTGCTGCTTCATATGAACTCTTTTTGTATTCAACATCAGGTAAGACCTGTTTCATATTATCCATAGCAGCGGGGTCATATGCAGATACTATTGTTCCTTCCTCAAGAAGCTTTTTGATTATACAGTATGATGGAGCATCTCTGATATCATCAGTGTTTGGTTTGAATGATAAGCCCCATATTGCAATTTTCTTATCTTTGAGATTTCCCAGGAAATGTTTAATCTTATCAATGACAACATACATTTGTCTCTCATTTACTTCAATAACTGATTTCATTATTTTAAATTCATAATTATACCTCTTGGCTATTTCTACGATTGCCCTTGAATCTTTTGGGAAACAGGAACCACCAAATCCAACACCTGGATTAAGAAACGCAGGGTTTATTCTTTTATCAAGTCCCATCCCCTTAACAACTGATTTCACATCAGCACCGACTCTGTCGCAAATGTTTGCTATCTCATTTATAAAACTTATCTCCATTGCAAGATATGCATTTGATGAATACTTTATCATCTCAGATGATAGAACATCTGTGATTATGATAGAGCATTGAAGAGGTCTGTAGAGTTGTGCAAGTATTTCACCTGCATATCCTGTGTCATCTCCTATCACGACTCTATCAGGGAACATGAAATCATAAACCGCAGAGCCCTCTCTTAAAAACTCAGGGTTAGATACGACAGCAAATCTGACAGATTTCTTCAGGTTTTCTTTTATCAATCTTGTTACAAGGTCCCCTGTTCCTACAGGAACCGTTGATTTGTTTGCTATTATCATATCGTGGTCAAGATTTCTCCCTATCTGTATAGCAACCTGTTCAACATTGGTAAGGTCTGCTTCTCCATTTGGGGCAGATGGTGTTCCAACAGCAATGAAAACAATCTCACTTTCTTTTATACCTTCGGCGATTGATGTTGTGAAAAAGAGACGTCCTTTTTGCATATTCTCTTGCACAATCTCCTGTAATTGTGGTTCATATATTGGTATCTTACCTTCTTTAAGGGCTTTTATTTTCTTCCTATCAACATCAATACACCATACAGTGTTGCCTAAATCAGCAAAACATGCTCCACTGACCAATCCCACGTATCCTACACCTATAATAGAAATATTATTCATTTTAACCTCTCTTTCCAGAAATCTAGTAGGTCTTTTAACGTCTTTTCTAATGGTATCTCAGGTTTCCACTTAGTTTTTAACCTGAACTTTTCAGAATCACCAATTAATATAGGAACATCAGAGGGTCTCATTCTCATCGGGTCTTTCTCTACCTTTATCTCAATTCCTGTGAGAGATATTAAAAGATGAAGTATATCTTTAATCTTTCTTCCGATTCCCGATGATATATTATAAACCTCACCAGGTTCACATTTCTTCACACAAAGCCAGTATGCTCTAACTATATCCCTGACATCAGTGAAATCTCTTATTGCCTCTAAATTGCCAACCTTAACAGATTTTTCTCTTCCCATTTCTACCTGAACAATCTGCTTTGCAAAATTTGATGTCACAAACACTTCACCTCTTCTTGGTCCAGTATGGTTGAAAGCCCTTGTGCGATATATTGGCAACTCATAAGATATAAAATACTGATAACCCAGGAGGTCTTGAGCAACCTTACTTACTCCATAAGGGCTCATAGGTCTTAATGGGTTTGTTTCTTTTATTGGTATTTCATCTTCTTTTACAAGACCATATTCTTCCGAAGAGCAAGCCAAGTGTATCTTTGGAGGACTTGATAGTGTCCGTGCTGCCTCCAGTATATTCAGGGTTGAGATTATATTTGTTGTTAGTGTTTCAGCAGGGGCATGCCAGGATGTAGGAACGAAACTCTGTGCAGCAAGATGAAATACTATATCAGGTTTTACACTCTGGATGACACTCTTTGTTGATGAGGAGTCTCTTAAATCGGACTCAACTGTTTCTATCTTTTTCTCTATATTCTTGATATTATCACGAATACTCCGCATCCTTATTGTGCCATAAACAGTAGCATCTGGGACATTTTCTAAAATATACTCAGCAAGATGGCTACCTACAAATCCAGTTACACCTGTAATCAATACTTTCTTCATTTTCTAACCTCAAATCTTACTATCTTTTAACAAAACACCTGTTATATCGCGAATATTTCTTTTCCCTTTAGATTTCAAGTATTTTATCAATCCTTCTATTATATTTTCAATAGTTTTTGCACTTATAAAGAGACCGGTGCCTACCTGTATAGCGCTTGAACCAACCAGGAAGAACTCAACAGCATCCTGCCAGGAAGTGATTCCTCCACAGCCAATAACCGGGATGGAGACAGATTGTGCTATCTTATATACCTGCATGAGGGCAAAGGGTTTTATAGCAGGTCCCGAAAGACCTCCTGAGCCACTACCAAGGAAGAACTTCCCCTTTTCTATATCAATTGCCAGTGCTGGCAGGGTGTTTATAGCAGATATTGCATCTGCCCCAGCATCCTGGCATATTCTGGCAATTTCACCAATGCTTGATACAACAGGTGCAAGTTTTGCAATTACAGGTAGTTTGGTATTTTCGCGAACTGCCTTTACTATAGCGAATGATGCATCGGGGTCTAGAGCGAAACTTATCCCACCTTTTCTAATATTCGGGCATGATAGGTTTACTTCAATTGCATCAATAAGCCCTCTCTCGTCACAGATTTTAGCAAGTTTTGCATATTCATCAACCGTTTCACCCGCAATGTTTAAGATAACAGTTGTCCCTTTATCTCTCACTGTTTGTAACTGTGGTATGTAGTTTTTATAGACAATTTCAATTCCTGGGTTTTGAAGTCCAATTGAGTTAATAAGTCCGCTTGCTGTCTCATATATTCTTGGTGGTGGATTGCCTTCCTTTGGAAGAAGGGTCGTTCCTTTCAGTATGATAGCCCCGAATAATTCAGGGGGATATATCCCTTTATATTCTAGTCCAAAGCCAAAGGTTCCAGAAGCAGCAATTACTGGATTTTTTAACGATAGACCAGTGAATTCAATATTTAAGAGATGTTCTTCCATAAAATATCTGATATCTTAAAAACTGGACCATCACTACAGCAAAGTTGATAGCCATATTTAGTCGGGACTACACAACTGAGACATGCGCCGACTCCACATCCCATCCTTGCTTCTAAACTACAAAAGGCATTAATATTTTTATTAACGAATTCTTTGGCAAAACTTTTTAACATTTCTATTGGTCCGCATATGAATATTTCATCATGTTCAATCTCTGATTTACTTTTATATAATTCTACTACATTTCCCTGAAAAATACCCTTTACAGCATCTTTTTCAATCGACCAATAGACATCAGTATCATCTACCACATTTCTCAGTGAATCATATTCATTATTATTTCTGACACCAGCAAGAAAATTGAATTCTATTCCATCTCTCTGAAGAACCCTTGATAAATAATGAAGCGATGCTATTCCAGTCCCACCTGCTATCAATAGTGGTCTTTTTCCTTTTACTTGAAAGCCGTTGCCGAGTGGAAATATAAACTCAACTTCATCGCCCTTTATAAGTTTTGAGATTTCACATGTTCCCTTGCCAACAACTTTATAAAGAATCTGAATTGTAAAGCCAAGTTCACTATTACATTTGAAGTCGAATACTGTGAAGGGTCTTGGTAATATAATAGAGCTATTATTTGTAAGATAGAAGTTGAGGAATTGACCGGGAATTGGATTTATGGATGTTTTCCCAATATCAATAGAAAGAAAATAGTAACCAGCACCTAGATTCAAATTAGAGAAAACAAACCCTTTGAATAACCTATCTTTATAATCAAAACACATTTTTAAGATGATAATGGAATGGTGAAGATATGTCAAGAATTAATAGGGTAATCTGATTATGTTAAATAATCAACAAGATGTTGACATCAGAAGGGATATTTAGTAAACTATGAGCGATATGATAGCGGATTTGCAGAAGAGCGTTCTTGTTCTCAATTTTTCTTATGAGCCCCTCAATATAACTAATGTCCGAAGGGCTATGTGCCTTATATTGCTTGGAAAGGCACAGAAGGTTGAGAATATGAATGGCAGGGTTATCAGGTCGGTAAGTAGTGAGTTCAAGGTTCCAAGTGTTATCCGTCTTTTAAAGTATATAAACCCTTATAGAAGAAAGGTTAAATTTTCAAGACAGAATATAATAAAGAGAGATGGGGGAGTGTGTCAGTATTGTGGCAAGAGGACAAAGCATCTTACGATAGACCATGTTATACCTATATCAATGGGTGGGAAAGATACATGGGAGAACTGCGTTGCCTGTTGTTCAGAATGCAATACAAGGAAAGGAGACAGGTCACCTGATATGGTTTGTATGACCCTTCTTACCAGACCGAAAGAACCCAATATATATACATTTTTAGGCAACGGTGAATTTTCCAGAAGGATTGAGTGGCGTAAATATCTTTTTATTTCATAAGATGATTAAACGAACTATTCTATTATCAACCATCATATTAATCTTCCTCACTACATCTTGCAAATACTATACTTTTACACCAAATCTACCAAAGTATATAAGAAATATAAATATATCACCATTTAAGAATAATGCCTTTCAGTATGGACTTGAAATAGACCTTACTCAGAAGGTGATAGATGAATTTATTAGCGATGGCACGCTCAAGGTAGTAGATATTTCAAATGCAGATGCAGTCCTCTCTGGCTCAATTGAATCATACAGATTGATTCCTGTAAGTTATGACCAGTATGAACAGGTAAAGGATTATAAGTTAGAGACAAGGTTGAGTTTAAGGTTTGAGAATAAAAACACCAAAGAGATAATATGGGAGGATAACATTGTTGATTATGTCCACTTTTACCCAACAGGAACTGGTGGAGGGACAACAACTGAGTATAACGCGAGAAAGGAACTGATAGATAAGTTGGCTAAGGATGTTGTCAGAAAGACAATTGAAGGGTGGTAGTAGTTTACAGATGAGCAATATTCGCCTTGATAAGAACATTATAATAACTGGCGATGACTCAGTTAGAAAGGAAGAATTAATCAATGATTACAAAATCCTTGCAAAAAACAATAATTACGAAATTTTAACCGTTGATATAGAAAAATTAACAGGGAGAGGTATCCCTGAAATACTCTATACAGTGCCAATGTTCTCAGTTGGAAAGCTCATAATACTTAAAGCGGGTAAACTGAAGGAAACAGAAATTGAACAAATAATAGATGCAATCGGAAGGGCTGATTCCAGGACGATGATAATCTTTGTGGTCGGGTCAATCAGTATTAAATCATCAGATGAGATTAAAAGGAATAATATAGAAATAATAGAGTTAAAATCATTGAAATACAGTGCATTACAGAAGTATATTAAAGATAAATATAAAAATGTTATTAAACTATTCGGTGATTCAATTGTCAACTCTCTGTTTGATATATATGGGAATGACCTGCCAATGATAGATTCAGAAATGAGGAAATTATCATTAATAGCCGAAGAGAAGGATTGCAGCAGAAATGACCTGGAGATGTTAATACCGCAAATTAATATTGAGACAGCGATATATAGAGCGATGGACGAAATACTAGATGGAAAGAAAGAGAATGCTCTTAGGTATTTCTCAGCGTTAAAAGAACAGAGCGTAGATATAAACCAGATACTGGCTTTATTTCAGAACCTGTTTATCCGCTTGATGCTTATCAAAATAAGTAATGCCTGGGATGAGAAACATGCATCAAAGATAACAGGACTTCCGCAATTTATATCAAGAAAATATATTAAATATTCTCAGCATATTACTTATCAGAAATTAAAATATATTATCAATAAGTTAACAGGGATAGATTATTTAATAAAAGAAGGAAAGGTGATAGGTTTTCAGAATCTCCTACAAATTGTAATGAATATGGTTTGAATAAAAGCATTTTAGGGGAGTAGAAACAGGGATATAGAGTGATGGATTATTTAAAAATAATAGTTCTTTGGCTTATAATATAATTATGTTATTATATTTATTAAAAAGCATAATAATTTTATTAATAAAGATTTATATATATATTATTAATTATCTTATTGTTATAATACCGCCAATAATAATTGTTATTTTTATTTGGAAGATTGTTGTATTGATTTATAGAAAAATCTTTAATGGCAGAAAGGGATTTGTAAAAGAAAACGGCTAAATAATGCTTAGAAAGAGATTCAGGACAAATATTATAAAGTGTATTGATTACCTGGGTGCTGATTCAAATGAAATCATGAAGATATTGACAGACATTCTACTGAACCTATTCAAGAATAGTGAAAAGCATATTATAGGCAGGAATAGTATAAGCGTTATGGAAATAAGAAAATTCGGGAGTTTCAGGTTAAAGCGAACAGAAGAACGAATTTCAAGAAATCCTAAGAGCGGAGAGAAGATAATTACGGGAAGTAAGATAAAGGTCATTTTCAGGGCATCAGAAAAGATTCTAGAAAGGATTAATGAATAGGATTATGGGGACGAAGAGAAAACAGAAGAGACACAAGATAGCAACCCATAAGAGGAAGAAAAAGCAACGGGCTCAAAGACACAAGAAGAAGTAAGATACTGAGAATATTTAATATTAAACAATAAAAAAGTATTAAATTATTAACAGAATAATTCTTATCGGAAATAGTTATTTATATCTGCTTCTAAATATTTATTTAATTCTAGTCTATTCAAAGATGTATCATCTTTTGAAAACATATCTTCTTTTTGCAAAAAGTTACTATTAATTTAAACGCATACATATACCCTCCCCATTAAAATCTAATTTATTTTGAAAACTGTTGATACGAAATAGATTGCATTAATAAGAATATTCTATTCAATTTATTTCTACTCATTAAAATACTAATTTGATACCTATGCTACATTCATTTTTTTTCAAAGAGATTAACGCGAAGGTTCATCTTGTATAAAACCAGAAGTTATGAAATTATATTAAAAAATTATCATAATATACATCAGGATATTTAAGATTATTAATTAATAAATAAATTGTTACTTTTTAATATTGACATATAGAAAATTTTTTTTAATATTTTAATTAATCCTATTAGAGGTGAGGTGATAGATGAAATGAAGAAAACAGATGGAATTGGACTGCCGGAAGTGCAGGCGGTCTATAGCGGTCCAGAGGGTGACCTCTGGGAACTCATTATGGGTCAACAGATTCATATCGGTGGTTTCAGGTCATCTCTTGATTTAGCAGAAAAGGCAGATATTGGAAAAGGCATGAAGGGTGTCGACCTGTGCTGTTGTAACGGTGCTGGAATGCGCTTCCTCATTCGTTTTCGTGATGTAGCAGGTATGACTGGCGTTGACGCTACAGAAAAGGTCATTGAAAGAGGTAAAAAATACAGTGCAGAAGAAGGTCTATCCGACAAGGTGAATTTTGTCCTAGCGGAAGTAACCAAGACAGGTCTCCCCGATGGCTATTCTGACTTCGTCTGGGGTGAAGACGCGTGGTGTTATGTGGTAGACAAAGATGCACTTATTGCTGAAGCTGCAAGATTGGTAAAACCGGGTGGCACCATTGCATTTACAGATTGGATTGAAGGACCAAAGGGTTTGAGTGACGATGAAGCACAGCGGTATCTGAAGTTTATGAAATTCCCCAATGTTCAGGACCTTGATGGGTATAAGAAACTCCTGGAAAAACACGGTTTTGAGGTTCTGAAAGCAGAATACACTGGACGCTTTACACCCTATGTGGACTTATATCTGAATATGATTGACCAGCAATTGACCTATGATGCACTAAAAATAATTGGCTTCTGCCAGGATACAATGACCTATCTTGCAAAGGAAATGCAATTTATGCAGGGGCTTGCACATGCAGGAAAAATAGACCAGGGTCTATTTGTTGCCCGCAAGAAGTAGTATTATATGTGGGGAGAGATTAAACCTCTCCCCTATTTAATCTATTTACTGTAGATTTTCTATAATTTAAAAGTTATGAGATAGGTGGTTTTTTAAATAATTTTTTATAAAGAAGAAGCAAAAGATAAATTATCCTTATGGTATGTGTAGTTTATAGTTGCCCATTTATTCCAGCAGAATGGATAACCTCACATGGTCTTAATGCGAGTCGTATTACTCCCTCTATTGATATGATTGCACCATACAGAACAGGTGAAGGAATATGCCCATATGTCATCAGATTTATCAATCATATATTAGTTAATCAACCTTATGCAGTAATCATCACAACTGTCTGCGACCAGATGCGAAGAAGTGCTGATTGGATTGAAATTGAATCTGATATACCGGTATTTCTCTTCAATGTTCCTTCAACCTGGCAAACAAGGCAAGCCACGGGGCTATATTCAGATGAACTCAAACGCCTTGGTCGTTTTTTAGTGCGACTTGGTGGGACAGTTCCATCTTCAGATGAATTAAAAAGAATTATGAAACAATATGATAGAGTCAGAATGAGATTCAGGAACACCTGGGACAAAATTCCACCAAGGGTCTATGCTGAGAAACTGTCAGAGTTGCATAGAGATGGTCCGGGCAGTATACGATTGCAAAGGAAACCATCAAACCTTGATGGCATTCCTTTGGCCCTGCTTGGAGGACCTCTTCCTGAGAGTGATTTCTTTATATTTGATATCATAGAAGAGAGCGGAGGAAGGGTAGTTCTGAATGGCACGGAAAATGGAGAACGAACTCTTCCTGATAAATTTGACTTAAAGAATATGGAAGATGACCCATTCAAGGAACTTGTGAGGGCATACTTTGGCAGTATCCCCGATGTGTCAAGGAGACCAAATACAGCACTATATCAATGGCTCAAAAGGGAGGTTGAACAGAGGGGTATAAAAGGCATAATTGTCCGATATTACTCTTGGTGCGACCTCTGGCATGGAGAGGTTCAGCGATTAAAAGATTTGAACCTTTGCCCTGTCGCAGCAATAAATATAAGTGGTAGTGAACCGGGGGCAATTGAACATATTACAACAAGAATAGAGGCGTTTATTGAACAGTTGCTATGAATGATGAACCGAAGATAATATCACTCAAGGATTGGGACCTTCGATACAATAAATTGAAGGAGAAGGGATTAGAGGAACCATTCTATGGTGGTCCATTACAAAGACATGTCAGTGATTGTGACTTCCGTCTCTTAAAACTTAAATTTGATAATTCGCCATCAGCGCTCCGCCTGTGGAACTTCTTGCTTACTGAAGAAGAAAGGCTTGCAAAGACACGAAATGAGGGTAAAAAACTTGTTGGTGTGATGAAAGACCTCGGCACTGTGCCAGTAATGATATATTCATTCCCTCATCTTGTAGCATTCTACCCTGATGGCGCCTGGTGGATTCCCTGTATTATGGAGATGAGTTCCCCCGTCCTCCATGTGGCTGATACATTGGGAATAGATGAGTCATTCTGCCCTGTCAGGGCAATGCTTGGTGCTTTTATAACTCAAGAGCACTTCCCTATTCCTGACCTTCTTATCAGCAGTGTTGGTGCTATCTGCGATGATTTCTCTGTTGTTGCCCAGCGACTTGAAGGTCTTGGCTATTCAGTTCTATGGTGGGAGATTCCACATCGTCGTCTACCTGAAGATGGTGAAGATAGTGTAGTTCTTCCTGGCGGACTTCCTGCTCCAGCATCGCAGGTCAACTTTGTATATGAAGAACTGAAAAGAGTTAAGGTCGCTCTTGAAGAACTGACGGGAAGCAAATTAAATGATAGTGAACTGTCAGAAGGCATAAAGAGAGCAAATCTTGCAAGAGAGATTCTTGGTAATTTAAGGCAAACAGTATTTACAGCGCTGAAGTGCCCGCTTCCTGCTCTGGAAATGCTCATTTCTGAGATGCTTATAATCCACTTCTGTTCGGATAGAGAAGAGACAATCGTCGTTCTTCAAGAACTTCTTGATGAGGTTCTATCTCGTGTTGATAAAAATCAAGGAGTGCTTCCTGAAGATGCTGTGCGTGTCTTCTGGGTTAATCCTGTTGCTGACCTTCGCGCAATGAACTTGCTTGAGAAATGCGGTGGTCGCATCTGCGGGACTGATTACCTGTTCCCCCACGCCCTTGAAAGAATTCCAGAAGACATTGAACCATTAGAAGCGTTAGCACGAATGGCTCTCTCTGACATAATGGTAGGACCGTCAAGACAGCGTGCAGAGTATATCTGCTCCGAGATCAGCAAATATAATTGTGAGGCGGTTGTAATAAGCAGAATACCGGGAGCAAGCCACTGTGCATTTGAGGGTCGCATTATTCGACAGATTGTGCAGGAAAAATTGGATATTCCTGTGATAGAGTTTGAGGTTCCACCCATCAGCGATGGAGACCAGAATATGCTCAGAACCCGTATTGAGGCATTAATAGAGACAGCAAAACAGAGGAGGAATTTATGATATTTGCAGGGATAGATGCTGGTTCAAGGGCAATAAAAATTCTGATATGGAATGACGACAATAAAGAAGTTATTGCGAGAACTGTTATAGACCAGAATTTAGACCAAAAAATATTATCTATCAACACTTTTAGTGACCTTTTGGCAAAGAATGGATTAGAGCGGGGAGAAATTAAAAACATTGTTGCAACAGGATTTGCAAAAAAATATGTAGATTTTGCAGATAAATTTGTAAATGAGATAACATGTCATGCATGTGGTGTTCATTATTTGATTCCAGAGGCAAGAACGGTAATAGAGATTGGCGGGCAGGATAGCAAATTTCTCTCTCTTGATTCCAATGGTATAGTCGTAGATTTTATGATGAATGACAGGTGTGCAGCAGGAACAGGGAGGTTCTTTGAAGTTCTGTCTGCACGGTTAAATATTGGACTTGATGAACTTGGAAGATTGGCAGGGAAGAGCCATCATCCATCAAATATAAGCAGTATGTGCGTTATATTTGCTGAGACAGAGATAAACGGTCTTCTGGCAAGTGGTGTAAAGAGAGAAGATATTGTTGCGGGAGTCCAGATGTCAATTGCGAATCGTATATCGGCTATGACCGGTAGAAGTGTAAAAACCCCTGTTGTCTTCACAGGCGGTGTCGCACTTATACCATATATGGATAGAGCATTGTCAAAAACCATTGGTTATGATGTCAGTGTAGTCCCGGAACCACAGTTTACAGGCGCTCTCGGTGCTGCAATAATAGCATCACATTCAATTGACAATGATAATATTAGTAGGGACAGGTTATAATCTGTCCACAGTAATGAATTGTCTTTCTTATTTGAATTATTGACTTTTTGCTCTTTTAATCACACTGACAAATCCCCCACCAGATATAACATTTTTGAATGAATATGGCATTACATAAATTCCATATTTATTTATAACAAAATCACCATTGTTTAAAATTTCAGTGAACCTATCATCACTTTTAAAATCAACCGGTTCTAGGTTTTTGTTCTTTGCTATCTCAGATTCTATCAAGAGGTGGCATTCTGATGGCATTATAGAGCATGTGCAGTATAAGAGAAAGCCACCTTTTTTCACCAAACTGATAGCCGACTCAAACAATTCTCTCTGATAACTCACTAATTCTGTTAGTTTTAACCTGTTTAATCTGTATCTTGCCTCAGGGTGTTTTCCAAAGTTACCACTATTTGAGCACGGAACATCCAATATGGCAATGTCAAATAATTCAGTTTTTATATCTTTTAAATCAGAGCAAACACCATAGATATTTCTATTTTTCATTCGCTTTATGTTTTCTTTCATTAAATTTATCTTATCTACCGACATGTCAATTGATATTATACTGACTTTTTCCCCCATTAAATCTGACATGTATAATGCTTTCCCACCTGGACCTGAGCACAGGTCCCCAATAATATTGCCCCCTATTTTGCTCGCTATTAATGGTGCAATCCCCTGTGATATGTCTAATACTGTTATATAACCCGACTTGAAAGTATCAGTATCAAATAAACCCCTTATGTTTGTATCTGAATATAAAAAGTCGATGAAACCCACAACAGGTTTTAATCTTATATTCTCTCTTAAAAGCAATCTCATAACTTCCTCATAATTCGTTATATTCTTATTTACTCTTATAAATGTATTTGGAACTTTATTTAAATATTTCATCACCTTTTCTGAACTATCAAGACCCAGGAATTTCAGCATTTCGTCAGTAAAAATCGTGTCTTCTGAGTATTTTACAGATAGATATTCCACCGGGTTTTTATCTCTATCGGGTAGAATATCTGTAAAATCTGAAATTGATACTATTTTTCTCATTAAGGCATTGACAAATGCCTTCCTTTTCTTTCCACTCACAGTAGATACGACAGAATCAACAGAAGCATAATCGGGCTCTCCTCTAATTAAAAATTGATATACTCCAATCCTTAAAGCAATAATAATCAGTTTTTCCAATCTTTTCAGCGGAATAGATGAATACTTTTCAATTATTTTATCAATGTATATTCTATACCTGAGAGTTCCATATACAAGGTCATATAATAGTCCCGATTCCTTATTATTCAATTTTTTACCATATTTATTTATTAAATCAGTGACAAATTCCCCCTTTTCTACACCCAGTAGAATTTCAGTAGCAATCTCTCTTATATTATATCTTTCCATATTCAATCAATATATGAACATACACTTTAAAAATATTATCTATTATATTATTATCTGAATTATGAATAAGAAACTATTATTTCTATTTATATTATTTTTAGTTCCATCGCTTGTTTTTGCTATCTATTGTTGGAATTGTGGTGCGAAGGCGCAGGAGGGCGATGTATATTGCAGAAATTGTGGTGCCAAGTTGTTCTATCCGACAGAAACGCCTCTTCCCCGCCTTGATGTAAAATTCAATGGTCTTTTTAATGACGAATTATGGGATAAACCAGCAAAGGACTGTATATGGAAGTGCTATATTTCACTATTCGGGAAGTTCTCTCCAAATGGTGAGATTAACTTTGGTGAGACATTGAGTGGTAAGAACCTGCTATTTGAGCGTTCCATTCATGCATCAGAAGGCAAGTATGATATTAAAGTTGATATTGAACGTGAGACAAAGACATCCGGTCTCATAAGTAAGAAATTCAAATACACAACTACATCAGTGATAAAGGATATCAGTTTTACAGAGAAGAAGCCCGTTGTGATGAAGATAGACATTCCTGGTGGAGAGACGGTCCTTGTGGAGGTTGAGGGTATTACATACAGGCTAACCTTAATGGAGTCAAAGTAAGTTATATATAAGCCCTATTCCCTACCTCCTGTTATGGTTTTCAATCTTACCCTTGGATGTTGCGCATTCTATATGAATATAGCCATTATCGTCTACCTTTGAGACCTGATAATCAATATTAATTGTGTCAGTATCTGATGGACAGTTGAATATACTCATATCACCTGTATAATAGATGACCTGTTTTCCGACCATAATACCCACAAGGTCACCCTTCGGTCCACAGTTGAGTTTCATCATATCCTCTTTTGTTGCATTTGGATGGTCTTTCTTCCAGAATTCATTTGCGATAAGTTCCAACTGCTCCTGATTCTGCTTACACCTTAATCTTCTGAGTTCTACCTCTGTCAGTTTCTCAGGATTTTTTGCGTATTCTATAATCATGGATTTCAGTTTGACAGCAGTGATTACTACCCCTGATACTGATAATATCCATAGTATTCCAAATATTGCACCAATGAGCCCCAGTCTTGACCTCTCGCGCTTGAAATAAATAAAACCGGAGAAAATACCAGCCACTGCGAGTATGAATGAGACCGATACAACAACAATTGTTATATTTTTAAGTGCACCATATATTCCTGTGGGAGAGATTCTCCCGGTAAATGTCAAAAACAGGAATAATAGCCAGATTATCAATAAAGAAAAACCTATAATACCACAAATCTTAAAAAAGACCTTCATAACACCACCTTTCTAAAAAGATAAAATGACCCATATATACCAGTAATAAATAATATATTTTTAATATTTGAGATTATTCTAACCCTTCATTACTGCGAGGGGACGCATCTTTGCTACCTTCTTTGAAATTCCAGCACCGTTGACTACCTCAACTACCTCATCCACATCCTTATACGCCTCGGGCATCTCCTCAGCCAGCGTCCCCCTTCCAAACGCACGGACAAGAATGCCCTTCTTCTCAAGTTCTCTGTCTATCGCTCTTCCCTGCGCCTTTCTTATTGCTGCATGGCGTGAGAGCAATCGTCCTGCGCCATGGCAGGTTGAGCCGAATGTCTCATCCATCGCCCTCTGTGTCCCTACAAGTATATATGATGCAGTGCCCATATCGCCAGGAACAATTACCGGCTGCCCCGCATCTCTGTAATCGTCAGAGACATCAGGATGACCCGGTCCAAATGCCCTTGTTGCACCTTTTCTGTGAATCAGGACTTTTACCTTCTTACTATCTACTATATGCTCCTCAAACTTTGCTATATTATGGGCAATATCGTATACAACCTCCCCACCGAATTTATTGGGTGAAATGCTGAGAATCTTAATAAAGACATCCCTGAGCCAATGGGTAATTATCTGTCTGTTGCACCATGCAAAGTTCGCCGCACATGCCATTCCAGATAAATATGCACTTCCCTCGGGACTTTTTATTGGAGCAGATGCCAGTTGTTTGTCAGGTAATCTAAGACCATATTTATCCTGAATTCTCTCCATCACCCTCAAGTTATCATCGCAGATTTGATGACCAAACCCCCTTGAACCGGTGTGTATCATTATCAATATCTGGTTCTTAAAGAGACCAAAGACATTAGCAACCTTTTCATCGTATATATCTGTTACGACCTGTATCTCAAGAAAGTGGTTCCCTGAACCAAGCGTCCCGAGTTGTGGACGCCCCCTCTCCTTTGCTCTATCAGAGACAACATCAGGGTCTGCACCTTCAATACAGCCATCTGCTTCTGTGTGTATAATATCATCCTGTGTGCCATAGTTATGCTCGACAGCCCAGCGTGACCCCTTCAACATAACTTGTTTCAGGTCTGCATTGGATACCTTCAGACGACCTCCTTTTCCAAGACCACAGGGTATTGATGAAAATAATGAATCAATAATGGCAGATAGTTTTGGCCTTACTTCATCTACTATAAGGTCTGTTCTAAGCGTTCTAACCCCGCAGTTAATGTCATACCCGACACCACCTGGTGAGACAACACCCTCATCTATATTAACCGCAGCTACACCACCAATTGGAAATCCATAGCCCCAGTGTATATCAGGCATAGCAAGGGACGCTTTGATGATGCCTGGAAGGTGGGCAACACCGATTACCTGCAGTGGTGTAGCATCCTTGCGGATAGTATCAATCATTTTCTCTGATGCGTATATAATGCCATCAACACGCATGCCCTTGTCGTATGACCTTGGCAAACGCCACCTGTAATTGTCTATCTTCTCAATAGGACCTGTATATATCTCTGTCATGTCATAACCTTTATCTAAGAATTATAACAGAATAGATTTTATATTATCAGAAAAATAGAACGCAGTATAACCGATGTTAATAAATAATTAAATGAATTAAATACATGATAAAAGCTTTAACCACCCTTGTCTTATATTTCTATCTCCTCGTTCTCTGCCAATAATTATTCTGGTCTTCTCTAGTCATATCAGCAAAGCTCATATAATTTTCACGGAATACAAGTAAAACAGTTCCTGTTGGACCATTTCTTTGCTTTCCAATTATTAACTCCGTGACACCTGAGAACTCATAATCATCAACGTCATCTTCTTCGCCACGTTTTGGGTGTCTCCATAAAAATGCCACAATATCTGCATCCTGCTCAAGTGCTCCTGATTCTCTCAGGTCAGATAATTGCGGTCTTCTACTGCCATGTTTCTCAATGTCTCTTGAAAGCTGAGATACAGCAACTATTGGTATATTGAGTTCCTTTGACAAACTCTTCAGGAAGCGTGAAATTTCTGCCACTTCTTGCTGTCTGTTTTCAGGACGGGCGCTTCTCCCCCTCATCAACTGTAAGTAATCAATAATTATAAGTGCTAAGTCCTCCTGTGAGGTGAGACGCCGTGCCTTTGCCCTCATTTCAAGAACGCTGAGCGCAGGTGTGTCATCAATATATATCTTTGCGTTGTTTAACCTGCTTGCCGCATTGAGTATTGGTGCCCAGTCAGCGTCAGATATAAAGCCGGACCGAACTTTCTGGGCATCTACCCTCGCCTCAGCGCAGAGAGTTCTCATTGATAATTGTTCCTTGCTCATCTCAAGCGAGAAAATAGCAACCGGTTTTTCTAATTCCAGTGCGACATGTCTTGCTACATCCAAGACAAATGACGTTTTACCACACGTTGGTCTTCCAGCGATAATTATTAAATCCTGTCTTTGTAGTCCTGTTGTTAAAAAGTCAAAATCAGTAAAGCCCGTCTTTATACCGGTTGTCGTGCCCTCTTTTGATGCTATCTTCTCTATATAGTTCACTGTGTCCTTCACGAGGTCGCTTATTGGAATAAAAAAAGATTGTAATCTGCCTTTTGAGATGTCATATATCAACTGCTCAGCTGTGTCAACAACCTGAGTCGTATCTTCAGTTTCAGATGTCGCCATCTTCAATATTTCGTTTGCAGCATTGATAAGCCGTCTTTTTGTCGCCTTCATCTCTATTATATTCACATAGTGGTCAAGATGTGCTGTTGTGGCTGAATTGGATATTATATCTTTTATATAATCAACACCACCCGCCTTTTCAAGACAACCATTGCTCTTCAACGCTTCTGTAATCATTATTGCGTCTGATTTTATTCCACTGTCATACAGGTTCAATATTGTCCTGTAGATTACTCTATGCTTTTCAAGGTGAAAACTATCCTCATTAAGACGCTGGTGAACCTCCTCAATTGCTGATGAATTGATGAGAAGTGCACCTATTATGCATCTTTCAGCATCTAAACTATGTGGAAGGTCTTCTTCCATATTTGCTATCTTTCTTTCTTATTAAACGGCTTTCTAAACTATTCTTTCTCTACAACAACCGGTATATTTACCTGGATTCCCCTTGCCAGTTCAACTTCAATAGTAAATGAACCAAGATTTTTGATTGGCTCAAGAAGATGGATAGTTCGCTTATCTATATTGTAACCCTGTTTTTTCAACTCCTCCGATAGGTCTTTTGTAGTTATAGAACCGAAAAGACGACTATCATCCCCTGCTTTCATTTTGAAATTCAGGACAACCTTAGAAAGACCATCCATAATCTCTCTGGCTTTTTGTATTTTCTTTTCTTCTCGCTTCTCCTCAAGGTGGGTTTCACTATCAAATGCCTTCATTATATTTGTAGTTGCTGGTTTTGCCAGTTGGCGAGGAATCAGGTAATTTCGAGCATAACCTTCAGCAACATTGACCACATCACCCCTGCTTCCCAGTTTATGCACATCGCTAATTAATATAACTTTCACAAGGAGACCTCCATTACAGATAATGCTCTCTTACAAAAGGCAAGAGTGCAATCATTCGTGCTCTTTTTATTGCTCTTGCAATCATTCTCTGGTGTTTGGCACAGTTTCCCGTTGTTCTTCTTGATTTTACCTTCATCTTATCAGTTATAAAATGTGCAAGCCGGTCTACATCTTTGTAATCTATATACTTTATTTTTTGCTCGCAGAACCTGCATCTTGTCCGAAATGGTCTCTTGAATATCTTCTTTTGCATAGATTGTGCCTCCTGCTAAAAAGGAATGTCATCTCCAGAAGGAACATCGTCTCCAGGTGGTAATTCGTCAACTACCTCCTCAACAACCTCGGGTTCTTCTGATGTCTCCTTAACTTCACCCTTCCTTGGTATGGGAATGACCTTGTTTGCGAATACTTCTGTTGTTTTCCTCTTCTCTCCCTGCCATTCATAGTTCCTTATGTCTAACCGTCCTTCAACAAATACATTGCTACCCTTTCCAAGAATCTCCGCAGATCTCTCAGCAAGACCTCCCCAAGCAACAATGTTAATAAAAAGTGTTTCTGCTTCCTTCCAATTTCCCTGTGAATCTTTGTAACTCCTATTGACCGCAATGCAAAACCTTGCTACAGGTGAGCCCTGCGGGGTATATCTCAGCTCAACGTCTTTTGTGAGATTACCCATCAAATAAATCCTATTGTAAAATGGCATATCCCTTCTCCTTAGCCAGTGGCTATAATACCACGGTCTTATTTATTTGGTTTGTAGAAAACAGAAATATCTCTGTTCCACAATATTTTTAACCTTCCTTTAGATTCTCTTCATTACTTTCCGGTTTGTTTATTAACTTCTCTCCTCTACCGAATTTTCAGATTCTCTCTCAAATGTCTCTCTTGTTCTGCCATACTCACGTGGTCCCCGTGCTCTCCTTAACACTACTCCCTTATCTAAATCTGGTATCTTGAAGTCATCTTCTGGCACGACCCCAACTGTTCTAACAGTCAGGAATCTGATTACATCATCAAGCAGTTTTAAGTGTCTCTGGAAGGAGTCAATAACTTTACCATCGCTTTCATAGTAGATGATGAAATATCTACCCTTCTTTTCTCTTGCTATCTTATATGCAAGGTCTCTTACTCCGATATCCATCACTTTTATCGGATTAATACCCTGTTCTTTCAGGGAGTTCAATATATTATCCATCAAGTTGTCAAGTGTTTCTTTTTCAACACCTGACTTTACCACAACCATTGTCTCATAAAGTGCCAACTTTAATACCTCCTCCTCTAAATGTAGAATTCTAACAGATTTTGATCACCAATTAAATTATATTTTTAACCTATGAAAGTGTTTATGTCAAGACCTGAATAAAAATTTCATAATATCTCCATCGTTCACAATGTATTCAACACCCTCAATCCTCAATTTCCCCATCTCCTTGATTTTCTTAAAATCACATATTGCTATCATATCATTATATGAGATAACCTCCGCTTTAATAAATCCCTCCTCCATATCAGTGTGTATAATCCCAGCCGCCTTTTTAGCTTTCTTCCCTCTTTCCAATGTCCAGCCCTGAACTATGCCACTCTCAACCGTGTAAAAAATAATAAGGTTCAATATATTCATACAATGCTTTATAAGGTCCTTTATCATTGTTTTTTTAATATTGTATAACTGAAGCATATTAATTGCTTCATCACCCTCAAGTTTAGATACTTCTTCCTCTAATAAGCAAGAGAGGCCCACATATTCTTCTTTTACATCACACATAACTTCAGTCAGCCTGTCATTTATTTCATTTTCACACAAATCCTCAGGTTTAATATTCAGCACCAATATATATGGTTTTGATGTAAGTAAGTCATGACCCTCAATACTGATAATCTCATCATTATTAAGAAAATTCTTGATTTCTCCCCCTTCGTTCAGATGGTTAATTGACCTTACAATAATACTTATAGCATCCTCTGCTTTTAAATCTCTCTTTCCCTTGATGCTTTTTATCAATCTGTCCTTCTTTCTCTCAAGCATCTCTATATCAGAAAGCATAAGTTCAGCCCTCAGCACACTAAAATCATCTATCGGTCTTGGTATATCAGAATATGCATCAAGAACGAATATCAACGCATCCATCTCTCTGATATGGGATAGGAATTTATTTCCAAGTCCTTCACCTTTATGCGCTCCTTCTACTATCCCTGCTATGTCAACTACCTTTATAGATGGATACCTGATTTCACTACCACCAACTATCTCAAATATCTTGATGAGTCGTTCATCTTCTAAAACAGCATATCCAACATTTGGTTCAATGGTAGTAAAAGGATATGAGTCCACTTTTGCACCAGACCTTGTCAATGCGTTAAATAGCGTTGTTTTGCCAGCATTTGGAAACCCTACGATACCCAATTTCACGTGTTGAACCTCGCTATTGCCTTATCAAATCCATTCTCAATTATAAACTCGATACATTCTACCGCCTTATCAACTATAATATCAAGGGTATCAAGTTCGCTTTTTGAAAAAGACGACAGAACAAAATATACAGGGTCAATATCTTCTGGAACTGGACCTATGCCAATTCTGAGTCGTGGTATATCATCTCTACCAGTATAACTGATAATTGAGGAGAGCCCTTTATGTCCTCCAGCACTCCCCTTCTTTCTCAAGCGCATCTTTCCAAAGGGAATATTGAAGTCATCCAATATAATCAGGGTCTTGTCAAATTTAATATCTATTTTTTTTGCTAAATCCTTTATCGCTATTCCTGATAGATTCATATATGTGAGTGGTTTTATTATCACAATCTTTTCACCTTTGAAAATCCCCTCTGTTTTTGTATAGGTCTTACCGATATTAAAAATAGATAACTTGAAGTTCTCACCTATTTTCTTTGCAAAAGCATCTGCAACAATAAAACCTATATTATGCCTTGTAAGGGAATATCTCTTCCCTTTATTTCCCAATCCACAAATAAGCCATGACATTTAATGTTTTAACTACGCGAACTAATCTCTTGTTTCTGAATATTCCAGAAACTATTTTTCTTCCTTTTCTTCTTTTGTTTCCTCTGCTTCTTCACCCTCTTTTACTTCTTCTATAGCTGGCTTTTCTTCCTCTTCTGCTATTCCTCTTGGTGGTATCAGCGTAAATAATATTACATCCGGTAAGTCAAGAAGGGCAACTCCATCAGGTAGTTTTATAATTCCGAGGTTAAGGTTATCCCCGAGCTTCATCTCAGAAACATCTACTTCCACTCTTTGCGGTATATTCTCAGGTAAACTCTTTATCTTGATATTATAGACATGCTGTTCTAATATACCACCGTCCACTTCACCTACAGGTTTTCCAACATGAAAAACAGGAATAGAAATTTCTACTTCCTTCTCTTTTTGTATCCTGTAGAAATCTACATGTATAATATCCGCTCCAAGATAATCTTTCTGTATTTCTTTTATTATAGTCGGAATTTTATTCTCATCCACTTGAAGGTTAACTATGCACGATGTCCCATAATTATAGATTATCTCTCTCAACTCTTTATCAGGGACTGAAACGTTCATATTGCTAATTCCGGGTCCATATACTACACCCGGTATGAACTCCTGATTTCTCAACTTTTTTACTCTTTCTTTTCCCAGTTCTTTTCTCTCAAAACACTTTATAATTACCTCTTTCATAGCATCACCTCAAATATTCTATATGATATTTTCAATGAGTGACCTGACCTCATCTTTTACAATATTTTTTATCTTACTAGAATCAAAGAGAGCGGAGACGGATTCATTTTCATGAATGCTCTTTATCGCTTCTTTAAATAATTTAGCAACAGAGAGAACCTTTATTTTCTTACTACCCTTCAATCTGCTTATTCCTTCTATTTCAGGCACAATTATTTCACTATTCTTGGGTTCGACTTCACTAATCTTTGCTTCTAAAATATAAAACTTCTTATTTGTCAAAAGTCCTTCACCATTTTTTGTTATATCTTCACCACCTATAACAAAACTTTCAGAATGATATGACTGTTCACTAGATGTATCAATTGTTGAGATTGTGTCTGTCACGATGAGCATATCAATCTCTGACTCCTCAATCAGCTCAACCGCTCTGCCTGCCATAACTGCATGCGTGCAACATACGAAAATCTTCTTTGCTCCACCCTTCTCTCTTAATATATTCGCTGCCTTTATAACCGTCCCACCCGTGCTTATGATATCATCAAATATAATAACTACTTTATCCCTGACATCGCCAATGAAACCAGAGGTTGTTACATCGTATGCAGTTGTCCTGTCCTTTACTACTATTGCCATGCCAGTTCCTAACTCAGATGCAAGTGCCTTTGCAAGTTTTACCCTACCAACATCTGGTGCAACCACTACAACATCTTCTGTTGATTTTATTAACTTCTTATCCTCAGTCATCTTCTTTAACAACTCATCAAAGAAAACCTTAAAGAGAGGTCTTGCAGTAAGATTATCAACAGGAATAGAGAAAAAGCCCTGAATCTGCTCTGCATGAAGGTCCATAGTCAAAACACGGTTGGCACCTGCCGTTGTAATCATGTCAGCAACAAGCCGCGCTGTTATTGGCACCCTTGGTTTATCCTTCCAGTCCTGCCTTGCATAACCAAAATATGGTATTACCGCTGTTATCCTCTCACCTGATGCCCTCTTCACTGCATCTATCATTATCAAGAGTTCCATTAAGTTCCAGTTCACAGGATATGAGGTTGACTGAATTATAAAGACATCTCCCCCACGAACATTCGTTAAAAGTTCAATTAATATCTCTCCATCAGGAAATCTGGTGAACCTGCAACCACTCAGACCAACCTTCCTGTTTTCATACTTAAAAGAATCTGTTATCTTCTCAGAAAGCTCAAAATTTGAGGTTCCTGAGAATATTATCATCTCTCTTTCCATCACAACCATCTAAGAACCACCTACCTCTTGTGAAGTTATATTAACAATACATTTTTATTCTTTCAACTATTGTCTTATTAATGAAATGAATATATTTGGAGAAATAAACCTTTTCACTTTGAGTTTCACTACCAATTTATTAGAATATCTCATTAATCATGGACGGATATATAGGCATATTTGACTCGGGAGTTGGCGGTCTTACAGTAGCCAAGGAGATATTTCAACTCCTGCCATACGAAGATGTTGTGTATCTTGGCGACACAGCAAGGGTTCCATACGGCACAAAGTCACCCGAGACAGTGCGGAGATTCGCTCTTCAATGTCTTTCATTTCTATCAAAATTCAAGTTAAAACTTATTGTCGTCGCCTGCAATACTGTCTCGTCAACCGCCATTGATATACTAAAAGAAAACACAGATATTCCTATTATTGATGTCATTGGACCGGGTGCCAATGCCGCTGTTGAAAGCACGAAGACAGATTGCATTGCTGTCATAGGAACCAAGGCGACAATATCAAGTGACGCTTATATAAAAGCGATTCACTCAATCAACAAAGATATAATTGTGTATCAACAAGCATGTCCTCTATTTGTGCCAATAGCTGAGGAGGGCTGGCAGAATGACGAGATAGCACTCATTGTCGCCCATCGCTATCTTGACTACCTACTTGACAAGAATATAGATACAGTCGTCCTTGGCTGCACGCATTATCCCCTGTTAAAAAGCGTCTTAAGAAAGGTCTTCGGTGATGGTGTTAATCTCATTGACTCTGCATATCAGACAGGTCTTACCGTCCATAATCTACTTAAAAGCACAGGGAATCTGAAGGAGGAGGAAAAAAGAAGACCTGAAAAATTGTTCTTTGTTACAGATATACCGAAGGACTTCCAGAAGATAGCGACAAACTTCCTTGACCTTGATACAATAGATATAGAAAAGGTAGATATCACAGGAGAATAAAAATTGGTGTATATAAGAAAAGATGGCAGAAGCCCAAATCAGATTAGACCTCTTGAGTTCACGCCAAGATACATTGAGAAGGCATACTCATCCTGTCTTGTTAAATGCGGTGCAACGTGGGTTCTATGCACTGCTTCACTCATACGTGGTGTTCCGTCCTGGAAGGAGGGTCAGGGCGGTGGGTGGCTTACTGCTGAATATGATATGTTTCCTGCCTCATCAGGTGAGGGAAGGTCAATAAGGGATAGAGTGAGAGGGCATACCTCAGCAAGAAGCCAGGAGATACAACGGCTTGTAGGAAGGGCTTTAAGAGCGATAACAGACCTATCATTATTTGATGGCTGGACAATATGGATAGATGCAGATGTCCTGCAGGCAGATGGTGGCACAAGAACATCAGCGATAAATGGTTCAATTGTGGCACTTTACTATGCATTCAGCAGAATGAAGCGTGACGGACTGGTTAGTAGTTTTCCACTGAAGGACTTCGCGGGTGCTGTAAGTATTGGTATCGTGGAGGGAACTCCACTTGTTGACCTGAGTTTTAATGAGGACTCACATGCTGATGTAGATATGAACATTGTGATGACAAAAGGCGGTGAGATAATTGAGATTCAGGGCACTGCTGAGAAGAAGCCATTTAGCAAAGAGATGCTTAATACAATGTTAAATATGGCTGAGAAGGCAATAAAAGATATTATTAAGAAACAGATAAAGGCAATGGGAATTGAAAAATGAAAGAAAAGCCGAAGGTTGTAATTGCCACCCATAACCTTGATAAGACAAAAGAGATATTATCTATACTTTCTTCTCATGGTAATGATATAGATTTCATATCGGGCGCTGAAATTAACTCATGGGTTGAACCGGAGGAGGACGGAGATACTATTGAGGAGAACGCAATAATAAAGGCATTAGCAGCAAGCAGGGCAACCGGTCTTATTGCACTTGCTGATGACACAGGTCTTGAGGTTGATGCATTAAATGGTTCACCGGGGGGTCTATCATCAAGATATGCCGGTGTGAATGCAACATATGAGAACAACTACAGGAAACTTCTCCGCGAGATGATGGGTATTCCATTTAATGATAGAACTGCAAGATTTATAACGATAGTTGCCTGCACCAGGGGTGAAGAAAGATTATTTATCTCAGATGGTATTCTCAATGGGTATATATCAGAAGAACCAAGGGGAAAATATGGCTTTGGATATGACCCCGTTTTTTTTATTCCATCGTTTGGAAAGACACTTGCTGAACTTTCACCTGATGAGAAAAACAGAATAAGCCACAGGTCTATTGCCTTTACAAATGCCTATAAGATGTTAACATCACTTTATAAGAAGGGAGAGTTATGAGGATAGTTTATATAATTTTATTTATAATATTCTTGATATTGATAATAAGTCCTATAGACATACTTCCTGGCTCTGAGCTTGACGACATTGTATATACAATTATTGACATCATTCTTGGAATACTGATAATGAGAAAGAGAAAGGCAAAGCCAGAGGTAGCTAAAATAGAAAAAGCCTAGAGAGAATTAACATTATAAAACTATGATTGAACAATTTTTATAGATTATTCAGTAATATAGATAAGGTGATGATTATGAAGAAGATTGTATGTCTGTTATTTCTCATTATATTTATTTCGGGTTGCTATTATGGCAACTTCCAGGGGGCGAGGACCACCGGTGAGGGAAAGTTCAACGCACGATTATACGGTATCTTTCCTGCATACCTGTCAAGTGATTCAAGAAGGAAGGCAGAGGCATCAGGCGAGGATATGGCGAGTTATGCTGGTGGTCTCTTTATGCAGTATGGTGCGACACCCCGTTTTGACCTAGGTGTGCAGACAATTGGCTACTACTCATTCGGATTTCATGCTAAATGGCAGGCAACGCCGGGCAAAGCGAGGTTCAATGTAGCACCGATAATATGGCTCAACTACTTTATTCCGAAGAAGACAATAGTTCCCAAGTTCACAATTGTGATGAGTTTAGACCTGTCAAAGAGGGCATGCCTCTATCTCGCGTATGAAATATTCCACGCACCCAATGTGACAAAATGGGATGAAGCACAAAAAGGTAAGATTCCCTGGTCAGAGGTGGAAGAACGATGGATGGATTCAATCTGTTTTGGTGCAGATGTCACACTCCAGAAGGGAACTCCCTCAAATTCATTTCATCCATTCGGTCTTTCAGCAGAACTTGGCTTTCCTCTCAAGAACAAATATCCTGTGATACTCTTCGGTATAGGCATATTCTATTGAACTTAAGTTAGAGTTAAGAGAAATATAAGCAATTTGAAACACTCCAATTAAGAAGATGGTTCCTTATTAAAAGAAATCTTTCTGGATTTAATATATAAATGAATATATTAAGATTGACAAAATACATCAACCTATTTTAACTTGTCAAATACTGAGGTTTGGTTATGGATGTCTTTGTATATTATACAGAACTGGTTGGCTCACGGGTTTATAGCCATTACGGTCGCTATCTTGGACGGGTGAAAGACATCATCACCCGGGCAGAAGAGTTTTATCCAAAGGTTCTAAAGTTTGTTATAAGGGCACCATTCTTTGGACAGGTTCTGGATGTTCCCTGGGAAGTAATCAGAGTTCTGGAGAAAGGGAAAGTCATTCTAGTCCCCGAAGGTGAAATGTTGATGAAACAGCACAGGGTCAATCCAGATGAGATTGAGCTTGAATTTGATATTCTTGATATGCAGATTCTTGACACGAATGGCGCCAAGGTTGTTCGAGTTAATGACATCCACCTTCTCAATACTGGAAATGAAATGCGTCTTGCCCATGTAGATGTCAGTTTCAGAGGAATATTGCGCCGTCTTGGTTATCTTCATTTTATAGACGCAATAACTTACTGGCTATTCTCCACTAAATTCAAGGAACAACTTATAGCATGGAAGTATATTATTCCCCTTGGGGGACATTTCTCACCACTTAAACTAAAATTGCCGCTGGTCACGGAACGGCTGGCAGACCTTCATCCAGCTGATATTGCAGACATAATGGAGGAACTCGCTGTTCATGAGAGACAGGCAATATTCTCATCACTTGATGTTGAGACAGCAGGTGAAACACTTGAAGAGATAGATAATCCAAAACTTCAGACAGAACTTCTCGGGTCTGTAAATGAAGAGGTTGCAAGTGACATTCTGGAAGAGATGGACCCCGATGAAGCTGCTGATATACTTTCTGACCTTCCCGACGACGTTACTGATGACCTTATAGATGCAATGGAAGATAAGGAAAGAGCGGAGGACATCCGTCAATTGATGACACATGAAGAAGGAACCGCTGGTTCAATTATGACTACAGAGTTTCTTGCTGTAAATTCTGCTATCACTGTTCGTCAGGCACTTGATTATATTCGCAAAGAAGCAAAAGATATAGAGAATACCCATTATATGTATGTGATTAATGATAAGGAAGTTCTACTTGGTGCGCTATCATTAAAAGAGTTAATCATCGCGGACAACGAGTCAAATATAAAAAGTATTATGGAGAAAAGGGTGGTATCGATTAAATATTATGATTCAGTAAAATTGGTGACAGAGACATTAGGTAAATATAACCTCACTACTCTACCTGTCATAGATGATGCTGGACATCTGCTTGGTGTTATACAATGGAAAGATGCAGTTGAAGCAGTATATACAGATTTTGCTGAGGATTAAGATATGAAAGGCAAAGAAAAAGAGAGCATAATATCAAAAGATGAGCAGGAGAAAAAACATATCTACTGGAAGAAGAGCTGGCTTCCACGCTTGAGGGGAATAGGGTTTTTTCTTGCAATTCTTGGTCCTGGAATAATCACATCAAGTGTAGATAATGATGTTGGTGGTATTACCACATACTCACTTTGTGGAGCAAACTTCGGTTTGAAAATGCTCTGGTCTCTTATTCCAATAACTATCTGTCTTATGGTAGTTCAGGAAATGTGCACACGTATTGGAGTCGTGACTGGAAAAGGTCTTTCTGACCTGATTAGAGAGCGTTTTGGAATAAAATTCACATTCTATCTGCTAATTGGAATTTTAATTGGAAATCTGGGAACAATCATTGCGGAATTTGCAGGTGTTGCTGCCAGTATGGAGATAGTAGGTCTATCCAAATATATGACAGTTCCACTAGCAGGTGTTCTAGTGTGGATTCTGGTTCTCAAGGTCAACTATAAGAAAGTAGAGAAGATATTTCTTGTCGCCTGTTCACTATACGTAGCATATATAATATCTGCATTCCTTGCACATCCTGATTGGAATACTGTGGTGATATCACTTGTAAAACCACAGATTGAGTTGAACACCTCTTACCTTGTTATGCTGACCGCTGTTGTGGGAACTACAATAGCACCCTGGATGCAGTTTTATTTACAGTCATCTGTAGTTGAAAAAGGAGTAAAAATAGAATATATGAAATACTCACAGATGGATACATTTGTTGGAAGTTTTATTGTGAACTTCATTGCCTTTTTCATAATTGTTGTCTGCGCTACAACAATATTTGCCAATGGTCTAAAAATTGAGACAGTAAAGGATGCTGCAATCGCCTTGACGCCCCTGGCAGGATACTATGCAACACTTCTATTTTCATTTGGTCTTTTAAATGCTTCACTCTTTGCAGCATGCATTCTTCCGATAACCACCGCATTTCTTATATGCGAGGGCTTTGGATGGGAGTCAGGCGTTGATAAAAAGTTCACAGAAGCCCCACAGTTCTATACACTATATTCCCTATCTATTCTATTTGGTGTCATCTTTGTTCTCATTCCAAATATTCCATTGTTGAACATTATTTTCATCTCTCAGGTAATCCTTGGTTTATCTCTTCCTATCGTAATGGTTATAATGTTAATACTGATTAATGACAGAAAAATAATGGGTAAATATGCAAATAACGTCAGAAACAATATCATCTCATATGCAATAGTTAGTGTAGTAACAATAATGACATTAGCAATGATATTTTTCTCAATTGCTGATTTATTTAAATAATCTCTTTAATAATAAAAAGGGAATTGTAAAAAACCTAATTCAATTAATCGGTTTATCAATACAAATTAGATTCCTCCTATAAAATAAACACATTGTCATACTCTTTTGAATAGTCAAGTTCTATTTGATCATAATTATTTAATATTTCTACAGAATATTTTAATTAACTCACTATTCATCAGGATTATGAACAAAATCCAACCTTAAATCCTTCACATCACCTATCTCAAAATTTATAACTAATTTGTTCAGCTCTTCTGACTTGAAGTCCTCAGGTAGATGAACGCTGTAATACACCCATATCGTTTCATACCATCCAACGCGGTCAATATCTTCCTTCGCTGCTGGAATAGAATACAATGGTTTTTCAGCATCAGGAGGTTGGTATATTTCAACAGAGTTAATCTTTACATCATCAATATTTTTACTCATGAAATAATCAGCTACACCAACATGTAATAGATTGGAAACCGGCCAACAGTCCTTAAAGACCTCGATTCCCTTATCTCCCCAAATCTCATCTGCTTTATCTTTGTCACCTATAATCTCATTAAAATTATCATCCATATAATGATAAGACAATGTTTTATAAATCTTTACCTCTGGTTTTTCTTCTGTGCCCATATCTATCCAAGCACAATTATATGCCATTGGTATCAAAGCCCAGCGACCGGTTCTGAAGATAATAGGTCCAAAATATGTAAAGTGTAGGTCACTCATAGATTTATACTTTTCATCTGGACCCATTCTTAACGGAAGGGATTCGAACTCCCATACAAAATCAAACGAAGGGTAATTATAAGAGAGTTTAAGGTCAAGTAATCTCTGGGGATAATCTACATACCATTTATTATTTTCATAGGCAGTTATATGACCCTCTGTATCTTTATACTTTACTACGAAAACCATATAATTACCACTTCCTACCTTCCAGCCATTACACAACGAGATGAACTCTAAATCTTCACCCTTTGGAATCTTATCTTTAATCCAATCAAAACTATAAAAATGATTGAACTTTAAATTATCAACTATTACTTTTAGTGGGAATAATGGTCCTCCCTCATATTCAATATATCTTCCCCCTTTATATCTCACTCTTTTATCACCTTCAAAGGCACATAACCATCCATACTTGCCTTTATACTCTGTTCTTATCCACATCTGGGTTCCTTCACCATAAGGAATAGGAGGATTGAGCCAGAATATAACCGGCACCTTTGCTCCTTTTGGAACTCTTGTAATCTCAGGGAAGTAATTACCGGGACCGGTTCTTAACTGGAGACCATCGTCACAAACGACTTTTCCATAGAATGCATTTTCTAATGTCTCGGGGTCAGTGGCAATATCTGGATATAACCCTAAGACATTAATTGGAATAGTAGATATAGAAAGAATAGATATAATTATTATGTAACCATATACTATCTTTAGGGATATTAGAATTTTTCTCAAAATATGAACCCATTTCAATAATATATTATTACTTATTCTATAATTACTGTCAAAGAAAAATTGAAAAAATCTTGTATCTTGGAGTTGAAAAATAAAGGAATTTGATATATTATATCTTATATGCCGATGGAGTATTCAGAGAAAGTGATGGAGCATTTTATGCACCCACGCAATGTGGGTGAGATTGAGAATGCGGATGCTATAGGTGAGGTTGGTAATCCTCAGTGTGGTGACATAATGCGCCTTTATCTTAAAATAGAAGACGGCAAGATTACCGATGCCAAGTTTAAGACATTTGGATGTGGTGCAGCAATAGCATCATCAAGCATGCTTACAGAGTTAATAAAGGGAAAGACCATTGAAGAGGCGCTCAAGGTGTCAAATAAACTTGTTGAGGAGGCGCTTGGTGGGCTCCCTGCAATAAAAAGACACTGCTCACTTCTTGCTGAAGAATCGCTCCTCTCTGCCCTTGAAAATTACTCAAAGACACACAATATAAAAATTGACCTTGAATCTAAGAAGAGGAAGATGAATAAATAATTTTTAAATAACAAAATCCTGAATTATCAATAAATTAGAATAACAAGATAAAGTAAATTATTCAGATTTTTTCTCTTCATCTTCTTCTGATAGTTTTTCACCTCTTTCTTTTGCCTCTTTATGCTGCTCATCGTCGTCAGATACAATCCCTTCTGATGCCCTTTTTATCTCGCGAATGCCCTTGCCAATTGCCCTCCCTATCTCAGGCAAACGCTTTGCCCCGAATAGTAGAAGAGCAACAATCAATATAACTATCAGTTCTGGAGTTCCTATTCCACCAAACATAAACACACCCCTTATCTATGAAAGAAGGTGAGATACTTCTATCTCTCTTCTCCAATTATACCAGTTTCATGACCACATTTCACGCATTTACTTCCTTTTAGTCCCTTGACATTGATATTATAACCAAACCTCTCTATTAATAATTCTCCGCAATTGTTGCAATATGTATGCGATGGTGACATGAACAAATTTCCCATATATACATAGGTTAGATGTCTTTTTGCAATGTTATACGCATTTTCAAGTGTTTCAACAGGTGTCTGGCTTTCCTTTGCTTTATAATGTGGAAAATAGCGAGATATGTGAAGCACAGTGTCTTTTCCAAGATTTTCATTTATCCACATTGCCAGTTCCTCTATCTTATCCGGAGAATCGTTTGCACCCGGTATGATGAGATTTGTAACCTCAATATGACACTTATTCTTTGCTATCTTCAATGTATTCAAGACAGGTTCAAGGCGCCCCCCACACCTTCTCTTATAAAAATTATCATCTATTGACTTTAAATCTACATTCATAGCGTCAATCAAAGGAAGTATCTCCAGAAGTGGCTCTTCATTCACATAGCCATTTGTAACAAGAACGCTCACAAGCCCCCTATTCTTTGCAATCTTACCTGCGTCATAGACATATTCATACCAGACAAACGGTTCGGTGTATGTGAAGCAAACTCCAACTGAATCGTTCTGGACTGCTATTTCTATAAGATCTTCAGGGCTTATAAATCTTGTTGAACAGTCCATCTGTGATGACTCAAAGTTCTGGCAGAAATCGCATGAGAGATTACAGCCATTTACGCCAACTGAGAGAATATGTGACCCTGGATAGAAGTGGTAAAGTGGTTTCTTCTCCATCGGGTCCATAGATACTGAGATTGTCCTGCCATAACCAACGCTCTTCAATATCCCATTATCATTCTTTCTTACCCTGCATATTCCGCTTCCACCCTGTTTCACAACACACCTATGCGGGCATAAGACACATCTAACTGCATCATTCTCCAGTTTCTCATAGTATCTTGCTTCAACTGCTGTATCTATCATTATTTGTGCCTCTCAACTGTGAACCTGAAGGCGATAACATCCTCATCAGGCATTATTCCCGCCTTTAACCGCACTATCCTCATCTGTTCAGCAACAGTGTTCACACCCTCAAGGTCAGGAAGAAGCAGTCCCTGCCTGCCATCTTCAGTCCGAAGTATCAACCCATATTTTTTTGGGTCTAACTCGGTTATATCGCTAACCTGCTCTGGTTCAGATAGCACATCAACAGATATATCAAGATGCCCAAGTTCGTCTTCCCTGACCGGTGGAAAACGCGGGTCTCTTGTCGCTGACGATATTGCGTTGTTAATTATCTCCTCTGCAAGGTTCCTATATATAGGCATAAATGTTCCGATACAACCTCTCAGTTCTCCAAACTCCTTTATAGAGACAAATACGCCTCTCTTTACCTTAAACTCATCAGGAAGAGGGTCAGGTGGCTTTATAACCCTGCAATTCCTGACAAACTCATCAATTGCTCTCTTTGCCAGTTCAACATGGATATCCATTGGAAAAATTTCCTCCCATTAATTATATTACAATGCAAGAAAATAAATAAAGAATATTTAACTACCTACAGAAGTGAGAGTAGGATTGCCTTTGCTGTATGCAGACGATTCTCTGCCTGGTCAAAAATGGCACTCCTTTCATGCCTTGATACCTCGTATGTCAACTCCTCACCATAATGTGCTGGCAGACAGTGCAAAAGAATTGCATTCTTCCCCGCTTTCTTGAATAGAACATCATTTATCTGATATGGCGCAAATATCTCCTTTCTTTTCTCTCTCTCATTCTCTTCACCCATAGAAGCCCAGACGTCCGTATAGACAACATCTGCGCCCTTCACTGCCTCCTGCGGGTCATTTATAACTACTATTTCCTGACCTTTGCCCTTAGAAAGTTCCTTTGCGAATTCATAAATATCAGGATTTGGTCCATATCCCTCCGGCGTAGCAACTCTCACTGTCACACCAAGAACCGCTCCACCCAACATCAAACTGTGGCATACATTATTTCCATCACCTATATAGGCGAGTTTTATACCATCAAGGCGACCGAGTTTCTCATATACTGTCATATAGTCCGCAAGACCCTGGCAGGGATGGAGCAGGTCAGATAGGCCATTAATTACAGGCACCAGTGAATTCTCAGATAGTTCTTCAATTGTCTCGTGCGCAAAAACCCTTGCCATGATGCCATGAGCCATTGATGAGATTACAATTGCAGCATCCTCAATTGTTTCTCTTTTACCAAGTTGAATATCTGATGGTGAAAGATATACTGCCTTCCCCCCAAGGTCGTTCATAGCGATCTCAAAGGAAAGGCGGGTTCTCAAACTCGGTTTCTCAAATATCATTGCTAGAGTATAGCCCTCTAAATCATTATTATATCTGCCGATATATCTCTCCTGTTTTAGCCGGATTGAAAGGTCTATAAGCCCGAGTAATTCCTCCTTTGTAAAATCAGCGAGTGATATAAAATCACACCCCTTTAAGTCCTTTGCCATAACTACCTCCTATTATCTACAAACAGGCAAACTTACCAAAAACAAAATTCCACTAATAATATGAAAATAATATTAAATTCATTCTGTATTGGACAGACCCAACTCACTGAATATCTTTTCATCTGTCCACTCCAAAGGGTCAACTACCCATCTTCCAATTCTGACTTCCCAGTGAAGATGTGGTCCAGTTGCAAGACCTGTTGAGCCGACCTTGCCTATTACCGTGCCCTTTTCAACAAAATCACCTTCTTTTACATCTATCTCAAACATGTGATTATATATGCTGAAAAGACCCCAACCGTGGTCAATCATCACAAAGTTTCCCCTTACAACAGAATTGCCTGTCAAACGGACAACTCCACTACCACTTGCTTCTATCGGTGTGCCCTCAGGACATGATAGGTCAACACCCATATGCCTGTCGGTGGTGTTGTTTGAGAACTTGCGATATGCACCAAAAGGACTTGTTATCTTACCATTCACGGGAACTATGAATGCACCGCTCTCATATAACTTATCTGATGGCGATTGTAATTTTTCAAGCAATATCTGATATTCCCTATCTACAACCTCCTGTGGGATTGGCTTTGACTTTGTCTCGGGCAGAACTATATACTCAGATTCATATTTCTTTGAAGTTATTTCAATTTGAGCGGTCAGGACAATTTCTTTGTCAAGATTGTCTTTTAAAACTGATTTGAATTCTGTCTTACCTGGTTCTACTGATAACCTTATTGGAACAAATCCTTTATAGCCATCATCTGTTTTAAAGAGGTTTATAGGATAGTCAAGTATCTGAGCGGAGATTACATCAGCACTCTCACTTAGCATGAGTTGTAATGGAATTGTGCCCCCGGGGTATGCCTTAATTTTTCCTACAATAAGTTTAGCTTCAAGCGGATAATTGTCAACATAGAATACCCGGTCTTCTGACGATGTCTTCTTGCCTTTTGAGGACGAGGCGGAGATTGTGAGAATATGCTTGCCTTCTTTGAGTTTAGTAGTGTCAAGCGATAGTTTATACTCAAGCAACTTTTTCTTCTTGAAACTTCCCGCATTTACCTCGCATAACTTATCATCAATTCTTATTGAGACAACCTCAATCTTGCTTTCCTTATCACTGACTTCAAAACTTACATCAATAATCCCTGATGTTATAGAATTCTCCCGGGGAAAGGCAATTGAAATTTGAGGTGAAGTTTTATCATCAGCATAGAGGTGAAAAGTCAATCTTGTAAAAATTAAAAATAATGCGAGAAAAGACACAAATAGTGCTAATAGCACTAATACTTTTTTATATCTAAATGTCATTTCAATATCTCCTCAGACAATACTTCCATCAGTTCTCTTGCATTCTCCACTGCCTTGCCAAGTGGATGATTGTTCATAAAGACAAGCACTTTCGGGACAACACCGCTTGCCTCTTTGATATGAGAAGAAAATTCCAGAAGTTCATCCCTTGAGTATAAGTAATCATACCGTTCCCACGACTCCTTATAGTTATACCATTTTGCGCTATTTCTTCCATGAAACCTGAAATACGCAAAAGCAGATGTTATCCATTGTCTGAAAGGCATAAGACCCTTAATGTTTGGTTCATCGACAATGCAGAAAGCAAACCCAAGTTCTTTCAGAAAAGCAAATGTCTCGTCTCTATCCCAATCAGAATTTCTGAATTCAACAGCGACTGGAAGTCCCTCAAAGCCGTTTTTAATTTCATTCAGGCGTTGAGATGAACTACTTGACGGTTTGAATGACCACGGGAATTGAACCAGTATTGCATCAAGTAAACCTCCCTCAACGAGTGGTTTTATTCCTTCCTTAAATGAACTGAATATGCCCTCAGGTAATGCCTTTGAATGTGTGATGTCCTGATGTGCCTTTACAGAGAAGCGAACCTTCCCATCTGATTTCTTGATTAGAGATGAGATTGTCCTGATAGAGGGAAGTGAATAGTAAGTATAATTCACCTCTAATGCACTAAAATAGCGAGAATAGTATTCAAGCATCCCACTTTGCTCTATATTCGCTGGATAGAATACACCAACCCAGTCCTTATATGAAAAACCGGATGTTCCAATTAAAATCATTTAAGATTTATTTTGTAGTTGCAGGTTCTTGTTCAATCTTACTGTTCAGGTCAACCTTACATCCCTTGAGTAGCGAGTCAATAGAAAAATCTGGAATTTTTGCAATATATGTCGCTTCTCCCTGATAACCGTAATCCCCCTCAGTATTCGTAACTGCACTTCCACCTAACTGCTGTTTTTCCTCTTTTACAATATCCTCAGGAAGTGGCTCATCATTCATAGGAACCTTTTTGACATCCACATTGAGAAGTTCATATACAGAGACATTGTGAATATATTCAAGTATATCACCGTCAGTCAGGATATCATCAAAATCAGCCATCTTCTTAATTTCACTTAGAAGTAATGCTGGTGCTTCCTTCTTTGACTCAAAAACACCTTCTGATTTGACATCATTAAGAGCGCTATCTTTTGTAAGATACTTCTTATTCCTTTTATGAATAAATTGAGCATCAATGGGAATTTTATCCGAAAGTAAAGATTGAACATCTTTGTTGTATTTTTCAAATGCGGATGATTTTGAATCTTCTAATATATGAAGCATGGATATAGTTGGATAAATTTTGAAGGGCTTTTCTTTTATTAATTCATCAAGGCAGGACGTTGTAAAATTTGACAGTGTGAGCGATATTTCACTATTCTTTAGACCACCTGCTTTGACTGCTTCTGAGAGTGCCTTCACCGATTCTTTTATTGAACCTGCCTTCCAATTGCTCTCAGCAATTATTAAGAGTCCAACTGGTTTTCTATCACCACCATATTTTGCGATAATCTCCCCTATTTCTTTTGCACCATCAAAATCACCATCGGTAATCAATTTGCTTGCATGCTTTTCAAGCGATGTGATACTACCCTTAAATGCCCTTCCAAAAAAAACATTAATATTGCCAAAACCAGGAACATCTACGGATTTATAATTCAATAAAAATATCACAACAAATGCTGCGATTGTGATAATTGAAAATAAAACAATATATGACCTTCTCTTCATACTGAATTCAGTAGATTTTACCTGACTGTAATTTTAAGTCAAGATGCGTAAAAAATCAAAGAATATCTTTTAATTTTTGAATATTATGCTTGACAAAGATATGACATCTTAATTAAAATAAGAGTTCTAGGAGGTGAAAGAACATGAAGATAATTTCAATCCTTGCTGGATTATTGGTTTTGTCTATTCCAGTGCTTGCTGAGACAGCAAGTCCAAGTCCAATTGTTGTAACACCAAGTGCGACACCAAATACACTTGGTGGTAGTTTATTAATGCCAGAGTTCAAGGTAGTAAAATACATTGACTTGAGCAATATTCCAGAGGCAACCTTACAGATGTGGGGATTAGCATATGATAGCACTACCGATTCATTATGGGTAACTAACTTTGGTGGAAAAGCCGATGGTAAACTCTACAGAATCTCCAAAAATCCAGGCGGTGATGGTAAAGCAGTCATCCTTCAAGGTCCAATAACACTTACAGGCAATGTTCCACCCTTTGCCCTTGGTATTGCTTTCGGAAAATACCAATCCCAAGACAACGGTCTCTGGCTTGGTGGCGCCAACCAGTCATATCAATTCATTGCAGACCCGAAAGTTGGAAATGTAAAGTGGGTTGACTACATTAATATCTGGTCCAAGAACGGTTCGGCAGGAAATGGAGTCGGATATAATAGAAAGTTAGATTTTCTATATATGTGCGATGCAGCGACTGTTCAGGTACCATCGGGTATGGACCAGATTGCCTGGACTGTTAAACCGGATAAAGGGACAAAGTGGGAATACATAACTTTCAAAAAGATATGTGGTCTTGAATGCTCCTGGAATGCTACAGACACACCAAAGCAATTATTCGCGATGGAGAGAGAATGGGAGAAAGCAGAAGAAAGCGAATTGTTCGGTTTCTGGCTTGTTGATGGAAAACCAGTATTTGCATCATGGAGTGTCAAGGTTCCGGGAACAAAAATTACTGGTACTAATCCTAATTATTTCAATCTAACTGCTGATATGACATTTGATGGTCACTACTTCTATATAATGGTTCAGGAGAGTGAACATTCCAACCCTGCTGTGGATACAATATACATTTGTGAATGGACTGCTGCTGGTGAGAATATTGAATCTGCAAGTTTAGGTGAGATAAAAGCAACATATAAGTAATCACATGAAAAGCTTCATAAGGGTGGTTATTTTGACCACCCTTTATTTATTTGACTGCGGTTGAATATTGATATATAATTATATTTGGAAAGGTAATATATGTTTAGATTGTTTTTATGTATATTATTAATCACTCTCATAGGACTTACTCTCTCCGAGGAGTTGAAGGTCCTATGGAAGATTGACCTGAGCGGTGTTACAAAAAATCCCTATGGTTTAACATACGATTGGAAAACAAAGCAGTTATGGGTAAGCGACCTTACTGCAACATTTCTCTATAGAATTACAACTGATGAGAATCCAAAAGTAAATCAGGTTTTGTATATTCTCGGAGGACCAACCTCTAACTATGGTATTGCCTTTAAAGGATTAGATATATTTCTAGCAGGAGACGATAAAAAGATATATTTAGTAGATATCCTTTCAGGTCAGGCAAGTATATTCAGAAGCACACCTGAAGATTGGTATGGTGACCAGGCATTAGCGTATAATTCATACTATGATGTTTTATATGCATCCGATTGGGAAACATCTCTGGGGGCCTGGGCAAAACCTGCAAAGACAGGAACATGGTATACCTGGCAATGCAATTCCATTACTGGTTTTGAATGCTCATACAACGACACTAAAGCACCAAAATATTTATGGGCTGTTGATGAAAATCCCACAGGCGCCAAGTTGTATATCTATGACCTGGATTCGGGAATTGTCAAGAACCCACCAAAATTTACCTATGAATTGCCCTCCGAAATGAGTCAGTCAAACACTGGAGATTGTGCCTATGATGGTCAGCATCTCTTTATTGTTGACAGACAATCTGACCACCCTTATATCTATGTCCTGGACGTTAAAAATGTTGGTATTGAAAATCAGAGCATTGGAAGCATTAAGGCACTATTTAAATAAGAAAATTATCACTATTCAGAGGAAGATTCTTCAATAATTGACCTTATCAGGTTTATAGTTTCTGTTTTTGATGGAATTATTGGTGATGAAGAAAGGTCCGGGTCATAATGCCTTGAGTAAAATCTTGTCCCCACTCCAACGCATCGGGGACAACCATCCTCACAGGCGCATCCCGATACCAACTCAAGCACTGCATCTGTAATCTGCTTAAAATTGATATATATTCTCTCGGAAAAGCCAAGACCTCCAGGAAACATATCAAATATGAACATTGTGGGGGCCCCAAAGTTGTTTGACTCAATCACTCCCCCTATATCACCGCTATCACACATAGCGAAAAGTGGCGCTACAGAAAGAACTGCATTCTTGAAACCCAGAAGACCTTCATATATTCTATGCTTTTCTTTCGCTATCTTCCTCTGAAAATCTGGATTTACTATAAAAAATAGCGCCTCTGTCTCCATACTTCTCTTCGGAAGGTCAAGACCCGCCCAACCAATTGACTCTATTGTTGTAAATCTTATCTTCTTAAAACCGATTGTCTGTGTCGTTGTCAGGACGTCACCAAAGCCAATCTCATATCTTTTCTTACTCTCACTTTCCTTTGTCTTCAATAATCTTATTGTCGTCTCTACATCTGCCTGCGTATAGTAATCAACATTTTTCTTCTCAACAAAGGCAATTTTTTGCTCAAGGTCAAGTTCTCTTACAAAGTATGTCTCCCCTGAATGCAGGTATATCGCTTGAGGATAGACAAGTTCAAGAGCGCTCTCCTCATCAACCGTTCCTATAACACTATCATCTTTAACATTTATAATATTATATGTGTTATCTGAAGCGCTTCTAAGAGATACACCTGCTGATGGATATCCCTCAACTGACAGGTGAAAAGCGTCACCTGTGCTTATAAGTTCGCCTTCATTTACAAGAAGGTTTATAACTGGGGAGACATCGCCCTTAAATAACTCAATGTCCTCCTTCTTTAATGGCAGTTCATAAGCAGAACATCTAATATGACCTAATATTATGTGGGGATTTGTCGGGTCAATGATAGCGCTCTCAAATGGTGAGTCAAAAAGGTAGTGAGAGTTTGTCGCCAGAAACTGGTCAAGCGGATTATCATATGGGATATAGATGATGAGCGACGGCTCCTCTCCCCTGCCAGCCCTTCCTGCCTGTTGCCATAAACTTGCTATAGTCCCTGGATAACCGATAATTATTGAACAGTCAAGAGAGCCAATATCAATACCAAGTTCAAGGGCATTCGTTGAGACAACTCCTAGCAGTTCACCCTCAAATAAGCGTCTCTCTATCTCGCGCCTCTCTTCCGGCAGGTATCCACCTCTATACGGGCTTATTTTCTCTGCAATCTTTGGTTCACTTTCTTTCAATTCTTCGTATGTATACCTATATACTAATTCAGCAACCACCCTTGCCTGCGCAAATACTATCGTCTGAACTCCTTGCCTTATTAATATGCTGAATATATCCCTTGCTTCAATATTTGCACTTCTTCTTAAATTCCGCCTTCTGTCTATATATTGAGGTTGCCATATCATCACATGTCTTTCACCTGAAGGTGAACCATCATCACCTACTGCTACCACTTCATCATCTATCAATCTGATAGCAAGGTCCTGAGGATTGCCTATTGTCGCAGATGAAAGTATGAATCTGGGTCGTGAACCATAATGCTTGCATATTCTCATTAATCTCTTTATTACATTAGCAACGTTTGAGCCAAAAACACCCCTGTAAACATGCACCTCATCAATGATTATATATCTGAGATTGGAAAAGAACCTTGCCCATCTCGTATGATGTGGAAGAATGCCCGAGTGAAGCATATCGGGATTTGTTATTATAAGGTTCCCTATCTCTCTAACAGACCGTCTCTGATGGGGAGGAGTATCACCATCATATGTGAAAGCATGAAGAGCTCTCATAAGCCCCATATCCCCTATCGCCATTTCATTCACGCCCCGCAACTGGTCCTGAGCCAGCGCCTTTGTGGGAAACAGATACAGAAATGTAGCATTCTCATCTTCAATTAACGCATTAAGGGTTGGAATGGTGTATGTGAGCGTTTTACCAGAAGCGGTTGATGTGGCAATCAGTGTGTTAAATCCAGTTAGAATCTTCTCTATGGCATTTGCCTGATGCGAATATAACCTGTTTATACTTATCCTGTGAAGACAATCCCATACCTGTGGCTTAAGATATATATCTCCATACCGGGCTTTTCTTACCTCCAAAATTCTATATTCAACTATCTGCTCAGAAGCATTCAGTTGAATTTTGAGCAAATCGATTATTTTCTCTGCGTCCATCTCTTATCATATAATCTTTAACATAGAGATGGATAACCTTCAACAGGATAGCTCATTTATCGGTGAATATATCATTCTTGGAAATATTATTGCTGGAGATGGCAATCTTTACGAATATATATGGGTAGATAATGGAATAATCAAGAACATTGGTAATGGAATTCCATTTGATGCTCCAAATAACATACCGATGACACTTATTCCACCTGATTGGTATATAATACCGGGTCTTTATGATGCCCACGTTCATCTCAAGCAGACGGCGATAAGGACACTAATCACTGACCTGAAGGATGTAAAAAGCATAAAAAATCTAATAGAGATTATGGACTCTTCCCCCTTGATTGGTGATGTCAAAATAGGAATGGGCTTTGATGAGACAAAATTTCTGTCCAGAGATATTCCTACAAAAAGCGACCTCGATAAAATAAGTGATACACCTGTAATGATAATACGGGTTGATTCCCACTCTTGTGTTGTAAATACTACTTTCTATAAATACGCTAAGAAAATCGGTCATGACCTTCTTATGAATAATGATGGCATTCTAAAGGGTGAGCAATACTCTCATGCATATAATATCGCTATGTCTGGTATTGACAGTTCTTTTATCCGTGAAGCGATAGTAAATACATGCAAGAAAGTGATAGAAAAAGGCATAATCGCTATACATGCGATGGAGGGTGGGTCAGACAATCCAATTGAGAATGCAAGATTTGTAAGAAATGTATTAGAAAAGACCCAACTGAAAGGGAAGGTATATCCACAGACATTTGATATTGAGATGGTTCTTGAGGATGGTTTTGATGTTATAGGTGGATGCATCCTTGTTGATGGTTCAATTGGTTCAAGGACTGCTGCGGTTTTCAGCCATTATAAAGACAGTCCTGGTGAAAGTGGTTGTCTCTACCTTGATAGATATAAATTAACACCATTTGTTAAAAAGGCAGGTAAGGCAGGGCTTCAGGTTGCGCTTCATACAATTGGTGATAGGGCTATAGAGGAGGCGCTTTCTGCATATAAATCAGTCGGTGAAAATGCAGGAAGGAAGAGATTTCGTCTTGAGCATTTTGTAATGGCAACAGATGAGCAGATTGAATGTGCTAAAAATCTTGATATATGCATATGCATGCAACCAACTTTTGATAGATACTGGGGACAGAGTGGTGGTATGTATGAGGAAAGGTTGGACAAGGTGAAGATGAATAGAATTAAGAGTGTTTTAAGAAGTGGCATTCACCTTTCAGGCGGCTCCGACTCAGATATAACTCCAATGGACAGCATCCTCGGTATATCATCTGCAATGTCTCATAATATTCCTGAAGAGCGTCTGACATTTGACGAGGCGCTAAGTATATTCACCTATGGTGGAGCATATATGAGTTTTGATGAGAAAGAGAGAGGTCTTCTCAAAAAAAATTATTACGCTGACTTCATAATACTTGACTGTGACCCAAGATTAAAGATTGTAGCATCACCAGATGATATCAAAGTCCTTGCGACATTTATTGACGGAAACCCTGTATATATTTCAGATGAATTTTATTCATGTGGTTTATAATTTAAAAATACAAAATCATATTTCATTGAGTTAATAAAAAATATATGCTATATTCACTAATGAATATTGAAACCTTGTTTATGATAATTTTGATAATATCCAGTTTTTTTGGATTTTAAGTCCAGATTTTCTATCTGGGCTTTGTTTTTTTATAATTTTAGGTCTTTCGGTGAGGTGAAAAAGAAATGATGAGTTATGAGAAGTATTTTTCAGAATCCATAAAGAAGGCAAAGAGGTCTGAAATAAGAGAACTGTTGAAACTTACAACAAAACCAGAAATTATCTCATTTGCTGGTGGATTACCATCCCCCGACTCTTTTCCAAAGGAAGAGATAAACGATATATGCAAGTATGTCCTTGAAAAGAGTGGAAATGTTATCCTTCAGTATGGGGCTACTGAGGGAAACATTGAACTGAGAAATGAATTATCAAAATGGATGGCAAAAGATGGAATTAATGTTTCACCCGAGCAAATTCTCATTACAGCAGGAAGTCAACAGGGGCTTGACATTGTTGGAAAAGTATTTATTGACAAAAACGATCTGATAATTGTTGAGATGCCAACATATATTGGTGGTCTGCAGGCATTTAACAGTTATTTAGCACATATGGAAGGAGTGCTTCAGGATGACAATGGCATGAAGATGGATATTCTTGAAGAGAAACTGAAAGGGATGGCATCAAGGGGTGAGAAGCCAAAATTTATATATGTTGTTCCTGACTTTCAGAACCCTTCAGGGGTAACAATGCCAGAAGATAGGAGAAAGCACCTCCTTGAACTCGCTTCCAGATACGACACAATAGTAATTGAGGACAGTCCATATAGAGAGCTCAGATACACAGGAACCCAGCCACCACCATTATACAGTTTGGACAGAGAAGAAAGGGTGGTGACATTATCTACATTCTCAAAGATATTCTGCCCTGGCTTCAGAATTGCCTGGATTTATGGACCGGCTGAGATAATAGATAAAATGATTATGGCTAAGCAGGGTATGGACCTGTGTTGCCCTGAATTCAACCAGGCAGTTGTAGCCGAATTTATGAAGCGCGGTCTCTTAATAAAGCACATAGAAAAAATAAAGTCATTGTATAAAGAAAAAAGGCAGGTTATGCTTGATGCTCTTGAAAAGTATATGCCTGACTGTGTGTGCTGGACAAAGCCAGAGGGGGGTCTTTTCTTATGGATGCGGCTTCCTGAAAATATGGATAGCACAGAATTATTTAAGAAGGCAGTTGAGAATAACGTTGCATATGTAATTGGCTCTGCATTTCATCACGATGGCTGTGGTAAGAACACCTTGCGTATCAATTTCTCATATCCAACAAAAGAGAAGATAGTTGAGGGCATTAAACGACTATCTGATGTTATAAAGAAGGAGATTTAAGAAGATTTGCCCGATTTACTAAGTGGCTTTAAGGACTATCTGAAAAGGGTTGCATTTGAAAGTGGTGCGACCCTCTTCGGTGTTGCTGACATAAATGTCTTATCAAATGGGAAAGAACAGATTCCCAAATTATTCACTAGTTATAATAGGGCGGTCTCGATCGCTTTCCGATTATCTGCTGGTATTCTATCAACAATTACTGACTCACCAACCAAAATTTACGCTCATCACTATAAACAGGTAAACTACCTTCTTGACCGTATTGCCCTGCGAATAGCAGGTATCCTACAATTCTGGGGATACAATTCAATACCCTTACCCGCTTCCCAGATTACCGACTGGGATAATATTACAGGCAATGTTTCACATAAAACAATAGCGCAACTTGCGGGACTTGGATTCATTGGTAGAAATCATCTCCTGATTACATCCCAATACGGAGCGCAAATTCGCCTTGTCTCTGTTGCCACTGACTGCCCTCTCCCCCCTGATAACCCAACTACTGGTGAATGTGGTAAATGCTTCAAATGTGTAAAAATCTGTCCCGCTGAGGCAATAGGAAAAAGTCATGAGAAGTTCAACTTAGAAAAATGCAGAGAGATGTTGAAGACATTTGCGAAAAAGGGTATCGGTCAGTATATTTGTGGTATATGTGTAAAGGTATGTTCTGGTATGAATAATAATTCATAAATATAATGATAGTGAGTGTAATCTCAAAGCCATTATGCTTGATATATATCAAGATGTATGTTATAGGATATGTCAATGTTTAAAAGATTAGCAATCTTTGTAATCTTTATCATAACCTCACTAGCAGTGAGTCAGGAAATCTTTACTATAAAAGATATTCATGTAACGGGATTAAAAGATATGACTGCTGACAGGATATTATCTGTTCTAAAAATGCGAACTGGTGATACCTATACAGAAATGCGACTTGCGGAAACAGTCCGCTCAGACCTCCGTCGACTTAGCAAACTTAACCTATTTGGAATGATGAAGGCAGAGATGGACAAAGAAGATGATAGTGTAGTAATAAGATACTATCTTGAAGAGTATCCTCTTATTACCGAAGTAACATATGAGGGTAATAAAAACCTTAATAACAAAGATGTAAATAAACTTCTGAAAATTTCAGCGGGAGACCGGTTAAATCCAGTAAAGGTTCAGGAGACAATAAATGCAATAACTGATAAATACATAGATAAGGGATATAGAGAAATAAAGGTGGATGCGAATATAGATAATAAAGAGGAAGGAAAAGCGGTTATAAAGTTTAAAATTACTGAAGGCGAAAAGACAACTATCCATAGTATAAAAATTGAAGGGAACAGCGTGCTTACAGATTTGGATATTAAAACAAAGGTTTTAAAGACAAAAGAAGACAGATTTTATAATACAAAAACGCTTGACCAGGAGGTTCTTGAAGAGGACTTTACACGAATAGAAGAGGCATATGCAAACAAGGGTTATCTGCAGGCAAAGGTTGCAGATTACGATATAAAAGATATACCTGATAAGCACCAGATAGATATTACAATCTATATAAAGGAAGGGAAAAAATATAAGACAGGTGAAATTACGGTATCAGGTGCCAATATAATATCTGCAGAGGATGTGAGAAATTTAATTGTATTAAAGAGAGGTGACGATTTTAACCAGAAGAAGTTAGATAATTCTCTTCAAAATATAACCCAGGAATACTACAGCAGGGGATATATCTTTGCTAATGTTGACAAAATTGTTGATTTAGATGAGAACAAAGGAGAAGTAAATGTAAAGATTGTCATCAACGAAGGCAGTCCTGCGAAAATAAGACAGATTATAATCAATGGAAATACGACCACAAGAGACCTTGTAATAAGAAGGGAATTGAGAATATATCCCGGGAATAGATACAGAGAAAACAAAGTTATAAGGAGTCTACAGAGAATTTTCAACCTTGGGTATTTTAAAGGTGTAAATCGTGATATTCTGACTGACCAGAATAGCGACCAGGTTGATTTAATAATATTAGTTGATGAAAAGCCAGGAATTGCCAAGGTAAACTTTGGAGCAGGATACTCAAGCATTGATGGAATTGTTGGAACAATAGATGTTGATTGGCTTAATTTTGATATATCAAAACTTCCAAAAATATGGAAGTGTAAGGGTGCAGGACAGAGGTTGTCATTTTCATTTCAAATAGGCAAAAGAACTCTTTTTTATAATATAGGTTTTACTGAACCCTGGTTTCTTGGAAAACCAGTATCAATGAGTGTAAATTTCTATAAGACACGACTGGACCGCTTCACCTATGAGGAAAAAAGATTAGGGACAAGCATATCATTCGGAAAATCACTATCAGAGTATGTATATGGTGATATAAGATACAAAATAGAGAAAGTGCGTGTAACTTCTGACTATAATGTGAAAGACCTTCCTGACTGGATACGAGAGAACCTTGGAACAAATATAACTTCGTCGGTTCAATTCACTGTTGAGAGAGATTCAAGAGACAATACATTTTTTGCAACGGAGGGTTCTGACTCATACGCATCATTTGAATTAGCAGGACCAATGGGAGGAAATATAAACTTCTTTAAAATAGAAGACGCGACTTCCTGGTATTTCAAGGCATTCTGGAAGAATGTCCTGGCGATGCGTCTTACATCAGGTTATATATCTTCCTATGGAAAAACAAGAGCAGTTCCCATATTTGAACGCTTTTATATAGGTGGAAGTCAAACAGTGAGAGGTTATGAAGATTGGGAATTAGGACCTATGGATAAATATGGTAATCCCGAAGGTGGCACAGTTATGCTCTATTCAAATATGGAATATAGAATACCTGTAGTAAGTAATATGTTCTATGTTCTCGGATTCTGGGATGCTGGATATACTTGGAGCAATTTTAAGGCATTTCATCCTAAGGACCTTCAGAGCGGTGTAGGTGGTGGAGTGCGACTTGATATTCCTATGTTCGGTCTTATTGGCTTTGATTATGGTTATGGTCTTACAACTCACTCTGGTTTGCTTCACTTCTCTATTGGTTCAACATTCTAGAATTAAAACTGTTTATCTAAGAGTATTTTGTTAAATCTATAACTTGAATGTTTGTGTGTTTATAAATATAATTCATTTAACAACTATAAAGTGGTTTGATTGTTTATGTGAGGTGAAAAAGATGATTAAGAAAAAAGCAATGTTTATCATAGGAACAATTGCTATATCCCTTTTACTTTCTTCTGCTGCACAGGCAAAAGAACTCAAACTTGCCTATGTCACAATGGAAGAGATTCTTAACAATTATTCCGTTTACCTTCAAGAAGCAGATAGAATTCAGAAAGAGATGGCTGTAAAGGAGAAAGAGATACAGGTAAAATTAGATGATTATCAGAAGCGTCTTGATGAACTTCAGGGTAAGATGTTAAATCCCATGCTATCAGAGGATGCAAGAAAGAAAGCAGGAGATGATTATACTGCCCTTATGAACGAAGCATTTCAATACAGAGACCAATCACTCCAGGGATTAGATACATGGAGCCAGCAACAATTACAGCCGACTTATGAGAAGGTCTATAAACAAATAGCAGATATCGCAGAGAAAGATGGTTACAGTTTTGTATTCAATGAATCCTCCAGCATTATATATGGCGCTGATGCTTTCAATATTACAAAGATGGTAATAGATGCGCTCAATGCAAGTTCATCTGGAGGCGGTTCTAAATAAAATTATGACTGAATCAAAGCCCATTAAAAAGTTTACATTAAGAGAGATAGCAAATATTGTTGGAGGGAGGTTATCGGGAGACGGAGATATTTTAATTAAAGGTGCATCAGGGATAAAGGAAGCAAATAAGGACGAGATTACATTTGTCCACTTCAAGAGATATCTTAAATATCTTCCCCAATCAAAAGCATCTGCTGTTGTTTTAAAAGACGGTTGGAATAACGCTGGAATGCCTGCAATCTTTGTAGATGACCCATACTTTGCATTTGCCGTGATTATCAGAGCATTTTACACACCAGGTTATTACTCACAGAATGGAATCTCCGATAAATCAGTTATATCAAAAGATGCCAGCATCGGTAAAAATGTCAGCATACAACCCTATGCAGTTATTGAGACAGGTGCTAATATTGGTGAAAACTCAGTCATAGGTGCCAATTCATACATAGGCAAAAACGTTAGAGTTGGAAATGATTGTTTTATACATCCCAATGTGACTTTAAGGGAAAACGTAATTATTGGAGAGAGAGTAATAATACATTCTGGAAGTGTAATAGGAAGTGATGGTTTTGGATATGCTTTTAATAATGGTAAATTCTACAAGATACCACAAATAGGAACAGTAATCATTGGTAATGATGTTGAGATAGGTGCTTGTTGCACAATTGATAGAGCAACTATGGGTGCTACAAAGATTGGAGATGGCTCCAAGATTGATAATCTTGTCCAGATAGCGCACAATGTAGAGATAGGAAGGAACTGTGCTATTGCTGCACAGGTTGGTATATCGGGTTCAACAATAATTGGTGATAATGTAATGGTGGGTGGGCAGGCAGGCATAATCGGTCATCTGACAATCGGAAGTGGTTCTCAGATAGCAGCACAATCGGGCATAGCCAAAGATATTCCACCGGAAACCAAATGGCTCGGTTCTCCTGCAAGACCTCTTATGGAGGCAAAACGTATAGAAGCATTTCTATCCAAATATGACGATATATTAAAGAAACTAAAAGAATTGGAAGAAGATATTAAGAGAAAAAATAAGGAATAATTACAGTCCCAGAATATGAACAGACAAAGGACTATATCAAAAAAGGTGAAAATGTCTGGAATAGGCATCCATACAGGTAAGGATGTATCTATTGCTTTAACCCCACTTCCACCGGATAGTGGAATTATCTTCCGCAGAGTTGATATTAATGAGAATATAGATATTCCAGCAACTATTGACTATGTCGTATCATCTGAGAGAGGGACAAACCTGGCAAGAGAAAGTGTGGAAGTAAAGACCGTTGAACACTTACTTTCGTCTCTTTATGGTCTAGGAATTGACAATGTTCTTATAGAAAATGAAGGTGGTGAGATACCTGCGGGAGATGGTTCAGCAAACGACTTTGTTAAACTCATTGATAGTGCTGGCATCAAAGAGCAGGCAGAAGAAAAAAATTGCGTCTGTGTTGCGCAACCTGTTTATCATACTGATAATGACATATTAATAGCAATATATCCTGATGATAATCTATCTCTATCATACACAATCTCATTCGGACATAAATTTCTTGACGCTCAGTATGCCTATATCAACCTTAATGAGAATGAATATAGAACCAAAGTGGCTAATGCAAGAACCTTTGTATTTCATAACGATGTGGAAGCACTAATGAAATCAGGTCTTATTAAAGGTGGAAGCACTGAAAACGCTATTGTTATTACAGATGATGGTCTTCTTGAGGGTGAGCTCAGAAGTCCACTTGAGTTCGTTTATCATAAAATCTCTGACCTGATTGGAGACCTCTGCCTGACAGGCGTTAGATTAAAAGGCAGAATAGTGGCTATCAAAGCAGGTCATAAGAGCCACATTGATTTCGTCAGAAAACTTAAGAGATACATTCATTTGATGCCAGTATTTGAAGCCCCAAATTCAGAACCAATATATGATATAGATGCTATAAAGGGCTTTTTGCCCCATCGCTTCCCCTTTCTATTTGTTGACAAGATAACTTACATTGAGGGAAAAAAGAGGGTAATAGGTGTCAAGAACGTTACTTTCAATGAACCATTCTTCTGTGGACACTTCCCTACTGCCTCAATAATGCCCGGGGTTTTAATTCAGGAGGCGATGGCACAGGTAGGTGGAATGCTTCTCCTTACTACAGTTGATGACCCCTCCACTAAACTCGTCTATTTTCTTGGTATTGATAAGGCAAAGTTCAGGAAGACAGTCGTCCCTGGCGATACGCTTGTATTTGACCTCACTACAATTCGCCTGAAGAGAAACATCTGTGAGATGAGAGGCGAGGCGTTTGTCAGAGGGGAACTGGTTGCTGAGGGTGAATTCAAGGCAATGGTCGTAGACAAATAAGCATTATCTATGTCAATCCATCCATCAGCAATAATAAATCAAGGTGCGAAAATTTCAGATGGTGTAGATATTGGACCATATTCAATAATTTCTTCAGGCACTATCATAGGTTTGAATACAAAAATTGATGATAATGTCCTGATTGATGGAAGAACTACTATCGGAAGCAATTGTAGAATATTTCATGGCTCTGCCATTGGTTCTGTTCCTCAGGACCTGAAATATACCGGCGAAGATACAAATGTGGTCATTGGTGACAATAATATAATAAGAGAGTTTGTGACTATTCACAGAGGCACAAAAGCAAAAGGCACAACAGAGATAGGAAACGGCAACCTCATTATGGCTTATGTCCATATCGCTCATGATTGCACCATTGGTAATAATTGCATAATCGCTAACTCATCAGCCCTTGCAGGACATATCAATATAGATGACTATGCAATCATTGGTGGGCTTGTTCCAATACATCAATTTTGCAAGATTGGCAAATATGCAATGGTAGGTGGTATGTCAAGAATAACAAAGGATGTTGTGCCTTTCAGTTTGGTTGCAGGCAATCCACCGCGTGTCTATGGCTTAAACATTGTTGGATTAAGAAGACATAAGTTTGATAATGAAAGGTTGGTAGTATTAGAACAGGCATTTAATATATTATTTCGCTCTGGATTAAATACAACACAGGCGCTTGCAAAAATTGAAAGCGAGATTGAAAAGACCACAGATATTATATATCTAATTGATTTCATAAAGAACTCACAGAGGGGCATTATCCCTGGACTCAGATGAAGTATAGATTGACAATAATTGCAGGAGATGGTGAAATTCCCATCTTTGCAGTACAAGCTGCCCTTAAAAAGGGCTATGATGTCCAGATAATATCATTAACTAATGCCAACCAGGATGCTATAAAGAATACTATTGACAATTACCAGTTCATTGAACCTGGAAAGATTGGAAAGATATTAAAATCTATAAGGGAGTTTGATTCGAAAAGCGTTCTCTTCGCTGGAAGCATCAATAGAGGTATTTTATACAGAGGATTAAAGCCAGATTTAAAGGCACTAAAGGCATTGACTATGCTGAGAGGTTTTGATAATAAAAGTGTTATGGATGTTATAGAGAAATTAATATCGGAAACGGGTGCTAAACTTATATCACAGAAGGAATTTTTAAAAGAACATATCGCAAAAAAGGGGGTAATTGCTGGCAGGAGACCATCAAAGAAGATGATGTCACAAATAGAAAAATTCATACCGATTGTAAAGACATTTGAAAATATGGGTTCCGGGCAGGTGTTCGTAATAAAAGATAATCATATTGTAGCGATAGAGGCAATGGAGGGCTCTGATGAGACAATATCACGAGCAGGTAGATTAGCAGGCAATGGCATAATAGTTATTAAAGCAGTTTCTGATGACCATAACTTTAAGTTTGACCTCCCCACAGTTGGAACCCAAACATTAGAAGCAATAAATAAAGCAGGCGGTGGTTATCTTGTCGTTGAAGCACACAAGATATTAATACTTAATATAGATAAATTCATTAATTTGGCAAATACCTACAAAATATCTGTTTATAGTTATTAGATTATTATCACTGGTTTCATAGTATAATCTACAATTTAAGGTTGATATGGAGATTCTATTATTATCGGGCGAACAATCCGGCTTTAAACACCTTTCCCAGATTGCAAGGGTGTTTAAGAACAGATATGAGAATATCACCATATCTGCTATGGGCTACCTCTGTGAATATATTGATAATCTGGTTGTTGATATTGGTGATAAATCAGAGATAGGTTTTGCAGAGATATTGAGAAACATCGGTTTTTATATCAAATCATTAGCAGAATTAAAATCTTACCTGAGAAATAATAGACCTGATATAGTAATTTCGATTGATAATTTTGAGTTTAATATGCTTTTATTAGAAGATGCATTCAAGTTCTCTAAAAACTTATATTATTTCATTCCGCCAAAGGTCTGGGCATGGGGTGGTTTTAGAATAAATATTCTCAAGAGATACTGCAAAAAGGTTTATACTATATTCAATTTTGAGAGCGACTTTCTAAGAAAATCAGGCGTTAATGCAGAGTATATTGGAAATCCATTTTTCAGTTTATATAAAGATATAAGAAATAGATTTGATAGAGAAGAGAGACGCATGACAGTAGGTCTCCTCCCTGGAAGCAGGCAAACAGAAATTAGAAATCATTTGCCTGTAATATTAGAAACAGTAAAAGAATTAAGAAGGTCAATCAAAGAAACACATTTTGTTCTGGGCTGCGCTGATAAAGTAAAGGATTTAATAATGGAAATGACGAATGGTGAGGATATTGAGATAGCAGATGGCATAAAACCTGTGATTGAAAGGTCAGCAGTCGTCATCGTTGCGTCCGGCACCGCCACATTTGAAACAGCAATATGTGGTATTCCGATGGCTATAATCTACCGCACATCCCCTATCACCTATCTTTTAGGCAGGTTTCTCTTGAAGATAAAAAATATTGGTCTTCCAAATATAATTGCAAAAAGAGAGATCGTTCCCGAGTTTGTGCAAAATAAATTAAAGCCAGAAAGGTTATCAAAATTTATAATTAGAATATTAAACGAAGTAAGATTATATAAAAATATGAGAACAGAACTATTGAAAAGCACGGATGAAACTATTACAGGAGAGAATTACATTTATATGAACTTAGTTGATGATATTACAAAAGATACCGGTCTTTTATATGAATAGAGAGATAAAGTCAGTTCCAAAGAGATTACTCAGTTTTCTTCTTCCACACTGGCAGTTGATAATACTTGCCACAATAGGAAGTGCAATAGGAAGCTCGCTTGAAGCATCAATTCCGGTTATTATTGGAATGGTGATAGACATAATATCTGGAAAGGAAAACCTTATTTCAAATATTATGGGAAAATTTGGCTTTATAAATATAAAACTCGCTTCAATCAATATTCTGCCAATTTATATTTTAGCGGTAATTATTATCACAGGTATCTTTACATTCATTATGATTTATACACTGTCACTTGTTGGACAGAGGGCTATAGTCAGAATAAGAGAACTCCTTTTTAGTAGATTGATACGACTATCTCTTTCATATCACAGTAAGATAAAGAAAGGCGATTTTATATCAAGAGTTCTATCAGATGTCTCAACAATTCAGGATACCGCAAGTTCTCTCAAGGACATAATCCACTCAACAGTTATGGTCATAATCATACTTATTATAATGTTCTCCAGATATTGGGAACTTACGCTTCTAACTATAATCACATTCCCATTTCTTGTTCTGATAATAAACCGCCTTGCTGAGAGGATGAGACGTGCTGGAAGGTCGCTTCAAAAGAAGATAGGTGAAATAGCATCATATCTCAATGAGGCACTGACAGGAATCAGGTTGATTAAGGCATTCACAAGAGAGGAGTTTGAAGATAAAAGATTCAGGAATGTAAATATCGGTGCTTTTCGTTCCTGGATGAGGACTGTTAAGTTAGAGGCAATACTCAGACCTATTATGGAACTCTGCTCCGGGTTGGGCATGGTCGTTGTATTCTGGCTCGGTTGCAAGAAGGTAATGTCAGGTGAGATTACAACGGGTATGCTGATGGAGTTTATAGGTCTGGTAATGCTAATGTATCAACCAATAAGAACACTGGGAAGGGTAAGCACTACAATCCAGAGGACATTTGCCGCATCAGAGAGAATATTTGAGGTAACGGACGCCCCGGAAGAGATAACCGAACCCGCAATACCCAGACATATTGGAAAGATAGAGGGAAGCGTAGAGTTTGAAAATGTATATTTCTCTTACGATAACAGTAGGTATGTATTGACTGATACAAATCTGAAGGTGGAACCTAATGAGTCAATTGCCCTTGTCGGACCAAGCGGTGCTGGCAAGACAACTTTAGTGAATCTAATACTAAGATTTTATGATGTAACAAAAGGTAATATTTATATTGATGGCATTGATATTAAAGAACTATCTCTTCATGAACTTCGCTCTCAGATAGGTATAGTTCCGCAGGAGATGACGCTTTTTGGAATGACAGTGAAGGAGAATATCTTATATGGACGACTAACAGCAACTCTTGATGAGGTCGTGGAAGCGGCAAATGCAGCAAATGCACATAATTTCATTGAGAAGTTGCCTGATAAATATGACACCCAGATTGGAGAGGGTGGAAAACTTCTATCTGGAGGTGAACAACAACGGCTCGCGATAGCAAGGGCGATTCTCTCAGATACGCAGATTTTAATTCTTGACGAGGCAACATCATCGGTTGATGCAGAATCAGAGGCGCTCATACAGGAAGCACTCTTTCGTCTTATTAAGAACAGAACTACATTCATAATAGCACATCGCCTGTCAACGGTTAGAAATGTTAATAGAATAGTAGTTCTCGATGATGGCAAAATTGTTGAGATTGGAGACCATAATGCACTTATATCAAAAGGTGGTCTTTATGCACGACTCTGCAAGGCGCAACTTATCTCTTAATTTATTTATTCTATATCAAATACTTCTATGTCCAATAATAATACTTATTCTTATCGGGTTCGCATTTATTAAAAGAGTTAGAAAGGGGCTCTTAAGACGATTTTCATTATCAAAACTGAAATATTCTGGTAAAGCAGTAATTATTCATTCGTCATCGCTTGGCGAAGCAAAAATGGCAGTCAAACTCGCCAGATTAATCAAGAATATAAAACCTGATATGAACATAATTGGAAGTTCATTCACTTTAGATGGTCTTGATGTTATAAGAGATGAAGGAGCGTTCACAGAAGCATTCCTCTACCCCGTAGATATTTTTCCACTCATTTATCTTAAGTTAAGAAAAATAAATCCCATATCAATTATCTTTATTGAGGCAGACCTATGGCCATCGCTTTTATATTGGGGAAGAAGAAAAAATGCAAGAATTATTGTTCTATCAGGACGAACAACTGAAAAGGCAAGAAGGTTGATGGGGGTATTTAGACCAATAGTCCTGGAATTATACAGAAATGTTGACAGAATATTCACAGCAAATAAGGTGGAATATGAAAAATTGAGAGCACTGGGCATTAATCCACAGAAAATGATAGTATCTGGCAGTATTAAATATATGGATAATTTGACTAATGGCAAAAATATACATAATAATATTAAAAATAAGATGAAAAAGGAACTATATGTAGGTGATTCAGATAAAATTTTAGTCGCTGGAAGCACACATAAAGGCGAAGAGGACATTATTTTAACTGTTTATAAAAATATCAGGAAGAGACATGAGAACCTGCGACTTATAATTGCCCCACGATATATTGAAAGGTCAGAAGAGATTATAAATATCGCACATAAAAATGAATTAAAAGCTGTTAAGTTTAGCATTTTAGATAAAAATATTAGGGATTGGGATGTCCTGGTGGTTGATAAAATAGGGATTTTATCAGATATCTACTCAATAGCATATATTGTATTTGTTGGTGGCACTCTTGTGAAGAGAGGCGGACAGAATATCATGGAACCGGCAAAATATGGTGTTCCTGTCCTCTTTGGACCCAGCATATCAAATTTCACTTATGAAGCGTATGCCCTTATAAAAAATTCAGGAGGTAAAATAGTCAGAAATATCAGTGAATTAGAGAGCTCTATTTATGAACTTCTTGAAGATAAAACTCTATATGAAAGATTCTCTAAAGGGTCTTCCAGGTCATATATTTCGATGGCATTTGATGTAAAATTGCCTCTGAATGAGGTAAATAGATGGACTTAGGTGGACTTGAGTTAACATACAGACAGCTTTTATCAAAGAAAGGCATTCCTGAGTTTATTTTCAATGTGACTTTCTATCCTATTTCACTATTAAACTCCATATATTCAACTTCAAGAAGATTTATATATTCTGCTGGTATCAAAAGAAAATTTAATTTCAAAAAACCAATAATATCTGTTGGGAATCTGAATATCGGTGGTTCTGGCAAAACCCCTCTTGTAATATATATTGCTCAGAATATAATGGACCATGGTTATAAACCTGCAGTCGTTATTGGTAAGGAAGCAATTGAAGATGAAGTTTTAATTTATAAAACTCAACTCCCTGATATTCCAATCTTTGTTGAAAATAATAAAATTGATTCAATTAAACGTGCTTCAGATAGCGATTGTGATGTGATTATAATTGATGACGGATTCCAACTACTGGGTATTAACAAAAACCTGGATATTGTAATAATCAGGGATGATGTTTTATCTCTGCCATTTCCCCTTGGTTTTGGCCGTGAGGGAAAATCAGCGCTAAATTATGCTGATCTTATAATAATATCAAAGCCATACAGGGGTCTGTCTAAAAAATACATTAAGAATAAAATGAAGCATATCTTTATAATGAGACAGGTTCCTACAGAGATAGTTAACTATTCTTCCAATAAATCAGTAGAAATCAATATCCTGACTGGTGAAAATATTCTTCTCTTCTCTATGGTTCCATCTATTGAATATATCGCTTATGAATTATCAAAATTCGGATTAAATGTCAAAATAATGCAGTTTCCAGACCATTATAGATACAAAAGTAGTGATATTAATTCAATTATGTTGAGAAAGAATCTGGTAAAATACATAATCACAACAGAAAAAGACATCTCAAGAATAACGAAGGACTTTCCAGATATGCTTGGTTCACTGTGGATATTAGAATCAAAATTATGTATAGAGGATGAGAATACATTGATTGAACCTATCATTAGATTAATAGAAAATTATGAGAAGGTTTAGATTTATTTTTGAATACCTCCTGCTTCTATTGATAATTATAATATCAATGCCATTTTCATGGCAATCTCTTCCCTATCTTGGAAAGTTCTTAGGCACAATTCTGTATTTTATCCTGAAGATAAGACAAACGGTGGCGACAGAAAACATAAAATCGTCTTTAGGCCTCAGCGATAATAAAGCGAGAGAGATTGCCCTCTCTTCATTTATATCTATCTCAACAACAATTCTTGAAATTGCACATCTCGGTCTCAAATATCACAATAATCCATCAAAATTCATAAGATTCTCACGTTTTGATGTCTTTGAAAGGGCTAAAAATGAAGGTAAAAGTGCAATCTTACTCTCCGCTCATTATGGAAACTGGGAGATTATGGCTTCTGTAATTGCGATAAAAGGTTATGATGTACGGGCTATCGTGAAAAGACAAGCAAATCCCTATGTTGAAAATCTATTTACAAAATTAAGAAATAGATATGGCATAAAAGTAATATATATGGAAGATTCAGCGAGGGAGATTATAAAATTACTGAAAAGGAATGTTTTTGTATGCATTCTTGCGGACCAGCATGCAGGCGATTCTGGCATAATGGCTGACTTCTTTGGTAGAAAAGCATCTACCTGGGGTCAGATAGGACGTATCGCTCAGATGGTCAATTCACCAGTAATCACCGGTTTTGATATGAGATTGGTCAATAACAGGCACTTTGCTATTATAGATGACCTATGGTATATAGATAAAAAAGATAATGCTGAAATATACTTTTCAACTGAATATAATAGAAGATTGGAGAATTTCATTAAATTGTATCCACAGCAATACCTGTGGATGCATAGAAGATGGAAATAGTGTATATTTGAATATAAATGGAGGTAAATATGAAGACATTATTATTTATTCTCGCAGCAGTATTTTTAGGGGTTCTCGGTCAGATGCTGCTCAAGATAGGGCTTCAAAAGACACCCCCACTGGAGGGTTTCACACTCAAAGTAATTAAATTGATTTTCAAGCCATACATATTCTTTGGGTTCATAAGTTATGGTATATCTTCCCTTTTCTGGATTATCGTTTTATCAAGGACTGAACTCTCCTATGCCTATCCAATGGTTGCACTTGGCTATATACTTGTATTCATCTTCTCATGGCTTTACTTCAAAGACCACGTAACGCTTACCAGAATAGCAGGTCTCATACTAATATGTATTGGAGTTGTTCTTGTAGCAATGACACAGCCATCACTACCTAAATCAACCCCGTAGAAGATGAAATCTCTTATTGACAGGTTTAGAGATTACTATCCAGAGAATATTAAAGAGGCAAGGGAGATTCAGTGTCAGATTTCATCATTGGTTAAGTTAAAACCCTGTAAAGGCAATTTCAGGTTAATCGGGGCTATTGATACTGCATATAAGAATGACAGGGTTGTCGGTGCCATCTGCATTATGAAGGGTTGTAGTTATGAGATTGTTGAAAAAGTGTATGGTATTATAGATAAGGGTTTTCCTTATGTGCCCACTTATCTTGCGTTCAGAGAGGTTCCTGCAATTATCAGAGCATTTGACAGGTTGAAGGAACTACCGGATATATTTCTTGTCGATGGGCATGGCATCTGTCACCCAAGAGGTGTTGGCATTGCAACCCATATTGGTGTTTTAATAGGAATACCAACTATTGGTGTAGCCAAATCGCGGTTGGTGGGCAATTTTGTTATGCCTTCAAATAAAAAAGGCAAGTATGAACCAATAATCCTAAATGACAATACTGTTGGATTTGTATTTAGAAGCAGAGATAATGTAAAGCCAATCTTCATATCACCAGGGCACCTTACGAACCTTAATTGCATTATCGGAATAGTTGAGAAATCACTTAAGAAATACAGAATACCCGAACCATTAAGATATGCCCATATCTTTGCGGAAGAAATGAAAAAGGAGGTTTGATATGGAAATAATAGATGCAATAAAGGGAAGACGAAGCATCCGAAAGTATAAGCCCGACCCTGTGCCAAAAGGCGATATTGATAAGATAATTGAGTCCGCCTGCTGGGCACCGAGCGGGAGTAATATGCAGCAGTGGAAGTTCATAGTAATAGAAGACAGTTCACTAAAAGAAAAACTTGCAAATGCGATTGAGAATGTAGCAGGAGATACCACTGAAAAATTCAAAGATGATACCGAATTGGTGAAACGCCTTGAACGAAGTTTACCTGCATATACATTCTTCAAGAATGCACCGGTAGTAATTGCCTGTGTAGTTGAGGAAGTGCCATCAACCTCTGGAAAGATAATGGCTACTCGGGGAGCATACACATCAACCATCAGTATTGTCGGACTTTCAAGCGTATCCGCAGCAATACAAAATCTGCTTCTTACAGCGTATTACCTTGGTTATGGCACCTGCTGGATGACAGGTCCACTCATTGCAAAGAAAGAGATGGAAGATATACTTGGTATAATCGAGCCACATCATCTTGTCGCTCTTATTCCACTTGGCAAGCCAGATGAGGCACCCGAGCCAAAACCAAGAAGAGAAGATGTGATAGAGTATAGATAAGATGTATTTTATTTATAAAACATATATTGGTAATAAGAGATGTTTTATTATAATAGAAAAAATATTTTTAACGCTCTTTTTCAGGAGAAAGTGATATGAAAAACCTTACAGGATATATTCCAGACCTTAAAGATTTATCCGATGTTGAATATTATGATATCCGCCTTGAACAGAAATTCATTACATCAATCATCTACCATAACGATGAACCACAGGAGGTCTCTGAGATTATTTCAAATGGTGGATGTGTTAGAGTGCTCTACAATGGTGGCTGGGGTTTCTCATCATTTACAGATCTTAATAATATAAAAAGAAATATCTCAGAAGCAAAATCTCTGGCTAAGAGCATTCCAAATGGCAAAGGCTCTGTTCTTTCTGATAATAAAAAAAGAATATCAGTAAAAAGGTTTGGAACAAAGGACTCAAAAAACATTCCACTGAAAGAGAAAATAGCAAATGTAAAAGAGGCAGGTGAAAGATTAAGGCAAAGTGAAAACATAGACATTTCATCTGTAGGATACTCTGATATATCAAAGCAGATGCTGTTAATTAATAAGTTTGGAACAGTTATAGACAGAGATGAGGTTATGACAAAGGGTTTACTGGTAGGAATGTCTATAAAAAAAGGTGAACCTTTAAGGTCTATGAGGTCAAATTGTTACTGGAGAGGGTTTGAGGTCTTTGAGGAATTAATTGAGGAAATTCCAGAAATTGAGAAAGAAATTGGTTATCTCCTTCAGGCAGAGAACACAAAGGGTGGCATCTATGATGTCATTATTGACCCGTTACTTGCAGGTGTGTTTGCTCATGAGTCATTCGGACATACAGATGAAGCGGACTTCATCTATAAAGATGAAAGAATGAGGGAGATATTGAAGATTGGAAAAAAATTGGGTTCTGATGATATAACAATAATAGACGGACCTGCTAACATAGACATAGCAGGAGATATTCTATATGATGATGAGGGAGTGGAAGTAAAGGAAAAAGTCCTTATTGAAAACGGTATTTTGAAAAACCACCTTCATTCAAGGGAAACAGCGTCCGTAATGAAAGAGGAACTCACAGGAAACGCAAGGGCAATAAGTTTCTTCTATTCCCCTATTGTAAGAATGACAAATACATATATAAAACCGGGCAAAGCAACTCTTCAGGATTTGATAAAAGAAACAAAAAATGGACTTCTGGTGAGTGGTTCACTCGGTGGAAGTGGTGGTGAGATGTTCACTTTCTCTGCTATCTATGGTCAGAAGATTGAAAACGGTAAGATAACAGGTCCCGTAAAGAACCTTACGTTGACTGGCAATCTGTTCAATACGCTGAAAAATATCATCGCGTGCAGTAATGAAATGAAGATGTTCTCAAGTTGGGGAGGATGTGGTAAGAGTGAACAGTTCCCACTACCTGTTGGTATTGGAGGTCCTTATGTAATTATTAAGGATGCGTTAATAGGAGGTAGATAAAATGGCAGGCAATATTGAATATGACATATTTACGAATGTTACTGAGACAACCCCTGTCTCATTTGAAGCAGGAGAGTTAAAACAGATTGATAAGAAAATAGCATATAGTAGTGGTTGTAGGGTCTTCATTAAAGGTAAGATGGGTTTCTCATCAACTACCGATAAAGATGATGATGGTCTATTTGAAAGGGCAAAAGCATCGGCAGAATTTGGAAAAGACATTACAATTGACCTTCCACTCCCAACAGAATATCCCATAATCAAACAGTATTTCTCTAAAACAGCAGATATTAAAACAGAGGATATGGTTGAGATTGGTGCAACAATTGTAAAGAAAATAAATAATGGGGTAAAAAATCCTGATATTAAAATAAGCATTGACATACGAAAGACCATTGATAATTATAAACTTAAAAATTCAAAAGGCATAGGGGCATCTTATAAAAGTAGCATAATCTCCATTTCATTCTTTATAACACACTCAAAAGAAGGTGACATTCTGTGGCTATTTGATGAATTCTCTTCCTATAAAATTGATGAAATCAACATAGATGACATGGTAAATAAATTAATAATGAGATATGAAGAGAGCCAGAATACAGGCGAGTTAAAGACAGGGAAATACCCTGTAATATTCACACCTGTCGCTCTACCTCAATTTCTCTTCCCATTGTTTCCCTGTATAAATGGAGAGAATATTGAGAAAGGTATATCTGTATTGAAAAATAAAAAAGGCGAGAGAATATTTGACGATAGAATCACAATAATTGATGAGCAGTTAGACAATAAGGGTGTTAATTCAAGACCGTTTGATGGTGAAGGTCTTCCATCAAAAGCACTAACTATTGTTGAAAATGGTGTTCTGAAATCATATATACACACTATCAGCACTGCGGGGAAACTTGGAGATGAGCCCACATCAAGCGCAGTTAGGAGTGGCTCAAGTTTACCAAGACCATCAACGACTAATCTGCATATAATACCGGGAAATAACAAAATCAATGATATGATTAAAGATATTGATAAGGGTGCTATTGTATATTTTTTATCAGGTGTGGGTCAGTCCAATATATTGGCAGGTGAATTTCAAAATGGTCTCTATCTCGGTTTTATAATTGAGAACGGGAAGGTCAAAGCACGGCTCAAAAACGTTATGCTCAGCGGTAATCTATTTGAGGTAATGCTGGACATCGGTGGTATATCAAAAGAGGTAGAATTTGTCTTTGGAAATGCTTATATGCCTTATATACTGGTTAATAATATGTCATTATCCGGTTCATAGAATATGAGAATAGTAAGAGTTTCCATAGCATTTCTAATAATATTATCAACATCAATCTCTTTTACGCAGGATATAAAGGGAGAGAAAAGAACATATACATTAGATGAACTAAGAGATATATTCTCAAAATTTAATTCCGAGACATCCCTAGTCTATTATAACAATGACGCATATGGTGAGGAGGTTGATACAACAAAGTTCATCACAGAATACAACTATGTCCTGACTGACAGGACTTTACTTCAGTCATTATGGAATGCATATAACAGCGAGAATGACCCCCAGCTCAAAGAGAGTTATAAACGATTCTATAGAGAACTCTCATCAGATATAATCTGGCAGAACCTTAGAGCATATACAGATGAGTTATATAACCTTGAAGCATCACTGGATGTATATGTCAATGATGAGACAATTGCATACCGTGATGTGGGAAATAAGATATACCTGTCTGACGACAGAAATTACAGAAAAGATTTATATGATGCGATGAAACCATTGACTCTTCGCTATTTCAATCCTCTGTTAATGACAATAGTAGATAGACAGCGAGACATATGTAAAGAACTCGGGTTTGAAAACTATGAAAATTACTGGCAAAAGATGCATAATATAGATTTCAATCAACTATCATCGCTGTTAGATGAAATACTAAAAGAGACAGACGGATTATTTAAAGATATTCTTACAAAGAGAGCAAAGGAGACATTAAATTTCGAAATAAGTGAGATAAAGCCATACGACAGAGGTCAATTATTCCGCCTTAAGGGTTATGATGAATATTTTAAGGCAGAGAATATGTTGCCATTTATGAAAAGACTCCTCCTTGGTCTTGGTATAGACCTTGACAGCCAGAAGAACATTACTATAGATTTCAAGGACATACCCGAGAAGAGCGGAAGAGCAAGCACATATATGATAAAGGTTCCAGAAAATATCCGTGTTCTTGGAAAACCGTCTGCAGGTATTGAGGATTATACTACACTATTTCACGAGATGGGTCATGCACAGCACTATGCGAACTGCAAAGAAAAATACTATGAATTCAAATTGCTCGGCGACAGTGGCACAACAGAAGGATATGCATTTTTATTTGACAGTTTATTTATGGAGCCAGCATTTCTTATTGAAGAGGTTGGTGTTCCAGAAGATATAGCAAAGAAGATTATGTGGCGAAATCTGTTCACTGACCTATCATCTCTCAGATATTATATATCACTTTTCAATTACGAAAGGGTTCTGCATAAAGGCGGTGGTGACCCGATTGAGTTCTACAGAAATATTATGGAGAAAAATCTTCTGATTCCAAAGACATCTGAAGATGCCGAACTGGGTTATCTGGGTGCAAATGAGGACTTTTACTCTGTTTATTACCTTGAAGCATGGTTTCTGTCAGCAATGCTAAAAGATTACCTTAAGTCCCATTATGGCGAGAGGTGGTATAAAAACAAAGAGGCAGGTGATTTTCTAAAAGGTCTATGGTCAGAGGGAGAACGATTTACTACTGTTGAAATAGCAAAGAAGATTGGTTATGATGGTCTTGATATAAAACCAATAATCAAATTAATCAAGGAGAGATACGAGTTCGTTACAAAATAGTTATCAATAAGTAAATTTTATAATTTTGAGGAGGAGAAAGATGGACTTTGTTGCTTTTCTCATTAAACTTATTGCATTTATTGTTATAGCTTTTATTATTGGTGCAATCAGTTCTGCTATTGTTGGTTTGTCAAGGAAGGGCTGTTTCATTACTATCATAATTGGTCTTATAGGTGCTTTCATTGGAAATATTATCTCGGTCGTCCTGCACTTACCTGATTTTCTAATCTTTAGATTAAGCAAGTCAATAGAAATACCATTGATGTGGAGTTTAATAGGAACAGTCCTCTTTGTGTGGATTATATCGCTTGCTATAAAGAGAAAATAAACTTCTTTGAATATCAACTATTTTTTATTTAGTTTTAGATTAATATAATTGAGAGTTATTCCCAGTGCCACACTTGCATTTAGTGATGACGTCTTCCCGGATGCTGGAATTCTAATATTTACATCACACATGTCTTTAAGAAGGCGAGATACCCCTTTACCCTCACCGCCAACTATAAGTAATAATGGTGACGGAGGGTCAAAGTCAAATAAACTCATATCTGCGTCTTCTTCAAGTGAAACAGCCCAGACACCACCTTCTTTTATCTGATTAAGCGCATTTGCAAGATTTGCAACAATAGATACAGGAATGTATTCAAATGCCCCCTCTGCTGTTCTAAATGCCACAGAGGTAATTGGTGATTGCCTTACTTTTCTCATTATAATACCACAGGCGCCGAGAAACTCCGCTGTTCTGACAATAGCACCAAGGTTCCTGGGGTCCTCAACGCCATCAAGCATAATGATTGGTTTGATTGTATCTTCAACTGCAATTTGTATTAATTCATCAAGGTCTATATGACTTATTGGCTCAGCAAATACTGCAATACCCTGATGTTTTTCTACCCCTGTCTCGCGAGTTATGTAGATTTTATCTACATTTGATACCTGAAAACCCTTCTCATCAGATATCTCAATTATTCTATCTATATTGCTGTCATTTCGTTCTCTTGATACCAGAATGTGATATACCCTTCTATTTCCTGATTGCAAAAGTGCTAAAACTGAATTAATTCCAACAACCCACTCCCCTGTTTTCTCACGCCTCCTGCTTCGCATAATCTATCTTAGTTCTTTTGGAATCTCACTCAATCTACCCAAATCTCGCAAGAAACCAACTGCCTCAGCAATCTTTGCCTGGTTATCCCCCCCTTTCTGTAGATACTTGGCGTAATAATCCCCCGCTTCTTTTTTCATCTCTTTGAGTTTATAAACGACCGCCATACTGTAATATGTATCTGCAATATTCGGATTCAGTGATATTGCCTTTCTATAGCATTCAATTGCTTCATCTGCTTTGCCTTTCATCCTCAGGGCTATACCAAGATTATTCCACGCTTCTGCGAAATCGGGATACAACTCAGTGGCATGTCTGAGACAGGTTTCTGCTTCTGTTGCTTCCTTATTCGCTATATACGCAAGTCCAAGGTTATTTAATGCAAACTTGTGGTTGGGGTCCTTAGCAGTTGCCTTTGAAAGATATGCAATGGCTGACGGAAGATTGTTCTTTTTAAAATAGGAATAGCCCAGATTGGCTAAACTGTCTGTTGAAAGTTTTGATATTGAGACGCTCATATATGTCGTTATAGCATCATCATACTTACCAAGATTTATATAACAGAAACCAAGCCATTCCTTAACAACTGACGAATATGGGTCTATCTTTGATGCCTCCTTGAAATGGTCTATTGCCTCTTCATATTTACCCTGATTTGCAAGGTCCTCACCTTTCTTAAACTCAGCATAAGCGGACTCACTGATTTCCTCTGCTGCTATACCGAAAACCATAGGAATGAAAATCATAATGATAATAAGTAAAAATCTGCCAAACATTTTCTCACCTCCCCTTCTTTCTTAATAAAACCACCGCAATAGAAGCGATGGCATCACTTAAACCGGCCAAACCCTCCGGTGTCTTCCCCTTAATATTTATTCCATCCTCTTCAATATTCATACTCTGTATCAATACTTTCTTCATCTGCTCCTTAAAAATTGATATCTCTGGTTCATTTGCTATAACAGTTATGTCTGCATTTACAATTATATAATTATTTTTCTCAACAATTGAATAGGCATCTTTCAGCAATATTAAACTTGATACATCTTTATACTTATTATCAGCAGGTGGGAACATCTCTCCGATATCTGGAAGAGAGCAGGCACCAAGAAAAGCATCAATTAAACTATGAATTACTACATCACCATCGCTATGACCCAATAATCCCTTTGGATAATCAATTTTTATACCACCTAAGAAAAGGTCCCTACCATCGACAAGAGGATGTGAATCAAAACCGATACCTACTCTATACTCAGAATTCATCTCTATATATAATTATAAATCAAAATTATGTAAAAATATCTATTTAATGAAGAAAATTTTCTGGCTCTTATTGAATTATTTTTTTATCTGATTGATATAGAATTCTGCTAACAAAATGTCCTCTGGAAATGTAATCTTGATATTTCGTGGACTTCCAATTACAACTTTTACTTCAACTTCCTTCTGATTTAAATAACCACGTTCAATAGCGTATTCTAATATCATAGCATCATCAGTTGCTGTAAAATTATCCTTAAATGCCATCTCAAAAGCCAATTCTAAGATATCTTTTCTGAATGCCTGTGGCGTCTGTGCAAGGTATATTTCTTCTCTATCTACAGTTTTAATTACAAAACCTTCCTCAACCTTCTTTACTGTATCATTTACAGGAATGCATACAACTGAAGCACCATACCCAGATGCCATACGTATGCAATTATCAACTGTTTCAGCATCTACAAGCGGTCTTACACCATCGTGAATTATAACATAGTCCTCTCTGGTCAAAATAAGACCATTATATACTGACTCCTGTCTTGTCTCCCCACCTGTTACAATCTCAATATCTATATCGCTGAAGAATGGCTTTACAACATCATTCCTGACAAAATCAATATCCTCTTTTGGAACCACAATTATATGTTGCATTATAGATGGATGTTTGAAAATGCTATCTGCACTTCTCACAAGCATTGGAATACCAGATAATTTTAGAAATTGTTTTTTCAGTCCACCAAACCTTATACCCATACCACCAGCAACAATTATCGCAGTAAATCTATCCGGCATAGAGAGTTTAATCAGACGTAATCATCTTCTTCTTTTGACCTTGTAAATATCATTCTTCCAGCGGGTGTTTGAAGAACACTTGTCACTATTACCTCAATATCCTTTCCTATCAATTTTCTTCCATTCTCAACCACAACCATTGTGCCATCATCAAGGTATCCAACACCCTGATTGTATTCTCTACCTTCCTTTAATACATGTATCTGCATAAACTCACCTGGTAGAACAACCGGCTTAACAGCATTCGCAAGTTCATTTATATTAAGCACCCTTACACCCTGTAATTCTGCAACCTTGTTTAGATTAAAATCATTTGTTACCAAACTACCGTTAAGTTTCTCTGCAAGTTTTACCAGTTTTGTGTCCACATCTTTAATATCATTGAACTCATCTTCCGTCATAATAATATGTTCCCCCATCTTCCTCTGCATTGACTTCAATACCTCAAGTCCTCTCCTTCCTCTATTTCTCTTTATCGGGTCATGAGAGTCGGCTACTAGTTGAAGTTCTTTAAGGACAAAGTTTGCCACAACCAATTGACCATCAATAAAACCTGCATCATATATATCAGCAATTCTCCCATCTATTATTACTGATGTATCAAGTATCTTATATTTCTCTACAGATTTATCTCTTTTTCTTAGTCGCGATAGAAAAGGAATATCATTCATTTTTCGGACTGTAATTACAATACCGAGGTATGAAAATATGATAATGAGCATGATATGTATATACCAGGACACTCTGACTATAGATAGAATAGCAGGGGCAACCAGATTTGCTACTATAAGACCAACTATAAGCCCGATAACGCCAGCGACAAGTGATGGACCCGAGTATCTCTGTAACAATATTTCTATAAGTAGTATTAACAGACCTATCCCTATACCTACAAATATACCTACTATTGGCGCAATTGGTGACTGAGATATATAGGTAGCAGCATTATAACCAACCATTCCCGCAGTAAGTATTAGTAATATTCTCAGTATTTTGTAAAACATATTAAATTCTCACAGTTTTTCATCTAATATTCATATTATCACCAATTACTTATTATGTCAAATATTCTACCTGTGATTATCATCCAGTTATATTCTTTGACTTTTGCCATAAGTATTCCATCTCCTCAAAAACCTCTTCTGATGGCTTTTTTCCCTTTTTTTTAAGTTCCTGAACGATATATGAAAATCTCTTTATACCCCTATCTATTGTCTTTTTTAATGCCTCTTCCGGGTCTATTCCAATCTTCCTTGATAGATTTGCCACGACAAAAAGAAGGTCACCTATCTCACTTTCAATCTTCTCCTTATCCCCCATTTCTAATGCACCCTCTACTTCCTCCATTTCCTCCTGGACCTTTTCTATCACATCCTCCGCTCTCTTCCAGTCAAACCCGAACCCGGACATCCTTTCACCTGCCCTGTATGCTTTTAGCAATGCTGGCATACCCTTTGGTAAGCTCTCAAGCGGCTCATCACTCTGTCTTTCTCTATTTTTGTTCTCCTCCCATATCAACTCAACATCGCGTGGTGTTTTTGCTCTTTTATCTCCAAAAATATGCGGATGCCTTTTTATAAGTTTGTCTTTTACACCACGAACGACACCATCAATATCAAACCTTCCCTCATCTCTTGCAATCTGAGAGTGAAATACAATCTGGAGTAAGATGTCTCCCAATTCTTCCTTTATCTTCGTATCGTCTCCCAAATCAAGCGCATCTATGAACTCATACACCTCCTCTATCAGATACCTTCTCAGAGAACTGTGCGTCTGGTCTCTATCCCATGGACAACCATCTGGAGACCTTAACTTTGCCATCACATTAACTAATGCTGTAAAATCATCTCCCAATTTGCTCATAACAATCTTTAACTCTACATTGTAAACCTGAATAAAAGCGATGCCCTGAAGCCATTCACATCAAAGCCCTTTCCTGTATTAATATCTCTATAAGCAATATTCTTCACATTCTTATATCTCAATAAATCAAACCTGAATGCTGTATCTAATTTCCAGAATAGCGGTTCTGCATCAAAACCAAGTGAGATTGTCCAACCCTTCTGAACTATTCCACCTAAAAATTTAATATCAGTTCGACTATCCCAATCTTGTGGTAGAACATCCGTATATGCACTCCACGGTCCCTTTCTCTCAAAGTTTATACCACCAAATGCAAATATGCCGGGATATAGCATTTTTGTTAACTCAAAGAAGAGGTTATCAGCATCGCTCTCCTGATAATAACCCGGCACAATCCCCCTGTAGATATAATAATTATCCTTTGACCAGTGAAGATATGTCCCTGAATTAACCCTGCAATATTCAACCCTTAGATTGCTTGCCGGTAATTTGAAAGGATTTGTGTATTGAAACCCGAGAATGATTCCAACCTTGTGTGGAGGACTGAGGAATTTCAAAATCTGCTCTTTATAGTAATCATCAATCATAATGGTTGAATATATGCGAGTATTTGGTATAACTCTTAATTCGGAGTTAAATTCAAGCAGTATATTATCCGGGTCGCCTTCAGCCCACTGAACACAGTAATAAGGGAGAAATGGGTTTATGTAATAGAAGCAGGGACCCTTCCCCGTATAATAAACAACCTCTGCCACTGATAAATCAAGCCACTTTGTTATACCGAAGTCAAATCTATGGCCGGATAAATATGTTGATTTTGCAGGGTCAAGAAGGGCTGTGAAGAACTCCATCTTATTTCTCTTCCATATTGCCCGGACCTTCAGTATATCAAATGTTGGGGCTGATGATGAGATGAGCATATTTGAACGATAGCCAGGTCCCCACTGGAGTTCATCTCTCCCGAACAGAATATAAAACATACCAAATTTCATGTTCACATAGCCCTTCTCTGCAGGCATAATCGTCCGCCAGGACCTATTTCTTAAGAAGTAATCAGATGATGTGTATCTCTGCATCCAGTAGTCACCAAAATATTGCCTTATCCTCCACCTGCCAGCAAAGGTAATATCATTTCCTATATCCACGCTACCCTGTAATATTGTTTCTATAGAGGCGTTCTCCGCGCTTTTATCTGTCTTCCATTTATCAAATATTGGAAGGATTTGCGCACCCCCCCTGAAGAATATATAGCCACCCTCAGAAACATAGTGATCGCTATTGTGTAGTTTTGATGACCTGTTGTATTTAATGATACATTCTGGTTTTTCATACCCTTCTGGCATGTAGGAATCAATAAGGCGAGCGAGGTAATATGAGTCAAGAGAGTCGGGCTTTTTTTCTGATTTTATATTCTCCAATGCTTCATTTATACATATCTCTAACTCTCTTTGTGATATTGGTTTCTCAAGATAAAACTGAGTTATGAAACCACGTGATGCAAGACGGTCAAGGGCTTCATAAGTCCATGACTGTCTCCATGAATCTACCCAATCCTCAATGGTTATATTCTCAAGTGATGCATTTTTTAAATCGGAATGAACAAAACCAGCAAGAATAAAAACCAAAAAAATAGTAAAAAAATATTTACATTTCACAATATCCCCTGATAAATCACTAATGGAATATAGATGACTATAACATCTTTTTATGAATTAACCAATGAATTTAATAATTGATGGTATTAAAGTGAGATTTTAATTCTTGACTGAAAAAGCGGGTTTATGATAAGTTAAGATGTTGGCGGCATAGCCAAAAGGACAAGGCGACGGTCTGCAAAACCGTTATGTCCCGGTTCAATTCCGGGTGCCGCCTTTTGTTATAGTGCCGGAGTGGCGAAATGGCAGACGCGACGGACTTAAAATCCGTTGGGAGTAATCTTCCATGTCGGTTCGACTCCGACCTCCGGCAGAAGATTGAGTTAAATAAACTATAAATTTATGATATTATTTTTATTATGAAATATCCTGTTGTCATAGAAAAAGATGAGGATGGAATATATGTTGTCGAGTGCCCCATTATTCCTGGGTGTATAAGCCAGGGAATGAGTGAAGAGGAAGCAATTGAAAATATAAAAGAAGCGATAAAACAATGTCTTGAAGTTCGCCGCAATCTGGGACTTCCTCTCTTTCTTGAAATGACAGAGATTGAGGTATCTTAAATTTGACAAAAGTCCCTGTGCTTAAACCTAAAGATGTCATAAAAGCTTTTGAAAATTTTGGATGGAAAGTTGTAAGAAGTAAGGGTAGTCATATCATTATGATTAAAGAAGGCAGTATTTCAACACTATCAATTCCTAAGCATAAAGAAATTGCAAGAGGGACATTGAGAAAATTGATTAAATCATCTGGGATATCTCTGGGTGACTTTGTAAAAGCATTAAAATAGTAAAAATTAAAATCAATTGGGAATAATCTTCCATGTCGGTTCGACTCCGACCTCAGACAAGGAATATGTTATAATAATAATTATTTTACACAGAAAGGAGATAATATGAAGTGTAATTTTTGTGACTCTGAAGCAGTTGTTAATTATCAAAAAACATGGATAAGGTTTGATATTAAAAAAAATGAAGAATACATATTGGATTTAAAATTTAATGGAATTGACATCGGAGAAATAAGCATCAATGAGAACTTCCACTTATGCAAGAAACATGAAAAAATGTGGATTGAAGATGAAATACCTTAAGATATTAAGAAATGGAAATGAAAAAACCTAATTGGATTATATTAGGACCAACTAAAAGCTGGGAAACCGCAATAGAACACCAAGGTATTTGGGGACTTAAAGAAATGCTTTATCCAGAATGGAAAGCAATGGAAAAGAGAGATATATTATTCTTTCATGTAACATCTCCAATAACAGGTATAATTGGAGTTGGTAAATTTGATACAAGATTTATTCAGGATAAACCTTTATGGCCTGAAGAAATAAAGGAAAAAAGATTAATATATCCCCTTAAATTTCAATTCGATATAGAATATATTATTGAAAGAGATAGATGGGAAAAAGATAGAATAAAACCCCCTTTAACAATCCAAGAGATGAGAAGAGGTGTAAACATCCTTAGTGAAAGGACAATCAGATTTCTATATATAGAATTTTTGGAAAAATTTAAGTTTGATATTCTTATAGAATCTACTGAAGAAACTCCCTTATATTTAGAAACCAAGGAAACTAAAGAAATTTCTATAAATCATAAAAAAGTTCAAGAAATAATTTTTGAAATAGGTAAACTAAACCGCTATGTAAGTGAAAAAGAATATCCAATGAACAGCGAAAGATTGGATGTAGTTTGGAGAAGAATTGAAAGAAGTACTCCTACATATGTGTTTGAGGTTAATATTGGTGGAGACATTTATCATGCTCTTGGGAAATTAAAACATGCATTTGATCTGTGGAATAGTAACATATTTCTTGTGTCAACAAATGAAGATATTAATGAAGCAGATAAACTGCTTGAAGGAACATTTCATGAAATAAAAGATAAAATCAAAAAAATAACTATTTCTAAAATTAATGAGTTATATAAGCAGAAATCTAAATGGTTAGAAATTGAAAGAGAGATAGGATTAATATAATTTAGATTTAATTCAGATAAATCAAATTAAGTTACTTATCACAATGAAAATCTTGTAATATTCCCTCCCCAACAATCACATCTCTCACATTATTCACACCCCATGGATAGACAATCTCTTCAAGTGATTTAATATTCCATATATTAATTCTTGCTGGTGTGCCATCCCTCCACAGAAACTCATCCTCAATACAAAGCGAATACGCAGGGTTCACCGTCACCGCTCTCAATATCTCCTCAGCAGTCATCCTCAAATAGACAGCAGATAGTGATATAATCGCCTGTATATTGAAGCACATTGAACTGCCAGGATTGAAGTCAGTTGCAATCGCCACCCGACAGCCCTCATCAATGAACATCCTTGCATCAGCATAATCTACATGACCAAGAAAGAATGTCGTCCCTGGCAGTAAGACAGCAACGCAACCTGCCTCTTTTATCGTCTTTGCATCTTCTTCTGTGCTCTTTGTAAGGTGGTCAATACTTACAGCGCCGAGTTCACAGGCAACCCTCACTCCACCAAAATTGGCAAATTCATTCAGATGTGCCCTCAGTCCAAAACCAAGTTCACTCGCCCTTATAAATATTCTCTCCATCTCCTTTACCGTGAATGCACCCTCATCGCAGAAGACATCGCAGAACTTCGCAATACCCTGCTCGGTAGCAGCAGGTAGCATCTCATCGCATATAAGGTTGATATAGCCCTCTCTGTCATCTTTGAATTCCGGTGGAATAGCATGAGTTCCGAGAAATGTCGGCATGACCTTCACTGGATGACTATTACCCGCATCTCTTATCACCTCAAGAATCTTCATCTCTTCATCTGTTGTCAGTCCATAACCGCTCTTCGCCTCAACTACTGTCGTTCCATATTTCAGCATCTCATCAAGTCGTCTCCTTGCCAATAGCGTCAGTTCTTCCCTTGAAGCATCTCTCGTAGCCCTTACAGTTGATAGTATTCCACCACCCTTTCTCGCTATATCCTGATATGTCTCACCGGAAAGGCGCCTCCAGAACTCATCTGCCCTTGTGCCAGCAAACACAAGATGTGTATGGCAGTCAACAAAGCCAGGTGTGACAAGACCTCCACCTGCATCAATTAAATCAGGATTACCGATGACATTCTCTGAAACAATATTCTTATGACCAAATGATTTTAGATGACCATCTTTAATATATATTTCGGCATTTTTTACTCTTTGCAATTGGTCATCTATAGAGAAATAGACAAGTTCACCTATATTTGTTATGAGAATATCAGACATTTAAATTACTGACCCGCCAGTTTTTCCTGCAGGCGCACTTCAAGTATCTGGCTCTTACTGAAGTTCTCAAGTGACAGGCAGAACTCCGCTACATCATACAGGGCATCTGATGGTATCAAGCCAACAATCTCACAGCCGATTATATTCACACCATACCTTCGCGCCTCAGCCCTTATAAGTTCAAGGACACGAAAGACAGGCGTCTTCTCAAAGTTAGTCAGGTTCATAGAGACCTGAACTATGCCACGCTCCTCAAGTGCGAATCCCATCGCCTTCACGAACCTGAGACCACCACTTATATGTCTCACTGCGTGTGCAATCTTATTAGCAATATTGATATCGTTCGTATTCAGATTAACATTGTATGCAATAAGAAACGGCCTCACGCCAACTGCAACAACACCAGCCGTAGGATGAATCTCATCCGGACCGAAGTCGGGCTTCCAGAGGGTGTCTTTTATCTTCTCAGCAAAACCCTCAAACTCTCCCTTTCTGATATTAGATAGATTCTGCCTATCGGGTGATGTCGCTGAGTTTTCATAAAGATAGACAGGCACTTTGAATGTTTCCGCTACCATCTGCCCTATCTCCTTTGAGAACTCAACACAACCATCAATGTCAATACCCCTTATTGGAACAAATGGCACAACATCAACCGCCCCCATCCTCGGATGCTCTCCCTTATGTTTATTCAGGTCTATCTTCTCAATCGCCCTCCCAAATAATACCTTTATGCCCTCTCTCAAACCATCTTTATCACCCGCCAAAGTTATCACAGTCCTGTTGTGGTCAGGGTCAGAACTATAGTTAAGAAGGGCGAGGTTCTTTATACCATCAAAGCCAGAAACAATATATTCAATCTTCTCTTTATCTTTTCCATCACTTATGTTCGGCACGCATTCTATCGTCTCCTTCATATATAACCTCCAATATTTAACTTATATAAATTTACTCACCAATTACGGTGACAACAACCCTTCTTTTTCTTGCCCTGTTATCAAAGTCAAGAAGGACAATCTGCTGCCATGTTCCAGTCATTGGGGAGCCCTTTACAACTGGACAGGTAAAACCTGGACCTACAATAGATGAGCGTATATGCGCATAACCGTTGCCATCACCCCAGGTATTGTCATGGTGATATGGCACACCGGTGGGTGCTATTCTCTCCATCGCTTCTTTAAGGTCTTTTATCAGTCCTGGCTCGTATTCAATTGTTGTTATCCCGGCGGTTGAGTGAACAGCAAAGATATTTACAAGTCCATCCTTAATTTCCGATTCTCGAACTATCTCCTCAACTATATTTGATATGTTTATAATGTCGGTATGCCCTTTTGTAGATACCTCAAAATCTTTTCTGTATACAACCATGGCTGACCTCCACTGAAATATTCAGATTATTTAAATAACTGGCTAAAACTCTTCTCTAATATCTCTAAGCCCTCGTTAGCAGTCCTTTTATCTATATCAAGATGCGTTCTAAACCTTATGCTCCTGCGACCACATTTCAATACAAGAAGACCATTCTCAATTATCTTATTATAAACCTCATCTCTTAATTTTGGCGTTGCAAGGTCAAAGGCAATCATCAACCCCCTGCCCCTTATATTATCCACACTATCTGGATATTTACTTCCTATCTCGGTAAGTTTGTTTAAGATATAATCACCCATAATCCTTGTGTTTTCCAGAAGGTTTTCCTCATCCATAATCTTGAGGTATTGTGTAGTCCGAACCATGTCGGTAAGATTTCCACCAAATGTGGAGTTAAGGCGGTTTGCCCCAGGGGCGAAACCAAGCGATTCATCAACCTTATCTGAAAATACATTATATGGCAGGTCATCAATTCTCTTTGAGACAATAATTCCTGCAACCTGGAATTTCTTACCAAATGCCATTATATCGGGCTTTGCACCATCACCAAAATTCTGATAGCCCCACATCTTACCCGTTATCCCCATTCCTGTCTGAACTTCATCATATATCAGAAGTATATCCTCATTCAGTGTTATATTCCGAAGCGTTTTCAGAAACTCACCACGAAAGTGGTTGTCACCGCCCTCTGCCTGTATCGGCTCAATAATTATTGCTGCTAGATTATCTCTATCCCTCGCAATAATATCCTTTATCTGACTCAGTGCCACTTCCTCTGCCTTAGAGACCCTCTCAATCTCCTTATCGTCCAGCGGAAAATGAATCTTTGGATTTGGAACTCTATACCAGTTAAACTTTGGAAAGAATGCGGTCTTTCTTATATCTGATGACCCTGTAATGGTGATTGTATAACCTGTTCTACCATGAAACGCCTCATCAAAATATATTACCTTCAGATTGTTGGTATATTTCTCATCTATCTCCTCCCATGTGCCCTTCCAGATGCCCTTCTTGATATTGACCTTGGTTTTGAAATCAAACGCACACTTCAGCGCATTCTCTACTGCAAGGGCACCACCATCAATGAAGAACATATATGGCATATTCTCCGGAAGCGCATACTTTTCTACCGCCTCTACGAACTCAGCATATAATTCAGTATAGAAATCCGAGTTAGATGGCTTATGAATTGCAGATAGAAGCAATTTCTTTTGAAACTCCTTATCGCCCATCTTTGGATGATTATAGCCAATCGGGCAGGAAGCAAAGTAGGAGAAGAAATCAACAAACCTTCTTCCATTCAATGAGTCATAAAGATAACTACCATTGCTCTTTTCAAGGTCAACTACAATATTATTAAACCCATCCACTAAGATATGCCTTTTCAATATACCCAGAACTTCTGATGCCCTTTTTCCTGGCTCCATAGTAAACCTCCTCTTAGTAATTCTCTCAATATAACAATTTAATGTAATTTGGACAAGAGAATTTATAATCTTATCGCATTAAGACCTGAATCCTCTATTGACGCTGGTTTTACAATCACTGATTTATTATTTGAATATGACACTCTGCCAACCACCTTTGTTTTTTTAACATATTTTGCCTGGGTATAAACAACTTCTACTTTGCCTTCTGACCTACCCTTGCTGAAATAAGCAGCAAGTTTTGCAGACATAATTATATCATCACCTGACGGCTCTCTACCCTTCTGGAGTTTTAATACAAGATGGCTGCCATGCCTTTCAAAAGCGTGAAACCATAAATCATTGCCCTTTGCCAACCTGAATGTTACATACTCATTGGACCTTGCATCTCTTCCTATATATATAACCACACCAGTTCTTACCTCAACCTTCAATATGTGTAGACCCGAAAATTCTTTATCTCTCCTCTCAGGTCTTCCTTTAAGCTTCCTTACTGCAATTCCCCTTGAGATTATCCTATTCAACTCTTCTTTATCTAACTCGGATATAGAATCTGGTTCGGGCAATCCTTCAAGTTCATCTTTCATTTTCTTAATCTCCTCAGGAATCCTCTTAAGTGACTTTTCCATCTTTTTCGCTTTCTTATAATATCTGACAGCATTTTCATAAGGCGCAAGAGATGGGTCAAGTTCTATCTCTATCAAATTGCCTTCTTCAGCGCTATCAGGCAGAACTGCCAATTCATCACCCTTCTTTAATATGTGGAGATTCGCCATAACAATGTCACCTTTATGTCTCACACTATCAAACAATTTACACTCACTTAATCTTTCTTCCGCATCTTTTATCTTCTCCTCTAACCTCCTTCTTCTCCTTTTTATTTCTAATATCGACTTCCTCTCAAGTGACTGCCTTTCAGTATATTCATAAATTAACCCGTGGTATTTTGAAAGTAACCTGAGTGGCGATGTATATTCAGAATCAACCTGCATCATACAATCAGACGACTTTAATGGTGATAGATATAAGTTGCCACTCAACCCTTTCAATATTCTAAACTCAATTATTTCATCTTTATAAGCATTACAGTAATCCAATATAGCCGAATAAAGTGCTTTTATATCGTCATCGGAAACATCATCTATGTTAATCTCTGGAGAAAGACATATATATTCAATCAAGAACTTAGCGATGTCAGGTGTTATCTCTCTGATATTTGAAGAGATAACTTTATATAATGGGAACGATTTGTATCTATTTATTATCTCTATAATTCCTTCAATTCCAATATCATAAGCACCTGGCAATTCAATCTTTTTAGTTTCTGAATAAACCCTGCCTATTTCTACTCTCTCATTCAATGACCACTCTATTCTGTTTATTTTTGTAATAAGAATATTTGAATTTCTTCCAAATAAGTTGCATATGACCTGTATATTTTCACCCAAATCAAAGAATATTACTCTATCTCTATCACTGCACCTTACATTCTTTATGATAAGGCCTTCAATATTCTTATTCAAAATTGGCAGTTCAGACCATTTACCAGAAACATATGATATACTTACTCCTTTATTCTCCTGTGTAATTCCATAAAATAGTGGATGGGCAGATAGAATCAGATTGGATTTATCAACATAAAATTCCAATCTGATATTATATTTACTACAAGATACCCTTTTTATCTCATTACCTTTATATATCTTATTAATATTATAGGCAAGTTTTTCTATAAAAAATCTATCCATCATAATAGAAGATAATACCAACAAAATAAAGACCTATCAATATGTCATTATTTATTAGTGTGAACAGTTAAACCAATGTAATATTGAAAAGGTCTAATACAAGTGTTAATATTTCTAACTATGGAGAATTTATACTGGGTAATTGCTATTATAGGTGGAATTATAGCCATATGGTGGGTATGGAATGGCATACAGAAAGAGCAGATACGGCTTCTCAAGAGTGAATATGCAAGGTCAAGTGATATGTTTAGAGAAGAGGTTATGAGAAGCACAATCCGTCTTGGTTTTATATTCTTCCTGTCATTTCTTATCGCCGGTCTTATTGTTCTCTGGGGCTATATCCTCTTATACCGCAAGGGCAGTCCTTCTGCAACTGATGGACTTCTTATCCTATCTTTATCCATAATTGGCTTTGGTCTTTTTGGGTTCATTTATCAACTTATAAAGTTCAGGAGGGGTAAAAATGTTAAAAATTAGATATACGCTCTCCTTTCTTTGCATCATTTCATTAGTTTTCGTCTTTTGTGGTCCAAAGAAGGATGGTATAAACTGGCTCAATGATGTTGACAGAGCAAAGGAAGAGGCACAGAGTTCAAAGAAACCGTTGATTATGTATTTCAGGTCTTCAGGTATTGATTTCTGCAAGGATATGGAATTAGAACAGTTCTATGATGAAAGTTTGTTGAAGGTGTCTGACAAATATGTGTGGCTATGGATAGATGGTGATGTAAAGGAAGAAACAGCCAATTACTTTGCCATTCACGCCTATCCCGAGATGATATTCTACTCATATACCGGTAAGGAATTATTCAGAGAGATTGGCAAGGTAGACACAAATAAACTTCTTGAAGACCTGAAACTTGTTGACAAAAATTACTGCAGATATGATGAAGTGAAGGCAAAGTATGAAAAAGACCCTGCAGACATTAAATTGAAATATGAATATGCAAAAACATTGTATGAGATGGGAAAGACAGGTGAGTATCTGAAAATTCTAAATGAGATAAAAGATGAAGATATAAACAATGCGAAGGGAATGTTCACAAAAGCCATGTTAGACCTTGGCTTTCAGAATTTAATAAGCGGTAATGTAGATAAAGCAATGGAGTATTTCAATCTCATTGTTGACAAATATCCACAATCAGAGGAGGCACCAAAGGCACTCAATTACATCGGTGATTGCTATAGATTGCTTGAAGATAGCGACAAGGCAATAGCAACATACAGAAATGTAATAAATAAATATCCAACCTCAGATGTAAGAACTGAGGCAGAAAATAAAATCGCAAGATTGGAGACATTTAAGAAGACAATAGAGGAATTCTGGAAATAGACAATATATTAATAGACTCCCCAATTAAAACCATACTGTTTTACTTGACCTAAACGGATTATTTGATTAATCTATGCATTATGATAGATATTGAATCTATATTGTTAATTCTAATAATAATTTCATCTGTGGCGGTGATTACTAATTACATACGCCTTCCTTATACTATAGTTCTGGTTCTTGTTGGACTTGCACTTGGCTACTCTAATTTAATACCAAAGTTCCAACTCACACCCGACCTCATATTCTCAATCCTTCTTCCTGTTCTTATATTTGAGGGTGCCCTTAATATAAGCGTCTCTGAATTTTTGAAAAACTTAAAGTTAATATCACTTTTAGCAGTTCTGGGACTCCTATTTGCAGGTTTTCTATTTGCAGTGGGCATTCATTATATATTTGCAATATCACTGGGATTATCAGCACTTGTTGGTTTCCTGATATGTGCGACAGACCCGGTATCTGTAATAGCAATATTCAGGGGACTGGGTATAAAAAGAGACCTCTCAACAATATTAGAAGGTGAAAGTTTATTAAATGATGGTGTAGCAATAGTTATATTCAGTGTTTTAATAGGAAGTTTAACCAAAGGTAGTATTACGCTCTTTGAGCCAATAAAAAATTTCTTCATAGTTACTATAGGTGGTGCTGCATTTGGTATCATAATAGGTGTCATTGCCTCATTGATAATAAGAGGTGTTAGAAACAACTTTGTAATTATCACAGTTACAACAATACTTGCCTATTCTACAAATATACTGGCTATAAAACTTCACCTATCCGGTATTATTGCAATCGTATCTTCTGCAATAGTTTTATCTGAATATGGCTTTAAGTATCATAAAACCCAGATGATAAAAATCCCAGTTATATCATTCTGGGAATACCTTGCTTTCATTGTAAACTCAATCATATTCCTGCTCATAGGAATTGAGATAGCACATGTTGATATACTCTTATATATTTATCCTATTATAATTGCATGGCTACTCAGTATAGGCACAAGGGCTGTAATGATATATGCTCTAGTTCCCATCGCATCCTTCTGGAAGACATATATACCATTAAATTACAGACATATGCTTGTCTGGGGAGGGCTCAGAGGGTCTGTGGCGCTTGCACTTGCCCTATCCATCCCACAGCAGGTTGAAGAAAGACCATTCCTTTTGTGTATCATATTTGGAGTTGTATTGCTTTCCCTTGTCGTTCAGGGCACAACAACAAATCTATTCATCAGATTTTTAGGTCTTTCACGAAAATCACAGGAAAGCGAGGAATTGGAACTATATACTGGAATGCTAATATCAACCCAGGAGGCAATAGAAGAACTCAAGAAGTGCCTTCAAAGAGGTGAACTAACAAAGTCAATGTTCAAAAAGATGCTAAAAGAGTATAATGAAAAATTACACAATATTGAAAATAACATTCACGAACTTGAGAAAAAATACCATCATCTTGAGAAAGAAAGAATCACAACATTATATAAATCAATTCTTTTGAGAGAGAAATCCGCATTAATAGGTGCACTCAACAGGGGTTTAATATCTCGCTCTTCCCATGACAAACTTGTTGAAAAAATAGATGAGAAGATATCAGAATTACTAGAAGATAATATTGAAGATTTAAAGCCTGAATAATCTTATATGATATTTAGGCATATATTTTGCCCAATATAATGATAATATATCCTCATTATGAGAAAGAAAGAGAAAAATATGGATGAAGCAGAGATAAAGAAAAATAAATCAGAACCTGCTGAAGAGAATGTGGAAGAGGAGATATTAGAGAAAGATATTGACACTCTTCATAACCGAATAAAGGAGCTTGAGGACAATTTGCTCAGGTTAGCGGCTGAATTTGATAACTATAGAAAGAGGCAGGTAAGAGAACAGGAGGTGAGGGTCTCTCACTCTATTGCCTACTTTCTTCGTGACTTTCTGCCAATAATTGAGGACATAAGAAGGGCATCAGAACTTACACCCTCAACTGAAGAGGCCAAAAATATCTGCAACGGGATTTGCCTGTTATATAGAAAACTCACTGATTTTCTCCAGTCAAAGGGGATGCGGCAGATAGATGTCAAGAAAGGTGATGAGTTTGACCCTGCACTTATGAATGCTGTCAGCACTATTGAAACAACCGAGCAAAAACCACATACTATATATGACATTATTGAAGAGGGTTACCTCCTTGGGGATACACTCATAAGACCTGCAAATGTCATTGTAGTCCAAAAACCCGAACCAAAGCAAGAAGAAGCAGAGTAATAAATATTAGCAATGTTCAATAGTGAATATGGCTGAGAACAATGACATTTCAAAGAAGAACATAAGTGAAAATCCCTCCAGGCAAGAGGGATACTTCAAAACAGTAAGAAATTGGACTTACTCACTAATCTTTGTAATACCTCTTGCTATCATATATGAAATCTCTTCACTAATTGCAAATCGCTCAATGGTGACCGGCGTAAGAAGCGCCGCAGAGGTATGGATTCTCAAAGTCCTTTATACATTCGGTTTCCCGGCATTTATTCCACTCAGCATTATATTCATAATAGCATTTGGCATTGTCTACTTCTTGAACAGAAGAAAGGGCTTTGTAATGAGATGGCGCTATATAATATATATGTTCATAGAATCACTTATTCTGGGTGGAATACTTGGTTTTGCTGTCTCCTTAATTATGAGAATACTTCCCCTATCTTTTGACACCCTTCATAACATATCTCTCTCATTTGGCGCAGGTCTCTACGAGGAACTTATATTCAGAGCCCTTTTGCTCCCCGCAATTGCTTTCGTCTTCACAAAATTGAAATTAAAGAAAATACTGGGCTGGACACTTGCAATCATCATTTCATCAACACTTTTTTCAATAATGCACCATATAGGTGCTTATGGGGAACCGTTTAAGATTAATGCATTCATATATAGATTTCTCTCCGGTTGCTTCTTCTCAGGTCTCTATTTGCTAAGGGGCTTTGGAATAACAGCGTGGTCGCATTCAATATATGACCTGCTTGTTGTCGGTGGTTTTTATAGCATGTTCTAAACAATAAAGGACTGATGACTATGGCAACAAAGGACTACTATGAAATTCTCGGTGTCTCCGAGAATGCTTCACTGGAAGATATAAAGAAGGCATATCGTCGTCTTGCAAAGATGTATCATCCTGACAAAAATCCCGGTGATAAGCAGGCAGAGGAGCGTTTTAAGGAGATAGGTGAAGCATATAGCGTTCTTTCTGACCCTGAGAAGAAAAAACAGTATGATATGATGCGAAAGTATGGCGGTGCCTATGCTGGCACAGGACCATTTACAGGTGGCTTTGGCGACTCTGGTAATTTCAGATGGGAAACACTGAAGGACGAGGACCTGTTTGGCTTTGGTGGACTCGGAGATATATTTGAGTCATTCTTCAGGGGGTATGGAGGTAGAACTGGCTTTCAGGAAGAGACAAAGGCTAAACCAAGAAGGGGCGATGACATTCACCTCAATATGGAGATACCATTTGCTCTTTCCCTAAAGGGTGGTAAGGCGATAGTGAAGGTGCCAAAGGAGATAACCTGCACCACCTGTGGAGGAACCGGTGCTGCTCGCGGAGCAAAAGTGCTTATCTGTTCAAGATGCAAGGGCACAGGAACCGTCTCATACAGTTTAGGGGGCTATGCTATCTCACGCACCTGCCCTGAATGTCTTGGCAAGGGAACAAGACCAAAAAAACCCTGTCCCGATTGTAGCGGTCTTGGTTTTACAAGAGGCATCAAAAAAGTTCGCATCATAATACAAAATGGTATTAGAGACAAGACAAAGATAAAGATAACAGGTAAGGGTGATGAGGGTCTATCGGGTGCCCAGCCAGGAGACCTTTACATCACAATAAGAGTTTCACCTGACCCTGATTATGAAAGAGTTGGAGACGACCTTATAATAAAGCGAACAATCGGGCTTGATGAGGCAATACTTGGAACCGCAATAGAGATTGTCAATCCATATAACAAGAAGGCAAAATTAAAGATACCAGCAGGCACACAGCCAGGTAAGAAATTTCGCCTTAGAAATATGGGTGTTATCAATGAAAGAGATAAAAGAACGGGCAGCCTTATTGTAGATATAAATGTCCATATACCAAAGGACCTGACAAAGGAGCAGAAGGAGTTTATAAAGACCTTCTCAAATAGAAGGTAGAAAATTTATTAAGATTAATATCTTCTCAGGAAGGAAGGTATTTTTGTTAGAAAGAAAGACAAAAATAGTCGCCACTATCGGGAATATACCAGTTAACAAGAAAGTTTATTTCTTAAAAAACCTTATAAAAGCAGGGGTAGATATCATCCGTATAAATATGAGCCATAAGAATGAGGGCGATGAAGGTGAACTATTGGACTTGATAAGCACTATAAGGAATGTTTCCAGAGATGTTGGAAAGCCAGTTGCTATAATGGCAGATATTCAGGGTCCAAAGATACGGCTGGGTAATGTTCCCGACAGTAAGGCATCTATCAAGAAAGGCGAACATATAAGATTGGGCACATGTGAGAATGCAGATATCACAATAAGGAACTGTCCCGGGTTCACAAAAAAGATAGCAGACGCAATTAAAGACGATACGGATATTTCAATTAATATCGGTGATGGTGCTCTTATGCTTGATGCACTTAAAGTAGAAGGTAAAGTAATTGAGTTTGTTACAAGGAATAACGGTAAAATAAGGACAGGACAGGGCGTAACAATAAGGGGCATTCGCCTTCCCTCAGACAAATACAGAATAGAAAATTATCCACATGATATCTGGTCTGTCAGGAAAGTGGCAGAATATGTTGACATGTTCTCTCTATCTTTTGTTAATACAGGTGATGATATAGACAGCATTCATAACTTCATCTCAAACGAGGTAATGAATAAACATGAAATACTGGAGAGATTTGGTGGATTGTCTGAATTTCCAGTAATTGCGAAGATAGAGACAGATGATGGTGTAATGAATATTGACAGCATAATTGACAGGGCTTTCGGCATAATGGTCGCAAGGGGTGATATGGGGCTTCAGATGGGTCTTGAGAATGTCCCACTTGCACAGAAGGAGATTGCGAGAAGGGCGAATATCTGGGGCAAACCGGTGATTGTAGCAACGCAGATGCTTGCATCAATGGTCTCATCACCCGAACCGACAAGGGCAGAAGTGAGCGATGTCGCTAATGCCATCATAGATGGTGCAGACGCGCTGATGCTCTCCGATGAAACCGCTATTGGAGAGTTTCCAATTGAGTCAGTGAAATTTATGGATAGAATTGCACGCTCAGTTGAGAAAAAGGTTTATGGCATAGAAGGCGAGGGCGATGAGTATGTAAAGTTAGGGCAACTTGAGGAATTATATAAGGACTTTGAGTTTGAGATTGAGAAGAAGAAAAGACGGAGTAAGGCGAGTGAAGGGTTGCAGATGGATGAAACAGCGCACTTTGTAAGTTACTCTTCTGTTCTCAGCACGCTTCTCATTGAGTGTGATGCGATAGTGGCGATATCAAGGAGTGGCGCAACAGCAAGGCGGATAGCGAGGTTCAGACCGACAGTGCCTGTAATAGTCGGGACATATAGCGAAAGCATCCAGCGTCTTTGCTCACTATCATACGGTATAAAGGCGTTTGTAATAGATAGAAAGTCAGAATCAAAAGACCCCTTCAGATGTCTTGAATGTGAATTTAAGGAAGTTGAGAAAATAGCATACAATAGGGGTTTATTAAAGAAAGGGATGAAGGTAGCGAGAATAGCAGGACTGACAGACAATAAAGTAGGAGACACAAATCTATTGCATATTATTAGGATATAATGAAAAAAATTAATTCATCAAAATAGTAAATTATTCAATTATTAACCTACAATATTTCTACCATTGGCATATCTGGAGATGCAGGATTAGATATTAGTGTTTTAGTCCTCGGGTCAACAATAAGGTCTAATACTTCCAGGACAACTTGACCTATTAGCGGCTGTGAACCCTTCTCCTCTGCTGAAACATCAAAATTACCAATCCTTCCCTTTATCTCAATTGTTACAACACCATAGATAGATTTCTTCTCTATCTTATTATTTGCATACTTTACTTTTACATCCCGTATTTTTTTAAGCCCGAGTTTTTCAATAATCTCCTGGGGTAATACCACCATAGTAGCCCCAGTGTCAATCACTGCATCAATATCCACTGTTTTACTTTTTTCAATAAGATTGGAAATCTTTACCTTCTCAATAACTTTTCCCATATTATATCCTCCACAACAATAATAAAATTTAATATATAAGTTATTTAACTTATATTTTCCCTACCCCTCTGATATAACCCTTCCACCAAACCTCTTTATCTCCCTCTCTATAACCTTATCACCAGCACCCTTCGTATTTGCTTTGCTCTCTTTCTTCTCTTCCTCTCCGCCGTCAATAATGACAATCTCTATATCTACCTTACTACCTGTTATTTTTTCATAGACATCTGATAGAACTGACTTGCTCTGAACATCACTGAGCCGTTCAATATGAAATCTCTTTGTGCGACCTATACCAATCTTCAATTTACCATCACCTGTGCCAAGATACGTAGCATCATTAAGTATTCCCCATAACTGTCTGCTTCTATCCTTCACAGCCCTGAGAATCTCATTCCATATATCTCCCCTATCTTTATCTACCTTTCCAGTATGAGAGACGGAAACTGTGCTATCAGGTGACTGCGTTTTCTCATCAACTTGACCCTTTTTCATTTGAATGTCAGGCATTTTTTTCTCACTTACCTTAATATGTTCTGAAATCTTTTCTACTCCTGACCTACCCGTATTTATAACCTCCTCTATTCCCAGCGACTCAAGGTCATCTATTGGAAGACCGCTCACAAGACGAGAACCCCTTATAATTGCCATATCAAGGACTATCTCTATCGGAGCACCCTTAAAATAGTTCGTCCTCACACTTATTAAACTGTCTGCACAGGCATATATATTTGAAATATCAGCCCCCTCTGCTATTTTTATAAGATGGTTTACATGAGAATCTGATATGTTCAGAATTTCTACTTCTCTTATGCCCGACTTTATCAGCATAAGTTTGTGGAATACGCTGATAATATCATCATAAAGGTGGACAACTGACCCACCCTTATCACCAAACTCTTTCACAAGATATAATACCTCCGTTGTATCACCACTCAGCATTTTCTCTGCAATTGTGCTTGCCGAACTAAAGTCCCCAACCTCCAAAAGTTGACTTACAAATTCCATAGTTATTCTACCCTCGCTGAAAGCAACCATCTGCTCAAGCAAACTCTCAGCATCTCGCATACAACCCTCGCTCTTCCTTGCGATATAGTAAAGGGCATCAGCATCAACCTCTACTCCTTCAGCCAGGACAATATCAGAGAGCCGTTTCACAATCAGGGCAACCGGAATTCGTCTGAACTGAAAATGAAGACACCTGCTCATAATAGTAGGCAGAACTTTATTTGGTTGTGTCGTGGCGAAGATGAAGACGACATAAGGTGGTGGCTCTTCCAGTGTCTTCAGCAGAGCATTGAACGCCTCTGTTGTTAGCATATGGACTTCATCAATGATATAGACCTTGTATCGACCCCTGATGGGCGCAAGAAGTATTCTCTCTCTGAGTGCGCGAATCTCGTCTATACCTCTGTTTGAAGCGCCATCAATCTCAATGACATCAAGGTCGCGACCCTCAGTAATATCTATACAGGAGGGGCAGATGTTGCAGGGCTCGGATTTTTCCACTACCTCACAGTTTATGGCTTTCGCAAGTATACGGGCAACAGTGGTTTTACCTACACCACGGGGACCGCTGAATATATATGCGTGGGCTAATTTGCCTGATTTCACCGAGTTAATAAGGCATCTTGTGATATATTCCTGCCCTATTACATCTGAGAATGTCTGTGGTCTGAACTTTCTGGAAATAACTTTATGAGACATACCTTTTGTATTCTAACATCAAGAAAATATAAAATGAAAATATAAAAAATGAAAAATGACATCATTTTTACGAAAAAACCACTATTAAATAAATTAATCTTTCCTTAATAATAACTATACATCCTAATATTATTGACCACTAATATTTCATTAATATATAGGAACTACTCCTTTGATTCAACAACAAAGAACTTAAATTTCTTACCATTAATGTATTTACCCCCACCAGTGAATTTATTAGTTCTTGAATCATAGGTTATCGTTTCAATTACAGTGCCTCCATTTGGGCATTTTTTTTCATCTTCACCCGGCCCTACGCCTTGTTGATTATCATGAGCGATATCCACACTGTATGTATATTCACCGGTTTTAGTGATACCCACAACTGCTACACAGTGCCCACTGAGACACATCTCAACATCCTTCCCCTCTTCTATCGCAGTTTTTGCTCTATCAAACATTGTTGTCTGGTCTCCTTCTATCTTCTCTGTATTGATGGGATAGTTATTCGATTTCATATAACCATCTTTAATACTCCACCAATCATCACCGCAACCGTTATTCCAGCGCGTTGCTTTCTTCATTGTGGCAATGCTCATCTGGTCATCAGTAAGCCCAAGGTTATACATATTATTAAGATACTTCAAACTGTTTGATACCGCAGTTGGAACGCATTCATTCTTTTCGCACTGCTGGTTTGGGAACTTTTCATCCTGAAGGGAGTAATCCTTTACGATACCACCAACCATTGTGTTGAATTTAAAATTAAAGATTGGCTCTTCAGGAAGACCAGAGTAGAAGATAACATTATAATCGCCCACATTTACTGTTTGAAATTTATCTTGCTTAACAGTTATAATATCTTTCGTCAGAGAAAAGGCATATTCAAATTCAGTTATATTATTTCCCTCATCTACACCAAGGTCAAATGTGATAAACCGTGATTGTCTATCACCCTCCCATTCATAACTAATAGCAGGGATATTCTGAATAACCCAGTTATCATCAACTACAAGATTGAAGTATAAAATATCTGATGATGTATCAAATGTCAGGACAACTGAACCGTTGGATGAATCTTTGGTAATCTGTCCATCTAAATCATAGTCAATCTGATAAAACACCAAATTAGCATTATACGGATTTACAGGTTTCTCCTCACCACAAACCATGAACAAAAGAAAATAAGAAATAACAAATGATAGTAAAATAATTTTAAAAAATGGTTTTGTGAATTTCATTTTTTCACCTTCTTTCTAATACAAATTCAAACTTTTACCAGTTCTTGATATAAGTATAAGTATTTTTAATAATAAGTCAATTAAAGCCATATCTTTTTAAATCTATACAAACTAACATAAAAACACCTAAAGAATCTCAATCGGTTCTTTCTTATCATAACTGACTCTTTATTTGTATCTCTTCTTTAACTATTTCTGGCTTCTATTACAAAATAATTGAAACTTTTACCACACCAATCTGTTCCACTAAATGTCTTCGTCGTGGAATTATATTTTATGATTTCTGTCTTCGCTCTACCCTTTTCACTATCATCATTCTGGGCTTTATCATGAGCAATTAGTAATATATAATTACCATCTTCTATTTTAGCAATACCCACAACTGCAACACAGTGACTATCATATGAGAGTTCTACATCTTTGCCATCCTTTATTGCTTGAAGGACATCATCAAATTTATTCGTCTGGGTTGTTGTTATTGGATAATGGTTATTCATCATATATTCATTCTTTTGTGTCCACCAATTATCTTTATCACAACCATAACCAGAACTCCAACCCGTTGCATCCTTCATCTTACCAATACCTGTCTGTTCATCAGTCAAACCAAGATTATATTTGCTATTTAGAAACTTTAAACTATTTGAGACAGCCGCCGGGACGCATTCCTTTTCACCGCATTCCTGATTTGGGAAGTCATCCTTATGCATTGCCCAATCCTTTACCCTGTGTTTATCACAAGATAGTTCCGGTGGAGGTTTTTCTGGCTTTTTAGTTTCATATACTTCCCCTGTGAAACCAGAGTAGAATACAATCAAACCATCCGTAACCGGGGATGTCTGTGTATAATCCGGCTTTTCATCAATAATGTCATTATTCAACGTAAAAGAATATTCTATTTCACTTACCTTTGTTCCATCTGCTACACCAAGGTCAAAAGCGACTGTCTGCACCTGCTTTACTCCCTCACCTTCAGTGCTCAACACAGGAATATTCTGAATTACCCACCTACTATCAACTACCAGATTGAAGTAAATGACATCAGGTGAACCGTCAAAGGTCAGAGTTACATATCCCCAGGATGAGTTTTCAGTTATCTCACCATCCAAATCAAAGTCCATCTGTTCAAATGTAAGTTCAGCATTGTAGGGGTTTTTAGGTGTCTCTTCACCACATACAAGAAACAATAATAAATTAGCGATAATAAGTGACAGTAAAACATATCTATATATCGAGTATCCGAGTTTCATATTCTCACCTCCCTTCTTACAAATTTATTATATAAATAATTTTAATAAAAGCAATCAAATCCCATATCTTTTTATTCTTCTTTCAAGTTGACCGAGCGATATACCTAAAATCTCTGCTGCCCTTTTCCTATCATTTTCTACCTTAATAAGTGTATCTCTAATCAATGCCTTTTCTACATCCTCAATTGAAGTGCCTATAGGAATCATGAGTGGACCACCCTTGCTCACACCAAACCTCACCTCCTTTGGCAGGTCATCCTGTGTTATCACATCACCCTTTGACATTACTATAAGATTTTCTATCACATTCTTTAGTTCTCTAATATTACCCGGCCAATTATATGAAACTAATAATTCTCTTGCTTTACTATCTATCTCTTTGATGGGAATCTGATTTTTTTTGGAAAATAACTCCATGTAATAGTCCATTAGAAGCGGAATATCTTCTCTTCTCTCCCTAAGAGGTGGAATATATATTTCAATGACCTTAATTCGCCAGTAGAGGTCATCTCTGAATCTGCCCTCTTCTACAACCTTTACAAGGTCTTTATTTGTAGCAGTTATCAACCTGGCATCAACGGTTATTGTCTCATCACCACCCACCCTCTCAAATTGACCATATTCAAGCACCCTTAAGAGTTTAACCTGAACTGACAGCGGTATCTCTGATATCTCATCAAGAAAGAGTGTCCCCCCATCTGCCTTCTCAAACCTGCCTATATGCCTTCTTATTGCATCTGTGAAGGCACCTTTTTCGTGACCAAAGAGTTCGCTCTCAAGGACTCCTTCTGCTAGGGTAACACAATGGAGTTTCACAAGTGGATGGTCTCTACGCTTGCTGTGTGAGTGTATTGCCTCTGCCACAAGTTCCTTTCCAACTCCTGTCTCACCTGTAATGAGAACAGATGCATCAGTTGGAGCAACCTGCCTTATTACCTCATAGACCCTCTGCATTGCCTCAGATTTGCCTATCATATTATCAAATCGTCCGTATGCCTTATCTTTAAGAGCAATATTTTCCATCTGAAGTTTTATACTATTGAAGGCACGTTCTATCACAACCTTTAGTTCACCAAGGTCCACAGGTTCGGTCAGATAATAGTAAGCACCCTCTTTCATAGCCCGAACAGCAACTTTCACATCTTTGACATTTGATATGAATATAAAGGGAATTTCAGGATTAATATTATGGACTCTTTTTAATATATCTATACATGTCTCACTTTCACCTTCAATTTCAGAGAGAATTACGCTATCAAAATTACCTTCAAGACCATTAAATACATCATCCAACCTTTCAACTATGGATACATCATAGTTCTGCTCTGAAAGAAACTCAGAGATAATTCTTCTTAATCTGGGGTCTCTATAATAGAAAATAATTCTATCAGGCATGATGATCCTTAATCATTTATCGTTATTACAAAATCTTATCATATATTAAGTTTACGGCTTATTAATTTTTACTTATTATACCAGAGATATTTTTGTTATATTCTGAAATGATTTTTCTATGGATGTGAAGATACCCTACGGGAGCGATATTATTGACTTCAATGTCAATTCAAAGATGATAGGAGAGATAATTCTATCAAGCCCATATTCTGGACTTTCTAAAAAAACAATAAGCGAACATATTAATGAGGGCTTGATAACATCTATTGAAAATTTTTTACAGGAAGACGAACCAACACTACTAATAATAAATGACCACACAAGACCAACGCCATCGGGGTTAATTATAAATCGGATAAAAGACCTCCTTAACATTGAAAAGACATCGGTTTTAATTGCATCCGGTATGCACAGACCAACGACCACATCGGAACAACAATATATACTTGGTGATGTTTATAATCTATTCAGGGGGAAGGTTCACCACAACAAAGCAAAAACCAATTCATTTATCGGTCTTGGATGGACATCTTATGGAACAGAGGTTCTTGTAAACAATATTCTTGAACATTGCAGTCGTATAATTACGATAGGTTCAGTTGAACCGCACTACTTTGCAGGTCTCACGGGAGGCAGAAAATCATTTCAGCCAGGTATCGCATCAGCAGCATCAATAATAAATAACCACTCATTTGCGCTATCTGATATGGCTAACTCATTCGCTTTAGATGGTAACCCCGTTCATGAGGATATGATGGAATTCGCCTCCTTTGTTACAAATAAATGGAAGGTCTATTCAATACAGATTGTATTAGATAGAGATGGTAGCATCTATTCAGTTCATTATGGAGACCTGACCGGTTCATTTATAGAGTCAGGTGATGATGCAAGGTTGATATTCACAAGAGAGATAAACAAAAAGTATAAGGTAGCCATAGCCATTGCAAGACCCCCGCTTGATATTGACCTGTATCAATCACTAAAAGCAATTGAGAATATCTATTCAGTTATAGACGAAGGTGGCATCATAATGCTCGTCTCACCATGTAGAGAGGGAATCGGTGAAGAGAATTTTTACAAACTACTTACATCAGAAAAGCCCCGCAATGAGATACTAAAAGGGATAGAGGAAAATTATACATTTGGTGCTCACAAAGCATATAGATTGCTTAAGAAGATGGAGAAATTTCAGGTCTGGCTATACTCTGATTTAGACCCAAGTGTTGTCGCAAAGGCAAGGATTAAAACAATATATGACCTGAGCAAAGGTGTCAATGAGGCATTATCCTCAATAGGAAATAATGCAGAAGTTTTAGTAGTCAATGATGCAACTATTATGGTTCCTCGAGTTAAATTATAACTGCTTAAAATTAAACAAAAACATTTGATAATAGCTATTTTAATGTTATACTGCTCTTTAATTATTTTTTATGAATGAGGTGTTTAGTATGGACATCATAAGAGAGATAGAAGAGGAATTAAAGCCCTGCGATGCCAAATTTGATTTCAAGATAGGTGATTCTGTAAGGGTTGAATTCAAGATAGTAGAAGGCGGAAAGGAACGACTGCAGCCTTTTGAAGGTATATGCATATCAAGGCATGGAAGTGGTCTCAGGTCTATGTTCACACTCAGGAAGATATCGTCAAACATAGGTGTTGAGAAAACATTCCCCCTATACTCACCAAGAATTCAGTCACTGAAGGTTGTAACCAAAGGGAGAGCACGAAGGGCGAAGTTATACTACCTCAGGCATAAGGTTGGAAAACAGGCAACGGTTAAAGAGGCAAAATATAGTCCGAAGAAGAAGGACGCTGAAAGTGGCTCCTGATCTCTCAATTGAGAGACGATTATTAAATGAAGGTTACAGATATATTGCAGGCGTTGACGAATGTGGCAGGGGCTCACTTGCAGGACCAGTTCTTGCCTGCTCCGTGTTAATCTATATACCGGAACATCTAGAAAACCCGATTGAAGGCATTGATGATTCAAAAAAACTCACTCGTGAGAAACGAAATGAGCTTTCTCATATTATCAAAAAGCGGTCTTGCGATATCTGCTTTGGAATATCTACTGTAGATGAGATAGAGAAATTCAACATTTTAAATGCATCGCTAAATGCAATGAGCAGGGCAATATATGGTATGAAAAGAAAGCCAGATATTGTGATTATAGATGGGAAATTCAAACCGGATATTGAATATAAAACAATAAATCTTGTAAGAGGTGATTCACTATCCTATGCGGTCGCTATAGCATCTATAATGGGAAAGGTGATGCGAGATAGAATTATGACATCACTTGCAAAGAGATACCCAGATTATGGCTGGAATTGCAACAAGGGTTACTCCACAAAGAAACATAAAGAAGCCATACATAAATATGGTATCAGTAGTCAACATAGAATTTCATTCCAACCTGTGAGATATGTAAAAGAGATGTTAGAATACGAGCATCTTGTATTAAATATAGAACTAAATTCAGAAAATCACATAGAGAATAGAAATTCTGAAAGTATGGAAAACCAGAATAAAAGTAAAAAGTCCACAGGAAAGTTCGGCGAGTCAACTGTCTGCGATTTTCTAAAATCAAAGGGAATAGAAGTTCTTGCGAGGAATTATAGAGGTCAGGGTGGTGAAATAGACATTGTCGCGACAGATGGCGAATATCTGATTATCTGTGAGGTTAAGACAGTAGGTGAAAAAAGCAGCAGGAAAGAACTAAACTATATTGACGGGCGCCAATGGGAGAGAATAAAACTCCTTGCTGAGATATATATGTCTGAGATAGTTGGAAAAGAGATGCCAATAAGATATGACCTTGCAATAGTCAAAATTATCAGAAATAGAACACCAGAGATACAATATATTGAATCATTCTACACAACTGATGATTGATGATACTATTATTTTAGTAGATAATATAAGTAAACAAGATGAAAAAATATAAGACAATTATATTAATTGTGTTTCTTTTATTATGTCTTACCTTATTACAAGATAATTCTAATTATTAGAATAAGATTGAACCTGTGAAAAATAGTGAATTAACATCTGATGAATTCATAACATTTATGAAGATTTTTAAGGAGAAAGAGAACTTTGTAAAAAATACTAGCCCGTTTGATAGGTCATATCAATATCAAACACCTGTCCCTAAGGAAACGATTAAAAAGATATTCTTTGCAGTTATAAAACATAAAGGTGAAGAAGATTCAAAAATAAAAGAAAAAAACCTTATTATAACTGAATTAACTAATTTTCATGGAATGACAATAGGTTATGATGTAATGGCATATTTAGGAGAAGGAAAAATACCAGCTGTTAATGAAATATTATATTCAGTAAAAGATGATTGCTATAAAATGTGGCAGCTTCGTAAAGAAAGTGAAAAGATTAGGAATGAAATGAAAGAAAGGGCTAATAAATTAAGCGGATATAACAAAAATTATGAATTAAGAGAAGACAGTAAAAATTTTAAATCAAGTGAAGATAATATACATTATGGAGGTTTAAAAGATTCGGAAATATTAGAGTTGAGAAATAGATTTAAAAAATATGGGAAAGAGTTGGCAAAGATTATGAAAGATTCTAAATACTTAGAGTTAAGTGATAAATTCAAAGAGTCAGAAGACAAGATAGCAAACTTTTCTAATGAGATTTATAGTAAACGGGATAAAAATTATGTTTGTGGACTATTTCTTGGGTTTTATGAAATGGACCCTTTAGCAGCAGTTAATAAGGGAATAAGTGGCTTTTTTCATGACTACTGGCTTAATTATTTTAATTTGAAGGATGAATTTGGTGAGGAACCACATTTTGTCGCACTTCATCTTTCACCGCCAATACTATGGGAGTTTGAAGTTAACGACAATAAAATAATCATAAGTGGCGAAGGAAGAATAACATATAAAGAAGCTGTGGAAAATAGATATCTTGACGGTGGGGATGTTAAAATTGATAATAGATATCTTCTATGGAATTATTTTCAATGGAGGTGGGTTGAAGAAAAGAGTGAAGTAATAAATGAAGATAAATATAAGATTTTTTTATCTTAACTTGATATAAATCCAGGATGGTGTTTTAATTAGTATATATGATTTTATATTAGATTTTTATTTTTATAATAATGTTTAATATTTAAATACATTTCAACCTATTCTAGTTACAATATCGTTATACTTCCAGATAATAGACAGTGCTCAACTCCACCTGAACTGATTATCAAAGCCCCATCATTGCGAAAACCTATAATCTCACCTTCAAGAAATTGATTGCTATCACTCCAGATTATCTCACTTCCTATGAAGCAATCTTTTCCGAATAGCAGGGATTTTAGATTAAGCGAGTTACATTTATACTTATCAATAATAATCTCAAGATTGTTCAAAATCTCAGGTATCAAAAGATTTCTATCTATAAATTTCTCCACAACCTCATCAAGGGAGATTACACTCTCTCTGATATCATCTGGAACATTTACTGTCGTAAAATCGGTGTTTATACCAATACCGCAGACCACAAAACCCCTGCCATCATTACAAATCCCCGACTCAAGGAGAATACCAACAAGCTTCTTTTTAGTGTAAACAATGTCGTTTGGCCATTTAATTGCTAAATCTACACCATATTTTGACTTTATAGCATCACTTGCACCAACTGCGACAGCAAGTGAAAGAAGTGGACTACTTCCATCAAAACTTATATCCTTTATTAGAAATGACATCCATATTCCAGCACCCTTAGGCGAAAACCATCTTCTTCCAAACCTTCCCCTGCCGGCACTCTGGCATTCGGTTATGACAACAGTGCCTTCATCTGCATCTTTCTCTACCAGACCCATAAGATAATCATTCGTTGAACCAATTACTTCAAATATATAAATTTCCCTACCAAGCCATCTGGTAGTTAATGCTTTCTGAATAGTATTCTTATCAAGTATCATCTCATTCAAAACAAATCTCAAATTAAAATATGAAAATTTGCAGAAGACAATTAATATATTATAAATTACTTTAATATCAGGTAAAACTTATTTTATTAGAAGAAATAGTAAGTCACTCTTAAAAAGGTGTTCGTAATATTTATATATATGGTATAGTTTAAATGGAGAAAGTAGATAACTATCTGGTTAATGATATAAGTTAGAACTTGATGATTATGAGCGTTTTTAATAAAGAAAAAGAGTTGATGGGACTGATTGGAATACTCTTAATTACAGGTATCCTGATAATTCCTGAATTGATATATTGTTTCGACTTTTCCGGTGAGCAAATGAAGGAAGTAAATCCCGAGACAAAATATACCCTTAAAGACCTTTCATTTACAGATAGTATTCTTCTAAAGGTGAGGGGGGCTCCCAAAGAGAGGGAGAATGTAGTATACTGCCCTGTATGCGGTCATCTGAATGGTATTAATACAAGAAATTGCGTTTATTGTGGAGCAGTTCTTTTGAAAGAAGATAATGAGGGTAAGCTTTACAGATATTGTATCTACTGTGCATATCATAACCCACCTGATGCATCAGAATGTAAAAACTGCCATTACGATTTCAGTCAACCAAGAAGTTTTGCATCACTTTCTGAACTCATCTGGAGAAAGAGTTATGCACTCAATCAAGAAGACATAGAATCAAATCGCCGAATTATGACAATCAGTCCTATTACAATTGCCTGTGGAACTGGACTTATTATGGCACTGGGTTCCAAGATTACTGAACCAGCGACAGGAATGTTAAAGTTCGTCGGGATGAGCGCAATCACCATCGGTATTATGCAATTCATAACATCAAATATTGAATACAGGTTCAATATGAAGAATATTGAGGACCTCAGAAAGACAGGGATTTTATCTGGCTACATTAAATAATACGAACTATCAGGATGCTCTCAAAATATAGGGGTCAACACTGGCTTATCAGCCAGAAGATAATATCAAAGATTATTAAATCACTGAATATATCTATGGATGATACATTTCTGGAGATTGGTGCCGGCACAGGCAATATGACAGGACAGATAGGTAATAAGGCAAAAAAAGTCATAGCAATTGAACTTGACTATACACATGGAACAAAGATGAAAGAACTTCTTAAGAGTTCAGAAAAGATACAGCCAATAATCGGAGATTTTCTGAGATTGAGAATAGATGGACTTCCTGACGATGTCAGAATATTTGGCAATATACCATACTCAATAACAAGCCCGATAATAACAAAGATTATGAAAGAATACCCGGGATACAAAGATGTTCATCTTACAATGCAAAGGGAGGTTGCTCTTCGGGTATCTTCCCCTGGAGGTAGTAGAAATTATGGTTTTCTCAGCGTTATTACAGGTTTGAATAATAGTGTAGAAATACTTTTTGATATCTCTCCAAAAGCGTTTGTGCCAAAGCCAAAGGTCCTCTCTACCTTCATAAGAATAACGAAGAAATGTGAAGAATGGAGACCGATAACAGATGCCTTTATTGAATTTGTCCAGTTGATTTTCAGATACAGAAGAAAGACACTCATGAACAGTATAAAACTGTCTTTTAATAAGGATGAAGTAAACAAAATAAAAGAGCATATAAAGACATCGGGTTTCAACGAGAAAGTAAGGATTGAGGATATAAGTCCCGAGATGATATATGAACTATATAAACTTGTAGAGTTCAGGTCTTGAATGATATAGAGCATTTGAATATTGCAAAGATTACATATTTCTGTTAAATTGAAGGTTAAGGAGGGCTAGACCTAATCGGTAAGGCAGCGGACTTGAAATCCGCCGGGCACTTTAGCGGCCCTTGGGAGTTCGAATCTCCCGCCCTCCGTATTGCTTGGAGAGGTGGCCGAGTGGTCGAAGGCGGTTGCCTGCTAAGTAACTGAGGTGCTAATAAGCGCCTCCGTGGGTTCAAATCCCACCCTCTCCGCTCTTTTTCTTTAATTAATTTCAATGCCTTATTTTATTGCTTAAAAATTTACAAATACTCAAAAATACAATGACTTATTTATAAACATATATGATAAAATTACTTAATATATTATTGAAGGGAGGATATTATGGGAGGAATATTAATAGCGCTGGCGCTGGACCTGATTGCATTCTTCTTCGGCGCAAAACTCATCTGTAAAGGTAAACATGGGCACGGAGAAGAAGGTGAAAAAGGTTGTGGATTCAGTAAGGTTTGTGGATACATTATACTTGTCGCAGCAGCAATACTGTTTATATTCACATTCGTTGGAATAATACTTGCCGCTTTCGGTGTGGGTGTATGCCCCGGATTCTCACATCACGCGCCCGGAATGATGCAACCCGGTATGATGGGTGGTGGCGGAATGATGGGTGGTATGATGCAGGGTGGTATGATGCAACAACCAGGTATGATGCAGGGAACTGAGATGATGAAGCCACCAGAGCCAAGACCCGAAGAGGGTAAGACACCAACTGGAGGAACAACAGGAGAACCAACAAAGACAACACCGGGAACCAAATAGTTATTTCTACAATTTATTGAATTAAAGGGGCAATAATTTTGCCCCTTATTTTTTATAATTCAGAATATATTCAATATAACCCTGAAGTATTATCACAGCAGATGCAGAGTCAATATCTTTGGGTTTAAACAAATTCCCATCTCGTCTATTCCCTATTCCCCTCTCAGACGCCTTTGTAGTCAACCTCTCATCAAACAACACAACCTCAATACCAGTAAGTTCCTCAACTGACTTTGCGAAATCCCTCGCCTTTCTTGTGCTTTCTGTCTCTCCCCCATCCAGTGACAATGGCTCACCAACAACTACAATACCGGCATCCTTCTCCTTAATCAAATTATTCAGATAATCATAATTCTTCAACTTCTCTGTCCCAACCGTTCTAACAGGAACTGCAACAGACGTGCCTTTATATGCGACTGCGACGCCAGTCCTTTTATCTCCATAATCAAAACAGAGTATTGTGATATCAAGCCCTGACAATTTAACCCTCATCCTTTCTGAACAGGCGAAATATAGATTTCACAAATCTTTTAAACCCAAAACCGACTGGAAATATATACCTTCTCAAAGCATATCCATACCATAAATTATATATGAGCCAATAAAGCGGATTCTGGGGGACATCACATAAAACATCCAACTGTTTTTGAAAGCCCCAAAATCTTGCAGAGAATGAGAATAACCTGTGTAAACTCTCTATTCTTCTTCTATCTCCCTTATCCTTAAAATCAAGGCATGACCTTGTGTGATAAGAGAAGTTAACGTTATCATAGTTACCATTGAAGTAACCCTTTTTGACTGCATATTCACCAAGTTTAGTCCTCGGATATGGTGTAAATATGCTCGCCCAGGCGAACTCTGTCTTCAACTGTGAATTAAACTTCAGTGTGTCAAGCGCCATCTTAAATGTCTCACCGGGAAGACCTATCATATTCTGCGAGTATATTGCAATGCCATTTTTCTTAAGCAACCTCACCGCATCTGCAATTGTCTCCTTTGACATCGCCCTTCCAAGAACCTCAATCCGCATTCTGTCGTCAGCGCTTTCTATTCCCATAAGGACTGAGACACACCCCGCCTTCCCCAGAAGATATGCTGTCTCCTCATCTATGAAGTTCGCTCTTATATTACAGGAAAATGGAAGTCCTGTATCTTTCGGAAATCTCTCAGAAAACTCTCTCAGCCATGACTTTTTCGTAATAAATACATCGGAGAGAAACCTGACAAACTCTGCACCATATCCACTTTTAACCTCATTCACCTCGTTTATTACCCTGTCAACTGAATGATACCTCACAGGGTATCCCCCACTCTCTTCGTATAATTCTCTATATGCATGATTGAAACAATATGTGCAATTATATGGACATCCACGAAGATTTATAAAGTGCTTGATTGGATATTCTGCCAGATACCTATCTTGATTGTAAATAATATCCCTGTCCGGCTCTGGGAGTTCATCAATGTCTCTCTCAAGTGGTCCTGGTGAATTTCTAAAAACTATACCATTTTCTTTCACCCATATATTCGGAACATTCTCAGGTAGTTTGCCTCCATCAAGAGAGTTGGCAAAGTCAACAATTGCCCTCTCACCCTCGCCAATGCATATAGCATCAACATAAGGGTTATCTATTATCTCAGGGAAGAATGTTGGGTGTGGACCTCCAAACAATGTGATTATATCTGGGAATCTTTGTTTTATCTCTTTATTAAGGGCAAGATAGTATTTGTGAAAGCCAGTTGTAATGCTGTATGCGACAATATCAGGCTTTATTATAGCAATCTTCTTAAATGGGTTTATCTCCTTCTCAAACTGGATTGCAAAGGTCTGGTGCCCGCTCTCCTTAAGAGCGGATGATAGATACATAACACCAAGGGGCTCGGTCAGTCCTACCCCTTTGAGAACAAACAGGACTTTCAATTGCTAACCTCCCGCCCTTGCAAATATAAGCCGTTCAAAGAATATCTTTATCAAATGTGGAATAACTCTTATATTAACCGTGATAAGTTTAAGAAGGGCTATAAGCCGTCTCCAGTTTAGATAGAACTTAATGTTTGCAATTTTGAGTAGATAAGTCAGTTCTTCATTGCTGACATTTGATAGATTAAATCTGGTATTAAAGTAGTCATAATTTTCAGGTATAGCATCAAACCTGTAGCCAAGTGACCTTGCTATATCCGCAAGTTCTGTCCCCTCAAAAGGATTCACCGCAAAGAAGGAGGCGGTATCAAAGTGGCTGTCCTGAGCAAACCTGATTGTCTCATGAAGTTCATCTCTCGTCTCGGTCGGAAAGCCAAGCATGAATAGACCATGGCAGTTTATTCCAGCCCTCGTGAGTTTTCTGACAGTTGGCTCTATTCTATTAAGTTTTATGTATTTCTTGATATACTGTTGGAGGCGAGGTGAGGCGGTCTCAACAGCGATTGAAAGGCGGAATACCCCCGCCTTCTTCAGCCAGTAGACCAATTCATCATCAATAAGGTCGCCCCTTAGACCATTTGGAAACTGTATTGTTGCATCTATGCCTGACTCTACAAACATCTTTAATATTATCTTTGCCCTTCCACGAAGGCAGTTGAAGACATCATCAAAAACCTCAAACTCTCTTATACCATACTGGTTATATAACATTTTAATCTCTTCAAGGACATTCTCAGGACTCCTCGCCCTGAAGCGTTTACCAAAGAGTTGGTGACAATAAACACACCTGTAAGGACATGCTCTACTTGTGAGAACTGGCATATATTCTCTATGCTTATATAAGATTAAAAGGCGGGGCAGGTTGAAATACGCAACTCTATCTATTAAGTCCCATGAAGGAAATGGAATAATATCCAGGTTCTCAATAAATGGTCTCGGCTTATTAATAACTGCATCACCATTTTTTCTATAACCAGCACCGAGGGCATCAGATATACTCATCTCACCATTGTAAACCTTAATAATGTCCTTTATTGTCTCCTCTCCCTCACCAATGATAATGAAGTCAATGTTCTTATCAGAAAGCACCCTGGTTGGGTCAGACGAAGGATGAGGACCGCCGGAAAGCACCAATACATCAGGCATCTCTCTTCTTATATCGCCTGTAAGTGAATGCATCTGCGGTGCTTCAATCGTGAAAGACGAAAGACCTACAATATCGGGTTTCTTTTCAGACAGGGCTTTAAGCACATCGCTGTTCGTCATATTGCCAAGCCGTGTGTCAATAATACTGACATCAGCACCAAATTCACTTCTTAAGACCGATGCGAGATACATTACACCGAGGGGCGGTGATGCCTTGTAATCCCTCTTGATTACTCCTGTCTTAATAAATGTCACTTTCATACTTAATTTATTATTATATCAAATGACAAATGACTTATCACTCATCACAACATACTAAATCTAATACTTATTTAGGAATCATATGTTGATAATTACAAATAAAAAAATATTCAAGACCTTGACAAATATAAAATTGTGGTATATTTAAACATATATTAGTAAGAATAAAGATATTATGTTTATACAAAATTCATATATTAAATATTACATACAAAATTGTGCAATGATAATTAATATATGCTTTTTGATTAATAGTAAAATTTATGAAAGAAAAGAGTATAGATTTTTTAAATAGGTTTTTTCATTACTTTATAAGAATTTTTGTATTACTCTTATTATTTATAATATGTGAAACCCTAATAAAATGCCTGACTTCATATAATACCAATCTTATAAAACAGCTTTTATATACAAGCAAACAGAATATCAGAATAGGTTTGATATTCATAATTATAATATCTACTATAAGCATTCATATTGAACAATTATTTAGAAATCTTAAAAAATACACAAATAAGATAAGAGAGGATAATGAGCTGTCTGAAGCAATAATTAATAAAGCAAGTGTATTGTTAGTCGTCATAGATTGTGCGGGTTGCATCATTACAATGAACGCATTTGCTGAAAAGATAAGCGGATACAAAATTGATGAGGTAAAAGGGAGTTTCTTCTGGGACGTATTCGTTCTCCCAGATGAGATAGAACTTTTCAAAACCCATTTCAATGAAATTACAAATGAAACGAATATAAGAAAGGGGGTTAACTACTTTAAGAAAAAGGATGGCAAGACAAGTTTAGTAGCATGGACAATTTCAGTTATTTATGATGATGGTAAAATCAAAAATATAATATATACAGGGATAGATGCAGAAGAAAATCAGAAGACAGTGGGCGATGCACTCTTAGAGACACATTATAGATTTCAGACACTTGTTGAGCAGGCAACTGATGGAATTGTAATAGTTCAGGATGGTATCTACAAATATGTAAATACCCCTATATGTGATATTACAGGATACAGGAAGGAGGAACTCATTGGAAAGCCACTTGAAATATTGCTTGCAGATGAAGAAAAAGAGAATGTATTAGATATTCACAAACGGAGAATAAAATGCGAGGACGCACCGAGTATCTATGAGTCAATCGGACTTCGTAAAAATGGAACTGAATTTAACATTGAGATAAATGCTAAAAAAATTAACTATCTTGGAAGACCAGCTGTGATGGCTATTATAAGAGATATTACGAAGAGGAAGAAGATTGAAGAACAGATTCTCTATCAGGCATATCTATTAGATAATGTTTGTGATGCAGTCATTTCAACAGATGAAAATTTCATCATAAATACATGGAATAAATCAGCAGAGAGGATTTATGATTGGAAGAAGGAAGAGGTAATAGGGATGGTTGCTTCTGAAATATTGAAAACAGAGTTTATTGGAGTTGATAGACCATCCTTTATAGAGGCATTCATCAAAAGTGGGTATTATCAGGGTGAAGTAATACAGTATCACAAAGATGGAAGACCTATAAACATAGAGCTTATAGCATTAGCATTAAAAGATGAAAGAAATAGAACTACAGGTTATGTATCTGTTAATCGCGATATAACAGAGCGCAAGAAATTCATAGAGGCATTAAGAGAAAGTGAAGAAAAATACCGTCTTCTATTTGAGAATGCAACCGATATAATTATTTACTTTGACACAGAACTAAAGATAAGAAACATCTCACCATCTGCTAAAAATATATCAGGTTATACAATTGAGGAACTTGTCAATAGAAGAGTTGACGAACTTGGAATTATCTCTCCAAAGTCCTTAAATCTGGCATTTTCAAATCTATCTAAAGCAATGAATGGTGAGATTGTTCCACCAGATGATTATGAGTTGATAGATAAAGATGGAACAACAAAAATACTTGAGATAGGTGGCGCTCCGATAGCTAAAGATGGAAAGATTATCGGTGCTATTGCAATAGCGCGCGATATTACAGAATGGCAAAAAGCGCAAAACGCTCTAATAGATAGTGAAGAAAGATATCGCCTCTACTTTGAAAACACAAATGATGTCATTTATTCTATTGATAATGAATTCAAGATTATAAGTGTATCACCATCAGTGAAAGGGACACTGGGATACTCACCCGATGAATTAATTGGAAGAAATTTTCAGGAACTGAATGTTCTTTCGTCTGATTCACTGGTTAAAGCGGTCTCCAACAATCTAAAGGTATTAAATGGTGAGATAATACCATCGTTTGAGTATGAGTTCATAGCAAAGGATGGGACTAAGAAGTATGGCGAAGTAAGTGGTGCACCCCTGAGGAAAAACGGCAGGATAATCGGTGTTGTCTCAGTTGCCCGTGATATCACCATCCGCAAGAAGATTGAAGAAGAACTGAAGAAGAATGAGCAAAAATTTAGAACAATCTTTAATAGCGTAAATGATTCAATATATATCTATAACCTTGAAAGAAAAATGCTTGATGTAAATCAATTTGCATGCAGGCACCTTGGTTATACAAGAAGAAAATTACTGAGTTTGAACAGGTCGATTATAAATGCAGAAGAATACGCTGATTACATTAATGGCAAAATTGAGGAAGTAAATAAAGACGGATATGCAATCTATGAAACTGTCCATATAAAAAGCGATGGCAAAAGAATCCCGGTAGAAATCAACAGTAAAAAGATAAATTACAATGGGAAACCTGCCATTTTGAGTATAGCAAGAGATATAACAGAGAGAAAACTCGCAGAGGATAGTTTGAAACAGAGCATTGAAGTTCTCCAGAAGACAATGGAAGGAACAATAAATGTCATCGCCAAGATAGTGGAGACAAGAGACCCCTATACTGCTGGACATCAAAATAGGGTTGCAAAACTTGCATGTGCTATTGCAAAGGCAATGGGGCTTTCAGAAGAACAGACAAGTAAGATTCATATTGCATCAGTTATACATGATTTAGGCAAGATATATGTGCCAGCAGAGATTCTGGCTAAACCAGGTAAATTGACTGATGTTGAATTCAATATAATCAAGACCCATCCTCAAATTGGCTATGACATTCTGAGCACAATTGAGTTCCCTGCACCAATCGCACTCATAGTCCTCCAGCATCATGAGAGAATCAATGGCACAGGTTATCCATCCGGTTTGAAAGGTGACGAGATAGTCCTTGAAGCCAGAATACTTGGTGTTGCTGATGTTGTTGAAGCAATGTCTTCTCACAGACCATATAGAGCAGTCCTCGGCGTGGACAAGGCACTTGAAGAGATATATCAAAATAGGGACATACTCTATGACTCTGATGTAGTGGACTTATGCATCAATGTATTCAAGAATAAGAACTTCAGTTTTGATTAGTCCCATAAAACATTTCCTATCATAAATAAATATCTGATTATTCTATTATCTCAAGTGTTGTAATCTTTCACATTATTACAATATCTTGACAAAGAAACTAATTGAAATATAATATACCAAATGAAGAGGTGAATTATAGGAGATTCTTTCCGAACTGCCATAACAGGTATTTGACTCCCTCAATTGAAAATATGTTAGGAAGGTCTTTTATTAAATTTAGCAGGTGATATGAAAACATCTGATGATATTAATCACAGAACTGAAAAAAGCGATCTAATATTAAGGGAAGAACTTGCAAAAGATAGAACCGCACTTGCCTATGAGAGAACATTCCTTGCCTATATCAGAACAGCAGCCGCATTTTTAGCAGCAGGTATATCAATGGTCTATTTCTTTATTCCCATTATAATTCAAGCCATAGGATATGCATTTATTGTATTAGCATTTATAATCTTTATTTTTGGAATTATAAGACACAGAAAGATAAAGCAACTGTCAAAATGATTACGAGGATGATAATACTTATAATTAAAAAGACCTGTTTTTCCATTATAAATTCATTCAGGTAACTAATGATATGATTGATAATAATAAGCAGACAGGAATTGTTGAACCCCCTCAAAAACCCTCATTCTTCCAGAGATTGAGGACAATCCTTATAGGTGGGGCTCGCAGTCCCTATGATAAGCATATCTTTCACAAAATATCGCTGATTGCCTTCTTCGCCTGGATAGGTCTTGGAGCAGATGGCATAACCTCCTCATGCTATGGTCCTCAAGAAGCATTTATTAACCTTGGAGGACATATCTACCTTGGCATTTTTGTTGCTCTTGGAACTGCTATTACTATTTTCATAATCAGCACAAGTTACTCCCAGATAATTGAGCTCTTTCCCACAGGTGGTGGTGGTTATCTTGTTGCCAGTAAGTTACTCTCCCCAACTGTTGGAGTTGTCTCTGGATGTGCACTCATCATTGACTATGTTCTTACTATCTCTGTTTCCATTGCAAGTGGTGTTGATGCCCTCTTCAGTTTTCTTCCACCGCAGTGGTATTCATACAAACTCATTGCAGCAATTGCTGGAGTTCTTATACTTGTTTTACTTAATATGCGTGGAGTAAAGGAATCAGTAGTCCCTCTGACACCAATATTTCTGATATTTATTATTACTCATGTTTTTTTCATACTATATGCAATCATTGCTAATTCTATAAACATTCCTGCGGTAGTAAGTGCAACAGCAAATGAAACCAGAAATCTCAGCATGGGGGTGGGATTTGCAGGAATGATGTTTATTATTCTTCGTTCTTACAGTATGGGAGCGGGAACATTTACAGGAATAGAGGCGGTAAGTAATGGTCTTCCAATACTCAGGGAACCACAGGTGCAAACTGCCAAGCGAACAATGCGATATATGGCTACATCACTGGCATTTATGGTCCTGGGGTTAATGATTGCTTATCTTCTCTATAGAATTGAGCCACAGTTTGGAAAGACCTTAAATGCCGTTCTCTTTGAGCGAGCTACTGTAGGATGGGGAAATTTCGGTTATATTCTTGTTCTTATAACCCTTGTTTCAGAAACTGCACTGCTCTTTGTAGCAGCGCAGACGGGCTTTCTTGATGGTCCAAGAGTCCTATCAAACATGGCACTTGACCACTGGATGCCAACGAGATTCGCTTCACTCAGTAATCGCTTTGTTGCCAAAAATGGAATATTACTGATGGGGTCCGCGGCTATAATAACTATAATTCTTACAGGTGCTTCTATCAGGACGCTTGTGATACTTTACAGTATTAATGTCTTTATAACCTTTTCCTTATCACAACTGGGGATGGTGCGCCACTGGTGGCAAGTTCGCTCTGAGGTTAAAAATTGGTTTAGAAAACTTTTCATAAATGGCATAGGTTTGATTCTAACCTGTTTTATACTTATAACTGTCAGCACCTTAAAATTCCATCAGGGTGGTTGGATAACCTTCTTCGTTACTGGTTCTTTAGTAGTAATCGCATTTTTAATAAAACGCCATTATATTAATACCAATAAAATGCTTCATAGGCTGGATTCTCTTGTCAAGGTTGCAGAGTCATCAGGTCAAGAACACATACCCGGTATAACACACACCAGAGACATTAAAACAGAGTTAGACACAAAGGCAAAGACAGCAGTGCTGTTTGTCAATGGCTTCAATGGCCTTGGACTTCATACACTATTCCATGTAGTCCGCCTTTTTGGTGGTATTTTTAAAAACTACATCTTTATACAGATTGGCATAATAGACACAGGTAATTTCAAGGGGCTCTCTGAGGTTGAGCGGTTAAGAACCCATACTGAAAGCGAAGTAAACAAATATGTAGAGTTTATAAAAAGGCAGGGTTATTATGCTGAGGGCTATTCCTCAATCGGAACTGACGCTGTTGAAGAAATATGCAAGTTAGCACCAATAATTCTTGAGCGCTTCCCGCAAGCGGTCTTCTTTGGTGGTCAACTCGTTTTCCCCGAGGATACAATAATTACAAGAATGCTTCATAACCATGTCGTCTTCGATTTACAGAGAAGATTCTATCAGTTTGGAGTTCCGTTTGTAATTCTCCCCGTCCGCGTATGAAAAATATAAACGGATAATAAAACCGTTATAAATAGTATATTCACAAAAAATTGTGATAAATTTATTAAAAAAACTATTGATTTTTATCAAAACAGATAGATAATCTTTTTAAGATTTCATAAGTAAACGATGAACTTTATGGAAAAAGGAGTATTTTTAAGGAGGCAGGATTGCCAATCATGTGGGTTATTGGGCATTTATATAATTTGAAAATTGAATTTGAAGGATATCTTTATAAATCCATCACAAAGAGATTATCAGAAGGGGGTAAAATATGAACGATAAGCCATCGGAGGATAAACCTCCCCAACGAATTAGAAACCGTAAACAACAGAGAAAAATATTTGGACCGGTGACAAATATTGAGGAGTATGTCAGTCCTAACTGGTGGAGAAATATCTTCAACTCTCTATATCTTAAGACAGATGCAGATGTAATTGACGACCAGAGCATTACAAGGCAAGAAGTTGACATTTTCTCGGATTTATTAAAACTCTCACAGGAAGACAGGATACTTGACGCCTGTTGTGGACAGGGCAGGCACTCTCTTGAACTCGCAAGAAGGGGCTTTAAAAATGTTGAGGGTTTGGACCGCTCCCACTATCTCATTCAAAAAGCAAAGACAACAGCAAAGAAGGAAGGTCTCAATGTGAAATTTAGAGAAGGCGATGTCCGAAAACTCCCACACCCTCCTGACACATTTGATTCAGTAATGATACTTGGTAATAGTTTTGGATATTTTGAGAGCATACAAGATGACCTTCTTGTTTTGAAAGAACTGTTCAAGGTTTTGAAACCATGGGGCAAGCTTCTTATAGATGTTTCGGACGGCGACTATATGAGAAAACACTATCAACCGAGGTCCTGGGAGTGGATTGACAAGAAGCATTTTGTATGCAGGGAACGCTCCCTATCTCTTGATAACCAGTGCCTTATATCAAGAGAGGTGATAACACATGTAGAGAAGGGAGTAATAGCAGACCAATTCTATGCAGAACGGCTTTATACGAAAGATGGTCTGACCAAACTATTAAAAAATGTTGGTTACAATGATATAACGTTTCATGGCGAGATAATACCTACAAGTAAACGTAACCAGGACCTTGGCATGATGGAAAAGCGCATAATAGCGACAGCAGTTGTCCGGAAAGAATGGACACAAATTAAGAAAAGACCAAAGGAAGAGGTCAAGAATATCGCTGTGCTCTTAGGTGACCCAAAAGAACCAGACCCACTCAAGCCCCTATCTGTCTTTGATGATGATGATTTCTATACAATTGACCAACTAAAGGCGGTTTTGAGCGAACTGAAAGGTTATCAGTTTACCTACTTCGATAATCATACAACTCTTCTGAATGACCTCTCAAAAATAAAAGGTAAGGTTGATTTTATCTTCAACCTATGTGACGAGGGCTATTTCAATGATGCGAGAAGAGAATTGCATGTCCCGGCACTTCTTGAAATTTTGGGCATATCCTATAGTGGGTCTGGACCACAATGCCTTGCCCACTGTTATGATAAGTCCCTCATTCGTGGAATTGCAAGTGAGATGGGAATTCTGGTTCCTGAAGCGTTCTTTATAAAGCCAGAGGACAAAACATTTGAGATACCATTTGCCTTCCCTGTGATTGTTAAACCAAATTTCGGTGACTCAAGTTTTGGCATTACTCAGAGAAGCGTAGTAAACAACCCTGAGAAACTGCTTAATGCCATCTCCGGAATCAGGGAAAAATTTGGCTATGATAAACCAATTCTTGTTGAGGAGTTCCTCACTGGAAAGGATTTAAGTGTAGGAATAATTGGCAATTCACCCGATTCATACATTGTCCTACCTGTAATTGAAGAGGACTATTCATCACTTCCAAAAGGACTTCCAAGAATCTGTGGGTATGAGGCGAAGTGGCTTCCTGACTCACCATACTGGAATATCAAGTCAATTCCAGCAAATCTACCTGACGAGACGGAAAAGTCCATTGTTGAGTGGTGCATCAAGTTATTTGAGCGTCTTGATGTCCGGGACTACTGCAGGTTTGACTTCCGCCTTGACGCAGATGAAAATCCAAAACTACTTGAAGTGAACCCAAATCCTGGCTGGTGCTGGGACGGACATCTCGCAAAGATGTCAAAGTTTGCAGGCATGTCATACGCAGAAATGCTTGAGAATATATTAAAAGCGGTGGAGCAAAGAATTGGAATATAAATTTTTGAATTATAAAAGTAATTTATAGATTATAACCTACAAAAGCGGAAAACTGCATATTATCAATTAACTTAAACTTTATTACATCACTATTAATCATATCTTTTATAAACGAGCGAAAGAAACCAAATCCAAAGTAGATGGGGTATCTTATATTCTGAAAGAAAGATATTCCACCACCAATCCTCATTGAAAACTTTGAAACTGGTGCCACGCTTATTATCTTCACACTTTTAGTATAACCAAATCCAATATCAGCGAATATGCTGAGCCATCTTTTAGCAGGTAGGATAGTATCAACACCTGCATATACTGGTGAAATAGAATAATTTGAATCACCTGATATATAACCCCGCCCGATTCCATACTCACCATAAATTCCAAGATATTTTACCGGTATTAATGTCACTCTTCCCTGAATCAAGTAGCCATTCCCCAATGAACTATCATCCATTATTAAATAAGCTCCTGACATTCCAATAGATGTTGTGAGTGCATAAGAAGAAAAATAGAAGAAAAAAGTTATAAAAAGAATTGTCTGAGATAATCTTTGCATAGATATATTCTATTAAAATATGATTAATTCCACTCCTGCTTCTTTTAACAGTTCCTTTGCCATCTTATCTGGATAATCCTCCGCTATCTTCACCTTCTTGATACCGGCGTTGATGAGCATCTTTGCGCAGACAGAACAGGGGTGGTGAGTGCTGTATAGTTCTGCACCCGCTATTGAGATACCATGAAGTGCCGACTGAATTATCGCATTCTGCTCAGCATGAAGCCCCCTGCACATCTCATGCCTTTCGCCCCTCGGAATTCCCATCCTCTCTCTCACACAACCAACCTCTTCACAATGCGGAAGTCCGCTCGGTGCACCATTATAACCGGTTGCCAGAATCCGCTTGTCACGAACAAGAACTGCACCAACCTGTCTTCTTAGACATGTTGACCTTGTCGCAACAATTCTTGCAATATTCATAAAATATTCGTCAAAATCCGGTCTCTTCACTCTCTGATTTCCTTAACAGTAATGACAATCAATAATTAAAAATAATACACCTACATTTTTGGCTCATCATATGGACATTTGACACCTGCCTCATCAAGAAATTCCTGGTAGAGTGGAAATTTCATACAGAGTTCGTGGACTTCTTCAAGCACCTTCTTCTTAACGTTCTCATCATCCGGTTTTTCAAGAACCCTCACTATCATATCTGAGATAAGGTCAAACTCCCTTTCTTTCATACCCCTCGTTGTGAGCGCTGGTGTTCCAATACGAATGCCGGATGTAACAAACGGCTTTTCGGGGTCAAATGGAATTGTATTCTTATTTACAGTAATTCCCGCTTCCTCAAGTGCTCGCTCAGCAACAGCACCCGTTATTCCAAAACCTCTAACATCAACGAGCATAAGGTGATTATCTGTTCCACCTGAGACAAGACGCAAGCCCTTCTTTGACAGGTTTTCTGCAAGTCGCTTCGCGTTTGTCACAATCTGCCTCTGATATGATTTAAACTCGTCTGTCATCGCTTCCTTCAAACATACTGCCTTTGCTGCGATAATATGCATAAGCGGTCCACCCTGGTTTCCTGGAAAGACCGACTTATCAATTGCACTTGCATGCTTTTCCTTGCACATAATCATTCCGCTTCTTGGACCCCTTAGCGTTTTGTGCGTAGTTGTTGTTACAATGTCGCAGTAAGGAGTCGGTGATTGATGAAGTCCGGCTACTATCAGACCAGCGATATGGGCTATATCAGCAAGAAGGTATGCACCTACATCATCAGCAACCTCTTTAAATTTCACAAAGTCAATCTCCCTTGGATAGGCAGAAGCACCACAAATAATCATTCTTGGTTTTACATCTCTTGCTATCTTCAATAGTTCATCATAATCAATCGTCTCTGTATCCTTATTAACGCCATACTGATGGACCTTGAAGTATTTGCCCGAGAAGTTCACTGGATGACCATGAGATAGATGACCTCCATGAGATAGGTTCATACCGAGTATCTGGTCACCAATATTGAGAAGTGCAAGATATGAAGCGATGTTTGCCTGAGTTCCTGAATGTGGCTGGACATTGGCGTGCTCGGCGCCAAAGAGCGTCTTTGCCCTCTCCCTCGCAAGGTTTTCTGCAATATCAACAAACTGACAGCCACCATAGTATCTCTTTCCTGGCAGACCCTCAGCATACTTATTCGTAAGGACACTTCCCGCAGTTGCGAGAACCGCTTTGGAGACAAAGTTCTCGCTTGCTATCAATTCAAGCGTGAATGCCTGCCTCTTCATCTCACCTATTATCGCCCTATAAATATCAGGGTCAACCTCTTTAATAATTGAATACATTTCACAGCCTCCTCTTCAAAAAATCTATATCTTTATCAAAAACACACCTGACATCAAAAATATTTAAACCATCTTCATTTCCTAAAATAACACTTAACTCATTTAACTTAACAAGAAGTCCTTTATTTCTGATTGGTATGTAAAATCTATCTCTTTCTTGCCCGATAAGAAATGTTCTATCTTTTATTATCTCAATCTTTTTATCAAATGGTTTGAAGATTTTTTTGACCTTATCCATTACTACTTGAAGTTCCTCTTTGTCTCTATTTAAACACTTTAACACAAGGTTCTTCTCAACGATGTCTTCGTTATAATAATTATATAGAGATAGAAGGATGTTCACCAGTTGTGATATTTCTATTGTGTAATCACTATAATTCCTATAATTAATGTCAACTTTCATAGAACCTTTATTGAAAATTAAAAGTGATGATTTTGGAAGGGACATAAGATCAGATGTCTCTGTGATAATAAAACCATCTATCTTCTTTAATAAATGGGAAAGAATAAACTCATCCTGTATCAAACCAGTTAAAGGTGATACAGGAAGTGAGTCAGACATTATATGAATATGGAGAATATCCCTCTCTTTAGCAAGATTGTCAATTTCTTCAATATCAGTCGTTTTAACAAAACCAGTGAGTTCCAACCTTGGTGATGATGTCGTTATTATTACTCCAACATGGCAACCAGATGCACCATCTATGGCATTCTTATAATCATACAAATGAACCTTGTTTGAACAGCCAACCTCTATCAATTCAAATCCTGAATCCCTGATAGCACTGTCAATATCAAATCCATCAACTCTGAAAATATCCCTTGTCGCAATTATTGCACCAACCTTCCCATCCCCAAAACAAACGTGTCTGATAATTGAAAGGGCTGATGTGAGATTAGTAAGAAAGATAATCTGTCTACTGTTAAATAGATGTTCTGAAACACTCTTAAGTCCATCTAAAATGTCTCTGAAATCTATCATACTTACAGGATGAATAACTGGCTCAATAGACTCATTTATCACAGATTGCGATAGCGGGTCTCCTGTTGCATTAATAACATACCTCTGAAACAACATAGCATCAATATATTCAAGGACAAAGTCAACAATATCTCCTATAACCTTCTTGCTTTTTCTTAACTCATCAAGAGCGCTTCTAATAGCAGTGACAACGACACCCCTGCCAAATTTATTGATGGCATCCTTTAACCTGTCTTCTGAAAGTATCTTATTTACTGATGGTATCTTCATAAAACATCCCTAATAAGTCTATAAAAACACTAATTCTTATATCTTATTCACTCCTTTATTACTCTACCCATCACTGGCTCTGGCACACCCCCCCCATCTTTTAAGTATGCTATCATCAAATCAGTTGTGTATAGTCCAGAATCCACTGTATCCTTAGAATTAGCGAACATCGTGTAGCCATCGCCACCGGAAACCATAAAACTCACGGTTGCCACAGAATATATCTTGTTTATATCCAATGGTTCATCACCAATAATAACCTTACTAACCTTGCCATCACCTGTCAGATATACCTTGGCACCTGAAATCTGTGGAAAGCCACCACTTCCCATCTGGTTCTCATAACCCCACTTAAAAGCATTGAGAAGGTCAACACCACTAATTTTACATATTACAATACTGTTATTAAATGGCAGTGCCTTCATTATGTCACCAATGGTTATCTTGGGTGGATCTATCGTTGCACGAATCCCACCCGAGTTTATTATAGCGACATCAGCGTTGGTAGAAAAACGCATTACATCTGCGAGAATGTCGCCAAGGTTCGTCTCATTCGCTCTTGTTATATCTGTCTCGGCACCAAGAACAAAGTCAAGAGAACATATAATCTGACTTGAAAAACCTTCAACCTCTTCAATGTATGGTGTCAGTTCTGTAAGCAAGCCTTCATCGTCTTTAATATCAATCGTTATCTTATATAATTTATTAGTATAATCTATTACTTCGCCCTTCTTATCAAAAACAATGTCAATCCTTCCAAGATACCACCCATACTGCCCCGCCTGGCATATAATGGTCTTATTGACTTTATCTGGCTTATAAAGGAAGTCATGACTATGTCCTCCGATTATGACATCAATGCCATTAACGCTTGACGCAAGCACCTTATCACTGGAAAGCCCAAGATGCGTAACTGCTATTATCACTGGATACTTGCTATACCATTTCTTCATAAGATTCTTTGAGACCTTATATGGGTCTTCAAAGGTAAGGTCCTTCACATTGTCAGGATTTGTTTGGAACGGCGTATCAGGCGTTGTGAGACCATATATGAGAATTGGCATTCCAAAGTCCCCCACCTCAGTTTCAATAGACGAACTCCAAGGGTAAACAACCCCGAATTTAGTAGTCGTATCGCTATAAAATATATTAGCAGAGAGAAATGGAAATTTCGCAAGGGTTGAGAGACTATTTAATAAATTATCATAACCACCATCAAATTCATGATTTCCGACAGCAGATGCGGTAAGCCCCATATAGTTAAAGCACAGGACATCTACCTTGCCATGATATATGTTTGAGAAGACAGAGCCGGTAATATGGTCACCGCCGTGAAGAAAGATGACATTCTTCTCCTCACTCATAATTTGCTTAACAAGCGTTGCCATTCGGGCGAGACCGCCAATCTCTGCACCATCTTGCGTATCAGGAAGAATGTGCTCGTGGGTGTCATTCACATATAGAATTGTCAGATGACCGAACTCTGCAAATGACAACTGAAAGAGCAGAGTAAATGCCAATACCGTTAAAAATAGTAGATTCTTCTTAAAGATATTCACAATATTTCACCTCTCAAATAAATTTTTTTATAATCATTTCAGAATATTACTCCCAACTGAGCGCCTCTCAACCAAACTTATCGGCTCTCTTTTTCCAAATATCGTCGTTAAATGAACGCTGTCGCAGGCAAGGCACCTGAAGCATCTCACACAATAGAAACTATTCGGGTCATCCTGAATATTGATGTCCATCGGACATATCTTCTTACAACCACCACAATTAGAGCAGGTTTCATCAACAGAAAAGCGCATAAAACTGAGTTTATTGAACCAGCCAAAGATAATACCTAACGGGCATACTGCCCTGCAAAATGGTCTTTTAATTAGAATAAATGGCACAATAAATCCAATAAGAATAACAACCTTCAAATAATAAAGCCAACCAACCATACCCTCAAACATTGGAAGACCAGTGTATGTGTCAGAAGGATTCCACAATATCCACGGAAGCCCCGCTTCAAGCGTTCCCTGCGGGCAAAGGCGACAGAACCAAACTCTATGAGTAATAAATGGTATAAATATAACAAGAACTGCAAGAATGATATATGGACCATAGTTCATCCATTTAGGCATTCCAAACTTTGGCGACCTGACCTTGTATGTTAAATCCTGAAAGAGCCCAAATGGACAGAGCCAACCGCAGAAGAATCTGCCAAGAAACATACCAAAACCAACTAATAAGCCAATTACATAGTATGGAATAAGGCGAAGAGTTATAAAATGCTGAATCAAACCTATTGGACAGGAAGATACAGCAAGTGGACAAGCATAGCAGTTGAGCGTTGGTATGCATAAACCCTTACCCCACCCACTATATATTACCTTTTTCCAAATAACCGGAATATAGAAGTTCTGACCTATAACACCTGGAAAAATTTGTGAAAGACGCTGTAAAAGTGGAATAGTTGACTTCTTTATTCCAGGCATAAAAACCTCCTAACACATAAATTGACAGGTTTCATAAAAACTCATATATAAACCTGAAATAAATTAACAAATCAAATAAAACTAAAAACACTTTGAGATAAAGTATACCAATTTAATGGATATTATCATAGAATAATATATATAGATATTTGAACTTTACTGGAGGTTATCTTTCTATGAATATAAAGAAGGGCATAAAAGGTTTATTTGAGAAGCACAAACCTCTCGGCACAGAAATTATAAGTAAAAGGATTGACATAGAAGAGGGCAACTGGAGATTGCACCTGAGAATAGAGCCAAATGCCGAAGGAATATTGATAATTAATTCAAGCAGGATAATCCACCTCAACCAGACAGGGACAGAGATTGCGAAATATATTATTGAAGAGAAGACAGATGAAGATATCAAAAAGATAATGACAAGAAGATACAGGGTTTCAAAAAGTAAGGTAAAAGATGATATAAAGAAGATTAAGGATTTAATAGAGGTTCTTCTGAGGACCGATGAGATATGTCCAATAACATATCTCGATGTTGAGAGGATAGAACCATTTAAAACACCAGTAAGTGCGCCCTATAGAATGGACCTGGTTTTAACATATCGCTGCGAGAATAACTGCGGTCACTGCTATGTAGGAAGACCAAAGGACACTCCAGAACTCAATACAGAGCAATGGAAGGAGATAATAAGTCGTCTATGGCAGATAGGTATACCTCATGTTGTCTTCACGGGTGGTGAGGCAACCCTTAGAGATGACCTTCCAGAACTTGTAGATTGGACTGAGAATACCGGCATGGTATCGGGACTTAATACCAATGGTAGAAGATTATCAGATAAGAAACTTGTTGACAAACTTGTTCTCTCAGGTCTTGACCATGTCCAGATAACAATCGAATCTCATAAGAAAGAGATACATGATAAAATGGTGTGTTCTGAAGGCGCCTTTGACGAGACAGTTCAAGGCATCAAGAACTGTGTCTCTTCCCCAATCTATCTTGTAACAAACACAACACTTACCAAACTGAATACTGATAATATAGAAGATACTGTTTCATTTGTAGCAGGTCTTGGAGTAAAGGTATTCGCATGCAATGGGATAATCAGGTCAGGTGAGGGTAAGGGTTATCCTTATGCTCTTACCGAAAGAGAACTGGACAACGTTCTTGATAAGATTATAGAGAGGGGAAACAGGGAGGGACTCAAGTTAATCTGGTATACACCAACTATGTATTGCAATTTCAATCCAATTGATAAACACCTCGGTGCTAAGTCATGCACTGCTGGACTTTACAATATGGCAATTGAACCCGATGGCAGGGTTCTGCCCTGCCAGAGTTATTACCAGAATGTTGGCAATATACTTACAGACGATTGGGAGAAGATATGGCATAATGAACTTCTAGAGAATATCAGAAGCCGGAAATTCGCACCTGAGAAGTGTATTAATTGTGAGTGGTTAGAGATGTGTGGTGCGGGATGTCCATTATCACTGTTGAAGGGTGATGAAACGGTCTTCTGCTTTGAAGCCGGCTCTAATGCACCTATATAATCTAATGAGTAATAAATTAGCAGGGATTCCTATTGAAATATGGATAGAACGCTTCTCACAGCAATTCCACTGGTCTTACGGAACAAGAAGGCATATATATAGAATTACACAGATTGGAAGGATGACAAAGATACTTGATGTTGGATGTGGGTGCGGTCAGATAACAGATGAGATTGCACGACTGACGAAAGCAAAAGTATCTGGCATTGATATAGAACCAGAATTCATTGAGATAGCCAGAAAAAGCTATGGTAGTATGGTAACTTTTTCTGTAGGTGATGGATGCAAAATGCCATTTAATGACAACGAATTTGATGGTGTATTCTGCCATCTATATTTACACTGGCTTAAAGATTCTGATGCTGGAGTTAAAGAAATGTCAAGGGTTGCGAAAAAAGGTGGAGTTGTTTGTGCAATGATGGAACCAGATTATGGCGGCTGGCTTATGAATCCTGACAATGATAAATTTAAGCAAAATTATATCAACGCCATAATCAATGCCGGTCATAATCCTTTTATTGGAAGGCGCCTCCAGCAGATATTTACAGAGGCAGTGCTCAAACCTGAGATATGGGTGTATAATTATATAAGAACCAAAGAGGACTACTTAAGGGACTTTGAAAAAGAGTGGAAATTTAATAAGGCAATTTTTAAGACAATAGAGATAAATAATATCAGAAAAGATGACATAAATACATGGATGGAAAATGAGAGAAAAATGATAGAAAGTGGACGATTTTTCTCCTATATTCCGTTTTTTTATGTTATAAGTATAAAAGAATGAGGAGGTCTTTATGGGAACTATAATTTATGTAATTCTACGGCTTATTGGTATTGTTAATATGGAAATTCCTCCAGACCTTGCTTGGATTTCATTGCTCATCTCCATTGACCAGATTTCATTGATGATGCTCATAATATACTTGATTAAAAGAAGGTCAAAGGCAAAAGAAAAAGCAGGTTAGAGTTATTTAGAAATATAAGTTTCAGAAAATAGTATAAATTTAATGTGGCGAAGACATCATCTTCTCTTCATTGTTCTTTTTTTAATACTCAGTAATTCAACTGCTTTCTTTAATTTTGGGAAAAACAAAGTCAGATATGAATATCTTGACTGGAAAATATTGCAAACAGACCGATTGGAGATATATTATTACAGTTCAGAAGAGGAACTTGCCAGAATAGCAGCAGATTACGGTGAGGAGATAGCAAGAAATCTTGAAACCAGTTTACATCACAATTTGACCAGAAAAATGCCAATAGTTCTATACTCCAATCACCACACCTTTGAAGAAACCCAGATTATCCCTATGATAATTCCAGAGTCTGTTGGAGGAGTAACAGAATTTTTGAAAGGACGGGTATTGGTTCCATTTGATGGCTCACTTCCCAGATTTAAGCGTGTCCTCAATCACGAAATGGTTCACTTCTTTACATTAAACAAAGTTGATTATATTATGAGAAACCATAAAAAATATGCCTATTCACTCCCCCCATTATGGTTCATAGAAGGACTGGCGGAATTCCTGTCTAAGGAATGGTCATCTCAAGATGATTTTGTGATGTATGATGCCCTCATATATGGCAGTTTCTCGCCGCTAACTGATATATCAAAGACCTATGATTCATATCTCGTATATAAGGAAGGACAATCTCTGCTCACATTTATCTCAGAAAAATATGGTGATGATAAGATAACTCAACTTATTGATGATATGTGGACCACAAAGGATTTCAATGACCTGATGGAGAAAGTTCTGGGTGATGACTACAAGACAATCTCAAATAAATGGACCGACTGGTTAAGAAAAAAATACTTTCCAACTGTTAACAACTACGACCCGCCTGAGGTAGCATCAGACACACTTATATCAGGAGACGCAATATTCACATCACCAGTCATTTACAGAACCCCTGGTGGTTTAAAAAAACTTATCTATATGACTGATTATATGGGTTATGAAAGTATCTATATATCCGATATTGAAGAGAGCAATGGGAAAATTTCAATAAGCAATAAGAAGAAGATTGTAAAAGGGGGACCATCAACACTGACAGAATCACTCCATATTACCGGAAGCAGGATATCTATTTCTGACAGTGGTATGCTTGCCTTTGTCTCTAAATCAGGTTCACAGGATAGTATCAATCTGATTAATGTAAATACAGGTGTCGTAGATAGTAACACTAAATTTTCAAATATAGTATATATCTCATCACCATTTATATCTAAGGATGCAGGAAAGATTGTATTCTCAGGTTCAGATATGAGCGGGAAAAATGACATCTACCTTTATGATATAAAAGGGAAAATATTGACAAGAATAACAAACGACTGGTATGACGACAGATACCCCATATTCTCATTGGACGAAAAGATAATAATATTCACATCAGATAGAGGTCTTGATGGTCTGGAGGGTTATAATCTATTCTCAATACCTGTTGACAGCAAAAGCGAACCAGAACAACTTACATACGGATGTTATTTTGATATGGAGCCATCAGTAGCAGATGACGGAACAATCATATTCTCATCAAACCGAAATGGAAAATTCAACATATACAATCTTAGAGGTGATAACACCCTTCAAAGGTTGACCAATATCGCAACTGCCCTCTTTGAACCTCTGAAATATGATGATAACACATTCATTGCAACCTGCTATCACAACCGCTCATTAAAAATTGTTTCAATAAAAGAAAGCAAACCTGCACCAGTTGAAAATAATCATGCACCTATAATATCAATGATTAAAAGAGAGGAAATAAAAAGCCAGATTAATCCATACAAGAGCCATTTCACACTTGACTTCTTTCAGGCAGAGGGTGTCTACTCACCCGGTTTTCAAACGGGAATAGGAGGAAGCATATATTTCACTGATATGCTTTCAGACCAGCATATCATTGTCTCATTTACGAATACAGCAAGAAACTGGAGTGAGTTTATAAAAAGAATGAATGTTGGTCTTATATACTATAACTTTTCACACAGAGTATACTATGGTTTAGGTGGATTCCATTACTATTATGACTATTATGGTGTCTTTGGTGAGTATAAATATACAGAACATCTTTATGGTGGAAATAGTGTAGTCATATTTCCATTTAACAGATTCTACAGATTTGAGGTCGGGACAATGATATACAGGTTGAACAGGACTGATAATACAACAGAAGAAGTCAATACAAACATTATTTCCAACTTTGCATCTGTCGTCAAAGATACATCACTCTGGTGCCCAACAGGTCCAATAGACGGTGCAAGATATAATATAACCATTGGGAATAACATGCAGATAAAAGACCATAGAAACAGATATGTCGTCTTTTCATTTGACATGAGAAAATACTTCCGTCTGTCACGAATGGGGGCTTATGCTATAAGAGCGATTTATATTGCAAACAATGGTCCCGACGCCGAGACAATATACGCCGGTGGTAGTATTGGAATGAGAGGATACAAATTCTATGAGTTTGCAGGTGAGAAGATATTTATGATAAATCAGGAGGTTAGATTCCCAATAATAGATTCAATTAAACTTAGATTGCCATTTGGTGAGGTTAACTTCGGAATGATACGGGGAGCCCTTTTCATTGATATGGGAAGTGCCTGGGATGATAAGATAAGCAAACTCTATGGTTCGTTTGGACTGGGTTTAAGGTGGAGCCTGGGTGGTTTTATTGTATTTCGCCTTGATATTGCCAAGAAAACTGATTTTCTGTCATTATCAAAAGACACACCTGTCAGGTTCTTCGTTGGTTTTGATTACTAAATTCAAACTGGCAGATTTATATATTGAATATTATAACCCTAAATAGAAGTCACCTTTTAATAACAATATTCTACCAAGTAATGGTTTTCCAGGGATAGAGTATTCACGCCATTCATTATAGGCAAGATATATATGAGAACCCTTATAGTAGTTGAATCCAAGAAGAGCATTTATAGTCCAAGTATTGTCAAAACCGCTGGATTGCAAGAAAGTCCTGAAGAAAAGATTATGCGTTATCTGATAGTTCCACTTTATAACAAATATCCATAAATTTTCTACTGGCTCATTTTTCACAATATCTCTTTCAAAACCTTCATAATATTCTTTTCTCTTCTCATAACGACCATACTCTGTGCTTAATTCAACTGCAAGACGGGATGTCATCTTAAATGAACTACCAAATGATAAATAATTCAGATTCCACCACCAGTGTTTTCCAAACTGATAATCAAAGTATGCAGACGACCACTTCTTCAAATTATAACCAACAAAAAACTCATTATAATGGTTTTTCAAGGACTCAAGCATAAAACCATTTTCAGTAACCCTTAATTCTCTTGAGTAATAATAATTAAATTGCAAATTATTTATGAGAAATAAACCTATACCGCCCTCCTGGTCCCACCATACATCCTTCCCGTTATGATTTTTGTAATAATCCCCGAATCCAACAAAATTTATTCTTTCAATTCCTTTCTTATACAACCATATGCTATAATCCATCTGATTCCATCCACCCCTTTCATCATCATAGGGAATATAACCTGTCTCACATTCTCCAAACCCCTTTGCTATGTCCTCATATCCCATATCAAATGATAACCCACTTGACAACCTGTATGCAGATATAGAATATGAATTCAAATTATTTGTAAACGCTGGTTTATCAAGCATTGCATACTGAAAGTCAAATGTTGCAAAATCTCCCGCTGAATATATTGAATCAATACTATATGTAGTCATTCTCTCCCCCACTCTTCTTCTATCAACACCTGTAAAACCTAACGAAAGATTATGCCTTATATCGTAAACAGTCCTGAACACACCAAAGTTATAAAAAGGCGCATCCGCTTTCTTCATCATCCTTGCATCATTTGCCCTCACATCCATCAAATAATAAGAAAGACCACCTATTCTGCCTGCTACCTTCCCACCCCAATCAATTTTCCCTATTCTTCTTGAGTAGAATATCTGTATTGGTGTAAAAAAGTGCTCCTGTCCATCAAGAAAGAATGGACGCTTCTCGTCATAATAAAGTTCCTGGTCTGGCTCAAGATTTATCATATCCGGGTCTGCCTCTATCTGGGCATAGTCAGGATATATAGTCCCTGATACTGTTATTGTTGGAATTGGTCTCGTCTGAAAGTCAAGTCCACTACCCCAATCTTTTCCCTCCTCCTTTGCTTTCTTCCAATCTACCTCACCTAAAATATATGGCTGAATGTCAAGCGTCGGAGATGTGTCAATCTTATGTTTCAAAACAAGCGTGCCATATTTTGATACATTATATATATCCTGACCGGGGTTCTTCCACATTGTTTGACTATCTTCCTTCCTATCCATTCGAAAGAAGTTAATACCCCACTTCTTCTCTTTCCCGAGATTAAACCTGAAAGCACTGAAAGGTATCGCTATCTCTGCTGTCCACCCTTTTTCAGTAATAGCAGTTGCTGAATACCATACACAATCCCAATTTCTATTGTCCAGTTCACCATCATTTGCAACATAACCATCCATTTGAACATTGGAGGGATTTATACCAAAATAATAAGCACTTGACCTGCTATAATCCGTATCAAGTATCACTTCAACATGGTCATCAAACCATAAATCTGAATCCCTCACCAATAGGTCTGAAACGATATCCTTGGGATTGGTCTTGTAACACTCAAAAGCAAAGTAAATAAACTTCTCATCATAAGCGACATATACGATTGTTAATTCCTCTGCAGGTATATCCTCTTTTGATGGCCAATATACAAAGTCATTTGCCTGTGAAGAAGGAGACAACCTGGTTACCGTCCAGCACGAATCATTCAGAGAACCATCAATGACAGGTTTGTGGGGTGTGAACACAGGAAATATCTTATATATATTAGAACCTCTGATATTATTTAGTTCAACTCCATATCTGTCAGACACAACTCCCCAACCAGTTGAAATGAATATTAGAATTACCAATAATAAAAAACCAATGAACCTCATATTAAAATCTCATTAATAAATCATTTTACCACAATATAATTTTATAATCATTCTTCTTTAATCTCATCTTCAAGGTCGTTCCTCTTGGTAACACTGTCATCAAGAAGGATATTGAGCGAGGCAACTGCTACCTCAATCTGGCTGCTATCTGGTTCTCTTGTAGTTATAATCTGTGTAAATACCCCTGGATATGTGAGTATCTTAACAATTAAACTATTCGGAAATCTATAAGAGAGTTTTATAATCTCATAGGCAATACCTGCAATAACAGGAATTAATAATATTCTTATAAGAATATTCCAGTATGTTCTAAGTGGACCAATCAGTGAGAATACAATTGTATGGACAATTATCAAGAGTAGTAAAATTACTATAATGAATGATGTGCCACACCTTGGATGAAACCTGCTCTTACCTTCTATTTCATTAACATTTAATTTTCCCTTCGCCTCATAGTCAGCTATAGTTTTGTGTTCAGCACCATGATACTCAAAAATCCTTCTAACTCCTTTACTCAGAGATATAAGCCATATATAACACAGGACAATTAAAATTCTGAAAAGACCATCTATAATATTAAAAGCAAACTGCCCCTTGGCAAGTCCTGTATAGTGTTGAATGATAGATGTGAATAGATAAGGAAGACCGACAAATAATAAAAATCCAAGGACAATAGCAATGACCATCATAAACCCAAAAGATGACTTCTTCATCTCTTTCTCACCCTCATCTATCATTACTACATTTGATGAGAATGTAAGCGCATCATAACCAACCTGAAGCGAATGAATAAGCATCACAGCACCTCTTATGATTGGCAATTTTCTTATTGCGCCACTAGCCCATTTTGGAATAGGTGCCTTTTTATATGCAATGGTGCCATCTTTTCTTCTGCAGGCAACCGCATAGGCGGTTTTAGACCTCATCATCACGCCTTCCAATACTGCCTGTCCTCCAAGAGGGTCCAGTTTGCTGTCTTTTTCATCAGTCATACATTATCACGTCCTAATCGCAATCATACCATTCAGGTAGATACGGGTCTCTACAAGTAGCATCACCCTCAGGACAGGGACCCTGTGAACACGATGGCGCAGAAAGTCCAAAAACAGCAGGGAGAATGGTTGATAGCATCTCACCCATTCTTATAGCAAGGCCTCTTATCTCCCACTGCGCTCTTCTGCACAATCTTAAACCAAGAAAGTGAAGCAATTCTCTTGCATTCATAGAGACCAATATACTTGTTGACGATGCATTTGGCAAGACGAACCTTGCATCTTCCTGTGGTATTCTATTATCTCTTAACTTGCGATACAGATTAAAAGCATCATTAATAAAATCTTTATATATTTTTTCTAATTCCCCTGACTTTAATATACTTGGAGGTATAATATACTTTAGCCCTTCAAAGTCAACATACCTCTGACTCTGCTGTGAATATGAAGCAAGGCGATGTCTTACCAGTTGGTGTGAACAAGCCCGTGAAATGCCCTCAATTAGAAACGTGAAAGAAACGTGCTCTATAACCGACAGATGACCTCTCTTTATCACCTTTCTAATAATTTTCTTCTTTATCTCTGGAGATGCCTTATCCTCATCTTCGCTTTCCTGATAACAAATTCTTATTGCCCTGTATATAACATCCTCAGGGTCTTTCGTGTAAAAAAGAAGCCGCACGGTGAATTCCGTGGGGCTGACACTGCCTTTCATAAGTAATGCCTTCCCTTTACTTGGTTTCTTTTTCTTTTCCGGAAAGCCCGTATTTCCTGCGATACCTTTCAACTCTACCAGTTGCATCCAATAATTTCTGTTTCCCTGTGAAAAATGGGTGGCAGGCAGAGCATATCTCTATCTTTATGCCCTTCTTTGTGGACCTGGTCTTAATCACATTCCCACAGGCACATGTTATCATGGTCTCATAATACTCTGGATGAATACCTTTTTTCATACTCACCACCTAATAAACATTATATGGAGATGACCGGATTCGAACCGGCGACCTACTGCGTGCAAGGCAGTCGCTCTCCCAATCTGAGCTACATCCCCAAAAACTAACGGAGTTTATAATAGTATAACATAGCAAATAGTGCAATAAAAAAACCAGCATATATAAGGAGTCGTATTGTAAGGTTTGCCCTGCCAGATTGTTGTTTATATTTGGCCTCCCTTATTTCTTCCTCTTCCATTCTCTTGAGTTTTCGCTCAATTATTGTCACTCTACGCTCAAGTTCGTCTAATTTATCTTCCACAACCGGTATTATATCATCAAAAAGCATTCTTAACTGAAATAAAATTCTATGTCAAGTATTTAAATAATTATGTAAAATGTTATTAATGGTAGACAGAAATCTCAAGTCAGAACATAGAATCAAACAAAGACCAAAGTTGGCGCCAAGGGTTCTTGAATACCTGAAAATTCTTGAAATGCCAATATATGAATTAAAGGAATATCTTCATCAGATAACTGAGGGTAATCCTTTTATCAGTTATACAGATGAAGGAAAAGACACCTATGAACCCGAGATATTCAGAGATGAAGCCACAACTGATGAAAATGAAGACAGACAACTGATTTTAGAGAAGACAATCTCACAGCCAAAGAAATCTCTCCAGAGTCTTTTATTAGACCAGTTGAAACTCATTTCAGAAAGTTCTGAAGAAGAAAAACTTGGAGAAATTCTCATTGGCGAGATAGATGAGAATGGTTTTATAACAACTTCGCTCATTGAAATAGCAAAATGGTATGAAGTGAACGAGAAAAAACTTGAGTATGTATTAGAAAAAGTCATTCAGAAAATGGAACCCGTAGGTGTTGGTGCGAGAAGCGTGGAGGAAGCAATAGAAATACAGTTAAAGGATGCAGGTTTTGAAATACAAAATCTCAAAGGATTAATAAATCATTACATTAAAAATCCAAATATGTCCTATTCAGATTTACCCGGGAGATTAAAGATAAGCAATAAAGAGTTTGAACGATTCAAAGAACAAATAAAAGCAGTAAGACCTTATCCAGCAAGTGATATTACCACAGATGAGAGAATAAAAGAATGGGAACTTGAGTTGATAAAGAAAGATGACCATCCGGAAGTGCGTTTGAATCCAAGGGCTACCCCAGGTCTTAGAGTCCAGCGTGAATACTATAATGAGATGATTAATTCACCCGGTATAACAACGGAAGACCTTTCTTTTATAAGAAGCACATTCATAAAGGCAAGGGATATAAACTGGACTGTCAATAGAAGATTTCAAACGCTCCTTGAAGTAGCACAATCGGTCATTGATAATCAACCCGACTTTCTTAAGTATGGTCCTAGAGGTATTAAACCACTCAAAATGAAAGATATAGCAGATAAACTATCAACATCAATATCAACTGTAAGCAGGGCTATATCATCAAAGTATATAAAGACACCCCATGGAATCATTCCAATGAAGATGTTCTTCACGAGAAAGGTAAAAGAGAGCTCTCAAAGGGAGATACTGGAGACAATCAGAGAAATTATTGACAAAGAAGACCCAAAAAAACCGTTGTCCGATATAGATATACTTGATAAACTGAAAGAAAGTGGTTATGATATAAGCAGGAGAACGGTAGCAAAGTATAGACAGATTCTCAGAGTCCCTTCCTTCTGGAAGAGAAAGAAAATGTATAAGAGAATAGGAGATTTAAAATTCATAAGGAGACATTCCTGTGCTTGATATATATGATATAGCAATTCTTGGTGGTGGTCCAGGTGGTTATGTCTCTGCCATAAGGGCTGCAAAATTGGGAGCAAAGGTTGCAGTAATAGAATACAATTTGGTAGGTGGAACCTGCCTGAACAGGGGGTGTATTCCAACCAAGATTATGGTAGAGGCAGCACACAGGTATTACAACACAACACACTCTCAGGAATATGGTGTTGAGATAGACGGTGCGAAATTCAACTACGAAAATATGTTAAAGACAAGGGATGAGATTGTAAAAAACCTGAGGGATGGTATAATCCACCTTTTCAATCACTATAAGATTGACCTTATAAATGGTTATGGTCGTCTAAAATCAGAGGATACAATAGATGTCGATAGCACTGGTGAGATAAAGGCAACAAATATAATTCTCGCTACCGGCTCAAAACCATCATCCCTCCCGGGTCTTGAGATAGACGGTAAATTCATATTAACAAGCGATGATGTTCTGAACCTGAAAAAACTACCAGATAGCGTAATAATAGTTGGTGCTGGTCCAACGGGATGTGAGTTCGCCTATATATTTGCCTGTCTTGGTGTGAAAGTTTACCTTATTGAGGTGCTTGATAGAATTCTCCCAGCAAATGACAAAAGGGCATCAAGGGTCCTGTCAGGAAAATTAAAGAGCATAGGTGTTGAGATAATGGTGAAAAATACAATTAAATCATGGAATAAAAAAGATAATAGCGTTGAAGCAATCCTTTCAGACAATAAGAAAATTTCTTCGGACTTTATATTCCTATCTGTTGGAAGAGTGCCAGATAACAATGCTTTTAAGGATATAAAAGGGATAAAATTTGACGAAAAGGGTTATGTAATTACAGATAATAGAATGCACGCCGGTTTTGGAAATATATATGCAATCGGTGACATCGTTCCAACAGGCATGCTTGCCCATAAGGCATCCTACGAAGGTATAGTCGCAGTTGAGAATATTATGGAAATACCGAATAAGGCAAGGTATGATACCATACCAAAGGTTGTCTATACTGTTCCCGAGATTGCTCAGGTTGGACCAACAGATGAGGAACTTGAAAAAGATGGTATTGAATTCAACATAAGCATATTTCAATATAGAGCACTCGGAAGGGCACTTGCAGTTGGCGATAGAGACGGCTTTGCAAAGGTCATAGCAGACAAGAATGGTCATCTTATATCAGGAACTATAGTTGGATTATGTGCAGGAGAACTTATCGGTGAGGTTGCTCTTGGAATTCTAAGTGGCATAAATATTGAGGAGATGAAGAATCTTGTGCACAATCATCCGAGTTTATCAGAGGCAACAGGCGAGGCATTATGGGGTTTATCGGGAAGGATGATACACTCAGTTCAGTAATGAGAAATATACCCCTATATAAGAAGAAAAGGCTTGCTGTTGCAGGTGCAATGAAACATATGACTGAGATACTGCACAGGTATAATCTGAATACTGTCTGTCAGGAAGCAAGGTGTCCGAATAAGAACGAGTGTTATAGTGCTGGTGTTTCAACGATAATGATACTCGGTGATATATGCACAAGAAACTGCGTTTTCTGCGGTGTCTCAAAAGGAGTGCCAAGACCAATAGATGATGAAGAACCGGAAAGGGTAGGTCTTGCTGTTAAAGATATGAACCTTGACTATGTAGTGATAACTTCGGTAACAAGAGACGATATTCCAGATGGTGGCGCTGAGCACTTTGCTAAAACAATAGAAGCAGTAAGACATTACGCACCCGACACTCAGGTTGAAGCACTGATACCCGACCTCAAAGGTGACATACCTGCACTCAAAAAAATCATCTCAAGCAAACCCTACTGCATCTCACATAATATGGAGACAGTAAGAAGATTATATACTGAGATTCGCCCGATGGCTGATTACGATAAATCTTTAAGTATATTAAAAAAAATACAACAACTCTCACCAGAAACAACTACGAAGTCGGGGTTTATGCTTGGCCTTGGTGAAACCTGCGATGAGGTATTAACGCTTATGAAAGATATATTAGAAGCAAGCGTCAGACGGCTTGTAATCGGGCAGTATTTAAGACCTTCATCCAAGAACACACCTGTTAGAAAGTATCTCAGTGAAGATGATTATAATATATTGGGTAATGTAGCAAGAAATATGGGCTTTGATTTTGTGTTATCAGAGCCACTTGCAAGAACATCATATCACACTGCTTTATAATATCTTTAGGAGGTATTGAATATGGCAGTAAACATTCAGACAAGAAATTTAGAGATACCACCTACAATAGAAAATTATATTGAAAAGAAGATGACAAAATTTGAGAGAATATTAAGAAGGGGATATGACATCGCAAATATAGAAATATGGAATGAAAAGCACAGATATATAGTGGAGTTATCTATAAAATTCGGACACAAGACCTATAGAAGTAAAGATGAAACGATGGACTTACGGGCATGTATTGACATCGTATTTGACAAGGTTAAAAAGCAAATAAGAAGGCAGAAGGATAAATTTACCTCAAAGAGAACAATCATAGAGCCAAGGGGATTAGAAGAGCCAAAGGGTTTTGAAGAGCCAGATGTAATTATAGAGAATATACAATACAAACCGATGACATTAGAAGAGGCGAGATTACAGTTTGAGAGTTCAGGGGGAGATTTCTTTGTATACATAGATGCACATACGAACAAAGTTAATGTTATATTTAAAAGGTCAGATGGAATACTCGGTCTTATCAAACCATTATAATAGAATTTGTTTTAATATTATTTTATGATTATACACATTTCTTAAGAGGAGGAATTGTATGTCAATTATAAATTATTTCTCGGAGAAGACGGTAAAGGTAGGTCTTACAGGAAGAACAAAAGACGAGGTCCTAAAAGAACTCGTTGAACTATTATTTAAATCAGGAAAGATAAAAGCACCAGATAAAATTTATGAAGCAGTTGTAGAAAGGGAGAAACTCTGTTCTACTGGTTTTGAACATGGAGTTGCCATCCCTCATCCAAGGCAGGGTCAACCCGATATCGTTGAAGAACTGGTTATTGCCTTCGGTTCAACAAAAGAAGGTATTGACTTTGATGCACTTGATGGAAATCCTGTTCATATTTTCTTTATGCTCGCAGCACCAAATGACCAGGAACATCTCCGAACACTTGCACGACTCTCAAGAATGCTAAAAAAAGAAGAGTTCCGCGATGAACTCCTTAAAGCCAGGTCACCAGAAGACATACTAAGGATAATAAGGAAGCGAGAAGAAGAATTAAACTAAACTGATTTAGAAATTATAAATCAGAAAAATGCCAAAGAAGAACAGATTAACTGTCCAGCAACTCTATAATGAGTTTGGCAAGAATGATGTCCTCATTCCACTTAACACCCTTGCAGACTTTGACAAGGAGATAACAAAGATGGGGGTGAACAGACCATCTCTCGCGATAGCAGGTTTCTTTGAAACATTCGCTGAAGGTAGAATTCAGGTTATAGGAAAGACAGAGTATGATTTTCTGGAAACAAAAGATGCTGAATATAGAAAGAATATTTTTAAGAAGATTGTCGATTATGATATACCATGTTTCATTATTGCAAGGTCTCTTCCCTGCCCTGTAGAACTTCTGGATTCAGCAGAGGAAAGAAAGATAGCGGTATTTTCAACAATGGCACCGACAGGCATTCTCATCGCAAATCTTTCATATTACCTTTATGATACTTTGACAGAGCAAATCCTAATCTATGGTGTTCTCATAGATATATTTGGAGTAGGGGTCATGATACTTGGAAAAAGTGGTATAGGCAAGAGCGAAACAGCCCTTGAATTGATAACAAGAGGGCATCGTTTGATAGCAGATGACCAGATAATAACAAAGCGACTGATAGGTGGTGAGATTGTAGGAAAGAGCGATGATAAATTGAAGGACCATATGGAAATACAGGGTATAGGCATAATAAATATCACAAGAATATATGGCGCTGGTGCTACAAAGGAATCTAAACAAATAGAACTTGTTATAATGCTTGAAGAGCTTGATAAGAGCAAGGACTACGACAGAACTGGATTATATGATGAATTATACGACATATTAGGAGTTAAATTACCTTACGTTACAATACCTGTCATATTCGGTAAAAATATTGCAACGCTTATTGAAGTAGCAGTTAAAAATCATATACTGAAACAGAAGGGCTATCACTCAGCAAGAGAGTTCAATTCCTCAATTATTGAGAAAATATTAGAGGAAGAAAAGAAGGATAAGGACTCATGATAGGGATTCTCTTGATAAGCCACGAGGGTATTGGAAGAGAAATGATGGAAGCAGCCGAGATAATACTGGGTAAGACAAATATCACCAAAAATATATCAATCAAATCAAAGTGTCAACTGGAAGAGATGCTTGAGTTAGTTGATGGACAGGCAAGAGAATTACTTAAAGAATGCAACTCTATTTTAATAATGACTGATATGTGGGGTGCAAGTCCTGCTAATATAGCAGTCAGATCAGCCAGACGACTTAAAGAAGATGGTTTGAATATAGGTCTTGTCGCTGGTTTCAACCTGTCAATGCTGATTACAGCAATCTCCTATCAAAGAGAGATGAATCTTGCTGAACTCATCAAAAAGGTTATTGAAGTCGGAAAAATGAGCCATCTAGACGCAACCAAGATAATATGAAGATTAATATGGAATTATGAAAAGGTATTTTCTATTAGATGAATTAGCAAGCAATATTGAAAGAACAATTTTGTGGGTTGATATCTTTAGCGTCAAAAATATTATTATAGTCAGCAGAGCGCTTGCAAACAATGAACTATTAAAATTCCTGTGGAGAATGTGGAAACCAAGATTATATAACATAGATATTATTTATCCAGAGCGGGTTGCTAATATATCTATAAAGAGAAGCGTTAAAGACGATACATTATTTATATTTGAAAATATGGATGATATTGTTGAACTCATATTCAAAGGTCTTAATCCTGCAGACCTCTTTATAGGTAGAATGCCAAGTTTCGGTATGAGAAGACGCTTGCTTGAAAATATATACCTCTCACCAGTTGATTATAAGCGATTAATCCTTATTCAACTCTCCGGTGTAAATATTTATCTTGACCCGGTAAAGAGAGCACCATTTAGAGAAATAGAGGGGATTATCAGGAAGATTATATTTGAATAGTATTAATGTTAATTTGGCTGATTATGATTGAAAGAGAACTGGAGATATTAAATAAATTCGGACTTCATGCTCGACCTGCAGCACAACTTGTCCAGATTGCTAAACAATATAACAGCGATGTCATGATTGAAAAAGATGGAGAGAGGGTCAATGCTAAGTCAATAATGGGTGTCCTGATGCTTGCCTGTGCCAAGGGTCAGAAGATAAAAATTATTGCTAATGGTGAAGATGAAGAAGGTGCGGTAAATGCACTTGCAAATTTAATAAATGATAGATTTGGAGTTGATTGAAATTGCCAAGAGAAAAGAAATTATCAGGAATACCCGCCTCATCAGGGATAGCCATAGGTAAGGCAATAACAATCAAGACCACTCACTGGAAACTTGAGAATTTCAGCGGTAAGGTGACAGATGTTGATAAGGAAATAAAACGTCTTGAAGATGCCCTGACTGAAGCAAAAGATAGAATATCCCAAATAAGAGCCAATGTTAAGAAATCTTCATCTGCCTATGGAGTATTTGACCTTTACCTCCTCCTTCTTGAGGACGAAAGCATAATAGAATCCTGTAAGAAACTTATAAAAGAAGAACAGATAAAAGCAGAAGCCGCAATCCATACTACATTAACAGAATTATTAAAGACCTATAGTCAATCAATGGATAAGTTCTTTTTAGAAAGAACTGCTGATATAAAAGACCTTGCCCGGCTCCTTATAGCAGAACTTCAAAATGAGGATATAAATATCTTTATAGGAAAAGAAGCAGGAATTGTTGTTGCCAAAGACCTTGCGCCTTCCCAGACCGCTCTATTCACAAAAGAAAGTGTCCTTGGTTTTGTAACAGACGCTGGTGGAAAGACAAGTCATAGCGCGATAATGGCAAAGTCGCTCGGGATACCAGCAGTCGTCGGTGCAAGAACTGCAACATTGTTCATTAAAGATGGTGATACTGTTATCGTTGACGGCAATGAAGGTCTGGTTATCGTCAATCCATCACCCTCAATACTGAGAAGTTATAAGAGTAAAAAGAAGAGTTTTGACAGGATGAAGAATGAACTACTCCTTCTATCTAAACTGCCTGCAACAACTAAAGATGGTTATAATGTAATACTCTCCTGTAATATTGAACTGATAAGAGAAATTGAACAGGTTAACCAATCCGGTGGAGAAGGGGTTGGTCTATACAGAACAGAATTTCTCTTCCTGAACAGAACGGACATCCCTGATGAGGAGGAGCAGTTTGAAGCATATAAAAAAGTGGCAGAGGGTGTAAGTCCATACCACACGATTATCAGAACCATAGACCTTGGTGGTGATAAATTCCAGTTCTATACGGATACCCCGAAGGAACTGAACCCATTTCTTGGCTTCAGAGCGATAAGATTCTGTCTCGAGAGGACAGACATATTCAAGACGCAACTGAGGGCAATACTAAGGGCAAGCACCTATGGCGATGTCAAGATAATGTTCCCATTTATAAGCGATATTGATGAACTGAGAAAGGCAAAAGGCATACTGAATGAGGTAAAAAATGAACTCAGAAAGAAAAGGGTTCAATTTAATGAGGACATAGAAGTTGGAATAATGGTGGAGGTTCCTTCAACTGCTGTCCTGGCGCCTCTATTCGCGAGGGAGGCGGACTTCTTCTCAATAGGCACAAACGACCTCATACAATATACGCTTGCTGTTGACCGTGTAAACGAGCGAATATCGTATCTCTATGACCCATATCATCCTGCGGTAATAAATCTTATTTATAGAGTAATAGATTCTGCCCACAAGAATAGAATCTGGGTTGGTGTCTGTGGTGAGATGGCGGGAGACCCTATATCGGCGCTCCTTCTTGTTGGAATGGGCGTTGACGAACTATCTGCCAGCCCCACAAATATCTCAGTTGTTAGATATGCCATAAGGTCTATGGAATTTAATGCACTGAAAGAGATAGCAAAAAGGGCGCTGTCTATGGCAACAGCAGCGGAGATAAAGAACTACCTTTTTCATCATACACCTATGAAGAATATCAAACTTATATCAACAAAGTAACAAAATTTTTTAATTTTTTCTCTTGACAGATAGATATATATTTTATAACATAATATTATATTCAGGGATGGTTTGGAATGAGAGTTAGCAAGATATTGATATTATTATCTATCTCAGCATTTCTTTTAAAATGTTCTGAAGAAAATAATCATTTTCCAAATAATCTCCCGCCAAACTACCCTAATTATGTATATCCAAAAGTTGACACGAGACCGCAGTATAAGATATTCAGTGATAGTGGACATTGTCCTGTATTGCACCCGGAAGGTGATAGGATAATCTTTTATTACGATCCAGATTGGGAAAATTATATTGCCAGTATAAATCCAGAAGGAGGGGACTTAAATATTCTATATGAAAGTCGTTTCGCGTTGTGTTTCAATTCTATAAGCAATGATAATTATCTTGTTTTCAGTAATTATTGGAAAATTTTTTATTTTAAGATAGGTGAAGAGTCGGTAGATACGGGTTTAGAAGGTGATTGGCCCACTGTATATGGCAATCTATCAGGAATTTACAACATAGCATATACTAAATATCTTGGAAATTATTATTCGGATATATATATATCTGACATCAATGGCTCACCTCCAATAAAGATACTTGATGATGGTGCTTATGGTGCTCTTTCATGGTCTCCTGATGGGAAATTGTTGATAGCTGAGACAGATCTATAAACTAATATATGCAGGTTATTCACATATGATATAAATACAAAGGAAGAGAAAGACCTTTATTATGTTCATGACCCAGAGGTTGCTACAACAATATTTGAAGCCAAATACTCATTTAATGGCAGATATATTGCCTTTTCTGCTTCCCCTTATCCCTACATAAATTCACATTATAATGTATTATGGCTTATGACATCTGACTGTAAAAAGGTGTGGGTAATAACAGATGACATATATAGTGATGTTAGAGAACTGTCGTGGTCTCCCGATGGAAAGTGGATAGTATATGAACTTTATAATTATAATACTAAAAAGTATGAACTATGGAAAGTTAGTGTGTTTGAGTAAAATTAAATTATAGAATAATATATTTATTACCTTCACAATTTTATAATTAATAAATATTATTCTTGAAAATAATAATAGTTATATTATTATTCTCTTTAATCCAAAACTTATTGGTTATATATTTTAGATAGGTAGATAGATATGCCGAAGATGAAAACAAGGAAGGCAGCGGCTTCCCGCTTTAAGAGGACAGGAACAGGTAAGTTCCTCAGAAACAGAGCGATGGCTGGTCATCTTATGACAAAGAAAACGTCAAAAAGGAAGAGAAATCTTAGAAGGTCCATCCTGGTTCATAAGAGTAATATGAAACTCTTAAAGCGACTGATACCCAAGTAATACTCAAAAGGAGAAATTATGGCAAGAAAAAAGAATTCAGTTGTTAGAAGGAGAAGAAGAAAGAAAATACTCAAGATGGCAAAGGGCTTCCGCGGGGCGAGAAGCAAACTTTTCAAGACCGCAAAGGATGCGGTAATAAAGGCGCTTCAACACCAATACAGACATCGCAGAATGAGGCGCCGTCTCCTGAGACGTCTATGGATTATAAGAATAAATGCCTTCTGCAGACAAGAAGGTATGTCATACAGTAAGTTTATAGGTGCACTGGGAAAGGCAGACATCACAATAGACCGGAAGATACTCGCTGACCTTGCAGTCCACAACCCGACTGCCCTATCAGCAATTATCCTAAAGGCAAAGGAAAATCTCTAACCCAGAGACAACCAATCAATCTATGGCTGACATAAAAGACCAGATAAAAGCCATAAAAGAGAGTTGCTTATCAAAAATATCGTCTGCAAAAACACCACAGGAAATTGAAAATATAAGATTAAAGTTCCTTGGAAGGAAGGGTTCTCTAACTACTATTCTCCGCTCCATAAAAGACCTTACTGAGAGCCAAAGACCCAGGATTGGCGCGCTTGCCAACTCAGTTCGGGAAGAATTAGAAAGAGTAATAGAAGATAAGAACGAAAAACTTGGAAGAAAGAAAGTCATACCTACAGTTGACCTTACACTGTCATCAAGAAGATACAGGGTGGGAAGGTCTCATTTAATATCAAGGACTATAAAAGAGTTAGTTGACATATTCACGGGTTTTGGTTTTGAGGTAGCCCTTGGCAATGAGATAGAGACAGAGTTTTACAACTTTGAGGCGTTGAATATGCCCGCTGACCACCCTGCAAGGGACATGCAGGACACACTCTATCTCCCCAAAGGTTATCTGTTGCGAACCCATACTTCCCCCGTCCAGATACGATATATGGAATCTCACAAACCGCCAATAAGAATGATGTCTCCAGGAAGGGTATATAGAGAGGAAGATATTGACGCATCGCACCTTCCCCTGTTCTACCAGTTAGAGGGCTTGATGATAGATAAAGGTGTCAGGTTCTCAGACCTTAAAGGCATTCTTGAATTTTCCGCAAAGAGATTGTTCTCAAAAGACCTCAAAGTCAGGTTCAGACCGTCATTCTTTCCGTTCACGGAACCATCGGCAGAGATGGATATTGAATGTCCGCATTGCAGAAATAAGGGCTGCAATGTCTGTGGTTATAAGGGCTGGCTTGAGATACTGGGTGCAGGTATGGTTGACCCGAATGTGTATAAAAGCGTCGGTTATGATAAATATGATGTCTCGGGTTTCGCATTCGGAATGGGAATTGAGCGAATTGCTATGATAAGGCATAGAATTACAGATATACGGCTATTTTACACAGGTGATATAAGATTTTTAACAAGCATTTAATATGCTTATATAGTTTATTTATTTGATATATATGAAACTGCCTTTAAGTTGGATAAGAGAATTTGTTGAAATCAAAACTGATTTCAGGAATATTGCTTATGACCTTACCATGCTTGGTTTTGAGGTTGAGGGCTACGAACCCTGGGGTGATGGCGATACTATTCTTGATATCAGCATTACCCCTAACAGGGGCGACTGCCTTTCCGTCATTGGTCTCGCAAGGGAGTTATCTGCTCACTATAATTTAAAACTCAAAGAACTAGAGATTTACAAAGGTGATGGGGAGGGAACTTCTCCAGATATAACAGTTGAAGATATTGAGGGGTGTCCACGTTATATTGGATGGACTCTAAGTGATGTTAAAAACAGCAGAATACCGGAGATAATCGCATATCGTCTTGACGCCTGCGGGCTCAGGTCAGTCAATAGTATAGTTGATATCACAAACTATATCCTCATTGAAATGGGTCAGCCACTTCACGCCTTTGACCTTGACAGGTTATCGGGTGAGAAGATAATCGTGAGAAGGTCTCAGACTGGCGAGAGTATAAAACTCCTGGACGGTAGCAATGTCAATCTTTCCACAGAAGACCTTGTAATAGCAGACGCAAAAAAGCCGGTGGCAATCGCCGGGGTGATGGGCGGTCTTGAAACAGAGGTAGGTAGCAGGACGAAAAGAATATTACTTGAAAGCGCCACATTTGACTACAGGTCTGTGAGAAGAACAAGCAAGAGGCATCGCATTACAACACCCGCATCATACAGATTTGAGCGAACGGTCGGCTATTCAAGCACTGATACCGGTTCAAGACGAGCATTATTTCTCATGCTTAAATATGGTGCTATCAGTTCAGCATCAAAGCCAAAAGACACAGGAAGGGTCTTTAAGCAAAAAAAAATACATTTTGACTTCAGTAATATTTCTGCCCTCATCGGTCAGGATATAGATTCTGAAAATATCACTGATAAGTTAAAGAAAATCGGAATAGAGATAAAGACAGGAGGTGGCAAAAATTACGCAATCCCACCCGATACAAGACCCGACATAGAGAGAGAAGCAGACATACTGGAGGAAGTGGCACGGCTCACAGGTTATGATAATATAGCATCTACAATACCATCTGGCGCATTCAAGCCACCCGAGCACGACCCCATCTACCTCTTCTCTGAGAGATTAAGAAACATCCTTAACTCAATAGGGCTTTACGAAAACGAATCCTTCTCATTCACAGGCAAAAGTCAACTTTCACCTCTTGGATATGACATTGATGGTATTGATGACCTTATAAAAGTAAGAAATCCAATAAGCGAGGACACAGCATACCTCAGAAAATCGCTTACTGCCTCTCTTATAAGCACTGTTATCTATAATCACAGAAGAGATATTGATACAGTTCCATTATATGAGATAGCGAAGGTTTATTACCAACAAGAAGGTAAGTTCCAAGAAGAGACAATGCTTGGCATCGTCATTTATGGAAGTGCCCTTCCCAGAACCTGGCTGTCAAAAGATGAAAAGTTCTCAATTCACCATATAAAAGGTATAATAGAGGCATTTATTGACGAACTTGGAATTACAGATTACAAATTTGAAGAAGGTAATCATGAATTAGTTGATGAGGGTAGCCACCTTTCCATCTTAATAAAAGGTAAGCAAATTGGATTCCTGGGCAAGGTCAGAGATGAGATTAGGTCCAAGATGAAACTTGGAGATGATATATTCATTTCAGAGATGAATATCAGACCACTGATGGAAAATGAGATGAAGGTGAGGAAATTTACTATCACACAACATTTCCCATCAGTTTTTAGAGACCTCTCAATCATTGCTAATGAAGAGATAAAAACAGGTGATATAATGAAGACAATAATAGATTCATCAGATAATCTGATAGTGGATATGGTGCTCTATGATGTCTATAAAGGTAAAAGTATTCCGAAAGAGAAGAAGGGGTTCACATTCGCTCTAACATTTCAGAGCAGTGATAGAACACTGACAGATGATGAAGTAAATCAGGTCATTGAAAATATAGTAACTAATTTAAGAGAACGTTTTGGAATAACATTAAGAGGCAAAAAAGAATAATTTTTCTGTCTGTCAATTAAAAAAGATAATATATTATTTTCACTATATATTATAATTTCATAAATACCTTTTAGGGGTGAACCTATGCTTGATGATATTCAGAAATTAGAAGAGAAGGTATCCAAATTAGTAGCCGAGGTGTTGAAACTCAGGGAAGAAAACCTTATCTTATCTGAACGTGCAAGGGCATTTGAACTGACTTCTGAAACGCTGGAGATTAAAGAAAAAGAGATTGAGGAACTCAAGAGAAAGAACGAGGTCCTTGAACTTAAGATTAACGATATATTGGAGCGCCTTTCAGAGAAGACAGATGAGGTTGACAGGTTAAGTGAATTGAAGCACATCAAAGACAATGTAACCTTAAAAATCAGGAATTTAATAGAGAAAATTTCATCATTAGAAGAACAAACTATAGAGAGAAATCAGTCAGAGCCATCAACAGAACAGAGTGTAATAACTCCTGAAATAGAGCAAACTCCAACTGAAAGCGAAGAAGAATTAACTGTGCAAAAAGAGCGCATAAATGAAATCAAGGGGGAAATTTCAGAGATTAAAAAAGAAACAATAGAAGAAAAAAATATCGGTGAGCCAGAGGTCACCACTGTAGAGAAGGAAAAGATACCGAAGATAATATATGACACAATTAATATTACAAAAAAGCCCGAAGAAGTGGACAATACTGAAGAGGGTTCTAAAGATGATGTTATTTCACTGGAAGAAAGCGATGAGGATGAAAATATTAACATCTTTGATGATATCACACTTCCAGAGAAGGATAAAGATAAGTAAAAATGGTTAAAATGTAAGAAGGTGAGAGATGGACAAGGAGAGTTTAGATTTTGATTTTAACGAGGAGAAGAAGGGCACACCCGAGGATGGCATTGATGTCACAATATATGGAAATGAGTATAATATAAAGACCGTCCTTGACACAGAGCATGCGAGAAAACTTGCGATGTTCGTTGACAAGAAGATGTGGAATATCGCAGAGACAAACAAACTCGCATCTACCACGAAGATTGCCATAATGACAGCCCTGCACATCGCCCATGAACTCTTTCAGTTAAAAAGCCAGTTTGATAGCGAAAAGAAGGTTGTTACAGAGAAGACCAAGAATATTATCTCTTTAATAGACAAGTATTCATAAGGTATTTCTACCTATCTCAGCATCTCCAATACCTCATCAGTATAAATTCTTTCAAATTTCCATATAACAAGTGGCTTTTCAATAATCAGTTCCTCTCCCCCATTCTTCACCGCCTCAACCAGAACGAGATTCGCCTTTCTATCACTATATGGATGAACAAACCTTATACGCTTTGGCTCAAGGTTTCTCACTTTCAGATTATATATAAGACCTGCAAATCTCCTTGTCGTCCATATAAGCGCGAACCTGCCACCATTCTTCAATAGATATTCCGCTGACTTTATGAGGTCATCAATGCTCATCTCGCTTTCACTCTTAGCAATCGCCTTGACATAATCGGGTGGAACCTTGCCCCTGCCCTGTCTGATATACGGTGGATTTGAAATGACGCATTGGAATTTGCCCGAAGGAAGATACCTGTTTATATCTTTAATATCGCCCAATATCACTTCCATTCTATCTTCAATTGAGTTGGATTTAATATTCTCAAGTGCGAGGTTGAACAGTTCCTCCTGTATCTCAATTCCTATAACTTTTATGTCCTGCCTTTTACCTGCGAGAATAACCCCGATAATGCCAACGCCACAGCCAAGGTCAACAACAGTTGCATTTTTAGGCGGTCTTGCAAAATGAGATAGAAGAATAGAATCAACGCTGAACCTATAACCTTTTGTGGGTTGAAGAATTTTCAATTTACCTTTACTAATACCATCCTTATTAAAGTTCATATAGTAATTATAAAAGATAATTGAAAAATAATTTTATTTTTTCTATTGACAAATATGTAAATATTTTTTAAAATTTACCTAGTGAAATAGGAATATTATAAAACCTATTTGTAGGAGGTAGAAATGATGAAAAAGATTATATTCTCTATAATAAATATACTGATTATTTCAATTATTCTTGATTGCAGTGATTATAAAATCATTGGTGATGTTAAAACAATTTATACAAATGAAAGTGGAGTTTGTTCTCCTAAGTGGACACCTGGTGGAAATAGAATCTTATTCTCAGATGGTCATTCATTGTTTTTTATAGATTCTGATGGCAAAAATCTTGCTAAAATACCAATGACATGGTCTCCTACAAGTGTAGGTTATTGTTCAATTAGCCATGATGGTAAATATATTGTTTTTTCATCTGGTTATAATGATAATAATATTTATATTATTCCTTCAGAAGGAGGAGAGCCAGTAAAACTTACAGAAGCAAAGGAAAATGAAGGTTATAGTAGTCCTGACTGGTCATATAATGATGAATGGATATACTTTATAAAATCTTATGGATATGAAGATTATTATGAAGAACATTTATGTCGTATAAGACCTGATGGAACTGATTTTAACTATATTGATTTTTTTGATATGAATCTTTTTAACAATATTAAATGTTCAAATGATGGTAAATATATTCTTTTACAATATTGGAATGATAATATAAAAAGAGACAAAATTTTGATTGGTGCTATTGATAATTCAACTAAATGGGATGTTATTAAGGATAGTTATTTTTCTTCTTCTGAAGACTATCCATGTTATTCGCCAGATAATAAATGGGTATGTTTCAGTGATGGATATGAATTGTTCATTGTTTCATCTGATGGTAATGGACATCCATATCAGATAACAGAACATAAAAATAAACCTAATTATCTTGATATAAGTCCTGATTGGTCTCCCGCTGGTCAATACATTGTATTCATGACAACCAATTATGCCCTTAATATAGTAAAAGTTCCAGATGAATTTCTGCCAAATTGAGAATAAAGAGAGTATATTTTATGAGAAAATGTATATTATTTTTACTGTTATTAATATTTATCAGTTCTGTTGTTTTTAGTTTTGAAAAGGATATGAAATATCATGGTTCACCACACGGCTACACCATATTTTATGTACCTAACGTTGTTCTTGCCTGTTATTTCAAATTGAGTGACTTTGGCATTACAGGTTATAATTACAAAATCAAGATTATAGGTTTTATTGGAACTAAAGCAGATGGTCCGGCGGATATATATGTAACATCAAATGAATCAAACGATGTTCCTGTTTGTAATCCTGATAATAACTGGCAGGGTGCTGACTATGGTCCAAAGAGCTGGCATATAAACAACTCAAACCCTAACTATGATGACTGTAATGTCTATAATGACAACTGGCATTACAGTAAGGATGTAGATAAGTTCTGGTGCATGTATCACATGAAGACAGCTTCACCTCCCTATCCTATGTTTGATTTTTATAAAGAACATTCAAAGAACAGTTGGTATTGGATGCCTAGCACTGGATGGCGACCAGGTGGAGGTTTTTATATGTGTGACTGGTGTATGCACTGTGTTATTGTCTATCCACCTGAAGGTTGAGAACACATCAATAGGTGCTATAAAGACGCTGTTCAGGTAATAAATCTTGTGTTTATGACTGTATAGTTTTCACTTAACATTAATTGATAGGCAGGTTTATACACCTGCCCTTTTCAATAATCCATATACAAAAATACTCTATCTCTTTGAGAACTGGAACTTTGCCCGGGCTCCCTTCTGACCGTATTTCTTCCTCTCCTTCATCCTCGGGTCCCTCGTCAAAAGCCCCTGCTTCCTCAATAGCGACTTGAACTCCTCATCTACCTTAAGAAGCGCCCTCGCTATGCCAAGGCGAACCGCCTCTGCCTGACCGACCAGTCCGCCACCATTCACATTGACGAGAATCCCGAATTTGCCCATCGTCCCTGTCACCTCAAGCGGTCTTAGAATATCACGCCTGATGAACTCATTCGGGAAGTATTCCTCAAAATTTCTCCTCTTATTGACAACTATCTCTCTGCTACCGGGCTTAAGCCAGACCCTTGCAACTGAGGTCTTTCTTCTTCCTATTCCACCATAATTTACTACTGCCAACTTTCTACCTCCATACCTATATTAATTCTATTGTTACAGATTGCTGTGCCTCATGCGGATGCTCAGCCCCCGCATATACCTTCAATTTATTTATTAACTTCCTTCCGAGAATTCCCTTTGGAAGCATTCCCCTCACTGCATGTATTATAACTCTTTCAGGAAACCTTTTCATCATAACATTCAACGGTGTCTCTTTTAAACCCCCGGGATAACCCGAGTGATGATAGTATATCTTCTTCTCCATCTTCTTTCCAGTCACCAAAATCTTTGATGCATTTGTTACTATAACAAAATCGCCGGTGTCAATATGTGGTGTAAATATTGACTTGTCCTTTCCCCTCAAAATACTCGCAATTTTTGTCGCAAGCCGCCCAAGTGTCTTGCCTGTCGCATCTACATGATACCACTTTCTCTCAAAATCTCCCGGCTTTGCAGAATATGTCCTGAATATCCCCTTTACTTTCTTAACCTTCTTCATAGTTAATGAAAAACTTCCTCCTTTTCTAATTTATTCACATTTTCTATTGCGAACTCCATTCTCTCCATATATTGCCTTGCCTGATGAATAAATGCCTCAAGTCGCGTCTCTCTCCCCGGCTCGTCAAGACCATCGTATGCCATATTTAACACTGGAACATTGTTATAACCATCTTTCATTTTCTTCGTTATCGCTGTGACTATCGTTCCTGGCATACAGGTAAACGGCATAACATTCACTATCCCATGAAGACCCTGTAATATGTAATCAACTGCCTTACCAAGTGTTATGATTGCCTCACCTTCAAATGTATCATCCACAAACTGCCTTCCATGGTCAATCGTATCACCAATTATAGGTTCTGGATAGTTATCAAGCAAGCCTTTAAATACATCCGCAATTCTATGTTCATCCCTCATCTGAACAAGATTCGTCAGATAATTAGAGAGCCAGTTCTTTAAGTCCCACCTCCATACAGAGTCCCGCATCCTCGTCCAATTTGTATATAAGAACCACTCAGAGACAGGTGGTATCCACACCTCACCACCAAATCTCTCTATCTCCTTTATGATATTCTCATTTGAAAATCTATTTGACCTGACATATATCTCACCCACAATCCCAACCTTCGGTCTTCTCACACTTTTATCAATTTTTACTTCCCTGAACTCTCTTACAGCATTGCTGACAACATCAATAACAGATTCAAGCGTTCCAACATTAATAATAGTATCAACAGATTTCTGAACATACTTCCTGTATATACTCTCTGTCTCACCTTTATTAACCTCGTATGGTCTCAACTGAAGTAAGAATTTCTCAAGATAGTCAATTGCCACAACACCCCACCATGCCTTTCGTTTGAAATCAATTCCAACAATTCCAAGGTCATCATATAATGACTTGCCCTGATTTGGTGAGTATATAGGTATATTCTCATAACCCAGTTCCTTCAATACCAGTCGCTGCAGTGTATTATACTGACCAAACCTGCATGGACCCGAGCCAGAAGGCATAAAGAATATCGCGTTTTCCCTATCAAAGTCGGGCTTTAAAAGCAATTTGACCATATCACCCGTCGTAATAATCGCTGGATAACACTCCTTGCCAGTTGTGTATTTCCTTCCCCAGAATAGTGTCTCATCGTCTGGCTCTGGCATAACCTCAGCAGGAACACCATTTGCGATAAATGCTGCTTTAAGTGCAAACGCCTGGTCGCACATATATGGTATCCATATTGTCTTGTTTTCCCTGCCATTCAGTGATATTACTGGAACGGGTTCAACCTCATACCTATCTTTTGGCTCTACATTATTTATACTATCAAGAAATGCCTCACACCTCGTTATAGCACCGACATCCGCAGAATGCTCATCAACCTCTATAATGAGTGCTGGCTTTTCTCCCATAGCATATCTGAAATATTTCTGTATGAATGAGTCGGGACCACATCCAAAGTTTGTTATATATAATGGATAAAGTTTCCTGTTGTTTCGGACAATTTCCACCCCTGCAAGTATCTTCTGACTATACCTCCAGTATAGATTGTCCCACTTGCCCTTCAGCTTTATACTATCAACGTCAAGATAATCCATTGGAATTGGAAGAACACCCAGGTCAAGTAATTTCTTTGGTAAATTAAGATTTATACCAAAGTCACATCCATTATATGCTCTTGATACAATCACGATGCCCCTGTCATTCTCACCCAGGAGTTCAAGTGCCTTATTTCCATTTTCAATGAGTCTGCGGTAAAAGTCATCATTAGAAGAAATCGCTACGTCAACTGCTCTATTTACATCGCTTTTTGATACACCAAGCGTCTTCGCAAATCGTCCAAGTTCACTTTTCAGATAATTTTTACCCCTGTGAAAAAAGATACGCGGAGCAAGAATCTTTATACCCTTTTCCTTCAATCTCAATGCTGCCTCTATAACATAAGGTATTGTTTGAACATAAGGGCAGACAAATGGTTTGTCAACCATTCCCGCCTCTCCGGACATTGTTATATGACTGGGGATTAATATAAAGTCAACCTCTTTATCCATTAAATCTATGACGTGACCGTGGGCAACCTTAACAGGAAAGCATGATTCGGAAGCAACCGCCTCAACCCCATTATGGATAATCTCATTATTCGTCGGTCTTGACCTGACTATTCTATAACCCAGTTCAGTGAAGAACGCCTTCCAGAACGGATATAATTCATGATACAAGAGCATTCTTGGAATTCCTATAACACCCTTCTCTCTGCCCTTCTCAATACTCCTGTTATATACTGTCTCAAGAAGTTTCTCCCTCTCACGGAAGAGGTCAGGAAACCTATGCTCCTTCTTTCTCTCATCTATCTCATATTTCTCGCACCTTGAACCATAATATAGTGGGTCCTCATTCTCAATCAATACCTGATGGACCTCACATCTGTTTGCGCAATCACCGCATATAAAGGTAGATAGTTCATAATTTCTCTTGTATATATCAAAGCCCTTAAATGTGCTCTTGCCACCACTATATATATCCCTCGCAATGAGAGCCATCCCAATAGCACCGGTCACCTCATGATGTGGTGGAACAGTTATTGGTTTTCCAGTAATAATTTCAAACGCAGAAATAACTGCCTTATTAAACGCGGTTCCACCCTGGAAGAATATATGGTCTCCTACTCTCTTGTCTCCAACAACCCTGTTAAGATAATTAATGACAATAGAATATGCAAGCCCCGCTAGAAGGTTTTCCCTCTTTGCACCCCTCTGTTGATTATGAACAAGCGCCGTTTCCATAAAGACAGTGCATCTCTCACCAAGGTCGCAGGGGCTGGTGGCAGATAGTGCTAATCTGGAAAACTCCTCTTTTATATTCACATTAACTTTCTCCGCCTGTTCCTCAAGGAATGAGCCGGTTCCCGCTGCACAGACCTTGTTCATCTCAAAGTCAACAACTACACCATTCTCTAAACTTATGAACTTTGAGTCCTGACCGCCAATCTCAAAGATTGTATCAACCTCAGGGTCAATGAAGGCAGATGCGGTCGCCTGTGCTGTTATCTCATTTCTGACTATATCAGCACCAATGAAGTCCGCGATAAGATACCTTCCTGAGCCGGTTGTTCCTACACCGAGAATGTTTACCCTGTCACCTATCTCCTCACCGACCTCTCTTATTCCCTGATTGACCGCTTCAATCGGTCTTCCGGCAGTCATAAGATAACGCTTTGACAGAACCCTTCCCTCTCTATCTATTACAACAACATTTGTTGATATTGAGCCAATATCCACGCCCATAAAGGCATCAACTATTGCTTCTTCTGGCAGGTCTGTATATACCTCTCCATATTTGTATGACTCTTCCCTGAACACAAGTGGTTTCAAACCCTCACCCAATGGCTTTTCTTTCTTTATATACTCTTCTAACCCTGAAAGACCTTTATAATTCTCTCTGGCACCATAATCTATATGGTAGAGTGCAGAGCCAATAGCACCCATAATTGCATAGTGCTGTGGTATTATGAAATCACTATCGTCAAGTTCCAGGACCTCCTTGAATGCCCTCCTCATACCAAGATTTGCGGAAACACCACCCTGAAACGAGACCGGCTTTAATATCTCCTTCCCCTTGCCAATTGTTGACTTGAAATTACGCGCCATTGCAAAACAGAGACCGGCGATGATGTCATAGTCAGGTGTTGCCTCCTGTTGTAGATGTATCATATCTGTCTTTGCGAAAACAGAGCACCTCCCTGCAATTCTTGGAGGAGTTACTGATTTAAGAGCCATCTCTCCGAACTCGTCCTCAATTGAGACACCAAGACGGCTTGCCTGCTGGTCCAGAAATGAGCCAGTTCCAGCGGCACAGATACTATTTGTTGCGAAGTCCTCAATAGAGCGTCTTCCCTTCTCATCAGGGTCTGTGAGCAGAATAAGTTTTGAATCCTCACCGCCTATCTCAATTATAGTCCGAACCTGTGGATAGAGTTCCATTGTAGCCCTTGCCTGTGCTATTATCTCGTTTACAGGGTGGGCAGAAAGTGCCTCTGCTATTGGTCTCCCACCACTTCCCGTTACTGATATTGACTTAATTCGTCCTTCACCAAAATCTGATACAATATCCTTCAATGTTGAGAAGGCGACCTGTGCGGGCTGACCTTTGTGTCTCACATAGTCGGTTCTTAATATATTATGTCCTTCGTCAATGACGCAAGCATCAACGCTCACAGAGCCAACATCAAGACCTATATGTAAATTCCTAACCATAATATCGTCAAAATAAATATAACTACTTAATAAGTAATCTTAATCATCTACATTAGTAAAATTTATGGGACTACCCAAAGGATAATCTGGTATTTTTATCATAAAAGATTGTTAAAGTCAACAGATAAAAGGCATTATGGTGATTTAATATTTACTTTGACAGAAACTAGGAGTGAACTTTAACTATATATCAATATTACGTTTAAAATATCAAAAAATAATCTATTTAATCTTTATTACTTGAACAATGCCTTCACAGCACCCAATGATGTGTTCTCAATGGCATCAGGCCAATATACAATAACACAGTGCATACACCAGTCATATCCTTTAATACATGCACCACTTTCCCAAAATTCAGAACCAGAATTCCAAGTAGCACTATTCTTTGGATGTGTATTGTTATCAGACATAGGATGGGGTGGTGAAGCTGTCTTCAGGTGATATATACACCAGAATTTGTTTACATCCTTACTGTAATGCCAGTTATCATTATAAAGATTGCAATCATCATAGTTTGGATATGAGTTGTTTATATGCCAACTCTTTGGACCATAATCTTTACCCTGCCAATTATTTTTTGGATTACAAACAGGCACATAATTTGATTCCTTTGATGTCACATATATGTCCGCAGGACCATCTCTCTTATTTCCAATAAAACCTATAATCTTGATTTTGTAATCAAAACCTGTGATGCCAAAGTCACCCGGCTTGAAGAAACAGGCAAGAGCAAAGTCAGGTATAGTAAATGTCCAGTAGTAATATGGTGTATCATGGTATTTCATATCCTTCTCGCCATAATTTAATATTATTGAATTATTATATATGAAATTTATCGGTGTATATAAGTGAGAAACAGCAATACTAATAGATATTGAAAATAATAAAATAAGTAAAAAGTTTCTCATAATTTATACCTCCTTCACTTTACTATCACTACATTTCTAAAGTCATTAAAACTATTTGAGTATATATTCAGAATATATACACCTGAATTCAAACCATCACAATTAATATCTATGATATTATCACCTTCATTTAATTTATATCTAATTCCTTTATTAATCAACCTTCCTGATATATCATATAAGTCAATATTTATGTTAAATTCTCTATTTGACTTTATAAATATTTTTATATTCTCATAAACTGGATTAACAATATTTACATCAATTTTTTCTAATTCATTTAACTTTATTATTTTGTTTTCTTTATTAGATTTAATACCAGAATAATTTAAACCAGTTCTCATCCTTAAAGCGGGGTCTCCTAATAATAACCTCCTAAAAGCATTTGCAATAGCCATACGTTGGTTTCATAGGGTCCTCCCTTTCTATACTATATTTTATTATCTCATCAACAGTTGCCATATTTATAATCCAACCAAGTCCCTTCTTTACACCCATCTCGCCATCCTTTGAACCACCCTTTGCAGATATAAATGATACCCATATTCTATCTGAATAAGATATCTCAGGTAATAATAATGAAATAAATAGGAATGTCATTAGTATTAGAATTACAGATGAATGAATGAATGAATGAATGAATGAGAATATTCATTTCTGGATTTAGAAATATTAAACATATCAACCACCTCCCCTAAATCAACAAATTATATTTAGCATTTAAATAATGGCTTGTCAATAGAAAAATAATAGAATTTCAAAAAATATTTTTAAATAAAAATATAACTGTCTTTTGCTATAATATAAGTGTGATTTATTATGGTTTCCCTGCTGCTATCGTGGACAAGCCAGGAAATTAGAACCAACAGAAAGAATACGGGCTTCTCCCTTCCCCTGTGGATGCTAAGCCCAAAAGTCGGGTAAGTATGAAGCAGGGGCACGAGCAGCCCACCTGGTAACAGGGTTCTTCCTCCAGGCAAGAATACGATAGTGGCGGGGAATATTAAAATACTTATATGTCCGACCTTTTTGAAGAAGAAAAGATTACCAGAAAACCCCTCTCAGTTCTGTTAAGACCAACCTCACTTGAAGAGTTTATCGGTCAGGAGCATATACTGGGAGAGGGCAAGATTCTCTGGCGAATAATAACACGCCATCTCAGAACAAACCTCATAATATGGGGACCACCAGGAACTGGCAAGACATCTATAGGTCACATCATCGCAAATACAACAAACTCTGAGTTCGTCCAGATGAACGCCACAACCGCTTCTGTCGCCGATTTCAGAAAGGTCATACATGGTGCTATGAACCGTCTGAATGTCACAGGCAGGGGCACAATACTCTTCATTGATGAGATACACCGACTGACAAAGACACAGCAGGATGCCCTCCTACCAGATATGGAGGAAGGGACGATAACTGTAATTGGTGCTTCAATACATAATCCGTTTCACCGCCTTGACAGGGCGCTTCTATCAAGGGCAAAGGTGCTTGAACTGAAATCACTTACAACAGATGATTTGAAGAAGATACTCTCAAATGCGATTAATAGGTCCAATGAGTGGGCAGATGGCAGGACAATTGAGATTGAAGATAACGCAATAGACAGATTGATAACATTATCCAATGGTGATGCGAGGAGAATGCTTGACACACTTGAGTTGATTGTGAGGGGGGCAGGTTCTGATAAAGTTGTAATAGATGTAGCAATAGTTGATGAGTTCTTCGCCGAGAGGATAATTGACTATGACCAGGCAGGTGATATTCACTATCAGATTTCATCTGCATTCATAAAGTCAATGCGTGGCTCTGACCCCGATGCTACATTATACTGGCTGGCAAGGATGATAGAAGGAGGTGAGGACCCCGAGTTCATAGCGAGAAGGATTGTGATTGCCGCATCTGAGGATGTCGGTCTCGCTGACCCGATGGCAATAATTGTTGCAACAAGTGCCATAATAGCGATTGAGCACATTGGTATGCCTGAAGCGGTAATTCCACTTGCTCACGCGGCGCTCTATGTTGCCTGCGCCCCAAAGTCAAATACTGCATATATGGGCATAAGCAAGGCGCTTGAGGAGGTCAGGGAAAAGCCCCTACAGAAAGTGCCACTTCATTTACAGAATATACCTGAGTTTGCACTACCTGATGGAGTAGAATATAAATATCCCCATTCTTTCCCCGGTGGGTTCATCACACAGGAATACCTTGAGAAGAAACTGAGGTTATACTTTCCAAAACTTGCAGGTAAGGAGGAAGAGATATATAAAAGGTTGAATGAATTGTGGGCTGATGGAAGATTTGAGAGTAAAGAGATTGATTGATATATCAGTGCATCTCAAGTTCGGATGAGTCGCCGACATTCAGGTTGCCAAATCTTCCCCTTATCTTCGTCTCATGACCGATAAGCGACTTCTCTATAATAACACTGTCAATATGATTCTTTCTGCCAATAAGAGCATCTTTAATGCGCGAATCAGTTATTGTCGTTCCACTGCCTACCGATACATAGGGACCGATTATTGAGCGCTCTATTACTACCTTTTCAGCGATAGCCACCGGGTCTATTATAACTGTGTCTTTCAAACTACCCAGGACATCCGAGCCATTTCTGCTAAGCAATATTCTGTTTGTATCAAGAAGCGCCTGAGCGCTGCCACAGTCATACCATCCCTTCAATGGGAATGTTGTTATATATGAACCATTCTTGACCATCTCATGGAGGGCGTCTGTTATCTGATACTCATTCTTCGTCTTTTTATCCTCTTTTATCAACCTATCAATGCAAGAGATGAGAATGTCCGTATCTTTTATGAAATAGAGACCTGTGAGAGCAAGATTTGACTTTGGCTTTAATGGCTTTTCTTCCAGTTCAACAATCCTGCCGTTCTCAACTATGACAATTCCAAAGCGCTGTGGGTTATCCACCTCCATAACACCAAGGGCATTCTTACCCTTTGTAAATACTCTATGAAGGTCCGCCTCAAATATCGTATCTCCAAGAATGATAAAGACCGGCTCTCCTTTTATATAATCCTTTGTGAGGTAAACCGCATGGGCAATACCCAATGCCTTCTCCTGCCTTATGAATTTCATAGGGATATTGTAATTATTAAGTAAGAAGTCCTTCAATTTATCTTCAAGATAACCGGTTATAAAGACCATCTCGGTTATTCCCGCATCAATGAGAATCTCAACGATATGGCTTATAATCGGCTTTCCAGCAACATATAGAAGTGGCTTTGGATAGGTATTTGTATGCGGTTTTAACCTCGTCCCCTCACCTGCTACTGGTATAAGCGCCCTCATTTATATTATCTCCAATACACTATTAATAATTATACAAACATTCTAAGCCGTTTAACAGAACTATCTGGTGAGAATATCCTGCTTTCTGGAATACCCAAACTCTCTATAACAGACAACGGATAATCAAGTTTTAAATACCATCTCTCACTGTGACCATCTGAGCTGGCTGAGAATATCGCACCCATATCTATTGCTATCCTTATGAAATCCTCGTGTGGCACCTTCCAGCGATTGCTTATCTCAATTGCCACACCATTATCAACACATACCTCTATTATGCTCGCCATTCTATCGTATGTCCATAAAGATTGGACATCAGATAAACCCATTACAAAGTCAGGAATATAGGTTGGATGGGCGAGAATGTCTACCGGATATTTCTCCACGCATCGGACAAGCGCCCTTACCAAATTATTCATAAAGACATCAACTGAGCCATCATATACCCCATTACCAAATATCTCTATATTCTGACCCTCAACATTAAATCTATGAAGACCCCCGATAATATAATCAAGTTTATCAAGAAGTTCATACGGAACAGGAACATCACCGACCAGACCCAATTCCACACCCTTATGGACACCCAGCATATTCAGTGTATTTACATACTCATTGAATATATCAACTGTGCTGATAGACCCATACTCAAGGTGGTCTGATATACCAATGGACATACCAATCTTATCTGCAAGTGCCTTTAACTGATGTGGATTTAGCGTTCCGTCAGAAAAGTTTGTATGATTATGAAGGTCGCTTAGTTCAAACATTTTGATAAGTTAACGCAAGCAAAATAGATTCAAAGATTATAATCTTTTACTAGGAACCACCTGAACTTATAACAATATCAACCTGGTCGCCCTTCTTCACCTGTTCGCCAACTGCTGGCGACTGCCTTATTATCCTGCCTTTGGTGATATTGGGATTTGCCTCCTCTGTAACCTCACCGAGTTTTAAACCCCAATCATCAAACGCCTTCTTCGCAGACATTAAATCTAGACCTATGACAGATGGCATAACTATAAACGCCTTCTCTGTGCCCAAACTGACGAGAAGGTCAACCTTACTGCCCCTCTTTGCTTTAATATGCGCCTCGGGCGACTGCGATATGATATTGCCCTCGGGAATCTCATCGCTCGTCATCTGCTGGACCTCGCCGACAGAAAGCCCTATCCTCTTCAGTATCATCTCTGCCTGCCTTTGTGGAAGTCCGACAAGGTTCGGAACGTGTATCTCGCCTGTTCCAGAACTGACCCTTAATGTGACCTTCCTGTCCTTTCTGACTTTTAGACCCGCCTCCGGTCTCTGCTTGACTACGAAACCAGGAGGATATGTTGAGTCCTCCTCACCGCCCTTAACAGCGATGAGTTGTGCCTGCTTTAAGATTGCCTCCGCCTCCTCGTATGAAAAACCGATGACATCGGGGATAACAACCTCATCGCCGCGGTGCATAAATATTCTTCCACAGACAAGAATGGTCATAAAGTAAGTTCCGATGACGACGCCAAGCGAGATGAAAATCCATCTTATGAACTTTCTCTTCTTCGTATTCTTCTTTTCTACAATTTCGTCCATAATAGAAAATTATTGTGAGTAATATAATAATAAAATGAGCAGTTTTCAAGGGGGAATTAATAAACAAAGGGGTTTGATTAATCAAAACAATATAAATTACATATATATAATTAAATACACCAACGTTTAAGACAGAAATTTATTATTTCTTTATTTTGTTTTAATATTGTGTTTTTATCAAATCCATATTCTTTAATTTGATTTGATAATTCTATAGCAGATGGAAAATCAGATTTTCTATAATATTTTGTCTTGTTTTTTGGTGCAGAACTACCTGCAGCAGGATTGTATTCGAATAAAACAAGATTACCTAAATAATCAATTTTATCTTTAAATTCTTCTTCATTTTTGAAACCAAATTCATTTAGTATTTTATTCTTATCCCTTACATTATCAATCCCTTCTACTAGACCCTGCGGAATAATATGGTCAATTTGTATTCTCTTAGTATCCTTAAATTTAGCTATATCTATATCATTAAAGTTTTCATCAAATTCTTTATTATACTCCCAAAGTACATACCGAACCCATTCCTGGCGAAAAACAGGATTATTTAACCAATTTTTAATATCATTGTCAGATGCCCACCAGCTTATATAACCTTTTATCCAATCTTTATAATTCTTAATATCTTCAATAGAATTATTATCTTTAATCTTTGATATAACATTTCTATAAATATTAGCAGTTGGGTCAGTTCCTCTTAGTTTATACACGCGAAAATCAAGAATCTCAATTAATTTTATTAGCTCATCATCTAATACGTTTTCTATATATAGATTTATAATTAGAGGGTATATAACAGCATCTATTTCCTGAAAAATTGTCAATTTAGTTAGTGAATAATCATTTTTATGACATTTAGATGATTTTTCTAATATTTCTGAAAATGCTTTTAACCATCTTTTGAAATTATCAGCAAATTCATTACTGAATTCATTTATTTCATTCTCACTAAATTTTTTACACAATGGTATTAAGAAATCTTCATAAACTTCATTTGCAGTAATAGAATAATCATATGTTATACCTGTCGGTTTATAATTATTTTTAACATGATCACAAAAATAATGATATAAAAGACGCAGAAAATCATCTTCATGAATTTTATTTTTAATATAATCTATCTTTTTTATATCACCTATATTCTTTATCATATAATAAGATTCAAATACATCTCCAAAATAATCATTTATTTCATCTAATAATTTAATTGATATATCTTCTTCTAATTTTTTAACAACATAATACATCAAAAGGCTTTTTGTTTTGTCTATTAAAGTTAATGGTTTTCCTCTATCGTTTAAGGCTTGAAATGTTTTAACACCCATTGCTTTATCATTTATAATGAATTCAAGAAATTGTGACTTTACAATATTTTCATACATACTATTTACATTTTCATCATTTACATACTTTCTAAATGTTTTTAATCCATCCCTTAGTTGTCGTTGACTATGTCTAGTAACTTCATCTGTTTGACCATTTATTAGATTTTTTAAATATATATCATCTTCATAATCTCCCAATTCAAAACGAAACACAGCTCCACATCTAATATAAGTATTTATAATTATTTCTTTCATTTTTCTGTCTTTTATTCTTTCTACAATAGCTATAATTAAAAGTATAATAGTAATAATTCTTTGTTGACCATCAATCACATCAAATACATTATAAAAGGTACCTTTATAATTCTTATTTTCATTTGTTTTTAATAATGTAATTGTTCCCCAATAATGATTCATATTATTATCTGAAACTTCTTCAATATCATCCCAAACATCATCCCAATTCTTTTCGTCCCATGAATAAGGTCTTTGCCATTTAGGAATTCTAAATATTTTAGAACCGAAAAACTCTTGAAGATTACCAAGATCATTAACATTTACCATTTTTAATTCCTATTACTAATGAATGTAAAATAAATCTAATTCAAATTCAATAAAAATTTAAGAGGTCTAATATATTATATTTTAGATATTAATTATTAAACCCCATATATAATATGTAATAAAAAACTGGAGGCGGGGGGAATTGAACCCCCGTCCGAAGGCCGTTCACAAGGGGGTTTAGTGTGCGTTACCCTGATTTTTTTCTCGTCAAGCCCTGAACCTCAGGGCAGGTTAAGACCTGACATAGTTCCCTGTTTTATTCGGATATAATGGCAGGAACAAACCATCAAGTCCTACTCCCACCTGACCGACGGAAGAGAAGCCCCGATGGGCGAGAGCAAATCTTCCGTTGCCGCCAGAATTAGGCGACAAGAGCCAATTCGTTGTTGGCGTTTGTACTTTGCCTGAAATCTCACGGGCTCCAGGCAGACCCGGCACACAGCCCATTGCTACTTGCGCACCCCCGTCGAACCCTTTTCGCCCCCGCAATATATATTATAACATAATACCAGAAAGTATATATGGAATATTCTCATATAACATCAAGATATAGAAAATTACAAATCAAAATTATGACTGACATTCATAAAAAATAATGTCCTACAACCGTTTAGTGGTATATCGCCTTAATCTCGTAATTCCTAATCCGGCTTGTGACCCTTATTTATTGTCAATGTGTCAAGTTCACGCGTTGTCGCATAGGGAACATAGCCCTTCGCAATCGCCTTCGCGTAGAAGTCATCTATCAGGTTATCCTCTGTTACATAGTCGGTGCAGAGGACTAATTTACCAGCATTCTTGAATACATCAAGATGTGCGAGCACCAAATTTATATCATCCTCAGAATTCGGGTCATTGTCTGTATACCAGGTGTCCTCCCTGCCAGTGCCCGTCACTGTCTGAACATAGTCAGAGTGAACTGATAAACTCTCACCGTTTTGTGGAAAGACGCCAAAGTTGCTTTTACCTGTCTTATTTCTTGCATACTCCGCTATCGCCTTCACAAAGTCAACCATCTCCTGCTCCGCTGTATCCCTGTTAAGACCGCTCTCACCGCCCGGTCCCCAGTATTCATAGGCGTCTATGATGTCAAGATAGACGCCATCAAAGCCCGCATCAATAATTCTATCTATATAACTGAATATAATTGCCTGCCACTCGGGATACCAGTATTTCACCTTGTAATTGCCAGGCCACTCGGAATTCTCGGGACCAAGCCATGGCGGGTCATCAGGGTCGGGCTTGCCGTCATGGTCTTCATCCCATGTTGGGTCCCAATACCAGCGGTAGTTCTCCGCCTCACCAATGCTTATATATGAGAGCACCAATTTCGGACCACCCGAACTCTGCTTCAACCCACTTATCTCATCCCTCGTGAACTTCTCTTCGTCGCTTCCATCCTGCGAGTAGTCAATAATAACAAGGTCAAACTTCGTATCACCTATAGCATTAAGGTCAATGTCCTGGAGTTGATAGACAAAGTCATTAACATCCTTCCATTCAATCGTGCCACCAGCATTTTCCTCACCACAGCCATTGAGCCACATCAAAGACAGAAAAATCATTGAAACTGCCGATAAGAACCATAAATCAAATATTTTTTTCATAACTTCACCCCTTCCTTATATAACATTAGTTTTTAAAGCAGTATTATTCAAGAATAATTTCAGGTCATCTAAACACGAATGTTTTCCATCGTGGCTTGAGATATAAAAGCCCGAGACAGCATTCGCAATAAGAAGACGATTCTCATCTGTAAGACCAATAAGTTCACCAAATATATCACCCGCATTCCAGGCATCGCCAGCACCTGTCAATCGCATTAGTTTAACTGAAAATGCTGGAATACGCTCTGTCTCAATATCTTTATAGTATGACTTTACGTAATTCTTTGTGTGAAGTTCAACTCTTGTATACTTCCTTAGAAAATCAATACCACCATACCTCTCTGCCTCATCTTCATTAACGCTCAGAATGTCGACGAAACCATCTCTTAATATCTCTTTTATGCCTTCAACCTCATCATCAACTTTGTCTCCCTTAGGTGATGGGTCGCCCGGGTCAAAGAATGTCCTGCCTTCGCCACTCTCCTTTACAAAACTGAATACCTCTCTTGCAAGCGCTGTGCCTTTTCTATTAAGCCCCCAGTCGGAGATGACTACCAAATTTGCTTTCCCTATTAACTTCCAGTCGTCATCATTCAGAAATTCAGGACCAAACTGTGATAGTGACGCAGGATAACTGAGCATTATATTTGAATCGGTAAGTTCAAGTGCAGTGGTCAGGGCAAGCTCGCCATCTGTTTTAACGTAAGACAGGTTAACAGAAATATCACCAAGGAGATGCTCAAGCAGTTTATACCCTAACCTGTCTGTCTTCGAAATAAGATATGTCTTTACACCGAGAGATGCAAGGGCAGATGCAGTATTTGTCGCCTTCCCACCCAACTGAAGCACCTGATGGATAATGATATTTCCACCCCCCTGCCCTGCAATATCGCCAATTTTATCTGTGAATAACTTATAATCACCATCAAACTTTGCAATATTATCTATACAGAAATGTGGAAGGGAGACAACCTTAAAACCACTAACATCACTTTTAAGCGCCTCAATAAGATCGTCTTTTAAGATTGAAAAATCAACCATCTTGTTTCAAATATCAAAGAGTTATATAACTATTTTTTAACCATTGATTTAAGGCGATTCACGGCTTCAGTATATCTCTCATCTCCCCTGGCAAATTCATCCAATCTCTCACAGACAAAGTCATCACACTCATAGCAATACTCCAATCCCTTCTCATCAACACAGCATTTTAGTATAGGGCAGTCAGGTGACCAGTGTTTTGCCCTGTCACCCCTGCAGGCAAGGCATATAATATCCTCTGGTTTTACATCTATATTTCTCTTCTTGTACCAATCTGATATTCTCTGTGCCTTCTCAAGGTCACTTGATGCCAGGAATTCATCGCACTCACTGCATATAAGCCCGCAGACCGCTATTATCCTTTCACTTTCCATAAATATCACCAAAACCCTTCCATATTTATCTATTATAAAATGTAAAAAATTCTACCCTGATATCAAATCAAGCATTAATAATGTTAATCTATCTCAGGACTCCGCAGCAACTACAACCTTGTCCCCCTGTGAGAAAGTTATGGGATTTGACTTATCAGGATTGATGACAACACCGTATGCTTTCTCAGCATCGTTTGCATAAGAAACGAGACGATAACCTATTGAGACTTCACTTCTTTGTTTTGCGGATTCCAGAACAGTATAGAAATTGACTGGCACGCCAAGTTTTACATAGTTCTCAGCGGGCTTAAGATATATCTCAGAGCCCTCAGGGTCAAATATATCGGTGAAGACAGCATTCAAATACTTATTTTCTGATATCTGAGATATCATCAAACTTACAATGCGGTCGCTCACTATGAAATCGTCTGCCCTTGTCACTTCTGCAAGGTTCCTGTTTCGTATATCAAGCATTTCACTCACTATTGTGAATTTGTGCCCCTTCTTATCAGCAATATCACGAAGGTGGAGAAGAGTAATAAGGGTCATTGCATCTGCCTCCTGAGTGTCAAGTGTATCGGAATAGCATAAAATGATAACATGGTTATATGTATCTACTCCAAGTCCATCTAAAACACGCCTGTCTGTTGTATCATCTTTTCTATATGTAACCTTTACATTCTTTATATTAGAGCAATATTTGGAAATCTGCGTATCTCCATCTTCATAATTTGCTACAACTGTAATCTCAGAACCCGGTGAAACATAATTGTCTATCTCATTGATGATTGATGGTGCTCGCCAGTTCCAACCAAGAACAATTATTCTCTTTGGTGCCTGCTGATATTGTCTTGGCTCGCTAATTGCATCTCTATTTATCTTATAATCAGTTATTCCTGAAAGTATAATTGTGTCATCATCCTCTGAAATGGCTATCAACTGGTCACCTTCTTTTATGACAGTATCCATAGGAGGATTAAGAAGTAGAACACCACCCTTTGGATACATTCCAAGTATGGTGGAGTCCTCATATTTAAATAGCGATTCCCCGAATGTTTTTCCAATTAGTGATTGCTCTTTTGTGAAATAAATCTCATCCCCGCCAAAGTCAAGGAGTTCAACATATACAACAGAAAGACCTGACTGAAGACATGTCTGAGCTATTATTCTTGAAATCAGGTCACCTATAAGTATTAATTCAACTTCATCTTTGCCAACCATTTTTGCTACCTCAAAGTTCTTCGGGTCAACAATTTCAGCAATAATATGGTATGGTTCAGGTCTTCTCTTTGGATTGTTTGTAATTGCAAGGATTGTTTTAATGACACTTGAATCAGGGTCATCACTTTCTAGTGAAAGGACAACTATTGATTTAGATGTATTCAAACTGACAATCTCAAGGTCAGTGAGGTCCATTGGACTACCTTGTCTGCAGACAACACAAGTATTCTTTGTTGAGCCAACTTTACTATGTATTTCCTCCTCCATCTCAACCTTATCTTTATCAGCCATGATTACAATACAGGGCTTTTTCTGGTTTTCATTGGCTACGACAAGTTCAGAGATTATTGTGAATACCTGCTCTGACCAACCAAGGATAACATTATGACCTTTCTCAATTACTTTTGAACGACCTTTTCTAAGCGTCTCAAGTTTACCCTCAATACCTGTGGTAAGAATACCTATAAGAGTGCTAATCACGAAGATACCACCGAGAGTCACTGCAAACATACCGAATAGAAACGCCCAAGTTCCTGTGTCTCCACCCATAGTGCCAGCATCAAGGGTTCTCATCATACTCATCCATATTACCTGAGGAAAACTTAACTCAGGTGCTATATTTGACGCCCAGACAATAAGCGAAATTACAACTATTAAAATTGCAGATAGAAGCCCGAGCCATCCAATCAATGCACCAGGCCCCTTTGACATTGCTTTATCAAAAGCATATCTGAATTTATCACCAAACGAAACCTTATTCATAAAGACCTCCTGAAAATTTTAGAACCATCTCTTTTTTCTAAAAAATATTAACATCACTACACCGACTATAAGCATTCCAATCAAAACCACAGGATAACCATATTTCCAACCAATCTCAGGCATAAACTTGAAGTTCATTCCATATACACCAGCAATAAATGTAAGTGGAATAAATATTGTAGCGATTATAGTGAGAACCTTCATTACCTCATTCAACCGGTTGCTTATACTTGACAGGTATATATCAAGCATACCGGAGAGCATATCCCTATATGTCTCTATTGTATCAATGACCTGAAAAATGTGGTCATAAACATCTCTTAGAAATATCCGGGTGGTGCTACCTATAAAAGAACCCCTCTCCCTCTCAAGTGAACTCACAACCTCTCTCAGTGGCCAGACAGCCCTTCGTAGATACAACATCTCTCTCTTCAAGTTATGTATTGAGTGTAAGGTCTTCATAGTAGGATTTTTGATAAGTTCTATCTCCAGGTCTTCAATCCTATCTCCGAGTTTTTCAAGAATTGCGAAATAACTATCAACGACAGCATCAATCAGTGAATAAGCAAGAAAATCAGCACCCATCTTTCTTATTCTACCTTTGTTTGTTTTTAACATATGCCTGACGTTGTTAAAGACATCACCCTCAATATCCTCCTGAAATGAGATGACATATTTTGCACCGACTATTAAACTGACCTGTTCAATATCTATTAAATCTTTTTTCGCATTATAGTGGAGCATTTTTAAGACGATAAATAGGTATTTTTCATAATCATCAACCTTTGGTCTCTGCAGAGTATTTACAATATCTTCAATTGTAAGAGGATGAAGACCACAATGAACACCAATTTGTTCTATCACCTTTGGCTCGTGAATACCATCTACATTTATCCAACTTACAGTTCGTTTCTTCAAATATTCAAGGCAGTCATCAGGTGCATCTACCATATTTTCATCATAATGCTTATCATCATAATCAATTACTGTTATCTTAGTTGGAGGAGATTTTCTTTTATTTTTATGACCCAAATCTTTTTGAGAAAGATTCTCACTACCTGAAACCTTATTGAAATTACTGACCATATATAACAAACGAAGATTAGAAATATTAGAATACAATTTTAGTTATTTTTCAATGTTAAATATATCAATTATTTATCAAGACAACACTACTCTAATGATAGAAATATAATCTATCATTGTTTTACAGAATATTAATTTATTTTAATTTATGCTCTAATAACCAAATTCAGATTTTTATCTCTCGTAACATCCTATATCATAGCCACTTCCCTGCGGTCTCGTATTTCCGTCAATGTCAATGGATGGAGCGCTCTCTGATGTTCCAGCGTCTATAGCAGGACTTCCATTATTCACATGATAGTCGCCATTTGTGCCAAATGCAGGTGAGACAAATAGCGGGTCGCCATACTTATTGCCAACCCCAATGTCTGCAACATGGTCTTTATCATAGTCCGTATTCCCATAAGTCAGGACATAATCACTATTTGGAAAATAGAAGAGATTGTATTCAATGGTGAAATTAATATCACCTGCAAGCCATATAGGCGATGCATCTCCCCTTGCGCTAAATATCGTATTTTTAATTGTAAGATTAATCGGTGTTGTCGGATAATCATACTGAGCATACATAACATAGTTATTACCGACACAGTCATCAACTGTGGTGTTTATTATCTCAAAAGACGTGTTGGCATTTTCTGTATTTATTACGAGGGGTGCCCAATCAGTTGCCTGTGAATTCCCATCTCCCCTGCCATAAATAAGGCAGTTAACAACCTTACTTCCGCCTCCCCAGAGTTTCACACCATCACATGAGTTATTGGAAACATAGCATTCGTGGATGTAAGTATTTCCTGCCTTTGAGTCCAGACCATCTCCCCTGTTGTGCTCTGAGACCGTATCTGCTATCTCTATTGGTCCGGATGACGCCTCTATACCAAAACCATCAGGGCGTTCATAAGGGCTGGGACCCGGTCCACCCTGATAGTAATGTCCCGAATAAGCGAACCGACAGCCAGTTATAACAACATTTCTCCAGCCACCATATTCACCGGAAGGTCCACCAGCAGAACCAAAACCACAATATGATATATCACAATCTGTAATATTAAGGTAATTGACATCACCAATATCTATACCGAATTCATCAAGATGATTTATATTCAGTCTTTCAAAGTTAAGGTTGGTTGACTCTGCTCCAATTGCTGTTATTCCATCCCTGAACAACGCACCATTGTCGCTTGTTATCTCAAGATTTATAATCGTAACATAACTAACACCAGTAAGGTCTATTGCGCATCTAAGATTATCCCTGCCCGCAAGAGAAGGTGTATTTTCACCCTCATTACACAAAAGCACCAGTGTATCACCCGGTTGTAATTGCCTTGAACCATAGCCAGGTGTTGCCCAAGGTGCCTCCTTTGTCCCTGGATTATTGTTGTTTCCAGTGGGAGATACGTAGTAGGTATTACCCTGTGTCTTTGAGACAGACCCAGGTATTTCACCACCAACAATAGTTATTACCTCATCCTGTGTCCCTGATGATGGCATTAGAATATCATCCTCTGTGCTCAGATAATATGTGTAATTTCTCCTCTGTTCGTATCCATCACATCCAATAATGAAACAAAATGCAAACAGCGATATTATTATCACTAAAATTAGAACTACCCTTATATTACCTTTCATACGATATCCTCCTTATCTAAACTGATTGTATATCATATCTCTACTTATTTTTCAAAGCGTTCTTAAACTTCTCCAATTGCTTTTTGAAGAACTCGCTCTCAGGTGATTTCTTCAATGCCTTCTTCTCCCACTCTACTGCCTTTTTGTATTCACCATTTGCATAGAACGATTCAGCGAGCGTGTCCATTATATTCGGGTCATCAGGCGAGAGTTCATGCGCCCTCAGTGCTATCTCAATTGCCCGCTCTGGATAGAGTGCCCTTGTAGCGAGTGCCCATGCAATTGAATTATAGACCTCAGCATTATCCGGCTTTTCTGCAAGAATCCTGTCAATTATCATAAGCGCATATTCTTTCTCCCTATCACCTTTTGAATCAAGATATGCTTCTATAATGAAGTTCGCCTCCCACAGATTGTATATTCGCTCAAGTTCGGCTACCGGCTCAGGTGAGTCATCAACCCTTATATCAACCAACCGGTCGGTCTTGCCCTGATAGCCGCCATTATTCTTTACAACAAGAACTGCCGCTGACTCTTTGCCTCTCTTGTCACCACCTGCACTCTCACCAGCAATGAGCGCATTCACAATCCTTCGCGCAATTGGACCTTTCGTCTCAAGAAATGCCTTCTCCATCGCTTTAAGGACTTCCTCACCCGTGAGAATATTACCCTGAACTGAATAATGAACACCTGATATATTACCTGACCAGGCAAGCGTTTGACTGCCGGTAAATACCACAACATTGCCATCTCTATCAATTATTGAAACCTGCCGCTGCTCTCTATCAGGGTCTTTCTCAAGAAGAGTATTCAATGTATCCTGCGCATTCATTCCACTCTCAAGCAGTTTCAGCCCTTCAACGCCATAGTCAAGGTTTACAAACGCCTGAGTCGCTATGGCACCGACACCTGCCTTTGCCCACGGGACAAGGTAGCCAACTGCCAGAACCCTTGACGCAACACCAACGCCCCACTCACCTGTTTCGGGGTCATATGAGACAATGGAGAATGTGGCGGTTGAAGGAAGATTCTGGTTTGATTTATCTGAAAATGTAATACCTGAGAATAGCAATGTAACAATCAACAGAAATAACAGAATGTAAAATGACTTTTTCATAGACATCTCCTTAAATGTTTATAATTATGCAAATTCTTTAACTAATTCTATTATTATTGAACCAGGACCAGGTCCTACTTTAAAATAATATAATGCTTCAAATCTATCTAAAGTATCTTCTTTTCCAATAAATGAATTATATGATTCAATTTCAAATTTTAACCAAATCGGGTCTGGTTGAATAGGTATTCCTCCTTTTTTATGTTCTTCACTTTTACAATGCGTATATTTTAATAATATATTAAATGGTTCATCAATAATATTTTCATTAATTCTCAAACCAAATCTTTCTTTTTTAGTCAACATATATTTTTTTATATAATTTGTTAATTTTTTTATATCTATTAATAATCCACATTCAAGTTCATCGTTCGGTTGTATTTCTCTTACATAAATACCATCATATGTTTCCTTACTTTTTATATCTATTATTTCTCTTGAATAATCATCATTAACAGAATCTTCAAATTTAACAGTTTTGTTAAAATCAATTTCTTTATAAATATATGGTATTATTTTCAAAGTATATTTACATCTATTATATGTTAAATTTGAAAGTATAAATCTAATTATTAAATCATTACTATTATTTGTAGATTTCTCAAATTTATTTCTATCGTTAGCATCAAGTTGAATATAAGGTAATGATAATTTTAATATCGGTTTATATAGAAATAGCATTTGTTTTTTTAGAATTTCATTTTGTTCTCTGTTTTGTTCACATTGTTCACTAATTGCATCAAATTGTTTCCTTGTATAATATACATATCTATAAACAAAAAACGCAGTTAATATAGCAACAATTAATATACCAAATTGTATAGAATCTTCCTTTTTATTAATTAATAAGTAATTACCAAATAATAAACCTAAGTCATTAAAATAATATACTATTAAATCAACAAGTATAATAAAAAATATTACACCAATCCAAAATAATATATAAGTTATTAATTTTAATTTATTAAATCTCATCATTCTTCCAATCCTTTCTCTGGTTTTTCTATTTTCTGTATATATTCATCCAAAAGACCTGTAATGTATTCCTCAAGGTTTGTATTCTGTTCATCCGTCAGGTCCTTATTGCTGTATTTCAGCTTCATCGCCTCCATGAAGGCGTTGAGAGCGTCTTTATCATCGGAAAGACAGTGTTTCATCGCACCAACTATCAATAGAAGTTCCTTCTTAATGCCCTCGTTCTCGCTCTTTTCAATCATCTGCTCTGCTATTGTGAGCGCCTTATTCCTCGCAGAATCCGCTTTCTCCTTCATACCCTCCGCCTCATAGTGATAGCCCATCACCCTATAGAATTCGCACCAGAACCAGTCATCTTCAACCAGAACCTTATAGACATTCTCAGCAATCTCCAGACGTTCGGACATCGGTATCTCATCATAGGTCTTATAATCCTTATCCAGTTTAACACCCTTCAAAACCTCTTTTACTGCATCAATTTTATCGGAAGGCACTTTATCAAAGTCCCACATAAAGACGGTGAAGTGGCATTTCATGCAGGAATATAAGACATTAATATCTATGAGAGGCCAGAATATATACTCATACTTTGATGGCCATTGATAGATATAAGTGCCATAACTCGCAACGACATTGAATGTGTTTTTTGAATTGCAAACTGGACATGTAAAATCCTCTGGTGCCCATGTTGTAGCAAAAGCACCTCCAATAATAAGCAAAATGAGAATAAATAATATGGAAAGATATGTCAGGTTTTTCATCACAACAATCCTCCTTAGTATAGAATATTACAGGTCAACTATAATATCATCAAGCGACCTCTTTGGCACGTGATGCTTTCCAACACTATCGCGATAGTATTTGATGTCACCATCGGGACCAAGAGGTTCAATGATTACCACTTCTTTTGGCTTTCCAAGTGCAATTACAAGGAGAATCTCAAAATAATCAGGTATTTCAAGCGACTCTCTGAGACCATTTTTATCTATATTTCCAATCATACAGCCACCGAGACCGAGTTCTGTCGCGCCCAACAAAATGCTCTGAGCACAGATTCCATGGTCACAACTGAAATTCTCTCTGATTCGTCTATCACCGAGTATTATTATATAAGCAGAGGGTCGTTCCCCTTCCTCCGGTCCCGCCCAATCTGTAAGATATCGCGCCCAGGCAAGATAAGGAAATATCTTTGAGTTTTTTTCATTCTCCCAGGAGAGGATAAATTTTAGCATTTGAATATTCATTGACGACGGCGAGAGACGCGCAAGGTCAACAAGCCCTCTCAATGTTTCCTCAGATATAGCAAAATCCTGATAAAATCTCCTATAACTCCTGTTCTTCAAGACCAGGTCTTTTATCATAGCGAACTCCTTTTTATAAATTTAAAACTCAATACCCCAGAACATTTTATCAATTCAAAATGCCTCAAGAAAGCAAAACTGTCTAGAAATTTATACTAAACGAGTTCTTATGACTTTCCTGGTATTATAACCTTTCCTTAATTAGAAACGTCCGCGGCCTCCACCACCTCTTCTGTCTCTGTCTCTTCCTCCGCCTCCTCCTCCTTCTCTTCTCTCAGTGCGAGGATTCGCTTTGTTCACGTTAATTGAACGTCCCTTAAGCTGTTTTCCATTCATACCGGTAATGGCTGCATTTGCCTCATCATCAGTTGGCATCTCAACAAAGCCAAAACCTCTTGATTCATTGCTGAACCTGTCCTTAATAATTGTCACGGATGCTACCTGTCCAAACTCCTCAAATGCCTTCTTGAGTTCCTCTTCGGTAATCTCGCGTGATAGATTTCCTACGTAAATATTCATCTTTTCCTCCTTTTTATAGATACTTTAATATAAGTATCTCACCCGGTATATCCGGGCATATCGCCAATAAATTCAATATATTAACTACCTCTATAATAACTCCTCAAAATCCTTTACCGCATATTTTTAGAATTAATACCTTATAACATTTTATCAATTCAAAATACCTCAAGAAAGTAAAACTGTCTAGAAATTAATACTAAACGAGTTCTTATGACTTTCCTGGTATTATAACCTTTCCTTAATTAGAAACGTCCGCGGCCTCCACCACCTCTTCTGTCTCTGTCTCTTCCTCCGCCTCCTCCTCCTTCTCTTCTCTCAGTGCGAGGATTCGCTTTGTTCACGTTAATTGAACGTCCCTTAAGCTGTTTTCCATTCATACCGGTAATGGCTGCATTTGCCTCATCATCAGTTGGCATCTCAACAAAGCCAAAACCTCTTGATTCATTGCTGAACCTGTCCTTAATAATTGTCACGGATGCTACCTGTCCAAACTCCTCAAATGCCTTCTTGAGTTCCTCTTCGGTAATCTCGCGTGATAGATTTCCTACGTAAATATTCATCTTTTCCTCCTTTTTATAGATACTTTAATATAAGTATCTCACCCGGTATATCCGGGCATATCGCCAATAAATTCAATATATTAACTACCTCTATAATAACTCCTCAAAATCCTTTACCGCATATTTTTAGAAAGATTAAAGAATACTGAACATGACCTGATTTATTCAGAGATTATGAAGTCAAACGCCCTGCCCGGTGCTGTCCTGGGGTCACCCGGGAAGGCATGACATACATCTGGAAATAGCTCAATGTGACCCATCGTCCCACGACTTCCTAATAGCTCCTTTGAATTCTTACCTTTAGTAATAATACAAAAATAGAGGTTCAAAGTAAAAAACCAGAGAAATATACTACAGTAGATTATCTTTAAACTCATTAACATTGACTAATAGTATACTAATTTAAATAATAAAAAGCAAGAAATATATTTAACTTATAATAATGAATTGTTGATAGAATATTAATAATATTTTATGAATTATTTTAATAAAAGGAGGCTTATGTGGATAAAAAAATCTTAATGTTTTTAATGATTTTATCTTTCTTGCTTCTCACAATAAATTCTCCTGCAGAGATAAAAAATCCATCAAAGTATAGAGTAATAAATACCACAAGCAAGCGGGCTAAACTTAATGGAGTTCAGGGTTTAGGAGTAGGAAATATTATATTCTCATCACAGGAAATGCCAAAAGGTGGTGAGGATGGTTATTCAGATATCAGGAATACATTTTACTTTGGGGATGATACATCCATTCACTGCCGTGCCTATTATCCCGGGACATTTGAGAGCATGATTGAAAAAGTCAAATCATCGGTTTCAGGTGTAAAGTTTATTAATAAACATGCTGTTTTAGAAGTAAATGGTCCAGGAGAGAACTTTCCTCTCAGAGCGAAGATGACATCAACAACACCAATTGAAGAGATAGCCGATTGGGACCAGGAAAGATATCAACTCTTACCATACTCTGCTGGCTCTAACCAGGATTTCAATCAGGTTAACCTATCAGAGGATAATTATCAATCCGGTCAAGAATACACTGTTTCTATATCGGTATACCTTAAATTTCAGACAGGGGTTGACAAACTTACAGGAGGACCAATCTACACTGATTATCTTATCGCTTACGGTGAATTCAAATATATTAAAAGGTAAGTAATAATAGAACAATATTAGAAAATTTAATTATATAAATCTTTCTCATTAAAGGGAAAGAAATAAGATTTTATATACTTAAATTGCAATAAGGCATTTAAATACCATTCTGTTATAATGATCCAATGGCTTTCATCAGAAAGAAGGGTGATTATTACTATCTCGTGCAATCTGTCCGCGATGGAGAAGCGGTCCGACAGATAACACTTGCCTATCTTGGAAAAGAGCCAAAGATTGATGCTAATGTAATTGAAAGAATAAAGGAAAAATATCCTGACATTAATATTGATATGACAGCCATAAACTTAAAAAAGAAAATAGAGAGAGAAGAGGATTGGCTTGAGTGTGATTAATTCTTGATAAATATTTATTCACTGGTCTTTCATTTTACACATGCAAGAAACTAAGATATCAGTAATTATACCAGTCGGTAATGATGCAATATATCTTGGAGAGGTCTTAAATGGACTCTCAGAACAAACACAAAAGCCATTTGAAGTAGTCATTGTAGATGATAGAGTTACTGACTCCTCCCTTAAACTACTTCAGAAAACAGAACTGCCTATAAAATTATTAAAAACGACAGAAGAAAGATATGGTGTGTCATCAGCAAGAAATATCGGCGCAGAGTCTGCAGGTGGCGATATAATCGTCTTCATTGACTCAGATGTATTAATTCCCCTGGATGCATTGAGTAGAATAGGAAAGGCAACAGAGAAATACGATGGTGCAATTGGTATCCAATCAAAATATTGTGGTTTCAACAACACTGCAAGTAAATACAAGAACCAGTGGATGAGATGGACATTTCTCAAATTAAAAAGCCCGGTGTCACTATTCTATACATCACTTGCAGGCATTAAAAGGTCTGCTTTCATAGAATCAGGTGGTTTTGATGAGAGATATAAAATGCCGAGCATTGAAGATACAGTATTTGGAAATAAACTCGCACAGTTGGGCTTCAAGATACATATCGATAAACAACTTGAATATATCCATAAGAGAAGATATAGCCTTTTTGATATATTAAAGACCGACTTTAGAAGGTCAAAAGACCTGGTTTTTTACTTTCTTAAGGGTACGGATAAGAGAAGAAAACCAAAGACATCTGTTCCCCTTGAAGCGTTCCTTGTTCTTCCAATATCAATTATTGGATTACTATATATTCTAATTTCAATTTTAGTTCAAATAAAGGTAATCGCCATCTTGGGTCTTTCATTAATTCTATTCATACCCATCCTATACATTGACTTTATTAAGCATATATTATATGAGGATGGGTTTAAAACAGCCATCTTATCAGCGCTCATTATCATCCCTGATATGATATTCTCATCATTCGGGGTAATATCAAGTATAATCAATAGTTTAATGAAAATTAGAACTATAAATCATAACTACATTTAAAAATATGTAAAAGAGAAGATAACAAACCCCGCTGATATAAAAACCAGCACTTACAAAGGAACTTTCACTGTATTCAACGGCGAATACGACCCAAACAATCATACCAAAAAATACTCCAACCCATTCAAGTAAGAATAAAACCACAATCGAAAGACCAAGAATAATGTTCCTAAACCACCTTAGTGAAATTTTCTCTTTTATCAACCTCTTTACTGATGGTTCAAGGAGAAGAGCACAATATGAGATAATAATAGCAATTCCTCCGACCAAAATACCTGTAATTGAGTTTTGACTGAATTTCAATAAACCATCTACAATTTCAAATAGAAGAATATAAATAAACACACCACCATAAATCCCTATTAAGATGCCAGCAATCAACCTCATCTCATCTTCTTAATTATTGATATTAATATAAGATTAGTTTTGAGACAAAATATTTACTCATAATGAAGGGCTTTAATCGGGTCTAATATGGATGCTTTATATGCTGGATATATTCCAAAGAATAGACCAACACCAACAGAGAACGCAAAGCCCATTATTATTGACCATACCGGTATAGCAGCGGTAAGGGTGGAAAATGCCGCTATCAAATATGCTATCCCAATTCCAAGCAGAATTCCTATCACCCCACCTGTGATGCTGATTGTAGCACTCTCAAGCAGAAATTGTAGAAGAATATCATTCTTCTTTGCCCCAACCGCCTTCCTGACACCTATCTCCCTCGTCCTCTCTGCAACACCTATAAGCATTATATTCATTATTCCAATACCTCCAATAAGAAGCGAGATTCCCGCAACACCAATCATTACACCAAAAGCAGAACCAGTTATCTTATTGTATAGTTCCATCAAACTATCCTGTGTGATTATTTCAAAATCATTATCCTTTTCAGGTGGAACTCCACGTCTTCTTCTAAGAACGCTCTCAACCTCTGATATCGCATCAGAAATTTTCTCTTTACTTACCGCCTGAACTGATATAGATACATGAGTATGTTCCTTGCCAAATATCTTTGTGAAGGTAGTGTATGGAACAAAAATATAGTTATCCATCGACTCACCAAGAAACTCACCCTTCTTTTCCGTGACTCCAATTACCTTAAAAGCAACACCATTTATGCGAACATACTTTCCAATCGGGTCTTCAACTGGAAACAAAGTATCCTTTGGTTCATTGCCAATGATACAGACATAACTTGAGGTCAATATGTCTTCCTCTGTTATCGCTCTGCCTGAATCGATATTTAATGATTCAATAACAAATGTTGTATAATCACCACCATATACTTCTAAATCGTCTATTTTCTGGTCGCCATATTTGACACTAGCATGTTGAGACATTTCAGGTGCAGCGTTTAGGACAGAAGGGCAGGATTCCTCAATTGCCTTTGCATCGTCAATTGTAAGGTCTTTTCGTTGTCTGATCTTCGGGTCTGGTGGACCAAATCGGACAGCAGGGAACTTCTGAATATATATGACATTTGTTCCCAATTCTCCAATCTGCTTCGCCATTGAATCATTCAAACCCTCTATTATTGACATCATACCAACAACTGTCATTACACCAATTACAACGCCAAGAAGTGTCAGAAAAGAGCGAAGTTTATTGGCAAAAAGGGACTGCATCCCTATTAAGAGTGCCTCTCTAAACCTCGCCTTTATCTTTATGTATAATCTAACTAAAGCATCTTTTAATCTATTGACCATATTATTCAAACCTTAAAGCATATATCGGGTCCATCTTTGCCGCCTTGTTTGCTGGATATATGCCAAATATTAAACCAACTGCAATTGAAAAACCAATCCCCAGCAATATAACCCATATATGTAGTTGAGATGGAAGTCCTGTTAATGATGAGACAATCTTGACAAGAACAACCGAAAGCCCCAGACCAATAAGTCCTCCAATCATTGATATGATAGCTGACTCAAATAAGAACTGCCCGAGTATATCTGAACGTTTAGCCCCGACTGCCTTTCTTATTCCTATCTCTCTTGTCCTCTCTGTTATGCTCACAAGCAAAATATTCATAATGCCAACACCACCGACAATTAACGAAATACACGCTACTCCAATCATTGCTGAAAATATAACACTCGTTAAACTCTTGAAGAGACCGAGCATCGCCTCCTGGGTTTGAATTGAAAAGTCATCATCTACATCACTTCTCAACCTATGCCTCTGTCTCATCAACTTTCCAACCTCTTCCACTGCTGGAAGAGGTGAACCATTTCCAACTGGTTTTATTATAATCATCGCAAAGTCATTCCAGCCGAATGCCTTTTTGAATGTAGTAACCGGTAGAATAACCACGTTATCCCTATTCTGACCAAAAACACTTCCTAACTTGTCTAACGTGCCAACTACTTTTAAAGGATAACCTCCCACTTTTATTCTTTCTCCTAATGGGTCTTTTTTTCCAAAAAGAGCATCTCTCACATCATAACCAATTACACAGACCAGATTGCTATAACTAATATCATCTTCCGTAAGAAACCTTCCGGAAGTTATCTTAATATCTTCCATATTCTGGAATGCCTCATTGACACCAACAACTTGTAGATAATCTGTCTGCTCCTCTCTATAACTTGCTCTTTTCTGAACCATCACTCTTATACTCACAAATTCAACGCTACTGCACTTCTCTTTTATGGCGGTAGCATCATCTAATTCAAGTCGCGGTCTTTTCATCATCTTACGAAAATCTTCGTGACTTCCACTAAAAGGTGTAAATTTCATCAGGTAGAATGTATTGGTGCCAAATGAGGACAGAGTAGATGCTACATACTCATTCAACCCAACTATCAAACTGAGCAAACTTATGATAGTCATAATTCCAATTATTATCCCAAGTGCGGTAAGAATAGACCTCATCTTGTTGGCAAGAATAGCACTTACCGCCAGTTTAAGATTTTCAAAGATAACACTATAATTTATTCTAAAAAGGCGCATGATTATCTCTGATTGATATATTCATCCGATATTATCTCACCATCTCTAAGACGAACAATACGACGGGCTTGTTTCGCTATCTCCTGGTCATGAGTAACCATAATTATCGTATTACCTTCGTCATTAATTCTTCTGAATATTGACATTATCTCACTACCTGCTTTAGTGTCTAAATTTCCTGTTGGTTCATCAGCAAGTATAATCGCTGGCTCATTTACAATCGCCCTTGCTATCGCTACCCTCTGCCTTTCACCGCCCGAAAGTTCATTCGGTCTGTGTTTAGCCCGCTCTGCAAGGTCAACCATAGTTAGTGCTGAGAGTGCTCTCTTTCTTCTTTCTACTGTCTCAACACCTGCATATATAAGCGGTAACTCTACATTTGAAACAGCATCGCTTCTCGGAAGGAGATTATATGTTTGAAAGACAAAACCAACCTTTTTGTTTCTAATATACGCAAGTTTATCATCATCAAGTTCGCTGATTTTCTCACCCTCAAATAAATACTCACCTGTTGTTGGGCGGTCAAGACAGCCAATAATATTCATAAGTGTTGACTTTCCAGACCCCGATGGACCCATAATTGCTAAATACTCACCCTTCTTTACTTTGAGATTTATTTTTTTAAGGGCTTCCACTTGAATGGGACCTGCATCATAAATCTTATAAATATCATCAAGCGATATTACTTCCCTATTGTTTTCTTCCCTCAAGTGCCCCCTCCTTCTGCTCTTTAACCTTGTCTCCTGCTTTAAGAGTTCTCAACAACTTGTAAGGTCCTGTTATTACATTTTCACCCTTTTTTAGACCGCTCTTTATCTCAATATATTGGTCATCTGATATACCCGTCTCAACCTGTCTGAAAACTACTTTTTTACCCTCAAGCAAGAACACCCCATCAACATAGTTCTGACGCTTCTGCATCTTCCCCTCTTGAATCTTACCCTCAGGCGTCCTCTTCACTATCGCCTGTATTGGAATGAACAGGACATTTTCAGCAGTAGATGTAATAATGTCAACCGTGGAATTCATTCCTGGAAATATATCTGGTGTTGCCCCTTCAAGAGTGACCGTAACATCATAATCGGCTGAGACCTGTGATGTGCCACTGGTAGAGCTTGTAGTTGTAGTTGAAGTTGTTACTCCCGATATTGGCATCTTCGCTATCTCTACTACCTCTCCATTAAATATCTTTCCTGGAAATGCATCAAGTTCAATTTGCGCCTTCTCTCCAAGAGTTACCTTTACAACATCCGTCTCATCTATCTCTGCATCAACTTCCATTACACCCATATTAGAAACGACTACCATCACTGTTCCCGGTGTATTCATTGTCCCCGTCACTACAATCTCACCAACCTCAACATTTACTTTTGTTACAATACCATCAATTGGAGATGTGTATCTTGTCTTTGACAGGTCATCTTCCGCTGCTGTGAGCATAGACCTTGCCTGTGTAAGGTTTGATATCGCCTGACTATAGGCGGTCTCAAGCGACCTGTAAGTAGTTAATGCTCTGTCAAACTCTGCCTTGGATATTAATCTATCCTCATAAAGTGCCTTTTGCCTATCAAAACTGTCTTTCCCTTCCGATAGTTGTCTTTCTGCTATCTCAAGGGCTGCCTGAGCACTTGCGACCATAGCCCTTTCCCTTATTACCTCTTCCCTATACTTTGTATCATCAAGCCGAACTAAAAGGTCGCCCTTTTTGACATCCTGCCCTTCTACCACAGGAACCTCCACAACCTTTGATAGAACATAAGCAGATATCTCAACCTGGTCCTTTGCTTTGACAATACCAGGACCGGAGACCGTCTGTATGATATTCCCTTGTTTTACACTGTCCAGTGTTACAAACTTGGCATTCTTATTGGGATTTAATAAGTTTGAAAGAACAATGATAAGAATGATAATCCCTATACCTATAAGAATCCAGGTTCTTTTTCTCAGTTTTTTTAATCTTCCAAAAAATGAAGCCATATCATACTCCTTTATCAAAATATATCATTACTATCTTAATGGAACACCCATTGCTCTCTTCAATTGCATCTCTGATATGAGCAGTGAATACTTCGCATTTTCATTCTCACTGATAGCACTCAAATACTGTGACTGTGCATCTGTAAGTTCTATTATGGACCCGGCACCAAGTTCATACCTTTTCTCCGCAAGTTCCAGTTCCAACTTTGAAGTTGAAAGCATCGTCTCGGAGAGGTCAAGTTTCTTCTTTGCCTCCTCATAAGAAAGAAACGCGTCCTTAAGGGCTGTCAGAGCAAGGTCCTCTGCTCTATTTGCTGATATTCGGGAAAGGCGTTTTTCAGCCCTCGCTTTCATTATTGCTGATTCAGTCGAAAAGGCATCAAACAGGTCAATGCTCAATGAGAGACCAATATAGTAACTATCATTTTTACCCCAATTTGCTGTTGTGAATCTATCATTTGACCAGTTATATGAGAAGTTGCCATATAATGATGGAAACTTTCTGCTCCAGGAAGCAAGGGAACTATATAACATTGCCCTGTCTTCGGACTTGTATATCTTCTCAGCCCTTCTTATCTCTCCTTCTTTCTTCACACAATCATCATAGTTATATTCTCCAACATTTGTTGGAACTTCTTCTAGTTCTAAATCTGTTTCAATTGGTATGCTGATTTTATTACATATATTTATCTTCGCCCTTTCAAGAGTCCCCTGCGCATCAATAAGTGATATCTCTGCCTTTGAAAGCTCCACCTGCGCCTTCAAAACATCCACCTGTGAGACACCTTCCATTTCAAATAGTCGCTTGGCATATTCAAGATTTTTCTTTGATGTCTCAACCGATTCCTGAGCAGCAGTTAAAATATGCTTTGCCTTCAGAACATTAAAATAGGCAGTTGCAGTATCTACGATGACACCTGCAAACGCATCATCAAAAATAAATTTTGATGCTCTGAGGTTTGCCCTTGCTGAAAGGTATGTGAAGAGACCCGACGGTGTTATCAACGGTTGTGATAGTCCTGCTGTAAAAGAATATGAATTACTTACACCAGTGTTCTGATTTGGTAGTCCATCAGAATCAACCGGAATATAACCATTTAAGCCATAATCTTTATATCCATCGTAAATATAACTACTACCCCAGGAACGTCTATAAGAAAGAGATGTATTCACCTGTGGCAATAAAAAAGAACCAAAACCAGACAGATATCCCGCCTTTGACTGGGTAAGGGTAACCTCTTTTGAGACAATATCCCCACCTTTTGATAAAGCCATGTCTATTACTTCATCAAGCGTCAGATGGACTGTCTCTGCTGATGATATAGAATAAGCAAAGAAAATTGAAATTATAACCTTTGTGAAATTCTTTAACATACATCTTTCTCCCACAATCAATCTATATTAAAACGAAATTTATCAGATTTTTGTTTCAAAAATCTTAATATCTATTTTTACTATCTCATCCCCTTCTACCATAAATAATCACCTAATTACTTCATTGTGCATTGCACATTCTGTATTGCAAAATATACCACATTTTTCCATCTTTGCAAGTATTTTTTTGCATTGCAGAGAAAAAATTTAAAAAGATACCCCCCTTTTTCAATGATAAAACTCATTTCACAATAATATATTTTAATATCTGACAAAATATAAATAGAAAAGGTTTAAAATAATGACAAAATAATCAATATTACTGCTCTCAATAAAAAAAATTACTATTCTTTATTTTTTATAATATGATTAACATCAATTCTATATACAGTTAGAATTGGAATGATAGAGAAAAAGTTAGACAGAATTTTTAAGTTAATACAAATTATCAGTTCTGATAGCAATCTTAATGCCAATGAACTTGCATCAAGATGCAATGTCTCACAGAGAACAATATATCGCTACCTCTCATCTCTTTCAGAATTCATACCCATCTGCTATGAAGATGGCTATAAATTTCTATATCCACACTCTCTCCCACAACTAAATCTCACTGATAATGAATTATTTGCCTTACGGCTCGCAGTTCAAAACCCGGCTACAGGTCCAAGGTCACCTTACTATGGGATACTCAGGTCAGCAATAACCAAGTTGGAGGAAATGATAAATCCAGTAAATACAGACGATAATTCATACATTAAAATAAAAAGCCAGATAATATATGACTATTCCCTGAGTTCAAAGAAATTTACAAAGATTGAAACAGCAATAAAGTCAAAAAAGCAACTTATTATCACATACTTCTCACTGAGGCTTGGACGGTTAGCAGATAGGTCAGTTGACCCCTACGCTCTCATCTTCAAAAGGCACGCCTGGTATCTCATCGGCTTCTGCCACCTCAGAAAAGATGTGAGGACATTTCGCATTGAGAGAGTAAAGCAGATAGAAATAACTGATGAGCAGTTTGAAAGACAGGACGGTTTTGATATAGAAACCTATCTTGATGATGTATGGGAGTTATATAAAGGTGGAGAGGTAGTAGAGGCAAAGATTCGCTTTGACCCGAAAATTGCACCACTCATCTTAGAGGGCAGAAGGCACGAGAGTCAGAAGATTGAGATAAAGGCAGACGGCAGTTTAATATATACTGTAAAAGTCAGAGGTGTAGAAGAGATAGGAAGGTGGATTCTATCATTTGGAAAGAAGGCGGAAGCGCTATCTCCACCCCAGTTAAGAAGATATGTTGCAGGCGAACTGAGAGGCGCCCTTAAGAATTACAAACCAGAAGATTAGTATTATGGTATTATAAATATTATGAGACAAAAAATATCTATATTCGTAATATTAATAATGACAGTATTTTTATTTACAGGATGTCCTCAAAGACCTGAGAGCAACATTACATTGAAGGAATGGAAGGAAGGGGTAACAAAGAATGAGCATGGACACACTGACAGTAGTTCGGAAAAAGGCATAAAAGAGGGTTATGCATCCTACTATGGCGCAGAGTTTGATGGCAAAGAGACCGCATCAGGTGAGATATTTAATATGTATGACCTGACCTGTGCGCACAGGTCGCTTCCCTTCGGAACAAAGTTGAAGGTAACAAATACCGAAAACGGAAAGAGCGTCGTCGTGAGGGTAAATGACAGGGGTCCATGGGTGAAGGGGAGGATAATAGACCTGTCGTATCAGGCGGCAAAGGAGATTGGTATGCTTGACACAGGCACTGCCTGGGTTAAGATAAAAGTGGTTCACTAAGAGGGTCGTCTATACATCTCTTCGTAAAAAGATAAAATACAATTAGATTATGGTAGAAGAGATTAAACCAAAGATTTCATATATACAGGTTCTTAAACGGCAGGGTTATCGCAACCTATGGGTTGGTTCTGCCATCTCGGTAATCGGAAATCACATACATTACATTGCGATGCTCGCCTATGTCTATCACCTGACAGGCAAGGCGCTTGACCTCGGCGTCCTCATGATTATCTCGGCAATTCCAAATCTCGTCTTCGGTCCAGTAATGGGTGTCCTTGCAGACCGCCTGAATAGAAGATATATGATGATTGTCTCAGATATAGCAAGATGCATCGTCGCTTTCCTCTTTCCCTTGACACAGACGCTCTGGCAGATATATACACTTGTCTTTCTTATGGGTATAGCAAGAACTGCATACTCACCCGCTGAGTTCTCACTCCTGCCAAATCTGGTAAAAAAGGATGAACTCATTGTCGCTAACTCACTTGAGGTGACCACGATGAATATAACAATGATTGTTGGACCTGCTCTGGGCGGACTGATAATAGGTATCTATGGAACAACACCCGCTTTTATTGCAAATTCACTAACATTTCTCTTCTCCGCTGTGATGGTTGCTCTTATAAGGGAGATTCTCGGCAGTGAAAAGGCAGATGATAGAAAGACAGGCATGCTTTCTGACTTCAAAGAGGGTGTCAGGTTCCTGTTTAAGGATAATATAATGCGCTATATTATCATCGTCTTCTCTATAGTTATGATACTTGTAACAGGCATAAATCCACTGATAATTGTATATACACATAAGATACTTGGCAAGGGCGATGCCGAGTTTGGCTATCTAATATCAGTTTTAGGAGCAGGTGGAATTGTAGGGGGCTTTCTATATGGGCTATTCGGGAAGCGCCTCTCCAAGTTGCAGGTAATGATATACAATCTTCTAATAGACGGCTTTGTGATGTGCCTTCTTGGCTTTACATCGTCATATATCATAGCAGGGGTTATATTCTTCATTTTTGGAATGATAAACACCGCCTTTCAGATAGCGATTATGACATTTTTACAGGAATACATACCAGACAATATGAGGGGAAGGATTATAGGTGTATTCTCACTGGTATTTGACCCGCTGAGAATGCTGAGTATGGGCATCTATGGTTTCTTTGCGGATATATTCAGCGTTGGCACATTATTTATAGCAAGCGGGCTTCTTGAGGTGCTGACAGGCGGCTTTGCGCGGCTGGTTCCAGGATACAGGAAGATAAGGAAGATAGAAAAGGCAGGGGCTTAATTACTCAAGCCCCTATATTAATCTAAATATAAAAATTATAAAATTTGCGACTTACTCCATCTTGTGTTGAAAGTATTTCTCAAAGTATCTACTAAATCCTTGCATATTGTTTTATCAATAGTAATACAAAATGATTCTTTACCCCCTAAATCTTTCAAACTATGACCAAATATGAACAATTTATCCGAAGATATTATGTAGCGATCATGAATGTCATCTCCAAGATAGTCTCTAAATTCAACATCACTATTTTCTGTTTTAAAATCTTGAAGTTCTCTCAAAAAGGTATTCTTATGGGATTGATTTTTCATTTTCGACAAACATGTAATAAATTGTACTTTCCTTCCCGGAAAATATTTAAGTAAATCAAGAGTTCTAACATCACAGTAAGGATCAACAATTTTTAAATCTCCTTTAAGATGAGAAAAGATTTTTGTAGAAATTATGCGTTTACTTGTATACTTAGAATCTGGAGAAAAATAGAAAAGACTCATTGATCCCTCTTTAATGTCTTTAAGTAAATAATCTTTACCCGGTTTCATAATCTCATAATAAACAGCCCCATCTTCCTTATAAGTATGTATCTTATCTTTAGCTTTACAAAAAGCGTTAGTAATTGATATAGCATCGCAACTATATTCTTTAACATCGCGAATAACCAAAGCGATTTGTTCTGAATTTGTTTTCTTTATTCCTAACTTTTCCTTAGCTACTAATAAAACCCAAAGACCTCTACATAGTGGCGATTCATAGTTTTCAAAATTGGGGAAATCAGAATCATCTACTTCTGTAAATTCTTTAATTATTTTATCTTCTTCCATATCAATCTCCTTTTTTAAAACCATTTTCTACAAATTTTTCACCAGAATTTGTCAAAATCCAAGCTTTAATATTACCTTTTTTCTGATCTGCCTCCATCATAAATCCATGAGAACAACACATGCCAACTTTATCATTAATGTTTTTAGGAATTGATTCCCTAGCTCTTTGAAAACCATCATTCAAATCTCTTGCATTAAAAGAAGCAATTTCTTCATATTTTTCTAAAAAGTATCCTATAACTAGAGTTATCTCTACATCATTACTCGGTTTTTTAGAAATAATAAACTCCTTTATAGATATTTTCTTTTTTGGTATTTTGTTTATATCTTTTTCTTTTAGTATTGACTCAATATTAGAAACAATTAATTCTAATTTCTTAAGTCTTTCTTCTAATTCTCTTATTTTTTGTTCTATATCCATTTTACTTACTCCTTTTCAAATTGTTATTTACATAATCAATTCCTGTCTTGGTCAATATCCATGCCTTTCTATTATCCTTTTCTCCAGCTTCCATCATAAACCTTTTCTGAATGTTCCTATAAACACAAAAATTAATATTCCTAGGAACAGGTTCTTTTGCTTTCCTAAATGTACTTTCTAAATCCTTCACATTAAAAGGGGACACACTTTCAAATTCTTCAAGGAAATAACCAATAACTAATGTTTTTTGAATGTCGTTCTGTGGTGCCATTTCATAAATAAACTCACCAATTGATGTATGTTTTTCCTTTACTAAATTTTTAGTATTTTCTTTAAATAATAATTCTAATTCTATAATCCTTTTTTCATGTTCTTCTATTTTCCTTTTAAGCTCTTCTAATTCTTCAAATGCATTCATATTATCTCCTTTACGTTTTATTTATTAACTCCTCAACGTCTTTTAAGGTTTTTTCAATCAGATTTGGCATAATTATATTATGTATATGACGTCCAACCTTAACTCGTTTTATACGATTTTTTTCTCTTAATTTCTTTAACCATGGATATAATGAACCTCCTGGAATACCTAATTCATTCATAAGTTCTTTATTGTCTGCAGAATTATTGTCAGATAATCCAGCTTCAAAAGCATATACTTTTCCGATTAGATATAGAAGGATTTTATATTCCCCTTTCAAACTATCTTTTACCTTTACTTCTACACTACCAGATTTAGTAAGTGATATAAATTTATTAGCGAGCTCAAAGTTTTTTTCAAGAGCATTATTATAATTTACAACCATATCATCGAGAATCCTTTTTCTTAGTTCATCTCTATAATCTTCTTTCATATTAAACTCCTTTCATAATAAACATTATAACATATTATGGATAACTTGTCAACTATTTTTTCTAATTTTTAATTTTATTTTTAATAATATATACTACATATTGTGTGAATTATTTCATTATACTACAATATATTGATATAATCAATTATATAAAAAAATAAGTATTATCTTTTACTTTTAATATTATAATTATATATCATATATATTTATTATCATAAGTAACTGATAAATAATAATATAAATTAAATATAATAATAAAATATTATAACAAAAGTAGGATAATAATAGAACTATTTTCTAATAACTTTTCTACCTTCTATATATATAACAACTTAGCAATCCTTTTTGTTTCTTTTCTAGACACAATTTTGCTATTTTATAGTCTAAAATAATTGAAAATATTCCTTATTTTTTATACTATTATTGCCAGTCAGGTGGGCCGCTAGCTCAATTTGGCAGAGCAACGGACTCTTAATCCGTGGGTTGGAGGTTCAATTCCCCCGCGGCTCACTTCCTTTTATCACTATTAAATTCTCTCTCTCTTTCATATAATAACTTCACGACTATTTCTATGAGTGAAACGAAAAAGAAGGTCCTTCTTATAGACGCAATGAACATCATCTTCCGCGCCTACTACGCCTTCATTCAGAACCCACTCAGAAACTCAAAGGGCGAGAACACAAGCGCCCTATATGGCTTTACAAATATGGTCCTAAAATTATTGAATGAAGAGAAGCCCGACTATGTGGTTGTGGTTTTTGACTCACCCACCCCGACATTCAGAAAGAAACTATATCCTCAATACAAGGCGAACAGGGAGAAGCCGCCCGTTGAACTTGTCTCACAGATACCAAAGGTGAAGCACCTCTGCGACATACTCGCTCTCCCCCATATTGAACAGGCAGGTCTTGAGGCGGATGACTGCATAGCGACAATTGCAGATGAGGCAAAGAAGCGTGGACTTGATGTCAGAATCGCCTCATCAGACAAAGACCTATACCAACTCATAGATGAGAACACCCATCTCATAACGACAAAGAAGGGCATAACGAATGTCATTGAGGTGGATGAGAGTGGTGTCATAGAAAAGTTTGGAATAAAGCCAGAGCAGGTTGGCGACTACCTTTCGCTTGTTGGCGATAAGAGCGACAATGTCCCGGGTGTAAAGGGCGTTGGTGAGAAGACCGCAGAGAACCTAATTAAAACCTATGGCTCACTTGATGCTATTCTTGGCAAAATAGATTCAATAGAGCCAAAGACAGTTGCAAAGAAGATAACAGATGATATAGATAATCTTAATCTGTCAAGAAAACTGGTCACTTTGAAGTTTGACATACCTATCAGAGATAAACTTGATGAGTTCAAGCAGGGTGATATAAATGAAACTGAGATGGTGAAGTTCTTACAGGAAATGGAATTCACAAGTTTGATAGATAAATTTGTGAAACCGAAGGAGGAAATACAGAAAGAGTATGAGGTAATCTCATCAAAAGAAGCAGTTGAGAAAATAAAGGAAGGAAACTGGGCAGTTGATATTGAAGGCAATATTATCGCATTCCATGGTGAAGAGAAATGCTATATAATCAGATTGGACAATAACGGGATTTCTAATAATCTCTTAAAGAACATTATCGAGAGTGAAGCACACATCTCAGGACACGGTATTAAAAGATTATACAACAGATTTGAGAACCTGACCGACTATAGTAAGAAATTTGACATAGACACAGAAATAGGGTCCTATCTTATAACACCTGAAGGAGCAAGCTATCGCCTTGAGGATGTCTTTTTCAAGGAATACGGTGAGAGATTGAGCACGGGGACTTCCGCTGAGATGGGTCTATTTGAGGAAGAGAAAAGCATTATGAACAGAATAGCGGAAAGGGCAGAAGCAGTATTTAAACTCACTGACAAGATGAGAAGAGAACTTGAAGTGACTGGACTTATTGGGATATTAAAAGATATAGAGATGCCCCTTACACCAGTTCTCGTGAAGATGGAGAAGTGTGGCATCCTGATAGACACAGAACTTCTTCACAGGTTATCAGAAGACGTCCAGAAAAAACTCAATGAACTTGAGGAGAATATATATTCACTTGTAGGTGAGCGGTTCACGATTACATCACCAAAACAACTCTCACAAATACTATTTGAGAAACTTAAATTGCCGACCAAGAGGAAGACGAAAACGGGCTACTCGACAGACAGCGAAGTCCTCCAGGCATTATCAGGTGTTCATCCCGTTATAGAACTTATTATTGAACACAGAACTCTTGCCAAACTGAAATCAACTTATATTGACGCACTGCCAACGAACATCAATCCAAAGACAGGTCGCGTTCATACGACATTCTTACAGACATCAACAGCGACAGGGCGTCTATCATCAAGAGACCCCAATTTACAGAACATACCGATAAGGACAGACCTCGGAAGTGATATAAGGAGGGCGTTTATCGCTCCAACGGGAAGGTTATTAATTTCATCTGATTACTCGCAGATTGAACTCAGAATACTCGCCCATATGTCGGGCGACGAGAACCTGATAGGCGCCTTCAAGCGTGGTGAGGACATTCACACAGCGACAGCAAAAGAGATATTCCCGGGGAAAGAGATAACACCAGAACTGAGAAGAAGGGCGAAGGCGGTAAACTTCGGTCTCATATATGGCAAGACGCCACACGGTCTCTCCCAGGAACTTGGCATAACCCACGAAGAAGCAGGTGAGTATATAAACAGATACTTTGAGCGATACCCCGCTGTAAAGCAATTTATGGAGACACTGAAGAAGTCGGCATACGAGAAGGGCTACGCAGAGACGATGTTTGGGAGGCGAAGGTATATGCCTGAACTCAAGAGTGAAAATGCGACTATCAGGTCATCTGCGGAGCGCGCCGCCCTCAATATGCCAATACAAGGCACAGCAGCGGACATACTAAAACTTGCTATGATAGAGATAGAGAGAGTGCTTTCAGAGAGAGGTGGAGACGCCCAAATGCTTCTCACAATACACGATGAACTTCTCTTTGAGGTAGATAAGAAGGTAGTTGAGGAGGTTGCGGAGATAATTAAATCGAATATGGAAGATGTCATTGAACTTGAAGTCCCTGTTCTTTCAGCGGTTAACTGGGGTGATAACTGGTTTCTAGCGCACTTAATATGAAAAGTGATAAAAAATCAAATATGTTAGATGGTTTAGAAATACTAAAAAACAAAGAAATTGGAAGATTAAATAATTATTTATTTAAATTATTCATTCCAAAAGATATAGAACTTAAAAAATTTCCAAAAGGTATATATATTTATGAATTTGATATTATTAAATTTAACAAACTTTATACAGATTTTTTTAATTATGTAAAAGAATTTGCAAAAAATAACTGTAAGAATTTCACAATAAATGAAAAAGATGAAAAAATAATTAAAAATATTTTCAGATTTTGGAGATCTATTAATGGAACAAAAAACACACTAAAATATGAATTAATTGCATGCTTAAAATCATTAGAAAGGATTATGGGAAATATAAAATATTACAGTGAAAATAAATATCTTGAAAAATTATACGCGGAATTAAGAATTTTATATAATGTTTTCAAAGAATCTTTATATATATTAAATTTAATTAAATATGGAAATGAATATTATAAAAAAAGTCTATATCCATGGAGGGATATAGGTAAAGATATAATAAATGATTTCTTTAATATTTATCTATTTCTCAGTCCAGAAAAATTGAAAATAAATAAAATTTCTTTATCTAATTCTTTATCAATTGCATCATTTATTTTAAGAAGCTGTATAGAAGAAAGAATAAGACAAATATTGTGTATAAAAAATGCTTATATAGAAACAAAAAATAAAATAATAGCAATCAAATTAAATAATATGTTAGAAATAATAAAAAATAATGAAGATGTAAATATAATCTTACCAGTAAAATTGTATATAATAAAAAAGATATATCGTTGGTTATCCAACTATATACATGATAAGCGTGTTCCAAAAACTTGGGAAATAGAATGGTCTATATATATATTAGAACCTTTTTTTATTGATGAAAAAATAAAAATAAAAAATACATTCTTAAATGATATCGACCTTATAAAAAATGATCTAAAAATAATGTATAAAAATTTAAAAGATATAGAAATTTTTGTAATAAAATATAAAAAAGAAGAATTAGAAAAAAAATTTAATTTTATAATTTATGATTAAAGAATATAAATATATTGATATTGGAAGAATAAGGGTCTATTTCATATCAGACAGGTCATTCTCTGTTGATGGCTCTATTTTATATACACCACTTTCAAGAGAAGAGTGGAGTAAGTTCGCAAATGACATTGGAGAAGGCAAGGTTGAGGTGAAGACAAGGTCAATCGTTATTAAGACAAGGCATCATCTTATTCTTGTTGACTGTGGGCTTGGTAATAAACTGAAAATGCCGGTTCATGAGACAACCAGAGAAAGCGACCTTATCAAAAATATAGAAGACCTTGGCTTCAAACCATCTGATATTGATGCTGTCATACTCACGCACCTTCACTACGACCATGCTGGCTTCGCTCTTGATGAAAACGGTAGACCCGCATTTAATAACGCAACATATTATATTCAGAAGCAGGAGTGGGATGATGCAAATAACCCTGATGAGATTACAGCGCTATCATATATTCCAGAACTGTTTACAGGTCTTAAAAATTCAAAGCATCTGAAACTGATAAATGGAGATTATCTTGTAACCCTTGGCGTCAGATTATGGCTTTCAGATGGGCACACATCGGGTCATCAGATGGTTCTTGTGAAATCAAGGGGCGAAGGGCTTTTCTTCTGCGGTGATATAATACCTACAGGGCATCACATTCGTCCTGACCTATACAGTGCTTATGATTACTTTCCCCTATCAGTCCTGTCAATGAAAAAACGCGTTCTAAAAATTGCAGGAAAGCACAACTGGTATCTCGCCTTCTCACACGACCCTGACGAGCCTTATATTAAGTTTTAGATATACACTATAGAATATAAAGATATAATGGAGGTTTTTAAGATGTGGGAATATTTAATTTTTATACTTTTGATATCACTGAGTATCTCTCTATGCTTTGCTTATGAGAGACCGGACCCACTCTCGCCAATAAGAATTGACACAGTCCACGACTACACTACAAATACAGATATTGAATATTCTGTTGACGACACTAATGCCACTTTTAACATCATGATGCCGGAGTCACTCACATTTGAGGAGAGGGGTGAGAAGGAAAAGACAGTGAAGGAAGAGACGCAGTTATTCTCATCATTTGCAGAAGCGGCGAATAATGCACAATATCCTGTGCTTGCCTCAATTGAGTTCTGCGGTCAGAAGGGCAAGTTCTTTGATGATGGAATGTATTCAGCAGTTGAACTCGCACTTGATAAGGGAATTGCAACTCTGACAGGTGGAAGACAGGAACTACTGAAAGATATAGCAGGCGAGTTGAAGAAACGGCTGGAAGGTGGAAATAACAGGCAGAAGAAAGCATACAGAGATGCACTTGAATTTATAGCGACAGCGCTCATTCTTGGTGGAAGTTATGTTGAAAAACTCGACATACCAAAAGATATAGCGAGGGATGCAAAGAAAGATGCCGATAATTTCATAAAGAATGACCCATACTTATCAAAGCCAATCGGTTTTTATATATGGACAGAGGAACTGATATCCATATTCAGGAGAGACCGCTATCTTGCTACAATACTTGACCCACAAAAAGCAGATAAGTTCGCTTTAGCCCTTGCACTTTCATCTGTCATAGGTAGCACAGATAACTTACGGCTAAAAGTATCATTTGTTATTGACCTTTTCAGCCATCTGACCAATCCAACGAGATTCTCAACACCTATTGACTACATTACTGTCTTCAGCGACTGTGATAGAGTTCTTAGTGATGACGCTATATTCAATGAAGCCCAGAGAAAAGCAATAGAAAAGAATATGTCTTTCTCCATTGTTCCACCATCAAGGTCAAAAGAGACGGATTTAATGAACTCGCTTACTGATATAAGCGGAAACACTGGATTAATGGGTGAGCTCATAAAGGCAGTAAAAGAAGGAAAGATTGACCTGAAGCCAGATAAAAATAGTGGCTGGTATCAGTATCAACAGTATGCTCTTGAATGTCTTTTAAGGTTTGATGAGACAAAAGAAGCAGGTAAACTCAATATTGATGATAACTACAGGAAGCGTCTTGAGGCAGCGTTTGCGACAATGCTGACCCAGGCAAGAGAAACACATGTAAAGACGCTAGAGAAAGGTTTTACAATGGCAGCACCTCCAAGGGAGCGGGTCCTTGAAGTAACAGTTCATCCCGAATTCACAATTGAGCCGATTGCTACATACTACCTTCGCGTTGCAAGGGGGTATCGCTTCCTCGAGAGCATACTGAATCAATACCTTGATGATGAATGGGGTAATCTTAAGCCACTATATAATGGCAAAGAATCAGGTGAATCCCTGAAGACGCACCTGAAATATATAACGAATCTTTTCTATGGTTTCTACCTTTCTTCCTGTGTTGACATAGGAATTGAGCCCCAACTTGAGAATGACGAGATAACAGAAGATTTGAGGGGTGTTCTTAATCAGGCGAAGAGATACCTGACATTCTGGCAGGACCCACTCTCGGGTGACCAGCTTATGAGCGAAGATATAAGGGTGATTGTCCCTGTTGGAAAGACAGCGGGGGGGATTCTCTGCTGGGCTGTTCTTGGTGTCCAGCCAATAGTTGTCAATGTCTCATACAATAATGAACCAAAAGTTACAACAAAGACACCCGGAGTCAATTTAGAGGTTGACTATGAAACAAGCACTTACACACTGCTTATACCAGAATTTTCTGAGGTCATTATACCTACTGATGAGCCACTCACAAGGAATGAGTTCAGGAAGATATGTGATGAGTGCAAAACAAGAGATAAGATAAAGAGTGCTCTTGAATCATATAAAGGCAGTTCAAAGAAAAAAGACCTATTTGGAGCGATTGGTGGTGGAGGCATTCCACTGCTTCCAATAACCATAATCGGCTCTATTATCATCGTTGGTGTTATAATATTTCTGATTATCAGGTCAAGAAGGAAGAAGAAGCAGAATTAGTCAAAAATATAATGGCTGGATTATATATACACATACCTTTTTGTAAAGGTAAATGTCCTTATTGTGATTTCTACTCAATTGTTTCTGACAGAAATACTATTTCAGAATACCAATCAGCAGTTATTGATGAAACACGACTTATTTCAATTAGGATGCCAGAATCTCAGAAAATAAATACAATATTCCTTGGTGGTGGAACTCCATCAATAGACCAGAATATTATAATTGATATAATCAAAGGTGCAGGGAGATACCTGAAACTTGAAACAATAGAAGAGTTTACGATTGAGGTAAATCCTGAAGATGTCTATCAACTTAATCTTGAAGCATTAAGAGAAATCGGAGTGAACAGAATAAGCGTTGGAATGCAGTCATTCAGCGATAGTCATCTCAAAATTCTTGGTAGAAGAACAGATTCTGATACAAATATAAGCGCATATAACAGATTAAGAGAATCCGGTTTTGATGCTATATCCATTGACTTAATTTATGGAATCAGAAATGGTGGGATAGTAGAGTGGAAAAAAAGTGTTGAGAAAGCAATTGAACTTATGCCTGACCACATTAGCATATACGAACTGAGCATTTTGAAAGAAAATCCTCTATATAAAGAAAAGGCATCTGATGATATGGTGGTAGATATGTATTATCTTGCAATAGAAAAACTTTCGTCTTCTGGTTACAGACAATATGAGATTTCAAATCTCTCACTTTTAGAAAAAGAATGCAGGCATAATCTAACCTACTGGAGATATGGTGAATATATCGGTCTTGGACCATCTGCTTCGTCATTCATAAACGGTGTCAGATACACAAACTTTGCAGACCTGTCAGTATATACAAATATGCTAAGTAAGAGCGAACTTCCAGTTGAATATTCTGAACAATTGAACAATGAGAAAAGGGCAAGGGAAGCGTTAATGCTTGCTCTCAGGTTAATTGAAGGTGTGAACATACCTGAATTTGAGAGAGAGTTTGGTTACAATCCTAAGAATTTAATCAAAGATATACCTGATAATATAAAAAATAAACTCATCTCTGAAAATTATGATAGAATATCCCTAACCCAGAAGGGACTTATATTATCAGATGAGTTATTCTCATATCTAATTTAGTTATAAGTTTTTGACTGTGGTGATTTAGATGAGATTTGAGAGATTAAAATATTTAAGGGCTTTTGGTTATATAACAATCCTTATTTTATTATTTACTGTTTTTTCTACCATTCACTGCAAAAAGGGAAGTCCTTTTACTGCCGGTTCTTCCTGGAAAGACGGCTGTTGGGCAAGATACAGAATTACGTATCCAGACAATATTATAGAAGATATTTCAATATCAATTGTTGGTAAGGAGGGCGCAAACTACATATTGGAGATAACAACCCTTGGCACAAGGCGCTTCACAATTGGTCTAAAAAGCCCCTCCGGTGGAATATTGGATAGAAGTGAACCCATATTGGGACAGGGACAGGTCGTATTAAAGAAGGGTGGACTTCAAGCAATGTTCGTTCCTGTTGAGGTCTTAAGCGACCTTTTCGGTAATAATATTCCATGTAAACCATTTGAGATACCGGGTTACAATATGAGCAAATCTGGCAAAGAAACGCTACTGCTTCCTGACGGCACAAAAATAGAAACCGATCATTACAGATACCTTGTTCAGAAGAAAACGTTAGAAGAAATATGGATTTCACCCAGAGTGCCAATTTTAGGCATTGTCAAGAGAACTTTTGAAGATGGCACAGGTATAATGCTCGTTGATTATGGTGAGAAAGGAGCAATGAAACAGATAGAGGGTGAAATTCTGCCCTACGACCCAAAACTCTTTGAAGAAAAACCACCCGTTGAAACAGGAACCGAAACGAAACCTGAGGGTGGTGAGATAAAATTTAAGCCAGAATTCAGGGGTATCTTTGGAGATATAATAAAGAAAAAGCCAGAAGGAGAGAAATGAGTTGGGTGTCTTCTGGAACTACTTTAAGGATGTTGACTTCACAGAACTTGGTTTCAAATGTGGACTTGAAGTTCACTATCAGATAAAGACAGATAAAAAACTATTCTGCCACTGCCCGGCAAAAATGGTCTCAAGAGAGCCGAACGCAGCAACTATGCGTCATATGAGACCAACGCTTTCTGAACTCGGTGAATATGATGGAACTGCGCTGATGGAGTTTAAGACAAAAAAAGAGGTTGTATATCTCCTATACAAAGATGTCATGTGCACATACGAAATGGATGATACACCACCATTTCTTATAAATAGAGAAGCGCTTGATATAGTGATAGAAATGGCTATGATGCTCAACTGCCATATAGTTGATGAGGTTCACATTACAAGAAAGCAGTATCTTGATGGTTCAATACCCACTGGCTTCCAGAGAACGGCAGTTATAGGTATAAACGGATATATTCCCTATAAAAATAGGAAGATCGGAATTCGCCACGTCACAGTGGAGGAAGATGCCTGCAGGGAGGTTTCCGATAAGGGTCACAGAATAACATTCAAGACAGACCGACTTGGCATTCCACTTGTTGAGGTGATAACCCAGCCAGATATGAGAACCCCCTGGGAGGTAGAAGAGGTTGGCTGGCTTATAGGAAGAACCCTGAGGGAAACAGAAAAGGTAAGAAGGGGCATTGGTTCTGTAAGGCAGGATGTAAATGTAAGTGTTGACGGTGGGACAAGGGTTGAGATAAAGGGAGTCCCGAGAATTGGGATGTTTGCGCCATTGACCGCTGTTGAGGCATTAAGGCAGAAAGCCCTTCTAAATCTGAGAGATGAACTTCAAAAGAGGGGTCTTTCATACAACAATATGGAGTTTGATGTTGTAGATGTTGATAATAAAATAAAGGAATTAACCTGCGACCTGCTCTTCACACCATTTAAGGAAAACGCTATATTCAAGATGGTTGTAGCAAAGGGCTGGAAAGGGCTTTTTGGTTTTAAGACACAGCCAGGTAGATATTTTCTACATGAAATTTCTGGCAGGGTTCGTGTCATTGCCTGCCTTGACAGGACTCCTAACTTCCTATCTCCGGAATTTATCACAACCTATTCACCAGATGAAGTTCAGTGGAACAGGTTTATATCAAATTACAAAATAGGTGAGAACGATGGCGTGATAATCATTTTAGGCAGGGCTGAGGATATGAAAACAGCAGTTGATGAGGTAGTTATCAGAATGAGAGAGGCAGCAATTGGCATTCCCAATGAGACAAGACAGGCAATGTTAGACGGAACAACCAACTTTGAACGTATCCTACCCGGTCCAAACAGAATGTATCCAGATACAGACCACCCACCGGTTCCAATTGAAGAGAAGCATATAGATAAGATAAAGTCAATGCTTCCTGAGAGACCCTGGGAGAGGGCTGAAAGATATAAGAAACTCGGTCTATCAGACCATCTTATTAATGAGATGCTTGATTCAGATTACAAAAATACATTTGACAGGATAGCATCAGATGTGGCTGTCAGTCCAACCTTTATTGCAAAGACGCTTGTTGAAGATACAAAGCGGGTAAGGCGTCTTGGATATGATGTTAAAAAACTCACAGATGAGAGATTATTAGAGGTATTCAGAGCGTATGAAAAAGGGTTATTTCCAAAGGATATTCTGCCATCGGTTCTAATACTTGCTATTCAGGAAGAGAACGAGATTGAGGATATTCTGAAAAGCAAAGGTATAAAGATATTAGATAAAGACCATGTAAGGGATATTATATATGAGGTTGTGATAGCCAATAATGAGTCAAAGATAAGGAAGGATGATGGGGCACACTTTCGCTATCTGATGGGTCAGGCAATGAGCAAATTGTTCTCAAGGGCTGAGGGTTCAATAGTAGCAGAGATAATGAAAGAGACACTGGCAAATATAATAAATAAGATTTCTAAATTTAAATAAATTAAATAAAATATTAAAAAACCATTGACAAATTTATAAATAATTACTATAATTATAATATAGAAGGAGGGGAGGAGAATTAAACATATTATTATTGTAAAATATTTACTAAATCATTTTCCAAAAGGAAACGCAGAATGTTTATATCTTTGTATATTTAACATTTTAGTAATATTATCTTTATTATTTCTGAATTGCAATGAAAAACCTATAAAAGTAATAATTGTTGAAGGTCCAAGTTATTGGTTCCATAACACGGAAAATGAAAAAGAATATATTTTAGAAAAAATCGATGAAAGTGCAGATAAAAATAACATAGAATTAGAATGGCCTCCAGACAAATCATGCGGAATTTTAGATATATCTTTTGATTTCACTATTTCTGTATATCAAACAAAAGTTAAAAATAATGGTACAATAAATTTAATAGAACATAATTTAGAAAAATTAAAAACTTATTTATCAAATAATGATATATTAAAACCAGGTGATTCTATTTACCTCCACATATTTGGAGAAGATTATCAAGGTCCTTGTCAAAGAGAAGAATTTGAATTAAATTTTGATAAACAAAAAATAAATATAAAAGCATTTTATGTTTATAGAAATAAAGAAATGGATATTACAGTTAAAGGTATAGAGGAATGTAAAAAAGAAGAAGTTGTAAATGAAATCATAGAATGGTTTAATACAAAAATAGAAAAAATCGATAAAAATATGATAAATAAATATCAGAAAATATATAATAGATCACCATTAATAGATCATATTAAAAGAATATGTGATATACATAAATCAAAATATTTAGAAAAGAAAATATTTATTTTTGTAACCGATGGGCAATTTAATTTCGAAGAATTAAAATTTTTATCAAACAATTATTCTCAAAGTATTATAGAAAAGATAAAGAAACGTATCATTGAAAAGAACCTTAAACCATTTTCAAATTATAAAGACACATCAAAAATAAATGTTATTTTATTAGGTCTTAATTATGATAATAATCATGATTTTGATTTAATACAAAAGGAATTTTTTAATTGGTTATTTGAATTTGTAAAGAAAGATAAGGAATTTTTTAATTGGCAGTTTAAACCAACAACAAAAGATAATATTGAATTAATTAATTTTTAAGGAGATAATATATGTTAGATTATCCATTGTTGAATTTATTTATTGCTAATATTTTATCTATTATTTTATTTATAATTTTTTTATTAATATTTATCTATATTTTTCCATTTATTAGTATTTTATTTTCAAAACCATATATGTGGATATGGGGTTTTATACTAGGTTCAAAAAGAAGAGAAAAAATTGAATTATCAATTGGAGAAACAAATAAAAATAATTCAGAATATTTAAATAATTATATAGAAAAATTCTTACAACCTTATATTAAGTATTTTGAGGATAAGAATAAGTATTTAGAAAAAAAACTAGAGAAAACAAAGAACGAATTGAAAAGTATTAGAAAAAAATTTGATAATTGGTGTAAAAATGATCCTAATAAAATGTTTTTAGGAAATATATTAGATTCATTAAGTAGTAATTTTAATAAAGATGTTTTGAAAAATTTTCTTCTAATTATGGTAGTTCTAATATTTTTATTTATTGATGCTATTATTATGAAAGAGATATTTCTATCTACAATAGGTGTAAAAGGTAGTATAACGGATATAACAATACCACTATTTAAAACTAAAACAATTGATACCTATTTATTATATGGATTTTTTATAACTATAACTACTGCATTTCTTCCTCATATTTTAATACCTATACTAAAATTTAGAGAATTTTTTGAAAAAGGAAAAAGAAGTTTTTATATAACTTTTATAATAATAACTGCAGATGCTATTTTACTATTACTTTTAGTTTTTTTTCCACATAGAGAGTTTTCTGAAATTGTTATTCGAATTGGTTGGATTATTGGTGTTATAGGTATTTATTGGTTTGTTGGTAAAATAATAGGTTCAAATGATGAATATTCTAATATTTTAATTTCACTTAGCATTATTTTCATTTTAGCACTTATTATCATGCTTAAACCTGCTTTCTTAATTCAAATAATAATTGGTAAGATAATTGAAGGAATAATCATAATTTGGTTTTCATCTAAAACTTTAAGAATAGAAAGAAAGCTTATTAATGAATATTATAAATCCGAAATGTTTGTTAAGGGTTTTAGAATTGGTTTTAAAATATGAACAAGTCTATTTTTTAATTTAAAAAATAAAAAAACTTAACAATATTATATTAATCTTAATTAATAAGATATTTAATAATATAAATGAGCTCTTATCAGATATAAAAAATAATTATATGTTTTTCTCTTTGATAAGTCCCAATATTTTTAAATTATTATATTCAAGGGCATCGCAGTGAAGAACTGCCCTACTGCTCCCCCACCTCTGGTAGCGAATCTCCCTCTTTTCACCTACCATTCTGTAAATCTCAATGTAGTCACCCTTTATCTCAAATATCACCTCACCACCCCTCTCCCTTACCTTGAATGCACTCTCAAGAGCAGAGAGGAAACTCAATACTTTATCTCTAACCTCATGTGGCTTTTGAGGAACTACTATTTGAACGGACTCAACAACTGGCTCAAGAGATGGTCTCTCATCAAGGGTTGCACTGATTTTATACTTCAGATTTTTCCTCTTTTTTCTCTTGAAAAAGTCAAATATTCCCATATTTTTTCAAGTTGATTTTAATAGATAGAACATAATTAAATCAAATATTATATTGTAAAGACAGATTATAATCTGCCCCTACTAATTAACAATAGAATTTATTGAAAATCAGTAAGAATATAAATATAATATGTGTATATTAAACATATAATTTGAAAGGAGGATGATAAAAATGCCTACTTTTTTAGACCAACTTGCAGCTGAATGGTATTCGTATAAAGAAGGATATTTCGTCAGAATGAATGTCCCCCTAAGGAAAAGAGAACGTGGAGGACATGAAGGTGATGCAGATGTTATTGGTTTACGCCTAAAAGATAATAAAATACAAGTTATTCATATTGAAAATTCACAAGCTGCGCAATCTTTTGAAGAACATTTACAAGCTTTAAAAAAGAAATTTGAAAAAGCAGCAAATAATTATGAGAATATTGTAGGTTGCAAATGTGATAAAGTTTTTAAAGTTGGAATATGTACTTGTAGTAAGAAAAAAGGAGATGTAAATAAGAAAAGTGACATTGAAGTTTATACGACATCTGAATTTCTTAAAATGATTACTAAAGAACTAAATAAAATTCATCCTGGCAGAAGTGGTGTTCCAGAAACCTTCCCAATGCTTCGAGCAATTCAATTCATACTTCATTATGGAATAGAAAAAATATAGTCAAGTATATACAATAAGTGCTTATTTCTGGGTACAATGAGGAGGTCTCTCATCAAGTGTTGCCCTAATTTCATAATTCAGTGTTTCTCTCTTCCTTATTTTGAGGAAATCAAATATTATATTAATCAACAGTATTGGTTGAATATTACTAGGAAAATAAATATAATATGCTTATGTTAAAAATATACACAGATAAGGCACCAAAACCAATTGGACCATATTCACAGGCGGTATTGGCAGGCGGGCTGATATTCATATCAGGTCAACTCGGCATTGACCCACAGACGGGGGAACTAAATCATGGAATTGAAGAGCAGACAAGACAGGCGCTCATTAACATTTCGCATATACTCGCACAGGCGGGTTCATCACTGAGCGGGATTGTAAATGTATCTGCATACATTACAAATATGGATGAATATCAGTTGTTTAACAATATCTACACTGAATTCTTCATGGACCATGCGCCTTCTCGCTCGGTTGTTGGCGTTAGCGCTCTACCAAGAAATGCCCTTGTTGAAATAGAGGCAGTAGCCCTGGTGTCATAGAATATCATAAATATAGAAAGTAAATATGTCATTCTGAAGCGTTGCTAATAATCTCTTTCTTCTTTTAAAATGATGTTACTTTTTCAAAAAAATTCTAAGAAATCTACGACGGTTAAATCAAACATATTATTGTAAGGACAGATTATAATTTGTCCCTGCCGTATAAAACCCATTAAATATAAATCCATATAAATAATTAATAAAATCAAAACTATGATAAAATTAAGGATTATTTTTTGAGAAAAGATTTTACTTGACAGTTATATTTCTATCAGTTAAATACTTAAATTCACCATGCATGAACTGAGAAAAGACCCGATTATTGGAAGGTGGATTATAATATCCACTGAGAGAAAGAAACGTCCTCAGGATTTTGTCTCAAAAATACCTACTGTCTCACAGTATGAGTTCAGACAGGACTGTCCATTCTGCCCGGGTAATGAAAAGATGACACCACCTGAGGTTCTGGCATACAGAGATGATGGCGAAAAAGATGGCTCGGGGTGGCGAATAAGGGTTGTCCCGAACAAATTTCCCGCACTTGACCCAAATGGTGAGCCCGAGAAGAAGGGCATGGGAATGTATGACATTATAAATGGTGTTGGCGCTCACGAGGTTGTGATTGAGACGCCAATCCACAATGCAACCTTTGGATGCCTTCCGAAAGAACAGGTTGAATCATTCCTATGGGCAGTAAAGGAGAGAATGGTTGATTTGATGACAGATAAGAGGATGCAATACATAATTGTCTTCAAAAACCATGGAACTGTTGCTGGTGCTACACTTGAACACCCGCACTCTCAGATAATCGCCCTTCCAATTGTTCCCAAGACAATATCAGAAGAACTTGCCGGTTGCAGAATCCATTACGAACTCAAAGAACGATGCATCTACTGCGATATATTAAACCAGGAGATATTTGATGGAAGACGAATTGTAATAAACAGCAACAACTTCATGGTTCTGACACCATTTGCAAGCAGGTTCCCCTATGAGGTCTGGATAGTTCCAAAGAGACATATACCAAGCTTTACTGACACATCACTTGAAGAACTGGACGAATTATCATCAGTGTTGAAAGATACCATATCACGGCTTGAGAAAACCCTTGACAATCCACCATATAACTATATGCTTCACACGACACCATGCCATATGAAGAATCTTACATATTATCACTGGCACATTGAGATAATTCCAAAACTTGCCAATGTCGCGGGATTTGAATGGGGCACTGGCTATTATATTAATCCTGTTCCATCAGAGGATGCTGCGGAACATCTCAAATCTCTCTGCACAAGTATATAAGGTATGAACATACTATTCGCATCAAGTGAGGTTGCACCATTCGCAAAGACAGGTGGTCTCGCAGATGTCTCATATTCTTTCCCAAAGGCATTGAAGAGATTGGGAGACGAGATAAGCGTTATTACACCATTATATAAGACAACTGTTGAAACCGGCCTTAACCTGACCAAGATTAAAGAACTGAGAGTCCCCCATCTTAATGAACTGGTAAATGTAGAGGTATTCAAAGCGACCGATTTTGATGATTTTAATACACTATTTATAAACTATGCTCCATATTTTGACAGGGATTGCCTTTATGGAACTGAGAAGAATGAATTCCCTGATAATCATCTCAGATATATGCTATTTTCACGGTCTATACTTGAATATATCCAAAGTATTGATAGACCACCTGAAATAATACACCTTAATGACTGGCATACCGGGCTTGTCAAACCTTACCTTGATGTGTATTATAAAGATAAACTAAGTAAGGTCAAAACTGTATTTACAATTCACAATCTTGGTTATCAGGGAAGGGATTCAAAGGATATGATAAAAACCATTGGACTACCTGATACATACCTGAGTGAAGAGATGCTCGGCGAGGATTCAGAACTGGCTACAATCAAAGGTGGCTTTATGTGTGACGCAGTAAATACTGTCAGCCCGACCTATGCTAAAGAGATAACAACCCCAGAGTTTGGTTTCGATCTTGATGATGACCTGAGAAGGATAGAATACAAACTTACCGGTATTCTTAATGGCATTGACTATGAACTCTGGGACCCTAATACAGATAAAAAGATAGAAGCCAACTACAATAAAGATAACTTTGAAAGGAAACACACAGTTTGCAAACTCCAACTCCAGAAAGGATTGGGGCTTGAAGTAAACGAAGATTCAATGCTATGTGGAATTGTCTCCCGCCTTGCAAGTCAGAAAGGGATTGACATACTGACTGAGATGCTGGAAGAGAAAGTCCCTGAAAATACACAGTTTGTAATTCTTGGAACAGGTGAAGAGACATATCATAAATCATTACCAGATATAGCATTAAAGAATAAAGATAGAATAAGCGTAGTCCTTGGATTTGATTCAACACTTGCAAGGAGAATATATGCTGGTTGTGATGTTTTTCTATTGCCATCACATTATGAGCCATGCGGTTTGAGCCAGATGATAGCGATGGCTTATGGAACCGTGCCAATCGCAAGAAAAACAGGTGGCCTTGCAGATACAATAATAGATACAAACAATCAATCAGACATCATCAGTAATGGTTCTACTGGTTTTCTTTTTGATGATTATAGTGCCATCTCTTTCAGAAGAGCCATTGAAAGAGCACAGGCATTGTTCCTTGACAAAAAAATATGGAATAACCTGATATCAAATTGCTTTAATCAAAACTTCTCGTGGGATAGTTCTGCCAAAAAATATTTAGAACTATATAACAAAATCAAAAATCAATAACCTTCAAGATTACATCTTTCTTAAAGAAATTCCATCTATTTTTTATAATTTTTATATGATATAAATATTACTATTGAACAAATTTATAAACATTGTTATAAATATTAGTTAGATATGGGGTTTAGCGGTTCATTAGAGGATTTTGGTCTATCCGATGTTCTTCAATTAATCCATATTGGAAGAAGAACAGGGGTTCTTGTTATTATATCTGACGGACAAAGAGCCGAGATTTTCTTCCAGGATGGCGAAGCAGTTCATGCTATTTTAGGGGATGTTATAGGTGAGCAAGCTGTCTATAAAGTATTTAACTGGTCAAGAGGCAAATTTGATTTTGAAGCAAAGATAGTCCCAACGCCAAAAACTATAACTGTCGGAAGCCAGAACCTTATCTTAGAAGCAACCAGAAGAATTGACGAGTGGTCTAAACTGAAGAATCTAATTCCAGGTGAAAATGCAGTTCTTTCATTCTCACCCAATCCCCCTGATGGTTCTCATAATATTACTCTAAGCCCTGAGGAATGGCGCATACTGTCACTCATTGATAGTAAGAGAACAGTTGACGATTTGGCAAAACTGACTGGATTTTCGACACTGTATGTTACGAAGACACTTTACGGTCTTGTATCAAGCGGACTTCTTGAAGTAACTGGAAAGAAGGAACTAAAGGAAGAAGAGGTAAGACACGAAGAGGCAGAGAAAGGAACCTCAGCATTTCAAACATTTATAGGTAAAATAGGTGGCACATTTGGGATAACTGGAGTGAAGAAATTAGAAGAGGAAGAAGAAGAGTTCACAACAAAAGTCGGCATTGTATTATATTTCTTAAACAGATTGCTACTAAAAATTGTTCAACCAGATGGTTTATATAATCCCGTGAAACTTCCATGGAAACTTAATAATAAATTGAGGGACTTATCATCTAACGCACCAACATTAACTGAATTGACTGTTAGAGATGGTTTGTTTGATATAAGAGAATCAGAGATTGTTCTTAAACGGATTGATGATATATCACAGGATAGTATATTAATAGCACTTTCAAAAATAGCAGATGAGCTATTTGAAGAGATAATAAAGTCGTCTAATAAGAGTGCTGCTTTGAGACGATATAATGCTATATTTAATGACGTATTCTGTGAAGGAAGAAGACCTGAAGACCTTAGTTTATCTGAATATATATCAGAGAGAACATTATAGAAATCTTAACACAGAAAAGAAAGGACCAACATATATATGCTAGCCCCTGAATTATGTCTGACCTTAAACTATTCCACTATATAAGGCATTGCCCATGCTGTAGTATTATAATCATCGTTCGTTTCGTTCTGAAGACAACCCGAGTTCAGTATATCAACTGCTGCGTGGTGAACACCATCATTATGAGGCGCCCAATTCCCAGTATAATATATATCATCTCCCTGGTCAGTGAACAAATCACGATTCCATGGCCAGTGTAAATAGACAAATGATTTTGGCTCCCAATTCTCGTTTGTTGTATTTTCTGCCTCAACATCTACATGAACAATCTCATCCTTCTCAAATCTTGGCACCTCAGTATCTATATCATATAATGTTGAGGGGTCTGTTATTGTCATATTCACATCACCATCACTGTCATAGACATGAACCGACTTTATATGAACTGTCTGCTTGTTCTGGTCATATAGTTTATATTCACCGGGAGATATTTTTTTAAGAACCCAGTTGCCAGTGCTTTGTTTCTCAAAAACTGCATATTTTGTCAGAGTGTCGTGAAGTGGTTTACTACCTGGATTATATACATTATCATCAGTTGTATCTACATAGAATAGTCCTGTAATATCGCATATAACCGTCACACAAGCAGTGTTGCCCTGGAAATCAATGTTTATTGTTCTATTAACGGGTCTATCAATCTTTCTTCCCCATGGGTGAAGAAACGCCTGGTCACCAAATACACCTAATTCACCTTTTGCACCACCATCGTCAATTTCTGCGATAGGGTAGAAATATTCACGGTATTGCCCATCAATTGCTCTCTCTATATCATCCCTATCATTGGTTGAACTCATCCACGAACACGATAAAAACAGGAATAACGATATAATAAAAATAAGTGGTAGTAAGAAAAACAAAACTAACTTTACCATCTTCATATTAAACCTCCTTTCATAATCTTATTCATTAATTTAGACAAATTATATTAAGAAAAGTTTAAAACAAAATGGGCGAAATAGGACTTGAACCTATGACTTCCTGCTTGTAAGGCAGGCGTTCTCCCACACTGAACTATTCGCCCCTGAAGCAGATTTTAACAAACAATAAAATTTTTTATAAATTTAATTTATTTTGAATAAAACTATTAAAGGTAATCAAAGGTTCATCTTCTAGAATTTCTCTTTATCATCAAAATCATCAAACCGTGGTTCAATATCAAGACAGAGCGACCTTAGTTCTCTTATAAGCACATTGAACGATTCTGGAATTCCAGGTTCTGGAATCGGTTCACCCTTCACTATCGCCTCATACATTTTTGACCTGCCAAGAACATCATCTGATTTTACAGTGAACATCTCCTGTAGCATGTATGCAGCACCATATGCCTCTAATGCCCATACCTCCATCTCTCCAAATCTCTGTCCTCCCATCTGACTTTTGCCACCAAGCGGTTGTTGAGTGATGAGAGAATAAGGTCCAACCGACCTTGCATGTATTTTATCATCGGCAAGATGATTCAACTTCATTATATACATCCAGCCAACAGTAACCGGATGGTCAAATTTCTCTCCTATCCTGCCATCGAATAATGTCGCCTGTCCCGTTTCAGGCAGCCCCGCCTTTTTTAATTGTTCCTTTATCTCCTTCTCGGTTGCACCATTAAAAACAGGTGAGATCGCTATAAAATTTATTTCTTTCGCTGCCCAACCTAAATGTGTCTCCAGAAGTTGACCAACATTCATCCTTGAAGGAACCCCCAATGGGTCAAGAATTATATCAATAGGAGTTCCATCCTCAAGATATGGCATATCCTCTTCCGGTAATATTTTTGAGATTACACCTTTATTACCATGCCTTCCTGATAGTTTATCTCCAACAGAAAGTTTACGTTTTCTTGCAACATATACTTTCACCTTTTTAAGAACTCCAGGTGGTAATTCATCCCCCTTCCTTATAGCATCAATCTGCTTTTCTAAAGTAGCGGAAAGTTCACCAACCCTGTCTCTATATGTAAGTAATATTTTATCAACTTTCCTTTCCAATTCTGCTTCCATACCAAGTCGACCTTCACTTATAGGAAGTAATAATTTATTTTTGAAATCCTTCTCTTTAATTTCAACACCTTTGGGATGAACTACTTCCTTAGTTTCATAATCAGTTATATTCACCCTTGGTTTGTATCCAACCAGAAGTCTTCTTAAACAGTTATCTCTTGCATTCTTCAGTTCTTTTTGTTTCTGCATTATGTCTGTATCAATCTCCTCAATCTTTAACGCTTCTTTTGCTCTCTTTCTATGGGATATCTGTTCTTTCTGCTCAAATACCTGAACATCCACTACCCACCCATCGAGTCCAGGGGGTGCCTTCAAAGATGCGTCTCTCACTTCACCTGCCTTCTCTCCAAATATTGCCTTCAATAGTTTCTCCTCAGGTAAAAGTTCTGTTTCACCTTTTGGTGTTATCTTTCCAATAAGAATATCTCCTGGTTTGACAGGTGCTCCAACCCTGATAATGCCATCTTTATCCAGATTTTTGATTGACTCTGAACCAACATTGGGAATGTCCCTTGTTATCTCTTCTGGACCAAGCTTTGTTTCTCTACACTCAATATCAAACTCTTCAATATGAATTGAAGTAAAATAATCATCCTTCAATAACCTTTCACTAACCACTATAGCATCTTCAAAGTTATAACCCATCCATGGCATAAATGCGACAAGAACATCCTGTCCAAGTGCTAACTTTCCATCCTTCGTAGCAGGTCCATCCGCTATAATATCACCCCTCTTTACTTTATTTCCCTTCTTCACAAGTGGAACCTGATTGAAACAGGTATCCTGGTTGGTTCTCTTGAACTTCTTCAATAGATAACAATCCACATCCGTCTCTTCTATCAAGCCCTCAAGATAGTCGTCTTTTTCTCCACCCTCCCTTTTAATTTTAATATATTCGCTACATACATCGACAACTATCCCATAATTCCTGGCAACAACTACAACACCTGAATCCTTCGCTACCTTTTCTTCCATACCTGTTGATATAAGTGGAACTTCAGGACATAAAAGGGGAACTGCCTGCCTCTGCATGTTAGAACCCATCAATGCTCTGTTCGCATCATCATGTTCCAAGAAAGGTATTAAAGCTGCTGAAATAGATACAACCTGAACAGGACTTATATCAATAAAATCAACCTCTCCTGGTGAAATCCAGGGGAAGTCATCCTTTTTCCTCACAAGAATCAATGGACCTTTAAGATGTCCCTTCTCATCTAATTCTGTATCTACCTGTGCAATTGTATATTTATCTTCTTCATCGGCAGATAGGTATTGTATTTCATCGGTTATAATGCCTTTTACAACCTTCCGATATGGTGTTTCAAGAAGACCATACTCATTGACCCTTGAATATGTTGACAAACTGATAATCAATCCTATGTTTGGACCCTCAGGTGTCTCTATAGGACACAATCTACCATAATGAGTATAATGCACATCTCTTACCTCAAATCCAGCGCGTTCTCTTGTTAGTCCACCTGGTCCAAGAGCAGATAACCTTCTCTTATGGTTGAGTTCTGCAAGAGGATTAACCTGGTCAAGAAACTGTGATAACTGGCTTGTTCCAAAGAATTCCCTAAGGGCTGCCATAAGTGGTTTTGTGTTAATAAGGTCTCTTGGCATACATTCATTTATATCTTTTAAGGACATCCTTTCTTTGGTCACTCTATCAAGACGAGCAAGGCCTACTTGAAATCTATTATATAGAACTTCGCCTACTGTCTTGACACGCCTATTGCCCAGGTGGTCAACATCATCGGGTATCCGTTTACCCGACAGAAGTTCTCTTAATCCCTTTATGATAGCAACAATATCTTCATTATGTAAAACAGTAATGTCTTCTTTTATATTAAGACCGAATTTTTCGTTTATCTTCTTTCTACCGATTCTCTCAAGGTTATAATATTGTTTATTAAAAAATAGATTATTAAATGCAAGTTCTGCTGCCTGGATATTTGGTATATCACCAGGTCTTATCATCTGATAAATCTTATTAAGGGCTTCTTCTCTTGAGTTAGTATCATCCTTTGCAAGAACTCTAATTATCATCTGGTCACCTTCGTCAATACCAACTGTAAAAACATCAATCGTAGTATAACCAAGTTCAGTTATTATCTTTAAGATTTGCTGATTTATTAAAGTCCCTGCAGTTATGAAAACATCATCTCCCTCTTTACCTAAAATGTCCTGCCCCAGAAGATACTCCTCATTACCACTCAGGTCAATACTTGCTATTCTTACAGTTCTCTTTTTATAAAACAGTTCAAGTATGTCCTTATCGGTCTCATAACCAATAGCCCTGAGTAGAATGGTTATAGGTAATTTCTTTCTCTTGTCAATTGTGAAATATGCAATATCATTTATATCAGTATTTATTTCAAGCCAGCTTCCTAAATATGGTATAACTGACACTGAATAGAGATATTTGCCACTTGCATGTGGTTTCTCTGCATATATAACTCCGGGTGACCTGTGAAGTTGGCTCACAACGACCCTCTCTGCCCCATTAACAATAAATGTCCCCTCCTCTGTCATGAGTGGAAATTCACCAAGATATATCTCCTCTTCCCTAATATCTTTCACTTTATGAACCTTTGATTCAGGGTCTCTCTCCCCTACCACAAGACGCATTTTTATCCAGAGGGATGCACTATATGTCATTCCCCTTTCCTTACATTCAAACTTGCTATACTTTGGTGTTCCAATCCAATAAGATACGAACTCAAGATAAGAATCATTATTCAGGTCATATATCGGAAATGCGCTCTTAAATGCTGCTTGAAGACCTCTGTTCTCCCTTCGCAGAGGGGCAATATCTCCCTGAAGGAAATCATTATATGATTTCAGTTGAACTTCCAATAAGTGCGGTGGTGCAAATACCGCCTGTGATTTTGTAAAATCAACCTCTTTATAACCATTCTTAATCATCAAACCACCCCCCTTTTAAAACGATACTCATTACTATCTTATTAGATAGTTTGACATATAGTTATAAAAATAACAATATTACTTGACCTCAGCAGAGGCACCTACCTCTTCTAACTGCTTTTTTATATTCTCTGCCTCTTCTTTAGAAACTCCTCCTCTTATAACCTGTGGCTCTTTCTCAGAAGAATCTACAATATCCTTCGCTTCTTTCAGTCCAATGTTCTTGTCTCTATTGACTTCTCTTACAACCTTTATAACCTTCACTTTATTCTGTCCAGTAGAGGTTATAAGAACATTGAATTCTGTTTTCTCTTCTGCTTTAGTAACTGTCTCTGTCTGCTGTGCGCTAACAGTAGTTGTTGTAACGACAGATGCTTGAGCAGAAACACCAAACTCTTTCTCAAGGTCTTTTACCAGTTCATAGACCTCCATCACTGTCATGGACTTAATCGCATTAAGAATATCATCCTTCTTCATCACCTTACTTTCTGTCTTTGTTTTTGCTACCTTCTTACCAGTCCCTTCTTTTGCTCCTGCCATAAAATATCCTCCTTATATAATTAACATATATTTTACCCAACCTAATCTGACTTTCTCCCCTCAACTTCTTTTTTATTAGCAACCTGGTTTAAAGCAACTGCTAATTTCTGATAAATTCCACCAAGTGAGGTCGCAAGTTGTCCAATAGGAGAAATCAGAATATTTACAAATTTACCATATACTTCTTGAACCGATGATATCGAACTAATCTCCTTAAAAAATTCAAAATCAATCTCTTTTCCTAAGATAAAACCTGCCTTAAAATTAAAATTAATCTCCTCGTCTTTATAAAACTTAACAAGATCCCTTGCAGCCAAAAATGGGTCTGTTATTAATGCAACTACTGTCGGTCTCCCCTTAAGAGTTTCCTTTGCCTTCTCGGGTAAAGGAACCTTATCAAAAGCAATTTTAGCAAGCCGGTTCTTTATAACCTTCAAATATATACCCGACCCGTGCAAACTCCTCCTCATCTTTGTCATCTTTTCAACATTAAGTCCCTGAAAATCAGACAGAATTAGACCCTCATAGGACTTTATCTTAGCAACAAGGTCTTCCACTAATATCTCTTTATCTTTCTTCTTAAGTTTTGGCATATTCTATCCTACAACTGCTCCTTGAACTAATTTATTCATAATATCAATGATTTGTATCTTAATACCAGGTCCCATTGTAGATGATATGTGAACCTTTCTTAAATACTGCCCTTTTGCAGATGGTGGTTTTGCCTTAATTACTGCATCAACAAATGCCAATACATTATCCACCAGCTGATTTTCAGCAAAATCTATCTTCCCAATTGGAGAGTGAATAACACCCCCTTTGTCAATTCTAAAGTCGACCTTGCCTGCTTGAATCTCTTTTACAGCACTCGCTATCTCAAATGTCACAGTTCCTGTCTTAGGGGATGGCATCAGTCCCCTTGGACCTAAAATCTTACCCAACTTGCCAACATCTTTCATCATATCAGGTGTTGCAACTATTGCATCAAATTCAAACCACCCCTTGCTTATTTTTTCAATAAGGTCTTCTGCCCCAATATAGTCAGCCCCTGCCTCTTTTGCCTCAATCTCTTTCTCTCCCTTGGCGAACACCACTATCCTCTTTTTCTTACCAGTCCCATGAGGTAGAACAACGAAACCCCGAACCATCTGCTCGCTCTTCTTGGGGTCTATACCCAACTTGACAGCAATATCCACAGTTTCTACAAACTTTGCTGAAGCCATCTCTTTTAATAAGTGAACTGCTTCCTCAAGAGTGTATTCTTTATCCTCTTCCAACTTCTTTGCAATTTCTCTATATCTTTTGCTTCTCTTCACCATACTACAAATCCCTTTTCAAATAATTCCATATACTAATCTTCAACAAGTATACCCATGCTTCTTGCTGTTCCCTCAATTATCCTAATAGCCGATTCAATATCATTTGCATTTAAGTCCACCATTTTTATCTTAGCAATTTCCTCAACCTGTTTTCTTGATACCGTTCCTACCTTCTGCTTATTTGGTTCTGGGGATGCTTTTGCTATATTCAGCGATTTTTTTAAAAGCACAGAGGCAGGTGGTGTCTTAAGAACAAAATCAAATGTTCGGTCATGATATACAGTTACTACAACAGGTATTATCAGACCTTCTTTATCCTTCGTTTGTTCATTAAATGCCTTACAGAACTCCATACCATTAATACCCCAGGGACCAAGCGCTGGACCAACAGGCGGAGCAAGAGTCGCCTGTTTCGCAGGTATCTGCAGTTTTATCTTTCCTATAACCTTCTTCGCCATATCAGTAAAACAAAACTACTCAAACTAACATGAATCTAGCAAAAATAAACAAATATGAAAATCCAATACTTAAATTATAATTCTATCCTATATTTAGACATAAATCAAAACAATTTTTCATCTTAATAATAAAATTTAACTTAATAGCGATTAAACCTTCTCAACTAATGGTATATCAAGTTCTAACGGTGTCGACCTCTCAAAGACAGTCACTATTACCTTCACCTTTCCCCTTTCTGGAAATATATCCTCTACAACACCAGTGAATCCAGTAAAGGGACCACCAATAACTGTAACAGGGTCTCCCTTTTCAAATGGAATCTGTTCTTTTGGTAGAAGAGATGCACCCTCCTTTAATTTTGCTATCATATCTTCTACTTCTCTGATACTGAGTGCCTGTGGTTTGTTTCTTGATGTTCCGATAAAACCAGTTACACCAGATGTCCTTTTCACAAGTGCCCAACTATCATCAGTAAGTTCCATTTCAATGAATACATAGCCAGAGTATAAAACCCTCTTCTTTATTATATTCTTTCCCTTCCTTCTTATTGAAATATCTTCTGTTGGCACTAATATCTCGTTGAAGAGATGAGTGAGATTCTTCCTCTCAGCAACCTTTCTAATCGCCTCAGCAACCTTCATCTCTCTTCCAGTCAGAGTATGGATGACATACCAATTTTTTTCACTCATATCTATTTGCCAATAACAAAGAAGAGAATTCTCTCCATCAATCGGTCAAAGATACCCACAAGCACAGCAAAAAATAAACTCACAATAATAACTATGATTGTAGAGCCAAAAACCTCAAGACGGGAAGGCCAGGTAACCTTCTTCATCTCAACAATAACTTCTTTAAAATATTTCTTTGTCCTACCTATCATATCTTTCTACCTAAATAAGCAGGGCAGGAGGGACTTGAACCCCCGACCACCGGTTTTGGAGACCGGTGCTCTGCCATGCTGAGCTACTGCCCTATAAATTTTCACTTAATCTCTCTGTGGATAGTATGTTTCCTGCATCTTGAGCAGTATTTTTTAAACTCCAGCTTTTCAGTGGATGTTTTCTTGTTTTTAGTTGTTGTGTAGTTCCTTGACTTACACTCTGAGCAAGCAAGTGTCACAATCTCTCTCATATTATATCACAATCTTTTTACTCAATAATCTCAGTTACAGCGCCTGCACCAACAGTTCTTCCACCTTCTCTTATAGCAAAACGGAGCCCTTTCTCTAATGCAATAGGTAAGATAAGTTCAATTATAAGATTTATATTATCACCAGGCATAACCATTTCTACACCCTCAGCAAGTTGCACAGTCCCGGTAATATCAGTTGTTCTGAAATAGAACTGCGGTCTATATCCATTAAAGAATGCTGTATGTCTTCCACCCTCTTCTTTCTTAAGAACATATACCTCTGCCTTGAACTTTGTATGCGGTGTAATGCTGGCGGGAGCAGAAACTACCATACCTCTACGCAATTCTTCTTTCTCAACACCTCTCAGAAGAAGACCGACATTATCTCCTGCCTGACCATCATCAAGTATCTTTCTAAACATCTCAACACCTGTGACAACGGTCTTTCTGACTTTATCTGAAAGCCCTACTATCTCTACTTCGTCTCCTACTTTTATCTTACCTCTATCTACCCTTCCAGTTCCAACAGTTCCCCTACCAGTAATTGAGAAGACATCTTCAACTGGCATAAGGAATGGCTTGTCAACATCTCTTTGTGGTAAAGGTATATAATTATCAAGGGCTTTTAGTAGTTCATGGATGCACTTTGTCTCTGGAGCATCCCAAAGACCACTATTCATTGCCTGTAAAGCGCTACCACGAATAACTGGCACCTCATCTCCAGGAAACCCATACTTAGTCAGGAGGTCCCTGGTCTCCATTTCTGCAACTTCAATAAGGTCCGGGTCGTCAACCATATCAATTTTATTGAGGAAGACAATAATATAGGGGACATTGACCTGTCTTGCGAGAAGAACATGCTCGTATGTCTGGGGTTGAGGACCATCAGCAGCACTGACTACAAGAATAGCACCATCCATCTGGGCTGCACCTGTAATCATATTCTTGATATAGTCAGCATGACCAGGGCAATCTATATGAGCATAATGCCTATTCTCGGTCTCATATTCAGCATGGTAGGTTGCAATAGTAATACCTCTTGCCTTTTCCTCAGGAGCGTTATCAATATCTTCAAATGCAAGTGCATGAGCAAATTCTTTGGTTGAGAGAACCTTTGTAATAGCACTTGTTAAAGTTGTCTTACCATGGTCAATATGACCTATTGTTCCAACATTAACATGTGGTTTCTTCCTTTCATATTTCTTCTTTGCCATAAAAGAACCTCCTATATAATATACTACACAATCATTGTCTGTTATTATAACAAACAATAGAAACAAAAATAAACCTTTTTAAGCCCACGACCAGATTCGAACTGGTGACCACCTGCTTACCATGCAGGTGCTCTACCTACTGAGCTACGTGGGCACAATCAATTTTTACTTCTATCAAATTTATAATTGTATGTCAAGCAGAATATAATTAACTGTTTCTAAATGAATATAAAGACCTGAATACCAATAATTCAGATATTATTTGATTACAGTTATGATAATATATTAACCTTATCACTATGAAAGATAAAATTGAACCAAGATTACTTAAAGGATTTAGAGACATCTCACCGGAAGAGATGGAACGAAGGCAGTGTATTCTTAAGATAATTGAAAATGTAATGGTATCTCACTCCTTCTCACCCCTATCAACACCTACAGTTGAATATCTTGATATATTAAAAGGCAAAATGGGAGACGAGGCAGAAAGATTACTCTTTTCTTTCACCGATTCCGGAGGACGCGAAGTAGGATTGAGATATGATTTCACTGTCTCGCTTGCCAGATTTATTGCTATAAATCCGAACATAAAACTACCATTTCTCAGATACCAGATTGGTTCTGTATTCAGGGCTGAAAAGCCCCAGAAGGGCAGGTTCAGAGAGTTTACACAGTGCGACTTTGATATTGTAGGAACAGACTCACCTGTTGCCGATGCTGAAATAATATCAGTGATGTTCGATGTGATGATAAAACTTGGAATAGAAGATTTTCAAATTCACATAAACGACCGGCAACTATTATTTAAAATCCTCAAAGAATCAAAAATACCAGAAATAAAGGTGGAAAGTGCGTGCAGGATCTTGGATAAGTTGGATAGGATTGGAAAAAATGGTGTGATAACACTATTAAAAGATGAGAGTCTATTTAATGAAAGTATTGAGAAATTCATAGAGATTTCAGAACCAAGTTCTAATTTCAAAAAAACTATAAATGAATTATCAAACTTCGGTGGGATAGAAAAAGAGATTGGTCAATTTTTAGAATTCTTGAACATTGTATCTATGATGACAGATAATGACAGAAGAATAGTATTTTCACCGCTTCTCGCAAGAGGTCTTGATTACTATACGGGATTTGTATTTGAGGTTTTCGGTAAGGACATCAATCTTGGTTCTCTTGCTGGTGGTGGCAGATATGACAATATGATTGGTTTATTTCTGGGAAGGGCGATTCCGGCAACAGGTGCATCATTTGGACTTGATAGAATAGAGGAGGAGATAGATAGGTTGAATATCTTTCCAGAAGACCTGGGAAGACCATTCTGCCTGATAACAATGTTCGGGAAAGAAACAATCAATATATCAACTAAGATATATAGAGAACTATTAAACTCAGGCATATCAATAGAATTATACCCCGAGCCAAAAAATATAAGTAAACAGATTGGCTATGCTGATGCAAAGGGATTTTACTTTACAATTATTATTGGACCTGAAGAAATTGAGAAAGATGTTATCAAGATAAAAGATATGAAGACAGGTGAAGAGAAACTCTTTACAAAAGAAGATGCGATGAGATTTCTAAAAAAACATTATAAAAAATATACATCTAAAAAGAATTTTATGATATATAACAATATATAAATGTTGAAGGAGGAGATATGACAAGGACAATACTATATTCTACTTTACTGGGTCTTCTCTTGCTTCCTTTATTAGCGTTTACAGCAGGTGAAGCAGACCTTGTTGATGTAACTGGAAATATCAGCAGTTCAGATGAGGTTAATTCATTCACTGTTTACTGTAATATGAAAAAAGTGGAGATAGCATTTGATTACCCCGAGAAGGCAGAGTTCTGGGTTACAGTTAACGGTGAATATGGGGACAAATTGGGTGACTTTGACCTTTCAAAAGGCAAATATATAACACTGACTGGTGGTGGAACCTTCACTTTAACTGTATTCTCAAAGAAGGGCAAAGGTGAATGGAGCGCCTGGATTACAGGTGGTAAGACCGAAGAAGTGAAGTAGGAAATATATAAGGGCGGGCAAATTTCATACCCGCCCTTTTTCATATATTGTATATATCATCAGGAACAATCTAAATTTTAAATAGTGGTCTTATCCAGTCATTAACAAGGAAATCCAACCTTCCTATCAGTAGTGAAACTCTTGCCATTACTGTATAACCAAATGATGCGCCAAAGCCGACCATCAAGAATACTATCCCAACCTTTGCTATCTTTCCAAGGGCGCCAGTGTGAGGTTTTGAGAAGAAAAAATAGGCAAGCGTGCAGAAGACACCAATTATTATAATTGGACCATTCAACGCAATGATAAAGTTATGCCAGTTGAAATTTGAAAAGAGAGTGGAGAATGAATGGATGTTAAAAATAGCTGGGGCTCCTGTCTTTCCTGTCTCAACCATGGTCCCACGAATCTGCTCTATTATACTCGCCTGCATAGTAACAGGTATAGCAATCCCCATGCCTGTCCCTATATAGAATGCTATTGGCCATCTTGAAACCCATCCATACTTCCTGCTTAATCTGAATAGTATAAGCAAACCAAGAACTCCTGGAATTATCGGAACATAATGGTGATTCTTGAACACCTCATCAATAAGATTTGGTTTAACAGCATTGAAAAAGTCAATAATGAGGTAATATCCTGCAGATGTGCCAACAAGGAGGTGTTCAGCGAATTTATATACAGGGTTGTCTTTATATAAGAATGAGAATATTGCAAGGGTTAAAAGACCTGAAATTGTCAGCCATACCATCTCCATTATTTAGCACCTCCTTTTTTAGTCCTTCTACTCACTATAAAGTAGGCAACATTGCCCAGGACTATGAATACAATGATTAGCATGTGAATTATTGACTGAGCATCCATTCCCTTGAATGCCTTACCAGGCAGCCCTGTAAGTTTCTCATATTCTGCTGCACCTTTAAGACCACCAATTAATCCTATCAATTGCCCTGTCTGAATATAAGGATAATAATCAGCAGCCATAACAGCGGTGACTCCTGCAGCAACCTTGACATGATATCGTTGATAACCATAAGCAACCCAAATCTCTGGCATCCTCGTTCCACTTATAGTTATAACCAGTTTTGCATCATTGTAATTCTTAAAGTTCTTCATCATAGGCAGGTCGTCTATCTTTGTGCCATAGTAATCCTGTGGGAAAGGCAATCTTATATCCTCACCCATACCTAAAATCACAACATCCGTTCCAACCTTATAGCCAAGGAACACATAGTCGGTGCCATACTCTTTATGCTCAATTCGCGCACAATCTTTGGTCACAATCTCAGCAACTCCTGGTCCTGCTGGAAGAAGGGTAAGTGCTATAACCTTGAGGTTTCTCTTAAAGCAATGCCTGATAATAGCGTATGTCATAGGATTAAGTTCTGGAATAGTTGAAGGGTCATAATCAAGAGATATAATTACATAAGAACCAGGAGGATACGAATTAATTGCATCATAAATACTCTTAACATGGTCTGTTATATCAATAGGCAATCCAATTGGAAATATAAGAGGAATAATCACACCAATTGCCACTAATATAAATATATACCGCCTGTCAAGTTTCAAGAATTTATCCAGTATCCCTTTCATTATTGTCACCTCACTCTCCTGTTGTAGTGCCAAGCCAGGACCTCTCAATACCAAGTATTATCTTGAGAGCCATTGATACACCACCGAGACCCACACCAATCATAATGCCACGTTTTGCAGCAAGATTGGGAATATCAAGTATCCAACCTGATATGGCGGGAAGTTTATTATACATGAGATAACCAATCGGGACTCTGCCAAGCATTACGACGACAGCAGCAACAAGGAGAAGAGACGCTTCAAAAGTCCTTGCTCTAAATGTCCTGAATGAAGCACTAACGATGAAGAAGGCAAGAAGAGAGAACATCGTTGATTCCATTGGAACCTGTATATACTGGAAGATAAGCATGAATGGCTTGCCTTCCTTTATACCAAATGCATAACCAACAAATAGTGTAACTGCAAGAGAAACAAGGGTAACCAAACTATATGGCCAATCTTTATGCTTTCTCACCAACTTTTGATAATGAACCCTCGTAAGAGAGAGAACCCCGAGTATCATTGCAAAAGTGACTATTATAATGAACCATCCAATAATTGCCTTGTAAAAACTTATAGAATATGGATGCGGCACAAAGAACTGGATTATCATCGTTACGCCCATTATCATACATATTACTAATGGTAACTCTTTCTTCATAAATCTCCTCCAGAATCACATAAGTTCCACAAAACCACTCACTTTGATATAAAAATCTTTTCAAACCATCCAACACCGACAGCAGATGTTATTATCCCTACAAATATAATCACTGCAATAAACAGTTTTGCTAAATCCTGTGCTTTTAACGTTCCAAGCAGTAAAGGTTCCTTTGATAAGTATGCACTTGCAGCATAAAGCTCCTCACCAATCAATGTGTAATCACATGCAGTAATGAAGAATGGAAGTTGAGTAACAGAATCAGTTCCTGCAATCTGAATGGCTCCAGTTGATGCTCCTGTCTCAGCGAGAATTAGCGCTTCTGCATAGTAATAGCCCATAAAGAAGTTCGCTGCGGGTTTCTCTCTTATCATTATTCCATCAACAGCAGCAACATAAGAAAATTGTCTTGTGGTTATATAGAAGACCATATCATCAGAATATGCATCGGGGTGCCCTGACTCCATATACGCTTGCTTCACAACCTCCTGTTCAACAAGCATTACAACCGGGTCATAGTTTGGAACTATTAATTTAGATTCATAATCAGCAACCTTCCTTGCCACCCTGCCCAGTATAGTCACAGCAGCAATAGTAGAAATGTCTGAAATATCGTTAAGCCCGGAGATATAGAGAATTGGTTTCCCCATCTCTGTCGCTCTTCCAATTGCCTCATCTATCGCCTCAAGTCCTGCTATGGGTCTGATATATAATTCCTTGCCCTTTTTAGCACGATAGATAAAATATACAACACATAACGTAAACCCAACTATGAATAAGAGAACATTTAATCTGTCCCAGTTGAAAAAGTCCACTTTCGGCATTCCTTCTGCTTCTACAAACTTCTCGCTGACAACTTTCTTCTCAGAGACGGAATAAACTCTGTATGTATAATTCGTCTTACTCTTTAGATTTCTATCAATATAGGCATAATTACCCTTTTCAAGACCTGTTCCAACTGAAACTTCACCAACATCCTCAAACTTTCCACCAACCTTACTTCGCTTGATAACATACTTTACAACCTTCTGCCCTGACAACACACCTGTCTCGTCAGGCGACGGTTCCCATATTAATTTCAGGTTTGAACCATCATCATTTGGATTATCAAACACTTTCAGAGAACCTGGTTGCTGTGGTGGTGTAGTAACCTCCACGGGTGTCATTGTCTCAGATTTTATCCCAGGAGGTGATGTCACTGACTCTGGAGATACCTTTGCTGGTTCTATCGCAAAAGAAGTTGAAAGAAGCAATATAGAAAACAACATCAAAACAGACCTGATATTCTTCATATAACCTCCTTATAAATAAAAAAGGGATAACCTTTAATTATCCCGAGTTTTATAAATACAGATGAATGTTAAACTCACTTTATAACTATTCACTTTCTATAAGTTCAACGTTCGCACGGGGAAGGATTACCGTCTCACCGTTTTCAAGGCGCGCTTTCAGTATTCTCACTGTCGCTTCCGTCTCCAGTTTGGTAAGTTCCGATGGAAGTTCCACAACCTCACCTATCATACCAAAATATGGCTCCCTTATCGCCCTTATTCTGCTACCTACTACAAGACTTGCTATGTCCTTTGCCTCCTCCTTCTTTCCAGCAGACGGCTTTCTACCAAGTGGAATGACTATCTCAGGTCTTATCACACCCGCTCTTATCTGTGTCGCACCGTTCATTGAAGCAAGGAACCCATTTCGCTTCTTCAAGAGTTCAAATGTCGCATCTGCCATCTTTATCTCACCAAAGCCCTCAGTTACAATTACTGTAAGACCAAGCTCCTCCTTACCCGTTATCGCAACTCCAAGGTCATAACCTAGAATCTTCCTCAAATCCCAATCATTCATACCACCCACAACAATACCAATCACACCTGCCTCTTTTGCTTTTTCTATTGCATCAAGTGTGACCAGAGAACCACCTACAATTATCTTCCCCTTATACTCCTCTTTTATTGCCTCCTTATCAAGGACATCCTTTGGTGTTCTGCATACTGTCTCTATCTCGCCGTGAACCTCACCGCCAATGCCAAATATTCCCTGAATGAATGTCGCCTGCGTCTCAATCCTCACACCCTCGTTCGGCAATACATCTTTTACCCAGCCGTCTATGTATGCATTTATCTGCACGGGATTCGGCGGCTCCCTTATGATGACCTGACCTGTGATACCTGATACCGACTCTATCTTGCCCTTGACGGGACTCGAGCATTTTGATGTGAAGAGACCAAAGATGGCTTTTTGCTGTGCGATAATTTCATTCGCCTCTACCCCATCGCCCTCCTTCTTTTTCATTACTTGAGGCACATCCTCTGGTGGCAAACTCATCTTATTGGCGACATTTACAGTGACAATATTACCGGGAAGAAATGTTCTTGCGACAATGTCAAACGCCTTTACCTCATCACCCTCTTTGACAATGACCTCACCTGAGAGAGGCAGTTTTCTCTCTTTTATAACAACTGTCTCCTCAACGACTTTAAGACCTGGTGTGTATGCCTGCGCCATATATTTCAGAAATTATTGGTGTTAAATTATCACAATAAAATGTCACTGTCAAGATAAAGAAGATATGTAAATATGATATTTTTGTTGCTATATAAATTTTTACCTTACATTCTTCATTCTCACCCACTTGTAAGGGATACTGCGCAAAGGAGGTGAGATAAAGATATGCTGTATAGATATAGTTTATTATTAAGAATTATCTCACTCCTCCAATCTCCCTTACGGTCTTAGTAGTGTGGTGTCGCCATTTGACAAGGAATTTAGACAAGGCAGGCCTTGCCTTCGCTACATTGAGAGCACGCAATTGATGAGCAGAGGAAGATATCACAGAATTAACTATGTGGATTATTAGAGATTTTAAATAATAAAACTTGTTTATTTAATAAATTCAAGTATACTAGTAAAACCTAATATTCCCAACAATAATCCAAATATTATTAATATTATTATTTTAACAGCTGCTTCAGTAAATAATACCGAAAATTTTTGCAACATTTTAGAAATAAATGTGGCTTTAAATCCTTTTGTTTTGTTTAAATCGTAATAAAATACTCTTTTAAGATTATATGCAACAGAACCTTTATCATCAGAAATTCCAATCCAATCCCTTTCTGTAATTTTCTTTAATTCTTTAAGGAATTCATTACCTAATAATTCTCTTATCCTCTCTCTACATTCATAACAAATATGATTAGTCAATACACAATACCTAGCGCTTTCTAATTTCCTATTATAATCAAATAAACATCCCTTAGTAGCTAAGTGCATAGGTAATTGGTCTTTCGTGTCTAATAGATCAATAGATGCAGTAATGATTGTAGATAGCAAAAATTCTATAATTGAAGGTGGAGCATATTTCTTTTTCCAATCACCTATAGATATAATAATAAACGGTCTATCACACACATAGTAAAATTCATCTTTAACCTTTTTTTCTATAATTGCAATTGAATACTCAGCAATTGAATTATTTAAAGGTACAAAATTATCGTTGACTTCATTATTTTTTTTGTTAATCTCATCTTTGTAAAGCTTAAATCTACATTTAAACTGTTTAAATATAGTATCATCATCAAAGTCCACTCTCCCGCTAATATAAGGACCTTCTAAAAAGCTTTTAGGATTGTGAATCTCATATTCGAACAATGATTGTTGTTTGTTAAGAGAAAGTAAAATATATTCACTAGCTAATCTATCTAGTTTATTACACCCCCAAAAATAAATTCCTATATTAGTAGTCATTGTATCATCTTCTTCCGAAAAATTTATATTACTAAAATCTTAATATAGATCAATATAAATTTCAATAATTACATAACCTTATAAATCAATTTTTTAACTATATATTAATTAAAAAAGAATATTCTCAATAAAAAATTTAAGTTTTAGATATTGTCAATGATATTAATTTTTACATTTGTTAAGTTTTCAATTGCACCATCATGTCTTTTAGACTCAGTTCTTAAAAAACCAAGCGTCGCCATTTCTATCGAGACGAAAAAATTTATTCCTAATCAAAAAAGTGAATATCATACTAAATTTTTATTGTTTAAAACTGTATCTACAAAGTCTTAGTAATATTAACATTAATAATGATGATAAATTGTCATTAAAAGCTTCATAATTAAGTAATCCATGAGCCAATTTATTTCTTAAATTCATCCCTCTAATATCTGACAATACATATTTAATTAATGAAAAATCATCTTTTTTTAAATTTTTCTTTATCTCTTCATCATCTAAAATGTCATTTAAGTTTTTTTCTACATATCTCATTTCCCTAATTCTTTTAGAAGGATTACAACCTAATATATAAAGCAAATCCCTTAATATACCTTCAATCTGGATTATACTTATATGAAGGAATGAAACATAATCTTTTTCTAAATATTTTTCTATAGCTACTTTTAATATTATTATTCTATTCTCTGAAATAATATCTGATTTTAATATGTAATATATAAGATCATCAACACTTGCATTCTTTTCATGAAACAAAATATTGAATAACCTATTTAGAATTATCTGGGAAATCATGTTATATTGATATATTAATAAATCATGTATAGTAAAAAATTCCAATTTTTCATCTATACTCTCTGGCATACAAGTAATATTGTTATATTCATCATAAATAACCCAACTAGTTAAACTCAAAAATATTGAATCTTTAAAACTATCTTTAGTTATATTTAACGCACTCCCAAAATCAATTATACCAAGTTCTTTTAAATCTATTCCAATTACTAACTTAATTAATTCATATTTATTTATATTTTCTATATTATTGAAAAAATTTTCTATTTCTTTTTTAGAAATTTTAGTTGAAATTCTATGTGCCTTCATTTCTTCATTAACTTTTTTATTTATATTTTTTAACTTAATTAGTAATTCATTTGTTTTTCTTACATTATATCCAGATAGCCTATAATAATTTAAGGCATCATCTAAATGTTTTGAAATTAATATACTAGGTAATCCTAATTTCTCTGAATCATAAGCTTCTTTTTCAAAAGACTTTGCTATTTTTAAATGGATTTTTTTTAATTCACTCTTATTATTAAATTTTCTAAAAATCTTTTCAATTTGAAATAAGAAATGACGTCTTATATGATAATTTTTAGGTTCTAACCTTGAATGTTTTAAATAACCTAATTTCAATAATACTATTAATCTTTTTCTTTCATCATCGTTTAATATTTTAAATTTTTCTATTAAAATATCTGATAATTCTAAAACATATCTTGTTCTATTTAAATTTATAATTTCATATATTAATTCAAATATTTTATTAATTATTTTGTTAACTATATCTTTCTTATTTAGCATTAATGATATATCTATAGATCTATTAATATATGGTAATCCTGCAAGCTCATCACATTCTTTAAATAACCCAATACCTAAATCAAAATAATTATCAATAGCAATAAGAGCAAAAGTATAATCCCTAAGCTTATACCACAAAAAATCGTAATAACGTGATTTTATAAATAAATTATTAGTAGATTTAGCTATATTTTCAATATAACCTAAAATACTTTCAGGTATATCTTTTATATCAGGATATATAGAACCATTTGAATTTACTATACATGGGGCAAAATACTCATCTTCAAAACCAAAAGGCTTTTTCTTACTATCAATAACTAGATCACATATCATTGTTTCATATTTAATAAATTCAGATTTTTCTTTTTCATTACATTCATTAAAAGCTCTATAAATACTATTTAATTTATCTGATATAAGGTAACAATCCATTACCTTTTCATTATGAATATCTTTATATATTTCTTCTGCTTCTTCTTTATTCATAAATAATTATACAATATTTAATGAAAATTATACTTAAATCTCACCCTATTGGTTTCCTCTTATAAAGCAGGTCATCAACTGTAACGAGTATTATATTCACATCGCCCTCGTTCTTCAGGCGTGCTACCTCCTCCACCGCACCTTTGCCAAAACTGAAGGCGACAAGATAGCCCCTCTTATATTTCGCTCTCTTAAGCGCTGTCTCAAAATTGTCAACCACATTCCTCCCAACATTCTCCGTCTGCTTCACCTGTATCCCCGCCTCCTCATGATACAGGTCCCTCGCCAGGTAGCCGTCAAGACCCATATCGCCTACCTTCTTTCTTGAATGCCTTGCCGCCATCTCATTTATCACCCAGTTCTGGAACTCAAACGGCTTCAACCGCTTTAACTCATCAGCCCTAACAGGCATTCCAACCACTATATAGTCCTGGTCAGTGGCTATAATGCCACGACCCTCATCCTTCTTTGAGCCAACCCTTCTCAACCTGTCATCAACCGTCTTTATCGCTGTCGGCGATATGTCTATGCCTATCCACCTTCTGCCGAGTTTGTGGGCAACTGCCATTGTCGTCCCACAGCCACAGAAAGCGTCAAGAACAATATCACCGGGATTTGATGACGCCTTTATGATTCTCTCAAGAAGTGCTTCGGGCTTCTGCGTAGGATAACCTAACCTTTCTCTTGCAGCAGGATTGATTTGATTTATATCTGTCCAGATATTACTTATTAATACTCCTTTAAGTTCCCATTCATATTGTTTATATTCTGGATTTTTTGCCTTTTTACCCCATCTTATCCTGTTTTCTGATTCCAACTTCTTTAATGTTTCCTGAGAATAGGTTTTTAAGCATTGCCATCTGTATCTACCTTTTTCATCAGAATATTTGAATCTTTCTAAGTATTTATGAGTATATTTAAAAAACTGGGGATTAAAAACATAATGATTGGATTTGACATAAAACAAAATAGTATCACTATTTGCAGGAAATTTCTTTGAAATAGCTTTGCTACTGCCTGTATCTGTAGACCTCTGCCAAATAATTTCATTCCTGAAATTATTCTCTCCAAATATCTCATCGCATATAATTCTCAGGTGGGCGTTTGCGTGCCAGTCGCAGTGTAGATAGAATGAGCCGGTCGGCTTCAGGACATCATAGATAGATAGAATTCTCGGCTTCATCCACGATATATAGTGCTCAATTCCGCCCTCCCATCTATCCTCAAAACTTCTGACCTCCGCCTCATCGCCCCAGACGACCTCATACTGTTTGTGCGTAAAAAACGGCGGGTCAATATAGACAAGGTCAACGCTTTCTTTCAGGAGTTTGCCAAGTTCATCAAGATTATCCCCGCATATTAGTTTGTTAATAAACCCCGCTGGAGAATTTTCTCCTGCTGGGGTAAATTTATCATTCATATATTGACCTCCATCACTCAGACAACTTGTAAGGGAGATTGCGCAATCCCCCCAGGCATGCCCTTTGGGGCAAGCTCCCTTACGGGCTTTCTATCACCAAAGATTAGTTTATTAACAAATTTATCATTCATAGATAACCTCCACCTCAATTATTATACATTAACTTACCTCTGGTCTAATAGATTATAATTTCCACTTGATAATATACTGACATTATCATTATATTGTAGGGTTAGATTATAATCTGACCACAATTAGAAGAGGTCTGATATGTTGAGAGACGAGGTATGCGGAAATCTCACAAAAACTGACATCGGAAGGGATGTTCACCTCTGCGGCTGGGTGAGAAGGGTTAGAAACCTCGGCGGCATTATCTTCATCGACTTATGGGATAGGACAGGCACAGTCCAGGTGAAGTTTGACCCCGATGTCTCAAGGCAACTTGTTGAGGGTGCCTCTGACCTTCATCTTGAGTATGTTGTGTTTGTAAGTGGCACTGTCTCTGAAAGGCCGGGAGATGCAGTAAACCCGAAGATTAAGTCGGGTGAGATTGAGGTCATAGCGACAGAACTGAAACTGCTTGCGAGATGCTCACCTCTTCCATTTATGATTGAGGGTGAGGAGCCGACTGAGGAGATGCGCCTTGCCTACCGTTACCTTGACCTGAGAAGACCGAGAATGCAGAAGAACATTACGCTCAGGCACAGGGTCATAAAAGACATAAGAGATTATCTTGATGAAGTCGGTTTTGTTGAGATAGAGACGCCAATACTGATGAAGTCAACGCCTGAGGGCGCTCGCGACTACCTCGTTCCGAGCAGAATACATAGAGGCAAGTTCTATGCACTTCCCCAGTCGCCCCAGATGTTCAAGCAACTTCTGATGATATCGGGCTTTGACAGATACTTTCAGATTGCCAGATGTTTCAGAGATGAGGATTCAAGGGCAGACAGACAGCCAGAGTTCACGCAGTTAGACCTTGAGATGTCATTCGCTACTGAAAAAGACATATTTACCTTAACAGAGGGGCTTTTCGGATATGTCTTTGAAGACGCACTTGGGATAAAGTTAGAAGTGCCTTTCAAAATAATGAGTTATGATGAGGTGATGAGTAAATACGGGACTGACAAGCCGGACCTTCGCTACGGTCTGGAACTAACTGATGTCACCGAGATAATATCTGAGGGGAGCGCGGACTTCATAAAGAAGATGAAAGATGAGGGAGCATATTTCATGGCAATAGTTCACAGCATTGGTGAAAAGCCATCAAGAAAGGTGCTTGATGATTATGAAGTGATGGCGAAGGGCTGTGGAGCTGGGGGGTTAATGCAGTTCTATATTTTAGATAGTAAACTTCAGAGTGGTCTTATAAAGTTTTACACAGATAAGCAACTAACAGCACTAATAGAAAAGACATCCGCAAAAGCGGGGGACATTATTCAGATAGTTGGTGATGCGAGAAAGAAAGCAATTGAAATAATGGGCATCTATAGAAAGACACTCGCAGAAAAACTTGGTTTAATACCGAGTAAAGACACATTCAGTTTCCTGTGGGTTGTGGATTTTCCATTATTTGAATTAACCGAAGATGGCAAAACTGGTTCTGCACATCACCCATTTACTGCACCAAGGGATGATGATATACCACTTCTTGACAGAGAACCACTATCAGTTCTGGCAAGACATTATGATATTGTCTGTAATGGCGTTGAACTTGGCTCAGGCAGTATAAGAATAAATGATGCGGGGCTCCAGCGAAAGATACTGAGAATACTTGGTTATACAGATAAACAGATAGATGACAGGTTTGGCTTTTTCTTGAAGGCGCTTGAGTATGGCACACCACCGCATGGGGGCATAGCACCAGGACTTGACAGAATTATAATGATTATGGCAGGTGAAGAGAGCATAAGGGAGGTAATAGCATTTCCAAAGACCCTTAAGGGTGTATCGCTCATGTCAGGTGAGCCATCTGAGGTAGATATGGAGCAACTTAAAGAGCTTGGCATAGAGGTAAAAGAAGAAAATTCGCCGTAATCTCTATAATAAAAAATTTCTAACAATATTAAAATAATTCTTGATTAATGTTGTTTTTTTCCTATAATTATAAGCAAAATGAGGAGGTGTAAAAGTGAAGTCCATTGGAAAAACCGAAATTGTTGATGAGATTGCAAAGAAAACCGGTAAAACAAAGAAGGACAGCAAAGAGTTTCTGGATACATTTATCTGGTCAGTAACAAATTCATTAAAGAGAGGTACCAAAGTAACATTAACGGGCTTCGGAAGCTTCTATGTCATAAAGACAAAACAGAAGCAGGGTAGAAATCCAAAGACAGGCAGTCCTTTAACAATCCCACCAAAAAGAGTTCCAAGATTTAGAGCAGGCTCAGAACTGAAAGAACAGGTAAAGCAATAATTTCTTCTTAGAAAAAATCGCTTTTTTTAAGGGCACCATCATTAGTGATGGTGCCTACTTTTTTCTTAAATCACAGTTTCTTTTATATTAAAACCAAAAAGGAACCAGAAGAATCAAGATAATATTATATATTTTATTCATTTTTTTATTTAAAAAATGTTTACATTATGCTATAATATAATAATGCTAACTGATAAATATATTAGACAGGAAAAACAAGGAGGAGAGCATGTCTGCATATACAACAAAAGAGGAGATAAGGTCTCACTTACCGGTAATCACAATTGAGGTCGCATCAGACAGTTTGCTTGATGAAATGATTGAGACAGCATCAGATATAGTTGATGCGAATATCTCTTCCATCTATATTACCCCTTTATCAGAACCCTGCGATGCAATAATTTCACATATCGCAACGTTTCTCTCTATTACACTTATTCTCTCATCAATATACACAGAAGAATCAGACACAGCCAAACGGCTCTTAGAGACAATGGGAAAACAGGCGAACGACCTTCTTGAGAAGGTTAAAAATTGTGATATTCCTCTTACAAATGCAAAACTGAAAGATATAAGGAAGGTGAGATTGCACAGAGATGGGCTCAAAAGGTCTGATAAGGGAAGAAGTCAATTCTATATACCAGGTGAGGCAGTTGAAGATGGAGGTGATGACCGGTGAAACTGGTTGGCAAGGGTATAATAATGGACATTACAACTGGTGAACCATTTGGTGACTACGGTGAACTTCTTATAAGATTTGGAATTGAGACAATAACAATTCCGAGAGGCGACACCTATGGCTCTTATATTATCCCAGTTGGCTCGCAAGCATCTGGCAGAATCTCATGGTATGATATCAGTGAGAAAGAACTCGCATCCCTCATTGGTGGTGATGCGAAAAATGGCTCAATCAGAAAGATTGACCACGAAGCACACACAATACCGGTAGAGAATCAACAGGTGACCCTGAACCAGGAAGATTTAATAAAACATTCCGAGGTGGTCATTGCAAAGTCAGGAGATAGATTTACAAGGGTCAGTCAGAATCCTTTGAAAGGTGAATATTCAATAGAGGGAGAGGTTCTTACATTCAACGAACAGAACTCAGGTGAAGAGGTATTCATTACCTACTTTTACTATGATGAGAATTCAGGAACACAGATTGATTGTTCACCATGGACACTTCCCTCATACTTTGAACTTCTTGGCAGTTTGAAACTTCTGAGGGCGGGACTTGGAATTGAGAAAGGTGACATTGTTATAAATGCAAAGAGATGCATAAGAACATCGCCACTTGAGGTAGGCGCTCTTTCTGGAGAATGCGGTCGTGTTGGCTTTGAATTTGCAATTGAAAATATTGCACCGGGTGACCTTACAATCTACTTCTCTGACTAATAAGGGGGCATAGATGTCGGAAGAGAGCATAGATGGACTTACAAGAAAACTTATTAAGAAGGGCAGTATAATACTTCCAATTCCAAATATACTGGCACTTTCAGCATTAAAGAAATTAGGTGCAAATGATGACATTGATGATGCAGAACGGTTAATACTGACAGTATGGATACTTGAGAATCAGAACTCAGAGCGTCTGTTTGACTTTGAAGAAAATAGACCGACGAAGGATGAACTTGCAAGAACTGCTATGAAGATTGACATAGAAAATATAGGGGACTATATCTCATGTCTTGAGGAGATAGAACGACTCCTCGGGGGAAAAAAATAGGCAGTGGATAATAGAAATAAAAATATCAGAACTTGTGGCATTTTTGCTCAGAAGATACCCTGCACTCACGCTTAGAGAGATACTATTAGAACTGAACGTCATGAATATTTCTGAACTTGTAAATGCAGATATTCTGCTCACCGAGAGGTCAAGAGAGATTGCTGATTTCTTTTCTGATTAATTTCGGAGGTGAGATATGCCAAGAAAGAAAAGCGATAGTAGCGACTTATACAATAAATATAATGCTATACTGTCAAGATTGGAGGAGAGGCAGAGCGCCTTTCTTGACAAGAGTTCAAACACGTTCAATACAATATACGGTAATATTACAGGTCTTGATAATAATCTGAATAGGATTACCAGAAGGTTTGATAATGTTCTCACAAAGGCAATGGGAAATTCAAACGCAATTCTTGCCAACTTCCAGAATCTTGCTGAAAGCGCTATCTCCATCGCCACAAGGACATTCAAATCAATACTTGAAAATGCCCTGAGAGGTCTTGGTGGTGGGGGAGGAATACTCGGCTTTTTGGGTGGTCTTCTATCATTTATACCATTCTTCCAGGAGGGGGGAATCATCAGAGGGACAAAGAGGGGTATTCCAGCGATAGTGGGAGAGAAATATACAAGTGAGGTGATACTACCACTTGAGAAACTTGAGCATCTGCTCGCACAAAATAAAAACGCTGAAAAAGGAAGCATAGTAATAAAAGAGGGTGACATTAATATAGAGATAAAGGGAACTCTGACAGACAGAGAGACATTGAGAGAAGAAATCTTCAAATCAGCAACCCTGGGTAGAATGAACGCAATGCAGAGGGCAATTGGCTGGCTTGAGGTTGAAGGGGTAGAAAATGAGAAGTGAGATACTATCAATTAAGAAGAATAAAATAGTTGAGATATTCCTATCAGGAAGTGATTATGTATTGAACAAAAAGATAGATATCACAAATTCTGTCACTTCAATAAATCCCTTCATTCTTTCAATTGATGACCCTCTCTCGCCATCAGAATCATCATCTCTATCCATTGAGTTATCAGGGGATGCAAGAGTAGATAGAGCCAAACTATCAGATATTATTGAAAAAGGTCTGATAGATACAATTGAAGTTTATCTATTTTACGAAGGTCTGAAAAAAACTGTCTTTCGCGGAACAATTTCCAGTATAGAAAGAAGAAGGGAATATATCAAAGAAAGAATGCTCGTCAGATTCACAGGTGGACTTAAGAGCTATGTAAAAGATGTGGGCAACACACCACTCCCAATGCCGCCATATTCTCACCCGAATAGAGACATACTACCACGTATTTCAAGTATTCTTGGTTTTGATAATAAAAGGACTTTAATTGATAACCCGGATATAATTACAGATGAAACTACCTGGTCTCTTATTGGTTATCCAAGAATCGGGAGCAAAATATACTTTAACCCCTCTGCAATAGCATTAGATACAAAGAGAAATACACTCTATACTGCCTGCGGTTCAACAATATTTTCATTCAGTGAAAAAGATGGCTTCAGGGAGATTGCAAGATTCAAAAAGACATCTGCGTTTTATAATGGCTCTATCTGTCACCTTGAATATGATGAGAAGGATGACCTGATAAAAGGTGTGATATCCACTATTACACCAAGACCAACATACATCTTAACAGGTCTTAAAGGTGAATTTTCTCTCTGCCCTTCATCATCCTTGATTGAGATTGATGCGTCAAAACCCTTCTACCATTTTGACGATGTTATATACATCAGGTCGTCTCTCGCCCGCTGGTCTGCTAAAGATATAGACGGTGAAATTACGGCTGAAGCGATTGGTTGGATAGCACCGGATATATACGGAGACGATGCAAAGAAATTCTTTGATGGCACTATAGTCACTGCCCTGATGCCAGAGGGTGATTATTCATTCAATAAGGGCTCATACAAATTTAGAGTAAAGAAGCATTCATTCTTAAAAAAGGGCATGAGGGTCTGCTGTTACCTGATTGATGATATGAAGGACTTCTCTGACCTCGGCTTTATAAAGAACATTCTGTATGAAGACAGTTACGACACAATAACATTTGATTACCCTACAAAATATATGTATAACGGAACTGAAAGAAGAGGAATCATCTCAGAATTGAAGAGCCCTAACTCCTCAAATAACATATTCATTCCAAAGAAAATGAATGTGGACTTCGCATACCTCACATCACCATATCCAGAAACCCCAGTATATGTATTCAGAAGGCAGGGATATACAGGAATGGAGGATGCTCTTATATCAACGATGATAGGTGAACTTCCGATGACACTTGATGTCGGCTTTTATGCCTTCAGGTCGCAGACATCCTACGATTCCGAACTCAAGCATAACGCAAGGACATCGCCATTTTACCTTCTTCTCAGAAACAAGCGAAATAAATATTACAATCTGATAGGTGGTCTAAAACTTGTAAGCGAAAGACAGCCGAAGGGTCCAAATGGAGAACTGCTTGGTGGTGACTCACCTGTCTCTATATTAAATCATGACAAGTATGGCGACTTATTGAAAACCGATGGAGGCATATATCCTTTACAGATGAGCGATGGTTCAATCGTTGCTGGAATAAATGACACAGAAAGGTCTGACAATACAGGCATGTCGTCAGTAAAAAGAAGGGCAAGAATATTAAATATAAACCCGACAAGGATTAATCTGTTAAATAGAAATATATTCAGAACTCTGTTTGTAGATGAGAGTGGCGAACTTGAATGGACGGAAAATCCAATATTAAATGACAATACTCTATTAATACCTGCAAGAAGAGTAAGGAAGCGATTTATCAGAACTGACCTGGTAATTATTGGTGTTGAACCAGTAGAAAATGCGGAGGATGTTCCGTCAAACTACTGCGGTCATAACAGGGCATCAGCAAGAATATATATCAGAGGTGACCAGACAGACACCCTCAAAGAAGGCAGTATTGTTCGTTTAATCGGTATCACAGGTGAACCAGGTGACAGAGAATATATCATCCAGAATATTGAGGTAGCATTTCTTGAAGATAAATACTTCTGCTCACTCAAGTGCAAGTCAAGTGAATTTGTGACAAAAGCATATATTGTCGGAGCGAAGACACAATACCCATGGGACTATCTCAGGGACTATCAGGAAAAGACAAAGGACCCATTCTCTCATCCATCTGATATTGATTTTAATGAGTTGTGGGATGCTTATATGAACGAAGAGAAATTCAGGAAGAAATATATAGAAGGGCTTGAAGATGAGTTCTGCTCAAAGACAATTGCCATCTTCGCCAGTTATCAAAAGAATGAACCTTTCATTCTCTCACTAAATCTCAAGACACATGAAGTAGAGGAAATAACTACACCAGATACAGAAGTTGAGAATGAGGAATATACTGTGAGCGATGTGCAGGGTGCATTTCTTCCCGGCATAGAACTCAGAAATGAACCGGTCATAGATAGCATAAAACTTGAGATTAACTCAAAGGTTATAGATATTATTGATGGTGGTGAACACTACAAGATGCCTTTAATCTCAGAACTTTCTGATGCTGGTATATACATCCGGCTTTTGAGTGATGAAGATGTCGTTCCAATAATCCTTCTTCCAAACCATCTCATTGACGCAAATGTATTTGTCTCATATAGATACAGACAGAAAGACACATATATAAAGCATATCGGTATATCTAATGGACATTTATACGCATTTGAGGAAGGAACTGGTAGATACTATATATTTAATAAAGATTTTGACTTGATAAAGAAAGAGGCATTGTGGAATGAAGAGAATGGTATCTCCAATCTAAACACCAGAAAAGACATTTACGTAATAACAACACCCCATTGTCAGATATTAAAATCATCAAGAGAACCGCCTCTTATTGTCAGAGAAATAAAAAAAGAGGAGGTCGTCGTTGACATTCTCTATAAGACACTTCTCTCTTTCAATCTTATCGCCTATGCAAGCCCATCTGGTTTCTTGCACATAAAAAGAAGGGGGGAGACAATTGGCTATTTTGAACTGAAGAAGGAAGATATTATTGATATTGATAGAATATGCGAGCCGCCAGTAAATAAGGTCATCCTGAATTATGATGGTGGCTCTGTTGAGAAAGGCAACGGAAGACCGATTGTTAACATACCTGCTGAATATATATCAGGTAAGGGCGTAGCAGAAAAGATAGCAGAGATATATCTGAATGTGTTGAACAACAGAGAAAATATTGCCATTAAATTACCAATCTATATAAACATCTCACCATTAGACCTTATTAAAATACCTGAAGATATAATTAGAACAAGAATCTTTAATGGCAATAGTAATCTTGAACACAAAACCCTATTTTTCCTGGCGTCTTCAATAGAATACAATATCTATGAGAGGACACAAACAGTAAATTTAAATGGTCTCAAATACAGCCATTTTGTAAAGAATATGTAAAATTAAGGAGACCATCTGATTGTCTTTCACTCAATTTCTACTGAAGCAGGTATTCTCTCAACACAGTGCCAGAGGCAAATACCATCAGTCCTCATAAGCGCCTATTTTCTATATAAGAGACCGCACCTCAGGCGATGCCTTGCAAAGCTACCAAGAGATGTAGAACTGATGATGCTTGACAGCGGTTCTATAAGTGCTATCTCTCGTGGCGACCTTGAATGGCTGAAGAAAACTGACTATGTGGCATATCTCACGAGAAACTATCCTTTTGATATCGTCGCAAATATTGACCTGCCAATAATGGCTCTTAAAAAATCTAAAAACAAAATGAATAGTAAAAAGGCAATTAATATCAATAATAAGAATATAGAGGAGTTCCTGGCGAAAGATATTACAGCAAAGAAGTTATTGGTTCTTCAGGGAAATAGTATATCCGACTATATGAATATTCTATATCACATATATAAGATCGGCGCTTTATCTGATACTGAAAAGCACATTATTGGAATTGGCTCACTTGTTGGGAGAAACTGGAATGAGTCAGTTGAGATAATAAGAATTTTGATGGAAGAAGTCCCAGCAGGGATTTGGGTTCATGCGTTCGGTGTTGGCTCATACAGACGGCTAAGCGACCTTATCCGACTTTCTGTCAGGTCAACAGATACAGCACTTGCTTCAAGAACCTCATCGTTTGGCAAGGTAGTTTATCCAGGGGGCAATATGAAAATGCCAAAAAGCAAGAACTTTCATCAGGGTGTGATAATGCCAATAAATATGGCAACAATCACATATAAAATTCCATTAGTTCATGACAATTGGGGAGGTTTAAGAGATGCGTGATTTTTCAGGCATTGTTGAGGGTGGTGTCCTGCCACCAAAATTTGTTTGCTACACATATGATGGCAAAATTCTAAAAATAATTGATATTCCAGATAAGGGCTATGTTCCAATAACAGAGTCCTTTGAACCAGTAATAGATAGTTACACAACAATAGATGGCAGGTTAAAGTATCTTCACAGGGGTTATAGATATAGATGTGAGATTAAACTCAGTTATTTAGAAAAGGAGACATTAAGACAATTGAAGATTGTTTATAATCACCTGAAAGACAGGAATTACCTGATAATATACCCACACAGAGACCGTCTTGATATCAAATACAGGGTGGAGATTGAAGAGCCATTTGCCTTTGGTTATCTGAGCGGCAGAATGATTGGCTATTATGGAACCTTACGACTGGTTGGTATCTCAATCTTGACAGCGATTCCCACTGATTTCAAGGTATCGCACTTCTGCTCTGTAGATGGTCAATATAATGAGAGCGAGATTACATATTTTATATCATCAATGGAAGAAAACTACAGCGAGAGTGAGATATCTCACTTCTGTCCATCAGATACTGAGGTTCGTGAAATATCTCTCTAGAATAAAAAATTAAGGAATTATAACCATATATCTATAAAATATATGTAATATTATATGGACAAGTTCTGTTATACATATATAAAGGATTAACTGTTTCTAAAGCCAATAAAAAGCTTGACAACTATTTGAAAAAATGTTAATTGAGTGATATAATTTTTATGGGTGTTCGTTGAGAAAATATATTTAATTATATTTTATGGAAAAACTTCCAAAAATTATATGTCCAATTCACGCAAAAGAAAGAATGGAGCAAAGGGGAATATCAAGAGAACAAGTAGTAAAGACAATTATTAACCCTGAAATTACTATGCCATGTATACAAAAGAATAGAAGAAGAGTGATGAAAAAATTTGGTTCAAAAACACTAGATGTTATTTATGAACCAAAAGAAAAAGAAAAAATAGTTCTAATAACAGCAGTTTGGCTGGCTGATGAGGATAGAAAAGTGAAGGAGAAGAAAGTATGAAAATATCTTTCGATACTTTTTCTAGAACCATGTATATTGAATTAGAAAAAAAGAAGGTATACAGAACTACAGAGTTTGAACCAGAAGTATTTTTAGATTTTGACAAAGATAATAAGTTAATTGGTATTGAATTACTTAACCCAGTAGAAGTGCATTTTAGCCGCATTGCCAGAAAGTATCATATGCCAGAAATAAAAAGAATTAATCCACAGGCTGTTGAACAATTATACGTACATTAGTTTGAATTTCATTGTATTATAATTCTGTAGTTATTTTTACCTCACTTATGGGTATAATAAAGTTTTATAACGAATATTAAGAAGAAAATGAATAATGATTTTTTAAATAGATTAAGAGGAATAGTTTTTCTTATTTAGAGAGATTTATATCTTAAAATGACACAAAACATTTCAGAAGAAGGTCTAAAAAGACTTATCTTGTTTATTACAAGAAAATCTCAAGATGTTAGCATGACTTTAACAAGGATTCGTTTAGTAAAGTTGTTGTATTTGATAGATGAGGCTTATTATAATAAGTTTGGTAGATTATATACGGGATTTAAATGGATTTATCATTATTATGGTCCTTATACTCATGATTTAAATAAAATAAAAGAGAAAATAGTGGGAGTTACCTTAAAAGAAAGACAATTTGAAGATGGAAGTAAAGAAGGATTTTCATATACAACAAGAGAGGAAATTAATTCCAGTAACTTAGAGGGTGGTGTAGATGAACAGGTATTTATAGATGGAATTGTAGAAAATTGGACGAAAAAAGATACATATTCTATTCTTGAATATGTTTATGAGGAATCACCTCCAATGTGGGGGGTAGATGTGGGTGAGAAATTACGATTTGAAAATATTGATGATTTAAAAAATAAAATAGAAGAAGAAAAAAAAATTATAGAAAATATTGTTAAACTTTTAAAATCTAGTAATAAGTGGCAGGATTTAAAAAAAATATATAAAGAGAAAAGCAAGGGTATAAAAATTAAAAGAGATATAAGTGAACTTGCACATAAATTTATTTTAGACCTTGAGGATTAAATATGTCAATCAATACTGAAACAATAGAGGGCTATATTAGTAAATGGTATAAAATCAAAAGAGACCCAAATAATTTTGAAAATGGTCAAATTGTAAGTGCTCCAATATTTTATCAGAATAGAGAAATGTATTATATGAGACCAAAAACCTGGAATGATGAAGTAACACTTATTATAGACTTCGTTTTAAAAAGACATAATGAATTACCAGACCGATATGATCATCAATCATGGGTATCTAAATTTCCCCATTTGGAAAGTGATGAAGAACTGTTGGGGATAATACATAAAATAAGACCAGCAGTAATTTTATCTGATAATCCAGCTGAATCATTTATAAGGGGAAATATACCAAAACGAAATTTCCTTTGCCTACCTATTTATGGATTGGTTGATGAAAATAAAAATTATAAAAATATTGTAGATAATTTTACAGTTTTTCGTATGAAATTACTAAATATACCTAATTTATTCTGGTTACCAGAAGAGAGAAATGGTCTATATTCCGAATCGTGTATAGATTTTGATAAATGTGAAGTTATAAATGAAGATTTACTTATACCCAAAAATTTTTCTTTAAATGATGAAGTTCTTAATCTTTTATTTTATAGATTCATTAAATACGTTTCGGGGGCTACTTACATGGATGAAGAAAATTATTGGAATATATGGGAAGAATATGAAGGAGAAGGTAATAAAATATTAAAAAGCGCTCCATAATGAATATCTTAATGGGGTAATTCCTAAAATGAAAAATAAAAAACAAGACAAAAAAACTAAAAAACTAAAACTATCTTCAGTGCCGATAAACAATTTAGAAAATAATTTAGATAAAAAAAATTAAGAAAATAAAGTTTAAGAAAGTTATGAATACCTTGTTAAAGGATAAAGATTAAAAAATTTCGGAATTATCCCTTAACATGTAGTAGATAAGATATTGAAAAAGGGGGTTTGATTGTGGATACTAATATTAGTATTGAAATTATCAATAATAATGAAAAAATCTATGGTTTATATTCCGATGAGAATATTCTTTTAAAAAAGATAAAGAAATACTATTCATAGCAAAGAAAAGGTTAAGTGAAGCACTAACAAATATTGATGAGATTATAGACAGTATTAAATAGTATATTCTTTCCAAGGAATAGCACTAAATGGAATACTGGCAAGAAATTTTACAATATCTTGGCGACCATAGTAGAATGGTACACCACGTGAATCTTGTGCCATTAGAATGATAGGCATCCCTGGAAAAACAGTACTGAAAGACATAATTGCTTTATTGGCTTCTGAGGAATTGTCTATAACTGCTTTCTTCACAATAACAATAGCAAAAGTAACTCCTTGTTCTTTAATAACACTACCTTGGAATCTCATACGTCCTCCTATTTGTAATATTAAAATAATCAATAATTATATTACAATTTTAGCCCAAATTATTGCAATATCAAATATCAAGTATTTAATTTGTAAAATTTTACATGTTTCAAAAATATCCCTTGGATAATTTTTAATGGGGGGTTTTTCAATTATATAGTTCTATAACTATAAATTAATCTTTCTTCCAAATGTGATATAACCGGTATGTGTAATGCCAATCTGGTTGGGCCTTGTTCCTGTATCTCTTACCAGAATCTCCCTCATTAATAGTTCAATTGTTCTTATATCAACAAAACTATTCCTATTCATCATATCTCTCATTCTTTTGACCTGCTCAATATTGGGAGATATAGACGCAATAGCCCTTCCTGGCTTTAACGAATCATAAGCACTCTGAACTACCGTCCACGGCTCAGCGATGTCAATAAATATTGCATCAATGTCAGTTAGACCAAAGCCATCTTCCGCAACATCTCTTAATATGAAATCACATCTATCATCAAGGCTATACCTTTTCAAATTCAACCTCGCATTATCTAAGAATTCCTTATTTCTATCAAATGAATAGACCTTACCTTCTCTACCAACCGATACCGCAAGCGCAATCGTCAGACCTCCAGAACCAGAACCAACCTCGGCTACAATGCTCCCTGCACCAACATCTGTCTCAAGTAATACATAACCAATCTCTTTTGGATACATTATCGTCGTCTTCCTCTTAACATTCATTATCATCTCTGATGTGGTTGGTTTAAGCACATAAAGGGGCTTTCCAATATTTGTCAGTATCGTATCCCCATAATGAACAATTTCAGGTAGTTTGAACAGACCAAGACGGATTGATTTCTCAAAGTAGGGTTTATATTCAATTAAGTATCTATCCTTCACACCACCGTAAAGAACAATTATATCCCCCTCAGATACCCTCTCCTTCTCACCCATTACTGCCCTCTTACTATTTTCAAGAACTCTTCCTCGCTTAATATTTTTATTCCAAACTCAAGCGCTTTCTGATACTTTGAGCCGGGTTCTGCACCAGCAACAACTATATCTGTATTTTTAGAGACAGACGATGAGACCAGAGCGCCAGCCCTCTTTGCAAGTTCCTTTGCCTCATCCCTTGTCATTGTTGTAAGCGTTCCGGTAAATATAATGCGCTTTCCAGAAAGAGGTCCTCCCCTTTCAATCATCTCTTCAGTCATCCTGACCCCAGCATCTTCTAATTTCACAAGCACCCTTAAGTTTCTATCATTGTGGAAATAATCATATATCGCCTTTGCCACCCTCCCGCCTACACCTTCCACCGCCCTCAGTTCATCAACATCTGCAGATTTCAGTTTATCAATACTACCAAAATGGTTCACCAATGCCTTCGCTGTCGTCTCACCAACATACTCAATTCCAAGGGCTGTTAAGAGCCGTGATACAGACCTGTTCTTGCTCTTATCTATACCCTTGATTAAATTCTCAGCGCTCTTTCTACCCATCCTCTCTATATTTATTAGATCATCAACTTTCAATTTGTATAGGTCACCAACATCGTGAACCAAACCTGTGTCAACAATCTGTGAGACAATAACATCACCAAGTCCCTCAATATCCATACCCATACGAGAACCATATAATGATAGCGCACCCTTTATCTTCGCAGGACAACCAATATTAGGGCACTTCAGCGCAACAAAGCCCTCTGCCTTCACAAGCGGTGTCTTACACACAGGGCATTTAACAGGTATCTCTGGCTTAACCGGATGTGTTTCCACATCTCTTAGTTGATACAGAACCTCAATCACCTCAGGAATAATCTCACCTGCCTTCTGAACTATGACCTTATCACCAATGCGAACATCCTTTCTCTTCATCTCCTCTATATTGTGCAAACTTGCCCTGCTCACAGTAGTGCCTGAAAGATGGACTGGCTCAAAGATTGCGACAGGTGTGATAACTCCCGTTCTTCCCAAACTGAATTCTATATCTTTCAGCACCGTCGTCGCCTGCTCCGCCAGAAACTTGAATGCGACTGCATACCTCGGTGCCCTTGCTGTTGTCCCGAGACGCCTCCAGAGTGAAAAGTCGTTTACCTTCACCACGATACCATCCATATTATAGTCAAGTGAATGTCTTTTCTCTTCCCAGTATTTATGATACTTTATCACATCGTCCACACCCTTCGCTATTCTCCAGTCGGTGCTAATCCTGAATTTTAGTTCTGCAAGTTTTTTAAGAGAATCCGCTTGAGTATTGATACCTTTCATATTGAAAAGGTAGTATGCCATAAAGTCAAGAGGACGGGAGGCAACAATACGAGGGTCAAGTTGCTTTAATGTCCCGGCGGTTGCATTCCTCGGGTTTGCGAATGGTTGACTGCCTTCCTCAACTATATTCTTATTCAACTTTTCAAAGCCATCCTTTGGCATAAATGCCTCACCACGAATAATAATCTCATCTTTAACATCAATAATGAGAGGGAGCGACCTTATTGTTTTCATATTCTGAGTAATATCATCACCTGTTATTCCATCACCCCTGCTTGCCACCAAAACAAGATGACCATCTCTATACAATAGTGATGTTGCGACACCATCCATCTTATGCTCGCAGACATATTCAACATCTTCATTCTGTGAAAGACCGAGGAATCTCTTCAGGCGACTGTCAAATTCCTTAAACTCATCATCATTATAAGTATTGTCCAGAGATAACATCGGTATAGAATGCCTGACCTGAGTGAAACCCTCAATCGGCTCTCCACCAACACGCTGGGTTGGTGAATCAGGTGTAATCAACTCCGGGTTTTTCTCTTCAATCTGCCGGAGTTCACTCATCAGTTTGTCATACTCATAGTCGCTTATCTCCGGCTTTCCAAGAACATAGTAGAGGTAGTCGTGATGATGGATTAACCTTCTTAACTCCTCCGCTCTTTTCTTCATATCATCAATCTCTGCCACACTCTCACCTTTTATATATTAAAAAATGATTATAATAAACTACATCTTAAAATAATATCTCAACAACTACTAAATCTTATCTATTATTTCCACCTCACAAATATAACCAGAAAACCTATGACTGTAATTGCAAAACCGAGTGTCATTATTGCATCCCTGAGTCCTATTAATGGAAGTATAATAAGCCCTGACATAAAAGATGCAAGCGTGGAGCCAAACATCTCTCCACCACGAAACAGACCACCAATCCATCCACCCCTCGCAGAAAGGCGGTCAGAGGCAAAACCAAACAACAGACCTGTGCATATAGCGGTCATAACAATAAGAACAACTGAGGAGAATGCTATGAGTTTTCCTCCGATAATATTTATCAAGATGCTGAAAAGAGAAAGAAAAAGGCCTGTCAAAATGAATGTGGTAGATACAACCCCCAGAGCCCACTTCTTCACCGGACCAAGACCGGATACAATACTGCCGACAGCAAGTCCAGCCATAAATACAGAGAATATGATAGCAAGCTGTCTGTAAAGACCTCCAACTATTGATTGATACACAACAAGTAATAAAAGTTCAAGCATTATTGATAGACCGCCCATAATAGTAATCAGGAATACAGGTGATGTCGTGTGTTTTCTTTCAATTAAAGCCAGAACTAAAACTATTGACAGAAGCGTTGCCAGAATAGCCCCGGGATGGTAGCCCCGGAGTTTTCTCAATATAGATGACACCTTCGGGTCTGTTTTCGCCATAAGATAGGCAAGGTCATAGTAATATGCTATTGAGTGATAATCATGGTTTATACTTCCACCCCCCCTATCCAACGCGTTATTCAACATTCTCTGCTGTGTATCAATCATCCTGAACCCGAGCCCCTCAATAGTTATATAACCTGGAGTGACACCCAATGTCTCTATCTTTTCCCACATCCCTTCTGCATTTAAACCAATGACGCTGTCTGAATCCGATGCAACAAATATCACTCTTGAACCGGGAATAACAGAGACATTCTTAAACACATCCTTAATTGTGACCAAAAGTGATTTCAGATAGACAGCCAGGTCCTCACCAATATATTGCTCATCACCTGTTGCAAACAGCACAAAGACCCCATTCTCTGAAAGTTTATTTTTAGCAATACTGAAGAACTCTTTGGTGAATAACCTGTTCTCTTCAATCGTCGTTGGGTCACCACATGCCTGAACAATCAAATTAAATGATAAATCTGTCTTTGATATATATCTCCTCGGGTCATCAATCACAATCTCAAACCTTTTATCATCAGGTATTATATTGAGATAATCATATGTCATACTGACAAGCTTATTATTTGCTATTGGAACTACCACTTTTGTTATGCCAGTTACATTCTTTAGAATATCCATCTCACCTGACAGACCATCACCGACTATAAGAACGTTAGAATGACCATCTGAAACAGAAAGAGGAATAAATGCATTCTCCTCAACTTCTTCTGTAAAAGCATTTGAGCCAACAATCGAGCCATTGACCATCAGCACTTTTTCGCCTCCCCTCTCTATGCAGGTCACTTCACCATATGGAGTCGCCTCTATCTTGACTATCTTATAGGACGGCAGAGTGTAGTTCATCCTTATGTTTTTATATCCTACAAGCACAAGACCAGTAATTAAAGAAAAGAGAAAAAAGCCGATAATAACAGATGAGATAGATATTACTGAAATTCTCACAATCCCCCTCATATAGCCATATAAAAATATTATCGCAAGGAGCGAGCCAATTGAAGCAACAAACCCCAGAGAAAGTGTGTTCAATGATACAGGCAGAGTCATATATGCAAAGAGACCGCCAGCTATTGAGCCAATCGCCTCAAAGGCATAAATAGATGATATTCTCACATCTCGTCTGACAACAGGTGATGCTGATAATGTAAATGAGATGCCAAATGGCACTGTTATTGGAAGAAGGACTACCGATGAAAGAATGACTGTATCTGAAATTCCTGCAACCTCGCCTGTAATAAGTCCAATTGGATGCTTCAATACGAAAAGAAGAATTATGCTTAAAGGAATTGAAATCACCGTGAAGACAAAAGAGGCAATATATACTTTAACTGCTGAAAGTCGCTTCATAAGAAGTATGCCAAGTATATTTCCAAAGGAATGACCTATAAGCCATATAGCAAGAGCAATAGAGACGACAATCTCCCCTCCGCCTGTTATTGATAATATTGCCCTCAGCCCAGCAACCTGACCTGAGAGGGATGAAAAACCGAGAAAGAAAACACTGAAAAGAAATAATACCCCCACTTTCCTTTTTTCAATCAAGGGAGACCATACCTCCTTCTGAAATACCACTCCGAGAGAAGAGATAAAACAATTGCTAAATACAACCAGGGAGATGTCGTCAGAGAAACTGAATTAAAGATACTCCTTGTATATACAGATTTACCCTTAATTTCATTCAGAAGTAAGTCAAGATTGTCTTTATTTATCACCCTTTTATCCCCCAACAGTGTCTTCAAAATATTTAATTTTGAGCCAGGGTCAGTATCTAAATTTCCCTTGCAGACAAAGTATGCAGAGTTTGACTCACCACCCGAACTCACCTCAATGCGATAAACACCTGCCCTATCTGGCACAAACGCCGTCCTGTGCCCATCACTTACAAATGGCATCTCGCCACCTGTTATTACCTCCTCCCCACCCTCATAAATTCTATAGATTGAATATCTAACCGGAACGTTCTCGGGAGATGGAACAAGGAACTCAACGCTCTCACCTGTTGATGGCTTTTTATTAGACATCTCAATATATGGTCTCCCCTGAAGATGGGAATATGCAGATATTCTCGCAAGAGATGATATAAACGAATCTATCTTTTCACCTCTCACCTCGTATGGCGAACGCCAGAGCCCCCAGAATGCCAGAGCATAGGAAGTTCCAGATGAATACCTTCCCCCAGCAAGGCGAACACGACCCTTATCATCATATAGAAAACCATAAGCCCAGCTCTTCACAACAACCCTATTTGAACCAAGGGCGGGAAGTCCATCAAGCACCTTCATTTCATTGAAGAAATAAGGATTATCACTTCTCAACTCAGGACACCTCAGTTTCACATCTTCCTCAGAACCACCCACAGACAGCGGACAGGATGGCAGGTCAAGCGATACACCATCCTGTGCGAAATACACCAGTCCGACACCCTTATCTTTACAGAGATTGTCTACTCTGCTATTGAAATCGCCAAATCTTTTCGGGTCGCCCACAATTATAATCGCATCATATTCAGAGAGCATACCCTCTGCACCACTTATATCAACTGTTGTCTCTTCACGGACGACCTCACCTACAGGTGTTGTGCAATATGTGGAGATGTCAAGCGCCTCGTCTCTTTCAAGCGACCTCTTTATCAATGCATAGTCAGGCGACGGTGATGAAGATACAACAAGAATTCTTATATTTCTTGGAATCACTTTTGTCGCACTAACTACATTATTATCATCAGAGATTGTGTCTCTGTCATAGACAACCTGCGCTGAAAAGACCTCAGCAGTCCCCTTTGCTCTAAATGGAACGCTTACCTCAAAGAAACCCCCTCCTGCCAATCTCTGTGGGACTTCGGTTAGAATGTCCTTGCCCTGATACAATCTTATGCTGAAAGAAGCGGGCTCATCACCGTAGTAAACGCCATAGACCTTCGCAACCTGGTCAATAGATAAAAGAGTCGGGTCTGGAAGTAATAGACCTATAAGGGCAATATCTGATTTGGGACTCTCCCCGACAGGCATAATATACAGTTCAGGTGGAAGTTTGAGAAAATACTCAAAATCGTTTGGTGAAAGCTCACAGTCAGTTATGAAGATAAAAAATGCCTGCCTCGTCCAATAATAAGACAGAATATCATTCACATCAGAATATAATGGTCTCAACTGCTCAGAATTAGTAGTGATGCCTTCCTTACCTATTGATGCAGGGTCAATGAGAGAGCCATCAGAACCAGTAAGGACTGTCTCAATTCCATATTTTTTTGACCCATTTGATATATCTTTTAACAAACCAGTAGCAATCTCCATTCTGGTATTACCACTGTTGTCTTTACTTTCTGATTTATAATTCATACTCGGGCTCTTATCTAAAATCACAATCAATGGCTTCCTCTCACTCTGCTTTGATAGAAAACTGATTGTCATTCCCAATAGGAGAGTCAGGATAAGAAATAGTGTGATAGACCTTATTATAAGAAGTGTGACGATAGTTCGCCTGTCATCTTTAATCTTTCTGAGATAAAGGAAGACCGTTATTGAGATAGAAACAACGAAGACAAACCATATAAGAACAAGAGGTGAAATCGGCAGAAAGTCCAAACTCATAGAGATATTCTATCATATTAATTATTTTGATTTGTTAAGGTTAGATATATAACTTTATCCTTGCCAAATATATACCTCTTTATTATATTCTCTAAAAATGCTTTAAATTTATTTTATAAAGGTGGTGAGAATGGCAGAAAATAAGTTCATTATACTGGCAATAAATCCCGGTTCAACCTCCACAAAGATTGCTATCTTTGAGAATGATAAGGTTCTTTTAGAAAAAGAGATAATGCACGACCCGAATATAGTGATGTCTTTCAAGACGAGGGAGGAGGACTATCAGTTTCGCAAGGAGACAATCCTTGGTTTTCTCTCTGAAGAGGGAATTGATATAAAGAGTTTATCCGCAATCGTTGGCAGGGGGGGTTTTATGCAGCCAATTGAGGGTGGGGTATATGAAGTCAACGATAAGATGCTTGACGACCTTAAATACAGGGCTGAGTATGAGCATCCAAGCAACATCGGCGCCCCACTTGCAAATGAGATAGCATCCAGTATCGGTGTAAAGGCATACACAGTTGACCCTGTCGTTGTAGATGAACTGAGCGACCTTGCGAGAATATCGGGCTACCCTGCGATAATAAGAAAGAGCGTCCTTCACGCACTGAATATAAGGGCGGTTGCGAGAATTGCTGCGGAGGAGCACTTAAAGAAGATATATGAAGATGTAAATCTCATTGTCTCACACCTTGGCGGTGGAATATCTGTCTCAGCGCATCTGAAGGGCAAGATGGTAGATGTCAACAACGCATTCCTCGGAATGGGACCGTTTACACCGCAGAGGGTAGGTGCTCTGCCAACAGGAGCAATAATCAATCTGTGCTACACAGGCAAGTTCAAGCAGAAAGAACTTAATGCAGAACTCGTGAAGAATGGCGGGCTGAGGGGCTATCTTGGCACGAACGACGCAATAGAAGTAGAGAAGATGATAGAGGCGGGCGATGAGTTCGCGAAGTTAATCTATGAGGCGCTTGCCTACCAGTTATCAAAGGAGATAGGTGCGATGGCAACAGTGCTTTCAGGCAAGGTGGACGCAATCGTATTCACGGGCGGGCTTAGCCGCTCTGATATGCTTATGAAATGGGTGAGGGAGCGAATCTCATTCATCGCTCCAATAATAATGATACCCGGTCAGAAGGAGATGGACACGATGGCGAATTCAGTCCTCCGCATACTTCGGGGTGAGGAGAAGGCGAAGGAATACAAGCCAAAGGAGATACTTGACCCGATGGTTAAGTATGGGAGGAAGAAGTAATTAATTATTAATGATATAAATTAGCAACACTTTTTTATTTTAAAATATGGAAAATATAGATACAAAAGAAACCAGAGAAAAGTATCTTAAAGAATTAAAAGAATTCATAAGTAAAATTCCTAAATTACAAAATATACATCAAGAGATATTAAGAAAAGATATTGAAGAAAAAGCAAAAAAACTTAAAGAAATAGTTGAAATACTATCACCTATTTATGAAAAAGAACTTGAGAGTGTAAGAGAGTATATAAAACAAAACCACAACAAAGATGAGAGATTATTTTTAAAAACAACGTTTGAGATTATGGGTAGAGAAGAAAGAGAGGAAGCACATTCTAATGTCATTGCTTATCTGTTAGAACAAAAAGGTGGCAGAGAACTATTAAAGGCAATTCTGAATAAAATAGAAGATGAAGTTTCACATTCAATAATCTCATTGATTGATAAAAATAGAGGATATGAAGTTCGTAGAGAACACCCAATAAATTCAGGAATAATTGACATTTTTATTAAATCAGAGGATTTCGTGATAGTGATTGAGAATAAATTTATGGCAAGGATTAGCAGAGGAGGTGAGAAGTGGGAAAAACAGACAGATAGATATAAGAAGGAAATAGATAAGAAATACAAAAACTTAAATAAAATATATATTATTCTTGATTATAAAGGCGAGGAGGAAAGCAAAGGATGGTTCACTATTGATTACAATGATATCTTAGATTCATTAGAAAGAGTTAATTATAAATTCAACAATGATAATATTTTCATCGAATATAAATATCTGCTTAAAAGAATAATAAATAGCATTGATGAGATAGATATTGATAATTTGGAGGAAGTAGAAAGTTTATCATTATTAAATAATATAAAGATGGAGGTTGAAAGATGGATTTAGAAAAAGAATTACCAGAATTTAATGAGTTAGATATTGAATTTTCAAAAAATATTGAAACTCTATACAATATTTTGGCATCAAATTTTAATAAAAAAATTAAAATAATAAACATTTTACGTGACAACCTATATGAATGGACAAAAAATGAAATAAAGGCGTATAAGAAATGGGAAATAGGTAAATATGCATGGTGTGGAATAAATTTTCCTTCTGTCAATAAAGACAAAAAAATCGAAGAATTTCCTAATTTTGATATTATTGGTGCAGATATTTATATAAAAATAAAAGAAAATTGTGGTTTTAATATTCAAATTGGTTTTTATATAGATAAGTTATATTGGTCTATTGGTCAATGGTGGTCTGAATATCGCAAAGGTAAAGAATTATTTAATTATAATTTTTATAAAAAATTAAAAAATAAATTAGATTTGAAAAATGAAAAGGAATTAGAAGTAGAAATAACTTATCCAGGAACAGAAAATGAAGATGAAGAAAATAAAAATAATAAATACATAGAATTTTTAATTCCTTTTACAGTTATAGACAACAAAAAGATAATAACCGTATTTCATAAAATATTTAAGAAAGAGGTTTTAAAAACATCATTTGAACATATTAAATGAATAAAGATATAACAAATATTTTTAAGTAAATATATTCTAAATCAAAAAGATATATAAAAATCTGCCTATTTACCATAATAAATACCAAAAATATTTTCAAAGAAGAGATATTAAAACCAGCATTTTAACATCTGAAAAGAAAGAAGATATTATAGAAATCTATATGAAAAGAAATTTTAATTAAAATATAAACATAATATTCTTCTTTACACTTATTAAAAAAATTTTCATTTTTGTGACTTAAGTCACAGAATTTTCTTTGATTCTCGTGTATATTTTATATGGCTAACCCCAAATCCCACACCAACACAAAAAGGGAGGAGCCACTCTGGCTTCTCCCATCTTTTTATATGATAAATTCCCATACTATTGTTTAACGGGCAAGGGGTTTAAACCCCTTGTCTTATTTGTGACAGAGATTCTTCGCTTTGCTCAGAATGACATATTAGAAACATAGTAATGCGTATTAAGTAATAAATAAAAAAACTAAAATATATATATAATTGTTGTTATTGAATTAATTTTATATTAATTGATATAAAGATGAAGAAAGTAGAAAGGAAGTCTTTTATATGAGAGTATGCATTATATTTACAATCTTATTTTTATTTTCATACAGTATTTCAGTGTCAGAAATATTATGTCCGAGTTGTGGGGCAACAAATTCAGATAAAAATGAGTTCTGTGACCAGTGCGGGACATCTCTCAGAAATGTAAAACTCCAATGGAGATATAAGACAAGCGATGCTATATACTCCTCCCCCTGTGTAGTAGATAGTAAGGTATATGTTGGAAGTTGTGATTTCTACATATACTGCCTTTCAGCAGGTGATGGTTCACTTGTATGGAGATATGAGACAAGCGATGTTATATACTCCTCTCCCTGTGTAGTAGATGGTAAGGTATATGTTGGAAGTTGTGATTTCTACATATACTGCCTTTCAGAAAATGATGGCTCACTTGTATGGAGATATAAGACAGGAGGTTATGTAGAATCCTCCCCCTTTGTAGTAGATGGTAGGGTATATTTTGGAAGTGGTGATAACTGCATATACTGCCTTTCAGAAAATGATGGCTCACTTATATGGAAATATGAGACAGCTGACCATGTATATTCCTCACCCTTTGTAGTAGATAGTAGAGTATATGTTGGAAGTTTAGATCACTACATATACTGCCTTTCAGAAAGTGATGGCTCACTTGTTTGGAGATACGAGACAGGTGATGAAGTATGGTCCTGCCCCTTTGTATTAGATGGTAGGGTATATGTTGGAAGTTTTGATAACTACATATACTGCCTTTCAGCAGGCGATGGCTCACTTGTATGGAGATACAAGACAGATTTTTATGTATCCTCCTGCCCATGTGTAGTAGATGGTAGAGTATATGTTGGAGATTTTGATAAATACACATACTGCCTTTCAGCAGGTGATGGCTCACTTATATGGAGATATAAGACAGGAGGTTATGTAGAATCCTCTCTCTCTATAGTAGATGGAAAGGTATATATTGGAAGTTTAGATAACTACATATACTGCCTTTCAGCAAGCGATGGCTCACTTGTATGGAGATATAAGACAGGAGGTTATGTAGAATCAACTCCCTATATAGTAGATGGTAGGGTATATATTGGAAGTAGGGATTGCTACATATACTGCCTTGAGAATACAGATTAATATATTGTTATATAATATGAATTGATGTGATATTGAAATCGTCTGATTATAATAGGTTTTATTATTTCAAAGAAGTATTTATGGTATAGAACAAACTAATTTGTCATTCTAAACGGAGGTGAGATAAGAAACCTGTCCTGACGGATAGGTCAGGATTATCTCACTCCTCCAACGAAACAAAGTGTAGTGAAGAATCTCCATACTGTATGGGTAATTCATGAATTACCCCTACGTGTAATTTTGAAAGGAACGAAGTTTTGTGAAGAATCTCTTTCCCATAATATTTACCTATGAGATTCTTCGCTCTGCTCAGAATGACAAGTTAAAATTTGGTCTTATAAATAAAACACTGCAATTTACGATAATTTTACAAATGTATAATTAGAAGTTAAAATACAGTAACCTATCCGCTTCTCTTCAACTTGCCTACCCTCTTCGCATATCTCTCTGCTAAACTGAAAAGCCATATAGAAACTGGAATAAGGGCAAGACCTACAACGCCCAGTATAATAACGTCCTTCCACATCGAGCCAATGCCCGCGCCATTCAGAAGCGCCTCCCTCATCATTCGCAGTGTGTATGTCGCGGGTGATGCTACTGACAGGGGTCTGAGCCACGCCGGGAGGACACTCACCGGATAATAAACACCTGATACGAGAAGGACTATCGCCTGTATTATATGCGCCGCCTGTGAGCCACGCTCCGTGCTGAGAAGTGGTAAGATTGCTGCAAGTATGCCGAGTCCGATAAACGAGAAACTTGAGATGATAAGAACAAGTATTGCTGTCAGAATATTCGCACCAGATAGCGTGAGGTCAAAGAAGAAGAGAACTGCCACGAGCGTTATCCCCGTCCTTACAATGCCATATATCACAGCATAAAAAACTGTGCCAAAGAGCATCATCGCCCTCTTTATTGGCGCCATAAACGTATATTCAATCGTGCCCTCCCATCTCTCCCACTGTATTGACTCGCTCACATCGTGAAATATAATGGAGAGAAAGCCCCAGACAAGCGCTCCAACTACAAGAAACAACACAAGATTCTTGTCTCCTGTCGCAACACCTATAAATCCAATCATGAGGACATTAACAATACTGAAAATAATAAAAACAAACTCCCAACTCAGGTATCTCTTCACAAGATTGAAGTTTCTCGCAACAAAGGCGTATGACGCCCTCGCCTCTCCTTCAAGGTCCATTCCTTTCCACCTCCTTCCACTCCTTTCCTGTCAACTGAATAAAAACGTCTTCCATTGTAGGATTCTTAACACCCCTGATAAGCGATTTAAGACCATCAGGGGTATTAATCCTTACGAATTCTCCATCAATTATTATTGCAACTCTATCACATATCTTCTCCACCTCAGCCATATCGTGGCTACACAGCAGAATTGTGGTGCCAAGTTCGTTTCTAACTGAGATGATGAACTCCTGCACCTCCTTTTTTGAAAGGGGGTCAAGACCGGTCGTCGGCTCATCAAGCAAAAGAATCTCCGGTTCTGTCATAAATGCCCTCGCGACTGCGACCTTCTGCTGCATTCCCCTTGACAGGTCCTCTACCGGCTCATCAAGATAGTCGGCTGGAAATAGAAGTCGTTCCATTATTTTTTTTACTCTCTCCTTTGCTACCCTTGATTTAATATTATAAAGCCGTGCTGAAAACAGGAGGTTCTCAATAACTGAAAGGCGCTTGAAGAATGATGCCTCAACTGAGACCCTGCCTATGAGCCGTCTGACCTTCATCTCATTCTTCTGGACATCCATACCCTTGACTTTGACATAACCACTGTCGGGAAGGAGCAGGTTTGTTATGACCCTGACGAGCGTTGACTTTCCACTGCCATTAGGACCGACGATTCCGAATATCTCGCTCTTATACACCTGGAATGAGACATTCTTAAGGGCATATATTGTCTTCTTTGAGAAGAGCGAGCCAAAGCCGAAACTATCGCTTGATGACCTGAAGGTCTTGGTAAGATTGGAGCACTCAAGAATTACTTCAGGCATTAAAACCTCCTAACAGTTAAGATATGAGTTCATATAAATAAAAAACCCACCGTCCTGGGTGGGGAATACCGTAGATAACATAAAATCACATATTGGCTGGCATCCCCCAACCGATAATAAGATAAATTTCAAATCTCACCACTATACACTCACCTCTTATAAGATAAAAATCTATCATAGTAAATTATAATGTCAACTATTTAATATTTTAATTAAAATAATTATATTAGATGTAAATAATTAAATTTCTTAAATTCTATTTTCAATTAAAAGAAACGATTTATACCAAGTAAAATTCCATATTGACGAATCCACTTTGTCTCGTATCCATTATCATATAAAATTTTACCATGAATAAGTCTATAAGAAAATTCAAAAAATATACCAAAAGTCGATGTACTTAAATTATAAGGAGATATATTATGAGGACCAGTTGAAATATCAACACCAAGTCCAGCACCCGAAAATATTCCACCTCTTATATATTCACCATCCATATATCCAATATCAATATGCAACGTGGGTGAAACTATATTACCAGGCATACAAAAAAATCTTCCTTCCCCAAAAATACCACCTCCATAATTTTCTTCTTCTTTTCCAATCCATCCAAAAAAACCAACACAAGGTGCTAACCTTCCGAATCGCACACCCATAAAAAAATCGACTGGTATACACTTAAAATCACCCATGAAATAACCAGTTCTCCCAACAATAAAGAAACTACTTCTTATTTTTATTTTTATCTCTGTAGTACTAGTAGGATTATAAGTCGTAGTTCCGCCAGTAACAATACGTTCTTTTGTTATCTTATCAATATCCTTAAAATCAAAAACCAAAGTATTTCCAGACATATCCATTAGCTTTAACGATACATCAGGAATCTTTTCAGTGATTATTCCACGATAAACACTTCCATTTTTTAGATAAACAACATCATATTCTATATAAGACTCAGTATGATACTCATATTGTGCCCAAACTACTGAAAAGACAAAAATACTAATTAGAAATAACCTTACCATGACACACCTCCCTATCCTCATAAGAATTATAATATAAATTTAAAAGAAGCAAATATTTTTTAAATAATTAATCTGATAAATCATAATAAATAACATAAAATAACTAAAAATTATTATGATATTTATACTTGACTTATTTTCATAAACATATTAAAAATAATAAATAAATAAAATGTATAAGAGGAGGTTAAGATGAAAAACCTTACAATATTAGCATTTGGTCTAATATTACTTATTTCAGGAATTTCGCTCGCATTCCATGATTACTTGTATACATACGAGTGGACAGGGCAGAACTTCTTTGAGAAATCACTTGTGCTGAACGGTCATTTCACCTATATGAAACCGGGAACAAACATACTATTCCCAGTTGAGGTTGGTTTCGCAATTGACAAACTATGGTCAGCATCAGTTGTCATCCCTATTGAGAAGTTGGATATACCTGACAACGCATTTGGTATTTCAAACATCTGGGTAAAAGGTAAGTTTATACCAATGCTTGGACCAAACATCTCTATTGGCCCAAGATTTGCTTTCAGATTACCGGTAGGTTCTAATGGACATAAGTGGGATGCATTTGGAATGGATTTCGCAGGTCTTATCAGAATGGGCTATGTTGAGGACTTCCCATTAGTCATCTCCGCACAGACAGGTCTTCGTCTTGAGTTAGAGAAAGACAATAACAAACTACCTTCATACTTTTACTTCATTTGCGAACCAGGTTTCAAGATTAACTGGCGTCTCACAACATACGGTGTCCTCGGCTTTGCTATACCTGTAACAAAAGCAAAGGTAGCCGGTGTTGAACAGGATGGAGCAAAAGACATGTGGTTTGGTGGAAAGATGACGATGAAACTATCACCGAGTTTGACAGCAGATGGCATGTTCCAGTATAGAATATGGAAGTATGCTGAAGGTGCTCCCAAGTCATGGTTTGTTGGTTTTGGAGTGACTGCTAATATTCACTTCTAAGTAAGAGTCCTGAAAATAGATTACTGGGGGGCTATATGCCCCCTATTTTATTTCAATACTCTAATAATTTGCTTTTATATATGAGATTCTTTCTAACGCTTCAGAATGACATCACTAATTACTCACCCTTCTCATATGAGATTCTATAGACCGGCTTATCAATCGTTCCCTCTATTTTTATCAAGATACTGCCAAGGTCGGGCAATTTGATATTCGGAATTCCTTTGCCAAAAAATAACGGGGCAAGAAGATTTACATCTATTCCCGGTGAATTTGCAGTTATATCAACCATTCTGTCTTTAAGCCCTACAAACCCACTCACTGAAAAGGTTGCTCCCTTATATGACAAACTCGCATTTGATACAGTCAGGTTTTTATTATCAAGAATAAGACCAGCACCCTCTATTACAAATACCTTACCTGACTGCCCAGTATGAACCTCTCCACCTTTGATATTTATAAGAAGCTTAAAATCAGCACCCACCTTCCAATTGCCACTCACAATAGAACTGCTTTTATAGAAAATTGTGTTAATTTCGCCAAAGACCACCTTCTTCAGGACATCAGTATCAACCTCAGTATCGGAAAGTGTTATCTCATTCATGATAGAGCCATCTATTTTACAGTCACTTTTTCCAAACACCTTTGCAACTATATGTGTTCTCTTTCCCAATCTACCATTCACATTGTCAAGAAGAACCAATAAAGTGTTATCCTTCTGAATCAATACCTTACCATTTTTAATTATCATCTCTGGAATCTTATTAAGTGTCATTTTATCTTTAGAACTATTTCCAACAATATCATCAACTCTTGCCAAACATATAGCAGAATTATTTGAACTGCCATAAACACAATCAGACAAAGGATAAAAATCTCCATTACTATTAAATAAAGAGATACTACCCGATTGACAGAATTTTACAGAGCCATCACGTCCACTGCCTTCAAAAGAGAATGAACCTACCTTACTTCCAAAATTAATAACAAGAACCGGCTCTATCATTTTAAGCGATATATACTCGGCAATGTCATCCTTGAAGAGCGCACCAATAATATCTATGTTCACAATCACCTTTCTTGAAGAGAAAAGAACTATAAAGGAGTCGTCAGGTTTAACAGCAACCTCCTCAATAGTCACACTGGTAGTAAATGGAATATATCCAATACTATCGTAAACAATTTTTACATTGAGCAGTTTCTCAACATTACTTATTGATGAGTAAACATTATCTCTGAGATGCAGAGGAATAAGAAATCCCCAGGCAACAATTAGCAGTAAAAAAATAAGAGCAACAACAGACAGAATAAATCTTGTCAATATTCTCATAATCTTGACATTAACATTAAAATAGAATATAATTAAATATATAAGAGGTCAACTGGTAGTTATAAAGGAGGAATATATGAGAAGGGCTATAATTATTATAATTTTGATATTGATACTTGGTGCTACAACAGCAGTTGTTGTTGCAACAAATATGAAGCAGTCATCAATCGGTGTGTTGAAGACAAACTTTACTACTAAATAATCAATACTCTTACAGTAGAATAGATAACAATTTTCACAGAGTTTATCTGGATATTGAGTTATATATCATTTATTATCTTCAATACTCTGTTCTATATCAAAATATCTCTCACACTTCTTACAGTAAAACTTACCTGTATATATTGCTGAGGGAATAGTATTTTTATCAGAACCACAGTTAGGGCAGTAAAGTGATACACCCCTATCTTCCAAATCCCTCTCAATCTGTTTCTGTCTTTCTATAAGCGCTCTTTTCGCAGGGGGCATATCGGCATAATCAACCTCAGTGGGTGATGACCGCACAAGCCATGTTCTAAAGGGCTCAACTTCACTTATCAAGAGCCATTTACTCTCTGTATATTCCTTTGACCTCACAAGGTCGTGACCTTCAATGAGACCTTCCTCTATTGCTTTTCTTAATTGGTCTTCCGAGAGTTCAAAAAAGTCACTACCTATTTTCAACTCAACCATAAACTGCTCCCACTCTGTTATGATTATACATGACAGATATATTAATCTAATCAAAATTAATTATCAATAGATTATTGATTCCTTCAATTTAATTGTAGCATATATTATTCTTTTTAGATTGTTATTAAGTAATTTTATTTATGATATAATTTTCTAATAGGAGGTTTAATTATGAGAGAGATTATATTCAGGTCAATGCTTATCGTCTTAGTTGTTTTTCTTGTCTTTTCAACTATTTTTATCTCTTGTAAGAAAAAAGAGGGGGCAAAGGAGGAGGAGACCCCGGGCAAATTGACTCCAAAGGAGAAGATAGAAGAACATGATAACTTACCAATGCCAGAACTCTCGGATAAGGCAACCATCCTTCCTCCTGGCACCAAAATCGCTGTTATAGTGACTGAAAAGGGAAACATTGAGATAAAACTTCTTGATGATGGTGCTCCAAAGACCGTAGATAATTTCATCAGTTTGGTAAATCAGGGCTTTTATGATGGGCTGACATTCCATAGAAAAGTTCCAGGTGAACTTATTCAAACAGGTTCTCCAAATCCTGATGGAACTGGTGGACCTGGTTATTCCATAGATGATGAGGCGAGTCCTTACAAACACACAACAGGGGCTGTTGCTATGGCAAAATTGCCTGGAAAAGAAGGCAATCCAACCCCAAATACTGCAGGAAGCCAGTTCTATATATGTCTTAAACCACTGCCAAGTTTAGATGGAAAATATACTGTCTTCGGCACTGTCGTAAATGGTCTTGATGTTGCAGGTAAGATAAATGTCGGTGATAAAATAAATCAAATATCAATTATTGAAATAAAAAGTGAATAATAGCCGATTAAATATAAATTTAGTAGAATATAGAGAGGAGATATGAAAAGAATACTGATTATAATTTTTTTAATCCAAGTGGTTATTGTCTCCCAAGTTCTACCCGCGACATATGAAGAGATAAAGACACTCTTTGACAATCAGAGATATGACCTGGTAATAAAAGAGACAACGAAAATTCTATCGGAGAACAAAGGGGGAGACAAGATAGCCGAGTTATATTATCTCAGAGGGCTTTCATACGATGCTGTCAACAAGATAACCTGGGCAATTGACGACTACAATAAAGCAATCAAGATATACCCGGGCTTCGGAGATGCCTACGTTGCCCTTGGTGGACTTCTAATTGAGACAAATGAACTTGAGTCAGCAGAGAACGCTTTTAAGAGTGCTCTTGAACTGATAGAGAACGAGCCATTATCCCTTACTGGTCTCGGCTACATTCGTCTTATGCAGAATAAGACAGAAGAGGCAGTAGATTACCTGAAAAAAGCGATAGCAACAGGTAATGCGCCAGCACAGGCATACTCAAACCTTGGTTATATAGAGTATACAAAAGGAGATTTTCCTACTGCTATTAGCAATCTTGAAATAGCAATAAAGAAGAATCCGAAGGACATCACCGCTATGTTCACTCTTGGACTTGCTTATATGGTCAATGGAGATTATTCAAGTGCTTCGGATTACCTGAAGAAAGTGGTTGATGCGAGCCCTGAAGACCTTGAGGCACGACTTACGCTCGCAAAATCCTATGAGCAGTTGGGATTAAAAGAGGCAGCAATAAAACAACTGACTGAAGCGCTTAAACTCTCTCCAAACAATGAGAAGATAACAACATGGCTTAACAGATTGAAGACAGAATAATGCTGGAAAGATATATACGACTCGGTGTTAACATAGACCACATTGCCACCATCAGACAGGCGAGACGAACATTCGAGCCCGAGCCTGTCTGTGCAGCGATTATTGCACAGATGTCAGGCGCAGACAGCATAGTTGTCCATCTCAGAGAAGATAGAAGGCACATTCAGGACAGGGACCTTGAAATAATAAGTAAAGTTATCAATATAAACCTTAATATGGAAATGGCATCCACAGACGAAATGGTGAGAATTGCCCTAGATGTAAAACCCCATCAATCAACAATAGTCCCTGAAAAAAGGGAGGAGATAACAACTGAGGGCGGATTGAAAGTGACAGGAGATATAAAGGAACTTAAAGAGAAGGTTGCTACATTAAAAGATGCAGAAATACTGGTGAGTTTATTTATAGACCCGGACACAGATGAAATAGATGCATCAAAAGAGGTTGGTGCCGATATAATAGAACTCCATACCGGGAGCTATGCAAACGCTCCAAATCTCACAATTAGAGCAAAGGAGCTTGAACGGCTTATTAAATCTGCTGAATATGCAAGTTCAATTGGTCTTGAGGTTGCAGCAGGACATGGTCTTACCTACTATAATGTGAGGGATATAGCAAATATAGAAAAAATAGTCGAACTCAATATAGGTCATTCAATTATATCAAGAGCGGTATTTACAGGTTTTGAGAGAGCAGTAAAGGATATGATTACGATAATCAGGGGTGGTTGAGATAGAGATAAAAGGCATAGGTATTGATATTATTGAGGTCTCCCGCATAAAGGATTTATATAAGAAGTTCGGTGAAAACTTCACAGAGAGGGTGTTCACTGAAAGAGAGCAAAAATACTGCCTCGGTAAAGCGAATCCCTTTACTCACCTCGCACTTCGGGTCTCAGCAAAGGAAGCGACTGCAAAGGCAATTGGCTGGCTTCACTATGCAGTTCCATGGCTTGAAATAGAATACTGTGTTGATGGGGATAGACCTGAGGTTATACTCACAGGCAGGGCAAAAAAGAAAGCAATTGAAAATGGTATATCAAAAATCATTGCTTCTGGAAGCCACTCTCATGACTATGCTATCTGCAATGCAATAGCCATATCTTTCAATAAAAAGGAGGCGTGAAGTTGTTACCTATTCTCACAAGTGATGAGATGCGCACAGTTGATACTAACTATATAAAGAATATTGGAATACCATCCACTGTGCTTATGGAGAGGGCAGGCATTGGCATTGCACTATTTGTCAATAACCTGATTGAGACAGAGGGTTTAGATGGAGATATCACAGTCATCGCGGGAAGGGGGAACAATGCTGGTGATGCCTTTGTGACCGCGAGATATTTACATGAAGCGGGCTTTACTGTAAACATTATAATGACATCGGATGAAAAAGACCTTTCAAAGGATGCTCACGTAAACTTCAATCTTATAAAATCAAGAGCGAACATCAATATAGTCAAATCTAATGACAACTGGAAGAGAATGTTAAAGAACTCTACTATTGTGATAGATGGTCTTCTCGGCACAGGCGCGAAGGCAGGTCTTAAGGGAATAATGGCTGAGATTGCAGATTTCCTTGAAGACAGTCCCATCTATGTTGTCAGCATTGACCTTCCAAGCGGACTTGACGCAACAACAGGTGAGATAAGTGGCAGGTGCATAAGAGCAGATGCGACGATAACACTGGGCTTTCCAAAACTCGGTCTATTTGCACCATCCGCCTGTGACTTTATTGGTAATATATACCTCCATCCACTTGGTTATCCCATTGATGCATTTAATGGCACAGATGTGAGGACATACCTTATTGAACCGAGGGATGTAGTGGAAAATACCCCAATGAGGTCTGAGAGTGCAAACAAAGGCGACTTTGGAAAACTGCTAATTATTGCTGGAAGCAGGGGTTTTACTGGTGCGGGGGTAATGACAGCAAATTCCGCCCTGAAGAGTGGTGCAGGGCTTGTGAAACTCGCATTACCAGAAACAATAGAAACGCAGGCAAGATGCCACCTGACAGAGGTAATGACAGTTCCACTTCCCGATAAAGACGGCTCTCTCTATGAGGGGTCAATTACAAAAATGAGAGAGTTCAAGGACTGGGCTGACTATGTCGTCTTCGGTCCGGGCGTTGGAATATCAGATGGGATAGCAGAGGTTCTTAAAGAGGTCATCTCGTGGAATATACCAATGGTCATTGATGCTGATGGTTTGAATAACCTTGCTAACATCAGTAAAATCAAACTGCCCGAAGGAAGTATTATAACGCCACATCCCGGCGAGATGGCTCGCTTAATGAATATCACTGTCAGCGATATTCAGAAAGATAGAATTGGAACCGCAAAGGAGGCGGTCAAAAAATATAAATGCGTGGTAGTCCTCAAGGGCAGAAATACAGTGATTGCAGAGCCGGATGAGAAAACAGGCAGTATATATATAAATCCGACAGGAGGACCAGCGCTTGCGAGTGGTGGCACGGGCGATATCCTCACGGGGTTTATTGGCTCATTCCTCGCTCAGGGTTATGGACAAACAGAGTCAGCAATAAATGGCGTATATCTCCATGGACTGTGCGGGGACATTATCAGCGTGGAGAAGGGTGATGGTCTTCTATCAGCGACTGACTTGATAGATGTGCTTGGCGATGCCTGTGATATTGTAAGGTCAAGGTATATTTGGGTTGATGCCCTTAACAACTTGGTGCCATTTCCAATCTGGGGCGACGCGAGAAGATATTATGAGGTGATGGGAAAGGAAGATATGTATTGAAAGGATTTTCATTAAATGTGTAGATTATTCGGTGTTATAGCAAACAATGAAGTTGATGTTAAATTTTCTATGTTATATGCACAAAAGAGTTTTAAAGAATTAGGTGAAAAAAATTGTGATGGTTGGGGAATTGGATGGTATGAAGAAAACACAACACCTAGAATTGAAAAAAAAGGAGAAAGTGCCTTTTTCTCAAGTAATTTTAATAACATTGTAAAAACAGTATCTTCAAAAATTGTAATTGCACATGTGCGTTATGCTACTAATGGTAGTTCATCTGCCAAAAACGCTCATCCATTTCTTTATAGAAATTATATATTTGCTCATAATGGAACTATAAATAAAAAAAGAGTAAAAGAAATGCTAAAAATTCCATTTAATAAAAAATTTACAAGTGAACATATTGATTCTGAAATATATTTCAGATTTATTATTCAGTGTATAAGTGAAAATAATGATGACATAAAAGGTATAGAAAAAGCAATTCAAGATGTAACAAATGACTCTAATGGGGCAAATTTCATTCTATCTGAAGGAAATAAATTAATTGGATTTAAATGTGGAAGACCTCTTTTTTATTTAAGTCGTAAACCTGGAGATAAACTTAAAGCAAAATCAAATGAAACAAAAGCTGATATTAGTGGAATAAAACAAGAAAAAGCAATATTGATTTGTTCAGAAAAATTAACAAGTAATGAGAACTGGGAAGAAGTTAATGAAAGAAATTTAATAATCATTAACAGAAACCTCAGTATGGAAAAATTCAATATTTAAAAAATAATAATATTAATTAAGTTTAATATAATTGAAGATTATATAAATAATCAATTAAAGGATTGATGATTGTTAAATTTCAAAATTCATATTATTTATTAAATACTTACTGACCTTACTAATCCCTTCTAACAAACTTATTTGCGAAAAATGAAACGAGAGAGCCAAGCATAATGAAGCCGAGAAGCACTTCTGCGAGAATCCATATCTTACCTGCAAGGTTCTCAGGTTGAAAACTGCCCAGGCCAAGAGATGTGAAAACTAAACCAGAAAGGTAGTAAGGGTCAAACCAGTGACCAAATCCAACGCCATTTGATGTAATCACAGGATATATATTACAGAAAAAATCTCTAATTCTTTCTGGTAGAAAAAATGGTGGAGAATAACCCGCATATACCGCCCCAAAACCCGCTATAAGCAATATAAGCCACATAAACCACAGGGTAAATCTCTCGCCAAAATAGGATGTCAAACCCCATAGAGGATAGAGAACATATTTGTTAAAAAAACTGCGTTCCCTGAATGCATAAAGGAACTGTTGATAGTGTATGTCCCTTATAAGTTGTGGGTGTTGAGACCAGTCAAGTTCCGTAGTGTCAATTCCAATTAAAATTGTCTTCTTATATCTTGAAAACTTAGGTCTTACTGTATATTCTTTTCTAATTATTTTATTAAATATATATCCAAAAAACCAAAAGAGAATTGCGAATGGATATATATAAAATCTTGTATATGTATTATATGTGATACCTTTAATATTCGTTGTCTTCGCATATTTAATCTTTGCCTCTTCTATAAATTGATTTTCTTTAACAAAACTCTTATCTTTTAATATTTGTGTCTTTTCCATAATCATACCCATTCTTCCAAATTTTGCATTAGATAGGTCTACTCCATCAAGATTTGCATAACTCAAATCAGTTCCCTCAAGATGTGCATCCGTCAAATACGCTCCCTCAAAATTCGCATAAATTAAATATGCTCCCTCAAGATGTGCATCCATCATAATCGCTCCCTCAAGATGTGCGCCAACCAAATGTGCACCCTCAAGATTTGCTTGCCAAAAACTCGCATCCTCAAGATGTGCACGATTCAAACCCGCACCCTCAAGATGTGCAACTGTAAAACTCGCACCCTCAAGATATGCATAACTCAAATTCGCTCCCTTAAGATTTGCTCCTCCCAAATCCGCTCCCCTAAGATTTACACCCCTCAAATCTATTTCTTTTAAATCTATAGAATACATATTTAACCCTTTTAAATTTTCTACTTTTTCGTATTTTTTAAGTGTTAACTTTTTATAATCTTTTTTTTCTTCCTTATTAAGACATTCCCAGCATTTATTACTGTAGCTTAACCTTTTATGAAGATGACACATTTCACATGTCCAATCCTTTATATTCCACCAGTATTCTGGATTTGTCTCTACATCTTCCCAATTTTTTGCTATTTCAGGTATAAATTTTTTAGACACTTTTTATCACCTCACTCACTTATTACTATCTAAAATATATAAATATATAAAAAATATTTTCCTACTATTGATTTTTATATCTTTACAATTTGAATTTTATATATCTATAATCTTCGCTATCCCCTTCACTGCCTCTACAGCCCGTCTGTGATATGCAAAACCCTTATCAAGCTTGCTCCTGTATCTTACTCTCAATGGCTCTATAAGGGCAAAGTTCGCATTCATTGGTTGAAAATCACCCTTCGGAACTGTCGTGATATATCTGAGAAGCGAACCTATCGCTGTCTCAGGCGGAAATACTGGTGGCTCTCTACCTGCAAGGTGTGACCAGACAGAAAGACCTGCTACAAGACCCATCGCTATTGACTCCACATAGCCCTCAACGCCAACAAGTTGACCTGTAATATATATACCATCTGTTCCCTTCACCATAAGCGACCTATCAAGATAAGCCGGCGAGTTTATATATGTGTTCCTGTGAGATGAACCGAGCCGTGCATACTCTGCACCCTCAAGTCCCGGTATCAGGTGAAATATCTCCTTCTGGTCTCTATGGCTGAGACGCGTCTGAAAGCCGACCATATTGAACATCTTCTCGCTCTCATCCTCCGCCCTCAGTTGAAGAACTGCGTATGGCATCTTACCTGTTCTCGGGTCTTTCAGACCAACTGGTTTCATAGGTCCATACCTCAGAGCATCACGACCTCTTGATGCAATCTCCTCTATCGGCAGGCACCCTTCAAAGAACTTATCATCTTCAAACTCCCACCGTGGAAAAGGATGAGACCTCAAAAGAGCGTTTACGAAGTCCTCATACTCCAGTTCATTCATAGGGCAGTTGATATAATATCCCTCACCTTTTTCATATCTTGATGCCTTGAACACCTTTGACATATCTATTGTCTCTGCTACAACTGTTGGTGCTATAGCATCATAGAAATACAGGTGTTTTGAGCCAAGAAGTTCCTTGAGTTTGGAAGAGAGCCGTTCAGAAGTCAGCGGTCCCGATGCAATTATGACCGGTCTATTGGCACTTATATCTGTGAATTCCTCCCTTACAATTTCTATATTCTCCTCCGCACCTATCGCCTCGGTCACAAGGCGCGAGAACTTCCTTCTATCTACCGATAAACTGACACCCGCAGGTATTGATGCCTTTTTCGCGGAAGATATGAGCAGAGAACCAAGTGTTTCAAGTTCTGCCTTTAAGATGCCCTGAACTGTATGTCTCTCACTTGACTTCAGTGAATTAGAACATACAAGTTCTGCAAGGTCTCCTGTAGTATGGGCAGGGGTCATTAACTCCGGTCTCATCTCATATAGATGAACACTGATACCTCTTTTCGCTAACTGCCAGGATGCCTCGCAGCCAGCAAGACCTCCCCCGACTACTATAACCCCATCACTCACCATCATATTCTACTTCGTAATCACAGCCCTCTTTAACACAGACAGCCCTCTTATCCTTCCCCCTTCCCTTCAAGACAAGAAACTTTGAGCCACATTTTGGACATTCCATGGCAACAGGTCTCTGGCTTATACCGAAGTCACATTCGGGATATCTTGAACATCCATAGAAACTGCGACCCTTCTTGGATTTTTTCATGATAATTAACCCATTACAACCTTCTTTAGGGCAGGAAATCCCTGTATTTGAATTAAGACCCCTTGTATTCTTGCAATCGGGGTATCTTGAACAGGCAAGGAATGGTCCAAACCTCCCGCCCTTGACCACCATTTGAGCACCACACTTCTCACATACCTCATTTTTATGTTCATCTTCCAGAAGAATAATCTTACCCTCCACAATCCTGAACGGCTTTGTATTCTTACAATCAGGGTATCCTGAACACCCGAGAAATCTACCCCCTTTTCCATACTTTATCATCATCGGTCTGCCACACTTCTCGCAGTTTAACTCAGTAAGGGTTTCTTTCTCCTTCCTTGCCCCTGCCATCCTTCCATCAGCATCTTTCAAATAGATGCAGAGTTCATCATAAAATTTTTGTAGAAGTTCCTGCCAGTTCTCCTTCCCTTCCTCAACGAGGTCAAGCCCCTCCTCCATCTTGGCGGTGTATTCCACTCTGAATATCTCTTCAAATGACTTTACAAGCATATCAGCAACAAGTTCACCGGTATCTGTTGGAATAAGCGCCCTTCCCTCTCTTATGACATACTTTCTGTCAAGGAGAAGCGAAATTGTGGGTGCGTATGTGCTCGGTCTTCCTATGCCGAGGTCCTGCATTGTCATAACTAAACTTGCCTCTGTGTATCTTGGGGGGGGCTGTGTTGAATGCTCCTTTGATTCAATTGAATTAAGTTGAAGTATATCCCCTTCTGATAATTTTGGTAATTGCCTCTCCTCACCCTTTGATTCAGGCATTACTTTAAGGTAGCCATCAAAGAGCAACTTTGAGCCATTTGCCCTGAATATACCCTCTCCCGCTCCAACTTCAACAGTTGTTCGCTCAATAAGTGCAGGAGACATCTGAGTGGCAACGAACCTCTGCCATATAAGTTTATACAGTGCATATTCATCTCTATCAAGATAGTTTCTCATGTCCTGTGGCTTTCTCAAAACAGATGTCGGTCTTATCGCTTCATGTGCGTCCTGCGCCTTACCTCCCGCCTTATACCTTTTTACTTCACCGCTTAAATATTTATCCCCATAATCTTTGACTATATAATCTCTTAATTCAGCTATGGCACCCTCGGCAACCCTTGGAGAGTCAGTTCTCATATATGTGATAAGCCCTACCCTCTCACCACCACCAATATCCTTACCTTCATATAGACGCTGGGCAACAGACATTGCCTTTTTGCTTGAGAACCCAAGAATATTATTCGCTGACTGCTGGAGAGTGCTTGTGATGAATGGCTTGGGGGGGTGCCTGTGTTCTTCCCTGACCTTTATAGAGATAACCTTGAACTCATACTTCTTAAGTTCATCTATTATTCTATCCGCTTCCTCTTTCGTCTCTATTACATGAACATTTTTATCGTTTGGTGAGCCAATCTTCTCACCCTTATATGCCACAAGTTCTGCTGCGAACTTACTCTTGCCCTTAACTAACTCCGCATCAACTGAATAGTAAAACTGTGGGACGAATTCCCTTACCTCCTTCTCCCTCTCACATATAAGCCGTAGTGCGACTGTCTGGACCCTTCCCGCAGATAACCTGTATGTCACATGCTTCCATAACATAGGGCTTATCCGATAACCAACAAGGCGGTCAAGGATTCTACGCGATTTCTGTGCTTTCACAAGGTTTTCATCTATCTGCCTCGGCTTTTCAATCGCTTCAAGAACTGCTGTCTTTGTTATCTCATTAAATGTAACTCTTTTAATCTTCCTGACAGACCCCATAGATTTTCCAATCTGCTCCAGAAGATGCCACGCGATTGCCTCACCTTCCCTATCGGGGTCGCAGGCGAGATAGACCGTTGATGCATTCTTCCACAACTTTTTAATCTCTTCTATTATCTTTGATTTCTTCTCTACAATTTGATAATCAGGTTCAAAGCCATTCTCAACATTCACACCAAGCCCGCTCTTAGGCAGGTCATACAGATGCCCCTGACAGGAAGCAACAACATAACCATCTCCCAGTATTTTGTTTATCGTCTTAACCTTTGCATTTGACTCAACAATTACAAGCGGTTTCTTTTTCTCTGCCATACTAATATCTCCATATTTTATCTTGACTTAACATACATCATTGAACCAAGGTGGACAATAAAACCAGCAAGTTCCATATCCATTAATGCCGACGAGACAACTGACGATAAAAGCCCTGTCAACCTGGTTATATCATCAATATGGACTGGTTCAGTAGCAGAAAGGATTGCAAATATCTTCTGCTGGTTCTCATCAAACGATGTGGGCATTGTCTCTTCAGCATATTCAGGCGCTCTCTCGCTAAAGCCAAGATATGATAAAACATCCTCACTATCCTCCACCAGATATGCACCATCCTTAATAAGTTTGTTAGTCCCCCTTGATGTCCTAGCATTTGCTGGACCCGGGACTGCCATCACATCCCTGCCCTGAGAAGCAGCATGACTCGCAGTTATAAGGGCACCGCTTCCAATCGGCGCCTCAGCAACAACAACACCATAGGAAAGCCCCGATATTATTCTATTTCTGCGGGGAAAGTGCTCCGGTCTTGGTTTTGCACTCATCGGGAATTCACTAATGACAGCACCATTTTTTGTAATTCTCTCTGCAAGCTCTTTATTCTCCCACGGATATATGTTTGCAAGACCCGAGCCAAGCACAGCAACAGTTCTTCCACCCTCAAGAGCGCCGATATGCGCCTCGGAATCAATGCCCTTTGCAAGACCGCTCACAACTGTTATACCACACCTTGCTATATCGCCCGCTATCTGTCTCGTTATCGCTCTGCCATAGGCGGATGGCATTCTTGTCCCGACAATTGCAACCATCCCCTCACCCTCCTTCAACTCACCTTTTATATAAAACAATGGCGGAGGGTGAGATATATTTCTGAGAAGTTCTGAATAACTATCATCAAGAAAGCAGATAATATCTGCTCCCATATCCTTCACCTTTTCTATCTCCTCTCTCACTTTTACCTTATCCCTATATTTGACAATATTCCCTGCTGTAATTCTATCTATGCCCTGAACAGTTGTTAGTTCGTTTTCACCTGCCTTTAATGCTTCAGAAGGTGAGCCAAAGTGAGATAGAAGGTTGAAGAATCTGATTGGTCCAACACCCGGTATTAGATTCAACCTTACCCAGTCCTCAATATCATCTCTCATAGATTAATATTTGTCTATTATATGAAAGTATGGGCAATTTTTAAACATTAATCCACGATTGAGATTCTTCGCTATCGCTCAGAATGATATTGCGGATTGTAGCGGTGCGATTTATCGCACACATGTCAATAAAGCATTGTTTTTCTAAAACTAATTAAACGACAATTCACAATATATTTTTTCAATAATTTCTATATTGCGTTTAAGTTGCTGATTTGATTATTAATCTGTCTATTACCATTTGTTTGATAAATCAAACTGCTACAGTAGTGCTAAGAATGACAGACCAACACTCAGAATAATATTGCGGATTGTAGCGCTCAGAATGATGGGCATTATTCAAAATAAAAATACATAATTTAAGATTGTATAAGTAATACTTGATATTATATTGAACCAATGTAAATATAATTCATTAAATATGATATTATAAAAATAGAGAGGAGAGGTTTATGATAAGGATAACCATCGCAATAATCGCTTTAATTGCTATATCATCATATATCTTTGGCTCAGACGATAAAACTTACAAGACAGAATCAGCACCATCTGAGAGTGAAGCATATGTTGAGAGAGGTGAGATATCAGAAGTTTCAATAGAGCCAGTGCCTTTCAAGACAGAGCAGGGCTATAATGGTTGGTATATAACAATTCCAGGCACAAGACCCCTTGCTACTCCCGCAATAGGTGATGGACTTGCCTATGTTGGCGGTGGCTTCGGAAGTTATGAGTTCTACGCATTTAATGCCAAGTCGGGCAAGATGGAGTGGCTCTTTCATGCAGGCGACGATGGTCCAACCGCTGCTGTATATTACAAGGGCAGGGTTGCATTCAATACAGAGTCCTGCATATTATATGTGCTTGACGCGAGAAGCGGTAAGGAGATATGGTCCGAGTATCTTGGAGACCCGCTGATGGCACAACCAGCAATATATGAAGAGAGAATATACATGACATATCCCGGTAATGATGGACACCACTACATCACATGCAGGGACCTTGAGTCAGGAAAGGAATACTGGAAACAACAACTTATAGGTGAAGTCATCACCGCACCAATAATTGATGCTGATAATGTCTATTGTGCCTGCCTTGATGGCTCGGGTTACTGCTTTGGGGCGCTTGATGGTGAACTTATATGGAAGAAGGAACTTCTGCTCACATCATCACCAATGATATACAAGGGCAATATTTACGCAAGTGTTCGCGAGCCATCGGAAGAGAAGGATGAGCATGGTCAGATACAATATGAAGGAATCGGAAGCATAGGTTCAAAGACAGGAAATCAGGAGGGCAACCTGATAGCAAAGAGAAAAGCGGACTACCTGAGGGCGGATGTAAATAGAGCAACTGGTTATGCAAGTGACCAGATGATGCTTGATTCAAGCGTTGGTTTTGGGTCCGCACCCGAGACAGCGAAGTTGGAGCAGGGTGAGACAAACCTTGGTGTGTTCACTGTGTCTGGAATCTGGTCATATCAGGGCTCAAGGGTTGTTTCATATCATGGCGACCTCATACAGGCGAATGGAGATGAGATAATAAGGCAGGTCGGCACAGGAAAAGATAACAGGTGGACATATTCATACAAGGGCACAACTGATGAGACACGCTATCTTGCACCACCAGCAATATCAGATAAGCATATATTCACATGCACATCAGATGGCTATCTTCTCTGCCTTTCAGCAAAGGATGGGAAGGAAGAATGGCGTTACAAGGTTGGCGAGCCGATGAGATTTCAGCCAGCACTGTGGGATGGCAGGGTATATTTCACTACGGATACGGGCAAGTTGTTTTGCATAGACACGAAAGACCCGACTGTCACCGGCTGGACCATGTGGGGTGGCGACAGCACGCACAATATGGCGCTTGAATAATAAATAATTTTAAATAAAGTAAGGGGGCGAGATAATCGCCCCTTTTGTATTAAAGATATTAAGAGATTTCAATGAAACAGCGCCTTTATATTCCCGACAGATGTTGTCTCTATATCTGTATTGTAATCACCAACCTCTATCTCCCTTATTACCCATTCTGAATAGTTACTGCATGTTGTATAGAGCGACTCATGGTTGCCAACAATATTATTCCTGCCCCTTGAAAGCCCCAATATATATTGACCATACCAGTTATTCAATGGTATCTTATCCAATAATTCACCATCAGATTCTCTGTAAACCCATATTGATAATACTGGTATATCATGGATTACGAAGAGACGTCCCCAAGCATAAGCAGCACCCATCGCCTCTCTATCACAATTAGCATACTTAACCCAAGTATTACCAGTCCACTTTTCTATATACCAATTATAAATATCACATCCGCATACATATAAATTATTCTTATCATGATTTACTGTTAGACCAAAAGCAAACCCACCATCAAATGGGTCTTCATTTAACACACCAAGATATTCACCATTGTTTTTATTGAACATTTTTACTGGCATAGGATTAGGATTATTAGAATTAGAGTTTGTAATAATATATCCATCTTCTAAAACAGCAATAGCATCCTGACCTTCATACCAGAAAGGATAAGCAATATCAAGAACATCTGAAATATATCTACTTTCCAAGAATTGCCAATCCTGCATTATTCTGTGGGAATCATCATTTTTAAATTTGCAGAATAAATTTTGACGATAACCATTATGACCGACAGCCCATATATTGCCATCATCAGGGTCATACTCCAAACCACTTACCCCATATTTGGGTTGACCATCAAGTGTGAATGACCTTATTGTGTCGCCAGGAACTGAGTAGACAGAAATATATGACACTGATAAAAATATTAGAACAAACCATTTCATAATATCTGACTCCTTAATAAATTTTCATTACTGATTAATGAAATATCGCCTTTAGATTGCCAACCGATGTTATCTCAATACCTGTATTGTAATCGCCTACCTCTATCTCCCTTATAACGTAATTCACTGTATCCTCACATGCCACATATAATGATTCATTCTTACCAACAACATCACGACGACCCCGCGAAAGACCCCAGACCTTATAATAATCCCAGTTCCACAGAGTTATCTTATCAACCAGTGTGCCATCAGTCGCATCTATAACCCATATCTGAAATACAGGACTTGCATGAACAACAAATATGTAGCCCCAAGCATACGCACAACCCATTGCGCTAGTATCGCAATCCGCAAATTTCTCCCACGAAGACCCATTCCACCTCTCCACATATTTGACAACATCACTTGTCGCATATAGCGTCTTCTTATCATAGTTCACAGTAAGCCCATAGACGAAACCACCATCAAACGGGTATACAGGTAGCATACCAAGATACTCACCGCTGTTTTTATTGAACATCTTTACTGGCATGGGATGAAGAAAACCAGAATTTGCGATATAAGCACCATCTTCAAGAACGGCAATAGCATCCTGACTTGAATAATAAAATGGATAAGCAATATCACGGACTAAAATCAGTCCCTGAAATTCCTGCCACTTCTGAATTATATTGTGTGTCGCGTCATTTTTGAATTTGCAGAAATAGCAATAACCCAATTCACCATAACCGTAATTATTACCCGCAGCCCAGATATTACCATCGTCGGGGTCATACTCAAGACCATCAATACCATATTTGGGCTGACCATCAAGCGTGAATGTCCTTAGTGTATCTCCAGGCACTGAATAGGCATAGAAGGCACTAATACACAATAATACTAATATCAAACATCTCATTATCTAACATCCAGTTATTTCATTTATAATATTATAAAATACAACTTAATGAAACAACGCTTTGATACTGCCAATGGATATAGAAGTTATTTCTGTCTGGTTGTAATTTCCTATGTCTATCTCCCTTATGAAATTTGATGGGTAGTAACATGCAGTATAAAGCGTATCATCTTTGCCATCGTAGTTATCACGCCCTCTGGCAAGCCCAATCATATAGCAGTTTCCCCAGTTATTGAGCAGAATATCCTCTTCAGATGAACTATCAGCTATCCTGATAGAAGTGATTTTATATGCTGGGCTAGAATGTATAATGAACACATGAGCCCAACCATAGCAACATCCCCTTGCATAATAAAAGCAAGTTACCCAGTTTGTCCAAGAAGAACCATCCCACTTCATGACATTTATAGAACCATAGTTTGTCGCATACAGTGTCACTCCCCAGTTATTTCTATAGTCACCACTTATCCCTCCGTCATAAGCACCACTAAATGCATCTGGCAGACTACCAACATATGAACCATCTGTTTTGTTGTATAACTTATACCTTGGAATCAGCACGTCACACGCAACAATGCAATCCTTCCCATTATATACATATTTATATCCAATGTCCAAGCACCAGTCTTGACCCTGGAGTTTTTGCCAGTTCTGAACAATAGCATGTGAGTCGCTATCAAACTTTCCAAATATTACATCATTTTCGTCGTCTGGACCGGCACACCAGATATTGCCATCATAGGGGTCATATTCAAGTCCCTTTACTCCATATACCGGTTGACTTGATAATATGAACTGAGAAACTATATCACCTTTTGCTGCATAAATACAGTTTGCAGTGATAAACACTAATAGAATTGCTACACACTTCATTTTTATCACCTCCTGATAAAATTATAACTTAATCCCAAAAGAAAATGAACATAAAAATTAGGGGGGGCAATAACATGCCCCCCGATATAGGAAAACAGAGAATTCTTATCGGAAGATTGACTTGATGCTACCAATAGATGTGGGTGTTATCTCTGTCTGGTTGTAATTTCCTATGTCTATTTCTCTAATGAAATTTGACGGATAGTAACATGCAGTATAAAGCGTATCATTTTTGCCATCGTAGTTATCACGCCCTCTGGCAAGCCCAACCATATGGCATTCTCCCCAGTTATTCAGTTGTATCTCATCGTCCAACTTACCATCTGCAATGTAAAAACTGAAAATCTTGTAAACTGGTGATGTAATAATATTGAAGACATGTGCCCAACCATAGCAGAGCCCCATTGATGGCGAAGTAGTTGTCGCCCATACATTCCAGGATGAGCCATTCCATCTCATTATATCTGTATAATTATAATTAGACGCATAAAGCGTGACACCCCAATTGTTCTTATAGTCAGCGCTTATACCCATATTATAGCCACTATCAAAAGCGTCAGGCAGAGAACCAACATAAGAACCGTCTCTGACATCGTATAACTTGTATCGCGGACTTACCGAATCACAGACAACGATGCAATCTATTCCATTGTATATATACTTATATGCTATATCAGAGCACCAGTTCTGACCCACTAATTTCTTCCAGTTATGAATGATGCTATTGACATCTCCGCTTATAAACTTACAGAATACAACATTGCCCTGTGAATTCGGACCAGCACACCAGATATTGCCATCAGCAGGGTCATACTCAAGCCCTCTAATACCATACAATGGTTGACCTTCAAGTGTGAACTCAGAAACTACATCACCTTTTGCTGCATAAACACTGATTGCAGTGACAAACATTAATGCAACTATTAAACCTTTCATATCTATCACCTCCTAATAAAATTATAACATAATTTAATCAAAAATGAATATAAAAATAGGGGTGTAAATAATACACTACACAACTTAGTCCCTAAAATAACTTATCAGTGAAATAATGCCTTAATATCACCAATTGACGCTGTCTCAATCCCTGTCTGATTGAACTGCCCTATCTCTACTTCTTTTATAGCATTTGAAGGGTAGAAGCATGCAACATATAGCGATTCATCAGACCCAACAATATTGTCACGACCACGCGAAATTCCAACCATATAGGAATTCCAACTTTTAAGGCTGTATGATGTCTCAAATACACCGTTATCTCCATTGTCTCTATATACACTGATACTGTATGATGGCGTGGAGAAAATAACAAATACACGCGACCATCCATAAGCGACACCCATAGCCGGTGAAGCAGTCATTGTAACCCAGGGATTCCAGGAGCCTCCATTCCACATCATAAGAGAGGTGAAATTGTAGTTCGTAGCATACATATATGATTTGTTATAGTTCACATCAATACCAGAATCAATACCACCACTATAAGGGTCCTGTGCATAATTATAAACATTCTCCCCTGTTGATGGTTTAAATAATCTTATTCTTGGTGAGTTCTGGTCAATGACTGCGATGCAATCTATACCACTGTATGCATAAGGGTAAGCAATGTCAAAGACCCAATACATACCTTGAAGTGTCTTCCAGTTCTGGATATAATTGCTCAAATCATTATTTAATTTGCAAAATTGGACATTATTGGGACCAAGGTTGGCAGCAATCCAAATCCCCTTATCTGACGGGTCAAAAGCAAGCCCCCTGACACTATAATTACCCGTTGCTATCGTTCTTATCGTATCCCCTGGCGCAGAATAGACATAAGACGCTAAAGTCAGAAATATAATCAATGACAACAAACCTTTCATATTTTATCCTCCTTATGTATTAAATATAACATAATATAACTATATCGTCAATAATAAAGAGTTGAACTGCCTGAATCTAAACTAACGATACAGTGATTTTATCCTACCAAAAGATGACACCTCTATACCAACATCACTGAAGTTACCAACCTCTATCTCTACAATCACCTGAGATGGATAATATATAGCAGCATACACGCTTTCGTCATTATTTACAGCATTCTTGCGACCACAGCAAAGTCCTCTCATATATTTGTTGCCCCAGTTATTTAGAGAATATTCATCAACACAATTCCCATTTCCATCAAAGACCTTTATCTTATATGTCGGTGTTGAAAATATAATGAAGATATGCTTCCATCCATAGGCAACACCCATATTACCTGCCTCGGAATATACTGCAAAATCAATCCATTCAGTTCCATTCCACATCTTACAAAGGTTAAATGCCTCATTTGTAAGGTATAAGTAATTGGTCTTAAAATCTACTCCAACACCAATATCATAACTCCCGAAGAATGGGTCCTGCAAACTACCAAGGTAACTTCCATTCTCAGCATCGCATAACTTCAGGCGGGGTGGATTATTATCAACAACCACAAAAACTGACTTGCTATTGTAAATATAAGGATAAGCAACATCCTTACAATCATTTACATTGGATAAGACCTCCCATTGTTTAGTAATATAATGTTCGTAAGGTGTAAATTTGCAGAATTTACAGGTATAAGGAGAGAATAAGCCAACAGCAAAGATATTGCCATCTACCGGGTCTTTCTCAAGACCGCTGATGCCATATTCTGACTGACCTGCAAGTTTGAAAACGTCCAAAATATCACCTGGAGTAGAAAATAATATTGTTGAAGTTGTAACTAAAATTATTATTACTAAAAACTTCATTATCATAACCTCCTTGACCAGTGGCTTGCCCAGTGGTTACAATACCACGACCTGATATAATTATACACCATTAAGATAGATTATTGGAATAAATAATGAAGGGGGGGCAATAACATCCCCCCCTCAAACTTAAGCCAAGAATGCTTATTTGAACATTGACTTGATATCACCAACTGATGTTGGAGATATCTCTGTCTGGTTGTAGTTGCCTATGTCTATCTCCTTGATGTTGTTTGATGGATAGAAGCATGCTGTGTATAGTGTTTCGCTGGTTGTGCCATGGTAGTTGTCACGACCTCTCGCAAGTCCAACCATATAGGTCGTTCCCCAGTTGTTCATTGTTATTGTATCATCCTGTGAACCATCAGAACACTTGAATACCCAGATTGCATATACGCTCGCTGTGTGAATAACAAATACATGGTTCCAGCCCATGGCGATTCCCATTGCCGGTGAAGAGCAGGTTGCAAAACTGGCCCAGGATGTGCCATTCCACTTCATAACACTTGTAAAATTATAGTTGTCACAATACAGGGTTGTTCCCCAGCCGTTCGTATAGTCACCCTCAATACCTTCGTCGTATCCACCGCTGAATGCGTCAGTAAGGGTTCCAACAGAACTACCATCACCTGGTTTTATAAGATGAATTCTTGGTGCGTTCTGGTCAAGCATAACAAGGTAGTCAGTTCCACTTAAGGTATACTTCCAGCCAATATCAAAAACCCAATACATGCCTGAAGCAGTCAGCCATGTAATAATTATAGGATGGGTATCATCGTAGTTCTTGAACTTGCAGAATATAACATTGCCTGTAGCATTTGGACCAGCAGCCCAGATGTTTGTATCTGTCGGGTCATAAGCAAGACCTCTAACACCACCCCCTGGTTGACCTGTAAGAGTGAATGTTGCAAGTGTATCGCCTTTTGCGGCATAGGCAGATACTACTGCCAGAATTAATGTTACAAGAATTAAACCTTTCATAACACTACCTCCTTGACCACGGGTTACAATGCCACGACCTGATATAATTATACACCATTAAGATAGATTATTGGAATAAATAATGAAGGGGGGCTATAGCCCCCCCTGTGAAATATTCGTTGCGTTTAATGGAACATTGACTTGATATCACCGACTGATGTTGGAGATATCTCTGTCTGGTTGTAATTGCCTATGTCTATCTCCTTGATGTTGTTTGATGGATAGAAGCATGCAGTATAAAGTGTCTCACTGGTTGTGCCATGCCAGTTATCACGACCTCTTGAAAGTCCAACCATATAGGTTGTTCCCCAGTTGTTCATTGTTATTGTATCATCCTGTGTCCCATTAGAGCACTTGAATACCCAGATTGCATACACGGTAGACGTGTGGATAACAAATACATGGTTCCAGCCCATTGCATTTCCCATTGCTGGTGTAGAGCAGGTCGCAAAACTGGCCCAGGTAGTGCCATTCCACTTCATGACACTTGTAAAATTATAGTTGGTGCAATATAGTGTTGTGCCCCAACCATTCGTATAGTCACCCTCAATACCTTCGTCGTATCCACCGCTGAATGCGTCAGTAAGAGTTCCACCAACACTGCCATCCGATGGTTTTATAAGACGAATTCTTGGTGCGTTCTGGTCAAGCATAACAAGGTAGTCAGTTCCACTTAAGGTATACTTCCAGCCAATGTCAAATACCCAGTATTGTGCTGAGTTAGCTGTTACCCAGTTCGTTACTATTGCGTGGGTGTCATCATAGTTCTTGAACTTGCAGAATATGATATTATTTGCAGCCTGTGGACCAGCAGCCCAGATGTTACCATCTGTTGGGTCATAAGCAAGACCTCTGACACCATTTGCTGGCTGACCTGAAAGAGTAAATGTGGCAAGTGTATCGCCTTTTGCGGCATAGGCAGATACTACTGCCAGAAATAAAGTTAGAACTATTATACCTCTCATTACAACACCTCCTTTTGTAACATATGTTATTTTATATAATAAAAAATCATCTGTCAAGAGAAAAATTTAAAATTATTTTCAGTCATATTTTCAGCAGGAATTTCATCCTAATTTAATAATCAACAACACTTCTTTGAACATAATATAAATATTTCTATTTACAAATAATAATCAAGACATAGAATTAAATACATCTGTATAAAATATAAACTATGACCATGAGTAGAAAGAGAGAGATATTCGGCTGGCTCATCTATGACCTGGCAAATACCATCTACTCAATGAATGTCGTCACGCTCTACTTCGCACAATGGCTCATTATAGACCTCGGTCAGAAGGATATAGTATATTCAATCACATTCTCACTATCGCTTGTAATAACGGGCATTCTTACACCAGCAATAGGTGCTTATTCGGATACAAGGGCTAACAAACATATATTCCTCATTTTCTTTACCTGCCTCTGCTGTTTCGCAACATCAATGATTGGGTTCTCTAATGTCACCCACTCTCTATTAATACCTCTTGCACTAATTCTCTTCATCACTGCCAATTTTGCCTATCAGACATCTCAGGCACTATACAATGCTCTCCTTCCATCAGTTGCCAGACCAGACGTGCAGGGAAGAATATCAGGATGGGGTGTGGCGCTTGGCTATGCTGGTTCCATCATCGGCATGATAGCAATACTGCCATTTGTGAGAGCAGGCGGCAGGATAGCATCATTTTTACCAACAGGAGTTCTATTCCTTCTTTTATCACTGCCAACCTTCATATTAGTAAGAGACAGGTCAATAAGGGCTGGTAAATCAATAAATATCAGAGATGCTTATAAGAAAGTAATATGGACGATAAGGTCTGCCAAAAACTATCCTGGACTCCTTCGCTTCTTAATAGCAAATGCTTTCTATGAAGATGGTATCGCAACCGCCATTATCTTTATGGCAGTATATGCACAGAAGGTGATGGGGATGCCAGACACAATAAAGGTGCCATTCTTCATCGTCTCAACCACATTCGCAGTCATTGGCTCAGTGGTAATTGGTTATATAACAGACAGGTATGGTCCAAAAAGGACACTGGTCTTTTTAATATCGGGATGGATTATATCACTTACTGCGGTTGCAATAATAAAGAGCACTACATTGTTCTGGATTCTCGGCTCAATAATTGGCATTCTGCTCGGTGGCGTCTGGACATCATCAAGACCGCTTCTACTCCGGCTTATACCAGAGGGAATGGAAGGTGAGGCATTCGGTCTATTCGCACTCTCGGGAAGGTTAGCAGCAATCACAGGTCCACTTCTGTTTGGCGCTATTGTCCTGTTAGCAGAACCACTCGGCAATACAAAATACCGCCTAGGGATAGCAGGTCTCGTGATAATGATGACAATAGGTCTGATAATACTACTCGGTGTAAAGATAAGAGACAAATTTAATTAGACATATAAATAATTTGATTTATTATAATGTCAATGAAGGAGAGAATATGAAGAAGTTTATTATATTATTATGCTGTGTCATCTCAGTTGGTTATATATTTGCAGAAGGGAAAAAATACGAAGCGGAAGGTCTATCATTTATGCTCCCTTATGGTTTCAGCGAGGTTGAAAATCCCATTAAAGACAAAGAGAATGCCCCTGTATTTGCAAAATACTATATGAACGAGAAAGCAGACCTGCTTGTGAGAGTGAGGAAAGACGACTGGGGTGAGGGTGAATTAAACGATGTTAATCTCTTCGCATATGCAACTGCCTATGTTGCCAATGCTATTGGCTACATACCAAAGAGTGATGCCCTTATGAAGATGGAGTCAAAGGACTATGAACTGATGAAGGCGGACGGTGGTGTTCTCGCTATATTTGAACTATCAAAAGACCAGGAAGAGATTCAGGGCTTCAAGTTTGAGATACTTCTGATGTTAATGAAGAAGCCAAAAAGTATATATCTTATCAGTTATCAATATAATGACCTGTCCGATGAATGGGATAACTGCGGAAAAATGCTCTTCGATAATGTTGAGATAAAGGAGTAAAAAACCAGTTAAATATAATCCTATGTAAATATTGTTGAATAATGCCCTTCAAATATCTCTGATACTATCTCTATATTCAATTGCCATTTGTTGACAACAGTGAAATTTGATGCTTTTTAATGAATATACCCGAGCCCCCGCAATTCCTCTATTTTCTCTCTGTCCGTTGAGATTGGCACCGGAAGGTGAACATCTTTTTGCAACATTCCCTCATACGTTGGTATCTTCATAACAGGGCAATTCTTCAGAAATTCATCTGTGATGGCGGACAAAAGAACCTTGCCATCCATATCTTCACCAACTGGAAAACCAAGAAGGGCAAGAATTGTAGGTGTAACATCCACAACACTTGCATTTTCAATAATAGTTCTTTTTATTGAACTACCATTCATTATTATGATGCCGTTAATTCTATGGTCCCCTGATAGACCACTGGATACTATAAATCTGTCCGCCCCCACCTTCTTATCACCAATAATGACTATATCAGTTGGTTTTATATCTGTATTAAACTCTATCTCAATATCCGCACCTTTACCGAACTGCACGCCCTTACTTTCAACCTTTGTGAACAGTTTCCGTCCATCCTCTGCTTTTATAGAACTGAGAGAATCGCATATCTTTTTCAGGATATTCTGTGTCTCACCGCTCTTTACAATACCGCCTTTCTCTCTTCCCGCAATATTAAGACGAAGATTCCTCTTATTAGACCAATCTGCAGGAAGGGAATAAACAACACTTTCTTTCAATATGAGTTCACCTTTATCAAACCTGGCAAGACCCATCTCCGTCAGAAGGGCGTTCATATCATAGTTCGTCCTGTCAGGCATTGGACCAAAGCCATGGTCAGATACAATGATTATTTGATAACCCTCCAGAACGGGCATGATAAGCCCAATCATCTCGTCCACCCATCTATAATATTCCGTAATTACATTTCTAAAATACTGTCTATCCTCCTCTGTGATATTATCGTATCTTGCCTGTGGTGTGAGAGGGTCCATATACTTCCAGAAAAGATGACTTACACCATCAATCCCCTTGATATATATTCCAACAACGTCAGGGGCATACCTCTCCACAATATATGCACCTGTTCTAAACATAGCAAGGTCCAATCTCAGATGGTGCCTTAATAGATAAACATATTTGTTTTTCTCAAAGTTGTCAGTCCTTGGCTCATACTTGTCTTTGAAATCCTTATCAAAAGGAAAGTTGGTAAACCTCTGAGTGAGTTTGTCAATCTCTTCATCACTGATGTCTATATATGGTTTTACTTCGTCCTGAATTGATGGGGGGTAATATGCATTTTTAATATCCTTCTCACTGAACCTATCCGTGATAATTATGCCATTCACCTTTTCAGCGGGATGTGATGCCCAGAATGCGAGGAATGCTGATGTCTTATTACCAATACTTGTTATATTCCATATTGCAAGTGACTTTCTCTCTCCGCTTCCGACCGGGACCTGTTGATACTGCCCCTCAACTTGAACTGTGTAATCTTTTATGCCATGTTTTTCTACTTTTTTTCCCGTTAAAATTGTAGTCCAGAGTGTTGGTGATAGCATCGGTTCAATAGAAGTGAGATTACCATAAGACCCATTTTGCATCAATTTTTCAATATTGGGGAGTTCACCATTTCTTACCATTGGAACGATAATATCAAAGGTTGCACCATCAAGTCCTAAAAGAAAGACCTTATTATTGCTTCTCTTTGCGAGATTTTCTACTTCCTCAGTTGATACTGCCCTCTCTTTTGCATTTTTCCCACAATAAACAAAAAATAATAAAAATAGCGCAATATAAACCATCAAAATGGCTATATATCTCTTCATAACATCACCTTTTAGAACCAGAAAAGATAGATTACAATCCATTTATAAAAAGGGTATTATACACTATCTTCTATTCACTCTTCTTTTTTCTCATAATCCCAGATGAGAATCCTGCCACAGTGTTCACAGAAAACCAATCTCTTCTCTGCTTTTATTTCAACAAACTGCTTTGGAGTAACCTTTACAAAACATGACTGACAGAATCCCTGTTCATTTATCGTAGTAATAGCATTCTCCCTGTATCTCTCATAATACCTCTTATAAAGGTTCTGAATCTGCCTTCTGATTCTTGATACCAGATTATCCTTACCAGAAGCAATATATCTAAGTTCTCTCAACACCTCCTGAACTTCTTCTTCATGTAAACCTTCCTGAGTTAAGTTATCAAGAACCTTCTCAAATCTTGAAAGGAGAAGGTCAATTTTCTTTATCTCATTTATTAACTCTACCTCTTCCCTGCTTCTCTCTTTCTCCTCTTCCTCTTCAAATGGCAAAACAACCTCCCTTATATACTAAAATCACCTATTCATACTTGCCTGTTTTCAAATTCTCAACCGTCTTCCTTACATCTTCTGCATTTTCTGCGTTTGGTTCAAGTTCTAAATACCTTTCATAATGGTAGATGGCATTCTTCGCATCTTTAACCTTCAAGTAAAGCGATGCAATGTTATAGTGAGTGACCGCTTTATCATTTTGAATCTCAAGTGCCTTTTTATAAGCATCTATAGCAAGACCGAAATAATTCTTCCAGTCAGTAGATGTTGCACCATAATACCAGTAGTTATTGCCAAGCATAACAAGTGCCTCAGTTTGCTTTTGATTTATAACCAGTGACTTTTTCAGAAGCTCTATAGCACCCAATCTATTTGCCTTCTCCTCTTCTAATTTTGCAAGCCGAACATAGGAAGTAGCATATCCAGGGTCAACAGTAAGTGCCTGTTTGAATGCGGCTTCTGCATAACCAAAATCCTCCGGGACAGGAACCTTTCCTTTTGATTCATCACGCGCTTTCTTCATCTCTTCGGTTACAGCAAAAAATTTATCTATTGTCCCCAGCAGCCCCAGGGTATCCTTGTATTTCCCCCCTGAATCCTTAAAAGCACCTAAAGCAATTGAAAGACCACCAGAGACCATCTTCCCATCTTTGAGAGAGAGTGAAATTTCATTTATTAGATTATCCTTTGCAGAATTAAATCCGTTATCATCAATATTAAAAGGTGCTGATTTTAGATTGTCAAGCAGTGATTGAAGGGCATCCTTCAAACCCTTTGTAATTATTACATTCTGGGCTAGAAACTGCTTGCCTTTCATGTAGTAATTGACTCCTTTAAGAATATAAAACGAGGGCATATCGCTGTCCAACCTTATCGCAATGTCATAGTTATAATTGGCTGTATCAAAGTCATTCTCAAACATATACGCATCACCCATAAGGGTGTAAGCGTAAGCAAAATCCGGGTCGTCCTCAACTGCCTTACTTGCAAAACCAATTATCTGACCGGTTATTGGAAGACCTATGCATTTTGATGCCCACCTTAGCGCCCTTATATCCTTTGTATAGTGGTCACCAATCTTATTCTTCACGTCATCAGATACATTTATTCCAATTAAACCCAGGCAATCATACGACATTTGAATAACTTTTAACTGTATATCTTGTGGAGTAACCTCTAATTCACCTGTCTTAACAGGAGTAGTGCTATCAACCTTATATACTGAATATTTAACCTTGACTTGCTCATCTGACTTTTTCTCATAAGTTCCAACTACGACGCTATAACAACCCATATACTTTGCAACCAGAATAGCATCCTCCGGTTTAATCTCTGCCTTTGTATTTATTTTGAGGTGCTCACAGGTTTTCATTACTTCATCACCAACTGATACAAGAACCATATGTGTCTTCTCAAATGTTATACCTATAAGAAGTGGAAAGGCATTCCTGAGCCATGAAACATCTATAAATGGTTTTGCCTCACCAATATCAATACCAGGAGGAATACCAGTTTCAAAAGGTAATGGTGTAACCTCAGATGAACCAGCACCTTCACCAATTTGAACAAAGGGAAGTATTAACACTACCTGCCTTGTTAATTCTGGATATATTTCAGTCGGAGGTTGTGCATATAAAATGCAAGCAACCGAGAAAATAAAGAAAACTATTAGAATTTTTCTAATCATCTCAATCCTCCCTAAAAATCTTAAACCAACCTTCTACTAGCATCTTTACCTGGAGTTTTATTATAAAGTTCACTTACATGAAATATATAAACTGCTGGAAATTTTCTATCAATATTCTTGGGAATATGAAATATGTCGTGCATCGTTGTAACAAATCTGAAATATGGACTATCTTCACTGATAATTTCCACCACAGCATTTACCATATAAGAAAGACATCCTCTTTCAATATCAACATACAATAAATTAGCCCTCGGGTCTTTCTTAACATTTCTGAATGTCTTCTTAGCATATATCTCTATTGAAGAAAGCCGGGTATCATCAAGATTATTTATATTTGAGTAAAAATCAATCAGAAATTCTATTCCCTCCCTAATACCTGTCTCTCTACCTCTTTTTATCTCTTCTTCCACTCTTGTTATCTTTTTTATCATCTCACCAAGCAGTGATGGTTGAGGAAGAAGACCAACACCCTTTGCACAGGAGTTAGTTGGAAAAACATCACCTGCATCTTTTGTTGTCATAATCGGAAGATGAGCACCAAAATTTGGCATCCTCTCTTCCCCCTTTAATATCAATGTAAGAAGCTCCTTCCTTGACTCTGATTGCCAGGCAATGAATGACCCGGGCAGTTTCCTAACTGGATAAACCTTCTCTTTGCCTTCTACCTTAAAACTTATCTCTCTTTCAATCATATATAAATTATATCATCATCTTATAAAATCTTTAGCCAATCGTGCATAAGAAAATAAAATCTATCTATCAGAAGCGATAACCTGCTCATAACCACTGCACCAAACCTTGCACCAAGTGTAACCATAATGAAAAACCTGCCAATATATGCAGATGAACCGATTATTCCTTTATGCGGTCTTGTCATAAAAAAGTAACAAAGAGTAGTAATAGTTCCAAATAGAATTATTATATTATTAATATTCAATGCCGGTATAAAACCCCAGATAAGCCCTTGAGACCATAACGGCTTAACAGTCGCTATTATCTGCTGTCTGATTGACGCATCAAGGGCACCTGTTATTCCTATAGCACCTGAAAGACCAAAGAAATAAGCAAGAGGGATTCTCGTGAGCCAGGCGTATCTCTTTGAGAAGCGAAAATAGAAGAGTAGACCTATAATTATTGGCACAACATTAATCCACATTCCCCCCTTAATCATTGGCTTTACACCAAAGTTGGCTACATTGAAGTAGTTTATAACGACAAGATGCCCCGCTGTAAAGCCAACAAGTATATGCTCGGCAAGGCGATAAAACGGATTCTGACGCCATAATAAACTGCCTATGGCAAGAGTGAGCAGTGCTGCAATCCATATACCAAGTGTTTCCATTTAATAAATGCTCCTACTTATCAAACTATTTCCCCAATTCAGCATTCTCTTTACCTTTAATTTTTCTTATCCACAGAAAAGCAAGATTACCAATAAGAATGAGAATTAATATCATTGCCTGTCCCACCGATTGAGCAGAGAGCGATATTGTCCCGAGACCCTTTTTACCAATTAAACCCTCATACTCACTTGCACCCTTAAGACCTATTATATAACCCTCTATCTGACCTGATTCTACATATGGCATAATCGGTGGAACAGATGCTGCTGTAAGACCGCACACTAACCGAAAGTCCTTCTTAAACGACTGTATCTGTTCAAGATATGTCGTCGGGCCTGAAGGACTATCAGATAAATCAACCATAAGCGAGACATCGCCAGCACCCACAATATCTTTCAGAACTGGCATATCATCTGTCTTATTCCCTGAAAAGTCAGTTTTATAAACTGCTTTTATATTATCTTTCAGAAGGCGAACCATACTCTGAGCCCCGGCAGCATAACCAAGATTGACATAATCAATTCCATATGTGAGACCTTCTTCATCACCTATCTTTCTTAAAATCCTTTCTGCAAACATCGGACCCTGGTCCCACATTGATATTGACACTATTTTAAGATGGCGTCTCATCATATGTCTGACCAATGCCTCCATCTGTGGAACCATCTCTGCTCTGTTTGCCGCCTCAAAGTCCGCCCCAAAAAGAACTACGCTTCCCTCCGGCAGTCTGTCAATGGCATTATAAACAGCCATTGTCTTATCAGATGCTTTCTTACCAGCGCTTGGAATAAACATAGCAACGATAACAATTATTCCAAATGCTATAAATATGACATGATGCGCCTTCATAAAATCATTCAACCAAGAAAGTGTCCCCTCTCAATACCAAGTATCACACGCAAGAACACAGCAATACCTCCAAGTGATGCACCAAGCAGAATACCCCTGCTCCCGGCAGAATTCGGGATATTCATCACCCACTCGCCTATCTTAGGAATATATGGTGAGATTGACTCACCGAGTGTTGACTTCCCGAGCATTACAAGTGTCGCTGAAATAACCAGGACGAGTGCTTCTGCTGTTCTAATTCTAAATGCCCTGAAGCATGCAGATGCAATAAAGAAAGAAAGAATTGCAAATATTGCTGTTGTCAGGGGCGTAAATATGAATTCAAAGAGAAAACGATATAGCAAAGATTGTGGTGACATAGATATTCCAATGATAATTGTCCCCAGCATGACGATGATGAGTATTATTGAGTAGATTGAACCACTCCCTCTTCTTATGACCTTTATTCCATGAATCTGGAGAAGGTTGACTGCGCCAAGTGCTGCTGCGACACCGCCAATTATTATCATCCAGAACATTCCGAGACGAAGTATGCCCATAAGTGGTGGAAGTCCAGAAAACACCCCTGCAAAGCCGATGGTCGCTATTATAATTGTTATCGTTATGGGAAGCCAGTTCTTCATATCTATCTGCTAAACCAATCAAGTGGAGCGTTAATTCCAATAATACCAAGAACTGTGAATGCGAGAATCAATGCTATTATTCCTATTTTTAGCCAGTCCTCTCCACGCAGACAACCAAGGACATTCTTATCTCCCGAAAGATGCGCCCCCGCACCATATATCTCCTCACCTATCAGAGTATAATCGCATGAGATAAAATAGAATGGCAATTGTTCGAGGTCGTCTGTGCCTGCTATCTGATATGTGTTCAATATCCTACCGCCCTCTGCCATAAGAAGTGTTGCTGAACCAAATGTCCCAATCATTATATTTGAGGCGACATTTTCCTGCCTCATAACATCAAGTGCACCAACAGAATAGGCAAACGGGTCTTTCGCAATAAATCTGACCATATCAGGACGGTAGCGGTCGGGATAATTACTCGCCATATATGCTGAGCGGACAATCTCCTCAGTTGCGAGGTGGACAGTGACAACGCTGTTTGTAATTATTGGATAGGCGCCCATCTCAGCGCATTTAGATGCGAGGTGGCGAAGGATGGCGAATGCGGCGAATGTGTCAGAGAAAAAGCGGGAGATTCCAAGTGTGAAGTGAATTGGACGCCCCATCTCAACAGCCCTGCCAATTGCCTCATCAATTGCGACAAGCCCCTTAATAGGTCTTATATTAACATTCAAGCCCTTTCTTGCACTGATTATATTGTAGATATAGATACCTGCAATGATGACGAATAAGATAAAGATCGGTAATGTGGTCTGTGTGCCTTCCATTTATAATTTCTAACCTTTATCAAATAAATCTCTATCAGTCAACAGGAAATAACTATAAACTATGTAATTATATTTTAAAATATATCTTAAAAAAAATTTTATTTTTTATCTTTACAAGTATATAAATATTTTCTAAAATTTACTTAATAAAATAGGTTTTTATAAAATCTATTTTCAGGAGGTAAAGAATATGAGAGGTAAAATTAGAAGAAATGGAGGGTTCTCTATATCCATCCATACATCTGTATTATATTTATTTCTAATCTTCATATTTTCACTAACATCAATATCATTTTCAGAACCATACTGGGTTCCTTTCAATCTCAGTTTTCCTGAGGGAACACCACCAATTATGACTGCATACGAAGATGGTAATTCAACCATAATAAACCTTACAGTTCCAGGTATGTGGGTTGAAGATGTGGAGGAAAATGGTGAAATTTATCAGTCCCTTGAAATACCTGATTATCTAACATTGATGGATGTAGGTCTTCCTGCTATTCCTGCAATAGGTGGGTATGTTGGCTATAATGCTGTAAGCGATATGTCAATCAATTATACTGATGATATGACAATTGACCTTGAGAACTACAATGTATATCCATTTCAGGAGCCAGATACTGATAATGACTTATTTTCATATCCATTCACTATTAATGATAACTTATATGAAAAAGATATGTGGTATCCACTGGAGAGGGTAAATGTAGAGGATACGGAGATAATGAGGGATGTTCCTGTTTCACATTTTGGTGTAGTTCCATTTCAGTATAATCCGCTGACAAAGTTATTAAGAGTTCATCCTGAGATGACAATAACAATAACACATACCCCAAATGGAAAGGGCGGTTTTGAAGGTAAGAGCGAAGGGGATGCAGATCCAACATTTATAGGAATGTATGAGAGTTTGATAGTGAATTATGGAAATCTTGGACTTCAGCCAATTGAGACATCTGTATATGATTATTTAATTGTTACACATCCAAATTTTGAGACGCAGGCAAATGACCTTGCTAATTATCTTCATAATACTTTTGGTTATTCAGTATATGTTGATAGTATAGCAACAGCAGATTGGAATGTTATTTATGATAGGATAAAAAAATTTTATGAGGGTTATAGAAATGACTATGTTTTACTTATTGGTGATACAGATTATATTCCAATAGCATATAAATATGGTATTTCAAGTGATATGGTATATTCATGTTTGAGATACGATGATGATATTCCTGATATTGCTCTTGGTAGATTATCTGTGACAAATTCAACAAAGGCACAATTGCAGGTAAATAAGATTAAGTGCCATTATATGTATGGTCTTAATCATGATAGAATGTTAAAGAGCTTACTTGTTGCACATTTAGGTAGATGGCAAGACACAGGTGAATTATATCCGTTTGAAAAATGCAAGGAGAGGGTATGTTCACATAATTATATAAAATATACTCCTTATTTGACATTTATGCCTGGAAGGTCTGGATGGAAAAATCAGGATGTAATAAACTATGTTAACGAGTATCATTATATGTTTATCAACTATAGAGGTCATGGTTCAAGGGACGCATGGGCAGGTTGGACTACAGATAAAGAGGATCCTGACTTTGATGGAGAAGATATTGATCAGATAAACCCGGGAAATGAAAGACCTGTTGTATTCAGTATATGTTGTGATACAGGATATATTCTACAAAGTGAGTGTTTCTGTGAAAGGTGGATGAATATACAGGGGGGTGCAGTTGGCATAATAGGTGCAACATTTGCAACTACTACTACTTCTAATAGTATTTTTGATGAGTGGCTATATAGAGTAATGTATGATAATGGTGAGAAACATCTTGGTCTTATTGTTAATTGGGCTAAACTTGAGATGTTAAAGACATTATATTTTAGTGATTATTCAGAAGGCTTATTAACGCATTATGCATTTGTTCTTCTTGGTGACCCATCATTGGAAGTTGTTCCTCTTATGTCTCCTGGAAAAGGTTACATTACAATGAATGATAAATCATATAAGAGATCCCTTAATAATAACAACTTAAATCCAGAAGTAACTGTCTATCCCAACCCTTCTTATGATGTATTTAATATAGTTATAAATAACTTCAGTGATAACTATTCTGTGAAATTATACGATATATCAGGTCGGCTTATCTATTCAGAAGATAACAGAGGTGAAGGGTCAAAAAATACAATAAAAATAGACCCAATAAATCTTGGAATGTCACAGGGTGTATATTACATATCTGTTTCATCAGATGATTGTAATATAATAAAGAGGATTCTTTATATTAAAGAATAACAAAGGAGGTGATTGATATGTTTAAAAAAATAATATTCCTTCTATTCGTAGTAATGCTTGTAATTTTTAGATGTTCAGATAATAAAAACTATAATACTTATCTCATTTTTAAGGGAGATAGTAGCCATATGCCTGTTTGGTATTCTACAGATGAATTTATTATTTTCTTATATAATTATGACGTTGCAAGTATAAACCCTGATGGCCAGAATTTTAATATATTGCTTAGCGGTGCTGAAAAAATTAATTCTGTAAGTGACGATGGATATATCATATTTGATACTTCAAGTGATGTGAACAGCAAAGATATGTATTATTTCAAGCCAGGTTCAGACCCTGTTAAGTTCCCTTTTAAAGGTTTTTGTGCATCTGTATATGGAAATTTATCTGGAAAATATAACATTGTTTATTTATATGACGATAATGAGGAAACTCTTGGATGGAGCATATATATAGCTGATATAAATGGCTCAACACCAAAAAAGATTATAGGTGAAGGTTACTTTTATGACCCCGCTTGGTCTCCTGATGGAAGAAAGATAGTATATACCAAATATAATAACTGGAGCTCTAAAAACGCTGGAACTTCTTACTCACCAGATGATACTAGCAATTACAATATTTGTATTTACAACCTTGAAATTGAGAGTATGAGTATTTTATATACTTATGATGAAATTAGTTGCCCAAGATTTTCACCTGATGGTAATTACATTACTTTTGCAGCTCCTAGTGAGAATCAAAATATCTCTCAGAATGTCGTATGGTTAATAAAAACTTCTGGTGGCGACCCCTGGCAGGTGACAGAATATCCATATGAACCTGGAAGGGATACACATGGTGTTTACTATCTCTCCTGGTCTCCTGATGGAAAGTGGATTGTCTATGATATGGGGACTGAGGGCGAACTCTGGAAGGTGCATGTCTTTAAGTAGGACTGCGTAAAGGACATTTGTTGTTAATATTGGCAGGTTGAAATATACCTGCCTTTTTATGAATATTTCCTTTTATAAAAAATAAAAAATCTTTACTAAAAGAAATCAACCCCCAATGAAAATACAAGAAACTGAGCGTCCATTTCCTTAGATTTCAGATATTGCTTTTCAATCTCAGTGACACCTATACCCTTCGCATAGAACCATCTCATCCCCCCTATAATTGTTACTAACTTGCCCGGTAGAACCTCAATACCAAAACCAATACAGGGACCATAATGATATATAATATTGCTAAAGTTCTTCCACTCAGGAATTGTAAGATTTCCAAAACCAATTCCTCTTCTATAGAACTCAAATAATCCCATAATATATGGTGTCAAATAAGGATTATTTGAGAAACGAATTTTAACTCCACCACCAAAGAACCAGACCGAAGAGGTGATATTTTTAATCTGGTCATCTTTATATCCAAATTTTTTCAAATAACTTTGAGCAAGTTTATCCTCACCCAACATTGCATAACCAATATCAGGTGCCACAACAACAAACCTTCCCGAACCAAAGTTTCCCGAGAATATATAAGCAGGTCCACCATAGAACCTGTCTTTTGACCATTCACCCATCGGTTTTGTCAACGAAAGGCCAACACCAATGATTGCATTACTCACACTGGCAAGAAGAACAACCATAAGAAACAGAATCACAAGCCATCTTCCCATCTTTTAAACCTCCTGCTGATATTATATCAGATAAATAATCTATTAAAGTAGTTTAGATTAATTTTTAATAAAAAAACAGATACTTAAATCTATGTAGAATTAAAATTATATTGAAAATAATTTCACAATGTATTAATATCACCTGATTTATGAACTTGAAGAGTATTGATAACAGATGAATATTTGTCTACCAAGACAAATGATTTTTTTATATATCCTGATTTATTGCATTAGAGAGAATTTTAGTAAGAAAGATGGAAACATTAAGGTTAGATGTAGATAAACTCAAAGGATTCACAACTGCTATATTCAAGAAACTCGGTGTCCCAGAAGGTGATGCAGTTATTACAGCAGATGTTTTGATTTCTGCTGACAGACGCGGAATACCATCGCATGGCATTGCCCGACTTCCCCGATATATTGCAGACCTTGAGACAAAAAGAACATCATCAATCTACTCACCAACAATCATAAAGGAGACACCCATAAGCATTATCATAGATGTAAATAAAGCGCTTGGTCAGGTCTCCGCCTATAGGGCAATGGTGAAAGCAATTGGTCTTGCAAAGAAATCCGGTCTTGGCATCGTGCTTGTAAAAAATAGCAGTCATTTTGGGATTGCTGGCTACTATTCTATGATGGCACTTGATGAAGATATGATTGGCATCTCCATGAGCAATTCAACACCTCTCGTAGTTCCAACATTCTCAAAAGAAGCGCTTTTAGGGACAAATCCCCTGAGCATAGCATTTCCTGCAAAAAACCACCGCGCTATAGTCATTGATATGGCTACAAACACGGTTCCAAGAGGAAAACTTGAGGTTTATTCAAGGCAGGAGGAGAAGATGCCTCTCACCTGGGCAGTAGACCAGGACGGTATGCCAACAGATGACCCAACACTCGTTCTTAAAAATCTTAAAGAAAGATTGGGTGGTGGTCTTCTTACACTTGGTGGTGCAGGAGAGACAAACAGCGGACATAAGGGCTACTGCCTTACACTTGCGGTTGAAGTCCTCACAGGACTTCTTGCCGGTAGTGCCTTTTCCACTGACATTGGAAAGAAAGAAGACAGAAATGACATCTCATTCTTACTGTCTGCTATGAGAATTGACATCTTCAGAAGTCCCGATGAGTTTAAGGAAGATATTGATAACATTATTGAAAAACTTAAGGGCGCAAGAAAATCAATGGGTGAGAAGATAATCTATATACCTGGTGAAAAGGAATTTATTAAAGAGGATGGTAATTCAAAAACTGTTGAAATTACAACAGATATTTATAATATTATAAGTGAACTCGGGAATAAGTATGGTTTGATAATATAAAACGGACCATTTTTTAGGAGGTATTTAGAAAATGTCACACCATTATCCAAAATGGATGTTCAAGAAAAAGAAGGAAGGGCATCCATTGAGTAATGTAAGTGAACCAAATCTGTTTAGGGAGATATTCCCCTATACTGAGGTTCCAAGGGTTGAGTTTGAGGATACTATTGTCCCTCTTTCTCCAGCAGAAGAAATATGGATTACAGACACTACATTCCGTGATGGACAACAATCAAGACCACCTTACTCGGTCGAACAGATTGTAAAAATATATGACCTTTTGCATGAGTTGGGTGGACCGAAGGGAATAGTGAGACAGAGTGAGTTCTTCATCTACACAGACAAGGACAGAGAAGCGGTTGAGAAGTGCCTTGCCAAGGGCTACGACTATCCAGAGGTAACAAGCTGGATAAGAGCAAATCCAAAGGACTTTGAGATTGTAAAGTCAATGGGTCTGAAAGAGACAGGAATGCTAACATCAATCTCCGACTACCACATCTTTATGAAATTTGGCAAGACACGCCAGGAAGTAATTGATGACTTCATGAAAGTAGTAGAGGCGGCAGCAAATGCGGGACTCAAAGCGATAAGGTGCCACTTTGAGGACATCACAAGGGCTGACTTCTGGGGATGTGTCATGCCATTTGCAGAGCGACTGATGAGGTTCTCAGAAGAAAGCAAACTCTACATCAAGATTCGCCTCTGCGACACGATGGGATATGGTGTTCCATGGCCAGAGGCAGCGCTCCCGAGGGGTATACCAAAGATGATATACCATCTGAGAAAAGAACTTGGAATTACATCTGACCGTCTTGAGTGGCACGGTCATAATGACTTCCACTTTGTTCTCGTAAACCCGATTACCGCATGGCTCTATGGCTGTTCTGCCGCAAATGCATCGTTGTTTGGCATTGGTGAGAGATGCGGTAACCCACCACTTGAGGCACTCTGCATTCACCACGCAGGTCTCACAGGAAAAACCAATGGCATGAATTTCCATGTTATAACCGAACTTGCCGATTACTTCAGAGAAATGGGCATAAACATACCTGATAACTATCCATTTGTCGGACGCAACTTTAATATTACAAGCGCAGGCATTCATGCAGACGGTGTTCTCAAAAACGAAGAGATATACAACATCTTTGACTCTGCAAAGATACTCAATAAACCATATGGCATCGCTGTTACAGATAAATCAGGTGTCTCTGGAATTGCGCTCTGGTATGACCAATACCTCAGATTGACTGGCGATAAGTTAATAAATAAAAAGCATCCAGGCGTTCAGGAGGTTTATAAGTGGGTTATGGAACAATATGACAAGCGTCGCACAACATCAATATCGACTGAAGAACTTATTGAACTCGGGAAGAAATACCTGCCTGAATATTTTAAATAAGCACCAACGACATAAATGCTGTTGATATAGAATTGGTAATATAACACCCCCTTCCCTAAATAAACAGTGGAGGGGTGAAAAAACACAGTGCATTAGAATTGAACCGATAGTCAATATATGTAAATATTGAAGATAGATGAGGAGGAAGTTATGCCAAAGAAGAAAGAAACGGAGACAACGGAGAAATGCCCTTACTGCGGGGCAATACTGGGCAGTGCGGACCCTGTGACGGAGGCAATGCATAAGGAGATTGAAGGAAACCTTGATGATGCTGTTTATCTATATCAAAAAGCGCTAGAGAAGGACCCTGAAAATATTTATATAAGATTCCATCTTGGTGAAATACTGTATCGCCTGGGTAAAACAGATAAGGCAAGGGATATCCTGTCTTCAATTATAGAAGTTGCACCTAAATTTGCCGAGGTTTTATATCTTCTGGGACTTATTTCGTATAGAAGGGCAAGAATCAGAGAAGCAATAGAATACTTTGAAAAGGCGCTTGAATGTGACCCGCATATGGCAATGGTTCATTACTGGCTCGGCTTCGCATCCTATCATGCAGGACTTCTTGAAAAAGCATATAAATCATATGAGTATCTAACTAATGAACATCCTGATATAACAATCGCTTTTTATCATCTTGGAGTTGTCAGTTTAAGCCTTGGAAGAATTGAAAAGGCGATAGAGAGCTTTAAAAAAGTTCTTATTGAGAATCCACAGTCACCAAGAGCACACAGTTTTCTAGCAGAAGCATATTATAAAAAGGGTCAGATATATGAAGCAAAGGAAGAATTGAAAAAGGTTTTAGAGGTAGAACCAGATGATAAAAAGGCAATTACAATGCTTGAACTCATAACTGATGAGAAAGTAATCCCGGATGTTTAAAACAGGAAAGAGTATATGAAAGGAACAGTAGTAGAAAAGATACTTAAAGAACACATTGTTGAAGGCGAACTTATGCCCGGTCAGTCAATATCAATTCGCATAGACCAGACATTAACTCAGGACGCAACAGGCACGATGGCATTCCTGCAATTTGAAGCCCTTGGCATTCCAAAGGTTCAGACAGAACTATCTGTTTCATACATAGACCACAATACACTTCAGATGGGCTTTGAAAACGCAGATGACCACAGATATCTTGAGTCAGTTGCTGACCGCTTCGGTGTTATATTCTCAAGGGCAGGAGCCGGCATCTGCCATCAGGTTCATCTTGAAAGGTTTGGCGTGCCAGGTAAAACGCTTCTAGGTTCTGACAGCCATACTCCAACAGGTGGTGGTATCGGAATGTTTGCAATAGGCGCGGGTGGTCTTGATGTTGCCTGTGCTATGGGTGGTGAGCCATTCTACCTTATCTGCCCAAAAGTAATAGGCGTTCACCTCATTGGCAAACTCCCTGACTGGGTCAGCGCCAAGGATGTCATTCTAAAGGTCCTCTCAATTCTTACATCAAAGGGCAATGTTGGATATGTCCTTGAATACTCTGGTGTTGGTGTAAAGAACCTGACTGTGCCGGACAGAGCCACTATAACCAATATGGGTGCGGAGACAGGCGTCACGACATCCGTATTTCCATCAGATGAAGAGACGAAGAGATTCTTAAGGGCTGAGGGAAGGGAAAAAGCATATAGAGAGATATTGGCAGATAAGAATGCAGAATATGAACGTGTAATAGAGATAGACCTGTCAAAACTTGAACCACTTGTCGCGAAACCACATAATCCAGACAATGTTGCTACTGTAAAAGATGTTGAGGGAACAAAGGTAGCACAGGTCTGCATCGGTTCATGCACAAACTCATCATATAGAGATTTAATGACTGTCTCTGCCATGCTGAAAGGCAGAAAGATAGCACCGAATGTGAGTTTAGTTATCGCTCCGGGCTCAAGGCAGGTTCTCCAGATGATTACAAAAGAGAGCGCCCTTATGGATATTATTAATGCAGGTGCGAGGGTTATGGAGCCAACCTGTGGCTTCTGTATTGGTATGGGGCAGTCGCCACCATCAGGGAGCGCCAGCGTCAGGACGATAAATCGCAACTTTGAGGGTAGAACTGGCACACAGGACGCGCAGGTATTTCTTGTAAGCCCGGAGACAGCGGTTGCGACAGCGCTGAAGGGTGTCATCTCAGACCCGAGAAAACTTGATATGAAATACCCGCGAATTGACTATCCTGAGCACTTTATCATTGATGATAGTATGTTCCTACCTCCAAAGAATCCCAATCGTGAGATAGTCCGTGGACCAAACATCGGTCCACCACCGAAAAATATTCCACTGCCAGATGAGTTCAGGTCAGTTATAAATTTAAAAGTGGGCGATAAGATAACAACAGACCATATTATGCCGGCAGGCGGTCTTCTAAAATACCGCTCAAACATTGATAAATACGCCCGATATGTCTTCTACAACGTTGACGCAAAGTTTGCAGACAGGTGCGATGAATATAAGAGCAAAGGTTACTACTGCTCAATACTTGGCGGTGAAAGTTATGGTCAGGGTTCGTCAAGGGAGCACGCGGCAATGTGCCCGATGCATCTTGGTGTGAAGGGGGTCATGGCAATCTCAATTGAGCGAATTCACCGTGCCAATCTCGTCAACTTTGGCATTATGCCGCTTTATATCACAAAAGATGACTATAACCGCCTCAATCAGAATGACACATTATTCTTTCCCGAGCCGAGAAAGAACCTTGAGAAAGGCGAGAATATAAAGGTTATAAATGAGACACAGGGATACGAACTATCCTGCTCCTATGACCTGTCAGATAGAGAGAGGGAGATAGTTCTGGCAGGAGGTTTATTAAACTATATTTCAAAGAAACATGGAGGGTAGAAGATGTATCAGAAGATAAGAGTTCCAGAAGATGGTGAAAAGATTACATTTGACGGGAAAGAACTGAATGTTCCAAACAACCCGATAATACCTTTTATAGAGGGGGATGGTATAGGACCTGATATATGGATTGCAACTAAACTGGTTTTAGATGCTGCTGTCCAGAAAGCATACCAGGGTAAGAGAAAGATTTTCTGGGTGGAGATATACGCCGGTGAGAAATCATTGAAGATATACGGTGAAAAGGTCCTGATGCCAGATGAGACACTTGAAGCGATGAAGGAGTTTATAGTGGCAATCAAAGGTCCCCTTACAACACCTATTGGTGGCGGTTTCAGAAGTTTGAATGTCACATTCAGGCAGACGCTTGACCTTTATGCATGTATAAGACCGGTGAAGTGGATACCCGGTGTCCCATCCCCCGTAAAGCACCCAGAACTTCTTGATGTTGTAATTGTCAGAGAGACGACTGAGGATGTCTATGCAGGAATAGAGTGGGCTGTGAATACCCCTGAGGCAAAGAAGGTTATTGATTTTATTAATACTCAGATGGGCAAAGACATCAGACCTGATTCTGGAATTGGAATCAAGCCAATCAGCATCTTTGGAACCAAACGGCTGGTAAAGAAAGCGATTGAATATGCTATCAAGCGTGGAAAAAAGAGCGTAACTCTTATGCACAAGGGAAACATCATGAAATACACAGAAGGGGCATTTAAGGACTGGGGCTATGAGGTCGCAAGAGATGAGTTCCCCGAAAAGACATTAACAGAGAAAGAACTCTTTGAAAAATATAATGGTGTTCAGCCCGAAGGAAAGATTGTCATAAAAGACCGCATAGCGGATAGTATGTTCCAACAAGTCCTGCTCCGTCCGGTCGAGTATGACATCATCGCGACACCGAACCTGAATGGCGACTTCATCTCAGATGCCTGTGCGGCACAGGTTGGCGGGCTTGGCATGGCGCCAGGCGCCAACATTGGTGACTATCTGGCTCTCTTTGAGGCGACCCATGGAACAGCACCAAAATATGCAGGAAAGGATGTAATAAATCCGTCAAGTTTGATTCTATCAGGTGTGATGATGCTTGAGTATATGAACTGGAATGAGGCGGCACAGATGATAGAGAAGGCGCTATCAGAGACGATAAAGCAGAAGAAGATGACTTATGACCTTGAGAGGCAGATGGAGGGCGCAACAAAGGTGAAGACAAGCGAGTTCGTAAAGTTTATAGTTGAGAATATGAAGAAGATATAAGATTCTGTATTAAGTCAAAATAATGGGGAGGCAATGCCTCCCTTTTTTCAATTTACTTTACTTTTTAATATTTAAATTTTATAATAAAAAAGATATAAGGGGGAAAGATATGAAAAATTTATTGCTAATTTCAACTGTAATGTTGTTTATAACTACCAACATTGCTTTAAGCGGTTGGGTCTATGAAGGTCAGTGGGGCTCACAGGGTTCTGGAGATGGAAAATTTAATTCTCCGAGAGGAATTGCAGTTTTGCCAAATAGCAATGTATATGTTACTGATACTAATAATCATCGCATTCAATATTTTACATCTATTGGAACATTCATTGGTAAATGGGGCTCTTATGGCTCTGGTGATGGACAATTTAACCAGCCATGGGGAATTACAGTAGCACCAAATGGCAATGTTTATGTTGTTGAATATTGGAATCATCGCATTCAATACTTTACATCTACTGGAACATTCCTTGGAAAATGGGGCTCACAAGGTTATGGTGATGGACAATTTCAATATCCAAATGGTATAGCCATCGCTTATAATGGTAATGTATATGTTGCGGATACAGGAACTCATCGCATTCAATACTTCACTTCTACGGGAACATTCCTTGGAAAGTGGGGCTCTTATGGCACTGGTGATGGACAATTTTATAATCCACGTGATATATCCATCGGACCAAACGGAAAGGCATATGTAGCTGATACTTATAATAATCGCATTCAATATTTTCGCTACGACACCGATATTGAGCCAACATCTCTTAGCATCGTGAAAGCATTGTTTAAATAAATATAAAATTTTGATATAATTATTATTAAGGAGGTTGGAATATGAGAAGTATATTACTTATCATAGTGGTATCTATTTTAACAATTGCCAATATCGCCCTCAGCAGCTGGGTCTATGGAGGCAAGTGGGGCTCATATGGAACAGGGAACGGTCAGTTCAACAAACCCCGTGGAGTTGAAATTGCACAGAATGGATATGTATATATTGCAGATACAAACAATCACCGCATTCAATACTTCACATCAAATGGAACCTATCTTGGTCAGTGGGGCTCTTATGGCTTTGGTGATGGTCAATTCATTATGCCATATGGACTTGCTATCTCTCAGAATGGCACTGTATATGTTGCTGACACATACAACTGCCGAATTCAATACTTCACAACTGATGGAGATATAGGTAAGTGGGGATACCCTGGAGTTGGAGACGGTCAGTTTATGTTCCCTGTGGATGTAGATGTCTCACCAAATGGAAATGTATATGTTCTTGACTCTATAAATAATCGCGTTCAGTATTTCACATCTATTGGAACATTCATTGTAAAATGGGGTTCTTATGGTTCTGGTGATGGTCAGTTCAACATGCCTGAGGGGCTTTGTGTTGCTCCAAATGGAAATGTTTATGTCTCTGATACGGAGAACCATCGCATTCAATACTTCACACCGGGTGGTTTATTCTTAGGCAAGTGGGGTTCCTTTGGAAAAGGTGAGGGGCAGTTTGACTGTCCGCATGGAATAGCAATATCACAGAATAACATTGTGTATGTCGTTGATTGCGTGAATAACCGCGTTCAGTATTTCACACTTGATGGCAGTTTACTCGGTTCTTGGGGCTCCTACGGCTCAGGTAATGAGCAGTTCTCAAATCCACACTACATTGATATAGGACAAAATAATAAGACATATATAACTGACTACGATAATCACAGAATTGAATATTTCAAATATGTAGAGACAAAAATTACACCGACATCGCTTGGCATTGTAAAGGCATTGTTTAAGTAATTATTATATTATATAATTATATATCAAGGAGGTAAAGGACATGAGAAACATACTGTTTATATTAGCAGTAGTTATTTTAACAACCGCTAATATTGCCCTCAGTGGCTGGGTCTATGAAGGTCAGTGGGGCTCAAAGGGTGCTGGTTATGGTCAGTTTTATAATCCTTCGGGAATTGCCTTTGGCACAAATGGTTATATTTACATCATTGATACCAGTAATCACCGCATACAATTCTTCACATTAACAGGAACATTCATGGGCAGGTGGGGTTCAAGAGGCACCGGGAATAGACAATTTATTAATCCTACTGGAATAGCTATCTCTCCCAATGGTAATGTCTATATTGTTGATTCTGATAATCACCGCATCCAGTATTTTACATCTACTGGCACATACATTGGTAAATGGGGCGTGCAGGGTTCGGCTGACGGACAATTTTACAAGCCATCAGGAATAACTATTGATACCAATGGCAATGTCTATGTCGCTGACACCGGTAATCACCGTATTCAATACTTCACATCTACAGGAACATTCCTTGGACAGTGGGGAACTAAAGGAACAGGCAATGGAAATTTTGATGTGCCTTCGGGAATAACTATTGCTCCAAATGGTTATCTCTACGTTGCTGATAGTTATAATCACAGAATTCAGTATTTCACACTAACTGGAACATATCTTGGCAAGTGGGGCTCACAGGGTTCTGGCAATGGACAATTTTATAATCCTACAGGAATAACTGTTGATTCTAACGGCTATGTGTATGTTGCTGATACATATAATCACAGAATTCAATATTTCACATTAAATGGCACATTTCTTGGTAAGTTTGGCTCAGAGGGCACGGGTAATGGTCAATTTAATCATCCATGTAATATAGCCATTAGTCCCAATGAAAAGGCATACATAGCAGATTGGGATAACAATCGTGTTCAGTATTTTCAATATAGTCCCGGTGTTATTAACATCGCATCGCTTGGCATCGTTAAGGCATTATTTAAGTAGCGTCGCCATTCCTATGACGACAAACATATGACAAGGCATGCCTTGGCTCGTCCTCACAGGAGTGAGGACAATACAATTTTGTTACCGAAGGGGAGGCAATGCCTCCCTTTTCTATCTATAAGAAAATAATTACCTATTTAATTATTATATGCTACTATATTTTATCGAAAGAGATTAGGAGGTATAGATATGAAAAATATATTGTTTATATTGCCTGTAATTTTTATAACAGCCACTAATATTGCCCTCAGTGGAAACTGGGTCTATGAAGGCAAGTGGGGTTCCCCCGGCACTGGCGATGGACAATTTGACCACCCATGGGGAATTGTAGTTGCACCAAATGGCAATGTATATATCGCTGCTGCTATTAATGACCGTATTCAATATTTCACATCTACTGGAACATTCATTGGTAAATGGGGCTCTTCTGGCACTGGTGATGGACAATTTATTACCCCATATGGAATTGCAGTTTCTACATCAAATGGCAATGTATATGTTGCTGAATTAAATGCTGCTCGCGTTCAATATTTCACATTAAATGGAACATTCCTTGGTAAGTGGGGCTCACATGGCTCAGGTGATGGACAATTTACCGGTCCCTGTGGAATTGCAGTCGCACCAAATGGCAATGTCTATGTTGCAGATGCACAAAATCATCGCATTCAATACTTCACATCTACTGGAACATTCATTGGTAAATGGGGCTCAAAAGGCACTGGTGACGGACAATTTGACGACCCAGGACTAATTGCAGTTGCAACAGATGACAATATATATGTTGCTGATACATGGAATGACCGCATTCAATACTTCACATCTACTGGAACATTTCTTGGTAAATGGGGCTCTTCTGGTTCTGGTGATGGACAATTTGACTACCCATATGGAATTACAGTTTCATCAAATGGCAATGTTTACGTTGCTGATATGAATAATTATCGTATTCAGTATTTCACATCTACAGGGACATTCAGTGGTAAATGGGGCTCTTATGGTCGTGGGGATGGACAATTTGTCAACCCACAGGGAATTGCCATTGGACTAAACGAAAAGGCATATGTAAATGATAGTGGTAATAGTCGTGTTCAGTATTTCAAGTATGTAGAGACACAGATTGTGCCATCGTCGCTTGGCATTGTAAAGGCATTATTTAAGTAGGGGTTTGATTAATCAAACCCTTACAATTTATTTACTGGGGAGGTTCTTAACCCCTCTGCTTCATTATTTACTGTATTAAATTATGTGTTTGACCCGATTTATAATCAGTGTTAACATAGCCACAATCTTAAAGGAGGATTTATATGAAAAACGCAAGGGTCATAACTCTTATAATTATAACAATGCTTGTCTTCACCCTTATTGGCTGTGGAAACATTACAAAGATGTTCCAGAAGGGTCCACAGCAGAAAGGCGGCGGGGGGCAACAGCAGATTCCAGGGGTGACATCAGGGGGAAGTGGTGGTATTGATATATCAAAATTACCAGCCAATTTCCCAAAGGAGTTTATATATCCGGGTATGGTTGTAGATGCCTCTGTGAATCTCGGTGGATATTATCTTGTTGGCGGTAATTCAACGAGCGACCAGAACACAGTAATAAACTATTACAAGACAAATCTGGTAGCACAGGGCTGGAATATAACTATAGAGCAGATGGACGCAAGTGGCGGGCATATGATAATGTTCAACAAAGGACAGAACGCTAATGTAACAGTAGTAGCAGGTCCTCCAGAGAAATCAGGTTTTAACTCACACATAGCAATTCAGCACATTATTGCCCAGTAAAAATTAATAATACTTATTAAATCTTATGGGAGGGCTTTCCTCCCTTTTCAATAATGATAAAACCCTTCAATATATGATTATAAATTCACTTTAACAAATCATAATATTTATAGATTTATTAAGCAGTTTTTGATAATATTATAAATATTCTATTTGATTATTCTATATGATATACTAAACTATGTATTGTGATTTAAGATGGAAGAGCAGAAGTATTTTATAGCAATAGAAAATAAACGCTCTGGACCATACGATCTAAAGACCATAAAGATGTTAATTGAGAAGGGTCGCTTTACAGAAAACGATTCCGTATGGGTGCCAGAAAAAAACCAATGGGTAAAGGCATACGACTTTCCCCCATTCAGGGCAATTTTCACACCTGCAATTAAGGACAGAGGTGAGTATTTCGTAAATATAAAGGATGAAGTCAAGGGACCGCTTCATTTTGAAGAACTCAAGGCAATGATAACCGCAGGAGAGATAAGCCCCGATGATTCTATATGGGATATACACCGCGGAGTATGGATAAAGGCAGATAAAGTGCCAGAGGTCTCTCCATTATTCGTTAAGATTAAGAAGACAACATATCATATAAGTATTGGTGGTAAGCCAATAGGACCATATACAAAAGAAGAGATAGAAGGGATGCTTAAATCAGGTGAGATTACTATAGAAAGTTATATATTCGGTGGCAACACCTGGCAGAAATTGAAGGACTGCACTGATTTTGCATATCTCAAGCCGCCTGCAATGGAGACGATACCGGAGCCACATGAAGACATTCTTGAACCACCACCTCCAGATACTAAATCCGTTATTCCACCATTAGAAGGTATGACTATATCTGAAGAAGAGGAGTTACTTGGTGAAAGTGAATTCAAACTGGAAGATGAGTTAGTATTAGAGAAGCCAGTTGAAAAAAGACCCATGCCGAAAATAAAACTCGAAGCGGAGGAGCAAACATCTGCTGAAACCTTAAAGGGTGTTGAAAAAGAAATGGTGGCCTATGAAGGAGAGACAGGTGTTGGTGTTGAAGAAGAGAAGGCAGTTCAGGAGGGTAAGAAAAATGTCCCCGAATGGCTAAAGGACTATGAAACTTATAAGGTAGATGTGAACGATATGAAATTAGATGAAGCATATGCAATTCCAACTTCAATGATAAACGAGAACAGCATAGATATGAGGTTAAGCGAATACGATAGATTCACTATCGGGAAGAGAATATTTGCTGGATTTATAGATGCTATGATAGTTATTCTTGGCTTCTTTATAATAACACTGATTCTAACAGCTATGAATATTGACCCATTCTTCCCTTCAAACCCCCACCAGTATGAAGACCAGATAACTCTTGCATCGGTCTATGGTGCCTTCTTCCTATTCTATCTTTTATTCAGAGACGGTTTTACTTCAAATGGTTCCATTGGTAAGAGAATTTCAGGTATAATATTAATTCAGAAAAAGAAGCGGCGACCATGTGGAGTGTTTCGCTCACTGCTTAGAAATATCACATGGTTAATTCCACCCCTTAATTTCATTGACCTCCTTATCGTCCTTTTCTCAGGAAGGGGAAAAAGAATTGGAGATTCGTTTGGAGGAACAGAAATTATAGAAACACCCCTTGAAGGAAAACCATTCTAAATGATGAAACTTGATATGAACATTCAGGAAACAAATATCACAATGCGAAATAATCTAAAACCTGGTGAAAAAGTTATATTTAATAATCGCGACCTATATGTAAGAAATAGAGACCGCATATTTAAAACCGCAATGGAATCAATAGATGGACTGATACGGAAAATTGAAAAAAATCTCAATAATGATATTCGTGAACTTTACTCTGGATTAGACAGGTTGGTGACAATATTAGAAGATGCCAGGTATTTTGCTCGGCTTTCTATAGGCGGGAATAATCTGAATCCACCAGAGACCATAAGTTTAAGCGAGAGGGCATTCGTTGACCTCATTGAGACGATGTATTCATACTCCAGAAGCACCCGCAGAATTGCTCGCCATGAACTCACACTATTAGAGTTCTCAGAGTCATCAAAAAAACTTGCAAACAATATTAAGGATTATATACAGAAAACAAGAAAACAGGAACACAACCTTATTTTTAAAGACCTTCTTAATATGAAAGATAGAATTGATGTTTACAGAAAACACTTTCCTGATGAGGGTTAAATTGGCTGAACTTATTTTATTATTATATTACCGGAGGTAGGTTATGAGGTATTTTCTTATTTTATCCCTGTTATTATCTCTTTCACTTCCAGTATTGAGTGAGGAACTTGTGGTCAGCGGGCTTGGTGATATCGTGGTTATTCCATTTCATCCGGAAGGAACTGATACCTATACCAGCGATGTGATAACATCCTATCTGAGAAATGCTCTGCTTTTTACAGGTAATGTTCTTTATGATTCACCATATATCCTGAAAGCAATGGACTGGAAAGGTCTCAAGAAGGGTGATAAAGTAGCGCTTGAACAGGCGATTGATATCGGTAAGAAACTTGAAGCAGATGTAATATACTTTGGTGAAGTAAAGAAAGAGGGCAAGGCATATACAATTCACCTCGTCAAGGTTAAACTTCCATCTGGAGAGATTATCTTTGATAAGACAAAGGTTGCAGATGACCTATATCTAATATCAAGGAAGATAGATGAGATGGTTGGCATATCTCCTGAATCTTAATCTTATCTTTACAATTATATTCTTATTCTATTCTCCACTTTATTCTGAGAATACAGAAAAAGGACTTGAAAACCAGACAGAAGCATCCGGTCTTTTAACGACGACAAAAGAGACAGAAAAAGACCTGAATACTGAACTTTCAGAGGCAATAAAACTCGCTGACGGATTAAACTACTCGGAGGCGGAGAAGAAGCTCACCGTCCTTTCTGAAAAATATCCAGATAAGGAGATAATATACTACAATCTTGGCGTTGTATCTGAGTTTGGTGAGAAAGGAAGATACTCAGGAGACCTGAACAAAGCGATATCATATTATTCAAAGTGTATAGAACTTAATAAGAATTTTTTTCCCGCTTACCTCAATCTGGGTATTATCTATCAAGAAATGGGATATCCCGATTCAGCCATGAGAGAATATAAAAAGGCGTTGAATATAGAGGATGACTGGCGCGTCCATCACAACATCGGTCTAATACTTTACAGCAAGGGAGAGTATAAAAGAACAAAAGATGAGTTCTTATTTGCTATAAAAATAAACGAAAAGAGTTTTCAAACAATGAGATGCCTTGGACTATGCTACGAAAAATTAGGAGACATCGCCTCTGCAATAAAGATATACAAGACACTATATCAAACAGAGAAAGACCCTGTATGGTCTGCTTATGCAAAAAAGCGCCTAGAATTACTCAGGGGATATTAAATTCATATTAATCATTTATTAATATCAGAACCTGTAAACTCAGGATAACTTTCTTTCAATATATTTAATATCTCTTTCGCCTTCTTATCATCACCTTTCATTGTCAATATCTGCCACTGATAAAACAGATACCACGGCTTTCTATTTTCTGAAGCGCTCTTGTAAAGCGTTCTGTATATATTAAGTGCCTCTTCCCACATCAGTTTCTTCTGATAACAACGCCCAAGCGTCTCAAGACCATATTCCTTCAGCCCACCCTTAAAATCTGCCTTCTTTAATATATCAATAGCATTGGTATAGTCGCCATCTGCCATCTTTAATAGAGATAAGCCATATATATAAAGCCCATCAGCATCATTGCCTCCAATACCAATTGCTCCTGCAAGGTCAAGAGCCGCACTTCCAATATCTCCACTCTCATTTTCCGCTATAGGAAGAAGAAGCGCCCCTGCCTTATCAATCTCACCTTCCTTAATCAAATCAAGCGCCTTATTGTAATCGGAAGCGCCACCTGCAATCACACCAGTGAAAGATAAGACAATAATCAGAAAAATTGAAAGAACAGGTTTTGAAGTCATCATTCTACTAAAGACCTGAAATAATCTTCAATCAGACCCCTCTCACCCAGACCGGTTGGTTGTGCTGGAACATCCAGCGGTGGCGTCTTTACCGTCGCTTTCTCTTCTACTCCAGATGGAAGCAACTGAGGAACCGAAGTGTCTATATATTCCTTCCCCGGTGTTGACTTCCTCTCTCTTGATATTCCTTTACTCTTTATTGCCTTCTCAGACCTTAAAAGGTTCTCCATAAGATGCTCCTGCTCCTCCTTTATTCTATCAGCGTTAGCCCCCTCGCTGAGCATTCCTTCTATCTTCTTCATTGCCTCAGAAGCACCATTAAGACCTTCAAGCGACTCACCAAGCGATTGATACCTTTCAAGGAGTTTTTCAAGTGACTCCCTTATCGCTTTCTGCATCCCCGCCAGTTGAAGAAGTGAACTGTAATCAAAGCCGCCTTTCCCCTGAAGATAATCCATAAGTGACTTTCCAAATTGACCCTGGTTTGAGATTATCTGACCAAGCGACGACAGAAAGTCAGAAAGCCCTGATGGTGTTGATGCGTTCCTGACACCTTCAAGCGCTGATGCTATAAACATCCTTGCTGTCAGCAAAGATGACTTCGCTTTTGAAAGACCCTCAATTGTTTTATTCCTGCTATTCTCCAATAATAATCCATTAAGCGTCTCCTGTGCGTTCTCAATATTCTTCAGAGCATCACTTCCTAAAAATAGCGTCTGGGTCATCACATCTTCCATCTTCTCTTTTATCGGGTTCAATGCACTGGAAAGCTCCTTTGCTATCTCCCCTGTCTTCTCAAGGTCGCCCGACTTCGCATAACTCTCAAGCACATCTGCAGAGTTATATGTTTGAGATAAATCTTTTTCAATGCCCATAAGTGCTTCAATTATATTCTGTCTCTGTGCCTCGAGATAACTACTGCTCAAACCTTCCAGCATCTTATATAAATCCTTCATTGAATTGGCAGAGGAGGCAGATGATGAAGTCGCTTTTGATACATTCTTCTCACTTAATGCTTTCATCATCTCATCCATACTTTTAAGTGGAGCACCCACAAACCCTTTCTCCTTCAAATCTTTCAGTTCGCTAGAAAGCTCACCCTTACTCTCTGCCTCTTTCATAAGTTCTTCTAAATCTTTGGTAAATTCGCCATATGATTCTTTGTTTCCCTTCTGTTTCTCAAGCAACGGCTCTACATCGTTCTCTTTTGCCTTCTCAGTATTTTTAGTAATATCATTCTGTTCTTCAATCATCCTCTCAAGTTTTTCCTTAAGAGAGTCAAGCATTGTCTCAATCTTTGCATTCTTCAAGAACTCCATCAGTGTATCAAGACGCCTGTTAAGTTCCTCCTGACTTTCCATTATCTCCTTCATCGCCTTCTCAACATCTTCTTTCGGAAGGTCCTTTAATACCTCTTGCATCTTCTCAAGAAGCGTCTTTGTCTGCTCATCAAGAAGATTTTGAAGCATCTCCTGTGCCTTGGATAACTTATACAGCGTCTCCTCTGACAGGAAACCCTCCACCCCCATCTTCTTCATCTCACCAATCTTCTCAACTATATCCTCTGCTCTGCCCTTCAAAAGTTTCTCTTTCTCTATCACATCCTCCATCTGCTTGTATGACTTGTATTCAATCTCTCCTCTCTCTTTAAAGTTCTTCGCAATTTCCTCAAGTGAATCAGAAATCTTCTCACCCTCCTTCAATACATCTTCTATATCAACATATTCCCCCTCTTTTTCTGCGCTCTTGAAGAACTGAACAATATCCGGAACCTTCACTTTCACCTGCTCAGAATATGCAATCTTTGGACCACTAATGACATCATTGTCATATACATATAATCTGACAATAACTGTATCCCCGGGAAGAGGGTCTGCCCTGTAAAGGTCGAAGGTAACATCACCCGACAATTGCTTTCTACCTTCACCACTGATAATTGAGAACTTTCCCCCTGCTCCCGCTGTCTCATTTTTATATTCAACACCTACAGATGATATACCAAAGTCATCACCTGCCTCATAAGTAAGTTTAAGAAGAAGGTCTGTGGAGACGGTTGCTTTACCAGTAGGAGATATTAATTTTATATAGGGAGCCCTGTCCGGTGTAATAGTTATTATACCTTTCTCAAGTGTCGCTTCGCTTCCAAGTTTATCCCTTGATATAAGTGATATCGGACCAGAACTGTCTAATGTTATATCGCCTCTGAAGATACCATCCTCACCTCTTTTAAGTCCAGATGCTTTCTTACCCACTAAAACACTCGCCCCTTCAACATCACCGGTAATATTTGCTTCCATTGATAACTGGCTACCTGGAAGGCAGAATATCTCACCCTCAATGCTCTTTCTTATGGTTGAACTCTCTCCCGCATAATCCGGTGGTTTAATCCTGCATTCAAGACCGACAAGGGCTGGTTCCTTGAGTATCTTTACTTCATACCAGTCGCTTGCCACCCTGCCAACATTGCCTCTATATAAAATACCCTCTGTTATCTCCTTCAATTTTGCTGTGTATCTCTTATCATCTACCCTTTCCATCTTAGTCATCTCAACATTTCCAAGACCTTTCTTAACCTCAACCAATGGATGATACTCTGTCTTCTTCTTCAAAGTAAGGACAACATTGACATCATCACCCCTGTGAATAAGAACGCCTCCTGGTTCAATTGTGAAAACTGCTGTCTGTGATAAGAATATATTCTCGTAGACAAGGACAACTTTATTGTAAGCACTCAATAAAACAGATGGATATATTATTGAGAATATAACGAATGCAATCACAAATAATGAAAGAATGAGGTGGTATTTTCTGAATGGCTCTTTTACTGGAAATACTACTCTAAGTGATGAACTTGCCCTTTCCTGAGCCCTCAGAGCAAACGATTGAGAGAAACTGAATCCAGTAAGTGCTTGAAGGCAGACCTCATACGCACCCCTGATTCTTCCTGCAGATACATTAGATGCCCTCTCAATAAGAAACCACGCTTCACCCTGCCGAAATGATTTAACATATAAAATTATTTCATATATAAAGGCTACAGATATCAAAAGTATGCCAAGAGAGACAGATATAATTGAAATATAAAGATTATTGGGAAGAATGTATAAGATTAAGGAAAAAAGACATGTCAAAAAGATAGCAAATAAAAGAACGGTGCTTATATATCCAACAACGAGACCTGCCTGTGCAAATAAATATATTGACCTTATCTTATTTACAAACCCTCTCATCATATTTATAATATCACCTATATTGAAAACTGTCAAAGTCATTGAGCATTTTATGATGAGAAGGGCAATCATATATACGACTGTTCTCAGTTTGATTATTCTTCTGAACTGCGTGTCAAAAGGACCATCTTACAACCCACTTTTACTCTATCCTGACTTCTTCAAACTGAAAGAGATAAGGGTTGAGCCATCAAAATCTGAGTTTCTGAGATACGATATCGCTGAAGTCAAGGTCTATCTTCCACTATCCCTGATTAGCAGAAGTGAAAAACTGAATATTTCAGGCAGGGTGACAAAGGATGAAAAGCCAGTTTACAATACACTTGTCAGCGATGACATTAATTTCAGGTTCTCACCATCAGAAGCATGCTTTATTGGAAGATGGTCACTTCCCTGGAAGCCCGAACTTGGTGAATATCAAGTAAATATAAATATAGATGACTCAGGTAAAAAATACACGCTAACAGGGGCATTCAAGGTGGGTGCTAAAAGACCACCCGATACAATAAAGCCGCCATTGTGCGTTCTGACGCTTGAGACAGACACTGAATACAGTAATATAACATTCATACATCCTGATTATAAACTCGGTGGTTGGAAGGGCGTTGTAGAATGGGCGAAGTTCTCAGGTGCGAATACCCTGATGTATCTCACAGGCATGACGAAGGCGATGTATAATCCAACATCCGAGCATCCGTTCAAGCAGTATAACATTGATTTTGCTATCAAACTCGGTGAGGAGGCACACAGGGAAGGTCTGAAGTTTGGAGCGTGGATTGGGGCATATCTTCCTTACGGCAAGACCCAGCCCCAGATTGGTTGTAATTTCGCGAGAAATCTTGTTGATGGCAAGATGTTCTACACACTGAACTTCTCACTTTCCGACAAAAAGCGTTTCAATGATATCGTAAACCTTGTGAAGTTTCTTGACGGTCGTCCTGAGGTTGACTACATAGGTCTTGACTATATGAGGACGGGCGGTGGTGGTTATGAACTTGTAGATGAGTTCGTCCGGGACCTATACTTAGATACACCACCTGACTTCTGGGCGATGGGTAAGGAGAGCAGAATATGGTGGCTCACAGGACAGATTGGGACAAGGGAGAACCTTCAATATCTCTGGCAGTGGTGGCGGGCGCGAAAGGTAGCCCTCTTATTCAAGGAAATAAAAGAGGTATCGGGCACAAAGAAGCCGATGTTTGTGTTCACTCTTGGATGGGAGTGCGGACATGGGCACGGGCAGGATATACTTATGTTAAATGACGCGGGTGCTGACTTTGTTATGCTGATGCTCTATGAGGCAACGAAGGATGTCTATGATGGTATGATGGTCAGTTTGCCACAATACTTTGATAAGGGCGACGCAAATATCGTGATAGGTAATCCTGTTGATGAGCACCTGCTTGATAACAAATACAAGCCGTATGAGACGCGTCCCGAAGAGTGGTCCGACAGGACAAATACCGCATTGAAGAAGATATACGACGAAAAACCGCTTGAAGGCATATTTATACACGACCTTGACAGAATGCTGTCAGGAAGTGGCGGTGACTACTCACCTATGGAGTTCATAATTGTCACCGGCACAGCATTCAGCAAGATAAAGACGCAATATGGTCTTATGCCAGTAGAGGTGAAGGCAACGGGCTTTAAGACGACCGGTGGAATGGGTTTGAATGTCAGTGTGAAGAACATATCAAATAGGACTATTGATAATATAGATGTTGGTCTTCTCTTCACACCCTCAGTAAATCCACTCATTGTGAAGAAAGAGATGCTTGGACTATCACCTGGTGAGACAAAAGAGATAACACTGCCATTCAGTATAATTGGAGACAGATACAGGGCTGTCGTGGGCGTGCTTGCGACCTGGGGAGACAGTATAGATGAAAGGGCATTCACATTCCTCCCACTTCAGATAAAGAAGCCACCCAAGGAGAAGAAGGAAATAGGAAAATAAAAAATAACATAATAGTTAAAAACAATACAGATAAAAATAAAATAACAATTATACATAGAATTTTCTAAAAAAGATTTTTTATTTAGTGTCACATATTTTTATATAATATAATTATAATAACTTACTTGCTAAAAAGATAAAATATATGAATGAAAATGAAAATATTATAAATAAATTATTAGATATTACAAAACCAAGGGTTCTAATATTTCTTGGTTCTGGACATCATGGGCAGTTTGGAATGCCATTAATGGATGATTTTTTTAATAAAATTAATATTAAATGTAGCTCTACAGATACTATCAATTATCCAATTACAACATTTCAAGATCTTATAAAATTAATATCGGTTGTTAATTATTCCGATAAGTATAAGGAAATACTCGAACAATGTAAAAATGAAATAATAAGAGAAAATCCACAAAAACAAAATTTAATTATTGATTCACATATTAAAAATCAACTAAGATTAAATTTAGAAAATATACTTACTTTTATTTTGAATTTTATTAATAGAATTAAAAAATTAGATAAAAATAAAAGAGATATTTTAAATTTATATGCATATTTACAAAATTTTAAAGTCAATGATAAAATTTTAGATGAAATTAATGTACATGATAAAAATATTTTAGATAGGTTACAAAAAACTAATATTAGAACCCTAATAGATAGAAATATAACATACAAAAACATTCCTGATGAATTTATTCTAGATATATTAGAAAAAGTATTAGAATTTTTGAAGGAAAAAATGAGAGTTTCATATTCACTACCTGGGGATCATTACAATAGAATGGAAGAGATTAGAAAAATAATGACTTATTATAAAGAATTCTTAAACCTAACAGAGGAAAACAATAGAAATATAATTTTCACTACAAATTATGATTTGATAATTGATGAAATAATAAGACAAAGAGCACAAAAAGAATATTTTGACTTTTTTTATTTTGATAGACAAAGAAATAGAAAATTATTCTCGCCAATAGAAAGTTTTAAAAATTTAGAAGCGAATAATAATCAACTATATAAAATACATGGTTCAATGTCATGGTATAAAGAAAATGATATAATATTTGATAAACAAACTGAGCATAATAAAATTGATGAAATATCATTCTTGCTTCCAGTGATTGGTTCAATAAAAAATACATCCGGTGATAGTAACTTTAAATTTCTTTATGAATTATTAAATGAATTTCTTCTATATGACACTACACAAATCGTTGTTTCTGTTGGTTATTCTTTTAGAGATACTGAGATTAGAGAAATATTTGAAAATTCATTAAAATATAATAAAAAGTTAAAATTAATAATAGTTGGAAAATCAATATTTGATGAAAATTTTGAAGATAAAAATGTAGTAAAATTCATCTCAAATGGAGTTAAAGAAGAAAGAATATTTAAAATAAGATACTACTTTGGTGGTGACGAACATCACAATATGATAATAGGTATTAAAAATATTCTTGAAAATTTTATCAATATATAATTTTTTCACAATGTATTCATCGTTCCTGTGCATAAGTAAACTAAATAAAAAAGAGGTATGTAAAAGAAGAAGAATATTATCTTGATAGAGAATATTGTAACAATATTAGAAAAAGCAAGTATCAGACATACCACACCAAACTTCTTTGCCCCCTTCCCCCTCCTCACAAGATATACTATTCCAAGAACTATACCCATCAGGGGTATTATCAAAGATAAAGATGAAAACATCCCGGCTAATTTCGGAATCCTTGAACTATCTTCTTTCATCATATACAACTGATTCCCTATTCTCCTACCGTTTATGCAGGGAGCAGTTTTGTAAGACCGAATATAATGGCAAAACCAAGCAGTATGAACAGTATTACGCTCATGCTTTTTGAAGAATGCTGTAATTCAGGTATCAAATCAGCAGCAGAGACAAAGATAAAAGTCCCTGCTGAAAATCCAAGACCTAAAAGAACCAATAAACTTGCGAGTCCGACTGCATTTGCTCCTAGAAGAACAAATACACCAATAAGGATACCAACTGGTGTATCAACTGAGGTGATGAGGACATACATTGCAGTCCTCTTTTTACTTAAGCCTGCAGTAAGAGCCATTGATAATGCTGCGAAACTATCCGGAATCTGGTGGATAGTTATTGCAATGGCTACAACAAGCCCCACCTTACTACCCGCTGAAAAACCGATAGGAATTATAAAGCCATCCATTAATCCATGAATAGACAATGCTGCCAAACCTAAACTTCCAAAAGGTTTTATCTTCACACCATCAGCATCATGCCCATGAATCTCCCCTCCCCCCCTTTTGAGTATTATCATCTCAACCATAGTTAAAACGAAAAAACCAGTCAGGACAGCAACTGAAATGTAAACCGGACTGATTTTTAAATCACCTGTTAGTTTATAGCCCTCCGGCAGAATATCAAAGAAAACCAGTCCGAATAGAATTCCCGCCGATACTCCAAGCATTGGATGCAATAACTTCTCTTCCCACTGTCTGCTGATGTAAGGCACCACCATCATTAGCATTGGTGGAAACAGAGTCAAAATCCCTAACAAAACCAACTGCCATACGTTAATCACAATACTCTCTTATATTATTAAAACTACCAGTAATGACTGTGGCAAAAACAATAACAAACACCAATGTCAATCTTTCATTTTATATAACTAATGCCATATTCTATTACTTATATTCATATATTTAACTCCATTATAAAATAAATATGAAATGATAGATATATACTTGATATCATTACAATTATAAACTTCACTAATAATTTTTTAGCACACTAATGCAATTTCAAACATCATTTGACTTACCCACCCATATATTGATAAAATTCTTAGATAAATCTATATTTACTATACTTATTTATGGAAACAGATATAAGAAAGAACCCGGGACTGCTTAAACTTGAACTCTACTGCAAGGGCATGCGTCTTGACCCATCCTGCGACCTGACAAATGACGCAGCGCCAATACTGAGAATTCGCGGTGGTCTCGGTAGCGGTCTTGAACTTATACTGCCCGACCGCCTATATACCAATGTCCCTACAGTTGAGAAGTTTGCAGGGTCATCACCATATATCCTAAAGAAGCAGAACGGCAGATACTTCATCTACCACGACAACGATATGATTGCTCCCGTCCAATTACGCAAGGAGCCAAGGTTCTATAAGAAGAAGACAGCATCTGGCAAACTTATGGAGAGAATTGGCGTTATGCAGGGAACATACCTTGGCATCTATCCTACGGAGGTCTGCCACTTCTGGAAGATAGACAAAAACTGTAAATTTTGCTCAGTCGGCTTAAACCTTGGTGATACTGAGGAAGTGGAGAAGAGCGTGAGCGATGTTGTTGAAACGGTGAGAGAGGCAAGAAAGGAACTTGGCATAACATTCATCCACTTCAACACCGGCTATATGGAAGGGCGTGAGATAGCAGAACTTGAACCATACATTGTCGCAGTGAAGAGAGAGACAGGACTTCTTATAGGCGTTCAGACCCCGCCAGCACCCGACCTCAAAATATACGACCATCTAAAGAAGATAGGTGTTGACCATCTGTCATTCTGCATTGAACTATATAACCCCGAGCGTTTCAAAGAGGTATGCCCTGGTAAGAGCGAACACTTAAGCCAGCAAAAATATCTTGAGACAATAGAATATACATCACGACTTTTTGGAAAGGGCAAGGTCTCAGGCGAGATAATAGCGGGGCTTGAGCCGCCAGAGGACTCAATAAAAGCGATTGAGTATTTTGGAAAGGTGGGCGCCTTCGCAACCGTCTGCATCTTCAGACCAACCATTGGAACAGCGCTTGAGAACTATCCGCCACCAAATGCCGCTAATATGATTCCCGTCTTCAGGAGAATGTATGAAGTTTGCCTTGAGAACAATATACCAATAGGTATAGCACCGAAGATAAGGGTGAGTCTGGTAATCCTGCCATTTGAGGGCATATACTTCCTTGAGGACAGGAAAAAGTGGCTTGGAAAACTTGCGCTGATGAATGTAATGAAGGGCTTATACAGAACATACTTCTACACAAAACTTGCATTTCAGGGAAGATAGAAATTATCTCTCATAAAAATTTTCACAGAAATTAATATGCCAGATGAAGAAAAAGAGCAGAGTATAGAAGAAAAAAATGGTTATATTAAAAAGTTCTTTGGCTTTCTTACTGGTGTTCCAACATCATCATTAATCATATACATAATCGCATCAACACCCCTGGGATATGCACTGGGACTCAAGATTGGCGTGAACTTCCTTATGCCTTTCATCAACGCCATTCTAATATATCCAGTATATCTTGCCTGCATACTCAGAGGCAAATTTAAGACAGCAGTTGTAATGGTTGTCATCTGGTCTATAATGCTATCAATAATCGTCATTTTATTTACCTACCAGGACCAGATGAGAGTGGAAAAGATGACAATTATGGGTGAGAGATACAAAAATGAGATGTTTGAGTGGCTTGAGACGGGAAAGGGTGTTGAAAGTGATATAACAAGGTTCCTACCCCAGCATCTCATATATTTTGGCATCTTTTCTTCTCTATGTCTTATAACAGGTGGTTTTGGGGGTTTTGTGATGGGCAGTATCTTATTAAACTATATGAACTACTATGTTGGGTGTCTCTGGCATTCATCTCAGAACGCAAAAATCATCATTTATGGCTGGTCAATATGGACTCTGTTAAGGGTTATTGGTTATATCATCATCTCTTTATTTCTATCAACACCACTGATTGATAAGATTAGAAAAAAGAGATGGCAGTTCAGAGAATATTCTATTTATTTATATATAGGTTTATCTTTAATTATAATAGATATTATATTAAAATATTTACTGGTGCCAGTATGGCGTGATATGATTTTGAGATATTTACACTAAAAGGAAGGTTGACTATGGCTATAACAAAAGACATGAAGATACAGGATATAGTAAATAAATACCCATACACGGTTGAGGTATTTTTTAAGCACGGGCTTATGTGTATTGGCTGTATGGTCGCCCAGTTTGAAAACCTTGAAGAGGGCGCACTCGCACACGGAATTGATGTTGACGCGCTATTGAAAGACCTGAACAAAGCAGTTGAAGACAACGAAAAGGCGATGGCAAATACAGAAGAAAAGAAACCAGAATAGAGGTAATTTAAAAAAACTATAGAAATGTTAAAAAACAAAAATAGCATCCTGTGTATATTAGTATTAGGTTGTTTAATATTTCTGGTATCATCATCATTCCCAGGGGATATACTTATATGGGATAATGACACTGGTGGGGTTTTTCCTGACCCGGAGGGACACGGAACAGTAGGCACTGAATATGCAATAAGGGAGGCACTCACCGCAAATGGTTGGACTGTAGATACGCAAACAACACTACCCGCTGACCTTTCTGGTTATAAAATGGTATTCTGCCTGTTCGGATTCTACCCATTTTGCGGGAGAATGAACGGTAGTGATGAAAGTAAATTAATTACTTATTTAGAAGGCGGGGGAACTCTCTACATTGAAGGTGGCGACTTTGGATTCTCTTATCGCTCATCCGAACTATTCTCATATACAGGTGCTAACTATGAATCAGATGGCAGAAATTACACAGATGGCAATGTGGATTTTGCTGATGGCGTTGTAGGGACGCTTCTTGAAGGCATTTCATTAGAGTATTCTGCTTATAAGAAATACCTGCCGGATAACTACATTGATGAGATATCAGCAAAAGGCGGAAAGATAGCGATGATATCAAGAACAGCCGGAGTAAATTCAAACGGAAGGGTGGTATTCAATAGAACTCCCTACAAGATTGTCTACTCTACATTTATATTTGGAGCACTCAAAGACGGTGGTGAACCGAACACGAAGCAAACCTTGATGAGCAAGTATTTAATATATCTGCAACCGGGTGATAAAATAGAGACCAATTCAATAGGTGTAATAAAAACGCTTTTTAGATAGGTATGAGAAGATATATATCAACAATCTATATTACCACTCTGATATCAATTGTTTTATTATATACAAATGAGTGTTTAGCAGAGAATAAGGGCAATAATACTTATTATTCTAATCTATCATCATCAAGAAATAATCCAGTAAATACTACTGGAATATCAGTTCTTCTTGTAAGCGATGAGACAGATGGTGTTGACAGCCCTCAATACTTTGATGCTTATTATATTCAGGCACTGACCTCTCACAATATAGCATATTCATTCTGGGACCACGACCTTCATGGCTCACCGAAGCTTAGCGACCTTGAACCCTATAAACTCATCATCTGGTTTACAGCAAATTCCGGTCAATACTCATCAGACACACCCAACTATGGTCACCTGACTTTGACAAAAGATGAGGAAAAGACCCTGAATGATTATCTGATGACACTTGATGGAGACAGAGCGCTCATACTCTCGGGAATGTGGATTGCGTGGAACTGTGTTGCTAATTCAAGCAATAACACACAGGAATACAGCCTCCTGTTCACCGGTCTTCTCGGTCTTGACTACTCCCAGGACAACTTCACAAACTGGATAAAAGTGACCGATGATTGGGATTTGAAAGAAACGTCTAACTCACCGATATTCAAAGGGGCAATATATGGGATTGAGTGGAAGTCAAAGTTAAACAACCCGGATATGCTTGAGAGCAGTATGAATGGTGGTGACGCAAAGTGGTTTGATACCAATGACTACCACCACTATGCCTGTATTCACAACGAGGGTGATAAGATGGGAGGGGGGAAATTTCGCATCGCCCTTATGTCATGTCCATTTGAATCAGTCGGCGGAGCAGATGACAAAAAGAAGATTATGGGAAATATACTTGACTGGTGCAAGGTTCCATCTGTTTCAATTGAAAGCACAAGCATCGGTGCTATTAAGTCACTCTTCAATTAGTATAAAAATCATTAAAAACACCATCTAATATATATAATATGTGGTATATTATATATGGATTTATTAAATTAGATTACTTATTGTAAACAAATTTTGGAGGTTATAATGGAAAATAAGAGGGATATAATTGAATTATTTGCAAAATTCATTGAGATTATAAGCAATAATGGAAATCATAATAATAACGGGAATTCTCATTTATCTGAAGCGGGATTATTTAATATAGAAACCAAACAATTTTCTACTCCCGACCCGGAAAGTGCTATTACCACAATTATGGACTACTTTGTGAAGACAGGTCGTATCAGCGCCACCGAGGCATACGATATGATAAGGAAACCATGGAAGAACATAACATCTTATGTCTCCTTAGCGGTCATCATTTTTGATATGATGGTAAAGACGAATAAAATAACAAGTGAATTTGCTCTCTCTTCATTAAAGGAGATAGTTGATATAGAGTTCAAAAAGAAAATAACATACGACAACATTGTTGATATTATGGTAAAAGCAAAATTAATAAAGAACAGGGAGGCAGCTCTTATATATTATAATAATGTCAATTCCCCTTTTGATAATAAGTATAGTGATGAGGAACCTTGATGGACAAAATAATATTTTAATACTTAAAAGCATAGAAAATAAATTCTGTTAATCCAAAAATATTCCCAATTCTCCTTTATAATAATATAGAAGATTATTATAAATTAACATAAAATACCAATCTATATAAGCAATATAATGACTTACTTCAATGAGAAAATGATTAAACTATTTTCTAAAAATATCATTCTAAACACAACGGACAACCTTTGTGTCACTTTAAAATAAACATTGAGAAGTGAAGAATCTTCTCATCATAGATTACATTATTTATTGGCAAGGGGCTTAAGCCCCTTGTCTTATTTGCGACAGAGATTATTCACTTTTCTATGGATGACAGAATAACTTGTTAAGAATGATGATTACTCCAAAATTACATTGGTTTTTAAAAAATGATATATGGTAATTCTTCCGATAATTTACCTTCAATGTATGTAATTTATAGCATAATAGTGATATAATAAATAAGATGGTTTTGTATAAAACCTACTTAATAGCGGGTGAAATATATTTGAGATGAATATTTGATTAATTTATATAAAAAACTTCCAGAAGTTGGAAAGGAGTGGTTAAAATGAAATATAAAATGGTTTATTTTGAGATGTTTCTATTACTCTCGGTCTGCTTAAATCAAGCATTCCCTGATAACTGGCAGTTTACATCAGTCGACATAACCGGTTTTGTTGGTCTTGATACATCGCTTGCTCTTGATACTAATGGCAATCCTCATATATCTTACTTTGGCAATAATAACCTAAAACATGCTTACTCTGATGGAAACGATTGGTATATTGATATTATAGACAATGATGGCGTTGTAGGCGAATACACATCTATTGCCATTGACAAGAGTGGTTACCCACATATATCTTATTACGATTTGAACAATGGTTACCTTAAATATTCTTATAAACAGGGTCTATCCTGGTATGTGAAGGTAGTGGATAGTTCTAAATTTATCGGTATGTCCACTTCCCTGGCTCTTGATTCCATGAATAATCCTCATATCTCTTATTACAAAGGTGCACAGATGTCGGGCAATCTATCCTATGCTTACAATGATGGCACAACCTGGAAACTAACTCAGGTAGACGCTACCAGCGGTGTGGTTGGTATGTATGCCTCTATTGCAGTTGATTCATCTGACCATCCACATATATCATACTATAACAAAGCAAATGGAGACCTTAAATACGCTTACTATGACGGCACAAAATGGAACCTGACAACCGTTGACAACACAGGGGATGTGGGAATGTATACATCCATAGCATTAGATAAAAATGGTTACGCCCATATATCCTACTACGACAATACTAATAGCGACCTTAAATATGCGGTTTTTAATGGTTCATCCTGGAGCAAGATAACTGTTGACTCTGCAGGTGACCAGGGTCTGTATACATCACTTGCACTTGACCCCACCGGTTACCCACACATCTCATACTATGATAGATTTGGTTATAACCTCAAGTATGCTTACTATGATGGTGGTTCCTGGAATATAGTTCCTGTTGATACAAAAGACGATGTCGGCTTGTATACATCTATTAAATTGGACTCCTCCGGTAATCCTCATATATCTTATTTTGATTCAACAAATGCAGACCTTAAATATGCCTGGTATGGACCTCTGGGTGATGTAAAACTTATATCTTTTAACGCAGTCCAGACCGATACTTATGTGAAACTCAACTGGTCGGTGGATGCGAATGAGCCAATCAGGGGCTTTAACCTCTATCGCAGAATCGTTAATTCAAACATAATCACCACCCTCGTAGGGGAGATTGCCCAATCTCCCCAAAATCCTGACAACAATAATGTCTGGGCAAAGGTCAATACATCACTCATTACAGGCAATAACCCATACTCATATACAGACAGAACAACTGATAAGAGTGCGAACTATGTATATAAACTTGAGGCGGTAACCTATAATAAGGTAGAGGTTCTTGGAGAGACGAAGACAGAGGGAAGTCAGTCACCATCGTCATTTGAATTGACAAGTGTTTATCCTAATCCTGCGAATACGAATGTCAATATGACAATTGCTATTCCAGTGAATGCGAACATTGACATAGCGATATATGACATTTCGGGAAGGAAGGTTGCGACAGTAGCGAGCGGGTTATACTCACCGGGTGAATACACACTGACATCTGATGTATCAGGTCTCACAAACGGTGTATATATTGTGAAGATGACAACAGATGGCTTTAGCGCATCAAAGAACTTTGTAGTTGCGAAGTAGAATTACGAATAACTTTAACATATGGCAAGGGGTTTAAAACCCCTTGTCTTGCTTATATTGAGATTCTCCGCTCTGCTCAGAATGACAATTCTATTGTAGCAGTGCAATTTATCGCACAAGTGTAAAATATGCATTTATTTTATTAATATGTGTCCTGGACATTTGTTTGATAAGGGGGGTTAGATACTTTTATCTCACCTCCTAAATCAAACCGCTACAACTAATAAAAAGCGTCGCCATAAAAAAGGCGACGCTACAATTTTTGCTGTAATACAATTGTCTATTCTACTTAAATGTTGCCTTCAACTCGCCTACAGATGTTGGTTCAATAACAGTCGGGTAGTATGTAACTATGAGTTTAACGGGCTGGTATCCTGATGCTTCCTTCATATAAGGATAACATCTTGGTGTTGTCCCTGACTCAGGGTCTTTCTTCAATTTTACCCCGAAGTTCTGAGATGGGTTAGTTACCCAGTTCTGAATTATTGCTTTGGCCTCTGCTGTGCAATCGTGTGTAACAGGACCAAGAGCAGGGTCCCAGTCAATGTCAAGTAATCTTGATGCAGCTGTTTCATCGTGTGCAGGTTGGGTTGCCCAGGTAACTGTGCTTTCAACCCATGATGCTGTTACCTTACACGCCCACATCTTTCCAGTCCCGGAGTTATTCTGCATACATTGCCAGCTGAGTTTTGCACTTACTACAGTTCCAGTTATACTTGTGCAGTCCCACTTAACAAGGGTCCTCTGACAGCCATTATAATAACCCCAGTAGCCATAGGTTGCAGAACCATAGTTGGTTCCCGGTGAACCCTCCCATATTGGCGAGTCCGCCACAGGAGCTAACGATACTTCCGTGCCAAAGATTAATAATGGGGCTGCAAGAAATATAATGGATGCTAACAGATAAATCTTTTTCATAATCTTAACCTCCTGAAAACCTCTTTCTTTATTTTTATAATAATACTATTTCACATCATGTCAAGTATAATCTGACAATTAATATAATATCTTAAATTTATATACTTTTAATCATAGTTTGAATTATTATAAATTATTATTAAAAAAGCGTCGCCAGATAACCGGCGACGCAAATTGTAATGTGTTTATGACTTACATCTTATTCCACTGTCTTTGCTTTCACTGTTAGAATTATCTCATCTGACGAGCCACCAAATTGAGGTGAATACATCGCATAAGCGACAGCAGGCATAGTGTGAAATACACCCGGCGTCTCACACCTCATCTTGTATGCAAACCTGTATTCACCCGGTTCAAGGTGGTCAAAGAAGAAGCATATCTTTTCGTCCTTCACCTCAATCGTGTATGGCAGATACCACCAGTAATACCAATCCCAGCCATAGATGTAACTCTTCTGGAACTCATAATCTTCTTCATACTCGCAACCAGCGGGTTTGAAGTCCTCCAGTATCATATAATCAACGGGCTCTTTCACATTTATTGTGATATATTCAGTCAATTTTCCGCCTTCTGTTTTCTCAAAACTCATTCCTGTCTTCCTCTTCTCATCAAAAGACCTTACAATTGTTATGCCCTTGTTTATACTGGCTATATTTTCACCTGGCGTATAGTATGTCAGTTCATAGGAGGCATACAACCTGCCCTCACCTTTGAGGTTAATATTTAAGATATTATCTCCCTTCTTCAATTCGTCACCCTTAAGTTTTATCTCTTTACGACCTGTTAAAAGGTCTGCTTTAGTAATTGTAAAACTATCTAACTGTTTACCATTGATGCTGAGAGTTGCTATATAGTTTGCTTCAAACTCACCAGTATATTCAACATAGTCGGAAAGAGCCATAACACAGGCAGCGGTGTCCTTTGTTGAATACCAGTAATAACCACATCTGTTCTTGACAAGCCATGACACAACTTTCTGTAAATAATTATCCTCTTCACCCTGCTCAATGAAAAATCTCAGGACATACGATGTCGTCTCCGTTGAAGTGTCATACCAGCCACCCCTGACATCACTACTATCCCAGTGAATAAGACCACCAGAATCAATTGCCCTCTTCTTTAACTCATCTGCTACCAGAAGGGCACTATCATTAAGTTTGCTTCTCACAAGGGCAGTTCCAAGAACAGCAAGAGCATAAGGATTCAACTTGTCCATTTTCTTTAAAATATTTCTCTCATTAACAGTATCGTAAACAAAAGATGTCTCAATGCCTGGCGCATAAGATAGAGCATATAGCATATAACAGATTGTGTTTATATCCTTGTCTTTCATCTGTCCAATCTGCGTCTTAAGCGATTCTGCACCTTTGCTCAGGACATCATCTCTGACGGTAACATCAGCATCTCTTGCCATGGAGAGACCATAGATGACATAGGCGGTCATAAACGGATTGGTCTGGTCATCCTTCCACCACCCCCAGCCACCATCTTCGTGCTGGAACTCATATAATCTTGTCAGACCATCATCAATCATCTTCGGAAGTTCATCTATAAGTTTGCTCTGAACAGTGAGACCTGTCTTTTGCAGGACATTTACAAGATATACATCTGGAAGGAACCTGCTCATTGTCTGCTCAACACAACCATAGGGATAACCGGCAAGATACTCAAGTGAGGTAAATGCTGTTGATGCAATAGATGGCGACAGGTTAATTTTCACACCTGTAGAGTCAAGACGAACATCCTCAGGTATCTTGAATGAAAGTTGTGTGTTTCCATCAACTGCAACTGCTGTGTCATAGACAACTGTCTTAAGACCATGAGGAATAATCGGGACCTTCACCTCCATTGCGTCTGATTCTATATCTGTAAGCGCGTATGCTGTCAGTGTTGACTCACCGGTTCCAAGAACATCTACCTTCCAGTCAATCCTTGCAGTATCACCGGCGCCAACGGTTATATACTGCGTTTTATCACTCAAAAGGTCAATCCTGTCACCTTCAATATAGACCTTGACTTTCTTTGGTGTGGGAAGGTAATTGGTGACAACTGCAGAGATAGTGACCCTGTCTTTCTGCGTAAATGTCCTCGGAGTGATTAAACGAACTATAAGTTTCTTTGTTGTCAGCGTCTTCTCTCTTGTCTCGCCTGTAAGGGTGTCTTTTGTTATGCCACGGACTGTTGTCCTCCATGTAGTGAGATTGTCGGGCATCTTGAATGTAACATTTGCTATACCGTTGGAATCAGAGATTACCGATGGGAGCCAGAAGCCTGTATCCTTGAACTCTTTTCGGACGCGTGCCTCAGCATAAGGTGCTGCCTCTGGTTCCTCTATTGACTTCAGTCTAACCTTATCCTTTTCATCCGCTGACTCTTTTTTAACACCACCCTCACCACCGCCCATTCCAAGACCTGAAAGTGACTCTGTCTCTGTCTTCTTTTCAACAGCATAGGTCCCAAAGTAGAACTCATCAGATGTTCTAACATTGAGATAACTGTATATGTATGGATAGAAAATGCTCTCAAGAGTTGTCTTATCTTCTTCCCTTATCGCATATAATGCCTCATCAACCATTCCAAGAGAGACATCCGCTATCTGTGGTTTACCACTATAATCGGTAACATTTACTGTCCACTTTACATTATCACCCGGTCTGTATTCTTTCTTGTCCATCTTCAAACTCATCTTTAATGACTTCGAAGGATCTTTTATAGTTAAATATTGACTATCGTAATAATATCCATCTTTCTGGGCATAAAGAACTGACAGTGTCAGATATGGAAAATAATCACTTTTAATCGGTATCTCTATACTTGTAGTATGGTTTTCAATAGGAATGTGCCAGACATCGTAAATTTTAGTCCCACTTGCTATTATATCAACAACTGCAAAATCGGGCTGAACATTCAACTGAACGAGTGCCTTGTCTCCAACTGTATACTCATTTTTATCTGTAATAATAGCCCTCCCGCCGGACATATCCCACCACCACCAGTAATACACATACTCACCACCGGTAGCCCAGAAATAACCATAGGAGGTAAGTTTATGTCCCCTGCTATCTACCACCTCAGCATTTATGCGGTAGTAGCCCGGTTCTGTCGGCTTATAGTCATATATTACCTTGCCTGCCTTACCAATTGATATCTCATCCTCATGAACTCTTTTATACTCCCACTCCTTCTTCTTCTCATTATAAACCTCCTGCTCTATACCAAGCAGGACATCTTTTGATATGGGATTTCCTGAAAGGTCAGACACATCCAATGAGATACTTACATTATCACCAACCTTGACAAGGTATCTATCTGTGCTAACATATAAATTAACATCGTAGTAATAGACATAAATTCCAAGGGCAGAACTAACCTGTCTTCTTGATTGGTCTGTAACGCCAATATCTACATAGATGTAGTAATTCATATAGTAATTTTCATTCCATTTCTCAGGTGCCTTAAAACTTATCTCCAAACTTCCATCATCAGATGTGACACCACTTCCTTTTGAAAGGGTTGTTCCACCGTAATATTCTGTTGCTGACCATTCCACCTGTGCACCCTTAACAGGTCCACCAAAGTAATAATTTGTATCAACCTTTATTGTCACAGTGTCCCCCGTCAGGTAGTAATCCCTATCAGGTGTTGCATTCACTATAAACTCGGGCTTCCTGTATTCCTGCACCTCAAAATACGACTCAATGTAATTCTCTCCAATAGTTGCATATACATAGTATGTGCCAAGTTTCGCTTCATCATCAAGTTTTATTCCACCGAATGCAGTTCCAAAGTCACTCAGTTTCATATCCTGTTTGAATAATTCATCACCCTCAGGATTCTTTATAACAACCGATGCATTCTCACCCGGTATATTCTGGGGCTTACCATCCACAAGTTTTCTTGCATATATCTTGAAATTCACTTCCTGACCGGGTCTATATATCGGTCTGTCTGTATATATATGCCCTGTTATGTATTGACTTACCACTTCCTTTGGTGAATAGTATTGATATAGTTCGCAGAACGCCGGTCCTTTATCTGTCTCTGTATATACAAAGACGTAGTTATAGCCCTCTTTTTCCATCTTCCAGTCATATTTTATCTTCAGATTGCCGAGTTCATCTGTTTTACCAAGCAATACCGATTTCTTCTTGACAAATGGGTCATAGCCATATATGTCAATGCCTGAAAGGGCAGTCCCCTTTATTCTTTCGGTGGCTGTGATAATCATATCGTCGCCAAGTTGACTTACGACTAACTTTGTGTCAGTCACCTTTATGAGTCCATAGGCAACTTTACCAGAAGCAGTTGTTCTTACAAAATACAGACCTGCCTTCAGAGGTTTTAATCTGATGTTTACATAATTGCCATAATACCAGTAAAATTCTTTTTGTTTATTATATGTGAACTCAACATTCACCTTCTCAAGACCTGATAGTTTGACATTATAGATTGAAACCTGACCAACATATACATCTATAACACTCAGGATGTCTTTGTCTTGAATTTTATACAGTTCTACATTAATCCCCGTGGGTTCTTTTTCACTGTAAAGGTTAAAACTCGGGGATTCATCTGTGCTGAATGATTTGTCTATTTCAATCCATAGATAATTTTCCTTACATCCAACCAGAAGAAAAACAGACGATATAATCAATAACGAAAAAATTATAAACCTTCTCATTATGACCTCCTATTCTACTCTAAAAATACTAAATATTTGCTATATCGTCAACATTTTATATAGACAAAATTCAATATATTTTATTTATTTATATTTAATACAAGTATTATTGACATTTACCTGACACAATATTAAGATTTACATAACATCTGAAGGAAGGATGATGTATGGAGTTTGACCAGGAAGTATTTGATAAGTATGGTAAGGAATACAAAGATGGCGATGTCATCTTCAAGGAGGGTGAGCCGGGCGATAGCATGTATATCATTCACGAGGGTCAGGTGAGGATAGTAAAGAGTGTAGCAAACAAGGAGACAACCCTTGCAGTGCTTAAAGAAGGCGAATTTTTCGGTGAGATGGCGATAATAGACAATGAGCCAAGGTCTGCGAGCGCTGTGGCTCAGGGTGAGATAAAACTCATAGAACTTGACAATAAGATATTTGAGGAACAGATAAAAAATAACCCCAAGATAATAATGCAAATACTTAGAAAGATGAGCCAGCGCCTCAGAAATGCTGACCATCAAATACAGACACTCCTTATGAAGAGCAATTCAAGCAAAGTGGCAGGGACGCTTCTCTTAATATCTAACCGTTATGGAAAGGCAAGAGAAAACGGGTCAGTAGAAATACCCGGAGACACCGCGGTAAAAGAACTCTCAAATATGGTTAACCTGCCGTGGGATAAAATCCAGGAGGTTCTGAAACTTATGGGTAAGGCAAAGGTTATATGGAAGGAAGGCGATAAACTTATCATCAAGGACCTGGATAGTTTGCAGAAGTTTATGACCTACCTTGAGATAAAGGAAGAACTGGGCATTTAATTTTTCGTATGAATATATTCCTATTATTACTTCTTTCATTCTTAATAGCTGATTATCCCTTTCAGACAAACTGGGTATTCCAGATAAGGTTGAAATACAAATGGGGTAAGTGGATTCATGTCTTCATTCATACAATAACCACTACAATATTTCTAACGCCATATCTCCATCACTACCAGTCATGGCTTGTAATACTCATCATTACAGTCACACATTACATAATTGACCATATGAAAAAGCCAATTATCTGGCTGTTCTTCTTAGACCAGATAATGCACCTTGGCGTAATTATTGCATGCGCTCTTGCTCTGAGGGGGTCTACACCGATGTATCTGCCCGATATTCTTACCAGGTTCTTTTTGAATAATTATATACTCATGTTCCTTATTGGTTTCTTCACTGCGACTTTCGCAGGCACAATCTTCATCTATTTCACAAAGCTAACCTGGCGGTCTGATTATAAGAATAGACCAATACTGACCTATGAAAAGGTCTCGGGAGCATTTGACAGGGGCATTGTCTATGTATCATTAATGGCAGGTATATACATCCATCCACTATATCTCATTGTAATGATAACACCACTGATTATTCGCATTTACCTATGGCAGAGGATGAAGACATCTGATGGGCACTTTAAGGATGTATATCTCCAAGACATTATCGTTAGTTTCATATACACAGTTGTAGTTGCATTTATTATATTTGCCTGCATTAAATACATCCTGCCCAATTATTCACCACCATTATTATAGTTATGAGAAAGCTACTCATTATCTCAATCATACCGGCAGTCGTAATGGCTCTATCATATTATGGCGGAACACAGGAGCCATTTCACTTCTGGGGAATGGGCATAAGGGCTCTCGCATGCGGAAGGGCATTCGTCGCCCTCGCTGACGACCCGAGCGCCCTGATATGGAATCCCGCCGGCTGCGCCCTGCTAAAGAATACAGAAGTTCTGGCAACTTACATCCGCCCCTTCGGAAACCTCTATGGCACATCGTATCAGAACATAGTCATCACAAAACCGATGAGGTTCTCAAATCCAGATATACCCGATAGTGAGAAGAGCATGGGAACGCTGACAATTGGCTTTGCACTTGCTCGCTCTGCCGAGATAGCACCATCTGTTGAACCAACCAGGACTAACTATACTGACTTTCTGACAATTATTTCATACGCAAAGGACCTCTCAAGGAAGTTCTCGTTCGGTCTTGCTATGAAGGTCCGGCGAATGAGCATTGGCTATCTTTCTGACACTGGATTTGGCTTTGACATGGGCGCTCTCCTGATACCAAACAGTCATCTTCGCATTGGAATGAAGATTGAGAATATAAAGGGTGCACAGATAAAACTCATTAATATAGCACAGGAGGACGAGACAAACCTATGGCTCGGGGCAGATATGACAATAAGATATATAGACCTGCTTGGGGCTGTAAATATGACCTTATCTGGCGACTACACCCTGCATACAGGTGCTGTATTCAAGCCAATATCAAATATTGATATAATAGGCGGATACACGACCTCCACAGGTGAGTTCACATTCGGTTCTGAAGTGAGGGTCTCGCACATAGGCATTGGATACACCCTTGGTCTCGGAAGCAAACTCGGTATGAATAATATGTGGTCTCTTAGTTATATATGGTAGGTTGATATGGCAGAGAAAGAAAAGGCAAAAGCAGAGGAGAAGCGCATCATTGCACCAAAGGGCGTGTGGGTGAAGTGCGATGAGTGCAATGAGCCGATACTCAAGCGCGAACTCGAGCGGAACCTTATGGTCTGCCCGAACTGCGACTTTCACTTCAAGATGAGCGCCAAGGTGCGCATAGCAAGTTTGATTGATGATGACACATTTGTTGAGACATTTGCAAATATTGCCCCCGTTGACCCCCTCAACTTCATTGACAGCAAGCCATATACTGACAGAATAAGGGAGTCCCAGCAAAAGACGGGTATAACAGAGGCGGTTATGACGGGCACAGGTGAGATGGATGGCAGGAAGGTGGCGATAGGAGCGCTTGAGTTTGGATTCATTGGTGGGTCGCTTGGAACTGTTATGGGCGAGAAGTTAGCGAGGACATTTGAACTCGCCTGTGACGAAGACCTGCCGGTAATAACCATCTCAACAACGGGTGGAGCGAGGATGCAGGAGGGCATACTGTCTTTAATGCAGATGGCAAAGGTGAACGCGACCATTGCACAGCACAATGAGAAAGGGTTACTGTTCATATCGGTTGCGGCGAACCCGACAACCGCCGGTGTCTATGCGTCATTTGCGTCGCAGGGGGATATCGTGATTGCAGAGCCGGGGGCTCTTATGGGATTTGCGGGACCGCGGGTGATAAAGGAGACGATAAGGCAGGAACTACCTGAGGGTTTTCAGACCGCTGAGTTTCTCATGGATAAGGGCTTCGTTGACATTATCTGCCACAGGAAGGAATTAAAGGCGACGATAGTGAAGTTGTTGAGGATGCTGAGTTGATTTAATAAACTTTATTTCAATTAAATAATATTAAAATATATATTTACTTAATAATATCATTTAGGGTTCCAATTTCCATTTTTATCATAATTCATTGACCTTGGAAAACCTGCAGAATTCCATATAGCATCAAATATTGGTTTCATTTTCTTAGCTATATCAATGTCATAATCATCTATTAATATCTCAGGTATAATTAATTCGTTTCTATCAATAGAAAATGGTCGTTTATCTTCATATCTTAAAGAATATCTACTAGCTTTAAATTCTAGATCATAAACATTTAATAAACTAAGCATAACTATTAATGGAGGTTCTATATTAATTCTTTTAATTGTAGTTATACATCTTTCTAAAATTTCTATTAATCTAGTCTCTATAGCAACACTTGGTATATAATTTTCACTAGTATTCCGACCAAAAAGTAATGAATCTACTGCTTCAATAATTCCATTTCTAAAAAACTGTGTATAAGAAAATGCAAATGGTAAATCATGATTTTGCCATATATTTACAAAACCATCAATATTATAACGATGAAAAGTAGAGCTTCCAGAAATTGTTATAATATTTCTAATTTCAAGTTCAATAGATGAAATATCATAATTTGAAGAAATTTCAAAAGATATAATCGGTAGAATATGTAATACAAGTTTAGGTCCATCACTAATTATGACTGGTGTATCACCAGAAACTATTTTTGATATTCTTTCAATTCTGAAATTTTTAATTTTTTCAACAATCGTTTCAGATAAAATAAACAAATTCCTAATCTCTTGAACATCCAACTGGTATTTACCACTTGAATTACGCGCATAGAATTTTGAATGATTTTTATAAGTTATCATATGAGGTAAAGCCCAACTTTTCGGAATTTTAATTACTATTACATATTTACCAGATTCTTTTAATTGAACTTCTTTAATTAATATTCCAGTTATTCTTGGCTTAATTCCATCTCTAATAATATTTTCAAACCATTGTTTTACCTCATCAACATTTATATTTTCTAAACCACAAATATCAACAGGAATACCTTCTTTCTCAACTATACCATAAACTAAATAACCACCAATTGCATTTGCAAAAGATGAAACATCTGCTAGAAATTCCATTTTTTTGGAATCTGACATCCCTGGTAAATTTCTTTTATAATCAATTGATTTCCCTTCAGAAACATTTAAACCTCTAAGGTCAGATTCATCAATATCTTCAAATTTCTTATAATCAAATATCATTTCATAACATCCTAAATTATTATAAAATTTTATATACTTAATAATTATAACATAATCAATTTATAGAATAAAATAATTTAAAAATCCAAACCCTAACATAAACACATAAGTCCTCTATACATCAAACCGTATCTCAATCAGTATTTCTTTCATATAATCACTTACTTATAAATTATCTATTGTCAAAAATATTATGTTTATGTGTGCCAACCTCTATCCAGCTTTCTCCCCAACTATCATAGACCTTATAAAGATACATAAAATCACCAATTTTATGCGTATATGTTGGGTCCTTCATCCACAATGCCCATGAATCCAATCTTTTCTGAATATCTTCATCTGTCCATCCTATTTTTTTATAATATTCAATATTTTCAATAAAAGATTGATATTGCATTCGCTGATAAAGGATGCAACGATTCGAGGACACATCAAAATATTGAAAAGTGATCCCATTATCAAGTGTTATCCAATACATTTCTGGATAATCTTGTGGACTTTCAATACTAACAATCCTTCCCTTAGCAACAAATTCACGACAAACCAGAGTAGAATGTGGTGGATCTGGATATACATAAATATCTATAACAATATCAGAAGCAAGTCCATAATGAACAAGCACTAATAAAACAAAAATTATCAATATACATGAAACTTTATTAAAATTACAGGCCATTTTCAATAACATAATTATCTTTTTCATCTCATCCATCTTATGCCCCTTTGAATTCTATCAACGAGGGCTTAACTATTTCTTAATAACCCGTTCTATCATATCCTCTGTTAGTTCTTCAAATTCTATATCGCAACAATCATCTCGTTTACAATGAGGACATATTTCACCGCAATATATCTCCTCTTCATCACCCGCAATAACACAATCTGATTCTAATTCTTTGTAATCAAATTTCATGCCGCAATACTTACATTTTATTATTGTTGGCATGTAATCAAATAGAAATACAGGTTGTGGTGGTATAGATATTATTTTTATATTCCTTTCTATTATTGTCCCTGGCGAGCCAAAGCCCTCCATTGGCGGCGACATATCAGACAACTTGGAAATCTCCTGTCCTACCACCTCATCCGCAGTCATCGGGTCTATATAACATCTGCAGTTGTCATGCAGTGGATACCGTCTGTCTATCCAACCAGGGTCATCAGCTGAGAATATTTTGCCCTCCATAGCAAGGCATTGCGGGCAAGCGTCGGGAAGCGTCACCCAGCGATAGTATGTGAAGTAGTCCCTCACACCTTCCGAATGGAGATTATCCCAGTCTCTCGCGCCAGCTGCGGATGAAAGGCTGGTGTCGAAGATATTCTCTATATTGTGGGGCTCAAGTCGGGTTAGACTGGCATTATCAAAGATTTTATCAATCTCATCCTTGAACATTAATAATGTTTTGCCATCTGCGATTGCCTTTACCACCTCATCCTTGATTGCCTGAATAATCTGCTCCTTTATATGATATTGGTTTGGCGTTCCAGTGGCGATTAGTGATGTTTTTCCCGCATCGGGGTTACGCTTTATAGTAGCCCTGTTTATCTTTATTATATATTTCATATCAATACTCCTTCTTCAATTTTAATATTCATTAAAAACATACTTATGCCTAATTAAACAAATTATATCAAAATCAAAATCAAAATAAAACTTTCTATGCCCTGTTCTTTGAGGGAAATAATCAACGAAAAAATTAATCAAGAATCCAAATATAAATCTTTTCATAATTCTAATAACTACAAATAATCTATAACTTCCTGCACCTAAGGTGAAGGTGGTCGGGGACAATCCTCGTGTGCGCGAACTCTGGATGCTCTCTGATGACATCATCTCTCACCAACCTTGACAATACCTCATTATAATATAATAATTCTCAGTAATATAATATGGATGACTTTACTACAACAATTGGAATAGAGGTCCACCTGCAACTATCAACGAAGACAAAGGCGTTCTGCTCCTGCCCTAACACCTTTGGAGCAGAACCGAATACACTCACCTGCCCCATCTGCCTTGGTCACCCCGGCACGCTTCCTGTGCCAAACAGAAAGGTGATTGAATATGCCATAATGGCATCTCTTGCCCTCAAATGCAAAATCAATATGAACACAAGATACGACAGAAAGAACTACTTCTATCCCGACCTTCCAAAAAACTTCCAGATATCGCAATATAACATCCCCCTCAGTGAAGACGGCTTCTTTGACTTTTATGCTGGTGACGACTGGACAAGACCCGCCCGCTGGCTCATCCGCAGGGTCCACCTTGAGGAGGATACGGCAAAGATAATTCACACAGAGACATCATCGCTTCTTGATTTCAATAGAGCAGGCGTTCCCCTTATGGAGATAGTGACAGAGCCAATGCAGGTAGAGCCAATGGAAGCATATTTCTACATCCGCGCCCTGAAAGCCACGATGCTAACGCTCGGCGTATCCACCTGCAATATGGAAGAGGGCAGTTTGAGGTGCGACACAAACATATCTGTAAGTAGAGTGGGAGAAGACATCGGCACAAAGGTTGAGATTAAGAACCTGAACTCACTGAGGGCAGTCCGCCTATCGCTTGAATATGAGGCAAAAAGGCAGAGTAAACTGCTTATGAGTGGTAAGAAGGTGGCGCAGGAGACACGCCTGTGGGATGAGCAAAAAGAGGTGACTATATCAATGCGCGGTAAGGAGGAGACCGCCGACTACCGCTACTTTCCCGAGCCCGACATTCCCCCAATTGTAATAGATAAGGCATTGCTTGATGAGATAAAAGCAAAGTTGCCATCAGTTCCGATTGAGAGAATGAATATACTGAAAGAGGCAGGTATCGGTAATCAGGAGGCAACAACGCTCGTTGAGAGACCATTGTTATATGTATACTTTGATGAAGTAAGAAAGCACTACGGCAATATAAAGACAGTTGTGAACTGGATTATAGGCGAATTGAATTCAATAGCACAGAAGAAGAGTGTGGACTATAGCGATATTCCTGTAAAGCCAGAGGACTTCGCAGGACTTGTGAAAGCGGTAGATGAGGGTAAGATAAGCGCCAGTGCGGGCAAGGATGTATTATTGCGAATGTGGGAAAGTGGAGACAGTCCAGAGAAGATTATAGAAGAGATGGGCATTGCGCGTGTAAGCGATGAGGAAGTGATTGGTAAGATTGTAGAGGAAGTCATAAAGGAAAATCCTGATGTTATTGCCACAATACTTAAAGGCAAGGAGCAAGCGATGGGAAAACTCACAGGTGAGGTCATGAAGAAGAGCAAGGGCAGTGCTGACCCGAAGGTCGTCCAGAAACTCCTAAGAGAGCATATTGACAGATTGAAGAATAAATAATAAATGAGACAATCTATAAAAATTGCAATCATCGTTATAACCAGCATATTATGTTTATCAGTTCTATTCTCAATTCCATATATATCACTTAAAATCGCCTTCAATGACGAGCGTATGCTTCAAATATTAAACATATACATAAAGTCAACCATCAATAAGTCATCGGTAATAAGCAGGGCTCACATTGACCTATTCCCCACCCCATCATTTATTGTTGATAACTTCAATTCAGACCCTGAAAGAGATGGAGCAATGAGCGCAGGTGAGATAGTAATAAAACCAAGCCTATCAGACCTATTAATATTTCGCCTGAAGATAAAAGAGATAGTTATGCGAAAAGCACAGATTAAAACCTCTTATGATGAGTCAGGCAATATGGCAATTGTCGGCATCAGCAGAAAAGAGAAATCGCTCCCGCTTCCTGAGAAGGTGAAAATCAAACTCGAGAACTCAAAGTTTGAAATAGACGGGGTTATAAAAGGAGACATCATCTTTGAAAATCTATATGGGGACCTGGAATTGAGAAAGAGGGGCACAAATTATTTACTGGAATCCAGCATTAGATGGGGCTACCTTTCCTATCTTCCCTCTGGTAGTGTTGAGACACCAATAATTCCATCTAAAGGTAGTTTGACAATTAACGCAGTATACAACAAAAAGGATAGAACCATTGAATTCTCAAAGTCAACATTCATTATCGGAGGAAGTTCTATTGATATCGATGGAAGGGGCTCAAAGACCGAAAATGGCTGGAAACTCTCTATCAGGAATAAAATTGAAGATGGTTCAATTGGTGATTTTATGAATATATTATCTCCAAGGAGGTTTGGAATACTGAGCAGAGTAGGATGCAACGGAAAGATAAACGCACTTCTGAATACCGACCTTTTATTAAGCAGGGAGGGTGGAATAAGCAATCTTCATATAAATGGTAATATGAGTTTGACAGATGGGACAATAAACGCTCTTTCAGTTTCAGGGCACAAGGGGAATATAAACAGAATATCGTTTAAGGCAGAAATTTCAGACAGGGGCATTGTTATCAACGACATTAAGGGTATGTCAGATGGAAAGGGTCTCAGCGGTTATGGTGAGGTAATATTCGGTGAAGAGCCGACCTATTCATTGAGCGTTGATGGGCATATTGACCTTGGGACTATCTGTGCACTTATGAAAGCGCCAGGAGAATGGCAATGCGAGGGCACGGGAGATGTGAGGGCGCTAATAGAAGGTGATGTATCAGGTGATGTGTTACCATCCGTTGATGGCAGATTGGACAATATCACAGGCAGTTTTGCACTCTCTCCGATAAGTCAGAGAATAAAAGTAACATCAGGGTCATTATTATTAAAGGGAAGGGAAGCAGAACTTATATATGTAAGTGGAATGCTTGGCAGCGCAAATATAAAAGCAAGCGGAAAACTCAGGGGCTTTATAGAGCCAGTAATTGAGTTCACTCTTGATATGGAGTCCTCAGACCTTGACCAGTTAATGCGCAAGGGTCTTTCAGGAACAAAGCCAAAGGGTGATTACAACTTCACACTAAAAGGAAGCATAAATATCGGAAGGTTCAAGGCAAAGGGTTTTACCGCAGAAGACCTCAGCATGATTGTCCTATTCAGTAAGAACACAATAAGAATTTCTGATATGCATATGAGGGCATATAATGGCACAATTGATGGAACAGTAGAGATAGCAGTTCCAGATGGTGCCTACAGCGTCACCCTATCAGGCAAGGGAGTTGATATCGGCACATATCTTGCTAGCACTACTGAGTATAAAGATGTAATAACCGGTGGAACAACTGATTTCTATATAAATTTCAATGGAAAGGGGACGACAAAAGGGGAGGTAAAGCAAACGATAACTGGAAGTGGCAATATTCTATCAAGGGGTTTCAGGGCAGGTAATCTTACAGTCCTTGATAGGTTTTCTGACTGGAGCGGACTCGCCTTTACAGGTGATGTAAATATATATAAACTGAACGGAAGTTTCTCATTGAATGGAAGCAGGTTAAAGATAAAAAATTGTGAGATAACAGGTCAGGGTTTAGACATGGTAAGATTGTTTGGCACAATCGGATTTAATAGCGACCTTGAGGTTATATGCCAGATGCGACTTACAAGGGAATATACTGATAAATACAGGGGAAGGGTAATAGCGCTATTTCCCGATGGTGAGGGCAGGGGCAGTATTGCCTTTATATGCTATGGCACAACCAAGAAACCTATGTTTCGCCTTGACTATGACCAGATGCGAAAACTCGCTGAGGGAAGCATCCCACAATTAACAGATGAAATCCTTGAAAAATATAAAATATATTGATTGTATATCATTCTGAAGCGTTGCGAAGAATCTCTATATCAATAGATAAACCCCCCTTATTTATTTTACAATAACAAAATTCTTACTCGCAGATAACCCTTCTGTTGTCATCCTCACGATATACAAACCATTTGTAAGTCCTGATATATCCGATGTCAGCGTATATTCACCTGAATTGTATTGACCGCGTATTACAGTGCTCACTTTCCTTCCTGTGATATCATATATTGATATGTCAATATCCACCTGCGATGGTATCATGACATCAATACTTATTTGAGAAGACGCTGGTGTAGGATATATTCTTGATATCTCAAACGAAGATGGGGTTTCATTACCAGATGTCACCTTTGTTGTTCCAAGTGTCTCTTGTCTGTCTGAAACAACCGCCTCAAGTTTATATTCATATTGTCTCTCTGACTCAACATTTTTGTCTGTATAAGAATATGGGTTTGTTCCTGTTATTAGGGATGCACTCACCTTTGTCCATTGTGTGTTGTCATTCATGCGAGGATATGTATCCTCGCTTACGGTTGTTAGATTTGAGGACAGATTGTAATCCCTGGCCTGTTCGGCAGGGCAGGCTGTCCCTACAGGTGGATATTGTAGGGGCAATTCATGAATTGCCTCTGGTGGGGTAGTTCTGCGGTAGAGGTTGAATCCAGATATATCTTCATCAGTTGAGACAGACCAGTTTAGGGTGATAGCATTATTATTTGGCTTTGCCGTGAATGATGTGAGTGTGATGCCTATTCTTCCTCCTCCATTTTCTGTCCAATAATTTCTTATCTCCATTGATGGCTCACCGAGAAGAATATAAATATATAATTTACTTAAAATATTAGGAAGCCAAGAATTTTGGTCATTTAATATTATAAACGACCGGGTTATTGCACCATAAGTAACACCACCCAATTTATTGAATGGCTTAACATATGAATCACCATCACCTGGAAGACCAAACATTGTTTGAAATATTGCTCTGTCATATACAAAGTTTACATCTCCAAAGGTAGTTCTTGTTGCTCCAATAGTCGCTACTGCGCCATGATATGGTGGAGATTGGCTTGAAGGCAATATCATCCAGTAATCACATAGAGTATCACCTGTTGGTTCATAACCATGATGCCAGTCAATACAAGCCATAGAACAACCAATATTAAAAGCAACTAAATAATGCTCATTTTGTAAATTTATAATATGTGGGTTCCCTAAAAAAGATTTAAGTCCCCAATTGTCAGCATGAACTGCCCATTCTAACCATTTACTTGGATAACCATGACCAAAGTAGTTTACTATATTACATCCCTGATTTATAACTGATATAACTGCATCATTATCATTATTATCATCATCTATTCTACCATATAGGAATTTTACATTATCTTTAAATGAAATATCATAACTACCATTCCATACCTGTTCCTTCTCTATTCTAAATTCATCGTTGTCTTGAAGGCCATTATGGGCAATAAAAAGCATAGTATCATACCATGGACTTGAATCTGGATTATTAACATTATCAAGGTGCCTTTCATAAGTATTAATTTTACTTACCTGGACATTTACCTGTTCAATATTATCTGCTGTCAATCTACCTACATATATATCTGGATACATATCAAAACCCTCCCACCAAAACCTCCATCTTTGTGATGGAGGAATGGACATTATAGGTGGGTCATAGTTATCAAGACATGCATAACATAAATCAGATGGTGAGAAATAAGGTTTACCTATACCAGCATCAGTATCATTACAAAATATCCAATATGGAGTTGGAACCATAGTATCAGGGTTAAATTTTTCCTGCCCCCAATTATCCTGGACATCACCAACTAATAGAACATAAGCAATATTACTCTGTTCGTATCTATATTTTATATAATGATATACAGATAGTGCTGAAGTCCCTTCTGGTAGTTCACTCATCTTTACTCTATCAACCGAATATCCTCTATCTGTCAATAATTTAACAAGTGGTGCCAGTTCATCATAATAAGAATTACCTGTGATAATCAGATAATCAACCTCTGATTGCAAAGGTGATAAATTTAACTGATTTGAATTCCATATTAAAGAATTGTATAATGGTAAAAAGTCAGGGTGCGATTCTATTCCACTAACCACCATATTATTAAAAAACTTTTTGTTCTCCTTCACTGACAGTCCATAATCAACCCTTATCTCCATATTACTTGCTACTCTTAGATGCCTATATAATGGATTATACTGAAATGACTGAATTTGATTATTTACTACAATTACATCTCTAAATTTACCCTCATCAGATAAACAGACATAGTCACCTGGATACCAGATATCCTGATTGTAAAAGCTCTGGTCACACTCAAATAGTGGCTGTTGTTCCTCAAGTGGTCTTGACAACTGGTGAGGATACATAAGATAGTTTTCAAAGTCAACCCACTCTGAATCTAATACCTGAATTGTGCTTGAATCCTTCATTGGGGGATAGCCCATAAGACCCCTTACTACTGGCAGTTCTGGCTTTCCTACCTCCATCTTTGTGCCATAGGCAGGAACCCATATCTTCTGAAATACCTGTCCACCTTCAAAGACATTCTCGCAGTAGAAACCGGGTATTTTGACTGTGTATATTGTATAGTCATTTGTATAATCTTCAATATGTATTAAAGGGGGACTCCCTTCAGGATAGGAGGAGTCAATTATAATCCACGTTGGAATAGAGAACACAGGTGAAGAAAACACCAGACATATAGAAAGATAAAAAATAGTGCCTCTAAAATATTTAACACAACTCATTTCTACAACCTCTTTAATAAAATTTTCAAAATTTCCTAATAAAATTATTATTTAATTATAATCAATTATTAATTACTTAAATTATAATAAGTAAAGGCAAATTATAAATATTCCTCTTATATCTAAGATATTCTAAAACATATAAATCCAATTTGCCAAACATTATCTTCTGAAAATTTTTATATTATAAAAATGGTGTTTATCTATTAAAATCTACTTAAAATAACAAAAACCTTTTTCAAAAGGAGGATATACTTTGGCTGTATTCCTTTCCCTTATTCCCATAATTGTAATATTTATACTACTTGCATTTTTTAAAAGACCGGCGGATATATCGGGAATTCTCGGCTGGCTTATTATACTGATTATTGCAATATTCTACTTCAAAACCGCACTGTCAGTCACACTCACATCATCACTCGCAGGTCTCGTATCATCATTCCCCATAAGTTTGATGGTCGCTACAAGTTTGTTTCAGATTACATATATGGAGAGGGTCGGGGCAATCTCACGCCTTGTCGTCTTTCTAAAGTCAATTTCAACTGAGGACAAGGTCGTCCAGATAATGATAATCAATGTCGGCTTTGGAACGCTGATGACAGCACTCGGCGCAACACCTGTATCAATCCTCCCACCAATTATGCTCGCTCTCGGCTACTCATCGTTTGTATCAATCGCACTTCCCGCAATCGGCTACGACGCCCTCTGCACATACGCACTTCTCGGCATTCCCATTGTCATATTCACGCAGTTTACTGGCATAACGATTGACGAAGCAGGCGCAATCTTCTCAAAATATATGCCTGTCATCAGTTCGCTTATTGCCTTCGGTATGCTCTATATTGTCGGGAGATGGCGACTCATCTGGCGTGGTATCGTCCCCGCACTTATAACAGGTCTTACTGCTGGTTTCACCGCAATACTTATGAATATTGCACACCTCACACTGCTAACAGGTGTTGGTGCTGGAATAACAGTGATACTCATTATGACCATATATCTGAAAATCCGCGGCAGGAAGGTTTATGACACATCTTCCCTTTCAGAAAAAGATAAGTTGGTCAAAAAAGGTATGCCCCTCTGGAAGGCGTTTGTCCCCTGGCTATTTCTAGTCGTCTTTGCAGTTGTTGTAAACATTCCCGGTCCTGTCTTCAATACCCTTTTCAAGCGACTTTCTATGTCAATAAATATAATTCCAGTTGACAAGCCAATCCCCATTCGCTTATTCTGGCAGGCATACTGGTGGGTTCTTATTAGCACACTCATATCAGCACCATTTTATAAGGGTGGAATTAAGCATATTGTTGGTTCAATTCCAAGATGGATTAAGAGAGCACCGAGACCTGTCTTCTCTGCAGGGATATTTTTCGCAATCGCCTATGTGATGAACTGGTCTGGCTATGGAACTGGTTGGAAATTTAATGGCAGTGAATACAATATCGTCTCGGTCCTGGCAAATGGCTCTGCATCACTATTCGGCAGGTTATATGGGTTTGTATCACCCTTTCTTGGGCTCTTGGGTGGCTTCATATCTGGAAGCGAGACATCAGCAATAGCGATGCTCACGAAGTTTCACCTTGAGACAGCATCTCACCTGTGGGGAAATGTCTATATCAGGGCTGGTCTCCTTATAGCGGCAGCATCCGGAATTGGAGGTGGACTTGCCAGTGTCATATCACCTGCAAAACTACAGAACGCAGCGGCAGCGATAGACCGCATTGGTGAAGAGGCGCATGTTATAAAAACAGTGATATGGATATCGCTTGCAATAACACTTGCCTGCGCATTTATGACTATGATGTGGCTCTTATAAACATTTGAAGATAAAATTCTTATTGCTCATATAAGTAATAATTAGTAGAATTTGACATGTTTTTTACAAGGAGGTTTTTAAATGAAAAGGTTAATGTATTTTCTTACAGCACTTGCGATTTTGAGTATATTACTAATCGCCTGTGAGAAAACAGGTGGTGGAGGCGGAACTAACTACTTCCCCAACAAAGACCAGACAGTATGGACTTTCACTGATGATTATGGAAACTATTATGACATTACTTACAAACTAAATGGAACAATCAATCATAGCACAGCAGGTGAGGTGCAGATAATAAATGTCACATCAGGAGACCAAACCTGGGATGTATATCTAAAAGTAACTACCAGTGGAGTAACTCTGTATTTTGACCTTGATTCAGATGACAGATGGGAACTATTGCATTATCCAATAAAGGTCAATGATACTTGGTCATGGACAAGTGGAGGATATAACTGGAGTGCCAAAGTAGAGGTGGAAGAAAAAGTGCAGACCCCTGCTGGAGAGTTCACATCTCTAAAAATATCATACAAGATTGAAGACAGTCAGTCAGATATAGTATGGTTTAATAGTGGCACAGGATGGGTTAGAGACCTATATACTGACCCTGAAGACCCATCTTATAATTATGATTTCAAACTTAAGAGTTTCAACCAGCCATCATAAGTGTAAATTTGCAGAATTAGCCCCCTATAAATGGGGGCTTTTTTCATATATTCAAATAGAATCTAATTTCTGTTATACTCTAAAAAATATTTTAAGTTCTTATAAAAGTGAGGTTTCATGTTATGCCAGAGAAGATGAAAGCAGTTATTAAGAAGAAGGGTGAGTTTGGGGCTGTTCTTGAGGAAGCACCAATACCAGAACCAGCATCTGATGAGGTGCTCGTTAAAGTTAAAGCAACATCAATCTGTGGAACTGATGTCCATATCTATGAGTGGAACGCATGGGCACAAGGGAGGATAAAGACAATACCCCAGATTCTCGGTCATGAGTTCGCTGGCGAAGTTGTTGAGAAAGGTAGTTGTGTTAAGAATATCAAGGTCGGTGACTACATTTCTGCTGAGACACACATACCCTGTTATCAATGTAAGGCGTGCCTTGTCGGACAGTTCCATATATGCGAGAACTTAAAGATACTCGGCGTTGACAGAGATGGTTCATTTGCTGAATATATAACTGTTCCGGAGAGTGTAGCATGGGTAAATGACAGGTCAATACCGCCTGAGATTGCGAGCATTCAGGAACCCCTCGGCAATGCTGTCTATGCAACGACAGTCACAGATGTCTTCGGACAGAGCATAGCGATATTTGGCGATGGTCCAATAGGTCTCTTCGCAACAGGTGTGGCGAAAACCGCGGGTGCCACAAAGATAATAACTGTTGGCATGATGCCGTTCTGCCTTGATATTGCGAAGAAAATGGGCGCCGATATTACAATAAACATCACAGAGGTAGAAGATGTCGCAAAGGCGGTTATAGACGCAAATGGCGGTGAGAAGGTGGACATAGCAGTTGAGATGGCAGGTGTTAATAAAGCGGTCTCTGACACATTCAGTGTTGTGAGAAAAGGCGGAAGAGTAAGCGCCTTTGGTATCCTTCCAGGAGAGATTACGCTAGATTACAATAATGCACTTGTATTCAAGGGCTCAACTGTTTACGGTATAAATGGCAGGTTAATGTATGACACATGGTGCAAGGTGAGAAATCTTCTCTCATCAAAACGGCTTGATGTAACACCTGTCATTACACACAAGTTCCCACTTGATGAGTTCGCCAAGGGCTTTGAACTGATGCTTGAGGTTCCAAAGAAGGTCGGCAAGGTCGTTTTATTTCCATAATTTCAGGTAGGATAAAAAGAGTTGAAATTTATTGATGAGTTTCAGGAAAAGTTAAAGTCAGGCAACCTTAAAGAAGCATACGAGACACTGAAAAGGGCTGAGAAAACCAAGAAAATAACCCCCGATGATATCTTTCTCATCGGGTCACTATATCTTCAGATGGGACTTAATAATGATGCGCTTAAGGCATTCCTGAGGGCTGAGGAAGAGGGTTATCATGGCTATGCTTTATATATAAACCTTGGTGTCTGTTATAACCGCCTTGGCAAATTTGAAGATGCAATTCTTGCTCTAACAGAAGCGCTTGAAATGAGAGACGACATTCTTGGGATATATATAAACCTGACAACTGCCCTCAAATATGCTGGAAGAACACAGGAAGCACTTGACCTTCTTGACAGAGCAATATCAAAGTTCCCTGATGAGGGTGAGGTATATAATACCCGGGGTTTCTTGTTTGAATACCTCGGCTGGTATGAAGAGGCGTCAAGGGACTACGCGAGGGCAACAGAACTATCACCGAAGAATGCGATATACTGGATAAACTGGGGAAATGCCTGCGTTCACCTTGACCTTCTTGACGAGGCGAAGACATACTTTGAAAGGGCAATTGATATTGACCCGAATATTCCAATTCCCTATAACAATCTTGCGTATTATTACCTGAGGGAGGATAATAACGATATTGCGCTTGAGATGGCAAACAAAGCGTTATCAATTGACCCAAACTACTTCCAGGCACTTCTCAACAGGGGTGTGATCTACACATATATTAAGAGATATGAAGATGCGCTCTCAGATTTCAAGAAGGCGATAGAATTAAGACCAGAAAATCCTGCTGGCTACTTTAATGCTGGCAGAGTATTAGACATACTTGAAAGGCAAGATGATGCGATTGAGATGCTGAAGAAAGGCGAGGAACTCGGAAGCGGTGAATGCAGTGAACTCATCAAGATAATTAAGGGTAGATAATACTTTCCTATTGTTACAATTCCAAGTGTAAAAGCGTCCCATCTTATGATGGGACGGAAGTTATTAATATATACGACCCAATATAAATTGGGTCACTACAATAATAAGACAAGGCATGCCTTGCCATATAGTGTCATCTTGCCACAATAAAATTTTTTGATGCACTAAATTTATCCGCTGTCATCCTCACAATATACACACCATTTATAAGACCAGAGACATCAGATAACATCGTGTATTCACCCGGATTATATAACCCGCTCACAACTGTTGCGACCTTCCTTCCCGTGATGTCATATATTGATATGTCAATATCCGTCTGTTCTGGTATGACAATATCAATGCTTATTCTGTCATCTGCTGGTGTAGGATATATTCTTGCTATATCAAATGGTGATGGTGTGCTATTATCTGATGTCACCTGCGTTGTGCCGAGCGTATCATTCTTATCTGACACAACCGCCTCAAGTTTGTATTCGTATTTTGTCTCGAACTTAACATTCTTATCCGTGTATGAATACGGATTTGTGCCAGTGATAAAGGATGTGTTGACCTTTGTCCATACATAGTTATCTTCAGATTGTATGGGAGAATGCGCATTCTCCCTTACGGGTGGATATTGTAGAGGCAATTCATGAATTGCCCCAGGTGTAACAACCCGGCGGTAGAGGTTGAAGCCCGATATATTCTCATCGGTTGATATTGCCCAGTTGAGTGTGATGGTGTCATTATTTGCCTTTGCGGAGAATGATGTTAGGTCAATGCCGGGATATGGACCCTCATACCAAGCATACTTAATAAATGGAAAAGCTTCATAAGATATATGTGGATTATCATTTGAGTCAAGCGATAAATATGGGTATCCATCCTTATCATCAACAATTGCATAGTTCCATTTATCATTCTCTTTGTATGCATATTTAATATAAAATATATTATTAATTTTATCAATATAACAATAAGCCACACAGGGAATATTCTTTGAATTTATTGATATGCTCGGGTCAGCAGGATATTTATTTTCATCACCATCTTCAATAACCTCAATTACCCAATTACTACCATTCCAGTAGGCATGCTTTATATTATTTGGTCCATCATAGGCAATATGCGGTCTTTCATTTGAATCTAAAGCAATTGATGTGCCTCTACCTGTATATTTCTCATTATCTACTATTCCAATCTTCCAGCCCGTTCCTGTCCAATATGCAATCTTAAGAGCCATATTTGTCTCATCATCATAAGATATATAAATATGGTCTTTAGAATCAATCGCAATGGATGAACACCAACCAACATTCCCTGCGCTATCAACAATTTCTATATTCCACTTCGTTCCATCAAAATATGCATGTCTTAAATCACTATATTGACCATCAAAATAAGATATATGTGGTCTATCCTTTGAATCAAGTGTAATTGATGTCTCAAAATCATTACCCCATATACTATTATCAACAATCTCAATATTCCACTTTGTTCCATCATAATATGCATATTTTAAACCATTACCTCCCTCATAAGATATATGAGGATGATTATTTTTATCAAGTGCTAATGAATTGCTATAACCAACATCACCCTCAGAATCAACCCTCTCAACATGCCAGTTATTACCATCAAAATATGCATATTTAAGGTCATCGCCATTTCCATAAAAACAATATGAAATATGTGGATAGCCATTTGAGTCAAGTTTAATTGATGTTGGTCCACCTGTATATTCCTCATTGTCAAAATAATATGTATTCCATCCATAGGGGAATGAAAGAAATGGAACCAAAAATAATATAATTATAAAAATCTTCTTCATAAAACACCACCTTTTATAAGATACAGGGCGGGTAAATTTATACCCGCCCCTTTTTATTTCTATCTACCTAACTATCACTATCCTCTTACTTACACCTGAGCCATTCATCTCTGCATTAAATGTGTAAACACCATTTAATAGATTCCTAACATCAACTGATGACTCTATCAGACCAGGTCTTTCAACATATATAGTCCTTTCTGATACAAGACGACCACTGACGTCATAAATATGTATTGACAAAGAACCACTTGTTGGGACATTAATCTTATAATTGAAATTGTCATAAGATGGATTGGGATATATGCAATCAATAGATAACTGCCCTAAACCTAATACTTCCTTCTTCGCATTATCATCTTTTGCATAAGATTGATAATCAACACCGCTCCTCATCTTCAATGATGGGTCACCATATATTGTTATTCCATCTACAAGACAGTTCCCTTTACCTGATAGGTTTTGAACTATTGAAAAATTATTTTGGTAATTTGCTATATAGTATGTGCATATCCATTTTACTATACCTGTATTTACAACAGTTCCAAATGACTCTATAGGGTATCTATCAGGATTTCTGTGACCATATATACAACTGAACCAATATGCATCTATAAAATGCAAAAGGTCATAGTCACCAAGATGTGGACAAAAAGACAGTAAATCCCTTGTGCATCCACAACATGCAACAGCACCATTTGGTGAATTCATCCAGTATTCACAAAGGCAGTCACTATTAAATTGGTCATCCAGTTGACCAACCTGACATGCTAACTGAAATACAACAACAAGTTTATCAGAGTTGTTTAACTGTGCTATCCATGTCTCATCCCAACAATGATATTCATCATCCTTCTTATACCATTGATACCAACCATGTTTCTTTAATGGAACATCAGTGATTCCATGACCCCAATAGTTTATAATTGAGCAGCCCTCACCATTTATATAGTCCCTGACATTCTCATTCGTTCCATCATAATACTGACCATAACATGCTTTAAAATGCAGTGGAGGATACATATAATGCATGTAATTAAGATCATTTGCAATATAATCTCTTTTAATCTTGGTGAAATAGTCAGCTTGGTATGCAGGAAATGATTGAACTCCAGCAACAAGAAGACAATGCTTCTCCCAGGGATAATTGCCATTATCACTATAGAAGTAATTTGTCGTTTTATTTACAATATTTGCAAACTCCTGTGTATTATTCACAACCATCCTTCCAACTGTAATATCTGGATATATATCAGTCAAAAGTGGGTTCATCTCTTTCAATGGTGTCAACCTTTCATAACCCATATCAGATGGTGCTCTACCCTCACCCGGAGTTCTACTTTCATAAACAGTCCATCTTGGCATCTCTATTCCATTTTGGTCTCCCAAATATTGTGGTATATCACCTACTAATAACACATATTCAAGATTATTATGGTCATAATAATATTTTTTCAGGAAATCCCAAATATATAATGCCCTATTATCACCAATATCTGTTGTTGAATGAACATCTACTATGAAACCCCTATCTGTTAGATATTTTGTATATTCATATAAAATACCTCTAAAATCTGGGTCATTATCAAATTTCTTATCATGTATTATCAAATATATGAATTGTCCTGGTGCTCCTTGCTTACCAAAATCACCAAATCCAGATATTCCCTCAAGGTTAGTAATCAAATATGGATACATCTGATAGAAATCACCCGAAGGTCTAGGCTCTGGAATCCATCCACCTGGATTTTCGTATGTCATTGTCACTCTGAAGAAATATTTGACATTAAGCTCTCTCTGATAAGGATTGAATTTCATCCCTCTCATATTAATATCCCTGACTTCAAGTTCCCTTAATACACCTGGATTCTCACCTGTTGCTATTCCCTCTAAAGGATACCATACATTCTGGTTGTAAAATTCCTCATCCCACTCAAATGGTGGTGGCTCCTCACAATATGGATACAATTGCTGTGATGGGTATATATAGTAGTTACTAAGCATAATTTCCTGGACATCTGTTATTGATATATCAACTGTTGAATCATAAGGAACTGCAAATATGTCTCTTATAACAGGTATCATCGGCTTTCCAACATCAAGTGTCCAGCCATATTCAGGTATTTCAAGAGAGTCAAACATCATACCATTTGGTGCCATTACCTGGTCTCTATACATTCCTGGTATCTGAACTGTATAGACAGTAGCGTCAGTTGAATTGCTCTCAACTATAATTATTGGCTTCTCACCTGGTGTGCCACTACCCCCTGGAAATGTTATCCACTCTGGCTCAGAGAACGCTACTGATGTGAATAGAAGAATGATAGTCAGGTAGAAAATCTTACTTGTAATTGCCCTTTTCATTTTTACTCCCTCCCTTTAAAAAAAGTTAGTTAGTTAAAATACAAAAAGCACCCCCATCAATCTAAGGGTGCCTTCTCAACTTGACTTTCTCATAAACATCACCTCATATTATATTTATTTTATAAAATAGAAATTTGAAAGTCAAGTGTTATTTTCAAAAAATTTTTATTTCAAAATATAAGAACACATTATTCACTATGATAAATTGTTATCAATTATTATTTTATTAAACAGATACAAAATGATATTATAAATAGCACAATTGAAAGGAGGTGAAAAAGATGGTAAAGAGGACATTCTGGGCGACCCTTCTCGGTGTCATATTTGGAATTATATGTGGTTACCTTGGCAAGAGGAGCGATGTTCCAATGGATAAAGCGGCGTGGGCTGGCATAATTATGAACAGAGCCTTTATCGGCTTTGTAATAGGAATAAGCGGCTGGAAGATTAACTACCTGCTTCATGGCATTCTAATGGGCTTTATAATAACACTCGGAATAAGTATTTATCCATTTTTTAATCCAGAAATTAAAAATCCTATGATGGGCTTTATTATGCTCTCAATCGGAGGTATCATCTGGGGCTTTCTCATTGAACTCCTGACAACAAAGGTCTTCAAGGCGCCCATGAAGTAAGAATGTAATTATGGGGGGCAGTTCTACATTATTCCAGCAGTTTATTAATGGTCTCACCCTTGGTGTTGTCTATGCGCTGATTGCTGTCGGCTACACTATGGTCTATGGAATTATAGAACTTATTAATTTCGCACACGGTGAGGTCTATATGATGACTGCCTTCATGACCCTTACATTGTATCTTTCCGGGGGTCTGCCCCTCATCGCATCCATCTTAATTGCCATAGCATTCGCCTCACTTTTAGGAGTGACAATAGAGCGTGTCGCATATCGCCCTCTAAGGAACTCGCCACGACTTGTCGCTCTTATCAGCGCCATCGGTGTCTCGCTATTCTTACAGAACCTCGCGATGAAAATCTGGGGCGCGAGAAGACAGCCACTCATTCCACCTGACAGAAACATTCCATTGCTACAATCAAAGACAACAATATCGCTACCCCTGATTGGTGAAGCAACATTTACAACAATCCAGATAATCATGTTAATTATCGCCGTCACATTAATGATACTGCTCTCATTAATCATCAAATATACAAAGATGGGCAGGGCAATGAGGGCTTGTGCTCAGGACCAGGTATCAGCGAAACTGATGGGCGTTAATGTCAACCGCACAATCGCATTCACATTCGCTATTGGCTCTGCACTTGGTGGTGTTGCAGGTATCCTTATCGCACTATACTACAATCAGGTCTATCCGATGATGGGTTATATGTCGGGTCTCAAGGCGTTCACCGCTGCCGTCCTTGGTGGTATCGGAAATGTTGCAGGGGCTTTCCTTGGCGGAATTGTCCTCGGGGTTGCAGAGGGCTTCTGCGGGGCTTACATATCATCGCTGTGGATGGATGCTATCGCATTTGCAATATTAATAATAGTTCTTATATACAAACCATCGGGTCTTCTTGGAAAGAGGATTCCAAGAAGCACTTAGGAGCAAATTATGAAACTTTCTGTAATAATGCCGGTATATAATGAGGTCACGACCCTTGACAGGATTGTTGAGAGAATACTTCGAGTTCCACTCGATATTGAATTGATAATTGTTGATGATGGTTCAACAGATGGCTCAAGGGAGAAGGCAGTAAAGTTATCAGAAGACAGAAGGGTGACCACATTCTTACAGCCGAAGAATATGGGCAAGGGTGCAGCAGTCAGAAAGGGCATAGAACTTGCAAGCGGTGAAATCATACTGATACAGGATGCAGACCTTGAGTATTGTCCTGAGGAATACTCAATGCTCATATCACCCATTGTTGACGGCTGGGCAGACACTGTCTATGGCTCGCGTTTCTATGGCACACACCGCGTCTTCCTGATATGGCACCTTCTTGGAAATCAGTTTCTGACATTCATAACAAACCTTTTATATAACACAACACTTACAGATATGGAGACATGCTTTAAGGCAGTCAGGGCTGATATATTGAAGTCAATAAAATTATCGTCAAATGGATTTGATATTGAACCAGAGATAACTGCGAAGATATTCAAGAAGAAACTGCGTGTCTATGAGATGCCAATAACATATCATGGCAGGGACTATAAGGAGGGAAAGAAGTTAAAGTGGACGGACGCCCTGCCTGCGCTATGGGCAATAATTAAGTATAGATTTGTTGATTAACAGGTCTCTATCGGGTTATGACAAAAGTATGTCTTGATTTGAGATTTATTCGCCCAGTCGGGCATAGTGGCGGAGAGCGATATGTCCGGGAGCTCGCCATGGGGCTAACTGAAATATCAAACACCTTTGATTTCGTCTTCCTTACCTCATATGGAGTTGAAATTAACTTTAACAAATCAGAAGTTAGACCTATTCCCGAGAATTTTCTAACACTGAGACAGCATATTACATTTACTATAAATAGATATCTCAACGGTGCAGACCTCTATCACTATCCTCACTTTGATGCACCACTTTATTTAGATGGACCACCACTTGTAATAACAATTTACGACCTCCACCCTATTAACCTTCCAGATTATACAAACAAAGCAAAGCAGTTCTATTTTAAGGTGATGACTTCTCTATCAATAAAGAGAGCAAAAAAGGTGATAGCAGTATCAAATACCACAGCAAACGATATATTGAAACACTGGCCATCCGCAGAGAAAAAGTTAGTCGTAATTCATGCAGCGGTATCCTCCTATTACTATCCACGCTCCCCAGATGAAATAAGCAAGGTAAAAGCAAGATATTCACTTCCAGAAAAATATCTATTCTATATCGGTAACGCAAAGCCACATAAGAATCTTGCACGACTTTTCCAGGCATATTCAGGCATACCTCGCGAGTTACAAAAGGAATACCCGCTTGTAATCGCAGGTGTCAAATCTCAGGAAGACCTTCCAGGTATAATAGAAAATATGATATTGCCCGGATTTATCAATGAAGAGGACCTGCCTGCTATATACAGTGGGGCAACACTCTTTGTCTTCCCGAGTTATGCTGAGGGTTTTGGACTTCCACCACTTGAAGCGGGTGCCTGTGGGACACCATCAGCAATAGCCCGCGCCACTTCCCTTCCTGAGGTTATGGGTGAAAACGCACTTTATTTTGACCCCTATAATGTCCACGAAATGAGAGATGTTATTATCTACGCACTCAATCACTCATCAGAACTTCGCAAACTTTCAAAAAAGGTAGTGGCACATGCCACTCATAAAAAATGGACGGATGTGGCTGAAGAGACAATCAATGTTTATAAGAGTATTTTATAAAATAGAAATGATTTTTTTATGATAGAAACTGTAAAGAAAAGATTTAATGAGATAAAAAAGAGACCGATTGTCTGGTCTGCCGGAACTCTTGCCTTTATTGGACTTATTATATTCCTTACACAGGTCGGAATGCCACTTCTATATTCATTGCTTATATTCGCAATATTTGTAGTATCAGTGTTATTCACTAAGTCAAAGCTACTGCCAATTTTCTTAATTATCCTTCTCTCAATAATGCCGTGGACATCAAAAGACCAGTATTGGCTGAGGGTTATGATAACTCTGGGCATATACGTAATGCTTGCTCTCGGACTCAACATCATCATCGGTTTCACAGGCATGCTTGACCTTGGCTACATCGCCTTCTATGGCATAGGCGCCTACACAACCGCAATACTCACAACTCAATTTCACATCTCATTCTGGCTCTGTATTCTCGCCTCAATCCTGGTGGCAGGGCTCTTTGGAGTTCTTAGGGGGCTTCCCACCCTTCGCCTTTCAGGCGACTATCTTGCAATTGTAACGCTCGGTTTCGGTGAGATAATCCGTATGTCATTTGTCAATCTTGTCGGACTTACAGGTGGTCCAATGGGTATAAGGGACATCACGCCACCATCAATTCTTGGTCTCAGTTTTGGTTTCTCTGCCCAGTGGGGCTATAGATTATACTTCTACCTCATTCTTGTCCTTCTTATATTGACAGTTCTGACGATGAACAACCTCAGAAACTCACGGCTTGGCAGGGCATGGCTTGCGATAAGAGAGGACGAGACAGCGGCGCAGATGATGGGCGTAAACCTTGCCTGGAACAAGACCCTTGCCTATGCTGTTGGTGCCGCCTATGGAGGGCTCGCGGGCGCATTCTTCGCATCATTCAATATGTTTGTGTCGCCAAATAGTTTCACATTCTTTGAGAGCGCCATCGTCCTGTGTATGGTCGTCATTGGCGGTCTCGGCTCTATACCCGGGGTCATAATCGGGGCGAGCATACTCGCATCATTTCCCGAGGCACTTCGTTTCCTCTCCGAATACAGATATCTAATATTCGGTTTACTGATGGTAACAATGATTATATTCAAGCCAAGTGGGATATTACCAGAAAGATAGAATATTCAAATAAATATACGATTTACATATTGACAAAACCAGTTTATGATATAATAAAAATAGAGATTTAAGGAGGTGTAAAAAAATGAAAAAGGCAATTTCTTTAGTGGCAATAGCATTATTGGTCTTAACAGGACTATCTCTTGCTGGCGAACACCTTGTCGGTGGGTCGGGCAATAGCAACAATACAATCCCATTCTGGGGTGGATATCCAGCGGCTCGCTGGCAAACAATCTGGCTACAGACGGAGATTGGCGAGGCAGGTAAGATAACAAAGATAGAGTGGCAGAACTACTCTGGAAGTGCTGGCAACGGTGGAACATTCAACCAATGTGACATACTTCTTTGCCACACTTCTCTCTCTGCAGTTACAGCAACTTTTGCTAACAACTATGGCGGGAACACACCTGTTAATGTCTATTCCGGGACATTCGTCCTCCCACCTTTGGCAGTAAATCAATGATTTACAATCGTTTCGCCAACTAACTTCACTTACAACAACACAGACAATCTTCTCATAGAAATATCGTGGCTGGGTAGCACCGGCGGAACGACGCCATTTAAGACCACGTCATCCGGACCGGGGCGGGTTTACAGCATGGCCGACAAATATGCACAGACAGGGTCGGTAACGGCTGCTTATGCTCAATACGCCCGTCTCACAATCACAAATACTTCTATAGGACCGGAAAGTTTGGGAAACATCAGAGCACTCTTCCATTAAGGAGAGACCACTATTTTAATAGCACCTCGGAAGCGGGGTGCTATTATTTTATCCTTTGAGATGCTCTATGATATTCAATATAATGGAGTTATGTCTGAAAAATAGAATGTGAATAGATTCTGCACCACCGCTCAGAATGATAATCGTAGGGGTTTAATTCATTAAACCCACATAAAATATAAAAATATCTTTATAAATTCTTTATAAAAAAACAAATCTTTGGGTTTAATAAATAAAACCCCTACAAATATAATTTATAAATATACTTTCATGTAGCGTCCCATCTTACGATGGGACGGATTTTAAAATACGACCCAATATAAATTGGGTCGCTACAATTGCCATTTGTTTGATAAGAGGGGTTAGATACTTTTATCTCACCCCCTAAATCAAACCGCTACAATAAGATTGTTGATGGTAACAATGATTATATTCAAGCCGAGGGGGATATTACCCGAAAGATAAAATATTCAAATAAATATACGATTTATATTGACAGACATATAATTTATTCTAATATAATAATGTAATTTAAGGAGGTGAAAAAAATATGAAAAGGGAATGTTCAATTGTAGCAATAGCATTATTGGTCTTAACAGGTATCTCTCTGGCAGGTGTTCATATCGTAGGTGGAACAGGATACACTGGAAATGCAATTCCATGGTGGGGTTCGTCTTATACCGCCATGCGCTTCCAGTGTATATGGTATCAAACAGAGATTGCTGAAGCAGGTTATGTAACAAAGGTTGAATTACAGTTCCACAGTTATAGTGGCACACCACCAGCAACATTCAACAAAGTAGATATGCTCCTCTGCCATACAAAACTAAGCACGATAACTGCAACCTTCGCTGATAACTACAGCGGGAATACACCTGTCAATGTATTCAGCGGTGATTGGACCCTTAAAGCGGGTCTGGCTCAAAATGACTGGGTAATAATGTGCGAACCCGCAGCAGGAAAGTTCAAATACAACAATACTGACAACCTTCTGTTTGAGATATCATGGGAAGGTGTGAAACCTGCGACAACTGGTTACTTCTGGCGTGCCAATGCCAGTCAACCCGGTCGTCTCTATGCTACAACCAAGACAGCAACTTCGGGTTCAGTTCAGGCATCACAGGGTGAAGTAGCTCGTATCACCATACAATCTACACAAAGTATAGAACCGGCAAGTTTAGGAAACATCAGAGCCCTCTTCCATTAGTGAGAGACGAATAAGAAGAGACATATGTTTTAAAGAGCGTCCCATACACCGGGACGCTCTTCTTTTAAGGGAACTATTATTCCATGTATATTCTAAACAACGGGTCATACCTGAAAGATAGAATGTGAATAGATTCTGCACCACAGCTCAGAATAACATTAATTGTAGCGGTGCGATTTAAGGGAGGTGAGATACGAAACTTTTCCAAGAGTATAGTTCAATAATATTATCTCACCCCTCCTATCGCACATTGGACATGGGGCTTAAGCCCCTTGTCTTTGCAACAGAGATTCTTCGCTACGCTCAGAATGACAGATATTTTACTTTATTTGCCATTTGTTTGATAAGAGGGGTTACCCCGTTTGATAATTCTATAGAATGAATGAGATAATCAATATATCGCAATATTTATATTATTCATAAATCTTTATCTCATAACCTTATCAAACGGGGAAATCAAACCGCTACAAATATAGAATATTAATATTTTTCTGATATAATGCTGAAATGCAGGAGGTCTGTATATGAAAATAATTGTTGTCATTTCCATTTTAATATTCCCCCTTTTTATATTTGCTTCCGGCTTCGGGGGGTTCGGTTATTTCAGCACGGGCATAAGTGCATTTAATTTTGACGCCTTCAATAGTTCGCTCAAAGCCCATGGCTACGAAGAGTTATCTAATAACCAGTTCGCATTGGGTGGTGGTGGCTATTCAGTCCTGTTTAAGCACCTTCTTCTCGGTGGTGAGGGCTATGGATGCACTGTAAAGAAAATTGATAATGACATGAATAAGGGCAGAATAATAATGGGCTATGGATATGGTTCCATTGGTTATGCGCCCATTATGACGAAAAATTTTATGCTGGCACCTATAGTTGGCTTTGGTGCTTACGGTATTACGATTCATCTGATACCCCAGAACATAATCGGTAATTTTGATGATTTCTTGACCAATCCAGCGAGAATGAGCATTCTCAGCACGGTCGGTATCATGACCACAATCCAGGGTAAAGCGATGTTCTTCATACCCGTATCAAAGGGAGAAGAGCAGGCAGGAGGGATTTTATTTGGTATAACCTCTGGTTACAACATTGCACTGACAAAAGGTGGCTGGAAAATGGAGGGCTTTGATATTGCGGACTCACCCAAAGCATACCTCGGTGGCTTCTTTGTTCATGTAGAGGTTGGTGGCTTCGGTTCTCGTTATTTTGCTTATTAGATAGCCCGTTAGTTACAGAATATAAATTAAAGTAATCTGAAATCATTTTATTTAAATCAACTAATCCAAAATGTAAATATTTATAGAAGATGTAATGATACTATAAAAGTAAAAAATCTCTCTTAATGATATTATATGACCACAGATTACATCACAAGAAAGACGCTATTATATAAGTCGGTAGTAACAAGCCCTGACTACTGCATTAACCATGTTCTGGGGTGCTCACATGGCTGTTCTTTTCCCTGTTATGCATTTCTTATGAAAAGGCGGTTCGGTCAGGTGAAGTCATATAACGACTGGTTAAGACCAAAGATTGTCGCAAACGCAAGCCAGCTTCTGGAAAGAGAACTCGTGAGATATAAAGGCAAGATAAGGGTTGTCCACCTCTGCCTGTCAACAGACCCGTTTATGCATGAGCAGGATGAGGTGATAGACCTGAGTTTAGCGATAATAAAGCGGCTGAATGATGAGAGAATAAGATGCTCGCTCCTCACAAAGGGCGTCTATCCAGAGGTTCTCACGGACAGAAGCATATTCAGTTCTGATAATGACTTCGGAATAACGCTCATCTCGATTAATGAAAGTTTCAAGAAAGAATATGAGCCATATTCAGCGCCATATATTGAGAGAATAGGAAAGCTGAAGAGATTGCATCAGGAGGGCTTTAACACATGGCTTATGATGGAGCCATATCCCACGCCGAATATTATCAAGCAGGACATAACAGAGATACTGGAGATGGTTTCGTTTGTTGACAGAATAATATTCGGAAGGTGGAATTACAGCAGTAAATCAAATAGTTTCAAATTCAGGGATGAGTTCTATGAAAGTCAGGCAGAGGTTTTGACAGAGTTTTGCAGGGACAAGAATATTGAGCATGAGATAATACAGGGGAAGTAATATATATATATATAAGATTATTTATAGAATTTCTATATATAAACAAATATTGACACACAATAGTTTATTATATATATTTTTGTTGAGGGCGATTAGCTCAGTTGGTTAGAGTGCTTGTTTGACATGCAAGAGATTAACGATATTAATAGAATAAACAATTAGATTATTAAATATATCAAATATAATTATATTAGTATTTATGTATAAACCTCCGAAGTATATCCATTAACAGAACGATAGGTGTCAGCAATCGTATTTAACCATATTTCTATTAATTTTTTACTTATTAAAGATATAGAGTATTTCATAAATTCCTTTTTAATCACAGAAAAATCATAAATTGTAATATTAATTAGCTCTCCTGTTACAGAATCAACATTAAAAAGAACATTACCATCAAAAGGACCTAATATTGTTTCAATTGGATTCTTAATATTATTACTTAAATGAGCAATAAGCAAATCAAGGTCTTTATCATATTCAATTTTTACTTTTTGCTTTTTAATGGCCATATCTTCTTACCTTCCTTTGGCTTATCTGAGCCATAAAATGTTACAATAAAATTCTTCTTTCCTTTAAACCCTTCAAAAAAGCTTCTATATCTAATAACAACCTGTAAGTAATTATCCCTTCTTCCCTCTAATTTTATATTAACAATTTTTGTGTCCTTTCTTTTACTACTTAATACAACTGATTCAGGTTTACTTAAATTTTCTTTTAATGTTTCTACATATTCATACGATTCATCATGTGCAGTATATATTAAATGCCCTTTCAAAACCGATTTTGGAAGTAATACTTCTTTGCCTTCAAAATCATTTAAAATACACTCTATTTCCTTTTTGATATTTTTTTTTCATTTTCTAATGTTAGTATAGCACATACATTAAAATTTCTAAAGAAATATTGATTTAAACAAACATATTATTTATATTTAATACTGCTAGGGCGATTAGCTCAGTTGGTTAGAGTGCTTGCGTGACATGCAAGAGGTCGTAGGTTCAACTCCTACATCGCCCATTATTTTTATATGCGTATGAAGATTACCGTAAAAGATAGAGGTGAGATTAAGGTTAAAGAAGGAAATGACCTTCTCTCAATCGCTGGTGACCTTGGCTTTGATAAGGCAATTGCCGTCCTTGTAAATGCCATCCCAAGAGACCTATCTTATATACCAGAAGATGGCGATGCCATTGAGTTTACTACATTCTCCCATAAAATCGGCAGGGAGGTATTCTGGCACTCAACTTCCCACCTTATGGCATCCGCTGTCAGGCGCCTCTTCCCTACCGTCAAACTCGGCATTGGTCCCGCAACTGACGACGGCTTTTACTACGACTTCCTCACTGACAGACCATTCTCAGACGATGACCTTGTGAGAATAGAAGAAGAGATGAGAAAGATAAAAGAAGAGAATCCCCCGTTCAAGCGGGTAGAATTAAACAATGGTGAGATGAAAAAAATGCTTGAGAAGTCACGCGAAGAGCTGAAACTGGAACTGCTTGATGAGATAGAAGGCGATACTGCCACCGGCTACTACCTTGGCGACTTCTTTGATATGTGCAAAGGTCCACACATTCCATCGTCATCATATATAGGTGCTTTCAAACTGCTGTCTGTCGCTGGAGCATACTGGCGGGGGGATGAGACAAAACCCATGCTCTCAAGAATACATGGCATCTCTTTCCCGACAGAGGAAGAACTCAACAAACATCTTGCACTTCTTGAGGAGGCGAAGAAGAGAGACCACAGATTGATTGGCAGGAAGCTTGAGATATTCTCTATAAATGAGCAGGCAGGTGCAGGTCTCGTCTTCTGGTATCCAAAGGGAGCAATTATAAAGAACATAATTGAACAGTTCTGGATAGAGGAACATATAAAGAGGGGGTATCAGATTGTCTCTACACCACATATATTGAGAGATACGCTCTTCAAAACATCGGGACACTATGATTTCTACATTGAGAATATGTTCACTCTGAAGGTTGACAATGTTGAGTATGTGTTGAAGCCGATGAACTGTCCCGGGCACTTCGTTATATTTATGTCCAGGACACGCTCATACAGAGACCTGCCGATAAAACTCGCAGAACTTGGCACTGTTTACAGAAAGGAGCGTTCGGGGACCCTGCATGGTCTTCTAAGGGTTCGTGGCTTCACAATAGATGACGCACATATCTTCTGCACACCTGAGAAAACTACAGATGAGGTTAAGGAGGCATTGAAATTCTCTATATTCTTTATGGAGACATTCGGTTTTAGCCAGTATCATCTTGAATTGTCAGTGAGGGACCCACTGAATAAAGACAAGTATGCTGGCACTGATGATGCCTGGGAGCGCGCGGAGGACTCTCTCCTTAAAGCATCGCGGGACCTCGGTTTTGAACCGGTAAGGATGGAGGGTGAAGCGGTCTTCTATGGTCCAAAGATAGACATAAAACTCCACGATGCTCTGGGAAGAATATGGCAGGGCACAACAATTCAGTTTGATTTCAACCTTCCACCAAGGTTCGGTGCCGTATATATTGATAGAGATGGTGAGAGAAAAGAGGTTGTGGTCATACACAGAGCACTTCTTGGCTCTATGGAGCGCTTCATTGGTGCGCTGATTGAGCATTATGCAGGAATGTTCCCCCTGTGGCTCTCGCCGGAGCAGGTGAGAATTCTCCCGATATCCGAGAAGTTCAATGAATACGCTCAGAAGGTGTATCGCAAGTTGAGAGAAGAGAACATTCGCGCGGAAGTTGACGACAGAGATGCTCGCGTTCAACAGAAGATACGGGATGCCGAGTTAGATGAGGTGCCATATATGCTCATAGTTGGCGCAAAGGAAGAAACGAGCGACAGTGTATCGGTAAGGAAGAAAAAAGCGGGTGATACCGGTATAAAACCACTTGATAAGTTCATTTCAGAAATAAAGGACGAGATTGAAAATAAGAGATTACCGCAGGAATAAATACCATCATTTATTATCTGCATACCCATTCAAAAAGCCCCTATCCAACGATTTATGTTGAAAAATGATATAATTATAGTTAATATTATTATTAAAAATGCAAGGTAATGTCTTTGACATCATAGCAGATATTTACGACATCTCTAATCCATTGAGAGAGGATATATCATTCTGGCTGAAGATGGCAGAGGAGTATGGTGGTCCGATACTGGAACTTGGCTGTGGGACGGGCAGAATACTCATTCCGATTGCTGAAGCAGGTTATGAGGTTGTGGGACTTGATATATCAAAAAAGATGTTGAACATACTGATGGAAAAGATAGATAACCTTACTGATAAGGTTAAAAATAGAATAAAAATCAAAAAGGAGGATTTCAGGGATTTCAAAATAGATAAGAAGTTCTCAATAGCGTTCTTTGCATACAGCACTTTATATAGCGCACCCACACAGGAAGACCAGGTATCTGCAATCAAATGCATTCATTCGCATCTTAAAGATAATGGTATATTTATCAGCGCTTCATTTAATCCCGATATCAAGCGAATATCACAGAACGATAAATTCATTACTGTGGATTTCACATATCAGGACCCTAATGGAGAGTTATTACTGACAAGGATGACCCAGACAGAATATGTTCAACTCAATCAGACATTAAAATCAAATCAGATATACGATATCAAGGAAAAGGGAAAACCGATTGAGCGTTATTCAATTGAACTCAATCTCAGGTATATCTTTCCATCCGAGATGCGTCTCCTACTCCATTATTGTGGCTTTGAAATCATTGATGAGTATGGTGACTATAATCTCGCTCCACTTAAAGAGAACTCCCCTCAGATGATATTCATCGCAAAAAAGGTTAAGAGTCATTAATAGATGGTAAAATAGAATGCCAGTTATAATGACTGACAGAAAGGAGGTATAGTGGCATTTTATAAGAGTTATCAACGATATAGAAAGGAGAGATTAAGAGTAAATGAAAGGATTAGGATTAAGCAGGTCCGGTTGATTGATGAAGAGGGCAGGCAAGTTGGAGTTATTGACACAAGAAAGGCACTTGAAATAGCAAGAGAGAGGGGTTTTGACCTTGTTGAGATATCCCCTCACACAGACCCTCCGGTTTGCAAAATAATGGATTATGGAAGATACAAATATGAGCAGGCAAAGAAGGAGAAAACCCAGCGAAAAGCACAGCGACAGACAAGTGTGAAGGAGGTTAAGTTCAGACCCAAGACCGATTCACATGACTACAATTTCAAGTTAAGACACATAATGCGCTTCCTTGATGAAGGTCATAAGGTAAGAATAACAATCTGGTTTATGGGAAGAGAGATGGCTCACACTGAAAAAGGCAGAGAATTACTTGATAAGGTAATCGCAGAACTTGGAGATAACATCAATACTGAGCAAGAGGCAAAATTTGAGGGCAGAAACCTGAGCATTATGGTCTCAGAAAAGTCGGGTGTTAAATTCCTCAAAGAAGAAGAGATAAATAAGGAAGAGGAGAAAAAGACAGAAGAAGATACAGAAACAATAGAAGAAAAGGTCTAATATTAAAATATACAGAGAATTAATCTTCTATAGAATCAGATAGGATTAAATATCTATTTTGATTCTCTTGCAATATTTAATCTTTTCTGGAATTCAATCACCTTATCTGCAATATCAGAGAATACCCTGGCAATATCGGGGTCCTCTCGGACTGCAAGTATGCCCTTGTCTGCCATTACCGTTATCTCTGGCTTAAATGGCAGTTGACCGAGAAGTGGAACTCCCATCTCGCGGTATAAGACAGACGCACCCTCGCCGGGAAACAGGTCTATTTTTTTACTGCAGTGCGGGCAGGTGAGATAGCGCATGTTCTCAACAGCGCCCAGAACCTGCATTCCGACCATTCGAGAGAATGTCACTGAGCGGGCGACATTGCCCACAGCGAGGTCCTGCGGTGTGGTGACAACTATTGAGCCCCTTGGACCGAAGAGTAATTGTGCTACAGATAGCGGTTCATCGCCAGTGCCAGGTGGTGAGTCAACAACGATGAAGTCAAGGTCGCCCCAGGCGACATCGCCCAGAAACTGCCTTATTGCGCCCATCTTCATTGGACCCCGCCATATAACACTCTCCTCCTTACCCTTCAGAAAGAAGGCGATGGACATGACCTCCAGATTATCTGAATACCTTATCGGGACCATCTCGTCATTTTCTATTACAATCTCCCTGCCCTCAAGACCCATAATCTTCGGTATGGTCGGACCGTGTATGTCAACATCTACAAGACCGACCTTATAGCCCTTCTCTGATAGTGTGTATGCGAGGTTGGCAGAGACAAATGACTTTCCGACACCTCCCTTGCCTGAGAGAATGAGAAGGCGGAACTTAACCCTGCAAAACTTGGTGGCAATCCTCTGCCTCTGCTCAAAAGAGCGTTCATCCTCCCCCGAAAGTTTCTTTATCCTGCAATCGTCGCAGATGGTGTGTTTATCTTTCATAAATAATTACCTCCAATTAAAAAATAGACAATAATAAAATTATTTTATTTCTATAAGAGATTCATCACCTATTATATTATTTACAATATAAAATGATTCTTATGAAGTAAATTTTTCTAAATATACATAATTAATCAATATTTCATTCTCTATTAGGAAATTTATTTCAATTACTTTCAAGATGAAATACCACCCCCTCCACCTTCATTAGTTTTTCCACTTTTCCAACCTGTTCTTCCTTCAATTGAAATACTATTAGGAGCATTTAATATTTTCCTTTCTAATTGGCAAACATTACTAAAAATACAATATCTATTAACTTCAAAAATAAGTCTATCCTGAAGTATAAGACTCTCTATTTTTTTTACATTCATTTCTTTCTCAGGTGGACAAAAACGTTTACTGGGTCGGCAGGCTATCTTACCAATCCTAAAAATAAAATAATCCATTGATGCTGGTGTTGGTGGTCTATGATTACCAGGAATTTTATCCCACTCTTCCCAAACTTTCCTCCATGCTGCGCGGTTTAATCTATCCACTAAAGAATATTGGTAACAAAATACATCCAAGAAACTTGTAAGTAAAGGGATGCGAAACTGAAGAATACCTGTTCTTAAAGCTACTCTCATAGTATTTTTATCGCTCATAACATCCAACATCTCTATGTTTCTTTTGTATTTCCATACTCCTAAATCAGCCATATCTCTTAAGAACATGTGAGCTTTCTTAATTGAAAAACCATATCTTTCTTCTGTAGTTAGTGCATTAACAATTTCAACTACATCGCCATTATAAAAATCATTAATTTTATATGCTGATGAGTTAAATTTTTCTACTAGCAATAATGCAGAATGCAACATCCAAGGTTTTCGCTTATCTCTTTGTGACTGTGCTCCAAGAAAATTAAGAAGTTCATCTATCAACAAATTATTATTCATTATTTTATTGGGATTAAAACAATCTGGATGTCTTTTGTAGAATTCAAAAGGATTACTCCTTGCATGGACATCAATATTGAAATCTTGGATTGCGGTAAAAAATCTTACAATGGCAATTTCTTCTTTTGTTAAATCTAAGGTATCTAATTGCACTTTAATAATATTATTCTTATATATGTTATCCAATACTTTAGCTACTACCAAGCACACTCCATTTAAATTTACTTTTGGAGATAATACCTGTTCATGATTTTCAGACCAGTATTTATGAAATTCAGAAATATATTCAGTGGGTAAAGTTGACCTTTTTTGATAGAGAAATTTATTTATCTCACTTAATATTTTTGCTGCTAATTCAAATTCATTAATAACATCAAATTTTTCAACTTCAAATTCTAATCTGCAATGACGGAACAGTTTTTCAAGAAAATTTAGAAAACTAGACATAATTCTTTATTTCACTTTTTTGAACACAAGTAAATAATGATGAATTATCCTCAAATATTTACTTTTGTTATTCGTTTCTGAATTTTCCTTATCACGAACAACAACTATTATTTCTTTTAACCAGATATTATCAAATGTGAGTAAATCCACCATTCTCTTAGCAAAAGGTTCTATATATTTCCCTATTCTTATATCTTTTGTTTGTATTACCAAAAAACCATCTTTAATTATATTAATTATTTCTTTTGAAACAAATTCCTTTATTTCCTTTAAATAATATTCAATATTTGAAAATGAAACATTATTACTTAGAAATGGAAATTTTATAAAAAGTAATTTATAACCTTTTTGGTTCTTGTCTCTAATAAAAAATTCGCTGTTTTTATAATAAGGAAAAAAACTTATTATTTCATATTTATCACCCTTTGAATATCTATTAATTACATTCCCATTTAACCTATCTTCAAAATCATTAGCAGGTAGGATCCATACTGTTGTAGTTTCAGGTTTTTCAAGTTTTCCAGCGAGATTTTTATATTTTTCTGTAATAATTTTAATATTATTATTGACTTCACTAACTTTAAGATAATTTTTGCTCTTCGAAGGTTTTGTAAACACTAGTAAATATTCATGAGCTAAAAGGAGAAAGTTGTACTTTATGCTTTTCTCATACCAGAATCCAGTAGTTTTACAATTATGCTGACGCTTAATAATTAATTCTTTTAATTCAAATCCGGCTTTTAAGAAGATATCTAATGTTTTAAATCCTATTGGAATTACATGCTTATTTTTTCTTGAATCACCAACAAGTATTGCACATTTTCCACTTGGCTTTAACACTCTATAACTTTCCTTAGCTACTTTTTCTATTTCTCTCACAAAATCTTCAATATTCAATCTTGATAAATCTTCCTCAATTATTGAGCTGTAATTTATTATCCCTGCATAAGGTGGGTGCGTGCATATAAGATCAATACTATTATTGAGTATATCGGATAAATTCCTCGCATCACCAACATGCAAATCAGGTTCATATATTCCCTCATCCTCAAACATTAAATTTGGAATGTTAAAATTCAAATTTTCCCTCGCCAATTCTATAGCTACAGGATTAATATCTCTCGCAATACATCTTCTACCTAATAACTTTGCCTCAATTGCTGTTGTTCCTCCACCCACAAAAAAATCAAGAACAATATCACCTGGTTTACTATATTTAAGTATTATATTTCTTGGTATAAAAGGAGACCAATTTCCCCTGTATTTACCATTATGTGTTGCCCAATTACCTCTTTTTCTAAAACTCCATAGAGTAGTTCCCTCTTCCCTAAAATCCTTTGGACTATATGTAGTTACTATCTTCTTTAATTTAAAATCACTGACATTAATTCCTTTCAATTTAGTAATTATTTTTTCAATATATTTATAATTCACTCCATACTTTCTACCGATTTCTACATCAGAGACACCTTTCATCTTTTCTTGTAATATAAACTCTTCAAGTTTTTCTTTATCATTAATTTTTATTTTATTATAAGGCATTTAACAACCCTCCATCCTCCTCATAACCTCATCCACTATTTTTGATATCACATCAGAATCAACCCTTGAATAACCGATTTTTGTTGTGCCCTCCACCGGCTTACCGCAGACACCGCAGTTAGCACACCTGACCTCCTCATCGGCTCCTGCCTTCTTTCCTGCCATCTCCGATAGTTTCTTCAACTCCCCACTTGATAACGGTCTTGCACCACCAAGTTGTCTTGCTATCAATGAGACGGTGGCAAGGTGCTCAACCCTTTCAAGGACATAGTATGCTGAAAATACATCATCGCCAAGTGTCAGCGCGCCATGGTTTGATAGAAGAATGGCGTTGTGCTTCTCAAGAAGCGGTGAGACGACCTCTGCAAGTTGTGCGGTTGATGGCGTGCCATAAGGCGCAAGCGGTATTGTGCCTATGCTTATTACTACTTCTGGAAGTATGCATATCGTGAGCGGTATGCCAGCAACTGCAAAGCCCGTTGCATAAGGCGGATGAGCGTGAACGACAGCGCCAACATCCTCGCGCTTCTTATATACCTCAAGGTGGAGTTTTATTTCACTTGATGGCTTTTCCCGGCCAGAAATCACCTCACCTGACATATCGCACATTATAATGTCATCGGGCTCAAGAAAGCCCTTGGAGACACCCGCGGGAGTGATAAGCATCTTCCTCTCGTCAATCTTTATTGATATATTGCCATCATTTGATGCGACAAAGCCCTTCTGATACATACGCCTTCCTATCTCACATATCTGCGAGCGAGCGATGTGAACCTGTGCCTGACTTTTAACCATGGAACCTATCTGAAATCTATGAGGTGGCTGTCAACCTTTCCTACAATGACAGTTCTCAGTGGTATTCTGTCTTTACCAAGTATCTGCCGGACTGAATTACCCTCATCCATCACAAGGACGATTTCACCTACACCAGCATCCACCCTATCAACAGCAACTGTTGATGAGCCATAGGGCAAAAGCGTCCTTATGTTTATCTGCCTGACCATCAAGAGTTTCATTCCCAAGAAGTCCTCATTCTTTATTGTTGAGACGATATCACCGACTACCATACCAAGCCACATATCTAGAACCTTCCCCAGTATGGTGATGGAATATATAGTATAAAGCCCTGACTATCCGCCTCATTAGAAACCTCAATCCTGTCTCCAGGGAGGTCAGGATAGTCAATCACGAGCGCAGAAAGTCCATAGCCCTGAGCAGCGTGAAGTAAGTCCAATCTCTGCCTGCTCTCATCTGAACTGATTCTTGTCCTGCTTTCACTCCACCAGACACCATCAACAGCAAAGCCATCAATATTTCTCACAATATCATCTCTCTTCAGAATATCATAGTCACCGAAGACAACAATGGGTGAGTCCCTGAAGTCAGACCTGAACCTTCCCGCCACATCGGATATAAAATCAAGAATATCCTGTCTATGGTCATAAAACATTTTATATGGAAGGTCTGCGTCAATGAAGATGCCACTGAAGCCCTTGGACATCACATCCTTCTCAATGTAATCACCGAGGATGTCCCGCCAGCCCGGGCTTAACCAGACCCTCACCATATGACCAATTCTTATCTTGCCTGTAGCCCCGAGAACCCAGGGTTTGAAGTTCACTTTGAGATATAGCGGACTGTCATTATAGACAATACCAATAGGAATGTGAGCAAGCGTGGTTATATTTGCTTCGTTTATTGATTTGATAGCATTCTCAGTATACAGGTCAGAGCTTAAAATGACAATATTTGGCGCAATCTCTTTTATGGTCTCAGTATCAAGATATTCACCATATACCCAGAGCCACCTTGTGCCCTCAAGTTTTGGAAAAGCATATAAAGAACCTGATAATATTACTACCGGTAATATAACTGAAATTAAGATTTTTAATATTTTAAAAAGATGTAAACCTCTATCTGAACCTTCCATATTTATTATATTACCAGAATTGGTGTTACTTTTCAAATCACTTTTTACCCATTTCATTAATATTATATTCAAAACAGTTAAAAAATTAATATGAGCAATCAATAAACATCAAGGTCTCTTCCTGACACTACATCACCATCATAGCCCTCTCTGACCTCATTAAGAAGTTCCTCATCCGATACACCCCAGGTGAGTTGATGGTATAAGACCAGGAGTTTTGGTCTTGCCTTTGATGCTATCTCAGCAAGCTCATGAGAGGAGGTGTGAACCGATGAGTGGTATTTCTGCCAGTCAACTGGACGGGTTCTAAACCCCTTTACCGAATAGACCTCATGAACAAGTATGTCGCAGTCCCGGGCTTTCTCTATAATGATATCGGAAGGGGCAGTATCAGAAGAGATAACTATTGAACGGTCAGGTGCAACAAACTTATAGCCAAATGTCTTCAGAAAGCCGTGACTTACTGAAAACGCCTCCACCTGAATATTCTCATCCTTGTAAATTACCCCGTCCTCCTCTATCTCGTGTGCGTTCACCTTCCAGCCGTTATCGTTAGATGGTTGAAGTCCTTCCAGGCGCTCCCTTATATCATCCTTATACGCTCTGAGAATATGGTCGGTCATATCTTTAATTCCAGGAGGTCCAAAGACCTCAAGTGGCACATTCCTACCTAATACCCATGGGGTTAAAATAAGGTCGGGATAACCAATGGTATGGTCGGAGTGAAGGTGAGTAAGGAATGCCCTTGTTAGTTCTGTCACATCAAGACCTGCCTGGACTGCCCTTCTGACAATACCAGTTCCGAAATCTACAATATAGGGGTCACCTCCCGCAATTATTGCCAGAGCAGGTCCCGAGCGGTCAGGGTCAGGAATAGGAGTGCCTGTGCCGAGTAAAATGAGTTTTGATTGGTAGTTCATAAGGAGTTAAAATTATTGAAAAAATAGATGAATTTATTTGACTAATAATATCATAATTAATCTCCACAAAGTTTTACCCTGCCCCTTACTCACTATATCCTACCTCAATATCATCAACAATTCCTACAATTGTAGCATCAACAGGAGCGAACGTCTTATCAAGTGGTAGTGATGCCTCACGACCGCCAACCCAGAGCACCGTGCTACCTGTCCCAGCCCGCACTGTATCAAGTGCGAGAAGCGAACCTCCCTCTGGTTTGCCATCGTCATCTATCGGCTGAATTATCAATATTTTGTATGATATTATTGACTCAACCTTTTGAGTGGAAACGCACCTTCCTATTACCTTTGCGAGCTTCACTTACTCTCGCCTCCCCTTTCTGTCTTCGCTCTCTGCCTTGTCGTCTTTACCTCAAGACCCTCCTTCAGATATGTGAACTTGCCAAGAACCTCAAGTGAGTCAACAATGCCCATAATCACAGTATCAACCGGCTTGTCCTTTGTCATCACTGTCTGCCTTGCAGATGAGCCCGTCGCTATCATCACAACCTCATTCTCACCTGCACCAACCGCATCAACAGCTACAAGAATATCTTTTTTATAGTCAACATCAAGGGGATTACCATAAAGGTCGCAGGGTGCAACAATCAGTAGTTTCATTCCCACCATCTTCTCATCCTTCACAGTTGATACAACAGAACCAACAACCCGCATAAGTTTCATAGAGACCTCCTTAATTAAGGATTTTATTAAAAACTCTCTTAATTAACAACACAAATACCAAAACCAGTTCTATGTCAATCTTTTGATAATAACGTCAAACTGTGGGTATAATGATATAAGTTCCTTTCTTTTGCCCATTATTCTGTCAGATGGGTCAAAGCCAGGTGCCATTGTAGTTCCCAGAAGTGCAAATGTTCGTTTCTCTTCAATCCATATTCCCTGCCAGACACCCGCAGGAACCACAATCTGCGGTCTCTCACCAGAGATAAGATTATTACCAAGTGTAAGTATCTCACCATCACCATTAGGAAATAATAGAAGCATCTTTACAGGACCACCAATGTAGAGATGATATATCTCATCATATCTGAGATTATGTAGTTTTGAGACCATCCTCCCGGAAAGAAGATAATATATAGCGGTGCAGGCACTTCTCTCATCAACGCTGGTATCATCAATATACTTTCCCTTTAAAATAACAGGTGACCTGTATGATTCATTATAATGCCCACCTTCTAATTCAAGGTGCTTAAGACCCAGAATAGAAATAATATCATCTGCACCTTTCATAAAAACCTCCATAATATAAATAAATAATATCATTATAATTTTTATATTAAAATATAATAATTATGGCAAAAAGACCACCAAAAGTTGTTATAGTCGGAAGACCGAATGTGGGTAAGTCCACACTATTTCGTCTTCTGACGAGAAAGCCAGTCATTATAAGCCCGATTCCAGGAACTACAAGGGACAGGATAACTGCGCTCTGTAAGATTGATGATGGTTATATAGAACTCACAGATGTTGGTGGATGGTCACATTCTGGCAATGCTCTTATCAAGCACATAGTAGAACAGATTGAGATAGCCCTCTCGGATGTTGACCTTTTACTATTTATGGTTGACGCAAAGGAAGGGTTAAATCCGGATGATGATGCGCTTGCACATCGCCTGAGAATGCTTAAAAAGCCAGTTATATTACTTGCTAATAAAATAGATAGAGAGTCAGAAGAGCCACTTGCCTATGAATTCTCAAGTTTGGGATTTGAGAATATCATCCCCATTTCATCAAAGGGACGAAGAAATATAACCGAATTAAAAAACATGTTTAAGAGTATACTCAGTCCTCTACCAACCAGAGCAGATATTGAGTCAGAGATTAAGGTGGCAATTGTTGGAAAGCCGAATGTTGGCAAGTCAGCCATATTGAATGCAATACTTGGAGAAGAGCGTGTAGTCGTTGACAGCGCGCCGGGCACAACAAGAGATACAGTTGATACATATCTGAAATGGTATGGCAGGTCGATAACACTTATTGACACAGCGGGTCTGAGAAAACAGGCAAAGGTTCGCAGGGGTGATATCGTTGAGAGGGCATCTGTTCAGAGAGCGATTGATGCCATAGAAAGGGCAGATATCTGCATTCTTATACTTGATGCAACTAGTGATATAGGCAACCAAGATAAGGCAATTGCTGGTTTTACAAAGGAAGCAGGCAGGGGTTGCATAATCTGTGTCAACAAAATTGACATGATAGAGATGACATCAAAGATGAGATTCAAAATTGAAAAAACAATCAGAGAACAATTTAAATTTATCCCTTATGTTCCAGTAATCCTTACTTCGGCAGTAAAAAGAAAAAATACAGATGAAGTTATAGAGATGATATTAAAAGTCCATGAAAACTGGTCAAGGAGAGTATCAACATCTGATATGAATCGCCTTGAAATACTCCCGCTGACCATAAGGGGGAAGGAGCGAAAGGTGTATTATATGACCCAAGTTGAGACCTCTCCACCTAAGTTAATAGTTGTATCAAATTTTAGGGGAAGACCTCACTTCTCATTTGAAAGATATATTGAGAACAGAATAAGAGAAAATTTCAATTTTGAAGGAACACCTATTATATTAGAATTTAGGGAGAGAAGATGAAACTCGCATTTATTTTTATTATTTCATACCTTATCGGGGGAATACCCTTCTCATTGCTGATAGGTTTAATATTTGGAAGAACAAACATAAGAGAAGTTGGAAGCAGGAACATTGGTTCAACCAACCTATCAAGGGTAATGGGTTTTAAGTGGGGTTTGGTCGGGTTCCTTCTTGATGTTCTGAAGGGCGCCTTTCCAGTCATATTTCTGCCATATATATTCGGGACAATTGGTTCGCTTCCACTGGTTACTGCGGGTTTTGGTGCTATCATTGGTCATATGTTACCTATTTACCTTGGCTTTAAGGGTGGAAAGGGCGTTGCGACCGCTCTTGGCGTTTTAATTGCTACATCTCCAATACCCGCTCTGATATGCTTTAGTATATTCATAATAATAGTCGCAATTACAAGATATGTATCTGTTGGTTCAATTACTGCGGTGACATTATTACCATTTGTATTCTTTTTATACAGTTATCTGAGAGAAAAACCAACAGAATTACCAATATTGATATTTATTGCCCTCATCGCTGTTGGTGTTTGGATTACCCACAGGGCAAATATTAAAAGATTAATATCAGGGACTGAACATAAGATAGGTGAAAAGGTAAAATAGAAAGAGGGTTAACAGGTGAATAATTTAAATATTTCAGTTCTTGGTGGTGGAAGCTGGGGGGTCACGCTCACCCGCCTCCTTGATGAAAAGGGGCATAAAGTGCGTCTGTGGGAGTTATATCCAGAGGTAGTCAGCGAACTTATCACGAGAAGAGAGCATTCAAAAGTCCTCCCTGGAATAAAAATTCCAGAGCATATTTTGATAACTGGCGATGAGAAGGAGGTGATTGATAATGCAACACATTTACTGATATGTGTGCCATCCCATGGTGTTCGCGATACATTAAAAAAGATGACACCTTATATTAAAGAAGGAACGTTGGTTATTAACGCAGCAAAGGGAATAGAAGTGGATACTTTAATGAGGATGAGCGAGGTTATAAAAGATGTTTTAGGAGATAGAGTGAAAGTTGGAACATTATCCGGTCCTAGTCATGCAGAGGAGGTCTCAAAGAGAATGCCAACGACAGTTGTTGCAGCGTCTGAGGATAAAAATACTGCAGAGGAGATTCAAAAGGTATTCATGCTTGATTATTTCAGGGTATATACCAATACTGATATAACCGGTGTTGAGCTGGGTGGAGCGCTTAAGAATATAATAGCGATAGCAACAGGTGGAATTGATGGGATGGGCTTTGGAGACAACACAAAGGGTGCACTTCTCACAAGGGGACTCGCTGAGATGACGCGGCTGGGCGTCGCTATGGGTGCAAAGCCACTCACATTTGCGGGGCTTTCAGGTCTTGGCGACCTCATCACAACCTGCGTGTCAAGATATTCAAGGAACAGATATGTAGGCGAGATGCTTGGAAGGGGAATGCGCCTTCCCGATATACTTGCGACAATGACAATGGTTGCCGAGGGTGTGAAGACAACGCTTTCTGCATACAAACTATCGCAGAAGTATGGTATTGAGATGCCAGTATCGGAACAGGTCTATAAAGCGTTATATGAGGACAAGCCCGCAAGACAGGTTATATACGACTTAATGACACGCTCAGCAAAGTCAGAGATTGAACATACTGTTTAGAATTTTTATACACAAATCAGAGCACAAATAGAAACAAAATCAATTCAATATTCGTTTTAATAATTGATGAACGGTTATTTGACACATGCCTATATGATAAAGACGATTGAACTTAAATATGAACCATACATCGGGGACAACAGCCCTTCATATCTCTTAAATTTTGTAGTAAATATAATCAATGATTTATTTCCTGAAATATCTATCGTAATTCCAAAGAGCATCAACTGGCAAACAGAAGAGGTGCCGCATGAATACTCTCGCAAGATAGCACGAATCGGAGACGAAAACTGCGGTCTGGATATAATGTATTATGAAAACTACGAGCCAAAATATGGCTCCCTTCAAACATATTCCATTACAATCGCAACCTATGACCTTCCCGATAACACATATCTTGAGTTAGTCTGCAATCAGACCGGACATAGCCCCCAGTATATCAGCATTAAAACAACAGGTCCTGATGATATAATTTCAGAGATAGCATCTGCATTTGAATTTGAATTCGGCAGAATAAAACCAACAGATGAAGACATTGATATTATGGTTTCAAGTATATATTGCACGCTTAATGCAAGAGAGTGGGATTCAGCAGAGAAGAAAGCGGAGTTTATACTAAGATACAGACCAAAAAATATTGACGCTCTCTTTGCTTTGGGCGTAGCGAAAGGTGCTAAGGGAGACCCTGACAACGCTGAAAAGTTTCTCAATTCTGTCCTGGAACAAAGCCCAAACCACTACGACGCTTTGTATAACCTGGGTATAATATATATTGAGAAAGAAAATTACGAAAAAGCGATTGAGTGCTTTAAACGATCGCTTATAATTATGCCTGATAATCATGCTGTCTTATACCAATTTGGCAGGGCGCTGGAAGCAAATGACCAGTTAGAGGAGGCATACGATTCATATCTTGCGGCAGTAAGGACATCGCCAAACCCTTATGGAGCATGGCACTATTCAGGCGCTGATTTCACAAAAGAAGCGAATACAGCAGTAAAAAGATTGGAGAAATATATAAAAAGATAATTTTTTATCCGAAAGGATGGCTATATGAAAGAACTTATGTTGGTAATCTTAGGACTTCTTCTCTTTACTGTATTGGCATTGTCAGAAAATGTAGATGTTAATGGAACCTGGGAAGGAACTATGACAGTAACAGATAAAGGAAGCGGTCACATTGTCTTAAAAGATGACGCAGGCAAAGAGATAGATACAATACCTATTAAAATCATTTTTGATAATGGTAAGTTCACCTGCATAACAGGTAAAGATGAATGTAAAGGCAATAGTGAAGAATTTGAGAAGAAGGATGAAAACACATACTCGATGAAAAGATTTGATGGTGAATATACTGCTGCCGACACTAAAATAAATATGAAATTCTCTCATGGAGATTCTATGGGCTATTTCAAGGGAAGTTATACAGGTTTTGTTTCAGGTGATATGCTGAAGGGGATAGCAGAATGGATATTTGGTGCGTCAATATTCTTCAAGGATAAACTGAAGTTTGACTTTGAGGTCACAAAGAAACAGTAATGAGAAAGAACATACACTGATGTATATTATCTTATCAGGAGGTGAATAGTTTTGAAAAAGAGGTTAATGCTTATTATATGCTTTTTTTCATTCATTCTATTAACCAACACTTGGGCAGTTGACGTCAGTGGAGTATGGGGAGGAACAATGACAGTGACAGATAAGGGAAGCGGTCAGAATGTTTTTCTGGATGATGAAGGAAAACCCACGAATGTCATTCCAATATGGTTTAAATTTGAGAATGGAAACTTCACATGCTACCTACGCAAACTCACTGATGAAGGTGAGGATTATGAAAAGGTAGATGAACACACACACAAATTAAGGAGATTTACCGGAACATATAAAATAACTGGTGATGAGATACAGATGAAGTTCAAACATGGAGGTTTGATGGGTTACGCAAAAGGAACATTTACAGGCACTATCTCTGAAAACACAATTACTGGGACTTGTAAATGGATAATTGGCGCAGCACTTATCTATGAGGATAAACTGAAATTTGATTTTGGTGTGACCAAGCAGTAATATATGTTATAATATCTAATTTCAAAAAGGAGATGAGCATGAAAGAAAATAAGAAAAGATTAGTATTATCTATATGGCTTATTGTGATAACAACTCTATTTTTTCTCACATTCGCCTACTGCAATGAAGAAGGCACTCAAAAAGAGAGCTCTAAAACAGATAAAGAAGTAGTAAGTAAAGAGAACACAAAAGAAGAAGACCCACCATCAGTAAATCCAGACATAATCACATTGACAGGGACAATTGTATTTAAGGATATTGAGGGTGGTTTCTATGGCATTATTGGAGACGATGGCAAGAACTATGAACCATCAAACCTGAGTGATGAATTTAAGAAAGATGGTCTGAAGGTGAAATTTACCGCCCGGCTTCACACCGATTGGGCTTCTATCAGTATGTTTGGAACGATAATAGAACTATTAGATATTGAGAGTATAGAAAAATAATCAAAAGAATTCCATATTTAGAAGATTAGAGAGAATTCACTATTTCAATTCCTCAAGACGCTTTCTGGCATTATCAAGAAACTGCTCCTGACCTGGTATCCCTTCTGCCATTGATACATATGCCTCAAGATAATATTTTGCCTCTTCACCGCTTTCTGCTGATATCCCCAGATTATAATAACAATATGCGAGATGCTCTTTCGCAACCTCCACATCATCCCATGCCTCTTTCTCAGCATTCTCTTTCTTGACTACATCAAGGTATTTCTTCCAGGCATCTGCCGCTTCCTTATATGAGCGCTCTTCAAGGGCAAGCGCGAGATTGTAATATGCATCTACAAGTTGAGGATTATACATAATTGATAGTTTAAACTGGGCTATCGCCTCATCATAATGATGAAGGTCATACAATTTTATGCCATAGTTGTAATCCTCAAGGGCTCTCTCCTCTGGACTCTTCTGCTTTGATATCACTATCACAATAGCAATAATCAGAACAGCCATAGTCATCACATATAGAGTCCACCACATCCTTCTGGTCATTACTTCTCCTCCTTCTTCTCCTCATCTTTCTTAATCTTTATAATCACATTATCGAGCCCCGACTCCTTGATGCTATCAACCTTCGCTATAATATCTTCCACTGTCTTCATTCGCTCATCATTTTTGTCAGCACAGAATGAGAACTCCTTTGCCCACCGATACATACCATCCACATCGTCCCTCTCCTGAGCACAGAGCAAAAGAGAATAAGTGCATTCAGCCCGATTATAACCATCATCAAGCGCCCTTGAAAACCACACCTCCGCCTCATTAAATTTGCCAAGTTTATATAATGAATAGCCCAGAAGATATGCACCCTTGCCCCCCTCAATAATTTTATAGTTCTCACACATCCCCAGAACTTTGATAAATTCGTCGTATCTTTCATGTTGGAATAGAACTGTCGCCCTATTCATAGTAGCCCTGCTGTCCTTTGCCACCTTTTCCGCCTCCTCAAAGACGGAGAGGGCTTTATCATCATCATCAAGCGCCAGGTATAAATTACCTATAGTCAGGATAAGTTCGTAGTCCCTATTATATTGAAGGACAAGGCTATATAAACGCTCAATATATGGAGCGCTGTCTTTACCAAGGTTCTGGCATATATTGACGAGATTATTCACAACACTGCCAATTCGCCATGGCGAGAACTCCGATTTATCAATCATATTGAAGACGCCATCAACATCGCCCTTCTTCAATTTTGCATCCAGTATGATGTCATAGGCACTTGAGTTATTGCTTATTGAGATTGCCTTCTTGGCATACTCCTCCGCCCTGTCATATATATCAAGATAGAGGTTTGAAAGTGCCATATTGTAGTAGAGTTCAAACCGGACATAGCCAAGGTTCTCCGCCTTTGTAAACTCGTCTATCGCTTCACTATACTTATCAAGATGGAAGAAAGCAATGCCGAGATTGAAGTGCGCCTCAGGAAAATCAGGGACGAGTTCAATTGCCTGCGTGAGTTTCCCGCACGCCTCATCATATTTGCCATCAAGAATCATCTTCGCCGCCTCAAAGTTCAGGAGGGACGCCTCCTTTGCCTTCTCGTTTACTGTCATAGTTGGCACCTGGGCAAGAGAAAAAGAAATTAAGATGACAGATAAGAAGCAGATTACTCTCATATATAGAATTATAGCAGAATGAAATAATTTATTGATTCCTTTTTAATTGATACTAACCACTTTCAAGTTTTAATATCTGACTTATGCTCTTATTCAAATCTGGAATCTTATTATTAACTATATCCCACAAGACCTCATTATCAATTCCAAAATACTCATGAATTAATATGTCCCTGAGACCTGCTAATTTTTTCCACTCAACCTGTGGATATTTCTGCCTAACCTGATAGGGTATATACTTAACTGCTTCACCAATTACCTCAAGATTCCTAACTATTGCATATTTTAATAATTCATCTTCTGATAAATCCTTAAATGACTTATTTCTAATATAAATTAGGATTTTATCTGAAAAATCCTTGATTACTGTGAGAAGTATATTTATTATAGATATTTTAGTAATCAGTTATCTCCTTAATAAACAGTTTATAATTTCTCTTAGACATAGATGGCTTCTGAAAGTATATAATCTTTTATCTCATCCCTTATCGCTGTTTTAATAACTAAATCTACTTTGGTCCCCAGAATCTCTTCAAGAAAAAACTTTAACTCCATATAATTGTCAAATATTTTATAACCCTTTTCAAAATCTATAAGAATATCAATATCACTCTTTTTCTTCTGCTTGCCCTTGACAATAGAACCAAAGATAGCAATCTCTTTGACCCTGAAATCGCTTCTAATTCTCTTTTCATTGATTTTTAAAATATTCAATATACTTTCTAAAGAAACCACACTACTTGTCCTCTTTATATTTTGAATTATAATCCAAAAAATTGGATATAATATTTAACAAATTATTAAATTCATCTTCCCCCATATCTAATATAGAACGACCCAAAGTTTTTCCATAAACAACTTCTTCTGAATTAAAATCAGGAGGTATCATTTTTAATGTTTTAAGTTCTTTTTGTAATTTATCTCTTTCTTCTTTATTTTTATAATATTGCATTGCAGTACACCAATATATAGACCCATCATTATAAAAGGAAAATATACGTTTATTTCTTTTTCTAATTTGTAACGATGGTTCCTTAGTTGTTAATTCTATAAAGCATTTCTTACTAATAACCAATTCAAGAATTTCTTTTAACCGTTTAGCTAATTTTGAATTTTCAGAAGTCAATTCATTCAAATAATTTTCCATTTTTTCTTTTGTCCATCTTGTTAGTGGCTCTGGTGGTTCAATTGGTTTTCCAATTAAATGGGGAACTATTACTATTTGTTTCGATTCGCCCTTATATCTTTTTAATTCGAGACCATAAATTTCAGTTTTTTTCATCTCTAAATTCAAATATTCAATTGTTTTTCTAACTTCATCTTTAATCTTATCAGCAGCAATAATTAATCTGATATATCCATCATTTAGGTTTTTCTCTACCAAATTCCAAAAATCTTCTACTTCAATACCATCAAAATTTTCTCTGATTACATCATCAAGATTCTTTCCTTTATTATTCCAGTATTCAATTGCTTTATTCTTCGCTCTACCATCACCCCAATCTAACTTGGCATGGGCTGCATATTCCATAATCTGTCCAATTACATCACGACGCGCTTCCGGGTTCTCAACTAACTTACATTCTATAAGTGTTAAAATTCCATCCTGGTCAATCATCAAAATATCAAGAGACCAGTTTCTTACTGACATCTCCCTAGAAAGTAACAAAAAACGGAGTTGTTCCTCCCTATCTGGATATATTTGACTTCCTGGAATAATATCAGGGTTATTCTCAATTAATGATTGTAAAGCATCCTCTAAATTTTTCCCTTCATGTATCTCTTTCCATGGAAATTCAATAAGAGTATCAGTAATACTTTCACCATTAATAATAAAAATCTTATCACCGTTTTCTTTATTCACTTCTATCCCCTACTCCTCAACCACGAAATTGACTGTCAGTGTCGCAATAATCGGCGATGTCATTATATACGCCTTTGCTATATAATCGCCCGGCTCGCAGTTCTCCCTTGAACTCACCATCTGATTCCAGTACGCCTCGCATGAGAGCGTCTCTCCACATGCCATATTATACACAGAAAATCCAGGGAAGTAGTAACCTCCGTTCTCGCTCTCCCACACTTTCTTATCATCCTTATATATCTCAAAGGCATATCTTATACCCGTGGGAAAATATAATTTCATAACAGTCCCCGAGACATTCACCACCTTAAATCTCAGTTTGACCTCATCACCATAGTCGTATCTTGCTCTATCTGAAATGAGTTGTATCAGGAGACCATCTTTTGATATGCTCGCGCAGGACTTTCCAGAATCTATCGGCGTTAATATGCCATCAGAAGAACTAAAAACAATGGTAAAAGGAATATAGATAAGCAAAATGACAGGAAATACCCTTCTCATTGTATTGTATAGAATAATATAGGTCAGTTAGTTTTTCAAGCAATCGTTTTTAATGCTTTTCCAAAAAGAACAACCTTACTTTTCAACCATCTCCTTACCCATCTCAAATGCCTTCATATTCAGTTCTATATACTTGGGTTTTATATACTTCTCAATCGCCTTCTTCCATACATCTTCCTTGATGTCAAGAACTTTTGATAGAGCACCAATCATAATTATATTCACAGCCCGGATGTCCCCAAGTTCCTTCGCTATATCCAGTGCATCAACGAATATTGCCCTCCGTCCTGTCTCTTTTATCCTGTCTTCAATGAAGTCCGGATACTTCTCTCTCCCTGATGCAACGGGCATTGGATTTATCTTCTGTGTATTTATAATTACAACACCATCGTCCTTGACATAGTTTATATTTCTATAGCCCTCCAACAGTTCAAAGCCAAGAAGCACATCAGCATCGCCATACTTGACAAGAGGTGAATAGACCTTATCAGAGAACCTGACAGTGGAGACAACACTTCCACCCCTCTGAGCCATACCATGAACATCTGCCTTCTTGACATCATAGCCAGATAACATCGCTGCCTCTGATATCACCTCAGTTGCGAGAATAATGCCCTGACCACCAACACCCGCAACAAGTATATCCCATTTGCCTTCCATCCTACTTCACCTCCGCCTTTTCCTCTTCCTGTTTTATTGCATCCTCAGGGCATAATTGTGCGCACACGCTACAGCCCGTGCATAACGCCACATCTATGAAGGCTTTATCATCTACAAGCATAAGTGCTGAACAGCCAAGTTGAAGGCATATTTTACAGCCATTACACAATTCCTTATCAACCCATAAGGGCTTTGCCCATTTATCCCTGACCAGAAGGGCACATTCTCTTCCTGAGATTATCACGCTCACGCCATCACTTGCGAATGCCTCCTCAAGGGTCTTCTTCGTCTCCTCAACATTGTATGGGTCAAATGTCTTCACATAGGTCGCACCGCAAACCCTTGCCAGCGCCTCATAGTCAAGTTTTACTGTGTCTTCACCCATCAAGGTCTTACCCGTTCCGGGATGCGGCTGATGCCCCGTCATCGCTGTTGTTCTATTGTCAAGTATAAGTATATTTGTATGCCCCTTATTGTAGATTGCATTTATCATACCAGTGATGCCAGAATGTATGAATGTAGAATCACCTATTACAGCGACAATCTTCTCCGCCATATCCTTCCCGAGCGCCTTCTCAATTCCAAGGGCATTGGTGATAGAAGCGCCCATACAAACGCAGGTATCCATCGCATTGAGTGGTGGTAGTGCTCCGAGTGTATAGCATCCAATATCACCGGTTATAATCATCTTCATCCTGTGAAGATGATAGAAGACATCAGTGTGCGGACAGCCGGGGCATAACACAGGTGGTCTTGATGGTATATCCTGTGGAAACTGAGGCACAGGGTCGGGTTCACCTTTTAGCCCTGCTTCCACTCTCTCAGGATTCAACTCATAGTATATTGGAATATGTGACTTACCTTTTGGGAATATTCCAAGGCGATTTACCTCTGTCTCAATGAATGGGTCAAGTTCCTCTACTACATAAAGGTCTTTTACCTCATCTGCAAATCTCTTTATCTTATAATCCGGCAGGGGATATGCCATACCGAGTTTCAGGACTGATGCATCTGGTGCCACCTCTTTGACAAACTGATACGATATTCCTGACGTTATAATACCAATCTCTGTATCATTCATCTCATCTCTGTTCCCGGGGAATATCTCAGCAAACTCTGCAAGTTTCTTCTGCCTTTGAAGAACCTTCAGGCGGAGTTTCCTCGCAAACATTGGAAGTATGACACGCTTTGCAAGTTCCTTTTCATACATTGGTTCCGGTGGTTTCCCTCTCTCTTCAAGTTCAACTATTGACTTTGAGTGAGAAATCCTGGTCGTTAATCTAATTATCACAGGTGTGTCAAACTCCTCCGATATCTTTATACCCCATATAACATAGTCCTTACATTCCTGACTGTCAGATGGCTCAAGAACGGGTATATATGCATGACGACCATAATGCCTGTTATCCTGCTCATTCTGGCTTGAATGCATATACGGGTCATCACAGGTAACAATCACAATTCCGCCAGTTGAACCAATATATGAAAGTGAGAACAGCGGGTCAGCAGCGACATTCAAACCGACATGCTTCATTGCGGTTAATGCCCTTCCACCGGCAAAAGACGCACCCATCGCAACCTCAAAGGCAACCTTCTCATTCACAGACCACTCACAGTAAATGACATCTTTATAATTCTTGCCAATCTCCTCAAGTATCTCTGTTGATGGTGTGCCAGGATAGGCGGTTGCAACCTGAACTCCTGCCTCATAAGCCCCTCTTGCTATCGCTTCATTTCCTGATAGCATTATCCTTTCCAAATCACTTCCTCCTTATATATGAATCTAACTATATCTCTTAACCTTTTCTTTATCTGAGAGCACCATGAACGCTGCATCTGCAAGAGATTCCATCTCGCCTTCACCAGGATAGACCTTTACTGGACCAAGCCACGACAATCTCTCATCAAGCATATTCACCAATCGTTCACTCTGCGCCATACCGCCGGTTATGATTACTACCTCCTGCTTGCCATTCAGAGCACCTGCCAGAGCACCTGCCTCTTTTGCCACCTGAAATACAAACGCTCTCAATACAAGGTCTGCCTGGCTATCACCTCGGTCAATTTTATCAAGAATCTCCTTGAGGTCTCCTGTGCCAAGATACCCCTTAAAGCCTGCCGCTTTTGTAACATAACTTACCAAGCCCTTCATATCATATTTTCCCGAAAAGGCAAACTTAATAAGACCTGTTGTTGGAAGAGTGCCTGCCCTCTCGGGTGAGAACGGTCCACCATCATTCGCATTGTTCACATCAATAATTCTGCCTTCCCTTATCGCGGCAACCGAGATTCCACTACCAAGATGAATAACGACAGCATTCAGTTTATCAAATGTAATCTTCTTCTCCTCACAGTATCTCTTGGATACTGCCCTTATATTGAGCGCATGTAAAAGCGATTTCCTTGGAATTTCTGGCAAGCCAGAAAGACGCGCCTCATCAATAAACTCATCAACGCTTACAGGGTCAGCAAAATATGCCTTCACACTGCCTTCCTTCGCAATCTCATCTGCCATAAGTGAGCCAAGATTTGATATGTGGTCAGCAGAAACCCTGCCATTCATAATGTCGTCAATAAGCGTCCCATCAACCTCATATGTTCCCCCTTCAAGTGGTTTGAAGGGACCACCCCTTCCTATGACACAGGCAAGGTTGACTGGACTGACTTTTTGCTCTTTTAAAAACTCCCGCACCATCTCCATTCTGGGTTTTAACTGGTCAAGCGTTGGCATTTTGACAACACTTTCGTCATGATAGAGAGTTTTAGATGCAATTTCATCACCATCTCTATATAGTGCGACCTTGGTCGATGATGAACCAGGATTTATAACCAATACCAATTTCTCTTTCATAACCTCCTCACAATCTAAAAAATATAATAGCTGGTAGAAAATCTCACCTCAATATATTTCAAATACTCAAAGTCAATAATCTCCTTGCCATTGCTATCATAAGGGTCCATTGTATTATAATGCCAGAGACCATAAAACATAAGTGAAAACCTATCCTTCATAGGGAAAAACTCAAAGCCACCATCTAATGCAAGGTCACTAACAGTTCTATGCTCCCAGCCCTCTCTTCTTACAATACAAAGATATAGTTCAATACCAATAAATGGAGTAAATCTATATCTATATAGTGGCACTAAATCCACTCCACCTATAATATTTACCAATTTCATCTCTGGATTATTATTGCTTCCCTTGAGCCTGGTGTAAGAAAATCCCACCTTATAGAAAAGTATCGTTCTGGGGACAGAAAATCTAATTCCACAGTTTATGGTATTTCCCTTATCCTGATAATTCCTCCAACCGCTTTTAACCCAATCAAGTGAATACCCTCCTGTAATAGCAAACCTGGCGTCAGGGGGCATTGGCGTTGGTTTTAGATGAATCTCCCCACCAGCATTAACATCCTCTGATAGCAGGACATCAAAGGACAAAAGTATAAAGGCAACAAAAATTATAATTAATGACTGCTTCATATCTGACTTACACCAAGTGCAATTGACCTGAGTTTTGTCATCGCATCATCAGAGCGAGAGAGCAAAATGACAGGTGCCTGAGCACCAACCACAATTCCTCCCGCCTCTGCACCTGCAAGGTGAATGAGTGCCTTTGCCATAATGTTTCCGGCTGCCATTGTCGGGACAACAAATATATCTGTCTCACCCGCGATAGAGCTTTCTATACCTTTTATCTCACCTGCCTCTTTGCTCACAGCAATATCCATCGCGACAGGTCCATCTATTACAGCGCCAGTTATCTGACCTCTCTGAGCCATTTTGACAATCACCGCAGCATCAAGCGTCTCGGGCTGATTATCACTTACCGTCTCAACACCTGCAAGAAGGGCAACCTTCGGGGTCTCTATCCCAAGCGACCTTGCCAGTTCTATTGCGTTCTGAACAATATTCACCTTTGTCTCAATATCAGGATGGGGATTCATTCCACCATCGGTAACGAACATAAGTTTTGGATATGTCGGCAGTGAGAGAACAACGATGTGGCTGAGAACTCTACCTTTGTAGAGACCTTTCTCCTTATCAAGAATACCCTTCAGGAATGTGGATGTAGCCAGATGACCTTTCATAATAGCACTTGCCTTGCCATCTCTTATCAAACCGCAGGCGGAAGAGACCGCTTCAGCATCGTCCTTAGCTGAGAGCACCTCCACATTTTCAAGTGCTGTTGCTTTTACAACCTCACCTATCTTTTTCTTATCTCCGACGAAGATTGGCTCGCCTACACCCTCCTTAACAGCAATATCTACCGCTTCAATCTCTGTCTTCTTATACGGGCATACAATCGCTAACTTCTTTTTACTTCCCTTTGCACTATCCAGTATCTCTTTAAAGGAACTGACCATAGAAACCTCCTGTATTATTTAATATATACTAAGTATACTAGAATAAATCAAAATTATCATTCTTCTAAGAAGCGCTAACCACCACTGCCACCAACACCTTTATCTCCACCCTCACCTGCATTTTTTTGCATATTCTGCTCATCAATCCGCTTTTCAAAGCCAGGAACTGGCTTCAGTGGCTCTTTGCATTTCTCATTCGGGCATCTATCAACCTTCCGCATGATGGGCACCTCGCTTCAGTATCTTCTTTTACCTGATAAACCTTACCACAGACGACACACAGGTTATTACGATACACTGTAAGATTATGGCAGAAGGGGCATCTAATAAGACGGTCACTTACCGGTCTGAAAGGTGATAACCTGAGTGCCTTCCTCAACCTACCTCTCATCATCAGATACATTATAATCATCAGTGGTAAAAGGAAGGAACTTGTAAGAACGCTATGGGTAAGGACAAAGTTATAGGTTCCATGCAAGAACATCGCCAGAATAAGACCCAGAATAATACTCCCCCTTATCTTCATCTTTCTCCTTCCAAGATTATAGCCCCACATGCAGGCGAAGAATATATGCGCTATTGTTGCAAGGAGAAACCTTGCAATAAATACAGAGAATGCCGATGTAATGTCTGAACTTGAGTAAATATATAATATATTCTCAACTGTTGCGAAGCCAACAGCAGAAGCAGAAGCATAGACAATACCATCAACCGGTTCATTAAATTGTTTATTCCAGTAAATTGAAATACATGCCAGAAACTTGCACATCTCCTCTATAGGTCCAACACCAAAGAAAAAGATAATAAACGTTCCGAGCATTGAATGGGTGCTCATTGAATATATGTATTTATCAAACAATTCTTCCAGAAATATAGCAGGGACGATAGAAATTGCACCAAAGATTACTATTCTAAAAACAAGACCAAATGGCTCTCTTTCATACTTATCTTTTCTATATACATACCAGAGCCAGAAAAATCCAGGTATAAGACCAAGAATAAAAGATACAACGTAAATCATATATTAAAAGAATTAAATAAAAAAGTTCGCTCATAGTCAAGATAATAAAACATCTCGCCAAAAATAGTTATAATTTTTATCTTGACTTACATTGCTTAAAATGTTATAAAATAACGAAGTTTTAAGGGTTTACCCCCTATCCCCCAGAAATGGGGGATGCCCCAAACCCCATCCCCACCCAACCCAGGAGGTTCATCCTCCTGGGTATTTTTTTATACCCGAATTGTCATACCGATTTTACTGTTTATTTAGAGGGCACGGGCTAATGCTTCCCAGATATTTATGACTCTACCTGCCCCTCTCCTGATCATTACCTCATCAAGGAACATCCTACAGGAATGACACGATGTAGTCAGGACATCAGCACCACTTTCAATATATGCTTCAACCTTTTTCTCACCAACTTTAAACGCAATATCCGGATGAATGAGATAGTAAATTCCACCACCACCGCAACATTTACCCTGAAGTATCATGCCCGCATAGCTTTCACCAAATGCATCTTTAAGAAATCTATCTACAATTTCGGTTGCTTCCTGTCCCCTCCCAAGATGACAGGGAAGATGAAAGCAGACCTTTTCATCTATATCCTTAAATTTATAACCCCCAACCGTAGCGAGATATACCAATACATCATAGATTGGTGGGATCTTTTTTGTAAAATCATCCCTTTTCTCAATGAGATTATGTCCGCATGTCGCACAAACAGTTATTATTGCCTCGGTATCAAGTCCAGAAAACTCTCTTTCAAATTCCTTCAATCTCTTCTTTCCTGTCTTCTCATCCCCATAGGCACCTGCTGGAAACCCACAACAACCCTGCCTTTCCGGTATATATACACCAATTCCTGAGGCAATATATACCCTTATCATTGAATGAATGGTCTCAGGATAGACAAGATTACCAGCACATCCAATGAAAAGAGCGACCTTATGATTCCACTTACCTGTGAAGAAGATTTTATTATAGTAATCAATATAATATGAGAATGGAACAGAAGCGAAGACCGGCATATATCTGATGCCTTTTAATGTCGGCAAGGGAATAATATGCCTTAGATGTGTCCATTCTGGAATCAAAGACGAGATAAATTTAAGAATGATTGCTGAAAGCGATGTAAACGGTGGCAACAACCATCCACGTCTGAGAAGAAAGCGAAATAGAATGCCTCGCACCAGATTTGCCAACCACCCCTTTGAGACAATTTGATATACTGCTGTTGGCACCTCATCGGGTCGGACAGACGATGGACATGTTTCAAAACAAGCCATGCATCTCAAACAATTAGTTATTCTATCCTTCAGCGCTTTTGATAACGAAAGTTTTCTCTTTGCAAGGGCACTCGCAAGGGCAATTCTGCCCCTTGGTGCCACAACCTCAAGACCGACTTCCTCAAAGATTGGGCATACAGACCTGCACTTACCACATAGCAGACACCTGTCAAGGTCCCTCTCAATATCAATTATTGGTTTATATTCTAAACTCATTAGATAGACCTTTAAAGATTGATATTATCTCACAATAAGAACAGAGCAGTCGGCGTCCTCAATCACTCTCTCAGTTATTGTGCCCATCATATGCCGTGATGCTCCATATCTTCCACCCTTACCGATTATAATGAGGTCTGCTCCAATCTCCTGAGCGAATATAACTATCTCTATATGGGGAAGCCCTTTCCTTATGATAGTATCTACACTCTGTCCGCTCTTTTCTGCCATTTTCTTAATACTTGCAACTACCTTGGTTGCAGACACATATAATTCCTCAGCAGCATGAGATAATTTCGCACCTTCCTCAAGCATTCTTGAGAAATCAGAGACAGTTCTCGTATCAACAACCATAAGGACAATAAGCCGTGAACCATTACCTTTTGCTATATTGATAGCAACCTCTGCTGCTCTGATTGAGTTTGGTGAACCGTCAACCGCTAAAATAATCGTCTTTGCCCAATCTGACATATTCAAAAGTTTAACATATTCTCGGCGTAAGTTCACCTGTTGGAAGAGGCAATAATCGATGTGAGCCAATCTTTGTTTTCAATACTACTCTCTCAATATCTTTTATACTCTCACCTTCTCCAAGGAAACCAATAAGAGATGCCTCTGGAAAACCAGTATCTCTCAATACTTTAACTGCCTTTTTACCATTTTTAACAACAGAGATAAAGGTTCCCTCACAGGCAAGAAATGCGGGTTCAAGACCGAGTATCTCACAAAGCCCGACCACAGATATGTTAATCGGAATACGTTTCTCATCAACTATAACTCTTGTCTTACTCTTCAAGGCAAGTTCAAATAGCGCCATCGCAAGACCACCCCTCGTGAGGTCTCTTGCAAATACAAAACCAACATCAGAATCCACTAATGCTTTTACACCTTTATATACAGGTGCAAGGTCGCTCTCAAGTTCCGACTCAAGACCAAAATCACCCCTTGCAATTAAAACCACTGCCTCATGCCTGCCAATATCTCCTGATACAACTATCGCATCACCTTTCATTGCCCTTTCAGCAATCAATGGTTCATTTGAGACAAGCCGTCCAATACCGCTTGTATTTATGTATATACCATCAACCGCTCCCCTTGGAACGACCTTTGTATCACCACAAACAACCTTTATCCCTGCTTCCTCCGATGCTCTGCCAATAGACCTTGCAATTCTCTCAAGGTCTTTTCTTAAGAAACCTTCTTCAATAATGAATGAAACACTGAGATAGTCAGGTGATGCCCCCATCACCGCGAGGTCATTTGCTGTCCCGAAGACAGAGAGACGACCGATATCACCACCTGGAAAGAATATCGGGCTTACGGTGAATGAATCGGTTGTGAAGACCAACCTTAAATCTTTAAGGAAGGCACCATCCTCCAAACTGTCATCTTTTGAACCTACAGAAGGCAACAAAAGTTCCTCTAATAAGGACATTGTCTTTATTCCACCACCACCATCAGCAAGGGTTATAATATCTTTATCACCGCTCATCTTACTCTCTCACTTCTATATCAATCCTACCGTCACCATACTTATAATATGCAGAGCAGGTGCCCTCACTGGAAACCATGCAGGGACCAACCGGCTTTTCTGGTGAGCAGAGAATGCCAAACAATGCACAGTCAGTCGGAACGACTTTGCCACTTATTACATCACCACAGAGGCAATTATCTGGCTCCTCTTCACTTTCAACTTCTATACCAAACTTGACGAGGGCATCATAATCCGAATACTCCGGTCTTATTTTAAGACCACTTCCTTTTATATTACCGAGTCCCCTCCAGGAAATATCTGACAGGATAAAATACTTATCAATTATATTTAACGCCCTCTTATTTCCATCTTCATCAACGACACTGCTATACTGGATTTTCACACCTCTCTGTCTATTTTTAATCATATCAAGAAGCATGTCTATTGATTTGATTATATCGCTTGCAGAAAAACCTGATATTACACTTGGAATTCCATAATCCCTGGCTATTTTCATATATGCTTTTGAGCCAATAACCACGCTGACATGACCGGGCGCTATAAAACCATTAACTTTCGCACTTCCATCTTTTGCTATCTCCTCCATCGCAGGAGGGATAGTTCTCAGCGAGGTGAGCATGGAGAAGTTCTTAAGACGAAGTTCAATTGCTTTTTCAAGAAGGAGTGCTACTGCCGGTGCAGTCGTCTCAAAACCAACAGCGAAGAAACACAGTTCAATATCTGGACTTGCTGTCAATATATCCACTACATCAAGTGGTGAATACACTACCCTGATATCTGCCCCCCTCGCCCTCGCCTCCTGCAGACTGCTCTTAGATGAAGGCACTCTCATCATATCACCAAATGTGGCAACAGTAATACCATCTTCTGCAAATTGGATTGCCAAACTGATAACACCAGGTTCAGTCACGCAGACAGGACAACCAGGTCCAGATATTAACCTTACCCCACCAGGTAAGATGCTCCTTATACCATATCTTGATATAGCCATAGTGTGAGTTCCACAGACTTCCATAATATTTACTTTTAGACCAGAAAACCTCTTAAGATTGGCTAATATATCACTGAGATACTTATCATTATGCTTAACAATCATTTCTCTTTCCCAAACACCTCATCAAGCATCTCAAATGTCTCACTCGCCTCTTTCTCTGTGAGAACCGCTATTGCGCAACCAGCATGCACCAGAACCCAACATCCAATATCTACCCCCTCAACGAAAGATAGATTTGCCTTAATCCTCACGCCACCAAGCTGGCAGATAGCAACTTTTCCATCAATGCTGAGAATCTTTGCTGGAATTGCAAGACACACTATCTCTTCCTCCTGTATCTATAACCACCATAAAGGGCTTGACCGATACTGATATTTGCATCATTTACTGGTGTATTCTTATTATAAAGAACTGTAAGTCCTTTTGATGATAGATGCTCTAATATTAATCGCATAAGAAGCATATTCTGGAAACACCCACCTGAAAGGACTATCGCATCATAACCATTCTCTTCTTCAGATATTAGAATATCCGATAGCACATCAGCGATTGTTATATGAAATCTGTAAGAGACCTCACAAGCAGGTAGCCCCTTATCTACATCCTTTGCAATACCAAGGAAAATCTCTCCTATGCCAATGTTTAACAAACCATCTCTCTTCAAAATACTATACTGATATGGTGAAAGTTCCGTCTTCTCAATGATGCCTTCTAACTCCATTGCTGGCTGTGCTTCATAGGATGACACTCGACATAGACCGAGAAATGCACTTACACCATCAAAAAGTCGACCTAAACTTGATGTATATGGAGAGAGCATTCTATCTTTCATAGAGAATTCAAGCATAGACCTCTCCTCTTTATCTATCGTGTCTATAAATGATTTGATACAACCTCTTTCCAGTTCATCCTGCTCAAGATGCGTCCTCAGGTATGCATAAGCCATTCTATAAGGATTTCTGATAGATGATGAGCCACCAGGCATTGGTGTATATTCAAGATGGGCTATACGTTTGAAAGAAGAGATGTCAAATGCCATCACTTCGCAACCCCAGACAGCACCATCGGTGCCATAGCCCGTGCCATCTGCTGAAAGTCCAAGAAACCTACCTTCTACTATTTTCTCTTCAGCAAGAACCGAGAGGAGATGTGCATAGTGGTGTTGAACCTTTATCGACTCTCCAAGTGTTTTAGAATATTCTGATGAATAATAGACAGGTGAAAGGTCGCAGACCGGTTTTGGATTCTTAATGCCGTATATTTTTGACTGCCTTTCAATCTCACTCTTATAGAACTCAAATGTCTCAGATGATTCAAGGTCTCCGATATGCTGACTCTGATATATCATTCCGTCCTTCATAAAAGAGAAGGTATTCTTTATATCGGAACCAAGTGCGATAATATCAGGCGAGTCAATCTCAGTAATCAATGTTATCGGGCTTAATCCCCTGCCCGTCCTTGAGATAACGCTAATTTCACCATCTGTGATTATCAGAGGGTCATCAGCCCGGGCAGAGATTCTTCTATTATTTGTTAGGACGCCATCAAAGTGATTTACAAGCATAACCGCTTCATCATCATCAATTATGATAGGATTATCACATATATTTGCGCTCGTCATAACAACTGGAAAGTCAACACCTTCAAGCAGGAGATGATGAACAGGTGTATTCGGAAGCATTGTACCAATTCCTCCGACATTATGCGAGACATTAGCATAGAGATTTTTTAACTCAGGAATTTGACCTTTGATCGGAAGGACAACAATCGGTGCAGAAGGGGATGTGAGAATTACCTTTACCTTTTTGCTAACCTCGCCTATCATTCTTGCAATTTCAATATTTCTAACCATTACAGCCATTGGTTTATCACCGCGCAACTTGAAGTTCTTTATCCGCTTTACAGCAGATTCATTATTTGCATCACATGAAAGACAGTAGCCACCGAGACCCTTAATTGCGACCACTCCACCATCTGTTATAATCTTCCTTGATCTATCAATTGCTAAAACTCCTTTTAAAACAACACTTTTTGTTATCATAGAGACCTTAGGACCACAATCGGGACAACCAGTTGTCTGAGCAAAGAACCTTCTATCGCAGGTATTGTTATACTCATCAGAACACCGAGAGCACAGTGCGAACTCACCCATTGTGGTTCTCTCTCTATCATAAGGCAGGTCATCAATAACTGTAAATCTTGGACCACAGTATGTGCAGGATGTAAAAGGATAATGGTATCTGCGATTGGCTCTATCTTTCAACTCATCAAGGCAGTCATCACAAACACTGATATCGGGAGGGATGACCTTTGAGGTTCTTTCTGAAACAGTGCTACTTACGACCTTGAAAACACCATTATTTATAACCTCATCACCTGCATCCTCAACTACAATGTTATCAATTCTACTACCCTGAGGAGGGCTTTCTTTTATACTCTCAACAAATTTTTCAATACTGTCATCATCTGCCTGAACGATAACTTCAACCCCTCCACCAATATTCCTGACAAAACCAGAAAGCCCCATCTCCATTGCGAGACGATGAATAAATGGTCTGAAACCAACACCCTGAACAATACCCGATATTAGAATTCTCTTTAACGTTAATTTCTCTGTATTGATTTTCATAACTTCGTAAGAGTATCTTAAATACTCTTCTTAATATCAAAAAGGGGCAAAAGGTCCCATAAACTGTCTATCGTGATATCTGGCACTCTCGCTTTGAGGGTCTCCTCTGCTTCAAAGTGAGATTCATTATTTCGGATAAGTCCACATGTTTTCATACCTGCAAGGTTCGCACCTATGATGTCAAGGTCTCTATCACCAATCATAAATGATTCTTCCGGTTTTGCTCCCGCTGACTCCATCGCAAATGTAAACAACCGTTTTGTTGGTTTATAGTATGGTGGTGATATTGACTGTGGAAGGTATATTCGTTCCTCAAAGAATGGGGCAAGCCCTGCTTTCCAGACCTTCCTGAATTGAACATTAGGAAAACCATTTGAGATGAGTGACAATACATAATCCGCATCCTTCAATATGTATAGAACAGGCATTGTATCATCAAAGGGTTTTATATTATCCATCTCCATTTGAAAGGCAGAAAAGCCCTCCTCAATTATATGGCTATCGCTGAGACCAAGCTGGTAAGCAAATGCGTCAAATGGCTCACTTCTAATAATGGCTGATACATTCGGAATAACATCTTTGATAAAAATTTCATAAGCACTATCAGCGGCCATACCAATCTTCGGAGCCATTACCTCACATGCATTTTTTATCCCTTTAAGAAGAGAACTGTTTGTGTCTATCAGTGAGTCGTCAAGGTCAAAGAATATAAATTTAATATCAGAGAACATTTCCATACTTTCTCAATATCTCCCTGCCTATACCTGTAAGTTTCAAACCCTTATCTGTTAAAATAACAGCGCCTTCTTTCTTACGAACTATTGAAACTAATCCCCTGATATTCCTACCAGGATAAATAATCTCAAGTTCACTGACCAGTTCTGTTGTATCAACATATCCAGATTCAATCAACTTGAGCAGATAAACTTCAATCTTCATCTCGGGGTTATCCTTATTCTTGAGCAGTGTTATCAGTTCCTTAAAGATAGTATCAAGGACCCTGGTGAGTTTTGCTTCAACTTCCTTATCACCTCTAACATAAACTGCGGTCTTATCCTCTGTTCCAGAGTTTCTAATATATAAATAACACTCCTTCTCATCTATTACAAATTTCAGATAAAGCATATCCTTTGCCTCTGGCATCACTTTTTCAACTATACTTATATTTCCTGGTTGTCCCGAGATAGAGTCTATGAATTTCATTGCCAACTTGCGAATACGATTGAACACATCAGAATTCCTGTAGAAAAGATATCTATTGGAAAAGAAGCAGGTTCTGTTTTCTTTGTAGCCCCTCACAAAGGGTTCTCTCATTATTTTATAGAACTCCTCTGTTGGTTTTTCAATAAATGTTCTATGTATATAAGCAAGCGTATTCAAGCATGTCTTTACACCATCACCTGCAAATACTGGAATGACCCCTTCCTCAACCTCTAAAATGCCCTGCGACACTGTATGACCACTCTCCTCAGAACCAATAGAATAACCAAAAAATGGCATATCACCCTTGCTGATAATATCACCTCTTTTAAGTCCCCCCATAGTTTCAATTATACTTCCACCATCATCGTAAAGACCAATATTGCTTACCCCAAGATGCTCCAGAACCTTTGAAGACACCTCCCTTAAAAGCCATCTATCACCGACACCAACAAATTTCGTCTCATATTCCAGTCCCTTTGCCCTCGCCAGAACATTAATGTCACTCTCAATTGTATTAACAAATAATCCACCCTCAGGAAAAATATTATTATTCTTAAGATACTCCGCCTGCATAACTGCTGTCTCATCTCCAGACAGCACAATAAAACCTTCATTAAACGGGTCAAAGAGCAATATCATCACCCTGTCGCCGTCACCATCAAAAGATACCAAGAGCAAAATCTCTTTACCTGCCCTGAAAATTTCCTTATCTTTCTCTGCCTCTTCTAACAATGCCTGAAGTGGTCTGTTATCAGAATATTTGCCACCCCGTTTGTGAATGTCCTCAAATGAGATAAAATCATTGCCCTCAAGTTCAACCACACCACAATCATCATTTATTCTATATGGCTCTTTTCCTATCACCTCTCTCACCTTTAAACCGTCAATCGAAGATAGTATCTTTGACGCAATGTGTGTGAGTGCACCATTGGCGGGATCTATGATTAAGCGAAGTCCTGATAATCCCTTATCAAGCCAGGAGTTATTCCTGTCAAGATGGAATTTTACAAAGACATCAGATGCGTTCTCATAGTCCTCCTCAAAAACAATATCAATTTCACTCTCCAAATCCTTCTTATCTACTGATAGAACCGCAGAAGATAAAATAGCATCATCTCTTAGAAGCGGCTTTACTCCAAGAGGTGTCAAAAAAATCTTCACACCGTTTTGATTATACGGATTATGCGATGCTGTGAGCATAAAACCAACGGTAGAGCCGATATATGCCATATATAAAGGAACTGCTGGCGTGGGCAGGCACTTTCCAAGAGTTGGAACTCCCCCCGTGAAATCAGATATCAGAACAGGTCTCAGACCAGCCCTTATTATGCCTTTTATTGCAGATATTGTTAGAAGACCCGACTCATCCCTGCCATCAAAACTGAGTATTGCACCCCCATCCTTCTGGACAATGCCGGAATTTATAAGAGCAAGCGATGAACCATATATATACTGTTCTATGAACTGTGGAGTAATGACTTCATTTTTCAAGAACAAACCTATGGGATTATCCGTCCTCTCATAATTAATTTTACCTCTAACACCATCTGTTCCCTGCAAGACGTCCATAATCTTATATTATATCAAATCTGATAAATATTTCACAGATTATATAGAATAAAGTCACTCTAATTCAATCAAAAATTTATAAAAAATTGATTAATTATCAAAATTTATATACGAAATCCCATGCTGAAGTGAAGAAATGTCGCTTTCTTTCCCACAGGAAGTCCTTTGGCATCCAGGAACTGCTTATTCTGGTCAAAGATATACCAGATGTGTGCTCCAAGTTCAAAATACGGGTCAAAGACAGGTGTATCAAATTCTATACCTGGTGAGAATACAAAGTTCACTGTATTACCTCTTGGAATTGGAGAATTCCCTTTATCTGGCACAAAATAAACCATATCAACACCTGTTGTGAAGTATGGTTGTATAAATGAGTTAAGCCATGTTTTTAGTGAAAGGATACGGAAATTTGCTCCAATTCCAGCACCCCAGCCAGTATCACCTTTCAAATAGCGAAAATCGGAAGTTAAAGCGAGCGGACCCCAATATTTGTAAATCTCACCTGATATATCATAATAGGAATTTATATACCTGCTTATGCCCACTCCACCACCTATATGGTAATCTGCCATTAAAGCCAATGGCAGTAAAAATAGAATTAATATCACAAGCCATCTCATAAACCCTAACCCTCCTTCAAAATAAAATCAAAATTATACTCATCTTAATCATATCAACCTCACCCATAGTATTCTCAATTCTCCCATATAAAAATATATCACATCTACGGAATGTTTATGTTGTTATAAGAAAAATATTTGAAAATTTTGACCAAATACAAATATATCAAGGATAATTTATTATATTAAACAATCAGTTATTTTGAGAGTAGGGGTTTGATTTATAAAATCCAAATAATATGTCATTCTGAGCGATAGCGAAGAATCTCTATAACTTTATCTTGCTACCACGAAATTCTTACTCGCAGATAATCCTTCTGATGTCATAATCACAATATACACACCGTTCGCAAAAAATGATACATCTGATGCCAGTTTATATTCACCCATATTGTATTGACCACCTGCAATCGTGCTTACCTTCCTTCCTGCAATGTCGTAAATTGAAATGTCAATATTTGATTGCGAGGGTATGACGACATCAATGTTAATTCTGTCATCTGCTGGCGTGGGATATATTCTCACTATATTAAAACTCGCAGGTGTGCCATTTCCTGAATTAACTGATGTTGTTCCAAGCGTCTCATTTTTATCAGAAACAACTGCCTCAAGCTTGTATTCATAAGTTGTCTCGGGTAAAACATCTCTGTCTGTGTATGAATAAGGATTTGTGCCAGTGATGAGGGAGGTGTTGACCTTTGTCCATTGTGAGTTCGTATTTGGGCAAGGATTATCATCCTCGCCTACGGGGGTGAACAGATTGTAATCTGTCCCTACAGGGGTTTGTAGGGGCAATTCATGAATTGCCCCTGATAACATTTCCCTTCTGTAAAGGTTGAAGCCAGATATATCCTCATCCGTTGAGACAGACCAGTTGAGGGTGATGGCGTCATTATTGGGCTTTGCTGTAAATGATGTGAGGTCAATGCTAAGACCATAGCCATAGCGGGCATATCCTAAATTTACATGTTTATTATATGATATATGAGGAAAATCATATTTATCAAGGGCAATTGATGTTCCTCCTCCTGCCGTACTAGTTCCCTCATCAATACTTTCTTTGTGCCATTCATTACCATAAAAGTAAGCATACATTAATCTTTCAGGTCCATAATCATTCCAATAGCAATAAGATATATGAGGTAAATCATTTGAATCAAGGGCAAGTGATAAATGCCCACCAATATGGTCATTATCAACTTCTTCTATAACCCAATTTGATTGATATTTATATGCATATTTTAATCCAACACCAGTATATGCTACATGCGGATTTCCTTCTTTATCAAGGGCTATTGATGTGCATCTTCCTGAATTAGAATTTGGGTCAATTACCTCAATATTCCATTTAGTGCCATCAAAATATGCATATTTGGGTTTATTATTTGTCATATCAGTATATGATATATGTGGTTGGTTATTTTTATCAATCGCAATGGATGAATACCAACCAACTCTACCTTCACTATCAACTACTTCAATATTCCATTTTGTGCCATCAAAGTAAGCATATTTTAAATCCTCATTTCCGCCGTTGAAGTCGCAATATGATATATGAGGATTGTCTTTCGAGTCAATAGCAATTGAACAACATTCACCTACATCACCTTTACTATCAACTATTTCTATATTCCACTTTGTTCCATCAAAATATGCATATCTCAGTTCACCATCATAGTTATACTCATTATATGAAATATGTGGGTAGCCCTTTGAATCAATTTTAATTGATGAACTATCTCCTACAAACTCAGTATTATCAACAGTTTCTATATACCACTTAGGTGATGATGAAAATGAAATGCTGGTAAATATCAATGAAATATATATAAAAATCTTATTCATTTTTTATCCTCCATAATATAATATTAACATTTATTTATGAGAGGGGGCATAATATATATACCCTCCCCTAAATTATCTATATACCTACCTAACTATAACAAAGCGTTTAGTTGAATATTCTATATCAGTATATGCATTTATTATGTATACACCATTAGAAAGTTCACCAGTGTTAATCTTAACTTCAGTAAGACCTGGTTTTTCAACATTTACAATTGAATGAGATACAGTTCTTCCACTTATGTCATAAATTGCAATATTACAAGATTCTGAGTGAAAACTTTTCATAGAAATCCCCAATTGCTAACATAATATTATACATAAAAGATATTCTGAATGTCAAGGATTTTTATAAAAATTTCACATTCAAAAATAAACCTCTCTAATTTTATTTTCTACGCCAACAATTACATACAAAACTGATAAAATCTATAAATATGAGGGCCAGCATAAGCGAACATATAAGACGATTATCGGAGATTATCGCAAATAACCTCGTAAATGGCAGAGGCAAGGTTATTAATTCTCTTGCAATTGATGGCATACCCAGGTCCTCATATCCATTTATTGCAACATCTATATCACTTCTGCAGAAGCAAAATCTATTAATTCTTACAGGCAAACCCGAAGAGGCAAATAGAATCTTCACAGAGATGAGGGAATACGCTGAGTTCACAAAAGAGATAACCCCACCAGATACCATTACCCTTTTTACGCCCTGGGAGATTCTTCCATACGAGACGGGCTCGCCCTATATGGATGTTATGGGAGAGCGTCTGAAGTGTTTGACCAATCTCTCATCAGGTAAAGCAAGAATCGTGGTCACATCAGCATCCACCATCACGCAATATATAATACCACCAGAAATATTGAGCAGTGCGACAATAAGATTACATACAGGTAAAATCATTCCACCCGGCGACCTTGTATCAAAATTATTTACGCTCGGGTATCGCTATGAAGACATAACAGTTGTGCCAGGAACATTTGCAAGAAGGGGTGGGATTGTTGATGTATTTCAACCGGGAGATAGGTTCCCAATAAGAATTGAGTTCTTCGGAGATGAAATAGAGTCAATAAGGGTATTCAATCCTACAACACAGATGTCCACATTAAATATTAAAGATGCTCAGATAATACCAACGAGGGAAGCATTACTTGAGAATGTAGATATAGAAAAGGCATTAGAGAGGGCGGGTGCTATCAGTGATAATCTGAGAAATAATCTCTACAGAATTATGAAGAGCCCTGAGAACGAGGACCTTGAGCCATTTATACCACTGCTTTATGAGAATAAAAGCACACTCATTGATTATCTGGGTGATAACACAGGCATAATAATCTGCTCACCGGAAGAGGTGCTCGCAGAAGATGAGGAGTTACATTTAACCGAGTGGCAGAGGTATGAAGAAGCAGTATTAAGGGGCTATATAAAACCACCACCAAATTATTTATATACAGGTATTGAAGACATTATCTCTGAAAGAGATATAAAGAAAAGGTTCTATCTTGGCTACCCTGAAGAGAGAAAAGGTATAACAAAATTACATCTTGACTCATCAGAATGGGGCGTGTCAGTAAAAAATCTGGATGCGATTGACAATAGAACAATGATGATAGCAAAGGAAGGTGGATGTATAGTTCTAACAACTGATAGTGAAGACACAACTGGAATTTACAACACTGTAACTTCGCTCCTTCCGCTATCAGGAAGATATATAAATATCATCACTTCTGGTGCCTTGGGTGGTTTCTATATAAGGGATATTGGTTTTGCACTTTCATCAACTCATCTTTTATTCGGAAGGGAAACACCGAAGAAGATAAGGGCAAAGAAGAAAAGAAAGATACCCGAAAAAGCAATTCCAATAAAAGCGTATTCACAACTTGAAAGTGATGATATATGCGTTCATGAGGACTATGGAATTGGAATATTCAAAGGTCTTTTAGTTATGAGGACAGAGGAACATCTCAGTGAGTATGCAGTCCTGGAATATAGAGATGAGGGTAGAATATATGTTCCAGTTGAGGACACCAACAGGGTTTTTAGATACATCGGAACTGGTGAGAGACCGATAATAGACCGTCTTGGAACAAGGTCCTGGGAGAAGCGAAAGACAAAGGCAAGAGAAAAAGCAGGCGAGATAGCAGAAAAGTTAGTGCAGACACATGCCCAGAGAAGGTTGGCTAAGGGGGTTGCATTCAGCCCTGACAAGCCATGGCAGTATCAATTGGAGGAGTCATTTGATTATATGGAGACAGAAGACCAACTGAAGGCAATAAAGGATGTGAAGAAAGATATGGAAAACAGGTCGCCCATGGACCGACTGATATGCGGTGATGTTGGTTTCGGCAAGACAGAGGTGGCGATAAGGGCTTCTTTCAAAGCAGTCCTTGATGGAAAGCAGGTGGCTGTTCTGGTTCCAACCACCATTCTTGCAGCACAGCACCTCTCTACATTCATGAGGCGACTATCTGATTTTCCAGTAAATATTGAGATGGTCTCACGGCTTAATTCAACAGCAAAGAATAAAGAGATATTGAAAAAACTTGCTCTTGGTGGAGTTGATATAATAATAGGAACACATCGCCTTCTATCCCAAGATGTCAGATTTGCAAATCTCGGACTTGTGATAATAGATGAGGAGCACAGGTTCGGTGTCTTGCAGAAGGAAATGTTAAAGGCGATAACAAAGGGTGCTGATATAATCACAATGACTGCAACACCTATACCAAGAACGCTATACCTTGCTCTATCTGATATATATGACATTTCAACCATTGGAACGCCACCAGAAGAGAGACAGCCAATATATACATACATCAGAAAATTTAATAAAGATGTGATAAGGGATGCGATAACAAGGGAGGTTCACAGAGGAGGTCAGGTTTATTTCATACATAACCGGGTTCAAACAATAGATGGTATTCATGCAATGCTCCAAGACCTTCTTCCCGATGTGAGTTTTAAGGTTGCTCACGGGCAGATGGATGAACTTGAACTTGCCAGAGTTATGACCGATTTCTATGAGGGAAAATTTGACTGTCTTATATCAAGCGCGATAGTTGAGTCAGGAATAGATAACCCAAATGTTAATACAATTATTATCAACAGGGCTGATAGATTTGGACTTGCAGAACTTCACCAACTGAGGGGAAGAGTTGGGAGGGGTGGTATCAGGGCATACGCATATCTGTTTATCCCGGCAAGCGGAAAAATAACAAAGATAGCGATGATGCGACTTGAGGCGGTGCGGGATGCGAACTATCTTGGTGGTGGATTCAGTTTAGCCCTGAGGGACCTTGAGATAAGAGGTGCAGGTAATATCCTTGGCAAGGAGCAATCGGGACATATTGCACAGGTGGGTTTTGAGACATATATGAGAATGATAGAAGAAGAAGTGGACAGATTGCTTGGAAAACAGAAGGAAGAAAGAAAGAGGGCTTCAATCTCGCTCAATATAAACGCATATATATCTGAGGGTTATATCAGCGACCAGAAGTCACGACTGACAATATATAGAGCTCTTGCTGACGCTTCGTCTCACAGCGAGATAGAAGAGGCAGTAAAATTGATGTTAGATATGTATGGACAGATGCCGGAAGAGTGTGAACACCTTATCAGCATAGCAAGGATAAGAGTGTCTGCAAGCCAGTCAGGAATTCACATTATAACAGAGAAGGATGGTTTCATTACTCTTATTGGCAATGGAATAAATAAAGAAAGGTTAGTTGGAAAAATTGAAGGCATAAGCGATATTGGTCTCGGCGAAAGGTCTGGTTCTCCCTTTGTCAGGTTAAAGGTTAAAGCAGAAAGAATTATTGATAAACTAAAGATTATTGAGGATGTAATTCTAAATATCTTGGAAAAATCACAGGTTTAATACTGTGTTAAACTCGCATCTCTCTTTGCCTTATTAGTCGCAAGTTTTAGTGCCAGTATTCCAAGTGGAAGAAAGACAAGTGCCATAATTGAGAGGACGATAATCTCTTTATATATATGAGAGATACCAAGCCCGAGTAATATTGATTTTCTGAGACCATCAAGTGTATATGTCAGAGGTATTACCTTTGAGAAAATTCTAAGTGGCAGTGGAAGTATCTCGTAAGGAAAATATATACCGGAGACAAGAAATGAAAGACCGGTATATGCCATTATTACGGGGTTTCCCCTTTTATATATCAATATAAACACAGAGCCAAGAAGACCGAGACCAAAGTATGCAATACAGGAGATTGAAAGAATAATTATCGCACCAAGAATACCATTTAAAGTGATACTACTACCTATCAGAATGAAACCCATTATTATGAGGATAAAGGCATGAAGAAGGACAACCAGATAGTTTGTAATTGTGCCAGATGTTGCGATTGCCATCGGTGAGGCGCCATTTGCCATTAACGACTCAAGTGTGCCCTGAACCTGCTCATCGCGTATTGAACCCGACGGTGCTGACATACCAGCCCCCTGCAAGCCCGAGAACGAATACCCTATAAGGACATACGGAAAATAGCCACCATAAACCATAAGCATAGGCGGTATATAGTTCTCAAACGTCTTCGCCAGAAAATAGAACCCGAATGTCAGACCAAGGAGCCAGACAAGTTCAAGTAGAAGATTAAACCTATAAGAAAGGATGAGTTTAATGTCCTTCCATATTAATACCCATATCTTGAAAAGAAACTCCCTTAACCTAAATTGCATCTATTTCTCCATAAACGTACATCGAGTTTGATAAATCAAACCCCTACTCAATCGCCCTTCTATACACCTCATTTATATCAGAGTCCAGTCTCTCAGCAGAAATCACTGTTAGACCTTTTCTTTCCAAAATACTTACAATATCCCCAAGAGGACCACTGAATTGCAAGTCCATAATTGATTTCTCATCCTGCGTCTCAAATGCCATAATCACAATACCATCTATTCCCTTAACACTCTCACTATTGCCATAAACAACAATTCTATATTCACCACCCTGAAAGTATTTAGATGACACCTCCCCAGGTCTTCCTACATCAATCAATCTGCCACCCTTTATGAAAGCAATTCTGTCCGCGACATCTTTTACAATACCAATCTGATGAGTCGCTATGACCGCCCCTTTATTCTCATCAATATTTTCCTTTAAGAGATGAGCAAGGTCTTTCTGTGAAAGAATATCAACACTTTGGGTGAACTCATCTATGACGAAGAGAGACGGTTTTGAGAGAATCGCATACAGAAGGGCGAACCTCTGCCTCTCACCTGTAGAATACGTCTGATAACGCTTTTCAATAATATCGGTGAGTTTTAACTGTTCAGTAAGCAATTTGAACCTATCATCTTTTAAAGATTCAACAGTCCTTGCAAGATTGAGAAAGAACCTCATATTGTCAATGCCTGAAAGACGGTAGTAAAAGCCCCTCTCAGATGAACCAATAAAGACGGGTTTATTTGGATGAGAACCAGTTGACCATATAATCCTGCCACTGTCAGGAAGAATAAGCCCTGCGATTATCCGCAGTAATGTTGACTTTCCCGCACCATTTGGACCAACGAGACATAGAACCTCACCCATCTTCACATCTATACTGATATTTTTAAGGACATTTACCCTACCCTTTGGTGACTTGAATGACTTACTTATATTCTCAAGTTTGACGATATAATCACTTGATGACATATTGAAATTCTAACAAAAAAATAATGTCAGTGATATGATTTGTCTATGTGGATTAAATATAATAATATTTAAATAAAGTGATGATTAAGATAATACATACTGCTGATTTTCATATTGGTGCATCATTTCCTGAAAATGGGATTGATTTCAGAAAGATATTAATCAATGACTTTGAGATGTTATGTGAGACCTGTATTGAAAATAACTCAGATATATTACTCATATCTGGAGACCTCTTTGATTCAAATTCAGTGTCAGGTTTTGCATCATCTTGTGTTAAAGAAGGGTTAAAGAAACTATCAGATAATAACATTAAGTGCTTCTTACTTCCTGGGACACACGATAAACTAACAAAGGACTCTATATACTATCAGTTTCCGAACATTAGTAATGTCTATATATTTGGTATTAATTTTAAGGAATTCTATGATGAGAGAACAGGTGTCTATATAACAGGAAATGCTTATCTTGGTGCGGATGTTGGAAAGAGAGCACTTAATGGACTATCACCTAAGAAAGATGCGAAAATCAACATAGCACTCGTCCATGCGTCTATAGAAAGACCTCCACTACAAAGAGACCAAATGCTAATTTCAGAAGATGAGATTGCTAAATCGGGTTTTGATTATATTGCTCTCGGGCACTGGCATAGATATCAGGTAATAAGAGACAAAAAGCCAACCGCAATATATCCTGGTTCAATAGAACCGATGTCAAAGAGTGAAATTGATACAGGAAATGTAATTCTTTTAGAATGTAATGATAGAGATATCAAATATTCAAAAGTCAAAATAGGCATACTAAAGACGAAGACCATAGATATTGAACTGAAAAGTGATGATAAGACAGCGGAGTTAACAAATGCAATTAAATCAAACATAGATAAGCACACAATATTTACTGTTCTGTTAAAAGGAAAGATGATACCAACTGATGAAATAGATATAGATGGCGTGAAGAATCAATTTGAAAGTGAGTTTTTCACCCTGACAATTGACCCAGGGATTCTTGAGGTGAGTATAGATGAGATACCATCAGACATTCCAAAGGAAAGTGTCCTTGGTAGGTTTATACATAAGGTTCAATTAAAAATAAAAGAATCAGATAACAAAGAAAATAAGAATTTCTGGGAAGACGTATTGATTGAGGGTATAAAATTAGCAAGGAGATATTAAATGAAATTGAGATACTTAATAATGGAGAGATTCAAGAGGTTCAAAGAGCCAAAAAAGATAGAGTTCAGTGATGGTATTAATATAATTTTTGGACCAAACGAATCTGGTAAGTCAACAACACTTCTTGCCCTTGAAATAGCATTATTTGAATCAGTTTTGCTTACAAAATATAAACCAGAGGAACTTATTTCCTGGGGGACTGATAAGGGATGGTTAATTGAATTATGTGGGGAAGAAGTTGAAGGTCAATTTAAGGTATTCAGAGACCTTTCTAATAAAAAAGAATACATTGAGCTTAATGATGGAAAAAAATATACAAACAAAGATAAAATACAAGAGATGATTGGCGAAATCCTAACTTTCACAGATAAAGCCATTCTATCATCAACCATGCTTATAAGACAGGGTGAGATGATTACACTTGAGGAGGGAAGTTTATCAAATCGCTTAAAAGCACTTATATCTGGCACATACGAGAATATTGAAGAAATTATTGAGAGAGCAAGAAGACTTTCAATAAGTGAAGATAAAAATCTGGCAGGTCCAAAATATATAATAAAAGAAACTAATAATGAATTGGAAAGGTTGAAAGAAAAATTTAATCTTTTAGAGAGCAAATCAAAAGGTGTAATGGAAAATCGCACAAAACTTCAAAATGATAAGAATAGATATAAAGAGGTAACAGAAGAACTGAGTATAAAGAAAGATCTATTAGAGAAAAACCTGCTATTAATACAAAAACAAAAAGAAAAGGATGATATAGAAAAAAGATGGAAACAATTCAGAGAATATCAAGGGAAAAAAGAATTAAAAAAATCTAAAATAACAAAACTATCGGAATATCCACCAATAATACAATATGATTATGAAACGATAAAAGATAGGAGAGCACAACTCAGCATTGCACAGGTTAGCGGTGATAAGGGTATGAAAATCTTAGGTTATGTTCTCTCAGGAATAGGCATAATAACAATGGCATTTGGAGTGGTCAGGGGGTTAATAACTGGCTTTAAGTCATTAGAGATAATTACGAGTATATTAGGAGCAATTCTTCTAACAGGTGGAATAGTATTATCCTTTGTAAAAGGGAAAACTATAAAAACAGATAAAATCAAAAGTGATATGAATAATATTTTATTAAAATATAATACTGATGATATTGATGATTTTATAAGAAAATTTGATGAGAAATCAGAGATTGAGAAGAACATCTCCGACCTTGAACTTATGTTATCTACAATAAGGGGCGGTCTTTCGGAAGACGACTATGAAAATAGTATGTCTTCATTAGATATAAAATATAGTGCACTTGAGAAGGAAATAAATGAACTAAAGATATATGAAAAAGAGCCAGAAGGTATTATTGCACTCGAGAAAGAAGTTACAAAATTAGAGGAGGAGGAGAGAAACCTTGACAGTGAGATAAAGGGAATTGACCATTACTTAAGAGAGAATGATTTTAACCCTGATGAACTCACATCTACTACAGAACAAATTGATGAGAAAAAACTTCTTGTTAGAGACAATGAGTATAGAGCCATGGTCTACGAAGAAGTATATAATATTCTTAGTGAGGCAAATATTGAGGTTTCAAAAGAGATTGTGCCGAAGATAGAGGAGGAGATGAATAAGTATATAAAAATGATCACAATCAACAGATATCAAAAAGTGAAACTTAATGAAGAAGACCTAAGTATATCTACATATATAAAAGAGGTAAATGGCTATAGCGATGTTTCAAATCTCAGTTTTGCTACAATAGAACAGTTTTATCTAGTGGCAAGAATCGCTATTGGAGACCATTTGACAGGGGATAAAAAACTCCCATTACTACTTGATGACCCATTTGTTTATTATGACGATATACGACTCAATCAGACAATGGAGATAATAAAAGAGATGTCAAAAAAAAGACAGATAATAATATTCACATGTCACGATAAATATAATAACTGGGCAGACAAGATTACAGAACTTCAATAATAATCCAAACCAGCAAAATCAAACTTAGACAATAATTTTTACCCGAGCCGCCTGCTCATCCTTAATGTGCTTAATGTTATTATTAAAATCCCCATCAGAGAAAGAATAAGGACCTCCCACCGCAGTTCATATAGTCCTACACCCTTTACAATAATCCCTCGCACAATTGTCAAAAAGTATCTCAATGGAACTATATAGGTTATATATCTTATAACCTTTGGCATCGCATCAATAGGAAACATAAAGCCAGAAAGCATCATTGAAGGCAGGAAGAAGAAGAATGACATCTGCATGCCCTGCAGTTGGTTTTTAGCAACTGTGGATATGAATATTCCAATTCCAAGTGCTACTAAAAGAAATGGAAATGCAAGAACATATAAAAGTAATATACTTCCTTTTATTGATACATCAAAGATAATGTTAGCAAAAACAATACAGATGGTGATGATGACATAGGTAAATAATAGTGGTGGTGTCATCTTGCCAATAACTATCTCCCATCTCCTGAGTGGTGTTACAAGCAATTGCTCCATCGTTCCAAATTCCCTTTCCTTGACAACAGAAAGTGCTGTAATCAGGACAGCAATCATCTGAATTAAGACACCGATAAGACCTGGCACCATAAAGTCAGCACTCCTCATATCAGGGTTATACCAACCCCTCACCCTGACATCCAACGGAAGTTCTAAAGTAGCAAACTCCTGACCAAGTTTAATTCTCATAGAATGATAAAACCCGAGCGACTTTGCGGACGCTATTGCCGTTCGTGATGCGAGCGGGTCAGAGGCGTCAACGATGAGTTGAATGGAAACGCTTTCCCCTGCTCTTACCTTCTCTTTGAAATCCGCCGGGAATACAAGTGCTGCTCTCGCCCTACCTCCATCAAGCATTTGCCTTAATTCCTCATAATTACTGATATAACCCTTCAGATTGAAATAACCAGTATTTTCAAATGACTCTACAATGTATCTTGACTCATTTGAAGGGCATGGGTCAATCACAACCAATGACAGGTTCTTAACCTCAGTATTTATTGCATAACCAAGAAGTATAAGTTGCATTATCGGCATAATTAATAGCATAGAAAGGGTTATCCTATCACGGCGTATATGGGTTATCTCTTTTTTAACAATTCTGAAAAGCCGACCTGAAAAGAAACCCAACCTCATTTATCTAACTCCTTCTGAAGTTGAATGAAGACCTCTTCAAGGGTGGGTTTCATTGAATAAATTCTTAATACCCTCGCCCCACCTTTCTCAACAAGTTTCTTTACATTTACCTCTTCTTTCTTCAAATCATCAACTACAAGGTGAATATCCATGCCGAAGAGCATTAAATCCTCATCGGGATATTCACCCTTCAGTGCGTTAAAAGAAGTTTGCCAGTTATCTGTCTCAATACACATTACATTCCTGCCAAAATATGTCTCTTTTATTTTAGATGGCGTGCCTTCAGCAACAATCTTACCACGATGAATAATACCGATACGGTTGCAGTGTTCTGCTTCGTCAAGATAATGTGTTGTGACCATAACAGCTGAACCGGAAGAAGCAATATTATAGAAATAGTCCCACAGTATTCGTCTTGTGAGCGGGTCAAGACCGGCGGTTGGCTCGTCCATAACAAGAAACTCTGGATTATGAATAAGAGCACAGATAAGCGATAACTTCTGTTTCATACCACCAGAGAGATTTCCGGATATGTGATTGCTAAAATCAGATAGACCGACCATATCAAGTAATTTATCTATTCTCTCATTAAGGGTTCTATCATCTAAATCATATAAACCACCATAGAACCTGAGATTCTCAAGAACGGTCAGGTCTGAGTATAAACTGAAACGCTGTGGCATATAACCAATATGCTCCTTTATATCCATCACTCTTTTCAGAACATCATAGCCAAGAATTTCTATGCTTCCACCTGTCGGGCTTAGAAGACCGATAAGCATTCTAACTGTTGTTGTCTTACCTGCACCGTTTGGACCAAGAAAGCCGTATATCTCACCCTTTGATATTGTCAGGTCAATACCATCAACTGCCCTGAGACCATCAAAAACCTTTACAAGACCCCTGGCAGAGACAACAATATTATTCTTATAAACAATAATTTCATCTCTTTCTTTCATAAAGACAGCCCTCACTTCTTCGGATGAAAGACAACATCCGCTGGAATGCCAATATGCATCACATCCAGCCCTTCAATAATATCTACCTTGACCATGTATACAAGATTCACCCTCTCCCTCTTCGTCTGGACATTTGTCGGTGTAAATTCTGCTTCGTCTGATATATAACCAATCTTCCCTTTAAACGACCTATCTTTATAAGCATCAATGTGAATCTCTACTTCATCACCAACCCTGACCCCCGGTAGTTCCTCCTCAGAGAGATAGACCCTTATATATTTCTTCTTCGGGTTCAAAACGCTCATAAGAGACCTACCAAGGACTGCAAGTTCTCCAACATAGATATTAACTGAGTCAACAATGCCATCAACTGGTGATGTGATGGTCTCTTCCTCCATTTGAACCTCTGCTGCCCCTTTCGTATTCTTCTGTGCCTCAATCTGGGCGATGAGTGACTGATACTGTGAGTTCAACGAATCATATTGAACCCTCGCATTATCCAGAGCAGAATCAGAGACCATATCATCTTTACGAAGTTTTTCAATTCTATCAAGGTCCTTTTTAGCGTTGTCAAGACGTGCTCTCAATTCACCTGATCTTGCCCATAAACTTGATATTGTCTTGTCAAGCGAGTCAAGTGAATAATCTGCCTCCCTAAGGTCCAATACCAACAGGGGTTGACCTTTTTTAACAGTATCACCTTCATTTACTAATACATCTTTTACCCTCGCATTCACCTTTGCCGAGACATTTATAACGTCACCCTCAACAAATCCATTGGCTTCAATCACGCCTTTGTTAATCCGTGACCTGATTGAGACTAAAATCAAAATAGTCACTACAATTAATACTACAACTATAAGAATAACAGTGTTCCTTCTTTTCATAATACCATCCCTCTCAGGTTATACGCTCTTTTACAAAAGCCCGTGTTGCTATAAGTTTCAATACTCTCATAATTTCCTCTCTTCCACCAAAAATATTTTCTTCTTGAGTTACGACCATTATGCAAAATATATTCACCATACCTAAAAGAGAAGCTGCCAAAAACTCTTCATTCTCATCTATGAAAATTCCCCTTTTTATACCATCAGTAAATATCTTGCTTATAAATTTAATATATGGTTTTACTGCCTTATTAAATATGACTTTAATGTGATACCCCTCAGCACCACCTCCAGGTCCAAATACAAGATTTAATATACTCTCCTTGCTTATAAATCTCTCAATATGTAATTCAATCAAGCGCATGAGCAGTTTATATGAATCGGTATTATAAGATAATGCAACCTCCAGCCGCTTAAGATAGTCCCTTGCGTATTCTTCTACCATCTTCTCAAATAAAATTTTCTTATCTTTGAAGTGGTAGAATATCGCACCCTCAGATAGACCTGCCTCTTTTGCAATCTCTCTTGTCGTTGCATTAGAAAAACCCATATCCAAGGTTATGCGAAATGCAGAGTTGAGAATCTTCTTTCTCGTAATCTCCTTTCTCTCATCTTGCTTCATATAGAATAAATATAGCAGAAAAGATGCTAATGTCAATAAAAAAGTGAGCACTCACTATAATATATATTTTCAATCTGTGAAATCATCCTCTTGAATTATATCAATTCATCTGTTATATTTTTCACAAACTAATTAAGGAGGCTCATATGATAAGGAAAACTATATTACTTATAATTGTTAGTATGCTGATATTAACAATGGCATTATATGGTTGTAAGAAAAAGGAAGGAAAAGAAGAGGTAAGTATAAGCATTCAGGGCTCCACCACAATCCTCCCTATCATGCAGAAGATGGCCGAGGTCTATATGCAGAAGCACCCCGAGGCAAAGCTTGATGTCAGTGGCGGTGGCTCAGGTGTTGGCATAACCGCATTCCTTGATGGCACCACTGATATTGCTATGTCATCACGCAAGATAAAACCAGAAGAGGTTCAAAAAGCAAAAGATAAGGGCATCCCTATAAAAGAAATAGAGATTGCAAGAGATGGAATTGCTGTCATCGTTCACCCATCAAACCCGATATCAGGTCTCACTTTAGAACAATTACATGATATTTACACTGGAAAGGCAAAGACCTGGAAAGAGTTCGGTGGTAATGGCAAACCTATAGTTGTTGTATCAAGAGATACTGCATCCGGCACTTATGAGGTTTTTGATGAGAAGGTTCTAAAGAATGACAGGGTCAAGCCCGATGCACTGATGCAGGCATCAAATGTCGCTGTCAAGGGCGCTGTCGCTGGTGCGGAAGATTCTATTGGCTACATCGGTCTGGGTTATATTACATCTGATGTCAAACCAATAAAGGTAAATAATATTGAAGTGACGAAGGAAACAGTCCTTTCGGGAGAATATCCCATTGCCCGCCCTCTATATCTCTATATAAAAGAAGATAGCAGTCAGGGAATAAAAAACCTTATTGATTTCATTTTGAGCCCTGAGGGGCAGAAGATAGTTGAAGATGTCGGATTTATTCCAATTAAATAAAACTTATGAAAAATAAGGGGTTGATAAATCAAACCCCTATAACAATATCACGTCTATATATAAATGCTACATTATACTACTGCCATCGGGAACGTCCCTGTCAAGTGTCAGAAGCACCACATCCTTCAGGACGCCCTTCTCCTCTACCGTCGCCGCAAGAACCATACCGCTTGACAGAACTCCGCGCATACGCCTCGGCTCAAGGTTCGCCATTAATACAAGCTTCCTTCCAATAAGGTCCTCCGGCTTATAGAATTCCGCAATCCCCGCAACTACCACCCTCTCGCCCTCTCCATCTGATAACGTTATCTTCAGCAGTTTATCCGCTCCATCCACCTTCTCACATGATTTAACGCTTGCCACCCTTATATCCATCTTCTTAAACTCATCAAAACTTATATTCTCCACCTTAATCACCCCTTCAATCACTTCTTTCTTCTCTTTTACAACCAACAGAGATATGTCAACTGGCTTGCCAAGTTTTGCCCTCTCCCTCTCTACATCCCCCTCCTCAATCTTTCTGAATAGCACCTCCACCCCACTCACAACTGTCCTGTCATCTGGCTTAAGTTCCCCTATCTTATCCCATTTATATACATTTATATCTTTATCAAGGCCAAGCATCTTTCTCAGGCGGCTCTGAGTAGACGGAATGAATGGTTCGCCCACAATGCTCATAACTGAAAGAAGACGCCATATAGTATGCATCGTCGCATCGCACCGGCACCTGTCGCTCTCTCTCGTATGCCAGGGCGAGGAAGCATCGTAGTATTTATTGCCCTCCCTTGCGAGTTCCATAAAGTATTTGAGCGCCTCCTTCATCTTAAAGCCATCAATCGCTTCACCCACCTTACCAGCATAATCAAGCGTCACATCAATCATCTTTTTATCACTATCAGACAAATCAGCATTTTCTGGCACCCTGCCACTGTAATAGCGTTCAATGAATGATAAACTTCTGTTCACCAGATTGGCATATACATCTATAAGTTCATCATTACACCTTCTCATAAAGTCAGCCCATACAAAGTCAGAATCCTGCGTCTCGGGCGCTATCGCCGTGAGATAGTAGCGAACGAAGTCAGGAGGGAATCTATCAAGCAAATCGCCAAGCCATACCGCCCAGTTCCTGCTCGTTGACAATTTCCTGCCCTCAATATTCAAAAACTCACTGGCAGGTATCTCATACGGCAGATTGTAGCCATCCTGCCCCATCAAGATTGCAGGCCAGACAATCGCGTGAAAGACGATGTTATCCTTGCCGATAAAATGTATTATCTTGCATTCGGGGTCCTTCCAGTATCTCTCCCAGATATCGGGCTTGCCAATCTTCTCTGCCCACTCCCTCGTTGCTGAAATATAGCCAATTGGCGCCTCAAACCAGACATATATGACCTTCTCTTTGTAACCCTCAATCGGGACGGGAACGCCCCAGGCGATGTCCCTCGTTATAGCCCGCTCCTCAAGACCCTCTTTGAGCCAACCAAGACAGAAGTTCCTGACATTGTCGCGCCAGTGCGTGTTAGCGTTTATATACTCAAATATCGGGTCTTTGAATGCGGGAAGGTCAAGGTAGAACTGGGTGGTCTCGCGAACCTCAGGGGTCTGACCGCATACCATACACCGGGGCTTGACAAGAAGAAGCGGGTCAATCCACCGCCCGCACTTCTCGCACTGGTCGCCACGGGCGCCTTCCGAACCGCAGTGGGGGCACGTGCCCTCCACATACCTGTCGGGCAGAAACATCGCACACTTCGGGCAGTATAACTGCTTCGTCGTCTTCTTGTTGATGTAGCCCTTATTGTAGAGGTTGAGAAAGAACTCCTGGGAGAGCGGAATATGGGCGGGGAGGGTAGTTCGTGAGTAGTTGTCAAAAATTATGCCAAGGCGTTCAAAGTCGCGCTTATTCATAAAGTGGTAGCGGTCAACGAGTTCCTGCGGCTCTATGCCCTCTTTCTGGGCAGCGAGGAGGTTCGGGACACCATATTCGTCAGACCCGCAGATATAGACGACATCAGCGCCGGTAAGGCGCTTAAACCTGACATATATATCCGCGGGGAGATACGCGCCCGCAATCTGTCCGAGGTGCAAGGGACCATTGGCATAGGGAAGGGCGGATGTAACTAAAAGGCGTTCTGGCATAATATCACCAAATTAAACTATAATGTATTATAAAAGTGAGACAAAGGCAAGGGGTGAAAATGGATAAATTAAATGTTATACACCACTTTCAATAATATTGATTTCATGATTAGTCAGGTCATATAATTTATAAACCATCTGGTTAATTTAGTGTTTTTATTATTTTACTTTTTGTTTGATTGTCGATTATTTCCAGAATATTTATAGAATATTTTTATTCTATTTTCTCTATATAAATATTTGATCATTTCTTCAATATTTTTTTTCTTGTCTAATATTATTAAACAACAGAAATAATCTCCATGCAATTCATTTATTATTTCCTCTAATTTCTTAATATCTTTACAAACATTTTTAACAAAAATACTATCTGAAGCGCCATTTATTCTTCTCAGTTTAATTTCAATTATTGCTAAAGGTTTGTTAAATCCAAATCCTTTAGTAGGAAGTCTGAATATAATATTTTTAACTCTTAAAGAGGATACATCAACAATTACTATATCCGAACGCCATCTTAATCTACCAGATTCTCCATACCAACGGACTTCGGTATGTAATGGGATTGAGAATGAATTATCTTCAGTGTGTTGAAGTTGAGAAAATTCTTTAGACTCAATTAATTTTTTAAATAAAATACAACGTACATCACTTTCAGTTAAATATTTATCAGGATAGGATTCAAAGTCATTTATTAAATCTTCAATTGTTTGAGTAATTTTTTCATTCATATTATCACTTCCTTTTGGGTGTCATTTCAGATAAAGTTCCCAGCATAAAAGAAGTTTTTGCGAAAAAAATTTGAAAGAGCCCAAAGAGTGGACCTTTTATGCTGTGTTATTGGAGTTTTTGTAGTAATTATCATGCAATATCAAAATAATGTTTTTTGTTTTTCTATCTCAACTTTTTTATTTCTCTTTATCTCTACAATTTTACCATCCAATCTTTTCAATATAATATCATGATATTCCTTTGATATTTCCATTGTGATGAAATTTCGTTCTAATCTTTTGGCTACTGCAGCAGTTGTTCCCGTTCCACCAAAAGGATCTAAAACCAAATTTCCTTTATCAGAACTTGTTTGTATTATTAATTCTAATAAATCTTCAGGCATCTGACATGGGTGTTTTCCAATACGTTCTTTAAAGGTGCCACAAACTCTTGAAAATTGCCAAACATCATCAGGAATCTTTCCTAAGGGATTTGCCCGTTTATCTTTATAGATAAGTTGCCTTGCTGAAGGAATTCTTACCTCTTTGTCATTAAATGTAAATTCTTCCTTAGCTTTAGTAAAATATAAAATATGGGTATGGGCACGATTGAATTTTTTCCTTTGATTTTGCCCAAAAGTATAATACCATATAATCCAATTTCTGAAATAAAATCCCGCTTTCTTTAAAATTATATTTATTTCCGCTGCAAATTCATCACCAATAGCAACATATATAGTTCCATTATTTTTAAGTAATCTATATGCTTCTCCTATCCATTTTTTAGACCATTTATAATATTCTCCATACGGCATGGTATCATTATGGATATCGTATTTTATCCCTATATTGAAAGGTGGATCTGCAAATACTAAGTCTATAGATTTATCTGGTAATCTTTTCATAATTTCTATGCAGTTACCTAAATATACTTTATTTACTTCCATTTTTATTCTCCCAGTTCAAACAGCTGACATGGTTTTATTTTGAATTGTAATTTTGTGGGGTCTGGAGTTCCACCTTTCCTTTGCATAGTTATTTTTCCAATATACAAACTTCCTTGTGGTGATATACGGATTTCACCACTTCCAAATAAATTCATTACTATATTTATATCTCTAAGTGTCCAAGTGGTTGTTTTATTTTCTTTGTTAAATCTAGTAACTAACATCCAATCAGCAGATAAACCTCCTCTACCCTTGATTATATCGCTTATTATTATGATTTGATTTTCCTCAAAGAATCTAATAATTCTATTTTGAATACTTTCTGGTATTTCATTCAAGAACAAGCGTCTTTTATCCCTAAATTTTTTAATACCTGTTTTACTTGAGTGTTTTTTAGGACCTAAATCTCCTGTAAAAAGTTTAAGCCAAAACGCAATTTCATCATCAAATTTCCACATCTCTTGATAGTCATCAACTGTTCTTTTATCAACTTGATTATAGTCAGCGTCTGAATTTGCTTTTTTGAGAGATAGATTTTCAATTTTAAGGATATTTCCAATCTTTATGATGATTCTTATCTGAGCATCTGCTTTTTTAAATCTAACAAATTGGTCATATTCTTCTTTATTTGCTTCAAACTTACTTAGATCACTTTTCTTTATTCTGGTAGGAACTTGAATTGCTCTTACCGAATTAAGTTTTTTAATATCATAGCCCATTATCTTAAGCCATTCTTGGGACTCTTTATCTTTTTTCCAAGCATTAAACTTTCTACAAATTGCCTTTTCATTAGCAAATCCTCCTTTTGCTGTTTTTGAGCCAAGTTCTGTTTTATTTATATTTTTCATTTTTATTTTCCTCAAGTGATATTAAAAACCTTATAAATGTTCCGGTCAAATAAATTATAAATTCAACCTCAAAAGGATTAACCGTAACCCTATAATCATGTTTTGCATATTTATTTTGATAATCACTATAATATTTATTTAATCTACAGAACATCTGTCTTAAAAGAGAAGGAACATTTTTAGATTCTAAAAATTTATCCAATTCTTTTTCTTGTTTTTCTAAACTTTTACTATTATTTAATAATTTCCTTAATAATAGTTCATAAGATGAACGTAAATCATCAAGCAAATTCCTCTGGTATTTTTTGTTTTGATATTTTTCTAATGCAGATTTAAAACTCTCATAAGATTTTTGATGGAAATCCGATAAAAAGTCTAAAACATCATCAACTAGAGCATCATCAAGTAATTTTGAACCTCTTGGATATAAAATAATATCATTATTTACTTTTTTTATATTTATTTCTAGAAGTGATAATTCTATATCTACCTTTATACTTAAATATAAATTATTTTTAATATCTGAGTTTATATTCAACCAGAACAAAGCTTGTAAATAAAATAATAATTTTTTGAAATCTTTTTCTTTATAAAATATTTTATATATTTTTGAATCTTTAAAATTTTCTGTTTTTACCCACATAGCTGTTATGTCAATAGTTTTAAAACCACGAACAATATGAGTTTTTGGAAAATGTTTAGCAATTAATTTAAAATAGTATTCTTCTAGTTTTGTATCTTTTAAAAATAATTCACCAAGTATATTATCAATTGTAATTAGAACTCGATTCTTAAAATTTTCGAAATTCTCATCTGCTAATTCTATATTCCATCTCTTATAAAAATTCCTCATTCTACCTGATATAGAATACATTATTTTCTATCCCTAATATTAAAAATCATATTATTCTCTTTCTATTACTAAAGCACAAATCTAGTTTGTCAGGAAAAACTCTAAAGCCGGTTCCGTGGTCATGTGTTCTTCCATTAGGATATTGTCCAATTCTTATATCAACAAGTATAATACCATCTTTTAACAATTTAACAAAATTATCAAAATCAAATCCACTTAATAACCATGCTTCATTGAACCAAAACTCTTCATCAGAACCACTACCTCTTGCATCTGCTTTAACATATAATATTTTAGGTAATTTCCTTTCAAAAGCAATTTTCAAAGTTTCCTTATCCCAATAACAAACAACTTCTTTTTCACAAGTCACAAGATTTACAATATTTTTCTTAACATCAACCTTAAAACCAATATTTCCTTTAATTGTATTGAAATCTAACGCATTTACCGTTGTATGCAATTCTTTTCTATTATTACCTCTAGATGATAAATATCCAAATCTTTCCAATATTTTTGAATTTGAACTCTTAGGTAAGGGTGCTAGCGTAAGTAGAGTTGTCATACTTGATGCACTTTTCCTTGCAGATTTTAATTCAATCATCTTAGCATTTGGACCCGGAATATTATTTTCTTTTATACCTAATAGATCTTCTAATGTCTTTCCTACTCCTGTGTTTCCTGACCGATGTGTTTTAATAAAACCTGATTTTTTAACATCTTTAAGTTTCGCTATTAATTTAGAGTAAGTAATTTTAGGATATGCAATCAAGGTTTCCTCCAAAAATCAAGAATATACTCAAAAGTAGTGCTAAAAGTTATATAATTACTAGGCCAACCATAAATTCCAACTCTATTTACCAGATTCCTTTTATCCCATATTATAATATTCCTAAGTTCATATCCTATATTTTCCATTGCTTCAATTATATAAGAATGAGTTGGATACCTTTTATTATCCTCCCATAAATCATTTACATTAATTACACAGTGAGCTCTTGGCTTTAGCAGTGGTAATATACCTTTATAAATATCAGAAAGGGCAACAATATAATCTTTTATTTTCATTGTTCCAAGGTCTCTTGGGTTATTTGAGTATTGCTGAATTTTTTTATAATGCTTATTATTTCTAAGGTCGCTACGAATACTTTTATTCAATCTCTTATGATTTAACATATTTGCATATGGAGGAGATGTTACACATAATGATACTGTTTCTTCTTCTATATAGTCAGTAATATTTTTTGCATCATCACAAATTGAAATTTGTTCTGTATTGTTATAATTTATTGTCAACTGAGAAAGCCTTTTTTCTGTAAAGTTAACATATTCTTTATTAAGATCAAAACCTACAGCATTCCTTTCTAAATCTCTTGCTGCAATAAGTGTTGTTCCTATGCCAGCAAATGGATCTAGAACCAATTCACCTTTATGAGTGAAAAGTTCAATGCATTTTTTAGGCAAACTAATTGGGAATACAGCAGGATGTATATCTTTATCTCTTATATCTCTTTTTTCATAATATAATTCCCAAACTGCTACTTGACCTTTAACCCATTCTTTACTTGTAAGACAATTAATATGACTCGCAGGACAAGAACATGACCTCTTATAATTAATACTCAATTTTCCTTTATTTTCTACATTCATAATAACTAAAAACAATTACAACATTATTATATAAAATAATGTCATTCTTTGTATATATTAATACAAAATTTATATAGTCAAATCGTATCTATATAATTAAAAATATTCAAAAATATATATCATTCATTATGCTTTACTTGTGTTTATCAATATGTTATAATATAAAGATAGCAGGAGGGTTGTTATGAATCTAATGGGTAGAATTAGAGGGCTTATAAACGGCCTCCTTATGGACAGGATGGAGGGGGAAAATGGCAGGAGAACTACAGTCATCAGCAGAAGAAAGCCGGTATTCTCATATCAGGAGGAGGTCCCCCTTGAGGCATACAGAAGAATGCGCAATGACCCGCAAGTTCAGGCAGAGATTTCTGTCATCAAACTGCCTATTCTCGCACAGACATTCTCTATTGATGGTCCCGGCGACATAGTTGAAACCATAACAAAGGCAATCTCCGCCTCATACAACAGGATTATCTCAAGGGCGCTACTCGCAATTGAGTTCGGCTTCTCAGTGCAGGAGATTATCTGGGCTGAAAACGATAACTTATTTACTATATCGGGGAGCATGGACTTTGACCCGGTCAGCGTCAAACTCAATATCAATGAATATGGCGATGTCATCTCTTACACAATACCCGGTGGAATAGAGGTGCCAGGCGAGAAGGCATTTGTCTTCACATACAGGAAGGAGTTTGGAAATCCCTATGGCACATCGCGTCTTCTCTCCGCATACGATGTCTGGCGGACGAAGGAACTGATATGGCTCTTCACGAACAGATACTTTGAGAGAAAGGGCAACCCTCCTACTGTCGTTAAATACCCTGCAACTCCGAACCAGAAGGAGAGCGATAGGAACGCAGACGACGCACTTGAGATGGGAAGGGCGCTTCTTGAGAACGCTGTCGTCGCACTGCCGTCAACGAGGGACGAGACAGGAAAGGAGATATGGGAACTCGGCTATCTCACTGACGATGCGAGGGCGGGGATGTTTCTTGACTACCTGACATATCTTGACAGGATGATACTGAGGGCGATGTTCATACCTGACAGGGTGATGACGCAGGAGGACAGCGCTGGCTCATACGCACTTGCGAGAGCGCACCTTGATTTGTTTCTTATATCTGAGGACGGTTTGATATCAGAACTTGAAGAGGAGATGAACAGGCAGGTTGTTGATAAGATTATTGAATATAATTATGGAAGAAGAATGCCTGATGTGAGATTGCGCATAAGCCGGCTATCAAGAGTTGACAGGGAACTGATGGCGAGCGTGTTTATGGAGATGGTGAGGAGCGGTGACGCCAGGTTGCCCGCAGAGACGCTCGCAAAGGAGCTGGGTTTTCCAACAATTGAGAAATAACTAATTGCATATTTTTTTAAAATGCTATTGACAATCTATCATAGATAATATATACTATAAAAGTATTGTAGGTGAAAAATATATATTTTTCATCTCTTTACCTTCCTGCCACTCCCAAATTTGGGAGTGGTTTTTTATTTAATGAAAAATATAGATTAAACCTTAATTAATCATATTAAATTAATTCTGAATAATAAGTAATTATTTATATATTGACAGGTATACAGAATTAATATATAATAAATACAGATAAACAATAAAATGAGGTATTCTCATTTTATCACCTTCTATAATCCCCCTGATAAAGGGGGATTTTTACTTTATAAAAATAAAAGGGACCAAATCAGGTCCCTTATATAATTCTCACTTTTAATGTTCTACTTTGTCCAGTTCTCCTTCACAAGTTTGCCATCGCCTGCGTTTGCTGTCCACACGCCCTCTAACTTACCAGGCACAACTGACTTATATACGCAGACACCAAAGTTCGGTGGCGTTGGTTCTGCGGTCGCAACAGCAAATATGTCCTTATGAGGAATACCAATACCTACAAACTCATTTCCCTGTGTGTCCTTCCATGTGATGTCGTAATAACTCGCACCTTTCTGGAGTGAGACCGTTCCTGAATATTTCGAGCCATCTGTGTTTGTTCCCTCAAAATTATATGCGTTCTCAAGAGGATTAACTGATGGCTGTAGAGTGAACTTAACTGTCGGTGGGGTGACGCCCGTTTTGCACGCTATCTCAGTTCCTATGCCATCAACACTATAAGATGCCCAAATACCATTCAGCGCACCGCTCTTCTCAATCTGATAGAGACAGACACCAAACCAGGTTCTCTCAGCATCGGCAAAGGCGAATACCAGATAGTTCCCCTCTCTAATGGCTGTCCCATCGTAGGTCAGATTCCCTGTCTGCCAGACACCTTCATAGACATCACCATTCTTGCTTATCTGTAATGTGCCCTCATAAGGAGAATTATCGGGATTTGTTCCTTTAACATTGTATAGACCGGTGAGGTCAACATTAATCAACTCAGCCCCTCCACTCTTTATCTTTTCAAGTGCCTTCTTACAGGAAAATGAGAACATAAAGGAAGTGATAAGGGCAACCAGTAAAATCAACTTAAAATATCTCATCTTCTACCTCCATTTCTTCTGTTTATAAGAATATAATAATAGAATAATTTAAAATATAAAGTTTTTCTTGATTATTTACTGAAAAATCTCTGTTGACATACATCTATATAATAGTGTATACTTATATCAAATGAGAAAGACATTTAAATATATACTGTTCACTCTAATATTATTAAGTTTAAATAATTCTTTTGTATATCCAGTTGAATATCATCTTGTTATCTCCGAGGCTTATCCCGCTGTCAGCAATCCAAATTCCACCTTTGTTGAACTTTACAACCCACTACAATATGATGTCAATATCTCAAAATTTACTATTGAGACATATACTTCATATAAAAGTAAGATAACCTACACAATCCCCAATGGTGCCTCTATACCCGCACACGGCTTTTATCTTATCATGTTAAAGTCAACTGAACCAAATTACACATGGCCCGATAACTGGCCAGAACCAGACCTTATTGTAGATGGAACCATAAACCACAACTCTGATGGTATTATCTTATCTGATAAGACAAATACTATTATTGATGTTGTCGGTTGGGGTAATTCAATACCACAAAACTTCTATGAAGAGTACCCGATAGACACGCCCAAATCATATCAAAGTATGGAGAGAAAAAGTGGACCAATCCACGATGAACATGGTGGAAACGCCTGGGATACCGACAATAACTACGAGGACTTCAGATACCGCGACACTCCCGAACCACAGAACACCAAATCACCTGCAGAAGACCCGAAGGGTCAGGTGAATGATGACAGTATAGGTATTATAAAGGCATTCTTTGGTGTTAAAACATAGAATAAATACCTCACTCATCGAATCTTCATTAGAAAACTGTTGAATACTCTACCTTATTTAATATATAGTAATCCTTAATTTTATATATTCTATGTAACTATGAAAAGGTTGACGCCAGAGAAAGAAGCAGAAATAATAGCAAATGGCTCTGCTGAAATCATATCTATAGAGGAACTTTCATACAAAATAGAGAAAGCAAGAAAGGAGAAACGTCCTCTGATAGTAAAGTATGGAGCTGACCCGTCTGCTCCCGATATACATCTTGGTCATGTTGTCTGTCTTGACAAACTCAGACAGATTCAAGAATTCGGTCATCGGGTGGTATTTCTTATAGGCGACTTCACAGGAATGATAGGAGACCCCTCTGGAAGGTCAAAGACGAGGATGCCTCTTACAGGAGAAGAGATAGAGAAAAATGCAGAGACGTACACAACGCAGGTCTCAAAGGTTCTTGATGTAGATAAAGCAGTGATTGAATACAACTCAAAGTGGTCAACTTGCCTTTCGCCTGAGGACATAATTAGATTATGTTCAAAACATACGCTCGCAAGAATACTTGAGCGAGATGACTTCACAATGCGCTTTAAAAGTGAAATACCTATAAGCATTCACGAACTGCTATATCCGATATTTCAGGCATACGATTCAGTTATGCTCAAGTGCGATATGGAGATGGGTGGAACAGACCAGAAGTTCAATTTCCTTCTTGCAAGGGATCTTCAGAGGGAATATGGTCAGGAGCCGCAGGTCGTTCTAATGATGCCACTTCTCGTAGGGACCGATGGCACAGAGAAGATGAGCAAGTCACTTGGAAATCAGATTGGCATAACTGATGAGCCAAGGGAGATGTTTGGCAAAGTTATGTCCATTCCGGATAATATAATGGAAAATTACTATCGTCTGCTCTCTCATCTTCCTGATGATGAGATAGACAGAATCTTTGAAGATGTAAAGAAGAGCACAATTAACCCGAGAGATATTAAAATGAAACTGGCTCATATAATAACCAGTTTCTTCTATAGCGCAGATGTTGCCAATGACTGTCAGGAGGAATTTAAGAGGATATTCTCAAAGGGCGGTCTTCCAGATGAGATAGAGGAGTTTGCGGTAAAGACGGTTGATGGAAGAGTATGGCTTATCGGTCTTATAGAGGAGTCAGGGCTTTGCCAATCCAAGAGTGAGGCAAGACGTCTTCTCAGACAGGGAGCAATATATCTTAATAACAGGCGACTTTCGCCAGATAAAGAAGATGTTATAATAAATAATGGTGATATATTAAAGGTTGGAAAGAGGAGATTCGTGAAAATAATAATAAAACCATAAATTTAACTGTAATATTTTAAAACCACTTAAGAATAAAAAGTTGTTCTAATAAATCAATAAATATTTGTAACTAATTAAAAATTAAATAGTTTTCCAATTACCTCTTGTAGAATATATTTTAATTTCTTATTTTTTATGAATGGTTTAATTTCTCTTTCATTTTTATATAAGCATTTCTATCTATACTCGTTAGGCACAATATAAATGTCCCATTATCGCAACTTGAGCATTAGGGGGTGTTATCCTCTTTTCGGATTCAACATGGTAGATAGAATATTCGTGTGCAATCAAGAATTCTACTATTTTTTGCACATTTTCAATTTTGCTTTGCAAGTTAACACCATGAATTTCAATAAATAACTTTGGTTTATAGCTTTTGATTGTCCAACACATACCATCAAGAACATCCATTTCTAACCCTTCAACGTCTATCTTGACAAAATCAGGCTTTTGCAGACTGTTAATTATAATTTGGTTATCAAGAGTATCTAGTTCCACTTGAATAGTCTGCGCATCTTTTTTTTGGAGGATTGATGCCTTAATATCTTCTTGAAGACTTCCTATTCCAGTTTCCAATTTCCGAAAAGCTAATGTTGCATTCTCTCTCTTTTTTCCAAGAGCGATTTGTTTGACCTCTACATTACCAAAGTTGTTGAGTTTTAAATGATCAAATATAATATTGCAATTCAATGGATTCGGCTCAAATGTGATTACTTTACCATTCTTTCCAACAGATCGAGCAAAAAAAATGGTTAAAATACCTTCATACGCCCCTATATCGTATATTGTTTGACCATTTAAATCCAAATGCAATAGAAACTTTTCTTCCAGCGATAATGGTCTTGGAATAAATCTAAATCCACCTTTTCGTTTTAAACCTTTTGATAACCCACTTCGGGATTTATAGATGCGGTTTTTTACTAATGACCTCAAAGCAGATATTATATTGTCTTTTAGCATATTTTCATCCTATATATGTTTATTAAATATCTCTCTATAAATCTCGGTTGTCCTCTCTGCTAGTTTATTCCATAATAAGCCCTCTTTCATCTTTATATAAGAATTCTCACTCATCTCCGTTCTTAGTTTAGCATATTTCAGTAATTTTACTATCGCACAAGCATATATATCATTTGGAGATATGATAAATCCTGTTATACTATCATCTACTATCTCTGGAAAGCTTCCAATGTTTATTACAAAAACTGGCTTTTGAAAGCGAACACAATTGGGATAATATACCACTGTGAATCCTCTACATAAGGCAATACAACTACACTTATTTTTGAAAAAGAACAGCAACATCTGGCTCACTTATATATTTATTAATAATTATAAACTTTTCAGTGTTTTGAATTTATTTTTTATAACGCATTCCCTTAGTGAACCTAAAAATAAAGCAAAACCATCTGTTAGACCATATTTCTGTAATATTCTCTCTAACATGTCAGCATCACTATCTTCAATACTAACTGGGTACTTAAAAATCGTAAAAAATGATATTATTGGAATACATACCATCTTTTCAAGATCTACATATATATTTCTTCTAATATCATGAATTTGATTTTTCTCTAAATTAACTTTTTGTATTATAAGTTTCTCCTCTTTCAAAAACATCCTCCTAAATTAAATACTTATAATATATATTTAAATAAATTAATTCAATAAAATATTACGTAATGTATAATATAACTCATTGACAGAGATATATATAATGAAAAAGCAAGGAAAAATAAGGGTCGCATTCAGAACTGTCGGGTGCAAACTCAACCAGTATGAAACGGAGATGATGAAGACAATATTAAGACATTCTGGCTGTGAGATAGTGCCATTTGAATCTGATGCTGACTACTACATCATCAATACCTGCACTGTAACAAACAGGGCGGACTATAAGTCGGAACTTGCTATAAAAAAACCAAAAAGATATAGTCCGAACTCCAAAGTAATCGCAACGGGCTGCCTGGTTGAACTGGAGCCAGATACAATCGCTAATATTGGATGTGTTGACAAACTATTGCCCAATTGCGAAAAGGTAAACATAGCGAGATGCATTCTTGGCATTGACTCGCAAAAAAAAGAAGATTTTATCCCAATTGACTCATTTCTGGATAGAAGGCGCGCCTTTGTGAAAATTGAAGATGGATGTGATTATACATGCACATACTGCAGGGTTCGTCTTGCCAGGGGGAAGGCAAGGTCTGTCCCATCAGAACTAATACTACAAGAGATAACAGGGCTTGTAAATAAGGGCTACCTTGAGATTGTGCTCACCGGCATCAACATAGGTGTTTATAAGGATAAAGAAGCGGAAGACCTTGCAGGACTTATAAAGAAAATACTCAACTCAAGCAATCTAAATCGTCTGAGAATATCATCAATAGAGCCGACTGAGATAAAAAGGGAACTCATAGAACTGATGAGTTGTGAAGAGAGATTTGCCAGGCACCTTCATATACCACTTCAAAGTGGCTCTGATAGAATACTCAGGTTGATGGGGAGGAGATATACCAGAGATGATTATAGAGGGCTAATACTATCAATTACTGAAAGCATTCCGTCTCTTGGTCTTGGTGCTGACGTGATGGTCGGTTTTCCGACTGAGACAGATGATGATTTCCGAAAGACAGAGACACTTGCAGGTGAGCTTCCTTTCACATACATGCATATATTTACATACTCACCGCGTCCGGGGACAGAGGCATTCAAATTAAAAGATGATGTTAAACCAGAGATAAAAAAGGAGAGATATGAGAGGTTAAGAACCATTAGAAATGAGAAGATTGATAAATTTCAGAAATCGCTGATTGGAAAGACAGAGATTATAATCCCCGAGAGTAAGATAGAGGATGGCGTTGAGGGTCTTACAGGAAACTATGCAAGGGCAATAGTAACAGGCAATTTATTCACAGATAAACCACTCAAGGTCAAGATAACTGAACTAAGAGAAAATAATCTATATGCAATTATCTCTTGAAAATAAAAAATATTTTTATAAAATAATTGGATTTAATAAGTGATATATTTAATAGAACTTAAAAAATAAGGTTGTTAGATATGGAGTTTGACATAACATCAGAAGAAGAATGGGTTGTTAAAGAGTTGGCGAGATTCAGTTCGCTTTCGCCAGAGGAAATAATTTCAAGGATGGTAAGGTTCTGCCTTATGAATTCTGATGGTGTTCCCTTCAGAAAGAGATTATACAAAGATATTGAGATAAATGAGTGGATAAAGGAGAACCTCGTAGATTCTAAATAACAGGGTAAATATGAGAAAAGAGTCTGGACAGCCCTCAATTGAGGGTTTATTTTGTGTAGATAAACCAAAGGGGGTGACATCATTCAAGGTTGTTGATAAGGTCAGGAGGCACCTTTTAGTATCAAAAGCAGGTCATACAGGAACCCTTGACAATATGGCGACGGGGGTTCTTGTTATCTGTCTTGGAAAGGCAACAAGAATTGTAGAATACCTTCAGACGGGAACAAAGATTTATATTGCTACAATACACCTTGGAATCTCAACAGATACCGATGATAGTGAAGGTAGGGCAATAAATAAGGTTGATATTGGCGATATAACATTAGATAGAATATCTGAAGTTCTAAAGATGTTCAAAGGGAAGGTTCTGCAAAAGCCACCATCATATTCAGCGATAAAGAAAAACGGAATAAGATTGTATAAACTGGCAAGGGCTGGCACACGCGTGGAGGCAGAGCCAAGGGAGGTGGAGATTTATAATATAGAGATAAATAATTTCTGCTCACCATTTATAGATATAACTGTTGAGGTAAGCCCGGGGACATATATAAGGTCACTTGCAAGAGACGTCGGAACTGCGCTGGCCTGTGGTGGTCATATCTCAGAACTGAGAAGAATAAAAGATGGTCATATAACAATTGATATATGCACCCAACTGGATGAAATACTGAATATGGACCAAGAGAAGATACTTACAGGTAAATCATTTATATCAATAAATGAGGCACTGCCATATATACCAACAATCAATTTATATGAAGCAAATATTGAGAGAATCAAAAATGGCATGTCAGTAAATTTAACAGATGAAATAAGACCTGATGGGTTATTTCAGGCAAAATATGATGGCGTTCTTATAGCAATAGGAACCTTAAAAGATAAAATATTCAAGCCAGATAAGGTCCTCATTTAATATATAATTATTCAAAACAGACCCATGATTTAATAATATGATTTGCCGTAATATAGAAGAGCTGGACAAGAGAAAGAGAAGGGTAATAACTGTTGGAAACTTTGACGGTTTCCATATTGCTCATAAAAAAGTCATTGATAAACTTCTGCGTGTAAAAGACCAAAAAAGGCTTGAACCACTTATCATAACATTCTGGCAGCACCCGAGGAGGTTCTTTGGAAACTATGATTTCAAACTGCTCCAGACCCTATCAGAAAGATTAAGGACTGTCTCAGAAAATGGTGTCAATAATATTTTAACCCTTCACTTCAAAGATATAGCAGATCTTGATATAGATGAATTTATAGGTAAGATACTGGTAGAGCAATTAAATATGGTTCATTTTGTAGTTGGAAGTGGTAACTCATTGGGAAAGGGTGCTGTCATCATTGATGATAGAATAGAAGAACTATCAGATAAAACTGGTTTTACATACGACCTTATAAAAGAGATAACTTCACGGGGAAGAAGGATAAGTTCAAGTTATATAAGGCAGCTTATAAATTCCGGGAATATAAGAGAAGCCAACACCCTTCTTGCAAAACCATGGACAATAAGCGGACCTGTAATAAAAGGTAAGGGGATAGGGAGAAAAGAAATTGGCATACCAACAATGAATATAGGTGTTGCAGGTTACAAACTTATTCCAATAGGTGTCTTTGCTGGCTGGACATTTATAGATGGCATTCGCTATCCTTCGGTTGTAAACTGCGGTCCAAGTCCTACACTTGGCATTAAGCACACAAATGTTGAGACGCATGTAATAGATTGGGAGGGCATATCTCCAGGGAGCATCTCAATAGAAGTAGTGGAAAAGATAAGAAATCAGATTAAATTTGAATCACTGGAAAGTTTGAGAGAACAGATAAATGAAGATGTAAAGAAAGCAATTACGCTTTTAAAGAAATAAAACCTTGAAAAGAAAGGCCTGTTAAATTATTCTGAACCTGTTGCCTTCTGAAGGAACTTTTTAATTCTCTCATTCGTCTCTCTCAGGAGATTTGACTGAAGACGGAGAACCTGCGAGTAGACCTTCTTTGCCATCTCTGGATATAGGACAAGGAGCCCACGAAGTGATGGATAGTCAAGAGATATTAGAACTGAATCAGTCAAACTGATTGCAGATACAATCTGCGGTTTCTGGTCAAAAAGTGATACTTCACCAAAGAACTCATTATTATCTATCTCTGCTAAACTTGTGTCTGTATTGTCATCAAGTTTCTTCAGCAATTTGACCTTACCCTCAGCAACAATAAATAGATTTCCACCATCCGAACCTTCATTGAATATGACATCGCCACCTTTATATTTTTCCACCTTCACTATGCTACTAAGTTTATCTACTTCATCATCTGTAAGGCGAGAGAATATGAATGCCTTTCTGATAATCTCTTTATTATTCATTTATTTCACCAATAATATTAATCAATACTTACCTTCATGAATGTTCTGCTCATAAGATAATAGTCCTTCAATCTGTCATTGGACTCTCTTAATCTATCACAGAACACAAGAACCATTGACCTTAACATCTTATTACCAATAGAAAGGTTCCTATCCATTATTCCCAAAAAGTCCTTCTTATCAAGATAGAATAGCGATGACTTCTTTCTCGCAACAGCAGAAGCAGAACGGGGTGCATCATCTATAAGAGCCATCTCACCAAAGAAATTACCATCCTCAAGTAGTGCGAGTTCCTCCACACCAACACCCTTTATCTCTATGCATATTGATATAACACCTTTTTCAATAATATAGAACCTGTCACCAATGTCACCTTCGAGAAATAGTGCTTCACCTTCTGCAAGAAGTTTTCGTCCAAATAGAGAGACAACCTCATCTATCTCCCTATCCGTGAGTTCAGAAAAAAGTGATATCCTTCTAAAATCTATCATTTTTAGAAAATATAATATAAATAAATAAGAAAACATTCAACTGATAAGTAAATTCGGTCAATTAATTATAAAAATTATTCTATTATTTTCTTAGAAAGATAGACAAAAATGAGAAAAAACTGTTTACAATTTGATAATTTTATGTTATAATTATTGTTATATAATCTTAAAAAACTCCCAGAACTTCATTTTCCCCTAGATATGGAACTTTTGGAATGGACATTAAATCATATCATACTCAGAGGTGATAAATTCACCCTGACCGGACATCCATATCTCCATGAGATATACAGTCATAATCATAAACATGAGGTATATAGAAAAGCAGCCCAGGTTGGAATATCCACATATCATATAATAAAGGCGCTGTGGCTTGCTGACTGCGAGCAGTCAAAAATAGTATATTTCTTCCCTACAGATAATGATGTGGCTGATTTTTCACAGGACAGATTTCAGACAATAGTTGATGAATCACCATATCTATCAACAAAGATATCTAAGGTAAACAAGGTTCACCTTAAAAAGATAGGTAAATCCACAATATACTTTCGTGGACTTATTGGAAGGGCAAGGGCGAGAAGTATAGATGCTGACTTTGTTATTCTTGACGAACTTGATGCCTGCCCCTACGATAAGATAGAGTATTCAAAGGACAGAATTCTCTCGTCAAAGATTGGCTGGGTATCAGAGTTATCAACCCCATCCCTGCCAGGCGCTGGAATTGACCTGTCGTTCTCTCGTTCTGACAGACGCTTCTTCATAATCAAATGCGAAAAGTGCAACTGGTGTGAACCAATTGAGGAGGCATTCCCCGAAACCATATCCTCTTCTGAAGACTCTTACTATTTATGTTGTCCAATATGTAAACACCCATTTGATTTGAGAAATGGTCAATGGACAAAGACAGGCACGGGACTTGCAACCGGCTATCATATATCACATCTCATAACTGGTATAAGACCATTGAAAGAGATAATGGAACTTTATAAGAATAGTAGAACTGATACTGAGAAGATGAGGTTCTATAACTCAATTCTCGGTCTTCCATACTCAGGTGAACTGAAACCTCTCAGCAGGGAAGATATAGAAAAGTGTATAGGAGGGGAAGCAATGTGGCTTTCTGGTGAAGGATTATTTATGGGGATTGATGTTGGTGAGGTTTTTCATCTTGCTGTCGGGACAGTTGAAGATGGGGAAATAAAAGTGATTTATCTCAATGAAGCAAGGAGATGGGAAGATGTATATGATGCGATGAACAGATTCGGCATAATAAACTGTATCATTGATGCCCTGCCATATAAATATTTTGCAAAAAAATTCTGTTTTGCATTTCCAGGGAGAGTGCGTCTCTCATACTTTCGCGAAGGTTCCCTTGAAAAGAAGTATGAAGGCGAGGTTGGAACATCTGTTGGAACAGTGAAGGTTGATAGAACCGAATGTCTGGATGAGTTAGTATGGATGATAAAGGAGAAAAAACTCTCACTGCCAGCAAAAGAAGGTGTTGTAGAGGTTGCCATAAGCCATCTTCTCAATCTAACAAAAGAGCGAGTTCTATCACCTAAAGGGACCGAGCGTCTTATCTACAGGTCGGGAGTAGAGAACCACTTTGCAATGGCACTCAATTACCTGATAATTGCAACCAAGACATCACATGTGACATCAAAGGCGAAGAAATCGGTTTCTCTAAAGAGAAAATTCACCAGATAGAGAATAAGTAAATAAAAGCCCCTTATATCAAGGGGCTATATATCAAAACTTTATACAATCAATTATTATGGGTCAGTATATGATTCAAGTTGAATGTCGTAATTAGTTTCTAATGCATCCCTTATCATACCTACTCCATCAGCATACCACATGACATCAAAGACCTGCCCACCAGTAGAATACTGTATCTTTGGACAGTTATAATACTTACCCAATGGAACTTCGACTGTCTCCAAAGCTTTAACAACAGCATTATTTGTTAATTCTCCCACCTTCCAACTCCATGTCTTACCAACAGTAACTGGATACCGTAATAGTTCAACCCTTTCATCTGTATCAAGGGTATAGAAGAAAATAACAATATCTGTCTTACCATCATTATCTTCATCAACCAACTGTATATATCTCGTATAAACATTACCCAGATATGTTATCTCAAGAACTTGAACATTGCCATAAATCTCATGAACAGCCGTTCCATTCAATTTATAAACATACTCTGTATTGTTTATTTTATCTATATATTTCCACTCGCTCTGGTCTTTATTCGGGAAATAGTTATACGTAACAGGTGGCTGTGTTTCGCAGGTTATCAATAATGAAAGAGAAACTACAAATAAACTTATAAGCAAAATTCTTTTCATATACTAACCTCCTAACAATTACTACATAATTATATCAATATCTTAATAAAAATTCAATATAGCAGTTATAATAATTTTAATTATAATAGATAATAGTATTATGGTAGGAAAACTATATATAATAGCAACCCCTATAGGTAATCTAAGCGATATAAGTATCAGAGCAATAGACAGATTAAAAAAGGTTGACATCATTGCCTGTGAAGATACAAGAATTACAAAAAAATTACTCAACAAATATAATATTTCCAAACCCTTATTACGATATGATGAACATACACATTCTCATATATCTCAAACGATAATTAATACAATTCTTTCAGGAAAAGATGTCGCGCTTGTAAGTGATGCTGGGACTCCTGGGCTCTCTGACCCTGGAAGACGGCTTATAGATAAGGCGGTGAGACAAGGCATCTCACCAATTCCTATACCGGGTGCTTCTGCTATAACGACAATATTGCAGATATCAGGTAATATCAATTCAGATGTCTTTACTTTCATAGGATTTTTTCCAAAAAAGAAAAAAGAGAGAGACAAATTACTAAATGATTTCTTAAATAGAGGTGATGCCTTTATCTTCTTTCTATCACCCAGAAATATAATCACATTCCTGAAAGAATTATCTGAGATAGCACCTCAAAGAGAACTTGTGATAGGAAGAGAATTTACAAAATTTTATGAAGAGGTAATAAGAGGAAAGCCAGAAGAAATATTGACGCATTTCAGAGAAGGAAAAATAAGAGGTGAGTTTGTTATTTTAGTGAAAGGAATGGAAAAGGAAAGTGAGACCAAAATAGACATGCAATTGATAAAAAAGTCATTTGCAACAATTATTAAAGCGGGAATAAAGAAAAGGGAAGCGTGCAAACTCATTTCAGAACTTACAGGTATTTCCACAAACTGGCTGTATGAGAGATTGAAAAACAACAATTAAAAACAGATTAATTCCATCAGTTCTTTTGCTGACCAGAAAATAAAATCATACAATTTTAATTACTGCTGCACCCTTGATTTTTCCTTCTTTCATTCTTATTAAAACATCTGGCACATCGTTAAGATCATATACCTCAATATCTGTTGTTATTGGAATTTCTTTTGCAAGTTTTATAAGTTCGTATCCATCATTTCTTGTAGAGGCGGTTACGCTTCTTACTGTCTTTTCATAGTAAAGATGTCTCTCATAATCAAGTTGGGGAATCTGCGTCATATATATACCTGCAAGTGAGAGCGTCCCTGCCTTATCAAGTATCTCTAATGCTCTTTTTACAAGAAAACCTGCGGGTGCAAAAATAATAGCAGAATCAGCAAGAGATGGTGGCTCATCATTTGCTTCACCAGCCCATAAAGCACCTAACTTCATAGCATGTCTTGTATGCTCATTGCTTCTTGAAAAGACATAAACATCACAACCCCAGTGAACCAGTATCTGTATGGCTATATGAGCAGAAGCACCAAATCCAAATAGGGCGACTCTGCTTTTTGGACGAACATCCGCAAATTTAATAGACCTGTAACCAATAATTCCAGCACAGAGAAGAGGTGCAAGATTAACATCGGGTATATCTAAAGGCATTTTGTATACAAAATCAGAATAGAGCGCCGCATACTCAGCGTATCCACCATTAAAATGAAAACCTGTAAATAGTGCATTCTCGCATAAATTTTCAAGACCCCTCTCGCAGAACCTGCACTTTCCACAGGAATATCCAAGCCATCCTGCACCTACCCTATCCCCTACCTTCACATTGCTAACACCATCACTCACCTTCACAACCTCGCCCACTATCTCATGACCGGGAATTATTGGCAACACTGGTCTTATCTCACCCTCAACAGTATGGAGGTCTGTATGGCATACTCCACAGGCAGAGACCTTTATAAGAACCTTCCCTGAACTAATTTCAGGAATAGGAATATCAACAATCTCAAGTGGTCTTTCCTCTACAGGAGAAAATCTTTTAAGAAGATAAGCAAGCATTATATTTCCTAAACCATAATAATAAAAATATGATAAATTTATTTTAGTAAAACATCAAATATATTAAGATTTAAAATATGGCGTTTAAAGATAGATGGATTAGATTCGGGTGTTTCAATTTAGGAGACCTTTTTCTGATGAATGAGCGCGAGAGAACGCTAATAAAGACAATGTCATACTTAGGACTTGATGACATGGGACCAAAGGTCTCAGTGCTGGATGTAGGGTGCGGAACGGGGAATAACCTTGCTGATTTTATTAAATATGGTTATCTTCCAGAAAAACTATTCGGAATGGATATCAACAAAAATCAACTAAAAGGAACTCACCAACTTCATTCAAACCTGAATATAATCACTGGAGATGCTTTCTATATGCCATTTCCATCAGATACATTTGATATATGCCTTGCCTTTGACCTTTTTGCTGTTATTGAACCAAAAAAGAGAAAACTCATCGCAGATGAGATTAGAAGAGTGTTAAAGCCAGGTGGCGTTCTATTATGGTTTGACCTTAGATTGAAAAGTAAAAGTTCAGGTGTTTGGGCTGTTCCACTTGACGAGATAAGGAAGCTCTTTTCCGGTTTTACATTTCAATTGAAACAAATAGGACTCGTCCCACCACTGGCAAGAAAATTATCAAAGCGTTCAATGACATTAACTCACATAGTAGCGCTAATTCCAATGCTACGAAGCCACCTCTGTGGAGCCCTAATCAAACCAGGTAATTCTGGAAAACATATTGAGTGATTAAAGCAGATGCTGTTTCATTTAATTAAAAGAAAGATAATAATTGAAAGAAAGGAGAGCCTTATTTTGCTTGACAAATTAACTCATTATTATAACCTAATGCAGGTAACTCTAATGATGCTACGAATAAACAATTAGTATATTTAAAATCAATAACTGAACTTCCCAGATTATTCAATAATAGTTATTTTATTAAAACTTCTATTATGTTAGAAAAAGATAAGTTAAGAATATTAGGAAGCAGTGATATTTTAAAGGATAGAAGTTGTGCATTATTAGTTAATGACACACATTCAAATACAGAAATCAGATATCTTTCAAACTACTTTGCAAACGAACTTAATATAAGATTTGAGAAGATAATTTTTATCAGCGCTTCTGAGGAAATAAGTGCAGATAGAATATTATCAGAAAACGAAGATAAACATATAATTATTACAGGCATTGACAATCTACTTGAAAATATAATTGAACTATTGCCAACAGGTATTTCAGCAATTGTAGACGCAACTGAAGGGGGCTTGATTAACTGGTCATACAGGAAAGCACTGGCTACAAAAGTCCTGGTATACGGGATTTCCTATATCGGCTCTGATTTTGCCTTCTTCCCACGAAAGAGCCCGATAGATTGTCCTAAACCAATAATTGCAATATATGGTTTTTATGATTCTCTCAGTGTCTTATCAGTATTGATATCGATACAAAAGTTATTTTATGAATATAACTGGACTTCCTGTATAATTAAATTGACAGAAAAAGGGTCTCCACATCCAAGGGTAGTTAATTCTACACATGTAAAATCACCAAAGGAACTACTCAATTTAATGCGGTATAGAAGTGAAGAAGACCAGGAACTCATTATAGAATCACTGATTACCGGCTCTAAAATAATCGGTTGTATAAGTATCGGTGATGGAATGACAGGCAAGCCATTTTATTCATTAATAAATGACTCAGTCATCCTTGCCAATAGTTTTGAAGAACAAATTTTGATACTTGAGACATCAAATATTATCAAACCAATCTCTACAACGGACTTGAATATTATATCTATATCAAACAACAAAGATATAGAATCAAATGATGAGATGTTCTTAGAATCAAAGATATTTGACACAGACCTTATTATCTTCACCGAAAACATTGGTAATAATACTGATAAAAATAGATACAGGAAAGTCAAGAGAACACTGAAGGAGGTTCTTCCTAAATCAGTTAAATTCATTGATACATTTACTGTTCCAGTAATGACGAAAGATATTTCAGGAAGAAATGTGCTCTTAATCAAAGGGATACCATCTGATGCAATAAAAACGTTTTCTAATTATGTAAGAAAGAAATATAAACCAAAAACATTAAACATACTGACAGATATAAACAAGAAGAACTATGAAAAGATTTCAAAGATTATAAAAGAAAAGAAAATTGATATTGTAATCATTGAATACGGAAAAATTGATATAGATTTTATCAAAAATATTCTTTCTACTGACCTTGACGTAGGTTTTTTATACTATGAGTTTAACCCGGAAGATAAGAAATCAAAAACAGTTCTGAAAAAGTCAGTTGACCTTGCCCTTAAGAGATTTAACTCTAGAATAACTACATAGCAGTTCTAACCTCTTCTATACTAAAATATATATTTCCGAAAAAGCGTCCTTATTTGAAAACAAAAACGCCTCCAGCATTTTGCCAGAGGCGTCTAAATACCAGATTCGTTAAATATAACCTTTCTCTACTTCAGGACACAGAAGCGAGATGAAAGATTGGCCTTGTCAGATGTGATGACAAAAGAATATACTCCATTGGAGAGTTTACCTGTATCAATGTCAATAACATTGTGACCCTCAACAAGATTTGCTGAAGTTACACTATCAATTCTCCTGCCACTTATATCATATACATTGATATTGATATTTGTTGGTTCACTTACAATAAGCCCAATATGCAAATTGTCCGAGACAGGATTGGGATAGACCTTCTCAAGAGAGATGGGAACCTGACTTGATGTATTAACCTTAGTATAACCACCATTGTAGTCATTATCGTTTGTTATAACATCAAGGCGATATTCATAATGCATATTCAATGAAGTAGTAGAATCAGTAAAATGATACGGCCTTCCACCGGTTATAAGTTTGTCATTTATCTTCACATAGTTACTAATCTCTGTTAATTGTGAACCAGTGGGGGAATCTAAAACCTCTCTTCTATAAACATCAAAGCCCACGATTTTCTCATTATCTGACGAGGCATCCCATGTGAGTTTTACACCGCCATCTGTAGAAATACCCTCAAAGTATAAAACACTGATATCAGTAACATATTTATTTATCATCCACTGTAAAAGCCATTTCAGAGCGAGCCAGTGTGTCTCTGTCGTCTGAGGTATATATGTATCACTTGGATAGAAACCACCCTGGCTCTGACTGTTAACTTCAAATGTCATACCAAATAAACTATTTTTGGCATCCTTTTCACCATATGCCCAATCATCAAAATCACCATTAGTGGGATAACCAACTGTTACATAACAATTACCTGCGGTATACTTTCTGCCATAGTAACTCTGAATGGTATCATTCATACCATTTATTATCGTCCAGTAAGTGTTATAATCCTCACCTTCAGGATAAGCATTTATATATCCCCACGGCATAATTATATATTCACCGTATGAGTGATAAGAGACCCCAACCTTAAAATTACCTAAAGAAGTGATAAGGTCTCTTATAAAGCAGGGTTCTGGTTCCGAGAAGGCAGATGGTCCTCTGTATGACTCATTTGATGGATTTGGACTTGAACCTTGATTATCATAGCCCCACTTATATGAGTAATTCCTGTTTACATCAACGCCATCAGCGCTTGTAAATCTCTTACCATCATTGTTGTTATCTCTGCCGTTCTTTCTCCACATTTTGCGAGAGTTCTCAACATCATCATTTATCCACCCATCTACATTTATAACAGGAACAATCCATATCTCAAAGTTATCAACTGCTTTCTTCACAAGCGAATCTGTTTGATATAAAGAGCAGAGTTGCTTTGCATCGTTATAGACAATCTCACAGGTCATCGGCTCTCTTGCATGATGGACACCAACTAAAAGGAGCCGTGGTTTATTCTGGTTATCATTACTACCGTCTTCTTCATGATTTCCATTATTACTGCCATTACTGTTATCTGAACTACCATTCGTTACCCTAAGCGCCCAGATATTTCCTAATTGTGCCCAGCCCTGACCAAGGCTGTATAACTTGGCAATATCTGGATATGTCTGTGCAAGTGTCTGAAGGTCATTCGTGAGTTCAGTATAGTTGTGGTAATTTGAATAACCAAGATTACTCGGTCCTCCTAATTTATCTATATCATCTAACAGAACCTCATATGCATATCCCCTGTCGGCAATCCTTTTTAGTTCATCCTGGTTCACAATAACATCTACATATTCACCAGCACTGCCTGAACATACATCAAAACCCTCAGAGAGTATGTAATTTGCCTCCTCTGGATAAGAGATGTATATTCTAACCCAGGATGTAGCATCAGATTGCTCTGCAAATATATAAGAAGCACCAAACAGAAGCGTAAATGCAATGAGAATCACAAAAATATTCTTCTTACATATCATTTTTATCTTAACCTCCTCCATATTTACAATCATATACATTTCACCTATCAATCAAAATCTGACTAAAACCTGAAAGCCATCTCTCTAATTGTGAGATAGCATTATAATTCGTAAGGTCTGTATGTAAAGGTGTTATAGATACATAACCCGATTCAATCGTTATATGGTCATTATCACTACTTACATCTTTATTGACTGAATCGCCTTTAAGAATATACCCTCCATCACCATTATGGTCAAAATAGTCATCAAACTCTGTATATGCCTGCTTTGTAATTCTCATACCTTTTATGCTTTCTATTGGCATGTTCGGGACATTTACATTAAGACAGACATCAGCAGGGAGACCATATTTTAATATTTCCGATGATATTCTATGAGCAATTTCTCCTGCTGTCTCATATAGAGGATTCTCGTATGATGCTATAGAGATAGCAATAGACGGAATGCCAAGTATTGTCCCTTCAAAAGCACCCGAGACAGTCCCTGAATATAAAATATTTATTCCAGTATTTGGTCCCCTATTAATACCACTGACCACAAGAGATGGCATATCCGGTAAAAGTTTCTTTACAGCAAGTTTTACGCAATCTGCAGGGGTTCCATCTATTCCAAACCTGTGATAACCATTGCTCTCATCAGTCGTTCTGATATAGACAGGTCTGTTCAAACTTATGGAATGAGAACAGGCGCTCATCTCTGTCAATGGTGCAACAGCATATATCTCACCTATATTAGAAAGACATCTTGCTAATATATCAAGACCCGGGCTGTTCAGCCCATCATCATTTGTAATAAGTATTCTATGCATCAAATAATAATACACTAAAATTTTCAGATAGTCAATTATTTCAGAATAGATTTAGATAATTATTATACAAAATAATGACATTAAGGTTCTTTGCTTTTATAAGGATAAACGCGAGTGCTAATACAACAATATAAGGTTTCGTTCTGAGTGTTGTGAATAATCTCTATACAGTTACTTTGCTATAACAAAATTCTTGCTTGATGATAATCCCTTTGCTGTCATCCTCATAATATACACACCATTTGTGAGACCTGACACATCACCTCGTATTGTGTATTCACCAGAATTGTATAATCCGCTCGCAACTGTTGCAACCCTCCTTCCTGTTATGTCATATATAGCAATGTCAATATTGCTAGGTGTTGGTATATTCACATCCACATTTATGCTTGAACTTGCAGGGCAGGGATATATTCTCGTTATGTTAAAACTCTCTGGTGTGCCATTACCGGATGTAGTAGATGTCGTGCCAAGCGTCTCGTTTTTTTCAGAAACAACCGCCTCAAGTTTGTATTCGTATGTTGTCTCGGGGGCAATATCTCTGTCTGTGTATGTATATGGGTTTGTGCCAGTGATGAGGGATGTGTTTATCTTTGTCCATTGCGCGTCCGTATCTGGGCAAGGATTATCATCCCCTGGGACAGAGTCCCTTTGGGACAGGTCCTCGCCTACGGTGGTTGGGGTGGACAGATTATAATCTGTCCCTACAAGTGTTTGTAGGGGTAATTCATGAATTACCCCAGGTGGGATAGTTCTGCGGTAGAGGTTGAAGCCCGATATATCCTCATCGGTTGAGACAGACCAGTTCAGTGTGATGGCGCCATTATGTGGCATTGCTGTGAATGATGTGAGGTCAATGGCATTATCTGGTCCATACCAGGCATACTTGAGGTCGCCATTTGTCGCATCATAATATGATATACAGGGGTAGCCACCTTTCTTAAGGGCTAATGAGCAATATCTCCCAACATCTCCTTCTGAATCAACTACCTCAATATTCCACTTACTGCCATCCCAACTTGCATACTTTAGGTCACCATTTGCGCCATCATAGTAAGCAACATGTGGGTAGTCATTATTATCAAGAGCAAGAGATAAATATGAACCATTAACAAAATCTCCTGATTCAATCACCTGCTTATTCCATTCACTACCTGTCCACCTTGCATATTTAAAGTAATATTTATCTTCATAATATGCCAAGTAACAGTAAGCAATGTGAGGATAATTATTTCTATCAACAGCAATAGATGTATCTAAAAAATATGGGTATGCTCCTTCTGGTTTATCAAATATCTGTATATCCCACCCAGCAGCACCTTTATCAACTTTCTTTATAGCATACTTAAAGGTCCCATTTTTCTCATCAATATAGGATATTTGAGGGTAGTCATTACTATCAACAGAAATACTGGGGTCTCTATTCCAACCAATATCATCAACCATCTCCTTCTTCCACTCACCTCCAATCTTAAAAGCGTAAACAATTCTTCCAGTTATACCAAAATATGAAATATGAGGGTTATATTTACTGTCAATTGCCATATCAGGGGATAAACAATAATCAGTTACTTTTTCTTTTATCCATTTATCATTATACCATCTGGCATAATATGCATCATCTTCTTCCATTAATAAATATAAATAAGATATATGTGGATAGTTATCACCGTCAATTGAAATAGAACCATTATAGGCATCATCAAAAATCTGTATATCCCATTTACTGCCATTCCAATGAGCATATTTCATATAACTGTTTGTTCCACCAGTATAAACTATATGTGGTTTGTTATTATTATCAATGGCAATATCTGTGCTCTTACCAATATCACCCTCAGAATCTACTGTAGTAATATGCCAGGAATCGGAATAAGATAAACATAAATATATGCAAATATTTAATATAAGAAATGCAATTATATAACTTGTTTTCATATTTATAACCTCCTTATATACTTATCTATTATAAATATACCAGAGATAATCTATCTGCATATAAGTATATTCTTATATACCTCCTTATCAACAGATAAGATATAAATACCATTGCTAAGGTCTTTAAGGTCTAATTGCAACTCCTTCTCTGTTGTATTATCATTTATGTTTACTGTATCTGTGTTTTCCTTAGTAATATTAACATTTTTTACCAATCTACCTGAGATATCATAGATTTCTATATTATTAAGTAATGAAGGACTTCCCTTATATTTCAATGTGAATATTCCAGAAGATGATGGATTTGGATATATTGTAACTTCAGGTGCCTGTTCTTTTAAGAGTTTTTCAGGTCTGTTCATACTTATTTTATGTTCTTCTGTCCATTTATTTCTTATTTTCATAGATGGTTCACCAATAAGTATGTATATATAATCACTAGGTAGTATATATTGAATTTTATTGTATGGTTGTTCATAATTTGTAGCAAATGTTCTTTCAATTGCACCATAATGAACAACACTTATATCATTACGAGGTTCCCAATCAAATATATTATCCTCTGGAACACCATACATAACATAAAATAAATTTTGGTCATGTGCTTCATAAAAAGTACCATAAAGCCACATTCTTCGTGTTGCACCAATTGCTGCTATCCCACCACGATTTTCTTTAAGCCACCTACAACATAATGATTCACCTTTATATTCATCTTCACCATATGGAATATCTATATCAGCCGTATTACAACCCATATTGAAAACAACAACAAGATTCTCATTATTCAAATTTTTAACATGAGGGTCGTATAAAAATGATTTATACCCCAAACTGTCTGGTATATTAGTCCATTCTTTCCAACTTAAATAATCGCCATGACCCCAATAGTTAACAATAAAACAACCACTTTCTATAAACTTCATTACATAGTAATTGTTAGCATTCTGGGTAACATTATCAGAACACAGAACCTCAATGTTTTGAGGTAAATTAATGTGATACAAAGATTCTTTTATTCTTTCTTTATCTGTAAAATAAGAGTGATCATCATGTGGTGGATTATGATATTTACATGCAACAAATAACATTGTGTCATACCATGGACTTAATGAATTATCTGTCTTAAAATCGTTTAGATGCTCATATTCCCACAACTTATCAATCATATGGTTTACCTGATCTACATAATCTGCGGTTAATCTACCTACAAAGACATCTGGATACCAATCATGGTTTGTCCACCAAAAATTCCAATTAGGGTTATCATGACTTAAAGGATAACCTGGTGGTGGGTCATCATAACCAAGGCAGGCATAACAAACATCTGATGGTCTTACATATTCTGGATTATCCTGATCATCATAATATGATGGTAACCAATATGGAAATGGAACCATATACAAAGGATTAAATAATTCCGTTCCAAAATTATCTTGAACATCACCAGCAAGTAGAATATATACAATATGATTCGTATTATATACATCTTTTATGAAATGATAAATACCCAGAGCAGTATATCCATTTGGAATCTGGTCTAACTTTGCGAGAATTACATGATGTCCTAAACCTTCTAAGTAATATTTTAACCATTCCATATAATCATAATATCCATTTGCTGTTATTATAAGATAATCATGATCAGGATATTGTATTGGTTTATGAAGTGAATCGTAGTTCCACACACATGACCTGTATAATGGAATAAAGTCAGGGCTTGCACCCGATGAACCTCCATCTTTTCCTCCAAACTTGCCTTTTTCTGAAAAACTATAATCAATATCTATTACCATCTCTTTTGACACTCTCAGATGCATCTGGTATGGGTCATACTGAAATGACTGAACATTGTTGTTAACCACCATTATATCTCTCAGAACCCCTTCATTTGATAGAATTGCTCCATCATCTGGATACCAGACATCCTGATTGTAGAATATTTGGTCCCAATTAAATGGTGGTCTTGGACCCTCCATAGGAAAACCAGGCTGATGTGGATATATCAGATAATTATAGAAGTGCTCCCATGTAGCGCTTACTAACTCAACACTATCAGCAGATTTATCAATTGGATAGCCCAATAAACCCCTGACTACTGGTAGTTCTGGCTTACCTACCTCCATCTTTGTTCCATATGCAGGAACCCATATCTTCTGGAATACCTGACCACCTTCAAATACATCCTCACAATAGAAGCCGCGTATCTCTACCTTTAATGTTGTGTATTCATCTGTTCCATCATCAATAATAGTTATCTTTGGGGGTGTACCCTCAGGGTTCGCCAGATATTGAAATCCACTGTGGAAGTGAGAATGATATTGTCGGTAGAATTAAACAAGCAATAAAACAAACAAAAGTGAAATCTTTTCCCTTTAGCTTTTTCATATCTTTACCCTCCTGAAAATTTATACTAAATTTCAAAAATACAATTATTAAAATTTACTATTAATAATAAATTATAATTATTAATTTTCTTTCACATCACTATTATTTTATAAGAAATACTATGTCTGTCAAGAATTTTTTTCAAAAATTTTTATATATTAAATAAAAAGGACTCCTTTTTCCGTCAATCATATTTGCCTTTACTAACAGAATATTACTAAAAATAATTTCAATGTCTTTTTAATTGAATTAGACATAACCTCTTATATAATAACTCTAAATGAAAAGGTCGTCCCTTATAATCCTATCAGTTGTATTCGGAATAGCCCTCTTACTGAACATCGTTTTCATTCTATCAATAGGGCTAAAAAGCCCCCTGCTTTTGCCTATCAACCCCGACTCAAAGATGTATTACAACCTCGCAAGTCAGATTTCAGAAGGCACGCTGACAACAGAAAAGCCATTCTTCGTAGCGCCTCTATATCCTTACTTCGTTGGTTTAATCTTCTATCTTTTTGGCAAATCTACCACCGCAATAATTACAATTCAGATAATACTGGGTTCACTCACATCTGTCATCATCTATCTAACCTCAAGAAATCTTTTTAACAATATCGCAAGCACAATAGCAGGTCTTCTCTCTGGTTTATACTTCCCACTCATCATATACAATTCACAACTTCTCCCCGTCACACTTGAGGTCCTCCTCATTTCAATCTCGCTTTTGCTGATAACAAGAAAGAACGCTTCTTTATATAGCATTCTCTTCTCAGGACTTTTTGCTGGGCTTTCCGCGCTCGCAAGACCAAATGTCGCCATAATCCCGCTATTTGTAATAATCGCATTTTTTATTCTCAGAAAGAGCATCGGAATAAGAAAGGTAATATTATACAGCGCCGTCTTCACTTCCTCAGTTATAGTCGCAATACTTCCCGCAACAATCTATAATATTGCTGTCAGTGGCAACCTCATACCAATCACAACACATGGTGGTGTGAATTTCTACATCGGGAATAATCCGAATGCAACAGGTGCCTTTCACGCACCTCCCGGTTTCCCTGCAAGCCCCCTTGAGGTTGTTGACAGCACATCCACCTCCATCGCTGAAAAAGAAGTTGGAAGAAAACTGTCTCCAAAAGAGGTCTCTGATTACTACTTCAATAAAGGGCTTGATTACATCAAGAATAATCCAGGGCAAGCCCTCCTTCTTACACTTAAAAAACTGCTACTTGCGGTAAATCACTATGAATTGTCGCTGAATATAAATCTCTATTTCTATAGATTACATTCCGTTTTAAGATTCCTTCCCCTTACAAACTATGGAATAATATTCCCGATTGGTATCATCGGATTGATAATCGGTCTAATAGACAATAAAAGGAACATAATGTTGATACTCTATTTCCTCGCCGGTTTTCTTACATTAATACCATTTATAATCAATGATAAATACAGATTGATATTTACAACACCATTATTTATCGCATCTGGTATTATAATCTATAAACTATTTGAATATTTTAAAAATAGGAGATATAAACATGGTCTTATCTTAACCACAATCGTCATAGTCGCATTAATTTTCTGCAATCTGACAATTTTTGGCTTAAAGCCAGGTGTAAACTTTGACAGGTGTTATCTTACAGTCGCAGAATATCTATTTGAAAATGGAAACTACAGTGAAGCGAGGTCTAACCTTGAAAACGCATTAAGATACAATCAAAATAATGACAGAATCTGGCTTCTCTATGGTCTATGTCTTGTAAAGGAAGGTGACATCAAGGGTGCTGAAATATCTTTAAGAAATTCAATCAATGCGAACACTGACAACCTTAAAGCGAGATATAACCTTGGAATTATACTGATACAACAGGGAAGACAAAAGGAAGCAATGGAGCAATTGAATAATGCACACACAATTGCACCAGATTACCTGCCTGCCACTATTATACTTACTGATTTATATCTTCAAAGTGGAGATGTTGATAAGGCAGAAACGCTTTTAATTTCAATTAAAGCCCCGCAGAAAGACATGCCTGAGATACATTACCGCCTTGGCACAATAAAATTCACTAAGAATGATATAAAAGGTGCAATTAACGAATTATCTAACGCAGATAATATTCTTGATGTTCATCGTCTTCTGGCAAGGTGCTATCTCAAACTTGGAGATATTAATAAAGCAATAGATGAATTACTTACCGAACAGAAACTACATCCAGAAAACCCTTTGTTAGACAATCTCAGAAAGGAGATTGATGAGAAAAGAAAAGGGAAATGAAAAACGATTTCAAGGGTCTTTCTGGAAGAGATAGATTGGTCAGACGAAACTGGCTACTCTCGCTCTTCAATGGCATTATAACATCGGCACCATCAGGTCTTGTAAACACAAGCACAATAATTCCAATTTTCATAAATACACTAACACCATCTAAGTGGATTATAGGGCTGATATCAGGACTTGAAGGAGCCGGCTGGTTTCTGCCACAGTTCTTTATTGCAAACGCTATAGAGCACTTCCCCAGGAAGAGATGGCTATACGACATAATGACATATTTCAGGGTTGGTTTCTTTTTGCTTGCAGGGCTTATTGTTTACCTATCTTATAATCATAATAAGTTTCTTATTCTAACTCTTTTCACATTATTTATGGCATTCCACTACCTGACAAGTGGTGTTGCTGCAATACCTTTTTTGAGCATAACTCATGACACTATTCCATCCGAAAGGCGCGGGACGCTCTGGGCATATAGAATATTCTTTGGAAGCATCCTTATCTCTCTAACATCACTTATTGTAAAACCCATATTAAAGCACTGGCGCTTCCCAACAAACTACTCAATGCTATTCCTAATAGCGGGTATTGTATTCTTCATTGGTTTTTATCTATTCTCACTTTCCTGGGAACCACGACTTAAAAGTCCGCCTCCAAAAAAGCCACTGCCTTCATATATAAAAGAGACCATAGATATTATAAAAGGAAGCGCCGATTACAGGGCTGTCCTGTATATGAGATTTGCTATGACTATATGGGGCCTTTCAACACCATTCTATGTCATATTCGCTGTAACTTATCTTGGTTTTGACAAAAGCAGTATTGGACTTCTATTCGCTGTCATTCAGATTGGAACAATTGTACTAACACCTTTATGGGGGTGGATAAGCGACCATAAGGGGAACCGACTTGTCCTCATTGGTTGCAGTTTATCAGGGTTTCTTGTGCCTGTCATACCACTTATTGCTTATAGATTCCAACAATACTCAATCTTTTTGATATATGTCTTATTCTTTCTATTTGGAGTGATAATGGGTGGCTCATGGATGGGTTATACGAACTATGTGATGGAGATATCGCCACCAAAGCGAATTCCAATTTATCTTGGATTTACAAACACATTTGTAGGACTGACAATGCTTCTTTCACCGATTGGTGGGCTTATCGCAGACCTCACAAATCTTCAAACGCTCTTTGTCATAAGTTTCATAGGTGGACTGATAATGCTATATCTGAGCGTCCGATTAAGAGAGCCAAGAGAAAATATAGACATATTCAAAAACTCTATAAAAACAAAATAAGAAAGCCCCTGAATAACTCTGCAGGGGCTAAAGCAATATTAAGAAATACTACATAATCTTGACGACAACTATAATGCCATCTTTATTAGCATAGGCAACATATGGACTGTCATCATAGAAACACAAATCCAGACCCTTACAACCATCTGCCTTGAAGTTCTTGCCATCAACCTTTGTAGGTATATCGCCTGAGATATCAAAGGAGGCACATTCAATAAGGTCCATGCCTTTGTTATACCAGGAAATATATAAATTCCCGTCACTTCCAAAAGCACAGGCAGGGTCTAACTCTGACTTGAAATCAAGGGCAGTATCTGTGTGGTTCACAACATCAAGCTTCTTCGTCAGTTCAATATATTGAAGTTTGAAATTCGTAAGATGCACCACATTCTTGTCATCTCTCCAGACAACAACTGCATTGCCCTCCATTGTGGCTATACTTGAACCCCCCTTTGGCACAAATTCACTATAGCGGCTGTCAAGAAGTAATTCAGAGTTATCTCCACCCTTTGGTAGTGTCCCAACAAGTGTAATACCTGGCTTTTTACTCGATGTCCAGGTATTAAGAATCAGTTTCTTAAAGGAGGGCGCAACTGAGATTGCATTATTGGCAGACGGGCTATATTCAAACTTGCTCTTTCTTACAATGTCAGAGTCATAGAGCGCAAGATAGACATTACCACCTGACTCATTCCAGCCAAGAAGAATATGCTCTCCGTGAAATGCTAAATCTGGATGATTGGGTGTTTTACTGCCAACATCAACATCATTATTAATTATTATTACCTGACCCCCTGTTGTCCTTAAAATACCCTTGCCAAGATGTATCTCCCCATTTTTATCAACCCAGGAAAGATATAGATTATCACCGGTAGTAAATGTCAGAGCAGGCGCAACACCTGTTGTTATCTGAGATGTGTATTTTACTTCAGAAAACAATAATCCAACAAATACCAATATAATAGTTAGTAATAATATATTCCTTTTCATCACATCACCTCTCTTATATATAATATACCTACAATATCACTTAATATCTAATCTAACAACATTATAATGCTTATTCACGCTGAAATCTCTCTTATCTAAACTGATGATATAACCGCTATTGTTTTCAATACTGTGAATGAATATCGCCTTTGCTGATTCCTCTGATGATGCCCACTTTCCATCTATCTTTGTTCCATCTTTGAGTTCAATATAAATCTGGCTGCGTCCTTTCCTCTCAAGTTTTGAAATATCTGTTAACGATACACTTATAGGTTCTCCCCCCTCCTCAGGCATAATGTATAAATATTTAGAAAATGTGACAAAGGAACCTTCAACAACTGTTCCATCACCAAGGGTTAAACTTCCTTCTAATATTATCTCATTATCTTCAACCCAAAATTGACCTGAAAGGGGCTTTAATTCCACCCTTGCACTATCTGCGATTGACAGAGAAGCAAAAGCCAGAGTACCTAAAATTATAAAAACAAATACTGCTCTCTTTCTCATCTCATCTTCCTCTATAATTATAATAAATATTCTGTCCAATCAAAATATAATTCCTTCTACCTTACATCTTTCTTCCATAGACAAACCAGGATGGAGAAAACACTTTTGACATCTCGCCACCATCACCCACCCAGAAAACCCAGAGATTACCGGTGACAATAAGTATTTTATACTTGCTTAACCTCTCTCTCAGAACTACCTCATCTGTATAGTTACCAATAGAACTGCCCGATGGTGTATATAACCGAATATGAAGATATCTATCTTTGCTGTCAAGCCAGGATAAGTATAGAATATCGCCCTTGACGACAATATCGGAAGGAGCCACATTCTTTACATTACTCGTGACTGTCTTTAATAGAAGAGGTCTTTCCCCTTTATCAATCAAAGAAACTCCTCCCTGCTTTTTTATCACAATAGCACGAAGATGAACAACGCCTTCACCATCAATCCATGTAATATATAGATAATCACCAAGAACAGCAAGGCGCGGTATTGTCTGGCATTTTTCGTTCATAATATTCTGCTGGGTCTTAAGTGTCACACTGTCCTTATCTATCTCATAGCATAGTATATATGGTTCACTGTGGTCTCCCATCATAGCAACAAACAGCAAGTCCTCAGATATTACTGACGAAATTCCAACTCTAACTATTTCAGAAGCAACATATTTACTGACATATTTAAGCGAACCATCAGAAAGAATATTGTAGAAAAGAAATCTCAGTTTTCCCTCTTCATCCGGATAGACAGCAATCGCGGTATTACCATGGACAGAAATTGATGGGTATATAGAGGTGTATTGATTTACACCTGTTGAGTATATTTTAGTCAGAGATGACGCTACTACTTTAACAGAAGATAAGCCAAGAGAACCGTCCTCCCTCGCCCATACAAATAATGCTTTACTATCAACATCGTAGGCACCAAAATCAGTCCCGGTCTTAAAGCCGGCAGTAGTATTTTCTTGAGAAAAAACTGAAGAAGCAATAATTAATGATACAAGAATTAAAACATTTCTCATATATTGAAATTTAACATTGACATAAATTCAAGTCAAGTATAAATAACTTAATTTGTCTTCAATAATCTATTAATGTGTCATTCTGAGCGATAGCGAAGAATCTCTATCGCAATATTAATTAGACAAGGCCTAATGATTTACCTTGCAATAACAAAATTCTTACTTGAACCAATGCCATCGGAAGTCATCCTAACGATATAGACACCATTCTCAAGACCTGATACATCGCCTGTCAATGTGTATTCACCTGAATTGTATAATCCGCTTGATACTGTTGATACCCTCCTTCCTGTTATGTCGTATATTGCAATGTCAATATCTGACTGCTCGGGTAGGACGACATCAATGCTTATCTGCGATACCGCTGGTGTAGGATATATTCTCGCTATGGAAAAACGCTCAGGTGCGTTCTTTCCTGATGTGCACTCTGTCGTGCCAAGCGTATCATATCTATCTGACACAACTGCTTCAAGTTTGTATTCGTATTTGGTCTCGGGTAAGACATTCTTATCGGTGTATGAATAAGGATTTGTGCCTGTGATAAGAGATGTGTTTATCTTTGTCCACTGTGTGTTGGTATCTGTGCGAGGATATGTATCCTCGAATGCGGTGGTGGACATATTATAATCTGTCCCCACAGGAGTTTGTAGGGGTAATTCATGAATTACCCCGGGTGGCACAATTCTGCGGTAGAGGTTGAAGCCAGATATATCTTCATCGGTTGATATTGTCCAGTTGAGGGTGATAGCGTCATTTCCGGGCATTGCTGTGAATGATGTGAGGGTGATGCCGAGACCATAGCCATAGCGGGCATACCCTAAATTTGCATTTTTATAATATGATATATGTGGATAATCGTATCTATCTAAAGCAATAGATGTACATACACCAACCAATTTATTAGGCTCATAATCAACTATCTCTTTATGCCATTTCTCCCCATCAAAATAAATATACATCAATCTTACTATATCTGGATCTTGCCAGTAATTATAAGAAATATGAGGATAGTCATTTGAATCAAGTGCTAATGATGTATAACCACCAGCATGGTCATTGTCAACTGTCTCTATATTCCATTTTGAACCATCAAAGTATGCATAACCTAAACCACCACCTCGTTGATATGAAATATGTGGCTGGTCTTTAGAATCAAGGGCAATTGAAGAGTATCTACCAGTAAATATCATATCATCAATTGTCTCTATATTCCACTTTGTGCCATCAAAATATGCATATTTCAGATGCCAATTTGTCTCATCATCATAAGATATATGAGGGTGGTTATTTTTATCAATTGTTATTGATGTATACCATCCAACCTTTCCATTACTGTCAACTGTCTCTATATTCCATTTTGTTCCATCATAATATGAATATTTCAAGTCATTTTTATTACCATCACAATAAGATATATGAGGATATTCTTTTGAATCTAAATCTATTGATAAATAACAACTACCAATATCAACCATTTCCATATTCCATTTTAACCCATCATAATATGCACATATTAAACTACCATAATCAGTATAGGCAATATGTGGATGGTCATATTTATCTAAAACCAGAGATGTAAAAGCTCCTCCAGGACCAGTATCTTCATCAACAATTTCTATATTCCATTTTGAACCATCAAAGTATGCATATCTAAGTTCACCATCATAATTATATTCAGCATAAGATATATGTGGATAATCATTTGAATTAAGTTCTATTGATGTATTATCACCTACATATTCCGTATTATCAACTGTTTCTATATACCATTTTGGTGATGAAAAAGATAAACCAAACATTAAAATAAATATTATAAAAATATAATATACATAAATATTTTTCATAATTGCACCTTACACAATATAAATGGGGGAGAGCATAATAAATAGCCCTCCCCCTTCCTATATATCTACTTTACCTTTACAAATTTCTTACTTACCGAAATATTTTCACTTGAAACATCAAGTATGTAAACTCCCGATGATAACAATGAAGTATCAATTTTTATCTTATTTATTCCCAAAGTAAGGTTAACTATATCGCTACTAACCAATCTACCAGAGATATCGTATACCACAATGTTAACATTATTCTGATTACTAATGGATATAATATCAATATTAAGGTTATCAGCATACAAAGGATTAGGATATATAGAGGAAATAGACAACGGTGTAATATTCATTGCTTTAATATCGGACTGTTCTTTATTCAATGTTCCTTCACCAACATCGTCTCTCATAGAAAGTGATGGCTCAGCATATATCTGAATAATATCCGGGTAAAACATATCATCCATTATACCCTGTTGTTGCTCATATTTTAATGATGTATATTTGAACATATACTCAATTATACCACCATAGACAACCGCACCGAACTCCTTAATTGGAAGATGTTCATTTAGTCCACCGGTATTATGAGTTCCATATATGAATCTGAACCAAAGCATGTCGCAGTATCTTAACTTTTGATATTCTAATGATAAATTCCTTGTAGCACCACAGCAGGCAACAGCACCTGTCTTATCTATATCACCAACACCTGCATTGAGCCATTCCTCAGATAGGCTTTCAAATGTATCACCAGTATCAATATTATCAAGTAAACCAACATTACTTGTATATTGAAATACACAGGGAAGAGCACTATTTGTTAACTGGTAAATCTGGTCCTTCAACCAATTTTCACTTGTATAACTCCATTGAAACCACAGTTCTAAAGCTCCATTACCATAGTAGTTTATAATTGAATGTCCACGATTTATTTCATATATAAGGTCATCATTTGTCTTACCATCTATGCCATAACAATCTATAAATCCTCTTTCAGGGTAATTATTTGTAGGCGGGTATAAATAATTACCATAAAATTTTATAAAATCCTTTGTATTCTTAAATTCAGTGTCTTGCCTGCCCGCTACAAGAAGTGCCCTGTCCTCCCAGGGTTCTTTCTCTGGTGTGTTATTATTGTGATAATCTTTTGTCTTATTTACTATATTTGTAAACTCTTCAACACTATCAACTGGCATTCTTCCTACAATAATATCTGGGTATACATCTGTCAGAAGGGGATTATCAGAACCGGTAAGTCGTGCATATCCAATATCAGATGGTGCAAGGTAAGTATTATCTATATTCCTTGTCCAGTGTGGCATTTCTATTCCATATTCAGGAGGTATATCACCAGATTTTGGGTCATCACCTATAAGAAGGACATATTCTATATGCCAATCATTCCATTTCTGTTTTATGAAATTCCATATCGCCACAGGGTCATTTCCACCAGCATCTGAAAGCCTAAATGCAATTGGATTATAATATCTAGCCTGTAAATAGGTTATAAGTGCATTCAAAGTTTCACCAAAACCAGGTTGACCAAAAAACATATCATCGTAGATTATCAAGTAATCAGGGTTTAATGATATTTTATTGTCCTTATTAAAGTCCCATATCCATGGTCCATTTATATTTGTAAGCAAATAGGGATACATCTTCTGAAATGATTTGCTTGGATTGTATTTGCTCCAGTAGTCACCACCAAGCGTTCCAATATATCTTATCTCAACTACAATATGATGCCTGACCTCAAGTTCTCTCTGATAAGGGTTGAACTTCATAGGGTATAACACTGATGTTATGACATCAAAATCCCTGAATGTCCCTGGTGCTACACCCTCTGCGCATTGCTCTTCAAGTGGATACCATACATCATGACTGTAGAAATCCTCATCGTAGTCAAATATCTGTGGAACATTTATGTCTTCAAGTTTTATTGGATGCTGAACTGGATATAGATGGTAGTCATCAAGTATTACATTATCATAATCAAGTATGTTCACCTCAACATTTTCGTTGGCACCTTCCGGTGTAGCGAATAGTTCCTGTATGTTTGGCACCTGTGGCCAGCCAATATCATAAGAGTAGCCATATTCAGGCAGGTGAATGTCATCAAATGTGATATTGTTCCTTATTACCTGTTCTCGCCACATACCTGGAATATCAACCGAATAAACTGTATGTATAGAATTATTTTCAATCATTGTTATCAATGGTGGTTCACCTGGAGTGCCACTTCCCCCTGGAAATGTTATCCACTCTTGCAAAGAATATACTATTGATGTGCAGAGAATAAGGATAGATATACAGATAATATTGCCTGTAATTGAATTTAACTTTTTCATATTGACCCCTCCTTAAAATTTATAATCTTATTTAAAATACAAAAAGCACCTCCCTATATTTAACAAGGTGCTTCCTCAAGTAAAATCGCTCATATAACCACCTCCCATTAACTACAATAAAATTATATTAAATAAAAATACATAATGTCAAGAGTTATTTTCAAAAAATCTTCCAATATAGTGTTCTAAAAAATTCCACAAACATTATCATCAAATGACCTAAATCTCACTTGAAATTGAATTTTTATATGATAACCTTTGATAATATACTCATGGAGGTGATTTTTAATGAGTAGACCAATAGTAATAGTGGCTTTATTGCTATCATTATCACTCATTTTATTTATTTCCTGTAAAACGCCCGAGCTAGCAGGAGGAATAATTGCTCTTGACGCAGGCAGGTTTGATGAGGCGATAAAATACTTTAATGAGGCAAAGGAAAAGCAACCGAACAATCCGGAGGTTAATATTTACCTCGCAAAGGCATATGCAAATAAACAGATGTGGAACGAGGCAATTGAGACACTAAACCAGGGTGAAGGTAAGAATCCAAAGTTTGATAAACAGATACAATTGGAAAGAGAGGAACTCTGGATAAAGATATACAATGACTTTGCTATTCCCGCATTTGCAGAAAAGAATTACGAAAACGCGATAGAATACTTCTCACTCTGCACAAAGGCAGACCCAAGCAAAGCAGAAGCATTTAACGCCCTTGGCCTTTGCTACGGTCTTATACAGAAACCAGAAGAGGCGGTTGAGGCACTTAAAAAGGCAGTCGAACTAAAACCAGATAAGGTTGACTATCTGACCAACCTCTCAAGCGCTTACCTCGACCTGGGTGATATAGAGAAGGCAACAGAAATACTATACATACTTGGTGAAAAACAACCAGATAATCCTGATGTCCAGTATAAAGTTGCAAGGGCACTGCATCTTCATAAAGAGATTGACAAGGCAATAGAAAAATATAAAAAAGTTATAGAGTTAGACCCGGAATACCTGGATGCATACTATTATCTTGGTGCTAGCTTACAGGATGAGAAAAAAGATTATAAAGGAGCAGTTGACATTCTTGAAAAATACGTAGCAAAGTATGACCAGGACGAGGTTGCCTGGGCAAGGTTAGCACAGTGCTATAAGGAACTCGGTCAAAAGGACAAGGCAATTGAGGCAGCGAAGAAGGCGGAGGAGATAATAAAGAAGAAGAAAGAAGAAGGTGGACAGTAAAATTTAAATAAAAGAATTTAAGGGGGCTTATAATAAAGCCCCCTCGTTTTATTACAATCCTTTTGTTAATATATTGAGAACCACTCTTATGAAGATTAACCTGAGGAGGTAAAATATGAGTATTATTGAGGTGATTACTGCAAGACAGATACTTGACTCTCGCGGGACACCCACTATTGAGGTAGATGTCATACTTGATGATGAAACTATGGGACGTGCATCAGTTCCTTCAGGTGCCTCAACAGGCACACACGAAGCACTTGAACTGAGAGATGGCGACCCGACTAAATTCGGTGGCAAGTCAGTTGAGAAGGCAATAAACAACATATTAGAAATTATAGCACCACAGATATGCGGTCAGAGCGTCTATGAACAGTTAGCGATAGACAGAGCGATGATAAATATTGATGGCTCACCCAACAAGTCAAACCTTGGTGCAAACGCTATACTTGGTGTCTCAATCGCTGTCGCATATGCCGGCGCATCGTCACTTGGTCTTCCATTATATGCTTATATCGGTGGTATAAATGGAAGGTATATACCAGTCCCATTTCTGAATGTAATAAATGGTGGCGCCCATGCTGACAACAACCTTGATATACAGGAATTCATGCTTTCACCGGCAGGACTACCATCATTTTCCTCAGCGCTCAGGGCTTCATCAGAGATATACCAGACATTGAAGAAAACATTAAAAGAGCAGGGACTATCAACATCAATCGGAGACGAAGGTGGTTTCGCCCCAAATCTAAAATCAAATCAGGATGCCCTTGACCTCCTTGTGAAGGCGATAACAGATGCTGGCTATAAACCAGGAAGCGAGGTCTTCATAGGCATTGACTCAGCGGCAAGTGAGTTCTACAAGGACGGTTCCTATGTCTTTGAGAAAAAGAAGATGAAGAGTAAAGACATTGTAGATATATATGAGGAATGGACTAATAAATATCCGATAATATCAATTGAAGATGGTCTCAGCGAGGATGACTGGAAGGGCTGGAGAGAACTGACAGAACGGCTGGGTGAAAAAGTGCAACTTGTTGGTGATGATATATTCGTTACCAATCCTGAAAGGTTTATGAGGGGAATTAAGGAAGGCACAGCGAATGCAATACTCATAAAGCCAAACCAGATTGGAACGCTCACCGAGACCATGGAGGTAATTGAGATTGCAAAATCTCACGATTACGCGACATTTATATCTCACAGGTCCGGCGAGACAACAGATACATATATCACTGATATTGCTGTTGGTCTGAACCTTCTTCAGATAAAGACAGGGGCGCCAGCAAGGGGCGAACGCGTCGCTAAATATAATAACTTACTGAGAATTGAAGAGGAACTCGGTGATGCTGGTATATATGCAGGCAGTAAATTAATTGAGAGGTGGATCAGGAAGAGATGATAAAGGTGAGAAGATTGCTTCTTTTCATCTTGATAGCATCTATCATTGGTCTATTGACATATATATATGTTTTCAGCGATGTAGGTCTATTAAAGATAAAGAAACTTGAAGGAGAAAATAAAGACCTTGAGGAGAAACTTGATTCATTAAGGAAGGAGAATGCAGAACTGAGGGCTATTCTGAGTGATGATAAGCGTCTGAAAGAATATACTGATAAGAAATTAAAAGGCGAACTTGGCATGATAAAAGAGGGCGATTTGATAATCCTTTTTGACAATGGCAGTAGAACTGATAACAAAAGCAGTGAGAATGAGAAAGAGAATGTTAATAAAAAAGAAGATGTTAAGAAAAAAGATAATTGAAGAGGAGGTTAATTATTGAGCGGAGATATACTTGATGCAGTAATCGTCATTACGGTAGGCATTCTCGCTCTCATAGGACTTTCAAGGGGGCTGATAAAAGAGTTGTCTGGGCTTATCGCTGTAGTTCTCGGGGTTCTTGGTGGTTTTCGTCTGAGCGACCCGATAGCTGGATTTGTCCTTGAAAAATTTGGTCTCAACCCCGGGGTAGCATCAGTAGTTGCATTCACAATTGTCTTTCTCGCTATCGCAACAGTAGTATTTATACTCTCATCATTTCTGTCAAGGTTCGTTCGTGGCATAAACCTTGGCTGGGTGGATAAATTATTCGGTCTGATATTCGGGCTTGCCAAAGGGGCTTATATCGTCAGTTTCTTTTTGATATTCCTATCTCTATTCTCATCAATTGGTGCTGTAAACAAAGCAATTGGCACATCAAAACTTTCACCATATTTTACAGACCTTGCCCCGAAGACATACAGGTTGATAACAGGCAAGGATATAGGAATTACAAAGATAACCGACTATCTCTCAAAATTCACAAAGATGTAATATAAATTATTATTTTGTAGGGGTTTGATTTATCAAACCCAAGCAATATGTCATTCTGAACGATTGTAGCGTCCCATCTTATGATGGGACGGAAGTTATTAATATATACGACCCAATATAAATTGGGTCACTACAATAATAAGACAAGGCATGCCTTGCCCCATAGTGTCATCTTGCCACAATAAAATTTTTTGATGCACTAAATTCATCCGCTGTCATCCTCACAATATACACACCATTTATAAGACCAGAGACATCAGATAACATCGTGTATTCACCAGGATTGTATAATCCGCTTATAACTGTTGACACCTTCCTTCCTGTGATGTCATATATTGACATGTCAATGTTCTCCTGCAATGGTATGATGAAAGCAACATTAATCTGCGAATCTGCGGGAGTTGGATATATTTTTGTAATCTCAAACGATGATGGCGTGTTCTTCCCAGATGTCACAGATGTCGTTCCAAGCGTCTCTTGTCTGTCAGATGTCACTGCCTCAAGCTTGTATTCGTATGCTGTCTCGGATTCAACTGTTCTGTCTGTATATGAATAAGGATTTGTGCCTGTGATGAGCGATGTATTGACCTTTGTCCATTGTGTGTCAGTATCTGGGCAAGGATTATCATCCCCTGGGACAGAGTCCCTTTGGGACAGGTCCTCGCCTACGGTGGTGGTATTTGTGGACAGATTATAACCTGTCCCTACGGGTGTATATTGTAGGGGCAATTCATGAATTGCCCCGGGTGAGATAATTCTGCGGTAGAGGTTGAAGCCCGATATATTCTCATCTGTTGTGACAGACCAGTTGAGTGTGATGGCGTTATTATCGGGCTTTGCTGTGAATGATGTGAGGTCAATGCCAACACCATATCCATACCAGGCATATTTTAAACCATAGTATGGATAATCAGCATAAGATATATGGGGTTTATCATTTTTATCAAGAAAAATAGAAGAAAACTTACCTGAATTACCTTCACTATCTATTATCTCTTTATTCCATTTATCACCATCAAAATATGCATATACAAGACCATTATTATAATAAGATACATGTGGTCTGTCATTAGAGTCAACTGCAATCCATCTGCTTGAACCAGCACCCAGTGCATTTGTATCAATAATATCAATATTCCATTTACTACCATCAAAATGTGCACATCTTAGGTAATAGTCATACCTTGTAAAATATGCAATGTATGGGTGATTTTTTGAATCTATAGCAATAGAACCACCATTTCCATTAGAATCAATTATTTCTTTATGCCAGCTTCTACCATCCCAATATGCATATCTAAGACTTGTATGGGAAGCGTCACCATAAGATATATGTGGATAACCTCTTGAATCTAAAGCGATATCTGAATAACATGCTGAACTATATAATTTATCAATATATTGAATATTCCATTTACTACCATCCCAGTATGCATATTTTATTTCATGTCCACCATAAGTAGTATATGATATATGAGGATAGTTGTTCTTATCTAAATCAATGGATGGTGGACCATAAACATTTGTTGAAGTATCAACTACCTCAATATGCCAATAATTACCATTATAGTAAGCATATTTAAGTTCTATATTACTATCATAATATGCTATATGTATATGGTCATTGGAATCAATTACTGTAGAGGTTCCTATCGTCTCATTATCAATTATATTTATCTTCCATGAATTTCCAACCCATTTTGCTAATTTAAGACAATCATTGTATTCATCATAATATGATATGTATGGATAGCCATTACTATCTAACGCTATTGAAGTTCCAAGACCCACCCTTTCAGATTTATCAACTGTCACTATATGCCATTCATCAGGTAAAACAATACTAATAATTATAATTAATAATAAATAAATCAAAATAGAATTCTTAAACATAATAATATCTCCTTTATATTAAAAAATTTCTAAATTATGATTACTTACATATAATCAACCTCTTCTGAACTTCATTATTTATATTTAATATATACAACCCATCTTTTAATTCTGTCAAATCAACGTTTGATTCACCTTCATAAATACAATTGTTTAACTCTTCATTATATGTATTTGTAGTTGGTATTTTGATATTTTTAATTAATCTTCCAGCTATATCATATACATTTATATCAATTGGACTTTGATTATTAATTCTATAACAAATTTTAAATACCCCAGATGATGGATTGGGATATATATATTTTATCTCAATTTTATTACTCATATTAAAGTTATCACATTTTACAATATTTTTAGATGGTCCATCTGTCCATTTATTTCTTATTTCCATAGATGGCTCACCAAGAAGAATATGTATGAATGTTGAATGAAGTATCCACTTTTTATAATCATATTCATCCATTGTTAAAAATGCTCTTAATATTGCCCCATAATGAACCGCACCTACTATATTCAGTGGTTTATCATAAGTATAGACATCATTGCGAATTCCATACATTGTCTGAAACAATGCTTTATCATATATAGCACCATCTGGGTCCCACCCGCCCCTTGTTGCACCTATTGCCGCAACTGCCCCATGATATGGTGGTAGTTGACCTAAAGGCAATCTCATCCAGTAATCACAAAGAGTATCTCCCTGCCACCAATCAATAAGAGCCATACGACAGCCAATATTAAAAGAAACGACATAGTGGTCATTATTAAGATTTATAATATGTGGTTCACTTTGAAATGATCTTAATCCCCATCTATCGTATCGAGTTGCCCAATTTAACCAATGATTAGGACTTCCATGACCATAGTAGTTTACTATATTGCAACCCTGATTTATATAATTCATAACTGTTTCATTAGTGTTATCCGGGTCACTACCCCAACACCCTATAATATATGGTAGTTCAATATCATATACATCATGTCCAACTTTCTTTTTTCCTAATTCAAGACGGCTTTCCCAATGAGCAACGAATAACATAGTATCATACCAGGGATGTATATCCAAATTACTTGTTGTATCAAGATGCCTTTCATAAGTATTTAACTTATTCACCATTACATTAACTTGTTGAATGTTGTCAGCAGTTAATCTTCCAACATATAAATCAGGATATATATCATAACTATTCCACCAATCTACCCACTGTTGTGAAGGTGGATACGACATTGCAGGCGGTAGACCCGAATCAAGATACGCATAACAGGTATCCGATGGCCGGTAATATAACGGAGGATTCTCTTCGTCTTCTGTTGTATCTTCCCAAAAGTATTTTAATCCAGGAAGCCAGTATGGCATTGGAACCTGTGTATTATAATCAAATTGGATTTGTCCCCAGTTGTCAGTAACATCACCTACCAATAATACATAAGCAATATCACTCATTTCATGTCTAAGTTTTATATAATCAAAACATAATATGCTGCCTCATAAGCATTCGTTCCTGTATAAATCTCACTCATATTCACCCTATCAACTGTATAACCCCTCCATTCTAATAATTCCTTTAATGGCTGTAATGCATTATAATAAGAATCACCTGTGATTATAAGATAATCAGTGCCTATCTTTCTTGGTAGCGGATTTAATTGTGCTGTATTCCATATTGTTGAATCATATAACGGTATAAAGTCAGGATGAGACAATATTCCACTTATTCCCTTATCATTGAAATACTTATTATTGTTCTTGCCTGATAGTCCATAATCAACTCTTATTACCATCTCACTTGCTACCATCAGATGTCTATAATATGGGTTATACTGGAATGACTTTATATGGTTGTTCACAACAGTTATATCCCTCAAATTGCCTTCATCTGACAGGCATGCATAGTCACCTGGATACCAGACATCAAGATTGTAGAAGTCCTGGTCCCACTCAAATAGTGGCTGTGTTCCTT